>ENA-UOJP01000002-UOJP01000002.1-human-gut-metagenome-genome-assembly--contig:-C102-NODE-2-length-825437-cov-179.961491_pt1 | contig 825437 bp, 682 predicted proteins | sample MGYA00242353_ERZ723900 | MGnify/ENA metagenome assembly ERZ723900 | reverse complement strand
GCAGTCCTCTGTAACAAATGAGTGTGGTCCCTCGTTGTTGATCGTACCTTCCGTATTTTCCCAGCTGAGCGTCGGACGGCTGAGCAGTCGTGGTTCGCTGGCCAGCATCCATGGCCGGTCTTCGTTCAATGCGGCGATATAGAGCATGGAGCCGGTATCGAACGAATCGTTGAATCCGTTGCGGTATGACCATACAGCGTAGGTGTGGCCCCCAGCCTTGATTACCGTCATATCGAGCGTGATTCCACTTGCGGCCAACGGGCTGCCATCCGCACGTACAAGGCGTTTTGGTTCTTCCCAACTTTCCTGGTCGATGAAACTCCCGCCATGACGTAGATGCATGACATGGCATTGCGGTCCCCAAATCTTGCCGCTGATGGCGAAGAAGATATATGGTTCGCCGCCCACGATGTGGAATTCCGGTGCCCAGAACGTCTGGATATGGCCTTTTAGCTCGTCGTAAGGTAAAATCAGATGGTTTTCGATGCCAGGAGCGAATAACTCCTCCGGACTGTCGGCTTCTCGCGCATAGAACTCAACGTCGTTCATTTTGTCATTGGTGAACAGCAGGTAATATTTGCCTGCCCACGGTACGATGACCGGATCGCCGGTTCCGTGCGTGAGCGGGAAACGATAACGGTTTCCATGCAGCACGCCGTGCACGACATAATCGCCTGGCTTGGTGAAGTCCACGGTGGACATATCCCAATCCACTTGTTGCGGCGCGGTGGAGCCGTCCGTATACGTTGCAATGGCGGCAATAGATTCGATATCCTTCGCGCAGTGGGCGATAACGGAATCGGGCATATGAGTGGCGCAGTGGGAGAGCTCTCCCCAGTATAGTGTCAGTTTGTCGGCCAGTGAGGCATTAATCATAACGCTATTACCAGGTATGGCATCCTCCGGTAGACCTGGCAGCATTTCAGCTTCCTTTTCCTCATGCCAGACGGTGGGCTTGACTTCGAGGGCAGTGCCGGGCAATGTGGGGAGCAATGTCTCATAGCAGCCAGAATCGGATTTCCATGCAAATGAGTAACCGTCATCTTCGATATGGACGTGCAATGCGTGAGCGGCTTCATTTCCAATCGAAAGCGGATCAAGCTGCGTAAAGGTCATGAAATCCTTGGTCTTCCATATCAATATGCGGTGGTTGGAATCTGGCTCTCCTGTTTCCTGTGTGCGTATTGCGGCGATGCCCCAACCTCCCTCTATAAGGGGAAAGATGTAGGGGTTTTTCAGGCTTTTTGTGTCAATTGTGTTGTTTTCTGTGATATCTGCCGGGGCGAATAGGATACCGTAGTTCTGGTTCAGAGATTCATAAACGCGACCGTCTCTGCTGATGGCAAAGTGAACGGCGTAGGCCAGACCGCAGGGTGTCATCCCAGGCTTATGGATGCGTGTATATGCAAGGATGGTGGCGGTTCGTCTGTTGAGAATATGCTCCATAACGTAATCCTCTCGGTGGGGTGAAGCTGTGTCCTTGATTCCGGGACGCATGGCTTATGTGATTCGGAATGGGCGCAACGATGCGCCGCTTGTAGATTATAGCGCAATATTTCTGTGTTCATAGGTCGGCCCTCCGATGATTGCCATAGCAGGCAGGGTCCATGTTGACGTCGTGCCGTGTCGCTGTTTTGCATACCTAGGTGATGAGGCGCGTACAGGGGTTTGTCGCTAAGCTCGTCTGTGGGAACATGTATATTCCTTTATTTTAGCGGGAAAATATAATCGAAAGTTTCGTAAAGTACTGGCGAGTCGTTTTCGTTATTAAGATTTCCAGTATTTAAGTTAAACGATTTGACTTTTTTAAAACTAAGCTATATAATCAAACAGTGATTTGGCCAAAAGCCAAAGTTTTGCGAAACATAAAGATGTGCTTCGTGCATGTCACCAAAGGAGAAAGACATGATGAGATCAAGAGCCTGGAAGCGTGTGCTTGCAGCCGCCTGTGCAGGTATTGTGGCCTTTTCTGTGGCCGCGTGTGATGGCAATGATGCAGCCATTAAGAAAGCGGAAAACATCGTCAACATCGCGACGACTTCTACGTCGCAGCTTACTGAGAACTGGAATCCTCTGAGCCCGACCGCTTCTCAAGGTACTTGCGGTGCTCTGTATGAGGGGCTGTTCTACGTGAATGTGGCAGGCGGCGACGATACGATGCAACCGATGCTGGGCGAATCGTATAAGTTCAGCGATGATAACAAAGAGCTTACGATTAAGTTGAAGGACGGCCTGAAATGGAGTGACGGTAAGCCGATTACCTCTGATGATGCCGTGTATACCTTTAATTTGATTAATAAAACCAGTAGCTTGAACAGTATTGGCTGGCACGGCACTGTTAAAAAGGTCGACGACACCACCTTCACGCTAATTTTTGATCAGGTTGCAACCATGACGGCTCGCGCCATTCTCACCGGTGTTCCGTTGGTTCCGAAGCATGTTTTCGAAAAGATGGACGACGTGACCACCGATGTGAATAAGAATCCTGTCACGAGTGGCCCATTCACACTTGATGAAAAGGACTTTACCTCACAGAACTATGTGTTCCGTGCAAATCCGAATTACCATGAGAAGGGCCAGCCATATATCGACGGTGTTCGCTACACATCCTATGCTGGCGGTACTGCCACCCAGGATGCAATCATCGCAGGTGAAATCGACTGGGCTTCGAATGTATTCCAGGATCCGGAGAAGCAGTTGAAGAATGCTCCGGTTGATTATCTGACTATGCCGTCTAGTGCGCAGGTGCTGGTCACCTGTTCCAATGCCGAACTTGGCTGCACTGGTCCGCAGACCGATGTTGCCGTCCGTAAGGCGATTTATTACGGTATGGATCGTGCGCAGTTGAACAAGCTGGCATTCTACGGTATCTTCTACGATTCCAGCTCTTCGCTGACTCCTACTCCTGAAAACGAAGAGTACCTGTCTCCGGATGTTCCTGAATCGACGGTTCCGGAAGAGGCCAATGTTGAAAAGGCAAAGCAGTTGCTTGAAGATGCCGGTTATACGATGGGCAGTGATGGCATCTACCAGAAAGACGGCGTGCGTCTGAGTTTTGAAGTGCCCGCGATCTCCGGCTGGACCGAATCAATCAACGGTGTTGATGTTGCTGGTCAGCAGCTGAAGAAGGTCGGTATCGAAATGAAGGTCAAGCAGGTTTCCGCCAATGAGATGACCGAACTGTACTCGAAGGGTGATTTCCAGATCATCACTGAGAACATGTGGTATTCGGGTTCCGAGCCGTATGACTTCTACAATACTTTCTACGCTTCCGACCAGACGGCTAAGGTCGGTGAGAAGGGCGTTAACGGGTGGGCCCGTTACTCCAACAAGACCGTAGACGATGCGTTGGATGTCATCAACTCGACCACCGATACCAATGTAAAGAAGGAACAGTACGCCATTATCCAGCAGCAGGTCTATGACGACATGCCATACATCCCGATGATGCGTACCGCAACCATGGTGGAGACCAGTAAGGAATACACCGGTTGGGTCACTAAGGACAACGTCTACGCCGCCCCGGCCAGCTGGAATACCTGGGACACAGGTACCATCCTTCGTCAGATTAAGCCTGTGACGGATAACAAGTGACGTTACCGCCAATATCCCAAACAATTGGTAGGTGTCCGTCAGATATCGACGGACACCTACCCTACCGAATCGAGAAGCCATGAAATACTATCTTCGTAAGTTCGGGTTCTATCTGGTCGCTTTCTTTGCTGCGCTTACGCTTAATTTCGCTATCCCGCGCATGCTTCCAGGCGATCCGGTGGACATCGTGCTGAACAGATTGGCATCAAAGGGCCCTGTACAGCCGGACACGCGAGCTGCTATAGAATCCATGCTGGGTCAAAGTGACGGTCAGCCGCTTTGGAACCAATACGTTACGTACCTTAAAAACATTTTCACCGGAAACTGGGGTATCTCGGTGGCCTACTTCCCAACCCCGGTTTTGGAAGTCATCAAGAACGCACTTCCTTGGACAATCGGTCTGGTTGGCATTACCACGATTCTGTCCTTCATCCTGCAGCAGATTATGGGCATTGCTGCTGGTTGGAAGCACGGACGAAAGTTCGACAGCTTCATTGTCCCGGTATCCACAGTATTCCAGTCTGTCCCTTACTTCTGGCTTGCATTGATTTTTGTGTCTTTGTTCGCCAAGACTTTGGGATGGTTCCCGCTTTCCGGCGGATACGATTACCAACATCTGAATCCCGTGCTTTCGCCTGTGTTCATCGGTAGCTTACTGCATTACGCTTTCCTTCCCGCTTTGACTATTTTGGTTAGCTCCTTTGGTGCAGGTGTGGTTGGTATGCGTAACATGATGGTTTCCACATTGTCTGAGGACTACATTCTCACTGCAGAGGCCAAGGGTTTGACAGATTCCCGTATCAAGTGGCGTTATGCGGCTCGAAACGCCATTCTTCCGTCGGTGTCTGGTTTCGCTGTTTCCTTGGGCAACGTCGTGGGCGGCTCGCTGCTTACTGAAACGGTGTTCTCTTATCCTGGCATTGGTCAGCAGCTGCTTTTGGCTGTGCAGAACAATGACTACGCCCTGATGCAGGGCATCTTCATGATCATCACAACCAGCGTCTTGGTCGTCAATTTCATCGTGGATGTTTTTTACGGTTTCATTGATGCCCGAACTCGCCAGACGGACTGATTGGAGGGATCTGTCGTGACTTCACAAACTATGACTGCTACAAAAGTGTCCAATCATCAGGCTCCTAAACGTAATCGCTTCGATGCGGTCAAGCGTATGCTTCCGCGTCGCTCCGCCAAGCTCGTCACAGGTCTTGTACTGCTCGGTGCGGTGCTGCTGTTCGCGATTATCGTGCCATTTTTCGGCGATGACCCGAATGCCATCAGTGACATAGGCCTGACAGCCCCGTCGGCACAGCATCTACTGGGTACGACGATGAGTGGCCAGGATGTGTTCATGCAGTTGGCGTATGCGACGCGTGGATCTCTGATTATTGGCTTCTCAGTGGCAATAATTGCGACGATTCTTTCTGGAATCTTCGGTATCCTTGGTACGTACGTCGGTGGCATCTGGGATGATTTGCTGGCTTTGATTACTAACGTCATGCTAGTTATCCCTGGACTGCCTCTGACCATCGTCATTGCAGTGATGTCCCCAACCCGAGGCATCGCTATGGTGATCATCGTTTTGGCTATTACCTCTTGGGCCGGTTCGGCCCGAGTGCTGCGCGCGCAGACCCTATCCATGCGCGGTAGGGACTATGTGCTGGCGGCAAAAATCTCAGGCGAACGTCCTTGGCGAGTCATTGTTGTCGAAATTCTGCCGAACCTGTTGCCTTGCATGGCTTCGCAGTTCGTGTTTGCCGTGATTTTCGCAATTCTTGGCGAATCCTCGCTGTCATTCATTGGACTTGGTGCTTCTGGCCAGTTGACTTTGGGCACGATGTTGTACTACTCCCAGAATGCGGCCGCTATCAATATCGGTGCGTGGTGGTGGTTCATCCCGCCGGGAGTCGTTGTGGCCATCATCGGCGCTGGCCTGTCCTTCATCGACTTCACGATTGATGAGGTGATTAATCCGAAGCTGCGCACGTTGAACGCCAAGCCTGCCAAGAGCAAGAAAGCGAAGGTGAAGTGAGATGTCTGAAGTCGATAAGGACGTCCTGTTCGAGATTAACGATCTTGATGTCATCTACGATTCCGAGAATCCGGTACATGCTGTGCAGCATGCCAACTTGCAGATTCGACGTGGAGAGATCATGGGTTTGGCCGGTGAATCTGGATGCGGCAAATCCACGCTTGCTTACAGTGTGAACCGTTTGCTGAAAGCTCCTGGACGTATCTCCTCGGGAGAAGTGCTGTTCCATGATGCATCCGGCGAAACAATTGATGTGCGTGCCTTACAGGGGAAAGCATTGCGTGACTATCGCTGGGCGAAGACATCCATGGTGTTCCAAGGCGCAATGAATTCACTGAGTCCGGTTACCAAGATTGGTAAGCAATTGGAGGATGTGTACATTACGCATTGTCCTGGTATGAGCAAATCGGAGCGTCAGGATCGATGCGCTGAGTTGTTGAAGATTGTGCATGTTGACCCCAATCGTTTGGCTGCATACCCGTTCGAACTGTCTGGTGGCATGCGTCAACGTGTGATGATTGCCATGGCTTTGGCCCTTGATCCACAGTTGATTATCATGGATGAGCCGACGACTGCGCTCGATGTGGTCGTCCAACGCGAAATCATTCAGCAGATCACAGAACTCAGGAATCAGCGTGGCTTTTCCGTCATCTTTATCACGCATGATTTGCCGATGCTTTTGGAAATCACGGATCGTATCGCCGTGATGAAGAACGGTGTCATTGTTGAGCAGAACACGTCCGAGAACATCTATTGGCATGCCCAGCATCCATATACCCAGCGTTTGCTGGGCTCCTTCCCGTCCTTGACGGGCGATCGTGGAGATTTTGTCCGCGTGGTTGCGAAGAATTCGGAGGTTAAGAGCCATGAGTGAAATCAAGCTCGATCACATTGTCAAGGATTTCGATCTGCGCAATGGTCTGAAACACACCACGATTCATGCGGTCAAGGATGCCAGCTTTACGCTGGAATCCGGAAAGACGATTGCGTTGGTGGGCGAATCCGGTTCCGGTAAATCAACTATCGCGCGAATGATTACTTGCTTGGAGACTCCGACTTCAGGTACCATTACACTTGATGGTAAGCCGGTTCCTCGCGGCGGCAGGGCTTTGCACCAGTATCGTCACAACGTGCAGATGGTATTCCAAGATCCGTTTGCTTCCTTGAATCCGTATCACAATATTTATCACCATCTTGTTCGTCCGATGAAGATCAATCATTTGGCTAAAACAGAAGAGGAATATGAAGAGCGGGTCATGAAGCTTTTGGAGCGCGTCGAATTGTCTCCGGCCAAGGACTTCATGTGGCGGCGTCCTCATGAACTGTCCGGCGGACAGCGTCAGCGTGTAGCCATCGCTCGCGCTCTGGCTCCTCAGCCCAAGATTCTTATTGCTGACGAACCGGTTTCGATGTTGGATGTGTCCCTACGCCTAGGTGTGCTGAACCTGTTGGCCCGTATCCAGCAGGAAGAACAGCTTGCCATGCTGTACATCACTCATGATCTGGCGACTGCCCGTCACTTTTCTGATGAAATTATGGTGATGTACCACGGCGATATTGTTGAACATGGTCCATCGGATGAGGTGATTCTGCATCCGAAGAACGAGTATACGAAGAAGTTGCTTGGTGCCGCACCGGATCCGGATGCGTTTTTCCGTGCCAAGCGTGACCATATCGCGTGACGGATTGTGTGGCATAAACCGCTGTCGTCTATATAAGGCAGTCCGTTTATGCCACACTGTTGCATTCTCATAGGGAGCGTTTATTATGCAAATCGCAAACCCCGTTCTCCCGGGATTCAATGCCGATCCCTCTATGATTCGAGTCGGGGATACCTACTACATCGCCAATTCCACGTTCGAATGGTTCCCAGGTGTCCGTCTGCACGAGTCCAAGGACATGGTCCATTGGAACCTGTTGCCGAGTCCACTGAGCCGCACGAGCCAGCTTGACATGCGCGGCAATCCGTCATCCGGTGGCATCTGGGCTCCGGATCTTTCCTATGCGGACGGCAAATTCTGGCTGATCTACACGGACGTGAAGGTCGTGAACGGTGCGTTCAAGGATTGCACGAACTATTTGGTCACTGCCGAAAGTATCCATGGTCCGTGGAGCGAGCCGATTCGCGTGAACGGTGTCGGCTTCGACGCAAGCCTGTTCCATGACGACGATGGCCGCAAGTATCTGGTGCAGCAGACTTGGGATTTTCGTGAGTACCATCATGGCTTCGACGGCATCACACTGACCGAATTCGATGTGAAGACGATGAAGCTCAAGCCGGAAACCGAACGCACGATTTGGCGTGGCACGGACGTCAAGCTTACCGAAGGCCCCCACCTGTACAAAATCAACGGCTACTATTACCTGTTCGCTGCTGAAGGCGGCACCGTATACACGCATCAGGAAGTCGTGGCCCGTTCCAGGTCTTTGGACGCGCTGTCCTTTGAAGGCATGCCATCGAATCCGTTCATCACGAATTTCGACACGCCCCGTTCCTATCTGCAGAAGCAGGGCCACGGTGCGCTGGTCGATACCCCGTCGGGCGAATGGTATTATGCCTCGCTGTGTGGCCGTCCGTGGCATCATGACAACGAATCCTTCACCGATCCTCGCGGCTGGTGTACGCTGGGCCGTGAAACGTCCATCCAGAAGGTCGAATGGACCGAGGACGGTTGGCCGTACGTTGTCGGAGGGCACGGCGGACAGCGTTATGTGGATGCCCCGAAGGACGCCATCGAGACCGAGGCGCCTGCGGATCACAGCCAGCATGACGATTTCATGTCGGACACGTTGGACCTGAATTGGAACACGCTGCGCGTGCCGTTCGATAAGAACATGGGCAAGGTCGGCGGCGGTGCATTGGAACTGCGTGGCCAGGGTTCGCTGTGCAATCTGTTCGACCTGTCGTTGGTGGCGCGTCGTTGGCAGGCGTTCAACTTCGATGCGACCGTGAAAGTCGAATTCGATCCGAAGAATTACCGTCAAATGGCCGGTCTGACGAATTACTATGACGATTTGTGCTGGTCCTGGGTGTTCGTGACCTGGGACGAACAACGTCAGTGCCGTGTGATTGAAGTCGCACAGAACGATTTCAACAACTACACGTCTTTCCTGCGCGACAAGGCACCTGTTGTGCCGGATGACGTGAAGACCGTATGGCTGCGCACGAAGGTGCGTAAGCAGTGGTATTCGTACGAATATTCGTTTGACGGGACCACGTGGACTGATTTGGGCCTCAAGCTGGACGCGAAGATTCTGTCGGACGACTATATCGTGCGCCAGTACGGCGGCTTCTTCACCGGAGCATTCGTTGGCATGGCTGTGGTTGATTTGTCCGGATACGACAGGGTCGCGAAATTCGGCGAATTCGATTATCGGGAATTGCCTGATAACGAATAGGTGTTCTGGTGGCGACGGAAACGTGTGTTTTCGTCGCCACTGGCGTATGCAAATCGTCATGAATCGTATATGACGGAGATTCCATATGGCCGGTCAAAGATGGAAGAAAAGGGAACGCGACGATGCTTGCGATGCCGAAGATTTTCGATGACGGATGCGTGCTGCAATCCGGACAGGACGTGCCGGTGTGGGGGTGGTGCGAACCACGGCGGAGCGTGACGGTCACGGTTCAGGAACATGTGTGAATAAGGAGATTCAGCAATGAAGTTTGAATACCATGTCAAACCAACCGGTAGCGATGTTGCGTGTGGTGACGCGGAGCATCCGTTCGCCACGATTTCCAAGGCCGCGCGGGTGGCCTCTCCGGGCGATACGGTGATCGTGCATGAAGGCGTATACCGCGAACAGGTTGATCCGAGGCACGGTGGTCTGAGCGAACATGAACGCATCACCTATTGCGGAGCCGAGGGCGAAGCTCGGCCGGTTATCAAAGGCTCGGAATGCGTGCAGGACTGGACGGAATTGGCCGATCATCCGCATGTGTGGACGGTGACGCTTGACAACGCGATGTTCGGCGATTTCAATCCTTTCTCGACTGCGATTTTCGGTGACTGGCTGGAAATGCCCAAGTTCGGCAAGGAGCCGGACAAACATCTTGGCGATGTGTATCTCAACGGTGTTTCCTTCTTCGAATCGACGACGTTGGAAGGCGTATACGATCCGCAGCCGCGTGATACGGATGAGGATTTCACGTTGAAGATTCCCTGCCCTGTGCCGGATGTGGACCGTACACGTTATGTATGGCATGCCGAAGTGGACGAAAATGCTGGCACCACAACGATCTGGGCGAATTTCCAAGGTGTCGATCCGAATGAGGAACTGGTGGAGGTCAGTGTTCGTCGCACATGCTTCTTCCCTTCCCGCAACCATGTCAACTACATCACCGTGCGTGGCTTTGAAATGGCGCAGGCCACTGGAGATTGGGCGCCGCCTACCTCGCAGCAGTGGGGCATGATCGGCCCGAACTGGTCGTATGGCTGGATCATCGAAGACAACGTGCTGCATGACGCCAAATTCTCCGCGGTGTCATTGGGCAAGGAAATCTCATCCGGCGACAACGAGTGGGCGAAAACCGAGCGCAAGACCGGTTACCAGTACCAGTTGGAGGCCGTGTTCAAGGCCCGTCGCATCGGCTGGGAAAAGGGGCTGATCGGCGGTCATATCGTACGCAACAACGACATCTACGAGTGCGGACAGAATGCCATCGTCGGACATATGGGCAGCGCATTCTGCCGTGTCGAGCATAACCATGTCCATCACATTGCGTTGAAGCGTGAATTCTTCGGATGGGAGGTCGCTGGCATCAAATTCCATGCCGCATTGGATACGGTCATTGCCAACAACAACATCCACGACTGCTCGCTGGGCATGTGGATGGATTGGCAGACGCAGGGCACGCGCATCACGCGCAATGTGTTCCACGATAACGTCCGTGACCTCATGATTGAAGTGAGTCATGGGCCATATTTGGTGGACAATAACGTTTTTGCCTCGCCGGTGATGTTTCAGAACTGGTCGCAAGGTGGTGCCTTCGTCAACAATCTGATTTGCGGCGGCATTGAACCGCATACCGTCCCCGACCGTTCCACGCCGTATCACTATCCGCACACCACCGAGGTGGCCGGGTGCGCTGTGGTATCCGGCGGCGATGAGCGTTGGCTGAACAACATGTTCGCGCCGCAACCGGTGAAACCGACCGTCGGTGAATATGGTTTGTCCGCCTACAGCGATTGCCCGATGTCGATGCATGAATACTTGGAACGCCAGCGGGCCATGTGGGCAGATCCTTCGCAGGGTGGTGGCGAGCGCAATCCTCTGCAGTCTCTATACGCGGGCGGCAACATCTATCTGTCCGGCGCACAGGGGCTGAACAAGCAGGAAGGTGCGGCCGACGATTCGGAACGCATGCAGGAGGACGCCCCGTTCTTCGGCGGCACCGCCTCCACGAGCATTGCGTGTGATGAGCCCATGCCGGTGACATTGGTCGAAGAACCCGATGGACTGTACCTGCGGTGCACTGTGCCACAGGCCGTCGCCGATACCAGGATGCAGGTCGTCACCAGCGATATGCTCGGCGTGCCTCGCATCGTGGAGGAACGCTATGAACAGCCCGATGGCAGTGACTATGTGCTGGACACCGACTTGCTGGGACAAGCCTTGACGACAACGGAACGCAAGGCCGGGTCGTTGAATGGTCTTGTCTCCGGAGAGAATCACATCCGAATCTGGGAATGGAACAACTGATATGACAAATGCAACCGATACCAACAAGACATTGGGCGAGTCCATGTTCGCACAGTGCGGATATGCCCAGGACGCCATCGATAAGCGCGTGTCACAGGTCTGGCATGAAATTTTCGAAGGTCCGAACAAATTCTATTGGGAGAACGACGAAGGTCTTGCCTATGTGATGGACACCGGCAACAACGATGTACGTACCGAGGGTATGAGCTATGCGATGATGATCGCCCTGCAATACGACCGTAAGGACGTATTCGACAAGCTGTGGGGCTGGGTAATGCGTCACATGTACATGAAGGACGGTCATCATGCGCATTATTTCGCATGGTCGGTCGCGACGGACGGTACGCCGAACTCGAATGGTCCTGCACCTGACGGCGAGGAATATTTCGCGATGGACCTGTTCCTCGCTTCCCGTCGCTGGGGTGATGGCGAGGATATCTATGAATATTCCGCATGGGGACGCGAGATCTTGAGATATTGCGTCCATAAGGGCGAACGCTACGACGGCGAGCCCATGTGGAATCCCGACAACAAGCTCATCAAGTTCATTCCGGAAACCGAGTGGAGCGATCCGTCCTACCATCTGCCGCACTTCTATGAAGTATTCGCCGAAGAAGCCGACGAAGAAGACCGTCCATTTTGGCATGAGGCAGCCGCCGCAAGCCGTCGCTATCTGCAGGCGGCCTGCGACGAGCAGACCGGCATGAACGCTGAATACGCGGATTATGACGGAAAGCCGCATGTCGACGAGTCCAATCATTGGCATTTCTATTCCGACGCCTACCGTACTGCGGCGAATATCGGACTGGATGTAGCCTGGAACGGTCCGCAGGAAGTGCTATGCGACCGCGTCGCCGCGCTGCAGCGATTCTTCCTGACCCACGACCGTACTAGCGTCTACGCCATCGACGGCACCGCCGTGGATGAGGTCGTGCTTCATCCGGTCGGATTCCTGGCCGCGACCGCGCAAGGCGCACTTGCGGCGGTGCATTCGGCCCAGCCCGACGCGGAACATAATGCCCGTGAATGGGTGCGCATGCTGTGGAATACGCCGATGCGAACCGGAACGCGTCGCTACTATGACAACTTCCTCTATGCTTTCGCCATGCTGGCGTTGAGCGGAAAGTATCGGTATGAATGATGATTACCTCAACTAATCCTATGGTCTACACGGATTTTCCTGATCCAGACATCATCCGGGTCGGGGGCGTGTATTACATGGCCACTACGACTATGCATTTCACACCCGGGTGCGATATTCTGCGCAGCTATGACCTAGTGCATTGGGAATTCATTGCGCACGCATTGAATATCGTGGCGGATACCCCTGAAGAACGTTTGGAATGTGAAGGTGCCAACGCCTACGGTCGAGGCATGTGGGCGCCGTCACTGCGTTACCATCGGGGCACCTGGTATGTGTTGTTCGCCGCCAACGATACGCATACCAGCTATCTGCTGACGGCGGACGATCCATGCGGCCCATGGCGAAAGCGTGAGCTTGACGGCTTCTATTACGACAGCGGACTGTTCTTTGACGACGATGATCGAGCCTATGTCGTACATGGGCAGTCGACATTGCGCATCACGGAGTTGAATCCTGAATTAAGCGGGCCGATGCCGGGTGGGCTCGACCGGGTCATCGTGCAGGACGATCCGCAGGCTGACCTTGGTTATGAGGGCAGTCACCTGTACAAGCATGATGGACGCTATTACGTCTTCACCTGTCACTTCCCGCAAGGCAAGGGCAAAACAGAAGCCTGCTTGATGGCCGAATCCTTGGATGGCGCTTTCGAAGTGCGTGAAATTATCGAAGACGACCTGTCCTTCCACGGTTACGGAGTCGCGCAAGGCGGTATGGTGGACACTCCGGACGGCGACTGGTATGCATTCATGATGCAGGACCGCGGCGGTGTGGGACGCGTGCCGATACTGATGCCGATGCGGTTCGGCGAGGACGGATTCCCCGTCGTCGGCGAGAACGGCAAAGTGCCGCAGTCGGTCAGCGTGCCGGCTGCAAGCTGTGCCGAACCTGTCACGCCCATCAACGGCAGCGAATTCATAGCCCGGCATAACGCCGAAGGCGGAGTCGATGCCAACTGTCTGCAGCCATACTGGCAGTTCAATCACATCCCACATAACGAATACTGGTCACTGACGGAACGTCCGGGAGCATTCCGCCTGCATTCCGGACGCATCAGCTCGAATCTCAATCATGCATGGAACACGCTGACGCAGCGCACGATGGGGCCGGTGACGGTGGCCGAAGTCACCGTCGACGCGTCGACATTGCATGATGGCGACTTCGCCGGATTGGCGGCGTTCCAAGGATGCTATTCCTACATCGCGCTTACGCGAAGGAACGGCCGCACGATGCTGACCGTCCAATACAAGCCGGTGAATGACGATTCCATCTTCTCCGACGATGATTGGGACAGTCCAGCCGTAACGGATGCGGAAATCATGGCGGATGCGGATTGCATGCGCCTGCGCGCGGTATATGATTTCACCGATTGCAAGGATGAAGTGACGTTCTTCTACCGCGATGCGGATACGCCGGAATCCGAATGGTGTCCATTGGGAACAGCGCACCGGATGGTCTTCAAAATGGATCATTTCACAGGTTGCCGTATCGGATTGTTCCTGTATTCGACAAAAGAGACTGGTGGAATCGCCGATTTTTACGACTTTGCGTATTCGACGCCGGATACGAAGGAAAGAGAGCAATGAAGCGACAGGCCATAGTGGCGCAAGGAACTGTCGAAGGCTTGGCGGCTGAAGATCAGGGCATCACCGTGTTCCGAGGGGTCCCGTTCGCCCAGCCTCCCGTCGGCGGTCTGCGCTGGCGGGCGCCGCAGCCGGCCCTGCCATGGGATGGTGTGCTGCAAGCCTTCGATTTCGGGCCTACCGCGATGCAGCCGACGCCGGGCGCCTCCGATGATTTCTATGATCGTGAATGGGGCACCGATCCGGCCGTGCCGATGAGCGAGGATTGCCTCTACCTGAATATTTGGACTCCGGCATTACGCGGATATGGCGCGGATAGCATGGTAACCTCCGAAAAGCTGCCGGTCATGGTCTGGATCTACGGCGGAGCCTATCAATGTGGCGGCACATTTGAAAAGGAATTCGACGGCACGCATCTCGCCGCGAACGGCGTCGTTGTGGTCAGTGTGGCCTATCGCCTGAATGCATTTGGGTTTATGACGCACCCTTTGCTTCATGAGGAGGCCGTAGAACGCGGCGACGGCGAACCATATGCGAATTTCGGATTCCTGGATCAGCGTGCCGGAATCCAATGGGTGAAGGAAAACATCGCGAAGTTCGGCGGAGATCCGGAAAACATCACGGTTTTCGGCCAATCGGCCGGTGCCGCCAGCGTCTTGGCCCAGATCTGCTCGCCGATGAATCATGGCCTGTTTCAGAAAGCCATCATGCAATCCGGCGCAGGCTTAGGGTATTTCAATGCGCGGCAGGACACGCTGGAGCATGCGCAGGCCAACGGAATCCGTCTGTTCGAAGCATTGGGTGTCTCCACGCTGGAGCAGGCCCGTGCAATCCCGGCCCGAACGGTATTGGAAGCCGCCGAGTCCCTGCCTGTTCCACCGGACAGCGGACGTGAAGATGACTGGTCGATGATCGTCAATTGGGTGCCATGCGTGGACGGCCTGTTCCTTCCCGATCAGGAGGAGCGTATCGTCGAGGGCTGCAAGGCCAACAACGTCGACATGCTGGTCGGCAACACGACCAATGAGTTCATCGCTTCGACTGAAGATGGGAAGCCTGTGCATGTCGGCCAGCTCGGCAATCTCACACTGATCCGCAAATGGACCGCAAGCGGTGGGACCGCGCCATACTACTATCATTTCGATGTCGCCATGCCGGGGGATGATGCCGGAGCCTTCCACTCGTCCGATCTGTGGTTCTCCTTTGGAAGCCTTGCGAAATGCTGGCGTCCGTTCGTTGGATGGCATTACGATCTGGCAAGGCGAATGAGGCTGTACTGGACCAATTTCGCCGCCAATGGCGATCCCAACGGAACGGACCGTGACGGAACGCCGCTTCCTGTATGGGATCCTTGCATCGGTGAGGAATGCCCCGCCATGCATTTGTGCCAAGAACCGGGCATGCGGACGGATTGGCTTACCGAAACGGATCGAAAAGCATTCGGCCTGTGACGGCATGCCGTTGATGTATAAATACTGATATGTAAACAGGGATGGTCTTTGCGGATCGTCCCTGCCGCATAATGATTTGCCGTTGCACGTGCAGGAGGATTTCGAGACTGATTATCCGACTTTTCACCGTTTCCGTCGTCTGGTCCGTCGGTGGCGTCTCGCGGAGGCTCGGGCCATTAAAGACCCTGTTCGGCGTTGTGCAGGCTAGGAGCTGTTTGAAGTGTTCTAGGCCGGACGTTTCGCCGTATAGGGGTGTGTCTGCGTGGATTCCGTCGGATGTGGCGTCTCAATTGTTGGACGTTGCGGTGAGCGTGAACGGGGGTGATTATGAGGAAGACTGAACCCCCGCTCATGACCATTGCCGACACGATGGCCTATTTGCAGTGCAGTCGTCGGCTGTCTTGTTGGGTACCCAACTCGGGTACCTTGCTGGGTACCGGAAATGTTGGCATTGGCGTACATTTCCGTACATTCTCTGTTTTGCGCCGTATGTCTTGAAATCGTTGGTATTCCGCCGTTTTGGCATGAAAAAAAGGGCTTCCGGATTTCTCCGAAAACCCTCAAGGCGGAGTCAGAGGGATTCGAACCCTCGAGCCGCTAAACACGACTAACACCTTAGCAGGGTGCCCCTATCGGCCACTCAGGCATGACTCCACTGTTGCGTTACGACGCAACAGCATGTAACTATAGCATCTATCCGCGTGCGAAACACCATATTGTGAAAAAATGAGAGAAAAACGTGTGGTGATGTCAGTGGGACTCGAACGCGCAAGCCGTGTCGAGCGGTCTCATCGATATGCGACACGCCGGTATGCCCGCAGGTTTCGCCATATTCGAACATTTGTTCCAAAACTGCCGAATCGTTGTCTATCATGGAATCATGAGCACGGCACCAAGAATCGCAGCGGCCAAACGTGACTGGGGTCACGATGAGGTCGGATGCACGGTGCTGCATATCGACATGGACGCTTTTTTCGCATCCCTCGAAGTGGCGCGGCATCCGGAATACGCCGACAAACCGGTAATCATCGGCATCGGCAACCGTTCCGTGGTGTCCGCGGCGAACTATGAGGCACGCAAATACGGCATCAATTCGGCGATGGCAAGCTCCCGGGCAAGAAAACTATGCCCGAACGGCGTCTTTCTGCCGGTGGACATCCACTACTACCGTGAGATGTCCCGACGTATCTTCACAGAGGTGTTCTCCCGCGTCACCGATCGCATCGAACAGGTTTCCGTGGATGAATGCTATATGGACGTCTCCGGCGCGCTGCTGCGGTGGAAGAGTCCCCGCGCCATCGGAGCTTGGATACGCGATCAGGTCGCCAGACGGTACCACATCACCTGTTCCGTCGGCATCGCGGCGAACAAGCTTGTCGCCAAAATGGCTTCGACCAATGCCAAACCGGATGGCATGCTCATGATCCCCGTGGCCAGACATGCCGAATTCGTGCAGATGATGCCGTTGCGTGGCATACCTGGCATCGGTCCGTCCTTGGAGAAACGACTGAACGCATGGGGCGTTGATTCCGTGGCTGACTTGGCGAAGATGAGCATGGAATCGCTTGAGCAGGCGACGGGGTCAGCCATCAGCGCGCGCGGGTTGTACATGGCGGCACGCGGATTGGATGACCGCCCTGTCGCACCGCGTGCGCAGGAGAAATCCGTCGGCGCGGAACGCACGTTCGACAAGGACACCCAAGACATGCGGCAGGTGACATCCATGCTCCGCTGGTGTTGCGATGATGTGGCCGGCACGCTGCGCAGACGAGGGTTGATGGCGCGTAAGGTCATGGTGAAGCTGCGATTCCCGGATTTGAGCTATGCGACGAAAGGACATACGCTGGACTGTCCGACGGATGCGGCAAGCATGCTGTATCCGCAATGTGTCGCATTATTGCTGGCCATGATGGGCATGCCGGAAAGCTCTATCGACGCCATTTCCTTGACCAGACCGGTGCGACTTGCCGGCATGAGCGCGGGCGGTTTGGTCGAAGCGGCGGATGCGGCGGTTCAGCTTTCGCTTGATGACATGCTTGAAGAGCAGAACGAGGCGCAGCGGGGTCGTGGAACGGATACCGAACCGTCGACCCAATCGGAACGGCTACGCGGTGCGGAAGCGGCATTAGACGCGGTACGGCTCAAATACGGTAAAGGAAGCGTGCGTCTTGGCATATGGCGTACGGGGCCATCAGGTAATCTTGAACATTGAGAGTGATGTGGAGCATGAGAAGAAACAGGGGGAGTGCCATGGGATACAGGGACAAGGCGGTGCATGCCCGCAACCCGGAAGTGCTGGTTGCAGGGCGTCGCAGGCTGGCCATCGTCGCAGCCGTCGTGCTTGTTGTATTGCTGGCGGTAGGTGGGTGGTTCCTGACGCGGTGCTTGCATTCATCACAGTCCCAAGCCGGGCAGGGGGCCGCAACGCAGATGGACGTGGCCAAGCAGAAAAAGCATGTGGTGAAAAAGGCCGAGCCGAAGGAACATCACGGCAATTCGCCGGACTGTCCGGATACCGATTGCATCGCCATGATGGTCAATGGCGATCTGCTGTTCCACCCTGGTCTGTGGGACAACTTCGCCGGTCCCAATACCGCGGCGACGGACGGTACGGCCTATGACTTCACCAGTCTGTTCGAACCGATGCGCAAGTACATCGATGCCTCCGATATCGCGGTGTGCGAATTCGAAACGCCGATCGCGCCTCGCGGTGGCCCCTACACCGGGTATCCGGTGTTCAACATTCCCTCGGAGGTCGCCGACGCGGCCGCCAAGGTGGGGTATCGCGCATGCACGCATGCGTCGAACCATTCGTGGGATCAAGGCGCGGATGGCATCACACGCCTGTGGAATACCCTCGACCAGGACGGCATCGCCCAGACGGGCTCCTACAAGACCGAGGAAGACTCTACCAAACCGCTGGTCATCGATTCCCCGACCGGTGGCGGCAAACTGGGCCTGATCGCCGGTACCGTGTCCCTGAACGCGCAAACCCCCGATTATGATTGGCGCGTCGACCGTCTGCGCGAGAGCGGCGATCCGAACCATCAGGCCGACATCGACAAAGCCGTGGCCAAAGCCAAAGAGGCCCGTAAACAAGGCGCCGACGTGGTGGCCATCGCCATGCATTCCGTGCAAGAATATCTTGACTACGCCGACTCGTGGCAGCAGTCCGAAGCGCATGAGCTGGCCGACACCGGTGCGTTCGACGTCATCTACGGTGCCGGATGCCACTGCGCGCAGCCCGTTGAGAACTACAACGGCACATGGATCATCTACGGTCTGGGCAACGCGGTGACGGTCACGTCCTACATTCCAGGCAACGAGGTCAACAACCAAGGCGTGACGGCCCGCGTCCAGTTCGCCGGCAAGAAAGGCGTGGCCGGCTCATGGCGGGTCAATCGCATCGATTGGGTGCCGACGGCCAATGTGCGTCAAGGCCAATACCAGTGGTGTCCGATTTCGGACGACCATCCGGATGGAGCCTGTTGGAACGAAACAGAAGATGCCAATCAGAGACAACGTATCTGGAACGTGATCTATTCCATGGGCGCGGACCAGAACGTGGTTCGCGAATGGAACATCACCGCAGAGCAAGCTGGTTCATCTGGAAAGTAGTTTCCCGTGGCAGAATATGCCTCGTATTCGTTAATCGACCTGTATGGAGCGTTTCCGCTCGTGATGTGAGGTGAAAGAAATGGATGGAGTTTTCGAGACCCAGCCGGACCGCACCGACTTGCCGCTGGTGGTCATGCCGGTGGTCATCGAATCGATGATCGGACCGTTCAAACAGAACTTCACGATGCTCGAAAACGTGGCCCGCGTGCGCATGTACGAGGATTTCACACTGGACGAGGACACCATCGTGGAACGCTGCAAGGATGCCGACGCCGTCATGGTCATCGGATTCCACTGCGCCGATGCCATCCTCGACAGGCTCGACGCCAAGTGCTATGCGTTCGGAGGCACCGGCGTCGCCAGCTACATCAATCTTGAGAAAACCAAGGAACGCGGCATCCGCGTCTGCAACGTGCTGCATTACGGCGATCACGCCGTCGCCGAGCACGCCATGGCGTTGCTCATGGAACTGACCAGGCACGCCGGAGCGCTTGATATGCAGGTCAAGCAAGGCGATTGGGACGGTGCCGACGGTTTCGAACTGTTCGGCAAGAAGCTCGGCATCATCGGACTCGGCGGCATCGGGCAGACCGTGGCCGGCATCGCCAACGCTTTCGGCATGAAAGTATCCGCGTGGAACTCCCACGTGCCGGCACAGGTGTTCGAGAACCTGAATGTCACTCCGGTGGAAGACATGAACGAGTTGATCTCGAATTCAGACGTGGTCAGCGTGCATATGCCGTTGCTTGACTCCACCCGTGGCATCATCACGGCGAAGAACCTCGACGCGTTGCGTCCGGGAACCCTGTTCGTCAACACCGCCCGCGCCGAAGTCATCGAACCCGGCGCACTGCTCGCAAGACTTCAACGCGGAGACATTCCGGCGGCCTTGGACGTGTTCGATCATGAGCCGCTTGCCGCCGACGATCCTTTGTGCAAGATTCCCGGCATCGTGCTCACCCCGCACATCGCATGGCGCACCGACGGCGCGTATATCGGCATGACCAAGCAGGTGGTCCAATCCATCGCCGCCTTCTTCAAGGGGGAGGAATTCAACGTCGTCGTCTGAAAAAATAACCGGGAAGCAGCATATGCGCGCGGTCGGTGAGGTTAGGTAGGTTGAACAGCATGCAGACCATACTCGATTCCGCCGATCGGCCGGCGCACGACGCCTTCGTCGAAAAGAAATCGGAATTCATCGGAGACGCCTGTCATATCAGCTCGTTGGATGAGGCGCTCGCTTTCGTTCAGACGATCCGTGACCAGCATCCGAAAGCCCGGCATGTCGCCTATGCCGCGGTGTGTGGTGGATCCGATGGACGTCTTGCGGAACGCATGAGCGATGATGGCGAGCCGTCCGGAACCGCCGGCAAGCCCATTCTCGACGTGCTGCGGGCAAACGAAATGACTGATTGCGTGGTCGCGGTCACACGGTATTTTGGCGGTATCCTGCTTGGTTCCGGCGGCCTGATCCGTGCGTATTCCACAGGTGCGTCAATTGCGGTCAAGGCTGCTTCCAAGGCGAAAATCGTACCGTGCGGCGAATATCAGGTAACTCTTGATTATCCGCAGTTGGGCAGCTTCCAGAATCTGTTGTCAACGGTGGAAGGCGAGCAGACCGACGCGCAGTACACTGACCGCATCGCCTTGACTGTGGTGGTTCCGCAGGAACAGGCGAATGTCTTCGAATCCCGAGTTGTGGAAACTTTCAACGCCACGGTCGTTCCGCAACTGGTGGGCACGTCCAACCGTCCGGTCAAAGTATGAGTTCACGTTGTGAGCCGCATGCATATAGTGTCGTAAGGTGAAAATATGAGTGATGAGAACGAGCAGCATGAGAATGATTCGCAGGCCGACGCCTCGAACGCCGATGAGACCGTGGATTTCGAGCCGTTGACCGCCACATACGAGCGGCTCCGGCATTCCACTGATTCCACCGCATTAAGCGAGTTCGCCAGACGTCCGCTGCCGGACCGGAGCGACCAGGCGGCGTTCTCCCGTGCCACCGCATTGCTTGAGGCTGTGGCTGGCAACGCGCATACGCCGGTGGAGGACCGCGTCTTCCTTGCCGAAACCATGCCGTTCCCGAACATTCTGGTCAAGCTTTCCACCGACGAGTCTCCTGAAGTACGCAAAGCCGTTGCGGGAAACGCCGATGACAAGAACTGGCTGGTGGGCCGACTGACCAAGGATGAGTCGCCCGAAGTGCGTGCCACCGCGCTGCGCAACAAACGTACGTCTTGGAAAATGCGTCTTGAAGGCGCCGAAGATTCCACCATGGATTCCGACACGCTTGATTTCCTGGGCTCGTTGGGAACGCAGGTCGAACCGGACGCTCCGGTGGTGCTTGCGACCATGGTGCGCAGGGCCGTCGCCTTGAATCCGAATGTTTCCGATCGGATGCTCCAGCAGTTGGCGCAGGACGCTTCAAGCGACGTGCAGAAGGCCGCTCAACGGCAGCTTGCGGAAAAATAATTGCATACGTTGTCATTTTTATGAGATTCCTGCGCGTGGTGCGCATGTTTTGGTCCTAGACTGGGAACCATGACAGAACAGACCGAAAACGCAACGCGTCTCGCCCGTCCGCTCATTCGTCTGGCAAAGCTGGTGGGTGTCGCCACCAGCTACGTCGGTATGAGCCATGATTACCACGAAATCGAAGACGATGTTCTAGTGGCGGTGCTTGGGGCGCTTGGTATTGACGCTTCCAACGATGAGGCGATCAACCAGTCCATCACATCCATCAAGTCCGAACGCGAAACGCGCGTGGTGGCTCCCACGGTGCTGCATGTCGTCGGCAAGGAAAGCAAGGTGGAGGTGCACGGCGGCATGTTCGATGTGCCGGAAGCCTCCATCACGTTGGAAAACGGCAAGCAATTCACGGGCAAAATCTCCCATGAGGGCGGTGAGAAAATCGCCCATGAGATCAATGGCAGCTTCTTCTTCACGTCGTATCTCGTCCTGCCCGCCGATCTGCCCGAAGGCTATCACACCCTCGAGGTCACTGTCGGCAGCGAGACGGAGACTGCAACCGTTATCAGCGCTCCTGAGAAAATCGAACTGCTCGATGATATGAAGAACGGCTCCCTGTGGGGGTGGATGAGCCAGCTGTACTCCATCCGTTCCAAGGGATCCTGGGGCGTGGGAGACTTCGAAGATCTGAAGACCATGCTGGTCGAGGCTAAAAAGAAGACCGGCTCCGACTTCATGCTTATCAACCCGATGCACGCCGCGGAGCCGGTGCCTCCGCTGACGCCATCGCCGTATCTGCCGATTTCCCGCCGTTTCATCAATTTCAGCTACATCCGTCCGGAGTCCATGCCGGAATATCTCACGCTGTCCCACGAGGACAGGGCTGAAGTCGATGCGCTGCACGAGCAGGTCGAATCGCTGAATGACGACGCGCGGCTGATCGATCGTGACGCCATGTGGCGCGTCAAGAAGCATGCGCTGTGGGTCATCTACAAGGCCGGCCGAACCAAGGCTCGCCAGGCCGAATTCGACCGTTACCTCGCCGAATGCGGAGACGAGATCGAATCCTACGCCACCTGGTGCCTGTGCTACGACAAGTGGGGCGCTCCCTCCGACGACGCCGATAATTGGGTGCGCAAATACAACCGTGATTCCGAAGAAGTCGCGCAGTTGCGTGAGAAGTTCCCGGACACCCTTGAGTTCTACCGCTGGCTTGAGTGGGTCGCCACCGATCAGTTGCACGCGGCGCAGCAGGCCGCCCGCAAGGCCGGTATGAAGATCGGCATCGTCGCGGATATGGCCGTCGGCGTGCATCCGGCAGGATCCGATGTGTGGTGGAATCCGGAACGCTTCGCCAAGGGCGCCACGGTCGGCGCTCCGCCGGACATGTTCAACCAGCAGGGTCAGGACTGGAGCCAACCGCCGCTTAATCCGATTGCCCTTGAACAGACCGGTTTCCGGGTGTACCGCGATATGGTGCATGACATGTTCGCCAATGCCGGTGCGGTGCGTATCGATCATATCCTTGGTCTGTTCCGCCTATGGTGGATTCCGGAAGGCAAGCCCGCCACTGATGGCACATATGTGCATTACGATTCCGATGTCATGCTCGGCATTCTCGCGCTTGAGGCTTCCCGCGCTGGTGGCGTGGTTGTCGGCGAGGATCTGGGTGTCGTGCCGGCCTATGTGTCCAAGTCGCTGTCCGAACATGGCATTCTCGGTTGTGCCGTGGAATGGTTCGAACAGATGGACGGTGTGTTCCGCACTCCGAAGGATTGGCGTCCGTACGCACTGGCGTCCGTCAATACGCATGACATGCCTCCGGCGGCCGGTTACCTCGAATATGGCCACGTCAAGTTGCGTGAGCAGCTCGGCCTGCTGTCCGGTCCGGTGGAGGAATTCCAGAAGTCCGCAACCGCCGAGCACAATGCCATGCTGAACATGCTGGTCGAGGAGGGCTATCTCGACAAGGCTGCTCTGGATGACGAAGCCGCCAACGAAAACGAGATTGTCGACGCGCTGTACCGTGGTCTGAAAGGTTCGCCCTGCAAGCTCATGGCCGCCTCCATCGTCGACGCGGTCGGTGAGAAGCGCACGCAGAACCAGCCGGGCACCAATAACGAGTATCCGAATTGGCGTATTCCGCTGGCCGATGGCGAAGGCAACGTGGTGCCGCTCGAAAAGCTCTTCGACGAACCGCGTCTGCAGGAGATCACCGCCATCATGCGTGGCTGATCTTCTATAGGCGATTCCATGGGGTGTCCACAGGTCCGACGGTCTGCGGACACCCTTGTTTTTCGTGTTGCCGAATGTCAAGGCAGGCGATATACTAGTAGACTGTTGTGTTTCCCTACGGGGTCCTTCAAAGCGCTTTTCCCACTCGCCATCGAGGACTTTCAGGGAGCCCACGGATAATGAGACCTGAAAAACGGCATTATTCCGCGCCCAACCAACGCGTGTAATGCTGATGGATGGTCCGGAACACAATATATAGAAAAGGTACATCGTGAAAACTTTCACTCCGAAGCCAGCTGATCTGACTCACGACTGGTACGTCATCGACGCCACCGACGTGGTGCTCGGTCGTCTCGCCACTCAGGCGGCAACCCTGCTGCGTGGCAAGAACAAGCCGACCTACGCTCCGCACGCCGATTCCGGCAACCACGTGATCATCCTCAACGCCGACAAGATCGCTCTGACCGGCAACAAGTTGGGCAAGGAACTGTACATGCACTCCGGTCGTCCGGGTGGCCTGCGTCGCGATAGCTACGCCCAGCTGCTCAAGACCAACCCCGAGCGCATCATCAAGTCTGCCATCAAGGGCATGCTGCCGAAGAACCGTCTGGCCAAGGTTCAGCTGGATCGTCTCCACATCGTTTGCGGTGCCGAGCATCCGTACGCTGGCATGAAGCCGCAGGTTTTCGAGATCGCTCAGGTCTCGCAGCAGGCTAAGTGAACCGAAGGGAGATAAGAAACATGGCTGAAAACACCAACGACTCCGCGGTTCTCGAGACCGAAGAGGAGCTCACCTCGTACACCACCGAGACCAACGCTGGCGCTGGCACCGGTACTTCCACCATCGCTCCGGGCTACGGCACCGGTCGTCGTAAGGAAGCCGTCGCCCGTGTTCGCCTGGTTCCGGGCACCGGCAAGTGGACCATCAATGGTCGCACCCTGGAAGAGTACTTCCCGGCCAAGCTGCTGCAGCGTGAGGTCAACTCCCCGATCGTTCTGCTCAAGCTCGAAGGCAAGTTCGACGCTATCGTCCTCGTTGACGGTGGCGGCACCACCGGCCAGGCTGGCGCAATCCGCCTGGGCGTTGCCCGCGCTCTGAACGCTATCGATCGTGATGCGAACCGCGCCGCCCTGAAGAAGGCTGGCTTCCTGACCCGCGACGCCCGCGTCGTGGAACGCAAGAAGGCCGGTCTGCACAAGGCACGTCGCGCTCCGCAGTTCTCGAAGCGCTAAAGCTTACAGCAAGCTTTATTCGAAACCCCTCGGAAACCTATGGTCTCCGAGGGGTTTCCTCGTTATTGTGGGCAAGCGTTAGATGCGTTGGACGCAATGGGCTCGTTAGATGTGTTGGACGTATCTGGCAGACGTTGCAGATGAAGCATCCGCATCTCCCTCATTCGCGGCCCACCCGTTACCGGACGTTTCGGATGGGCCGTTTGCGTATTGATGTATGCGCCGATTCGTTGCGCCGTCCGCTGCGCGTCAATCCGTCGAAATCTGCTTCATCGCGCTGATGCTCAGAGCCGGCAGCGTCCACAGGGTCGGATCGTCCTCGGACAACCCGTCGTCCGCGGAGTTCAGACTGGCGGCATTCTCATCCATCTGCCAATACATGGTATTGAGACGCTGCAGATGGTTGCGGAATCGCCCGGCAGGTTTGTCCTCCGCTTCCTCATCGAACTCGGCCAGCTTCTCGATCTGCGTGCCCTGTCCGGGATATTCGCCGGCGATTTCCGCCGAGGACCAGATCATTTCCCATTCGATGTCGTTGGGCAGATGGAATCTGACGTTCTCGTCGGACCCATTGACCAGAATGAGCAGGCTTGGCTCGTCGGGGGAGAGCAGCTGCATGGCGAACGATCGGACCGAGGGATTCGTCCAATCCGCATCATGCGGCGTCTTTCCGTTCGGCAGGAACCAGTGCACGCGGTCGGATTTCTTCAACAGTCCGATTTTGCTCAGTCGGGTGAAGAAATCCTCATGGTTGTAGAGGTCCCGGGCCTTTCTCAGCGCTATCAGCCGGGAAGTGAGGTTGAACAGCTTGAGCTCCGCGGTCTGCTCGGTGCTGTACAGCCAATCCCAATCCAGCCATGTGGTCTCATTGTCCTGCGTGTAGGCGTTGTTGTTGCCGTTCTGCGAGTTGCCGAATTCGTCGCCGGCAAGCAGCATCGGCGTGCCCAGGGAGAGCAGCAGCGTGCCCAGCATGTTCATGATGGCCCGTTCTCGTTGCTGTGTGATGATCGGATCACTGCACGGGCCTTCATGTCCGAAATTGACGGAATGGTTGTTGTCGCTGCCGTCCCGGTTGTTCTCTCCGTTGGCTTCGTTGTGCTTATGCCGATACTGGGTCAGATCGGCGGTGGTGAAGCCGTCGTGGCATGCCACGTAGTTCACGGATGCGGTCGATCCGCGTCCGGGGTCGGTGGCGAACAGATCGGCTGAGCCGCATAGGCGCGTGGCCATGGACTGCATGGTCATGTTGCCGGTTTCACCACCACGTGCACGTTCCACATCGGTCAGCCAGAAGGTGCGTGTGCAATCGCGGAAGCGGTCGTTCCATTCCGCGAAGGGGATGCCGAATTGTCCCGTTCTCCAGCCGTTCGGGCCGCAATCCCACGGTTCCATGATCATCTTGAGGTTGCCGAGCAGCAGATCGGAGCGCAACGCGTACAGGAACGGGTGGTATCGCGTGAATTCGCCGTCAAGACGCGCCAGCGTCGCCGCAAGATCGAAGCGGAAGCCGTCGATGCCGATTCGCTTGGCCCAGTAGCGAAGCGAATCCACGGCGAAGGTGGTGACGTGCGTGTTGGTGAAGTCAAGCGAATTGCCGCATCCCGTCGTGTCGTACAGGCGGCTGACCTTGTCTTTGGTCCGTCGGTAATAGGCGAGGTTGTCGAGTCCACGCCAGCAGATGGTCGGGCCTTCCGGACCGGATTCGCAGGTGTGGTTGTACACCACGTCCATGATGACCTCGAAACCGGCCTCATGCATGGCCCGCACCATGTCGATGACCTCCTGCCGCACGGCGCCCGCTCCCGCTTCCTGCGCCTGTTTGGTGGCGTACGAGGCTTCGGGGGCGAAGTAGCCGAGCGTGGAATAGCCCCAGTAATTCGTGCGATTGCGTTCCTGCAGGAACAGTTCGGATTGCTTGGCTTGGATGGGCAGCAGTTCGATGGATGTCACGCCGAGGTCCTGCAGATAGGAGAGCGTGGCCGGATGGGCGAGGCCGGCATAGGTGCCGCGCAATTCCGGAGGAAGCCATGGGGCGTTCGCGGTGAATCCTTTGACGTGCAGTTCGTAGATGACGGTTTTGCTCCATGGCACATGCGGGTGGGATGGTTCTCCCATATGCTTGTTGATGTCGCGGTCGTCAATGGCTACGGAAACAGGCATGTGTCCCAGAGAGTCCACGGTGCTCATCGGTCCGAACGGCGAACCGGCGACCTTGCCGTTTTTGATCTCGCATTCGTAGGCGAAGGCGCCCGGGCCGAGTTCCATCTTGCCTTCGATGCCTTTGGCGTATGGGTCGAGCAGCAGTTTGTATGGATTGAAGCTCACGCCATGGTTTGGATCCCATGGGCCGTTGACGCGGTATCCGTATTGCATGCCGTCCCATGCTTGTGGCACGTGCACGTACCACAGTCCGTAGTTGGGACCGTCCATGCGGAACAGTGTTTCGCGAAGATTGAGCGAGGGAATGCGTCTGGTGCAGATGCGCTGTTTTTTGGCCTGATCGATGAACGTGAGTCCGGGTTCGTTGAACAGCCGTGCGGCGTCGGCATAGAAGGCGCTCGGTTGGTCAAGTGGTTCAAGTACGCAAAACCACACTTGGTCTGCTGTTTCTGAGCGGACAACGGCGTCCGCGCCACCATCGTCGGTGAAATAGAGACCTGGTCGGGTTGCGTAGCGGTGCAAAGGTGGGTTCTTCATAACCTCATTCTAAACACTTTGAAATTATCTGTTGACTTGCTATGTCGAGGCTGTCGACGCTCGTGCCGGTTTGATCCAGCCGTGAGCTTGAACTCGAGCAGGTGCAGGACTTCCTCGACGGCAAAATCGCCGCCGCTTCCAAGGCTGTCGTCAAAATCGGTGCCGGACGCTGTTTATTCGTCCTGAACAGCTTGGAATTAGCGAAAAAGTATCACGACATGACGGCAAATGCGCCGCCGACATCGCCGCATAGCGCATATCCTAATCACAAAAGGGAAAAATCAATCGTATTCATCGTTATCAGGAGGTAATTTTATGACGAAAGCAATGTCTGAATTCACTACCGATCTGCAGCATTCCGGCATGCCGGCGAAGGATCTCGACGAAACCATCGAATTCTATACGAAGAAGCTTGGTTTCGAACTGGCCGGACTGTTCCATAACGGCGAAAATCGTTGCGCATTCCTGCGTTACGGCCATCTGACCATCGAAACCTGGGAAGGCGACCCAGCGCCGCTGACCACCGGTGCCATCAACCACTGGGCGTTCGATACTCCCGACATTGAAGCCGCGTTCGAAAACGCGAAGGAACTCGGACTGAATTTCAAAGACACTGAAATTCAGCATATCGACAGCTTCTGGGAGCACGGCATTCGCTACTTCAATGTATACGGACCGAACGGCGAAACCATCGAATTCTGCCAGATTGTCAAATAACTATCATTAGATGATTACCGTCAAATAATCGCTGAAAAAATACAACAAGTGAAGCAGACGGAAGCGAACAAAGAAGCGTGCGTTGAACCTTATATACGGGTTCGGCAACACGCTTCTTTTGTTATGCAAGCGATGCGATTAATGCGATTAATATATGTGTAAAAGCGGTCACATATCGCATAGTTCGCGTACGTACGGTTCCACAAAACGCAGGGCCGCGCCGATAATGTCTTGATGGTCGAGCGCCATTCCCTTGCGCAGGGTGAAATCCGTGGTGCCGAATGGCGTATGTTCCACCACGCGTTCGCGTAGTCCGGCCATATCGTCATCATCGAGATATTGTGCTGCCTCACCGCTGATGATCACGTCACCGGCCAGCACCGAGCGAATGTTCGTTACCGCCAGCGCCACATAATCCAGCCATTGCGAGAATCGTTTGCGGTGCTCCTGCTCGCCTTGTTCCAATACCGAGAAGAAGCCGGGCAGGCTTTCGCCGTCCTCCATCAGCGTTTCCGGCGAGCAATACGTGTCCATGCATCCCAATTGCCCGCAATAGCAAGGGTTTCCGCCCGGAATCAGCGTCATATGTTCGATTGAGCCATTGCATTGGTTCGGCCCTTGGTAGAGCGATCCGTCCACGATGACCGCGCCTCCTGGGCGTCGTTCGAGGTAGATGCAGACGGCATCCTTCAGATTGTGGTCGAACCAGAGTTCCGCCATGGCAGAAGCGTCGGAATCGTGAATCATCAGCGACGGATAGTTGAGACCATGGCTGAGTTCGCTGAGTTTCAGGCCGGTGTTGCCCATGATTTTGCCGAAAGTGATCGACTGGCCGTCCGCCGACACGATGCCTTGCATGCAGAAGGCCACGCCGAGTACCGTGCTGCCTTGTTTCGCCAGTTCTTGCGCGAAATCGTTGATGATGCCATTCATGCGCTGGTAGTAGGCGTCGTTGTTGCGATAGGGGAGTGTGCGCTGTCTGGTGGCTACGGATTTGCCGTTCAGATCAATGGCGATGGCCGTGATTTGTGTGGTTTGGATGCGCACGCCGATCGCCACGCTGGAGTGTGCCGCGAATTCGTAGATTTGCGCTTTGCGTCCACCGGTGGATTGCTGCATCTCGCCTTTGACGATGAGCCCGTCGGCCTCCATGGCGCGCAGATTCTGCGTGATGGTTGGCAGGCTGAGCCCTAATTCGTGTTCGAACATCTGCTTGGTGGCTGAACCTTGGGTATAGATGAACGCGGTCATGGCCTTGAGATTGGCTTCTTTGACTGATAGGGCGGATTGGGCTTTCACTGGTTGATCCTTCCTGCACAACTTCTTTTTCAAGACTACTTCATAAAAGTCCTTTCCTTATGTCTCGTGTTGGTCTGAGATATCAGGTATTGCAAAAAAGTATCAAAAATAGCTGTGCATAAAGGATTTTCTGCCACTTTTCTGCGTCGAAAATATGTTTATCAACAAAAAAGTTGAGACGGTGACAACGACGTTCTACCAAGAAAAGAGACATGTTATGAAGATAGGTCTGCCGCGCACGCTATTGGCCGGCTTGGTCGCCATAGCGGTGTTCATGACTGGCGATGGCTTTGAATTGACTTTTTTGTCCAAATACATCGTGGACCAGGGATTCAGTTCTTCACAATCGTCGCTGATGTTCACCATGTACGGGCTGATGGCTGCGCTTGCTGGCTGGGCGTCCGGTGTGCTAGCTGAAATGTTCGGTGCCAAACGCATCATGCTGATCGGCGCGAGCGCCTGGGTCGTTTTGCACCTGCTGTTCGTTGGTGTGGCGCTGCCGAGCGGCGTCTATCCGCTGATGTTAGGCGTGTATGCGTTGCGGGGTGTTGGCTACCCGCTGTTCATCTACTCGTTCGTGGTGTTGATGGCGCAAACCATCGATACTGCCAAGCTCGCGTCGGCCATGGGGTGGTTTTGGGCCGCCTACTCGTTCGGCATTGGCGTGTTCGGCGCATATTTGCCGAGTTTCACCATTCCGCTGGTGGGCGAGTACTACTCGCTGTGGCTTTCGTTGCCTTTTTCTATAGCTGGACTGCTGATTTGCCTGCTGATGGTGCCGAAAAGCAAGGGTGCTGACACCTCTTCCATGAGCAATGCCGACAAGCTGCGCGAGCTTAGTCGAGGAGTCACCATTCTGGTGCATAATCGCCAAATCGCTTTGGCTGCGGTGGTGCGTGTGATCTGCAATCTGACGTTGTACGGCTTTCCCGTCATCATGCCACTCTACTTGGCCACTACCAACAATGGTGGCGGCGCTTGGTTTAAGGTTTCGCAATGGAGTCAGATTTGGGGATTCCAGTTTGTGGTCACCATTTTCGGCAATGTGTTCTGGGGTCGTATGGGCGATTCGCATGGTTGGATGCGGCAAATGCGCTGGTTTGGCTGCTGGTTCTGTGTGATCGGCACGCTGGGCATGTATTACATTCCGCAGTTTTTCGGGGCGAATATGGTGCTTATGTGTGCTGATGCGGTTGTTCTTGGATTGGGAATTTCCGCTTTCGTTCCTATGGGAGCCGTGTTTCCCGCGTTGGCGTCGGAACATAAGGGTGCTGCGATTTCCGCGCATAATCTTGCTTCCGGCCTGACTACGTTTTTCGGTCCGCTGATTGCGACGGTGCTGATTTCCACTATCGGATTCGGCGGCGTGTGCTGGACGTATGCGATCTGCTATGCGATCGGATCGTTGGTCACGCTCGGCATTCATCCTCATCAACCCGGATTTGACGATCGTGGCCATCGCATTACCGCGATCGAACGTAACTAATCGCAATTGAATATCAATTGCTCAATCATCATTTTTCTCAAAAAAAAACATCATTATCCACAAAGGAGAATAATCATGAAGGCAGTCGTTCTCGAAGAGCAGGGCGTCATCAATGTGCGTGAGGTGCCTGACGTCCCCGCACCTGGTCTAGGCGAGCTGAAGATCGCGCCACATACCGTTGGTGTGTGCGGTTCCGACCTGCACTATTACACGCATGGTCGCGTGGGTAAATATGTGGTGGAGCAGCCGATGATTCTCGGTCATGAGGCTTCCGGCACGGTGGTTGAGGTCGGTCCTGGCGTCGAAGGCTTCAAGGTGGGCGATCGTGTGGCCATGGAGCCCGGCATTCCGGATATGAGTTCGCGTGCCAGCAAACTGGGCATGTATAACGTCGATCCTGCGGTGCGTTTCTTTGCCACTCCGCCGATTGATGGCTGCCTGTGCGAAACGGTGAACCATCCTGCGGCGTTCACCTACAAGCTGCCCGACAATGTGAGCTTCGGTGAGGGTGCGCTGCTTGAACCGTTGGCTGTGGGCATGTGGTCCGCCACCAAGGCTCGTATCAAGCCGGGCGATGTCTGCGTGGTCACCGGATCAGGCACGGTCGGCATGCTGACCGCGTCGTGCGCGTTGGCGGGTGGCGCTTCCAAGGTGCTGATCTCCGATGTGTCGGCAATCAAACTGGCGATTGCGGCTCAGATTCCAGGTATTATTCCGGTGGATCTCACCAAGGAGGATCTGGTGGAGCGCGTCCGCGAGGAAACGGGGGGCTGGGGTGCTGATGTGGCTTTCGAGTGCTCGGGCTCGCCGAAGTCATACGAGACATTCTGGAAGCTGATTGCTCCCGGTGGCGCTGCCGTTATCGTTGGCATTCCGGTCAATCCGGTGGCCATCGATATTACGGAGCTGCAGGCTACCGAGGTGCGCATCGAAAATATCTTCCGTTATGCCAATGTGTATCAGAAGGCCATTGACCTCGTGGCTAACGGTAAACTGAATCTGAAGCCATTCATCACCGACACCTATGCGATGGAGGATGCCCAGGCGGCGTTCGATCGCATGGCCGAGGGGCGTCCTGGAGACATTAAGCTGCAGATTACCGTGAAAAACGACTGACGTTACGCACGTTACGGAACGACGAAAGGGGTCTGTGTCATGGGTGCTGTTGCACAAGTCAACGATAATCGGCATGGGAAGGCGGCTTTGGCTCAGACCTCTTTTGGTGGATTCGTGCCGAAAGGTGGAAGTCCGAACGATTCCGGCGTATTGGAGATCATTGTGCCGGACGCGCAGGCTTCGGTGCGTTGGGCGAAGCATGGCTACCCAAGCTCGTTGGCGAAATGGCATCATCATCCTCATATTGAAATTCATCTGATTCGGGAAGGTACCGGATTGATGATGGCGGGCAATGCCGTTGTTCCGTATGAGGCCGGGCAGGTTGCGCTGATTGGTTCAAATCTTCCGCATAATTGGGTGTCCGACATCGCTCCGGGGGAGCGGCTTCGTCAGCGTGATGTGGTGTGCCATGTGCGTCCGGAAACCATGCGTCTGCTGATGTCTGGATTTCCGGAAACGTCTGGTTTTGCAATGGTGTTGAAACGTGCGGGGCAGGCATTGGTGCTGAGCGGTGAATCCGCTCGTCAGGCCGGTTCGATTCTGGAAAACATGGAGGAACATAGTCTTGCTTGCCGTGTTAGTGATCTGATTCGTGTGTTGGATGTGTTCGCGCATGCCCCCGCAGATGAATCCTATACGGTGGTTGCGTCCGGATACGATCCGGCTGTATGCAGTGGTGCGGAAGGTGTGGTCAATGATGCCATCGAGTACATTTCATCGCATCTGAGCGGTGAAATTAGCATGGATTTGGCCGCCCGCCAGGCCGGAATGAGCGTTTCGGCTTTCTCTCGTCTGTTCAAAAGGGCTGCAGGAATAGGGTTTTCGGATTTTGTTCGACGATTGCGTATCGGGCATGCATGCAGATTGCTGACGACCACGAATCAAAGCGTCGCGTCGATTCGTCGTGCTTGCGGATATGGAAACGCTTCGAATTTCAATCGTCGCTTCTTTGAAGAAACGGGCGAAACTCCTACTGGCTGGCGGAAAAAATACATTGGACGGACAAGATAAGTAAATAAACTTTGTAAAAGTTTGATATGATTGATATCATATAGAAAATACTTTTATAAAAGATGAGGAGGTGAGACTTGAGAAAGTGTGTGTGATTTATGATAAAAAGCAACAAAAACGCTCAAAATGATGTTTTTAAAGCTTTTTCTCTTCACAAAAGAACGCAATCTAAACATTAAATGAACAGAATATAATATTTCTCTTGCGACACGACGCAGTGGAAAATCATATTGCATACTCACTAAAGTGTGTCCTAGGTCACAAAAGACCAGCAACGCGTCCATCCGCTTCGAGGTGGGTGGAATAACGGGAAACTACTTTGCAAACCCCCAAAGAATCGAGGAGGACTTCAAGTGGCAGACGCAAAGAAGAAGGAAGAGCCGACCAAGCCGACTCCGGAAGAGAAGCTCGCCGCAGCCGAGGCTGAGGTCGACGCTCTGGTCAAGAAGGGCCTGAAGGCTCTTGATGAATTCGAGAAGCTCGATCAGAAGCAGGTTGACCACATCGTGGCCAAGGCTTCCGTCGCAGCCCTGAACAAGCACTTGGTGCTCGCCAAGATGGCCGTCGAGGAGACCCACCGTGGTCTGGTCGAAGACAAGGCCACCAAGAACATCTTCGCCTGCGAGCATGTCACCAACTACCTGGCTGGTCAGAAGACCGTCGGCATCATCCGCGAGGACGACGTGCTGGGCATCGACGAAATCGCCGAGCCGGTTGGCGTCGTCGCTGGCGTGACCCCGGTCACCAACCCGACCTCCACCGCCATCTTCAAGTCGCTGATCGCACTGAAGACCCGCTGCCCGATCATCTTCGGCTTCCACCCGGGCGCACAGAACTGCTCCGTCGCGGCCGCCAAGATCGTTCGCGATGCCGCTATCGCAGCAGGCGCTCCTGAGAACTGTATTCAGTGGATCGAGCATCCGTCCATCGAGGCCACTGGCGCCCTGATGAAGCATGATGGTGTCGCCACCATCCTCGCCACCGGTGGTCCGGGCATGGTCAAGGCCGCATACTCCTCCGGCAAGCCGGCCCTGGGCGTCGGCGCGGGCAATGCTCCGGCATACGTTGACAAGAACGTCGACGTCGTGCGTGCAGCCAACGATCTGATTCTTTCCAAGCACTTCGATTACGGCATGATCTGCGCTACCGAGCAGGCCATCATCGCCGACAAGGACATCTACGCTCCGCTCGTTAAGGAACTCAAGCGTCGCAAGGCCTACTTCGTGAACGACGAAGAGAAGGCCAAGCTCGAGCAGTACATGTTCGGCTGCACCGCATACTCCGGCCAGACCCCGAAGCTCAACTCTGTGGTGCCGGGCAAGTCCCCGCAGTACATCGCCAAGGCCGCAGGCTTTGAGATTCCGGAAGACGCCACCATCCTTGCCGCTGAGTGCAAGGAAGTCGGCGAGAACGAGCCGCTGACCATGGAGAAGCTTGCTCCGGTCCAGGCCGTGCTGAAGTCCGACAACAAGGAACGGGCCTTCGAGATGTGCGAAGCCATGCTCAAGCATGGTGCAGGCCACACCGCAGCCATCCATACCAACGATCAGGCTCTGGTCCGCGAGTACGGCCAGCGCATGCACGCCTGCCGTATCATCTGGAACTCCCCGAGCTCCCTCGGCGGCGTGGGCGACATCTACAACGCCATCGCCCCGTCCCTGACCCTGGGCTGCGGCTCCTACGGCGGCAACTCCGTGTCCGGCAACGTCCAGGCAGTCAACCTTCTCAACATCAAGCGCATCGCTCGGAGGAACAACAACATGCAGTGGTTCAAGATTCCGGCCAAGACCTACTTCGAGCCGAACGCCATCAAGTACCTGCGCGACATGTACGGCATCGAAAAGGCCGTCATCGTGTGCGATAAGGTCATGGAGCAGCTCGGCATCGTTGACAAGATCATCGATCAGCTGCGTGCACGTTCCAACCGCGTGACCTTCCGTATCATCGATTATGTCGAGCCGGAGCCGAGCGTGGAGACCGTCGAGCGCGGCGCCACCATGATGCGCGAGGAGTTCGAGCCGGATACCATCATCGCCGTCGGCGGTGGTTCCCCGATGGATGCGTCCAAGATCATGTGGCTGCTGTACGAGCACCCGGAAATCTCCTTCTCCGATGTGCGTGAGAAGTTCTTCGATATCCGTAAGCGCGCGTTCAAGATTCCGCCGCTGGGCAAGAAGGCCAAGCTGGTCTGCATCCCGACTTCTTCCGGCACCGGTTCCGAAGTCACGCCGTTCGCTGTGATCACCGACCACAAGACCGGCTATAAGTACCCGATCACCGATTACGCGCTGACCCCGTCCGTCGCCATCGTCGATCCGGTGCTGGCACGTACTCAGCCGCGCAAGCTGGCTTCCGATGCTGGTTTCGATGCTCTGACCCACGCTTTTGAGGCTTATGTGTCCGTGTATGCCAACGACTTCACCGATGGTATGGCACTGCACGCTGCCAAGCTGGTTTGGGACAACCTCGCCGAGTCCGTCAATGGCGAGCCGGGTGAGGAGAAGACCCGTGCCCAGGAGAAGATGCACAACGCCGCCACCATGGCCGGCATGGCTTTCGGCTCCGCCTTCCTCGGCATGTGCCACGGCATGGCCCACACCATCGGCGCTCTGTGCCACGTGGCCCACGGCCGCACCAACTCCATCCTCCTGCCGTACGTGATCCGTTACAACGGTTCCGTCCCGGAGGAGCCGACCAGCTGGCCGAAGTACAACAAGTACATCGCTCCGGAACGCTACCAGGAGATCGCCAAGAACCTTGGCGTGAACCCGGGCAAGACTCCGGAAGAGGGCGTCGAGAACCTGGCCAAGGCCGTTGAGGACTACCGTGACAACAAGCTCGGTATGAACAAGAGCTTCCAGGAGTGCGGTGTGGATGAGGACTACTATTGGTCCATCATCGACCAGATCGGCATGCGCGCCTACGAAGACCAGTGCGCACCGGCGAACCCGCGTATCCCGCAGATCGAGGATATGAAGGATATCGCCATTGCCGCCTACTACGGCGTCAGCCAGGCGGAAGGCCACAAGCTGCGCGTCCAGCGTCAGGGCGAAGCCGCTACGGAGGAAGCTTCCGAGCGCGCCTGATCGCAATATCGCAACGTAACTCCTTATATAAAAGATGTGAAGTGAAGCGTATATAAGGAGTCGTGCAAAAGGAGCCTGATGGGAAACTATCAGGCTCCTTTTTTATAGTGAGGGGGAAGTGGACCGTCGCCGTTACCTTCCGCGTTCTTCATCGAAAGAAGACGCGTGATTGTGTTGGCGCGACACCGCGAAAAACGTTGGAAAAACCGCGACACGCGCGAATTCCATATGTTCACCCCTGATGCTTAGATAAAGAAGTTGCCTGATTTTAGGGCTCGCAAATTGTAATTCAAAAAGCGAGCGTGGCACAGCGGCTCACTCCGGTGAGAAGCTGCATGGCTGCGCACTGATGTGGTATGGCCACGGAACTTCCACGGTTCCGGGGGTCTTCTGCGCCGGTGCCCTTGGAAGCAGGCTGGTAAACAGTAAATAACGAATCGCTAGAAAGGGCGGAAGGCAATGGCGGGACAGAAAATCCGCATCAGGCTTAAGTCCTATGACCATGAGGTCATCGACCAATCGGCGAAGAAGATCGTCGAAACGGTGACGAACGCGGGCGCAACTGTGGTTGGCCCGGTTCCGCTCCCGACCGAGAAGAACGTGTTCGTCGTTATCCGTTCTCCTCACAAGTACAAGGATTCTCGCGAGCATTTCGAGATGCGCACTCATAAGCGTCTCATCGACATTGTGGACCCGACCCCGAAGGCCGTGGACTCCCTCATGCATATTGATCTGCCCGCAGACGTGAACATCGAGATCAAGCTGTAAGGGAGGAGGGAACCATTATGTCTAATCGCACCGCACTGCTGGGCAAGAAGCTCGGTATGTCTCAGGTCTGGGACGAGAACGGTTTCTTCGTTCCTGTGACCCTCGTTGACGTGTCCACCAACGTGGTGACCGCTGTCAAGTCCGAAGAGTCCGACGGCTACAAGGCTGTTCAGCTTGGCTACGGCCAGGTTGACCCGACCAAGGTGACCAAGCCGCTCGCCGGCCACTTCGCCAAGGCTGGCGTCACCCCGCGTCGTCACCTCGCTGAGGTCCGCACCGATAACGCCGAAGAGTTCGAGCCGGGTCAGGAGCTGACCGCTGAGCTGTTCCCGGAAGGCACCCTGGTCGACGTGACCGGTACCACCAAGGGCAAGGGCTTCGCAGGCACCATCAAGCGTTGGGGCTTCAAGTCCTATCGTCGTACCCACGGCTCTCACAAGAACGAGCGTCGTCCTGGCTCTGTTGGCGCATGCGCCACCCCGAGCCGCATCCTCAAGGGCAAGCGCATGGCTGGCCGCATGGGTCATGTGACCAACACCGCGCTGAACCTCACCATCGTTTCGTCGGATGTTGAGAACGGCGTGCTGGCTATCAAGGGCGCCATTCCGGGCCCGAAGGGCAGCATCGTTCTCGTCCGTTCGGCAGTGAAGGGAGCCTGATAAATCATGGCAAACGTTACTCTGAACGTCACCGATAACCAGGGCAAGGCCACCGGCACCGTCGATGCCCCGGCTGAGATCTTCGGCTTCTCCGCTGAAGAAGTTCAGTCCCGTATCCCGCTGATCCACCAGGTCGTCATCGCCCAGCTCGCCGCTGCTCGCCAGGGCACCCACGCCACCAAGACTCGTGGCATGGTTTCCGGCGGTGGCCGCAAGCCTTGGAAGCAGAAGGGCACCGGTCGTGCTCGTCAGGGCTCCATCCGTGCACCGCAGTGGTACCACGGCGGCACCGTGTTCGGTCCGCAGCCGCGTGACTACTCCCAGCGCACCCCGAAGAAGATGAAGGCCGCTGCTCTGAAGTACGTGCTTTCCGATCGTGCCAATGCCGGTCACGTGGCCGTTGTCGACTTCGGTGTTTCCGAAGCCCCGTCCACCAAGGCCGCCGTTGCCGCTCTTACCCCGGTGACCGAGAACAAGTTCACCACCGTGGTGCTCTCTCGCGAGAATGTGAACGAATGGCTTTCCGTTCGTAACATCCCGACCGTTCACCCGATCTTCGCCGATCAGCTCAACACGTACGATGTGGTCACCGCTCAGTACGTGGTCTTCTCCAAGGAAGGCTTTGATGCTTTCCTCGCTGCGAAGGCTGAGCCGGCTGCAAAGGAGGCCTGATTTTCATGGTCGCTATTCACAAGCCCGCACACGACATCATCCTCAAGCCTGTCGTTTCTGAGAAGAGCTACGCTCTGTCCGATCGCGGTCAGTACACCTTCGTGGTGGCCCCGAACGCGAACAAGGTTCAGATCAAGCAGGCAATCGAAGAGATCTTCAATGTCAAGGTGACGAACGTCAACACCCTCAACCGCGCCGGCAAGCGCCAGCGCACCCGCAACGGTTTCGGCCAGCGCGTCAATCAGAAGCGCGCCATCGTGACCGTCGCCGAGGGCCAGACGATCGACATCTTCGGTAACTGAAGGCTAGCCGAGAAAAGTTAAAGGAAGAACTAGATTATGGCTATCCGCGTTTATAAGCCGACGACTGCAGGCCGCCGTAACGCGTCCGTCTCGGACTTCTCCGAGCTTACGCGCTCCACGCCTGAGAAGTCGCTGGTTCGCAAGCTCAGCAAGACTGGCGGTCGTAACTCCTACGGCCGTATGACCTCCCGTCATCGCGGCGGCGGTCACAAGCGCCAGTACCGTCTCATCGACTTCAAGCGTTGGGACAAGGACGGCGTGCCGGCCAAGGTCGCTCACATCGAGTACGACCCGAACCGTTCCGCCCGCATCGCACTGCTGCACTACGCAGACGGTGAGAAGCGTTACATCATCGCTCCGGAAGGCATCAAGCAGGGCGACGTCATCGAGACCGGCGCTCAGGCTGATATCAAGCCGGGCAACAACCTGCCGCTGCGCAACATCCCGACCGGTACCGTGGTGCACGCGATTGAGCTCCGCCCGCTGGGTGGCGCCAAGATCGCCCGCTCCGCCGGTGCTGCCGTGCAGCTCGTCGCCAAGGATGGCGCCTACGCTCAGCTGCGTATGCCGTCCGGCGAAATCCGCAACGTGGACGCTCGCTGCCGTGCGACCGTTGGTGAGGTCGGCAACTCCGACCACGCCAACATCCAGCTTGGCAAGGCAGGCCGCGCTCGTTGGATGGGCAAGCGCCCGATCACCCGTGGTGAGTCCATGAACCCTGTCGATCACCCGCACGGCGGTCGTACCCGCGGTGGCAAGCCGCCGGTTTCTCCGTGGGGCAAGGGCGAGGTTCGTACCCGCCGTCCGAAGAAGGCTTCGAACAAGATGATTGTTCGTCGTCGCCCGAATGGTAAGAACCGTAAGTAAGGGAGTGTCGAGTAGATGACTCGTAGCATCAAGAAGGGCCCCTTCGTCGACGCCCACCTGCAGAAGAAAGTCGACGAGCAGAACGAGAAGGGTACGCACAACGTCATCAAGACGTGGTCCCGTCGTTCGATGATCACCCCTGATTTCATCGGACACACCTTCGCCGTTCATGATGGCCGCAAGCATGTTCCGGTGTTCGTCACCGAATCCATGGTTGGCCACAAGCTCGGTGAGTTCGCCCCGACCAAGACCTTCAAGGGTCATGTGAAGGACGACAAGAAGGCACGCCGCTAAAGGAGAGTAAGGACACATGGAAGCTAAAGCAATCGCTCGTCACGTCCGCGTGACGCCGCGCAAGGCTCGCCGTATGGTCGACCTCATCCGAGGCAAGAAGGCGACCGAAGCCATCACCATTCTGAAGTTCGCTCCGCAGGACGCATCCCTCCCGGTGCGTAAGGTCCTGGAGAGCGCCATCGCGAACGCTCGTGTGAAGGCCGACAAGGCCGGCGAGCCGTTCCGCGAGAACGACCTGGTCGTGAAGGAGACCTATGTGGACGAAGGCGTGACGCTCAAGCGTTTCCGCGCCCGTGCACAGGGCCGTGCCGCTCGTATCAACAAGCGCACCAGCCACATCACGGTCGTCGTCGCTAACAAGGAAGGAAACCGCTAAAGATGGGTCAGAAGATCAATCCGTTTGGCTACCGCCTGGGAATCACTGAGAACCATCGTTCCAAGTGGTTCTCCGATTCCAACAAGGTTGGCGAACGCTACCGCGACTTCGTTCTCGAAGATGACGCCATCCGCAAGGCCATGAGCAAGGACCTCGAGCGTGCGGGCGTGTCCCGTATCGTCATCGAGCGTACCCGCGACCGCGTGCGTGTGGACATCCACACCGCTCGTCCGGGCATCGTCATCGGCCGTCGTGGCGCTGAGGCTGAGCGCGTTCGCGCCAAGCTCGAGAAGCTCACCGGCAAGCAGGTCCAGCTCAACATCTTCGAAGTGAAGAACGCCGCACTGGACGCCCAGCTCGTCGCACAGGGCATCGCTGAGCAGCTCACCAACCGCGTGACCTTCCGTCGCGCGATGCGTAAGGCCCAGCAGGATGCCATGCGTGCAGGCGCCAAGGGTATCCGTATCAAGCTCTCCGGCCGCCTTGGTGGCGCCGAAATGAGCCGTTCCGAGTTCTATCGCGAGGGTCGCGTTCCGCTGCAGACCCTGCGTGCCCTCATTGATTACGGCTTCTTCGAGGCCAAGACCACTTACGGCCGTATCGGCGTGAAGGTCTGGATCTACAAGGGCGATATGACCGAGCGTGAGTTCGAAGAGCAGCAGGCACAGCAGAGCAACAACCGCCAGGGTCGTCGCGGCGATCGTCGTCCGCGTCGCGGCCAGCGCAACGCTGCTCCGCAGCAGAACGCAGCAGCAGAGGCTCCGGCCGCTGCTGAGGCACCTGCCGCAACGGAAACGAAGGAGTGAGCTGAGAATGCTTATCCCAAAGAGAACCAAGTATCGTAAGCAGCACCGTCCGGTCCGCCGTGGCATGTCCAAGGGCGGCAACGAGATCGCTTTCGGCGATTTCGGTATCCAGGCTCTGGCTCCGGCTTATGTGACCAACCGCCAGATCGAGGCCGCTCGTATCGCCATGACCCGCTACATCAAGCGTGGTGGCCGCGTGTGGATCACGATCTTCCCGGATCGTCCGCTGACCAAGAAGCCGCTCGGCACCCGAATGGGTTCCGGTAAGGGTACTCCGGAATTCTGGATCGCCAACGTCCACCCGGGTCGCGTTATGTTCGAGATCGGTGGCGTGTCCGAGGATGTCGCTCGTGAGGCTCTGCGCCGCGCAATCGACAAACTCCCCATGAAGTGCCGTGTTATTGCTCGTGAAGGCGGTGACATCTGATGGCAGTCGGAACTGCAGACTACACCATGAAGAATCTCAACGAGAAGACCAACGAGGAGATCGAGGGCTTCCTCAAGAAGTCCAAGGAAGAGCTGTTCAACCTGCGCTTCCAATCCGCGACCGGTCAGCTCGAAAACACCGCCCGCCTCAAGGCGGTCAAGCACGACATCGCCAGGATGTACACCATCCTGCGCGAGCGTGAGCTCGGCATCAGCCAGGCCCCCGAGGCGACCGAAACGAAAGCTGAGGAGAAGTAATGGCTGAAGAGCGTAACTTCCGCAAGGTTCGTCGCGGTTACGTCGTGTCCGATAAGATGGACAAGACGATTTCCGTCGAGCTCGAGCAGCGTTCGACCCACCCGCTTTACGGCAAGGTTGTGCGCTCCACTCGTACGGTCAAGGTCCATGATGAACACAACGAGGCTCACATTGGCGACCTCGTGAGTATTATGGAGACTCGGCCCCTGAGCAAGACCAAGCGTTGGCGTCTCGATAGCATTATCGAGCGCGCTAAGTAAATAAGTTCGGCAAGGCTCCGTGAGTCACCCCGCCTGCTTCTAGCAGGCAGGCGGGGTGCTTGGGGAGAACCAGCTCGGCTAAGGAGAATCAATGATTCAGCAGGAAACGCGGCTTCATGTCGCCGACAACACGGGTGCGAAGGAACTCCTCGCCATCCGAGTGCTCGGCGGATCGAAGCGACGCTATGCCGGCATCGGTGACGTGATCGTCGCCTCCGTCAAGGACGCCATCCCTGGCGGGTCGGTCAAGAAGGGCGACGTCGTCAAGGCTGTCGTCGTCCGCACTGTCAAGGAACACCGTCGTGTCGACGGCTCCTACATCAAGTTCGACGAGAACGCCGCCGTCATTCTCGGCTCTGGCCGTGAACCGAAGGGCACTCGTATCTTCGGACCGGTCGGTCGTGAACTGCGCGACAAGCGCTTCATGAAGATCGTGTCCCTCGCCCCGGAGGTGATCTGACATGGCAGCCAAGATTAAGAGCGGCGACCTGGTCAAGGTCATCCGCGGCAAGGATCGCGGCAAGGAAGGCACCGTCAAGCAGGTGCTCAAGGACGATCGTCTGATCGTCGAGGGCGTGCAGATCGTCAAGAAGCACGTCCGCGCCACGCAGCAGGGCCAGCAGGCCGGCATCGTGGCTGTCGAGGCTCCGATTCATCGCTCCAACGTGATGGTCATCGATCCGGAGACCAAGCAGCCCACCCGCGTGCGCATCGTCGAAAAGGAAGAGGCCCGTGACGGCAAGGTGAAGACCGTGCGCGTGCGTGTCGCCAAGAAGTCCGGAAAGGAGCTGGCATGACCGATACCACTGTCGAAGCGCCGGCAACTCCGCGCTTGAAGCAGAAGTACAACGAGCAGATCGTGCCGGAGCTGGAGAAGGAATTCCACTACTCCAACCCGATGCAGGTCGCTCGCGTCCAGAAGGTCGTCGTCTCCATGGGCGTTGGCGCCGCAGCTCGCGACTCCAAGCTCATCGAAGGTGCCGTCAAGGACCTCACCCTGATCACCGGCCAGAAGCCGAAGATCACCAAGGCCAAGAAGTCCGTCGCACAGTTCCACCTGCGTGAGGGCCAGGCCATCGGCGCCTACGTCACCCTGCGTGGCGAGCGCATGTGGGAGTTCCTGGATCGCCTTCTGACCATGGCTCTGCCGCGTATCCGCGATTTCCGCGGCATCAACGGCGACCAGTTCGACGGTCAGGGCAACTACAACTTTGGCCTCACCGAGCAGTCCATGTTCCACGAGATCGATCCGGATTCGATCGATCACCAGCGTGGTATGGACATCACCGTGGTGACCAGCACCAAGGACGACAAGGAAGCTCGCGTGCTCCTGAAGCACCTCGGCTTCCCCTTCAAGGAGAACTGATATGGCAAAAACCGCTCTTAAGAACAAGGCGGCCGCTAAGCCGAAGTTCAAGGTGCGCGCCTATACGCGTTGCCAGGTCTGCGGTCGTCCTCACTCCGTCTACCGCAAGTTCGGCCTCTGCCGCATCTGCCTTCGTGAGAAGGCCCACCGCGGCGAGCTGCCCGGCGTTACGAAGTCCAGTTGGTAAATATCGACGCTGAAGGTCCGCGGCCCGATCGCCTCTAAGGCGTGAGGGCGGCGGAAACCATGGCGAGAAAGGGCGTTAGCCCAAATGACAATGACAGATCCGATCGCAGACATGCTTACGCGTCTGCGTAATGCGAGCGCGGCAAAGCACGAGACCGTGGATATGCCGTACTCCAAGTTCAAGGCGAACATCGCTGAGATTCTGAAGCGTGAAGGCTACATCAAGGACTTCACCGCCAAGGAAGCCAAGGTTGGCCAGACTCTTGAGGTCACCCTCAAGTACGGTCCGAACGGCGAGCGTTCCATCCAGGGCATCAAGCGCATCTCCAAGCCGGGCCTGCGTCGTTACGCAAAGTCCGATGCTCTGCCGATGCCGCTCGGTGGCCTTGGCATCGCAATCATCTCGACTAGCTCGGGACTGCTGACCCAGAAGGAATGCCTCGACCGAGGCATCGGCGGCGAGATCGTCGCTTTCGTTTGGTGAGAAAGGAGAGCTGAAACATGGCATCGCATATTGGTAAGCTCCCCGTCACCATTCCGGCTGGCGTGGAAGTCAAGATCGACGGTCAGTCCTTTACCGCCAAGGGCGCTAAGGGCACTGACTCCTACGAGATTCCTGAAGGCATCACCGCAGTGGTCGAAGGCAACGAAGTTGTCCTCACCCCGGCTGATGACCTGCGTCCGACCCGTGCAAAGCACGGCCTGGCTCGCTCCATCGTGGCGGGCATGGTCAAGGGCGTGCACGAGGGTTATGCCAAGACTCTGGAGATCGTCGGTACCGGTTACCGCGCCCAGATGAAGGGCAAGGGCATTGAGTTCTCCCTCGGCTATTCCCACACCATCACCGTCGAGCCGCCGGCAGGCATCGAATTCGAACTGCCGAACCCGAACCAGGTGATCGTCAAGGGCATCGACAAGCAGGCTGTTGGCCAGTGCGCCGCTAACATTCGTAAGCTTCGTGCTCCGGAACCCTACAAGGGCAAGGGCATCAAGTACGCGGATGAGCACATTCTGCGCAAGGCTGGAAAGGCTGGTAAGTAATGAGCGTCCAGATTCTCGGTAAGGGCAAGAAGGTCGCGCTTAAGCGTCGTCACGCTCGTCTGCGCAAGCACATCAGCGGTACCCCGGAGCTTCCGCGTCTGGTGGTTACCCGTTCCAACCGTCACATGGTTGCCCAGATCATCGATGACACCAAGGGTGTCACCCTGGTGAGCGAATCCACTCTGACCAGCGATTTCGCCGGTTTCGAGGGCACCAAGACCGAAGCCGCCAAGAAGGTCGGCGAACTGATCGCCAAGAAGGCTCAGGACGCTGGTATCACCGCGGTCGTGTTCGATCGTGGCGGCAACAAGTATCATGGCCGCGTCGCAGCTGTCGCTGAAGGCGCCCGCGAGGGAGGTCTGGCACTGTGAGCGACAACGAAAAGGAAACCCAAGTGGCTGAAGAAACTCAGAACACTCAGGCTGCCGCTGAGTCCAACAACGAGGACCGCAAGTCCCGTCGTGGCCAGCGCGGTGAGGGTCGTCGTGGCGAGCGTCGCAACCGTCGTGAGGAATCTCACGAGAACGAGATGCTCGATCGCGTGGTGACCATCAACCGTGTGTCCAAGACCCACAAGGGTGGTCGTACGTTCAGCTTCGCCGCCCTCGTGGTGGTTGGCGACGGCAAGGGCACCGTTGGTGTTGGCTACGGCAAGTCCCGTGAGGTCCCGGCTGCAATCGCCAAGGGCCAGCTGGATGCCAAGAAGCACATGTTCACCGTGCCGCGCATCAAGGGCACCGTCACCCACCCGGTGATCGGCCACGATGCCGCTGGCACCGTGCTGCTGCGCCCGGCTGCTCCGGGTACCGGCGTTATCGCCGGCGGTGCAGTCCGCGCCGTCATGGAATGCGCTGGCATCACCGACGTCCTGACCAAGTCGATGGGCTCCGCCACCGCCGTCAACGTGGTGCGCGCAACCGTCGACGCCCTCAAGAAGCTCGAAGAGCCGGAAGAGATTGCCGCACGTCGTGGCATGTCTCTCGAAGAGGTGGCTCCGGACGCGCTGCTGCGTGCTCGCGCCGAAGGCATCGCCGAGGCCCGCAAGGCTCGTGAAGAGGCTCAGGCCAAGGCTGCTCAGAAGGACGGTGAGTGATGACTAACCTGAACATCAAGCTGCACCACGGTCTGGTGAATTCCACTCCGAAGCAGCGTGCTGCGGCTCAGACTCTGGGCCTGAACAAGATCGGCAAGACCGTGACTCGTGAGGACACTCCGGCCCTTCGTGGCCAGCTGCAGGTCCTCCGTCACCTGATCACCGTCGAGGAGGCTGACTGATTATGGCAGACATTCTGCAGATGCATGACCTGAAGCCGGCTCCGGGTGCCAACAAGGATCGTATCCGCGTTGGCCGTGGTGAAGGCTCCAAGGGTAAGACCTCGGGCCGTGGCGACAAGGGCACCAAGAAGCGCTATCAGGTTCGTCCGGGCTTCGAAGGTGGCCAGCTGCCGCTGTACATGCGCCTTCCGAAGCTGCGTGGCTTCAAGAACCCGTTCAAGAAGGAATACCAGGTCGTCAACGTGGCTGTTCTTGCGGAACTGTTCCCGCAGGGCGGCGAGATCACCGTGGCTGATCTGGTTGCCAAGGGTGCCGTCCGCAACGGCTTCCCGGTCAAGGTCCTGGGCGACGGCGAGGTTTCGGCTGCCTACACTCTCAAGGGTGTCAAGGCTTCCGCTTCCGCCAAGTCCAAGATCGAGGCTGCTGGCGGCTCCATTTCCGAGGATTGATTCCAACGGAATGTAGCTGACTGAAGCTCAGACATGAGGCTTCCCCCGCTTTAGAGCGGGGGAAGCCTCATTCGTTTGCAGTCAAAATGCAATCATGCATGGAAAAACAAAAAACAGACGAATAATGACGAAAACGCCATATCGGTAGACGCCGTACGCTAGACTCGAGCGTTAGAGTCTGTTTTTGCACGTGTGCGCAGGTGCGCACGACGATGGAAGGAACCCCAGGTGAGGACGTTAATCCAGGCCTTGAAGACCAAGGAATTGAGGAATAAAATCCTCTTCACCCTTGGTATCATCATCATTTATCGTATCGGTTCATTCATCCCGACCCCTGGCGTCGATTACACCGTCGTCCAGCAGTGCGTCGGCAAGATGAACAACGCTTCTGAGAACTTTATCGGTCTGGTGAACCTCTTCTCTGGCGGCGCCATGCTGCAGCTGTCGATTTTCGCATTGGGCGTCATGCCGTACATCACCGCATCGATCGTCATCCAGCTGCTGCGTGTGGTCATCCCTCGTTTCGAGGCACTGCACAAGGAAGGCCAGTCCGGCGAAGCCAAGCTGACCCAGTACACCCGTTATCTGACCATCGGCCTTGCCGTGCTGCAGTCCACCACCATCCTGGTGACCGCACGTTCCGGCGCGCTGTTCAACTACCAGTGCTCTCAGGTTGTTCCGGACGGTTCCGTGTGGAACCTTGTGGTCATGGTGCTCATCATGACCGGCGGCACCGGCCTCATCATGTGGATGGCCGAATTGGTCACCGATAAGGGCCTCGGCCAGGGCATGTCCATCCTTATCTTCATGTCCATCTGCTCCGGCTTCCTGCCGCAGCTGTGGGAGATCGGCTGGGGCACCAACGGCACCGATGGCAATTGGGGCAAGTTCGCCGCGGTCGTCGGCACCCTGCTGGTCATCATGATCCTTGTCATCTACGTCGAGCTTGCCCAGCGTCGTATTCCGGTGCAGTACACCCGCCGTATGATCGGCCGCAAGATGTACGGTGGCTCCTCCACCTACCTGCCGCTGAAGATCAACATGAGCGGCGTCATCCCGCCGATCTTCGCATCCTCCATCCTGGCCGTGCCGACGCTAATCGCGCAGTTCGGCAATTCCGACCAGTCCTGGGTCAAGTGGATCAACTCCAACCTGGCCAACACCACATCCGTGTGGTACATCGCACTGTACGCGCTGATGATCGTGTTCTTCTGCTTCTTCTACACGGAGATCACCTTCAACCCGGACGAGACCGCCGACAACATGAAGCAGTACGGCGGCTTCATTCCGGGCATCCGCGCGGGAAGCGCCACCAGCAACTACCTGAGCTACGTGATGAACCGTCTGAACACGGTCGGCGCCGTCTACCTGCTGTTCGTGGCGCTTATCCCGACGGTGCTCATCATGGCGCTGAACCTGAACACCAAGCTGCCGTTCGGCGGCACCACCATCCTGATCATCGCAGGCGTCGGCCTCGACACCCTGCGCCAGGCCAAGGCCCAGACCGAACAGTTCCAGTACGCTGGCTTCCTGTTCGAGGACACCGACCACAAGGAAGGTAAGTAACCACTTGAATCGTGATGCCGTTTCCGTTGATCGGGAGCGGTATCACGATTTTTATGTTAAGTAATCCATCATCCGAAAATCCCCGTTGAGGGGAATGAACGAAACGGAGAACAACACATGCGACTGCTGATCATGGGCCCGCAGGGCGTAGGCAAGGGCACCCAGGCCGCTCTGCTGAGCGAGCACTACGGAATCCCGGCGATCTCCACCGGAGATATCTTCCGCTACAACATCAAGAACAAGACCGAGCTCGGCGTCGAAGCGCTCAAGTACATCGACAAGGGCGAGCTTGTGCCGGACGAGCTGACCAACAAGATCGTCAAGGACCGTCTGGCCATGGACGACGCCAAGAACGGCTGGATTCTCGATGGCTATCCGCGCAACGCCTCCCAGGTCGAGGCTCTCGACGCCATCCTGGGCGAGCTGGACACCCCGCTTGACGCGGTCGTCGCACTGGATGCAGATCACGACGTGCTCATGGAGCGTATGAAGAAGCGTGCCGAAATCGAAGGCCGCTCCGACGACACCCCTGAAGCCATCGCCAAGCGTCTTGACGTGTACGCCAAGGAGACCGCGCCGCTGCTGGACATCTACCAGAAGCGCGGCCTGCTCAAGACGTTCAATGGCGTCGGCGCCGTCGACGAGATCCAGGCCACCATCGTGGCGGAGCTTGGCTGAAGGAAAAACCAAGCAGAATAACATATTTCCAACGAAAGCGGGAATCGCGACACGCCGAACGTGTCTTGATTCCCGCTTTCGTGTATTCTTGCAAGTTGGTGTGTCTTCGGGCACGCATAGTAATCGCCAAGGAACGGAACGAGGCTCATGGCTAAAGACGGTGTGATTGAAGTCGAAGGACAGGTAGTGGAAGCACTGCCGAACGCGATGTTTCGTGTTGAACTCGAAAACAAGCATATCGTGCTCGCAACCATTTCGGGCAAGATGAGGAAGAACTACATCCGCATCCTGCCGCAGGATCGTGTTGTGCTGGAGATGAGCCCCTACGATCTGAACCGCGGCCGTATTACGTACCGTTACAAGTAAAGGTACACAAGCAAAGGAAAACCATGAAGGTCAGCCCTAGTGTGAAGAGGATCTGCGAGAACTGCCGCGTGATCCGTCGTCACGGCCGCGTCATGGTGATCTGCGTCAACCCGCGCCATAAGCAGCGTCAGGGCTGAGAGCAGATCCAGCGGCATAAACAGTACAGGCGCTGAGTCACAGCCCGTGAAAGCGGGATGAACCCCGGGTACGCAGGCCCGGGCCGGGAAACCGGACGACTCGGTGCAAGACCTGCGGAAAACAGAAGGAATCGCAATGGCACGTCTTGCCGGAGTCGACATCCCCAATGAGAAGCGCATCGAGATCGCCCTCACCTACATCTTTGGTGTTGGTCGTACTCGTGCCAAGGAAACGCTTGCCGCGACCGGTATCAATCCGGACATTCGCGTCAAGGATCTGACGGATGAGCAGCTGATTACGCTGCGTGATTACCTTGAGGGTAACTACAAGATCGAGGGTGATCTGCGTCGTGAAATCGATGCGGACATCCGCCGTAAGATCCAGATCAACTGCTACCAAGGCCAGCGTCACCGTAAGGGACTTCCTGTGCGCGGTCAGCGCACCAAGACCAATGCTCGTACCCGCAAGGGCCCGAAGCGCACGGTCGCCGGAAAGAAGAAGGCCACCAAGTAATCGGTGGCTGACAGTTCAAGCCACGAGGTGTGAGCCTCATCGTTTGAACATCAAAGCAAATTCGTTATTAGGAAACGAGGGTCAATGGCAGCTCAAAAGCAAGCCGCGCGCAAGCCGCGTCGCCGCGACCGCAAGTCGGTCCCGGTTGGGCAGGCGCACATCAAGTCCACTTTCAACAACACCATCATTTCGATCACCGACCCGTCCGGCGCAGTTGTGTCCTGGGCGTCCGGTGGCGATGTCGGCTTCAAGGGCTCCCGTAAGTCCACGCCGTACGCCGCTGGCATGGCCGCCGAATCCGCAGCCCGCAAGGCTATGGAGCACGGCCTCAAGAAGGTCGACGTGTTCGTGAAGGGCCCGGGTTCCGGTCGTGAAACCGCCATCCGTTCCCTGCAGTCCGCCGGACTCGAAGTCGGTTCCATCACCGACGTCACCCCGCAGGCACACAACGGCGTTCGTCCTCCGAAGCGCCGTCGCGTCTGAGCACTAGAAGAAATCATCAATCCAACGCCGCTTATGGCCGGTGAGTGCACCACCGGCCTGAAGCTGAAAGGATAACCACAGTGCTTATCGCACAGCGTCCGACACTTACCGAGGAATCTCTCAACCCTCAGCGTTCCCGCTTCACCATCGAGCCTCTTGAGCCTGGTTTCGGCTACACGCTTGGCAACTCGCTGCGCCGTACCCTCCTGAGCTCCATTCCGGGAGCGGCTGTGACTTCGGTGCGTATCTCCGGCGTCCCGCACGAGTTCACCACTCTGCCGGGTGTTGAAGAGGACGTTACCGAAATCCTGCTGAACATCAAGGGCATCGTGCTCACCAGCGAATACGATGAGCCGGTTGTCATGTATCTGCGCAAGAGCGGCAAGGGCGAGGCCACCGCGGGCGACATCACCCCGCCGGCCGGCGTCACCATCGCCAACCCGGACATGCATATCGCTACCCTCGCCGAGGATGGCGAACTCGAGATCGAGTTCACCGTCGAGCGTGGCCGCGGCTATGTGCCCGCCCAGATGAACAAGCAGGATAACGCCGAGATCGGCCGCATTCCGGTCGACTCGATCTACTCCCCGGTGCTCAAGGTGAGCTATCGTGTGGAAGCCACCCGCGTTGAACAGCGCACTGACTTCGACAAGCTCATCCTGGACGTGGAGACCAAGCCGGCTATCTCCCCGCGCGATGCAGTCGCATCCGCAGGCTCCACCCTGGTGGAACTCTTCGGTCTGTGCCGTGAGCTCAACACCCAGGCTGAGGGCGTCGAGGTTGGCCCTGCTCCTGTGGCAGAGGAAACCAACCCGGAGATGAACATCCCGATCGAGGACCTGAACCTCACCCAGCGCAGCTACAACTGCCTGAAGCGCGAGGGCATCCACACGATCGGCGAGCTGGTCGCCCACACCGAGCAGGATCTGCTCGATATCCGCAATTTCGGTATGAAGTCCATCGATGAAGTCAAGGAGAAGCTCCAGTCTCTGGGACTCGCCCTCAAGGCTTCCCCGCTGGGTAACTTCGATACCAATAATCTCGAAGGTGGCACCTTCTTCTCGCCGGAAGACGAGTGATCCGCCACTTTTGACCTAACCGCTTCGTTGGATTCGGACGTTCGGGCAACTGCCCACCTGAATCCAACGGGGCTTTCAAGGAGAAACAATGCCTACACCAAAGAAGGGTCCGCGTCTGGCCTCCAGCCCGGCTCATGAGCGTCTTATGCTCGCGAACATGGCCACCAGCCTGTTCCAGAACGGCCGCATCACCACCACCCTGCCGAAGGCCAAGCGTCTTCGTCCGCTGGCCGAGCGCCTGATCACGCTCGCCAAGCGTGGTGATCTGCACAACCGTCGTCGCGTGATGCGCGTCATCCGCAACAAGTCCGTCGTGCACAAGCTGTTCACCGAGATCGCCGAGCAGATGGAGCAGCGCGAAGGCGGCTACACCCGCATCGTCAAGATCGCTCCGCGTCGCGGCGATGCCGCTCCGGCAGCCATCATCGAGCTCGTCACCGAGCCGGTGAGCCCGAAGCAGGCCGTGGTGAAGGAAGCCGAAGCCGCAACCAAGGTTGCCGCTGCCGAGGCTCCGGAAGCCGCCGCTGAAGAGGCTACCGCTGAGAACGCCGAGTGAATCGCTCTTAGCTGATTGAAGGCCGGGAATCGCAAGGTTCCCGGCCTTTGTCATATCTGCTGCCAAGACTGTCGTGCCACATGCCTCACTATGCCAGCCATTTGCTATGCTCGATGCCGTGAGACTACGCATCGATTTGGCATATGACGGTACCGGCTTCTACGGATGGGCGAAACAGCCCGAAATACGTACGGTACAGGGCGAAATCGAACGCGTGCTGCATACCATTCTTCGCGTACCGGAAGGAGACCCGACCGAACCGCTGCGCCTTACCGTGGCCGGACGAACCGACACCGGCGTGCACGCCTCGCATCAGGTATGCCATCTGGACGTCAACGAGGACGTGCTCAAACGCTGCGTCGGCCACATGGACGTGCCGCCCGTCATCGCGCTTACCCGCAGACTTCAGCGTATGCTGCCGGCCGATATCGCAATCCGCGGCATCGCACCCGCTCCGGACGGTTTCGACGCGCGTTTCTCCGCGTTGGAACGTACCTACGTGTACCGAATCGCCGATAGGTCAAGCGAGGTGGACCCTCGTACCAGAAACTTCGTATTGCATATCGACGATGAACTTGACCTCAAAGCCATGAACGAAGCCGCTGCGATGACGATCGGCCTGCACGATTTCGGCTCGTTCGCCACCCCGAATCCGGGCGGCACCACCATACGCGAGGTGAAGACCGCGTATTGGTGTCGCGTGCCGCAGCGGACGCTTATCGACGACGGCATGACGATGGGGGAGCGGTACCGTACGCCGACCGTGGAATCGGGCCTCGTCTGCTTCGTGATCGTCGCCGACGCGTTTGCACGCAATATGGTGCGCTCCCTCGTCAACGGCTGCGTGCAGGTCGGTATCGGCAAACGTTCCCTCGACTGGTTTGCAGGAAAAATGGCGGCTCCGCTGCGCGAAGGCTCCACAGGACCGATCGCGCCGCAAGGACTGACGCTGGAGCATATCGAATATCCGGCCGACGACCAGCTGGCGGTCCGCGCCGAAGCCATTCGCGCCAAGCGCACACTGTAGCTTTATTGCGATTGTCATAGCCATGTTACGGGCGATTGTCATGTCCATTGCCGAGACATTGTCGTAACAGACCGTTTCGTTTTCCGGAAACGCTGGTTCGTTAGGTTTTTCTTCCATCAAGGCACGATGCCTCAGATTGGCATGCGTTCGCATGGGGTGGAAGGGAGCGTGGAACGATGATTGAATCCGCCGCACGAAGGTTGGCTTCGGAACTGGTCGATCGTCGGGAGTCGATCAACCGGGAGCTGAGCCGTAATGGCGTACGGTTCGGCATCTACAAGAACGGCGAGTACCATGACCGGCTGTTTCCGTACGATCCGATTCCGCGCATCATCGAATCGGACGAATTCGACAGAATGGAAGCCGGACTGAAACAGCGCGTCAACGCGTTGAACGCCTACCTGCGCGACATCTACTCCGACAAGCAGGCCATCAAGGACGGCATCGTGCCGGAAGAATACGTGTACACGTCCGCGGGATACTTTCCGCAAGTCAACGGCGTGACACCTCCGGGCGGCGTGTTCGCGCACGTCGCCGGCGAGGACCTGGTGCAGGGGCAGGACGGGCAATGGTGGGTGCTGGAAGACAATCTGCGCATTCCATCCGGTGCCAGCTATCCGCTGTTCGCCCGCGATATCGAACGCAGAATCACGCCCAGCCTGTTCCGCAACGTACGTGTGCGCGACAATCGCGATTATCCACGACTGCTGCGCCAATCCATGGATTTCGTCTCCACCGACGGCATAGCAGTGGTGCTCACCCCCGGCAGGTACAATTCCGCGTTCTTCGAACATGCATACCTGGCCGAGAAAACCGGCGCGGCGCTCGCGTTCCCCGAAGACCTCGAAGTCGTGGACAACAAAGTGTACTTCCTCGACTATGCCGGCAGGAAACACCGCGTCGGCGTGGTCTACCGCCGTCTGTCCGACGAATATCTCGACCCGTTCGCGTTCAACCCGGATTCCGTGATCGGCGTGCCGGGAATCCTGTCCGCCTACAGGTCGGGCAATGTGGCGATCGTCAACGCTCCGGGCAACGGCGCGGCCGACGACAAGGCCATCTACTATTTCGTGCCGAACATGATCCGCTATTATCTCGGCGAAGAGCCGATTCTGTACAATGCGCCGACCTACATGCCGATGTTCGACAAGGACCGCAAGGAGGTACTCGACCGGCTCGGCGAACTGGTCATCAAGGATGTGGCGGAAGCGGGCGGCTACGGCGTCGTGTTCGGCTCATCGCTCGACCGGTCGCAACGAGAGGAACTGGCCGAACGCATCAAGGCCGAACCGCGCCGGTTCATCGCGCAGGAGGTCATCCAATTCAAGGACATCGACGTGGTGGACCCCGAAACCGGACAGATGAGCCCACGTAAATGCGACCTGCGCGCCTTCGTGGTGACCGGCAAGAACACGCACGTATGGTATTCGGGACTGACACGCTACTCGTCCATACCGGGCCAGATGATCGTCAACTCATCACAGGGCGGCGGTTTCAAGGACACCTGGGTACTGGCCAAAGAGACCGGCGTGGAGCATGATTACGCACCCGGCTCGGAGGTCGTGCGCGTGCTGGAGCAGTCCCGCAAGCACTCGCTGGCACTCGTCACCGCGTCGAAGGCCGACAACCTGTTCTGGCTCGGCCGCTACACGGAACGCGTATTCACCACGCTGAGCCAATTCTTCCCCTTCTACGACCGTGTGATGGACACGGATGTGGACGCGTTCCGACCGTTCGCCCGTGCGCTCGACCTGCCGGAGGATTTCGAGGATTTCGACGCGTTCATCCACAGCTTCCTGTACGACGAGAAGAATCCGGATTCCGTACGCAGCGCCATCGTCTACGCGTTCAACAACGCGGTGATTCTGCGCCCCGAACTTGGTTCTCGCTCGTTGCAGCAGGTGGAGTTGGCCATGAGCTCCATAGTGGAGGCATCCGAATACGGCGGCACGGACGCGGACATCTTCAAACACCGCGACATCGCGGACAACATGCTCGCCTTCTGGGGAGGTGTGGAGAATTCCCCCGTCGAACCGACTCTGAAATCGTTCATTTTCGTGGGCAAATATCTGGAACGTCTGGATCTGTACACACGATTCGGATATTCCGTGGAAGAGCTCAAGGCGCCGCTCGCCAAACTGGGCAGCTACATCCTGCCGTTGAACGGTCTGCCGGTACCGCAATGCTTCGCCGAAGGATTGCGCTGGCTGGTCGGCCAGCTGCCGCAGCGGGGATATGCGGAGCTTGCGGAAAAACTGGGGATGCTGCTGAAAGATTTCGATGGGCGCATCTCCACGAAGGATCTGAAGGATCTGGGCATGCTCAACACGATGGACATGGACGCCGCGCGACTGTGAAGAATACGTGCCACAGCCATCGCACGGTGCGTGTATAACGGCTAGAACAAGGCCCACGGCGTGGAAAACGCCGAAGGAACGACAATAATCGCTGAGGAGACGATGTGAAGAAACTGGTGTTTGACTATGAGATGAAGCTCTCATTCAGCTCGCCCGTGACCGACCATCGCTTCCAACTGCGCTGCATTCCAGCCACCGGCCCACGCCAGCAGGTGATCGACGTGGCAGTCAAAATCGAACCGGATGTGGAACTCGAAACCACCATCGATTCCTTCGATTCCGTGGTGATGACCGGATTCATTCCCGAACCGCACACCATGTTCAACTACTCGGTGACCGGCATCGCCTTCGTGGACAACGCGCATATCAAATCCGAAATCTACAAGCCGCTGTACCGCTTCAATTCGGCGTTGACAGTGCCGGGGCCGGCCATCGAAGCGTTGATCGGCATCTGCCGTGAACGCATCGCGTCCCTGCCTGCCGACTGCACGCCGATCGACCAAGCCCGTGAGGTGATGGACGAGGTGTTCAAAACGTTCGTCTACACGCCGGCCTCCACCACCATCCGCACCACCGCCGAGGAAGCGTTCGCTCAACGCAAGGGCGTATGCCAGGATTACGCGCACGTCATGCTGTCCGTGTGCCGGCACGTCGGACTCACTGCCCGATACATCGCGGGATTGCTCGGCGGCGAGGGCGCCACGCACGCATGGGTCGAAATCTACCATGATGGACGTTGGGTCGGTTTGGACCCCACACACAACCGTATGGTCGACGACAACTACATCACCATCGCCCATGGCCGCGATTACCACGACTGCATGCTCGACATCGGCATCTTCTCCGGCTGCGACGTCAAGCAGGACCAGTGGGTCAACGCTTCCGTGCACGAGCAGGGATACTGATTCCCCGACGTTTTCTCGATGCCGGATTCCGTATTTCGGCAGATGCAAAGCAGATAAACAAAAAAGGCCGAAACGCCATTGTTTCAACCTTCATTGCATGCGGATAAGGCGAGATTCGAACTCGCGGAGGGGTTCGCCCTCACACGCTTTCGAGGCGTGCTCCTTAGACCGCTCGGACACTTATCCATTCGTCACCTGAAAACAAGCAACTTGATAATTGTGCCACAGTGGTGGCGATTGTCAAATCGGACTGGCTGCAACGGTGTGATTTCCGGCGTGTCTTGCTTTGCGCCCGACTGTGCGTCCTTAGGCGAACAGCGCTTCGTCGAAGGAAGGATAGTCCCAATCAAGCGCCAATTCGACACGGTCCGCAATCAGACCGGCAAGCACGCCCAGGGATTGCGCTCGCGAATCCGTCGACTGTTTTGCATTGGTGACGCGTGACTGGGAATGATCGTTCGCGGCATTGGAGCTTCCGGCGATTGCCGTTATCTCGCTTCGCGCGCAGTTCATTTCGATGGTGGCGTCGGTCGGTGCCGTAAGGCCGGTGGCGGAATCGAGCATCGTGTCGGGGTGGGCGAGCAAGGCGGTGGCCTCGTACGTTTTCCTACGATCGTCAATGGTGCCCGAGAAGGATGCGAACCGTTGCGATGTGGTCTTATGACGATCGCTGATATCCAGCGTCGCATGGCCGCTGTTGCGGGCCGCCATCACTTCCATGGCGAATCCGGCACGGTCTTCGGCCTGCGCGGCGGTGGCAAGGGACTTGGAATCGACGTCAAGCGATTCGACATCGTCAAAACGCGACAGCGTGATCGGCGCGACGGCCACCGACAGTTGATCGCCCAGTGCGCGAGCCATATGACGTGCCTGCGCGCTGCGCAACGTGCCTTCGGCAAAACGCGCCGGACATTGCGCCGCGGTGTTCGTCCATGCGGAGACCGCCTGCTGCGCCGAGAAATAGCGGCGGATGATGTGCTGATGCTGGTCGTGTGCGATCTTGTTATCGGCGGTGGCATCGAAATAGGCCTTCTCGCACGGGCTTTGCCGTTGTTCGGCTTCAGCCCTGCCTGCGATCCTGGGCATGGAGCATGCCGTCAGCGCCGGCATGAGGATAGCGGTGCAAAGCAATGCGCAGACGCGTTTCGCGATAAAAGAAACCGAGCGGAAAGAAGGGGTACGTGTCTGCATGAATCATTAGACTAATATCTGACTGTGACCATTGGGCCATGCGCTCGGAATAACTTCATATAGGAGGTCTTGGAAATATGGAACTGGACCTGGCAGGAATGCACCAGCTCGCCGCTGGGCAGGGAATTGATCCCGAGACGCTGGATGCCGCACTCTCGGAAGCATTGCGACTGGCATATCTGAAAACCCCTCACGCTGCGAAGCACGCTCGCGTCGAGCTTGATCCGCGTGCGGGAAGCTTCACCGTATGGGCCCAGGACGAGATTCCTGGCGAGCCGACTGAAGACGATCCCCACCCCGCGCCGACTCTGGGCGAGGAATACGACGACACTCCGCACGATTTCGGCCGACTGGCCGCTGCGACCGCTCGTCAGGTGATCAGCCAGCTGTTCCGCAAGGCCGAGGATGACAAGGTGTTCGGCGCGTTCTCCGGTCAGAAGGGCAAGCTCATCACCGGCATCGTGCAGCAGGACGTCAAGGACACATCCAACGTGCACGTGGCCGTCGGCGACGTCGAAGCCCTGCTGCCGCGCCGCGAGCAGGTGCCCGGCGAACGCTACCGTCACGGCGAACGTATCCGCGTGTACGTGGTGAACGTGGCCCGTGGTCTGAAGGGCCCGGAAATCGTGGTGTCCCGTTCCCATCCGGAGCTGGTCCGCCGCCTGTTCGAACGTGAGGTTCCGGAACTGGTTTCGGGAGCCGTGTCGATTATGGCCATCGCCCGCGAGGCGGGCGCCCGCACCAAGATCGCCGTCCGTGCCAACACCGAAGGCGTCAACCCGAAGGGCGCGCTGATCGGCCCCGGCGGAGCCCGAGTGCGCGCCGTCATGGAGAACCTCGGTCCTGAGAAAATCGATATCGTCGACTGGTCCGCGGATCCGGCGAAATTCGTCGCCGCGGCGCTGTCTCCGGCCGTCGCCACCGGTGTGCAGGTGATCAGCGAGAAGAACAAGACGGCCATCGCCTTCATCCACGATGACCAGCTGTCCCTGGCCATCGGCAAGGAAGGCCAGAACGCACGTCTTGCGGCCAAGCTGACCGGCTGGAAGATCGGCATCGAATCCGCTGAGGCGCATGCCAAGAAGATGGCCGAATCGGCGGACCATTCCGATGGGGAAACCGAGGAATAAACAACACTTCCGGTAGACAACAAGCCCGTGGACGTACAATCCACGGGCTTGAGTATGCTGGACTCGACAATCCAAAGCGTGACGGCCATGCCGTCATGCCCAGGGAAAAGACGAGGTATCACGAACATGGTTGCACGATGAGAAGGAACAAGCTCGCCGTGAATCAGTAGCGGTCGCGCCCGTATGCGCGCGGCCCAAGATAGGAGAATTGAGTGCCGAAAGCACGCGTATATGAACTTGCCAAGGAACTTGGCGTTGACAGCAAAACCGTTTTAAGCAAACTTGAGGCGATGGGCGAATTCGTGAAGTCCGCATCGTCTACCGTTGAACCTCCCGTTGCACGCAAGCTGAGGAACGCATTCGCGTCCAGCGGACAGGGCAACGCATCTGATTCCAAGAAGCCGGGCCATACGGCCAAGAAGCCTGTCGAACCGGCATCTCATTCCATGCCAAAGCCGGCCGCTCCGTCAGCACCGAAGCCGGCTGCCCCCGCAGCGCCGAAGCCGCATCATGCCGCTTCCAAGTCCGATGCCCCGAAGCCGGGCCATCGCGCGCCGCGTCCAGGCGAATCCCGCCAGCATGGCAATCGTCCTAACGGCAACGCCCCGCGTCCGCAGGGTGGAGACCGCCGCCAGTCCGGTCGCCCGACGGCCGTTCCGGGAGCTCGCCCCCAGCATGGCAACGCTCCGCAGGGCGGCAACAACGCCAATGGCGCGAAGCCGCACACCCCGGGACCGCGCCCGGGCAACAATCCGTTCAGCCGCAAGCAGGGCATGCACACCCCGACTCCGGGTGATATTCCGCGTCCGCATCCGATGAACCGTCCGAGCGTCAACAATGGCGAAGGACGTCGTGGTGGCCGTCCGGGTCAGGGCGGCGGCCAGCGTGGCGGCTTCCGTGGTCGTCCGGGTCAGGGCGGCGCGAAGCCAGGCCAGTGGGGCCAGCATCGTCCGGGGCAGGGCGGTGGCCAGCGTCCCGCCGGCGGCGGCAATCGTTTCGGCGGCAATGGCGGCGGTTTCCAGGGCGGCAACAGCGCTCCGAGCAATGGTCCGGCACGTGGTGGTCGCGGCCGCGGCGGCGCTGCAGGCGCGTTCGGACGTCAGGGAGGCAAGTCCTCGAAGGCGCGTAAGAACCGTCTGGCGAAGCGTCAGGAATTCCAGGAGATGAAGGCTCCGGTCATCGGCGGCGTGCGCATTCCGACCGGCAACGGACAGGAAGTCCGTCTGCGTCAGGGCGCGTCCCTCGCCGATCTGGCCGAGAAGATCAACGTCAATCCGGCGGCGCTGGTCACCGTGCTGTTCCACCTTGGTGAAATGGCCACGGCCACCCAGTCCCTGGATGAGGCCACGTTCCAGATCCTCGGCGAGGAAATCGGCTGGAACATCAAGATCGTGTCCGCCGAAGAGGAAGACAAGGAGCTGCTGCAGCAGTTCGACATCAACCTGGACGAAGAGGAACTGCAGGAGGACGAGGATCTGAAGCCGCGTCCGCCGGTCGTCACCGTCATGGGCCATGTCGACCACGGTAAGACCCGACTGCTCGACACCATCCGCCGCACCAACGTCATCGAAGGCGAAGCCGGCGGCATCACCCAGCGCATCGGCGCATACCAGGTGACCGTCAACCTTGAGGGCGAGCCGCGCAAGATCACGTTCCTCGATACCCCGGGCCACGAAGCCTTCACCGCAATGCGTGCCCGTGGCGCCGAACTCACCGACGTCGCGATCCTCGTGGTCGCCGCCGACGACGGCGTCATGCCGCAGACCGTGGAAGCCATCAACCACGCCCAGGCCGCGCATGTGCCGATCGTGGTGGCCGTCAACAAGATCGATAAGCCGGGCGCCAACCCGGACAAGGTCCGCGGCCAGCTTACCGAATACGGTCTGGTTCCGGAAGAATACGGCGGCAACACCATGTTCGTCGACATCTCCGCGAAGCAGGGCACCAACGTCGACAAGCTGCTCGAAGCGGTGCTGCTCACCGCCGACGCCGAGCTCGACCTGCGCGCCAACCCGGATATGGACGCCCGTGGCGCCACCGTCGAAGCCCGACTTGACAAGGGCCGTGGCGCCGTGGCTACCGTGCTGGTGCAGTCCGGTACCCTCCACATCGGCGACGCCATCGTTGCCGGCACCTCCTACGGTCGTGTCCGCGCCATGCTCGACGAAAACGGCAACCACATGCAGGAAGCCGGTCCGTCCACCCCGGTGCAGGTGCTGGGTCTGACCTCCGTGCCGACCGCAGGCGACCTGTTCCTGGTGGCCTCCGACGACCGTACCGCACGTCAGATCGCCGAGAAGCGTCAGGCCACCGAGCGTGCGGCCCAGCTGGCCAAGCGCCGCAAGGTCGTTTCCCTCGAAAGCCTCAAGGAGCAGTTCGCCAAGTCCGAGGTGGATATGCTCAACATCGTCATCAAGGGCGATTCCTCCGGTTCCGTCGAGGCTCTGGAAGATTCCTTGATGAAGATCGAGGTGTCCGACGAGGTCGGCATCCAGGTGATCCACCGCGGCGTCGGCGCCATCACCCAGAACGACGTCAACCTGGCCACCGTCGACAAGGCCGTCATCATCGGCTTCAACGTCCGTCCGAACCGCCAGGTGGCGGATCTGGCCGAACGCGAAGGTGTGGAGATCAAGTACTACTCGATCATCTACAAGGCCATCGAGGACATCGAAGCATCCCTCAAGGGCATGCTCAAGCCGGAATACGAAGAGGTCGTCACCTCCCACTCCGAGATCCGCGAGATCTTCCGCTCCTCCAAGTTCGGCAACATCGCCGGCGTCATGGTTCAGGACGGCGAAGTCAAGCGTGGTACGAAGTGCCGTATCCTGCGCAACGGCATCGCCACCGTCAACGACCTCGAGATCTCCTCGCTGCGTCGTTTCAAGGACGACGTCAACTCCGTCAAGGAAGGCTACGAGGCTGGCATCAACCTCGGCACCTTCAACGACATCGAGATCGGCGATATCATCGAGACCTTCGAAATGCAGGAAATCGAGCGTAAGTAGCTGAGTGCTTCGAGCTTCGTATCGATAACCAGGTAAGGAACGCCCACAGCCGGTTCACGACTGCGGGCGTTCCGTGATACAACAAGAACTTTTCACCAAAAGGACAGCAATGGCAGGAACCAATCCCCGCGCCGCGCGCATCGCGGCGTTGATTCAGCGTGTGATCGCATCGTCCATGGAGGCGCAGCTGCACGACAAGCGACTGGCCAACGTGACCATCACCGAAGTGCGCGTCACCAACGATCTGCAGATCGCGAAAGTCTACTGGACCCAGCTCGGCCATGAAGGACACGAGCAGGGCGAACGCCGCCGCGCGCAGCAGGCCCTGAACCAGGCCAAAGGACGCCTGCGTTCCCTGGTAGGCACCAAGGCCGGACTGCGACTCACCCCGCAACTGGAATTCATCTTCGACGAAGTGCCGGGCGAGGCCCATGAGATCGAGGACATCCTCGCGCTCGCACACAAGCGCGACGAAGAACTCGCCAAGTCCCGCGCCAACGCGCAATACGCCGGCGACGCCGATCCGTACAAGCACGACGAGCCCGATGATGACGACTTCGACGATGATGACGATGTCGAGGTCGAGGATTGGGACGATGACGACGAAGCCTGACAACTCCGGTCTGCTGGTCATCGACAAGCCGCAGGGCGTCACCAGCCACGATGTGGTCGCGGCGGTGCGTGGCGCCCTGCACATGAAACGCGTCGGCCATGCCGGCACGCTCGACCCGATGGCCACCGGCGTGCTGGTGGTCGGCTTCGGCAACGCCACACGTCTGCTCAACTACATCGTCGACCACGACAAAACCTATCTGGCCACCATCAGACTCGGCCAGCGCACCACCACGGACGACGCCGACGGCGAACTGCTGCCGGAGGAGGGAACTATCGCCGAATTCCCTTCACGACAGACCGTTGAAGACGTCATCGCCCATCATTTCACCGGGCGCATCGAGCAGGTGCCGAACTCCTATTCAGCCATCAAAATCAACGGCCAGCGTGCCTATGATCTGGCCCGAGAAGGCAAGGATGTGGACCTCAAGGCCCGTCCGGTGACCATCTCGGAATTCAGTGTTTCGGCAGTGCGATACGGCTATGCTTCGACCACATGCGCGGGATCACCTCTTGCCGATGCCGTCGAAATCGCCCCGGAGGAATCCTGGCATGCCGAAACCGACGGGCAAAACGAACCGAACATGCAGCCAGTCATGGAACTCGACGTGACCGTGACCTGCTCGGCCGGCACCTACATCCGCGCACTCGGCCGCGATCTGGGCTCCGAACTCGGCCTCGGCGGCCATCTGACCATGCTGCGCCGCATCCGCGTCGGGCGTTTCTCGGTGGACATGCCGAACGTCATGACCGCCCATACGGAAGCTAAGACCTTCACCAACCGCGAAGGCATCGAAGTGACACGCAACCGTGCGGTGCTTGACGATGCCGAGCATGCCGTTGACCACGCACTCGACCTGGTCGCCAGCGCGGCCGCTTCCATGGACATGCTTCCCGTCACCGAACAGGAGGCGACGGATCTGCGGTTCGGCCGTAGAATCGCCCACGACATCCATACGACCATGGCCGCGTACGTTCCCGAAACCAACGATCTGGTGGCGATCGTGGAACGCGCCAAACGTGGCGAGACCAAGCCGGTCGCGGTCTTCAACTGAAACAATCAAGATCGGCCGGCACGCAATACGAACACGACAAACACACGGACAATACGCAAAGAAGGACACATGAAGACGATCACGCTTACCCCCGATGCCAGCGGCATGGTGGATTGGCCGACCCTGAGCAACGACAAGAAGTCCGTGGTGACCATCGGCTCATTCGACGGCATGCATCAGGGACATCAGGCGGTCATCCGCCGTGTGACCGAACTCGCCGAACAGGAGCAGGCGTTCTCCGTGGTGGTGCTGTTCGACCCGCGTCCCGCGCTGGTGCACGCTTACGCCGCCAAACATGACGGTCAGGAACCGCCCGCAGGCGCGCCTGACACGCAGGCGCTGACCAGTGTGGACGAACGGCTGCGCGCCATCGACGCCATCGGCGTGGACTACACGCTCATCGTGCGCTACACCATGGCATTCGCCGCGAAATCATATCGCTTCTTCCTTGGCCAGATGGTCGGCAAACTCGGCATGCGCACGCTGGTGCTCGGCTCCGACGCCGCCATGGGCGCGAACCGCGCCGGAAACGTGAAGGCCATTGAGAATCTGGCGCTCGCCACCGGCGTGTTCCAGCTGGAGGTCGTGGACGATTTCGGTCCGGGGCTGACCCGAGTGCCGGTCAATGCGAAGCCGGTGATGCCGTCCGAACCCGGCGAGCCTTCCGACCCTCTGGAGGGGGCTTCCAAGGCCGAACGACGCGCATGGAGCAAGAAGCATCAGGCCAAGGAGGTGCGCACGTGGAGCTCCACCAATGTGCGTTATCTGCTGAGCCAAGGCCGTATCAAGGACGCCGACGCGATACTCGGCCACGCGCATGCCGTGGAAGGCACCGTGGTGCATGGCGAGGAACGCGGCCGCACCATCGGATTCCCGACCGCCAATCTGAGCGAGAACGTCGCCGGATACCTGCCGGTGGACGGCGTGTACGCCGGCTGGCTGGTCGATTTGGGGGAGAAGTCCGCCGACGGTGGCGAAGAAGCCGGGGAGAAGCCGGCCGACGGCGTATCGCAGCGGTATGACGCTTCGTCCGTCAACGCGCGCGTGGCCATGCAGTCGCCACACCGCTGGCCGGCGGCCATCTCCATCGGCACCAAGCCGACGTTCAACGAGGACGGTGACGCCGAACGCGTGGTGGAAGCCTACGCCATCACCGATGACTGGTTGGACCTGTACGGCCATCAGGCGCGCGTGGAATTCGCTGGATTCCTGCGCCCGCAGATCAAATTCGATTCGGCCGACGATCTGGTGGTCGAGCTGAAACGCAACGTCGAGGAGACGAAGCGCCTCACCGCTTGAGACGGATCGGTCCGATTGATTTGATTGGTTCGATTGACGCGAATCATTGACGCCATCCGTGTTTTGTTACCCAAACGGGCTTTCCCGGGTTGCAAAAAGCGGATGGCGATGCCGTTTGGGCATCGGCGACCTATCGCAGAATCGCGGCCAACGCGTCCTGCAACGTATCCGCCTGCACCACGCCCATTCCCGGCACGGCGACGTTCTTGCGCAGCGTCGGCACAACGGCGGTGGTGAAACCAAGACGCGCCGCCTCACGAAGCCGATATTCCAGTCTCGGCACCGGGCGCACCTGCCCGGTCAACGAAATCTCGCCGATCGCGCACGTCGTACGGGGAATCGGTTTCGATTTCGCAGCGCTCGCCAACGCGGCCACAATCGCCAGATCGCAACCCGGCTCACGCGCCTGGCCGCCGGCGATTGTGGAAATGTACAGGTCGTTGGCCAGCAGATTGATGCCACCGTGCCGGTACAGCACCGCCACCAGCATGGCGATACGGTTGGAGTCCACACCGTTCGCCGCACGACGTGGCGTCGGCAGCACCGACCTGGTGACCAGCGCCTGCACTTCAATCGGCAGACTGCGATGCCCATCCAACGTGAACGTCACGCACGTGCCATCCACCTGCGTCGCCGCAGAACCATTGCCGGTTGATAGGAACAGGCCGGACGGATCGGTCACCTCCTCAATGCCCTCGCCGCTCATATCGAAACAGCCGACCTCATCGGTCGGTCCGAAACGGTTCTTCACTGCACGCAGCATACGCAACGCGGTTTCGGCATCGCCTTCGAACTGACAGACCACATCCACCAGATGCTCCAACGTACGCGGACCTGCGATCGAACCATCCTTGGTGACATGACCCACCAAAAGCACTGGAATATCAAGGGTTTTGGCGGTGTCAATCAGCGCGCTCGCCACTTCGCGCACCTGCGTGGATCCGCCGGAGATGCCATCGACGTCCTGCGAGACGATGGTCTGCGCCGAATCGACGATGGCCAACGCCGGCTTGAACTGTTCGATAAGCCCCAACACCGTGGACAGATCCGTGGTGGAGGCAAGCAGTAGATTCGGCTCCATGGCGCCGATGCGCGACGCGCGCATGCGGACCTGCGCCTGCGATTCCTCGCCGGAAATATACAGTACGGTATTGCGCTCGGTGGCGAACGCCGTCAGCCTCGCCACATTGCCGGCGGTTTCCAGCAGCAATGTCGATTTGCCGATGCCCGGCTCTCCTGCGATCAGCGTGACCGATCCCGGCACGATGCCACCGCCGAGCACGCGGTCGAATTCCGAAAATCCTGTGGCGATTCTGGAGATGTTCTCCGTGCCTATGTCGGTGATCGGCCTCGCCGCGGACGATGCGACCGGATGCGATTGCGTGCGCGAGGTCCGTCCCGGAGCCGCGGTACGCGAGCCTGCCGCGGGACGGGCTTCATGGAATTCCTCAATGGTGCCCCATTGACCGCATTCGGGGCAGCGGCCGAGCCACTTCGGGCCGCTCCAGCCGCATTCGGAACAGAGGAATTGCGAGGACGTCTTTGCCATATCGCCGACAATACGGAGGTTTTGGGACAAGACGTTCGCGGGTGGCGTACTCGTTGCACAGACATTGCGCTGAAAACCGTTTCGGGAACTGGATTCCATGACTTTGAGGGGATGGTTGCGCGTCTTATGGCTGTGAAAGAATGACAAGCATGTCTGATACGCAGAATTCCTCTTCGCATGGCAAATTGATTGCCGCCGTCGTAGCAGCCGCGCTTGTGGTTGTGCTTGCTCTGATTTCCGCATTTGTGTGGCCTGGTTGGGCCTTGAACAAGAACGGACAGGCCGGACGGGCCGGTCAGACGAGCCAGCAGGCTTCCACTTCGAACGGTACGGACGGCGACAAGACGGAGCCCACCAAACCGTCGATCGATGCCGTGGCATTGCCCGACGGGGCCAGCGAGCTGCTCAAGGCCATGCCGGATTCCGTATTGAATTACGCGCGTACCAAGGCTGACGCCAGCACGACGTGGTCCAGCACCTCTCCCGTCGAGGAATACGCGTTGACGTATTCCACCGGCAAGAAAGGACAGGACGTCACGCTGGAAGTGGGCCAGTGGAACGACGGCGACAAGGCGAAATCCCAGTACGACACGCTGGCTGAAGCCATGACCGGCAAGGAGCTGGGAAGCGGCAACGTGAAGGTCTCCGGCAAGACGACCGGCGCCTACAGCGCCAAAGCCGATCCGGACGACGATACCAAGGCCGTTGCCGTGTGGCGCAACGATACGGTGGTTTTCTATGCCACCGGCGCGAAGAACGACATCCAGCGTTTCTACCAGCAGTTCCCCCTGTAACGTCGACGGAATCGTCTCGATGGCGAATCGCGGCCGGCTGATGGAATATCACGCGGAAAACGAAACGTGATTTTCCACCATATGAATGCCTGCGCGCGTATTCGTCCCCGAAGCAGTGTAGTATTGGGCAAGTTGCAAACTTTTACCCTTTGAGTTTAAGGAACGGAGGCTGAGATGGGCTCGGTCATCAAAAAGCGCCGCAAGCGCATGAGCAAGAAGAAGCATCGTAAACTGCTTCGTAAGACTCGCCACCAGCGCAAGTAGTCTTCAGGCGCGTATGAAGCGTCCGCTCAAACAAAATCCCGCGATTCCTTTCGGAGTCGCGGGATTTTTGCTATCTGCGCGGCGGTGTCGGCCGGTATATTCCACACCAGCCGACACGCCCGCCTGTCAAGATCTCACTTGTTGGGGTTGTCCATCACGCGCGGGCCGTTCGGATCGCCGACGATGACCTGGTCCACCATGTTCAGGAACAGGCCGTGCTCGACCACGCCGACCGTGGTGATGAGGTCCTGCGCGAGCTCCTGCGGGTGGTCGATGCGCTCGAGGTGCAGATCCACCACATAGTTGTTCTCATCGGTGCGCACCGGCTCGCCGTTCGCGTCGAGACGCAGCACCGGCTTGTAGCCCTTGGCCTCGAACTTCTTGACGACCTGGCCTGCGCCGAACGGAATCACCTCGACCGGCAGCGGGAACTTGCCGATGGTGTCCACGACCTTGGACTCGTCCACGATCCACACGATCTTGTTGGAGTTGGTGGCCACGATCTTCTCCCACAGGAGAGCCGCACCGCCGCCCTTGATGCCGTTGAAGTTCTTGTCCACCTCGTCGGCGCCGTCGATGGTCACGTCGATATGGTCGACGTCATCGATGTTGACGATCTTGATGCCGTAGCCTTCGGCCTGCTCCTGGGTGCGGCGGGAGGTGGTGACGCCCGTGAACTCGAGGCCTTCCTCCTTGACGCGACGACCGAGCTCGTCGACCAGGAAACGCACGGTCGAGCCGGTGCCCAGACCTGCGATCATGCCGTTCTGAATCAGCTTTGCAGCCTCGATGCCGGCCGCCTTCTTCAGCGCGTCCTGCTGTGCCTTGTCCATGATCCTCCTTCGATATGGGGTTAAGACCGTCTCCATACTATCGGATGCGTTGATTTTCAAGGCGCGAATGGTCGGTTGCGGGAGCAGGTGTCTGTTTTGGATTGCGGAAAAGTTTTCACGGAATGTTTCACGGTCCTGCGTGAGGTGGCGTGCAAAAAAGCCGCGCATGAAATGACATGTGGGGAGCGGCTTGCGTAAAGCGGCTCCCCACATGTCTCGCTCAGCTATGTTTGACCGCGAACGGCGCCTCGTCCAATACCAGCGTGCCGTCACCCATCACATAGCCTTCCACGGCGATATACCCACGGATGAGACGTGGATTGCCGTCGAAGGTCGGGCTGGATTCCGGTGGGGGAGTGAACCGCACCGTACCCGACACCGACAGGCCCGATGGGCTTGGACGATGCGGCAGTTTCGGCAGATCCTGCGATTGCGATGAAGATGCCTGTTCCGGTGCCGATTCTTCGTCGTCTTGCGATTCGCTGTGCGATTCGTTCGCATTCTGCGGTACGGCCGTGCTGTCCGTGTCCGTGCCGTCCGCGTTGCCCGTCACCGGCTTGTCGTTCTCGTCGCCTTCACGGGGAAAATAGTCGGGTTTGACCAGCATCTGCGCATAGGATTGATGCGGTTCACCGGATTCGTCCGTTTTCCCGGATTCGTCCGGTTCGGCTGGACCGCCCGCGTCCGGGAAGCTGGATTCGGGTATGACCTTCGTCGCTTCGGTCTCAAGCATTGTGGTGGTTTCCGCCGGTTCGGTCTCGAGCACGGTCGTTTCCACCGCATCATCTGCGTCGTCATCGGTTGTCTGTCCGAAATCCGCAAGGTCGTGGGAAACGCCTTCCGGCTCCGCCAGCATGCTGGCGATCGAACGCGGCTTCGTGCTGTTGCTGGAATTGGCGGTATCGGCACCGGAATCGCCGGTGCCGGTCGTGGCGGAATCGCCTTGTCCGCGTCCCATGTGGTATTCGGCGGCGCTGATCGCACCATCCATCAGCATCCTCGCATCCTCGGGAACATCGGTGCCACGCGAATACTCGGAAGCCAGTAGCGACTGCCATCCTTCCAACGGCAGATAGCCTTCGCGCACATGCGAACGGCAATCGCCCGCATACGTGCGTGCCAGCTCGTCCACTTTCTCGTTGCCCGCGTTGCCGGCATGACCCTTGACCCACACGAATCGCACCGACCCCGCCCTATGTGCGATCTCATTGTCGATGGCGCGGATCAAATCGGCGTTCTTCACCGGTTTCTTCTGCGAATTCTTCCAGCCGTTGCGCTTCCAACCCTGCACCCACTTGGTGGAGCAGTTGATCGCATACTGCGAGTCGGTCTCGATCACCAGGTCTTCGGAACCGGGATGCGCTCGCAACGCCTCCAGCACGGCGCATAATTCGCCGATCTGGTTGGTGCCGTTCGTCGCGCCGCCGGCATCGCAATCGCCGGCATGCTCGTGCCCCGGCTTGCCGCCTGCCGCGGGCTCGTGGTCGGCCCAGGCCCAACCCATCGGACCATTCGGATTGCCAAGCGCGGAACCGTCTGTTGAAACCGTAATCGTCATGCTTCTACCCTACGAAAGCCGCGCGACTCGCCGCTTGCCCGTCATACCGCATCGTCCGCCATGCGGTATCGCCTATCGATACCGCATGGCAACGGCATATGCGATTAGTCGCCGAGACACAGCATGACGGAGGCGCGGAACATGCCGTCGCTGTGCTCGAAGGAGGCCGTGCCATGGTGCCGTTCGGCCGTCTCTCGTACGGTGGCGGTGCCCAGCCCCGTGCCACCATGTTTGGTCGAGACGAGATCGCCGTCGATCTGTTCGATGCTGGTATCGGCTTCGCCGTACGTGTTGTCCACCGTGATGAACAGGGCCGCCGGAGGGCCGGAACGATACCGGATGCGCACTTTGAGCCGCCTCTCGCCCTGCGTTTGCTGGGTGATGGCCTCCGTGGCGTTCTCCAGCAGATTGCCGACCATGGAGCATAATTCCGCGTTGTTGATGTTGATGTATTGCGGCACCGCCGCTTTGACGTCCACATCCGCACCCAAATGCCGGACCCAATCGCAATAGTAGACAAGCACCGCGTTCAGCGACGCATGCTCGCAATACTGCATTGGTGCCGTTTGCAGCAGCCGGTGTTTGGACATCTCATCCAGATATGAGCGGATGCCATCCATGTCTTCAGCCGCGGCCAACGCCTGCAGTGAGTGGATGTGGTGACGCACGTTGTGCTTGATCTGACGCGCCTCACGGATCCGCTCGTTCATGTGTTGCAGCTGCAACGTCTGCAAAGCCTCATAATGCTGTCGCCTGCGGGCCGCGAGCAGACGGTCCGACTGCTGAATCATGTACCAGATGAGGAAATACGCCAACACCATGAAACAGGAATAGACCACCGCCACGGTGAACGCGATTTCCAGCATATGCGAGTCCAACAGCGTGGAATTGTCCGCCGGCATGCACCACACCACAATCGCGGACGAAACGAACGGAAACAGCCAGATAAGCTGCCAGAAGCCTTTGCTGATGGATGGGGAATCGAATGTGGCTGGAATCGAATCATGCAGCGGATGCCATAGCGAGACCAGTGCGACGACGTCAAGCAGCAGCAGATTGACCAGTCCCGGCCAGCCGACGCGGAGATTGGCTGAATCCGCGCCAAGAACGGCCACATCGATGACGAGCGACAGATAGTAGACGATCGCCACCATGTAGGAAGCCGTGGCCACAATCAGCAACAGTTGCCGCCATGGCAGTTCGGTCAGCCATCGCAGGACCAGCAGCACAAGCGGCGCGGTCGGAATGACCGTCCACAGTGATGGGATGCCCAGAGTGCCGCACAGCACGCCGCATAGCAGGAACCAGACCAGTCCGATGGACATGAACAGTGTGCCGTTACGGCGTGGATTGTCCATGTGACTCCATGCCATGATGAGGCACAATGCCAGGCCGGACAACGCGTTGAGCTGCTCTCCGATGGCGAAGAACAGACCTGACGGGGTGGTTTGGGCGATGCCGTTCCGGATGATTTCGCCGAGTGGTGCGAACATGTCAGTCCTCCGTACGCATGCGGGTGAACGTGTATTCCGCGTATGCGCGGCAGGTGGTGGTCACCGCCGTTTTCGTGATAGGAATGCGTTTGCCGCCTTTCATGACGAACTGCGCGTTGGTGATGCCGGACACGTAGTCGAAGTTGACGAGCACGCCTCGCGCGGTGCGGTAGAAGTTGTCGAACACGGTGAGCCGTTGGTCCACGTCGGAGAAATTGGTGCGGATTTTGGTCTGGGTGCCGTCCGCGAACGTAAATTCCACGTAGTGCGCGTTGGACAGGGCGTATGCGATGAGCCGCCGGTCCATGGTCACGGCCGGATTGCCGAACGCCACATGCCAGCTGGAATCCACCGTGCCGGGCGACTGCGCCTTTGCCAGATGGGTGACCGGCGGTTTTGCCTTCAGCTGCTCTTCGACGCGTTCCATGGTGGCTTCGAAGGTTTTGCGATTGACGGGCTTGAGCAGATAACCGCTCGCCTGCACCTCGTAGCCGAGCACCGCGAAATCGGTGCTGGACGTGATGAAGACGATCGCGCAGTCGTCGTTCTGATTGCGCAGCAGCCGCGCTATGTCCAATCCGGTGGTGGCATGCGGCAGATTCTCGTCGCTGAGATAACAGTCGAGCAGCAGCAGGTCGTAACGGCTGTTCTTCCAGCTTTCGATGAACGATTTCGCGTCGGGGAAAACGTCACAGACCGTTTGCATGGCATTCCTGCCGGCGGTTGCGCCGACGTTCCGGCCGTTGAAGTATTCCGCGCACATGGTGGCGATCAGTTCGCGTTCGGCAGGGTGATCCTCGACGATGGCGATGCGCACGTTCCCTCCTTGCTGTGCCGTGATTGCGCGGATGACGTTCCGGCTCTGCTTCCAAGCGTACCGGGAGAGGGAAATACGGGGTGCCGCGGAGCTTGCGTTTCATGCCAGAAAAGCACGTTTCGTGCCATACGGCGGATATCGACAACGAAAAAGACCCGCTCCATACGGAACGGGTCTTTTTCGCGCTACGCCTTGATTACTTGGCGGAACGCCGTATCACTCGGCCAGAGCCTTGTCCACGACCTCGGTGGCCTCGGCGAGCACCTTGTCCAGAGCCTCAGGGGATTCGAAGCTCTCGGCGTACACCTTGTAGATGTTCTCGGTGCCGGACGGACGGGCGGCGAACCAGTTGTCCTTGGTGGTGACCTTCAGACCGCCGATCTTGGCGTGGTTGCCCGGAGCCTCGGTGAGCTTGGCGGTGATGTCCTCGCCGGCCAGCTGGGTGGCCTCGACGTCGTCGCCGGTGAGCTTGGCGAACTTCTGCTTCTGCTCGAGGGTGGTCGGGGTATCGACGCGCTTGTACCAGCTTTCGCCGAAACGCTCCACCTGCTCCTGGTGCAGCTGGGCCGGGTTCTTGCCGGTCTTCGCGGTGATCTCAGCGGCCAGCAGGTCCGGAATCAGGCCGTCCTTGTCGGTGGTCCACACGCGGCCGTCCTTACGCAGGAAGGACATGCCGGAGCTTTCCTCGCCGCCGAACGCGACCTCGCCCTTGAACAGCGGGTCCACGAACCACTTGAAGCCGACCGGAACCTCGACGAGCTTGGCGTTGATGGAGGCGGCCACGCGGTCGATCAGGGAGGAAGACACGAGGGTCTTGCCGATGCCGGCGTTCTCCGGCCAATCCGGACGGTTGCCGCCGAACAGGTATTCCACGCACACTGCGATGTAGTGGTTCGGGTTCATGACGCCCCAGTTCGGGCAGACGATGCCATGGCGGTCGGCATCCGGATCGGTGCCGCCGACCAGATCGTACTTGTCCCAAGCGCCGTTGTTGAGGGAATCGACCAGACCCTTCATCGCGTACGGGGAGCTCGGATCCATGCGGATCTTGCCATCATGGTCGATGGTCATGAAGCTCCAGGTCGGGTCGACCTGCGGACGCACCACGTCGATGGTCAGGTTGTACTTCTCGTTCATCAGCGGCCAGTAGTTGACCGAAGCGCCGCCGAGCGGGTCGATGCCCAGGCGTACGCCGGAGGAGCGGATCACGTCGAAGTCGATGACGTTCTCCAGATCGGCCACATAGTGCTCACGGAAGTCGAAACGCTCGACCAGATCGGACTTGACGGCCTGCTCGAACGGCACGCGCTTGACGTTCCTGAAATCGCCGAGCAGCTCGTTGGCGCGGTCGGCGATGGCGTTGGTGACGTCGGCCGGAGCCGGGCCGCCGGTGACCGGATCGTACTTGAAGCCGCCATCGGTCGGCGGGTTGTGGGACGGGGTCACGACGATGCCGTCGGCCAGGCCTTCGCCGGTGAAACGCTGGGTGCCGTCGGCGGCGCGGTTGTGGGTCAGGATGGCCTGGGACACGACCGGGGTCGGGGTGAAGTCGTCACGGGAGTCGATGCGCACGGTCACGCCGTTGGCGACGAGCACTTCGATGGCGGTCTTCCAAGCCGGCTCGGACAGGGCGTGGGTGTCGCGGCCGATGTACAGCGGGCCGGTGACGCCGGCCTTCTTGCGGTATTCGGCGATGGCCTGCGTGATGGCCACGATATGGGCCTCGTTGAACGAGGTCTTCAGGGACGAACCACGGTGTCCGGAAGTGCCGAAGGAGACGCGCTGCTCCGGAACGTTCGGGTCGGGGACGACGTCATAGTACTTTCCAATGACCTCGTCGACATTGATCAGATCTGCTGGGGTGGCGGGCATTCCCGCATTTTTTGCAACCATACCTTCATTGTGCCACGAGTTTGCGCGGAACGCGGAAAGTCATCCCACAATGTGCGATGAATACGTTTTCTTTTTGACGTCTCGGCGTGTCTCCAGTATGGAATTGGGGTTTCAGTGTCCCGATACCCGACGATTTGCGCATCGCATGCCGATAGTGTATTGTTTCTAACGAATTCGACTCATGCAGGGTTGCAAGTCAACATTTTTAGACGCAAGACCTGGAATGTGGCATTGGTTTGCCATGTTCCGGGTCTTTTTTGTTGCAAAAAAGCCGCGCTGCGTCATCGAATCCCATCGGAAGGAAATAGAAAGGAATCAGGATGGCTGACTCTCTCGCATCGCAGATCATCACTGCGATCGGCGGACCTGAAAACGTTCGCAGTCTGACGCATTGCGCCACCCGACTGCGCTTCGAGCTGGCGGACGCGTCCAAGGTGGACCAGAACGCCCTCGAACATATGAAGGGCGTGCTTGGCGCGGTCCCGCAAAGCGGTGACCGTTTCCAGGTCGTCATCGGCGGCGGTGTGGCCACCGTATACGAAAACATCATGCATCTGCCCGAAATGGCGAACGCCGGTGCCGCCTCCGTATCCGGCGAAGGCCAGAAGAGCAACGCCGACGTCAAGGCCGAGGCCCGTTCCAAGGCACGCGGCAAGGTGGCATGGCTGGACTCCTTCTTCGAGTATCTCGCCGACTCCTTCCGCCCGATCCTGGGCGTGCTGCTCGGCGCCTCCATCATCATCGCCCTGGTCAACCTGCTCATCTCACTGAACGTCATTCCGAATGACGAGGCCTCCGCCGGCTGGGTGTTCGTCAAGGCCATCTGGAAGGGCGTGTTCTACTTCCTGCCGATCATGGTCGCCTACAACGCCGCCAAGAAGCTCAAGGTCGATCCGTGGCTGGGCGGCGCCATCATGGCCATCCTCATGACCCCGCAGTTCACCAGCCTGATAGACGCCAAGACCACCACGTGCGTGGAGAACGCGGCTCTGGGTACCAAGTCCTGCACCGCCAACATCTTCGGCATTCCGATGGCGTTGAGCGACTACAGCGGCAACGTGTTCGTGCCGCTGCTCATGGCCGCCGTGCTCGCCCTCGTCTACCACGGATTGAAGAAGATCATTCCCGAAAGCGTCCAGCTGGTGTTCGTGCCGTTCTTCTGCATGATCATCGTCGGCGCGCTGACCGCCTTCATCATCGGCCCGATCGGCGTGTGGGTCGGCAACGGCCTCGGCGTCGGCTTGGCTTGGATGAACACCCATGCACCGTTCATCTTCGCCATCATCATCCCGCTGCTGTACCCGTTCCTCGTGCCGCTCGGCCTGCACTGGCCGCTCAACGCCCTGATGCTCATGAACATCCAGACGCTCGGCTACGACTTCATCCAGGGCCCGATGGGCGTGTGGAACTTCGCTTGCTTCGGCGCCACCGCCGGCGTGCTCTTCATCGCCGTGCGTGACAAGGACAAGGACATGCGCCAGACCGCTCTCGGCGCGCTCGCAGCCGGCCTGCTTGGTGGTGTTTCCGAACCGTCCCTGTACGGCATCCACCTGCGTTACAAGCTGGTCTACAAGCGCATGCTCGTGGGCTGCGGCCTTGGTGGCGTCGTCATTGCCGTCCTCGGCTGGCTCTTCCCGTCCGTCACCGCCGCCGGCCAGACCGTGCATGGTGTGACCACCACCGCCTTCGCCTTCACCTCGCTGCTGACCATTCCGGTCTTCGACCAGATGTGGGTGTACGCGGTGTCCATCGCGGTCTCCTTCCTGACCTCCTTCTTCCTGATCATCACCTTCGACTACCGCACCCCGGAACAGAAGGCTGAAGTGCTGGCCCGCGCCGCCGCCGATCAGAAGGCCGCCGCTCCGGCGGTCGAAGCCAAGGAAGCCGCTCCGGCTGCCACCACCGCCACCGCGACTGCTACCGCCACCAAGACCGAAGCTCCGGCCGCTGCCGCCGCCGCGACCACCGTGGTGAACGCTCCGGTCGCCGGCCACGTGATCGCCCTGGACGAAACCGGCGATCCGGTGTTCGCCTCCCGCGCGCTCGGCGAAGGCGTCGGCATCCAGCCGACCGACAGCGAGGTCGTGGCCCCGGTCTCCGGCGTGCTGCAGACCGTCGCCGAAACCGGCCACGCCTTCGGCATCAAAACCGATGACGGTGTGGAAGTGCTCGTGCACGTCGGCATCGACACCGTGAAGATGAACGGCGAGGGCTTCGCCGTCAAGGTCAAGGCCGATGAGCGCGTGAATGCCGGCGATCCGCTGGTTTCCGTCGACTTTGCTAAAGTGAAGGACGCTGGATACAGCACCACCACGCTGATGACGGTGCTCAACACCGCCGCCCTCACCTCCGTCACGCCGAAGACCGGCATCGACGTCAAGGCAGGGGACGAGGTGATCGACATCCAGCGCTAACCTGTCACACAGAGGCGAAAAAGGGGTCGACGTGGACGTTCTTCGCGTATTCAACAACAATGTCGTATTGGCTAGAGACGGTGATCGTGAGGTGATTCTCACAGGCCGTGGAATAGGCTTCCAAGCCAAGCCGGGACAACATGTGGATGACGCGAAGATCGTCCGTCGGTTCATCCCCGTCGATGGCAAGGATCCCGACCACATGGCGCAACAAGTGGCCGGGATCCCGCCCGAAATCATCAGACTCGTCACGGACGCCATGAACCGTACGGGACTGAAAGAACAGGCAGACAAGCAGCCAACCCTGGTCATGGCGCTCGCCGACCACATCTGCGGCGCGATACAACGCGCGCAAAGAAAACAGAACATCGAATATCCGCTCGAAGCGGAAGTACGTTCCCTATACGCCGACGAATACGCCAAAGGCGTGGCGATGGTCGACGCGATGAACACGTATTTGGGTGGCGCGTTGCCCCGCAGTGAGGCGGTGGCGCTCGCCTTGCATTTGGTGAATGCCGGATTCTCCGGCGGCGACCTGTCCGCCACCTACACCATGACCGGCATCATCCAGCAGATGATCGCCGTCATCGAAGGCGCGTACGGCATCACGCTTGCGCAGGACAGCGTCAATGTGGCGCGATTCATCACGCATTTGCGTTACCTGTTCGTACGCATCCACCAGCATGAGCAGCTCGACGATGAGCCGCAACCAATCATCGAATCAATCAAAACCTCATATCCGAAGGCTTGCCAGTGCGCAAGGCAGCTTGCCGTGGTGGTGAAGATGCGTCTTGGTTCCGACCTTACGGAAGCCGAAATCGCCTATCTTGCCCTGCATGTGGCGCGCGTGACCAACGGAGTGAATCGGCAGGTCGACTGAGTTTCCGGTATCTTCCGATATTCAGCAGCCCGTTCCGCGCATTCCTGACGGTTCCTAATCGTTCGACTGTTCGGCCGGCTGCCCGCTTGCCTGTTCGGTCGGCTGCGGTTTCGTTGGCGTAGCCGACATATTCGCGTCCAACGCCAGTATGCCGGTATCTTCGGAAGCGGCCTCCGGCACGCGCACGCATAGGGCCTGACGTTCCACGCTGAAACGGATGTGCTTCGTTTCAGGCAGCATATCGCCATCCACCTGCGCCAAAACAGGCCTCTCCAAAGTGATTTCCGCGCTGACGCCCTGCACCTGGTCGACGGTGGAGTTCGTGGACAGCGGACTCTGCTGAGCTTTGCCGGTGATGGTCTGGTGCAGCACGTCGCCGAACAGATTCGCCCAACCGATCAGGCCGCCGGACGTGTCGATGATCTCGTAGTCGAGGATGCCATCGTCATAGGAAGCTTCGGGCATCAGCGAAAACATGGGGATCTGGCCGCAATTGCCCGCCATGAACGTGCGGAACGTGAGACCACGCGTGGAATGCGTGCTGCCGTCGGCGCTGGTGATGGTCACATTGCCCTTGTACTTCGGGGCGAACAGATTCTTCACGCCCGACACGAAATACGCCAGCCAGCTGATGTTCTTCTTCAATTCCGGATCGGTGTCGTCGATCATCAGTGCGTCGAAACCGATGCCGGCGATGATGAGGAACGCATGCCCGTGGTCGGTGGTCTCATCATCCAGAAGGGTCAGACGGCCCACATCCACCAGACGGGAGCCGTGCGACGTGGCCACGGTGAGCGCCGCATCGATATCGTCCACGGGAATGCCCATATTGCGGGCGAACAGATTGCCGGTGCCGATCGGCACGATGCCCAGCGCATGCCCGGTACCCGACAGCGCGCTCGCGACGGTACGCACCGTGCCATCGCCGCCGACAGCCACCACCACATCGGCACCATGGTCCAACGCTTCGAACGCGCAGGCGCGACCGTCCTTGTCGAGCTGCGTTTCGATGAATTCGATCTGGGTGAGATGCTTCGCCTCGCAGAACTCCTTGATATGCTGCTTGCGCTGTTCCGCCTGGGGCTTTGAAGGATTGACTATGAACGCGTAATGCACTTGGTCATCGTCACGCTTGTCAAGCTTCTCCGCGAGCGTACGGTGCTTGTACGCGCGGTATCCGAAGAAGGCGGCCGCGCATACGGCGACCACGGCGATGATGACGAGCAGGACGATAACTGGCATAGGCATGCCTCTATTGTCTATGCGATTGCGCAAAAAGACGAATTCGACATGAAAAATTCGGCGTTCCCTCACGTTATATCCAAAAATGAGAACGATGGCGTCAGTGTCTGCTTTCGGCACTAGGCTGGGAAGCATGCTTGATATTCAATTCATTCGTGAACATGCTGACGTTGTCAAGGAATCCCAGCGTAAGCGTGGCGAATCGGTCGAACTGGTCGACGAGGTGCTGCGCTCCGACGAGGTTCGCCGTTCCTCTCTGAAGGAATTCGAAGCTGCCCGCGCGCAGCAGAAGGAGATCGGCAAGAAGGTCGCCGCCGCCCCCGCCGACGAAAAGGCCAAGCTGATCGCCGCAACCAAGGAACTCTCCCAGAAGGTCTCCGAATACAAGGCCGCAGCCGACGCCGCAGCCGAGGAATACACCACCGCCATGTGGAAGCTGTCCAACATCGTCGAGCCGGAAGCTCCGGAAGGTGGCGAGGACGACTACGTCGTGGTCAAGAAGGTCGGCCAGATCCGTGATTTCGCAGCCGAAGGCTTCGAGCCGAAGGACCACCTGACGCTCGGCCGCGGCGTGGCCGGTATCGATATGGAGCGCGGCGTGAAGGTCGGCGGCTCCCGCTTCTACTTCCTGCGCGGCCAGGTGGCCCGCATGCAGATCGCCATGCTCACCATGGCCGTCGACCAGGCCGAGGAACACGGCTTCACCCTGGCCATCACCCCGACGCTGGTGCGTCCGGAAGTAATGCGCGGCACCGGCTTCCTCAACTCCCACGCCGACGAAATCTACCGCCTGCGCGAGCCGGACGACCAGTATTTGGTCGGCACCTCCGAAGTGGCGCTCGCCGGCATGCACGAGAACGAGATCCTGAACCTTGAGAACGGCCCGCTGCGCTACTGCGGCTGGAGCTCCTGCTACCGCCGTGAAGCCGGCGCAGCAGGCAAGGACACCTCCGGCATCATCCGCGTGCACCAGTTCGACAAGGTGGAGATGTTCGTCTACGCCAAGCAGGAGGACTCCTACAAGGAGCATGAGCACCTGTTGGCCATGGAGCAGGAAATGCTCGGCAAGGTTGAGGTGCCGTACCGCATCATCGATACCGCCGCCGGCGATCTGGGCTCCTCCGCGGCACGTAAGTTCGACTGCGAGGCTTGGGTGCCGACCCAGGGCCGTTACCGTGAGCTGACCTCCACCTCCAACTGCACCGAGTATCAGGCCCGTCGTCTGAACATCCGCGAACGTATGGAGGATGGCAACACCCGCGCCGTCTCCACGCTGAACGGCACGCTGGCCACCACCCGTTGGCTGGTCGCCATTCTCGAGAACCACCAGCAGAAGGACGGCTCCATCGAAATTCCGAAGGCCATGCGTCCGTACATGGGCGGCAAGGAAGTCATCGAGCCGACCAAGTGGGAAGCCTGATTTTCCAAGACGTTCGCGTCTGATATGAATCCGTGAAAGCGGCGTTGGCATTTGTGCCGGCGCCGCTTTTCGTATGTTGGACGGTCCCAGTGCCGTTTGTGTCGTTCTGGGCAGATGCGTGTGCGGTTTTCTGTTGGAAGCGACGGGGATGGAGGCTGTGCCAGGTGTCGCACTTCCGCGCACTGTGGTATATTGGCGTTTCGTGCGTAGCAGCGATGTTAGGCGCAAAGGGTAGATGTCTGAGCGGTCTAAAGAGACGGTCTTGAAAACCGTTGAGGTGCAAGCCTCCGCGAGTTCGAATCTCGCTCTGCCCGCATCAATCAAGGGCTTACCGAAGGATTTTTCGGTAAGCCCTTTTCCATGCCGTTTATGGCGATTGTCGTTGTCGTGGCGGCAACGTCACACAATCCGTCGATCCGCGGCCCAACGGGTGAGCTCGGAACGGTTCGACAGCTGCAGTTTGCGCAGCACCGAGCTCATATGGGTCTCCACGGTCTTGATGGAGATGAACAGTTCCGAAGCCACCTCCTTGTACGTGTAGCCGCGCGCGATCAGCCGCATGACCTCCTGCTCGCGATTGGACAGCCGGTCCAGCTCGTCATCGTGGATCGGTCCGCCGAACGCGCCGTTCGCGCTCGGGCCGTTCTGGAAGGCGGACAGCACGAATCCCGCCAATTTCGGCGAGAACACGGCGTAGCCCTCATGCACCTGCTTGATGGAGGACACCAGGTCGTCGCCGGAAATAGTCTTCGTCACATATCCCTGCGCACCGGCGCGGATCACGGAACCGACATCCTGCGGAGAATCCGACACGGACAGCGCGAGGAAGACGGTATCGGGGGAGTATGCGCGCGATTTCGTGAGGATTTCGGCGCCACCGCCGTTCTCGCCGCCCGGCACATGCACGTCCAGCAGCACCACGTCCGGTTTGGTCTGCGCGATCATCGCCACTGACCCCTCCACGTCGGCCGCCTGTCCGACCACGTCGAAATACGGCTGCAACGTGGCGATTACGCCCGCGCGGAACATCTCATGGTCGTCCACGACGGCGATTCTGATGCGCTGTTCCCGCTCGCTCATTCCTGCTCCTTGGTTCGATTGATTCATTGCCGCACCTGCTGCATGTGCCGTGTTCATTGCGCCGATTGCACGCCCGTATCGCCGTCCGCTGTGGTGGTCGTAGCGCTGTCCGCATCCTCCGCCGCTCCTGAAATCGGCATGTGCATGCGCACCTCCGTGCCCCAGCCGGGCCTCGACACAATCTCCACTGTACCGCCGCGGCGCTTGATACGTCCGATGATGGACTCGCGGATGCCCAGGCGATTCGCTGGAATGGCTTCGACGTCGAAGCCGTCGCCATGGTCGCGTACGAACACCTCCACCAGCTTGTCGCCGGCCTCGCAGTAGACGGACACCGGTTCGCCGCCATGCGTCACGGCGTTGACGAGCGCCTGCTGCGTGGCATCCAACAACGCGTCGGTCTGCGCGCTCGGCCGCGCGTCGCCCACCGTCACCACCTCGATCGGCTTGCCGTGCGTGTCCTCCACATGCGCTGCGATCTGCTTCAAACCGGCGTTGACGGAACGGTCCGACGTGGTGCGCTCCTGATATAGCCATTCGCGCAACTCGCGTTCCTGCTGCCTCGCCAGTGAAAACACGGTCTGCTGGTCGCCGGCATGCAACTGGATCAGCGCCAGCGTCTGCAGCACGCCGTCGTGCAGGTGGGCGGTCATATCGGCGCGCTCCTCCTCGCGTTCCTTCAGCGCGCGTTCCGTGCCCAAATCACGCACCAGCGTCATAATCCACGGCACAATCGCCAGCAACACGCCGACAAGCAGCGCCAAACCGGCGACGAGCATGGTGAACGTGGCGTGCCGTGCGGACTGCATAATGCGCACGTGGGTGGCGATGTAGATCGCGTACGCGACGAAAATGACCGCGATGCCGCCGAGCATCGTCCATAATTGGCCGTCCTTCGCGTTGAACCGCAGCCAGGAGACGCCGACGCCGACCACGCCGAGCAGCAACGGCACAATCAGCGTGCCTTCAATGCCTTTCGCCGCCATCGCCACGCATAGGCCCAGCATAAGCAGTCCCGCCATGGCCAGCAGCGCGGGTCTCGGCGCGTTGGCGAACATCTGTTCCAGGCTTTCGGACGATTGTGCTCCGCTGCCGGATTGCATGCCGTCCGCGTTGCCGTCGCTGTCTTGCGATTGCGCGCCGCCGTTTCCGACGTTCCTTAGGTTTCTTACGTTCCTCACGTTGCCGTGGGACAGCGGCGCGTTCTCGACGGGCTGGCTGCCGGCGATGACGTACGCCTGCTGGACCGGGTCTCCGACGGGTACGGTGATCCACAGAAAAATATAGGCGATCGCGCCCGCACCGAAGAAAAACGTGGTGACCACGAAAATGAAACGGATGAGATGAACGGACACGCCCAGATGCATGCTGACGGCCTTGGCCACGCCAGCGACCTCGCGGCCGTACGTCGGGCGCAGCAACGGCAGTCGCGCCGGCTTGGACGGCACGGGACGGCCTTCGCGCAGGGCCTGCACGTAGCACCAGCGCATGTAGACCGCGCTGGCCTGGTCGTACTGTTCCTGCGTGTATCGCGGTTTGGCTAAGGACTTCATGCTTCCATTGTGCCCTGTCGGGGATGCCGATTCAGGGCTTTCAGCTGGTGTTCAGGGCAGATTCAGGGTGTTCCCCGATACGTATGACGGCTGCGGATTGCTGTAATGGAGATATGAGCAACGCAAACAACAATCCGCAAGGCGGCAGTGCCGCTGGTTCTGCCGAACCGCAATCGCAGCCACGGCCGCCGATGTATCAGCCGCAGCCGAATCGCGGCAATCGATTCTTCGCATGGATCCGCTCCAGCCGGATCACGCGCGGCCGCAACCGGTGGATCGCAGGCGTGTGCGACGGCGTGGCGCGCCGCTTGGGATGGAACGCCACCCTGGTCCGCGCGCTGGTGATTCTCACCTCGCTACTGTTCGGCGCCGGAGCGGCGTTCTACGCATTGGCCTGGTTCCTGCTACCGGACGAGACGGATGGCCGGATCCTGTGCGAGGAGCTGGTCAACGGCCATTGGGATTGGAACTGCGCGGGCGCGCTGGTATGCGCCGCGGTGGCGCTGTGCCTGCCCGGCGCCGGATGGCTGGCGTTCGGCGTGGCCGTGCTGGTGTTCTGGCTGCTGGTGAACCGCCAGTCGTATGCGGCGAGCTGGCAGCCGCCGCAGCAGGGCGGATCGTGGCCTGGGCAGCCTGCTCAGCCCGTTCAGCCGGGACAGCCGGTGCGGCCTGCGCAATCGCAATATATGCCGCAGCCGATGTCCACGAACACGGCCACCACTGCAAACATGCCCGGTACGCCAGGCCAGCCGATGCCGCAGCCGACGTGTCCCGCGCCTTCCGGCTACCAGCAGTACGCGCGTCCCGTCCAATCGCCATACCAGACGTTTCAGCAGCCGGTGAACCCACCTGCAGCGTTTGCCGCGGCCAATGTGCCGCCGACCTTCACCGTTCCGCCGACGGTGGCGGCGCCGCAGTCGAAACGCGCCCGCCGCAAGCCAGCCGGACCGCTGCTGGTACTGGTGACGCTTGGCTTGGCATTGCTGGCGATCGCCGGATCTGGCTGGTACGCCATTACGATGCCGGTTGATTGGGATTACGCCTTGCGCGTGCTGCGTCTCGCCACACTGTGCTGCGGCGGCATCTGCCTGGGAATCGGCGTGGTGATCGTCGTGCTTGGTTGCATGGGCCGTCGCACCGGCGGCCTGCATCCGCTGGCATGGTGCGCGGCGTTCATGGCCGTGGTGATGACGTTCTGCACGAGTGCGGTGGCATGGGAAAGCCGCGATTGGATGATGTCGAATGACTACCACCGCACGACGGTCTCCGGCATCGTGACATGGAGCGACACCAGCGACGCCCAGATGAAACGATACGAACAGGGACTGGTGGTGGTCGGCAAGAACTACGCCAACGATGTGCTCGACATCGATTTGAGCGGATATCCGGCAGCGCATGGCAAGCACAAGGTCAAGCTCAACGACGGCACGTACGGCGAAAGCTCATGTCCGACAGGGAAGCTGAATCTGGTGGTGGTGAACGCCCAGGTGGTGGTCACGCTGCCGGACGGATGCCAGTGGTCGGTCAGCGATCCGGACGACGGCTACACCAACGTCACGGATTACATAGGAGGGCCGGACGGGATTACGTTCTTCAACGGCACGGGCTTCATGGGCCTGTCCCTCGACGAGAACGATGATTCGGGACTCGGCCATCATGGCGTGAACAAGGGCGTTCCGGCGCTCAACGGCACCACCGATTTCGACGATTCCGGCGATGATGATGCGGGCGATGCCGGTTCGGATACGGAGAACGATTCGCAGGATTCGGTATACGCCGGCACGGATCTCGACAAGGCATTCAAAACGATCTACGAGAACAAGTGGTATTGGCCGTCGATCGATTCGGACAAGGCTCCGGAGGAACCGGATCTGTATGTCAACGTCGATGGAACGGTCGGCGGCAGTGTCACCATGCAGTACACGTCCGACAGCAAGCTGCCAGTGGGAACGACGGGCGGCCAATCGCATGGCAGCGTCGATGGAAAGAACGTCGGGAAAAGCGCCAGCGGAAAGGAAACGAAATGAGTGACGAGAAAACCCGTGAAGTGCCGTTGACCGACGTCATGGGAATCGCGGAGGTCTCGGACGAGCCCACGGAAACCCTGCCGGCCGTCGACGATCCGGGCGAGGCGAAGACCGAATCGTTCCAGAAGCCGTTCGACGGCGGTCCGGAAGCGCAGAGGGAGTTCGAATCGCAGGACGAGGCCGAATCGCTGGAAACCTCCGGACAAGACATGCGCGGAAGCTTTGCGGGCCGTTCGGCACGTCCGACCGGTTCCGTCAAATCGGCTGATCCAGCCAAATCAGCCGAGCCGGTCGACCCCTCCAAGCAAGTGCGCATCGGCAAAACGGACGGCGAGCTGGTAATCCGCCCGTCCGGACCAAGCACCGGAACCATCGTGCTGGGCGTGTTCTTCTGCCTGATCGGCCTGATGTCCATGCTGTGCCTGCTGCCCATCGGCGCATGGCGGTGGATGCCGAATCCCTCGACGCTGTTCTTCTACGTGGTCGGCGGTCTCGGCGCGCTGCTGCTCATCATTTCCGTGGTCTGGGCCGTCGTCGCCGCGGTGCGTCTGCGCCGACGGGAACGCCAGTCAGCAGAACAGTCCCCAGAAAGCCAGCAGCGCCAACGATAGCGCCGCCGACACCACCACACACGTGGCCACGATGACATGGCCGGATCCGATGCATGCTTTTCCATCTTTTCCTATATCGCATCGGCTTCCGGCTGCGGCATCGTGGCCATTATTCATATCCGCATCGTCATCTATGCTTGCAATCGCGCGATTCCTAGCATGACGACGGCACGCGTCCACGATGATTTCCGCCAACAGCCAGGCGAACGCGACAAGGCTCAGCCATGTGAGCATGACGATGGCATGCCAGTTCTTGGCAAGCACCGCCGAATTGTCGGTCAACGAGATCGCATCAATGATGACGGTGACCAGATACGCCAGGAACACGCCGGTCGTGCCGACGGCAAGGAGGGTGTTGAGCGCCAGTGCGACGCGCATGCCGACCGGGAATCGATGGTCGGTTATTGCGATTGGACGTGCCGCATTCGGTTGTGTGGATGGACCTGTCGGTGTGGTCGCATCCGTTGAAAACATTGAAGTCGAATCCGTTGGCTCCGCCGGTTCCGTCGAAGCCGAATCGTGCGATACCCGCCGTGACGCACGGCGCTCGCGCACCCAGCCGGCGATGAGCAGAATTGGCGCGCCGCACATCGCCAGCAGCGCGCAGAGCAGGCAAACCGCGATTGCGCCGACAATCACACCCATCGACTTCACCAGCGCGGGCGGGGTCTTCAGCGGTGCCGCGACCGTCTGATTCGGCTGCGTTCCGGCGATCATCGGCGTTGCCCAGCCGTTCGCACCCGTGCCGCTCGTCACCGCGTTGATCCAATCCTCCAGATCGTGCGTGTAATGCGGTTCCAACGGCAGTCCCGGAACCGTCTGATTCGAACCGGTTCGAAGCTGATGGTTCGCGTCATAATACCGCAGCGTCACATTCGTATTGCCGGCATGGTTTGCGGCTTTGATCAGCAGCCGCGCGCCCTGTTCGACCGGCATGGCTGTGTCCTTGACGCCATAGTTGATGAGTAGCGGCATGGTAAGCGATGTGCGGTATTTGGCCGCGTCGAAATCCGCATAGGCGAGTCCCATGCGTTGTGTGCCAAGGCTGGTGATGCGCGGAATAAGCTGCTTGACGGCATCGGGTGCGCCCGCGGCGGTCAGATAATTGGTGGCTGCGAGCGTCATCTGCTGACGGCCCGAAACGGCCGGGGGAGAGGTGAGGATGGCGAAGGCAAGATCCGGATGCTGTTGCGTCAGCACGGTGGCGATCCATGTGCCTTCCGATTCGGCGTAGATGCCGGTTTCCGATCTGCTCACGCCCGGCCATTTTCTCAGGATTTCCAGCGATTTCGCATAGTCGTGCGCGCTGGACACGTAGTCGCGGTGCAGCATGGTGTAGTTGTCGAGCCGCTTGTCCGGCACGAGAGTGGTGATGCCGGCCGACGCCATCGCGTTCGCCACGTCGCCGAACGCCTCCGACGATTTGCCGGTGCCCGAACCGTGCAGGAACAGGCATGCGGGACGATCTGCCGGCGCGTCGAGCGGCTCGCGAACGATGGCATTCACGGTTTTGCCGCCGTCCAACGCGACCGTGATATGCGTTTCCTTGGTGCGGTACGCGCCCTCCTGCGGGGTTTTGAGCACGGCACCTGTGGCCGGGTCAACGGCTTGGATAGCGGTATTGGTCGTGGTGAGCGTGATATGGTCCGTGAACGGCTCGACCTGCCATTTCGGCGCCATCGCATTGCCGAGCGCGCATAGGACCATGGTCAGAAGAAGCGCCAGCGCGGTAGTCGCCGCGCAGGTGACGAGAATTCGTTTCACAATGCTTCGCACGGTACGCCACTCTAGTCGTATTCGGCGTACGTGGCGCGGAAAACACGGAATCATGGGGAATTCGCGGAACGATCGCAATTCCTGCGCCGCGAGTCAATGCTCCCGTGCCGTAAAACAATACGAAATCAGGGGAAAATCGCAATAATCCCCTCCACAATCCACCTGTGGATATGTGGAAACCCGTCGGTTTCGCCGCACCTTTCCGCCAAACCGACGCTGAGCGTCCTCCAGCCGTCGGTTTGATATTGCGATTTCCGCCAAACCGACGCTTAGGCCCTCCTCAGCGTCGGTCTCGCGGATTGGGGGCGATGGGATCGACGCTGAGATGGGATTTGGGGGAGAAGGATGGGAAGGTTGGGATGGGGCTAGGCGCGGGCTTCGTAGCGACGGGTGTAGAGCACCAGCAGGATGACGGCGAGCAGGCTGATCGGCGCGCCTGCGATGCCGGTGAAATGGTAATTCATCGCCGTCGCGGTCAGTGCCGCTCCGCCGACGATGGAACCGATCGCATTGCCGAAATTGAAGGCGATTTGTACGGCGGCACCGGCAATCAGCTCGCCGCCGCCTTCGCCCGCCTGCACCATCAGCAGTTGCTGTGGCGATGAATTGAAGAACAGCGCGAAACCGATGATGAACGTCAGCAACGCGGTGGTCGCATGATTACCGGGCAACAGGAAGACCAGCAACAGTCCGCACAAGGCGATGCCGTGCGATAGCGCCGCGGTCGCGCCCGCCTTCCACAGGTCGGTCAGCCTGCCGCCCACGATGCCGCCGACCACCATGCCGAGGCCGGCGAGCACCATCAGCATCGGCACCATCGTCGCCGACCATCCGCCGGTTTTCTGCAACCACGGCGACACGTAGCTCCACCAGCAGAAGATGCCCGAATTGCCGAAGAACACGGCCAGCAGAATCAGCCACGGGCCGGGATGGGTGAGGAAGCGGAACTGCCCCTTGATGCCGGCGTCCTTGATCGGATCGATGGACGGCACCCACGAAATCACCACGACGATCGTCATAAGCGCCCAGGCGGCCAGAATCGCAAACGCCAGCCGCCAGGACATCGCCTCGGCGAGCAACGTTCCCGCGGGCACGCCCAGCATGTTGGCCACCGTCTGGCCCATCACCATCATGGACACGGATTGCGCCTCCTTGCCCTTGTCGGCAAGCGTTTTGGCGATCAGCGTGGCCGTGCCGAAGAACGCGCCATGCGGCAGGCCGGAAATGAAACGCGCCACCAGCAGCATCGGCGAGCAGAAGGAGACGGCGCTGAGCGTGTTGCCGACCAACGCGATGGCCATGAACAGGATGATGAGATGCTTCGGCGGCACCTTGCGGCCGAACACCAGGATTAGTGTGCCGACACACACGCCGATGGCGTATGCGGAGATGTAATGGCCGGCCGCGGGAATGCTGACATGCATGGCGGTGGCCGTCTGGGGCAGGATGCCCATCATCACGAATTCGGCGGCGCCGAGGATGAAGGCGCCGGAGGCCAGCGCCAGAATGCTTCTCTTCATGGGGATTCCTTATTTTGGATTGTCCGCCGAACCAGCACTTGGATGGTGCCAAGCGTCGGTTTGATGGAAAGGCAAAGAAAAAGGCGGAACCGAAGTTCCGCCTTAGTTGTCGGGCTGGCGGGATTTGAACCCGCGGCCTCTTCGTCCCGAACGAAGCGCGCTACCAAGCTGCGCTACAGCCCGTTTGGCAACAGTTGGATATATTACACGATTGGGCGCTGTATGCAAGGTCGGCGTGTCGCGTGTTGTGTAGTGGCTTCTCGGTACACTTGGGGCTTATGACTGAGACCAACGAATCCCAAGAGAATCAGAACGAAGAAGAGGCCGCAGTTCCCACCATGACCACGGTGGAACGCGCCGAAATGCTGCTGCAGCAGGATGCTGCGATTCGCGCCAAGATCAACGGCGGCGCCGCGCTGGACGAGGCCGTGGACCCGTCCAATAGGGAATTCGGCCCGCTGGCCCACCCGGAACAGGTGCAGATGCGTGTGGCCAAGCGCGCCATGATGCTTAAGGAAGGCATCCAGCCGTACCCGGTGACCCTTGACGTCACCGCCACCATCGAAGAGGTCCGCGCCAAGTATGACGGCAAGCTCGAAGCGGGCGACGAGACCGAGGACGTGGTCGGCATCGCCGGCCGTGTGCTGTTCCTGCGCAACGCGGGCGGCCTGTGCTTCGTGCAGCTGTCCGCCGGCGATGGCACCAAAATCCAGGGCATGATCTCCAAGAAGGAGATCGGTGCCGACTCCCTGAAGCAGTTCAAGCAGCTGGTCGACCTGGGCGACCACCTGTTCATCAAGGGCCGCGTGATCGCCTCCAAGACCGGCGAACTGTCCGTATTCGCCACCGAATGGGCCATCGCCGCCAAGGCATTGCAGCCGCTGCCGGCCCTGCACAAGGACCTGAACGAGGACACCCGCACCCGCAAGCCGTACATCGGCATGATCGCGGACGAGAAGATCCGCAACATGGTGCGCAACCGTTCCAAGGCCGTCGCCTCCCTGCGCAAGACCTTCGCCGACCATGACTTCCTCGAGGTCGAGACCCCGATGCTGCAGACCGTGCACGGCGGTGCCGCGGCGCGTCCGTTCACCACGCATATGAACGCCTTCGACCTTGACCTCTACCTGCGCATCGCGCCGGAACTGTTCCTCAAGCGTTGCCTCGTCGGCGGCATCGACCGCGTGTTCGAAATCAACCGCGACTTCCGCAACGAGGGCGTCGACGCCACCCACGCCCCGGAATTCACCATGGTCGAGGCCTACCAGGCCTACGGCAACTACGACACCATCGGCGCGCTCGTCAAGCAGCTCGTGCAGGACACCGCCATGGACGTGTTCGGCAGCCACAAGGTGACCCTGCTGGACGGCACCGAATACGACTTCGGCGGCGAATGGAAGACCATCAGCATGTACGACTCCCTTTCCGAGGCCCTGGGCGAGGAAATCGTGCCGAACGGCGGTCCGGACAACCCCGGCACCTCCGTGGAGCACCTGGGCGAGATCGCCGACAAGCTCGGCGTGGAACGCGACGACGTGGAGAACCACGGCAAGCTCGTCGAACACCTGTGGGAGCACTTCTACGAGGACAAGCTGTACGAGCCGACCTTCGTGCGCGACTTCCCGGTCGAAACCTCCCCGCTGGTCAAGGGCCACCGTTCCAAGGCCGGCGTGGTCGAGAAGTGGGATCTGTACGTGCGCGGCTTCGAACTGGCCACCGGCTACTCCGAGCTCAACGATCCGGTCGTGCAGCGCGAACGCTTCGTGGCCCAGGCCAAGGACGCGCTCGCCGGCGACGAGGAGGCCTGCGACATCGACGAGGACTTCCTGGAGGCCCTCGGCGTGGGCATGCCTCCGGCAGGCGGCATGGGCATGGGCATCGACCGACTGCTCATCGCCCTGACCGGCGCCACCATCCGCGAGACCATCACCTTCCCGCTTGTGAAGCCGCTGAACTGAGGCGGAGCCTCAGTTCAATATTCGGCTTCACACGAGGCGGCCGAAGAGGAAGCCCTGTGGGCTTCCGTGCCGCCGGAGCCATCCTTAAAAAATAAAAGAGCAATTACTAAAGGGCGTTCCCAATACGGGAGCGCCCTTTTGCATACCCTCGCACACTCTCGCACACCCAACATCTAACATGAGATTCATGGAAATATCGACTTGGATTCGCGGCGCTCGCCTGAAAACCCTGCCGCTGGCGATCGCCCCAGTGGTTATCGGGGCCGCGCTGTCGTGGCGGGGCGTGTTTCTTTACTCGCAGGGTGGCGATATATGGCATGAGCCGTGTCCGTTCTTCGGCGGGCAGCATGACTTGAGCGAATTGAAATTCGGCTCGCTGGTCGGCGAATGCCAGCGTTCCGCAGGCTGGTTCATCTTGGTGGCGGTACTGTGCGGTTGCGTGGCGTTGTTCCTGCAGGTCGCCGCGAATTTCGCGAACGACTATTCCGACGGCATGCGTGGCACCGACGAGGGGCGTGCCGTCGATTCCGCACGGTCATTTGCAAAAACACCATCCGCGGAATCGACTTCGACTCCGGAAACGCTTCCGGCATCGCAGCCCCAGCATGGCCCCGCCCGTCTCGTCGCGTCCGGCGTGAGTCCAAAGAAAGTACTTGCCGCGGCCGGAATCAACGCGCTGATCGCCTGCCTGTGCGGTCTGGCTGTCGTTGCATTGACCGGCTACTGGTGGTTCATCCTGGTCGGTATCGCCTGTCTCGTGGCCGGCTGGTGCTACGTCGGCGGCAAACACCCCTATGGCTACCACTATTTGGGTGAGATATTCGTTTTCATCTTTTTCGGGCTCGTCGCCACCTGCGGCACGATGTTCGCCCTGGCCGGCACAATCTCGACCGAAGGCATGCTCGGCGGCGCCAACGTCGGCCTCATCGCCGTCGCGGTCCTGTGCGTCAACAACCTACGCGACGTCGAAACCGACCGCACGCACGGCAAGCACACATGGATGACCGCTTTGGGCCGGCGCAACGGCACGGTTTTTGCGATTGCGCTGCTGTCCGTCGCCGTGCTGTTGCTCGCCGCTTATATACTGCTGCTGTCGACGCCTGCGATGCCGACAATCGCAATACTGGCGGTCACGTGCGCGATATGCGCTGCCGCCGCCGTCGCGATCGCAAGAAAAAAATACGGCGAGGCGCTGCCGCTGTGTACGTTCTCCTCACTGGCGCTCGCCGCAACGTACGTGTGTTGCGTGGTGTTTGCCTAGCGCTGCAACGACAGTGCAACGAAATGAAAATTGTTGCAAAACGTGGGGCGTCAATCGTCGGAAACGGCTTGTTTTGGGTGTGCCAAGCGGTAGACTTGCAAGCATGACTTACAAACTAGTACTGCTCCGTCACGGACAGAGCGCATGGAATAAAACCAATCAGTTCACCGGCTGGGTCGACGTCCCGCTGACCGAGCAGGGTGTCGAGGAAGCCAAGAACGGCGGCCGCCTGCTCAAGGAGAAGAACGTCCTGCCTGACATCGTCTTCACCTCGATGCTGCGTCGCGCCATCAACACCGCCAACGTCGCGTTGGACGAGGCCGATCGCCTGTGGATTCCGGTCAAGCGCAGCTGGCGTCTGAACGAGCGTCACTACGGCGCCCTGCAGGGCAAGAACAAGACCGAGATCCGTCAGGAGTACGGTGACGAGAAGTTCATGCTGTGGCGTCGTTCCTACGCCACCCCGCCGCCGGAGATCGATCCGAACGACGAGTACGCGCAGAACAACGATCCGCGCTACACCGGCGATCCGGTTCCGGAAGCCGAGTGCCTGGCCGACGTGGTCAAGCGCGTTGAGCCGTACTTCAAGTCCGACATCGAGCCGGAGCTGAAGGCTGGCAAGACCGTTCTGATCGCCGCTCACGGCAACTCCCTGCGCGCCATCGTGAAGATGCTGGACAACCTCTCCGAAGAGGAGATCGCCAAGGTCAACATCCCGACCGCAATGCCGCTGCTGTACGAGCTGGACGAGAACTTCAAGCCGATCAAGCCGCGTGGCGAGTACCTGGATCCGGAAGCCGCCGCTGCCGGCGCTGCCGCCGTCGCCGCTCAGGGCCAGAAGTGAGTTTGTTGCGATTGGGTGCGTGAATAGTCGCGGCTGATCGCACGAAACACATACGAAAAGGTGGGAACCTGCATACCGTAGGTTCCCACCTTTCGTTATTGCCGGCGCCTTTGTCGGTAAGTCTTTTTCACGTTGTATCTGCGTTTTGCTGATGTCGCCTTGCCTGCGCGGCTCGGCGGGTGCCGTGCGGTGCAGGCAAGGCGGACAAAACGGAATCGCAAGAACGTCAGATCACGCCGTATTCCTTGAGCAATGTCGGAATATCAGTGGAATCCAGCTTCTTCACGATCTGTTTCAACACGCCCCTTTCGATGGGGTTGAGCTTCATATCGGTGATCGGTTTGCCGTCTCGCAGCATCACCGTGGCGTTGAGCAGGTTGCGCACGTCGTAGACCGAACCCCACACCTCCGGCACGCCGCGGTCCACGTCGCACAGCGTGTACACGGCCTCCATGCCGGTGCGCATCGAATATTCGGTGGTGAAGATCGTGTCGCGCGGCGTCTCCGCGAATTGGCCGAGGAACGCGAAATTCACCGCGCCATCCGGCACCACATCGGGGCGGTCGCCGGCGGAACGCGGCATGAAGAACGCATCGATGTACGGCATCATCACCGGAACCGTGTTGGCGTGGTTCTTCGCCAAGTCGGCGATCTTGTCGGTCGGCACGCCCATGTGGTACAGCCATTCCTCGCAGATCTCCTCGCCGGTGCAATCCTGCATCGGCTTCTTCACATAGTTGCCGGGCTTGTCGGGGAACAGACCATACACCCATACGCACAGCTGGTCCTTCGGCTGGTCTCGGAACTGCTGCTGGCGATTCAGCGTCCAGCTCATCAGCCAATTGGAATCCTCAACGGTGACGATGCCGCCGGTCACCACACGTCCGGAGAACGGGTCGCGCTTGCAGATCTTCTGGATGTACGGCGGAATCTCGTCGTCCAACGTGGTGACGGTGGCGCTCATCCACTTCGAATGCTCCGGGTCGGAGCAGAACACGTCCGGATGTCCGAAGCTCGGATCCTGCGCCGCGATGCGACGCCACATATCCCAACCGCCGCCGGGCTTGATCTCCGGAGCCCACGCGGCCGGCTCGGTCTGCGAACCCATCGAGGAGTTCTCCACGCAGCCGCCATTGGTGATGAACACCAGATCGTTCTCGCCCAAATCGATGCTGCGGGTCGTGCCATCCGCCTTGGTCAGATCGATGCGCGTGGCCAACTTCTTGGTCGGCGAGCTGAACGGATTGCGCGGATACGCGCCGTATTCGGCCTGCTTCCTCAAAATCGTGTCCTGCCCGGTGCCGGTGCGCTGGCGTACGGGACCCATGCCGCCGCCAATCGCGAAATCGACGTTCTCCACCTTCACGTTGTAGTGGAACTGCACGCCGAAGCCTTCCAAATACTTGATCATCGGCAGAATCATCGACTCGTACTGGTTGTAGCGGGTGAACCGCAACGCGCTGAAGTCCGGCAGTCCGCCGATATGGTGGATGTAGCGGCGGATGTACAGCTTCATCTCCAACGCGCTATGCCAGTTCTCGAAGGCGAACATGGTGCGCCAGTACATCCAGAAGTTCGTATCGAACACCTCATCGTCGAAGAAGTCGGAGATCTTCTTGCCGTATAGTTCCTCGTTCGGTGTGAAGAACAGCTTCATGATCTCCATCGACGCCTTGTCGGACAGCGCGAACTTGCCGTTCGTGCCGCCGTCCACGCCGCGCGCCTTAGTGGAGCGGCATAGCGAATAGTTCGGATCCTCCTTGTTAAGCCAGTAGTATTCGTCCAATACGGACACTCCATCCGTCTCGATGGACGGAATGGAACGGAACAGATCCCACATCACCTCGAAATGGTTGTCCATCTCGCGTCCGCCACGCATCACATAGCCGACGCCAGGAATGTTCGCGCCATCGCAGGCACCGCCCGGAACCGGGTCCTTCTCGAATACGTGGATGTGGTCGCCGGGCATCTGCGCGTCACGCACCAGATAGCAGGCGGCGGACAGCGCTGCAAGACCCGTGCCGATGATGTAGGCGTTCTTGCTATCGATCCCCTCGGGCTTCTTTGGCCGGGCGAATGCTTCGTAATTGCCGTTGGAATAGTACATGACTTCCTCCTTTGGATGCCGCTGGGCACTATTGTGCCGCGTCGTGGGACACAAGTATACGGGCATGAACTGGACGCGATGTCTAGTTTTTACGACTATCGGAGGAATTTCACTTATAGGTGGCGGATTGCGCCTGCATGCGAAAGTGATTTTGCCTATATGTGGCAGATTTCTTTTGGAAAAGGATGTTCGGGGGTGGGATTTTTACCCCCTTATGATGTTTTTGGCCGAGGTCATCTGCCACATATAAGCGAGATGGGTGGCTTCCAAACGGAAACCACCCATCTCGTCAAGGAAAATGCAAGAAAAGGTGAGGAACCCTCAGTCGATGTCGGTGCCTTCGTCGCGGGTCGGCTCCTTGGACGGGTCGAAACCGGAGACGATGAACATCACGCGGCGGGCCGCGGAAACGGCGTGATCGCCGAGACGCTCCATGAAGCGGCCGATCAGGACCACGTCGATGAGCTGCTGGTTGGTGCCCTTCCAATCCTCGGACTGGGCCAGTTCGAAGGTCTTCTTGTGCAGAGCGTCGAGCTTCTCGTCGTTGAGAATGATCTGCTCGGCGGTCTTGGTGTCGCGGTCGTTGAGCATGGAGACCACCTGGTCGGCCACATGGTCAAGGAACGCCTGCATTTCGGCGAACAGCGGCTGGGCATCGGCCGGCAGCGGGGAAGCGGGATAGGTGCGGCGGGCCGCTTCGGCGATGTGACGGGCCAGATCGCCCATGCGCTCGAACGTTGCGGCCAGACGCAGGGTGGAGACGACCACGCGCAGATCGGTGGCCACCGGGTTCTGCTTGGCCAGCAGCTTCACGCACTGGTCGATGACGCTGGATTCGAGGGCATCGATTTCGATGTCGCCGTCGATGACGGCCTGGGCGGCTTCAAGATTCTGGTTCAGCAACGCGTCGCCGGCACCATTGATTGCCTTGCGAACGTCTTGCGCCATGCGGTCGAGGTCATCGGCGACTGCCTTGAGCTCTTCATTGAAGATAACGCGCATATGCTTGCCTTTCAAATGCTTCACGTATGTCAATATCGGGTTCGGATATAACCTCTCCCAAGTGTATTAGGGAAGTGGCGGATTCGCACGTGACGGACGTGTTGTTCCGCCAATGTTCACCGGCACGTTCACCCTGCGTTCACGAAAATCGCGCCACGACCATTCATCGGGGAACGTCAGGGTGTGCGAGAATGAAGACATGTTTGAATCCGTAGGCACGTGGTGGCGCAATCTGACACATCGCCATGGTGACGATCGCAACAATGATGATACTTTGGACGACGCGACGAACACGTTGCTGTCCATACTGCCGCTGGCCTCCATCGTGGTCGACGAGCATGACGAGGTGATACGCGCGCATCCGGACGCCTACGCCCTTGGCGTGGTGCGGGACGACGCCATCGCCGATGACACCGTGGCAAGCGCGGTGCACGAGGTCCGTGCCCACGGCGGCAAGAAGCAGTTCAGCCTGACCACGACCACGTTGCATGAGCCGAAGAAGGCTCCGAAAGCAGGGAAGCCAACCATGCGGGAGGTTGCCAAACAGGCGTTGATCGGCCAATCGCCGGACAAGCCGGTGACCACGGTGTCCCGCCCGAACTGGCTGAAGGTGATTGTAGGCAGGCTCAACGAACGCTTTGTGGTGGTGCTGGTTTCCGACGTGAGCGAAACCGTCCGTTTCTCCCAGATCCGTGATTCCTTCATCACCAACGTTTCGGAGCAGCTCCTCAAGCCGACGCAGTCGCTGGAGGAGCTTGCGGACGCGTTGGAACATGACTCGGACAATAAGGCCGCGATTGAGGGGAACACCGTAAAACTGCGCCAATCCTGCGCTCGCATGGAACATATGGTGTCCGACCTGCTGCTGCTTATCAAGGCGCAGGAACCGATTCTGCCGACGGCGAGCAACCGTATCAACGTCATGGAACAGGTGAAAACCGTCGTCGGCGCGCATCGCGACATGGCGCAACGGCGCGGCATCGACATTGAAATCGATGGCGACGAATCGCTGGACATCAACGGGGAAGGCGAGCAGATTCAGGCCGCGGTCGCAAAGCTGCTCGAAAACGCCATCGCCTATTCACCGGACGGCAAGGGCATAACCGTATCCGTCAAGCCGAACGAGGACGGCACCAAAGTGCTGCTCAGCGTGCTTGACCGTGGTTGCGGCATTGCACAGAAGGAGCAAAGCCGTATTTTCGAACGGTTCTACCGTGGCGGCAACCAGAATGGGTATTCCGAGGAAGGCATCGGTTTGGGCCTTGCCATCGTCAAGCATGTGGCGTTGACCCACCATGGCTCCGCTTCGGTGTGGAGCGCTCCGGGACAGGGCAGCACGTTTACGTTGGAGCTGCCGGTCGCCAGAAATTAGCGGCGATTACAGAGCGTTGGGACACGCCATATACGGCAAGGGCCGCTTCCGCAGGTTGGTGCGGAAGTGGCCCAATGTTGTTACCGGTTATTTCGCGATTGGCTGAACCGCCGGTCGGGTTATTCGCCAAGACGGCGGTAGTCCCACCGGTCGAAATGCTCCCAAACCAGCATGAGCACGCCGATCACCGTGCCGGCGGCGCACATGGTCTGCAATCGTTCGACATTGATGCCGAAGGCCAGCAGAATCATGCAGATCACCAAGGCGATGGCCCATAATGCGGTGCCGAACGTGAACACCTTCCGCAGGTCGACGCGCACCGGTTTGGGGGAGGGTTTGCGCACGCTTGGGTCGATAATCGGAGCAAATTTCATACCGTTACCTTACCTCGGTGCGCGCGTCACAGGTGCTCGGCCACGTAATCGACGCACTTCGTAAGCGCCTCGACGTCGCTCGGCTCCACGGACGGAAACACGCCGATGCGCAGCTGGTTGCGGCCGAGCTTGCGGTAGCCGTTGGTGTCCATAATGCCGTTCTCGCGCAACGCGGCGACCACTTGGGAAGCGTTGATGCTCTCGTCAAGGTCGATGGTGACCACGGCGTTGGAACGTGCGTTTTCGTCGGAAACGAACGGCTGCGCGTAATCGGACCTCTCCGCCCACTGGTACAGCAGCGACGCGGAACGTGCGCAACGCGCCGTGGCCCAGGCGAGGCCGCCATTGTCGTTAAGCCAGCGCACCTGGTTCTCCAGCATGACCAGCGTGGCCACGGCGGGCGTGTTCAGCGTCTGGTCCTTACGGGAGTTCTCGATGGCGGAGGTCAGGGACAGGAACGGAGGAATCCAGCGTCGCGCGCCCGGCAGGCTGACGCTTTTAGCGATGCCGTAGGCGCGGTCGATCGCAGCCGGGGAAAGCACGGCGATCCACAGGCCGCCGTCGGAGCCGAACGCCTTCTGCGGGGAGAAGTAGTAGGCGTCGGTCTGGCTGATATCCACGTTCAGCGCGCCGGCGCCGCTCGTGGCATCGATCAGAGTCAGCGCGCCCTGCTCCTTGGAACCTTCGACACGCTTGACCGGGGCCGCCACGCCAGTGGACGTTTCGTTGTGCGCCCAGCAGTAAGCGTCCACATATTCGGTGAGCTCCGGCAGGCGATACGTGCCCGGTTTGCCCGCGAAGATCTCCGGATCCTCAAGGAACGGCGCGGATTGCGCGGACTTGGCGAATTTCGCGCTGAAGGAGCCGTACGTGCCGAACGCCGCCTTGCGGGTGATAAGCGACGCGCAGGCGATGTCCCAGAACGCGCTGGCGCCGCCGTTGCCCAGCACGACCTCATAGCCGTCGGGAATCTGGAAGAAATTCGACAGGCCTTCGCGGATGGAGCCGACCACCTGCTTGACCGGGGTCTGGCGGTGCGAGGTGCCCAGAAGATTGCGCGCGCCCGCGTCGAGCGCCTGGACCTGCTCCGGACGGATTTTGCTCGGCCCCGAGCCGAAACGTCCATCCTCCGGAAGCATGTTGGTAGGAATGTTCACAGTGTTCGTCATGTCATCCAAGGGTAGTCAGAAGGTCGGATTGCGCGTTGATATGGCCGTTTTCCGGACGTTCCTCCACCCGTGGCGAATTATTTGCGCAAGGACGGGGTCTTGATGATAATCCCTATGTCGGTGTACCCTTACCCTTGTGACGGTTCTGTAACCGTGCGCGGTCATAAGCTGCGACGGTTTCGCAATCCGCAAGGAGTGATTGATATATGAGGCATGCGGCGCATAAAGCTGCCAAGGTTTCGCACGCGCAATTCAGCCTATCCAAGGCGTTGTTCACGGCGAACCGGGGCTCCCATACCGCTAAGGCCGTGCGAATGGCACAGCTGGCGGAAGGCGGCGCCGTAGTCGGACTCGCTCCGGAAGTCGTGGATAAACTGAATGAAGTGGCTCCAATGAGCCGCCGTGCCATGCGTGAGGCCGCCAAAGCCGCTTCCCGCAAATCCGCGTTGGTGACCTCCGCTTCGTTGGCGGCGCTTGTCGGCACCGCGGCGACCGCGTTGGCGTTCAGCCAGCAGAACGCATCCCGACTGGTGCTTGCGGACGACGGTACCGAAACGTCCCAGATCAAACGTGTGTCCGATGGAGCGGCATCCCGTTCCGAAGGACGTACCGCCCTTAAGGAACTGGCTTCCACCAGCAACAACGGCGGTTGGCAGCTGGGAGACACCAGCGCCTCCATGGACGCCAGCCTGATGTCCAAGTCCATCGCCGACAATCCGAACGTCGCCGTCCTGATGGACCAAGACAGCAGCGCCTTACCGGCTAACTTCAATCCGAACCATGCCACCGGAGACGTCGGCAACGCCTACGAGTTCAGCCAGTGCACGTGGTGGGTGTATGTGCGCCGCCATCAGCTCGGTCTGCCTGCAGGCTCCCACATGGGCAACGGCTGCCAGTGGGCCGATTCGGCCCGCGCCTTGGGCTATTGGGTTGATAACACGCCGCGCCATGTCGGCGACATCATCGTGTTCGCCGCAGGCCAGGAAGGTTCCGACTCGTATTACGGCCACGTCGCCATCGTTGAGAAAATCAACGACGACGGCTCGATCGTGACCTCTGAATCCGGCGCCTCCCTCAATGGCGGCACGTATTCCCGCACGCTCACGAACGTGGGCGATTTCCAGTATATTCACTACTGAGTTTCCCTACCGACGACCGTGCCCCTTTTCTTGTAAGAGGGTTGCTGTAAGCTAAGGATTCGATGAAGCATATTAAGCATTGTTCCGTGATTGCTGCGCTCGCCGCGGCCGCTCTTACTTTCGCCGGGGTGGCACCTGCCGCGCTGGCAGCCAATGATGGCGCCACGCAAGATGCTGTCGTTGCTACCCGTTCGTTCCCGAAGACCAACGCCGTGAAGAAGAACATCCTCGCGGAGGCATCGTCCACCCAGGTCGAATCCGATTCCGACTGGGGCGGTGTGGAAAGCCTGAACGTTCCCCAAACCAAATCTCAAGCCGAAAAAGACGCCGAAGCCGCCGCAGCGGCAGCGGAACAGCAGCGTCAGCAGCAGGCCCAGGCTCAAGCACAGGCCCAAGCCGCTTCTCGTTCCGCCGCGCGAAGCGACCTCAGCAGCAGCGGTTCCTTCACCGTGACGCCGCCTGATGGGGCCAGCGTGTCCAGCCTGCTGACGTTCGCGAACCAGTTCGTCGGCAAGGTTCCGTATGTGTCCGGCGGCAATACCCCGTCCGGTTGGGATTGCTCCGGTTTCGTGCAGTATGTCTACGGCCAGATGGGCGTTTCCCTGCCGCATTACTCCGGTGCTCAGGCGACTGTGGGTCGCGCGGTTGGCAGCCTCGCCGACGCGCAGCCGGGAGACATCATCGCCAATGCGCAGCATGCCGCGATCTATGTCGGCAACGGCATGGTCATCAACTCCCAGCTGAACGGCACCCGCTACGATCCCATCGCATGGGTGTTCCCCAGCAGCTACAGCATTCGTCGAATCTTCTGAAGCTTTGACATTGAGCTAAGGGCGTATTTCCGTGAGGAATACGCCCTTTTGCTTTGTTATTTTCCGCGTCGTTACTTGAAAACCGCATGTCGCGCGGTATGGTGGAAGTCAGGTGCAACGCATAGTCGCGTTGCCGCAACCTGATTCAAGGGAGGTCGCTCATGATCAATGACAAGGCAATCCTCGTAGGTGTCGATGGATCCCACGCCAGCTACAAGGCGACATGGTGGGCAGCAAATTACGCGAAGCATGCGGGACTGACCCTGCAGATCGTCTGCGCATATTCGCTGCCAAGCTATGCGGCAGTGTCGTTCGATGCCACGTATACGGCCATGGGCGATGACAATGCCGCGCACAACGATGCGCAGGAGATTCTGTCGAAGGCCAAGGCCATCGCCGACGAGCAGGGCGTCGAGGCATCGACGTTGATCGTCACCGGAGATCCCGCATCCGTGTTCGTCGAACTGTCGCGCAACTACAACCTCATCGTCATTGGCAACCGTGGCAAGGGTGGTCTGGCCGAACGACTGCTCGGCACCACCAGCTCCAGCCTGCCGGCATACGCGTACTGCCCGATCGTCGTGGTGCCGTACACCGACGACGAAGGCAACCTGATGCACTTGAACAACACCATCACCAAGGTGGCAGTCGGCTCCGACGAATCCAAGTGGGGTCTGAAGGCGTTGGAGATCGCGGCCGCGTTCGCCGATTCGTGGGGTGCCGAGCTGGACGTCATCTCCGCCGTGCCGAACATGAAGGGCTCCGAGGATGAAGGCGTCATGGCGTCCTTCCAGGAGGATCTGGATGTGCGCATCAAGCCGCTTGAAGAGGCGTACCCGAACCTCAAGATCAACAAGCAGATCGTGCCCGGCCCCGCAGCTGGCGCACTGACCAAGGCCAGCTACGATCATGACGTCGTCGTGGTCGGCTCCCGTGGTCGTGGCGGCTTCACCGGTCTGCTGCTCGGCTCCACCAGCCAGGGTCTGCTGCAGCATGCGGTCGGACCGGTCTACGTGGTGCCGCGCAAGTATGTGGAAGCCGCGGAAACCCGTCTCGACACCGTGCCGAGCTCGCCTGCCGACGTCACGCCGAAGGCGATCGACGACATCAAGGGCGTCGAGGAAGTGCCGGTCGACAAGGCCAAGCCGGAAGTGGTCGAAGCCATCGAAACGAAGATCGATCCGGACCGTCAGTGACGGTACGGCAAATCGACTGAAATCGATATAAAAACCGCATAGAAGAGGGTGGCTGCGATTCCAACGAATCGCAGCCACCCTCTAACTATGTGCGGTACGTGTGCTCAGTGCTTGACGGTGACGTTCATACGCACCGGCGTCGGCTCGACGTACGTATGCTTGACCGTGCAGCCCTTCTCGATATGACGGCTGACGCGATCGGCGAGCTTTTCGGCGTCCTCGTCGCTCAAACCGGCGTCGGTGGCGTCGATGACCACCTGCTCGTCGAAACCGATGTAGGCGTCGGTATCGGCATCATACGTGCCGTCCACCACGATCTTCGCGCCCTTGCCATCGCCCAACGTATGCTCGACGGCGAACTGGCTGGACAACGCGGCGCAACCGGCCAGCGCGACCTTCATCAGATCGCCCGGCGTGAACTGGCCACGGCCTTTGCCGAATTTGATGTGCGCGCCATCCTCGCTGAACGCGTCCCAGGAACCGTCCTTGTTGCGCTCTACCCACAGCCTCTTGCCCATGGAAACTCCTCATGTCCTGTGGCGCGCCGTTCGCGCCAATCCGTGATACCAATCTAGCGCATCGAAACGGACGTGGGGGAGTGCGTTCCGCAAGATGAAGCGATACGGTTTTGTGATTCGTTGCGATTGCGCTGGAGGCCGGCGGACGGCCGGGATGCGCGTTGGCGGCACACTCAAGGCCGTTCGGCCAAGCTTACGGCCTTACAACGCGCATCCCGGCCGTCCGCCTCCACGCCACCGGCTAAACTTGCCTATTATGGCTTTGACTTCCGAACAACTCGCAGACATTCGTACTCGTATTCCCGCACGTCCGGAAACGGACATTCCCATGCCTTACGAGGATCTGGTACGCAAAATCCTTACGGAAGGCACACTGAAATCCGACCGCACGGGCACGGGCACTATTTCCCTGTTCGGCCAGCAGATGCGTTTCAATCTCAAAGACAGCTTCCCGCTGCTCACCACGAAGACGGTGTTCTTCAAAGGCCTGGCCTACGAGCTGCTGTGGTTCCTCAAAGGCTCCACGAACGTACGTTGGCTGCAGGAGCACAACGTGCACATTTGGGACGAATGGGCCGACGAGAACGGCGATTTGGGGCCGGTCTACGGCGCGCAGTGGCGTAGCTGGCCGGCGCCGACGCCGGACGATCCGAACCGCACGATCGACCAGATCTCCAATGTGCTCGACCTGATCCGTAACCACCCCGATTCGCGCCGCATGGTGGTTTCCGCATGGAATCCGGCGGAAGTGGAGAATATGGCATTGCCGCCATGCCACGCCCTATTCCAGTTCTACGTGGCCGACGGCCGCCTGAGCTGCCAGCTGTACCAGCGTTCCTGCGACATGTTCCTCGGCGTGCCGTTCAACATCGCCTCCTATTCGCTGCTCACCCTCATGATGGCCCAGCAGACGGGACTCGAGCCCGGCGAATTCGTTTGGACCGGCGGCGACTGCCACGTCTACGACAACCACATCGACCAGGTGTTGGAACAGCTGAGCCGTACGCCGTACTCGTATCCGCAGATCCGCATCAGGAAGGCCGATTCGCTGTTCGACTACGATTACAGCGATTTCGAAATCGTGAATTACCAGCATCATCCGACCATCAAGGCACCGGTGGCGGTCTGAGGTTGTTGCCGCCGTCTGGCGCGTCTGCGCCAGACGGTAGACTACTGACCCTAGTTCCGACTTCAAGGAGTGAGTGAAATGGAGCACGATAGTAGCCGCAGTGGCTATCACGAACCCGAGCCCGGACTTGCCGGGCGTGAAGACGAGGAGGATTGGGGCGACGATTTCCCCAAAACCTTCTCTGTGAATCTGATTTGGGCGCAGGCCTGTGACAAGGAAGGTCACGACGGTGCCATTGGATTCGAAGGCGGCATGCCATGGCATCTGCCTGAGGATATGAGGCATTTCACGGAGCTGACCGTCTCCCATCCGGTTATCATGGGCCGCAAGACGTGGGAGTCGCTAAGCCCGAAGTTCCGTCCGCTGCCCAACCGCGACAACATCGTCATCTCGCATGACCCGTCCTATTTCGCGCCGGGCGCCACCGTGGTGGATTCGCTGGATGACGCGTTGGATCTGGCCCGTCAGGAGGCCATTCCGGATGACGGCTTGGACCGTAGTGAAATCTGGGTCATCGGCGGAGCCAAAGTATTCGAGGAAGCGATGCCATTCGCCGACAAGGCGTATGTGACGCAGATCAGCATGCACGTGAACGCCGACACCTACGCGCCCGATATCCACGCATTGGTGGAATCCGGAGCATGGCGCGTGGCCGAGGAAGGCACGTGGCAGAAGGCGCGGAAAGGAAACGACCAAGTCGAAGGCTTCCGTTTCGTGACGTACGAAAGAAACCACGAGGAGTAACTTTTCATGTATACCGTGATGACCGTGTGCACGGGCAACATCTGCCGTTCACCCATGGCTGAAATCATTCTGCGCGCCGAATTCGAGCGCCGCGGCTTGGCTGACAAGGTCAACGTCGAATCCAGCGGCGTCAGCGACGAGGAATACGGCAATCCGATCGACCGCCGTGCCGTCAAGGTACTTAAGGAACGCGGCTACGAGCTGCCATCGCACCATTTCGCGCATCGCATCACGCGCGACGAAATCGAACGTACCGACCTGTTCCTGCCGATGACCGCCTCGCACATGCGCGCGCTGCTCCGTCAGCTGCCGCAAGCCAAGCGCAGCGAAGTGCACATGTACCGCAGCTTCGACCCGAATCTGCCGAAGCCGGCCGCGGGACGTGAGGACAGCATCGACCTGGTGGATCCGTGGTACGGTGGTCCGCGCGAATTCGAAGTGGCGATCGACCAAATCGAAGAGGTGGCGCCATATATCGTCGATTGGGTCGAACAGCAGTTGCAGAACTGATTTTTTATTGCGATTGCGGCATGCTTGATGGTTTCAAGCGTGCCGCTTTTGTTTTTTGCGATTTATTGCGATTTTTTTTTGGGGGGGGGCTGGCTGTGTTGTGAAGTTGCGATTTTTCTGATGTTGCGGTGTTTGGTGGGATTGAATATACGGCGTTTTTGCGATGTTGCGATTGCGGGGTGTCCGGTGGAGGCCGGCATATGCGTTGCAAGGCACACTCAAGGCCGTTCGGCCGAGCTTACGGCCTTGCAACGCATATGCCGGCCTCCACCTCGTTTTTATTGGCAGGTTGCGATGTTGCTTCGTTCTGTGGGTAAGTTGCGTTTTTTGATTTTTGTGGGGCGCCTCGTTTTTGTGGGCAAGTTATGTCTTGACGGTTGGGAAGCGTGGATTGGCGTGGGAGGGGAGAGCGAGGGTAAAAGAAAAACCCCGGCGGATTGGGCTGGGGTTTGGTGGCGACCACGGCCGGACTTGAACCGGTGACCTCCGCCGTGACAGGGCGGCGCTCTAACCAACTGAGCTACGCGGCCGTTGTTTCGGTCTTGCGACTGACAACAGATAGAAATACTACGGCAAAAAACGCAATTATGCAAAACTGCGGCGTGTCACGGTGTGTTGGGCGTGGCGCGCCGCGGTTTCGCGGGAAAGGAGACGAATCTCAGTCGGTCTGCTTCCAGGTGTCGACGTCGATGTGGTGCTCCGGGTTGGCCTGCCATGCGTCCCAAGCGGACTTCACAATGTCCTCGACATTGTACTTGGCGTGCCAGCCCATCTCCTCGTTGATGCGCTTCGGGGAGCCGATCAGGTGCGGCGGATCACCGGCGCGGCGGCCCATGACGGTCTCCTTGAACGGCAGACCGGTGACCTTCTTGACCTCATCGACGATCTGGCGCACGGAGGTGCCCTCGCCGGTGCCGACGTTGAACGCGTCATACTTTCGCTCGTCGCGGTCCAGATACTTCAGCGCGGCGATATGCGCGTCGGCCAGATCGGACACGTGGATGTAGTCGCGCACGCAGGTGCCGTCCGGAGTCGGGTAGTCGTCGCCGAAGATCGCCGGGGCCTTGCCCTTCTTCAGACGGTCGAACAGCATCGGGATGAGGTTCAGGATAGCCGGATCCTCAAGTTCCACCGGGCCGCAGCCGGCCACGTTGAAGTAACGCAGGCCGCAGAAGCGGATGCCATACGGTTCCTCGCAGGCGCGGGCCATCCACTCGCCGAACAGCTTGGTCTGGCCGTACGGGTTGATCGGCAGCATCGGCACGACGTCTTCCGGCACCACATCGACCGGCGGCACGCCGTAGGTGGCGGCGGAGGAGGAGAAGACGAGCTTCTTGGCGCCGGAATCGCGCATGCCGATCAGCACGTTGAGCATGCCGTTGAGGTTCTGCTGGTAGTACCACAGCGGCTTCTCGACGGATTCGCCGACCTGCTTGCGGGCCGCGAAATGAATCACGGAATCGACGCCTTCGGCCTTCATGATCTCCGCGAGGCGCTCGCCGGCGCCCGGAGCGGCGATGTCCATGCCGTACAGGCGGGAGCCTTCGATGCGGGTGGGCTTGCCGTAGCTCAGATCGTCGACGACGACAACCTTTTCGCCGGCCTGATGAAGTGCGTGAACGACGTGGGCGCCGATGTATCCGCACCCACCAGTGACGAGAACTGTCATGTTCTGGCCTTTCCTTCGAATGAGCAGTGAAATGCAACAGTTGGTGAAAATGTCAACCATTGTTCACTTTTGCTCAGGTTTGTTACCTTTTGAACAATTTGAGTATAACACGTGAACACGAACGCACACTAACGGCTCGTTCCTGCGTTTCCTCTATAAATTAGGGTATGCAACATGACGAAAACACGCCGACCGATGGTCGCAAAACAGAAGAAAACGCACAGAATATACAACATGTGCAGTCGGCCGCTGCTGACGGCAGGCCGGCCCTCTACGGTCGCAAGGTGCTGTCCTTCGTGCGGCGGTCCGCCCGGCTCGACGCGCGACTGCAGCGGGCCTGGGGCACCTACGCCGATACGTATCTGCTGAACATCAACGCGGGCGAAGGGTCCCTCGACGTGCGTGAGGGTTTCGTGTTCGACCAAGCCTATATCCGCGAAACGTGGGGCAATACCAATCCTCTGATCGTGGAAATCGGCTCCGGACAAGGCGAGAACGTCGTTGCCGCCGCAGCCGCCCGGCCGGACGTCAACTTCCTTGCGCTGGAAGTCTACGATCCGGGCGTGGCGCACACGCTGCTGCTCGCCGGCAAGCAGAACCTGAAGAACCTGCGGATCGCCCAGATCAACGCGCCAGAACTGTTCAAGGCGGCCGTCGACGGCTCGATCGCCGAAGTGTGGACGTTCTTCCCCGACCCGTGGCCGAAGATGCGCCATCACAAGCGCCGCATCGTACAGCCCGAGCTCGCTGCGGACATCCACCGCGCGTTGACGGACGAAGGCGTGTGGCGCATCGCCACCGACATCGAGGATTACGCGTTGCACGTCCATGAGGTGATGGACGAGCTGGACGGCTTCCATAACGACGGCGCATTGACCGTGAGCCTGCCCGTCGAGCACGTCGGCAAAGGCAACGCGGATGAGGCGGCCGCATTGCGACACGCCGATTTCGCTGAATCCGAGCGATTCGATGGCCGTGTTTTGACCAATTTCGAGAAGAAGGGACTTGCCGCCGGGCGCGTGATTCACGATTTCACCTATCGTCGCGTGTAATGCGATAAGGCTTGGAATTTCAGTGTTTTACGAGGATTCCTGTCTTATTGTGGCGGTGTGTGACACCGGCGCGACACGCCGAGGTTTGCATGTCGGCCAGATTCGCGTATAGTAGGGCAAGTTGTCAAGCGGAAACGCTGAAAGCGCCCCCTTCGTCTAACGGTTAGGACACCAGACTTTCAATCTGACAACGAGAGTTCGACTCTCTCAGGGGGTACTTACCTTGGAAACAAGGTGGCAATGGCCGCGTAGCTCAGTTGGTTAGAGCGCCGCCCTGTCACGGCGGAGGTCACCGGTTCAAGTCCGGCCGTGGTCGCTGGAACAGCGCAAGTTGTTCATGGCTCTGTAGCTCAGTTGGTAGAGCGAACGACTGAAAATCGTTAGGTCAGCGGATCGATGCCGCTCGGAGCCACCATGGAAACCCCGGAGAGATTCGGGGTTTATTGTTTTGTGTCAGGTTTTTCTTCACTGTTTCATGGTTTCTGTGGTATCGATGCAATTATCTCTTGTTATCGCTGCTCCTAACTAAGAGGGAATTTTGTTCCTAGTGTTGATAAATTACGGCGCAGGTGGATAAACGATTGTCGTGGACGGCAAATCCGTGGACGAGACCATGTGGGTCTTCGAAATGGGAGGGATCGGCTCGCTTGGAGCGAATTATTTGATATCCGGCGATGTCTCGTCTGGTTTTCTTCTGCTGGGTGGAAAGCTCGTGTAATACTGCGGTGTCGTTGGCCGCATGCCGGTCGAAAATGGGTTTATGATGGGAGCGTTGGCTTTACGGCAAAGGATGCCGGAGCCCATGAACACACAGTCGCTTAAAGGAGAGCACTATGGTCTATCGCATGATTTTCAACCAGACCGCGTATTTCGGCCGCGGAGCCATCAAGGAGATTCCGGGCGTCGCCAGATCCCATGGCTTCACCAAGGCGTTCATCGTCACTGATCCGGTGCTGCTGGAGACCGGCACCGTCAAGAAGGTCACCGACGTTCTTGACGAGGCGGGCATGCCGTATGAGGTGTTCGACAACGTCAAGCCGAATCCGCCGGTCGAGTGCATCCAGGATGGCGTCGCCAAGTTCGCAGCCTCCGGAGCCGACTTCCTGATCGGCCTGGGCGGTGGTTCCCCGCAGGACACCTGCAAGGGCATCGGCATCGTGACTGCCAATCCGGAATTCGCCGACGTGCTGTCCCTTGAAGGCGTGGCCGACACCAAGAACCCGTCCGTGCCGATTTTCGGTGTGCCGACCACCGCTGGCACCGCGTCCGAAACGACCATCAACTATGTGATCACCGACACGGCCAACAAGCGCAAGTTCGTGGCCGTCGACCCGCATGACATCCCAATCGTCGCCTTCGTGGATCCGGACCTGACCGACTCCATGCCGCGCGGCCTCAAGGTGGCCACCGGACTCGACGCCCTGACCCACGCCATCGAAGGCTATATCACACCGGGCGCGTGGAGCCTGTCCGACTGCCTGTCCATGCAGACCATCCGCATGATCGCCAAGAACCTCGCCAAGAGCGCCGATGGAGACATTCCGGCCGGCGAACAGATGGCCTACGCCTCCTACATCACCGGCATGGCCTACTCCAACGTCGGCCTCGGTCTGGTGCACGGCATGGCCCACCCGCTGGGCGGCCGCCTCGGCGTGGCGCACGGTGTGGCCAACGGCATCCTGCTGGCCCCGGTCATGGAATACAACAAGGACTACACCGGCGAGAAGTACCGTGACATCGCCGACGCCTTCGGTATCGCCGATGCCTACACCGGCGACATCGAAACCGTGCGTGAAGAGGCCGTCCAGGCGGTGCACAAGCTCACCGTGGATCTGAAGAACCCGACCAAGATCTCCGAAGTTGGCGCCACCGAAGCCGACCTGGAGCCGCTGGCCCATGACGCCTTCCACGACGTGTGCACGCCGGGCAACCCGCGCCAGGCCACCCAGGAAGACATCCTCGCCATCTACAAGAGCCTGATGTAGGTCCGACTGCGGTAGGCGCAATCGCAAAACCGCAATCGTAAAAACAAAACGGACGGCATCAATCGCATGGTCGGTGCCGTCCGTTCGCTATCCGCGGAAAATACGCCGCGAATAATCGCTATACCTAATCGCTATTCCTCGTGCTTCTCGCTCCACTCCTCATCAGTGGGAGTGTCGTCATACAGCTCATGGCCTTCCTGTTCGGCCAATTCCATCTGCTCGTTGATCCACGCGGCCTCGGCCGGATTGATATCAGCGGTGTTCAACACCTTCTGCCACACCGGATACAGCAGATGCATCACAGGATATAACGCGGTGATGAGGATTTCCGGCTTGTGCTTGCGGTAATGCTGCGGATGCGCGTTGAACGTGTTCTTGAAACGGCGCATATAGTTGAGGAACGATGCCGGAGACGTGTCCATACGACGTGCGCTGATGCCCGCGATCATCCGCGGACAATACACGGTCTTGAGATCCTTGCCCAACAGATGCAGCGAGATGTCGATGTCCTCATGCATCACATCCGCCTTGTCTTGGCAGACCTCGTCGGCGATTTCGCGCCAGGCGGTGGCGCGCAGGGCCATGTTGGAACCGAACAGCAGAGGTTGCCCATCATCGGCCCTATAAATACGTTTGCGGGTGGAATTGTCCCCGCGAAGCCCGAAATGACGGCTCGGCAAATCGTAATACATCACCGGACCGGTGGCGCCCATCGCATCCGGATCCTCGGTGAAAATGCCGGACACCACCTCCACCCAGTCCGGGCGGATCATGCAGTCGGCATCGAAACGGCCAAGAATATCGCCGGTGGCATGATTCAAACCATAATCACGCGTTGGAATCAGACCCTGCTCATCATCCTGATGCAGCAGCTTCACCGGCGCTTCCGGATGGTCCTTCATGAACTGCTCCACCACGGCAACGGTCGAATCAGTGGAACGGTTATCGACGACAATCACCTCATGAGGCATCACGGTCTGCCGGGTGGCGTTGAGCAGGCAATCGTTGATACGCTCCTGTTCATTCCAGGCGGGGATGACAATTGAAACGTTCAGCATGGTTTCAAGAATAGGTTCCAGCCCGTACACGGTGCCTGTCTACAATAAGGAGCCATGAGCGAACGCGAACAGCATATGGATACGGACAAGAGGACGGGAACGTCCGGACAGTGCGGCAATACCGACGAAATGCGTTGGGATCTCGGCACGCTGTTCCCTGCGAAAGGCGATCCACGCAGACCTCCGGAATGGCTGGGTCGCGCGCTGCTGTACATCGCTATCGCCATCGTGCTGCTCTCCTTCTGCTGGCGCAGTTGGGGCAAAATCGAATACCTCATCATCGACGTCGTCATCTCGCTGTTCCTGGCGCTCGCCGTGGAGCCGGTGGTGATTCCGCTGGTCAAGCATGGCTGGAAGCGTTCGTTCGCTTCGATTTTCGCGTTGCTGATGTTGGGTGTCCTGCTTTGCGTGATGTTCGGTCTGTTCGGCAATCTGTTCGTGCAGCAGGTCATCGCTTTGTGCAACGGTCTGCCGGCCCTCTACCAGCAGATCTGCGATTTCGTGGCGCAATACACGGATTTCAAGCTTCCTGAGATCAACAGTCTCGGCGGTGAGATTCTGAAGAACATCCAGACCTCGTGGGTCACGGATTTCGCGGGCACCGCCATCAGCACGGTGTCCGGATTCTTCAGCTTCCTGCTGAACCTCATGACGGTGATCATGACCACGTTCTACATTTCGGCGGCCGGCCCGAAGCTGCGCCGCGCGGCCTGCCAGTGGATGGCTCCCTCCGCGCAGCGCCGGTTCCTGTTCGTCTGGACCGTCAGCCAGACGCAGATCTCATCGTTCCTGTTCTCACGTGCTATCCTCGCCGTGCTCAACGCGTTCTTCACCTCGATCTGCCTGATGGCGTTGCACGTGCCGTATTGGATGCCGTTGGCGTTGTTCTGCGGCGTCGTATCGCAGTTCATCCCGATGCTCGGCACGTACATCGGCGGCGCGTTGCCGGTGCTGTTCGCCTGGGGCAGCTGTGGTTTGTGGCAGGCGATCGCCGTGGTGGCGTTCATCTGCGTCTACCAGCAGATCGAAAACCTGATCTTCGCGCCGAAGATCTCCCGCCGCACCATGGACGTCAACGATGCGGTCGCCTTCCTTGCCGTCCTGGCCTTCGGCTCGCTGTTCGGCGCGATCGGCGCGTTCCTGGCGCTGCCTATCGTCGCCTCGATCCAGACGATCGCCCGCACCTACACCAAGCGGTACGATCTGGTCGATTCGCCGCTGATGGACGATCCGGTTCCGGACAAGAAGTCGAAGCTGGTGGAAGGCGCCGAAGTCATCAGCGAGCACCTGCACGCCGTGCCGCGCGCCGTGCAGGGGTCGAGCGCGCATGTGCCGATTCCCGACGACGTGCGCTTCCTGCAGGAGCAGGCGTACAATATCACTCGGTCCGACGAGACCGGGGATGCCGACGAATCGCAGACCGTCGCCATTCCGAAGCACGTGTTGGACGGGGTCGATCGCAAGCCGCTGCGGGGAACCGCGGAAGCGGACGGAGCGCAGACGGAAGCCGGACCGCAGGTAGCGGACGGGTCGCAATCGCAGGGAACGGATGACAATCCGAGAAGTAGGTGGCGTTAATGGTATTGCTGAGCGTACTTGATGTCGTGCTGGTGGTTTTGGGCGGCGCCGGCATGCTCTACCAAGCGGTCTGCATCGTCATCTCGCTGTTCGCCAAGCCGATCAAGTTCCCCGAAGCGCCGATGAACAAACGGTACGCGGTGCTGATTTCCGCGCGAAACGAAGCGAACGTCATCGGCAACCTCATCGACTGCCTGCATTCGCAAACCTATCCGAGCGAGCTCATCGACATCTGGCTGGTGGCCGACAACTGCACCGACAACACCGCCGAAGTGGCCCGAAACATGGGATGCCACGTCATCGAACGATTCAACAAGGAGCAGGTCGGTAAAGGCTACGCGCTGACCTATCTGCTCGACCAGATGAACGAGTCGGGCGCATCCGACCCGTATGACGCCTTTTTCGTGTTCGATGCCGACAACAAACTCGACAAGCACTACATCGAGGAAATGAACAAGGGCTTCCAAGCCGGTTTCAAGATCCTCACCAGCTACCGCAATTCCGTGAACCTGTCCGACAATTGGGTGTCGTCCGGTTCCGCGTTGTGGTTCATCCGCGAATCGCGCTTCGTTTCCGCCTCCCGCATGTGGCTCGGCAACAGCTGCCACGTGGGCGGCACCGGCTTCATGTTCTCCCAGGAGATCATGCGTCGCAACAACGGCTGGAAATTCCACCTACTCACCGAGGATCTGGAATTCACCATGGACAGCGTGCTGCACGGCGACCGCATCGGCTACTGCGGCACCGCCATCCTGTACGACGAGCAGCCGGTCACCTTCGCGCAAAGCTGGCGTCAACGCCTGCGTTGGAGCAAGGGCTTCCTGCAGGTGTTCCGCTATTACGGACCGGCGTTGATCAAGCGCGCGGTCAGGGAACGTGATTTCTCCGCCGTCGATTTCACGCTGCTGCTGTGCCCGTTCACCGTGCTCGGCATCGCACGCGTGCTGTTGGGCATGCTGTTCGCCGCCTGCGGTTTCGTGACATGGCAAAGCCAGCTGAATTCGCTGACCGGCTGGACATCCGGCATTGTGGTATCGGTGATCGGCATGATGGGACTCGCCGCATTGACCATCGTGGCGGAACGCGATCACGTGGGCGCCACCAACAAGGAGTTGCTCGCCTACGTGCTGGCCTTCCCGATCTACATGCTGAGCTATGTGCCGATTTCGTTCCAGGCGGTGTTCGCCAAGTCCGAATGGAAGCCGATCGAGCATAAGGGCTGAGGCTTGCCCGCGGCGGTGTGAACGGTCATGAGATGTTTCGTGGCGATCCATACGGTGCGGATGGTGAAAAGATGACGAAGAGAGGGTGTGGTTTGGCTATGGATGACGCTGGCGATTACCGCTATGCGCGACGACGCCGAGCGATCACGGTGGCGGTTTCCGTCGTGGCCACCGTCGCACTGTGCGTCGGCTATGCAGTGGCCGACATGTGCGATGTCGCACCGGGCGTCCTCACATTGCGCCATGTCGAACATTCGACGGCCGCCGCTGCCGGCCGTTCGATCGAGGCGGCCGACGTGATCGCCGACATCGACGCTTCCAAGACCATCGATCCGGCCGCTGCGCGCGCGCTGACCGACGCGTTCCGAGCCTCAGCCGCCGGCTTCGGCGGCGAATTCTCCATCGCCATCGCCGACGCGTCGGGCAACGTGGTCGCGGAAAACAACATCGACGTGCCCCGCACGCCAGCATCCACCATGAAAACGTTGACGGCGTATGCGGCCGCCGTCGAACTCGACATGGGCAAGACCCTGGACACGCAGACCTATCTGGAACAGTCCCAGGACGGCACCGCGCGGCTGGTGCTCAAAGGCAACGGCGACATGCTGTTGGGAGCCGGAGCGTCCGACGCGAACCACATCAACGGACGTGCCGGATTGGGCACGCTTGCCGGGCGGACCGCACAGGCGTTGCGGCAGCGTGGCATCACCTCCGTGACATTGGCTTATGACGACACACTGTTCGGCAACGACCGCTGGCCGCAAGGCATCGCCGAACTCGACACGGACCACCTGTACTACGCCCCGACAGCTTCCATGGCCGTGGACGGCGGCAGGAATTGGAACGGGACAGGTCTGGCCAATCCTGATGTGTTCTCGGCGTATCCGGCATTGAGCATGCAGCCGGCGCGTGACGCGGCGCTGGTGTTCCAGCAGCGGCTGGCCGAACAGGGCATCACGGTTCAGGGATTTGTATCGCAAGGCACGGTTGCGGGGGCATCTCATCCGCTTGCCTCCGTGCGTTCGGCGTCGTTGAACGAGATTATGGCGTTCACCATGCGGCATTCCGACAATTCGCTCGCCGAGGAATTCGGCAGGCTGCTGGCGTTGCAGGTCGGCGCGGACAATTTGCCGGCTGGCGCGGTGCAGGCTGTGAAAAGCGTGCTGGAGCGCAAAGGCATCACTACGACCGGGCTCGACATGCGCAATTGTTCGGGACTTACGGAGGATTCGAAACTGACGGCGCGCACCCTGCTCGAAGTGCAACTGCGCAATCTGGCTGCGGGATCGGGGGCGGCCGCAGCCGAAGGAATGTCCGTCATGGGCTTCGTCGGCACCGCTGAGAGCCGTCTGAACGATGCTGACGAAGCGGGGCTGATCCGTGTGAAAACCGGCAGTCTGGGCGACGTGACCTCCATGACCGGCAATGTGTCGCGGTTGAACGGCGGAGCGTTGACCTTCGCGGTGATCGTCAACAATCCCACCGATTTCGCGGTGGCGAAGGCGGCCATCGACACATTCGTGGCCGGTCTGCCGAAGCTGTGAACGGCCACGTGTGAATCTTCCCAGCGGATATTCAGCATATAGCCAGAAACACGTCATTCGCATGTGCCAAGATGGTGGGCATGCGAATCGCTGACGTACAAGAAGACATTGATCACGAGCTGATCAGCAAAGAAGAGATCTCCGACATCATCAACCGTGCCGCGGCACAAGCCAGTGAAGACTATCGTGGCAAGAACCCGCTGCTGGTCTGCGTGCTCAAGGGAGCCGTGAACACGCTTGCGGCGTTCTCCCAGGCCATGAGCATTCCGGTCCAAATGGATTTCATGAGCCTGTCGAGCTACGGTTCCGGCACGGAGTCGAGCGGCAAGATCACGGTTCGTCAGGATCTGTCCACGGATGTGCGAGGACGCCATGTGCTGATCGTTGAGGACATCATCGATTCGGGCATCACCCTGGCTTGGCTGGTCGACGAGCTCAAGCGCCGTGGAGCGGCTTCCGTGGAAATTTTTGCGCTTCTGGAGAAGCCGGCACGTCGCAAGGTCAATGTTGATGTGAAATACAAGGGACGTGAGATTCCCGATGAATTCGTGGTCGGTTTCGGCTTGGATTACGACGAGTACTACCGCAACCTCGATTCGATCGCGGTGCTGAAACCGTCAGTCTATGAAGGAGGTCAGGCATGAGTTTCCCTGGTCCGAACCAGCCGCCAAGCAATGGCGGCGGCAACAAACCCAACGGGGGCAATAACCCGTTCACCAATCCGTTTAGCCGCAACAATGACGGCAAGAACGGTGGCAGCGGGGCGAACGGCAACAAGTCCAACGGCCCCCGTCCGTTCTGGCAGTCGCCGTGGCTGTGGGTTGTGGTCGTGGCATTGCTTGCCGTGACCATGTTCCAGCTTTTCGCCGGTGCGGGCTCGCAAACCATCGACACCAAGGATGGCATGCAAATCCTCAACGGCAACACCGTAGAGTACGCGACGATCGTGGACAACACCCAGCAGGTCAAGCTCAAGCTGTCGAGCGATTACTCCGCCACCGACCCGGACACCGGACGTACGAAGAACTACGGCAAGAACGTGCAGTTCTACTACACGTACGCGCAGTCCGCGGCCGTGGTCAAGGCCGTGCAGAAGGCCGATCCGGCCAAGGGCTGGACCGCGTCCATGCAGCAGACCAGCATTTGGACCTACCTGCTCACCTCACTGTTGCCGTTCCTGATCATCTTCGGCCTGTTCTGGTTCCTGATGAGCCGCATGGGCGGTGCCGCCGGCGGCATGTTCGGCATGGGCGGCAAGAAGAACAGCGGCAAACTGCTCGACGGCCAGACCCCGACCACCAAGTTCTCCGACGTGGCCGGCGAAGACGCTGCCGTGCAGGAGGTCGAGGAAATCAAGGACTTCCTCAAGGACCCGTCCCGTTACAAGGCTTTGGGCGCCCGTATTCCGCGCGGCGTGCTGCTGTACGGCCCTCCAGGCACCGGCAAGACGCTGCTGGCGCGAGCCATCGCAGGCGAGGCCGGCGTGCCGTTCTACTCCATGGCCGGCTCCGACTTCGTGGAGATGTTCGTGGGCCTTGGCGCTTCCCGTGTGCGCGACCTGTTCGACGAGGCCAAGAAGAACGCTCCGGCCATCATCTTCATCGATGAGATCGACGCCGTCGGCCGCAAGCGTGGCGGTTCCGGCATGAGCGGTGGCCACGACGAACGCGAACAGACGCTGAACCAGCTGCTCGTCGAGATGGACGGCTTCGACAACGATACGAACCTCATCATCATCGCTGCGACCAACCGTCCGGATGTGCTTGATCCGGCATTGCTGCGCCCGGGTCGTTTCGACCGCCAGGTGGCCGTCGAAGCACCTGATTTGGAAGGCCGCGAGGCGATTCTGAAGGTACACGCCAAGGGCAAGCCGTTCGTGCCGGACGTCGACCTGCATATGATCGCCGTGCGCACGCCGGGCTTCACCGGCGCCGACCTTGCCAACGTGTTGAACGAAGCCGCGTTGCTGTGCGCCCGTGCCGGCGCCCAGCTCATCGACAACCGCGCCATCGACGAGGCCATCGACCGCGTCCAGGCCGGTCCGAAGCGTCGTTCCAAGGGCATGGCTCTCGACGAGCTGCGCAACACCGCATATCACGAGGGTGGCCATGCGCTGGTCGCGGCCGCCATGAACGACACCGATCCGGTGACCAAGGTGACGATTCTGCCGCGCGGCCGTGCACTGGGCTACACCGCGGTCATGCCAACCGAGGACCGTTACTCCATGTCCCGCAACCAGCTGCTCGATCAGATGGCGTACGCCATGGGCGGCCGTACCGCCGAAGAGGTCGTGTTCCACGACCCGACCACCGGTGCTTCCAACGATATCGAAAAGGCCACGAACATCGCGCGTCAGATGGTGCTCGACTATGGCTTCTCCGAGAAGCTGGGCGCCATCAAGTGGTCCGACGACGAGCAAAGCGATCTCGGCGCGCTCACCCACAAGTACTCCGCGCACACCGCCGAAATCATCGACGAGGAAGTGCTCAAGCTTGTGGAGACCGCGCATACCGAAGCATGGAACGTCATCAACGAGAACCGCGACATCCTCGACGAGCTGGTACGTCAGCTGCTCGTCAAGGAAACGCTCAACGAGAAGGAGCTTGCCGCCATCTTCGCCAACATCAAGAAGGCGCCGAAGCGCGAGGTCTGGTTGAGCGACGAGAAGCGTCCGGACTCCGACATTCCGCCGGTCCCGATTCCCGACAAGCTGAAGCAAAGCGCAGGATTGACCAACTGATGAGCGATACCGATTTCGATACCCTCTTCGACGACAAGGCCCGTGCCGCTCATGCGGCCGGGCCTGTCGGCTATGACGAGGAAGGCGTGCGCCAGGCCGTGCGCCTGTTCTTGAAGTCCATCGGCGAGGACCCCGAACGTGAGGGTCTGCTGGACACGCCGGACCGTATCGGGCGCGCGTGCAAGGAGCTGTTCGCCGGCCTCGGACACGGGCCAGAGGAAGTTCTGAAAACCCGTTTCAAGGTGGACACCGACGAAATGGTCCTCGTACGCGACATCGAACTGTTCTCCGTCTGCGAGCATCATCTGCTGCCGTTCCATGGCGTGGCCCACGTCGGCTACATCCCGCAGAACGGCCAAGTGGCGGGCTTAAGCAAACTGGCACGGTTGGTGGAACTGTACGCACGCCGTCCGCAGGTGCAGGAGCGGCTCACCCAGCAGGTGGCCGACGCGTTGATGGAAGGCATCGACGCGCGTGGCGTGATCGTGGTCACCGAATGCGACCACATGTGCATGGCCATGCGTGGCGTCAAGAAGGCGCAGTCCCGTACCGTCACCTCGGCGGTGCGAGGATGCATGCGCGACGCGGCCACGCGGACCGAGGCGATGAGCCTGATTCTGTCGAACCATTCGTAAGTGCGCTTTACCGGGCGGAATCGGACAGAACCGAACGGAAGAACGGAATGAATGAAGGAAGAAAACCGATGGCGATTGATATGAAGGCGATTCATGATAGCCAGCGCACGTTGGTGATGGGCGTGCTCAACATCACGGAGGATTCCTTCTCCGACGGCGGCCTCTGGCTTGCTCCGGAGGCGGCCAAAGCCCATGGCGAGGCGATGATGAAAGCCGGTGCCGACATCATCGACATCGGAGCGGAATCCACCCGTCCGGGAGCCAAACGCGTCAGCGAAGCCGACGAGAAGGCCCGTGTGCTGGGCGCTGTGGACGCGCTGATTCCCGAAGGGGCGGTGCTGTCCATCGACACCACGCGCGCTTCGGTGGCGTTGGCCGCGCTCGAACATGGCGCGCAGATCATCAACGACGTGTCCGGCGGCCAGTTGGACCGCGAACTGCCGCATGTGGTGGCCGACCATTCCGACTGCCTGTACATCGTGCAGCATTGGCGTGGCTGGCTTGCCGGCGCCGCGGGCAATGTGCCGGACGCCGACACCTCCCGCTACGAGCATGGCGTGGTGAATGACGTGTATGACGAGCTGATGCGTCAGGTGGATGCGGTGCTTGAAGCCGGGGTGCAGGCCGAACAGGTCATCATCGACCCGGGCCTGGGCTTCTCCAAGCCGGGCGTGGAGCATAACCTGCCGATTCTGGCGGCGCTTGACCGGTTCAACGCGGTTGGCTATCCGGTGCTGATCGGCGCGTCCCGCAAACGTTTCGTCGGCTCGCTGCTTGCCGGCGCCGGTGTGACCGAGCCGGACATGGCCTCAAAAGACAACGCCACCGCGGCCATCAGCGCCCTGTGCGCGGAACATGGCGTGTGGGCCGTGCGCGTGCATGACGTGGCGAAAAGCCGCGACGCGGTCGCCGTCGGCAACGCATGGCGCGAGTATGCGAACGCGTGACCGTGCGAATCGCAGATAGTCACAACATCGCAATCGCGGAAATAATAGGAATACGGAACGTAGGAACGGCAAAGGAAGGCTGGTATGGATCAGATTCGACTGACGGGAATCCGCGCGACGGGCAAACATGGCGTGCTCGACTTCGAGCATGAGCGGGCCCAGACCTTCGTGGTGGACGCCACGCTGTTCCTCGACCTCGCTGCCGCCGGCCGTTCCGACGATCTGAACGACACCGTCGACTATGGTGCGATCGCCAAAGGCATCGTGGCCATCATCGAAGGCGAACACGTCGATTTGATTGAAAAGCTGGCCAATCGTATCGTCGGCATGATTCTCGGCTTTCCGGCCGTGTGCCGCACGCAGGTCACCGTGCATAAGCCGAATGCGCCGATCACCGTGCCGTTCGACGATGTCAGCGTGACCGTGGAACGTTCCCGTGAAACAGTTGACAGTCCATCGCGTGAGCGGTCGTCGGAACATGGGCAGGTGCATCATGCCATCATCGCCATGGGAGGCAATCAAGGCGATGTGACCGCCACCTTGCGTGACGCCGTTCGGTGCATTGATGGGCTTCCCTCCACGCAGGTGACGGGGGTGTCGCCGCTCTATCGGACCGACGCATGGGGCATGCCGGAAGGTACTGCGGAATTCCGCAATGCGGTCGTGTCCGTGGATACCAGGCTTTCGGCCGCCGAACTGCTGGCCGGTTTGCAGCGCATCGAAGCCTCGCATGGTCGCGTGCGCACCGACCATTGGACGTCGCGCACGCTCGATTTGGACATCATCGACTTTGACGGGCAGGAAAGCGCCGACCCCGACCTGACGTTGCCGCATCCGCGCGCATGGCAGCGGGCTTTCGTATTGGGGCCGTGGCTTGCGCTTGAACCGGACGCAGAACTCGGGGGAGCGCACGCCGGTTCCGTGGCGCAACTGCTGCACGAAACGTCCGACCGCGACCATATCGATGAGATCGCGGACGATTGGATGGTTGCCGGAGCTCAGGATCCCATAGTTCGCGATTCCGACATTGGGACGTCTGCAGATGACGTTGATGCGACTGACGATGTCGATTCTGTTGAATCCATTGATTCCATTGAATTTCCGGAAGGCACGGCGGCCTCCAAAGCAGCCGCTGCGGCCGCGGCGAAACCGGGACCGGCATCCCGTCGAGCGGTCATTTCCCTGGATAGCGTTTCAACTGATGCGGAACACCAGTTCCGTCAGGCGATCGTGGCCATCGACGCGCTTCCCGGCAACCAGGTGGAAGGTATTTCGCCGTTGTACCATGTCAGCCAGGTCGACGACTATCCGGACAAAATGGCCGCCGTCATGCAGATTTCCACGCGCATGGACGCGCGTGAGCTTATCGGTGCGTTGGAATCGGTGTCATCCTCCATTTCGGATGACCTCGACCTCGACCTTGTGGACATGGAAGGCGTGGTCCGCAACGAACCTGATTGCATGGTGCCGTGGCCGTCCGCACGTGAGCATGCGGCCGTGCTCGCCCCATGGTTCGACATGGATCCGGACGCGAAACTCGGCAGGGATCCGGTCGCGTTCCTGCTGGCGATGGCTCCGGACGCCGCGCAAGTGGGCATGCTGACCGACAATTGGATTATCGGAGACACGCTATGAGAGCACGCAGAACCCCTTGGTGGTCATTCGTCCTTGCGGCCGCGCTTGGCGTGCTGGCCGGCATGGGATTGTCGAAATACGGCGAGATTTCAGGCCTGCCGTTGGTTGGCGCACCCTGGATCGTGCCGGTGGTGCTGGCCGTGTTGGGCGGTGTGGTGCTGTACATGGCTCTGCAGATTCATAAATACACGACCAAAGATCCCGTCAAACGCGCGCAGCTCAAGCCATTGGACCCGCAGAAGGCGTTCGGCACGCTGGTGGCCTGCAAAGCGCTCGGACTTGCGGGCGCGGCGTTGGCCGGCTGGTACGGTGGGCAGATCATCATGAGTCTGCCGCATGGTGAGGCGGAATTCTATAGCCAAGCCATCATCGAATGCGTGGTGGCCTGCGTGGTATGCGTCGCCGACATGATCGTCGGCATCGTGGGGGAGTGGCTGTGCCGCATCCCGCCTATCGACGGGCCGGAAAGTCCGGCCGTGAAAAAGGCCGCACAGCGCAATCGCTATGCGGCCGCCGCCACGAAGGCGTCTACAAAATCGGCTACGAATCCTGCCACGAAATCGAAAGTCTGAACGTCAGACCTTCTTTAACTCCGTCTCAGTCCTTCTTCGGCACGCGGAACATCGCTTCCTGCGCCATGCAGGCCACCAGCTCGCCATCCTGTGTGTAGACCTTCGCTTGGCCCAAGCCGCGTCCGTGCGCCGCGGTCGGCGTGTCTTGCACGTACAGATGCCACTGGTTGATGTCGATGTCGCGGTACCACCACATCGAATGGTCGATGGACGCATACGAAATGCCCGGCGTGGCGATGCTTAAGCCAGCACGGCGCAGAATCGGCTCCAGCATGATCTGGTCGCAGCCCATCGCCAGCATCGCACGATGCATGACCTGCGGCACGTCCACCTTGCCGTCGGCCTTCATCCACACCATCTGCTTGCCGGAATCCTCGCTGGCGCTCTTCTTGTCGGCGCCAAGCATGATGGTGCGCGTCACATGGCGAATATCGAACGGCGACTTCTCCGCATAATACTTGGCGAACGGCGACTGTTCCGCATACGGCTCCATCAGTTGCTTCGCGCTGGTCAGGCTGTCGGGATCGGGAATGTTCTCAGGCATCGGGTCGGCGAATTCGATGCCTTCCTGGTCATGTTCCTGGAAGCTGGCGATTGCCGTCAAAATCGAGCCCTGCGCCTGCGTGACATTCACGCGACGGGCGGAGAAGGAACGTCCGTCACGCAGATTTTCCACGTCGAACAGCAGATCCTGACGGATATCGCCGGCCGAAATGAAATAGCCGTGGATGGAATTCGGCAGACGGGATGGAGCGACGGTTCTCGACGCGGCCATCAGCGACTGCGCGATGACCTGTCCGCCGTAGACTCGGCCAGTGGGGAAGTACAGGCTTTCGCCGTTGATATACGTATGGTTGCGATAGTTTGAGGGCGTGCCCAGCTGGAGCACCTTTGCCAGTCGCTGCAGCGGCGTCATGTCTGTCTGCGTCATGATGGCCTCGATTCCTTCCGCGTGTGGATAGCTCTTTATGCTGGCATCGAGTCTATCCATACGTAGTAAATTTCGTCGGATTGTTTTGTAACGAGTACGTGAGAAGAATGAACGGTTGGTTAGCGGCGACGGTTGACGTATGGCAAAGCGCCACCGCTCGTAATGAAGGGTGGCGCTTTGCTGAAATCTGCGCTTAACGCGACTCGATTGGATCTGTCTGCCTTTAGCGGGTCAGCTTGCGGTGCAGGCGGTGCGGGCGGGCCGCATCCTCGCCGAGACGGGCGATGCGGTTCTCCTGATAGGCCTGGAAGTTGCCTTCGAACCAGTACCAGTTGGCCGGATTCTCGTCGGTGCCCTCCCATGCGAGGATGTGCGTGGCCACACGGTCGAGGAACCAACGGTCGTGGGAGATCACCACGGCGCAGCCCGGGAAGGCGAGCAGCGCGTTTTCGAGGGATTCCAGGGTTTCGACGTCAAGGTCGTTGGTCGGTTCGTCGAGCAGCAGCAGGTTGCCGCCCTGCTTCAGGGTCAGCGCCAGGTTCAGACGGTTGCGTTCGCCGCCGGACAGCACGCCCACCAGCTTCTGCTGGTCGGAACCCTTGAAGCCGAAGGACGCCACGTAGGCGCGGGTCGGCACTTCCACGCCGGCCACCTCGATGAAGTCGAGTCCGTCGGACACGGCCTCCCACAGGTTCTTGTTCGGGTCAAGGCCGGCACGGTTCTGGTCGACGTAGCTGATCTTCACGGTGTCGCCGATCTTGAGCGAACCGGAGGTCAACGGCTCCAAGCCGACGATGGTCTTGAACAGGGTGGACTTGCCTACGCCGTTCGGGCCGATCACGCCGACGATGCCGTTACGCGGCAGGGTGAAGCTCAAGTCGTCGATGAGCACGCGGTCGCCGAACGCCTTGTGGATATGCTCGGCTTCCAGAACGGTGGAACCCAGACGCGGGCCGGCCGGAATCTGGATTTCGGAGAAGTCGAGCTTCTTGTTGTTGCGTGCCTCCTGCTCCATCTGGTCGTAACGTTCCAGACGGGCCTTGTTCTTGGCCTGACGGGCCTTCGGCGAGGAACGCACCCAGTCGAGCTCGCTCTTCAGGCGCTTGGCGAGCTTGGCATCCTTGGCGCCCTGGATCTCCATACGCTTGGCCTTGGTCTCCAGGTAGGTGGAGTAGTTGCCCTTGTATGGATACAGGTGGCCGCGATCCACTTCGCAGATCCATTCGGCCACATTGTCCATGAAGTAACGATCGTGGGTGACGGCGATGACGGCGCCTTTGTACTGGTGCAGGAACTGCTCCAGCCACAGAATCGATTCGGCATCCAAATGGTTGGTGGGCTCGTCGAGCAGCAGCAGATCCGGAGCCTCAAGCAACAGCTTGCACAGTGCCACACGACGGCGCTCGCCACCGGAGCACACGCTCACCGGCGTATCCGGATCCGGGCACTGCAGAGCGTCCATGGCCTGCTCGAGCTGGGAGTCGAGATCCCAACCGTTGGCCGCGTCGATATCGTTCTGCAGCTTGCCCATTTCTTCCATCAGCGCGTCGAAATCGGCGTCCGGATTGGCCATTTCCTCGCCAATCTGGTTGAAACGCGCCACCTTTTCGGCGATCGGGCCGAATGCCATCTTGATGTTCTCGCCGACGGTCTTGGTGTCATCCAGCGGCGGTTCCTGCTGCAGAATGCCGACGGTGAAACCAGGGGTCAGGTAGGCTTCGCCGTTGGAAACGGTGTCGAGGCCGGCCATAATCTTCAGCAGCGTGGACTTACCCATGCCGTTCGGGCCGACGACGCCGATCTTCGCGCCCGGCAGGAAGCTCAGGGTCACATCGTCAAGAATCACTCGGTCGCCGTAAGCCTTGCGGGCCTTGATCATCTGGTAAATAAACTCAGCCAATGTTGTGTTCCATCCTTAAGAAACGTTGGAATTCCAGCGTTTTGCGTATGTCGGTCGACGGAAAATCGCACTTGTTCGCCGTGCTGTGGCGCGTTGCCGGCGCGACTGGTTGCGGACGAATCGCAAGTCTGCTGCGAACTCATCGAAGCCAAGTGTTTTCGGACCGTGTCCATACGCAAAGTACCATCGCCGATTATCCCATATCCCGTCTACACAGAGTGGCGGTTACTCGTAGGAGGCATGGGCGCCATTCGACGAAGGGCGATCCGGCATGTTCGATAATCCGACTTTGGCGAAAATCGGCGAAACCCATGGCAAGTCGGTCGCCTAGGTGATTCTGCGCTGGCTGGTGCAGCGGAACATCGTGGCGTTGCCCAAGTCCACGCATCGGGAACGAATGGAACAGAACATCGATGTATTCGACTTCACGCTGAGTGATGAGGAGATAGCGGCCGTCACCGCGCTGGATACCAAGACCAGCCTGTTCTTCCGCCATGATACCCCGGAGGCCGTCGATATGTTCGTTGGTTTCATCAAGGAACGCGCGGGACGGGAATGACGCTGACATACTGAGAAAAAGGAAGTCCCGATGTTGCCCCCCCCCGTAGGTGCTGCGGCGGCGATTTTCCTTGGTTTTTCCGCGCTTTTCGAGTGCGAGGGTGGTGGGTTGGCTGTTTTCGGCGGGCGGCTATTGATTGGTGGGCGGCAGGCCGACGATCAAATGATCACGCCATCGCAGTGGTCGATCTCGTGTTGGATGATCTGCGCGGTGAAACCGGTGAACGCTGCGTGGCGCTCGCGGAATTTCCGATCCATATAATCCACTTCGATGCGCTGGTATCGGACGGTGCGGCGCTCGCCCTGGAGCGAGAGGCAACCTTCCGCCGTATCGAACGCGCCGTCTTCGGCGGTGATGTGTGGATTGAACATCACGAAAATGCGGCCGCCGAAATCCTCATCCACAAAAGCGATGATGCGCTTGGGAACGCCGATCATATTGGCCGCCATGCCCACGCAACCATTGCGATGCGCGTCCAACGTGTCTTTCAGGTCCTGTGCCACGGCCAGATCCTCTTCGGTGTTCTCGGCTGCGGCGGACGGCTGGCTCAAAAATGGGATGGACGTCATGATCTCACGCTGCATGTGATTCCTCTCGTTGGATGTTGCCGGTCTGCCAATATTGTAGCGTCGCATGGCTGCGAGACGGACGGCTGGGCGAACCTGTCCATTCCCTGACCGTTCGCGTCGGCTTCGGGATGTGAGGTGCAACGTGTGCGGCTTGGACTGGTGCAATATGCTTGGGGTCATGGAAGATATGTTGCAATACCGCGAATATATGGCGCAGGCTCTTGAACTGGCCCGCAAGGGTGCGGGATGGGTGGACCCGAATCCGCTGGTAGGCGTGGTGGTGGTACGTGATGGCGAGGTTCTCGCCACCGGATACCATGACCGGTATCGTGGCCCGCATGCGGAGCGTATGGCGTTCGACTATGCCGACGCGCACGGCATCGATCTGACTGGCGCCACGGTCATCGACACGCTTGAACCCTGCTGCCATGTCGGATCGCAGCCGGCGTGCACTGCCTTGATTCTGGCGCACGGCATCGCACGCGTGGTGGTCGGATCGGTTGACCCGAACCCGATTGTGGCGGGCAAAGGCCTTCGCATCCTTGAGGAAGCGGGCGTCGAAGTGGTTCGCGACGTGATGCGGGAGGAATGCGACGCCATCAATCGCCATTTCTTCCACTACATCACCACGGGAAAGCCGTACATTGTGGACGGCAGAAGGCGTGCGGGTGAATCGGACTCTGAGTATGCGGTCCGTCGGCGCGAACTATATGCCACATATGCGGCGGTGCTTGCCGGAACTGAATCGGACGTTCCTGACGAGTCTTTCGCGCATTTCAACGGACCGGTCCAAGCCGTCGGCGCAGACGAAGTGGTGATTGGCGGCCACAGGCCGTTACTCCTGGAGGCCGGCGCGCTCGCCTGCACGGATCCAGACGAATGGCTGCGTGAGCTGGGCAAGCGCAAGATCGACGGCCTCATCGTGGAAAGCGACGAAGCATTCGAGCGGTTGTCCATGGCTTGCCAAAAAGACTGAAGCGCCATTCGTGCGTTGTTGGCCGTGTATCTCGCTTATAGGTGGCGGATGAATTTTGCGAAGAGGCCTTAGAGGGTGTAAATCATACCCTCTAAGACCTTAATGACGTAGAGGCGCCGCCATCTATAAGCGAAATAGCATCGGGCGGCTTTCCGATTCCGCCATCTATAAGCGAGATACGTGAGACTGATATGTCCAGCACCCAGCAAGCATAGTGGCGAGCACATGGTCGGGCATGGCGCGCATGGCCTCAGGGGACTCAAGCTCACTCGGATCGCAATCCAGCAGCACTAGGTCTGCCGCATCTCCAGCTTGCAACGTCGTACGCCCCAGGGCGGTGGACGAAGCGAGAGCGGTTTCGAAATCCAGACATTGCTCAGACTGGAAAGGCTCTCGATCGGAACTCTCCGTGCCGAACACCGCTGCGGAAATGGCCAGCCACGGATCCAACGGCGCGACCGGCGCGTCCGAGCCCATAAGCAGTTTGGTTCCAGACTTGTGCAAACTGTTGAACGCGTAGGGAATTCCGGCGGGATTGCCCCAGAATCGTGTGATGACGTCACGGTCGTCCATGGCGTGCTGTGGCTGGATGCTCGCGGCAAGTCCCAATTGCGCAAGACGTGGAATGTCGCGTTCCTTGAGCATTTGGGCATGCTCGATGGAGCCGTGCGCGTGGGTACGTTCCGCGCAGTCGAGCACGATGGTGTTCGCTTCGTCGCCGATGGCATGACAGGCGATGTCGAAGCCATGTTCGGCGGCGAGCCGCATATACGATTCGATTTGCTCGGGGGTGTAGCTCAGCGTGCCGTAGGTTTCCGGCGTAATGCCCGAATACGGTGTGGAGCAGTAGGCGGATCGGGTGTTGAGCGAGCCGTCGGAAATCATCTTCATCGCACCGACATGGCCCAAGCCATGGCTTCCGGGAAGTTCGTCGCCGGTATGCCAGCCGTCGTCGATGGCTTGCTGAAGTCGTTCGGGGTAAACGCCGGCTTCGATGCGCAATCCGTCAAGCCCCTGCTTGAAGCGGTCAATCCACGTGTCGATGTTCTCGGCCATCTCATAGTCGCGCACGCCGACCACGCCTTTGCCGGCGGCGTCCTGTTCCGCGTTGCGCAGCAATCGCATCAGCTCGTCAGCCGCACCGGGGCCTTTGTCCAGCTTGCAGTAAGCGTCGAACCATTCAAGCTCGCCGACGAGTCCCGACTCTCCTACATGCACGCCGAGCTTACGAGCCGCGGCTGAATTCACCCAGCCGCAATGCATGTCTGCGCTTGACAGCGCCACGGGCTGGTCGCCCGACACCGCGTCGATCGCAGCCAATGTCGGTTGGGCATCATCGGCCCACAGGGAGTGTCTGAACCGCATGCCGACCACGTACTGGTCCGGGTCGAGCGTGCCGGATTCGCGGCGTTCCTCCAAGTGCTCGCGTAGCAGGCTCATTGCCTCATCGGCGCTGCGGGCATCAATCAGATCAAGCCGCCCCAGCGTGTACGACCACTGCGTGAAGTGCGTGTGACAATCCCACAAGCCGGGAATGACCCACGTTTTTGAAGCCTTGTCTACCGACTTTTCCGAAGACCGTACATCCGCGATCCGCCCTTGCTCAATCGTGATGTCGACAGACTCATCGGACCCCACGAAACACACATTCTCAATCACATACGGTTCGCCCATACATCCTCGATTCAACAAAATGACCTCATTGCCAGCCATAGTATCCTTGCAATGCTTGCGATTGCCGCGCTCGTCTCAATCGGCTATGCACACTTTGAATTCCTCCGCTGGGATACGGTTATCCGCATCAGAAAAAGAAGGGCGCAGTTATCCACTTATCCACTGTTTGCCGGAAGCCGGTAGGCAGCGCGGCGACATTTCCTCTACTTTGGCGCTATGGACAATGGAGCACAATATTCGGAAAGCCTCGCACGGCTGAGGACAAGAACCATCGAACAATGTCTCGAAGCGCAGAGGCGCACCGGAAGGCGGCTGGTGTTCGCGCTTGATACCGCACTGAGTTTACAAGGCATCGAACTGCCTCGCTACCGGCGCGGAGGGCTTTTGGCTGATACGCTGCACGCGGTGATTGAAAGTAACGGCGTGCGAACGATACTGCAGGGGATTTGTTTTGTGCTTTGGTCTGGACCTCAGACGCATATGCCGATTCATCATGGTCGATTGCGATGCACGGATTCCGTGACCACATGGGCCATGCATGCCAATCGGCTTGAAGATGAAGAATTGGTGGTTTTGGGTGATTCGATGATGCGGCGTGATGGACATATGAAAAAGGCCACACTGGAGGAGTTTCGGATATATGTCGATAGCTTGTCCGATTTGTCCAACTATTCAGGCTCCGACAGATTACGTGCGGTGAGAGGAGTGTCGAAAATGCGTAGGGCTCTCAGGCTGATGCGGGAGAATACAGATTCTTCCCAGGAAACGAGAAGTCGAATTGTTCTGTTGCGTTATGGTTTGCCTTGTCCGGAAGTGAACTATGCCATTCGGCTCAAAGGCTATTCTCATGTATTTTTCGCGGACATGGCTTATCCGGATTTGAAAATCATCATTGAATACGACGGCAGGCATCATGCCTCGCGATGGTTGGCTGACAGTAAACGTCGGGAAGCGTTGGAGGATGAAGGATGGCTGTATATCCAGGTGACGGCGGAAAATCTCAGGGATGAGGATTCTCAAAGGGAATTGGCGGAACGTGTGGCGCAGAGGATGTCATTGCGTTTGGGGGAGCCTGTGCGGCTATGTGGGCGAATGACGATTGCTCAGATAGCCGATGGTCGGAGGAAGGGCAACCGTCTGTGAGGCTTGGGCAAGCCCATATCTCGCTTATGAATGGCGGAATCGGGCTGCGGCATGATGCTATTTCGCTTATAGATGGCGGATGAAAATCCACAAAAAGGCCTTAAGAGGTATGAATATTACCCCCTAGGGCCTTAGCGATTCAAGAAGACTGCCATCTATAAGCGAGATAGCATCGGTCGGGTGAAGAAATCCGCCATCCATAAGCGAGATGGCGGATTTCTGCGGCTCACTGCACGGCGGCGAGGGCTTGGTCGAGGTCGGCGATGATGTCGGCCGTGTTTTCGATGCCGCAGCTCAGGCGCACCAGGTCGATGCCGACGCCGGCTTCCTCAAGCTGCTCCTCGGTGAGCTGGCGATGCGTGGTGCCGGCCGGATACAGCGTGCAGCTGCGCGCATCGGCCACATGCGTGGCGATGGACACCATCTTCAGATGGTCGAGGAACGCGGAGACCTTCTCGCGGCCGCCCGGCACGCCGAAGGAGATCACACCGCAGGTGCCGTTCGGCATGTACTTCTCCGCCAGCGCATGGTACTTGTCCGTTTCGAGGCCCGGGAAGCTCACCCAGCTGACGCGCGGATCGGCGTCGAGCCACTTGGCCACGGCCAGTGCGTTCGCGCAGTGGCGCTCCATGCGCACGCCGAGGGATTCCAGATGCATGCCCATGATCCACGAATTGATTGGCGCCGGAGTGGAGCCGAAGTCGCGCATGAGCTGCGCGGTGGCCTTGGTGATGTATGCGGCCTTGCCGAATTCCTTCGCGTAGGTGACGCCATGGTAGGAGTCGTCCGGAGTGGTGAGGCCCGGGAATTTCTCCGCATGGGCCATCCAGTCGAAATTGCCGGAATCGACGATCGCGCCGCCCACGCAGGATCCGTGGCCGTCCATGTACTTGGTGGTGGCGTGCGTGACGATGTCCACGCCGTACTGGAACGGACGGCAGTTGATCGGCGTCGGGAAGGTGTTGTCGACGATCAGTGGCACGCCGTGACGATGCGCTGCGTTCGCGAACTTCTCGAAGTCGAGCACGATAAGCGCCGGATTGGAGATGGACTCGCCGAACACGGCCTTGGTGTTCGGCTGGAACGCGGCCTCAAGTTCCTCTTCGGTGCAGTCCGGGCTGACGAAGGTGCATTCGACGCCCATCTTGCGCATGGTCACGTTGATAAGGTTGAACGTGCCGCCGTAGATGGCGGAGGAGGCGACGATGTGGTCGCCGTTGTTGCAGATGTTGAACAGCGCGAAGAAGTTCGCCGCCTGGCCGGACGAGGTGAGCATCGCGGCCGCGCCGCCTTCCAGCTCGCAGATCTTCGCGGCGACGGTGTCGTTGGTCGGATTCTGCAGGCGGGTGTAGAAGTAGCCGGATTCGGACAGGTCGAACAGTCGGCTCATCTGTTCGCTCGACTGGTATTTGAAGGTCGTGGCCTGGATGATTGGGGGAGTGCGGGATTCTCCATTGCCCGGCTGATAGCCTCCCTGCACGCAGATGGTGTCGACGTTTTCGCTCATATGTTCCTTCTTTCGATTCCGCGCTTCCGTGTGCCGCGCAGGTGTTGCGCCGCGATGCGAACAAACAAACACACTGTATCACTGCATTGATAAATGGCTTGATTCCAATGGAAACGCCGTATAGTTTAACGAATTGACAAACTTAGGTAATTCAATTTATTATGTAGACCAAGACGGGCGGAAAGCCCGCTGCGAAATAAAGCTTTACGTAAGTAAACCAAGCAAAGGAGCATTCCATGGGTCTGTGGGATATCGATAAGATTCCGTACGTCGGTCGCGAAAAGGGGCCGCAGGAGGGTCTTGCTTTCCATTACTACGACGCCGACAAGGTTGTTGCCGGCAAGAAGATGAAGGACTGGCTGCGCTTCGGCGTCGCATGGTGGCACACCTTCGACCAGGAGCTGGTCGACCCGTTCGGCACCGGCACCGCCCAGCGCCCGTGGTACGGCAAGTATTCCGATCCGGAGGACGAGGCTCTGGCCAAGGTCGACTACGCCTTCGAGTTCTTCCAGAAGCTCGGCGTCGAGTACTTCTGCTTCCATGATCGCGACATCGCTCCGGAAGGCGACACCCTGCGCGAGACCGACAAGAACCTGGACAAGGTCGTCGACAAGATCGAAGAGAACATGAAGTCCACCGGCATCAAGCTGCTGTGGAACACCTCCTCCCTGTTCACCAACCCGCGCTTCGTCTCCGGCGCCTCCACCTCCCCGTTCGCCGACATCTACGCGTACGCCGGCGGCCAGCTGAAGCACTCCCTGGAGATCGCCAAGCGCCTTGGTGCCGAGAACTATGTGTTCTGGGGCGGCCGTGAAGGCTACGAGAACCTGTGGAACACCCAGATGAAGCGCGAGCAGGAGCACATGGCCAAGTTCTTCCACATGTGCCATGACTACGCGAAGGAAATCGGCCTGGACGCCCAGTTCCTGATCGAGCCGAAGGCCAAGGAACCGACGATGTTCCAGTACGACTTCGATGCCGCCACCGCCATCAACTTCCTGCGCACCTATGATCTGATGGACGTCTTCAAGCTGAACCTGGAAGGCAACCACGCCAACCTGGCCGGCCACACCTACCAGCACGAGATCCGCACCGCCCGCGAGGCCGGCGTGCTCGGCTCCCTGGACGCCAACCAGGGCGACAAGCTCATCGGCTGGGATATGGATGAGTTCCCGACCGACCTGTACGAGACCTCCACCGTCATGTGGGAGGTCCTCGCCGAAGGCCAGATCGGCCCTCACGGCGGCCTGAACTTCGATGCCAAGCCGCGCCGCACCTCCTTCGCCGCCGAGGATCTGTTCCGCTCCCACATCGCAGGTATGGATGCATTCGCTGCAGGTCTCTTGGTCGCAGCCAAGATGCACGAGGACAAGGTCATCGAGAACCTGCAGGCCGAGCGCTACAGCTCCTTCGATTCCGGCATCGGCGCGACCGTCGAGAACGGCACCGCCTCCCTGGCTTCCCTCGAGGAGTACGCTCTGGATATCCCGCAGTCCAAGCTCATCGAGGCCACCAAGTCCGATCACCTCGAGTCCGTCAAGGCCACGATCAACAACTACATGATCGACGCCCTGGCCGAGGCGTGAGCCGAAAACTCACTAGGGTTTTAGGTAGCCTCGGGCGAAGTCCGAGACGGTAGTCGAGGGCGAGCAATGACTGGGCGCGCGTAGCGTTCCGGAATTGCAGGACCGAGGCATGGGCGCAGTAAGGAGTTTCCGTTAGGACTCCTGATTCATCGCTGGATCAAACAGTGGGGCTCGACTGTGACAGAGCCGGATGTGGTGTGCCGAAGCGTCGGTGTTCCGGCACACCACTCGCTTTTCTTTCCTTCCTCCTTCCTCAAATTTCCTTCGCACGCAAGTCGTTTGCCGGCTAGATCGCCGGTGAGCGGCTTGTTTGCGTTGCTAGACCAAGCGAAAATTTCGATTATTCGCAATGATGTGATGTATCCAAACGTTCCCGAATGAGGCGTACTTATGACCACAACGATTACCATCGCCAATCCCATTCTTCACGGAATGCATCCTGATCCGAGTTGGATTTGGGATGATGATCTTCGGCAAATCGTGCTTGTGACCTCCACCTTCGAACTGGTTCCAGGCTTGCCTATTTACGTTTCCAGGGATATGGCCCACTGGAAACACGTGTCGGATGCCATAGATGAGGAGTTGGCAAGACGTTTGCTCATTCCTTTCGTGGATGACTCGGGTGGCGTCTATGCGCCGACGCTGCGTAGGATTCGTGGCAAATACGTGATTGCCTGCACCATCGCTCGCATCAATGGACGCAAAGCCATCGCGGAAGGATGCTCCCAGGCCGAATTGGATGCGGCCCAGGCGGCGGAAGGCAACTTCGTTCTTGAGTCGGACTCGATCGACGGACCTTGGCGTGGGCCGTTCTGGATCGAGGGCGCCGAAGGCATCGATCCAGACATATTCGAGGACGGGGACGGCAATGTGTACTGGACCCAGACCCGTCCTGCGGTCAATCCGCAATGGGAAGGCCAGACCGAGGTCTGGACCCAACGCATTAATCCGGAGACTTGGACTTTTGTCGATGACGGTCTTCCTGCGGGATCGGGCAAGACGGTAATATGGCGCGGATACGGTATGGAATCGGTGTGGGCTGAGGCGCCGCATCTCTATCGCGTGGGTGATTATGTGTATCTGATGACCGCTGAGGGGGGCACCAGTTTCGAACATAGCGAAATGGCCATGCGCATCTATGCGCCGCATGGACTGCTTCGGGCGTTCGAAGCTTACGAACGGGAAGTATCCGAATTGGGTGAGTGCATTCCGCAGGTTCGTGACGGGGAACGCTGCTATCTTGGCACTGCAATCCGTGCCTTCCACGCGGATAAGAAGAATCCGATTCTCACCCACCGACATCTGGGTTTGTCGGAACCGCTGCAATGCGTGGGACATGCGGACCTGTTGCTTCATCCGGAACTGGGATGGTGGCTGGTGTGTCTCGGCGTGAGAGAGACACGGGGAAAGCATGACGGCGAATTATTGAGCTACTTGGGAAGGGAGAGCTTTGTCGCTCCGGTATCCTGGGAACATAATCCGGCCGATTGGAAGCTGGACGGCAACGGTGCATCATATACGCATGAGGGTGACCCCGGATGGCCAGTGACTTGCGCTGGTCTTGGCCGCTTGGCCGACGAGATCACGGTTACTACTGAAGACGATGGCATCACCATCGAGCCTAGGGTGAAATCCTCGCTCGCCGGTGACGTGGAACCTGCGCTGGTGGATGTGGCTGATGGCTCGACGAACGATGTGGTGGTGCGCGACGAGCGTGATGTCAGCTACCGCAGAATAGCGAAACTGCCGACGCTCATGCCGATTCCCATGTCCGGTTCTTTAGTGATCCGGCAGAATTCCACGCATTACGCGGTGTTTTCGATGCATGGCACGGATGTGCGCTACGAGACGGTGAATGGAGATGATTCGCAAGCCGGTTCCGTTGCCGCCCTGCGGGCTGATGGCACACGTCCGGCGGTGCTTTTCGATGACAACCGCTTGTTGGTCATCGTGGCTGAAGGGCTTGATCCGGCTGATTCCTCGGCTTTCGTGAGTCGAGGGCAGGTATTGCTCAGTATTGACGCTCGTTTCCTTAGCACCGAATGGGCCGGTGGATTCGTCGGTTGCATGGCTGGTTTCATGGCATAGAATCTGAGGAGTTTGAAAGGATGGTTCGTTACTGGTACTTCGGAGGACCATCCTTGGGACGGGTCGGAACCGGAAGGCTAGGGGCGTGTGGCGTTTCTTCCTCCGGTTGCACATGCGCGGTTTGTCTTGCTGGTCACCCTTCAAGTTGCTGTGTGCTGTTGCGTACCACTAGCGATGTCGGCATGATGATGTGCGGTTGGATCACGTCGTCGGTGGACAGCGCCTCGATCAGCATGCGTACGGCGGCCCTTGCCATGTCTTGGAGCGGCTGCCGTACGGTGGTCAGCGCCGGGCCAAGGAATGCGGCAGTCTGCACATCGTCGAATCCGACCACGGATAGATCCTCCGGAATACGTAACCCCAATTGCCTTGCCGCCTCGTAGACGCCCATGGCCTGCAGATCGCTGCCGGCGAAGATTGCGGTCGGACGATTTGGTCGTTTCAACAGGGAGATGGACTGTGCGTAACCGCCGGAAGTGGTGAAATCGCCTTCGGTGATAAGTTCGGGATCGGTTTCGATTCCATGTTCTGCAAGCGCTGATGTATATCCGTCCAGACGTGCTTTGGAACACATCATTTCCTCCGGTCCGGTGATGATGCCTATGCGGGTATGTCCGAGTGCGAGCAGATGCCTGGTGGCGATTACGCCTCCGGTCCAGTTGTCCGCTTGCACCGACAGCGTGTCTGGATCTGGATTACCGAATGGATCGAACAAGACGAAGGGAATACCTCTGGAATGCAGCTTGTTCCGTTCGATACGTGTCAGACTGGAGAAGACAAGAATGGCGCCATCTGTCTGCCGACGCAGCATGTTGTCAATCCAGGATGAGTCCGGGTGCTGGCGATTGCCGCCTTCGGTGGTGATGACGTTCAAATCATGCAACTTGGCTTCGCGAATGGCGCCACGGAGTACTTCAAGGGCCCAAACATTATCGAAATCTTGGAACACGATTTCGATAATTCGTTGGCTTTTCGTGCTTGTCGCTTTACGGGAATACCCATACCGTTTCAACACCGCGTTGATGGTTTGCCGCGTCTCTTCGGAAACGTCGGCTCTGCCGTTGAGCGCCTTGGATACGGTGGAAAGGGAATAACCGGTCTCTTTAGCTATGTCAGAGAGTCGTACCGTAGCTTTTTTGCCGTATTGCGCATGAGTCACTCCTTCTTCATTTTCATCATATCCGAAAATGCGAACGAAAGTTTCGGTTTACGTTTTTCGAAACTTTCGATATGTTGGCAATGCTTAAAAACGTTGTAAAATCAACGAAAAATAGTTAGTTTTCTGATTTTACAAAAAACTTGACTTTGTGTGATTTGTTTCGGTAGTCTGTAGGTACAGCGAAAACGGAATGGAAATTTTCGAAGGGAGTCAAAGGCTGATTCTCTGTCTGCCAGGGAGCTGCGGCAGCATTCGTTGCGGTCATGCTTCCCGATTCGGCCCATTCGAGAGAAATCGTTCCTGTCGTTGCCATCATTTTGTCGATGATGATTTGGTCAATAAGGAGAAGACAATGAAGTTCAAAACCATTGCAGCTGCCACTCTTGCGGTGGCGACCATGTTGGGCATGGGTGCCTGCGGCTCCAGCGCTGGTGCCAAAGACGATAAGACCATTACGTTCTGGCATAACGCAACAGCTGGTGACGGCAAGCAGTATTGAGAGGATATGGCCAAAGCGTTCGAGAAGAAGACCGGTGTCAAGGTCCAGATCCAAGCCATCCAAAACGAGGATTTCGAAGGCAAGCTGACCACCGCTATGCAGGATCCCGCCTCCGGCCCGGATGTGTACATGACCCTTGGTGGAGCCAAGACCAAGGACATGATTGACGCCGGACAGGGCATGGACCTCACTGATAAGATCAGTGACACCGTCAAGAAGCAGATGTCTTCTGCGCTGGAGTCCATGTCCTATGACGGCAAGGTCTATGGTGTTCCAGTCACTGTGCAGCCTGGTGGCATCTGGTATTCCAAGGATCTGTTCAAGCAGGCTGGCATCGATGCCGCGCCGACCACCTTCAGCGAGCTGAAGACCGATGTACAGAAGCTTCGCAGCGCTGGCATCGATCCGATCGCACTCGGCGGCAAGGATGCTTGGCCGGTCGGTCACTGGTACTACTGGTTGTCCATGCGCGAATGCTCTCCGAAGGCCTACGCCAAGGGCGTCAATGACAAGGACTTCTCCGACTCCTGCTGGACCAAGGCCGGAGATGATCTGAAGGATTTGTTGGATGCGAATGCTTTTAACGAAGGATTCCTCACCACGACGGCCCAGCAGGGCGCCAGCTCATCCGCAGGTCTGCTGGCCAATCATAAGGCTGCGATGGAGCTCATGGGCACATGGGAGCCTGGAGTTCTCAAGGACCTGACTCCGGACAAGAAGCCAATGGCTGACCTTGGCTTCTTCGCCTTCCCGACCGTGGACGGAGGAAAAGGCGAGGAAGGTGCTTTGATGGGCGCTGTGACCGGTTTCGCTGTCAATCCCGAGGCTCCGGACGCTGCTGTTGATTTCGTCAATTTCATGGCTGAGAAATCAAATCAGGAGAAATACGCCACTGCGTTCAGCACCATTCCGGCTTCCGCCGAAGCTTACGATGCGGTTACCGATGAAAATCTTAAGAGCATCATCGAAGCTATGAAAAAGTCCGATGGCATGCAGCTGTGGATGGATACCGCTCTCGGCGGAAATATTGGCAACGCTCTTAATTCCGGAGTGGTGAATCTGCTTTCCGGACAGGGGACTTCGGCTGACATCGTCAAGGCGATGAAGGACGCAGCGGCCAAGGGCTGACAGTGAACATGGCTGGTTGACGGCCAAAGGAGGGTGGATAGACAGATATTCATCCACCCTCCTTCCTATTCGAGAAACGTATCTGGTAGTGGAGAAAACCATGTCAAGTACAAGCAAAGACGCGGTGACGCTGCGCGCTAAGCGGTCCAAGAAACCGTCCGATGGCAAAATGCGTCGTAATGTTGAGATTTTCGTACTGTCCGCACCTGCGATTCTTCTGTTCGTCTGCTTTGTGATTCTGCCTATCGTCTTGGGTGCTTATTACGGCTTCTATCAGTGGAAGGGCTACGGACTTCCCTCCAAGACAGGTAAATTCGTTGGTCTCCAGAACTACATCACAGCGCTTAAGGATCCCGCGTTCCAGGCGGCAATTCTGCATACCTTCGAGGTCGTGATCGGCTCGTTGGTCATCCAGGCTCCGCTCGCCATCCTGTTCGCATTGCTGCTGAACCAGAAGTTCAAGGGGCGTGGTCTCATCCGCACCCTCATCTTCGTGCCGTATGTCGTTTCCGAGGTCATCGTCGGCACAGGATGGAGCCTGTTGCTACAGAAGAAGGGCGCCATCAATGAGATTCTGGCCAACTTCGGCATCAATGGTCCCGATTGGCTGGCCGACCCGAAGATCGCTATTTGGACGCTGCTGTTGCTGATCAGCTGGAAATACGTCGGTTTCGCCGTAATTCTGATGCTCGCCGGCATGCAATCCATTCCCGAGGAACTGTATGAAGCAGCCAAGGTGGATGGGGCGAGTTTCTGGCAGATGCAGAAAAGCATCACGTTGCCGTTGCTTGCTCCGACGTTGCGGATCTGGGTGTTCCTTTCCATGATTGGCTCTCTGCAGCTTTTCGATCTGGTCTATATCGTGTGGGGCAAGTATGTGTCGACCACCGCTGGTGTGTCCACCATGGCCACCTACATGGTGCGTGAAGGTCGTGGAGCCGGCAACTATGGCTATGGTTCCGCCGTTGCTCTGATCATCTTCGTGATCTCTTTGATCATCGCACTCGTCTATCAGAAGTTCGTGCTGAACCGTGACTTGGACGGTGCTGTTACTGAACAGAAAGAAGCCAAGAAGCGTGCCAGGAAGCGCGCAAAGGAAGCGCAGCATCGTGAGGTTGCTGCCCTGGCAAGTGAGGTGAAGTGATGACTGCCGCAACAATCGCAGGACATTCCAACAAAAGCGAGTACAGCAAGAAGAATGGTTACCGTAAGTCGTCCAAGACGCCATGGGGCAACCCAATCGTCTACTTCTTCTCCCTGGTGCTTGTGGCCATCTGCATCACTCCGGTGTTGTACATTATCTTCGGTGGTTTCCGTACCAATTCGCAGATCACCAACCATCCGTCCGGGATGCCGAACCCATGGGTCCCCGACAACTACAAGACGGTCTTCGAAAGTGATATTTTCTGGACGGAACTGAAGAATTCTACCATCGTGGGTATCGCCACCATGGTAGGCGTCGTGGTGCTTAGCATCATGGTGAGCTTTGTCATCGCCCGATACAAATTCCGCTATGCGCCGCTTATGTACGCGTTGTTCTCTGCTGGTCTCATGTTCCCGATGACCGTTGGCATTACACCTTTGTATCTGCTGATTCGCAATCTGGGTCTGGCCAACTCCCTGTGGGGTCTGATCCTTCCGCAAATTGCCTTCGGACTTCCTCAGACCATCATCATCTTGGTGCCGTTCCTACAGTCGATTCCTAATGAGCTTGAGGAGGCCTGTCTTCTCGATGGATGCTCCCGCCTTGGCTTCTTCTGGCGCATGGTCATTCCGCTGTCCATGCCTGGCGTGGCCACCACTGGAATCCTTACCTTCGTGGGAAGCTGGAATGCCTACATGCTGCCGCTGTTCGTGCTCAGTGATTCCAACAAGTACACATTGCCGCTTGGCGTACAGATGTTCAGCTCTGAACACTCCGTTGACACCGCACAGGTGTTGGCCTTCACCTCTCTGGCTATGATTCCGGCCCTGATCTGTTTCACCATCTTCCAGAAGAAGATCGTCGGCGGCCTGACAGGTGCGGTCAAGGGCTGACGGAATGTGACAACCCACGCCCGGAAGATGTTCCTTTCCGTCTTCCGGGCTTCATCTCTTATGCAAGAGGTACATTATGAAGATTTCCAACCCGGTGCTCACCGGTTTTCATGCCGATCCTTCAATGATTCGCGTCGGTGACACTTATTACATTGCCAATTCCACTTTCGAATGGTTCCCAGGCGTTCGCCTGCATGAGTCCAAGGACCTGGTGCATTGGAACATTCTTCCAAGCCCGTTGAGCCGGTCCAGCCAGCTTGATATGAGAGGAAACCCCTCTTCGGGAGGCATCTGGGCTCCTGACCTAAGCTATGCGGATGGCAGGTTCTGGCTGATCTACACTGATGTCAAGGTGGTCAATGGTGCATTCAAGGATTGCACTAATTATTTGGTCACCGCCGAGGACATCCACGGGCCATGGAGCGAGCCGGTTCGCATCAACGGGGTCGGTTTTGACGCCAGCCTGTTCCATGACGACGACGGCCGCAAATACTTGGTGCAGCAGACATGGGATTTCCGTGAATACCACCACCAGTTCGACGGTATCACATTGACGGAATTCGACGTCGACACCATGAAGCTCAAGCCAGAAACGGCCCGCACCATCTGGGATGGCACCTCGGTGAAGATCACCGAAGGTCCCCACCTATACAAGAAGGATGGTTGGTACTACCTGTTTGCCGCAGAAGGCGGCACGGTGTATGAGCATCAGGAATCTGTGGCGCGTTCCCGTACCCTTGACGAATGCTCCTTCGAAGTTATGCCGAATGGCCCGTTCATCGGTAACTTCGACACTCCTGACACCTATTTGCAGAAGCAGGGCCATGGAGCGTTGGTGGACACCCCGTCCGGCGAGTGGTATTACGCCTCCCTATGCGGTCGTCCGTGGCGTCATGATACCGAACCGGCCCATGGCACCCGCGGATGGTGCACACTCGGACGCGAGACCTCCATCCAGAAAGTCGAATGGGATGAGGACGGTTGGCCGCGCGTGGTCGGAGGCCATGGCGGACAGCGTTACGTCGACGCTCCGAAAGACGCCATCGAGACCGTTGCCCCAGCGACGCGCGACGAGCGCGACGAGTTCGAATCCGACGAACTCGGATTGAATTGGAACACCCTGCGCGTCCCGTTCACCGACGCCATGGGCACGGTGGGCGGTGGCAAACTGGCATTGCGTGGTCAGGGCTCGCTGTGCAACCTGTTTGACCTGTCCCTTGTGGCTCGTCGCTGGCAGGCATTCGATTTCGACGCTGAGACCAAGGTGCGTTTCGATCCGAAGAACTACATGCAGATGGCAGGCCTGACCAACTATTACGATGACCTGTGCTGGTCATGGGCGTTCGTCACTTGGGATGAGAAACGACATGCAAGGGTCATCGAAGTGGCTCAGAACGATTTCAACCAATACACGTCGTTCCTCAAGGATGACGCCATCGTGGTGCCCGAAGACGCCGAAGCGGTATGGCTGCGCACCAAGGTCCGCACGGAATACTATTCCTACGAATATTCCTTCGACGGTGAGCGCTTCACCGAGATTCCGGTGAAGCTCGATGCGAAGATTCTGTCCGATGACTATGTGAACCAGCGCTATGGCGGCTTCTTCACCGGCGCGTTCGTGGGTCTCGCCTGTGTTGATCTGTCTGGCTATGACGCGAAAGCCGAATTCGACTATTTCGATTATCGGGAGCTTCCCGACAACCGGTAGTCGATGCCGACGGGCGGCGATTCGCCGCATTCCTGCCGCCCGTCGGTTATTTGGTGAAATGAACGCAGACTCAATGGGGAGAATGCTGAGATGACTTTGCGATTGCCGAAACTACTTGACGACGGCTGCGTGCTGCAAGCCGGTGTGGACATGCATATTTGGGGCACCGGCGATCCCGGACGCATCGTATTGACACGGCTTGCTGACGAGCGGCATATGGTGCAGGTGAAAGACGACGGAACTTGGAACGCGCCGTATGGTCCGATCGAAGCTGGAGGGCCGTACGAGCTGACCATATGCTACGAGGACGGAGCGGAGCGTATCTCACGGCAGTGCTATGCGGGAGAGGTGTTCCTGTGCTCCGGGCAGTCGAATATGGAACTGCCTATGGCTTGGGTGCGCGCCGACTATCCACAGGAGTGGGACCGTGATCCCGATCCATTGCTGCGGCAGTACAAAGTGATTCCCGATTACGATTTCAAAGGTCCTCGCGACGATCACGACCGTGCGTTCTGGCAGGGCTGCGATGCGGATACGCTTGATGATTTCTCAGCGCTCGCATATTTTTTCGGTCGCAGGATCCGCCAGTGGCTCGGTGTGCCCGTTGGTCTGTTGAACATTTCATTGGGCGGCTCTCCGATCGAATCCTGGATGGACATTGACACATTACGAGCGTTCCCCGAAGCGCTCGCCAGTCTTGAACCGTACCTTGGCGATGGTGTGGCGTCGAAAAGAAGCCTCGATTCCGTTGCCGAGCGGGACCGGTGGTACCAGGCGCTTGGATACGAGGCTGTGGCCGATGCCCACCATGAATGGCTGCCATTGATCGCGTGGGACTGTCCGGAATCCAAGAACATCGAGCCGCGTGACGTGGCATGGCATGACATACGCCTGCCTGGATGGTACAAGGATCGCGGACTTGCCGGTTTCCGCGGCGAGATTACCATGAGAAAAACCGTGTTCCTGCCTCCGTCGGATGCGGGGAAGCCCGCCCTACTGCGTCTGGGCACCATGAATGATGCCGACCATACGTGGGTCAACGGTGTGTTGGTCGGTGGGCGAAGCAATGTGTATGAGCCGCGGGACTATCCGGTCGCAGCCGGCGTGCTGCGCGCCGGCGCGAACGAAATCCGCATGCGTCTGGTCGTTGAACGGCCCGGCGGCCGTGTGACGCCCGGCAAACGGATGACACTGACCATCGGAGACGATATCTTCGACCTGTCCGGCATTTGGCAGTATGCCGTGACCGCCGAAGCCGACCGCGATTGCCCATTCGAGGATTTCGTCAGATGGAAGCCGACCGGCCTGTACAACGCCATGCTCGCCCCGTGTTTTCCATATGCGGTGCGGGCTGTGCTGTGGTATCAGGGCGAATCGAATACCGGCGACTACGCCATGCGTTATGGCGATGAGCTGAAAGCCATGATTGAATTGTGGCGTGGCAAGTGGCATCAGCCGGATATGCCATTCCTGATCGTCCAGCTTCCGAAATTCGGCATCGACGCCATCGAGGATGGTGGTTGGCCGCTTATTCGAGAACAGGAATGGAGAGTGGCGGACGAACTTGAACACGTGGCTGCGGTGGTGACGCTTGATGCCGGTGAAAGCAATGATTTGCATCCTCATGATAAGAAAACCATCGCGGATCGTGCATTCAATGTCGCGATGGATTTTGTGTATGGCCAGCAGGCTCAGCCTCAGCCGGTTGTTGAAACCGCAGAGGCGGACGATGGATTGTTGAGGATGCACTGCGTGTGGCGGAATTCCATGGGCGAACAGATGCAATCGCAGAATCGCCATCTGATGACGTTGGATGGTGACGTTCCGCGAGAAATTGATTTCCTGTGGCACGACTGCGCCACTTCGGTGCGGGCTGAGGCATGGCTGGATGGTTGCGATATTGTGGCGCGCATACCGTCGCGCATGCCGGACGAGGTGCGGTATGCGTGGAGCAACAGCCCGGAATCCGGTCTCATCTGCGACGGGGACGGTGTTCTGCTTCCGCCGTTTCATCTGCCGTTGCCCATGGTTGATTAGGAGCAGTCATGCGCAGACAAGTCATGATTCGTCAAGGATGTGTCGACGGATTCTCCGATGCGGATCCTGTGATCACCGTGTTTCGGGGCATTCCATATGCCAAGCCGCCTGTTGATGAGTTACGCTGGCGTGAGCCACAACCTGCTGAAGCGTGGGATGGCGTGCTCGAAGCCGGTGATTTCGCGCCGATGCCGATGCAGCCGCTGCCCGGCTCGGATGAGTTCTACGGCAGGGAATGGCAGATTGACGCTGACACTCCGATGGCTGAGGATTGTCTGTATCTGAATATCTGGACGCCGGCCTTGCGTGGATGCGGCAGTGGTTCCGAGATTCGTACGGATTCCCGTTGCGATGGGCATGGGCTGCCTGTGATGGTATGGCTTTACGGTGGAGCGTTTCAGACTGGATCTACCTGTGAGAAGGAGTTCAATGGAGAGCAGCTGGCCCGTCAGGGCGTGGTGGTGGTCTCCATTGCTTATCGGTTGAATGTGTTTGGTTTTTTCGCGCATGCCATGTTGGAAAAGGAAGCGGTTGATGGACGGCCTTGTGCGAATTTCGGATTTCTTGACCAGCGGATGGGCATTCAGTGGGTAAAGGACAATATTGCCTTGTTTGGTGGCGATCCTGCGAACATTACCGTGTTCGGCCAGTCCGCAGGGGCCGCAAGCGCGTTGGCGCAAAGTGTCTCGCCGATGAACGATGGTCTGTTCCAACGCGTCATCATGCAGTCTGGAGGTGGAACTGGTCTGTTCAATCGCCATCTGTGGTCTCTTGAGGATGCGCAGCGAAATGGAGCGCGTTTTTTGAAGTATCTGGAAGTTGAATCGATTGCCGAGGCGCGTTCTGTTCCTGCGACTGATCTGCTGGAGGCGGCGGTGACTTTTCCTGCTTGCGATTGGTCTGGGCAGGGTGATGATGTCGTATGGGCTCCGATGACTAATTGGATTCCCTGCGTCGATGGGACATTCCTTGTCGAGCAATACCGTGATGCGCTTATTGCGGGACATCGCGTTCCGTGTGATTTGTTGGTGGGGAACACGACCGGCGAGTTCATGGTTCCGGGCCCTGATGGCACTCCGTATCCGGAGGGTGAGTGCGGCAATCTGGATATGATCGATGCATGGGTGTCAGGCGGCGGCTCGGAACCATACAGGTATCGATTCGATGTGGATATGCCGGGGGATGATGCCGGTGCGTTTCATTCGTCCGATTTATGGTTTTCGTTCGGGACGCTCCCTGCGAGCTGGCGGCCGTTTCGAGGCTGGCATTACGATTTGTCCCATGCGATGAATCGATATTGGGTGAATTTCGCGGCGACAGGTGATCCGAACGGTTCCGGATTGCCTGAGTGGACGGCATGCGGACCTGATGGCCAACGATATATGCTGTTCGGTGGATGCCACGATACGCCGGGTAACGTTTCATGCGTCATGGTCAAGTAAGTGAATATAGTATGGTGTGAGCGTTCACTATAGTGCGGTGGAATGTGATGAAGGAGACGGATATGACGCAGGAGACGGAAGCGCTGATCGCGTCCGACGAGGATCTGACCAAACTGTTCGCCGGCAAGCCGACGCAGTACCGCAAATCGAAGTCGCTGCCGAAATTCACGGGCGAGGCCATGCGCGCCTGCGCGAAGATCAACCGCATCTTCTTCGATGATCCGGACGAGGCGTACCGTTTGTTTCACGAGCTGGTCCCGGACGCGGGGGAGGGCGTGCAGTTCACGCCGCCGTTCAATGTCGACTACGGCATCGGATTGACCATTGGCCGCGGCACGTTCCTCAACAAGGATTTCATGGTGTGCGGCGGCGGATATGTGACGCTCGGTGAGGATTGTCTGATCGGTCCGCGCTGCACCATCGCCACACCCAACCATGCCAAGGACGCTGCCACCCGCCTGGCGGGCTGGGAGCATGCCAGTGCCGTGACCATCGGTGATAACGTGTGGTTCGGCGCCAATGTGACGGTCACGCCGGGGGTGACCATCGGGTCGAATTCCATCATCGGCGCCGGGTCCGTGGTGACACGTGACATTCCGGAGAACGTCATAGCCGTGGGCAATCCAGCGCATGTGATTCGTGAGATTCCCGAACATGACCCTGCCTTCGCCGATGTGGAAGGTTTGCTGTAGTTTTGCAAACGTTTCATAGGGTGTGTTGACGGCAAATCGATTTCTCCAGCCATGCGATGCAGGTGAGCGCGTAAAGCCTTATACGGAAGCTGTCGTTCATATTGTCGTTTCTATGAGTATGGTTCATGAATCAGCATAGGGCCGGGAAGCCCCATTGTTGGGAAGCTTCCCGGCCCTATGCCTGAATTCCTGCGGTGATGGATCAGCCGCGGGCCTTGGCGTAGGCTTCGTATACGGCTTCGGTCGGTTCGCCGGTCTCCACGCCGTCGATGGTGAGTTGCCATGCCGGAGGCTCGGTTTCGCCGGACAGCACCCAGGCGGCCTGGCGGGCCGCGCCGATGGCCACGTATTCGTCGGTGGCGGGTCGGGTCACGTCCATGCCCAGAATGCTTGGTGCCAGCGTGCGGATAGCTTCGGACTTCGCGCCGCCGCCGATGAGCAGAATGCGCGTGATGCTTGCGCCCAGGGATCGGATGAGCTCCAGGCAGTCGCGCTGGGAGCACAGCAGTCCTTCGACGAAGGCGCGGGCCAGGTTCTCGCGTGTGGTGTTGGCCAGAGTCATGCCGGAGAAGGTGGCGGTGGCATTCGGGCGGTTCGGCGTGCGTTCGCCGTCGAAATACGGCACCAGGGTGATGCCGCCGGCTCCCGGCTTCGAGGCGAAGGCCAGCTTGGCCAGTTCGTCGTAATCCACGCCGAGGGCGGCGCGGCCGGCGTCGAGGATGCGCGAACCGTTGATGGTGCAGGCCAGCGGCAGGTAGTGCCCGGTGCAGTCGGCGAAGCCGGATACGGCGCCGGTCAGGTCGTAGGTTGGGTTCTCGGAGATGGCTGCGGCCACGCCGGAGGTGCCCAGGGAAATGGACACGTCGCCGACGGCCATGCCCAGTCCCAGCGATGCCATGGCGTTGTCGCCGCCGCCGGGGGCGAGCAGGCAGCCGCCTTCGACGTTCTTGCCGGCGATGGCCGGATCGGCCTTGACGGGGGCGGCGTCGCGCGGCCCCAGCACGGTGGGCAGCACGATGGCCTCGGCGTGCGATTGCGCGGCTTCGGCGCCTTCCGCGGCCTCGAGCACCATGGCGATCAGGTCGCGGCGGTATTCGTTCGACGCGGCATCGTAGTAGATGGTGCCGGAGGCGTCGGAGCGGTCGGTGAACAGGGCTTCAAGATGGGCGTCCTCGCCTTCGGTGACCGGGCCGTAACCGGCGATGCGCCAGCTCAGCCAGTCGTGAGGTAGGCAGATGGCGGCGATTTTCTTGGCGTTTTCGGGCTCGTTCTCGGCCACCCATGCCACCTTGGTCAGCGTGTAGGAGGCGACGGGGGAGGAGCCTACGGCCTTGACCCAACGCTGCTTGCCTCGGGCGATTGGGTCTTCCGGCTCGCCGTTTTGTGCGGGCGCTGCGCCGAGCTTTTCGATCAGAGCCGCAGCCTGGGGCGCCGAACTGGTGTCGTTCCACAGCATCGCATCGCGGATGACGTTGCCTTGCTTGTCGAGGATCACCATGCCGTGCTGCTGGCCGCCGACGGCCAGCGCGGATACGTCGTCCAGGCCGCCGGCCTGCTCGGCGGCCTCTTGGAATGCGCTCCACCAGTATGAGGGGTCGACGGATGTGCCGTTCGGGTGTTTGGCCTGCCCGAAGCGGACGAGCTCGCCGGTTTCGGCGTCCGTCACGCGTACCTTGCAGGACTGCGTCGATGTGTCGACGCCTGCAACCAGAGTCCTTGCCATGGTTTGTGTTGCCTCCTTGCATGTGCCGTTCGCCGGTGGCGCACGGTTAATAGTTAGATGAATAAACTATACTATAGTAGTGTAGCACCAGGAAAGGCTCCGGAACATCGGTTCGGGGAATTCATGCTGATGCGGCAACACGGCAAACAGGGCAGGGACGGGAACGGCTATGGCATCTCTTCGCAGGATCAATCAGGACGATCTGCGCAATCACAATCTTTCGGTGGTGATCGACACGCTACTGCGTGCCTCCGGGCCGATGAGCCGAGCGGATCTTGCCAAGGAGACCGGGCTGACCAAGGCGACGATGTCGTTGCTGGTGTCGCTGCTGATCGATGCGGGCGTCGTCAAGGAGGGTGAGCCGCAGAACTCGGCCAGCTATGGGCGCCCGTCCACGCCGTTGATGCTGGGAGGCGGCAAGGTGTGCGGCATCGGCATGCAGGTCAACACCGACGGCTATGGATGCATGGCTTTGGACATCAACCACGACATACTCAGGCACGAATGGGTGGATGCCGACATGAGCGGCGTCGAGCCGGACGTCGTATTCGGCAAGCTTGACGCCATGGCCAAGGCGATGGCTGAGGATCTGGAATCGAAACGATGCATCATCGCGGGCGTCTCGTGTGCGCTGCCGGGCTTGGTCACCTCCGACAAGAGGCTGCTCATGGCCCGCAATCTCGGTTGGGAGAATGTCGATCTGACCACGTTCGACGTTATGCGAGGGTATGACGTTACCCCGTGCAATGAGGCGAAGCTGGCCGCCATCGCGCAGATTCCGGGATATGCCTGTGCGCGTGCGGACGTGTTCGATGGCGTGGATTGCGCCGACTCTTTCCTGTATCTGTCGTGCGATATCGGCATCGGCGGCGCGATCGTCCGTGACGGTGAGATCGTGTCGGGAAGCCACGGTTTCGCCGGTGAGATCGGTCACGTGTCGGTGTCTTTAGACGGTCCGCTGTGCGGATGCGGACGACGCGGATGTTTGGAAACGTATGCTGGCCGTCGCGCGCTGGTCGAGGCTTCCGGAGTGGCCGAAAAGAATGCGGCTTCGAGCGGTGAGGCACTGGAGCGTCTGTTGGACGCATGGCATTCCCATGATGTGCGGACCGTGGAGGCCGTCGGACGGGCCATCGACGCGCTGGCCTCGGCCATCGGCTCCGCACTGAATCTGGCCGATGTCGATACCGTGCTGCTGGGCGGTTGGTGGACCGATTTCGGGCCGTTCTTCTACGAAACGCTCGAAAACCGTTTGGAATCGCAGGTCTTGGGGGCGTCGGACATGCAGGTGAGCGTGTCCATCCCGTTGGTGGCCGACCATCCGGCGTTGTACGGTGCCGCGGAAGTCGGCTTGCGCAAATTCATCGACAATCCGCTGACGTTCATCACCGACAAAGCATGATTCCTGAGCGCCGCCGCAACGTCACTCGTGCGCATTGACATATTGCGGATTCTCCACTTTGCCCGTTCCGCCATACCGTTTGAAGCCCCACAGCAGAATGAGGGATTTCGCATACGCCACCCAGGCGATGCCGAAGAGGATGGCGAGAACGCGTATGAACGGTACGAAATATGACAGGCCGGCCGCGAGTACGTCGATGACGACGAGGACGAGCGAGCAGGGGAAGGCTCGCCAGGGGAACATCGCCGATAGCGAGAAGAGCCTGCCGGTGGTGTTGGCGAAGCGTGCCTGCAACGGTGCGACGTATTCGGCGAACAGCGCCACGACCACGGCGGCGATGACCAGAAGGATCAGCGGTATGTAGGAGGTGTTGGTATCCCACGCCTTCCAGAACGACAGGCCGAAGAGGATGGCGACGGCGAGGATGGCGACGAGCACCCAGGCCGCAAGTCCCTGTTTGAACTCGCGTTTGAAGCGGGTGAGATATTCCTTGACGAGGCGGATGTCGTCATGCTCGTCATAGGCGAACATTGTGGAATACAATGCCGCGCGTGCCGGGCCGATGGTGACGTTTGGGATCAGCGTGATGAGGTAGACCAGATTAAGCCCGACGAAACGCAGCAGGGTGTCCATGAAACGCCAGAAGGGCGCGTTGATGTTGAACCGCATGAATCCTCCTCGATGATGTGTTCGGCTATTGCCGATAGTACTGTGCCGTATTGTGCGACACGCCCTATTTATAAGATTATAAATAGCTCTCCAAGAGCACTTAGTTTGTTGGAATAACAATACTTTAGCGCCGATGCGGCAAGGGTTTTGCGGCCACTGCCGTCGCTGCAGGAAGCCGCTGAAATGGACGGCGCCGGCACGCTGACCGTGTTCACCCGCATCATCCTGCCGATGTGCACGCCGATTCTGGCGACCGTGGGCATCTTCTCGGCCGTGAACCAGTGGAACTCTTTCCAGGACACCCTGATCTACATGACCGATTCGAAGCTCTACTCGCTGCAGTACCTGCTGTACACCTACATCAACCAGGCGTCCGCACTGGCGAATGCGGCCAAGGCGAATTCGGCGAATGTCGCCGCTCTGGCAAGCGCCGCGACGCCGACCTCGATCCGTATGACGGTTTCCGTCATCGTGGTGCTGCCGATCATGTTCACCTACCCGTTCTTCCAGCGCTTCTTCGTCAAGGGCATGATGCTGGGCGCGGTTAAAGGCTGATTAACAACACAACGATTCTTTTCCCCATAATTGAATATCAGAAGAAGGAATACAAGGAGGTTTCCGCATAGAACTGAAGAAAATCACCACCCGCGCGATTGCGGCTGGCGTTGCGGCTGCTACGCTGCTGTCGCTCGCGGCCTGCGGCAGCGGCAGCAACAGTGCCGACACCAAGGACGACGGTTCCGAAATGACCGTCGAGGTCTTCGACTCGCTGGCCAGCAGCCAGGGTCTGCAAAAGAGCGGCTGGTTCGCCAAGATCGTCAAAGACAAGTTCAACATCAAGCTGAACATCATCGCGCCGAACGTGTCCGGCGGCGATACCGTGTTCGATACTCGCTCCGCTTCCGGCAACCTTGGCGATCTGGTGATTGTCGGTACCGGCAACGGGCGTCTGAACAAGCTGGTCAAGGCCAAGCTCATCGAAGACATGACCCCGTACTACTCCAGCATGAAGAATGTCAAGAAGTACGATTCCGCGGTCAAGTCCATCGCCAAGCAGGCCGGCAAGGATGGCGTGTGGGGTGTTCCTCAGGGTGTCTCCTCCCAGTCTCCGACCGACCCGAGCGAAGGCAACGAGTCGGCTGCCGCACCGTACATCCGCTGGGATATCTACAAGGAGATCGGCTACCCGCAGATCAAGGATCTCGACGGTCTGCTCAATGTGCTTAAGCAGATGCAGGACAGGGCTCGCCAGGATACCGGCAAGGACGACATCTACGCCATGTCACTGTTCAAGGATCGGGACGGCGATATGATGCAGAACGCCGCATCCATCTGCAGCTGGTTCGGCTACACCAACCAGGGTTCCGTGTTCATCTCCGCCGACGGTAAGGACGTGCAGCCCGCCACCAAGGAGGGCGGCATCTACCAGCAGGCCCTGGAGTTCCTGAACAAGGCCGAATCCATGGGGCTGGTCGATCCTGATTCCACCACCCAGGACTGGGATACCATGCGGACCAAGGTCACCAACGGCAAGACCATGCTGTCCATCTGGAGCTGGCTGGGCAAGCCGCGTATGAACTCCGACGAGAACAAGGCCAAAGGCGTCGGCTTCATGCTGGCTCCGCTTGAGAACATGAAGGTCTATTCCGACGGCTTCCAGCCTGACGGTGATGGCGCCACCATCGTGGCCATCGGCTCCAAGGCCAAGAACAAGGCCCGTCTGGCCAAGTTCATCGACTGGATGTATTCTCCGGAAGGCATCTACGCCTCTTCCTCCAACTCCGGTGGCGCCGCCTGCCCGAAGGATCTGGGCTGCTTCACCACCGACAAGGACGGCAAGAACCCGACCCTGACCAAGTTCGGCCAGCAGGCCATGACCGGCGACCACGCCAACCTGAAGGTCTCCGCCAAGCTTGGCGGCTCCAGCTACGATGACGGCTACTCTAAGCTGAACTTCAAGGCCGTGTCTCAGAACGACATCGACCCGAACACCGGCGAGGCCTACAACCCGCTGCTGTGGAAGTCCAACCAGGATGAGACCGAGCTGTTCAAGGATTGGTCCGCCCACATGGAGAACGCCACCAACGACATCGACTATCTGCAGAAGGCAGGCAAGCTCTCCATCGCAGCCGGTGCGTCCTACACCACTCCACAGGAGGATTCCACGGTTTCCGCCACCCGCAGCTCCGTCAAGTCCGAAACGGTGAACGCCTCCTGGCAGGCCATCACCGCTGCGGGCAAGTTCGAGAAGACCCTTGACGAAGCCCGCACCAAGATCGACAACCTCGGCTACAAGGAAGTCCTCAAGGTCGACCAGCAGAATGCCAAGGACCTGATCCAGGCCCGCAAGGACATCGTCAAGCAGGCCAAGTAATTCCTGGCGTTCCGGCTGGAGCGTTTTCGCTTCGGCCGGAACGCCTCGCCTAATCACATAACCAACAAGGGGCGTCGGACTCTTCGAACCGGGCCGACGCCCCGCAACTCTTCCGGTTCCGTATATTCCGACGGACGTCGTCGTCTCCTTCTTGCCTGTCGGAACTTTTCCGCTTTTTCCATGTCCACTTTCCTCCATGCTTTCGTGAGGAGCGCGTTCGATGATGAATCTCCACACCGTCGAATCGCAATGAAACGAAAGAAAAACGCATGACCGTAATTACTGAAGCCAACAAAACCAAAGCCAGGGAACTGACGGCGCAACTCACGCTGGACGAGAAAATCGCCATTGTGCACGCCGCAGGCCTGTTCCGCAACGGCAACGCCGAACGACTGGGCATTCCGCCGCTCAGGATGGATGATGGTCCGATGGGCGTGCGCGCCGAACTGCATAACGACAATTGGGCGCCGCTGTACAACACCCGTGACTATGTGACCTACCTGCCGTCCGGCTCGGCGGTCGCCTCCACATGGAACCCCGACCTGGCCCGCATGACCGGTGAAGTATTGGGGGAGGAAGCCCGAGGCCGAGGCAAGGACGTGATTCTCGGCCCTTCCATCAACATCAAACGCAGTCCGTTGTGCGGACGCAATTTCGAATACATGAGCGAGGATCCGGTCCTGACCGCCGCGCAAGGTGTGGCCTACATCCAAGGCGTGCAGGAATCCGACGTGGCCGCCTGCGCGAAACATTACGCGGTCAACAGCCAGGAAACCGACCGATTGGACGTTGACGAGACCGTAAGCGAGCGGGCATTACGCGAAATCTACCTGCCGGCCTTCGAAGCGGCGGTACAAGACGGCGGCGTGCTCTCCGTCATGGGCGCCTACAATCTCGTCAACGGCACCAAATGCTGCGAACACAAGCAGCTGCTCGACGACATCCTGCGCGACGAATACGGTTTCGACGGTTTCGTCGTTTCCGACTGGAGCGCGGTGCGCGACACCAAAGCCAGCGCCGAAGTCGGCATGGATATCGAACTGTCCGTCACGCCGAATTTCGACGATTACTACTTCGCCAACCCGCTGAAGAAAGCCGTGGAAGACGGCGACGTCAAGGAAAGCGACGTCGACGGGAAAGTCGAACGCGTGATCGCCGTCATGGACGCGCTGCACATGCTCGGCGACGCGCACGCAAGCCGCAAACCAGGCCGTTACGCGACGCTCGACCACGCGGCGAAGGCATTGGACATCGCCCGCGAATCCATCGTGCTGCTGAAAAACGACGCGCACCTGCTGCCGCTCGACGAACGCAACATGACCCGTCTGCTGGTCATCGGTGCCAACGCCGACCGCATCCACTCCAACGGCGGCGGCTCGGCCGTCATCAAAGCGCTGCACGAAGTATCCCCGCTGCTCGGCCTCAACGGCGAGCTCGGCGGCAACGTCGAAATCGAATACGCGCTCGGCTACGACGCCAAACAGATCAACCAGGACGAAAGCTGGCAGGAGGAAAGCCTTGAGAATTCCAAGGGTTCCGATGCCAAAGACGTGAATCGCGCGCGCGAACTGCGTGACGAGGCCGTGGCAAAAGCCCGCGCATACGCGGCCGCCGGAGATCCGGTGGTCTTCATCGGCGGACTCGACCACGAACATGATCTGGAAGGCCGCGACCGCACCGACATGCGCCTGCCGTAGGGCCAGGACGAGCTCATCGAAGCGCTCAACAAGGCGTGGTGCGCCAATTTCTGGAGCCACACCATCTACGATTGGGGCGACGTGGTGCCCGCCCGTCGGCTACGGCGACGGCATCAGCGACGCCAAATGCGTGGTGTCCGGGCTGCAGATGGACTATCGCCGCTTCCAAAGCCAGGCGCAGTTGGCCTGCTATACGAACGAGCGCGACGCGATCCGCGAATACGACGCGACCACGCCGATCACCACGAACCTCATGGGCACGTTCAAGGATCTCGACTACTTCGAGTGGGCCAAGGAGATGGACGTGGTCAGCTGGGACAACTATCCGGGCATGGACACCCCGCCGAGCTTCACCGCCATGTGCCACGACCTGATGCGCGGCATCGGCGGCAACAAGCCGTTCATGCTGATGGAGCAGACCCCGAACCAGCAGAACTGGTTCCCGTTCTGCAAGGTCAAGCAGCCGGGGGAAGTGCGTAAGCTCAGCTGGCAGGCCGTGGCCCATGGCGCCGACACCGTGCGGTTCTTCCAGATGAAGCAGTCCCTTGGCGGCTGCGAGCGATTCCATGGCGCGGTCATCGCGCATGACGGCACCGAGGAGTCCCGCGTGTTCAAGGAGACCGCGGCCTTGGGTGAGGAACTGGACCGCATCGGCAGGCGGATCATGGGCTCGCGCATCGAATCCCGTGTAGCCATCATGTTCGACTGGCAGAGCTACTGGTCGCTTGAAGGCTGTGTCGGCCCGACCACCGGCTTCAACTATCCCAATGAGGTTCATCGCTTCTACCGTGCGTTGTGGCGTCGCAATGTGCCGGTGGATATGATCGCCAGCACCACGCCTCTTGCGCGGCTCAGCCAGTATGATCTGGCCATCGCCCCGGCGCTGATCACCGTGTTGCCTGGTGTGGCTGAAACGTTGGAAGCCTATGTGGCGGATGGTGGCACCTTCATCACCGGCTATATGGCCGGCATCCATGATGAGCATGATCTGGTGGTGCCAGGCGGCTACCCGGGCAAGCTGCGCAGGCTTATGGGCGTATGGGTCGAAGAGATCGATGCGCTTGCGCCGGGCGAAACCATCGAAGTGCATGGCGGCACGGTTGATGCCAAGGGCGAGATTGTGGCGAGCATTATTCATCGCGAAGGTGCCGAGCGTCTTGCTACGTACGGCGGCGACGAATTCTATGCTGGGCATTCCGCGCTCACCGTCAATGCGTATGGCAAGGGCAAAGCCTATTTTGTGGGCACTCCGTTGGACGAGACCGGCATGAGCGCGTTCATGGCTCCGATCATCAAGGAGCTGGATCTGAAGTCGCTTGATACCCCGGAGGATGTCAGCCTGTCCGTGCGCTATGGCGATGGCGGCACCCGCTACGCGTTCCTCGTCAACAACAGCGCCGCCGACAAGCGTCTGTGCCTCAGCGAACTCAACGGTGGCACGGAGCTGCTGACCGGCACCGTCATCAACGATCTGATCGAGCTTAAGCCGTATGGCGTGGATGTGATTGCGTTGCGGTGATCGCAATGCTGTAGACCACGTTAGACGGAGCGGAACGACTCCACTCGACGAAGCCGAATATGAAGAAGGCCGATGCCCTTGATGGATATCGGCCTTCTTCGTCAGGAACCGGTGGTATGGCGCCGTTCCGCGTTCATCGGGTGGCTGCGATCACACCGCCGGTCATCATCACGCCTGCTTCTTCTTCAGCAGAATCGCGGCGCCTGCAATCAGTGCCACAGCCGCGGCGACCGCCATGCCGAGCACGGAGGAGCCGGTCGAAGGGGTGGACGTGACACCGGTCGGTGTTGTGGATGGCTTCGTGTCTGTGGCAGGCTTTGCCGGGGTCGTTGGCGTCGTCGGTTCAACAGCGTCCTTTTCGAACACAGCCTGGATGGAGACGCTGCCGTCAGGCATCTCGAAGGCGTTGTTCTCGATGGAGACGTTGCCCTTCAGCACGTTCCACTCTTTGAAGTGGTAGCCCTTGTTCGCGGTGGCCGTCAGCGTGACCTTGCTGCCCTTGGCCGCGCGCTCGACATCCGCGGAGGCGGAGCCGCCTTCGGTCGCGGAGACGTTCACGGCGTACTGCGTATTGCGCACGCGCCACAGTTGGGTACCGTAGAACGGGTTCGCGGTGCCGACCACCATGTAGTCGTCGGTGTCGCAGAAGATGCGCAGACCGTGGTTGAACGGGTCGCCGAAGCCGTTGTCGGTAACGGTGCCGACGGTCACGCCCTCATTCGCGGCGGAACGGTCGGTGATCTCGAACAGGTTGAAGCCGCGCTTGGACTTGGCCAGGTACGGCAGGGACTTGGCGTAGGCCTTGAGGTTGGCCTTGCTGGTCAGCTTGACCAGCATCTCGTACAGGCCCTTGAACTTGTCGGGAATGATGTCGGCGATGCTGAAGAACGCGTCCGTGACTTCGCCGTAGTTGTTGGCGAAATCGGCGGAGCCCTTGTCGGACAGCTGGGAGCCGAGGTTGTCCAGCTCGTTGTTGATGTCGAAGAGCTGCGAGGCCTCATCGGAGGAGCCGGAGGCTGCCAGGCTGCCCGGAACGATGCTGCCGTCCTTGATGCCGTCGACCAGTTCCTTGGTCTGGGCGGCGGTCAGGCTGATCGGCTTGGCGGACGAGACGGACTTGGCGTCGGTGGTCTGCGGCTGCGCGGCGGAGGCGTCCTTGCCGGCCTGGATGCGGGCCCAGTCGACCAGCGCCTCCGGATTGTCGGTGGACGGCATGGTCTGGGTGGTCACCTTGGCGTTCTGATCGTTGCTCTGCGTGGCGATGGCGGAAGCCGGGTCGGTCGGGCCCATGCCCCACAGCAGGCGCAGGAACACGCGCAGGTAGTGGACGGTGTTGTTCCAATCCTTCTCGTTCATGTTGAGAATGTCACCGTTGGTGAACTGTGCGATCGGTTCCAGCAAGGTGGTGGTGTTCATGGTGGACAGGTACATCTTGCCCTCGTGAACGGTGGTCTGCCAGGTGTACTGGTTCATGTGGTTGTCGTAGCCGCTGCCCAGACCGGTGGAACCGCCCTTCGGGAAGGTGTCGTTCTTGTCGCCCACGAGCATCTCGACGTTCTCGTTCTTGTCCATGCGGTATAGGTTGACGGACTGTTCGAGGTTGGTGGCTTGGGTTACGAAGTTGCTTTTGGTGACGAAGCCCTGCAGTGCGCTGGACACGTCGTTGTAGTCGCCGATGTACAAGTGGTCGCCGTAGACCTGCAGGGTGCAGGCGCCGGCGCTCACACGGCTTTTGTCAAGACCGTAGTAGTACTTGGCGCCCTTGGCGGTGTCGCCTACGAGCGGACGCCAGGTCCAATCGGCCTTGTTGGTGGAATCGCCCTTGTTCTCGCCCACGTAAATGGCGAAGGAGCGCATGGTTCCGGTCTCTTCGTTCAGGGTGCTGGTGTCGCCGGTGCAGACCACGACGTACAGCTTGCCGTTGAACTCCTGCACCTGATAGATACCGCCGCCGCCGTTGACATCCTGTCGGTGGATGGCGGGCAGGTTGTCGAAGCTCGCCATGTCGGCGATCACTTTGTAGGAGTTCGGATCGGACGGGGTCTTGGATGCCACAAGCAGCGCCTTGCCCTTGCCGTCCGCGGTCGGCTTGAGGTCGCCGGCGATCAGCGTATTGCCGAAGGAGCCGATGGCACGGGTGGAGGTGAACACGTTGCCCTTGACCAGGGAACGGAAGCCATCCACGTCGACGCTGTCATACACCTTGGTGAGCTTGTCGTTGTTGGCCGGGTCGACTTCGTAGATGCACGGGAATCCGTTTTGATAGGCCATGGCGGTCTGGATCTCCTGCTGGGTGAGATCCTTGTTGTTGGTGTCCATGACCATGCCCTCGAAGTACAGCTTGCCGTTCATCTTGAAGGCGCTGCGGAAGGTCGGGATCACGCCCTTGCCTCCGTCGATGCCGGTGCTCTTGGACATGAGGATCTTGGTCTTGCCGGTCTTCACATTGAACTTGAACAGCATGCCGCCGGCGCTCTTGCCGTCGGGTTCGCCAAGGTACATGTTGCCCGCGTACATGGTCTGGATGAGTGCGGTGGCCTGCTTGGAGGTCAGGCCGAGGCTTGTCATATCGCGGTTCAGAATGGCCTGCACGCCGAGGCCGCCGTACATGGTGCCGATGTAGACCCAGTCGCCGGAGGATGCTGCCGCATAGCTGTAGGACTGGCCGCGGTCGCCGTTGCCGGTGGTGCTCAGGCCGGCGGTATAGGGGGCGATGGTGCCGTCGCCGGTGTAATCGACCACGCCATCGGCCTGGCTCAGGCCCTGATCGGCGTGGCTGACCTTTTCGAAGGTCATGCCGTTATCGTTCTGGGAATTGTAGGTGTATTGGGGAGTCAGGCCGGCGGAGTCGTCCGCCATGGCGGTGGCCGGGATTCCGGCGAGAGCCGTTGCGCAAGCGACGATTGCGCCAAGGCATGCGATTGCCTTGTTTCTCATCTATTTCTCCTGTCTTCGCGCGACGTGGAAAACGTCATTGATGGGGGCATCTAGGGGGCTGCCCGCCGTAAGCGGCGGGAGTCATAAAAGCGTGTATTGCAAGAGCCTCCAATAGGCAACCGTATCGATAAATATTGACAAGTTGTTATGGCATATGTTGCACAATGGCAGACGAATATGCTATGACGCACTTCGATTCCGCCATTGCATTGGTGGTACGCAAAGGGGTGTTGGCTGAGCGTATCGGGGGATGGGGCGGAAGCGCTTAAGTATGGGCGGGAACGCTATACTGTACCAAGGCAGGATTTTTATTAAAGATGGGTTAGATAACGATATGACTGCAAAGAAGCGCATCCTTGCGTTCGAAATCGGAACGTTCTTCACCCGATACGTGGTGTTCGAGGACGGGCGCATGGGCATTCCGGGTACTATCGCGACTCCGGTCGACGGCGAGGAGCCCTTCTACCAGGCGCTCGCGCATATTGTTTCCAAGCAGCGTGCCCCTCTTGACGGCATCGCCATAAGCGTGCCCGGCTTCATCGACACGGAGAAGCAGGTCGCCGTTACCGCCGGCGCGCTAAGCATACTGTACGGCCATGAAATCGGCAGAAAACTGCAGGGCTATCTTGACGACCCGATCCCCACATGGATGGAGAACGACGCCAACTGCGCGGCAATGGCGGAGAAGCTGAGCGGCAACGCCGTCAAACTCGACGATTTTGCGCTGATCACCATCGACAGCGGTGTGGGCGGTGCGTTGTTCCTGGACGGCAGGATCCGCCGAGGCAAGGATTGGCGTGCAGGCGAGCTGGGCATGATGATCCCGAACTATGAGACCGGTGGATTCCACACCATGCAGGATTACCTGTCGACCATCGTGCTGGCGGAGGAGTACGCCAAGGAATTCGACGTGCCGACAGGCTCCATCGTGCCGGCCACCCTGTTCCATCGTCTCGATGAGCCGCGTGTGCGCAAGATCGTGGACCGGTGGATCGACTATCTTGCCATCGGCATTTTCAACATCGTCGCCGTGGCCGACCCCGAATGCGTGCTGCTGGGCGGTGGCATCTGCCGTGAACAGCAATTGCTGCCGCTGGTCAATGCGGCGCTCGACAAGATCCCGCAGTGGAGCGATTTCCACACGGTTGTCAAGCGCTGCCGGCACACCAACAACGCCGGTCTGATCGGAGCCTACTACGCCTTCGAAACCGAGGTCGAAGGCATGGAGAAGGTGCCGATCCGCTAGTCGCGGATGCTTCCGATACGAAAATCGGCGGGTCCGCTTCCCGTGAACGGCCCCGCCGATGGCGAATATGCACAAGAGCGGTGGGCGGTCGATATCGATCTTCCGCTGTAATGCTCTGCTGATCTTCGGGGTCAGAGCTACTGCCGTGCCGACAAGGTAAGCGGCAGCAGGCAGGATTCGTTCTTCGGGTCGTGCTCCGAGGGGTCGCGGAAGCCCTGCCATTCGCTATCGGGGAAGATGATGTCGGAGATGCTCATCCATTGCTCCAGCAGATTCATCGAATTGTCACCCAGCCAACGGTACTGCAGACCGTCCATGGCGCTCATCGCCAGGGTGTACAGGTCGTAGAACCGTTCCTCGTCCACGTCCGGCGGCAGCAGCCAGTTCATCGAGCAAATCATCTCCCATTGGCGCAAATGGCGGCCGATGAAGAAATCGTGGGCCGGGTGCGAGGGGTTCAGCGCCTCGCCGTTCAGCACCGAATACAGCTGCACGAGCTCGGGGCGCTGCAGATTGTACAGCACGATGTTCAGGCAATAGCGCGGGTAGTAGTAGACGCGGTGCCCGTCGGCGTCGACGATGGCGGCCGTCACCGCGTTGTATTCGTCGGCATCGATGGTGTCGTAGCATTCCGACAGCACCATGTTGAGCAGATCGTCCTTCGAGGAGATGTAATGGTACAACGCCGCCTCGGTGATGCCCAGCTCGTCGGAGATGTTCTGCAACGACATGCCCCAGAACCCCTTGGTGGCGATGATTTTGACGGCGGCCTGCAGGATTTGCAGGTGGCGTTCCTCCTGACTCATACGCTTGCGTTTGACGAAGGTCTTGTCGCCCAGCGTGTCCCTGGCGGTAGTGGCCCCCGTAGCGTTGCCGATGCGTGAGGCGGCCGGCCAGTTGCTCTGGTCATTCAGGAATCCATCCCATGCCGCGACGCTCATAGCCAGCTCCTTACACCCCTGCTCATCGTGTCCCTCATAAAACCATCCAATACTATTACGCCCTCTGGCCTCTAGGCGAAGAGTCGCCGTAGCCACGCGTTGGCCAACACCGGCCATTGCTGGACGCATGGCTCGATGCCATTAACCCCCTGCCACGCCGTTTCCGCAGTGCCAAGCGCCAGACCATGCCCGCCTTGGGGGAACAGATGCGCCTCGACCGGCACGCCGGCCTTCTTGCAGGCATCGACCAACATCAGCGTGTTCTCGACCGGTACGCAATCGTCGGTGATGGTATGCCATACGAATACGGGCGGCGTCTTCGCGTCGATATGCCGTTCGATGGACACCGCGTCCAACGCCACCTGATTATCGCTGTTGTCGCCAAGCAGACAGTCGAAGCTGCCACGATGCGCGAGCGGGCCTGAAGTGATCACCGGGTAGCCGAGCATCAATGCGTTCGGGCGCACCGCGTCAGGGTCATAGCCATGTGCCCGCATGGTGTCGTCACCCGCCGTGGTCGCAAGATTGGCCGCAAGATGACCGCCTGCGGAAAATCCGATTACCGCGATCTTACTGGGGTCGCAATGCCAGTCGTCCGCATGCGCGCGTATGCGCTGCACTGCTTCCGCGGCTTCCAGCAAAGCCGTGGGGAAGACGGATGGCGCGACGGAATAGCGCAGCACAAACGCGTTGCATCCGGCCGCGAGGAACTGCATGGCGATCGGTTCGGCCTCGCGGTCGGAGGTCATGGCATAGCCGCCGCCCGGAATCACCAGAACGCTGGGGCGTTGACGTTTGGGATCGATCTCCTCGCTGTTGTCGAGAACGTACCGGACGAACGTGGCCTCACTGCCATCGATGCCGGTGATGATGTCTTCACAATACTGCATATCGCTACCTTAGACGGATTGTGTGTGCGAATCCATGCGGCCTTCTATGCGGCACACGGATTCGCACTGTTCTGATCGGTTCCTGCCTTCCACAAGGTTGCAGGAAACCGATGGAGGATCGCCGGAACAACCTATATGCAAGATGCTCCGGCAATCCATGTTCATGTTGAGGAGAGTGTAGGCCCGCCCCGTTTGTGAGCACGTTCTGATGCTCACATCAGAACGTGACCTCGACATCGACGGATTTGGCATCGCTCAAAGCGGGAACCACATTACCGCCAATCTTCGCTCCGTCGACGCTCACCGTGCGCTCGCCGGTGCGCTTCATGGCGATGCGGTAGGTCACGCCGCGGAACACGCGCGTCACGGTCAGCTGGTCGAACCGTTCCGGCAGATGCGGTTCGATGGCCAGGCCGTCGAGCGTCGGTCGCACGCCCAGCAGATACTGCGACACGTCCACGAACGTCCACGCGGCGGTGCCGGTCAGCCAGGAGTTCTTGCCCTCGCCCGGGGTCGCTGCCTCGGGACCGGCCACCATCTGGCAGTAGACGTACGGTTCCACCTTGCGCACGTCGGACTTGTCCTCGACATACGCCGGGCAGTTGCGCTGGTAGACGGCGAATGCCTCGTCGTCATTGCCGGCGATGGCGTTGGCGATGGAGATCCACGGGTTGTTGTGGCAGAAGATGCCGCCGTTTTCCTTGTATCCGCGCGGATAGGAGGAGATTTCGCCCAATTCGATGCGGTAGGTGGAGTAGGCGGGTGCGAGGATGGCGGTGCCCCAATCGCAGGTCAGGCGTTCCTTGACGGACTTCAGCGCCTGCTGCGCCTTGCCGTCATCGAGGCCGATGCCGGCCATCACGCACATGCCCTGCGGTTCGATGTAGATCTGGCCTTCGGTGTCCTCATGCGTGCCGACCTTGCGCGAGTAGGCGTCGTAGGCGCGCACGAACCATTCGCCGTCCCAGCCGGCGGTTTTGACGGCCTTGGAAACCTGGCCGATTTCGGCGCGCACGCTGGCCGCCTCGGACGCGATTTCGGCGTCGGACATGCCGGCCAGACGTCCATAATGCTCGAGGATGTCGGCATATTGGCTGCCGTACAGCACGAACATGCCGCCGATGAACACGGATTCGGCGACGCCGGTGTCGTTGTTCTCCACGGTCTGGAAGCTTTCGCCCGGAGTATCGGAGAAACAGTTGAGGTTCAGACAATCATTCCAGTCGGCGCGGCCGATGAGCGGAATGCCATGGGGGCCCTTATGCGTAATGGTGAAGTTCACTGAACGGCGCAAGTGCTCAAGTAGCGGCTGTTCGGAGCCCTCGACGTTGTTGAACGGCACCGGTTCGGTCAGAATGCTCACGTCGCCGGTTTCGGCGAGATACGCGTACACGCCGGCCACGAGCCACAGCGGATCATCATTGAAGCCGCCACCGATGTCCGCATTGCCCTTCTTGGTGAGCGGCTGGTACTGGTGCCATGCGGAACCGTCCTCCATTTGGGTGGAGGCGATGTCGATGATGCGCTCGCGTGCGCGTTCCGGAATGAGATGCACGAAGCCAAGCAGGTCCTGGTTGGAATCGCGGAAGCCCATGCCGCGTCCCATGCCCGACTCGTAGTAGGAGGCGGAACGGGACATATTGAACGTGACCATGCACTGGTACTGGTGCCAGATGTTGACCATACGGTCGAGCTTTTCGTCGCCGGAATCGACGCTGTAGGTGGTCAGCAGTTCGGACCAGTAGGAGTTGAGCTCCTTCAAGGCGGCTTCGACCTGTTCGACGGTGGCGAAACGGCGGAACAGCTCATGGGCCGGCTTCTTGTTTATGATGCCGACCTTGGCCGGATCGTTCGGATCCTCCCATTTCTGGTCCTTGGCCACTTCGATATAGCCCAGCATGAACACGAGCGATGCGGTTTCGCCCGGCTGGAGTTCCAGACGCACGCGGTTGGCGGCGATCGGGAACCAGCCGTGCGCCACGGAATCGTGAGCCTTGCCTTCGGCGATGACCTGCGGGGTGTCCCAGCCGTTGAACTGGCCGAGGAACTCGTCGCGGCTGGTGTCGAAACCGACGACGGGCGCGTTGACGCCGTAGAACGCGTAATGGTTGCGGCGCTCCTTGAATTCGGTCTTGTGGTACAGCAGCGTGGCATCGGTTTCGCGTTCGATCTCCACCTCGCCGGTGGACAGGTTGCGCTGGAAGTTGGACGAGTCGTCCACGGCATTCCACAGGCACCATTCCACGGAGCCGGTCACGTCGATGACGGCCGGCTCGTCGGTGGTGTTCGTCACGTCGAGCCGATTGATTTCCGCATTGGTGTGCAGCGGCACGAAGGCGGTGAGCTTGGATTCGATGCCTCGCTTGGAAGCTTCGAACACGGTGTAGCCGATGCCTTGACGGCACTTGTAGGAATCAAGCGGGGTCTTGCACGGAAGGAAGGTCGGCGACCAGGTTTCGACCGGCTTGGCATCGGCGGAATCGGAGTCCATCAGGCTCAGGTAATAGCAGCGGGAGCCGTTGTCTGCCGGCACGTTGTTATACCGGTAGCGGGTGACGCGGCGTAGTTTGGCGTCCTTGTAGAAGCTGTAGCCGCCGCCGGTGTTGGAAATCAGCGAGAAGAAGTCCTTGTTGCCAAGGTAGTTGATCTACGGCAGGGGGGTCGCCGGGGTTTCAATCACGTATTCCTTTGCGGCATCATCGAAATGACCGTAGCGCATGGGTGTCCTTTCGTCGGTGAAATGGCTGTGACGAGGTGTACTGTATGGGTATATCGTCCATTGATTTAATTAATAGGTTAGTACGTTATTTATAAACTTATAAATAACGATTTGCTGGCGTGTTGCCGTCGGTCTTCCAATGGTCATCTGTCGACGCTGCCGCAATCGGGCAGAGGTCGGGGTATACTTCCTCCCGTTGCCCTCGTAGCTCAGTTGGTTAGAGCAGCACCCTTATAAGGTGTTTGTCCTGGGTTCAAGTCCCAGCGAGGGCACATGCGGACCTGCCGGAAGCGGCGGGTCTTTTGCATATCCGCGGATTGCAGTCCGTACGCCCTGCGTGTGACGGCGCATACCGTGTCCCGGCCATCGCCTACACTCCATAAGGTTATCCGGTTCACGCCTTGCCATCGGGGCAATGCGACCCGGGTCCCCCGAATCTCTAGGAGACAAACTATGAAGCAGGGTATCCATCCTGATTACCACGCAGTGCAGGTCACCTGCTCTTGCGGCAACACCTTCGTCACCCGTTCCACCTACAACGGCGATCACATGACCGTCGACGTGTGCTCCAACTGCCACCCGTTCTACACCGGCAAGCAGAAGATCCTCGACACCGGTGGCCGCGTGGCTCGCTTCGAGAAGCGTTACGGCAAGAAGGCCAAGTGAGTCTTATTGCTTAGGCAATGAAAACGCCAGTCCATTCGTGGGCTGGCGTTTTTCGTTACCGACGTGCCGTCGCCTACCTCCGACGACCGCACTTCCGCGCCACCTTATATGATGGACAGGTTGAGTAAGGTTCAGCGACGAGTGATTCCGCTGAAGCGCAGATACGAAGAAAAGGCGTACATTGGCAGACGAACAATTCCCCGCGGCCGTCACCGCGCTTGAGGAATACCACAATATCGAACAGCAGATGGCCGAGCCGGAGGTCGCATCCAATCCCGACAAGATGCGCAAGCTGGGTCGGCGCCACGCCGAACTGGGTGCCATCGTCTCCGCCTACACCGCATACAAGCAGGTGAAGGACGATCTGGAGGCGGCCCGCGAGATGGCGTCCGAAGATCCCGATTTCACCGAAGAGGCCAAGCGGTTGGAAGGCGAGCTGCCCGCAGCCGAAGAGAAGCTGCGCACCGCGCTGATTCCGCGTGACCCCGATGACGCGCGTGACACGATCATGGAGATCAAGGCCGGCACCGGTGGCGAGGAAGCGGCGCTGTTCGCCGGCGACCTGCTGCGTATGTACATGCGATACGCGGAAAAGCGCGGCTGGTCGGTCACCGTGCAAAGCGAGAACACCACCGAGCTCGGTGGCGTCAAGGACGTGCAGCTGGCCATCCGCGCCAAAGGCACTCCGGCGCCGGAGGACGGCGTGTGGGCTTCCCTCAAGTACGAAGGCGGCGTGCACCGCGTGCAGCGCATCCCCGTCACCGAATCGCAGGGACGTATCCAGACTTCCGCCGCCGGCGTGATCGTCTTCCCGGAAGCCGACGAGGACGACGATGAAATCGAAATCGATCCGAAAGACCTCAAAATCGACATCTTCATGAGCTCCGGCCCCGGCGGACAGTCCGTGAACACCACGTATTCCGCGGTCCGCATGACGCACATCCCCACCGGCATCACCGTGAACATGCAGGACGAGAAGAGCCAGATCCAAAACCGCGCGGCGGCACTGCGCGTTCTGAAGAGCCGCCTGCTGGCCATGAAACACGAGCAGGAGGCCGCCGAGGCCGCCGATATGCGCCATTCCCAGGTGCGCTCGCTGGACCGTTCGGAACGTATCCGCACGTACAACTTCCCGGAAAACCGCATCGTCGACCATCGCACGAACTACAAGGCGTACAACCTCGACGCCGTGCTTGACGGCGATCTGCAGGCCGTGATCGACAGCGACATCCAGGCGGACGAAGCCGATCGTCTCGCCAACCAGAAGTAAGGCGATTGGGTGGCGACGGTATTCGAAACGGTGCGTTCCGCCGCGGACGAACTACGTGCGGCGGGCGTCGACACTCCGCAGCACGACGCCAAACTGCTGCTCGCCGAAGCGTTCCATACGGACCTGCAGCACGTGGACAAAGCCATGCTCATGGGCGATGGCGTCGAACGTCTGGCCGAAAAAGAAGACGCGGAACCGTCGATGGAACGTTTCCAGACCATGCTGGCCCGTCGTGTCAAACGCGAGCCGTTGCAGCACATCACCGGCCACGCGCCGTTTCGCTACCTTGATTTGAAAGTCGGTCCAGGCGTGTTCATTCCACGTCCGGAAACCGAACTGGTCGTGCAGGAAGGCGTCGACTGGGCCACCAGAAACGGCATGTACCGCGCCAAAGTGGTCGATCTGTGCGCCGGCAGCGGTGCGATCGGCCTCGCCTTCGCTTCGGAAGTGCCGGGCAGCGAGGTGTGGGCCGTCGAGAAAAGCGCTACGACCGCCGAGTGGACGCGGCGCAACCTCGACGAGACCGCGAAACGGTATCCCGCAATCGCCGGTAATTATCATCTGGACATCGCCGACGCCACGCAAATGCCGACGTTAAGCCAACTTGACGGCACCATCGACATCGTGCTCACCAATCCGCCGTACGTGCCGCTTGCCGACATTCCCGAACAGCCCGAGGCGCGCGATTACGACCCCGATCTGGCGCTATACGGCGGTTCGGCGGACGGCACGCTCATTCCGGAACGCATCATCGCACGCGCGGCGAAACTGCTTCGCGCGGATGGACTTATGGTGATGGAGCACGACATCACGCAGGGGGAGCGGCTTGCCGCCTTCGCACGAACCTGCGGCTTCGTCGACGTTACCGTGCATAACGACTACACCGGACGGCCACGTTATCTGACGGCGGAAAAACAGCCGGCACAGTAACTTATATTCTTTTGCGCCATGCTGACGGGGGATATAACCAGAAGTTGAGTCTCACTATAAGAACATTTTATGCAGGCCGCCATCCGTCAGGCTATAAAGAACAATCGGAATGCACAGAGAGAGAACGGGCGTCCGTCATGAGTGGTCGCCGTGGTTCCGCGCACGGGGGTTGAGATGAACATGATTTTTTCCAAGGTGCGCGTTGAAAGGAATGTGCAGCGTTTTCAAGAAAAGAGGAAGAACGGAATGAACGCGAAGTTCTCCGCCAAGTGCGTCGCCCTGATCGCGGCAGGCGCAATGTCGATGTCCCTCGCTGCCTGCTCCGGCGGCAGCATGGACGATTCCAGCAGCTCCAACGGTAGCGCGGCCAACAGCGATACCATCACGCTGGGCTCCGTCACCACCAACTCCGGCACCGCCGCCGCATACGGCGAGGCCGAGGTCGCCGGCTTCAAGCTGGCTGTGGATGAGATCAACGCCAAGGGCGGCATCAACGGCAAGAAGGTCAAGCTCGAGTCCATGGACGACAAGGGCGACGCCACCGAAGCCTCCAACGCCTTCAACAAGCTCGCCGGCGATAACAGCGTGCTCGGCGTGGTCGGCCCGACCATCTCCTCCACCACCGCGGCCGTGGCTCCGCTGGCCGACCAGTCCAAGCTGCCGGCCATCGCACCGGCCGCCACCTCCGACTCCATCGAGACCGGTGGCTATATGTTCCGCACCTGCTTCAAGGACTCCTACCAGGGTGAGATCGCTGCCAAGTTCGCAGCCGAGACCCTGAAGGTCAAGAAGGTCGCCGTGCTGTACGGCACCGGCGATCCGTACTCCTCCGGCGTGGGCAAGGCCTTCGCCGCTGCCGCCAAGAAGGCCGGCCTTGACGTCGTGGCCGAAGAGAACTCCTCCAGCGCCGACGACACCGAGTACTCCTCCCAGCTGCAGAAGATCCAGGCCGCTGGCGCCGAGTTCCTGTACGCTCCGTACTACTACTCCGTCGCTGGCCCGTACATCATCCCGCAGGCCCGCTCCGTCGGCTACAAGGGCTATGTGATGGGTCCTGACGGCTACGACGGCCTGAAGATGACCGACGACAAGTCGCTGTACAACAAGGTGCTCTACACCACCCACTACTCTCCGGACGACACCTCCAACGCCAAGGTGCAGGACTTCATCAAGTCCTACAAGAAGGCCAACAAGAACGCCGATCCGAACACCTTCACCGCACTGGGCTACGACTCCGTGTACATGATGAAGCAGGCCATCGAGAAGGCCGGCAAGAACGCCACCCGCGAGTCCGTGCGCAACGCCATCGCCGGCATGAGCTTCGAAGGCGTGACCGGCAACTTCACGCTCGACAAGAAGGGCTCCCCGAAGAAGTCCGTCGTCGTGCTTGAGCTCAAGGACGGCAAGCCGCAGTACAAGACCACCATTCAGCCTGCCAAGTGAGCGTCGCTTGCCTGAAGGCCTGAATCTGTGAAGAGGAGGGGACCGGGAAACCGGTTCTCTCCCTTTCGCGTATCAAGACGAAAATAACCATATTCAGCCGCTGGGCTTCTTCAGCGGCCAAGCCGGACGGTTATGTCAAAAGTCCGGCATCATCAACTTTTGAAAGGAGGAATGATGGGCGATCAGATCATCATGTTCATCAGTCAGATCTTCAACGGTCTGAAGATCGGCAGCGTGTACTCGCTCGTGGCACTCGGCTACACCATGGTGTACGGCATCATTCGTTTGATCAACTTCGCACACGGCGATTTCATCATGGTCGGCTCCTACGTGCTGATGCTTACCATTCCGGCGATCGTCGCATTCGGCCTGCCCGCATGGGTGGCCGTCATCCCCGCGATCCTCATGTGCGTGGCGGTGGGCGTCATCGTGGAGAGGGCCGCATACAAGCCGGTTCGTGAAAAGGGCAACAGCATGACGGCCCTCATCACCGCAATCGCAATGAGCCTTCTGCTGGAGAACGGCTCCCAGGCCATCTTCGGCGCCGACTACCAGACCGTGCCCACCATCATCCAGATTCCGACGCTGGCGATCGGCAAACTGAAGATCGACGGCGCGACCATCATCACCATCGTGCTCGGCGTGATCATCATGGTCGCGCTGCAGCTGTTCGTCACCTACACCAAGCAGGGCAAGGCCATGCGCGCGGTCTCCGAAGACAAGGAGGCCTCGATCCTGATGGGCATCAACGTGAACTCCACCATCACGCTCACGTTCGCCATCGGTTCGGGCCTCGCCGCCGTCGCATCGCTGATGTACTGCGTTTCCTATCCGCAGGTGTCCCCGATGATGGGCGCGATGCTGGGCCTGAAGGCCTTCGTCGCGGCCGTGCTCGGCGGCATCGGCTCCATCCCGGGCGCCATGGTCGGCGGTCTGGTGATCGGCGTGGTCGAAAGCCTGACCAAGGCGTACATCGGCACCATCACCGGCGGCGTGATCACGTCCGCGTTCTCCGACGCCATTGTGTTCGGCATCCTCATCATCGTGCTCCTGGTCAAGCCGTCCGGCCTGATGGGCGAACCGGAAACCGAGAAGGTGTGACCTCATGAAGAAATCAATGCTTTCCACCAAACAGTCCTATCTGATGTGCGCGGTCGGCATCGTCGTGCTGTTCGGCATTCTGATGGGTGTATGCGAATCCGGCATGGCCAGCACCTACATCAAGGGCATCATGATGACAAGCTGCATCGCCATCATCATGACCACCTCTCTGAACCTCACCATCGGCGTGCTCGGCCAGCTGACGCTGGGCTGCTGCGGCTTCGAAGCGATCGGCGCGTACAGCGCGGCCCTGCTGAGCAAGCTGCTCGTCGCCAACGGCGTTGCGATGGATCCGACGCTGCGATTCCTGCTGACGACGCTCGCCGGCGGCGTGGTCGCCTGCATCTTCGGCATCCTGGTCGGCATTCCGGCACTGCGTCTGCATGGCGATTACCTCGCCATCATCACGCTGGGCTTCGGCGAAATCATCCGCGTGATCATCCAGAACCTGAAGGTCGCCGGCGGCATGGGTCTCGACAAGGGCGCGGCCGGCCAGGCGCTGATCGGCATCGACCGACTCGCCAACCTGTACGTCGTGTTCTGGATCACCGTCGTCACCGTCGTGCTGCTGTTCATGTTCGCCCGCTCCCGTTACGGCCGTGCCGTCAAGGCCATCCGCGACGACGAGATCGCGGCAAGCGCGTCCGGCATCAACATCACCTACATGAAGGTGCTCGTGTTCGCTATCTCCGCGTTCTTCGCGGGCATCGCCGGCGGCATCTTCGCCCAGTACATCGGCTCGCTGAACCCCGCGATGGCCGGATGGCTGCAATCGATCAACTACGTGATCATGGTCGTGTTCGGCGGCATGGGCTCGCTGACAGGTTCCATCGTCTCCGCCATCGCGCTGACGATCCTGCCGGAGCTGTTGCGCGCCTTCTCCACCTACCGCATGCTCGTGTACTCGGTGGCGCTGGTGCTCATCATGATCTTCCGCCCGCAGGGCATCTTCGGCAACTGGGAATTCTCCCTGACCAAGACCATCAACAAGCTGTTCTACCCGATGAAGGTCAAGGCGCACGGCAAGTCGAAGCAGGCTGAATCCACCGCCAAGGCAGCCAAGGACACCGCCAAGACGGACGAAACCGTCGAGACGGCCGCCGACACCAAGGAGGCGCAGGCATGAGCGAGCCCATCCTGAAAGCCGAACATCTCGGCATCACCTTCGGAGGCCTCAAAGCCGTATCCGACTTCAACATGACCATCAATTCCGGCGAGCTCGTCGGCCTGATCGGCCCGAACGGCGCCGGCAAGACCACCGTGTTCAACCTGCTGACCGGCGTGTACCAGCCCACGGAAGGCGAGTTCTTCCTGGACGGCGAACGCATGAACGGCAAGAAGACATACCAGGTGGTGCGCGCCGGCATCGCCAGAACCTTCCAGAACATCCGCCTGTTCGGCCAGATGACCGTGGAGGAGAACGTGCTGGTCGCGTTCAACGAATCGTTCAGCTACCATATGGGCGGCGCGATTTTCCGCACGCCGAAATTCTGGAAGCAGGAACGTGAGATGCACGCCAAAGCCATCGACCTGCTCAAGATCTTCGGACTAGAAGGCCTGGCCGAAACCGAGGCGGCGAACCTGCCGTACGGCGCGCAGCGCAAGCTGGAAATCGCCCGCGCCCTCGCCACCGGCATGAAACTGCTGTTGCTCGACGAGCCGGCGGCAGGCATGAACCCGACGGAGACCGAGGATCTGCTCAACTGCATCAACACCATCCGCGACCGCTTCGGCATCGCCATCCTGTTGATCGAGCATGACATGAGCCTGGTGATGAACGTCTGCCAGCGCATCCAGGTGCTTGATTACGGACGCACCATCGCCGCCGGCACGCCGGAGGAGATCGCCAACAATCCGCAGGTCATCTCCGCGTATCTGGGTTCCGATGATGACGACGATGACGAAAGCGAGGAGGAGGCCTGATGCTGGAAGTCAAGAACCTTTCCGTTTCGTATGGTGCCATCGAAGCCGTCAAGGACATCAGCTTCACCGTCAACGCCGGCGAGATCGTGTCCCTGATCGGCGCGAACGGCGCTGGCAAGACCACCACGCTGCACACCATCACCGGTCTGGTACCGGCGAAATCCGGTTCCGTGATGTACAACGGAGTGGATCTGCTGAAAACCCACAACAACAAGATCGTGACCCTCGGTATGGCGCACATTCCGGAAGGGCGCCACGTCTTCACACGCATGAGCGTCGAAGAGAACCTGGAGATGGGCGCGTTCAGCCTGAAGGACCAGTCGGACCTCAAGAAGGACCTCGACATGGTCTACGGCCTGTTCCCCCGTCTGAAGGAACGCCGTAACCAGAAGGCCGGCACGTTGTCCGGCGGCGAGCAGCAGATGCTGGCGATGGGCCGCGCGCTGATGAGCCATCCGAAGACAATCCTCATGGACGAGCCGTCCATGGGCCTGTCCCCGAAGCTCGTCAAGGAGATCTTCTCCATCATCCGCAAGCTGCACGAGCAGGGCATCACGATTCTGCTGGTCGAGCAGAACGCCAAGATGGCGCTGTCGATCGCCGACCGCGCATACGTGCTGGAAACCGGCCGTATCACGATGGAAGGCGACGCCAAGGAACTGCTCAACAACGAGCAGGTGCGCAAGGCGTATCTGGGCGCCTGATTCGTGCCGTATCCGCCTTGTCGGCTTGGACGCATCCAAACCGACAGGGCTTTTTCTATATCCGATGGAATATTCGCCGGTCGTGTTCCCTCCATTCGGGCGCGCCATCGAGCCATGCCTTACAATAGGTAAGTTGACTGGCTGAAAGGGAGGTGTCATGAGCGAGATTTGCACAGTAAACGACGAATCCCTTGCCCGGGCCGTTGAAATCATCCATGATGGCGGATTGGTGGTCATCCCCACTGACACGGTGTACGGCGTCGCCTGCGATCCGCGTAACATCGAGGCGATCCGCAAGGTGTTCGCAGCCAAACAACGACCGAAATACAAGTCGTTGCAGGTGTTGCTGCCGTCAATCGAAAGCATGGAGAAGCTGCATCTGACCTTGCCGGTGCCGCTCAACCGTCTGGCCGCCATGTTCATGCCGGGCGCTTTTTCGCCGATAGCGGAAGCGGAAGACGACTGTTCGCTTGCCACGTTGCGTCATGATCCGACAACCGGCAAAGCCACACAGGGCGTGCGCATCCCCAATTCCGCGGTCGCGCTGCGTATTCTGCGAGCCACCGGGCCGTTGGCCGCCACCAGCGCCAACCGTTCCGGCGAGGAAAGCGCACAAACGGTGCAGGAAGCCGCGGACGCGCTGGGAGATGCGGTGGATCTGTATTTGGACGGGGGAGCGACTCCGGGACATGTATCGTCCACGGTGGTTGCAGCCGACCCGCACGAGCGCGACGGCATCGCGATTCTTCGGGAGGGAGTGATTCGCGAGCTGGTCATCCGTAAGGCTTTAACACTGAATGGCGGTGCTTTGGGCGCATGAGAATCTACCTGTTCATTGCCGCGGTCGCAGGTGGCGTCACCTATCTGCTCACGCCGCTGATCCGGCACATCGCCATCGAAATCGGCGCAGTCGGCGAAGTGCGTGCACGCGACGTGCATACCGTGCCGACGCCACGCATGGGTGGACTGGGCATGCTTATCGGCTTCACCGTTGCCATGCTGTTCGCCTCTCGCATCCCTTTCATCGAAGGCCTGTTCGCCCAATCGCATCAGGCATGGGTGATTCTAGCCGGCGCCATCATGATCAGCCTACTGGGCATGGCCGACGATTTGTGGGACCTTGACTGGATGCTCAAACTCGCCGGTCAGCTGCTCATCTCCGTGTTTGTGGCCTGGGGCGGCCTGCAGATCATCTCGTTGCCTCTCGGCTCGCTCGTCACCGCGTCGCCGAGCCTGTCGATGGCCATCACCGCGTTCCTTATCGTCGCGTCCATCAACGCGGTCAACTTCGTGGACGGTCTTGACGGCCTCGCTTCGGGCATCGTCGCGATCGGCGGCATCGCCTTCGCCATCTATTCGTACATCATCGCAAGAAGCTCGCCGTCGTACGCATCCATGGCAACGCTGATCGACATCGCCATGGTCGGCACCTGCGTCGGTTTCATCCTGCATAACTGGCATCCCGCAAAACTGTTCATGGGCGACTCCGGTTCCATGCTGCTTGGCTACCTGATCACCTGCGCGTCGATCGTCATGACCGGCCGTCTCGACCCGGCATCCATCCACGCCAGCATCTACCTGCCGGTGTTCATGCCGATTCTGCTGCCGATGCTCGTGCTGTTCCTGCCGATTCTCGACATGTGCCTTGCCATCGTGCGGCGGTTGAGCAAAGGCCAGTCGCCGATGCATCCCGATCGCATGCACCTGCACCACCGCATGCTGCGCATCGGACACACCGTGCAGGGCGCGGTGCTGATTCTCTGGGGGTGGGCGTCGCTGATCGCATTCGGCTCGATCATGATTCTGTTCTTCAAAGCGCAGTATGTGCTGATTGGCTTCCTCATTGCGGCGGCGCTGCTGACGGTCGCCACGATGTACCCGTATCTGAAACACCGCATTCCCGAAATCCGTGAGGAAAACGCAATCTCCGGAACCGATGCGCAACATGCGTCGGTCGGACGCGCGCGCGGCGACAAAACGCGCGGTGGACGCTGATCGTCCGTCCGGCGCAATCGCAAGAAAAACTGATGAAACGCTTTGCCAAACGATATAAGCAGCTTTTATTACGATTGATAATTTCGGCTTTTCGCGCCGTGTCGCAGTAAGTCAGCCCACGTTCATATAGTGGGTCTATGGCTACAATTCCTGATATGAATGCAGATTCCACGTTCGCCCCACTCCCTCCGATTTTCGCCCAGCTTGGCCTCGCCTATGACGATGTGCTGCTGCTGCCGAACGAGACGGACGTCATTCCGTCCGAAGTGGACACCACCACCCATCTCACACGCAACATCACGATGAAGGTCCCGGCGATCTCCGCCGCGATGGACACCGTCACCGAATCCGACATGGCCATCGCCATGGCTCGCAACGGCGGCATCGGCGTGCTGCACCGCAACCTTTCCATCGACGACCAGGCCGCCCAGGTCGACATCGTCAAGCGTTCCGAATCCGGCATGATCAGCGATCCGCTCACCGTGAGCCCGGACGTGACCCTCGCCGACCTCGACAAGCTGTGCGGCCGTTTCCACATCTCCGGCCTGCCGGTCGTGGACAAGGACAGCAAGCTCGTCGGTATCATCACCAACCGTGACATGCGTTTCATCGCTTCCGAGGATTACGACCGTTTGAAGGTCTCCGAGGTCATGACCCGCGAGAACCTCATCACCGGTCCGTCCGACATCTCCAAGGAAGACGCGCACGACCTGCTGGCCAAGCACAAGGTCGAGAAGCTGCCTCTGGTCGATTCCGAAGGCCGCCTGACCGGTCTGATCACCGTCAAGGATTTCGTCAAGACCGAACAGTATCCGGACGCCACCAAGGATGAGCAGGGCCGTCTGCGCGTCGCCGCAGGCATCGGCTTCCTGGGCGACGCCTACAACCGTGCTTCCGCTCTGATGGAAGCCGGCGTGGACGTGCTCGTGGTCGACACCGCCAACGGTGAGGCCAAGCTGGCTCTCGACATGATTCGCCGCCTGAAGTCCGATTCCGCGTTCAATGGCGTGGACATCATCGGCGGCAACGTCGCCACCCGCCAGGGTGCGCAGGCCATGATCGACGCCGGCGTCGACGCCGTCAAGGTCGGCGTCGGCCCGGGCTCCATCTGCACCACCCGCGTGGTCGCCGGTGTCGGCGTCCCGCAGCTCACCGCCGTGTACGAGGCCGCCCAGGCCTGCCGCGCCGCTGGCGTGCCGTGCATCGCCGACGGTGGCATCCACTACTCCGGCGACATCGCCAAGGCCCTCGTGGCCGGCGCATCCTCCGTGATGCTCGGCGGCACCCTCGCGGGCTGCGAGGAAGCTCCGGGCGAGAAGGTGCTCCTGCACGGCAAGCAGTACAAACTGTACCGTGGCATGGGCTCCCTGGGCGCCATGGCTCCGCGTGGCAAGAAGTCCTACTCCAAGGACCGTTACTTCCAGGCCGACGTCACCTCCAACGACAAGGTCGTTCCGGAAGGTGTCGAAGGCGAAGTGCCGTACCGCGGACCGCTCAACGCCGTGCTGTACCAGATGATCGGCGGCCTGCACCAGTCCATGTTCTACATTGGCGCGCACAACATCTCCGAAATGCCGGAACGTGGCCGCTTCATCCGCATCACCGACGCTGGCCTGCGCGAATCCCATCCGCACGACATCGTCATGACCGCCGAGGCGCCGAACTACTCCGGCCGTCAGTGATTGGCGAATACCGCGCGAAACGCATACGACGCGACTAAACGCTAGATAATACGAAACCCGTCCGGTGGCAGGAATGCCGCTGGACGGGTTTCGTGCGTTTTCGACAGCCATTGGTCTAGTGACGTTTAGTTAATTGAGCCATGTCGATGGCACCGTATGAACGTCAACTTACGCGTTCCGTGGTGCCACGCAGCACCAGCGACGTCGGCATGACGGTGAACGGCTCGTCAAGCGTCTCGCCATTGAGCAGCGCAAGCGTCTTACGTGCAGTGATACGGCCGATTTCCGCCGGATCCTGATGCATGGTGGTCAGATCCAATGCGGTGGCGGTGTCGTCATCATCGAATCCGACCAGCGACACGTCCTGTGGCACGCGCCATCCCATGCGCCGCAGCTCCTTCAGCAGGGGAGCGGCCACGGCGTCGACGGAGACGCAGATGGCGGTCGGCTGCTTTGGAGCGCTGAGCAGCTGCGCGACGATGCCGGAATAGATGTCCTGCTCGCTGCGAGCATCGATATGGGATAGTGACGGCATGACGATGATGTCTTCATCCGCGTAACCGCAAGCTTGTGAGGCTTCGCTGAATCCCTTCTTGCGCAGCCTGTCGGAGCAGACGAACGGCGTGGTGTTGATGGGCTGTTCGATGTAGGCGAGCGTCTTATGCCCTAACGATTTGAGGAACCGTACAATCGTCGCCATGGAAGCCTCGTCGTCGATGGCGACGCCGGCGTCGAGACCGTGCGTGCTCGGCGCGTTCATGCCGACCACCGGAATGGTCAGATCGCCAAGCACCTGCTTCTTCGCCTCGTCGAAGTCAAATGACGCCTCGATGACCGCGTCGACGTTGCGGTTGCCCGGAAGATTTTGGAAAAACGCATCCAAATCGTCCTGCGTCCACACGATGTAAGGAACGATGTCGTATCCGGCCTTCGACATCACCTCGTAAATGCCTTCGAAGGCGTGGGCGTTGAACCAGCTGCTGATTTCGTTCGGCAGCAGCACGGCGACTCGCATGGTTTTGCCGGACGCCAGGGACGACGCGCTTTTCGAAAAGGAGAAATGCAGGCGCTTCGCCTCCTGCTCGATGCGTTCCCTGGTTTCGGGACTGACCCTGTCGAGCCCGCGAAGCGCGCGGGACACGGTGGAGACGGACACTCCGGCTGCCTGGGCTACGTCTGCGATGGTGGTTCGTGGCATGGTCGGATGGCTCCTTAGGGTGGACTATGCGGGCGGTCGGTTGCCCGCGACTGCTTCACTCTATCACGACACGCTGCTTTTGTAAAAACGCTTGCATGGCTTCAGGTGTTGTTATTGCTTGTTTTTTGAAGTGCTGCCACCTTGTTCTGCCTCCTGTGGTTTGCGCTTTTTTGCACAAGCGTTATTATTGATTATGTCAAGCAATACGATAGCAGCAACGAAGCTACACAACACAACATAACCATCGTAGGAAAATCAACGAAAATCGTTCTACGTACGGAGTTGTGATACGTGCGCACGGTGCACAAGCGTTTGTATGAAAGGGGACAACATGACCGAAGTCAACGATCCGTCGCTGTGGTGGAAGCAGGCCGTGGTCTACCAGGTGTATCCACGTTCCTTCAAGGATTCCCGCGGCGAGGGCCTCGGCCAGATCGCCGGCGTCACCGAGAAAATCGGATATCTGAAGGAACTGGGCGTCGACGCCATCTGGCTGAGCCCGTTCTACCCGTCCCAGCTGGCCGACGGCGGCTATGACGTGGACGACTACCGCAACGTCGATCCGAAACTCGGCACCATGGACGATTTCGACGCGCTCGCCAAAGCCGCGCATGCCGACGGCATCAAAATCGTCGTGGACATCGTGCCGAACCACAGCTCCAACCTGCACGAATGGTTCAAGGCCGCGTTGGCCGCGAAACCCGGCTCGCCGGAACGCGACCGCTACATCTTCCGCGACGGCAAGGGACCGAACGGCGACGAGCCGCCGACCAACTGGCAGAACCACTTCGGCGGCCCTGCATGGACGCGCGTGCCCGACGGCCAATGGTATCTGCACATGTTCACCAAGGAACAGCCGGACTGGAACTGGAAAAACGAGGACGTGCGCGCCGATTTCATCAAAACCCTGCGTTTCTGGCTTGACCACGGTGCCGACGGCTTCCGCGTGGACGTGGCGCACGGCCTGGCCAAGGATCTCGACCGCGATGATCTGGACGATTATGTGGTCTGGTGCACCAACGATCAGCCCGAAGACGGCTCCCATCCGGTGATCGACCGCGACGAAGTGCACGACATCTACCACGAGTGGCGCAAGGTGTTCAACGAGTACGATCCGCCGGCGTTCGCCGTGGCTGAGGCGTGGGTCCGACCAAGCCGCCAGCATCTGTACGCCTCCCCGGACGATCTCGGCCAGATCTTCAACTTCGAGTTCGCCAAGAAGGATTGGATCCGCGACGACATGCACCTCGCCATCGAGGAAGGTCTGGAAAGCGCCGAACGGTCCGGTTCCACCGCCACTTGGGTGATGAGCAACCATGACGTGGTCCGCCATGCCACCCGCTACGCGCTGCCCCAGGTGCCGACCGGCGAATACCATCGACTGCCGCTCGACTGGCTGCTGCGCGACGGCACCACATACCGGGAGGACCGCGCGCTCGGCACCAAGCGCGCCCGCGCCGCGATCATGATGGAGATGGCGCTGCCCGGCTCCGCCTACGTGTATCAAGGCGAGGAACTCGGCCTGTTCGAAGTGGCCGACATTCCGTGGGATGAGCTGGAGGATCCGTCCGCATGGCGCACCTCCCGTTCCGCCAGCACCAAAGGCCGTGACGGCTGCCGTGTGCCGCTGCCGTGGGTTGCGGCCGACGCTCCGCAGCTGGACGATCCGAACGATGAGTTCGGCCATGGCGGCTCCTTCGGATTCTCGCCGGCAGACGCGAAGGCCGAGCCGCATCTGCCGCAACCCAAGTGGTACAAGGATTTCGCGGTCGATGTCGAATCGGCCGACCCGGATTCCATGCTGAACCTGTACCGCCGCGTGCTGGCATTGCGACATGAGTTGCAGACCACCGACCTGAGTCTCGAATGGCTTCCGGAAGACCAGCCCGGCAAGGCGCATGACGGCGCCAACGGTTTCCCGGGTGGCACCATCGCGTACCGCCGTGCCAACGGCTGGGCCTCGATCACCAACTTCGGCGAAGAACCGATCACGTTGCCGCAAGGCGAAGTGCTGCTGACATCAGGACCGCTTACCGACGACGGCAAGCTGCCGCAAGATACCAGCGCTTGGCTCAAACTGGCCGATTGACCGCACGCAGGATGCCCCGATCTGAGGGTGTCCGTGCCGGATACCGCACTCGTGCGCTGAACCATCGAACCGGCAGCGCGCTCCAGCCGTCCGCGTCCCTCCATTTGGGCGCGGACGGCTTTCCTGTTTCCAACGACCGTTTTCCAACGATGACGGTCCGACGTACCTACCCTGCGGTATCTTCATATGTTCGGCCTGCGCAGAGGGCGCGACCGCGGACCAATCGAAAGAGGCAACGATGGTAGATGCACACGATGGCGAAACATACACGTCCGAAGGCTCACGTCTGATCTGGATCGACTGCGAGATGACCGGCCTGGATATCTTCGGCGGCGACGAGCTCGTCGAGGTTTCCGTGGTGCCGACCGACTTCGACCTGAACGTGCTCGACGAAGGTGTCGACTATGTGATCAAGCCCAGTCAGAAGGCTGTCGACCACATGAATGACTTCGTGCGCGCCATGCACACCCGTTCCGGCCTGATCAACGAATGGGAACACGGTCTGAGCCTCGACGAAGCGCAAGCCAAGGTCATCGAATATGTCAGGAAATTCACTCCGGCCGGCGTCAAGCCGCTGCTCGCCGGCAACACCATCGGCTCCGACAAGAAGTTCCTTGACCACTACATGCCGGAACTCATGGAGAACCTGCACTACCGCACCATCGACGTGAGCACCTTCAAGGAACTCGCCCGCCGCTGGTATCCGGCCGTCTACCTCAACCGTCCGCCGAAGAACGGCGGCCACCGCGCGCTCGCCGACATCATCGAATCGCTCGACGAACTGCGTTACTACCGCAAGGCGTTCATGGCCCCGGTGCCCGGTCCGAGCGAAGCGGAGGCGAAGGCCATCGCCTCTGAAATCCAGGAAACCAGCCTGCTCAACAAGGACTGACAGCACGACTCCAGCGAGAGGAACCGCATGACCGCAGCTGATTGGACCACCATCGGCCAACCGCAGGATATCCGCCTTGTGGTCGCCGACATGGACGGCACGTTACTTGACGAACGAAGCCGAATCCCCGACGGATTCTGGCCCATGCTCGCCCGGCTCAAACGCCGTGGCGTCGAATTCGTGCCCGCGTCCGGACGCCAATACGCCACGCTGCGCAACATGTTCGCCGACAAAGCCGCGGAGATTCTCGACGGGGGAGAACTGTCCTATATCGCGGAAAACGGCAATGTGGTGGCGCTCGACGGCAAAGTCGTGGAAGTGCATGGCGTCGATTTGGACGTCACGAGTCACGTCATCGACCTGGTCGACGACGCCGCTGCCTCCGGCGAGCATAACGTGGGACTGGTGGTGTGTGGCCTCAAATCGGCATACGTGCAGCGTTCCGACAAGCCGTTCCTCGATGAAGTCGGCAAATACTACGCGGCGCTGAGCATCGTGGACGATCTGCACGAAGTGCTCGACTTCGCGCAGGAACCGTCCGCCTACACCCCTGACGGCGACGCCGAAATCGTTCTGAAACTCGCGATCCTCGACCTTGACGGCTCCGAACGATTCACCAACGAAAAGCTCACACATCTGCGCGCGGACTACCAGGTGGTCGTCTCCGGCAAACTGTGGGTGGACATCATGAACATCGAAACCGGCAAAAAGCAGGGCGTCGAGGCGTTGCAGCGCGTGCTCGGCGTCACACCCGCGCAGACGGCGGTGTTCGGCGACTACCTCAACGATCTGCTCATGCTTGAGGCGGGCGACTGGTCGTTCGCCATGGGCAACGCACACCCCGATTTGAAGGCCGCCGCGCGCTACATCGCACCGTCGAACGTCGAGCACGGTGTGCTCAAGGTTGTGGACAGGCTGGTTGCCTGACGATTTCGTTGCATGGGGCGCGGTGATGTAAAGAAGGTGGCGTAATGAGGCAATCCGAGGCGCTTGCGATTCTGGGTTCCGGCGCAAGCGTGTTCCTGACGGGCGCGCCCGGTGCCGGCAAAACCTACGTGCTCAACGAATTCATACGGCAGGCGCGTGCCGACGGCGCATCCGTGGCCGTCACCGCATCCACGGGCATCGCTGCCACGCATATCGACGGCACCACCATCCATTCCTGGAGCGGCATCGGCTTGGCCACGGCATTGACCGACAATCTGGTCAAAACCGTTCGCACACGCCGCAAACGCAAGCTGCAGGAAGCCGACATCCTCATCATCGACGAGGTCTCCATGCTGCACGCGTGGCTGTTCGACATGGTTGACCGGATCTGCCGCATCATCCGCCGCGACGAACGTCCGTTCGGCGGGCTGCAGGTGGTGTTGTCCGGCGATTTTTTCCAGCTGCCGCCGGTTTCGGTATCGGGACGCAACAACGACCTGATCGCGCCGTCCGCCGAATATCTGGCCAGTCGCGAACGGTACATGCGCGCCGGACTCAATCCCGAAGGTTTCGTCACCGAATCGTTGGTGTGGCGTGAATTGAACCCCGTTGTCTGCTATCTGACCGAACAGCATCGTCAGGATGACGGCCAGCTGTTGAACGTGCTGACCGACATTCGCGAAGGCGCGGTGGACGATGGCGACCGCAATGTGCTGCTGACCCGGTTGGGGGCCATTCCGGAACCCGGGCAGCAGGCGGTGAACCTGTTCCCCGTCAACAGGCAGGCCGACGCGCTTAATGACCTGCGCCTGTTCGAAATCAAGGAGGAACCGCACGAATACCTCGCCGAATCCGAGGGCGCGGCGAATCTGGTGGAACGGCTCAAAAAGAACATGCTCGCTCCCGAACGGTTGTGTCTCAAGACGGGCGCGGCCGTGATGGCGGTGCGCAACGACACCGACCACCAGTACGTCAACGGGTCGCTCGGCACCGTGCGTGGATTCACCACGCAATCGCAGGGCGGCTGGCCGATCGTCGAATTCGAAAACGGCAACATCGTCACCATGAAGCCGAATTCCTGGCAGATGCAGGACGGCGATACCGTGCTCGCCACGGTCAAACAGGTGCCGTTGCGCTGCGCGTGGGCCATCACCATCCACAAATCGCAAGGCATGACACTCGATCGTGCCGTCATGGATTTGCGACGCACATTCGCGCCGGGCATGGGATACGTGGCGCTGTCGCGAGTGGAAGGGCTCGACGGCCTGTATCTGCAAGGCGTCAACGAGCGCATGTTCCTGGTCTCACCGGACGCGGTCCGTCTTGATGGACAATTGCGATTGGAGTCGGCGCAGGCCGCCGATACGCTTGCCTCCGACGGTGTCGGAGCATTCCGCGCCCGCATGCCGCAACCGGCCGGTGAGGATGACGAATTCGCGCAGGACGTGCTGTTCTGACCCGCTGCTAAATATCAGCCCATCGCCTGCAGGGAACGCGCAAGATCCGGGTCGAGCTCAACTTCGTCCTCGACGCTTTCCGGATCGGGGTCCCAACAGCTGGCTATCACGCAGACCAGTCCGACGGGCAACCAAAGCGGGTTGCGCTGCAGGAACTCAAGACCTGGAATCGCCCGCGTGACGATGATCCATATCACCATGCCGGCCAGCGCAATCGCATTGAACGGCTTCTTCCATGGCAGGGAAATCAACGTGACGCACAATACGGCCAGGCACAGGCCGATCCATTGGTTGCCTTCGGTCAGCACTTCCGGCGCTGCCGCCGCGAAGACGAAATAGCAGATGATGCCGATCCAGCCGAGTTTGTTCCAAATCGAAATGTGCGCGGTGACGTGACGCATGCTGCGTCCTTTCCTTATGAAGCGATATGGTGCTGATTCCAGTACCATAGAAACGGCTTTAGACTTATTTATAACTCTATAAATAACGTTTTTCGCGTATTGGTGTGCGATTCGAGGACGTGTGGCGCATCCAAGTCGGCTTACCTGAGTAATTTGGAACGTATGACCAAAGCACTTCGTATGTCTACCATGTTCCTGCGCACCCTGCGCGAGGACCCCGCCGATGCCGACGTCGTGTCGGACAAGCTGCTGCAGCGCGCCTGCTACCTGCGCAAGGCCGCTCCGGGCATCTGGACCTGGCTGCCGCTGGGCCTCAATGTCCTGAACAAGATCGAGAACATCATCCGCGAGGAGATGGCGTCCATCGACGCCCAGGAAGTCCACTTCTCCGGACTGCTGCCGCGCGAGCCGTATGAGGCCACCCACCGCTGGGAGGAATACGGCGACAACATCTTCCGTCTGAAGGACCGCCACGAGGCCGACTACCTGCTGGCCCCGACCCATGAGGAAATGTTCACCCTGCTGGTCAAGGACCTGTACTCCTCCTACAAGGACCTGCCGGTGACCCTCTACCAGATCCAGACCAAGTACCGCGACGAGTTCCGTCCGCGCGCCGGCCTGATCCGCGGCCGCGAGTTCATCATGAAGGACGCCTACTCCTTCACCCTCGACAAGGAAGGCCTCGTCAAGGCATACATGGACGAGCGCGGCGCATACGAGCGCATCTTCAACCGTCTCGACCTGAAGTACGTGCCGGTGCACGCCATGGCCGGCCCGATGGGCGGCTTCGAATCCGAGGAGTTCCTGGCTCCGATGGAGATCGGCGAGGACACCTTCGCCCAGTCGCCGTCCGGCAAGGCCTGGAACGTCGAGGCGCTGACCACTCCGGAACCGGAAGCCATCGACTTTACCGCAACGCCGGCAGCCGAAAAGCGCCCGACCCCGGACGCGGCCACCATCGACAAGATGGTCGAATTCGCCAACGCCAACCATCCTCGTTCCGACGGCCGCGATTGGCAGGCCTCCGACATTCTGAAGAACGTCGTCATCGCCGTCATGCATCCGCAGGACGAAGACCACGACGAGCCGTGGCGCGAGCTCGTGGTCGTAGGCGTTCCGGGCGACCGTACCGTCGACATGAAGCGTCTTGAGGCGCAGTTCACCCCGGCCGAGATCGAGGAAGCCACCGACGAGGATCTGAAGAAGCATCCGGAACTCGTCAAGGGCTACATCGGACCGATGGCGCTTGGCCCGCAGGCACGCGACGGAAAGAAGGCCGAGAACGCGTCCGAGACCGGTGACGCGCTGCGCTACCTGATCGACGCGCACGTGGCACGCGGTTCCGCATGGTTCACCGGCGCCGACGAGCAGGACGTGGATTACTACGATTTGGTGTACGGCCGCGATTTCGAGGCCGACGGCACCGTCGAAGCCGTGCAGGTGCGTCATGGCGACATGAGCCCGGACGGTTCCGGCCCGCTGAGCTTCGAGCGCGGCGTGGAAATCGGCCAGGTGTTCCAGCTGGGCCTCAAGTATTCCAACGCGCTCGGCCTGAAGGTGCTCGACCAGAACGGCAAGACCGTTCCGGTGTGGATGGGCTCCTACGGCATCGGCGTCTCCCGTGTGATGGCCTGCATCGCCGAAACCCATCACGACGAGAAGGGTCTGGCGTGGCCGGCAGTCATCGCGCCGGCACAGGTGCACGTCGTGGCCACCGGCAAGGACGCGGCCGCGTTCGAAGCCGCAGAACAGCTGATCGGTGAGCTTGAGGCCAAGGGCATCGAAGTCATCTTCGACGACCGCAAGAAGGTGTCTCCGGGCGTCAAGTTCAAGGACGCCGAACTCATCGGCGTGCCGATCATCGCCGTCGCCGGCCGCGACACCGTCAACAACGGCACCATCGAAGTGCGCGACCGCAACGGTGAGAACGCCGAAGCGGTGCCGGTCGCGGACGCCGCGCAGGCGATCGCGGACCGCGTCGCTGCACTGCTCAAGTGACATACGGCAATCCGTAGCGCGTCGGTTTGATCCGACGAACGACATACGGCAACGGAAGACCATCAAGCAGGTGGTCTTCCGTTTTTTGTTTTTCATGGGGAATGCCGTGCGCATCTCACGCACATGAGGATTGTGGATGTCGGTGGATAAGTCGAAATTATCCACCGACAATCCACGACTCGCCCGACGATCTCAAGTTATCCACATTCTCCGGTTGGGCTTGCAGACGGATGGAACGTTCGGCGATAGTGGTCTTACCGCGGAAACGTGAAGATGCGGGAAGGGCATGCAGTTTACCCTCTCTCACCATAAATCCACCTCACTGCCTGTCGCTTCCGTGCCGTCAACGGCGCTTTCCGCGGTCCATCATTCGTCAAACAGAAAGGGCCGAACATGGCGCAGCAGCAGGGTCTCCTCACCATCACGGGATATGTGGGCGGCCAGCCCACGCAATTCAATCGGGAAGGCATGCCGCATGCCAGCTCATTCCGGCTGGCCAGCACCAGACATTATTTCGATGGCCGAACGCAACAGTGGAAGGACCTGCCCACCACATGGATCACGGTGAAGGCATATCGAGGCCTTTCCGAAAGCATCTGCCAATCGTTCAAAAAAGGCGAACCGGTCATCGTGACCGGCGTGCTGGCGGCGGAAAGCTGGGTGGACCAGAACGGCAAGCAACAGTCGAAACTCGTCATGGAAGCGAATGCGGCGGGGCATGATTTGAGCTACGGTGTCTCCACCTTCCGCAAACTCGCCAAGAAAAACGATTCCGGCCAGCAAGACGCGCAGCCTGGACAGGCTTTAGGACGTGATCCATATGTGCAAGCCGCCCAACAGCGGGGCGAAACTTCAGTCAATGCGATGGACGGGCAGAGTTCCGGCGTTGACGAGCAAGGCGGCTCGCAGGCCGGTACGGATAGCAACGCCGCCGAACCCCTACGTGAGGAATTCGGCGGCGATGGTCTGACGATTGCCTGACGCTTATGCGATCGCTGGCATGGCCTGTTACCAGATGCGCACGCGTTGCTCCGGTGCGAGCCACATGCCGTCGCCGGGCTGCACGCCAAACGCCTTGTGGAACAGGTCCACATTACGGGCGATGCCGTTCGTACGGCATTCGGCGGGGGAGTGCGGGTCGATCTGCAGATACTGCTCCGCCAACTCGTCGCGATTCTTAGTGCGCCAAATCGAAGCGTAGCTCAGGAAGAAACGCTGCAGGCCGGTGAAGCCGTCGATTTCAGGAGCATCGGCAAGCGCGGCTTCGATGGCTTCCGTGGAACCATCCTTGCCGCGGCCGGCCGCTTCATCGAGAGCGAACGCATAGGCCTTGAGAGCGATGTTCACACCGCTCAAATCGCCGATGTTCTCGCCGATGGTCAACGCGCCGTTCACATGAGGGGCCTTCGACGGGTCATCCGAATACTTTTCGGCGAGCTGCGTCGGCACGAACTCGTTGTACTGGTCGATGAGCTTCTGGGTGAGCGCCTTGAAATTGGCCTTGTCCTCTTCGGTCCACCAGTCGTTGAGTTTGCCGTCGCCGTCGTATTGCGAGCCCTGGTCGTCGAAACCGTGGCCGATCTCATGGCCGATCACCGCGCCGATGCCGCCGTAGTTCGCGGCATCCTCGGCATCCGGGTTGAAGAACGGCGGCTGCAAAATGGCGGCCGGGAACACGATCACGTTCATGGACGGCTCATAGTAGGCGTTCACCGTCTGCGGATTCATCAGCCATTCGTCCTTGTCGACGGCCTTGCCCACCTTGGCCAGCTGGTAGCCGGTCTCATACAGGTTCGCGGCACGCATGTTCTGGGCGAAGCCGGCGTCCTCGCGCACATCCAGCGCGGAATAGTCACGCCAATGGTTCGTGTAGCCGATCTTCGGCACGAACTTGGACAGCTTCTCCAATGCCTTGGCCTTGGTCTCGTCGCCAAGCCAAGTGGAATTGGAGATGGACACACGGTAGGCGTCGATGAGATTGCCGACCAGCTGCTCCATACGCTGCTTGGAGGTTTCGGGGAAGTGACGCTTCACGTATTCGCGGCCGACATCCTCGCCGCAGATGCCGTTGACCAGCGAGACGCCACGCTTCCAACGCACACGCTGCTCCTTCTGCCCGGACAGCGTCTTGCCGTAGAAGTCGAAATTCGTTTCGTCGAATTCGTGGGGAAGCTCCAATGTGGAGCCAATCACCACATGCACGCGGGCCCACAGCTTGAGATCATCCAGCGACGCTTCCTTCCAGAACGCGTTGAGTCCGGTGAGGAAGCTTGGCTCATGCACGATCGTGTGGCTGAAACAGCCGCGGAAATCCAACGGCTGCACGGCAGCCGCGGTGGTCGCGTCGTAAGCGTTCTGCCAGGCGTCGATCCAAGCGTCCAGGTCAACATCGGCGAGCATGGCGCACAGGTCGGCGTAATCCGTCGGGTTATAGGTCTTCACCGAATCGCGCGTGGACACGTTGTCCCAATGGTTCGCCGCGATGCGCGTCTCCACGTCAAGGAAACGCTTGGCCTGCGCATGGGCATCCTCGTCATCGGCCGCAAGATGCGCGTTCTTCAGCTGCTTGGCGACCATCTCGACATACGCCTCACGGATTGGCGCGTAATGGTCTTCCCTGTAGTAGGCCTCGTCCGGCAGATCCAAACCGTCCTGTTCGATGTGCACGACATTGGTCTCCGGCGCTCCCGGATCTCCGTAAACGGCGATGCCGATCAGGTCTGGACCGCCGGTCGGGTTCATGGCGCCAAGCGCGCGGGTGAGCGCGGCCTTGTCTTCGGCCTCGTCGATGGAAGCCAACTGGTCTTCGATGGCGGCGAGTCCTGCCGCGTCGATGGCATCGACGTCAAGGAAACTATGGTACAAAGCGCGCGACTTGACGGCTGGGCAATCATCCTCTTCAAGGATGTCGCGGATCTGGTTTTCCGCATCCTCGGCGAGCTTGTCGAAGGAACCATACCGGGAACGGTCGTCGGGAAGACGGTACATGTCGACCCACGGGCCGTTGACGAAGCGGAACAAGTCCTGAGACGGGCCGGTCACGGCGGAGAACGATGCCGGATCGATACCCGAAACCAAAGAATTCGAAGTGTTGTTCATGGCTTCACACTATCCATCTTTGGTGACAACATCGTGTATTCGAATCGAATATTCGGGTGGAACGCAAGGTGGAATACAGAAAGGAGAACATCGTTCGCCGGTGTATGGCCCGCGAAGTAGGGTTGAAGGCATGATCGAACTAAAAACCCCTAAAGAGATTGAAGCGATGAAGCCCGCAGGCCGCTTCGTCGGCGGCATCCTGCGCGACCTGAAGGAATTCACCAAGGTCGGCACCAATCTGTTGGAAATCGACGAATTCGTCCACAAGCGCATCGTGGACCGCAAGGGCGCCTCGTCCTGCTACGTCGACTATGCGCCTGATTTCGGCACCGGTCCGTTCGCGCACTACATCTGCACGTCCGTGAACGACGCCGTGCTGCACGGCGTTCCGTACGACTACAACCTGAAGGACGGCGATCTGGTCAGCCTCGATCTGGCGATCAACGTCGACGGATGGGTCGCGGATTCCGCCATCAGCTTCTGCGTCGGCACGCAGCATCCCGACGACCTGCGCCTGATCAAGTGCACCGAAGAGGCTTTGGCGGCCGGCATCGAAGCCGCTCAGCCGGGCAATCGTCTGGGCGACGTCTCCTGCGCCGTCGGCGACGTGGCACGCGAATACGGCTACCCGATCAACCTGGAGTTCGGCGGACACGGCGTCGGCCATATCATGCACGGCGATCCGCACGTGCCGAACGACGGCAAGGCGCATCACGGCTACAAGCTGCGTCCGGGCCTGGTCATCGCCATCGAACCGTGGTTCCTCAAGACCACCGACGAGATCTACCAGGATCCGAAGGACGGCTGGACGCTGAAGAGCGAGGACGGCTCCCGTGGCGCACACAGCGAGCACACCATCGCCATCACCGAAAACGGTCCGGTGATCCTCACCGTCCGCGACTAGTCCAAAACCTTATGAAAACGGGCTTGTGCGATTACGCACAGCCCGTTTTTTCATGCCCGTTTTGAGACGGAACCCACATATCGAAACGCGCATGCCATATAGTGGGCGGTACTTTTTGAACTGGTAAGGAGCGAACGAGTATGGCCACAGCCAATCTGAGTGTGGAATCCAAGGACTTCACCCTGCCGGTGGTCGAAGCCACGGCGGGCGCGGACGGCATCGTGGTGTCCACGCTGCGCAATGATGGCTGGGTCACACTCGACCCCGGTTTCCTCACCACCGCGCAATGCGAATCGAAAATCACGTACATCGACGGCAAGAACTCGATTCTGCGCTATCGCGGCTATCCGATCGAGCAGCTGTGCGAGCAGTCCGACTTCCTTGAAGTCGCTTGGCTGCTGCGTCACGGCGAACTGCCGAACAAGGACCAGTACGACCGTTTCATCTCCGACATCAACCACCGCACGATGGTGGGGGAGGACTTCCGTACGTTCATGGGCTCCTTCCCGCGCACCGCGCATCCGATGAGTGTGATGGCGTCCGCGGTCAACGCGCTCGCCACGTTCTACCCGGACACCACGGACATCAACGATTCCGACCAGCTGGACGAAGCGGCGACCATCATCATGGCCAAGGCGCGCACCATCGTCAGCTACATCTTCCGCCGCCGTCGCGATGAGCCGATGCTGTACCCGGACTACTCGCGTGGCTATGTCGACGATTTCCTGCGCATGTGCTTCGCCGTGCCGTATGAGCCGTTCGAATCCGATCCTCTGTATGTGCACGCGCTTGGCCGTCTGCTCATCATCCATGCCGACCACGAGCAGAACTGCTCCACGTCCGTGGTGCGCATCGCCGGTTCGGCGCACGCCAACCTGTATTCCGCGGTCGCGGCCGGCATCAACGCGCTGTCCGGCCCGCTGCACGGCGGCGCCAACGAGGCGGTGCTCCGCCAGCTCAAGGCCATCCGCGACTCCGGCAAAACCGTCAAGGAATTCGTGGAGGACGCGAAGGCCAACGGGTATCGCATCTCCGGCCTCGGCCACCGCGTGTACAAGTCGTACGATCCGCGCGCGGCGATCGCCAAGACCTATCTGCAGAAGATCATGGAACGCGCCGACACGTTGAAGCTGCCGGCGGACGAGCGCGCGCTGTTCGACGTGGCCACCGAACTGGAGCAGATCGCATTGAGCGACGATTACTTCGTGTCTCGTCATCTGTATCCGAACGTCGACTTCTACACGGGACTGATCTACCGTGCGATCGGCTTCGATCCGTCCATGTTCACCACGCTGTTCGCGTTGGGCCGCATCCCCGGCTGGATCGCGCAGTACCGTGAGATGCTCGCCGACCCGAACACGAAGATCGGCCGTCCGCGCCAGGTGTACACCGGCTACACGGAACGCGATTACGTGCCGATGGACCAGCGCCACTGAACGATATTGACACGCGGCTCCGGTTTCGGACGTGCGCATGCGCCTGCCATGGCTTGCCGCTACAGTGTTTCAAGGAACGAAAGAACCTAACGAATCGCTGGAACCGGTCTACGGCTCCGGCATGGTCAAAGGAGCGTACACATGACTGAACAGCGCACCGCATGGGGTTGGGGTCTGGCAAGCATCGATGCGGCCGGCAACACCCTTGACGTGTGGTATCCGGAACTCACGTTGGGCGAGGCTCCGGCTGAAACCTCGCGTCCGAATCACAACTTCGGCGCCATCGCGCATGACGAGGCCGACGCGCGTGGCGTGCGCCGCATGCCCGTGTTCACCGTGTCCAAGCTGGACGAGCCGATCGAGGACGCCGCCGACGCCTATCTGCGTCTGCACCTGCTGAGCATGCGTCTGGCCAAGCCGAACACGTTGAATCTCGACGGCATTTTCGCCAAGCTCAACAACGTGGTGTGGACCAACTACGGTCCGTTCGCCGTCGATGATTTCGCTTTGCGCAAGCTTGACGTGATGGCCGCCACCCGACAGTCCGGAGCCGTGTTGGCGCCGCACGTCGATGTGAACGTGCTGTCGATTGACAAGTTCCCCCGCATGGTCGACTACGTCGTGCCGACCGGCGTGCGCATCGGCGACGCCGACCGCGTGCGACTGGGCGCGCACCTGTCCGAAGGCACCACCGTCATGCACGCCGGCTTCGTGAACTTCAATGCGGGCACCCTCGGCGTCTCCATGGTCGAAGGCCGCGTCTCGCAAGGCGTCGTGGTCGGCAACGGCTCCGACATCGGCGGCGGCGCGTCCATCATGGGCACCCTGTCCGGCGGCGGCAAGCTCAAGAACTCCATCGGCGAGCACTCCCTGCTCGGCGCGAACGCCGGCATCGGCATCTCCCTGGGAGACAACTGCGTGGTCGAAGCGGGCCTGTACGTCACCGCCGGCACCAAGGTCACCATCTACGACAAGGCCAAGGTCGCCGCCGGCGAACCGCTCGAAACCGTCAAGGGCGCCGAACTGTCCGGCAAGGACAACATCCTGTTCATCCGCAACTCCGTGTCCGGCCGCATCGAGGCGCGCTACCGCAAGACCGGCATCGAGCTCAACGAGAAACTCCACAAGAACTGAAAACGGAATGGCGGAGAGCGTCATCCGCGCTCTCCGCAAGAGGAAACTCGTGAAAATCACACTGATCACCGTCGGCAAGGTCAAAGAGAAGTATCTGCGCGACGCCATCGCGGAATATTCGAAACGACTGGGCCGGTATTGCAAGCTCGACATCGTCGAAGTGGCCGACGAGAAGACACCGGAGCACGCCAGCGACGGACTCGAACGGCAGATCAAGGCCAAAGAGGGCGAACGCATCGCCAAACATATTCGTGACGATGCGTTCGTCATCGCCCTCGCCATCGAAGGCAAGCAGCTCACCAGCGAACAGCTCGCCGCGAAAATCAACGACCTCGGACTCCACGGCACCAGCCATATCCAGCTCATCATCGGCGGCTCATTGGGACTCGACCCCGCGATCCTCAAACGAGCCGACTACCTGCTGAGCTTTTCCAAAATGACGTTCCCGCACCAGCTGATGCGGGTGATTCTGCTGGAGCAGATCTATCGCGCATACAAAATCAACGCCGGAGAACCTTACCACAAGTGATTTTCGAGACGTTTCGCAAGAAACGCTAAGTAGGGGCGAGCCGGTATAGTGGCGCGTATGAGTGACTACAGGGACGAACGCGAGCAGCGAGAACGCCGTCGCCGCACCATGGTGCGCACGATGTGCATCGTCATCGCCGCGGCGATGCTGCTGAGTCTGGTCATTCCTGCGATCTACGCGGGGCTTTGACGCCTTCGGGCCCGTATGATCCGAAACGGGCCCCGGTTTCCCGTATGCGTGCGGACAGGTTCGCGGTCCGTCCATGTGGGAAATGGATGTGGGCACGTGGAAAAACCTTATGGATTGTGCGGGAGCCGTGGACGGCTCCATGTCAGAATAGTCAGGAACGTAACAGAAATGTATGGTGTAAACGATGGCAGAATTTGATTACTCCGAGGCGATCAGCGAAGCGCGCGCCAAATACGAGTCCATTTCCAAGGCCCTCGACGTCGATCGACTGACCGCCGAGGCCAAGGACCTTGAAGTGAAAGCGGCCGAACCCGGATTGTGGGACGATCCGGAAAACGCACAGAAAGTGACCAGCAAGCTGTCCGCGGTGCAGTCGCAGCTCAAGCGTCTGGCATCCGCCGACCAGCGCATCGAGGACGTGGAGACCCTGGTCGAGCTTGGCCAGGAGGAAGAGGACGCCGACACGTTGGCCGAGGCGAAGGCCGAAGTCGAAAGCATCCAAAAGGATCTCGACGATATGGAGATCCAGACGCTGCTTGACGGCGAATACGACGAACGTTCCGCCGTGGTGACGATCCGTTCCGGCGCCGGCGGCGTGGATGCGGCCGATTTCGCGCAGATGCTGCTGCGCATGTACCTGCGTTGGGCGGAACGCAACGGATACAAGGCCAAGGTCATGGACACCTCCTACGCGGAAGAAGCCGGCATCAAGTCGGCCACGTTCCAGGTGGACGCCCCGTACGCATACGGGCGACTGAGCGTGGAGGGTGGCACCCACCGTCTGGTGCGTATCTCCCCGTTCGACAACCAGGGCCGCCGTCAGACCAGCTTCGCCGCCGTGGAAGTGGTTCCGCTGGTCGAAGCGACCGATCACATCGACGTGCCGGATTCCGAAATCCGCGTCGACACCTACTGCTCGTCCGGTCCTGGCGGACAGGGCGTGAACACCACGTATTCCGCGGTGCGCATCACCCACATCCCGACCGGCATCGTGGTGACCATGCAGGACGAACGCTCTCAGATTCAGAACCGCGCCGCCGCCATGGCCGTGCTGCAGTCCCGACTGCTGGTGCTGCGCCACGAGGAGGAAGCCAAGAAGAAGAAGGAGCTCGCCGGAGACATCAAGGCCAGCTGGGGCGACCAGATGCGCTCGTATGTGCTGCATCCGTACCAGATGGTCAAGGACCTGCGCACGGGGTATGAGACCTCGCAGACCCAGGCTGTCTTCGACGGCGACATCGACGAGTTCATCGAAGCCGGCATCCGCTGGCGTCACGAACAGCGTCGCGCGGCAGCCGAGGAACAAGAAGCCTAAGCGATAGGCGGAGGGAAAACACGATGGCGCTGATCTCGCTTGAACATGTGAGCAAAGTCTATCCAAAGGGCACGCGTCCCGCATTGGATGACATCAGTCTTGACATCGATCGAGGTGATTTCGTCTTTCTTGTGGGCGCGTCCGGTTCCGGCAAGACCACCTTGCTGAGCCTGCTGCTTCGCGAGGAGGAAGCCACGGATGGCGAGATCCGCGTCGCCGGCAACGATCTGCGACGCCTGTCCGCACGGCAGGTGCCGCATTATCGCCGGCAGATCGGCTTTATCTTCCAGGATTACAAGCTGCTCAACAACAAGACGGTATGGGAGAACGTCGCCTTCGCACTTGAAGTGATCGGCACAAGCCGTTCCACCATCAAATCGCTGGTGCCCAAAGTACTGCAGACGGTGGGGCTCACGGGCAAGGAAAACAACTACCCCCATGAGCTGTCCGGCGGCGAAGCGCAACGCGTCGCCATCGCAAGGGCGTATGTGAACCATCCTCAGATCCTGCTCGCCGACGAGCCTACGGGCAACCTCGACCCAACCACATCGCTGGGCATCATGGAAGTGTTGGACGCCATCAACCGTACCGGCACCACCATCGTCATGGCCACACACAACGAAGAGATCGTCAACTCCATGCGCAAACGCGTGGTCGAATTGCACACCGGCAAGATCGTGCGCGACGAGCAGCAGGGATCCTACGATTCCGCGCTGTATTTCCCGGATGCCGAAGTCGAGTCGAAATCGCACCAGGCATTGGGCACTTCCGACCCGAACGCGAAATACCGTCGACAGAACGCCATCGATTCAACGAACGCTCCTGACGACACCGTCGACGTGGAAGGCGCGACGCGCGCCGAAACCGTGGTGAACGCCGTGGATGTGGTCGCCGCTGCCGTCCATGACGGACAGGGGAACGACGGCATCGCCCGTCTTGCCAAATCCGTGCATTCCGGACGCACCGGCCGTTACGGCGAGGCCTTCGCGTCAGTGGAGACCACCTTGACCTGGGGCAAGGGACTGAGCCTCGAACAGATGGCCGACCAGGAACAGGCCGAGCAAACCGAACGGAACGAACAGGCCAAGACCTCCGCTGAAAATGATGCCTCCGAGACTGGTGCCGACGAAGCATCGGCGCTGTCCGCTCCGCCTGCACCGCCCGTTCCACCGACCCAAACCGAGCCTCCGACACCGCCCGAACCGCCCGTCCCGCCGGCACCGTCCGATGAAAACCCTGAGGACACCAAGGAGCACGACTGATGCGTTTTCGTTTCATCCTTTCCGAAACATGGAACAGCCTCAAGCGCAATGTTTCAATGATCATCTCCGTCATGCTGGTCACATTCATCTCCTTCCTGTTCATCGGCGTATCCGGCCTGATGCAGGCACAGATCACCGCCGCGAAGGGCGAATGGTACGACAAGGTCGAAGTGGTCGTATGGCTGTGCCCGGACGGTGCCAGCCAGGCGGCGTCCTGCTCGTCGGGCAAGGCGCCTTCCAACCAGGAGATCGTCGATCTGGAGAACGTGATCAACGAGGAAGCCGGCAACATCGTCTCCAAAATCACATATGTGAGCCGTGAGGACTTCTACAAGAACACCTTCCTCAAGCAGTATCCGAACGGCGAATACCAAGGACGCGTGCTCACCGCCGCCGACATGCAGGGGTCGCTGCGTCTGAAACTGAAGGACCCGACCAAATACCAAGTGGTATCCGAAGTGTTGAGCGGCCGCACCGGTGTCGAGGAAGTGCAGGATCAACGCAAGATCTTCGACCCGGTCTTCTCGGTGCTGAACCGTGCGACGGCGGTCACCGTGGCGCTCGCCGGCGTGATGATCCTGGTGGCCATCATGCTGACCGGCACGACGATTCGCATGAGTGCCGCCTCGCGTAAGAACGAGACCGAGATCATGCGACTGGTGGGAGCCTCGAACTGGACCATCCGCCTGCCGTTCGTGTTGGAAGGCGTGTTCGCGTCGCTGATTGGTTCGCTGCTCGCCTGCGGAACGTTGAGCGCCATGGTGAAGCTGTTCATCACGGATTGGCTGTCGAAGAGCGTGCAGTGGATGCCTCTGATCAACCAGAAGACGGTATGGCTGCTTGCACCGGCCCTTGTGGTGGGAGCCGTCGTGCTGTCGATCGTCGCGTCCAGCATCTCGCTGAGGAAGTACCTGAAGGCATAAACCGGCGGAGTGCTGAACGAGATGTTCAGCATATTTGAAGTTTGCTGGATACAATGTCGAAATAGGTGGATTTCGGGAAGGGAATACATGTCTAGGAAAATGACGAGACAGGTGCGGCCCATCGTTGGACTGATGCTTGCTTCGGCTATGTTCTGCGCCGGCGGCGTCGCGGTCGTCGCCGCGCCGGCTCCGCAGGCGCATGCCGTGAGCATGTCGGAATACCAGGCGAAGGTGTCGAACCACGCCAAGCTGAAGTCGCAGCTTGTCGGCGTGAGCAGCGATCTCGCCGACACGATTCTGCAGTTGGCCGATTTGAACGACAACCAGATTCCTGCGGCGGTCGAGGCCGCGGAATCTGCCCAGCAGGCGGCAGAACAGGCGCAGAGCCTGGCGGAAGCGACCACGCAGCGGTTGCAAGCGGCCCAGCAGGACAAGGCGAACCTTGAGGAGCAGATCAAACAGACCGGCTCCGACTATGATGACGCCAAGGCCGCCGTCGCGCAGCTCGCCCGCGAAAGCTTCCACGGCTCCAGTACGTCGGATGTGCTGGATTTTGTCACCGATTCGACGACCGCCGACGATTTCGTCAACAAGATGCAGTCGCAGGCCGCGGTCACGCGAAGCGAATCCAACGCGGCAACCGACGCGGCGAACGAGCTGAACACGTCGATGAACCGTAAGGACCGTCTGGGCGCCATCGAACAGAAGATCACCCAGCTCAAGGAGCAGGCCGACCAGCAGGCGGCAAGCGCCCAGCAGGCGGCAAGCGAGGCCAGCGCCAAGCAGACCGCCCTGCAGAAGCTGCGTGACGAGGGCACGGCGAAACGTGAGAAGCTCGAATCGCAGAAGAGCCAGCTGACAACGCAGAGCGCCAAGGAAGCGGCGGACATCGTCGTCATGAAATCGCAGATCGATTCATGGAACAACCAGTACAACAATTCCAACAACGCCGCTGTCAACCCCAATAACAACCAGCAGCAGTCGCGTCCGAACAACAACACGAACTACAATCCCGCTCCCGCGCCTGCACCTGCGCCGGCTCCGACGCCCAATAACAACAATTCCGGCGGCGCCAGCGGCATGAACTATGCGGTGCCCGGCAATTGCCCGGCCGGTTCCGGATACTGCTACGGACACAACACCGGCAACACGGTCGGCGGTGCCGCGTATCCGTCCCGCCAGTGCACGCTGTGGGCATACCTGAGGCGTTCCCAGCTGAGCCTTCCGGTCGGCTCCTACATGGGCAACGGCGCCGATTGGGCCAATACCGCTCGTGGACTCGGATACCTGGTGAACAACACCCCGCATGTCGGCGCGGCGATGGTGTTCGCGCGCGGCCAAAGCGTAGGCGGACATTGGACCGCCGACTGGCAGTACGGCCACGTGGCCGTCGTGGAACGCGTGAACGCCGACGGTTCGGTCCTGATCTCCGAAGGCGGCACCGGCTTCGCGACGTTCCCGGCTTGGGAAACGATCTCCAACGCCGGAGCCTACCAGTACGTCCACTACTGACGGTTCCGTTCCAGACATGAAACCACGGCAAGCGCGCCGTCCGCATCGTCGGGCGACGCGCTTTCGTGATATGGTCGACGGAGTCGCGTTGCATACACTGATCGAAAGAACCGGGAAGGAGGTCCGACATGGCCAAGGAACAGGGAACCAAACCGATCGCGCAGAACAAGAAGGCGCGTCACGACTACGCCATCGAAGACAAGTATGAGGCCGGTCTCGTGTTGACCGGCACCGAAGTGAAGTCGCTTCGTGAAGGACGGGCGTCGCTGGCCGAATCGTTCATCACCATCGACCGTCGTGGGGAGATGTGGCTTGAGGGAGCCAACATTCCCGAATATCTCAACGGCACGTGGAACAACCACGCACCCAAACGCAAGCGCAAGCTGCTGCTGCATGCGGCGCAGATCGACAAGCTGGCCCGCCAAACCCAGGCCAAGGGATTCACCATCATTCCGCTGAGCCTGTATTTCAAAGACGGCCGCGTCAAGGTCGAGATCGCGCTCGCCCGAGGCAAGAAGGAATTCGACAAGCGCCAGTCGCTTCGCGAGGAGCAGGACAAGCGTGAGGCGCTGCGAGCCATGCGATACGCCAACAAGCAGGTGCGATAAATCGGAAAAATTCCGGTTTCACATAGTGAAAGAACGCCGATTCAGGAAAATTTTTGTAACACACCCTCTTTACGCTAGGATACGGTTCGGCTGAACAGGCCGATATGAATCCATAGGAGAGGGAACATGCAAGCAGGAAAAGCCCTGAAAACCGCCGCCGCGTTCATATTGAGCGTGGCCATGCTCGCCACCGGCGCGGCATGCGGCACCAGCGACGACAGCGACGCCTCGGCGTCGAAATCCAGTTCGAAGTCCAGCGAACTGACCGGTTACGATGTTTCCGGCGTGAAGAAGGACGACGCGATCGCCAAAATGCTGCCGGATTATGTGACCAAGGACGGCAAGCTCACCATCGGCATGGATACGTCGTACGCGCCGGCCGAGTTCCTGGCCGCGGACGGCAAGACGCCGGTCGGCTTCGACGTGGACATCGCCAAGGCGCTGGCCGGAGTGTTCGGTCTTGAGGCCGATCCGGAAACCGCGAACTTCGATTCGATTATTCCGGCCGTCGGCGCCAAGTACGACATCGGCATCTCGTCGTTCACCGTCACCAAGGAACGCCTCGAGGCGGTCGACTTCGTCAGCCACTTCAACGCCGGCTCCGCATGGGCCGTGAAGAAGGGCAACCCGAACAAGGTCGACACGTCCGATCTGTGCGGCAAGAAGGTGGCCGTGCAGACCGCCACCATGCAGGAGACCGCCGCCAACAAGATGGCCAAGCAATGCAAGGCCGATGGCAAGGCGGAGATGGACGTTATCTCCAGCAAGCTGCAGACCGATGTGACCACCAACGTCGTCACCGGCAAGGCCGACGTGTTCTACGCCGATTCGCCGGTCGCCGGCTACGCGATCGCGCAGACCGACGGCGAACTCGAAACGCTTGGCAAGACCGAAGGCATCGCCCCGGAAGGCATCGTCGTCAAGAAGGGCGACCAGCAGATGGACGAGGCCCTGCAGAAGGCCCTGCAGAAGCTCATCGACGACGGCACCTACATGAAGATCCTCAAGTACTGGGGTGTTCAGGACGGTGCCATCAGCAAGCCGGAGATCAACACCCCCGGCACCAACGAGTGAATGTTTCGGAACTTTTGCGTCCGTTAATACGCTCGTAGCAATCCGCTCTTAGGTTATGCCATAGCCACGTTTGGCTGGTTGATTTGGCTGGGTTGAAGAGAGGACTTGCCATGATGAGGAACCTGAAAGGTTGGGCGGCGCTCGCGTTGAGCGCGGCGATGGTCGTCTCGATGGGAGCCTGCGGAACCTCCGACAAAACGGATTCCCAAGCTTCCGTCGATTCGAATTCGTCGTCGACCACCGGTTACGACGTGTCCGGCGTGAAGAAGGACGAGAAGATCGCCAAGATGCTGCCGTCCTCCGTCACCAAGGACGGCAAGCTGACCGTCGGCATGGATACGTCGTACGCGCCGGCCGAGTTCCTGGCCGCGGACGGCAAGACGCCGGTCGGCTTCGACGTGGACATCGTCAAGGCGTTGGCGAAAACGTTCGGCCTCGAGGCGGATCCGCAGACGTCGAATTTCGATTCGATCATTCCATCAATCGGTTCGAAGTACGATATCGGCGTCTCGTCGTTCACCATTACCCCGGAACGCATGAAGGCCGTCGACTTCGTCAGCATGTTCAAGGCCGGTTCCACGTGGGTGGTCAAGAAGGGCAACCCAGGCAAGATCGACACGTCCGACCTGTGCGGATTGAAGATCGCGGTGCAGACCGGCACCACACAGGAGGAGGAAGTCAACAAGGGCGCCGAACAGTGCAAGGCGGACAACAAGCTTGACATCCAGATCCTGTCCAACAAGCTGCAGACCGATGTGACCACCAACGTCGTCACCGGCAAGGCCGACGTGTTCTACGCCGATTCGCCGGTCGCGGGTTATGCGATCTCCCAGACCGACGACCAGCTTGAGGCCCTCGGTGAGGACGTCGGCGTGACCAAGGAGGCCGTGGCCATCAAGAAGGGTGATTCCGACACGGCCAAGGCGGTGCAGGCGGCCATGCAGAAGCTGATGGATGACGGCACGTACATGAAGATCCTCAAGCATTGGGGCGTCGAATCCGGCGCCGTCGACAAGGCCGAGATCAACCCGACCGATTTGGGCTGATCGGCGCACTGACGCTGCGGGCGTAGGGGCATCGGACGTATATAGATCGATGCCCCTACGCTTTTTGCCGATTAACGTCGGCGTAGCATTGCGGTTTTATCGTGTGCCTTTGGAATACTGGACGTCTGATTGGCAAATGGACGATTACCGTTCAGTGGATGGGAAGAGAATAGAAGGAGAACCCACTATGTCGTTGAAATTCAAATCGTTTGCCGCTCTCGCGCTGAGCGCGGCCATGATGTTCTCCGTCGCCGCATGCGGCACCACGGATTCCGGTGACGCCAAAAGCGACTCGAAGGCGAAGAACACCACCGTTGGTTACGATGTGAGCACCATCAAGAAGGATGACGAGCTGGCCAAGCTGGCCGCCTCCGCGAAGACCGTCAAGGACGGCGAGCTGTCCGTCGGCATGGAACTGTCCTATGCTCCGGCCGAATTCTACGCCGAAGACGGCAAGACGCCGGTCGGCTACGATGTGGACATATCCAAGGCCATCGCCCAGACGCTGGGCCTGAAGCCGAAGATCGTCTCCTCCATGTTCGACACCATCGTCCCGTCCATCGGCTCCAAGTACGATCTGGGCATCACCGCCATGACCATCACCGAAGAGCGTCTGCAGTCCGTCGACTTCGTAAGCTACTACCGCGCCGGCTCCACGTGGGCCGTGCAGAAGGGCAACCCGAAGAAGCTCGACACCTCCGACATGTGCGGCGCGAAGATCGCAGTGCAGACCGGCACCGTCCAGGAGGACGAGGCCAACAAGATCGCCAAGGGCTGCAAGGCCGACAAGAAGTCCGAAGTGATGTCCTACAAGCGTCAGGCCGAAGCCGCCACCGCAGTGGCCACCGGTAAGGCCGACGTGTTCTACGCCGATTCGCCGGTCGCCGGCTACGCGATCTCCCAGACCGACGGCCAGCTTGAGGCCCTCGGCGACGTTGAAGGCGTGGCCAAGCAGGGCATCGCCATCAAGAAGGGCGACCAGCAGCTCGACGAGGCCGTGCAGAAGGCCGTGCAGAAGCTGATGGATGACGGCACGTACATGAAGATCCTCAAGCATTGGGGCGTCGAGTCCGGCGCTCTCGACAAGGCTGAGATCAATCCGACCGACCTCAACTGATCTCATCAGATAGATAGAAAAAGGAAACAGCATCATGGCGAAGAAACAAGTCGACGGCGACGGCCTCGATATTCCCAATCGCATTAAAGCCTTGCCCGTCAAGCGTACGGGTCCGATCGTGGCGGCCATCATCGTCGCGCTCTTCGCCGCGATGCTGGTGCAGGCTTTGGTCACCAATCCGCGTTTCGAATGGAATGTGGTCTGGAAATACCTGTTCAACGAGAACGTACTGGAAGGCATCAAGTACACGCTGCTGCTGACCGTCATCTCGATGGTCATCGCCATCATTCTGGCGGTCATTCTGGCGGTCATGCGCAAATCCATCAACCCGGTGCTGCGCGGCGTGAGCTGGTTCTACATCTGGTTCTTCCGTGGAACCCCTGTGTACACGCAGCTGGTCTTCTGGGGTCTGTTCGCGGTGCTGGTGCCACGTATCGGCGTGGGCATCCCGTTCACCTCAATCGAATTCTGGAGCATTGACTCCCAGTCTGTCATCACCGCGTTCAACGCCGCATGGCTGGGCTTGGCCCTGAACGAAGCCGCCTACCTGGCCGAAATCGTGCGCGCCGGCCTCGAGGCCGTCGATCCGGGGCAGACGGAAGCCGCAAAGGCCCTCGGCATGAAGCGCACGCTCATCATGCGTCGCATCGTGCTGCCGCAGGCCATGCGCATCATCATCCCGCCGACCGGCAACGAGTTCATCGGCATGCTGAAGACCACGTCGCTTGTCAACGCCGTGCCGTTCACGCTGGAACTGCAGTTCGCCACCACGGCGATTGCGACCCGTCTGTACAAGCCGATTCCGCTGCTGATCGTGGCGTGCATCTGGTATCTGGTCATCACCTCCATCCTGATGGTCATCCAGTCGCGACTTGAAAAGCACTTCGGCAAGGGCTTCGACGCCCGTCCCGCCGGAGCCCGCGGCAAGCGCACGCCGCTGCCGGGCAAGACCTTCGGCGAACCCAAGGATGACGTCGACAAGCAGAACGAAGCCACGTTCGCGGGAATGACCGCGTGAGGGGAATGACCATGAGCGAAATCACAACCAACGAAATCGTTCCCGCCGTCAAGGCGACCCAGGTGCACAAGGCCTTCGGCAACCTGCACGTGCTCAAAGGCATCGACATGACCGTCATGCCCGGCACCGTCACCGTGATTCTCGGACCGTCCGGTTCCGGCAAATCCACGTTCCTGCGTCTGATCAACCAGCTGGAAACCCTGACCGGCGGCGAAATCGACGTCGACGGCGAAATGATCGGCTACAAGTACGTCGACAAGGGCGGCGAACGTGTGCTGCAGACCCTGAACGACAAGGAAGTGGCCGAACAGCGTTCCAAACTCGGCATGGTGTTCCAGCGCTTCAACCTGTTCCCGCACATGACGGCTCTTGAAAACGTCATGGAGGCTCCGGTCCACGTCAAGCACATGGACAAGAAGGAAGCCCGCGAACTCGCCATTCAGGAGCTGAACCGCGTCGGCATGGGGGAGCGTCTCGACTACTATCCGGCACAGCTGTCCGGCGGCCAGCAGCAGCGCGTGGCCATCGCCCGCGCGCTTGCCATGAAGCCGGAGATCATGCTGTTCGACGAACCGACATCCGCGCTCGATCCGGAACTCGTCGGCGAAGTGCTCAACGTCATGCTCGACCTCGCCAAGGAAGGCATGACCATGGTGGTCGTCACCCATGAGATCGGCTTCGCGCGCGAGGTCGCCGACCAGATCGTCTTCATGGACGGTGGCGTGGTCGTCGAACAAGGCGGTCCGGAAATCATCGACCATCCGAAGGAGTCGAGGTTTAAGGACTTCTTGCAGCACGTCCTGTAGCAAGTAAGGCTGTCGTACTGCCGTAAATTCCCAGTCCACTGACGTCAAGCGTCCGCAGACGTCCGGTGGGTTGGGTTTTCTTTTTGCTGTCGACGATGGGCGCGTTGCGTGCGCCACTGGTTCGCACGATTTCCCTGGGGGAGTGGGATTTCGCATATATGGCAAAGATTTGTAAGGACGCGCGGCTTGGTTTCATGATTGACATCCTTACCCGATAGGCTAAGGAGCTATGTGTGGAATCGTAGGATATGCAGGAAATGTTCGGACCGCGTGCGGCAAGCCTTTGGAGGTGTGTCTCCAAGGACTTCAGCGATTGGAATACCGCGGATATGATTCGGCCGGCGTGGCGCTGACGGCGCCTGGCATGGAGCGTGTGGCCGTCCGTAAGAAGGCCGGACGTCTGGCCAACCTGGTGCAGGACATCGAACGTGATCCGATGCCGGACGCCACCGTGGGCATCGGCCATACGCGTTGGGCTACGAACGGCGTGCCGAACGACACTAACGCGCATCCGCACACCTCGCGTGACGGCAAGGTCGCCATCATCCACAACGGCATCATCGAAAACGCTTCCCAGCTTCGTCTCGACCTGCAGACGGAGGGCTATCGTTTCGTCTCCGAAACCGATACCGAGGTCGCGGCGAAGCTGCTGGGCAAAATCAGCGACAAGATCATCGAGGAAACCGGTAAGCCTGACCTGTTCAAGGCCATCCGCCGTCTGGCCCGCATGCTGGAAGGCGCGTTCACCATTCTCGCCACGGACGTGCGCCAGCCGGACATCGTGGTCGGCGCCCGTCACGATTCGCCGCTGGTGGTCGGTCTTGGCGAAGGCGAGAACTTCCTCGGCTCCGACGTGGCCGCGTTCGTGGCCTACACCAAGCGCGCCATGGAAATCGACCAGGACCAGGCCGTGATGGTGTCCGCAGACAAGGTCGTCGTCTCCGACTTCATGGGCAACATCGTGCCCGATCCGAAGACCTACACCGTGGATTGGGATGCCTCGGCTGCCGAAAAAGGCGGCTGGGACTCCTTCATGGACAAGGAGATCCACGAGGATCCGGCCGCCGTGCAGCGCACTCTGCTGGGACGTCTCGACGAGAACGGCAACATCAACCTCGATGAGGTGCGCATCGACGAGCATGATTTCAAAGCCATCGACAAGATTATCGTCATCGCCTGCGGCACGGCCGCGTACGCGGGCATGGTGGCCAAATACGCCATCGAGCATTGGGTGCGCATCCCCGTGGAGGTGGAGCTCGCGCACGAATTCCGCTACCGTGACCCGATCCTCACCCCCCGAACGTTGGTGGTGGCCATCTCCCAGTCCGGCGAGACCATGGACACGCTGATGGCGTTGCGTCACGCCCGTGAGCAGGGCTCCAAGGTATTGGCCATCTGCAACACGCAGGGCGCATCCATTCCGCGCGAATCTGACGCGGTGCTCTACACCCACGCCGGTCCGGAAGTGGCGGTCGCCTCCACCAAGGCGTTCGTGGCGCAGATCACCGCCGCATACGTGCTCGGCCTGTATCTGGCCCAAGTCAAGGGTGCCATGTATCGAGACGAAATCGCCCAGACTTTGGAATCTCTGAAGGACATGCCCCGCAAGATCCAGTGGGTCCTCGACACCCAGACCAAGACCGTGCAGGAAGCCGCCAAGCAGATGGTGGACGCGAAGTCCTTCCTGTTCCTCGGACGTCATGTGGGCTATCCGGTGGCCATGGAAGGCGCGTTGAAGCTCAAGGAGATCGCCTACACCTTCACCGAGGGCTTCGCCGCGGGAGAGCTCAAGCATGGTCCGATCGCGCTGGTCGACGAGGGCGAGCCGGTCGTGTTCATCGTGCCGCCCGCGCGCGGACGCAACGTGCTGCACTCCAAAGTCATCTCCGGCATCGAAGAGGTCAAGGCCCGTGGCGCCTACATCATCGCCGTGGCCGAGGAACACGATCCGGACGTGGAACGTTACGCCGACGTGGTCTTCTGGCGTCCCGCATGCCCGACGCTGATGAGCCCGCTGGTGGACGTGGTGCCGCTGCAGCTGTTCGCCATGGATATGGCCAAGCTTAAGAACTACGACGTGGACAAGCCGCGCAACCTCGCCAAGTCAGTCACCGTTGAGTGACGAACGCAGGCACCGTTACGTGCTCGAGGAACCTCATATTCCCTTCGAATATGAGGTTCTGTACGAGGACGAGAACATCATCGTCATCGACAAGCCGCATTTCCTCGCCACCACGCCACGCGGCATGTGGTATCGCGAAACCGCGCTGGTCCGGTTGTGCGAGCGGTACGACGAGCCGAACATCACGCCGGCGCACCGTTTGGACCGACTGACCGCAGGCGTCGTCGTGTTCGTACGTAATCCGTCTGCGCGAGGCGCGTACCAGATGCTGTTCCAAAATCGCAAAACCGTCAAAACCTACGAATGCCTGGCACCGCTCGCCCCGACGCAGCGGCCGCGATATGGAACGGCGGTGCGCATCGACCGGCACCTGCCGTTTCCGCTGGTACGCAGGTCGCATATCAACAAGGATCGCGGACGATTGCAGGCGTACGAAAGCGCCGACGTGCCCAACGCGGAAACGCTGATCGAACGGGGAAGCGGCATCCGCTTCGTTGCCGGCAGACCGTACGTGAATTACACGCTGCATCCGAAAACCGGCAAGACGCACCAGTTGCGCGTGCATATGAATTCGCTCGGTCTGCCGATTCTTGGCGACGATTTCTACCCGGACATCGTGCAGCGCGCTTACGACGACTTCTCGCAACCCTTGGAATTGGTGGCGCGCGAACTGCGATTCGATGACCCGCTCAACGGCGAGCCACGTCGATTCGTATCGCACGTGCCGTTGGGCGCGGGCTTATAGAAACCCACGATTTTGGACATTCCCCTATCTCGTCCGACACGCCCGATTATCATGGCGTTCTGTTGACTTGCCGGAGCGTTTCCGGCATCACGAGAGTAAGAGAGAACCATGGGTAAAATCTCGAAAGCCGTCCGCGGCGTCGCCGACATCTACAACGGCGCATCGCTGATCGTCCGTATCATCGTCGGCCTGATCATCGGCACCGTGCTGGCATTGGCCATGCCCCACGTGACCTGGATCGGCGAATTCGGCACCCTGTTCGTGGCCGCGTTGAAGGCCGTGGCACCGATTCTGGTGTTCGTACTGGTGGCCAGCGCCCTTGCGCAGGGCACGTCGAAACTCGACCGCCGTTTCGGCACCGTGCTGTTCCTGTACCTGTTCACCACGTTCCTGGCAGCGGTCGTGGCCGTGCTGACATCCCGTCTATTCCCGCAGACCCTGTCCTTGGGCAAGGCCGCCAAAGCCGACGTGGTGCCGCAAGGCCTTTCCGAAGTCATCCAGACGCTGCTGACCAACATCGTGGCCAATCCGATCCAGGCCATCATCGATGGCAACTACATCTGCATCCTGATGTGGGCCTGCCTGTTCGGACTCGCCATGAAGTCCATCGCCAACGAAAGCTCCAAAGCGTTCATGGCCAACGTGGCCGACGCCGTGTCCCAGGTGATCCGCTGGGTCATCAACCTCGCCCCGTTCGGCATCATGGGCCTCGTGTTCACCAACGTGGCCGACAACGGCCTGTCCGCATTCACCAAGTACGGCAGCCTGCTGCTCCTGCTCGTCGGCACCATGCTGCTCATGGTGCTCGTGTTCGGCCCGCTCGTCATCTTCATCTTCCTGCGCCGCAACCCGTACCCGCTGGTCTACCGCTGCTTCAAGGAATCCGGCCTGACCGCGTTCTTCACCCGCTCCTCCGCTGCGAACATCCCCGTCAACATGCAGCTGTGCGAGAAGCTCGGGCTTGACAAGGACATGTACTCCGTGTCCATTCCGCTGGGCGCCACCATCAACATGAACGGCGCGGCCATCACCATCACCATCATGGCCATGGCTGCCGCCAACACGCTCGGCATCCAGATCTCCCTGCCGGCGGCCATCCTGCTGTCCGTGGTCTCCGCGCTCGGCGCATGCGGCGCGTCCGGCGTGGCAGGCGGCTCGCTGCTGCTCATCCCGATGGCCTGCTCGCTGTTCGGCATCAGCAACGACATCGCCATGCAGGTGGTGGGCGTCGGCTTCATCATCGGCGTCATCCAGGATTCCGTGGAAACCTGCCTGAACTCCGCGTCCGATGTGGAGTTCGCGGCCACCGCCGAATACCATGCCTGGCTCAAGCAGGGCCGTCAGCTGCCGGCCTTCATGTATTCCAAGAAGGAACGCGCCAAGCTCGGCATCGAAGCTTGATTGCGTACCGGCTTAGCCGCCGATGCGATATCGCAGGGAACCGCTTTGGAAGTTCGCTTCCGGAGCGGTTCTTCCGCATTCGGCGTATTTGGGTGGATATGGGGAGTCTTTCCAGGCTTGTGCGTGGCTTCCGCATGACCCGTATAATCTTATGGTGGTAATCGCAGGCGAAATACAAAACGGAGGTCCGTGGGCGTGGTGCTGAAATCGGCGAAACTGGTGAAGCAGCTCATCGCCATCTGCTGCGCGGGCGTCATGGCGGCCAGCGCCGCCGCATGCGGGGCCAATACGGACACACGCACACAGATCACCGTATGGTCGTGGGAGCCGAGCATGAAACAGGTCATCGCCGGCTTCGAAAAAGACAATCCCGACATCCACGTGGTTTGGAAGAACACCAGCGGTTACGACAAACTCAACAACGCCATCCAAGACGGTTACGGCATTCCCGACGTGGTGCAGCTGGAATATTACGCATTGCGCCAGTACGCGGTCAGCAGCCAGCTCGTGCCCATCACCGGCAGAACCGAAGGCTATGCCGATTTCTACACGCCCGGCACCTGGGCGTCGGTGCAGCTCAACGGACGGGTGTACGGGCTTCCCATGGACTCCGGCCCGATGGCCTTCTTCTATAACAACAGCGTGTTCGAACAGGTTGGCGTGGACGCGTCCAAGATCCGCACATGGGACGACTACTACGAGGCCGCCAAAAAACTCAAGAAAATCGGCGTGTACATCACCGCCGATTCCGGCGACGCCAGCTTCTACGACACGATGATCTGGCTCGCCGGCGGACGCCCGTTCTCCACGTCCAACGATGGCAAGAACGTGACCATCAGACTCACCGAAGATAAAGGCACCCGCGAATTCACCGAATTCTGGCAGAAGATGATCGATGAGGGTTTGGTGGCAACAAACCTCACGTCATGGTCGGATCGATGGAAATCGGCCGTGGGACAAGGCAAAGTCGCCTCGCTGTTCTCCGGCGCATGGCTGCCTTCGCTGCTCATGTCCGACATTCCCGGCGCGGCCGGCCTGTGGCGCGTGGCCCAGATGCCGACGCCCGACGGCAAGGCCACCACATCGGAAAACGGCGGTTCGGCCCTTGCCGTGCTGCAACGTTCCCGCAAACCCGAAGCCTCATACCGTTTCATCGAATACGCCTGCCACAATGCCAAAGGCATCACAACCCGCGTGGATGGCGGCGCGTTCCCAGCCGACAAAAACACCCTATCCGACTCGAAATTCCTCAGCAAGACCACGGTGACCGACGACCGTGGCATCGAAGTGCCCTATTTCGGCGGGCAGGAATACAACCGCGTGCTGTCCCAGGCCGCGGAGAACGTGTCGACCGGATACCAGTATCTGCCGTTCGAAGTGTATGCGCGCAGCGACTTCCGGTCCACGGTGGGCAAGGCCTACAAATGGTCGAGCCTGCTGCGCAAAGAGCAGAACAGGCTCAACATCATCGCCGCAGGCGGTCAGGTCTCCGACACCTCCAACATCGGCGATGCGTTGAAGAACACCGAATCGTCCGACCGCATCAAACTTAAGGGCGGCATAGCCCTATGGCAGAAGGACCTGAAAGAATACGGAGCCAACCAGGGCTTCACCATCCAATAGCGTCTGTGTAATTGGTTTAATCGATTGCGGCCTGCGGATAGCGCATTATCCGCAGGCCGTCGGTTTTCAGATTGCCGGGCTATGATCGCCGGTTCCCGTCGCTGGCTCTTGAATCAGCGGACGTTTCGGTCGTAGATGTGCCGCATGCCCTTGAAAATCAGGTCCGGATCGTAAATGTCGATCATGTTCGTGTCGTCGGCGAACACGCGGCTCAATCCGCCCGTCGCCACCACACGGAAATCCTCGTCGATCTCCTTATGGAACTGCGCGATCGTGCGTTCGATGCCGCCGAGGAAGTTGTAGTACAGGCCCGCCTGCATGGCCGGTTTCGTGGACTTCGCCAGAATCGACTTCGGACGGGTGATCTCCACTTCCGGCAGCTGCGCCGTCCCTTCCCACAGTGCGGCCGCGGCGGTGCGGATACCGGTGGTGATCAGTCCGGAAATCACCGACGCGTCCGCGGTGACGTAGTTGAACGTGGTGGCCGTGCCGAAATCAGCCACCAGAATCGGCCCGCCATACTCGTAATACGCGCCCGCGCAGTCGGCGATGCAGTCCGCGCCCATGTTCTGCGGATTGTCCATGCGGATGTTGAGTCCCGTTTTGATGCCCGGTCCCACGGTCATCGGATCGATGTCGAGGAACTTCACGATGCTCGCACGGAACGAATGCATGACCTTCGGCACCACGGACGAAATGATCACATCATCGACATCCGCCGGCTTGTAGCCGCTCAAAGCCAGGAACTGCGTGATCATCAGCCCGTATTCGTCGGACGTGTGGTTCGCCTTCGTGGTGATGCGGTACGTGCCCGCGATGCGCCCATCGTCGATGAAACCGATCACGACGTTCGTGTTGCCGATATCCACAGCCATCAGAAGCATGTTGCGTTCTCCTTCGCGTTTTGCGGAAGTTCCGTTGAAATATTGCGATTATTGCGATTGATACGGTTATTGCGATTCGAAAATGCTGCGGTTAGCGCCGTTCGCCGTCCGCACGCATGGCTGCGAGCTTGACAAGAATACGTTTCGCAAGTGCGTCCTTGCCCATCTTGCTCCACCGTTCGATGTTTGGCTTGTCGGCGGTTTCGCCCGGCGTCAGCACCGTCACCACGTTCGTGTCCGCTGCGAAACCGGCGCCGGGGGTGCGCAGATTGTTGGCCACCAGCATGTCGCAATGCTTGCCGTTAAGCTTCTTCGTCGCGTTGGCCTCAAGGTCGCGCGTTTCCATGGCGAATCCGCACAATGTCTGGTCCGGCCGCTTATGTTCGCCGGCCCAAGCCAGAATGTCCGGATTCGAGGTGAGTTCGAGTTCGATGCCGCTGCGCCCGTTCTTCTTGATCTTGTCCCGGGCCTGCTCGACCGGGCGGAAATCGCCGACGGCCGCGGCCATGACGGTGATGTCCGTGTCCGAGAAACGGCTCGTCACCACATCGAACATATCCCGTGCGGTCGTGACATCGACCACATCCACGCCATGCGGGGCGTCCAACGCCACCGGACCGGACACAAGCGTCACCTGCGCGCCCAGATCGCGTGCCTGTTCGGCCAATGCATACCCCATCTTGCCGGTGGAATGGTTGGTGAGGAACCGCACCGGATCAAGCGGCTCCTGCGTCGGGCCGGCGGTGACGAGCACGGCAAGTCCCTTAAGCGGCAGCTCGCCGTCCGGACGATTTGCAAGCAGCAGCGCTTTCACCGCCGTTTCGATGCGTGCCGGCTCCTCCATACGTCCCTTGCCGGCGTCGCCGCAGGCCAGCATGCCGCTTTCCGGCTCCACAATCGTCCAACCGAGCTCACGGCAGGTATTGAGATTGCGTTGCGTCACGGCGTTTTCATACATATGCACGTTCATGGCGGGGCACAGGATCTTCGGTCCCTTGTCGTACGCGAGTATGGTGCTGGTCAGCTGGTCATCGGCGATGCCGCAGGCGATTTTCGCGATGATATCGGCGCTCGCCGGAGCGACTGCCAGCAGATTCGCCCACTTCGCGTCGGCCACGTGGCTGATCTGCAGCGGACCGTCCGGTCCGGGTGCCACGTCGGCCGTAGCGCCGGGACGATGTCCGGCGGCGAACATGGACGTGCGTGTCGGCGTGTGGGTGAGGGAACTGAACGTCAGGGGAGTGACGAACTCCTGTGCGGCGGCGGTCATCACCACACGCACCTCATGCCCCTGCTTGCTCCAATCGGAGGCGAGATGGCAGGCCTTGAACGCGGCGATGCTGCCGGTGACCCCCAAAAGAATATGCGCCATGGATCAACCGTCCTTCTCGTTGTGACCTGCCGCGACTGCGTCAAGTATATAACCGGGCCGAAGCCTCCGCGCGCTTTGCGGGCGAATCCGAACGGGCCGCGGGTATGGCGGACGGTAGAATCAGGCCGTGGTGATCGACCTCACGCAGGCGGTCAACCGCAATCACAACACATAATCGAAAATACGAAGAGGAGAAATCCCATGTCGTCACCTACCGGTGCGCACGGCGAAGCCGACGCAACCAAACAGGAGAACGAACAGCAGCCGCAGTCCACGGCAAGCACCGACGCCACGCTAAACGCGCGTGCGAAATCGTCGAACGGCGCGAAATCGCAAGGCCCGAAGAAGTGGCTTATCGCGTTGATCGCCATCATCGCCGCCGTCGCGGTGATCGTCGCCATTGCAGTGACGCGCGGCAAAAACGATGACGCGAACACTTTCGGCGTAACTAAAGCCGACACCGTCACCATCGGGCTCAAACTCGCCCCGGTCAGCCTCGACATCCGCCACCAGTCCGGATCGGCTATCGAACAGGTGCTGATCGGCAACGTCTACGAAGCGCTGCTGTCGCGCGACTCCGACAACAAAGTGCAGCCGGGCCTCGCGAAATCCTGGGACATCTCCAAGGACGGCAAGACCTACGCCTTCCATCTCAACCAGAACATGACCTTCTCCAACGGCGACAAGCTCGACGCTGACGACGTGGCCTGGTCCATCAACCAGCTCAAGGAGAAGCAGTACTACAACGCCAACCAGGTGGCCAGCCTCGACAAGGCCGAAGCGGTGGACGCCAACACGGTCAAGCTCACCCTTTCCACCCCCGACTCCAACCTGCTGTGGTATCTGACCGGACGTCCTGGCCTCGTGTTCGACAAAAACGCCAAATACAACGCGAAAACCGAAGCGGTCGGCTCCGGCCCGTATACCGTCGAATCCTTCGACTCGGCCAGCAAAATGGTGCTCAAAGCCAATGCGAAATATTGGGGAACCGCGCACAAGCCCGCCACCCAGAACGTGGTGATCCGCTTCCTCACCGACGACAACGCAGCCGTCAACGCGCTGAAAAGCGGTGACGTCGACGTGCTTTCCCCGGTGAACGCCACGCTCGCCAAATCATTGGATGCCAGCACATACACGGTGTCCGCGGCCGACGGCAGCGACAAGTTCGTCCTCGCCTTCAACTGCACGAACGCCAAACTCAAGGACAAGCGCGTCCGCCAGGCCATCCGCTACGCCATCAACCACAAGGAGATCATCGCCTCCCGAGGCAACGTCGACTACGCGCTCGGCGGTCCGATCCCGTCCGTCGACCCCGGTTACGAGGACCTGACCGGCCTGTACCCGTACAACGTGGACAAGGCCAAGGAACTTATGAAGGAAGCCGGTTATACCACCGACAAGCCGTTGCGGCTCACCCTCACCTACGCCAACACGTACGGCACCGAACTGGGCGACCAGCTCAAGAGCCAGCTCGCCAAAATCGGCATCGATTTGAAGATCGACTATGTGGAATTCTCCACATGGCTGCAGAACGTGCACGCCAACGGCGACTACGAGCTGTCATTGGTGGACCACGCCGAAAGCCACGACTTCTACAAGTGGACCACGCCGGACTACTACTACCACTACGACGGCAAGCAGGCGCAGGAACTGTACGCCAAGGCTTTGGAAGCCACCGACGAGGCCGATAGCGCGAAATACCTGAAGCAGGCGGCGAAGGCCGTAAGCGAGGACGCGCCGGCGGACTGGCTGTTCGGCTACCGCGTGACGGTGGCCGTCAACAAGCACGTGCAGGGCTTCCCCAGCAAGCTCAGCCAGACGGTGCTGCCATTGTGGCGGATCTCCAAGAATAAGTAAGGGAACGGTATTTCCATGCGATTCGTGGGAAAGCGGCTGGCGCTGTTCGTAGCGGCTTTGGTGGGCCTGTCCGCGCTGGTGTTCGTGATGCTGCGCGTATTGCCGGGAGACGTCGCCGCGGTCATCGCCGGCACGAACGCCACCCCCGAACGCATTGCGTCGCTGCGCGCCGAATTCGGCTTGGACAAGCCGCTCGCCGCACAATATGGCGATTGGATGGCGGGCATGCTGCATGGCGACCTCGGCGTGTCCGCAGTCGGCGGACGGCCGGTCGCGCGGCAGATCGCCATGCGCGCCGCCGTAACGTTCCCTCTGATTGTGCTGAGCCTGCTGATCGCGCTGGCGATCGGCCTGCCGCTTGGCTGCGCGGCCGTCCTGACACGCAATCCGCGGCTGCGCGGCCTGTTTCACGGCATTGCGATCGTGGGCGGCGCGGTGCCCGCATTGTGGGGCGGCCTACTGCTGATCCTGCTGTTCTCCCGTGGCACGGGACTGTTGGGATTGCTGCCCGCGCAAGGCTTCCCCGACACCGGCTGGGCCACGTCGGGAAAGGCCCTGTCCTGTCTGCTGCTGCCGGCGCTCACCACCGGCATCACAGCCGGCGCGTCCATCATGCGCTACACGCGTGCCGCAGTGGGGGATATGGCCTCATCGCAGGCGGTGGACATGGCCATGGCCTGCGGCATGACCCGCAAACAGGCGGTATTGCGCGTGGCGTTGCGTCTGGCCACTGCGCAACTGGTGTCGGTGGTCGGCCTGACCTTCGCGCAAATGATCACCGGCGTGATGGTGGTGGAAAACCTGTTCGCCCTGCCGGGTCTTGGCGCCATGCTGGTCACCGACGTCGGCAACCGCGACCTGATCGCAGTGCAAAGCGAACTGTTCCTGCTGGCCGCGTTCTTCCTGCTGCTGGGTCTCGTGGTCGATCTGACGCACCGCGCGCTCGACCCGCGGTTGAAACATTCCGGCGTCGTTTCGGGAAAGGCGGAAGCATGAACGCATCGAAACCCGCACCATCCTCGCAACCGGCGTCGTCCGCGCAAACTACGTCGAGACCCATGCGATCCGTCACCGACGTGACATCCACTGCCACCATGAAAACCGTGCTTTCGACCATCTGGGCCAAGGCCGGCGGCAAATACGCGCTGATCGTCATCGGAGCATGGCTGCTCGTATCCGCCCTGTCCCTCGTATGGACGCCGTATTCGCTGCTCGACACCAACGGATTCAACGCGTGGGCCTCCCCGTCCGCAGCGCACCCGTTGGGTACCGACGGCACCGGCGCGGACGTGCTGAGCTGGCTGATGGCCGGCTCCCGCACGAATCTCATGATCGCCGTGCTCACCGTCGTCGTCGCGGCCGCGATCGGACTGCTGTTGGTGGCAGCCATGGTATCGCGTTCCGGTGCGCTCGCGTCCACATCGGTGGTGGTGGCCGACGCGCTGATCTCCATTCCGACGGTGCTTATCGCATTGATTCTTTCCGTGCCGTTCGGCGCGTCCGCCGCGGTGGTCATCGCCGCCTGCGGTTGCGCGTACGGGCTGAACCTGGCACGCATCCTACGGCCCTCCGCACTGCTCGCCGCACGTTCGGCATACGTCGAATCGGCATTATGGTCGGGGGCAAGCTCCGTCAGCGTGTTCTTCACGCATATCGTGCCGAACACGCTGCCGGTATTGTGCGTGCAGCTGTCCATGAGCGCCGGCACCTCGCTGCTGGCGGAGGCGGGACTCACGTATCTGGGCGTCGGCGTTGGAGCCGGCGTGCCCAGTTGGGGGCATTCGCTGTCCACGTCCGTGAAATTCATCAGCATCTATCCCATGGCCGTCCTATGGCCCGGCCTGGTCGTCACGATGGTGGTGGTCGCGTTGAACCTGTTCGGCGACGCGTTGCGCGACGCGCTCGATCCGCTAACCAATCCCGCGTTAAGGGAGGCCGCATGAGCGCCGTCATACGTCATCTGAACATCGCCATCAACGGCAAGCCGATCGTCGATGATGTCGATTTGGACATCGCCGACGGCGAACGTGTCGGCTTGGTCGGCTCGTCCGGTTCCGGCAAATCGATGATCGCCCGCGCCATGATGGGCCTGCTGCCGGCTACCGCACAGGTGACGGGCAGCGTCGAATTGGGTGGTACGCAGGTCATCGGCGCGTCGGACGCAGCGGTCGCCGACCTGCGCGGACGGTACGTGGGCATGGTGTTCCAGAATCCGGCCGCCGCCCTGAACCCCGTGATGACGGTTGCTCAGCAGGTCGGCCTGCCGCTGTACCTGCATTACGACCTGTCGCTTGACGAGCGTCTTGAGCGGGTCGAAGCGATGCTGAGCAAAGTGGGGCTTTCCCAGGACGTGCTGCTGAAATACCCGCATGAGCTTTCCGGCGGCCAGCAGCAGCGTGTCGGCATCGCCACCGCGTTGATCACCTCGCCGCGATTCATCATCGCCGACGAGCCGACCACGGCATTGGATTCGATCACGCAACGGCAGATCGTCGACCTGCTGACCTCGCTGGTCGACGACGCCGGTGCCTCGATGCTGTTCATCACCCATGATTTCGCGGTGCTCGCACGCGCCACTACGCGCTGTTATGTGCTGGACGGCGGTTCGATCGCCGAAACGGGTACGACCGCAAGCCTATTGCAGGCGCCGGCAAGCGAACCCGCGCGACGTTTGGTCGATGCGGCCAGGTTGCTTACCCTGCCGCATGGCAACAGTGCTGGTAGCAGTGTTGGCAGCCGGGAATCCGCGAGAGCGCAATCCAAGCGGGAGACGTTCAAAAACACGGCAATCATGAGGAAAGACGACGGCAATGAGTGACATCGTGCTGCAGGGGCGTGGCATCTGTACAAGCTTCGGTTCGAAGCGGGAACGCAGGCAGGTGCTGTTCGACGTGGACGTTGACGTATACGAGGGGGAGTGCCTGGCGATTATCGGCGCTTCCGGTTCGGGCAAATCGACGCTGACGCGTGTGCTGTTCGGCTTGGGATCCGCCGATTCGGGCGAGATCACGTATCGCGGCCAGACAATGGGGAAGCGGGGCTCTGCCGTGCGCCGCATGCTACGCGGACAGACCGGCCTGGTGTTCCAGGACCCCTTCGCCTCGCTCGACCCGCGCTGGCGCGTCGCACGTTCCGTAGAGGAGCCGTTGCGCTTGCACCACAAGGGCAACGGCAATGATGAGATTGCCTCGCAGGCCGAGCATGCATTGCGTGTGGTCGGGCTTGACCCGGCGGTGTTTGCCGCACGGTACCCCATGGATCTTTCCGGCGGGCAGGCGCAGCGTGTGGCCATCGCGCGTGCCATAGTGGACGATCCGGGCATCATTCTTGCCGACGAGCCGATGAGCGCCATCGACGTGGCCGCACGCGTGAGGATTCTGGAGGCATTCCGCGCCATCCGCGCGGCAAACCCGAGCATGTCGCTGGTCATGGTCTCGCACGATCTTGGCGTGGTGCAGCATATCGCCGACCGTATCGTCGTCCTGCATGACGGACGCGTCGAGGAAAGCGGTACGACCACGGAAATACTGAAGCATCCCTGTTCCGCGTACACGCGCTCGCTCATCGAAGCCGCGTCCATGCAGGCCTGATCGCAGGTCGGATCAATGCAAGGTAGGCGGCTGGGCCGGCTGAACCGACTGGATCGCCTGAATCGGCTGAACCGACTAGAACGTGAACAGTCTGCGCAACCAGTCATACAGGGCGGGATTCGAAACGTTCCAGCTTTCGCTCCGCCCCGGGGTCATAAGCCATAGCAGCTGCAAGCCGATGCCGACGATAAGCAGGGCGACGATCACGACGGTCAGCCACCGGCGCCCATTTTCACGCGCATCCGTGTTCCATACGAACAGCAGGCACATGGTGCCGATGAGCATCAGCCATGTCATATCGCACAGGTAACGCGCGTTCACGCCGAACGGTCCGTCGATGCATGCGATGAGGACGGCGAGAACGAGGAACGTGAGTCCTATCGCACCGCACTGTGTTGCGTGGGAGTTTTGGCTGCGCCGCAGTCGAATGAAATACCGGATGGCCGCGGGCAATGCGAGCAGGCAGATCGGCGACAGCGCGACGAGTCCGCCGGCGAACTGTTCCGGAATGATGTTCCGATTACGGAACAGGAATCCCCATGGGTTTGCCTCATCCAGTGAGAACACGTCCATGGTGTAGGGGAATTCCCTCGTGAAACCGATTGGGGTGAGGAACAGCAGGAGGACGGAATACAGGCGTGCTTTCAGACTGACATGCCGTTGCGTCAGATCGCAGCCGGTGAGATTGTAGGCTGCGCCGAAGTCGAACGGGTCGTCGAAACGGGCCGTGTTGTATGCCATCATCGCGCAGCCGATGATGAGGAACGGCAGAATCGCCGCGATGGTGGAGAGGATGGCGTGTCTGGAACGGGTGGACAGGATATCGCGGGTTCGGATTTGCGGCCATAGGAGGATGATGCCGAATACCGCGGTGAGGATGAACGCCGGTCTGCAGGCGATGGTGAGCGCGACAAGCGTCGAACCGATGGCGATGAACGGAGTGCGTGGGGTGTGATGGCCATCGCCGGAAGAGCGTGCCCACAATGCGATGCCGGCGGGCGCGAGTGCGAGCGATGCGAGGATGGGAATCGAATAGAACCATGGGACGAGCACCAGATACGTCAATCCGGATGCCGCTACGATTGCGGTGCAGACGAGGACCGCGAGCCATCTGGGGGTGCCATGCCAATAGCGCTTCCACAGTGTTTCGATGAGGAATATGAGCGAAGCGCATGCCAGTATCGCAAGGAACGCGCATCCTACGGCGGTCGGCAGATCGGTTCCGGTCAGTGCTTTGAACGGCGCGAAGAGCAGGAGCGCCGGCAGCGGGCCGAAATAGCAGTAGTACCGGCCATGGTAGAAGGCCCAATCCCAGCGTGACGGATCGCCGGTTTGCATGCCGAGGGTTCCTCTGGCCTGTTCGTCGTACGGATTATCCATGGCCGCAAGCCAGTCGGGGACATGCGCGTCGATCCAGATCCTGCCGTGCAGGAACGCGTCGGCGAGTTGCTGGTACTGTGAACGGTCCACGAGGAAGGTGCCGCCTTGGTATTGCAAGGTGTACACGCTGTCGGAAGGATGCGTGGACACGGTCAGCAGTATGAGAATCGTCGACATCACCGCCCAGAGAACCACGAAAGGCGTCCATGTGCGATGGCGTTTGCGGTTGGTGTGATTGGTGTGATCGGTGCGATCGGCTTCCGGCGTGAGCGGGGAACGTCCGTTGTTCCCCGTCGACGGTCGTACTCGATGTGCGGGGAATATGAAAGAGGTTCCTCTATACATAATTGCATTGTATATCACGTAGACGCGATGATATCCGGTGGGGTGTTGGGCGCTGCGAAGGCTGTTATATCGCAGGTTATTGGGGCGGAACGAGCCCGTTCCAGGAAGCTGATACGGTTCGGATGTCCGCATGATGAACGCGGGTGACATGCCGATGCCCGGGGGAGTGGTAATGTAAGCTACATGTTCAATCGCTCTTGTTGTTGCTGTCGCTGACCAACCGCCCGAGGGGCGCGTGGTTCATCGACGCATAGCTTGAGATAGGACATTCCAACAAGCGGTCGCGCATATCGCAGGCCGTATGCGAATCGCCAAACGATCATTCGAAATAGCGCATCAGCCGAGGTTGGCGCACGCGACGCACGCGAATGAGCAAGGCAGCATCGCAACAGGTCCCGTTTCAACAACTGCACGCGACGGACGCGAGCTTCTCGAACATACGAAACCAAAACCATTCGAAAAGCCCACGAACCGCACCGTGCAAAGGAAACGTCATGACCATCCACAATTCCCTGTCTGAACTCATCGGCAACACCCCGCTCGTCAAACTCAACCACGTGACCGACGGCATCAAAGCCACCATCGCGGTGAAGGTCGAATACCTGAACCCGGGCGGCTCGTCCAAGGACCGCATCGCCGAACGCATCATCGACGCGGCCGAACGCAGCGGCGAACTGAAGCCCGGCGGCGTGATCGTGGAACCGACCTCCGGCAACACCGGTGTCGGACTCGCGCTCGTGGCTTTGCAGCGCGGATACCGTGCGATCTTCACCCTGCCGGACAAGGTTTCCGAAGCCAAGCGTGCGGTATTGCGCGCCTATGGCGCCGAAGTGGTCGTGACTCCCACCGACGCCGGTCCGGACGACCCGCGCTCCTACTACCAGGTGGCAGACCGCCTCGCCAAGGCGATTCCCGGCGGCTACCGTCCCAACCAGTACGACAATCCGAACGGTCCCGAAAGCCACTATCACACCACTGGTCCGGAAATCTGGGAGGCCACCGACCACAAGGTCACGCATTTCGTGGCGGGCATCGGCACCGGCGGCACCATCTCCGGCACCGGACACTATCTGAAGGACGTGTCCAACGGCGCGGTGCAGGTCATCGGCGCCGATCCGGAAGGCTCCATCTACTCCGACCCGAACGACGTGCACCAATACCAGATCGAAGGCGTCGGCGAGGACTTCTACCCGAAGGCCTTTGATCGGAGCCTTCCCGACGAGATCGTGCAGGTCACCGACGCGGAAGCCTTCGAAATGACACGACGCCTTGCCAACGAGGAAGGACTGCTCGTCGGCGGCTCATCCGGCATGGCCGTGTTCTCCGCGCTGAAATACGCCCGCGAGCACGACCTCGACGAAAACCAGCTCGTCGTGGTGCTGATGCCCGATTCCGGCCGCAGCTACATGGAGAAGATCTTCAACGACGACTGGATGCGCGCCAACGGATTCGCCGACGTCGTGGAACGCACCACCAAGCCCAGCCTCGCCGAACAGTACCTGTAAAAGACCGTCAAACGACTGTCCGGCAGCCCGATCGCACCTTTGAAACCAATGCCAATCATCCGAACGACCCAAACCATCCGATACTTCCAAGGAGTTCCCATCATGACCATCTCGACCAACACCGAAGCCCTCAACGCCACCGCTCTCGCCACCCGCGCCATCCACGCAGGCCAGGAACCCGACCCGACCACCGGAGCCGTGGTCACCCCCATCTACATGACCTCCACCTTCAAGCAGGACGGCGTCGGCGGCCTGCGCCACGGCTACGACTACAGCCGTTCCATCAACCCGACCCGCAACAGCTTCGACGAACAGCTCGCCGCCGTGGAAGGCGCGAAATACGCGTTGAGCTTCTCCTCCGGACTTGCCGCCATCGACGTGCTGCTGCGCTCCACTTTGAAGCCCGGCGACAACATCCTGCTCGGCAACGACGTGTACGGCGGCACCTACCGTCTGCTGTCCAAGGTGTTCGTGCCGTGGGGCATCGGCCTCGACGTGGTGGACATCACCGACACGGCCGCCGTCTCAGCCGCGCTCGCCAAGAAGCAGTACGCGTACATCTGGGTGGAAACCCCGTCCAACCCGCTGCTCAACATCACCGACATCGCCGCCACCGCGGCCGTGGCGCACGCGCACGGCACCAAAGTGGTCGTGGACAACACCTTCGCATCCCCGGTATTGCAGCATCCGCTCGCAGACGGCGCCGACGTGGTCGTCTACTCCACCACCAAGTACATCGGCGGCCACTCCGACGTGGTCGGCGGCGCGGTGGTCCTGAACGACAAGGAAACACGCGACGCGGTGGCCTTCCTGCAGAACGCGGCCGGCGCGGTTCCGTCCCCGTTCGACTCCTGGCTTGACATCCGAGGCCTCAAAACCCTCGACCTGCGCGTCAAGCAGCACAGCCGCAACGCCATGAAAGTGGCCCAGTGGCTCGAAACCCGCCCCGAAGTGGAACGCGTATGGTATCCAGGCCTCGAATCCCACCCGGGCCACGACATCGCGGCACGCCAGATGCACGGCGGCTTCGGCGGCATGATCTCCATCCAGATCGCCGCCGGTTTCGAAGCGGCCAAGAAGTTCGCCGGAGCCACCAAAGTGTTCACCCTGGCCGAATCCCTGGGCGGCGTGGAATCCCTGATCGAGCATCCGGGCGCCATGACCCACGCCTCCGTGGCCGGCACCACGCTCGAAGTGCCCGCCAACCTGATCCGCCTGTCCGTCGGCCTTGAGGACGCGGACGATCTGATCGCTGACCTGGAGCAGGCGTTCCGCCAGATCTGAATTCCCTATTTCCGATAGAAGCATGAAACGGCCGGCATGGGCAAGACCCGCGCCGGCCGTTTCGCTCTCCGCGGTCAACGCACGGCATTGCTACACTTGGAAACCATGACGCAAGCTGTTGATTCCGCCGATTCCGTAGACCCCCGCGCATTGGAGGCGCTGAACCGCTATTTCGGCTACGATTCGTTCCGTCCTGGACAATCCGGCATCGTCTCGGCCATCCTCACCGGACACGACGTGCTTGGCGTCATGCCCACCGGCGCCGGCAAATCCATCTGCTATCAGATTCCCGCAGCGATCCTGCCGGGCGTCGCCATCGTCATCTCGCCGCTGATCTCACTCATGCGCGACCAGGTCGACGCCCTGAACGACGTGGGCCTTCCGGCCGCGTTCATCAACACCACTCAGACGCCGGACGAACAGGATCTCGTCTTCGCGCAGGCGCTCTCCGGCCAGATCAAACTGCTGTACGTGGCGCCGGAACGTTTGGAAACCGAACGATTCCGCAACTTCGCCGTCCGTGTGCCGATCTCGCTCGTCGCCGTCGACGAAGCGCACTGCGTCTCCCAATGGGGGCAGGACTTCCGTTCCTCATATCTTGGCATCGGCGAATTCATCGCCGGACTGCCCACACGTCCAACGGTCGCCGCGTTCACCGCCACCGCCACCGAACGCGTGCGCCGCGACATCGTTTCGATTCTGGGCCTGCACACACCGTCCATCACCGTCACCGGTTTCGACCGGCCGAACCTGTATTTCGACGTCATCAGCATGCCACGCAAAGACAAAGCATCCTGGGTGGCGTCCTACATCGCCAGCCATCCGGACGAATCCGGCATCGTCTACTGCGCCACGCGCAAGGAAACGGAAGCGCTCGCCGAATCGCTTAACAGCGCCGTCACCGAATTGCGTGCCGCAGGGGGTGCGGATGTGTCGGATATCGGCACCATCGCCGTCGCCTACCATGGCGGTATGAGCGCCGACGCACGAGAGAAGGCGCAACGCGATTTCGTCACCGACCGTGTGCCCGTGGTCGTGGCCACCAACGCGTTCGGCATGGGCATCGACAAATCCAACGTGCGGTTCGTCATCCACCACAACATGCCCGAATCCATCGAAGCGTACTACCAGGAGGCGGGTCGCGCCGGACGAGACGGCGAACCAAGCCGCTGCACGCTGTTGTGGAACGAATCGGACATCGTCACCCGCCGCCGGCTGCTCGATTCGGACTACGAAAACGAACGATTGACTCCCGAAGAGCAGGAGGCCGTACGCGCGTCGAAACGCCGGCTGCTCGACGCGATGGTCGGCTACTGCCGTACCACGGACTGCCTGCACGCGTACATGACCCGGTATTTCGGCGAAACCGCGGGCACGGCGGCGAAAACGGACGGCAAATGCGTGGGCGGCTGCGCCAACTGCGAGCACACATTCGAAACCATCGACGTCACCGACATCGCCCGAGCCGTCAGCCGTTGCGTGCACGATGTGAACCAGCATGTCGGCAGCGGCAAAATCGTCAAGGTGCTGCGCGGCTCGAAGGCACAGGATCTAAGCTATCTCAACCCCGAAAGCCTGCCGTCGTTCGGCATGCTCGACGAAGTGCCGGAAGCGCGCATCCGCGACGTGCTGAGCCAGATGGCCACCGACGGCTTCCTGACGATCGCGGAAGGACGCCTGCCGATCGTCGGCTTCGGACCCCGTGCGGCGGAAACGGTCGCACCCGAATTCCATTACGACATCAAGAAGATCAAACGTGCTGACGCCCGTGCGCGTCGAACGCCCGACGTGTCCACTCCCGCTGTCGGATCGTACGTGCCGGATGACGGCGACGAGGCGCTATTCCAGAAGCTGCGTGCGCTGCGACTGGACATCGCGCGCGAACTCGGCAAACCGCCGTACATCGTGTTCTCCGACAAGACGTTGCGTGACATGGTACGGGTCAAGCCGATCACTGACGACCAGTTCCTTGCCGTCAACGGTGTGGGGGAAAGCAAGCTCAAACAGTACGGCGAACGGTTCATGGCCGCGATTCGGGAGGATTCCGGCGACGAGGCTTGAACCGGCCATAACCGACACGCATGGCACGACGGTTGACGTTGAGCCCGCGAACCGTGAATAGTGGAATGTGAACACAACAACGAAAGGACAGAACATGGCGGAAGACAAGCCGGTGGTGGAAAGCTTCCAATTGGACCACACCAAAGTAAAGGCGCCGTATGTGCGCTACATCGATACGGAAACCGGCCCCCACGGCGACGTGATCTCGAACTACGACCTGCGATTGGTGCAGCCGAACGAGAACGCCATTCCGACCGGCGGACTGCACACCATCGAACACACCATCGCGGTGCTGCTGCGCGAACGCATCCCCGGTTACATCGACTGCTCGCCGTTCGGATGCCGCACAGGCTTCCACCTGCTGACGTGGGGCGAGCATTCCACCGAGGATGTGGCTCGCGCATTGAAGGAATCGTTGGAATTCATCGCCTACGAGGCCACATGGGACGACGTGCCGGCAACCACCATCGAAAGCTGCGGCAACTACCGCGACCACAGCCTGTTCACCGCCAAGGAATGGTGCAAGGACATCCTCGCCAAGGGCATCAGCTCCGACCCGTTCGAACGCCGCCTTGTGTGAGCGTTACCATGCCTGTGCGGTGGGCGTGGTAGTTTGGACGGCTGGAATGCTTGAGAGAGGTACACAGTCGAATTGAGGTGAAAGGGTTGAGCGAAACCACTTCCGAACGTCGGTTCCGTCGTGCCACCATGGATGATCTGCCTGTCATGCTGAAAATCTACCAGCATGCGCGTGAGCTTATGGCGGCCAACGGGAATCCCACGCAATGGGGAAACACGTTCCCACGTGAGGAAGTGATCCTTGACGACATTCGCCAGCAGCGCACCATGCTGCTGGTGGACGAGGCTGACGGCAAGGAGCGTGTGCTCGCCCAGTTCGCCCTGTGCACGGGCGAGGATCCCACCTACGCGCATATCGACGGCGCCTGGCTGGACGACGACTCGTATGTGACCATCCACCGCATCGCCTCGTCGGGAATCGTCAAAGGCGCGGCCAAGGACTGCATCAACTGGTGCATCGAACATTACGGCAACGTGCGCGCCGACACGCATCCGAACAACAAGGCCATGCAGCACGTGCTCGAATCGAACGGATTCGCCCGCTGCGGCCTGATCCAACTGCTTGACCGCCCCACCGATACCACGCGTATCGCCTACCAGCGTCACGAATGGTGATTGCGCATACATAGAAACATAGAAAAAAGGACGTCTCCCGTAAAACTGCGGGAAACGTCCTTTTCCATATGAAGGGATGATTAGAACAGTCCCGGCTCGTTAAGCTGAGAATGCTTGCGGCTGTACGTGAAATACACGACCAGCCCAAGCGCGAACCACACGGCGAAACGCACCCACGTCTCCCAATTCAAACCGAAGATCAGAATCAGGCAGAAGATGATGGCGCAGATTGGCGTGAACGGCACGCCCGGCGCACGGAAGCCACGATGCGCGTCCGGCTGGGTCTTGCGCATCCACAGGATGCCGGCCGACACGATGATGAACGCGGACAGCGTACCGATGTTCACCAGCTCGAACAGCACGTTGATGTTGATGAAACCGCCGGCGATGGCCGTCAGAATGCCGAAGAACCACGTGCCCTTGAACGGTGTGCGGTACTTCGGATGCACTTCGCCGAAGAACTTCGGGAACAGTCCGTCGCGGCTCATCGCATAGCAGATGCGGGACTGGCCGTACAGCTGCACCAGCATGACGGTGGTCATGCCGATCAACGCGCCGAGGTTCACGATGAACGCCAGCCAGTTGAGGCCGGTCTCGAGAATCACGCCCGCCACCGGAGCGTCGATGAACTTCGCGAACTCCTTGTACGGCACCACGCCGGTCATGATGAGCGTCATGATGATGTACAGCACGGTGGACACGGCCAGCGAGATCAGGATGCCGCGCGGCAGCGTCTTGTTCGGATTGATGGTCTCCTCGGCGGAGGAGGAGACGGCGTCGAAGCCGATGAAGCTGAAGAACACGATCGACGCGGCCGGCACGATGCCGTACGGCTGCGTCGAACCCGGCTGGAACGTGTAGATGCCATACGGGGAGAACGGTTTCCAGTTGGCGGGATTGATGTACCAGACGGTGCACACGATGAACAGCACGATGATGGCCAGCTTGATCATCACCATGATGTCGTTGGTCTTCTTCGTCTGGTTGATGCCGATGGACAGCACCCACGTGATGATAAGCACGATCACGAAGCCCGGCAGATTGAAATACGTGGTGACTCCCGGCGTGGTGCCGTACGCGGCGGTCAGTTCGACCGGCAGATGCAGGCCGAAGCCTTCCAACAGCTTGTTGAAATAGCCCGACCAGCCGGCGGACACGGTCGCCGCCTGCAACGCGTATTCCAAAATCAAATCCCAACCGATCACGAAGGCGATCAACTCGCCGAACGCCAGATACGCGTACGAATAGGCGGAGCCGGAAACCGGTGCCATCGCGGCGAACTCCGCATAGCACAGGCCCGCAAAACCGCAGCAGACGGCGGCGAGCAGGAAGGACACGCACAATGCCGGTCCCGCGGTGAGCGCGCCCTTGCCGGTGAGCACGAAGATGCCGGTGCCGATGATGGCGCCGATGCCCAGCATGGTCAGGTCGAAGGTTTTCAGTGTTCGCTTCAGCGGAGTCGATTCGGAGACAAGTTGGTCCACCGACTTCTTGCGAAATAGATCCATGGTCGTCAGATTCCCTGTGATTGTTTCAAAAATGGGCTGGACCGGACGGATTTCCGGGACTCTGGCACGCCTTAACGCCAGAAATCAGAAAGGCCGCGGCGATATGCGCAACAGCCTTGTGTATGGAAAGTGTAAAAAACACTGCCGGACAAAATCGTGAAAACATCGTGAATCGTCTCACCATATGTCCCTGATGTTCCATACCTGTCACATAGCGGCGCGACAATGGGAGCCATGACTTTGAGCGCAACACGTGAATGGGATTTCTCCTCCGAACAAGGCAAAGCGAACTACAAGGCCGCCCAGCGGCGGTATCCGGCGCAGGCCATCGTCGACCTCGCCGCACTGCGCGACAACATGCGCCATCTGGTGAGTGTCGTCGGCGGTCCGCATTCCGGCACCGCCGTCATGGGCATCGTCAAAGCCGACGCGTACGGCCACGGTCTGGTTCCGGCCGCGCTCGCCGCGCTCGCGGGAGGCGCCACATGGCTCGGCACCGCGCAATCGCATGAGGCGCTGCTGCTGCGCAAAGCCGGCATCGGCCCCGATCGCTGCCATATTCTGACGTGGGTCTACAGCGGCGCCGAAGTGCCGTTCGACGAGCTGGTCGACAACGACATCGACATTTCCGTCGGCTCGCTCGCCGGCATCGACGGCGTCGCCGCGGCCGCACGCAGGCTCGGCAAGACGGCGCGCGTGCATGTGAAGGTCGATTCCGGCTTCGGCCGTAACGGCTTCACGCCCGCCGGTTTCGACGCGGCGCTCGCCAAACTGGTGCCGCTCGCCAAGGAAGGCGTGCTGCACATCGTCGGCCAGTGGAGCCATCTGGCGGTCGCCGACGCGCCGGACGTCCCGGAATTCGTGGCATCCACCGACATGCAGGTCGAAACGTTCAAGGACTTCACCCGTCGTATGGAGGCGGCCGGCATTCCGCCGGAAATCCGCCACCTCGCCAACACCGCGGCGACGCTGTCCCGTCCGGAAATCCACTTCGAACTGACCCGTCCGGGCATCGGCCTGTACGGTTACGAAGCCGATCCGGCCATGGGCACGCCGTCCACGTATAGCCTGAAGCCCGCCATGACCCTGCAGGCGCAGCTCGGCACCGTCAAGGATGTGGAGGCCGGACATGGCATTTCCTACGGCCGCACGTATCTGACCCCGTCCGACACCTCCACCGCGATCGTGCCGCTCGGCTATGCGGACGGCATCCACCGCTCCGCCTCCGGATTCGACATGGAAGGCGCCAAGCATGTGACCAAGCCCGGCGGCCCGGTGCGCGTGATGACCTCGGAAGGCCCGCGCCTGTATCGCGTGTCCGGCCGCGTGTGCATGGACCAGTTCATCCTCGACCTGCACGGTTCCGCCGCCGAACTCGGCATCCACGAAGGCGACAATGTGGAACTGTTCGGTCCAGGCCGCGGCGAGGATTACGCCGAACCGACCGCGGACGATTGGGGTCGTGCCGCCGACACCATCAGCTACGAGATCTTCACCTGCCTGCGCAACCGCATTCCGCGCCTGTACGAGCATGCCACGGACGTATTGTCCGCCGAGGACCTCGCCAAGCTCGACCCGGCAAGCATCCTGTAATCCCGTAAAAAGCGGCGGCAGCCGCCGCACCCATAGGAAGGCGGTGCATCATGACGAGCGAAGGATACAGCGCGTTCGACGAGGAGCGTTGGGCTCCGGAACCACCCAAATCCAGCTCCCGCACCGCCTTCCAACGCGACCGCGCCCGACTCATCCACTCGTCCGCATTGCGCAGGCTCGGCGCGAAAACGCAGATTCTGGTAGCCGGCACCGACGATTTCGCACGTACACGGCTTACACACACGTTGGAGGTCGCGCAAATCGGTCGACAGATCGGCACTTCGCTCGGTTGCGATCCCGACGTGGTCGACTGCGCCTGCCTTGCGCACGACCTCGGCCACCCGCCGTTCGGCCATAATGGGGAACGTGCGCTTGCCGAAATCGCCAGCAATATCGGTGGTTTCGAAGGCAATGCGCAAACCTTGCGATTATTGACGCGCCTCGAACCGAAAATACTGTTTCCCGACGGACGTTCCGCAGGCGTGAATCTGACGCGTGCCGCGCTCGATGCGGCCGTCAAATACCCGTGGACGCTTGCCGAAGCCGCCGCGCATCCGAAAGGGGAGCGCAGCGCGAAATTCTGCGTCTATCCGGATGATACGGACGTGTTCGCCTGGCTCAAACAACACGCGCCCGACACCACCCGCCGTCCCGTCGAATGCCAGGTGATGGACCTGTCCGATGACATCGCCTACAGCGTGCATGACGTGGAGGACGCCATCGCCACCGGCGCGTTCAATCCGGGCGAACTGCACGAAAACGGAGTGATCGACGCGGTCGTCGAGGACGCGCGCGCCTGGTACGGACCGCAATGGGACACAGACAAGCTGGTGGCCGCGTTCGCACGCATGCACCGGCGCGACACGTTCCCCGGCTATTTCGACGGTTCGCGACGCGCGCTCGCCGCATTGAAGAACATGACCAGCAATCTGATCGGCCGATTCGCCGGTTCCGTGGAACAAGCCACGCGGGACACGTACGGCAACGAGCCGCTGACCCGATACAACGGCGATCTGGTGATTCCCGAGGAAACCAGTTACGAAATCGTGGTGCTGAAAGGCATCGCCGTGCATTTCGTCATGGCGCCCGGCGAACGCGAGCCGATGCACGGCGAGGAACAGCGGATCGTCGGCGATCTGGTGGACGTGTTCATGGCGGACAATCCCAAACCGTCCAGCGCGTTGGAGAACGTGTTCCTCGACGATTGGCGCGAGGCCGGCAGCGACGGCGAACGCCTGCGCGTGGCCATAGACCAGGTGGCGAGCCTGACCGACACGTCCGCCCTGACCCTCCACTCCCTTCTCTGCTGAACGGGCTGGTAGGCTGGACCGTATGCCGGGAATGATCAAGAAGGAAGACATAGAAAAGGTCCGCGCCACCGCCGACCTGTATGACATCGTATCCGCGACCGTCACGCTCAAACCCTCGGGAACCGGCACATACGTAGGCCTATGCCCCTTCCATGACGAGAAAACGCCAAGTTTTTCCGTGCGCCCGGCGCTTGGCGTATGGCATTGCTTCGGCTGCGGTCTCGGCGGTGACGTGTTCGGCTACGTCGAACATCAGGAGAACATCGACTTTCGTGACGCGGTGGAGCTGCTCGCCGACAAATACCATATCGAACTGCATTACGACAAAGCCGACAACGTGCCCGCGCACACCGGTTCGAAACGCGCACGCCTGCTCGAAGCCAACGAGGCGGCGCAGGAATACTTCGTCTCCCAGCTGATGACCAAGGAGGCGCTCGCCGCGCGCAAGCTGTTGGACGGTCGCAACTTCAGCCAGGCCGACTGCCAGCGGTTCGGCTGCGGATATGCCCCCCAAGGATGGGATAACCTGGTGCGGCACCTTGCCGGCAAAGGCTTCACCCAGCAGGAGATGCTCGACGCGGGACTCGCCCGTCAGGGCCAGCGTGGCGTATACGACTATTTCCGTGGCCGCGTGACATGGCCGATTCGTGATTCGACCGGTCGTACGCTTGGCTTCGGCGCGCGCAAGCTGTACGAGGATGACACGATCAACGCGAAATACATCAACACGCCCGACACGCAGCTGTACCGCAAAACACAGGTGCTGTACGGCATCGACCTTGCCAAATCGGCGATTGTGAAGAAACGCCAGGCGGTGATCGTCGAAGGCTATACCGATGTGATGGCCATGCATCTGGCCGGCATCGACACGGCGGTCGCCACGTGCGGCACCGCATTCGGCGCCGAGCATGCGAAGATCATCCGCCGATTGATCGCGGACGATTCGTTGGGCGCCGTGCAGCTGGTTGGCCCCCTGAAGGTGGAGGGGCAGGCGTTGAGCTCGCGTGTCGTGTTCACATTCGACGGCGATGCGGCTGGGCAGAAGGCCGCGATCCACGCGTTCGGTTTGGACGCCGCGTTCTCGACGCAGGCGTTCGTCGCGGTCGCCGAAGACAACCTCGACCCGTGCGATCTGCGCATCAAACGCGGCAACGAGGCGGTGCGCGCGCTGATCGCCAATGCACGGCCGCTGTACGATTTCGTGATCGATTCGGCAATCGACCGTTTCGACACCACGTACGCGACAGGTCAGATGGGCGCGGTCAAGGCGGTCGCCCCGCTGATCGCGCAAATCCGAGACCGTTCGCTGCTCGACCTGTACTCACGCAAGGCGGTACGTCGCATCGGCGTCGATCTGGACATCATGCAACGCGAAGTGGCGTACCAGCGTCGCAAACTGAACATGCGTGACGAGGACGCGTACGCGCCGAAACGTCGATTCCAAAACAATGCGGGGCCGTCGGCTGAACCAGCATATGCGGAACGTGGCGCGAATCCGTATGCGAATCCCGCCACACGCAAGGCGTTGGAGCATCGCGACGCGGCCGAGCAAAGCTACTATCGCATCGACGACGCCGTGTTCATCTGCGAACAGCAGTTCATGGCCACGCTGATCCAGGTGCCGTTGGCCGTCGATCCGACGATGTTCGCCAGCCTGACCTTGTCGAGTTTCATGACGCCGGTGTTCCGCACGCTGTTCCAAGCGGTCGCCGCGGCGGGCGGGCTTCCAGGGGAAGACGTGCCGCAGGGACTGTGGATGCACAATCTGACGAAGGCGGGCGGTCCGATGCTCGAATCGGTCATCAACGAGCTGGCCGTCATGCCGCTGCCATTGCCGCCGAGCGAAGCGGACGCGAACCGCAATACAGGCGAGTCGCAGGAACAATCGGCGCAATTGCGCAAGCCGACGCAGGAGGAGCGGCGGTACGCGTCCGAACTGATCGTCAGACTGCTTGATACCGGCATCATGCGCAAAATCGGCGCGGCCCAGCGCCGCATGGCGCAACTGCCGGACGGTGCAGAGAAAATCGAACTGCTCGGACAGATCACCAAACTGGAAACGCTGCGCAAGGACCTGCAGTCGCGTGTTTTCGGCAACAACGTTGCGTGACACGCCCATATGGTGAATCGAAGGCGAACGGAAGATGATTTTTAGACAAAATCTTGGCGCACGCGGGGTTAATTTGTGAAGATTTGCGGGCCTTGTTTTCGGTTTCGCCGGTTTGCAAAAGCATGCGGCAGTAAGCAATAGTGGATGAAAATCGTTGGAATGGTCGGAAAAGCAGCACGCCGAGGGTTCGTGCTAGTCGCATTTTTGGGTAAAGTGGTCTAGGTGTTTGCATGAAAATCGCTTGGGTTTTGCAAGGTGTGCAAGGCGGTTGCAAACGGGATTGACGGAGGAATGCATGCGGCGATTGGTCGTCAAGGTCCTGAAGAACGAGACCATTCTCGTAGTCGCTTCCATACTCGCACTCATATCGTGCTTCATCGTGCCGCCAGACAAGGAATACGCCGGCTACATCCACGCCAGCACCATCTCGCAGCTGATCTGCCTGATGCTTGTGGTGTGCGGCTTCCAGCGCATCGGCGTGTTCCGCATCATCGGCTCGCGCCTGCTGCATCACGTCAAAACCGCGCGTGGCCTGGTGCTCACGTTGATCGCATTGCCGTTCTTCTCCGGCATGCTCATCACCAATGATGTGGCGTTGGTCACCTTCGTGCCGTTCGCAATCGCGGTGTTGACGATGGCGCACATGGAAGAGCATGCGGTGCTTGTCGGCACGCTGATGACCATCGGCGCGAACGTGGGCAGCATGCTCACCCCGATCGGCAACGCGCACAACCTGTATCTGAAAGCGTTGACGGGCATGCCGACGTCCGAGATGATCGGCATCATGGCCCCGTATTCCGCTACCGCAGCCGTTCTGCTGATAATCATCACCTGCGTGATTTTCGGCAGCAAACCGGTTTCCGAATTTTCCGCGATCGATGGTTCCGGCATCGAACAGAACGTACTCGCCCCGCATTCCGACCGGCCGCAGCCTGACGAGATTCGCGTGACCGGCTACGGTGCCGGTTATGGCGGCTGGCGTACGATCGTATACACGGCGTTGTTCGTCGTCTGCTTGCTGGCGGTGAGCGATTTCATTCCGCTGTGGTTGATGTGCGTCATCGTGTTCGTGGCGTTCCTGCTATGCGACCGCCGCGTGTTCCGCAACGTCGATTGGGGACTGCCGCTCACGTTCTGCATGTTCTTCATCTTCATCGGCAACATGAAACGCGTGCCGGAATTCTACGAGCTGGCCGCCTCGCTGGTGGGCGCGCATCCGCTGGAAGTGGCCGTGGTGTCCAGCCAGTTCATCTCCAACGTGCCGACCACGCTGCTGCTGTCCGGCTTCTGCGACCAGTGGCGTGAACTGATCATCGGCACCAACCTGGGCGGCTTGGGCACGCTGATCGCGTCCATGGCGTCGCTGATCGGCTACAAGAACGTGACGCGCGCCTACCCGGACAAGAAAGGCCGTTATCTGGCCGTCTACACCGCGGTGAACGTGCTGTTCGTCATCGTGCTCGTCGGCCTGAGCTGGATTATCGAGTAGCGTTTGGCCACCGACCGGTTTCCCTGACCGCTAATCTCAAGGTCGCCGGTTCGCACCTTTTGCTGGGATTGCATGAAAACCCTTGGAATCATTGGATTTCAAGGGTTTATTGTTACGTCGGCTGATGGTCTGGTGCTGTGATAATCTGTGCCGGGAAGCGTGTGCCGAGAAACGTAGGAAGGCTGAACATGCTGCAAGGATTGCTGGGAATTTTCTCCGGACTGATCACGCCGGTGCAGACCGCGGTGAACACGCGGCTCGGCCGTTCCATCGGCTCGCCGTTGCGCGCCTCGCTGGTGTCGTTCAGCGTCGGCCTCATTGCGATGCTGACTTTGACGCTGCTGCTTGGCCCGTATCCGCTGATTCCCGCCACCGCGGCGAACGGTCCATGGTGGATGTGGTTCGCGGGCGTGTTCGGTGTCACTTTCCTGACCGGCAATGTGCTGCTGCTGCCGAAACTGGGCAGTCTCAAAACCGTGATCATGCCAGTCACCGGGCAGATCGTCATGGGCCTGCTGATCGACGCTTTCGGCTGGTTCGGCACTACCGCGCAGCCGATTTCCCCGCTGCGCATCGCAGGCGCGGCGATCACGCTGGTCGGCTTCCTGCTTGCCGTCGCCGGACCGAATCTGCGATTGAGGCCTGCCATCGATCGCCCGGCTGGCGGTTCGGAAAATTCCGGCGATTCCGAAAAATCCGAAACTGACGGAAAAGCCGTACATGTGCCAGGTTCCGCGACCGTGCTGTGGAGTTGCGCAGGCATCGCGTTCGGCATGTGTTCGGCCGTGCAGACGGCGTTGTTGGGCAAGCTGGGCGTCGCGTTGGGATCGCCGGTGAAGGCATCGCTCGCCTCGTTCGTGGTCGGTCTGATCTCGCTTGCGATCGTCGTCGCATTCGTCGACCGCACCTACAGCCTCGGCGACGCGCTGAAGAAAGGCAATCCGTGGTGGATGTGGGTAGGCGGATTGCTGGGTGCGACGCTGGTGATGTGCAACGCGTACCTGTCCGCGCATATCGGCACCGGCATGACGGTGATGCTGGTATTGCTCGGTCAGGTCGGCGGAGGATTGCTGGTCGACCGTTTTGGCCTGCTTAGCGTGCCACGCAAGCCCGTGGCCGGCATCCAATACGTCGGCGTGCTCGTAGCCATCGTCGGCATTGTGCTCAAGGCGATGTGACTGCCGTGTCGAGTTGGCAACCGTGTGCGAACTGACTATACTGTGTTTAGTTTGGCCCTGTAGCTCAGCTGGATAGAGCATGTGACTTCTAATCTCAAGGTCGCCGGTTCGAGCCCGGCCGGGGTCACCATCAAGCCCTCGCATCGTTTCATGCGGTGCGGGGGCTTTCCTGTCCATTGAACGGCAAGCCATTGGCTTGCGAAGATAGGGGGGGCATGAAGCGAATCGTCGCGGGCATTCTGGCGCATGTGGACGCGGGCAAGACCACGTTGTCGGAGGCGCTGCTGTACGCTACCGGCCAAGTACGCAAACTCGGCCGCGTCGACCACGGCGACGCCTTCCTCGACACGGACGCCATGGAACGGCAGCGCGGCATCACCATCTTCACCGAGCCGGCCGTCATCGCCGCGCCCGACCTCACCATCACCCTGCTCGACACTCCTGGACACGTCGACTTCTCCGCCGAAACGGAACGTACGCTCGCCGTGCTCGACTACGCCATCCTCGTCATCTCCGGCGCGGACGGCATCCAAGGCCATACCGAAACGCTGTGGCGACTGCTCAATCGCTATCAGGTGCCCACATTCGTCTTCGTCAACAAAATGGACTCGCCCGGCGCCGACAAAACGCAACTGCTCGCCCAACTCAAGAAACGCTTCTCGGACGGCTGCGTCGACTTCACCGAGCCGATTGACGGCGAACGCATGGAGGAGATCGCCATGCAAAACGAAACGGCCATGGACGCGTATCTCGACACCGAAACCGTGCCGGACGAAACCATTCGCGCCATGATCGCCCGCCGTGAGCTGTTCCCCTGCTATTTCGGATCAGCGCTGAAAATGGACGGTATAGAACAGTTCGTCGCAGGTTTCGAACGGTTCGCGCAAGAGCCGCAATACAATGGCGAATTCAGCGCACGCATATATAAGGTGTCTCATGACGCGCAAGGCAACCGTCTGACCTGGCTCAAGGTGACCGGCGGCGAACTGAAGGCCAAGATGATGCTAAGCGGCACCGCGCACGCCGGCGACGCGGATGCGGTTGCCGAAGACGGCCAATGGCATGAGAAAGCCGACCAGGTGCGCGTCTATTCCGGCGCGAAATCCACCACCGTCGACACGGTCCCCGCAGGCACCATCTGCGCCGTCACGGGTCTGACGCAGACATTCCCCGGCGAAGGCCTCGGCATGGAGCGGGACGCCGGCAGTCCGGTCCTCCAGCCGGTGCTCACGTACACGCTGGAACCGGGGGAGTGCGACATTCACAAATGTCTCGTCGCCCTACGCGAACTGGAGGACGAGGATCCGCTGCTGCACGTCGTCTGGCAGTCTCGCCTAGAGGAAGTGCACCTGCAGTTGATGGGCGCGGTGCAGCTGGAGATCATCCAGCAGATCATGCACGACCGTTTCGGCCTGGACGTCACGTTCGGACCGGGCAGCATCCTGTACAAGGAGACGATCGCCGCTCCGATCGAAGGCATCGGCCATTTCGAGCCGTTGCGACACTACGCCGAAACGCATGTGCTGCTCGAACCGCTGCCGCAGGGCTCGGGCATGGCATACGCCACCGTGTGCAGCGAGGACGTGCTCGACCGCAACTGGCAGCGCCTCATCATGCAGCATTTCCAGGAACGCGAGCATCTGGGCGTGCTCACCGGCTCGCCGATCACCGATATGAGAATCACGCTGCTGACGGGCCGTGCGCATCTGAAGCACACGGAAGGCGGCGATTTCCGCCAAGCCACCTACCGTGCGATACGCCAGGGCCTGATGGAAGCGAAGAAGAAGGGCGATTGCCGTCTGCTTGAACCTTGGTACGGCTTCCGTCTGGAAGTGCCGCAGGACATGGTCGGACATGCGATGGCCGACATCCAGCGCATGTCGGGCACGTTCGACACGCCTACCGGCGACGGCGAATACATGGTGTTGAACGGCACGGCGCCGGTATCCGAAATGCGTGACTATGCGATGGACGTGAACGCGTACACGCACGGCTGTGGCCATTTAAGCTGCGTGTTCGCCGGCTACCAGCCGTGCCACAATGCCGACGAGGTGATCGAGAACATGGCTTACGATCCGGAATCCGACCTGGAGAACACGCCGGATTCGGTGTTCTGCGCGCATGGCGCCGGCTATCCGGTCAAATGGTACAAGGTGCCCGAATTCATGCATCTCGACTACGCGTGGGATGGCATGCGCGAATAGAACCGAAAGACAGACGGGTGGGAAGCGCCGATTGCTTCCCACCCGAGGCCTGTTGTCGGATACCGACAAACGGATAAACGAAAAGCCCCACCGAATCGGTGAGGCTTCATGCTGGAGCGGACAACGGGACTCGGACCCGCGGTCTCAACCTTGGCAAGGTTGCGCTTTACCAACTAAGCTATGTCCGCAAAGGATTCCTGCCGTGAGAAGCAGGCATCCAGTGGGTGATATAGGAATCGAACCTATGACCCCTTCCGTGTGAAGGAAGTGCGCTAGCCGCTGCGCCAATCACCCGTGGGATGTCTCCACCGGTTTCCCGGCTTCGTCATCCGCTTCGCGTGGGCGATACAAGATTCGAACTTGTGACCCCTTCCGTGTCAGGGAAGTGCGCTACCTCTGCGCCAACCGCCCGAAGCGAGTGCTAACTTACGTGGATTCTCGGCGGAATGCAAATCGTCGGCGTGTCGCGATGTTCACGTGAAGTTCGCCGGCCGTTCTTCACGCGGTGGGTTCGACCTGCGGAAACTCCAAGGTTTCCGTGTCGTGGTCCACGCCGCTCATGGCGGTCGTATCCGCATCATTGGTACGCTCCGCGGTCTTGGCGGAGCCGTTCGCAGTAGGGTTTCCCGTGCCGACGGCGTGCGTCAGCGCGAGCCTCATCTGATGCCAGACCACGTTGCCATGCGTCGACTCGGACAGTCCTTCGTCCACGAATCCCAGCCGTGCGTAAAAATCGACCAGCCGTTCCTTGCAGGTGAGCACGAGGCCCTTGCGTCCGGCCTGTGCCGCGTCGAGAATCACCTGGCGCAGCAGATAGCTGGCGCAGCCGCGATGCTGGTAGACGGGTGCCACATCCACGCCGAAAATCATCTGCCAATCGCCATGCTCGTCATGCATATCGGCGTCGTCATACATGGCATCGGCAAGATTCGGCTCGTTTGTGGCCATGCCATCGACGAAACCAACCAACGTGCCGTCCTCTACACGCGAGGGGAACGGGGTATCGTCGTCATCGGTGTTGACCAACAGCCAGAAATGGTCCGGATAAGCGGCCACGCGTGCGGTAAGGCTTTCGTTGCTTGCGGCCTCCGCAGGTGGGAAGCAGGCGGCCTCCACAGCCTCGATCGCGTCCAGATCCTCCATCGTTGCATGTCGAATGAGCATGTGCATACTCTCTCGCAAGGCATACCCAATCTTCACATTTCGATATGCGCCGACGGCGCAATCCGCCAACATGCCATACTGTAGAAGAACCTTGGAGGGATCGCAGGACGACTGTTTCGCGATACCTGATAAGTCCTTATACGAAAAACCGATAACGAAACTGGCTCGTAGTGGCGAATAAAGCGATAGTATGAGCCGCGTTCGCCGGAACAAATACGAAAAATCCGTTGAGAAGAGAAGGAGGCGCGCGTGTTCGACTGGACGTTCATCTCGCACTACGCGCCGTTCTTCGTCAGCGGTGCCGAAATGACGCTGTTCATTTCCGTCTTCGGCATCATCCTGGCGATCGTGGTCGGCTTGGTCTGCGCCGGCATCGAGATCGCGCGCATCCCCGTCCTGCGGCAGGTCGTGCGCGTCTACATCGAGCTGAGCCGTAACACGCCGTTGCTGGTGCAGCTGTACTTCCTGTATTTTGGCCTGCCGAAACTCGGACTCGTCTGGTCCGCGGAACTGTGCGCCATCGTCGGACTCGGCTTCCTCGGCGGCTCCTATATGGCCGAAGCGATGCGCGGCGGCCTGGAGACCATTCCGGAAGTGCAGCGCGAATCCGCATACGTGCTGGGCTTGAGCAAATGGCAGACATTAAGCCGCGTGGTCATTCCACAGGCCATCAGCACCTCCATTCCAGGCGTCGTGGCCAATGTGATCTTCCTCATCAAGGAATCGTCCGTGGTGTCCGCCATCGCGCTCGCCGACGTGATGTACATGGCCAAGGACCTGATCGGCATGTACTACGACACCTATGAGTCGCTGTTCCTGCTGATTGTGGCGTATCTGGTGATTCTGCTGCCGATCTCGCTGTTCGGCACTTGGCTGGAACGGAGGTTCGACTATGAGCGGCGCTGAGATTCTGCTCGAGCCGGGCGTGATTCCGCGCCTGCTACAGGGCCTGTGGGTCACGGTGTGGATCGCCGGCGTGTCCGTGGCGTTGTCCGTGCCCGTCGGCCTGATCGTCGGCTGGCTGATGACGATGAAAAATCCCGTTGTGCGGGTGCTGACCAGGATTTATCTGGATTTCATCCGCATCATGCCACAGCTGGCGCTGCTGTTCATCGCCTTCTACGGTTTCGCGCAGGCATGGAATTGGAATTTGGATGCGACCGGCGCATGCGTGTTCGTCTTCGTTTTGTGGGGCGGCGCTGAACTGGGCGATCTGGTGCGTGGTGCGCTCGAATCGATTCCGAAGGCGCAGTACGAGTCGTCGTACGTTTTGGGATTGAGCGGCTGGCAGACGTTCACGAAAGTGATTCTGCCGCAGGCGTTGCGCCGGCTGCTGCCGGCTTCCGTGAACCTTGCCACGCGCATCGTGAAGACCACGTCATTGGCCGTGCTGCTCGGCGTGGTGGAAGTCATCAAGGTGGGCCAGCAGATCATCGACGCGAACCGTTTCCAGTATCCGACGGGCACTTTGTGGATTTACGGAACGATTTTCTTCATGTACTTCATCGTGTGCTGGCCGCTGTCCATCGTGGCCCGCAGGTTGGAAAAGAGGTGGAAGCATGACTGAGCAGGCTGAACAGGTTACGCAGACCGCGCAAAACAGCGGGAAATCGCAGACAAGCCTTGAAATCAGGCATCTGGTCAAGCGGTACGCCAATGCCGACAAGCCAGTGCTGGACGACATCTCCTTCGACGTGCCCCATGGCAAGGTGTTCGTCATCGTCGGCCCGTCCGGATCGGGCAAGTCGACGTTGCTGCGCACCATCGCAGGTCTTGAGCCGATTCAGGGCGGCACCATCGCGCTGAACGGCGAGATTATCGAAACCGGCAAGCCGGGCACCGAATCGGCCGGCCGCAGCAAGCGCGGCAGCGAGCTGCGCACGCGTGTCGGCATGGTGTTCCAAAGCTACGACCTGTTCCCCAACAAAACCGTGCTCGGCAACATCACGCTCGCTCCGACGCTCGTGCAGAAGCGCGACAAGGCGGAGGTCGAGAAGGAAGCCATCGCTCTGCTGGAACGCGTCGGACTCGCCGACCGCAAGGATGCCTGGCCGCATGAGCTGTCCGGAGGCCAACGCCAGCGAGTGGCCATCTGCCGTGCGCTGATCCTGCATCCGGAAGTGCTGCTGTTCGACGAGGTCACCGCCGCGCTTGATCCGGAAATGGTGCGCGAGGTGCTTGACGTGATGCTGGAACTCGCCGATTCCGGCCAGACCATGCTCATCGTGACGCACGAGATGCAATTCGCACGAGCCATCGCCGACCAAGTGATCATGCTGGAGGACGGCGGCATCGTTGAACAATCCGACGACGCCGAAGCGTTCTTCACCAATCCGAAAACCGAGCGTGCCAAGCGTTTCTTGCACACGTTCGAATTCGACAGGCATCGCAGGCCGGCGGAAACGCCGACGGAACCGACGGGAACTTCCGCCGAGTAATCGCAAGTTTTGATAGCAGTCATCCGTACAAGAGAGGAGTAACCATGACCGCATCAATCATCAACAAGACAATCAAGAGCATCGTGGCCGCATCGGCCGCGTTGATCATGGCCGCCTCCGTGGCTGCCTGCGGTCCCAACGCCGCCACCCCGAGCGAGGAGAACAACGCCTCCAACGGCGGCGTCACCACGTCCAAGGTGACCGCCCGCTCCCTGGACGAGATCAAGAAGTCCGGCGTGCTCAAAGTGGCCGTCTTCTCCGACAAGGCCCCGTTCGGCTACATCGACAAGGACGGCAAGAACGCCGGGTACGACATCGTCTTCGCCGAGCGTCTCGCCAAGGATCTGGGCGTGAAGGTCAAGTACACGTCCGTCGATCCGGCCGCCCGTGTGGATGTGCTCACGTCCAACAAGGTGGACATCACGCTGGCCAACTTCACCGTCACCGACGAGCGCAAGGAGAAGGTCGACTTCGCCAAGCCGTACATGAAGGTCGCGCTCGGCGTGGTCTCCCCGGAGAACGCCGAAATCACCGACGTGAGCCAGCTCAAGGGCAAGACGCTGATCATCGCCAAGGGCACCACCGCCGAAAGCTATTTCGAGAAGAACGAACCCGACGTCAAGCTGCAGAAGTACGACCAGTACGCCGACGCTTACAACGCGCTGCTCGACGGCCGTGGCGACGCCTTCTCCACCGACAACACCGAGGTGCTGGCCTGGGCCAAGACCAACAAGGGCTTCAAGGTGGGCATCACCAAGCTCGGTGACGAAGACACCATCGCGCCGGCCGTGCAGAAGGGCAACAAGGAGCTGCTCAACTGGATCAACGACGAGATCGTGAAGCTCGGCAAGGAGAACTTCTTCCACAAGGATTACGAGGAGACTTTGAAGCCGGTGTACGGCTCCGACGTCAACCCGGATGACATTGTGGTCGAAGGCGGCCAACTTTGATTCTTACCTGACCTGACGGCGGCCTGCCGTCCGTCAATCCTGTTTCCAAGCCTTCCGTGGCACACGCCGCGGAAGGCTTTTTCATGCCGATTCCGGGCCGGTTATGTCACATCCTTCGAAACCGTTTACAGTCCACGCGGGTGTATGTCTCCGGAGGTTTCGTACCATCCGATAACCCCTCATAAATAAACGCTATGGCGATTCGCACGTTGTATAAGCAACGTCGATAATCTCCGGCGCGTGGCGCTTTCCAAGACACGGTTAAGTAGGAACCAGCGATCGCGTGAACGGCACGCGGCAGGGAAACCACACCGAGGGGGTGCGCACCATGACCAGATTCAACACTCAGCTCGTCCACGGACTGCCGGTCAACGACAACAACACCGGAGCCGTGAACCCGCCGATCTACAACTCGTCCACTTATGCTTTCGAATCGGTCGAGGCCATGCCCCGCTGGGATTACGCGCGCAGCGGCAACCCGACCCGCGAGTTCCTGGAGAAGCAGATCGCGCAGCTGGAGCATGGCACGCGCGGTTTCGCGTTCGGTTCCGGCCTGGCCGCCATCCACGCGGTGCTGTCGATCTTCCAACCCGGCGACCGCATCGTCGTCGGCAAGAACATCTACGGCGGCACCTACTCGCTGCTCCACGAGTATTTCGAACGCTGGGGCGTCATCGTAGAGGAAGTGGACACCACCGATTACAAGGCGCTCGATGCGGCGGTGTCCGGCGAATCCGCCAAGGGCAATGCGCATGGATGTCCGGCCAAGGCCGTGTACTTCGAAGTGCTCACCAACCCGCTTCTGCAAGTCAACAACGTGACGGCCATTGCCGGAATCGCCCACCGTCATGGCGCGATCGCCATCGTCGACAACACATTCGTCACCCCGTATCTGCAGCAGCCGCTCGACCAAGGCGCCGACATCGTCATCCATTCCGCCACCAAGTATCTGGCCGGCCATTCCGAAGTCAACGCCGGCCTCGTGGTGGTCAAGGACGATGAGCCGGGCAAGCGCGTCTACTTCGCGCAGAACCGTTTGGGTGGCGTGCTCGCGCCGAACGAATGCGATTCGGTGCGTCGCGGCATCCAGACGCTTGCCTTGCGCATGGACCGTCAGCAGGAGAACGCGCGTGCGATTTCCAGCTATCTGCTGCTGCACCCGTTGGTCAAGTCCGTGCATTATCCGGGACTGCCCGGTCACGAATACGAGCTGGCCTCCAACGGTCTCAAGGGCGGTGGTGCCGTACTGAGCTTCGAAGTGGTGCCGGGCGTCGACCCTGCGGACGTGCTCGACAACCTGCATATCTTCCGTCTGGCGGTTTCGCTCGGCGCGGTGGAATCGCTTGCCGAACTGCCGTGCCGCATGACGCATTTCGAACTGCCGCGCGAGGAGCGTCTGAAGGTCGGCATCACCGACGAACTGGTGCGTCTCGCAGTCGGCATCGAAGACAAGCAGGACCTCATTGAGGATCTCGGCCAAGCCTTCGACATCGCGTACGAGAACTATCTCAAGCGTCACGCCGGCGAGAGTCTGTTCACCTTCGCGCAACACGTATATGCCTGAAAGTTTTGCTATCGGTAGGGATTTGAATATTAACTGGCACGCTATCTCACACCGGACAGGGGAAAGCGCCCCTCTGTCCGGCTCGTGGGCGTATGTGGGTCAGCTCCTGGACAGGCGATGGTTGGTTCGTGGACGGCCCTTGCCCAGCTCGCGGACATTGTCTGCATACGATTGCATTCTTTGGTAAATTTTTACTCGGGTTCGGCAATGGTTGCAGAACCTACGAAAGGTCATGCGACAAGACCTTTAAAGAGAAACCAAAGAAGGGAGTAATGCCATGCCGTTCCTTGTAGCGCTCCTTGTCATTGCGCTGATCATCGCGTTCCTGTTCCTGTCCACGTTGTTCATCGTGCCGCAGCAGCAGGCATACATCATCGAACGTTTCGGCAAGTTCAACAAGGTGCAGTTCGCGGGCATCCACATCCGTATCCCGTTCGTGGACCGTATCGCCATGAAAACCAACATGCGCGTCAACCAGCTCAATGTGCAGCTGGAGACCAAAACCCTCGACAATGTGTTCGTCACGGTCGTCGCCTCCACCCAGTTCCGTGTGAATCCGGAGAATGTGGCCACCGCTTACTATGAGTTGCGCGATCCGGCCGGCCAGTTGCGCTCCTACATGGAAGACGCCCTGCGTTCCGCCATTCCTGCGTTGAGCCTCGATGATGCTTTCGCCCGTAAGGATGATGTGGCCTTCGACGTACAGAAGACCGTCGGCAACGAGATGTCCCGCTTCGGCTTCACCGTGGTCAAGACCCTGATCACCGCCATTGACCCGAGCCCGCAGGTCAAGAATGCCATGGATTCCATCAACGCAGCCCAGCGTGAGAAGGAGGCCACCCGGCAGCGCGCCGAGGCCCAGCGCATCCAGATTGAGACCCAAGCCGCCGCCGAGGCGGAGAAGACCCGTCTTCAGGGTGAAGGCCAGGCCAACTACCGTCGCGAGATCGCCAACGGTATCGTCGACCAGATCAAGAGCTTGCAGGCTGTCGGCATGAACATCGGCGATGTGAACAATGTGGTGCTGTTTAACCAGTACCTCGACGTGCTGCGCTCCTTGAGCGAATCCAACAACTCCAAGACCGTCGTGCTTCCAGCATCCACCCCTGGCGGATATCAGGATATGTACAGCCAGATCACGCAGGCGATGGTGACAGCCAACGAAACCGCCGGCCAGCACTCGACTGTGCCGACACCGCCGCACGTCGCTCCGACGACGCCGCGTATCTGACACATGTTTGGTGATGCCTGCAGTCGTCGGGCATACGTTGATTGGCCGCAGGCATGTGGAACCGCAGGAAAGCGAAAACGAAAAAAAAGAATCCCTTCTTTCGTCGGGGAGCCGCGTAGATGTGACGGAGAGTGCGGAAACGATGAAAGAGGGGATTCGTGTTGCAAGTGCGCCGTCGTACCACGACACACGTCTGTTATACGGAAGGCTTCGCTCGGACGTCAGGCCAGAGTGACAAGCTTCCCGGGAGAAGGCGCGTTGAGACATTCAGCAGCATGCGCTTCCATGGAACGGAGCTGGTCTTGCAGATCCATGACTTTCTTTTCCAACCATGCGATGGTCATGGATTGGGAGATGACGAGCAGGTCGCGTTGATCGGCCGCGGCTTTATTGGCGAACGACTGCGCCTCCAGCATGATCTGCGGATCGGCCTTCCAACGTGCGATGGCGCGTTCGATGCGCTTGCTGCCCACGATCTTCGGATTGAGTCCCGCGCTGGCAAAGATGCTAGTCGGTCCGTTGCCCCGCAGATATTGCGCCATGCAACGCACCTGGAAATCCCTCGAATAGGTGATGCGGTCCATCGATGCCCGCTCCACCGCGGGCAGGGTGTTGAGGTAGTAGACCTCCGCTTGTGTGAAACGACGTTTCATGATGTCCCCCTCATGGTATGGAACCGTTCAGCTTCGTTTTCGATTCGTTGCGATGCCTTCATTGTATTTTCGTCGTTTCACGGTTCACTGCCATTTGGCACGAAACAAGGGTTTCTGGCATGAAACAACATGTTCCATATCGTTCAGGCGGGGTTTCTTGAACGGTTTTCGAGTTTCAGACACGCGCGGACCGTGGCTTCAGGGTGTTCCCTTAAGGGTGGCGAAGCGCGGTGAAACACTTTAGACTTAGGAGCAATTATCAACATATTCCCAGAAAACGAGGAGGTGAATGTGCCGGTAGGTAGCACATCCAACGCTGGGAAAACCGGTCGCGGTCCCATTATCGAGGTTAAAAACCTACGCAAGGAATATCCAGTGCTCGATGAGACCGTCGTAGCACTGGAACGTGTCAATCTCGCCATTCCGCAAGGGCAGATTTGCTGTATCTATGGCGAGTCCGGATCCGGTAAATCCACCCTGCTCAATCAGCTTGCCGGCATGGAAAAACCAACTAAAGGTGGTGTACGTATCACAGGTGTGTCCATCAGCAGGCTTGACGAACGGCAGCTGGCCGAATTCAGGCAGAAGCACCTTGGCTTCGTGTTCCAGTCGTACAATCTGCTGCCCAATCTCAATGCCATCGAGAATGTGGCCATGCCACTGATGTTCCGAGGCGTGCCGAAGCGTAAACGCGAGACGATCGCGCGTGCCATGCTCAAGCGGGTCGGCCTTGGCAAACGAATGAACCATTATCCGACCCAGATGTCTGGCGGTCAGCAGCAGCGCGTTGGCATCGCCCGCGCTTTCGTGACACGTCCGCAAGTGGTATTCGCCGACGAGCCGACCGGCAATCTCGATTCCAAAACCAAAACCGAAGTGATGGATATGATTTGCTCGTTCGCACGCGATTTCAACCAGACCATCGTGCTCGTCACACATGACGACAATATGGCGCAATACGCCGATCGCATCGTCACACTTCTTGACGGCCGCATCATCGGCGACCGGCTTACGTAACTTCATGACAGCATATCGACAACTATGACGACAACAGAAGGGCCTTCCATGGGCAACAACACAAGAATCGCAACACTGCTCAACGGGGCAATCTCACTATTGGCGGTGGTCGCCATCACGTTGGTATGCATTGTGCCGACGGCGTTCGCCGAAGATGGCGCCAATACTTCCGATGCTCCGGGTGCGGGAGCGGACAACAGTGTTGAGCAGATTGCTGGGCCGGTGCCGAACATCATTATCACCAATTTCACCTATGGCGACGGGTCGGTGGCTGTCGGCAGCACCTTCAACCTCGGTTTCACCTTCCAAAACATGGGCAAAGTGGCGGTGAGCAACATGGTGGTCACCGTGGACGGCGGTGAGAATTTTGCCATCTCCGGCGGTACGAACACGTTCTACTACGATGCGCTGAATGCGGGAGCTGCGTTGACGCAGACCGTGCCGATGCAGACACTGGCCAGTGCGAAAAACGGCGCGCAGGGCATCGACATCAGCTTCAAATACGAGTATGTGGACGGTGCCGCACGCAGCTCCAACACTTCCGACATCAAAATTTCCGTACCCGTTTCGCAGCCTGATCGTTTTGAATTGAACGATCCAGTGGTGCCCAATATCGTCAACGCGGGTGAGGAAACTACTATCACCATGGATTACGTGAACAAGGGCAAGGGCGACGTTTCCAATGTCGAGGCGAGCGTTGAAGGCGACGGTATCACCGCCACGCAGGCCAAGCAGTACGTCGGCAATGTGGCGTCCGGCGCGTCCGGCTCCATTGGATTCGCATTCACTGCGGACAAGCCCGGCGAAACCGAGGCGAAACTGACGGTGACGTATGAGAATTCCGATGGACAGCCGCAGACCAAGGAATTTCCGGTGAAGATCAATGCCGTTGAAGCTCCTGTTCCGGATGATTCCGATACGGATGTTGACGTCCAGGATCAGAGCATGCCGGTCTGGGTGTGGATAGTGGCGGCGGCCGTTGCACTCGTCGTGATTGTACTGACGGTCGTATTGGTGGTCCGTCACCGCCGTAAGAAGGCAAAGCAGGTGGCCGATGATGACGATTGGGATTGGGAGCCTGCCGATCTTGGAGCCGATAAGCAGGGTAAATCTACTGCCATGGCTGCCGATGCGCCGACGCAGGTAATCGCCACGGCAGGTGGCACATCGGCTGCCTCCGTATCCGCAACGTCATCTTCCACTCCATCCGTCAAGGAGTAGGCATGCGATTTTCGGATATCGCACATACTTGCGCGCAGAATTTGCTGCGGCGCAAATCGCGTACGATTTTGACGGTGCTCGGCGTGATCGTCGGCTGCTGCTCCATCGTCCTGATGATTTCGATTGGACAAGGCATCAGCGAGCAGAATGAGCAGATGCTCAAGAGCATGGGCAATCTCAACGACATTACCGTCACAGCTGCCGGCGGCTCGGGCGCGTACGACAGCTCTGGCATCGGTATGTCGAGTTTGTCTTCGTCGGACATGACATCATCGGATCAGCAGGCCAAGCTTGACGATGCTGCGGTACAGACGTTCCGTGGCATTTCAGGCGTCGCAGCCGTGATGCCACAGCGGTCGGCGCAGAGCACCGTGGATCTCACTGCGGGAGCCGGATCCCGATACGTGGCTCAATATGCTTCTGTGATGGGTACGGATATGACCCAGCTTGAAGCATCGGGATACAAGCTCGTTCAAGGGCGTATGCCGAGGCGTGCCGGAGAAGTATTGCTCGGCAAATACGCGGCATACCAGTTTATGGATAAGTATCGTTCCGATGATGACTCCAGGCGTATCGCTCCCGGTGATTATGAGTGCGATGAGAACGGTTGCAAGGAGAGCGAGGGGGAGAAGCCGTTCTTCGACGTACTGACCACGAAACTCAATTTGATTACCGGAGCCGATTATCAAAGCCCTGACGATTACCGCAAAATAGGCAGCACTTCGATGAGTTCCACCGATTCAGGCGACGGCGATGGTATTGCCAGTTCGCAGAATCCTGTGGTTTCCATGCCTCTCACCGTGGTCGGTGTGTTGGACGCTGCAACCAATAATTACGATGCATTCAGCTCCGGTGTAGTCATGTCGCTGGAGGATATGGACACATTGCAGGCCAAAATCGACGGCAAAACCAATACCACCAGCCGGACCAAAACAAACTACGACCAAGTGGTGGTGCACGCTCAAAATATCAAGGATGTGCCGGGTATCGAAGCGCAGATCAAAATGTCTGGCTACCAAACCACGTCCTTCGAACAGACCCGCAAGGAGATTGAAAAGCAGAGTCGTGGCATCCAGCTCGCATTGGGAGGCATTGGCGCGGTGTCATTCCTGGTGGCGGCCATCGGCATCGCCAACACCATGATTATGTCCGTGTCGGAACGCACTCGGGAAATCGGCATTATGAAGGCGCTCGGCTGCTATGTGAAGGATATTCGCACGATGTTCCTATGTGAAGCAGGTGCCATCGGTCTGGTCGGTGGACTTATCGCCTGTCTGATTTCCGCCTTGGGGTCGCTGAGCATCAATCTGCTGTCGTTTGGTGGATTCAGTATGGAAAACGTAGGCAAAGCGATTATGGGCGGTGACGACGTGAGCCGAATCTCCGTGATTCCATGGTGGCTGTTTGTCGCGGCCGTGTTGTTTTCGATTCTGGTGGGCGTACTCGCCGGTTTTGGGCCAGCTAATAAGGCTGTGAAGATTCCTGCGTTGGACGCCATCAAGAACGAGCAATAGCGATTGCGATTGACAATAATGCTTATGGTCGGCCATGTGCTGTTCAGCGTGGGCCGGCATTTCGCGATTGTTCAACGTTCCCTGTCGATTTTTGACGGTGCCGGCTAGTTGCGTGATTAACGGGCCAAGACGCGGCGAATGCGATCAGCCACCGCTTCCACAGTCAGCCCGTAACGTTCGTCAAGCTCGGCAAGGGGCACACGATCGGTGAATTCTTTCGATGCGCCGAAATTGAGCGCATGCACAGTGGCTGCTTTCGGATTAGTGGAATTCGCGTAGAAAGCGGTCACTTTCTCACCCCAACCGCCTTCCAGCTGCCCATCTTCCAGCGTGACCACCACACGATGGCCGTCGGCGAGCACATCAAGCAGTTCGCCATCTATCGTGGAATACTGCAATGCGTTGATAAGCGTCGCATCAATGCCATCGCAGGTATCGAGCGTGCCTGCCACTTCGGCGGCAAGCGGCATCGTGTTGCTCAAGCCGATAATCGCCACGTCCCGTCCCGGACGTACGACTTGATAACGCCTGAAAGGACAATCGCTAGTACTGTCAACGGACGTTTCGTGCGCGTCGGCACGTTCGGCCGGGTCGAACGCCATATCGGCGGAACGCTCCATGGCAAGAATCTGCTCGCCGGGCATGCGGATAGCCGTCACACCATGATCAGACGGCCCCGTGGCCCATGCAAGCATGTCCAGCATCTGCTCTCCGCTGGTCGGTGCCAGACAGGTCACATCAGGCGTGTTGGCGAACATCGTCATATCGAACGTGCCGGAATGTGTATTGTCCGCGCCGGAAATGCCCGCTCCGAAAATCAGCAGCGTCGCCGGAACATGATTCAACGCCAGCTCCTGCTGCAACTGGTCGTAAATACGCTGGAAGAACGTGGCGGAAGTCGCCAGAACCGGCCGGCCTCCAGCCTTCGCGATGCCTGCGGCGAACGCGGCCGCATGCTCCTCGGTAATGCCGGTGTCCACATAATGCGATCCGGCACGTTCACGGAAATCACGGGTGATGCCATTCGAACCAGGGGTGGCGGGGGAGATGACCACCAGTCCCGGCTCGTTTTCGAAACGGGACTCCAACGAAGCCATGGCCATCTGACCGTAGTATTTGCGCGCGTCAAGCGGCTTGCCGAGCGCGCTGTCCGGATCCTGCCAATGATTCGCCTCGCATTGGCCGGCATGCGGCTGCGGATTGGTCTGGTTGCATCCGTCGGAACCATCCTGCGCCTTGGTCTCATCGCTGAAACCCAAGCCCTTGGTGGTGTGGATATGCAGCACGACGGGATGGTCGATATCCTTCAAGTCTTCAAGCGCCGCGACCAGCGTGTCCACATCGTTGCCCTGCTCCACATAACGGTAGTCAAGTCCGAACGCCTTGAACAGATTCAGCTCCGCGGTTCCGTTCGACGCGCGCAGACGGGCAAGATTGCCGTACATGCCACCGAAATCCTCGGCGATCGACATCTCATTGTCGTTGACGACGATGATGAGATTACCGCCCTGTTCGGCAGCGTTGTTCAGTCCTTCGAAAGCGATCGCCGAGCTCAACGAACCGTCGCCGATGATGGCGATGACGTTGCCGATTTCGCTTGCTCCCGCAGCGGTATGTTGCATATCACGTGTTTTGGCAAGACCGCAGGCAAGGGAGATGGACGTGCCGGTATGGCCCAGCACGAAGGAATCATGCTCGCTTTCCAACGGATTGGTGAAACCCGTCACCTCGCCGAACCGCGACTCGTCCAGATACGCCTCGGCGCGCCCGGTAAGCATCTTGTGCACGTAGCTCTGGTGGGAGACATCGAAAACGAAACGGTCACGTGGAGAACCGAACACGCGGTGCAACGCCACGGTAAGCTCCACCACGCCAAGATTCGAACCGATGTGGCCACCATGCTTCCGGCCGTAATTCAACAGCGTGGAACGAATCTCCAGACACAGATCACGCAACTGTTGCGAAGAAAGGGCATGCACATCCGCCGGAGAATGAATCGAACCCAGTATGCCAGCGGTCATTATGCGCAACTGTCCTTCCCTGAACCTGTCTTCTTTACCGCGGAAAATCCTATCCCACTGTATGCCTCTGCCGGGGTGTCGGTTGTGAAATACCTGCAAAGTCTTCTCAACTGCGGCACAATGGAAACGATGAAATGAATCGAACCACCGAAAAACCGCGAAGGAGCGCTGACCATGAAAGCCGTATACGCAGCAGGAACCGATTATGACAATCCGCTGTCGCAACTCAAGGTGGGGGAGCTGGACACGCCCGAAACCAAGCCGTTCTGGAGTACCATCCACGTGGCCGCAGCCAGCGTGAACCACCACGACATCTGGAGCCTGCAGGGCGTGGGACTCTCCGCCGAACAGACGCCGATGATTCTCGGCACCGACGCGTCAGGCGTGCTCGACGAGGACATTCCTGTTCGCAAAGGGCTGAAAGCCGGAGCCGAAGTGGTGCTCTACACCTTCGTCGGCACCGACGGCGCCGGCGTCATGCCGGGGGAGCGGCGCACCATCCTATCCGAAAAATACGCGGGCACCATGGCCGAAACCACCCAAGTGCCCAGCGCCAACGTGTTCGCCAAACCCGCCAACCTGACCCTCGATGAGGCTGCCGCGCTCGGCACCAGCTGGCTGACCGCCTACTCACTGCTGTTCACATCGGCCAACGTGAAACCGGGAGACACCGTGCTCGTCCAAGGCGCGGGCGGCGGCGTGTCCGCAGCGGCCATCCAACTCGCCCATGCGGCAGGACTGGAAGTGTTCGTCACGTCACGCAGCGAAGAGAAACGAGACCGCGCGATCGCCATCGGAGCCGACGCCGCCTTCGAAACCGGCGCGCGACTGCCGCATAAGGTCGACGCCGTCATCGAATCGGTCGGCGCGGCCACCTGGAGCCATTCCGTCAAATCCGTACGCCCCGGCGGCACCATCGCCATCTGCGGAGCCACCACAGGAGACCAGCCTGGAGCCGAACTGACCCGCATCTTCTTCCAGGACATTCGCGTGCAAGGCAACACCATGGGTTCGCGTGACGATTTCGCACGACTGCTCAAATTCGTGGAACACGCCGACCTGCACCCCGTCATCGACTCCACCTACGCGCTTGCCGACGCGCCCGCGGCGTTCCGCAAAGTGGTCGACGGCGACGTTTTCGGAAAGGTCGTGCTGCACATCGAGCCGAGTAAGTAAAGTAGGCGGTGTTCTGGAACACGTAAGTCTACGTAAATCCTTCGGAGGTTTTGATGACAGACAACAAGCCTGAAGTCGCGGTGATCATGGGATCGGCAAGCGATTGGGAGACCATGAAGCACGCATGCGAGATGCTCGACCAGTTCGAGGTGCCGTACATGAAGCAGGTGATTTCCGCGCACCGCACCCCGGAACTGATGGGTGAGTTCGCGCACAACGCCCGTGCCAACGGGCTGAAGGTCATCATCGCCGGCGCGGGCGGCGCGGCCCACCTGCCGGGCATGGTCGCGGCGCAGACCACACTGCCGGTCATCGGCGTGCCGGTGCGCTCCCACGCGCTGTCCGGCTGGGATTCGCTGCTGTCCATCGTGCAGATGCCGGGCGGCATTCCGGTGGCCACCACCGCCGTCGGCAACTCCGGCGCAACCAACGCCGGCCTGCTCGCGGTGAGCATTCTGAGCGCCACCGACGAGCGACTGGCCAAGGCGTTGCAGGACTATCGTGACTCCCTGAAGGAAAAGGTGGCTGAATCCAATGCCCAGCTTGTCTGAGGAAACCAACGGCCGTATCGAACGACTGATGCCCGGCGCGACCATCGGCATCATCGGTGGCGGCCAGCTCGGCCGCATGATGGCGCTGTCCGCACGCTACATGGGCTTCCGCATCGGCGTGCTCGACCCGACATCCGACTGTCCGGCCGCTCAGGTCGCGGATTTCCAAGTGACCGCCGAATACGACGACATTGCCGCCATCCGCGAACTGGCTGAAAAGTCCGACGTGCTCACCTACGAGTTCGAGAACGTGGACGCCGACGCCATCGATCAAGTGCGTTCCCTCGCGGCGGCCCCGCAAGGCACCGATCTGCTGCGCGTCACGCAGGACCGTGTCAACGAGAAGCGGTTCATCAACGACCATGGCACGCCCACCGCGCCGTGGAAGGCCGTCAACAGCGTCGAGGAACTTGAAGCGGCACTTGATGAGATCCACTATCCGGCTGTGCTCAAAACCCGTTCCGGCGGTTACGACGGCCACGGCCAGACCGTGCTCAAGTCCGAAGTCGACTTGGAGCAGGTGCGCGCCCGCGCCGACCATGACGGCAGCTTCCCGCCAAGCATTCTGGAAGGCTTCGTCGATTTCGCGTTCGAAGCGAGCATCCTCGTCGCCGGCAACGGCAAGAATTACGTGACCTTCCCGATCGTGCGCAACGAGCATCGCAACAACATCCTGCACATGACCATCGCGCCGGCCGAAGTGGACGAAACCGTGGCCAAGGAGGCGCACGAGCTGGCGTTGCGACTGGCCAAAGGCTTCGAACTCGCCGGCATTCTGGCCATCGAACTGTTCATCACCAAAGACAACAAGGTCATCGTCAACGAACTGGCCCCACGTCCGCACAATTCCGGCCACTACACCATCGAGGCCTGCTCGTTCGACCAGTTCGACGCGCACATTCGCGGCATCGCCGGCTGGCCGCTCGAACAGCCGCAGCTGCTCAAGCCCGCCGTCATGGTCAACGTGCTCGGCCAGCATGTGGCGCCGACCCGTGCGCTCATCGCCGACCATCCCGAATGGAACGTGCACGACTACTGCAAGGCGGAAGTGCGCCACGACCGTAAGATGGGGCACATCACCGTGCTGACCGACGACACCGCTAAAACCGTGGCCGACCTTGAGGCCACCGGCTGCTGGGACGACTTGAAGAAAGCCTGACATCATAGGTAATGAGTGAACATATCGTGCGGCAGACCCGCCAGAAAGACGCCATCCGCGACGCGCTGAACGGCTGCGACGAATTCATCTCCGCGCAGGAGCTGCACCGCAAGCTGGAAGACCGTGGCGAACATATCGGACTCGCCACGGTCTACCGGCAGCTCAACGCCCTGGCTGAAGCCGGCCGCGCCGACACGGTCCGTCTCGACGGGCAGCAGCTGTTCCGCCTGTGCGGCGATGACGGGCACCATCATCACCTCGTCTGTACGAACTGCGGCAAAACCGTGGAAATTGAATCGCCTTCCGAAAGCTGGCTGAAAGGCATCTCCGACAAGTACGGCTTCACCATCGAACGGCACACGCTGGAGGTGTTCGGCCTGTGCGAGGATTGCCGGAAGGCGGACAAGTAGCGGCTGTCTGCCGTATTTCCGTTGGAATCGTATCGCCATCGGCGCAATCCAATCGTAAAAATCGTAAAGAAAAAACGTTGGACGTTGTCTTTTTCAGACGCATATATGACAATAGGGCATTGCAAACGAACTAAGTGGGGTTATGCGTGACCAAAGCAACATCGAAAAACGAGCCGATTGAGGAGCTCGACATCGCTACCGTGGACCCGATGGCCAAGAAAGCGGGCAAGGAGTTCCCCGGCTGGCTCTACGGCGTGCTATTCGTGCTGTTCGATGCGGTGGGCGTTGCCGCCCTGCAGATCGGCGTCAGCGAATCCGCGACGCGTGTGCAGCTGTCGAACAACATGTGGCTCACCGGTTGGGGATTCGTCGGCAAGATGTTCACCAGCGCCAATTTCGTGGCGGTGCTGAACCTCATCCTATGGGGCGTCCTGTATGTCATTCTGCTGATGCTCACCAATCGTTTCTGGGTGGCCACGCCGGTTTTTCTGGCAGTCACGTTCATCGTCGCCGTGATTGAGCATTTCAAGGTTTCAATACGATACGAGGCGATTCTGCCAAGTGATTTGAACTTTCTGAAGGCCGACGCCGGCAATCTGATGAGTTTCATGCCGTCCGGCGCGCAATGGACCATTCTGATCGCGGTGGCGGCGTTTGCCGCGTTCGTGGCGCTGTTCGTCTTCCTGAACCGCCTCGACGCGCGTCACGGCAGACTGTTTCGCGGCTCCGATAAGCGATCCCGTTCCGTGAACGCGATCGCAAGACTGCTGCTGATCCTGCTTCCAGGCCTGTTCTTCACGCTGTATTCGATGCAGGTGAGCACCGTCGGCTCGTGGGCCAAAGGCTTCGCCACCGTCATGGGGGACAAGCCCTCCATGTGGGACTCCGTATACGACGCCCAGCGCAACGGGCCGCTGGTGGCGTTCACCCGTCAGCTCAACCCGAAAGTCATGGTCAAGCCGGACGACTATTCCGAAGAGACCATGAAGCAGGTCGCGGCCCGCTATGAGAAGGCCGCGAAGAAGATCAACGCGAAACGTTCCGCGAACATGACCGACAGCACCGTCATCTACGTGCTGTCCGAATCCTTCTCCGACCCGTCCCGCGTGCCGGGACTCAAAGTCAACAAGGATTCCATACCGAACATCCGCAAGATTAAGCAGAATACCACGTCCGGCCTGATGCTGTCCTCCGGATACGGCGGCGGCACCGCCAATCTGGAATACATGGGACTGTCCGGCCTGAGCATGGCGAATTTCGATTCCTCCCTGACCAGCCCATACCAGCAGCTGGTGCCGAGCGAGCATTGGACGCCGACCATCAACCAGATGTGGGGCGCGTCCAAGAACTCCATCGGACTGCACCCGTACGAGTCGTCCATGTATTCGCGCGCCACCAACTACAAGAAGTTCGGCTTCTCGCATTTCTACACGCTGACCGGGCCGGACGTCATCTCGCATCAGGACAAGATCGACGATTCGCCGTACGTCTCCGACGAGGCCACCTACCAAAGCACGCTGGAGGAAGTCAGGAAAACCAAGTCGAACCAGTTCCTGCAGGTCATCACCATGCAGAACCACATGCCCTACCATGACTGGTACAAGCACAACGACTTCAAAGCCTCCTCCACCACGGGAAAGCCGTTGAAGGACGACGAGAAGGAATCCATCGAGACCTACCAAAAGGGCGCGTCCCTGACGGATGGGGCGACCGCCGGATTCCTTGCCGAACTCGACAAGCTCGACAAGCCGGTCACCGTGGTCTTCTACGGCGACCATCTGCCGGGCATCTACTCGTCGGCTTCCGCTGATGACGGCAACTCGCTGGCGTTACATCAGACGGACTACTTCATCTGGTCCAACAAAGCCTCCGGCACGCAAGGCAACAAGATCGACAACGCCGAATACTCGTCGCCGAACTTCTTCGTGGCCCAGGCGGCCGAGCACATGGATGCCAAAGTTTCCCCATACCTGGCGTTCCTCACCGAAATGCATTCCAAGATCTCCGCCATGGAACCGCCGGTCGTGAACAACATCCAAGGCTGGGACCGCATCCCCGAAGGACAGAACATCTATCTGAACTCCAAGGGCGAGCCCATGGCCGAAGACGATTTCGACGCCGAAACCAGACAGCTGCTGGCCGATTACCGGCTCATCCAATACGACATCACCACGGGGAAGAATTATCTGAAAAACACCTCGTTCATGACCCTGCCGTAACGAGGACAGCGCGCCTTCCGCACGGCACTACACTCGACGTACCTTTGTACGCCTTCGTGTCGTGCCGCGTGGAATTCGCGCGCGTCTGAGAATACGCTAAGGGGCTTGTTCCAATTATGGAACAAGCCCCTTAAAACGTTTCACGGCGTCAGCATGACGTCACATCATGCGTTCAACGCCTTGAAACCGATGTCGTGACGGTAGAACATTCCCGTCGTGTCAAGCTTGTCGATGATGCCGTAGACCTTGTCCTGCGCGGTTTTGATATCGGCCGCGGAGGTCTCCACGAAAAGCACGCGGCCGGAATTCGCCACCAGGCCATGCTCGCCACGCGTCACGCCGGCATAGTAGACGTGGGAATCGTCGTCGACCTTGATCTCAGGAATCGCGGCACCCTTGACCACATTGGTCGGATAGCCGTCGGAAGCGAGCACCACGCCGAGAGTGGCATTGTCCTCATCCCAAGTGAATTCCGGGGTCTCATCGTTCAGAATGGCGTTGATGCCGGCACCGAGATCGGACGTGAGCTTCGGCAGCACCACTTCGGTCTCTGGATCGCCGAAACGCGCGTTGAATTCAATGACCTTCGGTCCGTCGGCGGTGGCGATGAGGCCGGCGTACAGAATGCCGGTGAACGGCGTGCCCTCGTCGGCCATGGCCTGAACGGTCGGCTTGACGATGGTTTCGATGGCGGTGTCGATCACATCCTGACCGATCTGCGGAACCGGGCTGTAAGCGCCCATGCCGCCGGTGTTCGGCCCCTTGTCGCCATCGTAGGCACGCTTATGATCCTGCGAAATCGGCATCGGCCAGAAATCGGTGCCGTTCACAAAGCTCATCAGAGAGAATTCCTGACCCTCAAGGAAATCCTCGATAACCACCTTCGCGCCGGCGTTGCCGAAGCGGTGGTCCACGAAAATGTCCTCCAAAGCGGCGATGGCGGTCTCCTCATCCATCGCCACGGTCACGCCCTTGCCTGCGGCCAGGCCATCGGCCTTGATGACGATCGGCGCGCCATGCTCGCGCACATAAGCGGTGGAACGCTCCAAATCGTCGAACGTCTGGTACTTCGCGGTCGGAATGTCGTGACGTTCCATAAGCTGCTTGGCGAAGTCCTTGGAACCCTCGATCTGCGCGGCGGCCTTGTTCGGGCCGAACGCCTTGATGCCGGCGGCCGCGAAATCGTCGACGATGCCTTCGATAAGCGGCACTTCCGGTCCGACGAACACCCAATCGTAACCATTGTTCTTCACGAAATCGATGAGCGCCGCATGATTGGACGGGTTGAGCTGCGTGGTGCGGATGCCGTCAAGTTCCATGCCCGGATTGCCTGGAGCCACAGTGACCTCGCTGACGCTGTCGCCACGCATGAGCGCGTGGGCGATGGCGTGTTCACGCGCACCGGAACCAATGACCAGAACCTTCATATTTCCTCCTGTTGTATCCCTTATGGGGAAGAGTGCCAATCTCAAGAAATAATATCGGGGGTGCCTGTTCGGCTACCCCCGTATGTTCGTTTACTGCAGTTCGACGTCCTCGCCGGTCTTCTTGACGATATTGCCCAGCACATAGCCGGCCTCGCCATTGGACTTCAGCAGTTCCATGGTCTTATCGGCATCTTCGGCGCTGACCGCCAGCACCATGCCGATACCCATGTTGAAGATGTTGAACATTTCCATATGGTCGATTTCGCCGGCCTTCTCCAGCACGTCGAAGATCGGCAGAACCGGCCAGGAGCCGAGGTTGATATGCGCCGCGAGACCATCGGGGATCATACGCGGGATGTTCTCGATGAAGCCACCGCCGGTGATGTGCGCGACGCCCTTGACCACGCCGGCTTTGAACAGCGGGGACAGCGTCTTGACATAGATCTTGGTGGGGGTGAGCAGCACGTCGCCGAGCTTCTCACCGCCGAGCTCATCCAGCTGGGTGTCGACGGTGTATCCGGCCTGTTCGAACAGGGCCTTGCGCACCAGGGAGAAGCCATTGGAATGCACGCCGGTGGAGGGAAGGCCGATCAGCACGTCGCCTTCGACAATCGAGGAACCATCGACTATGGCGGACTTCTCGGCCACGCCCACGGCGAAACCGGCCAAATCGTACTCGTCCTCGTCGTACATGCCCGGCATCTCGGCGGTCTCGCCGCCGATCAGGCCGCAATCGGCCTGCACGCAGCCGTCGGCCACGCCGGAGACGACCTGCTCAAGCAGGGCAGGATCGTTCTTGCCGCAGGCGATGTAATCCAGGAAGAACAGCGGTTCCGCGCCCTGGGCCGCGATATCGTTGACGCACATGGCCACGCAGTCGATGCCGATGGTGCTGTGTTTGCCCGCCATCTTGGCGACGACCAGCTTGGTGCCCACGCCGTCGGTGCCAGAAATCAGCACCGGCTCCTTGTAACCCAGGGAGGCGAGATCGAACAGGCCGCCGAATCCGCCGATGCCGCCGACCACGCCCGGACGATTGGTGCGCGCCACATGCGACTTGATGCGCTTGACGACTTCGTAACCGGCTTCGACGCTTACGCCGGCTTCTTCATATGCTTTTGGCATATCAAACCTTTCTTGGGTCTCAGTGTTCTTCTTGGGGTGAAGTGGTGGTGTACTCGTTGCCTTCGTACTTGCTCTTGTACAAGGCGAATTCGGGTAGTCGGACACGATCCTCCGGAGTGAGCGACTTCAGGAAGTCGGCTTCGTAATCGTCCAACGCGGTCGGGTAATCGCCATTGAAGTAGGCCACGCACAGGCCGCCATACGGTGCGTCCGCACCCAGACCGATGGATTCGACCAAACCGTCGAGGGAAAGGAACGCCAGGGAATCGGCGCCGATGTATTCGCGGATCTCCTCAACGGACTTCTTCGCGGCGATGAGCTCTTTGGTGGTGGAGATATCGATGCCGTAGAAGCACGGGTATTTCAGCGGCGGCGAGCTGATACGCATATGCACTTCGGCCGCGCCGGCCTCCTTGAGCAGCTGCACGATGCGCTTGGACGTGGTGCCACGCACGATGGAATCGTCGATGACGATCACACGCTTGCCCTTGACCACGCCACGAACGGCGGACAGCTTCATGCGCACGCCCTGCTCGCGCAGTTCCTGCGTCGGCTGGATGAAGGTTCGCGCCACATACTGGTTCTTGATCAGACCCATTTCGTTGGGCAGACCAGCCTCTTCCGCATAGCCGGAGGCTGCGGACAATGAGGAATTCGGCACGCCGATCACCATATCGGCGTCGACCGGCGACTCCTGCGCCAGACGTGCGCCCATACGCTTGCGGGCGGAATGCACGTTCACGCCGTAGATATCGGAATCCGGGCGGGCGAAGTAGATGAATTCCATCGAGCAGATGGCCAGCTGCGTCTGATTCGTGTACTGCACGATCTTGTAGCCGTGGTTGTCCACCACCACGATCTCACCCGGACGGATGTTACGTACCAATTCAGCGCCGACGACGTCGAGCGCGCAGGTTTCGGAAGCGAGCACATACGCGCCGTTCTTCATCTTGCCAAGGGAGAGCGGACGGAAACCGTTCGGATCGAGTGCGCCGATCATGGCGTTCTCGGTCATAATCAGATAGGCGAAACCGCCATGCACGATGTTCAGCGCTTCCTTGAGCTTGTCCATAAACGTGCGTTGCGTGGAGCGGCGGATGAGGTGCATCAGCACTTCGGTGTCGGAATTGGAATGGAAGATCGCACCCTCATCTTCCAGCTTGCGGCGCAGGGACGGGCAATTCGTGAGATTGCCGTTATGACACAGCGCCATATCGCCGTCATGGAAACGGAAGATGAACGGCTGGATGTTGTCGGTGCCGCCGGAGCCGGCAGTGGCATAGCGCACATGGCCGATCGCCCTATCGCCTTTGAGTCGTTTGATTTCACGCTCGTCGCTGAATACCTGGGTCAGCAGACCCGTTCCGCGATGACCGATGAGATGACCGTTATCGTTGGAGACAATGCCGGCACCCTCCTGACCACGATGCTGCAGCGCGTGCAGACCGAAGTAAGTGAGTCGGGCGGCGTCCGAGTGGCCCCAAACGCCGAAAATACCGCATTCCTCGTGGATGTCTTCGAGTTCAGCTGACAAGCCAAAGCTCCTTCCAAAACCATGGAGACAAGGGGTTCGCTACCGTCCAACAGTATCAATGGGCGGCTACAAGAGTCGGGTTTTGTCCAGTTCTCAGACGGTATATGGAACCGGACATGCAATCGAACAGCCGTTCGAAAAAGCTGTTATGATGGAAGACGTTGAAAACGCGAATCACGGTCGTCGGGGTGCGGGAAGTCCCCCGTATGAGCCATTGCATGGAAGGAGCATCATGGCCGGACGGATATACGTGGCAATCGACCTCAAATCCTTCTATGCATCCTCGGAATGCGTGGAACATGGATTCCCTCCGCTATCCACACACTTGGTGGTGGCGGACCAGGAGAGGACCGACAAAACCATCTGCCTTGCGATCTCGCCGTCGTTGAAGGCATACGGTCTGCCCGGACGCGCCCGCCTATTCGAAGTCAAAGCGAAACTGAAGGAAATCAACGCGGTCCGTCGCGCCGCGGCTCCAGGCGGTGTGCTGACGGGGAAATCGTATGATGCGAAGGCGCTCGCGGCCAATTCGAATCTGGCCGCTGACGTGTTCATCGCCAAACCGCGCATGTCTCATTACTTGGCGATGAGTGCGAAAATCTACGGTATTTATCTGAAATACGTTTCGGCTGAGGATATCCACGTCTATTCGGTGGACGAGGTGTTCATGGACGTCACCGGCTATCTGCGCGCCTATGGCAAAGGGGTGGAGGAGATGACCCGTGACATCATCCGTGATATCCACACCCAGACCGGCATCACCGCCACCGCGGGCATCGGCACGAACATGTATCTGGCCAAAGTGGCTATGGATATCGTGGCCAAACACATCCAGGCGGGGGAGGACGGCATTCGCATCGCCCGGCTTGACGAGATGTCGTACCGGAGATTGTTGTGGAATCACCGGCCGCTTACCGATTTCTGGCGTGTGGGGCGTGGGTATGCAAGGAAGCTCGAAGCGCACGGACTGGCGACCATGGGGGATATCGCGCGCTGCTCCATCGGGCGTGCCGACGAATACTACAACGAAGATCTACTGTACAAGATGTTCGGTGTGAACGCCGAACTGCTCATCGACCATGCGTGGGGTTGGGAACCGTGCACCATCGCGGACATCAAAGCGTACAAGCCGGCGGGGCACAGCTTGAGTTCCGGACAAGTGCTGACGGGACCGGTGGGTTTTGATGCCGCCCGGCTTATCGTGCGTGAAATGGCGGATACGCTGTCTCTGGATTTGGTGGCGAAGGGCGTGAAAGCCGGCAGAGTGGGATTGATGGTCGGCTACGACACGGCAAGTCTTGATCCGAAACGGCTTGGCAAGGATGTTTCCGCTGATTTGAAGGCGATTGCCGAACATGCCGCGGCAACATACGACGGCCCTGTTTCGATCGACAGGTATGGCCGCCGCGTACCCAAGCCGGCCACCGGGTCGATCGCATTGCCGGAGCCGACGTCGGCTACGTCGCGTATTTGCGACGCGGTCGATAAGCTTTTCCTCTCGATTGTCGACAGGCGTTTGCTGGTCCGTCGGGTGAATGTGGTCGCCGCCGATGTGCTGACCGACGAGCAACTTGAGGAACGGCGGCAGGCGGCCGCGTCCGAATATACGCAGCCTGATTTGTTCGCCACGATGGAAGCGCCGGTGGATTCCGCTTCCGCTGATGCGGCCGAATGCGAGGCTATGCGTTCCGCCGATGGTGGTTCCAAGGATTCGCCGCAAGGGGACGCCGAACTGCATATGCAGCAAACGCTTCTGGACATCAAACGCAAATTCGGCAGAAATTCCATCATCAAGGCCATGGATATGTTCGATGACGCCACAGGCCAGCAGCGCAACAAGCAGATAGGAGGTCATGCGGCATGAGCCTTACGGAAACCCATCGCTACGACGACATCATCGATCTGCCTCACCACCGATCTCAAACGCATGCCCATATGAGCATGCATAACCGTGCCGCCCAATTCATGCCTTTCGCCGCCCTGACCGGTTACGACGACATCATCAGACAAACCGCGCAATCCAGCGACGATGCGGTGGAACGCGCCAACAGGCCCGTCGATCTCGCAGAGGGTTACCTTTCCGCCTGAAGCGGCTGCTATGACGAATGTCGCGGATTGCTGTATATGAAAGGGTGGGTTCGGAATCATGAGATTTCGAACCCACCCTTGATTATGTGAGCGTGAAAAGAGTCTTGATGCTCAGGCGGTGAAGTATTCCACGCCGGCTGCGAACAGCGGCTGATCCTTCTCGCCGGGCACGTTCACGAATGTGCCGTTGCTGTAACGCTCGGAGTGGCCCATCTTGCCGAACACGCGGCCGTCCGGGCTGGTGATGCCTTCGATGGCCAGCAGTGAACCGTTCGGGTTCACGCTCAGGTCCATGCCCGGCACGCCGGCCTCGTCCACGTACTGCGTGGCAATCTGGCCATTGGCCTTGAGCTGGGCGAGCACATCGTCGGAAGCCACGAAACGGCCTTCGCCGTGGGAGATGGCGATGGTGTGCATGTCGCCCACCTCGGTCTTCGCCAGCCACGGGGAGAGGTTCGAGGCCACGCGGGTGCGCACCAGACGGCTCTGGTGGCGGCCGATGGTGTTGAACGTCAGCGTCGGGCATTCGGCGGTCATCGGCACGATATCGCCGTACGGCACCAGTCCGAGCTTGATGAGCGCCTGGAAACCATTGCAGATGCCGAGCATCAGGCCATCGCGGTTGTTCAGCAGGTCGCGCACGGCCTCGGTCACGGCCGGGGCACGGAAGAACGCGGTGATGAACTTGGCGGAGCCGTCCGGCTCGTCGCCGCCGGAGAAGCCGCCGGGGATCATGATGATCTGGCTCTTCTTGATTTCCTCAACCAAAGCTGCGGTGGACTCGGCCACGGCGGCGGGGGTGAGGTTGTTCACGATGAGCGTGCTCACGTCGGCTCCCGCGCGTTCGAAGGCGGCTGCGGAATCGTATTCGCAGTTGTTGCCGGGGAACACGGGGATGATCACATGCGGCTTGGCGACGCCGGTGCCGGTGTACACGGTCTTCTTCGGCGCATTGAAGGACACGGTCTCAACGGTCTTGCCCTTTTCGTCGCCCTTGGATCGGTACGGGAACACGGATTCGATGCCGCCCTCCCAAGCGTCCTGCAGTTCGGCCAGATCCAGCGTCTCACCGGCTGCCGCGAACTGGTAGGCCTCGGTGGTCTCGCCGACCTCACTGACCTCAACCAGGTTGGATACGGCCGGAACCTTCGCGTTGTCGGCAAGTTCGATGATGAAGGAACCATAGGCCGGGGCGAACAGGTCGTCCACGCTGATGCCATCGGCCAGCTTCACGCCGATCTGGTTGCCGACCGTCATCTTGAAGATAGCCTCGGCGGTGGCACCGTAGCCAGGCGTGGACACAGCCAGCGCATCGCCGAAATCGGTGAGCTCCTCGACCGCGGAGAACACCTCCAGCAGCGCGTCCTTATCCGGCGTGAGACCATCGGCGTTATAGCGCGGGGCGATGCGGACCACACGGTGGCCGGCGCCCTTGAACTCGGGGGAGGTGGCGCGCTTCATATTGCCCACGGCTACAGCGAAGGAGATCAGGGTCGGCGGAACGTCAAGCTGTTCGAAGGTGCCGGACATGGAATCCTTGCCGCCGATTGCGCCAGCGCCCAGATCCACCTGGGCCATCAAAGCACCCAGCACGGCGGCCATCGGCTTGCCCCAGCGTTCCGGCTCGTCGCGCAGCTTCTCGAAGTACTCCTGGAAGCTCAGGTATGCCTTCTCATGCTCAAAACCGGCAGCGACCAGCTTCGAGAGCGACTCGACCACGGACAGGTAGGCGCCCGTGAACTGGTTCTGCTCCATGATGTACGGGTTGAAGCCCCAAGCCATCGCGGAGGCGGTGGTGGTCTCGCCAAACACCGGCAGCTTGGCCACCATGGCCATGTTCGGGGTCAGCTGCTTACGCCCGCCGAACGGCATGAGCACGGTGCCTGCGCCGATGGTGGAGTCGAAGCGTTCGGAAAGTCCCTTGTTGGAGGCCACGTTCAGATCGGTGAGCATGGTGTGCATGCGTTCGGCGAGCGTGCCGGTCTTCCACGGGGTGGCGTAGCCGTGCTGCGCCTCGACATGTACCACCTGATGCTTCGGAGCGCCATTGGAGGCGAGGAACTCGCGGGACAGATCCACGATCGTGTCGCCGTTCCACACCATCGTCATGCGCGGCTCTTCGGTCACGGTCGCGATGACCTCGGCCTCGAGGTTCTCCTCCTTGGCGTAGCCCAGGAACTCGTCCACATCTTCGGCGGCCACGTCCACGGCCATGCGTTCCTGCGATTCGGAGATCGCCAGTTCGGTGCCGTCAAGACCCTCGTACTTCTTGGACACCTTGTTGAGGTCCACATACAGGCCGTCGGCAAGCTCGCCGACCGCCACGGACACGCCGCCCGCGCCGAAATCGTTGCAACGCTTGATCAGACGGCACGCGTCACCACGGCGGAACAGACGCTGCAGCTTGCGCTCGACCGGCGCGTTGCCTTTCTGCACTTCGGCACCGTCAAGCTCCAGCGATTCGACGTTATGCGCCTTGGAAGCGCCGGTGGCGCCACCGATGCCGTCACGACCGGTACGGCCGCCGAGCAGGATGACCTTGTCTCCCGGAGCCGGGGTCTCGCGGCGCACATGATCGGCCGGAGTCGCGGCCACGACCGCGCCGACCTCCATGCGCTTGGCCACATAGCCCGGATGGTAGATCTCATCCACCTGGCCGGTGGCCAGACCGATCTGGTTGCCGTAGGAGGAGTAGCCAGCCGCGGCGGTGGTGACGAGCTTACGCTGGGGGAGCTTGCCCTCAAGCGTTTCGGAAACCGGCACGGTCGGATCGGCGGCACCGGTCACACGCATCGCCTGATACACGTAGGAACGGCCCGACAGGGGGTCGCGGATGCAGCCACCGATGCAGGTGGCCGCGCCACCGAACGGTTCGATCTCGGTCGGGTGGTTGTGCGTCTCGTTCTTGAACAGGAACAGCCAATCCTCGTCGTGGCCGTTCACATCCACCTTCACCTTGACGGTGCAGGCGTTGATTTCCTCGGATTCGTCGAGGTTCTTCAGAATGCCGTTCTTCTTGAGCCACTTCGCGCCGATCGTGCCCATATCCATCAGGCATACCGGCTTGGCGTCGCGGCCCAGCTCGTGACGCATCTCAAGATACTTGTCGAACGCGGCCTTGACGGTGGCATCGTCGATCGAAACCTCGTCGAGCTGCGTGCCGAACGTGGTGTGACGGCAATGGTCGGACCAATACGTGTCGATCACCTTGATCTCGGTGATCGTCGGGTCGCGCTGCTCCTCGGTGAAATGCTCGCGGCAGAACTGCAGGTCGGCCAGATCCATGGCGAGACCACGGTCCTCGATGAACTGTTCGAGCTCGGCGTCGCTCATGGTGCGGAAGCCGTTGATGACCTCCACCTTGCCTGGCACCGGCACCTGGGCCTTCAGCGTGGTCTTGACATCCAGAGAGGCTTCACGGGCTTCCACCGGATTGATCACGTAATGCTTGATGGCCTCGACGTCGGCTTCGGAAAGCTCGCCTTCCAGCGCATACACCTTGGCGGAACGAACCGTCGGACGCTCGCCTTGGGAGATCAGCTGGATGCACTCGCTGGCGGAATCCGCGCGCTGGTCGAACTGGCCGGGCAGATACTCCACCGCGAACACGGTGTCGGAACCGAAATCAGGCAGGTCGGCGTAGACGTTGTCCACCTGCGGCTCGCTGAACACGGTCGGCGTGGCCTGGGCGAACAGCTCCTCGCTGATGCCTTCCACGTCGTACCGGTTGACGAGACGGACGTTCTTCAAAGCTCCGATGCCGAGAATGGTGTGCAACTCGTTGGCGAGCTGCTGGGCCGCGACGTCAAAGCCCGGCTTCTTTTCCACGTACACGCGAAAAACCATGGTCAACTCCTTGAAAAAGAGGGGTTATTGGATTTGGATTGACAAAAGAATGAAGGATTGCGATATAACAAGGAAGCCCGCATCCGGCTTTCGCTTCAGATGCGGGCTTGCAAACGCATTACTCTGCGACTTCGATGCCCTCGGACTTGGCGAGCTCGGCCAAGCGGCTTTCGATCTCCTCGTATGCCGGGATGATGTCGCCCAGGTCGCGGCGGAACAGGTCCTTATCAAGATGCTCCACCTTGCCGGAGTGGTCGCGCTGATCCCACAGGCGGCAGGAATCCGGGGTGATCTCGTCGGCGAGCAGCAGCGTGCCGTCGGAGGTGCGGCCCATCTCGATCTTGAAATCGACCAGCTTGACGTCGATCTTGGCGAAGATTTCGATCAGGGCTTCGTTGATGCGACGGGCGAGCGGCGCGATTTCGGCCAGATCCTCGCGGGTGCACACATCGAGCGCCACCAGATCGTCGTCGTTCACGAACGGGTCGTGCAGTTCGTCGTTCTTCAGGAAGTACTCCAGCACCGGTTCCTTGAGCTCGATGCCCTCTTCGACGCCCAGGCGGGAGCAGAAGTGGCCGGCCGCGGTGTTACGCAGCACGATCTCGAGCGGGAACATCGTGACCTTCTTGACCAGCTGGGAGGTCTCGCCCACGCGTGCCACCAGGTGGCTGTCGATGCCGCGCTTCTTAAGCAGATCGAAGATCAGCGTGGTGATGAGGTTGTTCAGCCTGCCCTTGCCGGCGAAGTCTTCCTTCTTTTCGCCGTCACCTGCGGTAGCGGAGTTCTTGTATTCGACCCAGAGGACCTCCGGATCGTCAGTTGCGTACAGTTGCTTGGCCTTGCCCTCGTAGAGCTTTTCCAACTTCTCCATTACTCGCCTTTCCTGGTGTTTGGGAGGTAGATAGTTTGGTGAACTTGACAGTTAACAAGATACCAACGGGAGGCTACAATCGCGCGACTTTTGGGCGCGTTCCGGCAGCCTCGTCTCAGCATCCGGCGATAGCCGTCAAACGATTGCGATGTCGAGCGATTCGGCCACGTTCCCGGCTTTGGCGCGCGCGTCCGCCTCGTCGCCGCCGACGGCCAGCGCGACCGCCATGCGTCGGTGCCCATGCACTTCCGGCTTCGCGAAGACACGCAGGTCGGTACCCGGTTCGGCGAGCGCGGCGGCGACGTTGCGGAATTCCGCTTCGCCATCGCCTTGGACGACGATCGCATGGCTTGCCGCGACGGTGCCTTCCGGAATCGACAGGGCGACATGTTCCTGTGTGATCGGCAGGCCGAGGATCGCGCGCGCGTGCAATGCGAATTCGCTCAACCGCTGGGAAGCCATGGTGACCATGCCGGTATCGTGCGGACGAGGGGAGACCTCGTTGAACAGCACGTTTCCGTCGGTCAGCACGAACAGTTCGACGCCGAACACGCCCCAGCCTTTTTCGCCGGAAGCCTGGGCCTTCGCCACCAGACCTTCCACGGCGGTTCGTGCGATGTGCTGCGCCTGTTCGAGCACGTCCGGCGTGAAGGTGGCCGGCTGCCAGGATTCGCGGTAGTCGCCGCTTTCCTGACGCTGTCCGATCGGAGCGCAGGTCACGATGCCGGCGCTGGAGCTGACGGTCAGTACGGTCAGCTCGTAGTCGAGCGGGGCGAGCGCCTCCACGATCACGCGTGACACGTCGCCTTCGTCGTGTGCGCGGCGGCCTTCCTGCGCTTCCGTCCATGCGGCGTCGATCGCATCCGCGGAACGTACCACGGACTGTCCGTGGCCGGAGGAGCTCATGATCGGCTTGACCACGCATGGATAGCCGACGATTTGCGCGCCCTCACGTAGTTCTTCCAGAGAGCCGGCGAAACGGTACGGGGTGGTCGGCAGTCCCAGTTCCTCGTGTGCGAGCACGCGCAGGCGTTCGCGATCCATGCAGATCGCCGCGATTTCGGCGCTTGGCACCACCTGCGCGCCACGTGCTGCGGCGGCCGCGAGTTCGGAGGTGGCGATCGCCTCGACTTCCGGCACGATGATGTCCGGCTGGATTTCGTCGAACAGCGCGCGCAGCTGGTCCGCGTTGGCCATGTCGAGCACGCGGTATTCGTGCGCCACCTGTTGTGCCGGCGCGCCGGCGTAGGAATCGGCCGCGCACACCCATGCGCCGAGTCTCATCAGTTCGATGGTGACTTCCTTGCCCAGCTCGCCGGAGCCAAGGAACAGAACACGGGTCGGATGCTTGCCAAGCGGAGTGCCGAGGGCACGATTCTCTTCAGTCATGACTTCTATTGTGCCATCGGCGTAGGATGGAACGCATGTCCGAGAATGAAAAGAATGAAACGCAGCGCCCCCTGACCATTGCCATGGTGGTCGACACGTCGGGGAATCGGGGCAATGGCACCTCGAATTCGGCGTTGCAGTGGGCGCAGGAGCTGGAGCGCCAGGGGCATCATGTCCGTTTGGTGGGCATCGGCGCGCCCGAATATCCCGCGCGCGTCAATCATGTGCCGTTGGTCAGCTGGGTGGCGAAGAAGCAGCAGATGCAGTTCGCCGAGCCGAGCGACACGCTGTTTCGCAAGGCGTTCGATGGTGTGGACGTGGTGCATATCTACACGCCGTTCCGTTTTGGCCAGCATGCCTGCAAGGTCGCCAAACAGATGGGCATCGCCGTTACGGCCGGCTACCACGTGCAGCCGGAGAACGTCACGTATTCCGCGGGGCCTTTGAAATATGTGCCCGGCATCGACTCGCTCATCTACTGGCTGTTCGACATATGGCTGTACCGCAAGATCGACCATGTGCATGTGCCGACCGAATTGGGTGCGAGCCTGCTGCGCTCGCATGGATACAAGTCGAAGCTGCATGTCATCTCCAACGGCTACGAATCGCGGTTCACGCCGAAGCGGCAGCGCAAGGCGGACGAGCCGTCGCCGGTGCCGTTCCGTATCGTCGCGTCGGGACGACTGACCAATGAGAAGAACCATGTCGCGTTGATCCGGGCGATCGCCCGCTGCCGTCACGCGCAGGACATCGAATTGGTGATCGCCGGCACCGGGCCGCTTAAGAAGAGGTTGCAGCGTATGGCCGGACGGCTGTTGTCTCGTCCGGCTTCGATCGGATTCCACCGGAATGCCGACATGCCGGCGTTGCTGCGTTCCGGCAATCTGCTGGTGCATCCGTCGATCGCCGATCTCGAATCGGTGAGTGTCATCGAAGGCATGGCCGCCGGTCTGGTGCCGGTGATCGCCTCGTCGTCGCTGAGCGCGGCCGGCCAGTTCGCGCTGCTGGACGAATCGTTGTTCCCCGTGGACGATGTGGACGCGCTGGCCCGTCGTATCGACTGGTGGATCGACCATCCGGCGCAGCTCGCCAAGTGGGGCGGCACCTACGCCGAACATACGAAAACCAATTATTCGGTGGAATCGTCCGTACGTAAGTTCGTCGCGATGGAACGTGAGGCGATCGCCGATAACCGTCGCTGAATGGCGCCTGCCGCAATCGCAATACAATCGTTATACATAAGCGAAAAGCCGGGAGCGATTTCCCGGCTTTCCTTGTTTTGCGGACTGTCTTTTACAGCAGTGCGACCAGCTCGTCCACCTGCTCGTCGGTCGTGGCCCAGCTGGTGCAGATGCGCATCACGGTATGCGTGTCGTCCGCCTTTTCCGTGAAGCCGAGACGGACGTCGCGTTGCAGACGTTCGGAGGTCTCGTTGTCGAGCGTGACGAAGATCTGGTTGGTCGGCGCATCGAAAGTCAGCGTGTAGCCACGTTCCACCAGCACCTTGCGGATACGGTCCGCGGCATCGTTGGCGTGGCGGGCGATGCGCAGGTACAGGCCGTCGGTGAACAACGTGTCGAACTGCAGTCCCAGCAGCCATCCCTTGGCCAGCAGCGCGCCATGCTGCTTGACGATCGTCACGAAATGCTTTGGCATGTTGCCGTGCGTGAACACCACGGCCTCGCCGAACATCGCGCCCACCTTGGTGCCGCCGATATAGAACACGTCGGCGAGACGCGCGATGTCCTCGATCGTCACGTCGTTGCCGGTGGCGGTCAGCGCGTAGCCGAGACGCGCGCCGTCGATGAACAACGGCATGTCGTACTTCGTGCAGACCTTGCGGATCGCCTCGAGCTCGGCCAGCGTGTACAGCGTGCCGTATTCGGTGGCCTGCGAAATGTACACGCAGCCGGGGAACACCATATGCGTGTAGTTGCCGTCCGCGTAGAACGTGGCGCAGTATTCGTCGAGTTCATCCGCGTTGATTTTGCCGTCATGGTGGGGGAGCGTGAGCACCTTGTGGCCGGTGAATTCGATAGCGCCCGCCTCATGCACGTTCACATGTCCGGTGGTGGCCGCCACCACGCCCGCATACGGCGGGGTGATGGCGTCGATGACGACCTGGTTGGTCTGAGTGCCGCCGACGAGGAAGAAGATTTCGGCGTCCGGGCATGCGCAGGCCTCGCGGATTTTGGCTTTGGCGCTTTCGCAGACGTCGTCGGTGCCGTAGCCGGGATACTGGTTGGGCGCGGTTTCGGCGAGACGGGCGATGATTTCCGGCGTCGCGGCGCAGGAGTAGTCGTTTTCGAAAGACAGCATGGTCGTTCCTTTTGTTGTGGGTTGCTTGCGATCGGGAAAGTCTGGTTCCGCGCGTTCGGCCTCTGCGGATAGCAAAAAACCTCGGAATTTCTTCCGAGGTTTCACCGGGGTGGCTAACGCGGCTCGAACGCGCGACCTTCTGAACCACAATCAGATGCTCTACCAACTGAGCTATAGCCACCATGTTCTCACTTCCATGCGGAAGCGCAACGAATGGATACTATACACGATTTTTTGGATGTGCGCGCGTCGGCGTGTTGCGCTTTCGGCTGCCATGTGATGTTCATTATGTGAACGGAATGTTACGCACTTGATGGATGGGCGCCTAATTTGTAGGCAATTCCAACGGAAGATGTCACGACGGGGTCGGCAGAAAGCCGGTCCCGTTTTGTTTTCCTCGGAAATGACTTCCATGGAAACGTGATTGAGAAAAGAGGAAACGATAATGCAGAAGATCAAGGCGTTTGGTGATTGACTCACCAAATGGTTCACCGTGATCGTGATCGTATGGGCCGTGTTCAACTACTTCGTGCCGCAAACCAGCCTGTGGGGCAAGTCCTACACCGGATACTTCCTGGGCATCGTGCTGTTCGGCATGGGCCTGACGCTGACGCTCGACGATTTCAAACGTATCCTCACCCAGCCGCTGATGGTCGTCGTCGGCACGGTGGCCCACTTCGTGATCATGCCGTTGGTGGCCGTGCTGCTGTGCTGGATCTTCCGTCTCGATGGCCCGCTTGCCGTGGGTGTGATTCTGGTCGGTTGCTGCCCGTCCGGCACCTCATCCAACGTGATGAGCTATCTGAGCCGTGGCGACGTGGCGCTCGACGTGTCCATCGGCATCCTGTCCACGCTGTGCGCGCCGTTCATGATTCCTCTGCTGATGCAGTGGCTCGCCTCCCAGTATGTGACCGTGCCGGTCGAGTCCCTGTTCCTCAACGCGGTCAAGGTGGTGCTGTTCCCGATCGCGCTCGGTGTGATCTGCCACGCCATCTTCAAGGAGAAAATCGAGAAGGTCACGGTGGCGCTGCCGATCGTGTCCCAGGTCGCCATCCTGCTCATCATCGGCGTCGTGGTCGCAGCCAATGGTCCGAAGCTGTTCGTGGCATCCTCGCTGCTTGCCATCCCGGTGGTCATCCTGCACAACCTGTGCGGCTACGCGCTGGGCTTCGGCTTCTCCAAGCTCATGTACAAGGTGTATCCGAAGGGCTTCCGCTACGCGCAGCAGAAGGCCATCACCTTCGAGGTCGGCATGCAGGATTCCGCTTTGGGCGCCACGCTGGCCCTGAGCTCCTTCGCGTCCAACCCGCTTGCCGCCGTGCCGTCCACCTTCTTCAGCGTATGGCACAACATCTCCGGTTCGGTGCTGTCCAGCTGGTGGCGCGAGCACGATGACAAGCATCAGATCCACCCGGATTCCGACAATGGCGAGAAGGGTTCCGCGGCCAAGGCTTCGGAAGCCGGGGACGCCGTCAAGGATGAGTCCGAGGAAACGGTCAACGCCTGAATGTGATTCGTGGCATCGGCCAGGCAGCCTCTGAACCGTACAGAACGGTTCAGAGGCTGTTCTGTTTTGACCTGTTTTTCCATGGCGATGTTAGATTGTGTTGCTTTGCGCTGAAGTTCGGTTAAGTATTGAAAATATTGGGATTTAGGGGTGTTTTGCCCCGTGTCATATGTTCGTTTGCGGTATACTAAAGGTGAAGGCCGGAGTTGCGGATCGGTCGAGAATTCGTCAGGTCGCAATGAAGCGCCGATGGCCGTGAGGCCCATGCGCAACGCCTTCAAGATATAACTGAAGAACAACCGAATATAGCGATTCGAGATGGCGGCATAGGCAGTACGGCGAGGACGCCGGGCCGCATGGGGTTATGAAAAGACTCAGAGGTTTGAAGCGATGCGCGCAAGGTGGCGCGTGGGAGAGTGGCTCCGATGCCAGGATGGCGTCGGAGCCACTCTTCGTATAACGGCCGTTGCTGTCGCGACACGATTATCCAGCATTGTCCGGCAGACCCGTATACTGGTAATTCGTGTGTGCCAACGGCATGCCTTATGTAACAGGCGTGCGGGTTGGGATATCCCGGAACTCGATTGCATCACGCGCAGCAATGCGGCGGTGAGAGAGGGACGGGCCATCGGGCCGGTGGACTGTGGCTATCTTTACGATTCAGTGTCGTGGAGTGTGGGTGCAGTGCGGCGGTCACACGAAACCAAGAGAAACCACTGAATCGGAGAATTCAAGTTGCCTACTATTGAACAGCTCGTCCGTAAGGGACGTCAGGCAAAGCCGAAGAAGTCCAAGACTTTGGCACTGAAGGGAAGCCCGCTGCGTCGTGGCGTGTGCACCCGTGTTTACACCACCACCCCGAAGAAGCCGAACTCGGCACTGCGTAAGGTCGCCCGTGTGCGCCTGAGCTCCGGTGTGGAAGTCACCGCATACATCCCGGGCGAAGGCCACAACCTGCAGGAGCACTCCATCGTGCTCGTTCGCGGCGGCCGTGTCAAGGATCTGCCGGGTGTTCGTTACCACATCGTTCGTGGCGCCCTCGATACCCAGGGTGTGAAGGATCGCAAGCAGGGTCGTTCCCTGTACGGAGCAAAGAAGGCGAAGTAAGAGATATGTCACGTAAAGGACCTTCCAAGAAGCATCAGCTGCTGCCGGATCCGATCTACGGTTCCACCGTTGTGGCACAGCTCATCAACAAGATTCTGCTTGACGGCAAGAAGTCGATCGCCGAGGACATCGTCTACAGCGCTCTCGACATGGTCAAGGAGAAGACCGACCAGGAGCCGGTCGCCGTTCTCAAGCGCGCTCTGGACAACATCCGTCCGTCCCTCGAGGTTCGCTCCCGCCGTGTCGGTGGCGCTACCTACCAGGTCCCGGTCGAAGTGAAGCCGGGCCGCGCCAACACGCTGTCCCTGCGCTGGCTCACCGACTTCTCCCGCGCCCGTCGCGAGAAGACCATGGCTGAGCGTCTGGCCAACGAAATCCTCGATGCCTCCAACGGCCTCGGTGCTTCTGTCAAGCGCCGCGAGGATACTCATAAGATGGCAGAGGCCAACAAGGCCTTCGCTCATTACCGCTGGTAATTAGTCGAGAACGAGAGTTAAGGAACAATCATGGCACTAGACGTGCTCAATGATCTCAACCAGATCCGTAACATCGGCATCATGGCTCACATCGATGCCGGTAAGACCACTACCACCGAGCGTATTCTGTTCTACACCGGTAAGAACTACAAGATCGGCGAGACCCACGATGGCGCCTCGACGATGGACTTCATGGCTCAGGAGCAGGAGCGCGGCATCACCATTCAGTCCGCTGCTACCACCTGCTTCTGGAACCGTCAGACCCATGACGAGAAGCAGAAGTTCCAGATCAACATCATCGATACCCCTGGCCACGTGGACTTCACGGCCGAGGTGGAGCGCTCCCTGCGTGTGCTCGATGGTGCTGTCGCCGTGTTCGATGGCAAGGAAGGCGTGGAGCCGCAGTCCGAGACCGTGTGGCGTCAGGCTGACAAGTACGGCGTTCCGCGTATCTGCTTCATCAACAAGATGGATAAGCTCGGCGCTGACTTCTACTACTCCGTCGACACCATCAAGACCAAGCTGGGCGCGACCCCGCTGGTCGTCCAGCTGCCGATCGGCGCTGAGAACGACTTCGCCGGCGTCGTCGACCTGATCCGCATGAAGGCCTACGTCTGGAACGACGTTTCCGGCGATCTGGGTGCCCACTACGACACCACCGACATCCCGGCCGACCTGCAGGACAAGGCTGAGCAGTATCGTTCCGAGCTGCTCGACCAGGTCGCCGAGTCCGACGAGGAGCTGCTCGAGAAGTACCTCGAGTCCGGCGAACTGACCGAGGACGAGATCCGCGCCGGCATCCGCAAGCTCACCATCAACCGTGAGGCCTACCCGGTGCTCTGCGGCTCCGCCTTCAAGGACAAGGGTGTGCAGCCGATGCTGGACGCCGTCGTCGACTACCTGCCGAGCCCGGAGGACGTTCCGTCCATCGTCGGCTTCGACCCGCAGGACGAGTCCATCGAGATCGACCGCAAGCCGACCACCGATGATCCGTTCTCCGCACTGGTCTTCAAGATCTCCACCCACCCGTTCTACGGCAAGCTCGTGTTCGTGCGCGTGTACTCCGGTTCCGTCAAGCCGGGCGACACCGTCCTCGACTCCACCAAGGAGAAGAAGGAACGCGTCGGCAAGATCTTCCAGATGCACGCCGACAAGGAGAACCCGGTGGATGCCGCCGAAGCCGGCAACATCTACACCTTCGTGGGTCTGAAGAACGTCACCACCGGTGATACCCTGTGCGACGAGAAGTCCCCGATCTCCCTCGAATCCATGACCTTCCCAGATCCTGTGATCGAGGTGGCCGTGGAGCCGAAGACCAAGGCCGACCAGGAGAAGATGAGCATCGCTCTGGCGAAGCTGTCCGACGAGGATCCGACCTTCCAGGTGAAGACCGACGAAGAGTCCGGCCAGACCCTGATCTCCGGCATGGGCGAGCTGCAGCTCGACATCATCGTCGACCGTATGCGTCGTGAATTCAAGGTGGAGTGCAACGTCGGTAACCCGCAGGTTGCATACCGCGAGACGATCCGCAAGGCCGTCATGAACCAGGAATACACGCACAAGAAGCAGACCGGTGGTTCCGGCCAGTTCGCAAAGGTCCTGATGAACTTCGAGCCGCTCGACACCGAGAACGGCGAGACCTACGAGTTCGTCAACGAAGTCACCGGCGGCCACATCACCAAGGAATTCATTCCTTCCATCGATGCTGGCGTGCAGGAAGCCATGGAATCCGGCATCCTCGCCGGCTTCCCGGTGGTTGGCGTCAAGGCTACCGTCACCGACGGCCAGGTCCACGACGTCGATTCCTCCGAAATGGCCTTCAAGATCGCAGGTTCCATGTGCTTCAAGGAAGCTGCCCCGAAGGCCAAGCCGGTCATCCTCGAGCCGATCATGGCCGTGGAAGTGCGTACTCCGGAAGAGTACATGGGCGATGTGATGGGCGACATCAACGCACGTCGTGGTTCCATCCAGTCCATGACCGACTCCACCGGTGTCAAGGTCATCGATGCCAAGGTCCCGCTGTCCGAGATGTTCGGCTACATCGGCGATCTTCGCTCCAAGACCCAGGGCCGCGCAATGTTCACCATGCAGATGGACTCCTACGCTGAGGTTCCGAAGAACGTCTCCGAGGAGATCATCAAGGCCCAGCGCGGCGAGTGACACGCGCTGCCACTGAAGTGGAAACTGTCTCCAGTCAGCGCTAGTATTTTGTAGCGCTGACTGGGTTCGGGCTCCAAAGTGGCACAAACCCGTCAAACCCAGTAAAATGTAGCGAGTGCCTTGAAGTGAGTTCAAGGCTTACTACGAGACGTCCAGGAGGACAAACACATGGCAAAGGAAAAGTACGAGCGTACTAAGCCGCACGTTAACATTGGTACCATCGGCCACGTCGATCACGGCAAGACCACCCTGACTGCAGCCATCTCCAAGGTGCTGCACGAGGAGTACCCGGATGTCAACCCGGAGTACGACTTCAACCAGATCGATTCCGCTCCGGAAGAGGCCGCCCGCGGTATCACCATCAACATCGCCCACATCGAGTACCAGACCGAGAAGCGTCACTACGCTCACGTCGACTGCCCGGGCCACGCCGACTTCGTGAAGAACATGATCACCGGCGCCGCTCAGATGGATGGCGCCATCCTTGTTGTGGCCGCCACCGACGGCCCGATGGCTCAGACCCGCGAGCACGTGCTGCTCGCTCGTCAGGTGGGCGTCCCGAAGATCCTCGTCGCTCTGAACAAGTGCGATATGGTCGACGACGACGAGCTCATCGAGCTCGTTGAGGAAGAGGTCCGTGACCTCCTCGACGAAAATGGCTTCGATCGCGATTGCCCGGTCATCCACGTGTCCGCTTACGGCGCACTGCACGATGACGCTCCGGACCACGAGAAGTGGGTTGAGCAGATCAAGAAGCTCATGGACGCCGTCGATGACTACATCCCGACCCCGGTCCACGATCTGGACAAGCCGTTCCTGATGCCGATCGAAGATGTCTTCACCATCTCCGGCCGTGGCACCGTGGTGACCGGCCGTGTCGAGCGTGGTAAGCTCCCGGTCAACTCCAACGTCGAGATCGTCGGCATCCGTCCGACCCAGACCACCACCGTCACCTCCATCGAGACCTTCCACAAGCAGATGGACGAGTGCGAGGCTGGCGACAACACCGGTCTGCTGCTCCGCGGCATCAACCGTGACCAGGTCGAGCGTGGCCAGGTTCTGGCTGCTCCGGGCTCCGTGACCCCGCACACCAAGTTCGAGGGCGAAGTCTACGTGCTGACCAAGGACGAAGGCGGCCGTCACTCGCCGTTCTTCTCCAACTACCGTCCGCAGTTCTACTTCCGTACCACCGACGTCACCGGCGTCATCACCCTGCCGGAAGGCGTTGAGATGGTGCAGCCGGGCGATCACGCTACCTTCGGCGTTGAGCTGATCCAGCCGATCGCTATGGAAGAGGGCCTGACCTTCGCAGTGCGTGAAGGCGGCCACACCGTCGGCTCGGGCCGTGTCACCAAGATCATCGAGTAGTTTCTACCCGACATCAAGACACGCTTGAACTAGCGTTTTAAAGAAACCTCCCAAGGATGCGAATCCGAGGGAGGTTTCTTTATATATGGAAGGGCAATGCTCCAAAGTATGCACGCCGTGGCATAATGAGCAAGGCTTTTTGTAAGCTTTTCCGTCAGATGAAGAAATAGGTGAGTTAATTTGGCACAGACTACCAATGACATCAAGAACGGTTCTGTTCTGAACCTCGATGGCCAGCTGTGGACCGTCATCAAGTTCCAGCACGTCAAGCCGGGCAAGGGCCCCGCCTTCGTGCGCACCACCATCAAGAACGTGCTTTCCGGCAAGATCGTCGACAAGACCTTCAACGCGGGCATGAAGATGGAATTCGAAACCGTCGACAACCGCAACCTCCAGTACTCCTATGAAGACGGCGACAACTTCGTCTTCATGGACATGACCACCTACGACCAGATCTTCATTCCGAAGACCCTGGTCGGCGACCAGGCCAAGTTCCTGCTCGAAGGCACCGACTGCGTCGTGTCCTTCCACGACGGCACCCCGCTGTCCGTCGAGCTGCCGGCTTCCGTCGTCCTGACCGTCACCCACACCGAGCCGGGCCTGCAGGGCAACCGTTCCAACGCCGGCACCAAGCCGGCCACAGTCGAAACCGGCGCCGAGATCCAGGTGCCGCTGTTCATCGGCGAAGGCGAGAAGGTCAAGGTGAACACCACCGACGGCTCCTACCTCGGCCGCGAGAACTGAGAGTAAGGACAGCGAAGTTTCATGGCACGTTCCACCGCTCGCAAGAGGGCTCTGAACACGTTGTATGAAGCGGATGAGAAGGGACAGGACATCCTGTCCCTTCTTGCTGAGCGCATCGAGCAGCCCGGCGCTCAGACCCCGCTGCCCGACTACGCCATCGAAATCGTCCGTGGCGTGGCGGAGCATATCGCCGCCATCGACGCCATGCTTGACGAACATTCCACCGGTTGGAAGGTCAAGCGCATGGGCGTCGTCGACCGCAATATCCTGCGCATCGCCGCATGGGAGATCATGTTCAACGATGATGTTCCCAACATGGTGGCCATCGATGAGGCGTTGAGCCTTGCCAAAACGCTGTGCGACGACGATTCGCCGGCGTTCATCCATGGTCTGCTCAGCGCGGTGAGCGCCGATGCGGAAGCCACTGAAGTGGCCGAACAACCGACCGAACCTTCGGCTGAATAAAGCCGAAAGTTAAGCGATTCGGCCGGGTCGCGAGTCCTAACCGGCCGCTATCCTTGGTACGAATACCTTGACTATAAGGGGGTTTTGGTGAACCAGTATGATTCCGAAGCCGTGATGTTTGACCCTCAGGATGCCGTTCTTGTTCTCGAAGACGGACAGGTGTATGTGGGCGAACCATACGGCGCGATCGGCACGACCAGCGGGGAGATCGTTTTCGCGACCGGCATGACCGGCTACCAGGAAACGCTTACCGATCCCAGCTACGACCGTCAGATCGTGGTACAGACGTTCCCGCACATCGGGGACACGGGAATCAACGGGGAGGATCCGGAATCCTCCAGAATCTGGGTCGCAGGCTATGTGGTGCGCGATCCCAGCCCGAATGTGAGCAACTGGCGCGCCACCGGCAGCCTTGACGACGATCTCGAATCCAACCACATCGTCGGCATCAGCCATATCGACACGCGCAAGCTGGTACGCCACCTGCGTTCCGCCGGTGTGATGCGCGCGGCCATCTTCTCAGGCGACGCGCTGCTCGACGGTGACGGCAAACTGCGCACCATCGACTCCATGCTCGACGAGGTCAAGGCCACTCCGCAGATGAAGGGCATGAGCCTCTACGACGAGGTCAGCACCAAGGAAGCCTATACCATCGAACCCTGCGGCGAATTCGAAGGCAAGGAACCGCTGTTTACCGTGGCGGCCGTCGATCTGGGCATCAAGTCCATGACCCCGCATCGCATGGCCGAACGCGGCTGCCGCGTGCATGTGGTGCCGTCCACCATCACCTTCGACGAGCTCCAGTCCCTTAATCCCGACGGCGTCTTTTTCTCCAACGGTCCGGGCGACCCGGAACAGGCCGATCCTGAAGTGAATCTGCTGCGTCAGGTGCTCGACGCCGGATATCCGTTCTTCGGCATCTGCTTCGGCAACCAGCTGCTGGGCCGCGCGCTCGGCTTCGGCACGTACAAGCTCAAATTCGGCCACCGCGGCATCAACCAGCCGGTCAAGGATATGACCACCGGCAAAATCGAAATCACCGCGCACAACCATGGCTTCGCCGTGGATGCGCCAATCGGCGAAACCGTCGACGCGCCATTCGAGAACGGCAAATACGGCAAGGTGTTCGTCAGCCATATCGATTTGAACGATAACGTGGTCGAAGGCCTGCAGTGCGTCGATATCCCGGCGTTCTCCGTGCAATATCACCCGGAAGCCGCCGCCGGCCCGCACGATGCCGCATACCTGTTCGATCGTTTCGTTGATCTCATGCGTTCCGTCAAGGAGGGAACCCGCAATGCCTAAGCGCACAGACATCAAGTCCGTGATGGTCATCGGCTCCGGTCCGATCGTGATCGGCCAGGCCGCGGAATTCGATTATTCGGGCACCCAGGCCTGCCGCGTGCTGCGCGAAGAGGGCATTAGGGTCATTCTGGTCAATTCCAACCCGGCCACCATCATGACCGATCCGGAAATGGCCGACGCCACCTACATCGAGCCGATCTCCACCCCGATCCTCGAGCAGATCATCGCCAAGGAACGTCCTGACGCGTTGCTGCCGACGCTGGGCGGACAGACCGCGCTGAACGCGGCCATGGCGCTGGGCGAGGCGGGCGTGCTCAAGAAGTACAACGTCGAGCTGATCGGCGCGTCCCTTGACGCCATCGATCGTGGCGAGGACCGCGAACTCTTCAAGAAGGTCGTGGAGGAGGCTGGCGCCGAATCCGCCCGCTCCGACATCGCGCATTCCCTTGAGGAAGTCGACAAGATCGCCGAGAAGTTCGGCTACCCGCTGGTGGTCCGTCCGAGCTTCACCATGGGTGGTCTCGGCTCCGGCATCGCGCACGACGAAGACGAGCTGCACCGCATCGCCGGCGCCGGCATCCACTATTCCCCGACCAACGAGGTGCTGATCGAAGAAGGCATCGAAGGCTGGAAGGAATACGAACTCGAGCTGATGCGCGACAAGAAGGACAATGTCGTGGTCGTCTGCCCGATCGAAAACGTCGACCCGGTCGGCGTGCACACCGGCGACTCCATCACCGTGGCACCGGTCTTCACCCTGACCGACCGCGAATACCAGAAGCTGCGTGACATCGGCATCGCCATCATCCGTGGCGTGGGCGTCGACACCGGCGGCTGCAACATCCAGTTCGCCGTCAACCCGGACACCGGCCGTATCATCGTCATCGAGATGAACCCGCGCGTGTCCCGTTCCTCCGCGTTGGCTTCCAAGGCCACCGGCTTCCCGATCGCCAAGATCGCCACCAAGCTGGCCCTTGGCTACACGCTGGACGAGATCCAGAACGACATCACCCAGTCCACGCCGGCCAGCTTCGAGCCGACCATCGACTACGTGGTCACCAAGGTGCCGCGTTTCGCGTTCGAGAAGTTCCCGGGCGCCGATCCGACGCTGACCACCTCCATGAAGTCCGTCGGCGAGGCCATGGCTCTCGCGGGCAACTTCCAGGAGTCGCTTGGTAAGGCCATGCGCTCCATCGACAAGCGTCACATGGGCTTCAACTGGGATGGTGACAAGCCGTCCGAGGACGAGGTTTCCCAGCTGCTCGACGCCATCAAGGTGCCGACCGAGCACCGTTATCTGCAGATTCAGCGTGCCCTGTGGGGAGGCGCCACCGAAGAGCAGATCTTCGCGGCCACCAAGATCGACCCGTGGTTCATCCGCCAGTTCGCGCTCATCAACGAGACTGCGCTGGAAGTCAAGAACGCGGAGAAGCTCACCAGGAAGCTGCTGAAGAAGGCGAAGCTCGCCGGCCTGTCCGACCTGCAGATCGCGCACCTGCGCCGTCTGGGAGACGAGGGCGAGAACACCATCCGTGAGCTGCGTTGGTCGTACGACCTCCGCCCGGTGTTCAAGACAGTCGACACTTGCGCCGCCGAATTCGACGCGGCAACCCCGTACTACTACTCCTGCTACGCGGATGAGACCGAGCTGCGTCCTCGCGACCGCGAGGCTGTGATCATCCTCGGCTCCGGTCCGAACCGCATCGGCCAAGGCATCGAGTTCGACTACACCTGTGTGCACGCCGTGCAGGAACTGGGCAAGAACTATGACACGATCATGGTTAACTGCAACCCGGAGACCGTGTCGACCGATTACGACATGTCCGACCGCCTGTATTTCGAGCCGCTCACCTTCGAAGACGTGCTCGAGATCTACGAGGCCGAAAAGAAGATGGGTCCGATCAAGGGCGTCATCGTCCAGCTCGGCGGCCAGACCCCGCTGTCCCTGGCCGCCCGACTGAAGGCCGCAGGCGTTCCGATTCTCGGCACCACGCCTGAATCCATTGATCTGGCCGAAAACCGTGAGCTCTTCGGCGAGGTGCTGAAGAAGGCCGACATGAACGCGCCGCGCTACGGCACCGCGCTGAGCCTGGACGAGGCCCGCGAGGCCGCGCACGCCATCGGATACCCGGTGCTGGTCCGTCCGAGCTACGTGCTCGGCGGCCGTGGCATGGAAATTGTCTACGACGACGCCCAATTGCGCAAGTACGTCGATCGCGCATTGAAGGAAGCCCAGGCCGACACCGTCGTGTCCGGCCGTCTGCCTTCGCCGCTGCTCATCGACAAGTTCCTGCAGGATGCCGTGGAAATCGACGTCGACGCGCTGTTCGACGGCGAGGAGCTGTATATCGGCGGCATCATGGAGCACGTCGAGGAAGCTGGCGTCCATTCCGGTGACGCCGCCTGCACCCTGCCTCCGAGCACGCTGTCCGATGACCAGATCCGTCGTCTGCGTGAAGGCACCTACGCCATTGCCAAGGGCTGTGGCGTGCAGGGCCTGATCAACGTGCAGTATGCCTTCATGGCCAACACTCTGTACGTCATCGAGGCCAATCCGCGTGCCTCCCGTACCGTGCCGTTCGCTTCCAAGGCCACCGGTGTGGCACTGGCCAAGGCCGCCGCCCGCATCATGGTCGGCGAAACCATCCAGCAGCAGCGCGACAACGGCCTGCTCCTGCCCCACGGCGACGGTGGCGACATCCATCGCGGCCAGCAGGTGGCCGTCAAGGAATCCGTGCTTCCGTTCAAGCGATTCCGCACTCCGCTCGGCAAGACCGTCGACGTGCTGCTCGGACCGGAAATGCGTTCCACCGGCGAGGTCATGGGCTTCGACCGCGACTTCCCGCACGCGTTCGCCAAGAGCCAGCTCGCCGCATACGAAGGCGGCTTGCCGACCAGCGGCAACGTGTTCATCTCCGTGAACGACACCGACAAGCGCCAGCTGCCGCTGTTCGCCGCGCGACTGGTCGAGCTCGGCTTCAACATCTGGGCCACCGAAGGCACGGCATCCGTGCTGCGCCGCTACGGCATCGATTCCAAGATCGTCGACAAGATCAGCGTGCGTATGGACTCCGATCCAGACGACCCGATCACCACCTACCATGCGGAGGGCAGCGTCGGCAAGAACGTCGTCCAGCTGATCGAGGAAGGCGCGATCGACCTGATTCTCAACACGCCGAACTCCCGCGGTTCCCGTTCCGACGGCTACGCCATCCGTTCGGCGGCTATCGCAGCCGACCTGCCGCAGTTCACCACCATGACGGAATTCTCCGCCGTGTTGATGGCTATCGAGGCGGTGCGCAATAATGATTATCAGATCATGAGTATTCAGGATCATTCCACGCAGCTGTTCGAATTGGAAAGCCGTGACTAATGATGAGTAGCCCCAGCAGTGAGGAAGTGAATGCCCAGCGTTCGGATTTCGGTCTGCGACTGAGCAATTCAATGGCCAAATACGGCCCGTTGTGCGTCGGCATCGACCCGCATCGGCAGCTCCTCACTGACTGGGGCTATAACGTCGACGCGTTGGGGGCGGAGCTGTATTCCATGCGCATGCTGCAGGCGGCCAATGGCCGTGCCGCAGCTGTCAAATTCCAGTCCTCCATGTTCGAGCGGTACGGTTCCAAAGGCATCGCCGCGCTTGAACGCGTGCTCTATGCGGCACGGCAGATGGGTGTCATCACCATCGTCGACTGCCTGCATGGCGGCCTGCCGACCACGATTTCCGCGTTCGCGGACGCCTATTTCAAGCCGGGCGCGCCATTGCTGGCAGACGCCATCACCCTGCTGCCGTATTACGGCGCACGGTCATTGGGAGGCGTCATCAATGACGCGCTCAACAACGGCAGGGGCGTGTTCATCGCATCGTTGACGTCCAACCAGGAAGGCGCCAGCCTGCAGACGGCGATTCGTCAGGCAGGCGAATACAAGGGCAAAACAGTGGCGTACGGCATCGCCAGCACTGCTCAGAAATTCAATAAGGGCAATGATGGAATGGGTTCCGTCGGCCTTATCATCGGCGCCACCATCGGGCAGTGGATCAACGATTCGGGCGTCGACCCGGCCAAGTTCACCGGACCGATTCTTTCCCCAGGCTACGGATGGCAGGGAGCGGAGACACGCGATCTGAAGACCGTGTTCAAAGGCACCAAGGGCAATGTGCTGGTCACGGTATCTCGTTCCATCGCCACGCACGGTCCCGACATCGCAAAATTGACCGAAGCCACCGCGTCGGTCGCCAGGGATATTCGGCAGGCATTGACCGAGGCTCAAAACGAGAGCGCCGATGATGCGGCTGATGGAGACGTCGAATAAATTCTTTTTCTGAATAGCTTCCTTTTTGGAAAACAAGACATAACCAAGAGTGGGGATGGAATGGCTGATTCTCAACATGGACGTTTGATTGTGCTCTGCGGACCCGCCGGAGTGGGCAAAGGCACTGTTCTGGGGCGCGTACGCGAACAGCACCCCGAAATCTGGCTGTCGGTGTCCGCCACGACACGCCAGCCTCGTCCGGGCGAAGTGGACGGCGTGAACTATTTCTTCATGACCGAACCTGAATTCCTGGCCAAAGAAAAGGCGGGGGAGTTTCTCGAAACCGCCGACGTGTTCGGACTCGCCCACTACGGCACACCCGTGAAACCAGTCGTGGAACATCTGGAACGCAATATCCCCGTGGTCTTGGAAATCGACCTACAGGGAGCCCGGACGGTCAAACGGCGCGCGAAGGAACTCGGCCTCGAAGTGCTTACCGTGTTCATTGAGCCGCCGTCCTTCGAAGAACTGAAACGTCGTCTGATCGGCCGTGGCACCGAAACCCCTCAACAGCAGGCCAAAAGGCTTGAGACCGCCAAGGTCGAGTTGGCCGCTGCGCCGGAATTCGACAAACGCATCGTCAATAACGTGGTCGACGAGGCCGCAGACGAGCTTTGGCACATCATCGCCGAAGAGTTCGGCCTGTAATCCAATCCGACTATCCAGCCAATAAAAACCGGCATACGAAAAGGGCCTGCACGAAATCGCGCAGGCCCTTTTCGCATGTTTGAATCAGGCGAGACCGGACAGCTTGTCGATCAGCTCCGGATCACGGGTCGCTCCCTTGTCAGCGGAGCGGGCGAAGGCGGCGTAAGCCTTCAGAGCCTGAGAAACCTTGCGATCACGATGGGCGACATAGCCATCGCCGGCCTCCAGCTCGGCGCGGCGCTGAGCCAGCTCCTCGTCGGAAAGCTCGACGTTCACCGTACGGTTCGGAATGTCGATGTTGATGATGTCGCCGTTCTTGATCAGAGCGATCGGGCCCTTGTTCGCGGCCTCAGGCGCGATGTGTCCGATCGCCAGACCGGAAGAACCTCCGGAATAGCGGCCGTCGGTGAGCATGGCCACCTGCTTGCCGATGCCCTTGCCCTTCACGAAGGAGGTCGGGTACAGCATCTCCTGCATGCCCGGACCGCCCTTCGGGCCTTCGTAACGGATGACCAGAGCCATGCCCGGCTTCAACGTGTCGTTGAGGATGACCTCGATGGCCTGCTCCTGGGATTCAACGACCAGCGCCGGTCCGCGGAACGTCCAGATCTCCTTCGGCACGCCTGCGGTCTTCACCACGCAGCCGTCAGGCGCGAGGTTGCCGCGCAGCACGGCCAGGCCGCCCTCGGTGACCGCCGGATGGTCGATGTCGTGGATGGCGCCGTTCACACGGTCACGATCGAGCGAATCGAACAGGGTGGTGTGCGTCCACGGTTCGGGGGAGACGATGTGGCCCGGGGCTGCCAGATACATCTGCTTGGCTTCCTCGGTGCAGGTGTCGCGCATGATGTCCCAATCGTTGAGCTTGTCTTCCAGGGACTTGTAGTCGATGGAGTGCACGTCGCGGTGCAGCTTGCCCGCACGGTCGAGCTCGCCGAGGATGCCGGTGATGCCGCCTGCGCGGTGTACGTCGGAGATCTCCCATTCGCCGGACGGCGAGGCCTTGCAGATGCACGGCACGGTGTGGGAGATGCGTTCGATGTCGTCCAGCGTGAAGTCCACGTCGGCGGACTGCGCCATGGCGAGGATGTGCAGCACGGTGTTGGTGGAACCGCCCATGGCCACATCCATGGTCATGGCGTTCTCGAAAGCCTTCTTGGTGGCGATGGAACGCGGCAGCACGGAATCGTCGTCATCGTCGTAATACTGCTTGGCGATCTTCACCACCTGCTCGGCGGCGCGCTTGAACAGGTCCTTGCGGTAGGAATGGGAGGCCAGAATGGTGCCGTTGCCCGGCAGAGCCAGACCGATGGCCTCGGTCAGGCAGTTCATGGAGTTGGCGGTGAACATGCCGGCGCAGGAACCGCAGGTCGGGCAGACGGTCTTCTCGTAGGCGAGCAGATCCTCTTCGTTCAGATTGTCATCGGCGGAGGCGTACATCACGTCGATCAGATCGGTGTTCTTCTTCACGGTGCCGTCGGGCAGCACGGTGGTGCCGGCCTCCATCGGGCCGCCGGAAACGAACACGGTCGGAATGTTGAGTCGCAGCGCGGCCATCAGCATACCCGGCACGACCTTGTCGCAGTTCGGGATGCAGATCAGCGCGTCGGCGCAGTGCGCGTTCACCTGATATTCCACGGTATCGGCGATGATGTCGCGGCTCGGCAGGGAGTACAGCATGCCGGTGTGGCCCATGGCGATGCCGTCATCAACGGCCATCGTGTTGAACTCGCGCGGAATACCGCCGGCTTCCTTGATGGCATCGGAAATCAGACGGCCCACTTTGTTCAGGTGCACATGTCCCGGCAGGAACTCGTCGAAGGAATTGGCAATGGCGATGATCGGCTTGCCGAAATCCTTGCCATCCACACCGGCGGCGCGGTAGAGGGCGCGAGCGCCCGCGAATACTCGTCCATTCATTAGTTTTGCAGATCGCATTTCCATGCCTCCTATTGTGCTGGCTAAACGGGACACGTGTTTTGTCAAGAGTCACTATGTGGAAATTTTCGGAAACCCGTGTGATTCCCTTACAGGTTGGATAACTACGCTGGCGGAGAAGGCCTGTGGGAGAGGCAAGGTCGAGGTCCAGTGGATTGCCTATACTAATGATTTTGGAAAAGAAGCTTTTGGCTTATCTGATGATTTGGAGATAATCACTATGGCATTCGGCACTGAGCCAACCCCGACCGGTCTTGCGGATCCGCCGATCGACGATTTGATGGAGCATGCGGACTCCAAGTACGCTCTGGCCATTTTCGCGGCCAAGCGTGCCCGCCAGATCAATTCCTATTTCACCCAGCTCAATGAGGGTCTGCTGCAGAACGTCGGCCCGCTGGTGGAATACCAGAATCAGGAGAAGCCGCTGTCCATCGCGTTCCGCGAGATCAACAGTGGTCTGCTTGAGGAAACCCTTGGTGAGGACGATCTGACCGAAGGCAACTGATCTACACGGTTCCCATAGAGGGACTGGCATCATTTTTCATTCGCCCCGATACCTGAGCGGTGCGCTTTGAATAGTCAACAATTAACTATTGATTGCGTCTGTGAAGGACGGGGCGTTTTTCGTGGGCGATCACAGGATGCGAACGGTTGGGTGTTCGCGAAAGGAGCAGCCGTATGGCTGAATTGAAGTTGATTTCCGCCGAGTCGGTGACGGAGGGCCATCCGGATAAGGTCTGCGACCAGATTTCCGATGCGATTCTCGACGATATGCTCGCGCAGGATCCGCATTCCCATGTCGCCGTGGAGACCTGCGCCACGGTCGGACAGTTCTTCGTGTTCGGTGAGGTGACCAGCGAAGGCTATTCCGACATCCAGAACATCGTGCGCTCCGTGGTGCGCAATATCGGCTACACCAGCTCCCGCGTGGGACTTGACGCCGATTCCTGCGGTGTGACGGTGTCGCTTACCGAGCAAAGTCCGGAAATCAACCAGGGCGTTGCCCGGTTGAGTGGCGAGGAGGAGTCGAAGGCGTCCCGTGAACAGCGGTATGAGGCGCAAGGCGCGGGCGACCAAGGCGTGATGTTCGGCTATGCGTGCGACGAGACCGACGTGCTTATGCCGTTGCCGATTCATCTGGCGCACCGTCTGGCGTATCGTCTCGCCGAAGTGCGCAAGAGCGGCGAGGTGCCGCATCTTCGTCCGGATGGCAAGACGCAGGTGACCATCGAATACGACGACGATGACCATCCCGTGCGTCTCGACACCGTGCTGGTCTCCACCCAGCACGACCCGGAAGTGGACCAGGCATGGCTTAAGGAACAGCTCACCGAACATGTGATCCGTCCGGTGCTGGATGACGTGCTCGCCGACCGTGTGGCCCACGACGAATACCGCGTGCTGGTGAATCCGACCGGCTCGTTCATCCTCGGCGGTCCGGCAGCCGACGCCGGTCTGACCGGCCGCAAGATCATCGTCGACACCTACGGCGGCGCTGCCCACCATGGCGGCGGCGCGTTCTCCGGCAAGGATCCGAGCAAGGTGGATCGTTCCGCGGCCTATGCGGCACGCTGGGTGGCCAAGAACATCGTGGCCGCCGGCCTCGCCCACAAGGTCGAGGTGCAGGTCGCCTACGCCATCGGCGTGGCCGATCCGGTGTCCATCAACGTGGAGACCTACGGCACCGAGATCGGTGTGACCCGCGAGCAGATCCAGCAGGCGGTGCGCAAGGTGTTCGACCTGCGTCCCGCCGCCATCATCGACGAGCTTGACCTGAAGCGTCCGATCTACTCCAAGACCGCGGCCTACGGCCATTTCGGTCGCGAGGATGCCGACTTCACTTGGGAAGCCACCAACATGGTCGACGAACTCAAGGAGGCCATCAAGGCTTGAAAACGCGGCCGACGTCCTACGATGAAACAGGCGTCGGCGCATGCGTTACCCTTGCATTATGACCAATGAGGATGCCGAGCAGCTGGCGCTTGACGGGCTTGCCCCGCGCAAGCGGCGCAAACGCGCGCCCGCCGTCAAAACGCCAGCCGCCGAACATCCCATAGCCCAAGTGGTGCTGGACATCCAGGCCACGCATCTGGGACAGACCTTCGACTATTTCGTCGAGGAAAAATACTCTGCGGCCGCCCAACCCGGCGTGATGGTGCGCGTCCGCTTCGGCGGGCAGCGGGTCAACGGCATCATATGGAAACGCGCCGATACCAGCGCCACACCCGAATCATCGATACGTTACATCGAACGTGTGGTCACCGACCGTGTGCTCGTTCCCGAATCCATGCGCGACGATATGACGCGCATCGCGGACGCGTTCGGCGGCACGCGCGCCAATATCCTCCGCCTGGCAGTGCCGCCGCGCGTGGCAAAAGTCGAAAGCCAGCTGCGCGTCGGCAATCGCGATGCCGCAGGAACCGCGGCGGGCAAACAACGGCTCGCCGCCGTCGACCAGGAGATATACGGCCAGTTGCAACGTCAATACGGCAACATCAATCTGCTGCATGACGCGCTGCAAGGCAGACGTTTCCAATCGTTCGTCTTCGACCTGCTACCCGGTGCCGACCATTGGCGGCGCTGCGCGGCATGGATGGTGGCCGCGGCGCTCGCTCAGAACAAGCCGGCGGTGCTGGTGCTGCCGACCATGCGGGAGATCGCCGACATGACTGAGACCCTACGGTCGGTCGGCTTGAAACCATTCGCTCCGACTGGGGCCGCGAACGGCGTCTATGACGGCGATTTCGCGGTGCTCAACGCGCAGATGGCGCCAGCCGACCGTTACCGGGCATATCTCGCGATCAGCTGCGGACAAGTGCGTTGCGTGCTGGGCACGCGCGCCGCCATGTACGCGCCGGTGGAAGGCAACGCGCTGTTCCTCATCCTTGATGACGTGTGCTACCAGGACGCCGACGGCATGATGCCGTACGCCAACGCGCGCGGTGTGCTTCGGCTCCGCGCGAAATCGCATAACGGCGTGTTCGTCGCGATGGCCAATGCGCGCAGCGCGCAAAGCCAATGGGAAACCGACGCGGCGCACGTCGGAGACACGCAGGTGAGCGGCTTCAGCACGCCCATACACGCGTTGCCGGCCGTGACCAAGGAAGCGTCTCCATGGATTCGCTGGCTCAATCGCGACGAGCTGGCACGACTCGCCGATCCGACCATCGGCGCACGCGTGCCACACACCGCGGTCCGGATACTGTCCAAAGCTTTGGAAACCGGTCCGGTGCTGCTGTCCATACCGCAGGACGGCATCACCGAAGCGTTAAGCTGCTCGAAATGCCACCGCCAAGTGCGATGCGCGCGTTGCACGGGACCATTGGAACGGTTGGCGGACGGAACGATTCGATGCCGCTGGTGCGGCGCCGCCACCGTGCAATGGTCATGCCCGACATGCCATAACGAGCGCATGCGCGTGGTCAGGGTCGGCGCCGCCGGAACCGCGATGGAACTGGCCAGACTGTTCCGTGGCGTGCCGATGGTGCTGTCCACGCCAAGCCAGCCAAGAGGCGTCGTGTCCGATATCGGATTCGCTCCGCAACTGGTCATCGCCACGCCCGGCGCGGAGCCGCGTGTGCGCGGGGAGAGTCCGGCACAATGCGAATACCGTGCCGTGGCCATCCTCGACGCGTGGACCAGTTTGTATGCGTCCGGCATCGACGCCGATGTGGACACGTTGACCGGATGGATGCGCGCGGTGTCGCTGTGCGCGCCGCGGACCCGTGGAGGACAGGCGCTGCTGATCGGGGAAACAGATCCCGTGCTCGCACGATCGTTGATGCTGTGGAATTCGCCGATGCTTGCCCAAGTCGAAGTGGAGGACCGCGCCCAGACCGCGCTGCCGCCGGTATTCGCCGCGGCCTGCGTGTGGGGCCGACGAGATGCGGTTGGGACGATGTTGAAACGAATCGGCGCGTTGGCCGGTGGCGACATGGCCACCATCGACACGATCGCCGGTACGATGCCGTCCGTCTTGGGGCCGGTGCCGATTCCGCAGCCACGCACCATCGATTCACGTGAATTGGAAGGCACCGCGGACAGGGTCAAAGCAGTCGTGCGCGTCCCACAGGGCAGACGTGCCGAATTGGCGTTGCGGCTGCGTTCGGCAAGCGCCCGCCACGTGGCTTCACGCGAGCCTGGGGAACTGCGATTCCAGATGGATCCGAAGGAACGCATCTGACGGACGTCCCCTCAACGTGAAACACTGGAACGACTGATGACGTTGACGTTAGGAATGGAGAAACGCATGAAAGGCTGGCCGGGAGAGCCGCAAATGGAATATGACGTGCTTATGGCCGACGGCAACGCCGCTGCGAACGCCGGCCGGCAGATCACCGACGTGATCTTCGATTTCGGCAACGTGCTTATCTATTGGGATCCGGCGGCGGTGATGACCCCACGGTACTCGGACGGACTGGTGGAACAGTTCCTCGACAATGACGTTTCCGGCTTCTACGACATCAACAACGAACTGGACGCCGGCATGTCCAATGACGATGGCGTGGCTCTGATGCGTGAACGCCACGGAGACCAGTGGGCCGATATGATGCGGTACTATCTGGACAATTTCGTCGATTCGCTGACCGGCGTGGTGCCAGGCGCGCGCGTGCTCATCAACGATCTGAAAGCAGCCGGCGTCCACGTATGGGGCTTGAGCAACTGGCAGAAGGACCTGTTCCCGGTGGCGCTCGACCATTACGACATTCTGTGCAGTCTTGAGGACCGCGTGGTGTCCGGTTACGTGGGACTGCGCAAACCGCACCGCGATATTTACGATTACGCTCTAAAACAGTTCGGCATCGACGCTTCCGGCGCGCTGTTCGTGGATGACAAGGCGATGAACATCGTCGGCGCGAACGAAGCCGGCATTCGCGGCGTACGGTTCAAGGATGCCCGCGCGTTGCGCACCCTGCTGATCGACGCGGGCGTGGCGATTCCCGCGGTACATGAAAAATAACGACATACGCAGATTAGACAGACGGTTGTGCTTGCGGTCGCTATGCGGGATCGACGCATACGGTCGCATGCATTGATGGATATGAAAGGTGAGGAGATTCGTCTCATGTTGAAAGTGCTGTTCGCAGGTACGCCGGATGTGGCGGTGCCGTCGTTGAAACTATTGGCCCAGGATACCGAGCATTTCGAAGTGGTGGCCGTGCTCACCAGGCCGGACGCGCCAACCGGACGAGGTCGCAAACTGGTGGCGAATCCAGTCAAGCAGGCCGCGCTCGAACTCGGTCTGCCGGTCATCGAATCCAATCCGAGCGAGGAAACGTTCGTGTCCGAGCTTGCGGCCACCGGCGCACAGGCCGCCGCTGTGGTGGCGTACGGCAAGATCCTGAAGCAGGACGTGCTCGACGCGCTGCCGATGGGCTGGTACAACCTGCATTTCTCCCTGCTGCCCCAATGGCGTGGCGCCGCTCCGGTGCAACGTTCCATCTGGGCGGGGGAGAAGGTGACGGGCGCCACCGTGTTCCGTATCGTCCGTGCCATGGACGCCGGCCCGATTCTGGCGCAATCCACCGTGGAAATCGGCGCGCACGAGACCGCCGGAGAATTGCTGGGACGTTTGGCCGAAGACGGCTCGCATCTGCTCGCAGCCTCGTTGCAGGCGCTGGCCGATGATCAGATCGCACCGGTGGAACAGCCTGCCGGAGCGTATGAGGTCGCGCAGAAGATCACCGTGGAGGACGCGCATATCCGCTTCGACGTGCCGGTATTCGCCGCCGACCGCCAGATTCGCGCATGCACGCCGAATCCGGGAGCCTGGTGCGAACTGCATGCCCATGCGGACGCCGAACCGGCGACCCTGCACGTATTGCGCGCGCAGCCGGCCGACATGTCCAATCCGAACGCACCGGCATCGCTTGAACCCGGCCATATCGTGGCCGGCAAGAAGAACGTGTGGGTCGGCACCTCCACCGAGCCGCTCGAGCTGCTGGAAGTTAAAGCGCAAGGCAAGAAAGCCATGCGCGCCGCCGACTGGGCCCGTGGCGCCCACCTCGATAACGCCTTCTGTGAGTAAGATTTTTGTTTCTACTGTAAGTATGTGAGTAGCTGCGGCGTCCGCGACCGGCGGGCGGCATGCATTGACGACACGCTCCGGGCCGCTCAGGCCAAGTCTTTACGGTCTTACAACGCATGCCGCCCACCGGTCGCTCGTAGGTGCGGAAAAGTTATTTGAGATAATCGAGGATTTTCGCCAGATCACGTTCATTGAGCCGGTGCGGAGCATCCTCCTGCACTTTCGGTTTGGCGCAGAACGCCACGCCAAGACCGGCCGCATGAATCATCGGCAGATCGTTCGCGCCGTCGCCAACCGCAACGGTCTGCGCCATATCGATGCCCATCCGCGCGGCCCACGCGCGCAACGATTCCAGCTTCGTATCCTTCGTGACGATATCGCCCAGCACGTGTCCCGTCAGCCTGCCATCGGCAGCCTCCAAACGGTTCGCAATCCAATAATCGAGATGCGCATCGGCCGCGAGACGGTCCACAACCTCGTGAAAACCACCGGAGACCACGCCGACCTTCCAATCATGCGCGTGAAGCGTGTCAATCAGTTCAAGCGCGCCATGCGTGAAATGCACTCGATGGTAGACCTCATCGAAAATCGTGGTCGGCAGACCCTTCAATAACGCCACGCGTGCGCGCAGCGCCTCGCGGAAATCAAGCTCGCCGTTCATGGCTCGAGCGGTGACGGACGCTATCTGCTCGCCGACTCCCGCGGCCACGCCGAGCTCGTCGATGACCTCTTCGTCGATCAACGTGGAATCCACATCCATCACCAGCAGTCCGGGAGCGAACAGCGTGGGCAGGGATGCCATGGATGCGATGTTCGGCGTTTCTTGTTCAAGCATGGTTCCGATTGTCGGAAATCATTAGGACAATGGGTATTCTTGAGGGTTGAACGTGTTGGAAAGCGAGGTCGACATGAACGATCATGACGAAGAGACGCTCGCGTCGCTGCAGCAGGCCAACGACCAGCTCATGGCCAAGAACCATGCGCTGGTCAAGGCGTTGAGCCGCGCCACGCAGGAAATGACGAAAACCAAGGCCCAATTGAACCAGCTGGCGGGGCCTCCCATGACTTTCGCCACCATGGTCCGCGTGCATTCAGCCAAAACGGACGGGCAGGGCGTGCAGCATGCCAGCGCCGAAGTGGCTGCCGGCGCGAGACGCATGATCGTGCCGATCGCGGCGAATCTGCAAGCTTCCAGGCTCGAACCGGGACGTACCGTGCTGCTCAACGAGAACATGGTGGTGGTCTCACAGCTCGACACCGACACGCTGGGCGCGGTGCGCTCGGTACGGCAGGTGTGCGATGACGGCCGCCTGCTGGTCGCGGATGGCGGCGGCAACGTGACGTTGGTCCGATGCTCGGGAACGCTTGCCAAACAGGCCATCAGCGCGGGCGATCGCGTGAACGTCGACGCATCTCTGCGGTTCGCGCTTTCGTTGGTTCCCCCCGAAAACGACGACGATTTGGTTCTGGAAGAAGTGCCGGACGTCACCTTCGCCGACATCGGCGGACTTGACGAGCAGATAGAACGTATCCGCGACGCCGTGCAGATGCCGTTCCAGCATCGCGAACTGTTCGAACGCTACGACCTGAAACCGCCGAAAGGCGTGCTGCTGTACGGTCCTCCAGGCAACGGCAAGACACTGATCGCCAAAGCCGTGGCGAACGCGCTCGCCGAAGGCACCGACGCGGGAAGTGGCGTGTTCCTGTCGGTCAAAGGACCGGAGCTGCTTAACAAATTCGTGGGCGAATCGGAACGTCTGATCCGCATGATCTTCAAACGCGCCCGCGAACGAGCGGCCGACGGCAAACCGGTCATCGTGTTCATCGACGAGATGGATTCGCTGCTGCGCACCCGCGGCACGGGCGTTTCGTCCGACGTGGAGACCACCATCGTGCCGCAGTTCCTGACCGAGCTGGACGGTGTGGAATCGCTGGACAACGTCATGGTGATCGGAGCCTCCAACCGCATCGACATGATCGATCCGGCGGTGTTGCGCCCCGGACGCCTCGACGTGAAGATCCGCGTGGACCGTCCGGGCATCCAGCAGGCGACCCAGATCGTCCGCCACTATCTGACAGACAAGCTGCCGTTGTCTCCGAACGTGGATGCGAAGGCGTTGATCGGCGTGCTGGTCAACGACATCTACGCGCAGGACGAGCATCGGCACCTTTGCGACATCTGCGACGACCATGGCCAGTGGCGTCCGGTGTACCTCGCCGACGTGGTGTCCGGCGCGGTGCTCAAGAACATCGTGGACCGTGCCAAAACCTATGCGGTGAAACTGTCCATCACCACCGGACAGGCTGCGGCGATCGGCATCAATCTGCTGGCCAAAGCCGTGGACGAAGAATACGGTGAGACCCGGGACGCGCTGCTGGATGCGGATCCGGAACAGTGGAGCCGCATCAACGGGCTTGAACCCGGACGGGTGACCGGCATCAGACCGGTGGCATGAATGCCGGCCGGCGTATGAATGCTGGACGGTATGGTATGGAACGCAATCTAAATACGGAAAGGAACGGCGCGATGAGCGTTCGCAGGGTCATGGGCACGGAAACGGAATACGCGGTCTCCGCGCCAGGACAAGGCCGCTACAATCCGGTGCAGCTCTCATTCGACGTGGTCGGCGCCGCCTCGGATGCGTCACGCAGCCATATCCGCTGGGACTACCGGCAGGAAGACCCCGTCAACGACGCGCGCGGCACCAGACTGGAACGTGCGGCGGCCCACCCGGACCTGCTCACCGACGCCCCACAGCTCAACATCACCAACGTGATCGCCCCTAACGGGGGTCGTATCTACGTCGACCACGCGCATCCCGAATACTCCGCGCCGGAAACAACCGACCCCTTCGAAGCGGTGCGATACGACCGTGCCGGCGATCTCATCATGCGCGCCGCCGCAGCCAAGGCAAGCGAGACGACGGGACGGAAAATCGTGCTGCACCGCAACAACGTCGACGGCAAAGGAGCCAGCTGGGGCACGCACGAAAACTACATGATGCTGCGGTCGGTACCGTTCGACCTGGTGACACGCCTCATGACCACGCACTTCGTCTCCCGACAGATCTTCATCGGCTCCGGCCGCGTCGGCATCGGCGAACATAGCGAAAACGCCGGCTACCAGCTAAGCCAACGTGCCGACTACTTCCATATGAAAGTCGGTTTGCAGACCACATTCGACCGGCCAATCATCAACACCAGAGACGAATCGCACAGCACCGACGAATACCGCAGACTGCACGTGATCGTCGGCGACGCCAACCGCATGGACGTGCCACAGGCCTTGAAACTCGGCACCACCAGCATGCTGCTGTGGCTGCTCGAACACGCCGACATGGCCGAAATCGACTTGAACGAGGCGCTGGAACCGCTTACGCTCGCCGACCCGGTGGAAGCCATGCACACGGTATCGCACGACCTGACCCTGGCCGCCCCACTACCATTGGAAACAGGTGGAACCACCACCGCATGGCAGATGCAGGTCACTTTGCGTGGACTGGTATATGCGGCCGCGGCAACGGTATACGGCACCGACACATCCGGAGAGCCGGCATGGCCCGACCGCTCCACCCGCAACATCATGGCGATGTGGGGGCAGGCTCTCGCCGACGTCGCCACAGTACGCCATGCCGACGATGACGGACGACTGACGATGCGGGAACAGGCGTCACGTCTCGAATGGCTGCTCAAATGGCAGTTGCTGGAGAAGCTACGCCGCAAGACCGGTTCGGATTGGACCGATCGGCGCCTGGCCGCGGTCGATCTGAAATGGGCCGCGCTCGATCCGGCCGATTCGATTTTCACCCGGCTTGCCGGACAGACCGAACGACTGGTGACGGATAAGCAGCTTGCCGAGGCGGTCGGCCAAGCGCCGGCCGACACACGCGCATGGCTGCGCGCGGAGATCGTACGACGTTTCCCCGAACAGGTCATTGCGGCGTCGTGGTCCCACCTTACGGTGCGTGGCGAGTCGTCCGGTGATGAAAACGTGGAGAATTCGATGGTCTCGTTGGACATGTCCAATCCGTTGAAATTCACGGAATCCTTGTGTTCCGAAGCGTTCGAGCGTGTCCACACTGCGAGCGGAATCGTGGAATCCCTGCGTTGAATCTCATGTTGTGCGGGTACCATTGCCGTAGGTGATGGCAGAGGCCATACCCATATTCGATGAACCACACGGCAGGACGCTTGAGGGAGAGGGTGCGTCCAGGCCGGTTATGAGGAAACGAAAAGGCATACTACATGGAATTGAGGCAAGTGGCCCTCGAAGTGGCCCGTATCCTGCAAGATGCAGGCAAGCACGCGTTGAACGATCAAATGAATCCGCGTGATCTGAAAAGTTTTGAAATGACGGACAATCATCTGAGCTTCACCTCCGACATCGATAAGCGGTTGGCACAATTCATCAGCAACCGCATCACGTATGTGGATGTGTTCGATGGTTTCTGGCAGTTCCGTCCGGAAGAATGCCATCCGGGGGAACGGTATTGGTGCGTTGGCGGCATCGACGGCGCGATCAATTTCGTGCGCAGCATGCCGGAATGGACCATCACCGTCTCACTGTTCGAGTTCAACGACCAATGTTCCGCGCAGCCGATCCTTTCGGTGGTGCATGCTCCGGCGCTTGGTCTGACCTACCTGGCGGTGCGCGGATCCGGAGCCATCCGCATCCGCAAGACGCCGCTTGGAGACAAACGCGAGAAGATTATGCCGTCCACCACCCCGTCCCTTGACTATGCGGTGGTGAGCTTCGGCATGTCCCATGTGCCGGAGGAATCCAAGCGTGCGCTTGAAGTGGTGTCGCGTATCGCCGGCCGTCCGGCCGACATCAAGCGCGTCGGCCCCTCCTCCTTGGATTTGTGCAAGGTGGCGGACGGTACATATGACGCGTATTTCGAAGCGCATCTGCACAAGTGGGACGTTCCCGCGGTTTCCGCCGGAGCCGTCGTGGTCTGGGAAGCGCAGGGGCATCTGAGCCGGTGGAACGGCGATCTTGTCCACTGGCGTCAGGAAAACGACGTACTCGCCACCAACGGTCTGATTGCCGATGATCTGCGCCAGTATTTGGCATAAGACTGATTGACTGCCCCACACCTGGGTTAAGGTGTGGGGCAGTATGCTATTCGCAGGAGAACCCGCAAGGACGCTTTCGGAGAAAGGAAGGGCCATGCCCCAGAAATTTGAGCAGATGCAATCCGCCGAACAAAAACATGACGAGGATGAGACCATTGCGCAGGCTGGCACCCAGATCGATGACACGGTCGATGCGCTTGACGCGGTGCTGGACGACATCGAATCGGTCCTCGAATCCAACGCCGAGGAATATGTGGGCAGCTTCGTCCAAAAAGGCGGCGAGTGATGCCGCAGCTGCGTGACAGCGGCAACCATTCCACAGCGCCGCTTGACGCCCATACCAAGGACGAAATCCAATCCTTCGCCCGTATTTTCGGCATCGAAACCGAATACGGTGTGAGCGTGACCGGTTCGGACCGCCCATGCGACGCCGGACAGACGGCGATGATGATGTTCCAGCCGATTGTGGCCGAAGCGAGATCCACCAACACATATATTGAAAACGGTTCAAGACTCTACCTTGATGTCGGCTCGCACCCCGAGTACGCCACGGCGGAAGCCCGGGATCCGATGGACGCGCTGGCATTGGATGCGGCCGGCGAATTGGTGATGAGGGATCTTGCCCTGGACGCCCAATGTCGTCTGCGCTCCATCCAGGGAGCCGGCTCCACGGTCCATGTGTTCAAAAACAATGTGGATTCCGCCGGGCATTCCTTCGGCTGCCATGAGAATTACCTGGTGCGACGGTTCGTGCCGTTGAAGACGATCGAACAGGAGCTGCTGCCGTTCCTGATCACCCGGCAGCTGTTCACCGGCGCAGGACGTATGGGGGAGCAGGGCTTCCAAATCACGCAGCGTGCCGACTTCCTCGATGAGGCGGTCTCATCGGCCACCACGCGCTCGCGTCCGATGGTCAACACGCGCGACGAACCGCATGCCGATCCTGACGCGTTCAGACGGCTGCATGTGATCATCGGCGATTCGAACCGGTCCCAGTGGGCCACGATGATGAAGCTCGCCACCACGCATCTGGTGTTGTGCGTCATCGAACAGGCCGGGCGCGAAGGCAAGGATTCCGGGTTCGCCCGATTCTCCTTCGCTGACGCCAGTGCGGCCAACCATAAGGTAAGCCGTGACCTGACGGGCGTCGAAGCGTCCTTCGACATGGCAGACGGCACTGTCATGGAAGGCGGTGCCGTAGCGATTCAGGAACGTTATCTTGAAATCGTCGAACGATTCGTTGGACAACATCCCGAAGTGTGCTCCTCGTTGCCGCGCACGGACGTGCATGAGGTGATTCGCCAATGGAGGCGTGTCATAGAGGCGTTCCGCTCGGGGGTTAGCGAAACGTTCGCCGACAAGGTCGATTGGCTTGCCAAACGACGGCTGTTCGACATGCTCCGCAACCGTGCGGGGGGGCGACTCTCCGTCAGCAAGTTGGAACAGTTGGACATGGACTACCATGACGTGGCCAACGGCGCGCTGTACGCCTCGCTGTGCCGTCGCGGAGCCATGCGCACGTTGGTCAACGAGTCACAAGCACATGAGGCCATCGATGTTCCTCCCCACGATACCCGCGCCGCACTGCGTGGACGGTTCATCCAGTCGGCACGATCGCACAACGCGCAATATTCCTGTGATTGGACGCGACTATCGCTGACCTCGCCGAACAGGATGGACGTGACGTTGCTTGATCCGTTCGACGCACAACCGTCCGACCGGTTCCTCACGATACTAGAGGCTTTGCAGTAGCCAAAAGCCTGCGATGGAAGACTCGTCTCCACCGCAGGCTTTTGATATTGGTTGGTCGGATTGTAACTGCCGCTCAGACTTCTCCACGGTATTTGGCCATCATCTGCGACTGCAGTTGTTGCGCGCTTGGCGGCGTCCATGTGATCGCGTCGGCGCCCGCATCAATGGTGGCGAGAATACGGTCTTCACGACCTCCGCCCGAAGCCAGAATCGGGATTTCCGGATGATGCGCGCGGATGCTTGCCACGACTTGCGCGGTTCTTGCACCGGCTGCCACATTGATGATGGCCGCACCGGCAAGAATCTTGCATTCGGTGATTTCATCATCCTCCGTGACCGTGGCGATGACGGGGATGTCCACCATCGACATGGTCGTTTCGATGGTTTCCGCCGGTGCCGGCGCGTTGATGACCACGCCGGCCGCGCCCTGCATCTCCGCCACCATGGCCAGCTCTGCCACACGCGGACCGGTGGTGGTGCCTCCACCCACGCCGACGAACAGCGGCATCTGCGCCACGGTGAGCAGCGCCTGCGTGATCACCGGTTCGCCGGTGAAAGGGTACACCGCGAGGATGGCGTTCGCGTTCGTGTTGCGGATAATGACCGCATCGGTGGTATAGGCGAACGATTTGAGCGTATGACCTTTGACGGTGATGCCGCCGCAACGCTGCGTGATGATTTCCGGAACCCTGGCGTTGGGGGAGGTGAGTCTGCCTTCGACCTTCGCCGTACCGTAGGTGCTTCGCGACACGTGCGGCACGGCTGAATGCTGCTCCACAGCCACTGACGCGCTGGGGGTGAATAGCGAACGCTTGTTGAGACGGATGAGATCCGGATCGTCCGCACCGGAATCATGTTCCTGCCCGACGCTCATTCCCGCACCTCCTCATCCGTATGGTTCAGCATGAGGAATTCGTGGATCGCCTTGCGGCGTTCGGAAATCTCCTCATCCAGAAGTTTGGTATCGGTGTTGTCGATGATACGCTGCAGCAGTTCGCCGAGAGTGGAAAGTTCCTCGTCGTTCAGGCAGTCGAGCATATGAACGTCGGCTTCGATGGGTTTGGACGGCTTGGGCCGTGGAACCGTTCCCCGTCTTGCCGCGTCGACGTTCCGCACGTGTGTGGTGGCGCGAGCCACGGTCCGGGCACGTGTCGTTTTGAGCTTGGTGTGGATGAGCAGGATGTTGAGTTTGTGGATTTCGTCGATGATCTGTCTGCGTTGGTCGACCATGACATCCCCCTTTATCTAGTCATATTGTCTAGTATCATAGCGCATAGTGTGGGATGACATTGCCTTTGCCTGTTATAAAAAGAAAAAAGAGAGGTTCCAACCATCCGTGGTTGAAACCTCTCATATAGGTCTGCGTGGTCGACTTACTTGGTGACGGCCTTCTTCAGCAGGGAGCCGGCAGAGATGCGAACGCCGTAGGTTGCCGGAATCTCGATGGTTTCGCCGGTGCGCGGGTTGCGGCCGGTGCGGGCTGCGCGCTTGACGCGCTCGGCGGAGAACAGGCCGGTCAGCTTCAGGCCTTCGCCGGACTGCATTGCCTCGACGAACACGTCCTGGAAAGCGTTCACCGCAGCCTCAGCCTGAGCCTTGGTCAGGTTGGACTTCTGGGCGATCTTCGAGACGAGATCAGACTTGTTGTATGCCATAAAGCATCCTTCTTGAGTCAGGGGATATTCCGCTTATGAACATCCACGTTCATTGCAATGATAGCGCACGCATGTGCCAAAAATGCCATTTTCCAAGGGTTTTGGCCCTTTTGATTCAGCATAGGGGGAGAAAAAACCCTAACGGGGGGTTGGGTTAGATCAAATTATGCCTGTCCAGCCATTTCATAGCCACGGCTCCCATTGGAATTCTCAGCCAATAGAAGGCGATTCGGTAGACGAGAGTAGCGGAGACGGCGATGGTGGAGGGGATGCCCACGGCGGTGAAGGCCACGGACAACGCGGCTTCGACCGCGCCAAGGCCGCCTGGTGTCGGCACTGCGGAACCGAGCGTATTCGCCAGCAGGAAGATGAATGTGGTCTCCACCGGATTGGTGTGGCATCCGAAAGCCATCAATGCAATCCAGAATCCCAATCCGGTCGAGATGTTGAGCACCAATGCGCCGAGGATGCCGAAGGCCAGCTCCTTCGGGTGGGACAACACGTTGACGAGACTGCGTGCGTAGGACTTGACGATGGGCAGGTACTTCTCCGTGACGATGTGCCGCACCGGGGGAATGGCCATGGCCGCGGAAATCACCAATGCGACGATGGTGATCACCAAAATCAGCGTGTTGGTGGGAATCATGCCGGACAGTGTGTTGCGTCCGGTGAAGATGCCGATCAGCAGCAGCAGAATGATGGTGGTGCCGCCCTGCACCGCCCATACGGCGCTCATGATGGCGGTGGCCGCGGTATTGCGGTAGCCGCTCTTGCGCAGGAACTGCAGGTTGACAAAGGCCGGGCCGACGCCGGCGGGCATGGAGACCGCGGTGAAGCCCGAAGCCATTTGGGAACAGTACAAGCCGATCGGATTGCGTTTATCGACATCCATGAAACAGCCAAGGGTCATGGCCGATCCGAACCAAGCCAGCAGTCCGAACAGCACGCATACCAGAGCCATGGCGATGTTGGCCTCTTTGACCGCCTTGATCATTTCGGCCGGTTGAATCTGGGTGAACACCACATACACGGCGACGACCAGCAGCGCGATCGCGATGAAGGAACGGAAACTGAACCGCGACAGCGTAACCGTTTCCATGGAATCCGCGACCTCTTGCGGAGCCAAAGCCGCGATACGGGAACGCAGCGTGTTGAGCATGTGCTTGTCGCAGGCGGGCAGGGCGCGTATCGCCGCCGGAACCGCCGCCTTCTGGATGAATGGCGCCAGGTCGATCAGTTGCTCGTCGCCCCACGTCCTGCGGGCGCATGCGATCGCACGGTCGATGCCGTTCAGCGCGCCGAGCAGAACCAGCAGCTGTACTTTGTCCAGCGCATAGTTTGGCGGCGCGCTGCCATAGTCGCCATTCTGCCATCCTGCGATCACCGGCTGTCCGTTTTCCATGCGCGACAACGTTTCGGGAGTGATTCGACGATGGGTGAAGCCGTGCCGGTGCGCTTCGGACAGATAGGTCATGAACAATTCCATGTCATGGTCGGACATGGTGTTCGGATTGCATTCCAAGGGCATGTGGTCGCGGTGAAACACCAGAATGGACGATTCGCTGCTGTCTGCGACTCCGTAGACTCCCGGCACCGTCAATCCGGCGTTCTGCAGGCCGAGAATCATCGCGTAATGGTGGTGGATGGCGTCGAAGGAGGAACGGTCACGGCGCATGGAGACCCCGGTCAGCCTGACCCATTGCCATAGCTGGTTGAGATAGCCTGCCATATGCACTTGGTTATCGAGAACGGATACCGTGTATTGGTGGCCGTCGACGTCGATGGCGTCGTAGATGCGTGAGTTCTCGGTCAGATCATCGTCCAATGTGGTCTTCAGCATGCCGGAATCGGTGTAGGTCGCGAGCCTGCGGGAGAGCGACGCCACGTCGATGCCGATGGAACGGAGCGCCTGCGCCACCTGGTTGCCCCAAGCTCCGTTGGTCTGTGTGCCGAGCATGAAACGGATCAGCATGCCCAAGGCACGTCCCGCGGCAAAGGAGACCAGCACGCCGGAAAGCGAATTCCATGACAGCACCACGAACAGCACGGCGACCGTGTAGAGGATGTTCCAGCCCCATTTGGTGCCGGAACGGGTGCGACGCGGTCCGGCGACGGTAAGGAATGAGGCCATCGCCGCATAAAAATCGGGAAGCAGTCCGGTTCCCACGGAAGTGCCGTTGGACATCATGGACATGATGAGGGTGTCATTGCCCGAGCCGCTGATAAGAGCGGATATGCCCCATATCGCAGCGAAACCGAGAATAAGGGCGATGGCGGAAACCACACTTTGCAGCCATTCCTTGGCGATGAGCAGCTGGATAAGCACGCTGACGGTAATGAAAACTATGGCGATCTGCTGCAACAGCGATGTCGGCACATCCATGAGCCAACTGACCACGTGGCCCGCGGAACGCACGTCGGACTCCACTCCGGAGGTGGTGCCATGCAAGTAGATGGAGAACAGGATGACGGCCGCGCCGACAAGCACGGCGAACAGCGCATGGAGCAGATCCGCGAAATCGCGGTTCCGTTTCGGCGGAACATCCTCAATGCGCGTTTCGTGTTTGCTGGTTGGGAAGTCGTGAGACACTATTGACCTGCTTTATAGGTACGTGGGTGAATACGTCCGGGTGACATGCACCTATTATCGTCTCCGATGATACGCCTTGGGGCGGCTGTGTGAAAACACAGCCGCCCCAAGGCGTATCATCCGCAAGATGAGTGTGGCGATGCGTTGTCAGCGGTCGAAGTCAACCAGCTTGCTGGCAACTCCGGTGTATGTCGCCGGAGTCAACGCCTTGAGACGCGCCGCAGTGGCTTCGTCGAAGGCCTGCTGGTCGATGAACCGTTCGACGTCATCCTTGGAGATCTCGTGACCGCGCATGAGCTCCTTGACCTTCTCGTACGGCTTATCCATACCCGGCAGTCCTGCAAGCTCGCAGGCGCGCATGGCGGTCTGGATCGGCTCGCCGAGCACCTCCCAATTGGAATCGAGCTCGGCCTGGATGGCAACATCGTTCGGATGGATGGAGTTCAGACCACCCATCAGATTGTTCAACGCCAGCAGCGAATAACCCAGCGCGGAGCCGATGTTGCGCTGCGTGGTGGAGTCGGTCAGATCGCGCTGCCAACGCGATTCGACCAGCGTCGCCGACAAAGTGTCCAATAGTGAGCAGGAGATCTCCAGATTGGCTTCGGCGTTCTCGAAACGAATCGGATTGACCTTGTGCGGCATGGTGGAGGAACCGGTCGCGCCCTTGACCGGTACCTGCGCGAACACGCCACGGGAGATGTACATCCACACGTCCACACACAGGTTGTGCAGGATACGGTTGGTGTGGCTGATGGTACCGTACAGTTCAGCCTGCCAATCATGCGATTCGATCTGCGTGGTCAACGGATTCCACGTCAGACCCATACGGTTGGTGACGAACTCGCGGGAGACGGCCACCCAGTCAACATCAGGGCAGGCGGCCAGATGCGCACCGAACGTGCCGGTCGCGCCATTGATCTTACCGAGATATTCCTGGGCCTTGACCTTGTTGAGCTGACGGTTCAGACGATACACATAAACAGCCAGTTCCTTGCCCAGCGTGGTCGGCGTGGCAGGCTGTCCATGGGTCAGCGACAGCATGGCCTTGTCGCGGTAGGCGTCGGCCTTCTGTGCCAGATGGTCGACAATGGCCTGGGCTGCGGGCAGCCACACCTGCTCCACACCGTTCTTCACGCAACGGGCGATGGACAGGTTGTTGATATCCTCGGACGTGCAGGCAAAATGCACGAGAGTCTTCAATCCGGTCAGCTGGGTGTCATGACCCAACACATCGGCGGCCTTCTCCAGCTGGTCGTCGATGTAATACTCCACGGCCTTCACATCATGGTGGGTCTTAGCCTCATAAGCGGCATGCTGGGCAATGCCTTCGGCTCCGAAATTCTCCGGAATGGAACGCAGATACGCCTGCTCATCATCGGTGAGCGGCTTGACACCCGGAACGATGGTCTGATTGCCGTTGCCCTCGAAACCGTTGGCAAGCAGAATCATCCACTCGACTTCGACGCGCATGCGCTCGCGGTTCAACGCCGGTTCGCTCATGTATTCGACAAGGGGAGCGGTCTGCTTGTGGTAGCGGCCGTCAAGAGGGGTCAGTGCGATTGCGGGGGAGATGTCAGTAAGCTTCATAGACAACAGCATACGTTCAGCCGTGAACCATTGGTCCCGTCATTTGCTGATGCGTCCCTCATAATACTGGACCTCCTCCAGCTCGCCTTCCACGACCTCTTGGAAATGACGGTCATGGTCCAGCACGGATTTGTTTCCGGTGTCGTAGGCGTACCGGTATCCCGCTTCATGGTATTTCGGGTAGTGCGTGGAGTTCTTCTCCCCAGACGAATCACTGACTTCGGCTCCTGGAAAAGCCCTCTTCGGCGCATCCTCCTCATGGACGGAGCATCGTATGGTGAGCCAGTTCTCCGTATGGGGGTTAGCCTCCCCGTCAAGTGCCGCGATGCCTTCATCATCCATCTCGATGGCGGTGACCCGTGTTTTCTCGGGAATCTCGAAATTCGCTATCGGGGAGCCAAGCGTGGCGATATGTTGGATGTCGTATTTATCTTGGAAATCCGTCGCCGCCGCTGCCGCGATGATGCCGCCCTGCGAATGGCCGACGATTTCCACGGGATCATCCGGCTGGATGCCGGCCTGTTTCATGGTCTCATCCAGGAAACGGAGGCTTTCCGCGGTTCCGCGCTGCCGCTCATCGGCACTCATCAGCTCGAAATTGGTGTACCAGTCCATAGGCGAATCGTGATTGCCGTCGGTCCCGGGAATGATGATCCTCCAAGCATATGTGCCATTGGCTTTGCGGTACTTGCAGCATGCGATGGTTCCGTATTCCAGACCGCTTTCACGTTCGCCGTTGAGAGGTCCTTCGGACAGCCGCCGTTGGTCGGCGATGGCGTCCTTCGTGCTTGTACCGCCTCTGACCACTTTGGTTTTCGGATACACACGGGTTACGGAGAGATTGTCTCCATGGTCTTTGTCGAAGTACGGTATGAGCAGTCTGTCGATTTTCTTAAGACCGCGATTGACCGAGCCTTTGCCGGAAAGCCCCTCTGCTATAGCCGCTCCCGGTTTGGTGACCATGAATAAGGTTTTCGTGATGTATTCCAGGATGGACGTGTCTTTTGAAGGCCATTCCTGTATGTTCAATCGGCTCGCATGCTCTCCGAGGACGCTCACGAAGCTTTCCTGCATCCATGCGGTGGATTCCACAAGATAGAATTTGTTGAATTTCCCCTCTTTGGCGTAACTGCGTCTTACCCCCATCAGTGCGCTGGCGGTCAAGGCGAGAATCGCGGATTCCCGTGATGACATGAAAAGCCCTCGCAACATGATATTCAGCCCTTTCCTGCTGGCTTCCTCAGCTTGGGCGTATAAGGATTGGGCTTGTGCGATCAATGAGGATAGCTCATTAAGCTGGGATGCCATGGATTGCAGGGCCTCGGCATGCGCTTCGCAACGTCCGAGCAGCTGCCGGTACGGCAATTCGATATGGTCCTGCGCCGTACACCGTGGACTTGCCCCGGTCAAAGCGGACAGGAGCGGTGTGGCGCGAGGGTGGATTTTGAGTTCATAGCCTGCGGCAATGAAGGATCTACGGGAAGTGCCAAGACGATTCGCTTGGTCTCTGAGGATTCTTGAAGCATTGAAGTATTCCCGGTATTCGGCGGTGGTGAATCTCTTTCCGCCAACGATGCGGGCCGTCACTCGTTGGTTCATGCCGCACCTGCCGACCAGAGAAGACGTGACGTGGCGATCATATCATCACGTAGCAGAGCGGATTGCCGTGCGATGCGATCGAGACGGGTGCGGTATTCCTCGGCCGCGGTGCCGGTCCAGTCGGCCAGTCTGTTGGAGGCTATTGCCGCATCAAGTCCATCGAGAAGCCGTGACGCGGTAACAAGTTTCGCATTGATCAATGTTTGGGTGGTCCGCACGCCAATTCGGCAACGACAGGACATTCCCGACAGGGATGCCAACGAATTGAAGGCTGCGACGCCTGGGGCGGCACCAAGAAAAGCATTTGAAACGTTCATGGCAGCCATTTGACCACATTCGGCGTTGACGCCAATCGGAAAACAGAGCTTGTGGTCAAAGAACGAGTCTATGAAAAACCGTCGGCGTGTCGTTATTGGAAAAACAACGAAAACCACGTCGACGGCATGTGGATAACTATATTCGAAAAAGCCCCCTACCAGGGTTTGGTCTGCGAGGATGACGTGCTTGGGTTCTTTTTCGCAGCCGAACCTGAATCGTCATTGGGATCCGATTGCGTGGATTGGGCGTTCTGAGCCAATAGCTCCTCTATTTTCCGACGTTGTTTGTCGGATAGGTTTTCGTCGTTCTTGTGACTTGATTTACCCGATTCCTGAGCGTCGGCGGTGTTTGAATCCGTGGAAGCGGACTGATCGCTCTGCTCGGCTTTGATCTTCTTGGACGCGTGATCCGTAAGCTGGCTGGAAACATGACTGTTATGCTCGATTGATTCGCGCACTTGGGGCAGCAGCAGCGGCTTCATGGCTGATGCCTCGTTGAATTGGGCGTCCGTCTGCTGTTGCCTGGTGTGCAGCTTGTCCCAATCGGCATCGTCTTTTCTGCTGGTCGAGATGTTCTCCTGCAGGCTTTGCGTGGCCTGGTTGTAGCTATTGACGGCTGCGAGATTCACTATGGCCCATAGGGCGGCCATGACCAGCAACGCCGCCATGACGGCCAAAACGATGCGAACCGTCAGCGAGGCACGCGGTTTCATGGTTGTTCTGGTCATAGCAAACTCCTCGACTGAATTATCCAAGCCCCCAATTCGCATGCGAGCAGCAGCAGCGTGACGATGGCCAGTGGCCATACGACGGGCATCGTCCTGGTGCGCTTCTTGGTGGTTTGGGTGACTCGCCACTTATCGGACGCTTCCTTGGACACGCCGTCACGCATGGTGTTGGAGGCGTTCAACACCAGCGCGGTACCGCTCAACTCGTCGGCGATGGACGCCATCTCATCCTTGTTCATGCGTGACACTCCGGGTTTGCCGGTATCAGGGTCGGTGACCCACTGGTCCGCATTTCCATCGACGCCGTCGGCGATTACGGGAATGTTGCCTCCCTGCTCGCTGCCGATGGCTACGGTGAAGGCATCGGATAGGTATCGTCGCAATGATGAGAACGTGCGCCGTGCCTTTGACGAGGTCTGTTCTCCATCGGAAAACAGGTACAGCACGATCGCATCATCGGGATGCTGATCATGAATGGACTTGCAGGTCAGCAGCAGCTGGTCGATAGGGGCATCCAACGTCGAACCGGCCGAAACGGAAGTCGCCTCGGGCGCGAGTGTATCCGCCCAATTGTCGATCGCGTTCGAATCCGGGGTCAACGGCACGTCCAACGTGCCGGAAGCTCCGAATCGCAAAGCGGCGAAACTGGAATTGGGATATAGCGCGGTGACGTCCTTCACGGCTTGTTTTGCCACGTCGAGACGGCTTGACTGTTCGGCTGAACCATATTGCGCGTCTTTGACGGCCATGGAACCGGTCACGTCAACGGCCACCACCACGTCGGTGGCGTTCACCGCACAGCTATTGGTCGGCGCCACGATACTGGGCGTCAATGCCATGACCGACACCGTCAGACAAAGCAATACGCGCCGAACGCATGCCCAAACGGTTTCGTCGCTGTCAGCGCGGCGACGAACATGCAATACGATCTGCGCAATGGCGCAGGCCAGCAGAACCACGGCGACGGCTCCGCCGACAGGCCAACCCAAAGCAGGGGAAAGCGTCAGATGGTTCATCTCCTCAACCTCCAAGCCAATGCCAGCCAGACCATCAAAACGATGGCCAAGGCCAGTGTCCACCATCCGGGAGCATCCACCATGGCGGCCTTGTTGCTCGACTCGTTTTCATGGTTCCGCCGAGATTCGATTTCCTTGACCAGCGAAGAGACGGATGCTCCATTCGATTGGGTGAGAAACACCCCATGATGAGCTTCGATGGCGGATTTGAATTCCTGGGTGGTCTCGTCGGCCTCGCTCTGCTTCGGTCCGGAAAACAATCCATCCACGGTGATTTGGGCCTGCTTGGTCAGGTTCAGCGCCTCGTCAAGCGTATAGGTTGGTTTTCCGGAAACGACGTTGTCCGTGGCAAGCACGATGGATGCGGCGCGCTGACGCTCGGCATTGTCGGCGCTTGCGTTCCCATAGGCGAATCCGGGAAGCATGGCCGCGCAGCTCACCACGCCATCGCCAATCAGCGAAGTGGACTCCTTACGGTTCTGCGTGCCTTCCAGCCAGTCGGAAATCGCCTGATAATCGCTGTCCTTCATCTTGTCGATATCGTCTTGGGACTCGACGCCTGCGAGGATGCTGCTGGCTTTGTCAAGCTGTTTGGACACCAGTTCGTAGTCGTCGGTCAACGGAAAAACGGTACGTGACGTCGAATTGAAGATGCTCAGGCCGATTCTCTCGCCCTTGAAGCTGTCGACGAGTTGACGGTAGGTGTCGATGACCTCGCGGTCGTAGGGGAGCGCCGAGCCGGAAACATCCAAGCACAGCACGATGTCTCGGCTGCTGGCCTTCTCCTCGCCTTCATCCACGGTGCTGGGACGTGCCACCAGAGCCGTGGCGAGTGCCAACGCGACCACTAGAAGAATCACCGCCAAACGTGAAAGAACCCTCCACTGGCGGAATAATCTCGATGCGGATTCCGTGTTGAGGTCATCATCCAGGCTGAAGGTGCGGGCACTCTCGATGTCATCGGTTTTGTGGCGCGCGGCCACCAGCAACGTGACGCCGGCAACGGCCAGCACCACGATGACGCCTGCCAGAAAGACCCAAGGCCAATGCCATGACAGTTGCATCTATCGCCACCTTTCCACAAGATTGGCCACCCATTCGCCAGCCTGCTCGACCGTGGCCTGCCTGGCGATGTGATTGCGCTCGGCATCCGCGAATTCCGGCGGATACAATGCCTCGATGGTTTGCCTGAGCAAGGTGAGACCCTGCTGGTTCCCCGTGGTCCGAGGCGTCTCTTCGATGTCGGTGAGCGTCTGGTTGCGCACGTCCGTTCCGGTGGCAGTGGAAGCAAAATCCCTGGCGATTGCGGCCAGCTGTGCGAAAGCCTCCTCGCGCTCCAGCTCCCCCCGGGCATGGCGGGACACAACATCATCGATACGCTGATGCCAGACGGTTTTGCCGGCAAGCGCGTCATGTCGGCCGCGATTGACTATTTTTGCGGGCTTCCGGCTCGGCCGGGCAAGCCAGACTACAAGAGCCACCAAAACGACGGCAAGCAACAGACAGACCGCGATGACGACGGCCAAACCGTTCTCAAGATGAATCTGGTCCTTGATGACGAGGTCATCCTCGGCAAGGAAGAGCATCATGCCTTGTCTCCCAACGACAATACGGACGGGGCTCTCAATTGGTTACGTGTGGACTGGGCCAAAGCCGTGGAAACCATGCGCACGAACTCATGGAACATGCGTTCGCTGGAATCGGATCGGATTACCGTCGAGCCACAGCGATTCAGCTCATGGCGAATGGACGCAGCCAGGTATTCGCGATGCGTTCGCACTTGCCCAGCTGTGTTTCCCCTACGCAGGAACGCAGGCACGCGTCGTTTTCCAGCCCCGTCAAGCACCACGCGCGCATGGCTGACATCAAACGGATTGATGGTGGCCACATCGATGAGCACCATCGGATGTGTCCTTGCAATCGTGCGGATGGCGCTCAAATGCCGTTCCTCCAACGCATGCTCCTCGGTGGCGATGACGACCAGCGCCTCTTTGTCCCGAATGCGGCGCGCGTATTCCAGCAACGCGTCGATATTGCGGGGCCTGGTCCACTCGCGCTGCAATGCCGTATCCAAGGTTCGTTCGAACTGCGCCAGGCCACCGTTGAACGGCACCCGGGTGATGGAAGCGCTGTCGCCGAACACCATGGACACTTCGTCGCCTCGGCGCAGGCTGAGCGCGGCGAACATGCATAAGGCATTTGCCGCCACCTGATACGCCTGTTCCGAGGAAGGGCATGTGGCGGTCATCTCCTGTCCGACGTCAAGCAGCAACCATGCCTTCGAAGTGGAGGGACGCTCACGCTGCACCACCATTGGACGTCCCGCTCGGGCACTGGTCTTCCAATCGATGCGTTTCGCCTCGTCTCCCGGCTCATAGGCGTGGATATCCACGACATCGTCGGCGCCGAAGCGTTTGTTCGATGCGTGCGCGCCTTCGAGTATGCCGAGCGCCTTGCGTACCGTCGGCAGACTCAGCGTGGTTCCAAGCGTCTCGATTTTTCTGCGGATCGGATCGTCGGAACGGATCTGGTCGATCATGGAACGGGGACCGCCTGCACGATCGAATCCACCACCTGGTCGCTGGTGACGCCATCGGCAAGTGCTTCGAACGTCATCAGAATACGATGGCGCAACACTTCGTGGGCGAACGCCTTCACATCCTCAGGAATGACGTAATCTCGTCCCTGCAGGAGCGCGTTGGCCTGTCCTATGCGCACCAGCGCGATGGACGCGCGCGGCGAGGCGCCCAGCCTGACGAGCGAGGAAAGTCCTTGGACGGGCTTGGTTCCAGCGCCACGGGAGGTGGCCGCGATATTGACCGCATACTGCATGATCGCATCGGACACGTGCACACGACGTGCCGCGGAACGCAGGAATTCGACGTCGCTGATGGAAACGGTGTCACCGGTGAGCGCGTGCTGGTCTACGGTATCGGAGCCGCGGCGGGTCAGCATGGCGAGCATGCGTTGCTCTTCCTGCGCTGTCGGATAGGTCAGTACGGCCTTCATCATGAAACGGTCCATCTGCGCCTCGGGAAGATTGAAGGTGCCCTCTTCCTCGATTGGATTCTGCGTTGCGATGACCATGAATGGTTTCGGCAGCGCGATGCGTTGGCCTCCGATGGTGGTCGCGCCCTCCGCCATGGCTTCAAGCATGGCGGACTGGGTCTTCGCGTTGGAACGATTGATTTCGTCGAGCAGCACGAAATTGGCGTGGATCGGGCCGATCTGCGTGGAGAATTTCTGCGTGGCGAAATCGAAGACCTGAGTGCCGACCAGGTCCGAAGGCATCAGATCGGGAGTGCATTGCACACGTTTGAACGAGCCGGACACCGAAGTGGCCAAGGTCTGCGCGGCAGTGGTTTTTGCCAGACCCGGGACGGATTCGATGAGGATATGACCGCCGGCCACCAAAGTGGTGATCAGCGATTCACGAAGATTGTCCTGTCCGACCAGGGTCTGCGCGAAACGTCCGCGAATCTGCGAACCGATGTTCCTGGCGCGTGCGATGTCTTCGGCCGACAGCGTGGTTGGTCTTGCGGCTGCGGGCATGGGGATGGGTGCCGGTGCTGGCGCCGGATTCTTTGGAGGGAATAAAGCCATGGTTGCTACTCTAACGGGTCAAGCTGACGGGAGGGTCCAATCCACCGGCTGTTCTCCTGCTTCGATTAGCGCCTGATTGGCGCGGGAGAACGGTTTCGAGCCGAAAAATCCGTAGCGGGCGGACATCGGACTTGGATGGGGGGATTTGATGATGAAAGCGTTGGTGAGCAGGGGCTCCAACGTCTGCGCCTTTCGTCCCCACAGAATCGCGACCAGAGGCTTGACGCTGCCGTCAGGCCGGCGGCGATTGTTCAATGCGCTGATGGCCGCGTCGGTGACCACTTCCCAGCCTCGCCCCTGATGGCTTCCCGGCTTTCCCGGTTCGACGGTCAGACATCTGTTGAGCAGCATGACGCCCTGTTTGGTCCAGGGTGTCAGGTCGCCGTTGGCCGGCATGGGCACGCCCAGATCGTCGGTCAGCTCGGTGTAGATGTTCGCCAGACTGCGCGGAATGGGCTTGACGTCCGGTGCCACGCAGAAGCTCAGTCCCACCGGATGGCCCGGCGTGGGGTAGGGATCCTGGCCGACGATAAGCACTTTGATGTCGTCGAATGGAATGGTAAACGCGCGCAGAATGTTCCTGCTGGCCGGAAGGTACTTACGTCCCGCCGCGATTTCCGACCTCAGAAAGTCTCCCATGAGATGTATCTGGGGTTCGACATCGGCGAGGGCCTGGGCCCATCCGGGCTCCACAAGATCCTTCAATGGTTTGATATGAGTCATACTTTCCCACTGTACGACGTGCCCTGTGGATGTCCATGCCGATTCCATGCGGAAACGTGTCGAATACGCGCAAAATCGACGATGCTGATTGTGGGCTGACTGCACGGGCCGGTACACTGGGGCGGTAAGTGTGAGAAATGAGGTTGCAGAAAATGGCTAAGCAGGACAAGGAGACCTACGAATCCTACGCCAAGGATATGTTCGACAATCCTCCGGCGGGACCGATGGGCGTGCACCGTGGCGCACGTTCCATGGCGTCCAGGGCTCTGCCGTATGTGATTGTCGTGATTGTGGCTCTGCTCGCCGGCCTGCTGTTCTGGGGAGTCTATTCTGGTGAGATCAGCAACCTGAGAATGCCTTGGTCGGCCAAGGAGGACTCTTCATCGTCCGTCTCCACGGCGGATAAGGCGGATAAGAAGACGGACGACACGTCCAAAGACGCCAAGACGGAGAACAAGAAGTCCGAGGACGGCAAGAAGACCAGTACTTCGGATGGCCAGTCGAAGGACGCTTCGGACGCCAACCAGAACGCGGAACAGAATAACGATCAGAACAATGGCCAGGATGCGGCTTCTGAGCAGAGCGTGAATCTGGCCACCGAGATCCGCGTGGTGAACGCCACCAGCATCACAGGTTACGCCAAGAGCAAGGCCGATGCCCTGACCCAGGCCGGATACACCAGCGTGACGCCCAGCAATCCGACCGGCAACGTTCCCAGCCAGACGGTTGTCTGGTATCAGAATGAGGCCGACAAGGCGACGGCGGAGAATGTCGCGCAGACGCTGGGAATCTCCAATGTCCAGCAGAGCAGCGGATTGGTCACGCCGATCGTTGTGGTGCTGTTGAACTGAAAAAACGCCGTCCGAACCGGTTTGGAACCTCGCCCGAACATAGGCGAGGTTCTTTTATTTTCTTGGAAATCCGGCGTTTTTCAAGTTGATTCGATGCGACTGACATCTTGCTCACAGCGCAAAGAACGTCATCGGGTTTGGCACTCTCGACGTGAGAGTGCTAATCTGCGAATTAGCACTCGACGAGTGAGAGTGATAACTGGCGGCTGACGGCTGGTTCTGATTGTCGCTCCGAAGGTGGAAATAATACCGTGTAGCCATATGTGGAGGAACAATGGCAAAGATGATTGCATATGACGACGAAGCTCGTCAGGGAATGCTCGCGGGTCTCGACAAGCTCGCTGACACCGTCAAGGTCACCCTTGGTCCGAAGGGCCGCAATGTGGTGCTTGACAAGACCTACGGCGCTCCGACCATCACCAACGATGGCGTTTCCATCGCAAAGGAAATCGATCTGGACGATCCGTATGAGCGTATCGGCGCCGAACTGGTCAAGGAAGTCGCCAAGAAGACCGATGACGTCGCAGGCGACGGCACCACCACCGCAACCGTGCTGGCCCAGTCCCTGGTGCATGAGGGTCTGAAGAACGTCACCGCCGGCTCCAATCCGATTGCTTTGCGTCGTGGCATCGAGAAGGCTTCCGAAGCCATCGTCAAGGAACTCGTCGCAGCGGCCAAGGACGTTGAGACCAAGGACCAGATCGCTGCCACCGCAACGATCTCCGCTGCTGATCCGGAAGTCGGCGAGAAGATCGCCGAGGCTCTGGACAAGGTCGGCCAGGATGGCGTCGTGACCGTCGAGGATAACAACCGCTTCGGCCTGGACCTTGATTTCACTGAAGGCATGCGTTTCGATAAGGGCTACATCGCTCCGTACTTCGTGACCAATGCCGATGACCAAACCGCCGTGCTCGAGGATCCGTATATCCTCCTGACCTCCGGCAAGCTCAGCTCCCAGCAGGATGTCGTCCATATCGCCGAGCTGGTCATGAAGACCGGCAAGCCGCTGCTGATCATCGCTGAGGACGTTGACGGTGAGGCTCTGCCGACCCTGATTCTGAACAATATCCGTGGCACTTTCAAGTCCTGCGCTGTTAAGGCTCCGGGCTTTGGCGATCGTCGCAAGGCCATGCTGCAGGATATGGCCATCCTGACCGGTGCCCAGGTGGTGTCTGATGAGCTGGGCCTGAAGCTTGATTCCGTCGACATGTCCGTGCTTGGTACCGCCAAGAAGGTCATTGTCTCCAAGGACGAGACCACCATCGTGTCCGGTGGCGGCTCCAAGGAGGATGTGGCTGCCCGCGTCGCTCAGATTCGTGGCGAGATCGCCAATACCGATTCTGACTACGATCGTGAGAAGCTGCAGGAGCGTCTGGCCAAGTTGGCTGGCGGCGTCGCTGTCATCAAGGTCGGTGCTGCTACCGAAGTCGAGGCCAAGGAACGCAAGCATCGCATCGAGGATGCCGTGCGCAACGCCAAGGCCGCCATTGAGGAAGGTCTGCTGCCTGGTGGCGGTGTCGCTCTGGTTCAGGCTGCGGCCAAGGCTCAGAACGATGTCAAGCTTGAAGGCGACGAGGCTACCGGCGCGGCCATCGTGTTCCGCGCCATCGAAGCCCCGATCAAGCAGATCGCTGAGAACGCTGGCCTGTCCGGCGATGTGGTGATCGACAAGGTTCGCTCCCTGCCTGACGGCCAGGGCCTGAACGCAGCCACCAACGAGTACGAGGACCTGCTGGCCGCAGGCGTCACCGACCCGGTCAAGGTGACTCGTTCCGCTCTGCAGAACGCAGCTTCCATCGCTGGACTGTTCCTGACCACCGAAGCCGTGGTGGCCAACAAGCCGGAACCGCCGGCAGCCGCTCCGGCAGCTGGCGCCGACATGGGCTACTGATCGAAAGACCGGAAGCTTCCATAAGCTCAAATAGCTGATATGAGGCCCGCTTCCCGATGGGGAGCGGGCCTTTGCTTATCTGGAAGGCGCCTTACGCGCGCTTTCTACTGCGCGAACAAACGCGACGCCTGCATTTCGGTCTCCGAATACAACGTGGAGGCCTGCATCAATGCGCGCTGGATTGATTCAAGCGACTGCTCCATCTGCTGCTGCGCGGCACGCCACTGTTCGGCGACCGCTGTGAACTGCGTCGCAGCCCCGCCGCGCCAAACGCTCTGCAGATTGTTGAGATTGCCGTACATGCCCTGCACGGCCTGTCGGATGGATTGGATGGAGGCGTTGACGGCGGCGCTCGAGGACTGAATCTGCTCGCTGTCGACTTGATACTGTGGCATGTGCCGGTCCTTTCAATGATGATTGGTGTGTTTCTCCATGCGATCGCGGTTGGCGCAACCGGACGGTACAGTGGATGCTATGTCATCAGTGAGCGTGTGCAACGAAAAAAACGGAGCTGTGGTCGGAGAACATATGCATTTGGGTTCCGTCGGCGTGTCGCGAAACGGCGGCAGAACGGCAAAAGGTTGGAATATCGCGATTTGCATGTTGCTGGCGAGCGTGCTGGGTTTGTGTTTGATGCTGTGGATAACTCCGCCGGTCCATGCGGATGACAGTGCCGGATTGGGCATTACAGCCACGGACGACATCACCGACACGCAGAATCTGCTCGGTTCGAATGTCTCGGAGATCACGGACGCCATCAACCAGACGAAAAAGGAGACCGGCGTCACCGTCCGTTTGGTGTATCTGGACAGTTTCAACGCCAAGGGCAAGCCGGATAAATGGGTGAGCGCGCTGCTGGAATCGTTGAACCCGAAACCGAATACCGTGATGTTGGCGGTTGCCTCGAATGACGGTAATCTGGTGGTGGCCGTGTCTTCGAACTCGGAGGAATGGCTGAAGAAGAAGTCGACTGTCGACGCGCTGTCCGATGCCGCGCAAAAACCGTTGATGGAAAGCGATCCGGACTGGGCGAAGTCCGCGACCGACATGATGAATCAGATTTCGGTGCAGAAAAAGACCTCGACTTCGTCGCGGACCATATGGATTGGCGTGGGAGGATTCGCCGGCGCGCTGCTGCTTCTGGTGGTGCTTCTGGTGGTGTTCCATATCCTGCGCAAGAAGGGCGTGATCGGGCATCGGCGTAAGGGCCGCCATAGCGGCCGTCATGGTGCGGTCGCCGAACGTATCCAACCGGTCAAAGAGTGGGGCGCCGAATCGGAAAACGAGGATTATGTCAATCCGGATACCGCTTCAACGCAAGATTCAGAATCCGTTCAGGAAACATCCAGTGAAGCGAGCGATGCTTAAGCCATGAGCAAGCCTATTGAAGCATCCATTGTCGTTGTCGATGACGAGCCGTCCATCCGAGAGCTGCTGGTGGCGTCCCTGCATTTCGCCGGTTTCGAAGTGAACACGGCCGCTTCGGGATCCGAAGCCATCGAGGTCATCGAAAGGCTGCAGCCGGATCTGATCGTGCTTGATGTGATGCTTCCGGACATCGATGGGTTCACGGTGACCCGACGCATCAGGCAGGAAGGCATCACCACGCCGGTGCTGTACCTGACCGCTCGCGATGACACCCAAGACAAGGTCATGGGGCTTACCGTGGGAGGCGACGACTATGTGACCAAGCCGTTCAGCCTCGAAGAGGTCGTGGCCCGAATCCGCGCCATCCTGCGTCGCACCCAGCAGCAGGTGGAGGACGATCCGATCATCCGTGTGGGCGATCTCGAAATCAACGAGGACTCGCACGACGTGTCCCGAGCCGGACAGCCAATCGACCTGAGCCCCACCGAATACAAGCTTCTTCGCTACCTCATGGACAATGAAGGCCGCGTGCTGTCCAAGGCGCAGATTCTCGATCACGTGTGGCAATACGATTGGGGCGGGGACGCGGCCATCGTCGAATCGTACATCTCCTATCTTCGCAAGAAGGTCGATGGCATCGTCATCGAGGATGAGAACGGCGACAAGCACAAGGTAACGCCGCTGATCGAAACCAAGCGCGGCATTGGCTATATGATTCGCGCTCCCAAGAACTAGATTCAGCCATGAGCAAGAATCCCAATTCGCCGTCCACGGGCCACGCCTCCAATCCTTCGGCCATTCCGGCCCCCATGCAGCCTCCCCGGTCGCTGCCGAAGCAGAACAAGGTATGGAGCCGTTTCACCCGCAGGATTCAAGCGATTCCGCTGAGCACGAAACTGGTCACCTGCATCATCGTGCTGCTGACCATCGGCACCATCGGCATCTCCTTTTCCATACGTACGTTGGTGGGCAATTATCTGCTGCAGAAGACCGATACGCAGCTGATCAACCAAGCCCAGCTGATTTTCAACAGCATGGACTCGCTCAGCAGCGACACCGGCGATGACGGGCGCAGCCTCATGAACACGTATTACGTGGAGGTGCGCGACAGCGAATACAAAAGCACGGGTGCCGGATCGGTGCCCATGCTCCGTGACGGAGTGGTTTCGGAACCAAGTCTGCCGGCCGACGGCAGCATCGACGGCGTCACTCTTGGACAGCCATTCACGACACGTGCGGTGGTGCACATCACCACAAGCCGCACCCCGGATCATTCCATCATGCAGGCCGCGCAGTCGCCATGGCGTGTTGTCGCGTTGCCTTGGAACGAGAAGACACGGACCGGGCAAGTCAAGGACAGTGGCGTCGTGTTCATCGGCCTGTCGTTGAGCGATCAGATCGACACGGCCAACACATTGACGCGATTCTGCGCGATGGTGGGCATCGCGGTGGTGCTGATCGGCGCGATACTCGGCACCATTCTGGTGCAAAGCACGCTCGCGCCCTTGAAGCGGATTGAAAAGACCGCCGCGAAAATCGCCGCGGGAGATCTCAGCCAACGTGTGCCAGACCTGCCGGAAAGCACGGAGGTCGGCTCTCTGTCCATGTCGCTGAACACCATGCTGACACGCATCGAGGAGAGCTTCCACGCGCAGGAAGAGACCACCGAAAAAATGAAGCGGTTCGTCTCGGACGCCAGTCACGAATTGCGTACGCCGCTCGCCGCCATTCACGGGTACGCCGAGCTGTACAAAATGCAGCGCGACATGCCTGGGGCTTTGGAGAGGGCTGACGAATCCATCGAACATATCGAGGCGTCCAGCGCGCGTATGACGGTTCTGGTGGAGGACCTGCTGTCTTTGGCTCGTTTGGACGAAGGACGTGGCATCGACATCACGCAGCAGGTGAAACTGACCTTCGTGGTGCGCGACGCAGCCGATGACCTGCATGCGCTCGACCCCGACCGCGGCATTTCCTGCGGACAGGTCGTGCTCCAACCAAGTACCGATATGGATCATCCCGCCCAATTCGCCTTCCAAAATGGCCAGATGCCCCAGATTGAGTTGAAGGGTGATGCTTCGAGACTGCGTCAAGTGGTCACCAACATCGTGGGCAATATCCACCGGTATACGCCGGCGGACTCGCCTGTGGAGATCTCCATGGGTGTGCTCCCCGCGTCGATCAGTCCCGAATCCCTATCCCGTATGCCGTCCAACGAGCAGTCGCTGCGCCATCTGGTCGAAGCCATCGAAGTGGGGCAGTCCATGCAAGTGGGTATGAACTACGCGATTGTGCGATTCAGCGACCACGGTCCCGGCGTGCCGCCGGAGGCACGGTCGAAGATCTTCGAACGTTTCTACACCGCCGACCCGTCGCGTGCGCGTCAGAAGGGCGGTACGGGACTCGGCATGGCAATCGCGCAATCCGTGGTCAAGGCGCATCATGGATTCATCTGCGCATCCGGCAGCGAAGGAACGGGACTGACCCTGACGGTGGTGCTGCCGATCGCCCCGGTCGAACCCAAGCCGCAGCCGATTACGGCGAGCGAGAATCGAAAAAACGAAAAAAAGAATCGCAAATCAAAGAAATAACGCTCTTTTCCGTCGGGAAAGCAGACGCTATCGGCGCGGAAGGATGGGTGCGGCCCACCTCTTGCGCTAAACTGTATCTTTGGTTTGAAAATGGGCGAATGGTTTTACCTATTCGCGTGAAGGTATCTGATCAGCAAAATGTGAGGTGACAATGCCGAGCGGACGTGTTCGTTGGTTTGATGCGAACAAAGGCTATGGTTTCATTCAGACGGGTGAGGGCACGGATGATGTGTTCCTGCCCGCTGCCGCCCTTCCCGAGGGCGTGAAGACGCTGCGTAAGGGCGCCAAGGTCGAGTATTCCGTCATTGATGGTCGTCGTGGGCCGCAGGCGATGGGAGTGACGCTGGTTGCCTCGGCCCCGTCGCTGGTTAAAGCCACCCGTCCGAAGCCGGACGATATGGCCGCCATCGTGGAGGATCTGATCAAGCTGCTTGACTCCGCGGGCAATCAGCTTCGTCGACATCGCTATCCTTCACCGGCTGAAAGCAAGAAGCTCGCCACGCTTCTGCGCGCGGTCGCCGACAATTTCGACGTACAGGAATAGAGTTTCATGTCCGATACCACAATGGATCCCAAGGCAATCGCCCAAGCGGTCGCTGTCACAGTGTCCGACGAGGACGGTCAGGTCGGCGACTTCGTGGAAGCCATCGACCTGGGAGACAACGTCACCGATTTCCGCTTCGAATCCCGAGTACGCGGCTACGAAGGCTGGCAATGGTCGGTCACGTTATACCATGATGTCGAACTGGACCATTGGACGGTCAACGAATCATCCCTGGTTCCGACCGACAAGGCCCTGCGTCCGCCAAAATGGATTCCTTGGAAGGACCGTCTCGAGCCGGGCGATTTGGCGGTGACCGATTCAATCGGCACCGATCCCGATGACCCCCGCATGGAAGAGGGCTTCCGCAAGACGCAGGATGCCGAAACATCGGACGATACGGACGACAAACCGTCAGTCGCGGATGAAACCGTACAGGAACCGGCGATGGATGGAAACGCTTCGGATGAGTCTGAGAAGACGGACGTTTCGGAGGATTCCGAACAGCCTGTGACGTCCGAAGAGGATGTCGAAGAGGCGGTCGAGGAATTCGACCTGTCCCGCAGGCACGTGTTGACTCCGCTTGGCCGGTCGCAGACCGCAAAACGTTGGTACGAAGGCCCACATGGGCCAAAATCGCTATCCACCAAGACGGCCGACGGCAATCCTTGCTCCACATGCGGATTCTTCATTCCGCTGAAGGGTGAGTTGAACCTGCTGTTCGGCGTGTGCGCCAACAAGTGGAGCCCGGATGACGGCAGGGTCGTGTCCATCGATCATGGCTGCGGAGAGCATTCCGAAATCGATCCACCGGAGCCGTCGCATCTGTGGGTGCAGTCGAAGCCGGCGTTCGACGACATGCATATCGATATCATCGCCCAGGCGCCGCGTGACGAGCGGGGCTCCGTGGAGCTGATCGAACAGCTTTCGTCCGATGACGACCATAATCCGAATGAGGATGAGGAAGGTTCGGACGCGGACATCGAAGCCAACACCATCGACGACGACGCCAGCCAAGAGGATGTGCTTGAGCATGTGGCCTCCGACGATGCGCCTGAAGTAGAGACCACCGTCACCGTGGTCGACGAGAATAAGCCGGAAACGTCGGACGATACCGAATCGGCTGATACGGCTGAGCCGACTGAATCGGACGAGCCAGTCGAACAGGCTGAACAGGTTGATTCCGCCGATTCCGTCAATTCCGCCGGGTCGGTCGAGCCGGTTGAACAGATGGATGAGACGGTAGTTGAGCCGACTGCTGAAACCACCGGGCAAACGGAAAACAAATCGATGGAAGACGAATCGGCGGAAGCTGAGTCAACAGAAGCCGAATCGGCGGCGGCTGAAACAACGGAAAGCGAAATGACGGAAGCTGATTCGTCGGCCCAAGCCGAATCCGACGAATAATCGTCATCGTATATGAGAGGGCCACGTACCTGAATGTGTACGTGGCCCTCTCATATCTTGTTTTCTTTTTTATGCGGTCAGTGCACGACGGTGACGGTGCAGTCTGCGAAGTTGATGATTTGCTTGGAAACCGATCCAAGGAAATGCGCGTCCAGACCGGACAAGCCGCGCGAACCGACCACTAGATGACGTGCGTAGCGGGAAGCCGCGATAAGCCCCTTCGAGGCGGGAATATGGAAAGCGTGCGATTCGATTTGGAAATCGTCGGGAATGTTCGCTGATGAAACCTGAACCGAATCGAGCAATTCATCAAGCATGCGTTCCGCCTGCGCCTGGCCGACGGAGATGGGAGCGACGGCGTTCTCATACCCTTTGACCACGCCCAAATCTTTCAGCTGCCAGCAGAACATGACCTGCAGGGGAGCGTGATGCAGGGCCGCGAAATCGATGGCGAAACGCAAAGCGTGTTTGGAGGTCTCCGAACCATCAACGCCTACAACCACCGGACGCTGGTTCCGAGGCAGGGGAGAACCCGGCATCGTGTAGGAGACCGTTTCCTCGGTCGGCGTAAGTGCATTGGCGATGGCGTCCTGCACGGATGCCTCTTCATCATCGAGGATACGCACCACGGTGACGGGCACCTTCGCCTCCTCTGCAAGAGAAGCGGAAAGCGATCCCAGAAACCATTGTGCCACGCGTCCAAGCGAACGACGTCCGACGACGATCTGTTGGGCGTCCTTGCCGATTTCCAGAAGCGCTGCCGTTCCGGTGGCTTTGACGGAGGTGAGTTTGACGCGGTTCTCGTCAATCGTCATGCCTTGCGAGGCCTGGGCCACCCATTCGCGCAGCCGACGGGCGATATCATGACGCATCTGCGCCCATTGCTCCTCATCTTCTGGCTGGGATCCCATATCCCATGAATGGGTCCATGCGTAGACCGCATTCACCTGCTGTCCGGTCAGCGATGCTTCGCCAAGAGCCCAACGCAGGGCTGCGAAGGATTCATCGGACCCGTCGACGCCGACGACGATGTCGCCTCGGCGGGAATCTATCACATCATTCGATTGCTGGATGGTGTCGCTCATTTGGTGACCTCCTTGGTCGTTGCCATAAGTCAAGCATATCCGTTCCTTTGCGTCCATAGCGCAATTTACGCGCCGGCGGAATAAACGTCACCGCGAATCGGTAGAGTGTTGAAGGACTAACAAGAGTGGAAGGACAAGCATGTTCGAACGGTTTACCGACCGTGCGCGACGCGTGATTGTGTTGGCGCAGGAAGAAGCTCGGACCCTCCAGCACAACTACATTGGCACCGAGCATCTGCTGCTGGGCCTGATTCGTGAGGGTGAAGGCGTTGCCGCCAAGGCATTGGCCTCGAAGGGCGTGACCTTGGACGACACCCGCAAGCAGGTCGAAGAGATGATCGGCAAGGGAAATGCGTCGCCGAACGGCCACATTCCCTTCACCCCGCATGCCAGGCAGGTGTTGGAGCTGTCGCTACGTGAGGCGTTGCAGCTGGGGCACAGCTATATCGGCACCGAGCATATCCTGCTCGGTCTGATTCATGAGGGCGAAGGCGTCGGCACACAGGTGCTGATCAAGATGGATGTCAACCTTGGCGAACTGCGTAGCGCCACCATCGATCTGATCCGAGGCAATTCCAGCGACGGCAAGAACGATGGCAAGGGCGAACTCGCCAATGCCGGTGGTGTGCAGGACCGTCGCAATCAGACCGGTTCCGCGATTCTCGACCAGTTCGGCCGCAACCTTACGGCTGAGGCTGCCGCTGGGAAGCTCGATCCGGTAATCGGACGATCCAACGAGATCGAGCGTGTGATGGTGGTGTTGAGCCGCCGCACCAAGAACAACCCGGTGCTGATCGGCGAGCCTGGCGTAGGCAAGACCGCGGTGGTCGAAGGACTCGCGCAGAAGATCAACGCCGGTGATGTGCCGGAAACGCTGAAAGGCAAGCAGGTCTACTCCTTGGACCTCGGTTCCATGGTTGCTGGTTCCCGCTACCGTGGCGATTTCGAGGAACGCCTGAAGAAGGTTTTGAAGGAGATCAAGACCCGCGGCGACATCGTGCTGTTCATCGATGAGATTCACACCATCGTGGGCGCAGGCTCCGCGGATGGCGCCTTGGGCGCTTCCGATATGTTGAAGCCGATGCTGGCCCGTGGCGAACTGCAGACCATCGGCGCGACCACCACCGACGAGTACCGCAAGTACATCGAGAAGGATGCCGCGCTGGAACGTCGTTTCCAGCCGATCCAGGTGCACGAGCCGACCATCGCCGAGACCATTGAGATTCTGAAGGGCTTGCGTGAGCGTTACGAGAACCACCATCATGTGACGATCACCGATGGCGCGCTGCAGGCCGCGGCGGAACTTTCCAGCCGCTACATTCAGGACCGCCACCTGCCCGACAAGGCCATCGATCTGATCGATGAGGCCGGCGCCCGACTGCGTATCCGCAGGCTCACCGCTCCGCCGGAGCTCAAGGAATTGGACGCCAAGGCTGCCAAGCTGGCCGAGGAGAAGGACCAGGCCATCAAGGACCAGGACTTTGAGAAGGCCGCCGAGCTGCGTGACAAGCAGGAGAAGATCGAGTCCGAGCGCAAGGAGAAGGAATCCGCTTGGCGTGAGGGCGAGTCCGATGTGAAGATGGTGGTGGATGAGGACGTCATCGCTGAGGTGATTTCCCAGACCACCGGCATTCCGGTGTTCAAGCTCACCCAGGCCGAGTCCAAGAAGCTCATGGGCATGGAGAGTGAACTGCACAAGCGCATCATCGGTCAGGATGAGGCTGTGTCCGCATTGAGCCGTTCCATCCGTCGCGCACGCGTCGGATTGAAGGATCCGAAGCGTCCGGCTGGTTCGTTCATCTTCGCTGGCCCGACCGGCGTTGGTAAGACCGAGCTGGCCAAGGCTCTCGCCGAATTCCTGTTCGACGATGAGGATGCGCTGATCCGCGTGGACATGTCGGAATTCTCCGAAAAGTACGCCGCGTCGCGCCTGTTCGGTGCGCCTCCGGGATACGTCGGCTACGAAGAAGGCGGCGAACTTACCGAAAAGGTGCGTCGCAAGCCGTTCTCCGTGGTGTTGTTCGACGAAATCGAAAAAGCCCATCCGGACATTTTCAACACGCTGTTGCAGGTGCTGGACGATGGCCATCTGACCGATGGCCAGGGACGCAAGGTGGACTTCAAGAACACCATCATCATCCTGACCACCAACCTCGGCACTCGTGGCATCGCCAAGGCCGCCAACACCGGTTTCAACCTGGGCACGAACACCGAATCGAGCTACCAGCGCATGAAGGAACAGGTCTCCGCCGAACTCAAGCAGCAGTTCCGTCCGGAGTTCCTGAACCGTCTGGATGACATCATCGTGTTCAAGCAGCTCACCGAACCGCAGGTGCGTCAGATCGTCGACTTGGATGTCAAGCAGCTCAACGACCGTCTGTTCGACCGTCACATGTCGCTCGAACTGACCGACGCGGCCAAGGATCTGCTCGCACAGAAGGGCTTCGACCCGCTGCTGGGCGCCCGTCCGCTGCGTCGCGTGATTCAGCGCGACATCGAGGACGCCATTTCGGAGAAGATCCTGATGGGCGACCTTGAAGATGGCCAGCGCGTGAGGGTGGACGCCGAAGGCGAAGGCATTCTGGGTGAGTTCACGTTCACCGGCGAGGCCTTCGAAGAGCCGAACCAGAAGGATAATCCGGCGGAGGCGACCGAAACGGCCGCTGAAACCGATGCCGCCACTGAACCGACGGCATCGACGGAACTGGCTGATTCCGCGCAGTCGCAGAACTGATTTCCAACGTTGCCGGGGTAAGAACCCCGGCAACGCGTATGCAAAAAGACCGGTGGGTTTCATGATGGAATGTCATGAAACCCACCGGTCTTTTTTACAGATGTCTATTCGTCCAGCTATTCGTTCAGCTGGACGGTTGTGGTTCCGCCCGCTTCCAAGCGGAACCACAACCGTATCGCTCTATGGGAGCGTCATTACTTGATGGCGTTCAGCCACTGTTCCTTGGTGGCCTTCTCCGCCTCAAGCTTGGCCTTCTTCTTCGGATCGGACTCAGCGGCGATCTGGGCGTTAAGTTCGGCGAGCTGTGCGTTGAGCTGCTCCTCGAAGGAGGACTTACGGGCGTCGGCTTCCGGATCGGACTGCTTCCAGGCGGCATCCTCAATAGCCTTGATTTGCTTGTCGACAGCATCAAGACGGCTTTCGATGCGGTGCATGTCATCGCGCGGAACGTAGCCGATCTGGTCCCATTCCTCCTGAATGGCGGCCAATGCCTGGCGAGCCTGCTTGGCGGCCTTCTCATCCTTGACCGGCACCAAAGCCTCAGCCTTGGTCAGCAGTTCTTCCTTCTTGGCGAGATTTTCCTTTTCGGACGAGCTAATCTGCTCGCGATCGGCCTGACGGGCGTTGAAGAACGTGTCCGCCGCAGCACGGAAACGTGCCCACAGCGCGTCATCATCACGACGGCCCGCACGACCGGCCTTCTTCCAACGATCCATCAGCTCGTTGAACTTGCGGGAGGTTTCCACCCAAGCGGTGGAATCCTTGATCTCCTCGGCTTCGGCGATGATGGCCTCCTTCGCGGCCTTGGCGTTGCTGCGCTCCTCATCGCGGCCCTGGGCCCACTTGCGGCGGGCGCTGTTGAACGTAGTGCGGGCGGAGGAGAAACGGGACCACAGGGCGTCGGCGTCGGCCTTGTCGAGACGGACGCTATTGTGCTGGTGATCCTGCCACTGCTGGAACAGCGAACGGAACTTGTCCGCGGTGGAACGCCAGTTGGTGTTGTCGCCCAGGGAATTGGCCAGAGCCTCGGCCTTCTCCACAATCGCGGTACGTTCGGCCAGCGCCTTGGCGACGGCGGCCTTGTGAGCCTCGCTCAGCTCGGCCTTCTTGGCCGCTCCGGCCTCCTTCAGTGCTTCGAACTGGGACTTGAGCGCCTCAATATCTCCGACGACGGCCGGCTGCTCGATTTCGGCGGAAAGCGTCTTGATGGACTCGTCGATCTCACGGTTCTTCACATTGCTGGACTTGAGCCTGTTGGCGAACAGGTCGAGCTTTGCCTTCAGATCGAGATAGCGACGGGCATACAGTGCCAGGGCCTCTTCCTTGGAAGCGTCCGGAAACTGTCCGACCTCGCGTTCTCCCTCGCCTTCCTTCACGAACACGGTGCCGTCATCGGCGACACGGCCGAACGCTTCGGTGGCCTTGATATCGGCTTCGGAGAATCCGGTGGAGGTTGCAGGACGCTGCGGAGCCTTCTTGGCGAAGGCCGCGGGGCTCGGCGCATGCGGCTTCATGGCCGCTGGGCTCGGGACGGCCGGTTTGCTGGCCTGGGTTGCGGGCGTCGCTGCCTGCTCGTTGGTTTCAGTGGTGTTCTCGGACGCGGTGACATTCTCGTCGGCCATGGCCAGCTCCTTACGTAAGCTTCATGTAGTGCAGAGGTGACGGTCCGTGACGTGCGCTTCCACACCTTGAAAAACGCGCGGCATTTTCCGTAACCTCATTTATTATAGAGAACCGTGGCTAAAGGTGCATCTATTTCAGGATTTCCAGAGTGGCTCCCCTCTGAACGTGTTGTGGAGCAGCGTGTCATCGACACGCTCCGTAATGTATTCGAGCTCAATGGCTTCATAGGCATTGAAACCCGTGCTGTTGAGCAGGGTTCCAGCCTGCTCAAGAAAGGCGAGACCAGCAAGGAGATTTACCTGCTGAGCCGTCTTCAGGAAGTCGGACACGAGTCCGACACTCCGATTGAGGATCGTCTTGGTCTGCACTTCGATCTGACCGTTCCGCTGAGCCGTTATGTCGTCGAACATTCCGGCGATCTGGCGTTCCCGTTCAAACGTTGGCAGATTCAGAAGGTCTGGCGTGGCGAACGCCCGCAGGAAGGACGTTTCCGCGAGTTCGTGCAGGCCGACATCGACGTGATCGGCAATGGCGATCTGCCCGACCATTACGAGGTCGAATTGCCGTTGGTCATGGTGTCCGCATTGGAACGTCTGCGCGAGTTCGGTCTGCCGAAGGCCACCGTGCATGCGAACAACCGCAAACTCTCCGAAGGCTTCTACCGTGGTTTGGGCCTTACGGATATCGAAGGCGTGCTGCGTGAGATCGACAAGCTCGACAAGATCGGCGCCGATGAGGTGGCCAAGCTGCTCGTCGAAGGCTGCGGCGCCGACGAAGCCCAGGCCCGTGCCTGCCTCGAACTGGCCGAGCTGACCGCCGCCGACGGCAAGGAACTGTCCGACAAGTTCGACGCATTGTGCGCCAAGCATGACATCGCGTCTGATTCCGACGCCTACGTGTTGGCACGCCAGGGACTCGACACGCTGGCGATGATCGTCGACGAGGCCGCGCGCATCCGTCCGGGCTCCGTGATCGCCGATCTGAAAATCGCCCGTGGTCTTGATTACTACACCGGTTCCGTGTATGAGACGTTCCTCGACGGCGCCGCCGCTTTGGGCTCCATCTGCTCCGGCGGCCGTTACGACAACCTCGCATCGCAGGGCAACAAGAAGTACCCGGGCGTGGGCCTGTCCATCGGCCTGTCCCGCCTGGTCTCCTACATGCTGCACACCGCGGGCGCGCACGCCAACCGTGTGTCTCCGGCATCCGTGCTCGTGGCGGTATGGAATGAAGCCGACCGCTCCGCGTCCAACCTGATCGCCAACCAGCTGCGCTCCCGTGGCATCGCGGCGGACGTGGCGCCGACCGCGGCCAAGCTCGGCAAGCAGATCAAATATGCAGACAAGCTCGGCATCCCGTACGTCTGGTTCCCGGCTGACGCTTCCGAAGAGGGCGCCCAGGACGAAGTCAAGAACATCATCACAGGAGACCAGCGGCCGGCTGACGCACAGTCGTGGGAGCCGGATACTGTGTATGCCCAGCAAACCGTTACCGTTGAAGCCTGAAATCGCAAGACTTCGCAACATACAAGAGGATAAGGAATAGGGGAAGCATGAGCCAGACGGCTTACAGAACACATCATGCAACCGAAGTGACCGAACAGCTCGTCGGTCAGAAGGTGACGCTCGCCGGTTGGGTCGATCGTCGCCGCGACCACGGTGGCGTGGCCTTCATCGATCTTCGTGACAACACCGGTCTGGTGCAGGTCGTCATCTATGACGAGGAGATGGCCCGTCCGCTGCGCTCCGAATTCGTGATCCAGGTCGTCGGCGAGGTTCGTCTGCGTCCGGACGGCAACGAGAACGAGCATCTGGCCACCGGCAAGATTGAAGTCGTGGCCGAAAGCATCGAAGTGCTGGCCAAGTCCGATGCTCTGCCGTTCCAGGTCTCCACCGCTCTTGAGAACGAGTCCGAGAACAAGCTGCCGGGCGAGGACGTGCGTTTGAAGTACCGTTACCTCGACCTGCGTCGTCCGTCCATGCAGCGCAATCTGAAGCTGCGCGCCCAGATGTCGAAGGCCGCCCGCCATGCGCTGGAGGAAATGGGCTTCGAGGAGATCGAAACCCCGACCATGATCAAGTCCACGCCGGAAGGCGCCCGTGACTTCGTCGTGCCGGCCCGTCTGGTGCCGGGTTCCTGGTACGCTCTGCCGCAGTCCCCGCAGTTGCTCAAGCAGCTGCTCATGGTCTCCGGCGTCGAGCGTTACTACCAGCTGGCCCGCTGCTATCGTGACGAGGACTTCCGCGCCGACCGCCAGCCGGAATTCACCCAGCTCGACATGGAGATGGCCTTCGTGGACCAGGAGGACGTGATGGCCATGGCCGAAAAGGTCATCGCCGCCATCTGGAAGTCCGCCGGCTACGACATCAAGCTGCCGATCCAGCGTATCACCTGGCAGGACGCCATGGACAAGTACGGTTCCGACAAGCCGGATCTGCGTTTCGGCAATCCGCTGATCGAACTGACCGATTACTTCAAGAACACGCCGTTCCGCGTGTTCCAGGCCCCATACGTCGGCGCGGTGCTCTTCAAGGGTGGCGCGGCCACGCCTCGCCGTCAGTTCGACGCATGGCAGGATTGGGCCAAGCAGCGTGGCGCCAAGGGCCTCGCCTATGTGGTGTTCGCCGAGAACGGCGAACTCAAGGGCCCCGTCGCCAAGAACCTGTCCGAAGAGGAACGCAACGGTCTGAAGGAAGCCGTCGGCGCCGAAGACGGCGACGCCGTGTTCTTCGCAGCCGGTCGCCGCACCTCCTCCCAGGAACTGCTGGGCGCCGTGCGTGTCGAGCTTGCCCGCCGCGCGGGCCTGCTCAAGCCCGACGATTTCGCCTTCACTTGGGTTGTGGACTTCCCGCTGTTCAAGCCGACCGATGACCCGGACGACGACGATGTGGCAGTCGGCCACTCCAAGTGGACCTCCATGCATCACCCGTTCACCATGCCGTCCAAGGATTGGATCGACAAGTTCGACAAGGATCCGGAACACGCCATGTCCGATTCCTACGACATCGTGTGCAACGGCAACGAAATGGGCGGCGGCTCCGTGCGTATCCACCGCGACGACATTCAGGACCGTGTGCTTGACGTGCTTGGCATCACGCCGGAAGAGGCCGCAGACAAGTTCGGCTTCCTGCTTGAGGCATTCAAGTACGGTGCTCCGCCTCACGCCGGCATCGCTCTCGGCTGGGATCGTACCGCCGCAATTCTGGCTGGCGCCGACTCCATCCGCGACGTCATCGCCTTCCCGAAGGCTGGCGGCGGCCGCGATCCGCTGACCGGCGCTCCGGCTCCGATCTCCGCTGAGCAGCGCGCCGAGACCGGTGTCGATTACGATCCGGATGAGGACGAGGACTGATACGGTTTCGCCCATAGATGAATGAAAAATGTCCGAACATCAATGATGCTCGGACATTTTTTATTATTCGCGTTGTCTATTTTCCGTCGCTGTCATTATAGTGGAGCGTGTTTGATTATCCGGCAACCAGAAAGGGTTGAAGCGCGGTATGAAATCGAAAACACAGGACAAGAAGCGACTGAACGCGGTCGGCATGCGCATATGCGCGCTGTTCGCCGTGCTCGCCGTGGTCTTTGCGGCATTCATGACGACCGTTCCGCATGCGCTCGCCTCCGAAACTGGCAATCCGGCCTCGGTCAAGGGCAAGACATATAAAATCGGCACCGACACCACGTTCGCACCGTTCGAATACCGTGAGAACGGCAAGATGACCGGCATCGACATGGAGCTAATCCGAGGCATCGCCAAGGAAGAGGGCTTTAAGGTCGAGATACAGTCGCTGGGATTCAACGCCGCGTTGCAGGCCCTAAGCTCCAACCAGGTGGACGTCGTCATAGCCGGCATGTCCATCACTGACGAGCGTAAAGCCTCCTATGATTTCTCGAATCCGTATTTCCAATCCGGCATCCAGATGGCCGTCGCGGCCAACAACGACGACGTCACCGGCTATAAGGACCTCAAAGGCCGGATGGTTGTGGCGAAAACCGGCTCGGAGGGCGAATCGTACGCCAAACAGCATGCCGACAAGTACGGTTACAAGGTGACTTCCGTCGACCAATCCTCAACCATGTACGAGATGGTCAAATCCGGCAATGCCGTCGCGGTGTTCGACGATTATCCGGTACTGGCATATGGCGTATCGCAGAACAACGGTCTGAAAATCGTGACTCCGAAGGTGCCGCACGGCGAATACGGCATGGCCGTGAACAAAGGCATGAACGCAGATTTGCTGGCCGCCATCAACGATGGATTGAACAAGATGATCGCTTCGGGAGAATACGAGCGAATCGTCGCACAATATCTTGGCAAGCAAGGCGCGAAAGAGCAGGCCAAATCGATTTCCGGCATGATCACCGACAATGGCGACGACAGCGCCGAACAACAGAAGGTCGGTTTCCTCGGACTGGTCAAACAGTCGATGCCGGCATTGCTGACGGGCTTGAGGAACACGCTGCTGATCACGCTGCTTTCCTTCGCGATCGCATTGGTGCTCGGCGTCGCGTTCGGCCTGATGAAGGTTTCGGAAAGCAAAATCGCCGCAGGATTGGCCAATGTGTACATCGCGGTGTTCCGCGGCACCCCGATCCTGGTGTGGGCGTTCTTCTTCTACTTCGGCGTGCCCCAGCTCATCGGACATAGCGTGAACATCTGGGTCGCCGGCGCATTGACCTTGTCGCTCAACTCCGGCGCGTACCTGGCGGAAATCGTGCGTGGCGCAGTCCAATCGGTCGATTCCGGACAGATGGAGGGCGCACGTTCGCTGGGACTCAACCACAGGCAGGCCATGCGCCGAGTGATTCTGCCGCAGGCCAGCAAAATCGCCATGCCTTCGATCATCAACCAGCTGGTCATCATGATCAAGGACTCCTCTCTGCTGCTCGCCATCGGCTTCGGTGAGCTGCTGTACCAGGCGCAGCAGCTGTACGCGGCGAACTTCCGCGTAACCGAAACGCTGCTGATCGTCGGCGTCATGTACTTCGTGGCCATCACCATCCTGACGTGGCTGGCCAACATCGTGGACAGGAAGGTGAACCGATGAACGAGAACGACGTGATCATCGACGTCAAGGATCTGCACAAAAGCTACGGGCAGACCGAGGTCATCAAAGGCGTCGACATGACCGTGCGCAAAGGCGAGGTGATCTGCATCATCGGACCGTCCGGCGCCGGCAAATCCACCATATTGCGTTGCCTGAACGGACTCGAACAGGCCACCGGCGGCAAGATCGTGGTCAACGGACACGATTTGACGGACAGCCATGTGAACATCGACCAGGTGCGCGAGCAGGTGGGCATGGTGTTCCAGCATTTCAACCTGTTCAACAACATGAGCGTGATCGACAACATCACCCTCGCACCGAAACTGGTGCATCATGAAACGGATGAGCAGGCCCGCGCGCACGCCATGGAACTGCTGAAAACCGTAGGATTGGCCGAAAAAGCCGACGCCATGCCGAAATCGCTGTCCGGCGGGCAGAAGCAGCGTGTGGCGATCGCGCGCTCGCTGGCGATGAATCCGAAGGTGATGCTGTTCGACGAGGCGACATCCGCGCTCGACCCGGAAATGGTGGGCGATGTGCTCGAAGTGATTCGCGACCTTGCCGCCAAAGGCATGACCATGGTGCTGGTGACCCATGAGATGGGCTTCGCACGCGAAGTGGCCACGAGGGTCATCTTCACCGATGCCGGCGTGATCGAGGAAGAGGGAACCCCTGACGAGATCTTCAACCATCCGAAGAGCGAACGATTGAAGACCTTCCTCTCCAAGGTGCTGTGACATTGCTCCGGCGGCGATCCGTTTGATGAATATGTTCGTCAAACGGTATGAAATGTCTCATATTCCGGACGAAATGATGTGAACGGGCAGTATAGGAAACATGAATTTCGCATTGCTTTCTTATACTGCCCTTTATGTCTGAAATGAAAGAAACCGAAGCGAAGCGTCCCATCATGCCGGACGCGGGAGCGGATAACAGGCCGCTCGTCGAACTGACCCATGTCGAGAAGCATTATGGCGATCTGCATGTGCTCAAGGACATCAACCTCACCGTACGCAAAGGCGAGGTGCTCGTCATCGTCGGACCGTCCGGCTCCGGCAAATCCACGATGTGCCGCACCATCAACCGTCTGGAAACCATCGATTCCGGCGATATCCGCATCGACGGCAAACCGCTGCCGCAGGAAGGCAAGGAACTCGCCAAACTGCGTGCGGAAGTGGGCATGGTGTTCCAATCGTTCAACCTGTTCGCCAACAAAACCATTTTGGAAAACGTGACATTGGCGCCGATCAAGGTGCGCCACATGGGCAAGAAGGAAGCCGAGGACCTGGCCATGGATTTGCTGGGCCGCGTCGGCGTGGCCTCGCAGGCCTCCAAAATGCCGTCGCAGCTGTCCGGCGGCCAGCAGCAGCGTGTCGCCATCGCCCGCGCCCTCGCCATGCAGCCGAAGGTCATGCTGTTCGACGAGCCAACGTCCGCTCTCGACCCGGAAATGGTCAACGAAGTGCTTGACGTCATGGTCGAACTCGCCCACGAAGGCATGACCATGCTGTGCGTGACCCACGAGATGGGTTTCGCGCGCAAGGTGGCCGACAAGGTCGTGTTCATGGCCGACGGACAGATTCTCGAACAGAGCACGCCGGACGACTTCTTCGAACATCCGAAGACCGATCGCGCCAAGGACTTCCTGTCGAAGATCCTCACCCACTGAAGTGACGGAACATAACGACAGAAGAAGGAACCTGATATGAAACCACTTTCGATCACGGCGAAACGCATGTTGCGCAGAGCCGTCGCGGCATTCTGCGCGTGCGCGTGCGTGTTCGCGGTATCCGCATGCGGCGCGGACGAAACCGGCAAGATCCGCATCGGCATCAAATTCGACCAGCCTGGCCTGGGCTTCAAGAAGAACGGCACCTACGTCGGCTTCGACGTGGACGTGGCCAAGTACGTGGCCAAGAAACTCGGCTATTCCGAAGACGAGATCGTATGGAAGGAATCGCCGTCCAAGCAGCGTGAGGCTATGCTGCAGAACGGCGATGTCGATTACATCGTCGCATCCTATTCCATCACCGACGAACGCAAGAAGGTCGTCGATTTCGCCGGCCCGTATTTCGTGGCCGGACAGGATCTGCTGGTACGCAAGGACGAAACCGGCATTGACGGACCTAAGGATCTGAACGGCAAGCGGCTGTGCTCCATGACCGGCACCACATCCGCCGTCAACGTCAAGGAGAAGTTCGCCAAGCAGACCCAGCTGATGGAACAGCCCGGCATGGCGGAATGCGCCACCGCGTTGCTTTCCGGCATTGTGGACGCCGCCACCACCGACGACATCATTCTCGCCGGCCTCGCATCCGCCTCACGTGGACGCCTGCGCGTGGTGGGCAAGCCGTTCACCCAGGAGTATTACGGCATCGGTGTCAAGAAGGGCAACACCGAGCTGAAGAACAAAATCAACAACGCCATCACCGATATGATTCAGGACGGTTCTTGGCAAAGGGCCATTTCCGACAACACCAGGGGAGTGGCCTACACGCCGAACGCCAAGTACAATCCGCCGGTGCCGAATGGAAAGGGGAATAAGTGATGGACGGATTCCTCGCGTTGTTCAGCCAATACAACATTTCCGGCGCGTTTCTGGTGAACATCGAGCTGACCCTGTGGTCGGCGTTGTTCTCCACGATTCTGGGCGTCATCCTCGTGATGATGCGCATTTCTCCGATCGCCTCGCTCCGTACCGTTTCCGGTGCCTACGTCGAACTGTTCAAGAACCTGCCGCTGACCATCATCATGGTGTTCATGGTGCTGGGTGCGTACGCGCAGCTGAAGTTCAGCTTCTCCGACACGTTCGCCACCAACTTCTTCTGGCTGGCTGTGACGGGCCTGAGCCTGTACACCGCGGCTTTCGTATGTGAATCGCTGCGCTCCGGTATCAACACCGTGCCGCTTGGTCAAGCCGAGGCCGCCCGCGCGTTGGGCCTGAACTTCATGCAGGCCGCCACTCAGATCATCCTGCCGCAGGCGTTCCGCGGTTCCGTGGCACCGTTGGGCAACACGCTGATCGCATTGCTGAAAAACTCCACCGTCGCGGCGGCGGCATCCGTGGCCACCGAAACCTCGACGATGATGAGCGAAATGATCGAATACCACGCCGACCAAATCGTACCGATCTTCCTGATCTTCGCCTTCGGCTATGTGGTTCTGATCATTCCGATCGGCATGCTGACCACGTATCTGTCCAACAAGCTCGCGGTGAGGAGGTGACGCGACATGGCAAGCAATGAAAGCGCGGTGCTGTTCGACCAGCCTGGTCCGAAGGGCCGCAAAACCATCCGTATCGTCAATTGGATCGCAGGCATCATCTTCGCGGTGGTGGTCGTGCTGATCCTCATGCGTCTGCACAATCCGCCGGACGGCGAGAACCAGCTGAGCTGGGAACTGTGGAAACCGGCGCTTGACGCCGAAGCATGGACCGACTTCTATCTGCCGGGACTGTGGGCCACGATCCGCGCGTCCGTACTGGCCGTGGTCGGAGCCGTGGTGTTCGGCCTGGTCTTTGGTGTGGGCCGACTGCTGCCGAGCCTGCTGATCCGTACCATTTCCGGCGCGATCGTGGAATTCGCACGAGCCGTCCCCGTTCTGCTGCTCATGATCTTCTTCTGGCGCTGGTTCGCCTTCGCAGGTCTGCCCAGCCCCGCGTATTGGGCGGTGGTGCTCGCGCTCGTGATCTACAACGGATCCGTGGTGGCCGAGCTGGTGCGTTCCGGCGTGGGCAACCTGCCGAACGGCCAGCGTGAGGCCTCGCTCGCCTTGGGATTGACCCGCACGCAGTCGCTGTTGCAGATCGAAGTGCCGCAGGCCATCTACGCCATGCTGCCGGCGGCCGTGACCCAGCTGGTCGTCGTGTTGAAGGACACCGCGCTCGGCTCGATCATCATGTACACTGACCTGCTGCAGGAATCACGTCGACTCGGCTCCATGTATTTCAACATCCTACAGACGCTGGTGGTGGCCGCGGTCGTCTATTTCATCGTCTGCTGGCTGCTAAGCAGGCTGGCCGAATGGCTGCCGTCGCGCATGCAGCAGCATACGGCTGCACCGGCCGAACCGGAACCGGTCGCGCCGATCGCCATCATGGATCCGTCGAACGTGAACCAGATCGCCGTGGCCAAGGAAGGCGTGCCGCTGGGTGGCGCGCAGCGTGTCTACCATGTGCACCATCGCGGCACCAACGCGTCCATCCACCAGTGGCGTCAGACCAGGTACGCCCAAGGCTTCGATGAGACGCATCCGGAAAGCCAGGTCAAATTCGACAAGAATGGGCATCCGATCAAGGACAATCCGTTCAAGACGAAGGGCGATGGCAAGGACAAGAACAAGTCCGAAGCCGACGAATAGCACCGGTATCGCATAACACGCGTAGGGGTCGTTTTTCCGCGAAATACGGGGAAGCGGCCCCTTTCGTGTCTACGATGGACTGCACGCATGTGGTCCGTACCAAGCAGGGAGGCTTGACATGGCGGATAAAACCAAGGATGCGAAAAAAGACGACGCCAGAATGTCGTCGATCGCGAAAACGCTGAACAAAGTGGAAGATCGGCTGGAAAAAAGCGAGAATTGCGATTCCGTCGCCGAAGGATTGGCGAACGCCGCCAAAGCGAGCGAACTACTGAGCTCGGTATGGACGTTGCCGCCGACCCAGCTATTGCGATTCCATCACGACACGAAGGTATCGGACATAGATGGCGATTCCACTCCTGGTTTTGACGGCAACAAGGATGATGCCGAACGATTCATATCCATCAGCTCGTCGGAGATCGCCCGTTACCAGCGGCTTATGTACGCCAATGGCGTGAAAGGCTCGCATCGGCGACTGCTGATCGTGCTGCAAGGCATGGACGCGTCAGGCAAAGGCGGCATCGTACGACATGTGTTCAGCCAAGGCGACCCGATGGGCATGCACTATCACGGGTTCGGCGCGCCGAAAGGCGAAGAACTGGACCATGACTATCTGTGGCGCATCAAACGCGAGCTGCCGAACAACGGATGGATCTCCATCTTCGACAGGTCCCATTACGAGGACATCGTCATGCCGCGCATCTACAAAACGCAGCCGGAAGAAATGTGGCAGGCACGGTACGACGAAATCAACCGATTCGAATCGCAATTGACGGCCGACGGATGCGCCATCATCAAAATCTTCCTCGTGGTCAGCAAAGACGAGCAGAAACGCCACTTCCTGAGCCGTCTCGATGATCCGACCAAATACTGGAAGTTCGATCCGAGCGACCTTGAGGCGCGCGCCCGCTGGGACGACTACATGGCCGCATGGCAGGATGTGTTCCTGCGCACCAGCACCGAGCAGGCGCCGTGGTATCTGGTGCCTGCCGACAACCGCTGGTATTCGAGGGCCGTCGTCTCCGAGCTGCTGCGCAACACGCTCAAGAACATGAACATGATCTGGCCGCCGCTCGAAGTCGACGCCGACGAAATGCGCCGTCAGTTGGACACGCTGTAGTCGAAGAAGACAACCTCGCCGCTGGATTGCGTGGCGTCCAGGTCGACGGTTCCGGTGATGGCCCAATCGTGGTCGCCATCGGAATCGTCGATGATCTGCCGCACCTTCCAGGCGTGCTCGCTGTTCTCCTTGCTTTCGTCGAGGATGAACAGTTCGCCGCTGCGTGCCTTCGCGTCGATGTTGACGTATTCGTGCTCGTCGTAGTAATCGTCGAGCGTGTCCTCCCACTCGTGCACGCCGTAGCCCCAGTCCTTATCGAGCGCGCCGAGCTCGTCCGGCTTGTCGAGGTCCATGAGCTGCACACGGCGGAACATGGCATTGCGCACCAATACGGTGAGTCCACGGCGATCCTCCACCACGGCCTGTTTTGCGCCGGGCGCGGCAAGATTGGCGGCCGCTTCGGACGCGTCGGTATCGGTTCCGGCATGCTCCCATTCGTCCACCAGCGAGGAGTCGATGGAACGGACCACCACGCGCAGCCAGGAGATGATGTCGTCAAGCTGCTCGTCGCGCTTTTCCTGCGGAACGGTACGCGCCAACGCACGGTAGGTGTCGGACAGGTACCGCAGCAGCGTGCCTTCGGAACGGGCGATGTTGTAGCGGGCGATGTAGCCGGTGAAATCGGAAGCGGTCTCCACCATGTCGCGCACCACGGATTTCGGGCTCAGCCAATAGTCGTTCGCCCACGGAACATCATGGCGGTATTCATCGAACGCGGCCTGCAGCATATCCTCCAACGGCTTCGGATAGGTGATCTCCTGAAGCCTGTCCATACGCTCGTCATAGTCGAGGCCATCCTCTTTCATGCGGATCATCGCCTCGTCGCGCGCCTGACGTTCCTGCGCGCGCAGCACCTGCTTCGGGTCCTCCAACGTGGCCTCAACCATGGATATCACATCCAACGCATACGTGTCCGACTCCGGGTCGAGCAGTTCCAACGCGGCCAGCAGGAACGGGCTTAGCGGCTGGTCGAGGGCGAAATCGTCCGGCATGTCCACGGTCATGAAATAATCCTTGCCGCCATCGTCACGGTCTTCGGTCTCGATGACGTTCGTGTCGAACAAGGTCTGGAAGATCTCGTCCGCGCGGGCGTGCAGGCGCTCCTTCTGCTCCGGAGTCTGCGCCGAATCGTCGATAAGCCGGTCGATGCGGTAGCGGGCGTCGCCGCCCTGCTCCACCTCGTTCAACACCATGGAATGGGTGATCTTCATATGCGGCACCAGTGTTTCCGGAGCCGCGTCGATAAGCTTGTCGAACGTGTTCTCGTTCCACGTTACGAAACCTTCAGGAGCCTTCTTGCGCTTGATCTTCTTCAGTTTCTTCGGATCGTTGCCTGCCTTGGCCAGAGCCTTGGCGTTCTCGATTTCGAATTCGGGGGCTTCGGCTATGACCAGACCCTCCGTGTCGAAGCCCATGCGTCCGGCGCGTCCTGCGATCTGATGGAACTCGCGGGCGCGCAGCTTGCGCATCTTCGTGCCGTCGAACTTGGTCAACGCGGTCAATACCACGGAATGAATCGGCACATTGATACCGACACCAAGCGTGTCGGTGCCGCAGATCACTGGCAGCAGTCCCTGCTGGGCGAGCTGCTCCACCAGACGACGATAGCGGGGGAGCATGCCGGCATGGTGGATGCCGATGCCGGTACGCAACAGACGCTGCAGGATCTTGCCGAACGCGGTGGTGAACTTCGTGCCCTTGATGGCTTCCGCGATCGCGGCGCGCTGCTCCTTGCTGGACACGCCCGTGCTGGCCAGCGCGTTGGCGGTCTCCAACGCGGCATCCTGAGAGAAATGCACCACGTAAATCGGCGTCTCGCCCTTGCCGAACGCCAATTCCACCGTCTTCTCCAACGGGTCGAGTGTGTATTCGTACGTCAACGGTACGGGACGTGGCGCATCGGCGATGATATCCACGTCGGTGTCCGTCATGTCCTCAAGCTTGTCGGCGATTGCGTCGACATTGCCCAGCGTCGCGCTCATCAATAGGAACTGCGTATCCGGCAGCGTAAGCAGCGGCACCTGCCAAGCCCAGCCGCGCTCGGGATCGCCGTAATAGTGGAACTCGTCCATCGCCACGCAGCCGACATCGGCGTGGCGGCCCTCGCGCAACGCCTGATTGGCGAGGATCTCCGCGGTGCAGCAGATGATCGGCGCATCCGCGTTGATATGCGTGTCGCCGGTGATCATGCCGACGTTCTCGCGGCCGAAAACTTCAACCAAGTCGAAGAACTTCTCAGACACCAGAGCCTTGATCGGAGCCGTGTAATAGGAACGGCGGCCCGTGCACAACGCGGCGAAATGCATGCCGAGTGCCACCAGCGACTTGCCCGAACCGGTCGGAGTGTTCAAAATGACATGGTCGCCGGCCAGCAGATCCATGATGGCCTCCTCCTGATGTGGCCACGGTTCCACGCCTTTGACGTCCTCCACCCAGGTGAAGAAACGCTCATAGATCTCATCCGTGTCGATGTTGCGCTCGCCCTCGTCCCAATTCGGCGCCAACGCGCCCAGCGAGCCATAATTCGTATCGTCTGCCATGCTTGCCAGTCTACCGGTTGGGGCGAACGCATGCATCGAACGTGTGTTCGAATTGTTGGGTGTGTTGCGGTACAGTGGAAAGCATGACTGACGATTTGTTTGCCGCGATGGACGCGCCGGATGATGTGACGCGCCCGCTTGCCGTACGCATGCGCCCAGCGAGCATCGACGATGTGGTGGGGCAATCACGGGTATTGGGGGAGGGGTCGCCATTGCGCAGACTCGCCAACCCCGCTTCGAAAGGCTCGCTCACCGCACCGAGCTCCATCATCCTGTTCGGACCTCCCGGAGTCGGCAAAACCACCCTCGCCTATATCGTCGCCAAACAGTCCGGCCGTGTCTTCGAGGAACTGTCCGCGGTCACCTCCGGCGTCAAGGACGTGCGTGACGTGCTCAAACGCGCGCACGAACGTCTCGTCTCCGAAGGCAAGGAAACGGTGTTGTTCATCGACGAGGTGCACCGCTTCTCCAAATCGCAGCAGGATGCGTTGCTGCCCAGTGTGGAAAACCGCGACGTCACCTTCATCGCGGCCACCACGGAAAACCCAAGCTTCTCCGTCATCAAGCCGCTGCTCAGCCGATCCGTGGTCGTCAAACTCGAATCGCTGGAACCGGACGATCTGAAAACGCTGATCAATCGCGCCATCGCAAGCGAACACGGCCTTGACAACGAAATCAGAATCACCGACGAGGCTGTGGATGAGATCATCCGCATGGCCGGCGGCGACGCACGTAAGACACTGACCATCCTCGAAGCCGCGGCCGGCGCGCTCACTGGTGACAAAGAACGCAAAAAAGGCGCGAAACGGCCCATCATCACGCCTGATGTGGTGTCGAAGGTCATGGACGTGGCCACCGTGCGTTACGACAAGGACGGAGACGACCACTACGACGTCATCTCGGCGTTCATCAAATCCATGCGAGGCTCCGATCCGGACGCCACCATGCATTATCTGGCCCGCATGCTGCGCGCGGGGGAAGACCCGCGCTTCATCGCACGACGCATCATGATCGCCGCATCCGAGGAAGTCGGCATGGCCGCCCCGCAGGTCCTGCAAGTCACCGTAGCCGCGGCGCAGGCAGTGGCCATGATCGGCATGCCCGAAGCGCGCATCATTCTTGCCGAAGCGGCGCTCGCCGTCGCCACCGCGCCCAAATCCAACGCCAGCTACAACGCCATCAACGCGGCGCTCGCCGACGTGGACGCGGGGCTTATCGGCCAAGTGCCGCTGCATCTGCGCAATGCGCCGACCGCGCTGATGAAAAGCTGGGGCAACCACGAAGGCTACCGGTACGCGCACGATTGGCCGGGCGCGGTGGCGCCGCAGCAGTACATGCCTGACGAATTGCAGGGGCGCGAGTATTACCATCCGAACGACCGCGGTTACGAGCATGAGGTCAAGCCGAGATTGGAGCGGATTCGGAAGATTCTGCACGAAGAGGACGATAACGGTGACGGCCGTTCCGGCCAGCGCAATGCCTGATGTTCGTTTCCTGCAGGCATTGGGTCAGGGGTTCCGCTAAAATTCTTCGCTGGGGTTGACGCCTGCTTGCTTTGCAAGGCCCATGCGTCAATCGCGGCGTCGCACATGGCCGCAGGAAAAAGTGCGCGGAAAGTGATTATGAAAGAACGGAATACAACGCTCGAAACCACCGACCATAACAATCGGAACAATAGCGAAAACATCAAGGAAACGCCGGACGAACGCATTCCCGGCAAACTCATCGGCGCCATCGTGGCGGTCGGCTCGCTCGCCTTCATCGGCATCCTCACCGAAACCGTGATGACGGTGCTGTTCCCACAGCTCATGCGGGAATTCAACGTGAACACTGCTACTGTGCAGTGGATCACCACCATCTACCTGCTGACGGTCGCAGCCACCATGCCGCTGTCGTCGTATCTTAACCGCAAATTCAAGCATCGCGTCCTGTTCCTCGCCGCGGTGGCGCTTGCGGTGCTTGGCTCGCTGACCATGATCTTCGGCCATGCGTTCCCGGTGATTCTAGTAGCCCGCATCATCCAGGGCATCGGCTCCGGCGTGGCCACACCGCTGATGATGAACATCATTCTCGAACAGTCCCCACGCAGCAAGGTCGGACGACTGATGGGCGTCGGTTCGCTCGTCATCACCGTGGCGCCCGCCATCGGCCCGACCGTGGGTGGCGCGGTGTCGAGCATTCTGCCATGGCGTGCGATTTTCGTCATTGTCATTCCCGTGATTCTGCTGATTTCGCTGCCTGTCGGCCTCAAATGCATCGAACAGCACCGTCCGACGGAAGAGGCGCATCTGAATCCGCTGCAGTTCGCGGCGATTGTGCTGGCGTTGTGCGGTCTAGTGATGTTCCTGAACCAGGCGGGCGTGGCTGTTGCCGCCGCCGTTTCGGGTGGTGTGGCTACAGCGCCGGCGATTTTCGCAGTGATCAGCCTGATCGTCGGCTTGGGATCGCTTTTCTTCTTCGGATGGTCGTCCCGTCGTTCCTTCTCGCCGCTGATTCGCTTGGGATGGCTGCGTGATCCGATGGTGCTGCTGCATCTGATCGCCTACATGCTGCTGCCAATCGTCGGCATCGGCTTCGGCTATGTGATCACCAATCTTGCCCAGCTTTCCCTGGGAACGAACGCGTTCCTGGCAGGCGCGCTGGTGCTGCCGGGCGCGTTGATCGGCGCTTTCTTCGCACCGATCGGCGGCACGCTGTACGACCGTTTCGGCCCTGTCCGCCCGATTCTGGGCGCGTTCTTCCTGGCGATCTGCGGCCCGATCCTGCTGCTGGTCTTCTCCATGCGGCTGACGCCGGCCACGCTTGCCGGTTTCTACTTCATCTTCGGACTTGGCTATGCGCTTGGCTTCTCCAACATCATGACCAATGCGTTGCGCAGCATTGCGCCGCAATTCATGCCGGATGGCAACGCCGTGTTCAACACCTGCCTGCAGTTCGGTGGCGCAGCCGGAACCGCGCTGTTCTCCACGGTGCTGTCCGTGGCCCAGGCCGGCGCTGGCAAGGAAGGAACCGAGGCATTCAGCCATGCCACGGCGGTTGGCGGCAGTTGGACGTTCACCGTCATGATCGTGATTGTCGCCGTTGCAATCTGCTGCCTGATTACCGCCTTCCGCATCGGCGCGAAACGCGAATAACCGTGTTTTCGCCGTCGACTTCTCCACTGTGGGCGCAATTTTGTTCCCCGTCGCTTCGAAGCGGTAGGCTGTGAAACTATAGAGAACACTGGAAAAGGAGACAAGGTGAGCAACCTTAGTGCACCCCTGCCCGTCATGGCTGGCGAAGACATGCCGGCAGGACCCACCGATCCGATTTTCAACCGCCTGCTCAAGGACCGCATCATCTGGATGGGTGAGGAAGTCAAGGACGAGATGGCCAACCGCATTTGCGCGCAGATGTTGATGCTGGCCGCCGAGGATCCGAAAAAGGATATCTGGCTGTACATCAATTCCCCGGGCGGCTCCATCACCGCGGGCATGGCCATCTACGATACCATGCAGCTCATCGAGCCGGACGTGGCCACCGTGGGCTTGGGCATGTGCGCATCCATGGGCCAGTTCCTGCTGAGCTCCGGTACCAAGGGCAAGCGCTTCCTGACCTCGCATGCGCGTGTGCTGATGCACCAGCCGTCCGGCGGCATCGGCGGCACCGCCACTGACGTGCGCATCAACGCCGAGCTGATCATGGACATGAAAAAGACCATGAGCGAGTTGACCGCCGAGCAGACTGGGCACACCGTCGAGGAAATCTACCGCGACAACGAGTACGACCACTGGTTCACCGCCCAAGAAGCGTTGGAGTACGGCTTTGTGGACAAGCTCGTTTCCACCCACGACACGATGAGCGCCACCAAGGGAGAGTGACCATGGCAAGCGAAGAAGCACAGTTTGTAGCCCGCGCCGAACGTCTGGCCGGACCGACCGGTGTGGTCGGCTTCCAGAGGGCTGCGGCGCGTGAGGCCGCGTTCGCACCGCAGAACCGTTACGTTCTGCCGCAGTTCGAGGAAAAGACCCCGTACGGATACAAGAGGCAGGATCCGTACACCCGCCTGTTCGAGGATCGCATCATCTTCATGGGCGTGCAGGTGGACGACACCTCCGCCGATGACATCATGGCCCAGCTGCTGGTTTTGGAAAGCCAGGATCCGAACCGTGACGTGATGATGTACATCAATTCGCCGGGCGGTTCCATGACGGCCATGACCGCCATCTACGACACCATGCAGTACATCAAGCCGGACGTGCAGACCGTATGCCTCGGCCAGGCCGCCTCGGCCGCGGCCATCCTGCTGGCCGCCGGCGCCAAAGGCAAACGTCTGATGCTGCCGAACGCCCGCGTGCTCATCCACCAGCCGGCCATCGACCAGGGCTTCGGCAAGGCCACGGAGATTGAAATCCAGGCCAAGGAGATGCTGCGTATGCGTGAATGGCTGGAGAACACGCTGGCCAAGCATACCGGTCGTGACATCGAGAAGATCCGCAAGGACATCGAAGTGGACACGTTCCTGACGGCCCAGGAGGCCAAGGAATACGGCATCGTTGACGAGGTGCTGGAACATCGCAGCTGAGCCTGCGGTGGAATGATATCTTCACAAATGCAATACCCCTGCCGGGTCGCGGCAGGGGTATTGTGTTTTCTAAACGGCAGATATGTGAAACGAAGAGGTTGCGAATGGGACGCGTGGTCAGCTACAACGATGCGGTGCCGAGATGCACGTTCTGCGGCAAGTCCGAGAGCCAGGTGCGCAAACTGGTCACCGGTTCGGGCGCGGCCATCTGCGACGAATGCATCGAATTGTGCGTGGACATCATTTCCGAGGAACGGGACAAGGACGCCCAGCTCAATATCCTGCAACTGCCCAAGCCGGCACAGATCAGCGCCTACCTCGACAATCACGTCATAGGCCAGGAGTCCGCCAAAAAGACACTTTCAGTGGCGGTGTACAACCATTACAAGCGCGTCAACATGGAAATGCGCGAGTCGTCGCGAATCGGCAAGGAACGGATGCATGGACATGACGATTCGTTCGAGGGCGTGCAAGTGGCGAAATCGAACATCCTGCTACTCGGGCCGACCGGCGTGGGCAAAACATATCTCGCGCAGACGCTGGCCCATGTGATGAACGTGCCGTTCGTCATAGCGGACGCCACCACGCTCACCGAGGCAGGATATGTGGGCGATGACGTCGAAACCGTGCTGCAGCGCCTCATCCAGGCTGCTGACGGGGATGTGGCGCGTGCGCAGCAGGGCATCGTATATATCGACGAAATCGACAAGATCGCCCGTAAAAGCGGCGAAAACACCTCCATCACGCGTGACGTGTCCGGCGAGGGCGTGCAGCAGGCGCTGCTCAAGATCCTTGAAGGCACCGTCGCCTCCGTGCCGGTGGAAGGGACCCGCAAGCATCGTGAAATGGAAACCGTGCAGATCGACACCCGCGACATACTGTTCATCTGCGGTGGCGCGTTCGTGGGACTCGCCGACATCGTGGCGCAACGGTTGGGCGCCAGGGAAAGCGGTTTCGGTGCGGCCTGGCATGACCATGAGGTTCCCAAGCGTGAGCTGCTTGCGCAGGTCTCCGCCGATGATCTGGCCGATTTCGGATTATTGCCGGAGTTCATCGGACGTCTGCCGGTAGTCAGCGTGCTTGAGGAACTTACCGAAGACGATTTGGCCCGAATCCTCGTCGAACCGGAAAACGCGCTGGTCAAGCAGTACCAGAAGCTATTCGCCGTCGATGGGGTGACATTGACCTTTACCGAAGGGGCGATACGGCAGATTGCGGCGACGTCGATTCGGCGGGGTACGGGCGCACGTGGATTGCGTTCGATTATTGAGAAGACGCTGGAGGACACCATGTTCCGTCTTCCCAGCATGGAAGGCGTCGAAGAGGTGGTCGTAGACGAAGCCGCAGTCACCGGATCGGGCACTCCGAAACTATTCAAGGTGTCGACGCAGAAAATTCCTCGTCTACGTGAGGCGTAAGGCCGAAAACTCCTGCGACACGCCGAGATTTTGCCTGGAGTTCATTTGGGTGTATCTTATTCGAGTTGCCGAAAACAAGACAACGTTGCGCGAGTAGCCCAGCGGATTAGAGCAGCTGACTACGGATCAGCAGGTCGCAGGTTCGAATCCTGTCTCGCGCACCAGCCACCAGTCATCAGGTGGCGCAAAGAAATAAGATGACGTTGCGCGAGTAGCCCAGCGGATTAGAGCAGCTGACTACGGATCAGCAGGTCGCAGGTTCGAATCCTGTCTCGCGCACATGAACCTCCTTCGCGAATGCGGAGGAGGCTTTCTTTATTTTCCATGGATTTTTGTGAAGCCTGCAATTGATTGCGCGCACAGCGGAGCGCAATATGCGGCATGGACGAACGCCAAGACCCTCCGATACACTTGATACTACGTTTTACGGATACTGCGGTCGAACGGGGACCGCAAGACAAGGAGCATGATGGCCACATCGAAGAGGGGAACCTGGGCAACAATCCGACGCATAGCCGCGTCCGACCGCATATCCGGTCTGATTATGCTCGGTTTCGCTCTTGCCGGCCTATTGCTCGCCAATCTGCCGTTCACCGCGCATGCGTTCGAACAGCTTGAGAACTTCCATATAGCCATTCCACACACCAATATCGACATGGGATTGGGCCATTGGGTGCAGGATGGCCTGCTGACGGTGTTCTTCCTGACCGTAGGCCTGGAATTGAAGCAGGAACTCACCACGGGATCACTGTCCAATCCCAAAGCCGCGGCCGTGCCGATGCTGTGCGCGGTTGGCGGTATGCTTGCGCCGCCGGTACTGTTCATCGGCGTGATCTCATTGTTCGCGGCGGCAGGATCAGGGCAACTCGTCATCGCTTCAGGAACGTCGTTCTCCTTCGCACAGATGTCCAATGGCTGGGCGGTGCCCACAGCCACGGATATCGCGTTCTCATTGGCCGTATTGGCCCTGTTCGCCAAAGCGTTGCCGGGATCCATCCGCGCTTTTCTGATGACATTGGCCACAGTGGACGACCTGCTGGCCATCATCCTGATCGCGGTGTTCTTCTCATCGGTGAACGCATGGTACTGGTTCCTTGGCATAGCCGTATGCGCGGTCGTCTGGTACTTCCTTGTCCGCATGCGCAAGGTACCCTGGCTGGCCGTGGCCATCGTGGGCGTGCTGGCATGGGTCATGATGTTCGAAGCCGGCGTGCACCCCACTTTGGCCGGCGTGCTCGTGGGACTGCTCACGCCGGCCCATGAGCGTTTCGGTGAGAAGACGCCGCGTGCGGAACGTTACGCCGACAAGCTGCAGCCGTTCTCCGCACTGCTGGCGTTGCCGATCTTCGCACTGTTCGCCACTGGTGTGCACTTCGAGTCGTTGACCTTGGCGCTGTTCGTCTCGCCGGTGGTCGTTGCCGTGATGGTGGCGCTCGTGGTCGGCAAACCTCTGGGCATCATGACCACCGCATGGCTGTCCACGCACGTGGGCGGTCTGAAGATGGCCAAGGGGCTGCGCGTGCGCGACATGTTCCCCGCCGCCTGCGCCTGCGGCATTGGTTTCACGGTGTCGTTTCTCATCGCGTCGCTGGCATATCAGGATGCCGAACTATCGGCTGAAGCCCGTTTCGGCGTCCTGGTGGGGTCCATGGTCGCAGCCGTGATCTCAGGTATTCTGCTGAGCCGTCAATCCAAACGATTCGAACTGGAGGACGGTACGAAGCATAAGCACCATACCGGCGACGAAGACGCCATGAACGAAGTTGAGACGGTGCTGGAAGACGGTACCGTGGTGGTCAGCCAGATAATCGGCACCCACCAGGAACAGTAAAAGGGATCTCCATATGTTGAAAGGGCCACGCATCCCCATGCATGGCCCTTTCAACATATGCGTGCCATTGCGGCACGGCTGATTAATCTGATTGGTCTATTTCTTGACGGCAACCAGCAGACCAGTGCCGGTCGGCGTCAACGCAGTGACGAACCGTTCATCCGACTCCACCGTTTCCAGCAATTCGCGCATCGCGATGGATTTGGCATCACGATTGGCGGGATTCAGCACGCCGCCGGCCGATGTGGCCGAATCAAAGGCAAGTACATCGGTGAAGACAATCGCGGCATGCGGTTTCAGCAGGCGTGGAGCCTGCGCGAAAGCCGCCGCATAATTCTCCGGATCGCCGGCCACGACGATCAAATCGTAATTCTCGGCGTTCAGACGGGGCAGAAACACACCTGCGGACGCGTTCACGGCACGCAATGTGGTTTCGGTGTCATCGGACAGACGATTGAACAGTTTGCGAATCAGCGCGATGCCCTGCGTGGACGAATCGACGGCCGTAAGCTGGCCTGCATTGTCAAGACCGTTGATCAGCTGCATCGTCTCCACCACGGAACCGGTGCCGATGGCGATCACCGACGAGGCGTCCAACATTCGCACCAGCATGCGCAGCAATTCGGCCTGCGCCGCGGATCCTTGGGGAATGCCGGCTTCCTCGGCCGCGGTCCTGATCGCATTGAGTTCGGCAGACTGGCGTGAGAACGCATGATCCTCGACGTACTCCCACGATTTCGCGAGATTGGTATATGACGTCCTATCCATTTCAGCGCTCCTTGATTTGGGCGATCAGCTGCCAGATCTCCTCACCGACATCGATGCCACGCGGGCATTCACGCGTGCAGGCGCGCACCGACTGACACGCGGCGATGCCATCGGCGGAATCGATGGCATCCATACGTGCATCCGTCTGGCCGTCGCGTGAATCATTGATGAAACGGGAGGCGGCGATAAGAGCCGCAGGGCCGATGAACGCCTCGCCGCCTGCATATACCGGACAGCTTCCCTCACAGGTGCCGCAGGCTATGCAGTTGCTCAGCAGCTCATACTTGGCGAGCTGCTGGGGATTCTGCAGATATTCGAATGCGTTGATCTTGCCGTCCGCGGTGGTGGCGAGTTCGCCACTGGCCTGCAGATACGGCTTGAGTTTCCTGATTTGGTCAAGCATCTGGTCGATATCGGCGATCAGATCACGCTGCACGGGGAAACCGGGCAGCGGTGCGAGCTCGATGACACCCAAATCGTCGGCATCCTGCGTTTGCGCGGGTTGAACGTCTTCGCCCGTATGACGGAAGCCGTCCTCATCCACCTGTGCGTCGGACGGCTGCTTTGCCCAAGCCTTCACCGTGGCGGTGCACAGAAGCGTAGGCGTGCCGTTGATGGACACGGCATCGGAACCGCACATGCCATGACCGCACGAATAACGGAAGGCAAGCGTCGGATCGATGGTGCGCTTGACTTTGAGCAGGCAGTCAAGCACGGTGTCCTCCGGACGCGCCGGCACCACGTAATCCTGCACCCACTGCTTGCCTCGCGGACGCCTGCGCGCGGATCCGGAATCGCCGAAGGGAGAGCTCTTCCTAGCGAACGGCGAGCCGCCTCGTTCACGGCCGCGTTCGGGACGCGGCGTGAACCTGTTCACCCGCAACGTCACCGTTTCCATGCCGTTCTCCATGCCGCTCATATACCTGCCTTTCGATAAAAAACCGTCAACCAGTCTGCCATACGCCGTGCCCAGGGTGTCAGTATTCACGGGCCTTTGGCGGCATGTCCACGATGTGCACCGGCTGCCAGGAGACCTGGCAGGAAACATCCGTCATGGAATGGGCCAGGAAATGCTCGTCGTCACGCTCCGGGAAATCAAGACGCTTCAACGATCCACGGGATTCGTGACGCGCATCGGAGGCGGCGAGCACGGCCTTGCCGAGCTCCAACAGATGGCGCACCTCCCAGATGGCGGTGATTTCCTGATTGAACGTGGGGGAGTCGGAATGCGCATGCAGCGCCTCGGCACGCGGCGTGAGCGTATCGTCCAGCGTAGCCAACGCCTGTTCGATGCTGTTCCGGTCGCAACGCACCGCGACCGCCTGCTCCATGACGGATCCCAAATCGGCCATCAGCTGGTACGGATTGTCCGACGACGCATCGTCGTCATCGGACGGCCGCGTCAACAGTTCCTTGACCTGCGCGGAACGCTTGTCGGCAGCCTGCGACACCGCGTCGATAGATGCTTCGTCGGCAGGCTCGGCCATCGGATCGTTCACTGGATTATCGACGACACGTTCAGCCATCGCCTTGCCCGAACGGGTGCCGAAGAGGCAGGCGTCCAACAGCGAGTTGCCGCCCAGACGATTCGCGCCATGCACCGACACGCAGGAGCATTCGCCAGCGGCGAACAGACCGTCCACGACGGCGCGTTCGCCATCGACCCAACGGTAGACTTCGCCGTCGGTGGTGATGGGGATGCCGCCCATGGTGTAATGCGCGGTGGGTTTGACCGGCACATAGTCGCGGGTCGGATCGAGATCGGCATACTGTTCGATGGTCTCCACCACCTGCGGCAGCACCTCATGCATATGATCCGCATCGATGCCGGTCATATCCAGCCAGACACAATCCTTCGGCCCATCCGGATTCTTCGGATCGGCGATTCCTCGTCCGGCGTCGATTTCAGCCATGATGGAACGGCTCACCACATCACGCGCGGCAAGGTCGGCATGCCCCGGCGCGTAATGTTCCATGAATGCCTCGCCATCGGAGTTGCGCAGCATGCCGCCTTCCGCACGTGCCGCCTCAGACAGCAGAATGCCGGTATGGGCGAGACCGGTCGGATGGAACTGCACGAACTCGCTATCCTCAAGCTGAAGGCCGGCGGACAATGTCAACGCCATGCCGTCACCGGTCAGATCCCACGAATTCGACGTGGTATGGAACAGACGGCCGGCACCGCCAGTGGCCATCAGCACATTGCGTGCGTGGATGGCATGCGTCTCGCCCTTGTGCGTGTCGAACGCCACCACGCCCTCGACCTTGCCGTGGTCTTCGGAAACCACCAGATCGGTCACATACCATTCCTCGGCGAACTCAACGCCCTCGGCCACGCACTGCTGCCATAGCGAGAACAGAATCTGATGCCCGATGCGGTCGGCCGCATAAGCGGCGCGGCGGACCGGTTCCTTGCCGAAATCCTTGGTATGGCCTCCGAAACGGCGCTGCGCGATATGGCCGTCATCGGTACGCGAGAACGCGACGCCGGCATGCTCCAGCGCGATCACAGTGGCAGGAGCCTGTTCGGCAAGCAGCTTCGCCGCATCCTGGTCGACAAGCCAGTCGCCGCCTTTGACTGTGTCATAGTAATGCCAATGCCAATCGTCTTTCTCCACGTTGCCAAGGCTGGCCGCAATGCCGCCTTCCGCGGAGCCGGTGTGCGAACGCAGCGGCTGCAGTTTGGATATCACCAGGACGTTCGGTTCGATGCCGTCCGTCCGCATCTGGCGCATCCGCTCGCTACGGAGCATTCCCAACGCTGCGGACAGGCCGGCCGCGCCTGCGCCGACGATCACTGCATCATACATATCTTCAACATGCTTCGGACTCATACCACCGATTCTCGCACAAGGTGTGACCTCGCACGTTCGACGCGGCTGAGGTGGAGGTGCCGGGCCTGCTATCGCTGCTCGGCGATGATCCATCCGGACCGCATGCTGATGCGGCCTTCAAGCTCCAAGGAGCCCAGTTCGCGCATGATTCGCGAGACGGGATATTCTCCCGGATGCGTCTTGTCCATTAGATCGAGCAGATCGTCGGCGGAGACGTGGCCGTTTGCTTCGGCGCAAGTTTTAATGGCGGCGAGTATGGCATCGTCGGATTCGTCTGTCGATTCCTGCGGATGTTCGGTGTCATCCGGCAGGTCGACATGTTGCGGGCGATGCGCGCTATGGCATAGTTCGTCGATCTCCGCCAGTGAGCAGATGATGGTGGCTCTGCCGTCTTGGATAAGGCGATTGCAGCCGGTGTTATGCGGCATGGTGATGTCTCCCGGCACGGCGAACAGATTGCGGTTGAGTTCGTTCGCCCAGCCTGCGGTGTTGAGCGCGCCGGAACGCGCACGTGCCTGCGCCACGATCAGAGTGGATGACAATGCCGCGATCAGACGGTTGCGCAGCAGGAACCGTCTTGCCTCCGGCACGGTTCCGGGGCACAGTTCGGAAATCAAAGCGCCCGAATGGCTTTCGATCTGCTCGAACAGGTTCTGGTTGCTTTTCGGACCGATATGGTTCAGTCCGCCAGCGAATACGGCGACGGTGCGTCCTGCCAGCGCGGCGCTCATTTCGTCCATGGCTTTGACCGCGCCCCAATGCGCCGCGGCGTCGGTGCCCAGCGCGCCGCCGGATACCACCAGATGTCCGGCACGCGCCATCCGAAGGGCCAATTCGTGGGCGCTTTGCCTACCGTAGTCGCTTACGCCCCGTGAGCCGACGATACCCACCGGCTCGGGGCATGACACCAGCGCCTTCGGATCGCCTTTGCCCCATAGGCAGAGCGGGGAGGCCCAGTCGGTGCGCAGTGAAAGGTCGTTCAGTTGGCTGGGCCAACAGGGGTGATGCGGGGCGATGATCCACTGCGTGCCGTCTGCTGTGAACCAGTCTCGCAATGCGTCCGGATCCTTGCTGGGCAACGATGCCAGACGTTGCTGCCATGACACCAGCGAGCCATGGAACGAAGCCATTCCGCGGGCGTTGATGGTGCGTCCCCAACGAGTGACGCCGTTGATGAACGCCGCATCCAATGACGTGCAGGCCGCGGCCGTCACGTTTTCGTGATTGCCAGGGCCGCTGTCAGCGATCAGCTGTAGCGCGCTTGCCGCGGAGCCGGTGCCTTTGACCAGCGCGTACATCATCGCGTCGGCGCTGTCCAGGCAGAAGGTGAGCACCGCGCGGGCCAGGGTCTCGTCGTCGATCGTCACCATCATGCCAGCCTCGTTCTCATGGATATTCCCTGCATCATTTCCTCAGGTCCTGGGGAAGTCTTTCCCGCCAGATCGGATAATGTCCACGCAAGCCGCATGGCACGGTCGGCGCCACGCAGGCTCAGCCGCTCGCTCGCCAAGGCGCGGTTGACCAATTCGATGGCCTTGGGGGAGGTGTTGGCTCTCAGCCAGGTGCCGGTAGCCTGCGCGTTGCAGCACCAGCCGAATTCGCGGAACCGTTCCTGCGCCATCTGCCGGGCAACGATGACACGCAGACGTATGGCATGGCTCGAATCGCCGGAGGGAGCGTTCCCCGGACTTATCCGCTCCACCGGAGGCACTTCGATCTGGATGTCGATACGGTCGAGGATCGGTCCGGAAAGCCGGCTGAAATACTTGACGCGGTCCTTTTCTCGGCAGGTGCAGCGCTCGCCGTTGCCGTACGCGTAGCCGCACGGGCAGGGATTCGCCGCCATAATCAGTTGGAAGCGAGCCGGATAGTATGTGGTGCCTTTCGCTCTGGAAATCGCGACATATCCGGATTCCAAAGGTTCGCGCAGCGTCTGCAGCGTACGCGCCGAGAATTCCGGAGCCTCGTCCATGAACAGGATGCCGCGATGCGCGCGGGTGATGGCTCCGGGCTGGGCCAATCCCGCGCCTCCACCCACCAGCGCGGCGGTCGACGCGGTATGGTGGGGCGCCTCGAACGGTGGAACGTCGCTGATTCCGTATCCGGGAAGCGTGCCGCATAACGAACGAATCGAGGCCACTTCAAGCTGTTCCGTCTCGTTCAAAGGACTCATGATGCCGGGAATGCGCGAAGCGAGCATGGTCTTGCCTGTGCCGGGCGGACCGGTCATCATCAGATGATGGCCTCCGGCGGCAGCCACCTCCAACGCCCATTTGGCCGCTTGCTGGCCCATCACTTCGCTCATGTCGCCGGGCGGAGGGCACATGCCCGTGGCGCCGACATCGGCGTTCACGGCATGCGTGGCTTCGGGAATCCGGTAGTCCGCATCGCCTCCCATCAGTTCGATGAGCTCTCCGACATGCCTCACGCAGATCGCCTTGACATCCGGAACGAGACGGGCCTCATCAAGGTTGGCGTAAGGCACGATGATTGTTGCGATTCCCTGCTCCCGCGCATGCAGCATGATGGGCAGCAGTCCGTTGATGGGCAATACGGTGCCGTCAAGATTCACCTCGCCAAGCACGATGGTGCCGGCCAGACAGTCATGGGCGATTGCGCCGGCCGCGCTGAGCACGCTGGCCGCGATGGCCAGATCATGCGAAGAGCCTTTCTTCGGCATGGACGCTGGGGAGAGATTGACCGTGACACGGGTTTCCGGCCATTTGAAACCACTTGCCTGGCATGCCGACTTGACCCGTTCGCGCGCCTCGGACAATGAGGTGTCGGGCAGGCCGATGATGGAGAAATAGGGAAGTCCAGGGGATACGAACGCTTGAATCTGGACGATGAAGGCTTTCAAACCGATCAGTCCTACGGAAAGGGCGCTGCCGATGGCCATCAGAACGCTCCCTCGATATGATGCAGCAAAGGTCTGTCTCCCTGCACCACGACGGTGACGACGTCAAAACGCACGCCACTGTTCGGCATGCGGTGCTCCGGCGCCGTCAGCCATTGCACGGCGGCATGGCGCAGATTGATTTGCTTGGAAGCGGTCACCGCCTCCTGAGGGGTGCCGTAGCGCATCGTACGTCTGGTTTTGACCTCGACGAAAACGATCTGGCCCATCGGATTGCGCGACACGACGTCGAGTTCGCCGTATCGGCAATGCCAGTTGCGGTCGAGCGTCCGCCACCCTTGGCTTTCCAACCATGCGGCGGCGTACTGTTCTCCCAGCTCGCCAATCTGTCGGGAACGCAGCGTGCTGTCATGCAGACGCCGCGCTAGGGAATCGAGAATCTGCTCCGGCGGCTGCGTTGGGGCCGGAACATCATGTGATGATGAATGGTTCATGGCCCTAGTCCAACAGACAGAAGCCACGCATGACAAGGCCGATAGGCTAATGTGGATAACTTACGTATCTCGGGCGTGTCGTGGATAGTCGGTGGATGAGTCGACGCTATCCACACCTATCCACAACACGATCCAAGGCCTCTGTGCGAAAAGAGTGACCGATGAACCGTCAACGACGGGTCAAAGCGGTCAATTCGTCGAGATTGAGTTCGAAGCTCACGCCTCGTTCCTCATGATTCGGCTGATACTGGGTGCTTTCCATCGCATGGCGGACGAACTCGCCGGCGATGTTCGCGGCCTCGGCCAGAGGACGGCCAGCCATCACCGCGCCGCACAGCGCCGACGCGAACGCGTCGCCGGTGCCGTGGGTCATGAACGGCAGCTTGGCATGCGCCAGCTCCTGTTTTCCGGCGACGCCCGTCGAAGCTGACGCCACATAGTTGCGGATCATGCCATCCCCTCGATCGATGCCCTTAAGCACCACGTTCTTCGCGCCGGCGGCAAGCAACGCCCCAAGAATCTCATCCACCTGCGCGTCGTCGATATCCTGGCCTGGATAGTCACGGCCCGTCAAAATGGATGCCTCGGTAAGATTCGGCATCAGCGCATCCGCGCCATCCACCAGCGTGCCCATCGCCCGACACAGCTCAGGAGTGTACGTGGCGTAGATTTCTCCGCCGTCGCCCATCACCGGATCCACCAACCGCAAGGCATGCGGATACTCCGCGTATAGGCGTTTGATGATTGCGACCTGGTCCGCGGAACCAAGAAAACCGGAATAGACGCCATCCAAATCGACGTTCTCCTGACGCCATGCGTCCAGATAACCGTCCAGAATCTCGGTCGTATCGTGGAACGTGAATACCTCGTAGCGCGTGTGCGCGGAAAACAGCGCCGTCGGCACCGGACAAACGTCGCAGCCGGCCGCCGACAGAATCGGAATGGCCGCCGTCAGCGAACACTTGCCATAACCGCACATGTCATGCACCGCGGCGACGCGCGGAATATACCGCGGATCACGGTCGTACAGAATCTCATCGCTCATATCGGAACCTCTCTTGCGATTTGCCTGCCCATGACTTTAGCCGTTCCCCTGACCTGACGCGCATCCGTTCCTCACGGTGGGTCACCGGCATGCGGGACTTCGGCGTGTCGAATGGTTCCGAATGGTTTTTTCAACGGTTGGGGGAGTGGGGAAAGCCAATGATTCCAACGGTTTATAAGGGGATATAGGCAAGTGCGATAACGTTCGGCTTGCGTTGCGCTCGCCGGCCGGTTTATTGTCGCTACCAACACCTGGCCACCCGCCCTACACGGCAGGGCGGGTGGCCAACCAAGACGAGAACAACGAACCCTTATCCAAGGAGAGCGCATCATGGCAAACAAGAACTATCGTTTCGAAACCCTGCAGCTGCACGTCGGCCAGGAGCAGGCCGACCCGGCCACCGACTCCCGCGCGGTGCCGATCTACCAGACCACCAGCTACGTCTTCCACAACTTCGACCACGCCGAGGCCCGCTTCGGACTGGCGGACCCGGGCAACATCTACGGCCGTCTGACCAACTCCACCCAGGGCGTGTTCGAAGACCGCATCGCGGCCCTCGAAGGCGGCACCGCGGGCCTGGCCGTCGCGTCCGGCGCGGCCGCCGTGGAATACGCGGTGCGCAACATCACCCAGTCCGGCGACCACATCGTCGCAGCCAAGAACGTGTACGGCGGCACCTTCAACCTGCTGCGCCACACCCTGCCGCGCGACGGCATCACCACCACCTTCGTCTCCGCCGAGAACCCGCAGGAGTTCGAGGACGCCATCCAGGAGAACACCAAGCTCGTCTACTTCGAGACCTTCGGCAACCCGAACGCCGACCTGCCCGACTTCGAGGCCATCACCGCCATCGCCCACAAGCACCACCTGCCGGTGATCGTGGACAACACCTTCGCCTCCCCGTACCTGTTCCGCCCGCTGGAGCACGGCGCCGACGTCGTTGTGGAATCCGCCACCAAGTTCATCGGCGGCCACGGCACCACCCTCGGCGGCGTGATCGTGGAAGGCGGCAAGTTCAACTGGGCCGAAGTGCCGGGCAAGTTCCCGACCCTGACCGAGCCGGATCCGTCCTACCATGGCCTGAACTTCTATGAGGCCCTCGGCGGCGCCGCCTTCGTGACCCGCGTGCGCGCCATCCTGCTGCGCGACACCGGCGCCACCCTGTCCCCGTTCGCGGCCTTCCTGCTGCTGCAGGGCACCGAAACCCTGTCCCTGCGCGTCGAACGTCACGTCCAGAACGCGCTGAAGGTCATCGACTACCTGAAGACCGTGCCGGAGGTCGAGTCCATCTCCCACCCGTCCATCGAAGGCCGCAAGGACAACGACCTGTACAAGAAGTACTTCCCGAACGGCGGCGGTTCCATCTTCACCTTCGACATCAAGGGCGGCAAGGACGCGGCACGCGTGTTCATCGACAACCTGCACCTGTTCAGCCTGCTGGCCAATGTGGCCGACGCCAAGAGCCTCGTGATCCACCCGGCCTCCACCACGCACTCCCAGGAGACGCTGGAGGAGCTCGAGGACCAGGGCATCCACCAGGGCACCATCCGCCTGTCCATCGGACTGGAGAACATCGACGACATCATCGAGGACCTCGAAAGCGGCTTCAAGGCCTTGCGCGAATCCGGTCTGGCCAAGTGACTTTGGTCTGAAACAACTGTCGGGCGGTCCGCTGCACCATGAGAAGGGGGTGTTGCGGGCCGCCCGTTTTGCACTGCGCTTGTAACGCGGATGGGATAAAATTTTCGCTTATTGCGATATGGTATGTCGCAATTTGATACATCGAAAGAAATTCCTTGCGATTTTTTACAAATCGTAGGAAAAGCAAGATGATTTTGCTATTTTGGTAAAAAAGAGAGAGAAGAAGACTGTATTATGGCGCAGGACGTCAAGAACGATATCAAGAAAGCTATTCAGGTCAACACCATCCCGTTGATCGCCATCATGACCGCGGTCACCACCGTGCTGACCATGTTCGTGAAGATTCCGACCCCGACCCGTGGATACCTCAACCTGTCCGACACGATGATTTTCTTCAGCTCCTATGCGTTCGGCCCGTGGGTCGGCGGCATCATCGGCGGTCTTGGACCGGCGTTGTCCGACCTCATCTCGGGATACCCGCAGTGGGCAATCTTCACCTTCATCATCGACGGTCTGCAGGCGGTGCTCGTGGGTCTGCTGGTCCGTGAATTCAAACCGGCCAACGTCGTCATTGGCTCTCTGGTGGCCGGCGTGTGGAAGGTGTTCGGCTACTTCATCGCCGGCGGCATCCTGTCCGGCTTCGGTCCGGCCCTAGGCGAAATCATCGGCAACTCATTCCAGATGGTTGTCGGCCTGATCGTTGGCTTCGCACTGTTCTCCGCGGTGCGCAAGGCTTATCCGCCGCTGGTGCGACTCGGCAACCTCAGCGTCAAGGCCGGTGAGTGATACATTATTGTCTTGCATAAATAAAGCCCGTGGGTTCACCGATGAACGGCGATTCCACGGGCTTTATTTATACATATTCGTTCATATAGTATCCGTAGTGGCTGTGTTCGCGGCCGGTGCAATGGGCTGATGTGCTGAAAGATATGGAGAAGAGCGCATGATCACGGTACGTGATTTGAGTTGGCAGTATGAGCCATTGGTGGATGGCGGCAAGCCGGTGGATAGCCTCAAGCATGTCAGCTTCGATATCAAATCAGGCTCGTTCGTGGGCGTCATCGGACCGACCGGCGCCGGCAAATCCACCCTGTGCATGGCTTTGGCTGGAATCATCCCGAATCTGGCGGACGGCACCATGACCGGACTGGTGGAAGTCAACGGCATGAACACCAGCCGTCATTCCGTATCGGCGTTGTCCGAACGTATCGGCTACGTGCAGCAGGATCCCGAAGCGCAGCTGTTCTGTGCGAGCGTTGAGGATGAGATCGCCTTTCCTTTGGAAAACCGCGGCATCGCACCGGACATCATCGACAAGCAGATCGACGTCATGCTCGATCTGGTCGGCATGACCGGCTACCGCAAGCGCGTGCCGACCAGCCTGTCGGGTGGGCAGATGCAGCGTGTGGCCATCGCGGCGGCATTGGCGGCGGAACCCGACGTGCTCATCCTTGACGAACCGACTGCGGCGCTCGATCCGGAAGGCAAGCAGGAAGTCTTCGATGTGCTTGAACGCATCCGGCAGACCCGTTCCATGACGGTGATCATGGCGGAACAGGACACGGAGCATATCGCCTATTGGGCCGACCAAGTGTTGTTCATGGTCAATGGGGAATTGGTGCGCAACGGCGACGCCAGCCTGTTCGTCCGTGAAAAAGGACTGCTGGAATCCTCCGGCGTGCAGGTCGCGGACGATCCGCTGCCGCAGGTCAAGGCCGTACAGCAGGGCAAAAAGCATAAGAAGGACAAAAAGAATCAGCCGGAACGGTCCAAGGACGTGGTCATCAGTCTGGACCATGTCTCCTACCAATATGAGCGCGGCGGCAACGCATCGAAAGCTCTGGACGACGTGACGTTCGACATCGAACGTGGCTCATTCATCGGACTCATCGGACGTAACGGCTCCGGCAAGACCACACTCGCCAAACATCTGAACGGACTGATCCGACCCACGCAGGGCACGGTGACGGTGGATGGGCTCGACGCCTCCAAACACAGCGTCGGCGAAATGGCGGCCCACGTCGGATTCGTCTTCCAGAATCCCGACCATCAGATCTTCTGCTCCACCACCAAGGAGGAAATCGCATTCGGTCCTACCGCGCTTGGACTGGACGGAGCCACCGTGTTCAAACGCGTCGACGAGATGCTGACGCTGTTCGACCTGCACCGTTATGAAGACGTCTCGCCGGCCACGCTCGGCTACGGCGAACGCCGTGCGGTGGCGCTGTCATCCGTGCTTGCAATGCGCACGCCGATCCTCGTGCTCGACGAGCCTACGGCCGGTCTCGACCACCGTCTCGCAGCACGCTTCCTCGGCACCATCGAGAAACTCAACCAGCGCGGCGTCACCATCGTCATGATCAGCCACGACATGCGCGCGGTATACCGGTACTGCACGCACGTGCTGGAATTGGAGGACGGAAAAGTCGTGCAGTATGGGCCGATCGACAGGTCCGAAGCGGCGCAGAAGCAATCTCGGACCATCCGCAAACCGCGTAAATCCAATGGGCCCGTTTCGGCGACGCATGTGCTGCTGAAAGTCACCAAGCATGAGGAAGGACGACACTGATGGACGCCGATTTGTATGTACCGGGCGACGGCTGGCTGCATCGCGCCGACCCCCGTGTGAAATTCCTCATCACCGTGGTCATGTTGGTGTTGTGCCTGGTATGGCGCAACTGGGCGTTCATACTTGACGTTCTGATCATCGAACATCTCATGCTCATCACCGACGGCGTGCCGCTGAAACGCATCGGCTGGGTGTGGAAGATCCTCGCCGTGATCATCGTGTTCATCGTGGTGCTCTGGCCGATTTTCGACCCATCCGGCACGCACGTGCTGTGGCAGTGGGGATGGCTGAAACTCACGCGAGAGAACCTCGTCATGGCCGCGGTGATGGGATTGCGCATTCCGGCGCTCGGATTCGCGTGCTTCCTCACGTTGTTCACCACCAGCCAGACCAAGCTGATCCGAGGGCTCACCTCCCTGGGCATGCCGTACAAGGCCGGACTCACGCTCGCCACCGCGCTGCGCTACATTCCGGTGTTCTTCTCCATCTTCCAATCCGTATCGGCCGCGCAACGGGCTCGCGGACTCGACCTGAGCGGCAAGAAAGACGCCACCGGCAAGAAACGCAACGTATTCGTACGCTTGGTGGACCGGTTCAAATCGTATCTGCCCATCATCATCGCGGTGCTGATCCGCGCCTACAAAATGAGCCAAAGCGTCGGCTGGGCTATGGAATCGCGCGGGCTCAACCTCCAAGGCGTGAGACGCACCTACCGCATACAGCTGAAGATGAGACTCTCCGATTGGATCATCCTTGCGGTCACCGTCGCCGCGACGGCAGGCAGCATCTGGCTGATGCTGTGGCAGTTCTGAGGTAGGCCAATGTTCCAGAACGAACAACGCATCACCATCACAGCACGCGACCTGAAAGTGGTCTCGGCCCTGCAATGCGACGGCCGTATGACCATGCAGGCGCTTGCCGACAAGGTCGGCATTTCCGTATACGCGGCTACGGAAAGCTACCGCAGGCTTATTGAATCCGGCATCATGAACATCGTCCCGGTGTGCAATCCATTGAGTCTGGGCAATTACAGCCAGGTGCTGGTGGGACTTCGTCTCGACGGGAGCAGGGATGAGGCTCTTGCCATGCTCCAATCCATGCCACAGGTCACCTACGTGGTCTGCGCTCTGGGGGATGCCGACATCATCGCTGAGGCTGTGGTGTATTCGGCTGAAGGCATGGATCATTTCCTCAAACATGGTCTGCGCGCGTTGCCGGGATTGTCCCGTCTGCAGGTGTTCTCATGCGGACGGCTGGTGCTTGATGACCACAATGTCAGCGTGGTGAACCGTCTGCTCGCCGCGCATGGCGAAACCGGCTTCCTGACCAAACGCGAGGCGAGTGTCGGCACCGATATTCCCTCGCATCGTCTGGATCCACGGTTCGTGCACACATTCAACGAACTGCAGAAGGACGGCAGGGCCAGCTATGCGTCGTTGGGGGAGCGTCTCGGCGTGACCCATACGGCGATTCGCGGCCGCATCAAAAAACTCGAAGATTCCGGCGTGATGCGCATTATGGCCACGGTAAGCCCCATGCGTTTGGGAGGATTCCGACAGGCATTCCTCGGACTTGGAGTGAAACCTCCATATCGGCTTGACTCCGAACAGCTTCTGGCCATCGACGAAGTGACGTACGCGATGAGTGGTGTCGGATTGAACGGTGCCGATTACCTGATTGAAATCATCGCCGACAACGATGAGGACCTATGGCGCGTGGTGGACGAATCCATTCGCCCATTGCCAGGCGTGGAACAGACCTGGTGGGCGTCCACCGTCAGTGTGGAAAAGGAGTCGTATTGGCTTGAGCCGCCGCACGAAGGCGTATTGCTAGGCGATTGACGATTGCCCGATGCTTGGAACATGGTTTCTGATCATCCAGTTTTCGCTGTTCCCGCGTTGATCTCATACTCAAGGATGAGTCGCGGTTCAGCAGGATTTCAGACCAACGCATGATACCGTTGACGTCGAATGTTCCGTATGTTGGAAGTAACTTCGCAAAGAAAGGAACTTCCATGGACATCAGGGACGCCATCAAAGCCAATAACACTGCCATTGAAGCCATCGATCTTGTCAAGGACTACGGTTCCGGAAGCAACGCGGTGCATGCGTTACGTGACGTCAATATCGCCTTCGAACAAGGAAAATTCACCGTCATCATGGGCCCTTCCGGCTCTGGCAAATCCACGTTGATGCACACGCTGGCCGGACTTGATTCGGCCACTAGCGGACACGTCATGTTCGACGGCAAGGATCTGACCCGCATGAACGACGACCAGCTCACCCTGCTGCGCCGCCATCAGATCGGTTTCATCTTCCAAAGCTTCAATCTGCTGCCGATGTTTACTGCCGAACAGAACATTCTCATGCCCTTGACCTTGGCTGGGGCGAAACCAGACCGACAGTGGTTGCGTCTGCTGGTGGAAACGCTTGGCCTTAAGGAACGTCTTAACCATCGTCCGAACGAACTATCGGGAGGCCAACAGCAGCGTGTGGCCATCGCACGAGCATTGATCACCAAACCGAAACTGGTGTTCGCAGACGAGCCCACCGGCAATCTTGACTCCGTATCAAGCGCCGAAGTGCTGAGCTTCCTGAAACGTTCCGTCAACGAACTTGACCAAACCATCATCATGGTCACGCATGATGCGGTCGCCGCGTCTTACGCCGACCGTGCGCTCGTGTTCGCCGACGGCCAGATCGTGGCGGACGTGAGCAAGCCGACAGCAGACCAGATGAGTGAACTGCTGATGAAGGAACGCGAAGCCGCCACAATGAATGCGGCTTCCGCGAGAGATTCCCGCTAAACGCACTGTAGAAGCATTCGAAGAAGGAAACAGAATTAACCATGTGGTCCATCACTTTGAAACTCATGCGTAAAACCAAGCGCATGCTCATCCCCGCCGGCATCGCCATCCTGATCGGCACGGCGTTCATCGCCAGCACCTTCCTGTTCGGCAACGCCATGGGCGATTCGCTCGCCCGACAGATGACCGCCATGTTCGGTGGCGCCAACTATGCCGCCACCGCGAACGTCGATGGCCTCAGCGATAAGGAAATCGACAAAGCGTATTCCGTCACCGTCGGCGATTTCCACGTCGACCAGCTGAAAGCCGTGGAAGGTGTGAAAGCCGTGCGCGTCGCGTCGGAAAGCGCCGTCACCGTCTCCAGCGACGACGACAACGTCAGCGGCGAACTGATCACCGGCGCATCCGACGCGTCGATGCTGCCGGTGCGCATATCGCAAGGCAGCCAGCCCAAGGATGCCAACGAAATCGCGTTGCCTGAGCAGACGGCGAAAACGTTGGGCGTGAACGTCGGCGACACGGTGACGCTGACGTCCCGATACGCCACGACCGAAACCGGCGGTAAAACCAAAGCGAACGACGTGCGCGTGGTGGGCCTGACCGCCGATCCGGAAGGCGCGTACTCGTTCTACGGCGGCGCGATCGTCGGCTCGGACAATCTCATCGCACTGATGCAAGGCGCGGACGATTTCAACGCGGTCAACGCCACCGCCGTCTACTTCGATTTCGCCATGGACGGCAACACCGTCGCCGCGAAAACCCTCAACGACGTACAGAAACTGCTGCCCGCGCACTACGAATTGAGCTCGCGCCAGAATGTCAGCGACGAGGCCGTCAAATCGTTGGGCGGCAACGGCACCAACGTCGTCACCATATTTCTTATGTGCTTCGGCATCCTCGCCATGTTCGTCGCCGCGCTCGTGATCGCCAACACCTTCCAGGTGCTTGTCGCGCAACGCCGACGCACGCTCGCCCTGCTGCGCACCATCGGCGCGAAGAAGGGACAACTGTACCGTTCCGTCCTGTTCGAAGCCTGTGCGCTCGGCCTGATCTCGTCCGTGCTTGGCGTGGCGTTCGGCAGCCTCATCATGTGGGGCATGTGCGCCGGCAACGTCATACGGCAGGGCATGCGGCTCATCTTCTCCTGGCAGGTGTTCGTCGTGCCGATCATCTTCGGCATCATCATGACCATGCTCGCAGCCCTCGGCTCCGCACGTTCCGCCACCTCGGTGACCCCGCTGGAGGCCCTGCGCCCGATCGAACTGACTGACACCAAGCGCGCCGGCATCGTACGCGCCGTTCTCGGCATTCTGATGGTCGTCGCAGGCATTGCGATGGCGGTGTTCTCAGTCTGGCGCATTCAATCCACCAACGGCGGACAGACGGCTCAAGCCAACGAATTCACAATGGCGGTGCTGATCGCCATTGCCGGCGCCGCGCTCATATTCCTCGGCATGGTGCTCACCGCCGTCTTCTGGCTGCCCGCACTGATGAAAGGCGCCGGAACGTTGGTGTCGCTTGCCGGGCCGTCCGCGAAAATCGCGCACGGCAACATACAGAAGAATCCGCGACGCATCGCAGCTACAGGCGCGGCCCTGCTCATCGGCGTGACCTTGGTCTCCACCATCGCCACCGGAGCGGCCAGCGTCAAACAAACCATGAACAACACGCTCGCCACCCGCTACAGCGTCGACGTCGTCGCCTCCGGCGAAGACCTGACCCAAGGAATGGCGGACAAGGTCGCCGGCATCAAAGGTGTGACCGACACTGTGTACGCGCCGGCCGCATCCGTGACATTGAATGGTACGGACGCTGCCAAACCGACCACCGTGCTGCTCATCGGTGTGAAGAACATCGACCAGGTCAAGCATGTGATGCGCGTCGACCTCGGCGACACCAGCCTCGGCGCGGACGACGTGCTCATGCCCTCATACAATGCGCAGACCGGCAAGAAACTCGCCTTCGCCAACGGCAAAGCCGAGTTCGACACCACCAGGAATAAGAACGGCGACATGACGCGTCCGCTGACCTTGCATGTCACGCAACGCGACTATCGGCGCATTTTCGACAGTTACGGCGCCGTCGGATTCGTCGACGAACGGCACTTCGCCAACGGCGACCTCGACACCACAACGCACATGCTGCTGGTGAAAGCCGACACCGACCAATCCGGAACGTCCGTGAACGACCTGTACGACGGCATCCAGTCGGCATTGTCGAAGAGCGCGGACGCGGCGGTGTCCGGTCCGATCGCCGAACGTGTCACCTGGGCGCAGATGATCGACTCCATGATGATGCTCATGGTGGGGCTGATCGCCGTGGCGGTGCTGGTCGCCTTGATCGGCGTGGCGAACACGCTGTCCCTGTCGGTGATCGAACGCACCCGCGAATCGGCCACCCTGCGCGCCATCGGCATGACCCGCGGCCAGCTCAGGGCATCGCTCGCCATCGAAGCGCTGCTCATCTCGCTCGTCTCCGGCATCGCCGGCATCCTGCTCGGCACATTGTTCGGCTGGCTGGGCGCATACGTGGTGTTCAGCCTGTACGGCACCGTGGTGTTCCCCTTCGAATGGGGCGTCAACGGCATCGTGCTCGCCGTGGCCGCCGTGGCTGCGTTGCTCGCCAGCATCGCACCTGCCCGCAGAGCGGTCAAAGTACCGCCTGTTGAGGCGCTCGCAGAAGCTTAGGCGATAAACGGAATGCTCCTTCGAAAGAAGGAGCATTTTTGTTGCCGAATACGTTTTATGAAGATTTTATACGAGATGGTTTTCGTAGGCGAACACGACGGCTTGGACGCGGTCGCGCGCATTGATTTTCGACAGGATATGCGCGACATGCGTTTTCACGGTAGGCAGGCTGATGAACAGCTTGTCCGCGATCTCCTGATTCGACAGGCCATGCGCGATTTCGATGAGCACCTCGCGCTCGCGGTCGGTCAGTTCGTCCAATTCCGGATCGGTGTACATAGTTGCCGTCGAAGCGGAAGCGGACGTTGCGGAAACGGGCGCTGCGGCGGCCGTTCCTGCGAAATCGCCATCCATCATCTTCTCTATAAGCCGTTTCGTGGCGGATGGCGCGATGATCGCGTTGCCTTGGTACACGGTGCGAATCGAATTGAGCAGCGTCTCCGGTTCCGTGTCCTTCAGCAGGAAGCCGGACGCGCCGGCGTTGATCGCGGCCATCACGTATTCGTCCAAATCGAATGTCGTCAGAATGATCACACGGGTATGCGCATCGTCAAGCGCGCTGCCATCGGGTGCGAAACGATGCTGCAACGCGCTGATCCGACGTGTCGCCTCAATGCCGTCCATACCGGGCATACGCACGTCCATCAGCACCACGTCGGGATGCAGCGTCTCCGCCAAAGCCACCGCTTCCGCGCCATCGCGCGCCTGGCCGACAACCGCCATATCCGGTTGCGAGCCGATCACCATGGCGAAACCGGCACGTACCAATTCCTGATCATCGGCGATGACCACACGAATCTTCTGTTCTTCACTCATACTCTCCACCTTATCGGCATCGTTCCGCTCACAGCGCGAAACAACCCCTTAAATCTCCCTGAAAAACTTGAACCGGCTATCGAGACGCGCGCTGCAGCTGCTCCTCCAGCGGTGCTGCGGGCCTCAACTGCAGTTCGCTCGCGCTACCGGCATGAGCGTCATCGCTGAAACCAGTCTCACGAAGCACTCCGAGCAGTTCGCGCATACGCTTAAGCGCGGCGCGCCCCTGTTCTCCGATGGCTTTGAACGCTGCGGAAATCTCGTCGGCAGTAGGCTCTTTGCCTTGTGCTTCGGCAGCGTCCAACATGCGGATACCATCGACGGCTTGACTAATCACGCTGTTCAGCGTGGCGGTGACTTCAGCCTGAATGCTGGCACTGATACGGTCGCGTTCCATATTCGCCGCGAGAATACGCTGCTTCTCCTGCTCGGCCACCAGCGCTTCCTCTCGCGCCTGCAACACCAGTGCGTTTGAATCACTGGAGCGAGTCCAACGCGCCCATGCCATAATGCCGGCGCACAGTATCAACACCGCAACCGTATACATAACGCCGGTAAAGAACGCTGCACCACTACTTGCCGTGGCTGAAACCGGTTTTGTCAAGCCCACGGAAGCGGCGATAGCGTCGAACAAGGTAGCATATCCATGTTGGTCGGCTGCGATTTTCAAGCCCATCAGAGCTGAACAGGTGACAGCGGCAAGACCGGTCCAACGCCATGCGTGTTCACGCCCATACAATACGGCTGAATACAGTGCGCACAGCGACGCTACGATGTGCCCGACCTCAATCGATCCCAAAAACACCAATTGCACAACCGACAATACGAACACAATAAGCGCGCAAGTCTCGGGGAACCTGCGTCGAAGAGCCAGCGCCAGCAAGCAGCATGCGGCGATCGCATTTGAGAGCTGCGCATGAGGTGAACTATCAAAAAAGAACGTAACCGACATGCGATTCAGCAGCATGACCAATGCCACGGCACCAACGGAATCCATGAGCGCATAATGGTGCTGCGTCCACGCGGAAACGCGTTCCACCCAATTCAGCCCTCGCGAATTGGATGTATTTGCAAGTTCTACGGATTTCAGTTTCAACGATTTGAGCAAATCATGCAGATTGGGTGCGGTGATGCGCAAATGTTGCAGGGCATTCGAACGATGATCGCGACCGGTCGGTTGGTTGGTTTCCTGCGTCTGCTCCGATGGCTGATCTGGGATTCGCGCCGATATGTTGACGACTGTGTGAGGTGCGATTGCTTCGTCGGATAGTTTCGCTTTGCTGGATATGGCAGTTGTGTTGCACGATTCGGACTGTTCCGAGGCATACTGTTCGCCGGTTTCTTCTGTCACCTGTTCTTTACCGCCGTAAGGCAGGGTGGCCATGACTTCGAAGCCTCCGCCGAGTTGAGGGCCAGCCTGCAACGAGCCTCCGGCCGATTCGATGCGTTCTTTCATGCCCAGCAGGCCGTAACCTGGCGTATGCCCGTCGATATTGGCCGCCGCGCCATGACCATTGTCGGTGATGGTCAAAGTGAGCAAACCGTTGTTCCATGACTCTTTAATATGTACATCGACGTGCGGCCCCGCATACTTGCGGATATTCGTCAGCGCCTCCTGCACTACATGGTAGGAAGCTATCGAGGCTTGTTCGCCGAGTTGTTCTGGGCTGGCGGTGCCGGTGATATTCCGTCGGATTCGAATGTCGGGGGAGACGTTTTGCGCTTGTTCCACAAGATTGCCGATATCGTTATAATCGGCGTGCGGTGAACCCCCGAATACTCCCAGAAGACGTTGCATGTCATGCAGTGCGCGTTCCGATTCGTGTCGAATCGTCTCCATGGTGTTTCTGGCCACCGCGGGATCATGCGTGCCTGCATAGCGACCGCCATCAGACTGCACGATGATGATTGACAGGGTGTGCGCCACCACATCGTGCATGTCACGTGCGATGCGTGCGCGTTCCGCCAACGCGGCGATATCGCGTTCATTCTGGTCTCGCGCGGCGATTGCCTCATTGCGTTCCCGCATCATGCAAACGGTTGCCAGACGGGCACGCTGCCAGAACGCTACAATGACGGTGGAAATAATGCATACTTCGAAAATCGGCGTCAGTACCAGCATGTATTGCGCCATCATGTCGGCGACTTCCGACATGGATGTTCCTGTGTAGATGGAACCGAGAGTGTCTTTCGTGACCATAACGCCATTTGGATTTGGGTCATTCCAGCTGCTCCATGTATGCACTTTGCCTCCGGTGAGCAATGGTCCATTGGTCATGGTCCATGCCACCAGCGCCGAAGCCAGAAGACCGATGGACAACGCCAGAATAATGAAGGCTTTCGTGTTTTTGGGATTGCCGTAGACGATCACCGAATACAGCATGAACAATGCCAGAATATCGGCGCCCAACAGGCAAGGGCCGAATATGAGATGCGCCAAGGTCAATGCCACGCAGAGCAACGCTCCGGTCTGCGGCCGCCATCGACGGATCAGCAGCGGGATAAGCATTGCCGCTTCCCATGCCATCTGCGTGGAAGGCTTAAGGTCAAACAGCAATCCCGGATTATAGGTGATGCCGCCGGTCACGCCGAACAGCAGAACACCTATGACAAGCGTGATGATGAGATCGCCTGCGAAGACATGACCATGCATCCACGACAAGAGACGCTGCTTGAGATTCGACATACGTTCCACCCTAGCGCCAGATATGCTGTGACGCCATCATGCGCGGGAATGAAATAGCGGCAGGATAAAGCCGCTTTTGTGAGGTAAGGTTGTCTCCGCATGTGGGTGGGATGGAAGCCATCAAGAAGTCACTACCCGCATTGAACATGCCGATGACGCCAAAGGGAAGGTGAATGCATGACGTTGCTGAGCGAATACTACGTGCCCGGATTGCATATTGAGGATCGTTCCATCAAGGTGCCGTTGGATTGGACGGGCCACGAGCCCGGTCATGGGTTCGATGGCGAATCAATCAGCCTGTTCTACCGTGTGGTCACCGCTCCCGAACATGTGCATGATGATCTTCCGCTGCTCGTGTTCCTGCAGGGTGGTCCCGGTGGTTCCGGCCCCCGTCCGCTCGGTCCAAGTTCCGATGGTTGGATTGAGGAGGCCATCAAGCATTTCCGTGTGGTGTTGCCGGATCAACGTGGTACTGGGCGTTCGTCTCGTGTCGATACGCATGTGATTGAGGGCATGGATGGCGGCGGCAAGGCCGGTGCCGCGTTTTTGAAGCGCTTCCTCGCCGATTCGATCGTTCGTGATTTCGAGCATCTGCGTCGTACCGAATTCGGGGGCGCACGTTGGGCCACGCTTGGTCAAAGCTATGGCGGATTCCTGACGCTGACGTATCTTTCGCTGTTCCCGCAAGGGGTTATCGCCAGTTTCACCACGGGCGGCATTCCTCATGTTCCCGCCGATGCGACCGACGTGTACCGTCATACGTTCCCGCGCATGGCGGCAAAGACGAAGCAGTTCTACGAGCGTTACCCGATCGATGTCGAACGTGCCGCGGCCGTCGCCGACATTCTGCAGTCGCGCAAGGTCGCATTGCCGAACGGCGATCCGCTCACGGTGGAACGCTTCCAATGCTTGGGATCCGATTTCGGCATGAAGCCAAGTTTCGAACGCGTGCATTGGATTCTTGACCAGGCATTCCTCGACGGCGACGGTTCGGCCTCGACCTCGGCGGAACTGTCTGACGAATTCCTGTCTTCCGTGATGGATGCGACCTCGTCTCGCCCGCTGTACTGGCCGTTGCAGGAGTTCATCTACGCCAACGGCGAGCTGGAAACGCCGATTTGCTGGGCCGCCCAGCGCGTGCGCGGCGAGCATCCGGAATTCGCGGGTGACATCCGTCCGCTTAATTTCACCGGCGAGGCCATGTTCCCGTGGATGTTCGAGCAGGAACGTGCGTTGCGTCCGTTCAAACCGGCCATGGACGTGCTTATGGAAGACACGCATTTCGGCACGATCTACGATGCCGACCAGTTGGCGCGCAATGAGGTTCCGCTGCAGGCTGCCGTCTATTTCGACGACATGTACGTAGATTCTGGATTGCAGCTCGACACGCTGTCCCGCGTCGGTCGTTCACATTATTGGACCACCAACGAATTCGAGCATGACGGCGTGCATGGTTCCGTGGTCTTCAAACGCCTGTTCAACGAAGCACTGAACAGGGGAGATCTGGAAGAACTGTTCTGACACAGACAATCCATCCATATATCGATATCAAATAGGAGCCGGGAACAACAAGGAGAAACCATGTCCAACCCAACCATCGGATTCATCGGATACGGCAACATGGCACAGGCCATTGCCGAAGGACTTGTCGCGGCAGGTGCAATCGACGGTACTGACATCGTGGCGTGCGCCGCGCATTACGACAAACTGGAGAAAACCACGGCGAAGGTTGGTGCCACACCGCTGCGCACCGCTGCCGAAGTCGCAGACGCGGCCGACGTTGTCATCATCGCCATCAAACCGTACCAGATCGAAAGCGTCATCAAACCAATCGCCGGCGCGCTCGCCAACGAAAGCACATTCGTCGTATCCATTGCGGCAGGCTGGGATCTCGCCAAATACCGTGAACTGTTCGGCGCCGATTTCGGCGCGATGCACATCCAGTGCACCATTCCGAACACGCCGATGGCCGTCGGCAAAGGCGTGCTCGTCACGGAAACCGACAACACGCTGACCGACGCGCAAAACGAGACGTTCGAAAAGCTGTTCTCATCGATCAGCCTCATCGAACGCGTCGACTCCGCGCATATGGGCATCGGCATGTGCATCGCCGGCTGCGCGCCCGCATTCACCGACATGTACATCGAGGCGCTCGGCGACGCGGGCGTGAAATACGGTCTGCAACGCGCCACCGCCTACCGTCTGGCCGCAAAGATGGTGGAAGGCGTCGGCGCACTGTACCTGGCCAACGAAACGCATCCGGGTGCCATGAAAGACGCTGTCTGCTCTCCAGGAGGCACCACCATCAAGGGTGTCGCATCGTTGGAGGAAAGCGCGTTCCGTGGTGCCGTGATCAAAGCGGTCGACGCCATCGAAGCCTAATACTAAACTAAGGAACCATGTCTCTTACTATCGGAATCGTCGGACTGCCGAACGTCGGCAAGTCCACCATGTTCAACGCATTGACCCGTAACAACGTACTGGCGGAAAACTATCCGTTCGCCACCATCGAACCGAACACCGGCATCGTGCCATTGCCGGATGACCGTCTGCCGGTGCTTGCCAAGCTCGTGCACACGGAGAAGATCGTGCCGGCCACCGTCACCTTCGTCGACATCGCAGGCATCGTCAAGGGCGCCTCCGAAGGCGAAGGCCTAGGCAACAAGTTCCTCGCCAACATCCGTGAGGCCGATGCGATCTGCGAGGTCGTACGCGCCTTCGAAGACGACGACATCGTCCACGTCAACGGCAAGGTCGACCCGGCCGACGACATCGACACCATCAACACCGAGCTGATCCTCGCCGACCTGCAGACCATCGAGAACGCGCTGCCGAAGCTGGAGAAGGATCTGCGCGGCAAGAAGATCGAGCCGGCCTACATGGACGCCGTCAAGCAGGCCAAGGAGATCCTCGAAGCCGGTGAGACCATCGACAAGGCCGCCCGCGAAGGCCGCTTCGACAAGGACTCCGTCTACGACCTGCACCTGATGAGCGCCAAGCCGTTCATCTACGTGTTCAACGTGGACGATTCCGAACTGCAGAACCAGGATCTCAAGACCAAGCTCGCCGCCTCCGTGGCTCCGGCTCCGGCCATCTTCCTCAACGCGCAATTCGAAGCCGACCTGACCGAACTCGACGAGGACGACGCGCGCGAAATGCTCGCCGACGCCGGCCTTGAGGAATCCGGCCTCGACCAGCTGGCACGCGTCGGCTACGACACGCTCGGTCTGTCCACCTTCCTCACCGCAGGCGAGAAGGAAGTGCGCGCATGGCAGATCCACAAGGGCTACACCGCCCCGCAGGCCGCCGGCGTGATCCACACCGACTTCGAAAAGGGCTTCATCAAGGCCGATATCGTCTCCTATGACGATTTCGTTGCCGCCGAAGGCTCCATGACGAAGATCAAGGAGGAAGGCAAGCTCCGTCAGGAAGGCCGCGACTACGTCATGCAGGACGGCGACATCGTCGAATTCAAGTTCAATGTATCCAAGGGCAAGTAAGGTTTTCGTACTTGTCGTATAGTGCGTCAGGCGCTCGGACCGGTCGGTTCGGGCGCTTTTCGCGTAAAAGACTTGTATATCGCCGTTTTTCCTGCTAAGGGTGGAACCATGAGTACTTCACGCGCGGTTCGTGACGCGGCCAACCCGACTATGACATTGCATGACTGTCCGCTGAACGCGCGCGTTGTCGTGGACGGCATCGATTTGGACGATCGGCATCGGTTCCGCCTGTGCGAGATCGGACTGGCGCCGGGCACCGGTCTGCGGGTCGTGCAGCGGGGCGCGTTCGGCGGAAGGGTCATCGCCTTCGGCAACGAACGCGTAGCGGTGGATGGTGGCACCGCGCGCGCCGTCCGCGTACGGTTTGCACAGGACTGGGCAGTACAGGATAGTGCCGCGCAAGACAAGACCGCACGGCACGAAGAGAACGGAAACACGCACGAATGCTGAGTCTACGAAGCCTAAGAGGTGGTGATTGCTGCCGTCCACAGGACGATTGTTGCCGGCATTGCGATTGCCGTACGGGAATGTCCGCGAATGACGGTACGCACGGCAACGCCCGCAATGATGGAATCGGCAACGACGAAATGACCAGACGCGTCGTATTCGTCGGCAATCCGAACGTCGGCAAATCCTCCATGTTCAACGCGCTGCTCGGCGCGAGAACCCGCACGATGAACGCGCCCGGCACCACGGTGTCCATCACCTGCGGGCAATACCATTACGAAAAACCGAAAACAGCGGGAAACGCGCAAAACTGGCAGTTCGTGGACACCCCCGGCACATATTCTCTGGCGCCGATGAGTCCCGATGAGCAGGTCGCCGTCAACGCGCTGACCGGCATGTCAGGCATGCCCGTTCCCGACCTTGCCGTCGTGGTGCTGGACGCCACCGCGCTGTCCCGATCGCTGTACCTGCTGTCGATGGTGGTGGAGCTCGGGCTGCCCACCGTCGTGGCACTCACCATGAACGACCTCGCCGTCCGCAACGGCTGCGGCGTCGATGCGGAACGACTGTCCCATTTGCTGGACGGCATGCCGGTCGTCGCGATTGACGGACGTACCGGAGACGGCGGCAAGGCTTTGGCCGACGCGATCGCCGCAAGTTTCGAGGGAACGCCCGTTCCGCACGGGCTGACCGCACTGCCAACCGCGACAGCCGACGCCGACATGAAAACCGCCGACGGCCTGAGCGCTTGGGCCGAATCGCGGGCCGACGCACGACTCGATTGGACCGCCGGCATATTGCGCGGTCTCGACATGCATGCGGTCGACCACGTCACCTTGTCCGACCGCATCGACCGCGTGCTGCTGCACCCCGTGATTGGCGTCCTCGTCTTCCTTGCGGTGCTGTTCGTGGTGTTCCAGGCCACCACCACGCTCGCCAGCCCCATGCAGGATTGGATCGACGTGACCTTCCGCGGATGGTGCACAGATGGACTCGACCTGCTGCTCGGCCTGTTCGGACCATCCGTGAGCGGCGGCTGGCTGCGTTCGCTGCTGGTGGACGGTCTGCTTGACGGCGTGGTCACCGTGCTGACGTTCATTCCGGTGATGGGCATCATGTTCCTGCTGCTGTCAATCTTGGAGGATTCCGGCTACATGGCCCGCGCCGCGTTCGTGATGGACCGTGCCATGCGCGCCTTGGGATTGGACGGTCGCGCATTCCTGCCGATCATCGTCGGCTTCGGCTGCAATCTGCCGGCTTTGGCCGCCACACGAACCCTATCCGATTCCCGGCAACGGGTGCTTACCGGCATGCTGGTGCCGTTCGCGGCATGTTCCGCGCGACTATCGGTGTTTTTGGTGCTCTCCCACGCGTTCTTCCCGAAATACGCCGGTCTCGTGGTCTTCCTCATGTACGTGGCTTCGGTCATGGTCATCCTGCTGGTCGGCGTGCTGCTGCGCCACACCATGTTCCGCGGCCTCGAACCCGAACCGTTGATGCTGGCGCTTCCCGCATACCAATGCCCGCGCGCGTTGCAGCTGGCACGTTCGGTGCTGCTGCGTCTATGGGGTTTCATCCGTGGAGCCAGCGTGATCATCATTTCAATGATCACGGCGCTGTGGCTGCTGCAGGGCATTCCGGTAACCGCCAACGCAGGCGGTTTCGCTCATGTCGACGACGTGCATGATTCCGCGTATGGCGTGCTTGCCGACGCGGTCGCTCCCGTGTTCGCGCCGGCCGGTTTCGACGACTGGCATGCCTCGGCCGCGCTGATCACGGGATTCGTGGCCAAAGAGGTCGTGGTCGGTTCGATGTCGCAGTCATACCATGCGGACGAACCGGATGATGCGGCTTCCCAACAAGCCGGGGAGGGAACGCTGGGACAGAAGCTGCGCGCCTCGTTCGACCAGTCATCGCACGGCCACGGCAAGGCGGCGGCCATCGCCTTCCTGCTGTTCACGCTCGCCTACACGCCATGTCTTGCGACGGTCGCCGAAATGCGACGGCAGTTCGGCACGAAAGTCGCGGCGCGATCCGTCCTGCTGAGCTTGGCCGTGGCATACGTCATCGCCATCATCGCCTTCCAAACATTGCGGTTGATATGGTGAGCGGTATGGAACGGTCCGGCGCTTCCGCGCACGGATGGCGGCGTACGCCACGTACGACTGATACATACGGCGACGGCCGGAACGATATCGTCGCACGCATCGCCGGCGACATCGCCGCAGGATTGACGGTGCGGCAAATCGCCGACAAACGGCATCTGCCGGTCGATTTCGTGGACATGGCTGTCGAACGAGCGGACAAACGGGGGCTGCTGGCCGTGATGGACATGCGGCACGCCTGCGGAGAGACGATATGCCAGCCCGATCCTGCGTCATTGGTGTGCGCAGGATGCCCATTCAGGATATTCCCATCTTCAAGCCCGTACAATAGGCAAGGTTAACAAGACGAAGAACGATGACAGCTATCGGTTCGCAAGGGGTGACACGTATGGATTATCAGTACCAGACCACTGAACAGCCTTCCAGCCCCCGCAAGGCATGGCCGATCGTCCTTGCCGTGGTCGTGGCCCTCATCGTGGCATGCGGTGCCGGCGTGTGCGTTTACCGCAACAAGCAGCAGGAAGCATTGGCCACATGCCGGCAATCGCTCGCGGAATTCAGCTCGGCCCGCAAAGCCGTGCTCGACACTTCCGAAAACGGCAGCGAACTGCAGAAGCTGATTCGAGGCGCGCTCGGCGTGAACGACATCATCGACGCGTTCGCGGACGCGGCCACCAGCGCCGAGAACACAGTCGATACGGAAGGCTGCAAGGCGGAAGCCACCATCACGCAGCTCAATCTCGTAGCCAAAACGTTGGACAGCGCCACCGATTCCCTGAACGCCAGTCTGAAAAGCATCCAAGAGAAAAACGCCGAAACCGCGTTGCAGGATCCGAAGGCCGATTCGGATGGCGCGGCAGCCGGACAATCGTCCAATAACCCATCCGGGCAATCGAACGGAGCCTCTTCGAACAGCACTTCTTCGAACGGCACCTCCGACACGAAATCGTCGGATGAATCCAAAAAGGAACTGCAACAGTCGATCGACAAGGCAGACAAACTGGTCGACAAACTCAGCAAGGACGATTCCCTGACCCTGACCGGGCGCAAACTGCTGTCCGCGCTGTCCAAGGCCGCGGACTCCGGACAGAAGCTCGTCGAAAGTAGCAACATCAAGGATTCCAAGTATTACAAGGCGGCCAAGGTCACGCTTGACGAAGCCATTGACATGGCTGACAACTGGGTGAACAGCCAGGCGGCCAAAGCGCAGTAGCATGCTCCCGAGTGTTGCACGTCTAAAGTTTCCTTCGGAAAGCATGACGTGAATACGACGTCGGATGTGTGGAAGCGTGTAAGGGGAGACGGATGGCAGACGCGGGGCAGGAATCATCGGAAGGCATTAGCGTATCGAAGCCGGTCGCCCGCGTGATGATGCTGGTCAACGCGGCGGTATGGGGATCAGGTTACACCATGCTCAAGCATGTGCAGGAGAACATGCCGACACAGTGGATGATGTTCTTCCGCATGGCTTCGGCGGTACTGCTTATGGCCATCGTGTTTTTCCCACGTCTTCGCAGGATTCGCCTGCGCCGCTATATCGTTCCCGGTCTGATACTCGCGTTGACTTACTGGCTGGGATTCATCTTCCAGCTCAAAGGACTTGAAACCACGTCTCCCGGACGCAACAGCTTCTTCACCGACACCTATTGCGTGATGGTGCCGTTCGTGGTGTGGGCGTTCACGCGCAAACGCCCCAGCTGGCAGCATCTGGTGGCCGCGTTCGTCTGCGCGTTCGGCATTGGTCTGGTGTCGCTGAGCGGCGGCGGTGGCGCGGAACTCATGCATATGAGCTTCGGTGACGCCATGACTATCATCGGCGCGTTTTTCTTCGCGTTGAATCTGGTTTTGGTTGGTTTCATCGGCAAGGATTTCGACGCGATCGCGCTGATGCTTGCCGAATTCGTGTGGTGCGCCCTGCTGTTCGGTGCTGGCGCGGTGCTTACCGAAGGCGGACCGTCCATGGCTTGGGCGCGGTGGGACATCGTGCTGTGCATCGCCTACCTGGTGGTCGTCTCCACGGTGATCGCCCAAGTGTTTCAAACCATCGCCATACAGAATCTGCCCACTTCCGAGGCGTCCGTGATCTTAAGCACGGAATGCATCTTCGCCATGCTGGTATCCGTGATTTTCACCGGCGAAACGCTGACCGTGCCGTCGTTATGCGGTTTCGCGCTGATTTTCGGTGCGATTCTGCTGTCCGAAATCCAACTGCCCTCCGCAAAACGACAGCGTGGCACAACGGAAGGCGATTAGAAGAACAGCGCCGCGATTCCCGCCGCGAAGCACATGAGCAGCACGGACGTGAGGAAGCTCGCCAGGAACGCCTTCTGTCCCTTCTTCGCGATGGCGCTGAAATTCACATTGATGCCGAGCGCCGCCATGGCCATGCCGAGCACGATGTAGGCGAAGTCCACCAGATTCGGTGCGATGGCGTCGATGAACGGCACGAACGTGCCGATGATGGAAGCGCCGATGAAACCGAGCATGAACCACGGGAACGACACTTTGCGTTTGCCGTCGGTCGGCATTTCGGAATGGTTTCTGTCCCACCAGATGGCGATGATGATGGCCGCGAACACCAGCATCAGCACGCGGGAAAGCTTCATGATGGTGGCGATGCCCACCGCGCCGAACGCGTCGCCGGCGGCCACGGCATGGGCGATTTCGTGCAGGGACGCGCCAGCGGTGATGCCCAACTGCGTCTTGCTCAGGCCCGTCAACGGCCCAAGGGCGATTTCCAGCAATGCGAAGATGGTGCCCATGATGGCGATGATGGCCACGGCCATCACCTCATTGTTGGCCTTCTCATCCTCTTTTTCCGGCGGCACCTTGATGGAGCCGGACAATCCCATGACGGCTGCCGCGCCACAGATGCCGGTACCGCCCGCCACGAGAATGGCGAGCTGCGGATCGACGCCAAGCTTGCGTGCGATGTTGTAGCACACCACGATGGTGAGCGTCACCACCACTGCCGCGATCGGCAGACACTTGATACCCTGCGTGAACAGCACCGTCAGATTGAGCTTGAAACCAAGCAGGATGATGCCCAGGCGAAGCAGCTTGTTCGAAATGAGCCCGGCCGCATCCTTCACACCGGCCTTATGTTCGGCGGAACGGCTCGAATACCATTTGCGGATCGGGAACTGCGCGACCATGCCGATGAGCAGAGCGATGATCAACGCGCCGAACAGGCTGAATCCCGGAAACTGCTTGAGCCACGAAGCCATCAGAGAGGCCGCCAACGTGACGATGCCAATGAACGCCATTTCCTTGGTGGCTATGCGAGTCCACCATTTCTTGCAAAAATCAATCACGAGCGTCAAGTGTTCCGGTTCATGCGGACAAGCCGGCCGGATGGGGAGACGCGCGCGGGAATCCATATTTTGCAACATATCTCGAACGGGTTTGAGGTCTGTTTGCTTCAAGTCGGGTTTAAGTTGGTACGCTGGAGATGCAAGCCAAAAACACAGGCAGAATCAAGGAGGGTCAAGATGCAATTCGAAGCCTCGCGACTGGAAGGACTGGAACACCGCACCGACGCGCAGTCCGCACCGGAAGTGTTCTTCACGCCGATCATCACACCGGAAAGCCTCGTCGCCGCCTACCATGCGCTCGGACGCAAGCCGGAAGGCAAAACGGCCATCAAAGTCCATTCCGGCGAATCGGAAAAATCCAATAATCTCAATCCTTCGCTCGTCAAGGACCTCGTGCAGGAGATCGGCGGCACGCTCGTGGAATGTTCTACCGCATACGACGGCAATCGTGAAACCCCCGAAAAAAGCCTTGCCACGTTCAAAAAGCACGGATACGCCGATCTTGCGCCAATCCAGATCATGGACATGGGCGGCGAAATCGAGATCCCGGTGGCCAAGCACCGCCACATCGCCTACGACATCGTCGGCAAGCATATCGACGACTACGATTCCATTTTCGTGCTGTCGCATTTCAAAGGCCATCCGATGGGAGGCTTCGGCGGCGCGCTCAAGAACGTGTCCATCGGCATAGCCTCGTCGAACGGCAAACGCTGGATCCATTCCGCCGGCGTCACCAAGGACAAGTGGGTGGAAACTCCTCAGGATGCATTCCTCGAATCGATGGCCGAAGCCGATGAGGCCGTGATCAGCCACATGCATGGCAAGATGATGTATCTGAACGTCATGAACCGCCTGTCGGTGGATTGCGACTGCCTGCCCTCCCCGACGGAACCGGACATGCATGACATCGGCGTGCTGTCCTCGCTCGACCCGGTGGCACTCGACCAGGCATGCGTCGACCTCATCCACACCGCCCCCGACGGAGCGTCTGTCACCGAACGCATCGCCTCGCTCCACGGCGAACACATCCTCGAATACGCCGAGGAACTTGGCATCGGTTCGCGCGCGTACCGTCTGACCGTACTCGACTGACGGCGAACGCAATGGTCACGAAACCCGCGAAGCCTACGGAAGCCAGCATCGCAATCGCACGTATCGAAACGTTGCTTGCCGAACGCGATTGTGTGTTCGTCGCAATCGACGGGCCATGCACGTCTGGCAAAACCACGTTTGCCGCGATGCTCAACAGGCGTTTCGGCGGCAACGTGCTGCACATGGACGATTTCTTCCTCCGTCCCGAACAGCGCACGCCGGAACGTTTCGCCGAACCCGGCGGCAACGTGGACCGTGAACGGTTCGAAACGGAAGTGTTGGCACCGCTCGCCGCCGGACAAGCCGCGCAATACCGGCCATGGGATTGCCATACAGGCGATTTCGCCGTCGCGTACGCCGTCGAACCGGCCCAGCTGACCATTGTGGAAGGCAGCTACAGCATGCACCCCGCCTTGCGGGGGTATTACGATTGCATGATCTGTCTTGCGGTCGATCCTGCCGAACAGTTGCGTCGGCTCGAACGACGCAATCCACGCATGTTGCAACGATTCGTCGACGAGTGGATTCCGCTGGAAAACCGCTATTTCGAAGCGACCAATATCCAAGCCGTCGCCGATTTGCTGGTCGACACCGCGCTGCCGGACGGTGGGTCGGTCGTCGAGCCGGTATGACGTATACGCATATCCGAAGAGAAGGAAACATTAAGGAGAAAACAAATGTCTGATTCCGCAACCATGCCCGCGGCCGCCCTGCGCCGCACCGACCTGCCGAAACTGAGTCTCGGCACCAAGACAGCAGCCACCCTGCTCGCCATCGTCGCAGCGGTCGTGCTGCCGCAACTGTTCCACGTCATCGGCGCCGTCTCCGGACAGGGCACCATGCTGGGCGTCGCGTTCCTGCCGATGCATCTGCCGATCATCTTCGTCGGCCTGATCGCGGGCCCCGCCGTCGGCGCGATCGCCGGCGCCGCCGCTCCGCTCGTGAGCTTCCTGCTGTCCGGCATGCCGATGCTGGCGATGCTGCCGCTCATGATGGTCGAACTGTGCGCATACGGCCTGGTGGCCGGTCTGCTGCGCGGCATCAAGCTGCCGAGCCTGGCGAAGGTGGTCATCGCACAGCTCGCCGGACGTGTGGTGCTGACCGCAGCCACCGCGATCGCCGTGTTCGCGTTCGGTTCCAGCAAGGCCATCGCCGCCACATGGACGAGCGACCTGGCCGCCGGCCTGCCCGGTCTCGCGCTGCAGTGGGCCCTGATTCCGCTCGCCGCCTACTGGACCGAGTCGCTGATCGCCAAGCGCAACCACTGATATGACGTTTGCCTGGCCACGTTCTGGGCAAACGCGTGATATGCGGGAGCCGAGCCGTTAAGCTTGGCTCCCGTTACTTATAGGAGGACTACGTAGGAGTTTTACGAAGGGGAAGCGGTCATGATCGCAGGAGTGTCCATCACCACTTTGCTGCTGGTGCTTGTCGCCGGAATCGGCGCGGGATTCGTCGGATACGTGGTAGGCGCGTCCTCGCTGATCTCCTATCCTGCGCTGCTGGCGTTCGGCATTCCGCCCGTGCTGTCCAACACCACGAACACGGTGGGCGTATGCGGCACCGGCATTGGCGGCCTGCTCTCCGCCCGCAAGGAGCTCAAAGGCCAAGGCAGACGCGTGGCCGTCTACGCGTGCATCGGCCTGGTCGGCGGCATCATCGGCGGCCTGCTGCTGCTCGAACTGCCGGCGAAGGTCTTCGAATTCGCCGTGCCGCCGCTCATCCTGTTCAGCGCGCTTATCATCGCGCTCAACCCACGTAAGAAAGCCGCCGCGCGCGACGCCGTGGCGCAGGCGCTGCCGCAATCGCATCAAGGTGAGCGGGCCGCGCGAATCGCCAGCAAAACGGCGGACGGCACATTGCGCAACGATCCATGGTGGCTGTGGGCGGGCGTGAGTTTCGTCGGCGTGTATTCCGGCTATTTCGGCGCCGCCGCCGGCACGCTCGCCCTGGCCATCCTCGACTTGGGCAAAATCGGCCCGTTCCACCAGATCAACGCGTTGAAAACCGTGGTCGGTTTCGGCGCGAACATCTCCGCCGCGATCATGTTCATCATCCGCGGTTCCGTCGATTGGCCGTTCGCCATCATGATGTGCCTCGGCTGCACCATCGGCAGCGCGATCGCACCGCCCGTCACCCGGCATATTCCGGAGAACATCATGCGTGCCGCCGCCGTGCTGACCGGCATCATCCTCGCCGCGAAACTCGGCTGGAGCACCTACTTCTAAATTTTCTAAAATAAGATGTGCGGATTGCCGGAATCTAAGCGACAGGGGGAGAAACATGGCGGTTGTTGACGAGGCGAAACTGCGGTATCTCGACTTTCTTTCGCGTGAGGACCGAGTACGCCACCACCGGTACGTCGAGGAAATGAAGCAATACGACATGATGCGTTCCGGCGACATCAACGCCATCGCCGAAAGCACACGTCTGTGGAACTCCGGACTGTACGGCTACCTGTCGGACGATCCGCTCAAAAACGCGAAATACCGGTTCGTCACCACCATCACGCTCGCCACACGTTTCGCCATCGAAGGCGGTATGGACGAGGAGGACGCCTACAACGCCTCCGACCTGTACATCCAGAACCTGGAAAACTGCAAAACGCCCGACGACGTGCGCCGCCTGCACACCGACATGATGACATTCTTCACATGGGCCATGGCCGACATGCAGAAGGCGGAAACACATTCCAAAGCCGTCAACGAATGCCTGGACTACATCCACTACCATCTGCATGAGAAAATCACCGTGCCCATCCTCGCCGAGCATGTGCATCTGAATCCCACGTATCTGTCGGAGCTGTTCAAACGCGAAACGGGCACGGCCATATCGCAATACATCACCGACAAGCGTATGGAAGCGGCCGAGAACATGCTCAAATACTCGGAATACAGCTTCGACGAGATCGCCCAGATCCTCGCATACCGGTCGCAAAGCCACTTCTCGAAGGTGTTCAAAAAACATTCCGGCATGACGCCGGGGGAGTACCGCACCAAGTACGCGCAGAACGGCATCTGGCCGGAGTGATTGCGATCACGGCGTCTACCACGCCGGTTGCGGTGAACCGCCGGTGACGGCACCGCGAAATTCGGGTGTGCCAATCGTGAAATCGACGTGTCTGCGCGTGCGAAACACGCGCGAATCAGCTACGGTGGAAGCATTCAATGATGATGCGCGCCACCGGCCGAATGAACGGCGGAACAAGGAACGTGCGCGCAGGATGTGGATGAAAGCGAAGGAATAAACGAATATGGGAATGCCCCTTGATCTGTATGTGATCCGACATGGCGAGTCGGAGGCGAACGTCATCATCAGCGCCGGCGAACAGGGTGACAACTCGCTGTATACGCAGGACAACGTCACCGTGCCGGACCGTTCGTGGAGGCTCACCGCCACCGGACGCAAGCAGGCCGACTGCATCGGCCGTTGGCTCGTCGCGCAGCAGCCGCTGTTCGACCGCTACCTCGTTTCGCCGTACGTGCGTACGCGTGAGACGGCGGCCACGATGGCCCTGCCGAAAGCGAAATGGGAGGAGACTCGCGTGCTGCGCGAACGCTCCTGGGGTGAGATCAACACCATCACGAAGGACGATTTCAAAACCAACTACGCGCGCAACTGGATGTTCAAGAACACCGATCCGCTGTACTGGCGTCCGCCGGCGGGCGAGTCCATCGCCGACGTGGCCGAGAACCGCGTGCACAACCTGCTCACGTCCCTGAACCGCAAATCCGATGCGGAATCCGTGGTGATGGTCAGCCACGGCGACCTCATGCTGGCGCTCATGCTCACCTTGGAAGACCTGTCCGACGAGGAATTCATGCACCGTGCGGCCTCCGACGAATGGAAGATCACCAACTGCACGTGCTTCCACTATTCGCGCCGCGACCCCGCCACCGGACGAACGCACAAGCGGTTCCGTTGGGAGCAGACGGCGCGTCCCGTACTCGACGAGACGGATGGTCGCTGGGTGGTGAAAGTGGATGATTGGCGTGAATTCAAGCGTCCCGTGCTGTCGAACGGCGATTTGGTGGACGTGGTGCACGCCGTCGACCGTCACCTGTGACGGCTGCCGGTATACGTTTTGTGACTGCGATTTAGCCCCCTATCGCTCTGTGGGGCGTCACGTATCGGCACTCCCGCTACAATGGCGTGTGATTGCGCGGCGCGCGTTCTTGTTGCGCGTCGTAAAGAGAGTTAGGAGACAATCGCATGTCCAATCCAATCGCGGGCCTGTTCACGTGGAAGCTCCACGGCGACGGCAAAACGCTGAAGCCCGGCGAGGTCGTCGAACCTGACGAGAGGCTGACCTGGCCGCGCACCGCGGAAATCGGCGCGCAGCACGTCATCGCCATGTTCGGCGCCACGTTCCTGGTGCCGATTCTGACCGGTTTCGACCCATCCACCACCCTGTTCTTTACGGCCATGTCGACCGCGCTGTTCCTGCTGATCAACAAGAACATGCTGCCGAGCTACCTGGGCTCGTCCTTCGGCTTCATCGCCCCGATCGCGGCCGTCGCCAGCGCCCACAAGGGCCTCGCCGTCGCATCCTTCGGCATCATGGTCACCGGCATCCTGCTGGCCCTGATCGGTGTGCTCGTCCATTACGCGGGCGCCAAGTGGATCGACATCATCATGCCGCCGGTCGTCAACGGCGCCATCGTGGCCATCATCGGCTTCAACCTGGCTCCGAGCGTGTGGAACAACTTCAAAGTCGCTCCCGACACCGCCATCGTCACCCTCGTCGCGGTGCTGCTCGTCGCAGTGCTGTTCAAGGGTCTGCTCGGCCGACTCAACATCCTCATCGGCGTGATCATCGGCTACGCGTACGCCTGCTTCCGTGGCCAGGTCGACTTCTCAGCCATCGGCAAGGCCGCATGGGTCGGTCTGCCGGAATTCCGTCTGCCGCAGGTCGACTTCACCATCCTGCCGATGTTCATCCCGGTCGTGCTCGTACTCGTTGCCGAAAACGTCGGCCACGTCAAGTCCGTCTCCCAGATGACCGGCCGCGACTATGACGACCAGATCGGCACCGCGCTGTTCGCCGACGGTCTCGGCACCACCATCGCCGGTTTCGGCGGCGGCTCCGGCACCACCACCTACGGCGAGAACATCGGCGTGATGGCCGCCACCAAGGTCTACTCGACCGCCGCATACTGGTGCGCCGCCGCGTTCGCGCTGATCCTGAGCCTGTGCCCGAAGTTCGGCGCCATCATCAACACCATCCCCGCCGGCGTGCTCGGCGGCGTGACCACCCTGCTGTACGGCATGATCGGCATGGTCGGCATCCGCATCTGGGTTGAGAACAAGGTCAACTTCGACAAGCCGGTCAACGTCATGGTGGCCGCCATCACCATGATCATCGCCGTCGGCCAGTTCGAGTTCGCCTTCAACGGCATCTCCTTCAACGGCATCGCCATCGGCACCGTCGTCATCCTCGTCGCCTACCACGGCCTGAAGGCCATCGGCAAGGCGACCGGCACCATCGCCAAGGACGATCCGGACATCCTGTAACGGATCGCATCTCACGCTGGCTAGTTCAACGCCCGTCGGCCAAAAAGGTCAGCGGGCGTTTTTCATTGCCGTTTTCGTCAATCGATTGACGTGTTGCGTCGCATACGTTTTATGATGGTATCTATAAGCGATTGCGCAATGTGGCAAAGGAGACAACATGAGCACTGCGGCAGGAAAGAAAATCGCGATTGTGACCGGTTCCGCGCTTGGCTTGGGATATGAGCTGGCACGTCAGCTGATCGGCAAAGGCTGGTTCGTGGCCGGCATCGATTTCAACACGGCCCGTCAGGAGGAACTGTCCCGCACGTTCGGCGCGGACGAATACCGCGCCTTCGTCGGCGACATCAGCGACGAGGCGTTCGTGAAGGACTCCGTCGCGGCCATCAAGGAGATCGGCCACATCGACCTGCTCATCAACAACGCGGGACAGCCGTCGTTCAAAAAGCCGGTCGACTACGAGGCCGCCGACGTGGACAAGTGCCTTAAGGGGCTCAAAGGCATGATTCTGTGGAGCGTCGAAACATTGAAGGCCGACGGCGAGCAGGACCTCAAAATCGCCAATGTCATGTCCACCGCCGCCACACGCGGCAACGCCAACGAATCCGTCTACTGCGCCACCAAGTGGGGTGAGAAGGGGTATACGACAAGCCTCAAGGCGGCCTACAAGGGAACCAGTGTGAAGGTTGTGGGCGTGTATCCGGGAGGCATCGACACCGACTTCTACCATGACAGCCACGATTACGTGTCGTTGGACAAGCAGCATTCCTTCATGAGCGCCGCGGAACTGGCCGAAGTGGTGCTATTCAACCTCGTCAACGACGCGAATCTGACGGTTTCCGACATCCTCATCGAACGCAACTACCGGTAGCGTCGGCCACCAGTCACAGCCAAGGCAAAAGTATCGGGCATGGGCTACTGTTAACAGGTTTGCGCAACGTGCGCAATGTTTGACATGAAAGGCCATTGTGCCCGATACCGCTGTGATTGAAAATGAAGATGCCCTCGCCGCCGATTTCGATGAGGCGGGCGAGGAGGAGGAACGCCCCCAGACGTTCGCCGAACTCGGCGTTCCCGGCCCGTTGGTACGCGTGCTCGCGGCCGATGGCAAGAAAACCGCTTTCCCGATCCAGGCCGACACCCTTCCCGATTCCCTGGCCGGTCGTGACATTCTCGGCCGAGGCCGTACCGGCTCCGGCAAGACCCTGGCGTTCTCGATTCCGCTGGTCGCGCGACTGGGTGAGGTCGACGCCGACGAGTACGAGAACATGAGCCAGTTCCGCCATGAGGTGGAACAGGTGCGCAAGGGGCATGCCGAGGAGCGGCGCGCCGACGATTTCCTGCCGCACCCGCGCGGCCTGGTGCTCGCTCCGACCCGTGAGCTGGCCAACCAGATCAACGACGTGCTGATGCCGCTCGCGCAGATGTACGGCATGACCACCACCACCGTGTATGGCGGTGTGCGCTACGCCCGCCAGATCCGCGATCTAAGGGCCGGCGCCGATATCGTCGTCGCATGCCCGGGCCGTCTTGAGGACCTGCTCGAACAGCATGCGCTGACCTTGGAGAAGGTCGAAGTGGCCGTGATCGACGAAGCCGACGAAATGGCCGACATGGGCTTCCTGCCGCCGGTCAAGCGCCTGCTCGGCCAAGTGTCGTTCGACGCGCAGATCATGCTGTTCTCCGCCACCCTCGACCATGGCGTCGACGAGGTGGTGAACACGTTCCTCACCGATCCGAAGATCCACAGCGTCGACTCCGCCACCGCGGCCGTCGACGAAATGACACACCACGTGTTCGAAACCACGCAGGGCGACCGTCATGAGCTGGTCCGCACCCTCGCTTCCGGCAAGGGACGCCGCATCCTGTTCACCCGCACCAAATTCCAGACCCAGAAGCTCGCCAAGGACCTGACAAAGAACGGCATTCCGGCGGCCGAGCTGCACGGCAACCTGAGCCAGAACCAGCGTGACCGCAATCTCGCAGCCTTCGAATCCGGCGACGTGAACGTCATGGTCGCCACCGATGTGGCCGCCCGCGGCATCGACGTGTCCGGCGTGGAGCTCGTGGTGCAGGTGGAGCCTCCGGAGGACCCGAAATCGTTCCTTCACCGCTCCGGACGTACCGCGCGAGCCGGCCATTCCGGTGATGTGGTGACCATCGTTCTGCCGAACCAGCGCCGCCGCACCCGCCGCATGCTGCATGAGGCCGGACTGAAGGTCAAGCCGATCGAAGTGACCCACGATTCCCCGGAAGTGTTGGAATTGGTGGGCGAGTCGGCCGAACCGCGTTTCGGTTGGACGCTTGAGCAGTCCCAGCCGGCGGGCAATCCGCGTCGCAGGCATGGCAAGGGCGGCGACGGTTTCGCGGAAAACGGTGGACGCTCCGGACGCAACCGTTCCGGTGGACGCAACAAGGACCGGGGCAAGGACAAGGGCGGCAAGCCGTTCAAGTCCGAACGCAAGGACCGCGCGAATCGCAAGGGACGTGAAGAGCGCGCCGAAGTCGCCGAACGCGAGCAGCGTTTCGAACCGAAACAGAATCGCGCCGAACGTCGCGCCGCCAAGTTCGAAGGCCGCGACAACCGCGAATACGAGGCACGCGAGCATCGTTGGGAACATCCTGAAATCCAAGAGGAGAAGCGCGAGAAGCACGAGGAGAAGCGCAATAACAAGCGTCGCGAAAAGTACGCGCGGCTGCATGAGCAGCAGCGTGCCGAAGCCGGCGAACAGCGTGGAACCGACAATCGCAAGCGGCGCTCCGTCGAGCGTTCCGATCAGCGTGGCCAATCCGATAGGAAGCCCGGCAAAAAGCAGTATGCGAAAAAGCAGGGCGCGCCGACCAAGAAGCAGCGCAAGGCCGAAGCCCGTGCCGAACGCCGTTACGAGGACGATCGCCAATACCGCAGGAACCGCGACGAACGCGACGACCGCCGTCAGGGCGGCAAACGCATCCATCGCAAGGAAATCCGCGTGATTCATGACGAGCGTGGCGAGGACGCGAAGCGTTATGACCGTCGCATGGAAGCCAAGTATGGCGATTCCGGTCGTCGTGGCGGTCACGGAGAACGCCACGACAAGCATGCGGGCGAAAGGCAGGGCAAGCCGTACCGCAAGCATGCGAAGATCCGCAAGGCGCCGTTCCGCTCCCGCTGACGTACGTCAACGGTCAAGCAAAAAGCCGTTCATTCCAGCAATCGCAAGGAATGAACGGCTTTTTCTATACGGGATATCGCAGTATCAGCCGTTGACCGGCTGATACTGGTCGAGCGCGGTGAAGCAACGTTTATAGACCATCAGCATGATGATGCTGTCCGCCAGCAGCGTAAGCGCCGCGATGGTGGCGAGAATCATGAACTGGTATTTCGCCGCGTCGATGGGGTTGCCGCCGGCGATGATCTGACCGGCCATCATGCCCGGCACCGTCACAATGCCGGCGGAGGCGAGCGACGCGGTGGTGGGCAGCAATCCCAGACGGATCGACGAGACGATACTTGGACGTGCCGCCTCCCACGTGGTGGCACCCAACGCCAGCAGCGTGTCCACTTCGTCACGACGTTCCTTCATGCTTTCAAAGAACCGGCTCAACCCCACCGCCAACGCCGAAACGGTGTTGCCCAGCAGCATGCCGGTCAACGGCACCACCAATTGCGGCGCATACCACGGTTGCGGACGGATGATGAGTTCGGTGACCAACGAGATCATGATGAGCATGGTCACGACCAGACTCAGGAACACCGGTCCAGCCAAGCCCTTCGGCACACCTTTCGCACGCGAAAGAGTGATCTGCACGGCCGCGATGAGCATGAACGCCACAAGCAGCAGCACCAGCCACGGATTGTTCGAACGGATGACGTACTCCATGATGAAGCCCATCGCGCACAATTGCAGCAGCGCACGGCAAGCCGACCACAGAAGCGTGCGCCCCACGCCCATACGCATGGTTTCGGAGATGCCGGCGGCGATGGCCACCATCACCAGCGCGGCGATGAGACCCCAGATGTCGATCGCATAGTAGTTGCCGTTCATGCGACGCTCCCTTCTACCGTGTTACCCGTCGAAGTACTACCCGTCGCAGTACCGTCCGCTTCGGCGTTGCCGGACTGCGTGAGCGTGCCATCGGCAAGACGCATGACACGTGTGGCACGGCCATCCGGCGGCCGGTGCCGGATACGAACGATCGCCATGCCGTCCGCCGCCGCTTTGGCGAGGATGCGCGCCACTTTCTCGGCGTTGTCGTCATCCAATCCGGCGTCCACTTCGTCGGCGAGCAGCACTTTCGGACGGGTCAGCAACGTACGCGCAAGGCTCACGCGCGCCGCCTGACCGCCGGACAAGTCGTGCGGCGGACGGTTCAGATCGATGTCGGCACAGCCCATATTGTCCAAGGTTTCACGGATTCTGCCGTCCGGCAACGCATCGGTGGGGGAGATTCTGCGCGGCCCCTGCTTCGTTCTCGCCGACTGGCGTATGGCAAGCGTGAACGGCAGACGAATCGCCTGCGCCACCGTCTCGCCCAACAGCACCGGCTTCTGCGGCAGGTACGCGACCTGCGCGCGCCACTGCTGCGGGGTGAAATCGTCGGCGGAACGGCCATCCAACCGTAAATCGCCTGACGCGCGCGGATTGAGCCGTGCGAAAGCGGTCAGCAGCGAGCTCTTGCCTGCGCCGGACGGTCCGACCAAGTCCACGATTTCGCCAGGCTCGATGGCGAAGGACAATCCGGAGAATATGGTGCGGCGTTCGCCGTCGACCATAATCGAACAGCGCACGTTCGATGCTTCGAATACGTATGTCATAGCCAAAACCATACGCCAATAGCGAACGGTTCACGGCGGTTTCAGGGTTTTCCCTGAGTTTTGAGGCGAAATCAGCCATAAGGATGACGCGTGCCCGTTATTTTGCGTACTACAACTGTCAAGTTGAAGGAAAACCTATATGTTGGGGATGGGAAATATGCGTCAGTGGCTTATGAACATAAGCCTGGTCGGAGGCTGGTTTCCGGCGGCGGCGTTCGCCGTCGTCGCAGTGCTGTCCGTAACCCTGCTGGTTAGCGCGGCCGTTTCGAAACGGGACGGACGCATACTGGCTACCGTGCTGCCGATCGGCGTTGCGGCCGTGTCCGGAATGATCGGCTATGTGGTAGCTTGGCTGCTGTCCGACGTGTTCGTGGTGTTCGGCGTCGGATTGGGATTCCGTGTGATGGCTTGGGTGGCAGCTGGTTTCGCCATCGCTGGTTTCGCCATCGCGCATATCGTGTTGAGCAGGGGCATGATGCGCGTGGCCGCGGCCATCTTGACCGTATTCGCGATACTGGCCGCGGCGATCGGCATCGACCAATCGTACGGCGAATACGCCACCATCGGCTCGCTGTTCGGCGAGGATTCCTACAGCCAAGCCGATCTGACCGGACTGGCCAAACGCAAGGACCTCATCACCGTCGCACAGTGGCGCAAACAGGCCGCCAACGGCACAATCCGCAATATTCCGGCGAACGGAACCGTCAACAAAATCGACATTCCGGCCACGAAATCGCAGTTTGAAGCACGCAAAGCCCTCGTCTACCTGCCTCCGGCGGCATTGGCCGACTCGAAACGCAAGCCGGCCCTGCCGGTCGTCCTCATGCTGAGCGGGCAGCCGGGCAGTCCGGGACGCGTCTTCCAAGCCGGCGGCATCCAAACCATGATGGACGGATATGCGAAAACCCACGACGGACTCGCCCCAATCGTCATCGCAGCCGATCAGCTTGGCGCCGATTCGCACAACACGCTATGCGTGGATTCGAAGGTGTACGGCAATGCGCTGACCTACCTGACGCAGGACGTGGTCGACTGGGTGAAAACCAACCTGCCCGCCGCACAGGATGCCAAGGATTGGGCCATCGCCGGATTCTCGCAAGGCGCCACATGTTCGCTGCAGATCGGCGTGAACCATCCCGACCTGTTTGGCACCATGATTCCCACCGACAGCGAAATCAAACCGACCAACGGCAGCCGACAGGAAATGATCGACCGGTTCTTCGACGGCGACACCACAGCCTATGAGAACCAAGTGCCGGTCAACGCCATCCGCAACCACGCGCCCACCCATCAGATGCTCATCATAGGCGCGGGGGAGAAGGACACCACCTCAATACGCAACGTCAAAACAATCGCGCCGGTCGCGGCGAAAGCCGGCATGCGCGTCGCCGCCGTCGAATCGTCCGGCAACGCACACGACTGGCACGCCGTGCAGGACGTGCTGCGTTACGGGCTCGCCGTATTCGGCCACGACACCGGACTGGATGGTGCGAACCCGAACCTATCCGACTATCCGAATCTCAAACGCATCACGATATGACGATCCTGAACACAAACCCGCAAGCCTGAGAATCCCAGAAAAGGAAAGAAATGACTCAAACACAAACCGCACCTGCTAAACCAGCCGAGGCATCACCCGCGAAACCACTGTTCGGCTTCCGCGCGCTGCTCGCCGATCTGGCCGGATGGATCAGACGACACCTGCTCACCGTCTGCCTTGTGCTGTTCGTCATCCTCATCAACGTGGGCACGCAGATCGTGTGCGCGCTCATACGCCAGCCGTTCCCGCCGAGCCTGGCCAAAGTAAGTTTCGAAGCGCTCGCACGCGGCCGCTGGTACACCGCGCCGATATCCATGCTATACGTGCCGAATCTGGGCCGTCTGCTCATCGACGTTCCGCTCATGCTGGTTGCGTTCGGCCTGGCCGAATCGGTGATCGGCAAAATCAAAACCGCATGGGTGTCCATCATCACCATACTGGGTGGCGTGGCCTTGGGCATGGGACTGTGCTCCCTATCCGACGGGCGCAGCCCCCAATGGCATGCGATCTCGCATGATGGCGCCATCCTTGGTCCGCTGATTCTCGTCGCCGGCACCCTTATGTGCGCCAGCGCGTTCACAACCATGCTGTGGCGCCGCCGTATCCGCGTGATCGGCTATGCGGTCGTGCTCATCATGTTCCTCTACCGAGGCGAGGTGAGCGACTACTGCCTGCTTGCCACTTCGGTGATTGGCCACGTGCTCGGCTATCTGATGGCCTCCCGCACACATGGCGACGAATACCGGCATGGCGCCATCTACGAAATGCGTCGGCTTATCGGCATCGTCGCGGGCGTGCAGGCCATCGGCTCGCTCGTCGCCGTCTCGTCACGCCAATCGTTCGGCCTGCTGTCCATGTTCGGACTGTTGACCGGCTCCACCGACTTCGACACCGGACGTGTGGTCGACTGCCTCAGCGGCGCCTCGCATACGGACTGCTTCACGCAATACCGCATGATGCGTTTCACCATGCCCGGCAACTGGCTGGTATCCATCACGCCGACGCTGATGCTGCTGCTCATCGCCTGGGGTCTGTATCGAGGCCGTCATCTCGCAGCCACGCTCAGCATCGTGTTCAACGCATGCACCATTGCCCTATCGACGGTGTTCTATGTGGCTATTCCGCTGTCCTACGTGGACGGCTCCGACGCCGGTGCATACATGGATGCGATATCCGCATTGCAACGGCACGGCGCATTCCACGCGATGCTGGCCACGATGGCGTTGCCGCTGCTGTGCATCGTCATCATCATCCTGTTCCGCTCATACTTCACCATTCGCACGAAAAGCGAGACCGTGCTGCGTGGCGTCGCCATCACGTTCGCCGCATTCGTATTACTGGGATTGCTGTACGTCGGCTACGGCCTGTCCATGCCGTCCGGCTTCAACGAAACGCCGCTGCTGGTCGATCTGATCGCAGACTACGTGCAGCGTTTGCTGCCGATTGGCCTGCTAAGTGGCGTGGAACCGGCGTTCGTGCCGGTCGGACTGCTTTCCGAAATCGTCTACCAGTGCGTCGGACCGATGTTTTGGCTGGTCGCGCTGTGCTGCACATGGGATGGCCTGCGTGACCGTTCCATGATCAACGACGCGTACCGCCACCGCGTGGACGAGATCATCGGACTCGGCGGCGAATCCATGTCGTTCATGGCCACTTGGAAAGGCAACGATTACTGGTTCTCCGCCACCGGCCGTTCCGCCATCGCCTACCGCGTGTCGTATGGCATCGCGTTGACCGTCACCGGACCTTTCGGCGACCCCGACGAGTATGAGGACGATCTGCATGCGTTCGCCGGCTTCTGCACCCAACGTTCCCTGACGCCGGTGTTCTACAGCGTGCACGCCGAACAACGTGACGCGTTGGTCTCCGCCGGTTGGAACGCGCTCGACGTCGGCACCGAAATGGTGATCGACCCGGCCGCATGGCAGACGCGCGGCAAGAAATGGCAGGACGTACGCACCGCCATCAACAAAGCCAAGCGCGACGGCATCACCGACGTGCTCGCCACATTCAAGGAATCGCCGTTCTCCGTGCAGACGCAGATCCGTGAGATCTCCACGCAATGGGCCGGTGAGAAGGCCCTGCCTGAAATGGGCTTCACCCTGGGTGGTGTGGACGAGCTGGTCGATCCACGCGTCAAACTGCTGTACGCGGTGGACACGGACGGTAAGGTGCTGGGCGTCACCAGCTGGCTGCCGACCTATGAGAACGGCAAAGTGGTCGGATGGACGCTCGACTTCATGCGTCACCGTACCGACAGCGTCAACGGCATCATGGAATTCCTCATCGCCCGCATGGCCGAACGGCTGCGCGACGAAGGCGAAGTGCGATTCATGAGCCTGTCCGCGGCGCCACTTGCCGGCATGAGCGGCGAAGGCCACGAACAGGGGGAGAGCGCCGTACTCGACCACGTGCTGCAGATGGTGGCCGACATCATGGAACCGGCTTACGGATTCCACTCCCTGTTCCGCTTCAAACTCAAGTTCCATCCGGATGAAGCCAAAGTGTACATCTGCTATCCGGATCCGGCGAAACTGCCGCAGATCTCGCTTGCCGTCGCGCAGGCCTACGTGCCGTCGCTCACCCCAGCCGAAGCCATGCGATTCGTACGCACCATCGTGCCTACGAAAACGAACTAAAACCATGCGACCGGTTGACGGCCCGTCATCCCTGAGATGGGCCGTCGCTTTGGGTGCGCTCGGGGCTACACTGGGGAAGGTTCATAAAAAGTACTACGTTTCTCCATGAAAGGGAACAGTATGTCAGCTGAAGCAAACGTCGGCGTCGTCGGTCTGGCTGCCATGGGCGGCAGCCTCGCACGCAATCTCGCTCACCACGGCAACAAGGTGGCCGTGTTCAACCGCACCTACGCCCGTACCGAAAAGCTCATGAACGAGCATGGCGGCGAAGGCGAGTTCTATCCGGCGAAGACGCTTGAGGAATTCGTGGACAGCCTCGTCAAGCCGCGCACCGCCATCATCATGGTCAAGGCCGGTGAGCCGACCGACGCCATGATCAACGCGCTCGCCGACCTGATGGAGCCGGGTGACATCATCGTCGACGCCGGCAACGCCTACTTCCCGGACACCATCCGCCGCGAGAAGGAGATCAGCGCCCGCGGCCTGCACTTCGTCGGCTGCGGCGTGTCCGGCGGCGAGGAAGGCGCCCTGCTTGGTCCGTCCATGATGCCGGGTGGCTCCGAAGAGTCCTGGAAGACCCTGAGGCCGATTTTCGAATCCATCGCGGCCAAGGCCGAAGGCGAACCGTGCGTGACGCACATCGGCCTCAACGGCGCCGGCCACTTCGTCAAGATGGTGCACAACGGCATCGAATACTCCGACATGCAGCTCATCGCCGAAAGCTACGACCTCATGCGCCGCGGCCTGGGCATGACCCCGGCCGAGATCGGCGACGTGTTCGAGGAGTGGAACAAGACCGAACTCGACTCCTACCTCATTGAAATCACCGCCGAAGTGCTGCACCAGGTCGACAAGAAGACCGGCAAGCCGCTCGTCGACCTCATCGTCGACCACGCCGGCATGAAGGGCACCGGCACCTGGACCGTGCAGACCGCACTGTCCCTCGCCGTGCCGGTCACCGGCATCGCCGAAGCCGTGTTCGCCCGCGGCCTGTCCTCCGAAGCCGACCTGCGTGAGGAAGCCCAGAAGCAGGGCTTCGCCGGCCCCGACGGCAAGCTCAACCTGAACGACGACGAGAAGAAGGCCTTCATCGAAGACATCCGTCAGGCCCTCTACGCTTCCAAGATCGTCGCCTACGCACAGGGCTTCAACGAGATCACCACCGCCGCCAAGGAATACGGCTGGGACATCGACCTCGCCGCCGTGGCACGCATCTGGCGTGGCGGCTGCATCATCCGCGCGAAGTTCCTCAACCGCATTTCCGAAGCGTTCGAATCCGGCGAGGCCAACGTGTCACTGCTGTTCGCCCCGTACTTCAAGAACGCCATCGAAAACGCCGAGAAGTCCTGGCGCAACGTGGTGGCCCAAGCCGCCATCAACGGTCTGCCGACCCCGGCGTTCGCCTCGTCGCTGTCCTACTTCGACGGCCTGCGTTCCAAGCGTCTGCCGGCCGCCCTCATCCAGGGCCAGCGCGACTACTTCGGCGCCCACACCTACCAGCGCGTGGACCAGCCGGGCGCGTTCCACACCCTGTGGGCCGAGCCGGGCCGCGAAGAGATCGAAGCCTGATCTTTTCCTTGCCTCTGTGTCAGGGCGGATATGCCAGAGGTCTTGCGATGTGTTCCATTGCAAGACCTCTGGCATATGCATATTACTGAGCTGCGATATTGCCGTACCGTTGCATTGACGGAGCATAGTGTCGCTCCGTAAGCAGAACGAATGGTACTTGTGGTTGTGATGCATCCCATTTGCGTTTCTAGGGGAGTCTAATGCCATCGTCTAACCTCCTTTCGAGAGGTTTTCGGAAGCTATGGGGCGAAATAGGCGGCGGATTGGGATTCCGTAGGTGGTTTTTGCGTTCCATAGGTGGTTGGTCTTGGGAGCCTGCTGCGGAAAAGGCCGGAAACCGGCCTTTTCCATGACCCCGATACTTGGGGCAACCGCCTACGGAAACGCGAAACCGCCTACGAAGCTGCAGTCCAGCGGGAACCTGCGTCAAAACGACACTCAACAATCAATCAACACTCAAAAAAAAGGGGTGTCTCACGGCATGAGTCGCGGGACACCCCTGTTACCTGTTTCGGATGAACCTCACAACTTGGAAGCGGCACCCTCGTCAATGAGCCAGAGCAGTTCCTCGCCATCGGCGTAGGAGCTTGGGGCATGCGGGTTGTTGCGCTGGGCGAAGGCGGCCTTGACCGCGCCGGCCTTACGCTCTTCGGAGGTGAACACCCACGTATGCTTCGACCGGGCGATCATCGGCACGGTCAATGTCAGGCGCAGCGGCGGCGGTTTCGGCGAATCGCGCACGCCTGCGACCAGCACGTGCGGGTCGTCGATCTCGGCCTCGCCGTGGTCGGGGAACAGGGACGCGAAATGCGCGTCCGGCCCCATGCCGAACATCGCGATATCCAATGCCGGATTCTCGCCCAACTGCTCGATGAGCTCGCGCTGGTACTCCGCGGCGGCCTCGGCCAGCACCGCATCGGTCTGTTCGGGGGAGGCGGCGGCGATCTCCTCGGCGCCGCGGGTATCGGCCGGCATCGCATGGATGTTCGCCGCCGGCATGCGCCCGCTTTCCACAAGCGCACCGTACCAGGCCTCGCGAGCCTGCTTCGCGTTGCGGTCGTCGTCATCGGCCGCCACGAAGCGCTCGTCGCCCCACCACACGTGCACACGGCTCCAGTCCACGGCATCGTTCAGCGGGCTGGCGTTCATCGCGGCGAACACACGGTTGCCGTCGGTGCCGCCGGTCACGGCGATATCCACACGTTTACGATTCGGCTCGGCCAGCAGATCGATGATGGTCAGCAGCGTGCGCGCGGCCACAGCCTCCGCCAGTACCTGCGGATTGGGGTATACGACGGTTTTACGTTCTGTCACGTTCACTCCTTGTATTATGGTTCGACGTTCGGTGGCTACTGCCTGGGCTTGACGAGATCCAGTCCTTGCGAGACGACCTCGCTGTAGATCTCATCGGGGTAGAGGCGGCCAAGCTCCTCGCTCAGGCATTCCTCAAGCGTGCGCGCGGGCACGCTGATGGTCTGCGGCGACTGGCCGGGCACACTGATCACGGCGAACCCGTCGTCGGTGGAGGGGCGCTCCAGGCTCAGCACGCCGTCGCCACGCGTCAGGTACACGCCGGTGACGGCCGTGGCGTTCGAATCCTCCTCGATCATCACCGGCACGTTCAGGCGCAGTCGCAGCCATGCGGCCAGCAGATCCAACGGCAGATAATCCTTCTGCCCGGTCACGCGCACATTGCTCACCGGCAGGTGCGGCGGCTGGTCGAGCATCGAGGCGATCATCGCACGCCATACGGTCAGGCGTGTCCACGACATGTCCACGTCCTTGGCGGAGCGGTTGCGGCGCAGATCGTCCATCGTGCGCCGCGGGTTCGAGGAGTGCATCGCGTCGGTGATGCGGCTGCTGGCCATGGAGCCGAGCAGGTCCTTCGACAGATTCGCGGGCGCCTCGTTCGGCCACCATGCCACCACGGGGGCGTCGGGCACGAGCAGCGGGATCACCAGGGTGTCGGCGTGACGGACCAGACCGCCGCGCGGACGAAGCACGATGATCTCGCCCGCACCGGCGTCGGAGCCGAAGCGGATCTCGGCGTCAAGGAAGGTGGGATGCTCCTCTTCCGGGCTGATCTTGCGGCTGCTCGGGGCGACCGCGATCACACGGCAGGGATGCTCGCGGCTCGCATTGTTGGCGACTTCGAGATCATGCTCGAGCTCGGCCTCGTTGGTGGAGATGAGCAGGGTGAGCACACGGCCCAGGGCCGCCTCGCCGCGCTCCTCGTGCAGTTCGTCGATTTTCGCCGAGATCTCGCGGGTCTCAGTGTCTTGCAGGGTAATGATCACGGCATCCTCCAACGGTGTCCATCGCGGGCGAGCATTTCAACGGCCTCCTCCGGCCCCCACGTGCCGGAACGATACGGCTGCGGCTGGCCGAGCGTCGACCAGAACTCCTCGATCGGGTCGAGGATCTTCCACGAAAGGTTGACCTCCTCGGTGGTGGGGAACAGCGGCGGGTCGCCCAGCAGCACGTCGAGGATCAGGCGTTCGTATGCCTCAGGGGAGGATTCGGTGAACGAGCGACCGTAGCCGAAGTCCATCGACACGTCGCGCACCTCCATCGACGTGCCGCCCGGCACCTTCGCGCCGAAGCGCATGGTCACGCCCTCGTCGGGCTGCACGCGGATCACGACGGCGTTCTTGCCGAGCTCCTTGGTGGCGGTCGATTCGAACGGCAGATGCGGGGCGCGTTTGAACACCACGGCGATCTCCGTGACGCGCTTGCCTAGGCGCTTGCCGGTACGCAGATAGAACGGCACGCCGGCCCAACGGCGGGTGTCGACGTCCAGGCGGATCGCGGCATAGGTCTCGGTGGTGGATTCGGGATCGATGCCCTTCTCGTCCAAGTAGCCGACCACCTCGTGCGATCCCTGCCATCCGGCGGCGTACTGGCCTCGCGCGGTGTGCGCGGCCAGATCCTTGGGCAGGCGCACGGCGGAGAGCACCTTGGTCTTCTCGGCGGTCAGATCGGCGGCGGAGAAGGAGACCGGCTCTTCCATGGCGGTCAATGCCATAAGCTGCAGAAGATGGTTCTGGATGATGTCGCGTGCGGCGCCGATACCGTCGTAATAGCCGGCACGACCAGCCACGCCGATGTCCTCGGCCATGGTGATCTGCACATGGTCGACGTAATTGTTGTTCCAGATCGGCTCGTACATGGCGTTCGCGAAACGCAACGCCAGCATGTTCTGCACGGTCTCCTTGCCAAGATAATGGTCGATGCGGAACACGCTCGACGGGTCGAACACTTCGGAGACCACGCGATCGAGCTCCTTGGCGCTGGCCAGATCATGACCGAACGGCTTTTCGATGATCACACGACGCCAAGCGCCCTTGTCGCTTTTCGCCAGACCACAGTCGGCCAGCTGACGGGACACCTGCGGGAACGCGCGCGGCGGCACCGACATGTAGAACGCGTGATTGCCGCGCGTGCCACGGTCGCGGTCAAGCTCGGCGACCGTGTCGGACAGACGCTCGAACGCTTTCGGATCATCGAACGTGCCTTGTACGAAACGGATACCGGCCGCAAGCTGCTTCCAAGTCGATTCCTTGAACGGCGTACGGCAATGCGCCTGCACGTTCTCCTTGACGAAGTCCTTGAAATGGTCCTCGGTCCAGTCGCGGCGTGCGAAGCCTGTCAGACCGAAGCTTGGCGGCAACAAGCCACGGTTGGCCAGATCGTAGATGGCGGGGAGCAGCTTCTTACGGGACAGATCGCCGGTCACGCCGAAAATCACGATGCTGCATGGGCCTGCGATGCGGGGAAGTCTCAGATCGCGCGGGTCGCGCAGCGGATTCGTCCATGCGTCGGCCGCGTTGGATGCGGCTGAAACGGTTTCACTCATGCCTTTCATACTAACGCGCGGGCTCCACTCGCCACCAAAGGGAATTCGAAAACGTCATGGCCCTTTTTTAGAGCATCCTACAAAACGGCATGGCGATTCCCTCGTTTGGTGCCGCCACTACAATGCCTCCGGAAGAGAACGACGAGCCGGCTGCGGCTGGCGGAGGCAAAAACATGGTGCACAACAAGCAGGGCATAGACATGCTGCACGGGCGCATATGGACGAAAGTCCTGCGATTCGCGCTCCCCGTGGCGGCGACCGGCATTCTGGAACAACTCTTCAACGCATCCGGCATCATGATCGTCGGCAACTTCTCCCAATCCGACGGCACCGCCGCGGTCGCGGCCGTCGGCTCCAACGCGCCCGTCACCGGACTCATCCTCAACCTGTTCATCGGCATCGCTCTCGGCGCGAACGTCGTTATCGCCAACGCCATCGGACGAGGCAGCCGCGAAGCGGTGCGCAACGCCGTGCACACGTCCATCGTCACCGCCCTGATCGGCGGCGTGATCGTCGCCATCATCGGAGAATTGCTCGCCGGCCCGCTTCTCGGCATGCTCAACGTGACCGCCGACGTGTTCCCCCTGGCGCTCGCATACCTGCGCATCTACCTCATCGGCATGCCCGTCATCCTGCTATACAATTTCGAAACAGCCATCTTCCGCAGCATCGGCGACACCCAGGCTCCGCTCGCCGTACTCGCCATTTCCGGCGTGCTCAACGTGACCATGGGACTGATTTTCGTCGTATTGTTCCATTGGGGTGTTTCGGGCGTCGCGACGGCCACCGTCATCGCGAACGTCGTCAGCTCCATGATTCTGCTGTATCGACTGGTTCATACTGACGCAGCCATCCATGTTGATTTGCGCGAGTTCGGCATCGACTGGTTCACCCTGCGTCAGATTCTGCGCATCGGACTGCCCGCCGGCGTGCAAAGCGCGGTGTTCGCCGTGGCCAACATCATCATCCAAGCCGCCATCAACAGTCTCGGCACCGTTGTCATGGCCGCCTCCAGCGCCGCGTTCAACATCGAAATCATCGCCTACTACGTGCTCAACTCGTTTAGCCAGGCCTGCGCCACCTTCACCGGGCAAAACTATGGAGCCAAACGGATTGGACGCTGCAAGCGCGTGCTTGGCATCTGCATTCTGGAGGATTTCATCGTCACCGCGGCCACCATCGCCGTCGTGCTGTTCTTCGGCCATAGTCTGCTGGCGTTGTTCGATGCGACACCGGAGGTCATTTCCGTCGGCTACACCAGACTCGTCATGGTGTTCTCCGCCTACACGTTCAGCATGCTATACGAGGTCATGTCCGGATATCTGCGCGGCTTCGGCATCTCACTGGTGCCGGCGCTGCTCACCGTAATCGGCGTGGTCGGCGTGCGCATCACTTGGATCGCGTTCGCGTTCCCCGCGCATCGCACGTTCGAGGCCATTATGATCGTCTACCCGATCAGCCTCGCCGCAACCGCCGTACTCATCGGCATTGCTCTGCTCTGCTACCGTCCGTCCAAGCGATTCGCCGTTAAACCTTGAGCGTGTGCGGCTTGCCGCCGTCCATGAACGCGGCGATTCGCCGGGTCAAAGCGCGGGGAAGAACCCGTTCCGCGAGCGCGCCCGCCTTGGTGAGCGGACCATGGTAGGCGAGGGTTGAGCCGCGCATCATCCTGCGGTAGGCGTACGTGGCAAGCTGACGTGCGGTGGCCGGTTTGGTCATGGTGAAGAAGTTGCGGCCACTCATATTCGCAGCCTTCTGAAAGCCGGTCGTGGTCGGACCGGGACATACGCAGGTCACCGTCACGCCCGTGCCGCGCAATTCGTGGGCCACGGCCTCGGATAGCGAGCGCACGAATGCCTTCGACGCGAAATACATCGCCATGTATGGGCCTGCCATCATCGAGGCGACGGACGAAATATTCAAAATCCTGCCATGCCCGTTGGCGCGCATGTCTCGGCCATACCGATATGTCAGTTCGGCGAGCGCATGCATGTTGAGCTGCATCATCTCGTTTTGCCGGTTCCAGTCGGCGTCGAGAAAATCCGTCCAGTCAGCGAAGCCTGCGTTATTAACGAGATGGTCGACCGCAATACCTTGTGATGTGGTGAAATCATGGAGTTTCTTCGGTGCGTTGGCTTCGCTCAGATCTATGGCGAACGTCACCACATGCACGCCAAAACGCTGCTCGAGCTTGGTTTTTATCATGTCAAGCCGTTCCTGGCTGCGGGCGGTGATCACCAGGTCATGTCCGTCCGCTGCGAACAGCGCCGCCAGTTCGCGTCCGATGCCGCCGGACGCTCCCGTGATGAGTGCGTATCCCATGCCAACTCCTTCGTTTTGGTCCTATCTCGCCTATGAATGGCGGATTCGCGGGTCTGCCTGATGCTATCTCCACTATAGATGGCGGATGTTTTTCGACTTATACCCCCTGAGATAGTGTATGGGGGTAAAAAGCGCGGCTTTTCACTTTGCCGTCCGCCATCTATAAGCGAGATAACATGTGTCGAAAGACGAAATCCGCCATCCATAGGCGAGATAGGTGTTTTGTGGAGGGATGGAGGACAGTGGTGAAAACAAAGTCGCATTACGATTCGCCGCTTGGCGGCATCACGCTGATCGCCGACGAAACGGCATTGCTCGGCCTGTGGTTCGATTGGCAGCCAGGCTATGCGGACGATGATTCCGCGGTTTTGGGTGATTCGCCGACGATTGGCGCCGCGAAACGATGGCTGGACGAATACTTTGCAGGTTGCATACCTCGGACCGAAGTGCCGTTGCGGCTGGAAGGCACGCCATTCCGCAAGGAAGCATGGGCATTGCTGCGGAAAGTGCCATACGGCGAAACGGTTTCATACGGCGGACTCGCACGTCGATTGGAGTTGAAACGTGCGGACGGGCGTAGGGTATCCGCACGCGCCATCGGGGGAGCGGTGCACCGCAATCCGATCGCGCTTATCGTGCCCTGCCATCGGGTCGTCGGCGCTGACGGCAGTCTCACCGGTTATGCGGGAGGCATTGAAACCAAAATCCGTCTGCTCCAACTCGAAGGCGTGCTGAAGCAGACGGAACGGACGGATGTGGATTGCGAATCTATAGACCGGATTTGGCGATCCACCCGCTGACGGCTTCGGCGGCTTTACTTGCGTTGTTCTGTGCGTCGGTCCCCATGACCGCAAGCCCCGGCTTCACCGTCGTCTTGGTGATTGCGGTGATACGTTCCGGAGTCCGTCCAAGCCCGCTGCCGCCGTGCGTGCAGAACGGATAAATGGTCTTTCCGGACCAGTCGCGGCTTTCCAGAAAAGCGTACACGGGCATCGGCATATCGCCGCACCAAATCGGATAGCCAAGGAACACGGTATCGGACGAGTCGAGCGCATCGGTATCGCCGCTGAGCGTGAACGGCGGACGCGCGTTGACACGCTGCTCCTCCTGCACCATTTCTGAGGTCGCGGCGTACCGTTCCGGATAAGGCTCGGTACGTGTGATTTCAATCATCGGCGAATCGGTCCGCCGGGCCACCTCTTGGGCAAGCTTCGCGGTATTGCCGACCGTCACCTCGCCCACTTCGTAGTTTTCGCCGGCGCGGGAGAAAAACACCACCACCATGTTGCGTCCTTTCATGGTCCTTGAAGAGGCCGTTGCCGCATCCGTCATGCGTCAGTCCAAGGGTTTATCAGTCCATCTTTGGAAACGATTGTGCTCGATACGCGAGCAGACCGTCGATGAACCGTGCAAGACCCTCGATCATGCGTGCACGCGGACAGGCCACGTTGATACGCACGAAATCATGACCGTTGCCACCATATTCGGAACCCTCGGAGAACATCACCTTATGCTCGCGTTTGAGATAATCGCACAACGCATCCGTGTCATGCGTGATGGCCGAACAGTCGACCCACAACAGGTAGGTGGCATGTCCTTCGACCATGATGATGCGCCGGTCGGCCGGCACCGAAGCGTTGTATTTGTCGAACATCGCACGCGCGGTCGCCTTGTTGCCGGCCAGATAAGCGCGCAGTTCGTTCAGCCACGGTTCGCCCTCGTTGAACGCGGCCAGGGTGGCGTCCATGGCGAAGGCGTTCGGCTCCGCCACCTCATCGGTGTTCAAAGCTCGCCACACCTTATGACGCAGCACCGGATTCGGAATCATCACGGCCGCGGAATTCAGTCCTGCGATGTTGAACGTTTTGGTCGGAGCCATGCAGGTCACCGAATTCATCGCGCAATGCTCGCCCACCGAGGCGAACGGCACGTAATCGAAACCCGGATCGGTCAGATCGCAGTGGATCTCATCGCTGACCACCGTCACATGATGCTTCCAGCACAGTTCGCCGATACGTTCCAAAGTCTCACAATCCCAAATACGGTCGATCGGATTATGCGGGTTGCACAGAATCATCAGCGTGGTCTGCGGGTCGGCGAGTTTCGTTTCGAAATCAGCCCAATCGATCTCGTAATGTCCTTCGCCGTCATAGGCGAGCGGCGATTCAAGCACACGGCAGCCATTGTTGAGAATCGAATTGAAGAAGATGTTGTAGACCGGCGTCATGATCACGACGTTCTCGTTCGGCGTGGTGAGTTTCCTGACCATGCTGGAGATCGCCGGCACCACACCGGTGCAGAACACCAGCGAGTCCGGGTCGATGGCAAGCCCATGACGGCGTCCCCACCAATCCACGTACGCCTGATTCCATTCTGGCGGCACGATCGAATAGCCGAAAACGCCATGCTCGACGCGCCGACGCAACGCCTCGCGGATTACGGGCGCGGTCTGGAAATCCATATCCGCCACCCACATGGGCAGCGCGTCGCCAGCCTCCTCCCATTTGAGCGAGTACGTGCCGGAACGGTCGATCGGAGTATCGAAATCGTAAGTCATACCGCCAATCCTACCTACTGTTATGCGGCGTCGGCTGTCACGATCGTCGTGGCCGTCGGATCGATTTTCGCCGGATCGAGCGTCAGCTCGTTGATATGGTCGGCGCGAATCGTGCCGGACGAAGGATTGAACACGCTGTCGATCGTGCCGCGCACGTCGGCATCGACGGAGGAATATTCGAACGCGAGCGTCGTATTGACGAGCCGGCAGTCACGCAACACCAGATGGTCCACGTAGCACAGGCCCTGCAGGCTTTCGATCGTGCAATGCTCGAACGTCACGTTACGCGAGTTCCACGCCAGATACTCGCCGGAAATGAACGAATCGCGCACCGTCACGTTCTCGCAGTTCCAGAAACAATCCTTCGAAATCAGACGGGAATTGGAAATCTCCACGTTCCTTGCGCCATCGAACGGATAATTGCCCACCAAACGTAGGTTGTCGGCTTTCACATCCGCGCAATTCATCGCCAGATAGTCGCCATGCGCGCTCACATTGTCCAACGTCACGCCGGAACAGGCCCACAACGTCTCCTCGGCGTTGACGAAATCCACGTTGCGTAACGTCACGTCATGGCAGCGGCGGAAATTCTTCGGCGCCTCGATCGTCGAATCCTCCACCTTGATATGGTCCGTGTACCATACGCCCGCACGTGCCATCTCAAACCACGTGCAGTCCTTCGCATCGATATCCGAGCAATACCACAGCGGATACTTCCATTTGAACGAGCTCGACCTCAGTTCGATGTCATGGGCATGCTTCAACGGCGATTCGCCATCGTCGAAAATCGTATCGACGTACCGGCGGTCATGCGCGAAGAACTCCGCGCGCTCGCCGGTGAGGAACGCCTGGCGGGTTTCGGACATGTCCTGCTCCGCAGCGGATGTAAATGTATCTGGAGTGTTATTCACCGTATGCTCCTTCATGCTCTGTTGGAAGAGAATAGGAACTTCAAGTACTTGAAGTCAAACAGGGAGCCACGTTCGTCTGGAGCGAACACGGCTCCCTGCGGAAAATCGGGAAATGCGCGCCGAAACAGGCAGAGGAATCAGCCGATCAGCGCTGCCGGATACTTCGCCACGGCGGCGTCGATCTGCTCATCGGTGGACGTGGCGACGCCTTGGATGAGGAACGGCTTCAGATATGTGGCATGCGTATGACGGAACGTGGTCTCGAACGGGGAAAGCAGCTCCTCCATGGTGCGCACATGGCTGCCTTCACGCGTGTAGGAGTCCGCCGGAGAGCCGGTGGACACGGCCAACATGAACTCCTTGCCTTCGAGCGCCTGCCCGCCGCCGTAGGCCCAGCCGGCCTTGATCACGTCATCCTCCCACTGCTTGAGCAGCGCGGGGGAGCTGTACCAGTAGAACGGGAACTGCAGCACGATGCGGTCATGCGTTTCGATGAGCTCCTGCTCATGTTCGACGTTGATTTTGAAGTCGGGATATGCGGCGTACTCGTCCACCACGGTCACGTCGCCGGTCTCGTTGGCCGCGTCCATGAGCTTGCGGTTGACCTGCGATTTTTCCAGATGCGGGTGGAATACCAGTACCAGTGTCTTCATTCATGCTCCTTGTCCAAAGGTTTTTCGTTACGTTCCAGTATGCAGCATGATAATCTCGTCGCGCATGCTTTGTACGTAATCCGTCGATGTCCACGCGCCGATACGGTTGCGCATGGTTTGTCGGGGTCGGCGATAGTATGTTGGCCGTCGTTGTGGCGCGTCGGGGTATATCAGGGCGCGGCAAGAGAAGGCATGAGAAGAGAAGCATGGGAACGGACGGAAGAAGGGCTGATATTTAATGGTGCGGACGCAGAACAGGAACGCCGTCATGGGCAAGGCGTTCAGAACGGCATTGCCGCGGACGTCGCCGGTCTGCATCAGCTTTTTCCTTCTGGCGTTGTCGTACGGCGTGCTGATGGGCACGCGCGGCTTTTCGTTCCTGTGGCCCATGTGCATGAGCGCGTTCATCTTCACCGGTTCCATGGAATTCGTCACCGTGAATCTGCTGGTGTCCGCGTTCAACCCGTTCGTCACGTTCATGCTGGCCGTCATGCTCGGCACCCGTCATCTGTTCTACGGCATCTCCATGCTCGGCCGGTTCAAGAACATGGGCGCCAAGAAGCCGTATCTCATTTTCTCGTTGTGCGACGAGACCTTCGCCATCGACAACGGCACCATCATTGCGGCCGACGTCGATCGCGGATGGTTCTACTTCTTCGTCGGCCTGCTCAACCAGTCATCATGGGTGGCCGGCGCCACGCTTGGCGGCCTTCTCGGAGAACGCATCACCTTCAACACCTCCGGTCTCGACTTCATCATGACCGCCATGTTCGCCGTCATTTTCGTGGATCAATGGCTGACCACGAAACGCAAAAGCCACATGGCCGCGCTTACCGGCATAGCGGTGCCCGCGATCTGTCTGGGGGTGTTCGGCGCCGACAATTTCATGATCCCATCCCTGGTCGCCATGCTCGTCATGTTCATTCTGCTGCGGCCATACCTGGACGACCTGAAGATCGACAAGACGGACGGGGAGAACGGAACGAACAACGCGGACAAGGAGACGAACGCATGATGATCATGACCACGTGGCAAGGCGTCATCACCATCATCATGGCGATGCTCGGCACCATGCTGACACGTTTCCTGCCGTTCCTGCTGTTCCCCGAATCGAAGGAACCGCCGCGTTTCATCACCTACCTGGGCACCGTCCTGCCGTATGCCATGACAGGCCTGCTTGTCGTGTACTCGCTCAAAGGAGTGCGCCTGACGTCAGGCAGCCACGGCATTCCCGAATTGTTGGCGATTATCGCAATCGCCCTGCTGCACATATGGAAAAGGAACATGCTGCTGTCGATCGCCGGCGGCACCGCCGTCTATATGCTGCTGGTACAGCTGGTTTTCTCGTAAGACGGCTTCCGCCTGTGCTTGGCATTGCGATTACCTGGCGAGCCCCATCTCGTATTTGAGCGTCATCACACGAATGGCGGATTGCTGCACCTTCCGCGCGAACGTCGCATCGCCGGCCGCTTTGGCGTTCAATCCGTCCAACACCGGCTGCACGTAGGAAGAGGCGCCGATACATGCCAAATCGCCGCCGGCTTCGACCAGCCGCACACCCAAATCACTCGGCTGCACGCCACTCAAAGCCGTTGCGGACAGGGAATCGGAAGTGACGACGCCTTGGAAGCCGATTTTCCCGCGCAGATAGCCGGTGACCAGCGTTGATGAGAACACGGCCGGATTATTCGGATCGATCGCCTGATATGTGGCCAAAGACATCATCACCATCGAAGGGCTTGCCTCCAACGTGCTGTTGAACGCGCTGATTTCCGGACCATCCAACGTGGTGGTGGTGTCGAGGATGCCGTTCGCGGTGAAATCGGTATTGCCGGTCACCGATCCCAAACCCGGATAATGTTTGATGGCGCTGCCTACCCCCGAATCGGACATGCCCTGTATGAACGCCTTCGCATGGTCCGCATTGCCGGCCGGATCAAGACCGAAATCACGGTACAGCGCGCCAATCGGGGCGTTCGACGAACGGTCCACGGTCACCGTGCCGACGACGGGTGCCAGATCGACATTGATGCCGGCAGCCTTGAGCTGCGTGCCCCATGCGGATGCCGATTGCCTCAACTGGCTGACATCCATTGCGCCCTGCTGGGTGGCCGAAGGCATGGTATCGAACCCGGCCCCCTTGAGATGCTGGACCAGACCACCCTCCTGATCGGTGGACATCAACAGCTGGTTGTCGCCCGGAGCATACGATTGCAGCGTGGATGTGGCGGCCGCGACCCCGGCGGTCCCCGAATTCCAGTTGCCGATGATCAAGACCGAACCAACATGCCTGTTCGCGATGAGGTCATACAACGATGACGGATCGGAACCAGCGAACAATGGCGCCATAACCAGCTGCCCGACCCGTTCCTCGACACTCATGGACTCCACGGCCCGCACCGCCTTGGCATGCGGCGAATCGTCGCGGACGGACGGCACTTGCGCCTTGTCGAGGGAATCATGCGTGACCGTCGGCCGGCGAGTGGAAAAAGCTGCGGTGGCGGCGTCCGATGGGGAAGCGTCGCCGGAACATGCGGCCAACGTGACCGGCAGCATCGCCACGCAGCAGGCAGCCACCAATCGTGTGAAAAACCCATGAGCCTTCTTCATACCGCCATTATGGCATGCCGGCATTCCCCATATGTTCCCTTCATACGGACATGCCACGGAACAGCCGATTCAGCCCACGGCCAGATCCGTTCGGCTGGCGGCTTAACGGCGTTCCTCGCCTGTCGCTAGGCTATTAGCATGTCTTTCTTTGATATGTTTGGTCCCATGTTCGATCCCGAAGGCGGCTCGAACCGTGCCGGCAGGCAGAATCCGCGCAAACCCAGCAACGACGATCCGATCATCCTCAACGTCGAAACCGACGGAGGGGACGGTCCGCAACCATCGTCGAACGTTCCCCCGAAACGACCTTCGGACCCCCGCATCACCAGCAAGCCGAACCGTCCGCGCAAACCGTCGAACGGCAGCAAGATCTTCATCGGCGTGGTGCTGGCGCTCGCCATCGTCATCGGACTGTTCTTCGCGCTCGCGCAGTTCGTCACCGATGTCATGTGGTACAGCCAGCTCGGCTTCCAAAGCGTGATTTGGACGCAGCTGGGCACCAGGGTCGGCCTCTGGCTGGCGTACGCGGTGCTCATCGCCGCAGTCGGCTTCATCTCCGCCACGCTGGCGATATGGGCGCGTCCCGACGCTGCGGACGGCTCCACCATCCGCGTGAACGGCGACACCATCGAAATCGGCAAGAGCGTGAGCTCCAAGAGCGCTCGACGCATCGCCGTGGTCATCTCCCTGATTGTCGGACTGGTGTTCGGCTCCCAGTTCAACGCGAACTGGTCCGAAATCCTGCTCATGTTCAACTCGCAAAGCTTCGGCACCAAGGATCCGCAGTTCGGCATCGACAACGGCTTCTACGTGTTCGTGCTGCCCGGACTGAAACTCATCATGTCCGCTGTCTCGCTGTTGCTGCTCGCTGGCATCATCTTCTCCATCGTCACCCACGTGCTTATGGGCGGCATCCGCATCACCATGCCGGTGAACGGCCATGGCCTGTTCCACATCACCAAACGCGCCCGCCGCCAGATCGGCATCTGGCTGATGCTCAACATGTTCGCCTGGGCCGCCAATCAGGTTCTGGGCGTGTTCTCGCACCTGACCGAGGAAGGCAGCAGAATCACCGGTGCCACCTACACCACGGTGAACGCCACCATCCCCGTCACGTTCATCATGGCCGCCATCACCGCCATCCTTGGCGTGATACTGGGCCTGTGGATTATGAAATCCCATACGTTGGAAGGTTCCGCACCCATCGCGGCACGTGCTTCCGAAGCGCTCAAGGCGTGGAAGGTGCCGACCGTGGCCATCGCCTCCGCCATCGTGGTGAGCCTGGTGCTTACCGTGGCCTGGCCGGTGCTGCTGCAGCGCTTCCGCGTCAATCCGAACGCGCAGGAAATGGAATCCACCTATATCCAGCGCAACATCGACGCCACCCGCGCCGCGTACGGCTTGGACAAGGTGAAGGCCGAACAGTACAAGGCCACCACCGAAGGCGAGGAAGGCGCATTGGCCGATTCCGCGGAATCCACCGCTCAGATCCGCCTGCTCGACCCGCAGATCATCTCTCCGACGTTCAAACAGCTGCAGCAGTCCAAGCAGTACTACACGTTCGCCGACACCGTCGCGGTCGACAAATACGACGTCGACGGCGTCAGCCAGGACACGGTGATCGCCGCGCGCGAACTCGATCTGGACGGTCTCGACAACCGCAACTGGGTCAACGACCACACCGTGTACACGCACGGCTATGGCGTTGTGGCCGCCTACGGCAACAAGGTGACCGCCGACGGCCAGCCGAAGTTCTTCGAAGCGGGCATCCCCACCCAAGGCAAGCTCACCGATTCCGAAAAGTACGAGCCGCGCATCTACTTCTCTCCGAACGCCACCGAATATTCGATCGTAGGCGCTCCGGAAGGCACCAAATCCTGGGAATTCGACTATCCGACCGGTTCGGAAGGCGCCACCAACACCTTCAAGGGCGATGGCGGTCCGAAGATCGGCAACATCTTCTCCAGACTGCTGTACGCCATCCGCTTCGGCTCCGACCAGATCCTGTTCTCCAACCGTGTGAACTCCAATTCGCAGATTCTCTACGACCGTTCCCCGAAGGAACGTGTGGCCAAAGTCGCGCCGTATCTGACGCTTGACGGCCGCGTATACCCGGCCGTGGTGGACGGACGGGTCAAGTGGATCGTGGACGGCTACACCACTTCGGACGCCTACCCATACTCTCAGATGACCGACTTGGGCGAGGCCACCAAGGACTCCACCACGGAATCCTCCGACACGGTAAGCAGCCTGAACTCGAAGAACGCCAACTACATCCGCAATTCCGTGAAAGCCACCGTGGACGCATACGACGGTTCCGTGGACTTGTATGTATGGGACCAGTCCGACCCGGTCATCAAAGCCTGGGAGAAGATCTTCCCCGGCCAGTACCACCAGCTGTCGGAAATCTCCGGCGACCTGATGAGCCACATGCGTTATCCGGAAAGCCTGTTCAAGGTGCAGCGCGAACTGCTGGCCAAATACCACGTGTCCAGCGCCAACCAGTTCTTCTCCGGAGAGGATTTCTGGCAGACCCCCGTCGACCCGACCGAATCGCAGCAGGCGCAACAGCGAGACATCCTGCAGCCGCCGTACTATCTGACGCTGCAGACCGGCGGCTCCAGCGAACCGGTGTTCTCGCTGACCTCGTCGTACATTCCCGCAGGCTCGTCCACCAGGGAAATCCTGACCGGCTTCCTGTCGGTCGATTCCGACGCGGGCCACGAGAAAGGCAAAATCGGCTCGAGCTACGGCACCATACGATTGCAGGAACTGCCGAAGGATTCCAACGTGCCGGGCCCCGGCCAGGCGCAGAACAACTTCAACGCGTCCGCCGACGTGTCGAAGGAACTCAACCTGCTCGAATCCGGCTCGACCAATGTGCAGCGCGGCAACCTGCTCACCCTGCCTCTCGGCGGAGGCTTGGTCTACGTGCAGCCGGTGTACGTCAAATCGTCCGGCTCCACCAGCTTCCCGCTGCTGAAGAAGGTGCTCGTCGCATTCGGCGACCAGGTCGGCTTCGCCGACACGCTGGACGAGGCTCTCGACCAGGTGTTCGGCGGCGATTCCGGCGCGTCCGCAGGCGACGCCGAAAACGTGGGCGACACCACCGATGACAAGCAGGATGCTAAGAACGACGATTCCGCCGATGGCAAGACCAACACTGACGGCAAGCAGGACACGCCATCCAATACCGACGGTAAGACCGGCGGCAATAATGGCGATTCGTCCGGCACGATGAGCGCCGACCTGAAGAAGGCACTCGCCGATGCCGCACAGGCCATGAAGGATTCCGATGCCGCCATGAAGAAGGGCGATTGGTCCGCCTACGGCGACGCTCAGAAGCAGCTTCAGGAAGCACTGAACAAGGCCATCGAACTCGAACAGTGATTCCCGTCCGATTCCCTTCATGAAATACGCAGGGGCCGGCTCCTTCCAAAGGAACCGGCCCCTGTTGTCGTTCGCCGCCGGGTATGCTGGGCGCATGGCCGACTATTCTTTCCGCATCGCGACGCAAGACGATATCCAAGCGATCACCGACATCTACAACGCGGCAGTCATCCGCGGCGGCTCGTCCGCCGACACCACGCCACGTACCTACGCGCAACGCAAGGCATGGGTGGAATCGCACCACGATCCATATGCGGTGTTCGTCACCACCGTGCCTGCCACGGATGCATCCACGGAAGGCGGCGAACGGATCATCGGCTTCTCCGCGCTGTCCGTGTTCTACGACCGCGCCGGCTACGACGGCGTCACCGACCTCGCCTACTACATCGCCCCCGAATGGCAGGGCAGGGGAGCGGGCACCTTCACACTGGCCAAACTGCTTGACGAATGCCGAAACCGCCACATGCGCAAAGCCTGCGGCATCATCTTCGCCGACAACCGCGGATCCATCGCACTGATGAAACATTTCGGATTCACCCAATTCGGACTCATGCCCCAAGCCGCCACCGACTCCACCGGAACCATGCGCGACATGAGCTACTGGCATCTCGACCTGTAAGCACCTGACAGTAGAATCTGTGCGGTTAAACAAGACGAGAGCACGCAAGAACACAGAGGAATGGACGATTATTATGGCATCTGATTTCTGGCTGATCGCAGGACTGGGCAACCCCGGCTCCAAATATGAGGGCACCCGCCACAACATGGGCTTCATGACCGCCGACGTGCTGGCCGAACGCTGGTCCGTCAACTTCTCCGACCACAAGGGACTCGCCATGCTCGGCAAAGGCGTGATGAACCTATCCGGCCGCAACGTCAAATTCTTCCTCGCCAAGCCACTCACCTACATGAACGAATCCGGCAACGCGGTCGCCTCCATCAGCGCCTACTACCAGATCGAACCGGACCATATCGTGGTTATCCACGACGACATGGACCTCGACTTCGGCAGAATCAAAGTCAAAGCCGGCGGCTCCGCAGGCGGGCACAACGGCATCAAATCCATCGACCGTTCGCTCGGCACCCCGAAATACGCGCGCGTGCGCATGGGCGTCGGCCACGCCCAACGCGGAGCCCACGCGCACGACAACACCGTGAACTGGGTGCTGGGCGGCTTCGGACCGGACCAACGCAAGCAGCTCCCCGAATTCCTCGCCGACGGTGCCGACGCGGCCGAAACCATCATCTTCGACGGTCTCGCCAAAGCCCAGGAGCGATTCAATGGCCGCTGAACCGACGTCTCCGGCGCAACCACCGCAACTGCCGACCGCAGGCTCGCTTGCCGGCATCCTCGACGTGCTGGAAACCGATGACGATTTCCGCGCGCTCATCGCCGGGGAAATCGAGGAACCGGAATCAGACATCGACCCCAGCATCACCGTCGGTGTGCCGGACGGCCTACGCCCGGCGCTCGCAGCCGGCGCTGCGGGCAAACAGCCGGTCGTGCTCGTCGTCGCCTCCAGCCGCGAAGCGGAGGAAGCCGTGGAGTCCATCCGTTCCTGGTATGACGGAGACCCAAACGATGTGGCGCAGCTTGAAGCATGGGAGACCCTTCCCCATGAACGGCTTTCACCACGCGCGGACACTGTGGCAAGCCGCATGGCGGTGTTCCGCAGGCTGAAGCATCCCGAAGAGGGCAGCACGCTGTTCGGCCCCATCCGCATTCTGGTCATGCCGGTGCGCTCCCTCATCCAACCGGTGGTCGCAGGCTTGGGGGACGTCGAACCACTCGTGTTCTCCCAAGGCGAGGAACTGCCTCTTGACGAAGCATCCCGCAAACTGGTGGAAAACGCGTACACGCGCGTCGACTTGGTGATGGACCGTGGCGAATTCGCCGTCCGCGGTGGCATCATCGACGTTTTTCCGCCCACTCTGCCGCATCCGGTGCGTATCGAATTCTTCGGCGACGAGATCGACACCATACGTGAATTCCACGCATCCGACCAGCGCACCTACGGTAAGGATATTTCCACCGTATGGGCCACGCCATGCCGTGAACTGCAGTTGACCGACCAGATTCGCCAACGTGCGAAATCGCTGATCGGCTCCATTCCCAACGCCGAGGACATGCTCGAATCCATCGCCAACGCCATCCCGGTGGAAGGCATGGAATCGCTGCTGCCCGCGCTGGTCGACGATATGGAACCGGTGCAGGGCATGCTGCCCAAGCATGCGCTGGTCATGCTGTCCGACCCGGAAAAACTTCGTCGCGCCGCCGACGATCTGGCGAAAACCGCCAACGAATTCCTTGCCGCAAGCTGGCACGTCGCCGCATCCGGACATGGCGCCGGAGCGCCGATCACCTTCGACCAGGCGAATTTCTACGATTTCGAGGAAACCATCTCCGCACTCGTCTTCTCCAAACATGACGTGTGGAAACTCACCAGCTTCGGCGTCGACGCCACCCGGGAAGGCCACATCCAACTTGATGCCACCAAACCCGGTGAATACCGCGGTGACGAAAACAAAGCGGCCTCCGGCATCGAAGGACTGCTCGACGCCGGCTATGCGGTGACGATTACGGCCGCGGCCCAAGGCACACTCACCCGACTGAAGCGTGCGATCAACGAAACCGGCATCGCGAATTTCGATTGCGTCCGATCGCGCGCCATCGACGGTTTCGTGGACGACGCCGCGAAAATCGCCCTGCTCACCGAACGCGACCTGACCGGCCGCACATCCGCCGCAGGACAGGCGAAAACGCCGAAACGCCGCCGCAAGGCCATCGACCTGATGGAACTCAAAACGGGCGATTACGTCGTGCACGAACAGCATGGCATCGGCCGGTTCGTCGAGATGCGCCAACGCGCCATCGGCAAAGGCGAAAACCAGACCACCCGAGAATACCTGGTCATCGAATACGCTCCCAGCAAACGAGGCGCGCCGGCGGACAAACTGTTCATCCCCACCGACCAGCTCGACCAGGTCAGCAAATACATCGGCGCCGAAACGCCGAAACTCAACAAGCTGGGCGGTTCCGACTGGGCCGCCACCAAAGCCAAGGCGCGCAAGCATGTGCATGAGATCGCCGAGGATCTGGTCAAGCTCTACTCGGCACGCCAGCGTACGAAAGGCTATGCCTTCAGCAAGGACACGCCGTGGCAGAAGGAGCTGGAGGACGCTTTCCCCTATCAGGAGACGGCCGACCAGCTCACCACCATCGACGAGGTCAAGTCGGATATGGAGAAACCCATTCCGATGGACCGTCTGATCTGCGGCGATGTGGGCTTTGGCAAAACCGAAATCGCGGTGCGAGCCGCGTTCAAGGCGGTGCAGGATTCCAAGCAGGTGGCCGTGCTCGTGCCGACCACACTGCTCGTGCAACAGCATTTCGAGACTTTCACCGAACGTTTCGAAGGCTTCCCCGTGAACGTGGCTGCCATGAGCCGATTCCAGACCACCAAGGAGATCAACGAGACCATCAAGGGGCTTGAAGACGGTTCCGTGGATGTGGTCATCGGCACGCACAAGCTGCTCAATCCGAAGATCAAGTTCAAGGATCTGGGACTCGTCATCATCGACGAGGAACAGCGTTTCGGCGTCGAGCACAAGGAGACGCTCAAGGCGTTGCGCACCAATGTGGACGTGCTGAGCCTGTCGGCAACGCCTATCCCGCGCACGTTGGAAATGGCTGTCACCGGTATCCGCGAAATGTCCACGCTGGCCACGCCGCCGGAGGATCGTCTGCCGGTGCTCACCTACGTCGGCGCTTACGAGGACGCGCAGGTCACCGCCGCCATCCGGCGCGAGCTGTTGCGTGGTGGGCAGGTGTTCTACGTGCACAATCGCGTGCAGGACATCTCCTCCGTCGCGGCGAAAATCCACGAGCTCGTACCCGAATCGCATGTCGGCATAGCCCACGGCAAGATGGGGGAGAAACAGCTTGACGGTGTGATCCGCGACTTCTGGCATCGCGACATCGACGTGCTGGTATGCACCACCATCATCGAAACCGGCCTTGATATCTCCAACGCCAACACGCTGATCGTCGACCATGCCGACCGCTTCGGCTTGAGCCAATTGCATCAGCTGCGTGGCCGCGTCGGCCGTGGACGTGAGCGCGCGTACGCGTACTTCCTGTACGATCCGACCAAGCCGATGACCCAGCAATCGCATGACAGGCTCGCCACCATCGCGCAGAACACCGCGCTCGGCTCTGGTTTCGACGTAGCCATGAAGGATCTCGAATTGCGCGGCACCGGCAATTTGCTGGGAGACGAGCAGAGCGGCCATATCGAAGGCGTCGGCTTCGACCTGTACGTGCGTATGGTGTCCGAAGCGGTCGAACAGTACAAGGAGCCGGAACGCAAGGAATCGGTTGCCGTCACCATCGACCTGCCGATCGAGGCGTCCATTCCCGTCGACTACATCGATTCGGACAAACTGCGATTGGAAGCGTACCAGAAACTCGCCTCCGCACGCACCGAAGACGATCTCGACGAGCTGCGCGACGAACTCACCGATCGTTACGGCAAGCCGCCCGTCGATTTCGAAGCGCTGTTCGACGTGGCGCGGTTGCGGTTCAAGGCTCGCAAGCTCGGCATTTCCGAGATCATCGCGCAAGGACGCAACGTGCGCGTGTCGAAGTTCGAGCCGCGTGAATCCGTGCAGATGCGCATGGCCAGAATCTACAAAGGCATCCAGTACCGGCCGTTGACCAAGACGTATCTGGTACCGGCTCCATTCGCAGGCTCGCTTGGTTCCAAGCCGATGAGCTCGGACGAAGTGGTCGGATGGACCAGTCAATTGCTTGACGATTTGGACTGGAAACCGACACCGCGTCAATGACAGTGGGATGCAAAAAAGAGTGTGAGCGTTCACATGGAACATGCGGGCAAAGTTTGGCATACGTCCATAAATCGCACTATTCTTGGCATTGTCATCACAACCTAACGTTTATAAGGAGTAGTTGTGGCAGTAATTGAAAGCGTTTACGCGCGTCAGATTCTCGATTCCCGCGGCAACCCGACCGTCGAGGTCGTTCTTGACACCGATGACGGTGCTCAGGGCCTGGGCCTCGTTCCGTCCGGTGCTTCCACCGGCGAAGCCGAGGCTTGGGAGCGTCGCGATGGCGACAAGTCCGTTTACCAGGGCAAGGGTGTGCTCAACGCCGTCAAGGCCGTGAACGAGGAGATCGCTCCGAAGGTCATCGGCATGGACGCTTCCGATCAGCGCGCTCTCGATGAGACCATGATCGAGCTCGACGGCACCCCGAACAAGGGCCGTCTGGGCGCCAACGCCATCCTCGGCGTGTCCCTGGCCGCTCTGTACGCTTCCGCCGAGTCCGCGGATCAGCCGCTGTACCGCTACATCGGCGGCACCAACGGCCACATCCTGCCGGTCCCGAACATGAACATCATGAACGGTGGCGCCCACGCTGACTTCGCCACCGACATCCAGGAGTACATGATCTCCCCGTACGGCTTCAACACCTACAGCGAGGCTCTGCAGGCTGGCGTCGAGGTCTACCACACCCTGAAGAACGTCCTGAAGAAGCAGGGCCTGAACACCGGCCTCGGCGACGAGGGCGGCTTCGCTCCGAAGATGAAGTCCAACAAGGACTCCCTGAACTACATCATGGACGCCATCTCCGCCGCCGGCTACGAGCCGGGCAAGCAGATCGGCATCTCCCTCGATGTGGCTTCCTCCGAGTTCTACAACAAGGAGACCGGCAAGTACCACTTCGAAGGCGACGACCGTGAGGCCGGCTACATGCTCGACTTCTACGAGAACCTCATCAACGAGTACCCGATCGTCTCCATCGAGGATCCGTTCCAGGAAGAAGGCTGGGACGACTGGGCGGCCATCACCGCCAAGCTCGGCGATCGCCTGCAGTTCGTCGGCGACGACCTGCTGGTCACCAACCCGGCACGTCTGGCCAAGGGCATCAAGCTCGGCGCCGCCAACTCCCTGCTGGTCAAGCTCAACCAGATCGGCACCGTCACCGAGACCCTCGACGCCATCGAGCTGGCCACCAAGAACGGCTTCACCTCCATGGTTTCCCACCGTTCCGGCGAGACCCCGGACACCACCATCTCCGACCTGGCTGTGGCAAAGAACACCGGCCAGATCAAGACCGGTGCCCCGGCTCGTGGCGAGCGTATCGCCAAGTACAACCGCCTGCTCGAGATTGAGGAGGAGCTCGGCTCCACCGCTCAGTACGCCGGCTACAGCGCTTTCAAGGCCTGCAAGAAGTACATCGCCGAGTGAGCGTAGCCAGCGCATCATGAATGCGTTGACATAGAAATACCCGTCGTGTTCCAAGTCGAACGCGACGGGTATTTTCGTTGCTATGAGTTCGAAGGCACGAAAAAAACCATCACAACGCGGCGGCGCCGGCCCGGTCGCGTTCTTCGTGGCATTGTTCATCGTGGCTTTGGGAACCATCCAGTTGGCATCGACATTCCATACCTATGCGTTGAATCTGGCAGAGCTTAACGGACTGAAAAAACAGGAAGCGGCGTTGGTCGCGCAGAAACGCGAGCTGGAGAACGATATCGCAAGATGGGATGACAAGGCGTATGTCACCGCCCAGGCCAGGGATCGTTTGGGATTCGTCTTCCCCGGCGAACAGGCGATTCGTGTCGAGCATCCCGAAGCGGTGACCGGCAAGAGCGAGCCGAAAAAAGGGATGACATACGACGAATCACCGAAAACCGCCCTGCCGTGGTATAAGGAACTTGCATATTCCTTCAAGCAGGCGGATCGGTCGGATCCCGTGAAGGCCGACTCGACGAAACAGTCACAGCATGCCGGCGAAGAAGACAAACAGGACAGTCAACAACAGACTGGCCAATCGCAACAGGACGGTCAGCAGCCGTCAGAAGACGGACGGGAGTGACATGGACATGACGATTATCGAACAGGCCAAGGGTTTGGCGGACAAAGTGCTTGCCCAACCCGCCACCGAACATGATATCGCCGTGGTGGAGCGTCAGCTTGGACGTTACCCGCGCGGCATGGTCGCCGTCGGAGCCCGTTGCGTATGCGGCCGGCCTTTGGCTGTGGTCACCCGGCCGTTGCTTCCAGGCGGTGTCCCGTTCCCGACGACCTGCTATCTGACCGGGCCCGAAGCGGTGAAGGCCATCTCCCACATCGAAGCCGAAGGCAAGATGAAGGAATACAACGATATGCTGGCCGAAAACGAGGATCTGCGTGCCGGATACGAACGTGCCCACGAACTGTACCTCGCGTTCCGCCATGAAATCGCTTTGGCCTTGGAAGACAGCGAGGAACACATCGAAGGCACCAGTGCCGGCGGCATGCCGGTGCGTGTCAAATGCCTGCATGCGTTGTTGGCCCAGACGCTGGTGATGGGTGAGGGCGCCAACCCCATCGGTGATATGGCCCTGTCCGCCATCAAACATGAGTTCGATCCGGCCGTATGCCGTTGCGCAGTGGAAAACGAAGAGTAGAAGGTGGGAGTAATGAAGTCGGTAACCGTTGCCGGTATTGATTGCGGCACGAATTCGATTCGTCTGAAAGTCTCGCGTGTGAGCGAGGACGGTGTGGAAGACATCGTTCCGCGCATCCTGCGGGTGATTCGTCTCGGTCAGGACGTGGACAAAACCCATCGCTTCGCCGACGAGGCGTTGGCGCGCGCCTATGAGGCCGCCCGAGAATTCGCCGGCGTGCTTGCCGAACATCCCGTGGACGGCATCCGCTTCGTGGCCACATCGGCCACCCGTGATGCCGAGAACCGTGAGGAATTCGAAGACAACATCGAGAAGATCTTGGGCGTGCGTCCCGAAGTCATTCCAGGCACGGAGGAAGCGGATTTAAGCTTCCTTGGTGCCACCAGCATCGTCCATCGCGAGGTCGAGGCCCCCTATCTGGTGGTCGATTTGGGCGGAGGTTCCACCGAACTGGTGCTGGGAGGCGACGGCGTCACCCATCCGAGCACGCAGGTGCAGGCCGCGTTCTCCATGAATATCGGGTCTGTCCGTATGACGGAGCGTCATCTGAAAAACGACCCGCCGACCGAGGGGCAGATCGCCGAGGCGGTCGCGGATATCGACGCGCATATCGACGAGGCGTTCAAGACCGTTCCCGCCGGCAAGACCCACACCATCATCGGCGTGTCCGGAACGGTCACCACCATGACCGCATTGGCTATGGGATTGACGGAATACGACCACACCGCCGTGGACGGCGCACGCTGCACGCTGGAAGATGCCTATGCCGTTGACAACCGGTTCCTGCACATGCCTCGTGAGGAGCGTCTGACCTACAAGACCATTCATCCCGGACGCGTCGATGTGGTCGGCGGCGGCGCATTGGTGTGGAACCGTGTGCTTGCCAAGGTGTCTGAAGCCGCATATGAGGATCATGGCCAGCGCATCGACTCCTTCATGGCCAGCGAGCATGGTCTGTTGGACGGCATCGTGCTGGATTACGGCAAGAGATTGCTTGCTGCGCGCTGACGTGGCATAATAGCTTGGCGTCGGCTTTTTCTTCTGGCCGGCGCAAAGCCTCCATGGCGAAATCGGTATACGCAGTCGACTTAAAATCGACCTCTTCGGATTGCGGGTTCGAGTCCCGCTGGAGGCACTTTTGGAAACCGCCAGAGATGGCGGTTTTCCTTTATTCTCCAACGGTTTTGGCATCATCGCGATTCACTGCGATTCAACCCTTTTCCACGGTGGGTTATGGAAAAATGTGGGCAATGTGTAGGCAAAATGTGGCATATCGTTCCCGAAACATTCCGTAGGTACACTATCGGACATTACAAACCGTATGACACCGACTGAAACGGATGACGCATGACTTCGAAAGACATCAAGCCTGTAATCGAACAGCCCGCCACTGAAATCCCCCTGATGCTTGCGCAGGCGATTATCGTTGCCGGCGTGCTCGCTATCGGCGAAATAGCATGTTCTCCGCTGTACTTTACCTTGATGGACCATTCGTTGGCACTCGTTCCGTGGGCATTGGAAGCCGCATTCCTTGCCGTGGCGTTCACCTTCGTCGTGGGCTTCGCATTGTTGTGGTGCGCCGAATCGTTCACTTTCAAACTCAAGGAACGATTCCGCCCGTTCGGCTATGCGGCGGTAGGATTGATTGGATACGGCGTATGGAGCCTGCTGGTGTTCACCGCCACCATCAATTCGATACTCGCCAAGGTCGGGGAAAGCGTTCTTACCAACGGCCAGGTCGGCGCGATCGCGCTGAACGGAGCAGCCTTGGGCTTCGTCGCTTTCCTTTTCGCAAAACTGCTCGACGTCAAACTCGGCAATCGCAAAACCGTTGCGATAATTCTGCTTATCGCGGAAATCGTCATTGCCATCATCGGCCTACTCATCATGATTCGCATGTTCAGCGTGCTTTACGCGGCGTGACGGCGAAGACGCGGAAAAGAGAGCGCAATATACATGTTCAGCATTCTGGAGATGTTCACCATCGGCGTCGGCCCCAGCTCGTCGCACACCGTAGGACCGATGGTCGCGGCCAGCAGATTCGCTGCCTCCCTTGAACGTGACGGCATACTGAACCGGGTCGGCCGCGTGCGAACGGTACTGTATGGTTCGCTCGCCCTGACCGGTCTTGGGCACGGTACCGATCGCGCCACGGTGGCGGGCTTGGAAGGCAACGTACCGAAAACCGTCGATACCGATCACATGAGCAATATCCGTATGGAATGCGAGGCAGGCGGCGAGCTGATGCTCAACGGCACGCATCGCATCGATTTCGATTACGGACGCGATGTGGTGATGGATGTATGGCACCGCATGGCGGCCCATCCCAACGGCATGCGATTCCAAGCCTTCGACCGGCAGAACAATCTCATCGACGAACAGGTCTGGTATTCCATTGGCGGTGGATTCGTCAGACAAGGCGACGCCGACGACCTGATGATCGGCATCCATGAGAAACCCCTTGCGGGAACGGCCTTCGCCGATCAGACCGACGATTCCTCAACCGATATCGATATGGACATGCCCTATCCGTTCACCACATGCGACGAACTGATCTCGCTGTGCGATGAACATCACATGAGTGTGGCCGATGTGGTGTGGGCCAATGAGACGGCCATGCGGTCCGCCGTGCAGGTGCGCAGCGATTTGGACACTGTATGGCATGTGATGCGCCGCTGCGTGCAGCACGGTTGCAATACCAACCAAACCGTTCTGCCTGGCGGCCTTGACGTGCCCCGCAGGGCGCCAAAAATGTATGCAAGGCTCGCATCCAACAGCGACGTGCTCAAACGGGACGGCAGGCGCTCCGACGCTGTACTCGAATCATCGGACGCCGCATGGGTCGACCTGTTCGCATTGGCGGTTTCCGAGGAGAACGCGGCAGGCGGACGCATCGTCACCGCGCCTACCAACGGTGCGGCTGGCGTCATTCCGGCGGTGCTCCACTATTATTGGCATTTCGTGGATCATGCGGATGAGGATGGTGTGGTGACGTTCCTGCTGACCGCAGGGGCGATTGGATACTTGTTCAAACGCAACGCGTCCATTTCCGGTGCCGAAGTCGGATGTCAAGGCGAGGTCGGCACAGCCTGTTCCATGGCCGCGGCGGGGCTGTGCGCCGTGATGGGCGGCACGCCTCACCAAGTGGAGAATGCCGCGGAAATCGGTATCGAGCACAATCTGGGACTGACCTGCGATCCGGTCGGTGGTCTGGTGCAGATTCCCTGCATCGAACGCAACGCCATGGCGGCCAATACCGCCATCAACGCGGTCCGTATGGCCATGCTGGGCGACGGCACGCATATCGTGAGTCTTGACCAAGCCATCAAAACCATGAAGGACACCGGCGAGGACATGATGGCCAAGTACAAGGAGACGTCGAAAGGCGGTCTTGCGGTCAATGTTGTTGAATGCTAGCGATGGATGGTGCTAATCTTGGTGACACTGTGTTTTTTCAAGGAGGTTCACCATGGCATCTGAAATGCCTATTGTCAATGCCGAATTCGGCGATCGCCCGACCATCGAATTCCCGACTGAGATTGCTCCCGCCGGCCTGAAGGTCGTGGAGCTCTTTGAAGGCAATGGCCCGATGGTCCGCCGTGGAGACACCGTCACCGTCAACTACCATGGTGTGGTCTGGGGCAAGGACACCCCGTTCGACTCCAGCTTCGACCGTCACCAGCCGGCCACGTTCGGCATCGGTGTGGGACAGGTCATCAAGGGCTGGGATCAGACCGTTCCGGGACACAACGTCGGTTCCCGCCTGGTGGTGTCTATTCCGCCGGAGTACGGTTATGGCTCCCGTGGCGTTCCGCAGGCCGGCATCGGCGGCGAGGACACGCTGGTGTTCGTGATCGACATCATCTCCACCCGCTGATTGACGGGTATCATTCTTCCAAGGTCAAGGAGGATAACATGGCCGAAGAAAAGACGATCCTGCTGACGCAGGAGGCGTACGACAAGATGAAAGAAGAACTCGCCTGGCGTGAGGGCGAGTACCGTGACGAGATTCTGTCCAAGGTCTCCGCGGCGCGTGCCGAAGGCGATTTGAGCGAGAACGGCGGCTATCAGGCTGCCCGTGAGGCGCAGCGCGTGAATCAGGGACGTATCGACGAACTGACCGTCAAACTGCGCAATGCGAAGATTCTGACTGCGCCCAAGGCCGGTGAGGTCGGTGACGGATCCTTAGTGACCCTTGAAGTCAACGGACGTGAAATGGTGTACGTGCTTGGCACGCGAGACCTGTCCATCGCCACGGATTACAGCATCATCAGTCCTGAATCGCCGATTGGCGCCGCCATCAATGGCGCTCATGCCGGAGATACGGTGACCTATACCGCTCCGAACGGCCGTGAGATTTCCGTGACCATCAAGGAAGCCAAGCCGCTCGCCTGACATACGTGTGACGAAAACAACGGCCCGTTCCTCCATCGCATTCGTACGATGAGGGGACGGGCTTATTTTGTTTTGTCCATGTGGGGTTGATTACGCCTTAGGGCCACAATTGCACGATCACCATGTAGATGGCCACCATGTGGCAGGCGTATCCCGCCACGGTTCCGGTATGGAAGATCTCATGGAAGCCGAACACCTTCGGCCAGGGGTCGGGCTTGCGCAGCGCATACACGATGGCTCCGGCGATATAGCAGGCGCCGCCGGCACACAGCAGTATCACCACGGTAGGTCCGGCATAGGGGGACATCCAGAACAATCCCATGAACGCGACGCCGGACACGCCGAAAATAATATAGACAAGAACATAAAGCCAGCGAGGCGCGCTGATCCAGATGACATGGATGATGAGCGCCACCGTGGTGCAGATCCACATGCCTGCGATGATGGAATCACGCCAGAATGGCGTGAGCGCGAAGGAAACGGGCGTATAAGTGCCGGCGATCAGCAAAAAGATGTTCATATGGTCGATGCGACGGAGCACATCGGTAACCCGTGGTGACCAATCTCCCAGATGATAACAGGCGGAATTGCCGAACAGTACCAGCGAGCAGGTCATGAACACGGCGCACGCCCATTTGAGCCCGGTGCCATGAGCGAGGCAGATCAGCACGATGCCCGCGGCAAGAGCCAGGGGAGTGGCGATGGCGTGGATCCAGCCACGCAGGAGCGGCTTTGGCCTGCCATGCACGTCGAGTCTGATTTTGCGTTCGATTTCGGCGGGGACGATGCCTTCGATTTTTGCGGCATGGGCTTCGCCTTTGGCGATGGCACGTTTGGCTTTTGCATCCGCCTTGCGTCGAATGTTCTCGGCCTTATTGTGCGCCTTCACGCGAATGGTCTCAGCTTTCGCCTGCAGGGCCTGCTCGTGTGCTTCGGCGATGACCGCGCGTTTCGCTTCGATTTCTGCGTTTGTAGGTTTCGCCATCGGATGCCTCCACTATAAGTTACGGAACCGTAACCTACGTTAGCGTAACCGTCGGATATGTCAATCGGCGTTTCCGCATTATACGTGGGCATATGGTATGCAACCTCGCCATTGATGCGTATTATGGTTGCATGGCTGATTTCTCACATATCCTGATGACCCGTCCGGATTTCGGTGACGACGATCGTGAATGGTTGCACCAGTTGGTGGCCGATTGGCAGGTGATTGCCGATTTGAGTTTCGCCGACTTGCTGCTAATCCTGCAGAACGGCGAGGGCAAGTACATCATTGCCGAGCAATGCCGTCCGTCCACGGTGATGAGTCTGAGAGCCGAGGATGTGGTCGGCAACGTCGTCCCGGAATCCCTGTGCGCCGAGCTTGACGCGGCCATGGACTCCGAATCGGTGTTCCGCTCCTCGAAACTGCGTACGGTCGGCAAGGCCAAGGTCTGCAACGTGTACGCCCCGGTGCGTCATAATGGCAAGATGCTTGGCTTGGTGGTCCGCGAGACTAACATGGCCACACGCGAATCGAACGGCCGTTATGAGTCCGAAAGCATCAGCGCCGGCAAACAGCTGTATGAGATGATTCCGCGCGGCCAGTTCCCGTATCGTAACCCGGTTATGAACCAGCGCCATAACGCACGTGTGGCGGATGGCTTCATCGTGCTCACCGTCGACGGCATCGTCCGATACGCGTCTCCGAACGCCATCAGCTGTTTCCGTCGTTTGGGATCGGTCAGCACCATGCAGGGGGAGTATCTGAGCGAGATCGGCACCAAACTGCTGCATGAGAACGATCCGGTGCTGGAAACGCTGCCATTGGTACTGAGCGGCAAAGCCGCGGTGGATTCCGAATTGGACGCCAACAAAGCCGCGGTGTCCATGCGCTCTCTGCCGTTGATGGACGCCAATGGTCGCGTGGGTGGTATCGTGCTGTGCCGTGACGTCAGCGAATTGCGCCGCCGCGAGAAGGAATTGCAGACCAAGGACGCCACCATTTCCGAGATTCACCATCGTGTGAAGAACAATCTTCAGGCGGTATCCGCGTTGCTGCGCTTGCAGGCGCGCAAGACCAAGTCCGAAGAGGTCAAAAAGGAGCTCAAGGAAGCACAGCGCCGCGTGCAGACCATCGCCATGGTGCATGAGGGATTGAGCCAGACCGCCGATGAGATCGTCGACTATGACAAGGTCATTTCCAACCTGCTTAGGATGGCCGTCGATTTGGCTACGATGCGCGACCAGCACATCGATGTCGATTTCGTAGGCAAATTCGGCATGATGCCGGCACAGGATGCCACGCCGCTATCGTTGGTGCTTACCGAACTGATCACCAATTCGGTGGAACACGGTTTCGAAGGACGTAAGGAAGGACATATCACGATTTCCGTGGGTCGCGGTGGCAATAACCTCAACGTGGTGGTGGAGGATGATGGCACCGGCTTGGCGGATGAGGAGCATGATGGCATGGCTCGCTCTTCCGGATCAGGGCTTGGAACACAGATCATCAACACGTTCGTCACCAATGATTTTGGCGGAACGGTGCATTGGGAGCCACGTCGCGGTGGTGGTACCCGTGTGGTGCTCGACATGAAACTGCGTGCCGCGCAAGATAACTGACCTCTAGAACTGGAATGGCATATGGAAGGGCCGGTCGGATTCCATCGAATCCGACCGGCCCTTCCATATGCCCTGAAAAGAATCAGACCTGCATCTGCATGGCCTGCGAGCGACGTGCACGCATCGCGCGCCGCTTGAGCGCGCGCCGCTCGTCTTCGCTCAGACCGCCCCAAACGCCGTAGTCCTGATTGGTGTCGAGCGCACATTTCAGACACGCGTCAATCACCTTGCAGGTACGGCAAACGGCCTTGGCTTCTTCGATTTGCTGATAGGCGGCACCGGTGTTGCCGACCGGGAAAAACAGTTCCGGATCCTTATCCCGGCACGCGGCCTTGGCTCGCCAATCGAAAGCACTGCTCATGTAATCGCCTTCCTCTTGCCATAAGTGGCGTTCTATCCGTTATTTAGATAACCACGAATCGGATGATTTTTCAAGACTTTTTCGCAAAAGAAGCCAAGTTTTTTTAGAATCCTTGGAATTCCGCGCATTGCACGGGACATGCCCGTGCTTGTTGGATGAAGACCCCACGCCCGGCAATGGCATAGTCATCGACGCCGAAACCGTCGAGAACCGCGCTGGGAATCCCCATCATCACATCGGTGGCTCTCTCTCCGCAAGGAAACGCAACACGTGTGAGGCAACGTTCAAGTAGGGTGCTTTGCGGCTTTTCCACAGCTGCGATTACCGTGACGGACGGATCGGCGAGTGCGGTCTTGAGCTTATCGGCTTCGGGCATGGCTGCGAAAGGGGAGAGCAATTCGTCGGCGTCATCCACGAACCATATGGTGCGTTCGTGCTGCGGCGATGTTCTGCCGTCGTCGGTGGTCCATTCGCTGTTCGTCTTGCGTGTGAACCGGATGGTGCAGCGACCGGATTCATAGAGACGGCTGGCGCAGCAGAGCAGCAGATTGGTTTTGCCGCTTCCGCATGCGCCAATCACGGCGATGTTGCCGTGTCCTACGTCAAGGAATGCGGTGGAGATGAGTACACCGTCGTCGCTCAAAGCAAAAGGCACATGGTGCCATGCCTCTCGCTGTGGCGCCGTCAAATCGTCTTTGCCTGCATGTGGTGCGAGCGGCGCGGAGAACAAAGGGGAGGGATTGGTGGTGCCGCTGAATGCCGATGCGGTGTTGATGGCATGCACCAAGGAATCAATGTCATGGACCGCGCTGCAGCGGAAAGGAACAGTGCGTTGACCGTCATGACAGTAAGCGGCACCGGGGAAGGCCGGTGGAATCAAAGCTGCATCCTTGGTGCCGATCAGTTCATTCGATTGCATTTGGTCGGTGACGCGTAGGCAGATGCTCAGCGATATGTTGGCCTTCATATCGGCATGGACCTGACCCATGGGATTTTGCGTGCATACGATGAGATGCATACCCAAAGAGCGTCCGAGCGACGCCAATCGATTGAGTCGCTGCATATAGTCGGGTAGACGGTCGCGCAATGCATGGAATTCGTCAATGACCACCACGAGCCGTGCAGGGGGATGGGAAAGCTGGTCGAATCTGGAAACGCGTTCGGCACTTACCAAGGCCTCCCTGCGTGCCAATTCTTGTTCTATGGCGTTCAGCGCACGGACGGCATGGGCGAGGTCAAGATCGCAGACGTTGCCCACGGTATGCGGCAGACGCTCCAAAGCGTTGAAGGTCGATCCTCCTTTGAAATCCAGAAAGACGAAATGGAGGGTTTGAGGACTATGCCGAATCGCCAATGCCATGCACCAACTGATCAGCAGTTCGGATTTCCCCGAGCCTGTGGTCCCCGCGACCATGGCATGTGGTCCGGATGATGCCAGATCTATATGGAATATGCCATGTTCTGACATGCCGATGCCGTTCGTTGGGGAACGGACAAGCCAATTACGCACGATGGTGCGCCATATGAGCGGGTCGTTGTCCAGGCCATGCAGATGCTCAAAACTTATGGACGGCATGTCGGCGAAAAGCTGAGCATGGTCGATTTCGTTTCCGTTATGATGCGTTGGAACCGGCGAATCGCTTCCAGTAATGGTGTTGCTGTTCGTTTCTTCATGCCTGACGCGCATGATCATGGTGATGAGCATCAATGCGCTGCCGAGCAGACTCGGAGCGAGCATCGCCGCATAGAGCCAATGACGTTGCATACACATGACAATCAGCATGATGAGCTGCGCCAGCAAAGGCGCGCTCCAACTCAATACAGTGAGATGTTGTTCGCTTATACGGTGAGGGGCCTTTTTGTTCATACGGCCAGCATGGGCAAGAGCGGCGGCATGCCGCAAGCCAATATGAGGGTTGTGGTCGGAGGATGTGGGTTATCCACATCCTCCGGCGTGTCGTCAGTTTTGCTGTTCGGCCAGCGTGCCCACGGTTCCTGCGGAATGCGTGCCGTGTGAGAGTTCGGAGAAAAGCTGGATGTTCTTCGCGTCATCCAGCAGAACGCACGATCCGACCCCATCGACGTAATAGTCCGGATCGGTCCAATACACGCTTCCCGAAATGCCATCCTTGCCTGAGGCGCTTTTGAAAGCCGACGCCATCCGAAGCAGAGAGGAAGTCGATGCTTTCTCATCCACGGTTACGGAGCTCAACGCCGCTGCGGCGACTTTTTTGGTCTTGTTGAAATTCGTGAGCGTCTGTTTGGAAGCGCCCTTCTTGACGATGGCGTTGATCACCTGGCGCTGACGTGCGGCACGGCCGAAATCGCCTTGCACATCGGCATATCGCATACGGGAGAACGCCAAAGCGGTGTTGCCGTCCACGGTGTGGCATCCGGCGGTCCAGTTCATACCCGAATAAGGGTCATTCACATTCTGGTCGTAGCATAGGTCCACGCCTCCCAAGGCATCGACCACTTTGACGAGTCCGCCGAAGCGGACCATTGCCACATGGTTGATTTTCTGGCCGGTGATGTCCTCCACCTCGTTGACCAACTGTTTGCGGCTGTACAGCTGCGCCACGGCGTTGATCTTCATATAGCTCCCATCGATTTCCACCAGGGAATCGCGAGGAATGGAAATCAGCGAGGACGATCCTGTCTTCGGCTTGGTGAGTACAAGAATGGTGTCGGTTCTGAAACCTTCGACGTCGCCGGCGTCTCCGATGGTGCCCTCACGTTCGTCGGAGCCAAGAATAAGCCAGCTTTCGCCGGCGGTGTCCGCTTTGGATGTCAGCCAGGTCTGTTTGTTGAGCTGGTCATCGACCCAGTTCCAAGCGGAGAATACCCCTATTCCCAGTGCGAGAATCAGTACAAGGAAAATGGAAAGGACGATATGTCCGACGCGAGGTCTTCTTTTTGGCACGGAAGCCGTCGCTGGAGAGGATGGAACAGATCGGAGCGCCGTGGAGACGGAGGATGACCCCCGGAACTGCTGCGTTGGATTGGCCGTGCGGGTATGTTCTGGAGCGAAGGACACCGGAGATGATGAAGGGTTTCTTCTTGTCTCGCTCGTTGCCCGTGCCGCAGGCTGGAAGCTTTGCGGAACCGAGGAAGAAGGACGCGCCGTGCGTTTGGCCGGTTTTACGGATGATGCATGGTCGGAACGTTTCGCCGGTGCGAAACTCGCTGGCTGGCTCGGTGCGCTTTGCGAGCGGGAGGAATCCGTGGACGGCATGGTTTTTTTGCGTCCTGATGACGGAATGAAACTTGGTGGCACGCTCGTAGGCTCTTTTGCTCCTTTGCCTTCACTCATGGTTCCTCCAAAAAGATTCGTCCCTGCGTCATACGTTGAAAGGGGACGTGATTGCGTGGTCTACGTCAGTTCTTTGCCGGAACGGCACATACGGTCGCATTAAGGTATCGATCCGCAAGGCCGATGTACTGGCCCGTGGTCGCGTCATGAATGGAGCCGTCATCCGGGTCGACGGTGCCGCCAGTGCTTGGATCGACCAACGTGCCGTCGGATTTGGTGATCAGTCCCGTGACGGGATCGGGAGTCTCGGCAGTGGTGTCCGACTGGTTGCTGTCGGTCGTGCCGGAATCGTCGGAGCTGGCTGAATTATCTGAACTGGTGTCGGAGGAGTCGCCCGAGTTTGAATCGGCGGTATCGAAAATCGGCTTGCCCGCTCGCATCTTCTCCCAGAGATTGTCGGCTTCGTCGGTCCAGACGGAACGGTTGGGGTCGGACGGTGCTGGGACCACGGGGACGGTCTGGGTCTGCAGGTTGGTCATGGTGAAATTCTTCAGGCTCATGGCAAGTCCCGCCAAAGCCGCGGTATCAGCCATGCCTTGGGATATGTTGAGCGATTTCAGCGCGGATTTCGCCAGCTGGTACAGCTGCGCGGTATCAGTGAACAGATTCTTGCTGAGCGCCTCGCTCATCAGCTGCTTGATGAGATACTGCTGACGTGTGGTACGCGAGGTGTCGGATCCGTCTCCTATGCCGTGACGGATCCGGGCGTACTGCGTCGCCGCAACGCCGTCAAGATGGTGCATGCCCTTGTCGAGATTGAGTCCGGTGTACGGGTCGTTGACGTTCTGCGGAATGCACAGGTCCACGCCGCCGACTGAATCAATCATCTTGACCAGGCCGGCGAAGTCCACGACGATGAAGTTCTGAATATTCAACCCGGTGAGACTGTTCACGGCGTTCAGCGTGCAGCTGGCCGCCGAGGAGAGATCTCCGCCGGTTTTGTAGGCACCTGCGAAGATGGAATTGAACATGACGTTATACTGTGCGGGAATCGTGCCCTTCGACGTTTCGCACTGAGGCACGTCCACCAGGGAATCTCGTGGAATGGAGACCAGGTTGATTTCCTTGCGGTCGGCGGAGATCTGCACAATCATGGCGGTGTCGGCCTGATGGTTGCCGATGACGTCATCGAAACTGCCTCCGATGGCTTGGTTCTCCGCGCCGTCACGGGAATCCTGTCCGATCAGCACGAACTCGATCGGCTTGCCGGAGTTCGGATCGATGATGGATGCGTCCGTATTCAGGGAACCCTGGCCGATCACGCCGACCGAATTGTTCTTGATGATGCCATTGACGTCCATCCAAGTAGCGGCAGCTGCAGTGCCGACGAACACCAGAGTCGCGGCGATTGCCGCGGCGACTGCGGTCCTGACGTGATGCTGCACGCGATATCCCAGGCTGTGACGTGGTTTCGCATCCTGAAGACCATTGATGTTAGGAAGCTTATTGCCGGTTGATGACGTTGCCACGGTGTTGCCTTCCTGATTGAGATGCGCGTTTGACGCAATGCTTTTAGAACCTACCACTATCCAAATGGGCAATTATAGGGTTAATGGCCGATTTTCACCGATTCTGCGACTGTAGACCCCAGATTGGGCTGAGCTTTAGCATGGATTTTCTGAAATATAGGCATTGACACGGGGAAACTTGACAAAATTACATTGCGTGTGTGTAATTTGAAGCGGTGTGAAAGTATGCGCATAAAAGGTGCGCACACAATTATGGGAGGACTCATGTGGGGCGTGACTGATGAGTCTTCTGAGAATCCGCTTGCTGAACTGTGGGGTTTGTTCAAGCGGGATGATGACGTGTCTTGGCAGCACAAAGCGCTGTGCTCGCAGACCGATCCCGAAGCATTCTTCCCGGAAAAAGGCGGTTCCACCAGGGATGCGAAGAGGGTTTGCGCCCAGTGTGAAGTCCGTGAACAGTGTCTGAAATGGGCCATCGACCATGATGAGCGTTTCGGCATCTGGGGCGGTATGAGCGAGCGTGAGCGTCGTCGCTACAAAAAAGAGCACAAGGAACGGGCTTGAAGGCATGGTGCGTCCCGTGCGTACACTTAAATTATGAATTCTAACGCCAGCAGCGATATCCAGACAATCGTGACCGATGTGCTGAACAGCAGACCGTATACGCATCGGCAGGACGTCGATATGTCCGTGGCTGCGGTGATCACCGCGCAGCATGACCTTCGATTCCTCGCTTCTACCGTTGGAGCGGTGCTTGCGCAGCGCATGCTTCCAGGAATGATCGTTATCGCCGATTGCACGGGGCAGATCGAGCAGCCCATGCAGATGACCTTCGATGTCATTCACTCATCACAGGATGTGCTTACGGAAGTGCCGGAAGCCAAAACGGTGAGGGTCATTCTGGTGGGAGTGAAGCAGGCGGCGTCCTTCATGGACGCTGTAACGCGTGCGATGGATCAGATCGGCATTGATGCCGGCATCCGCGCGTTGTGGACCTTGCATGACGATTCGCGGCCGGCGGATGACCGGTGCTTCGAGACGTTGCTGGATGCGTGGAGAAACACGCCGACAGCCGCGCTGCTCGGTGCCAAGCAGTTGGATTGGCAGGCGAAGAACCTGCACAATGTGGGTTTGTATGCCGGGCACCATGATGTCGTTTCCTTGGTGGTCGACGGCGAGCCTGACCAGGAGCAATATGACGGGCGTCAGGATGTGCTGTCGGTCTCCCTATCGGGCGCGTTGGTGCCGTTGGCTACGTTGCGTGCGTTCGAAGGGGCTGACCCCTGGTTCGGCACCTTCGCGGAATCCACGGACCTGTGCCGCCGCATATGTCTTGGCGGTGGGCGTGTCGTAGTGGTTCCCCAGGCTCGCATCGCCCACAGAAGAGCCCGATTCGAAGGAATCCGTTCCAAGAACGGGCGCCCTGTGGAAGACGAGGACGGTCGCATCGATCCGTATCTTGCCGTACGCGAGGCGAATGCCAAATACGCGTACACTGACATGCACCGTTCATGGTGGCCGTTGCTTTGGCTGTGGTCCATCATCCAGTCGTTGGGATTGGCCGTGCTTTGCTTGGCGCGCAAACAGCCGTATCATGCATGCTGCGAGCTGGCGATGCCGTGGCGTGCGCTGCTGCGTCTGCGGGGTGCTTGGCGCGCCCATGCGCGGTTGCGCAGGCAAAGCAAGGTCACGCTTAAATCGCTATCCACGCTGTCTGCGAATCATCGGCAGGTCAGGGAATGGCTCGACCGTCGCCGTGCGTTGCGCGACCAGAGGGATGTCGTGCTGCTCAGTCCTCTTGAGAAGGACCATCTGCGTAAACGGTTGCTGCGTAGATGGGGATTGGCCTTCGGCGCGGCGCTGATTGCCGGCATATGGATAGTCGTGCTGTATTGGGACGTGCTTCGTTCCGTATGTTCGGGTGCGTCGATGTATTCCGCACAGCTGTTGCCCACGGGCGCGAGCTTCACCCAGTTGCTTCATACCGCGACCACGTCATGGTCGTATGCCTCAGGCACGGGCATCAGTGCGCCTAACGCGCCATGGCTGTTGGTGCTTGCGCTGGCGTCGGTGCTCACTGGTGGACATGTTGCCGGAGCTGTCGGACTGATGTTCTTCCTTGCAGCCCCGCTCACGGTGTTTTCCTTCTGGGCGCTGGCCGGCATCTTCACCCGCTCGGATGCGGTGCGCTGCGTGGTCGCGTTGGCGTGGTTCGCGTTGGCGTTGTCCATGGGACTTTATGATGACGCGGATGTCACGATGCTGACGGTCATGGTGTTTCTTCCGGCCGCTTTCGCCTTCTCGTTCCGTGCGGTCGGCATGTATCGGACGGAGGATCTGGTCAATCCCCACGCGTCGGTCCAGGCGGCGGCGGTTGCGGCGCTGTGTTTCATTCCGGTCGTCGCCGCGCAGCCGCAGTTGTTGCTGCCGCTGATGCTCACCTTCCTGGGATTCCTGCTGTTCGTCCGCTCCCATAAGCCCGCGTTGCTTCTGATTCCGCTTCCGGCGGCGTTCGTATGCGCGCCGACGTTGGTCAATGCCGTTCGTTTCGCTTCCGACGGTACATGGCGTCAGCTGTTCGGCAGCGTCATGCTGCCCTCCTCCGCGCATGATGGCAAACCGGTCGTCGCGAATCTGTCCGATCTGTTGCTGCGGGTGTTCGGCATCGGCGCCGACGGTGGCGCATGGCGGTATGTGGCGGTTTCCATACTGGCGTTGATCGTATTGCTGGCCGCGGTGTCATTGGTGTTGCCTTTCGTGCTGCGCGTGTCCCGTATGATGTGGGTCGCCGTGTTCGCGGGATTGGCGACGGCCTTGCTGTCCGCGGCGATTGCGGTGGCCGTCGATGTGGATGGTCCGGTCTCCGGTTCCATGCTTCCGGGAACCACATATGCGATGATGGGCTTGCTCGCCTGCATCTGCATGATGTCGGGCGGCGCGGTTCGACGTTTCGTCATGCTGAGACAGCATGAGAAGACCGGCGCCGTCGAAATCGAAGGACGCGGCTCGAAGGCAGTGTCGATTGCCTCGCATGTGGGTCGTGCCGTATTGGTTTGCCTGTTGGCCGTCTCCGTCGTGGCCTGTGCGGGATTCAACTATGTCGAATGCGATCACAGCCAGGTAAAGACCAGCGATGCTGGACTGCCGATGGTGGCGACCGATTTCCTTGGGCAGGATGATGCACGTCGCGTGCTTGCCTTGCGTGCCGATAGCGCCGAATCGGTCAGCTACAGTGTGATGCGTACCGGTCGTGGTGACTTGATTGACAGCTCTCCCGCGCAACGCGTCGAAGTGGTTTCGGGACGTTCCGACGGGTCCAGCAGAACCATTGCGCAGGATTGCGCCCAGTTGCTGGCCAATGCCGATTCCGATGCCATCAACGAGCTTGGCAAGTTGGGTTTCGGCGGCATTTACGTTATCAAGCAGAACGGCGACAAAGCGCAGCGAGAGGCCTCGAACCAGCTCAATTCGAACATTGGAGCCTCCGACGGGACACAGAATGTCGTCAGTCTGGATAATGGCACGTATTATCGTTTGACGGTTCAGGATCTATCCAAGCAGCATATCGATCGAAGCGGGCTTGATAAGGCCGGCTCAAGTGTGTGGCGTCGTTCATGGCTGTGGTGCATGGGCGTCGTTCTTGTAGCGTATTGCCTGGTGGCGCTTCCGCGCATTCGTCGTCAGGGTCTGGAGGAAGCATGAGCAGACATTCTCGTCCCAATACGCCTTTGCGTATTGCGCTTGCCGTAATCTCGGTGTTGCTCATCGTGGTCCTGATGGCCGTGACGCTCATATACCGGCCATCATGGCTGCATGTGGACACGCCCACGGTGGAACGCTCCTCGGTGGGTCGTACCGTCAGCCCCCGGCAGCGGCAGACGTACTGCCCGTCTCGCATGACCATTGCCGATACCGATGCCTATGGAGATAGCGAATACCAGGCATCCAACGGCAATATCGCGTCTTCCGCGAGATACGCCGCCTTCGGTTCGGTGTTCCATTCATCCGTCGCCTCGATGGGAGCCGACATGACGGCATCCGTGTCGATGCTGGACAAAAAAGACGACTCGTCCGATGACATCTTTGTGGCTTCCGGCAATGTCGATGACGGCTCCCGATTGCAAGACACGCGTCTGCTGACGGCTTCGAACGGTACCGGCGCGGTTTCCTCAGTGATGTCATGGGCCACGGACGGTGATTTGAAGGGCGTATCAGCAGCCTCCTGCGTCGTGCCGGCGCTGAAACAGGCGTTCCTGCTTTCCGGTACGAAGACCGGCTTGACGCAACAGCTTGTTGTGGCCAATCCCTCCGCCAAGGACACATCGGTGACCATCAGAATCTGGGGCTCCGACAAATCCGGCGCGCTGGCGCTCTCCACCGGATCGACGCTGACCGTGGCCTCAGGCAAAGAAACGGTACTGAATCTTTCCGCAGCTGCTTCCGGCCAAGACGCGCTGTATGCCACGGTGACTGGAACTGACACTCCTGTGGCCGCAATCGTCCGCACCGTCTCCATGGACGGATTGACCCCAAGGGGATCGGATTATGCGCTTCCGAATAACGCTTTCGCGAAATCTCTGGCCCTCTACGGCTTGAATGGCGGAGATCATGCGACACTGTACCTGTATACGTCCCGCAAAACGGATGTCACCGTATCCTGGATCGACTCCAAGGGGGCACAGCAGACCAATCAGCAGGAGCTGAAGGCGAACCGCGCGTCCGCCATCGATCTTGGAGACGTTCCAAAATCCGCTACCGGCATCGCCATAGCCGCTTCCGAACCGGTGTCTGCCACGGCGAAGATTTCAGACGATGGCCCCGATGGACAATCCGATTTCGCCCTAGTCAATGCGTCCGCTCCGGCGAAGATCTCCGCCATCGCGGTTCCTGACCAATCCACCGCGACGGTAGGCTTCGTCAACACCGCGGATGAGGATCGGACAGCGATCATGACGGCTTACGACACGGACGGCAAACAAGTGGACAGGCGTGAAATCGCCATCCGTCCCTCGGCTTCGACGTCGGTGCGCATCGCCGATATTAATGATGGCGATGTCGCCGCCATCCGTTTGAAGGATCCCGCCCAAGCCGTGGTCTGGAATCTTCGTGTCGGACAGAAAGATGTGTCCGGTGCGAAACTCGCCGGACTTGCCATCATCGGCGCCGTCGATTTGAAGGAGGCCAGAGAGCAGATCTGGGCGAATCAGGATATGACTGTTGTCCGTTGAAAGTCACATGCCCCAATCAGGATCTATTTCTTCCGGACGGCGTCCGTAGATTTCCGCCAGACGTGAGACCACCTCGTCCCTGATTGCGAATTGCAGGTCCATACGGTTACGGGCATGCGATTGCAGCGGCATGCGGTACAGCACGATACGGGGTGGAATGCCGTGCCCGGCGGGGAATGACTGCGATCCAAGATGCGGAACGTCCTCCCAAGGCGCGGGATCGGATGGCGGAACATCCTCCACAGCGAATTGGACCGGAGCTATGAGCTCAGGCCATGCCCCGTTGAGTCTGCGGATTTGCGCCACCAGCATATCGTCGAACATACCGCTTCTGGTACGGTACCGGGGCAGTCTGGTACCAAACATGGGCGTACGCGTGCCACGTCCATGGCGGTTGCGGTATATCGGGGTCTCCCAAGGCATCTGTTGCATGGTTTCTACCTTATCAGGGCTTATTCGAAACATGCGATACCATGGTATGGGCTGCTCGACAAGGGGAGAAATGATCATGGCGGATATTTCCGTACCTTATTGGAACATCGTTGATGTCAACATGCTGTGCGAAGGCGCGCGGCTGATTGGGTTTGACCTCGACAACACGTTGGCGCGGTCCAAGAAACCTATGAAAGCGGACATGGCCGAATGCTTCGCTGCATTGACATCATTGATTGACGTCGCGGTGATCACCGGCGGCAAATACTCGTTGCTGCAAAGTCAGGTGGTGGACAGGCTGTCCGACCATGCCGACAAGTCGAAACTTCACCTCATGCCGACCAGCGGAACCCGCTACTACCGGTGGGACGGGCAACGGTGGGGAAAAGTGTTCTCCCACGATCTAAGCGACGAGGACCGTGCCAAGGCGAAGGAATCGCTGGAACGGAATGCTCGTGAGCAAGGCATTTGGGCCACTCATGTCTGGGGCGAGCGCATCGAGGACAGAGGCGGTCAGATCACCTTTTCCGCATTGGGGCAGCTTGCCCCCGTCGAGGCCAAGGAGGCTTGGGACCCCACCAACGAGAAGAAGAACCGATTGGCCTGTGCGGTTGCTGCCGAACTACCGAATCTTGAAGTAAGACCTGGAGGCTCCAGCAGTGTTGATATCTCGCAGCGTGGCGTCGATAAGTCGTTCGCCGTCCGTGAACTCGCGGATATTCTCGATATCGAGGTCGGCCAGATCGTGTTCATCGGAGACCGGATGGAACCCGACGGCAATGATTATCCCGCGGCGAAGGCCGGCACAAGGGCTGTCAAAGTGAACGGTCCCGCGGATACCGTGAAATTATGCGGCGAGATCATTGCCAGATTGTCCCGATGACGGAGCCGGCGTGAATCTGATGGCGGGTTCATTCGCGCATATGGCGAATCTGTTGTTCCCACGAGGCTGTGCGGGATGCGACAAGCCTGATGACGTGTTGTGCGATGCCTGTCTTGCGTCATTCGACTGCGAACTGTCCCAACCATTGGAAACGGCTGAGATGGGTCGATGGTTCGCGTGCGGATGGTATCGGGGTGCCGCCAGACAGTCGATTCTGACATGGAAAGACCACGGAGACGAGGAATGCGACCGTCCGTTCTCGGATGCGTTGTGCAGGCTTGCGGAACGCGCCGGTGTGATTGACGCCATGGATGGCGTTCGTGAGATCTGCGATACCATACTGGTCGTTCCCGCGCCGTCGTCGATTGCTTCCATGCGTCAGCGCGGACGACGGCACATGATGCCGCTGGCAAAACGGTTGTCGGCGTTTCTACGGTGCCGGACAGGTTTCCGCGTACAGGTATGCGATGCGTTGACGAACAAAGGAATCAAAGGCAAATCCGTCGAGACCAAGGGCACGGAACAGAGGGCGCAACGCCTTAAGGGGCATGTCATGGTTCGTCCGGGCGTCACCCTTCAAAACAAGGCGGTGATTCTGGTGGATGACATCGTCACCTCTGGAGCCACCATGCGTCGTTGTGTTGACGCTCTAACTTCACAGGGAGCTTTGGTCATTACCGTGCTGGCGTTGGCACACACTCCGGCCGGCAGACCTTTGACGGCGTAAATCGTCACTCGTCATCGGAAATGTGATATTTCGGCAAAGTGATTTCGAAATCGGCGCCGCGCGGATCATCCACCACTCGTACCGTGCCGCCATGCAACTGCGCCGCCCATCGGGCGATTGACAGTCCAAGACCGGTTCCTCCCGATTCGGTACCCGGTCCCGTCTTGCCTTTGACGAATCGACGGAAGATATCGGACCGCGCTTCTTGGGGAATCTGCGAGCCGAAGTTGACGACATTCGTCACAATCGTGCCGAAATCCTTGTTTTCATGCGCTTCGATGAGCACCGCGGTATTGTCTGCGGAGTGTTTGAGCGCATTGGCGATGATATTGGTGAACAACTGGCGCAGACGATCCTGATCGCCTTCCATTTCGATGTCGTCGGGCACGTGGATTTCGATATTGTGGGCATGCCCGGCATCGGCGATTTCCAACGGTTCCACGGTTTCGTCGATGAAATCCGCGAAATTGAATTTATCGATCTGCAGGCTCGCCGCACCGGCTTCCATGCGGGACAAATCAAGCAGAAACGCGATCAGATCCGACAAACGGTGCGTTTGGTTGAGAATGCTTTCCAGATTCGATGGGGTCGGTTCCACAACGCCGTCGGCCATGTTCTCGACCATGGCCTGCAACGCGGATACAGGCGTACGTAGCTCGTGGCTCACATTGGCCACCATGTCCCGTCTCATCTGGTCGGCATGCTGCAGTTCCTCCGCCATCTCATTGAAAGACAAAGCCAGCTGTCCGACCTCGTCGCGGCTGTTGGCATCGACATGCACCCGGACGGTGTAGTCGCCGTCCGCCATAGCTTCCGCGGCATCCCGCATCTCGCGCAGGGGAGAGGTGAGTCCCCTAGAGAAGAAATAGGTGATGCCCAAAGCCACGGCAAGGGTGATCGGCATGGCTATCCACAGGCTCAATCCGACTTTGAGCAGGAACCAAGCCATGATGAATGCGATGATGGTGGAAATGGTGATCAGCACGCTCAATTCCATTTTGAGCGAAGAGAACAAACCAATAGGGCGTTCGGTATCCAACGGATTGACCGAACGCCCTGGTTTTGAATCAGTGGTACGCATACCACCAAATCTTAGCGCATCATACTATTCTTCCGGCGGTTCGAACGCGTAGCCTACGCCATGCACGGTTCGAATGGTCTTCGAACCCAGCTTGTGACGTAGCGCCTTGACATGCGAATCCACAGTACGGGTGCCGGACGCATCCACCCAATCCCACACTTCCTCGAGCAGCTTCTCGCGAGTGAGCACGGACTTCGGCTTGCGGGCCAAAGTGGCCAGCAAATCAAATTCCGTTGGGGTCAAATGCACCTGCTCCCCATTGACGGTGACGATACGCTGGGCCGGATCGATGACCAGAGAGCCGAAATCAAGCAGTTTCTCGTTTTCGGAGTTCTTGGCGATGACCTTCGCCCTGTCCACACGACGAAGCAGCGCCTTGCACCGGGCGATGAGCTCGCGCATGGAGAACGGCTTGGTCATGTAATCGTCGGCTCCGGCACCAAGACCGATGACCTTGTCGGCCTCGTCGTCTCGCGCCGTCAGAATCAGCACAGGCACAGGACGTTCAGCCACGATGCGCTTGGTGGCCTCAAGACCATCCATCACGGGCAGCATGATATCCATGATGACCAGATCCGGACGGAGTGTGGAAGCGGCCTGGACGGCGCTGGCGCCGTCGGAAGCCACGCGCGCGGTCCAACCCTCCGCAGTGATGCGCTGCGCGATGGCGGTGGCCAAGGTCGGTTCATCCTCGACCACCAGAACGGTACGTGGAATTACTGTGGATTGTGCTGATGAATTGAGCATAGCGTTCCGCCTTTCTCAGAGTTCCGGCTTCAAGAATACTGCTCCCAGTGCCGGAACGGTGATTTTCGCGGACCAATCACGGGAATGATACTCACCCTTGACCGCCTTGAAGGTGCCGTTGTGAATATCGGAACCGCCGTACTTCTTATCGTCCGTGGTCAGCACTTCGGTCCACTTGCCGCCCTTGGTGAGCGGAACCTGGTAATCCTCCCATGCCTCGCCCGAGAAGTTCACGACAACGACCATCTGCTCGCCATCCTTGCCGATACGCACGAAGCTGAGCGTGTTATGGTCGGCGTCATCGCTGGTCAGCCATTGGAATCCGGCAGGATCGAAGTCCTGGCTCCACAATGCGGGAGACGCCTTGTACAGGGTGTTCAGGTCGGCGACGAGCTTCTGTACGCCACGGTGGTCAGGCCAATTGAGAGCATCCCAATCCACCGAACCGTCATGATCCCATTCGCCGTACTGCGCCACCTCATTGCCCATGAAGGAGAGCTTTTTGCCCGGATGGGCCCACTGGTAGGCGAACAGCGCGCGCACGCCGGCATAGCGCTGCCAGTCATCGCCCGGCATCTTGCCGAACAGCGAGCCCTTGCCGTACACGACCTCGTCGTGGCTGATCGGCAGCACATAATGCTCCGAGTATGCGTACACCATGGAGAAGGTGATCTCGTTGTGGTGCCACTTACGGTTGATCGGCTCCTCGTGCAGATACTGCAGGGTGTCGTGCATCCAACCCATGTTCCACTTGAGGCCGAAGCCCAAACCGCCGGCATCGGTCGGTGCGGTGATGCCGGGATACGCGGTGGATTCCTCGGCGATCATCATGATGCCCGGATTGTTCTTGTACGCGGTCGCCGTGGCTTCCTTGAGGAAGTCGATGGCCTCGAGGTTCTCTCGTCCACCGTAGATGTTCGGATGCCACTGGCCCGGCTTGCGGCTGTAATCCAAGTACAGCATCGAGGAGACCGCGTCCACGCGCAGCGCGTCGATATGGTACTCGTCCAGCCAGAAGCAGGCGTTGGCCACCAGGAAGTTGCGCACTTCGCGGCGTCCGAAATTGAACACGTAGGTGCCCCAATCCGGATGCTCGCCACGGGTCGGGTCCGGATCCTCGTACAGAGGCGTGCCATCGAATCTGCCAAGGGCGAACGCGTCCTTCGGGAAATGCGCCGGAACCCAGTCCATGATTACGCCGATGCCGGCCTCGTGCATCTTCTCGACGAGATACTTGAAGTCGTCAGGGCCGCCAAGGCGCGAATCAATCGCGTAATAGCCGGTTACCTGATAACCCCACGAGCCGGAGAAGGGATGCTCGGCCAGCGGCATGAATTCCACATGGGTGAAACCTTCCTTCTGGACGTAGGGGACCAGCTTGTCGGCCAGTTCGCGATAGTTCTTCACATCCTTGCGCCAGCTAGAGGCATGGACCTCGTAGATGCTGACCGGACCGTTGTGCGGGTCGGTCTTGGCTCGCTGGTCCATCCAGTTCTCGTCATGCCACGCATGGACGGAGTCGACGACGATGGAACCGGTGCGCGGCGGAATCTCATGCGAACGCTCCATCGGATCGGCCTTCATGACCCATTCGTTGTTGGCGTTGAGGATCTCATACTTGTAAATCGTTCCCGCTTCGACACCAGGAATGAATAGCTCCCAGACTCCAGAGGAGCCCAGTTCACGCATGGCGTGGGTGCGTCCGTTCCAGCCGTTGAAATCTCCCACCACACGTACCGCATGGGCATTCGGAGCCCACACGGTGAATGCGGTGCCCACCAGCTGTTCGCCCTTGACGCCGTCATTGGAGCCCAACGGATCGTCATAGCGCAGCACGCGCGCTCCCAAAGCCTCCCAAAGGCGCTCATGGCGTCCCTCGCCAAACAGGTACATGTCCAAATCGCCGATGGTGGGCAGATAACGGTACGGGTCGTCGGACACCACGGTGGAACCGTCTTCATATTCGGTGCTGATGCGATAATCGGGCACGTCGAAGCCGTCATCGGTCTTGATGGCCGGAATGAGTGCCATGAAAACGCCATTGTGTTCATGCACCGCCTGGGTTCGGGCATTTTCGGTGATGATCGTCACGGATTTCGCCAACGGACGAAGCACGCGGATCGTGACGACATCCTCATGCTCGTCGGGACCGAGATGCCCGCCGAGCACCTCGTGTGGATTGTAGAACGTACCGTTGCTTACTGCATCCAGGTCGCCCTGTGCAACAGGAACGGCAACGCTATCTTCTTTGATCTTGGATTCTGTAGCCATGGGAAAAGTGTAAGCATGAAATGCTTGAAAATTGGCCCGTGTCGCGTCTTTTTTTGGTTTTTTGGCGGATTTTTAGGCAAGTCCAACCCTGATGGCACAATAATTCGGGTTTTGTGTAAGCTTTTCACGGAGGATTCATGGGTTACAAGGTCGGCGACATGGTCGTCTATCCGCGTCACGGCGCAGCGAAGGTGGAGGCCATCACCGAGCGAACGGTCAAGGGTGTGACCCGAGAATATCTGCAGCTGTCGGTGCTGTCGTCCGACGGGCTGGTCATCAATGTTCCGGTGGAGAACGCCAAGAAAGTGGGTGTCCGAGACATCGTCGGCGCCAAGGAGGTCGCGAAGGTCTTCGAGATTCTGCGTACTCCGATCATCGAAAAGGAAATGAACTGGTCCCGCCGGTACAAGCTGAACGTCGAGAAGATCGCCACCGGCGATGTGAATAAAATCGCCGAAGTCGTGCGAGACCTCGCCCAGCGTGATGTCGACGAGCATGGGCTGTCCGCCGGTGAGAAGCGCATGCTCACCAAGGCTCGCAGCATCCTGACTTCCGAGATCGCGTTGTCGGAGCATCTTGATGAGAATGAGGCCCAGCGTCTGCTTGACGTGAACCTTGGTTATGAACCGCCGCGCCCTGGCGACGAGGATCATCACACCGAAGCTCCTGAAGAGGCGGCCATGGACACTTTGGCGCGCGTCGAGGCGGAGAACAAGAAGTCCAAGAAGAAGTAAGGGAATTTCCATGCGTATCGGTCAGGGATTTGACGCCCATCGATTCGCGTCCCATGATGCAGGCAAGCCGTTATGGCTTGCCTGTTTGCGTTGGGATGGTGACGGCATCGAAGGTGATTCGGACGGTGATGTCGCAGCCCATGCGTTGATTGACGCGTTGCTTTCCGCAGCCGGATTGGGTGATATAGGCATGCTTTTCGGTGTCGGTTCCGGTTCCGCCGGTGCCGGCAAGCACGGCGACGAGATGCTCCGCGCGACGGTTGCGTATTTGCGTGCGCATGGCATGAGGCCGGTGAGCGCAAGCGTGGTCGTCGTGGCCAATCGTCCGAAAATCGGCAAGCGTCGTGACGAGGCGCAACAGGCGTTGAGCCATGCCATCGGCTGTGAAGTGTCGCTGACGGCCACCACTACCGACGGCATGGGATTCACCGGTTCGGGCGAGGGCATCGCGGCCATCGCCAGCGCCTTGGTGGAACCGATCGGCTGATACTTTCGCTACCTGCGGCGTGCCGATTCGATTATTTTGGCGACAATCCAGAACAGTGTGGAAATCGTCACGATGATGAAGCTTGGGGGAGCGGGGAACATGGCGGAAACCAACAGTCCACCCCAAATGGAGATCAAACAGATCACGGTGGAGACGACCATCGCGGCGAATGGGGACCGTGAGATGATGTTCGCAGTCGCGGCGGGCGTGACCACAAGAGCGAATATCAGCAATGTGCCCACGGCGGGCACCGCGATGGTGATCACACCGGCCATAATGGCCATGAAGCAGATGTTCATGAGATTCACCGGCACGCCTTTTGCCTGCGCCACCTGTTCATCAAGCGAGCTGAACAGCAGCGGTCGATAGATAACGGCCAAAACGGCCAGCAACAACACGTCGAAAACCGCAAATCCGACGATCTGCCCGTCCGTGATCGTCAGGATGGAGCCGAAAAGAATCGATTGCATCTGCTGCGAGGCGGAACTGGACAAGCGCGCGAAAAACAGACCCATGCCTGTGGCGAACGCCAATACGGTTCCTGTGGCGATTTCGCGTTGCGATGCCTTTTTGCCCAGTGCGCCGATCACCAATGCTCCGCCGAGAGCGAATACGCCGAGACCGGCACTGACCGGCAGACCCAACAGCACGGCTCCGGTCGCTCCTGGCAGTCCGATGTGCGCCAGCGCATGCGCGGCGAACGTGGAATGACGGGCGATGGTGAAGTAACCCATCACTCCAGCGGCCAAGGCGATGCACAGGCCGGCGAGGAAAGCGTTTGTCATGAATGGCGCGGTCAGCGTGCCCATCCAATCCGGATCGAAGGAGAAAGCGGTTTCGTTCATGATCATGCCTCCTGCGAAATGCGGTTGTGTTGGTGGAATCTTGCGATTTCCTCCGGCGCGTGGGCGTCGACGTCAATGTCATCGGGCTCATCCTCGCTTGGAGTGACGAACATATCTCCTTGGGGAGTGGTGACCACCTGCACCGTGGTGCCATATAGATGGGTGAGCAGCTTCGAATCCAGCACCTCGTTCATCTTCGCATAATGCGGATGCCCGTCGAGCAGATATACGGCTCCGGTGAGAATCGGCAGAAGCATGTTCAAATCGTGCGCCACTACTTGAATGGACATGCCGAGTTCTCGGTTGAGTTTGGCGAGCACGTGCACTGTGGCGCGTTGGCTGGCCAGATCAAGATTGGCGAGCGGTTCATCCAACATGAGTAGTTGGGGGTCCGACACCAGCGCTTGGGCGATGGCGACGCGTTGCCGCAGGCCTCCTGAGAGTTCCGACAGCCGGTATCTCGCCTTGTCCTGCATGCCGACGAATTCCAGCGCATTGCGTACTTTGTCTTTTTGCAGGCGGGTGATGGGATGAATGCCGAACCTTGCCCCGGTCAGGCCAAGCAGCACCGACTGTTCGGCGGTGATGTTCGATTCGATGTCGGATGCGTAGCTCTGCGGCACATACCCTATACGGTGATTCATGGCGCCGGCCGGCTTGCCGAGCACGGTTATGCCGCCGTGGGCGATGGGAATCAATCCGAGTTCGGCCTTCATCATGGTGGTTTTCCCGGCTCCGTTGGTGCCGACGATGGCTGTCACCGAGCCTTGCGGGATACGGAAGGTGCCATGCTGCCAGATGATGTGTCCGCCGCGTGAGACCCCTGCGTCGTCGAATTCGATACAGAATGATGCCTTGTCGTGCATGGCTCGCTCCCTTGATAAGTCAACGATAGTATTCTCACAAACGGTGTTGACAATCATTCTCAATAAGAAGCATGCATGGACGATGAAAAGTCTCGTGATGAATCCGCCTGGATCGTAACCGTTGCTGGAAAAAAGAGTCCGCCGATGTCGGGGAATTACTCGACATCGGCGAATCGGGGGAGGGAGGATGACCGTGGCTTTATTTACCGGGGTCCGTCTGCCCTGTGTTGTCCGGCGTTGCGGCGTCGGAATCGGAGTCGGGATTGTCGTTCGACGGCTGCTCGCCATTCGATTCAGAGGGAGAGACGTCCGAATCTGATGATGTCGCATCATCTTTGGAGGAAACCGCCTCATTCATTTGCTTGATGAGCTGCGCGATCCATGAAATCAGGCTTTTGCTGTCGGCCGGCATCTGTTCCGTGACGTCGATGACCGGCACATCGGATTTGTGTGCGGTGCCGGTCAGAATATTTGTGGCATCATCCGCCTTCTGAACATTGTTGATCAGCATATCCACTTGATGCCCCTCCAGAATCTTCTGGAAGTCCTGGAGTTCCTTGGACGAGGGTTGCGAGCCTTCCGAGATGGACTGCGTGTAGCTTTCGGGAGTCTTATCGGATAGGCCCATGTCGCTGAGCAGATAATATGCGACCGGCTCGGTGGCTGCGTAGGAGACGTTCCTATGTGTATCGGAGAACTCTTTCATGCTTCTCTCGATTACCGTCTCGCGTCTGTTCCACGCCTTGAGTTTGTTTGTGAAGTATTTCTTTTGCTTGGGCATGATGCGGCTGTAGGTGTCGGCAAGCTCCTTCGCCATGGCGTTGCGTGCGTCGCTGGAGAACCAGAGATGGGGATTGTCTCCCTCAACGGCTCCGACCATTTGCGCGGCCGAAACGGAAACGGTGTCTCTTTCCAGGTTTTTTGTGGCCCAGGAGTCGTATCCCGCTCCGTTGGACACGACGACCTGTGCCTTCTGCAGGGTGTCGACAGCAGTGGTCTTCGGTTCGAACGTGTGGGCGTCCTCTGTTGTGGAGGACAGAATCGAGGTGACTTTGACGTGCACGCCGCCGATCTGCTCCGCCAAAGCCCCCCACTGGTTGACCGACGCCACCACGTTGATCGGGGTGGTCTGCTCCTTTGGTGTGTCGGGTGCCGTTGGTTGATCGGGCTCCGAAGAAGCGCCAAAGCAGGAAGCGGTGCCCAGCACCGTGCACAATGTGATTCCCGCGGCAAGGATGCGGAAAAATGGACGCTGGTGAGAGCGCATGTCGATTGCCTTCCTCTTGGGTCGTCCGTCGTTTCGGTCGCGTCCATCTCATATAGCACATGCGCGACTTACGACTGAAACCAAGATAGCCTACGATACTTGCAAATGCCAATACGACAAGCGACTTAGCGAGGAAGTGGACCACATGGGAACAAGGATTGATGGCAAAAAGGTGGCGGCACGGACCAAGGCGGACCTCGCCAAACGCGTGGAACTGCTGAAGGCGAGGGGAATCCAACCTGGGTTGGGTACCATTTTGGTCGGATCAGACCCCGGCTCCGTGAAATATGTCGCCGGCAAACATGCCGATTGCGCCGAAATCGGCGTGAATTCCATCAAGCGCGAGCTGCCTGAGAATGCGACGTTCGATCAGGTCGCCGATGCGGTCCGCCAGCTCAATGCGGATCCCGCCTGTACCGGATATATCGTGCAGTTGCCCTTGCCAAGGGGAATCGACGAGAACGCCATCATCGATCTGATCGATCCCAAGAAGGACGCCGACGGGATGCATCCGTATAATCTCGGCGAACTTGTGCTGCATGCCCGAGGAGACATCGCCACGCCGTTGCCATGCACGCCTCGCGGCGTGATCGAGCTGTTGCGCGCCTACGACATCGATTTGGACGGCAAGGAGGTGTGCGTGCTGGGCCGTGGCATCACCATCGGCCGTACCATTGGTCTGTTGTTGACTCGTAAGGCGGTCAACGCCACTGTCACGCTGTGCCATACGGGAACCAAGGATGTGCGTGAACACATGCGACGGGCCGATGTGATCGTCGCAGCCATGGGAGTGGCTGGTTTCGTCAAACCGGAAGACATCAAGGAAGGGTCGATTCTCGTCGACGTCGGAGTATCCCGCGTGTTCGACGAGGAATCCGGCCGATACAAGGTCAAGGGTGATGTCGATAAAGCCTGTTACGAGAAGGCTTTGGCATATACGCCGAATCCTGGAGGCGTAGGGCCGATGACGCGTGCCATGCTGTTGCAGAATGTCGTGGAGATGGCCGAACGTCAGTTGTGAGTTTCGCGATAGTGCTTTCGGGCGTGTCGTGACATGCGACACGCCCGATTTTTGTGCATGGCTTCTTGTAGACTTTCGCCTTGTGTGTATTTGCACGCACGTATAACTGAAGAACGATTTTATCCATCCACTATTTTGTAAGAAACCACATTAATGGCAGAGAACAATAACGAAGTCGCCAAGGTCGCCATCAACGACATCGGCACCGAAGAGGACTTCATCAAGGCAGTCGATTCCACCATCAAGAACTTCGATGATGGTGATCTGGTCGAAGGTACCGTCGTCAAGGTCGATCATGACGAGGTCCTGCTCGACATCGGCTACAAGACCGAGGGTGTCATCCCCTCCCGCGAGCTTTCCATCAAGAAGGACGTTGATCCTGACGAAGTCGTCGAGGTCGGCGACACCATTGAGGCCCTTGTCGTCACCAAGGAAGACAAGGAAGGCCGTCTGATTCTGTCCAAGAAGCGTGCACAGTACGAGCGCGCTTGGGGCGACATCGAGAAGATCAAGGAAGCCGATGGCGTTGTCGAAGGCACTGTCATCGAAGCTGTCAAGGGTGGCCTCATCGTCGACATCGGTCTGCGTGGCTTCCTGCCGGCATCTCTCGTCGAGATGCGTCGTGTCCGCGATCTGTCCCCGTACATCGGCCAGAAGATCAAGGCCAAGATCCTCGAGCTCGACAAGAACCGCAACAACGTGGTCCTCTCCCGTCGCCAGTACCTCGAGGAGACCCAGTCCGAAGTGCGCGAGACCTTCCTGTCCCAGCTTAAGAAGGGCCAGATCCGTGAAGGCGTCGTGTCCTCCATCGTCAACTTCGGCGCGTTCGTCGATCTGGGCGGTGTTGACGGCCTGATCCACGTTTCCGAGCTGTCTTGGAAGCACATCGATCACCCGTCCGAGGTCGTCAAGGTCGGAGACAAGGTCACCGTCGAGGTGCTTGACGTTGATCTCGATCGTGAGCGCATCTCCCTGTCCCTCAAGGCCACCCAGGAAGATCCGTGGCAGCGCTTCGCCCGCACCCACGTTCCTGGCCAGATCGTCAAGGGCAAGGTCACCAAGATCGTTCAGTTCGGTGTCTTCATCTCCGTCGAAGACGGCATCGAAGGCCTCGTGCATATCTCCGAGCTGGCCAACCGCCACGTGGAGAACCCGGAGACCGTCGTCAAGCCGGGCGAGGAAGTCTTCGTCAAGGTGATTGACGTCGATCTCGACCGTCGCCGCATCTCCCTGTCCCTCAAGCAGGCCAACGACTCCGTTGATCCGGCTTCCGAGGACTTCGATCCGGCTCTGTACGGCATGCCGGCAGAGTACGACGAGCAGGGCAACTACAAGTATCCGGAAGGCTTCGACCCGGCAACCAACGAGTGGATCGCTGGTTACGAGAAGCAGCGTGAGGAGTGGGAGTCCCAGTACGCCACCGCTCACGATCTGTGGGAGCAGCACAAGGAATTCGTTGCCAAGGAACTCGAGAACGCCGAGGCTTCCGCAGCCGAAGACGGCCAGGCTCCGAAGGAAGAGAAGGTCGAAGAGGTGTCCAACTACTCCTCCGACAACACCTCCAACGGCACCCTCGCCGATTCCGACCAGCTCGCCGCTCTGCGCGACCAGCTGCTCGGCAAGTGAGTTTCGACGAATCAAAATAAACTGATTCGCGTAAACCGCTGATAAATGGCCCCGCACCTGATGGTGTGGGGCCATTTGCGTATGTTGCGAGTCCTCAAACATTACAATGGCGGTTGTGATGATTCGAATTGGGTTGACCGGAGGCATCGCCGCCGGCAAAAGCACCGTCGCTACGCATCTGCGTGAACTGGACGCGACGCTTGTCGATTATGATGTGCTCGCCCGAAAAGTCGTGGAACCCGGAAGCGTGGGCCTGCAACGAATCGTGGAACATTTCGGGCCGGATGCGATGAACGCGCAAGGTGGTCTTAATCGGCGATGGATGTCCGAACACGTCTTCTCCGATCCGAATGCCGAATCCGAACGTAGAATCCTTGACGATATCGAACATCCGTTGATCTACGATCTTGCATTGTCGGAGGAACGGCAGGCGGTCGAAAAGAATCCGGATGCCGTGGTCGTACATGATATTCCGCTTTTGGCGGAAGTAATCGATGACATACCCATGCGTTTCGACCATATCGTAACAGTCGAAGCACCGGAACAGACGCGTGTGGAACGTATGATGCGCACCCGTGGCATGAGTGAGGCACAGGCGAAGGCGCGTATCGCGCATCAGCCCACGCGTGCGGCACGAGAATCCATAGCCGATGCGGTGATTGACTCATCCCAGGATGTAGAACACATGTTCGACTGTGTTGATAGGCTGATGGAACAGTGGCGTAAGGAAGCGAGACGGAACCATGGGATTCAACATTGAACGAGTGAACAAGCCGTTTGTGGTCAAATCTCCATATAAGCCTTCAGGCGACCAGCCGAAGGCCATCGAGGAGCTGGCCACGCGCATCGAGAATGGCGAGAACGACGTGGTGCTCATGGGCGCCACCGGCACCGGCAAAACCGCCACTACAGCGTGGCTGATCGAACGTCTGCAGCGACCGACGCTTATCATCGAGCCGAACAAGACGCTCGCCGCGCAGTTGTGCGCCGAATTCCGCGAACTCATGCCGGACAATGCGGTGAGCTACTTCGTTTCCTACTACGACTACTACCAGCCGGAAGCGTACATTCCCCAGACCGACACCTACATCGAGAAGGATTCCAACATCAACGACGATGTGGAGCGATTGCGCCACGCCGCCACCGCGAACCTTCTGACCCGTCGCGATTGCGTGGTCGTGGCCACCGTCTCCTGCATCTACGGTTTGGGAACGCCGGAAGAATACGCTGGCCGTATGCTGTTCCTCCAGGAAGGCCAGCAGATCGACCGTGACGATTTACTGCGCAAATTCGTGGACATGCAATACAAGCGCAACGACATCGCCTTCACGCGAGGCACATTCCGCGTGCGCGGCGACACCGTTGAGATCATCCCCGTATACGAGGAACTGGCCATCCGCATCGAATTCTTCGGCGACGAAATCGACCGCATCTCCACGCTGCATCCGCTGACCGGCGACGTGATCGCGCACGAATCGCAGGTGCACATCTTCCCGGCCTCGCATTACGTTGCCGGACCGGAACGTATGGAACGGGCGCTCAAAACCATCCAACAGGAACTTGACGAGCGTACCGCCGAATTGCATAAGCAAGGCAAGGAACTTGAAGCGCAGCGTCTCACCATGCGCACCACATACGATCTGGAAATGCTCTCGCAGGTCGGCACATGCTCCGGCGTGGAGAACTATTCGCGGCATTTCGACGGACGCGCGCCGGGCACGCCTCCGCACACGCTGCTTGACTTTTTCCCCGATGATTTCCTGCTCGTCATCGACGAATCACATGTCACCGTGCCGCAGATCGGTGCCATGTACGAAGGCGACGCGAGCCGCAAACGCACGCTGGTCGAACACGGTTTCCGCCTGCCGTCGGCAATGGACAATCGACCGCTCAAATGGCCGGAGTTCCAGGAACGCGTCGGTCAGACGGTGTACCTGTCGGCAACGCCCGGCGATTACGAACTCGGTTTGAGCGACGGCGTGGTCGAACAGATCATACGTCCGACCGGACTAGTCGATCCGCAGATCGACGTGCGGCCGGTGGAAGGGCAGATCGATGACCTGCTTGCCGAAATCAAAGACCGCGTGGCAAGGAACGAACGTGCGCTGGTCACCACGCTCACTAAGAAAATGGCCGAGGATCTGACCGACTATCTGCTGGAACGCGGCATCAAAGTCGAATATCTGCATTCCGATGTGGACACCTTGCGTCGTGTCGAACTGCTGCGTGAACTGCGTGAAGGCAAGATCGACGTCATCGTCGGCATCAACCTGCTACGAGAGGGCCTCGATCTGCCGGAAGTGTCATTGGTCGCAATCCTCGACGCGGATAAGGAAGGCTTCCTGCGTTCCTACCGTTCGCTCATCCAGACCATCGGCCGTGCGGCGCGAAACGTGTCCGGCACCGTCGTCATGTATGCGGACGACATCACCGAAGCCATGCGCAAGGCCATCGACGAGACCAACCGCCGCCGTGACATCCAGATCGCCTACAATAAGGAACATGGCATCGATCCGAAGCCGCTCATCAAGAAGATCTCCGATGTCAACGACATGCTCGCCAAGGAGGACGTCGACACCCAGACATTGCTCGGTACCGGATACCGAAACGCGGACAAAGCCGGCAATTCGCATCTCGGCGTGCCACATACCAGCAAGGAGGAATCCGGCAGGCGGCACGAGGAGATTCTCAAGGCCGGATTGCCCGCACAGGATCTAGCTGATCTCATTCGACAACTGTCCGAGCAGATGCATACCGCCGCAGAACAACTGCAATTCGAGCTTGCGGCTCGTCTGCGTGACGAGATCCGTGACCTGAAAAAGGAACTTCGGCAGATGACGGAGGCGAGCAAATAGTTCTCGACCGGTCATACGGCATCCGTACCATAGTGGATTATGGCTGAAACACCACTTGTTTTTGAAATCGCCACGTTTGCGGTGCTTGCCGTCTTCTTCGTGGTGGACCTGTTCATCATCGGGCGCAAGCCGCATGTGCCCTCCACCAAGGAATGCGTGCAGCATATCGCGTTCTTCGTGGTCATGGCGTTGATCTTCGGCGGACTCATGTGGTTCTTCGCCGGCTCGAAGCCTGCCATCGAGTTCTACTCAGGTTGGCTGACCGAATATTCGCTGAGCATAGACAACCTGTTCGTGTTTGTCATTATCATGTCGAATTTCGCGGTGCCGAAGGAACTACAGAAATTCGTGCTGTCAGTCGGCATCACCGTCGCGCTCGTACTGCGAGGCATGTTCATTTTGGTGGGCGCTGCCATCATCTCGCGCTTCACTTGGGTGTTCTTCCTATTCGGCGCGTTCCTCATCGTCACGGCCATCAAACTCGTCGCCGGGGGAGACGAGGACGAGGAATACCATGAGAACGCGTTGATTCACGCACTGCGCAAGGTCATCAAGATCACCGATGAATACGACGGCGAAAAGCTGCGTACTATCAAGAACGGTGTGAAGCATTGGACCCCGATGCTCATCGTGTTCCTGACCATCGGCACCACCGACGTGATGTTCGCTTTCGATTCGATCCCCGCCATTTTCGGCCTGACCAAAGATCCGTTCATCGTGTTCACGTCCAACGTGTTCGCATTGCTCGGTCTGCAGCAGCTGTACTTCCTGCTCGGAGAGCTGCTTGACAAGCTCGTCTATCTTCCGCTGGGCCTGTCCGTGGTGCTGGGCTTCATCGGCGTCAAACTCATCATGGAGGCCCTGCATGGCAATTCGCTGCCGTTCCTCAATGGCGGCCAGCCGATTTCCTGGGTTCCGGAAGTGCCCACATGGCTGTCGCTTGTCGTGATCGTTCTTGCGATCGGCGGTTCCGCTTTGGCAAGTGTTATTAAGATGCGCACCATGAAAGCGAACGAAAAGTGACAGTCCGGCAAACGTTGGGAGAATAGAGCTTTTCTATTCTCCTACGAAATTGTGAGCGCTCACAACACACCTAGTTCTGAGGTGGAAGTGGGCGCTTTTTGCTAGTAAGCTATGCCATTGGAAACAGGGTCGTCAGATCCAAAATCAATATCAACAAGAATAGGCAGGCATTCATGCGTAAAGCCAAGATCGTAGATACCATCGGTCCCGCTACCGAGTCCCTGGAAGGCATCACCAGCCTTGTCGAAGCAGGTATGGACGTCGCTCGTCTGAACCGCTCCCACGGCACTCCGGAAGACCACCTCAAGGTCTACAACAACCTCCGTGCCGCCGCCAAGGCCACTGGCCGCAACGTCGCAGCCCTGGTTGACCTGCAGGGTCCGAAGATCCGCTGCGGTTGGTTCAAGAAGAACGCCGACGGCGAGGACAAGGTCCAGCTGACCGAAGGCCAGGAGTTCGTCATCACCACTGATGACATCGAAGGCGACGAGCACATCACCTCCACCACCTTCAAGGGTCTCCCGGGCGACTGCCATGCAGGCGATCCGATCCTCATCGACGACGGCAAGGTCCGCCTCGAGGTCACCAAGGTCGAAGGCAACAACGTGTACACCAAGGTTGTCGTTGCCGGACCGGTCTCCAGCCACAAGGGCATCAACCTTCCGGGCGTCGCCGTGTCTCTGCCGGCTCTGACCGAGAAGGACGAAGAGGATCTGCGCTGGGCCATCCGCACCGGCGCCGACATCATTGCCATGTCCTTCGTGCGCTTCGCCACCGACATCGATCGCGCCCATGAGATCATGGACGAGGAAGGCCGCCGTATCCCGGTCGTCGCCAAGATCGAGAAGCCGCAGGCCCTCGAGAACCTCGAGGAGATCGTCAAGGCGTTCGACGGCATCATGGTCGCACGTGGCGATATGGCCGTCGAGTGCCCGCTGGAAGAGGTCCCGCTGGCCACCAAGCGCTGCATCGAGCTGGCTCGTCAGTACGCCAAGCCGGTCATCGTGGCCACCGAAGTCCTCGGCTCCATGGTCAGCTCCCCGGTCCCGACCCGTGCAGAGGCATCCGACTGCGCCAACGCTGTCCTCGACGGTGCCGACGCCACCATGACCTCCAACGAGACCGCCGTCGGCAAGTACCCGGCAGTCACCGTGAACACCATGAGCCGCATCTCCACCTTCGCCACCGAGCATGGTTTCGACCGCATCCCGGAGCTGAAGAACCTGGATATGTCCTCCACCGGTGCCGTCTCTTCCGCCGCCGTCGACCTGGCCGACAAGCTCAACGCCAAGGCCATCGTCGCCTACACCCAGACCGGTTCCACCGTGCACCGCGTGTCCCGTGAACGTCCGGCCACCCCGATCTACGGCATCACCAACAATGAGCACACCTTCCACTGGCTGGCCCTGTCTTGGGGCACCGAGTCCTTCCTGGTCGACGAGGATTACCATGACAAGTCCCGCAAGGACCTCATGGTTTTCACCGACAAGGTCCTCAAGGACGCCGGCAAGGTCTCCGATGGCGACAAGATCGTCGTGCTGAGCTCCGCCCAGGGCGAACACCAGCCGGGTCGCACCGATTCCATCTACGTCCACACCGTTGGTGCCTGCGACTGAGATTTGAATCGTCGCGTTAAACGCTGATTCCATAATCCTCCCATTGGTTCCCGATGGGAGGATTATTGTTTTTACGCGATGTCCCCGAATGATGACAACGCCGAGATTTGGCGCAAATCGCAATCATGTGGTATTCTTCCAGAGTTGCGTGCAAGCCCTCGTATCCCAATTGGTAGAGGAAGCAGCCTCAAAATCTGCGCAGTGTGGGTTCGAGTCCCACCGAGGGCACGTAAGAAATCAATATCAATCCAGGCCCGGGTTGGGGCATGTTAGGCCGGCTTTGGGTGTGACAGTGGAAAGAGACCGACATGGCTGCAGAGAAGACCACGGAACCGGACGAAGTACTCACTGATGAGGAGCTCCAAGCTGCTGCGGCTCCCGAGCCGGATTCTGCCAATAATAACGAGGCACACAAGCGCACCGTCGTCGTTGCCGAAGACGAATCCGTGAACCGCATGGATTTGGTCGCCATGCTTGAGGATAACGGCTATGAGGTCGTCGGAGAGGCCGCCAACGGTGAGGAAGCCGTTGAACTGACCCGTAAGTTCCGCCCGAGCGTGGTGTGCATGGATGTCAAGATGCCTCGCATGGATGGCATCGAGGCCGCTGGCATCATCTGTGATGAGAACATCGCTCCGGTCGTCATGCTGACGGCATTCTCCCAGTCTGATTTGGTCAAAAAGGCCACGGGCGCTGGCGCCATGGCGTATGTCACCAAGCCGTATGAGGAATCCAAGCTGCTGCCGGCTTTGGAAGTCGCCATGGGCCGTTTCGCCGAAATCAACGATCTGCTTGACAATGTCGAACGTAGCGAGTCCAAACTGCAGGAAACCGAGGAACAGCTGAAGAAGGCCGAAGAGCAGCTGAAGAAGGCCGAAGAAACGCTGGAGGAGCGCAAGCTCGTCGACCGCGCCAAGGGCCTGCTGATGGACAAGGCGGACTTCTCCGAACAGGGCGCTTTCCGTTGGATTCAGAAGACCTCCATGGACCAGCGCATTCCGAAGAAGCGTCTGGCCATGGCCATCATCGCCAAGTATGGCGAACAGAAGTCGGAAGCAGAGGATGAGCGCTAACACACCAACTGTGGAAGGCACTTCACGCGGAACGCTATTGGTCGTTGACGGCCATTCTTTGGCGTTCCGCGCTTTTTTTGCCTTACCCGTAGAGAATTTCAGTACATCATCAGGTCAGGCCACCAACGCGGTCTGGGGATTCGCCACCATGCTTTCGCAGGTGATCGATGCCGAACATCCAGACCATCTTGCCGTCGCATTCGATGTGAAGGGCGGCACGTTCCGCAACCAGATGCTGCCGCAGTACAAAGGAACTCGCGACGCGGCCCCCGAGGAACTGCTCAGCCAGCTGCCATTAATCCAGCAGATGCTGACGGCCTTGGGCGTCACATACATCGAAAAACCCGGTTACGAAGGTGACGATGTGATCGGCACGCTCGCCAGCATGGGCGACCAGGCAGGCTACCGCACATTGGTGCTGTCCGGCGACCGTGATGCTTTCCAGCTGATCAACGACGACATCACCGTGCTGTATCCCGGCCACCATTTCAAAGACCTCAAACATATGACCCCGGATGCCGTGCAGGAGAAATATCATGTCTCTCCCGCGCAATACCCGGATCTGGCCGCCTTGCGCGGAGAAACCGCTGACAACATCCCCGGCGTTCCCGGAGTCGGCGACGGATTCGCGGCCAAATGGATCAACCAGTACGGCGGACTTGAGCAGATCATCGAACACGCCGACGAGATCAGCGGCAAAAAAGGCGAAGCCCTGCGCGAAAACATCGAACAGGTCAAACTGAACCGTTCCGTGAACGCTTTGGTTCGTGACCTTGATCTTGGCGTGTCGGTATCCGACCTGACATTTGGACAAGTCGACGCTGGTCAACTCGACGATCTATTCACCAAGCTCGAATTCGGTGTTCGGACCAAGAATCGCGTGCTCAAAACGTTCAATGCGGACAAACCATCCGGGGACGTGCACGAATCCAGCAAGCTCGGGCTGCCACATGTCGAAGACGTCAACGATCCGCATGTGGTGGAGACATGGGTCCAAAACCATTTCCCCGTGGTGCAGGAACATCTGCACGAACGCCATGAACGCTCCTCCAACGACATTCCGGAATTCGGCTTCGAAATCGATTCTTCGACCCGTTGCACGGACAAGGTGAAACAGTCCTGGACGCTTTACGCCGAAGGCACGAGCAAACCCGGAGAAGCCTCTCTTTCGGCATTGATGATCGCCGTGCACGGCGAAGCCATTCGCATCGACGTATTCAGTCCGGATATGGTGCAATGCCTGCAAAGGCTGTTCGACCGCTATCACCATTCCATGGTCGTGCACGGTTACAAAGAACATGCGCATCTGCTGGGCAGCATCGGCGTGGAACTTCCGGAACCATTGTTCGACACCAAGCTCGCCGGATATCTTGTCCATCCGGATTTCCACGCGGACACGCTGGAACAGGCTGCGGCCCATTTCCTTGATCTGCACATCGAAGCACAAGCCGAAGCCGCGACACAGGGGACCTTGGACTTCGACGAGCCTGAGGAAAACGATTCCAAGAACGACGAGCTGATACTCACCCGCACCGCAATCGTGGGGCTTTTGGCCGAATATTTGGCCGGTGTGCTGGATAAGCGCGAACAATTCGGTCTCCTCAAATCCATTGAGCTTCCGGTCTCTCAGGTCCTGCATGGCATGGAACAGGTCGGCGCCCAAGTGGATATGACACGTCTGGTGCAGATGCGCGACCAACTTGCCGCCGACGCTGCCCAGGCACAGGAAACGGCGTGGCAGTTCGCGGGGGAGCAGGTGAACCTGCAAAGCCCCAAACAGCTGCAGAAGATCCTGTTCGAAGACATGGGATTGAAACCGACGAAAAAAACCAAGTCCGGTTCATACACCACCAATGCCGCGGCATTGCAGACCTTGCGTGACCGCTCGTACGATAACGACCGCGCATGCCAGTTCCTTGACGCGTTGCTGATGCATCGTGAAAAGAACAAGCTCAAGCAGATCGTGCAGACGTTGATCGACGCCACAAACCGTCATGACGGTCGCATCCACACCACTTTCGAACAGACGGTGGCAGCCACCGGACGATTGAGCTCCGTCGATCCAAACCTGCAGAACATTCCGAACCGGGATCCCGCAGGTCGTGAGATTCGATCCGCGTTCGTGCCGGGAGAGGGCTTCGAATCGTTGCTGAGCTCCGACTACTCGCAGGTCGAACTGCGCATCATGGCCGACCTTTCCGGTGATGAGGCGTTGATAGAGGCCTTCCGCTCCGGCAAGGACTTCCATAAGTATGTGGCCAGCTTGGTCTACGGCATTCCCGTTGACGACATCACGTCCGATCAGCGTAGCCACGTCAAGGCGATGAGCTATGGACTTGCCTACGGTCTGAGCACGTATGGACTTGCCCAGCAGCTCAAGATCAAGCCCAAAGAAGCCGAATCGCTGAAAAACCAGTATTTCGCCACTTTTGGCAAAGTCCATGAATACCTTGAATCGCTTGTCTCGTCCGCACGCGAAAAAGGATATACCGAAACCATTTTCGGAAGGCGCAGGTATTTCCCCGGTCTCAAATCGCCGAACCGTGCCGTGAGGGACGCGGCCGAACGCGCCGCGTTGAACGCGCCTATCCAAGGCTCGGCGGCGGACATCATGAAAATCGCCATGATTCGTGCGTATGACGCACTGCAGGAAGCGAACCTTGGAAGTCGCCTCATACTGCAGATTCATGATGAACTTGTGGTGGAGATCGCGCCCGGTGAGGAGAAGCAGGCCACCGCGCTGGTGAAGGATGCCATGGAGCATGCCGTCACCATGGCCGTTCCGTTGGACGTATCGACGGGCATCGGTTCCGATTGGCAATTGGCGGCCCACTGATCCGTTCCCGTCGGATAATCGAAGGCTGATTAAAAAAGAAAGAAGGAAGATTGTGGCAACGCTGAAGCAGGTCGTGGATGTGCTTGAAACGCTGTATCCGCTGCGATACGCGGAACAATGGGATGAGCCGGGACTCATCGTGGGAGACCTTCGCCACGACGTGCGCAACATCGCGTTCGCGGCGGACCCATCCATGGCGGTGATCGACCAGGCTATCGCCGGAGGCATCGACCTGCTGATCTGCCACCATCCGCTGTTCTTCCGTTCCGTGCATGCGGTCTCCGGACTAGGATTCCGTGGTGAGATCGTCCGGAAGCTCAACCTCGCCGGTTGCGCGCTGTGGGTTGGGCACACCAATGCCGATGCCTCCTACCGAGGAGTCAGCATGGCCGCCGCCGACGCGTTCGGCCTGATCGAACAGCGTCCGCTGGTACCCATCGAAGATCCGAAAGCCGAACATCCGGTCGGATTGGGCCGTGTCGGCCGGTTGCAGGAGCCGATCGCATTGCGTGATTTCGCCCGTCGTGTGGCCGACGCGCTGCCATACACCGAACTTGGCGTGCAGGTGTGCGGCGACCTTGACGCGACGATCGGCACGGTGGCGGTATTGCCGGGCTCGGGCGATTCCCTGTTCGATGAAGTGCGTGCCGCAGGCGTCGATGTGTATGTGACCAGCGATCTGCGCCATCATCCGGTGACCGATGCCATCGAGCAGGCGCGCTATGAGGCGTCCATGCGTGCCGCGGACATCGAACTCGGCCGAGGCGACGCCACTGTTCGTCCGATGTTCATCAACACGCCACACAGCGCCATCGAATCCATATGGTTCCAATACGCCATGGGCGATGTGCCTCGTGCCGTATCTGAGGCGACCGGAGACATCCCCACCGTCCGCTGGATTTCCATGAACACCGATCCCTGGAATCTGGTACTGCCGTCCTGCGGGCAGGAACGCTGAACGACGATGTCCGATACGACCAGCATGGATATGTCGCTGAACGAATCCAGCGATGGCGTGGACATGACCAGACCGGCCACAGTACTCAGCAGAGAGCACGTGTATCAAGGCGCGATTTTCGGCGTGGAGGACATGCGTATCGCGTTGCAGACACGAGACGGCGGACAAACCGTGATCCGCAGACAGGTGATGCGGCACGCGCCCTGTGTGGTCATGCTGGTGCATGACTGCGCGCAGGATTTGTACTTGGTCGAACGAGAATACCGTGTCGGCTGCGACGCCTTCGCCTACGGTCTGCCGGCAGGACTCATCGATGACGGGGAAGACGTCGATGCGGCCGCATTGCGTGAGCTGCGCGAAGAGACCGGCGTCGAGCCAATCGACGAAAACAGTTGCGATATCGACCATGTCGGGCAATTCTATTCATCCGAAGGCATGACCGACGAACTGGCCAACATCATGGTGGTGCACCTGCGCCACTGGCAGGCCGTCGAACGGCATTTCGACGCCGACGAGCATGTCGAATCTGCTTGGATCCCGTGGAAGCAGCTACGAGACACGCACATCACGGCCTCCAATTCGGAGATCGCCATTTTGCATGAGCAAATTCGCAGAATGCGGCAACAATAGCGGCCTGCAGGTTTCGAATTGTAAAAACAATCGCCGGAATAAACGAAATAACGAATTCAACTCGCAAAACGTGCGATACTTGAATTATGCAAATCAGACCTGGATCGATGTATCCACTCGGTGCGAGCTACGACGGCGCCGGCGTGAATTTCGCCCTCTTCTCTCAAGTGGCCCAGAAAGTCGAGCTTTGTCTTTTCGATGAGGAAGACCGTGAGACCCGAGTGGAAATGACGGAGCAGAACTCCTACGTATGGCATAACTATCTGCCGGGAATACAACCCGGGCAACGGTACGGCTATCGTGTGTACGGTCCGTATGATCCAGCAAAGGGCCTGCGGTGCAACCCGAACAAGTTGCTGCTCGACCCGTACGCAAAAGCCATCGAGGGAAACATCGACGGTGACGAAAGCCTCTATTCGTATTGGTTCAAAAGCCCTGAGGACGTCACCAGCATGAATACGCTGGATTCCGCGCCGCATACCATGAAATCGGCCGTGGTCAATCCGTATTTCGACTGGGGCAACGACCAACATCCGAACATCTCCTACCATGATTCGGTAATCTACGAAGCCCATGTGCGTGGCATGACCAATCTCAACCTGGACGTGCCGCCGGACATCCGTGGAACCTACGCGGGCCTCGCATATCCATCGGTCATCGAATATCTGAGGAAGCTCGGCGTCACCGCCATCGAACTTATGCCGATCCACCAGTTCGTCAACGACAGCTTCCTGCAGGAAAAAGGCCTGAGCAACTACTGGGGCTACAACACCATCGGCTTCTTCGCGCCTCATAACGCGTACTCAAGCTCCGGACAACGCGGCGAGCAGGTCAACGAATTCAAATCCATGGTCAAGGCCTACCATCGCGCCGGCATGGAAGTGATCCTCGACGTGGTGTACAACCACACCGCCGAAGGCAACAACCTCGGCCCGACCCTAAGCTTCAAAGGCATCGACAACGGTGCCTACTACCGTCTGGTCGACAACGACCGACGCCACTACTTCGACACGACCGGCACCGGCAACTCCCTGCTGATGCGCTCGCCGCACGCGCTGCAGCTCATCACGGACAGCCTGCGCTACTGGGTCACCGAAATGCATGTCGATGGTTTCCGATTCGATCTTGCGGCCACGCTGGCCCGCCAGTTCCAGGAAGTCGACAAGCTGTCCGCCTTCTTCGACATCGTCGAACAGGATCCGGTCATCTCCCGTGTCAAGCTCATCGCCGAACCTTGGGATTTGGGTTCCGGCGGCTATCAGGTGGGCGGCTTCCCGTCCAGCTGGTCCGAATGGAACGGCCGCTACCGTGATTGCGTGCGTGACTTCTGGCGTTCGCAACCATCGACGCTACCGGAATTCGCCAGCCGTCTGATGGGCAGCTCCGACCTGTATCAGATGAACGGCCGCCGTCCGGTGGCTTCCGTGAACTTCATCACCGCACATGATGGCTTCACCATGAACGATTTGGTGAGCTACAACGAGAAGCATAACGACGCCAACGGCGAAGGCAATAGGGATGGCGAAAGCAACAACCGTTCCTGGAACTGCGGTGTCGAAGGCCCGACCACCATCAAGGACGTCAACGACCTGCGGCAACAGCAGATGCGCAACATGTTCGCGACGCTGCTGTGCAGTCAGGGCATTCCGATGATCTGCGGCGGCGATGAGGTGGCACGCACGCAACAGGGCAACAACAATGCCTATTGCCAGGACAACGCCATTTCATGGACCAATTGGGATCTTGACGATAGTCAGAAGGATCTGCTTGAGTTCGTTTCGAAGCTGATTCATCTGCGACTCGAGCACCCGGTGCTCCACCGTCGTCGTTTCTTCACCGGCCGCGAGCCAGGAGACCCGGACGATAAGATTCCGCAGGTCGAATGGATGGACCACACCGGTTCCATCATGGACATGGAAGATTGGTCCAATACCCACGCGTTCTCGGTGATGATCTATCTGAACGGTTCCGATATTCCGGAAGCCGACTGGTATGGCAACCAGATGGTGGACAATAACTTCATCCTGATTTTCAACGCGCATTACGAGCCGATTATGTTCACCTTGCCGGACGAGCGGTATGGCAAGAAATGGCGTCTGGTCGTCGACACGCATAATCCGAAGGGTCCGGAACTCAACTATGAGGCCGGCTTCGCGATCACGGCGCAGTCGAGAAGCTTCCTGTTGCTGATGAGCGATAGAAAGCCCACCACAAAGAACTACGATTTCTGATAGCCATGAGAACAGGCGAGGTGCCATCCGTACGGGTGACACCTCGCCGTATTGTTTGTGGACTGTGCTCGTGAACCGTTACGAGAATTAGACTTCCGACGAGAGTCGGGAAACGGTTCCAGGAACGGTTTCGCTGACCTCCGCAAGATCCTCGACGGATTCTGGCCGCTTGGTTTGCGCCAGAATAAGCTGCGTCTGCACACGATCGGATTCGATGGCCGCAATCTGCCGTGAAAAGATGATGAACCAGCCCAGAAACATCATGCCGGCAAGAGCCTCGACGTTCGTCAACGTGTTACGCCCCGCCAACCACTGGAACCCGGCAAGAGCCCCGATCACGATAGCTAGGTCTGAAATCACATATACTACTTTTGAAAGCTGCGGGGCCAGCCAAGGCAGCGCGATCATCAGCACGCTCATCAGGCAGGGAAGACCGCGGGCGAATACGTTGTGCAGAATCGGATGCGGCGTGTAACGGAACATGCCGATGCCGATGAAGGCGATGCCTGCGAGCGTCAGCATGGTCGATAGCAGAAGAATCCGCGCCTTGAAGTGTTTGGGAGCTTCTTTTTCATCGCTTGCAGACAGATACTGCATCTGCAGACGGTGCGTGGTGATGAGCTCCGAAATCGCGAAATAGCTGATGATGACGATGCAGACGCCGGCCAACATCAATGTCGAATTGAACATACGAGCAGCAAAAGTGGTTCGATCGCCCAATTGGGAGAAATTGTTGTTGTACCAGTATGGATCATCGGACGTCAATCCTGCGATGCTGACACCGGAAACCACGAAGAACGGCAACAAGGATGCGATGGTCTTGGCATTCATGAGTTCCGCCTGTACGAACGTGACATAGCCTACGACCCCCGAGATCGCGGCGCAGAGCGCAGTCAGATAGCCTTTTAACGTGCGCAACCCCATCATGTTGCTGGCAATGGAAAGCAGCATGAACGCCGTGACGAAAATGGTCGACGCGTAGACCACGGACAAAGCGAGTATCTCGAAGATACGGCGAATAGGAATGGTCCAGCCATGTTTCAACGTCATCGACCTGGAGTTGCGCGCATACCCCAAGGTGAACGAGATGACTCCACATCCCGCGGTGATTCCGGCACACACGGTGAACAGGCGTTGGGTGACACGCCAGATGGCGGGAGCGAATTGCAGATATAGGTCCATGGCGATCCATGCAAGAGTGGCGCATGCCATGAAGGAAATGATGCCTGAAGCCTCGGCTTGCTGATGACGTCCCATGCGCGTTCCCTCCAGTATTTGCCATTCTAGCCTGTCGTTGTCCTACCATACGCTACAATGGAAACTCGTGTTCACCTGCCACGTGCGGGAGTGCATGAACGGGCTGTAGCGCAGTTTGGTAGCGCGTCTGCTTTGGGAGCAGAATGTCGCAGGTTCAAATCCTGTCAGCCCGACAAAAAGCCCGGAGTTCCAATGGTTTTGCCACTTGGAATTCCGGGCTTCAATGATTGTGCGCACAAAAGAAACTCAGATGCCACGCATGTTGTAGTCGGCGCTCAGATCATTCATGGCATGCAGGATCTTGTATGTGTAGGCCAACGGCCCGACGATGATCAACGTGCCGAGAACGCTCCATAGCCAGTATGTCGCGGCCGTCACGGTCACCGGCAAATGCCGGGCGGCCTGTTCGGTGCCGATTCGAGCGCTGAGACGATGGTTCCAGACAAGCCAGCCGATGCCGAAAGTCAGCCAGCCGACAATGAAGAACATGAGGCAATAGTGCATGGTGCGCTTGCCGTCGCGACGCGTGGCGATCAGGTTCAAGGTTTCCCCAACCTCACTCATCTGCCAAATGTCGTAGATGCCGAAAGTGATGAGACCAAGCAGCACGAATTTGAGCAGACCGCGTTTGGTACGCAACGCCGCTCCCGCCGGAACGGGAACCGGAGCCATTGGCTGAGGCTGTTGAGCGGCAGGCGGATAATATTGCTGCGATGCGGACGCGTAGGGCTGCGGCTGCGGCACGGCCGCATTCGGTTGTTGGGGGTGCGGCACAGGCACATATGGCTGTGGTTGCTGTGGCGATGTCATTCTATGCGCTCGCTCTCCTCCACATTGAGGTGAAAAAGAACGGACGTCGTCAAAGGACGCCTACACGCAATGATAGGCAGATGGGGAAGGAGTTGTATAGTTTGCATCCCATATGGATACCAGCATGTCGCTGACGAGATGGACACGTCTTTTTCCGCAGGTTTTGGTTACCATGGGTCGCATGGAAGCACTTCAAGAGAACCTATGGCCGGCACCGTATGCCGGCAAACCGCTCAACGCCACTGTGGTGGTGCCGGGTAGCAAATCCCTGTCGAACCGGTATCTCATTCTCGCGGCTCTCGGATCGGAGCCCGTGCGTTTGGTAGGGCTGCTGCGCTCGCGTGACACCGAGCTGATGATGGAGGCGTTACGTGCGCTTGGCGTCCGCTGTGAGGTTGATGTCGAAACTGATACGACGGTAACGGTGACGCCGCCAGCGGATGGCCACTTCCATGGCGATGCGAAAATTTACTGCGGACTTGCCGGCACGGTGATGCGTTTCGTGCCGGGACTTGCGCTGTTCGCCGATGGTCCCGTCGATTTCGATGGCGATGAGCAGGCATATGCCCGCCCGATGAAACCGGTGTTGGATGGCTTGCGGCAGTTGGGCGCGACCATTGAATACCACGGTGAAGAAGGCCGTCTGCCGTTCACAATCACTCCGCCCGCATTTGATTCGGCCGTGCGCGAAACGCCGAATGTGGTTTCCATCGATTCGTCCGGCTCTTCGCAGTTCATTTCCGGCCTGTTGCTGATCGGCTCGCGTGTGCCAGGCGGCCTTGAGCTGCACCATACGGGGAAAAAGACTCCAAGCCTGCCGCATATCCGAATGACGGTGGCCGATCTTAAAAGTGCTGGTGTGGATGCGATTGCAGATGAAGACGTTCATGTCTGGGGAGTCACTCCGGGAACGGTTCAACTACCCGGGCAGGTGACGGTCGAACCGGATTTGTCGAATGCCGCTCCGTTCCTGGGCGCCGCGTTGATCGCCGGCGGAACCGTGCGTGTGCCGCATTGGCCGGAAACCACCACGCAACCTGGTGGTTTGCTGCCGGGGTATCTTGAACGCATGGGAGCGCAAGTGTCTTTCCCGGAAAAGAACGGCATCCGTTATTGCGAAGTCACAGGTGGACATGCCATCAACGGTTTGGGTGATTTCGATCTGACCGCTGCCGGTGAAATCGCGCCATCGCTTGCTGCGATTCTGGCTTTCGCCGACAAACCGACCAATATGATCGGCATCGGCCATTTACGCGGACACGAGACGAACCGTCTTGAGGCGTTGGTCAATGAAATCACGCGTATTGGGGGAGAAGCTCGTGAATTGCCGGATGGATTGAAGATAACGCCCGTATCCGCGGGCTGCCTTCGACCGGCCGTGATGGAGACTTATGCCGATCATCGTATGGCCACATTCGCGGCGATGCTTGGCCTACGCATCAAAGGCATCCAGGTGGAGAACATCGCCACGACGGCGAAAACCCTACCGAATTTCGTGAATATGTGGAACGACATGCTTGCTTGACGGATGTGTGAAAGAGATGTTGTGAAGGAGATTGTTCGATTCTAACGAGAGTGGACTCTTTTCGCCGCATAATGGGAGGGGCTTTCCGCGAGTAGTTCCGCGGGAAGCCCCTCCCATTACGTGTCTAAGCCTGCGGGCTCACTCCCATTCGATGGTTGCCGGCGGCTTGGAAGTGCAGTCAAGCACCACGCGGTTGATCTGACGGCATTCGTTGGTAATACGCGTCGAGATGGTGGCGAGCACGTCGTACGGGATACGCGACCAGTCGGCGGTCATGGCGTCTTCGGACGACACCGGACGCAACACGATCGGCGAGCCGTAGGTGCGTTCGTCACCCTGCACGCCCACGGAATGCACGTCGGCAAGCAGCACGACCGGGCACTGCCAGATGTCGCGGTCGAGGCCGGCCTTGGAAAGCTCCTCACGTGCGATGGCATCAGCTTCGCGCAACAGGTCAAGACGTTCCTTGGTGATTTCGCCGATGATGCGGATGCCGAGACCCGGACCCGGGAATGGCTGACGCCAGACAATCTCATCCGGCAGACCGAGTTCGGTGCCAATGGCGCGCACCTCATCCTTGAACAGGGTGCGCAGCGGCTCGATGAGCTGGAATTTGATGTCCTTCGGCAGGCCGCCCACATTGTGGTGCGATTTGATGTTGGCCGCGCCATCGCCGCCGCCGGACTCTACGACGTCCGGATACAGCGTGCCCTGCACGAGGAATTTGACTTCCTTGCCGGAGGCACCGGCCTCTTCGATGACCTGACGCTGCGCCTTCTCAAAAGTGCGGATGAACTTCTCTCCGATGATCTTGCGCTTCTTCTCCGGCTCGCTCACGCCCTTCAACGCGGTGAGGAAGTCTTCGGAGGCGTCCACGGCGATGAGCTTGATGCCGGTGGCCTCGACGAAATCATGCTTGACCTGCTCGGCCTCGCCCTTGCGCAGCAGACCGTGGTCCACGAACACGCAGGTGAGCTGCTCGCCGATGGCCTTATGCACCAGAGCCGCCGCGACGGCGGAGTCGACGCCGCCGGACAGGCCGCAAATCACCTGGGCGTCGCCGACCTTCTCGCGGATTTTCTTGACCTGGTCCTCGATGATGTTGGACGCGTTCCAGTTATCGCCGAGGCCGGCGCACTTGTGCAGGAAGTTCTCGATGAGCTTCTGGCCCATCGGAGTGTGCTTGACTTCCGGATGCCACTGCACGCCGTACAGTTTGCGGGACTCGTCCTGCATGGCGGCGACCGGTGCGCCTTCGGTGTGGGCGAGCACTTCGAAGCCTTCCGGCGCGGTCTTGACGGCCACGCCATGGCTCATCCACGTGCTTTGCTCTGCGGGAGAGCCGTCGAGCAGACCCTCCGCCTTGTCGATGGTGGTTTCCGTTTTGCCGTATTCGCCCAGGGCGGCCTTGTCGACATCCGCGCCCAACGCGTATGCCATGGCCTGGAAGCCGTAGCAGATGCCGAGCACCGGAACGCCCGCGTCGAACAGCTTCTTGTCGACGCGCGGAGCGCCCGGTTCGAACACGGAAGCGGGGCCACCGGACAGGATGATGGCCTGCGGATCCTTGGCCAGCATCTCGTCGACCGGCATGGAATGCGGCACGAGCTCCGAATAAACATTGGCCTCACGCACGCGACGTGCGATCAGCTGGGCGTACTGGGCTCCGAAATCGACAACGAGCACAGGACCTGCAGCCATAACACTCTCCCTTTAATATGAGGTATCAAGAAACGAACAATACTAACTGCTCTATTGTGACGTTGCAAGGAGACATTGGAAACACGTGAACGGAGAATGAACGAATCTCACAATTGCTTACTCCCACCTACTCAACACGCCGCGTGTGTATCTAGGGAAACGAACGTGGGAAATATGTGTTAACCGACTAAAAACGTTGATTTTGAGCCGTTTTTCAATCTTTTTGATAGAGTGTGAAGTACGCACAAAAATCCCGATAAAAGCACACATTTGCGTACAGAAAAATAACAATTGAACACACAGTCGCAAAAAAACAGCAAAAAGTCGAACCGCGCTCGTAATATGTGCAAGTGACTGGAAATGAGGCATGCCGCGTAACCGCAAGGTTTTAGGCATGGCTCATGACCTAAGGAAATAAACAATCGCACATCACAGTGCAGGAGTACAGGAGTACACATGACGAGTCCTGTTATTGGCACCCCTTGGAAGAAGCTGAACGCTCCGGTTTCCGAGGAAGCTATCGAAGGCGTGGATAAGTACTGGCGCGCAGCCAACTACCTCTCCATCGGCCAGATCTATCTGCGTAGCAACCCGCTGATGAAGGAGCCTTTCACCCGCGAAGACGTCAAGCACCGTCTGGTCGGTCACTGGGGCACCACCCCGGGCCTGAACTTCCTCATCGGCCACATCAACCGTCTCATTGCTGATCACCAGCAGAACACTGTGATCATCATGGGCCCGGGCCACGGCGGCCCGGCTGGTACCGCTCAGTCCTACCTGGACGGCACCTACACCGAGTACTTCCCGAACATCACCAAGGATGAGGCTGGCCTGCAGAAGTTCTTCCGCCAGTTCTCCTACCCGGGTGGCATCCCGTCCCACTACGCTCCGGAAACCCCGGGCTCCATCCACGAAGGCGGCGAGCTGGGTTACGCCCTGTCCCACGCCTACGGCGCTGTGATGAACAACCCGAGCCTGTTCGTCCCGGCCATCGTCGGCGACGGCGAAGCTGAGACCGGCCCGCTGGCCACCGGCTGGCAGTCCAACAAGCTCATCAACCCGCGCACCGACGGTATCGTGCTGCCGATCCTGCACCTCAACGGCTACAAGATCGCCAACCCGACCATCCTGTCCCGCATCTCCGACGAAGAGCTCCACGAGTTCTTCCACGGCATGGGCTATGAGCCGTACGAGTTCGTCGCTGGCTTCGACAACGAGGATCACCTGTCGATCCACCGTCGTTTCGCCGAGCTGTTCGAGACCGTCTTCGACGAGATCTGCGACATCAAGGCCGCCGCTCAGACCGACGACATGACTCGTCCGTTCTACCCGATGATCATCTTCCGTACCCCGAAGGGCTGGACCTGCCCGAAGTTCATCGACGGCAAGAAGACCGAGGGCTCCTGGCGTTCCCACCAGGTGCCGCTGGCTTCCGCCCGCGATACCGAGGCCCACTTCGAGGTCCTCAAGAACTGGCTCGAGTCCTACAAGCCGGAAGAGCTGTTCGACGAGAACGGCGCCGTGAAGCCGGAAGTCACCGCCTTCATGCCGACCGGCGAACTGCGCATCGGTGAGAACCCGAACGCCAACGGTGGCCGCATCCGCGAAGAGCTGAAGCTGCCGAAGCTGGAAGACTACGAGGTCAAGGAAGTCGCCGAGTACGGCCACGGCTGGGGCCAGCTCGAGGCCACCCGTCGTCTGGGCGTCTACACCCGCGACATCATCAAGAACAACCCGGACTCCTTCCGTATCTTCGGACCGGATGAGACCGCTTCCAACCGTCTGCAGGCCGCTTACGACGTCACCAATAAGCAGTGGGACGCCGGCTACCTGTCCGCTCAGGTCGACGAGCACATGGCTGTCACCGGCCAGGTCACCGAGCAGCTTTCCGAGCACCAGATGGAAGGCTTCCTCGAGGGCTACCTGCTGACCGGCCGTCACGGCATCTGGAGCTCCTATGAGTCCTTCGTGCACGTGATCGACTCCATGCTGAACCAGCACGCCAAGTGGCTCGAGGCTACCGTCCGCGAGATTCCGTGGCGCAAGCCGATCTCCTCCATGAACCTGCTCGTCTCCTCCCACGTGTGGCGTCAGGATCACAACGGCTTCTCCCACCAGGATCCGGGTGTCACCTCCGTCCTGCTGAACAAGTGCTTCAACAACGATCACGTGATCGGCATCTACTTCCCGGTGGATTCCAACATGCTGCTCGCTGTGGCTGAGAAGTGCTACAAGTCCACCAACAAGATCAACGCCATCATCGCCGGCAAGCAGCCGGCCGCCACCTGGCTGACCCTGGACGAAGCTCGCGCCGAGCTCGAGAAGGGTGCTGCCGAGTGGAAGTGGGCTTCCAACGTGAAGTCCAACGATGAGGCTCAGATCGTGCTCGCCGCCACCGGTGATGTTCCGACTCAGGAAATCATGGCCGCTGCCGACAAGCTGGACGCCATGGGCATCAAGTTCAAGGTCGTCAACGTGGTTGACCTGGTCAAGCTGCAGTCCGCCAAGGAGAACAACGAGGCCCTCTCCGATGAGGAGTTCGCTGAGCTGTTCACCGAGGACAAGCCGGTCCTGTTCGCTTACCACTCCTATGCCCGCGACGTGCGTGGTCTGATCTACGATCGCCCGAACCACGACAACTTCAACGTTCACGGCTATGAGGAGCAGGGCTCCACCACCACCCCGTACGACATGGTTCGCGTGAACAACATCGATCGCTACGAGCTCCAGGCTGAAGCTCTGCGCATGATCGACGCTGACAAGTACGCCGACAAGATCAACGAGCTCGAGGCCTTCCGTCAGGAAGCCTTCCAGTTCGCTGTCGACAACGGCTACGATCACCCGGATTACACCGACTGGGTCTACTCCGGTGTCAACACCAACAAGCAGGGTGCTATCTCCGCTACCGCCGCAACCGCTGGCGATAACGAGTGAGCCTAGGCTATTTGGCCTGATTGCTTGATAAAAGCCCCAAGGGATTGTTCCCTTGGGGCTTTTTCGTATTACGGTGCGATATGCTTGGCTTAAAACAGCAAAACCGCTAGCGCGTGTCAGTTACCGTTGCACATTACAATTGCTCATTGTGCGAACGATGCGGTATCGCACCCGAATAATGTGAAGTACATAGGAGACACCGTGAGTTTTAACAGCGTCACCATCATCAGTCCCGAAGCGGCTAACGGCCGTAATGTTGTCGCCCTTGGAGTCACTAAGACACTTGCCGCAGCCGGCAAGACCGGAGTGTTCCGTCCGGCGGTCTGCAGAAAAGACACCTTCACGGACGTGCTGATCGAAGCTTCCAATGCCGGTTTGAGCCGGGAACAGTCCGTCGGCGTGTGCCCCAAGCGCGCTCGTAACGATAAGGAAGGTTCGCGGGTGGATATCGTTGCGGCCTACACCCAAGCCGTAGAAACAGCCCGACCGGATGCCATGGTGATTGTCGGCACCGACAGGTCAGCAGTCAATGATCCCGCGATGTTCTCTTTCAACGCTGACGTCGCGGCAGACCTCCAATCGCCGGTCCTGCTGGCCGTATGCACTATCGAACGCACGCCGGAACAAGTCAAAAGCACGGTTGAGGCATCCACCAAGGTCATCGAAGACGCCGGGAGCAAAGTCGTCGGCGTGTTCATTACTGGGTGTGACGACACGCAGCCGGATCCACTCAAAGCATGCTTCGTCGACTACCCGGTGCCGGTGTGGACGCTACCTGCCGTCGATTTCAACGACGATGACGCCATCAGCAAGGCAGACGAAGCGTTCGCGACGAACGTCGACGCCGCGGAACTGACCGTGGCACTCGAATCGCCATTCGACGCCCCGACCACACCCTATGCTTTCCAATACGGTCTGCTGGGCAAGGCGAAGGCGGACAAGAAGACCATCGTGCTGCCGGAGGGCAACGAGGATCGCATCATCAAAGCCGCCGATTATCTGCTGGAGCGCGACATCGTCGATCTGATCATCGTCGGAGACGAAAACGCCATTCTCGCCCGCGGCCAGGAATTGGGATTGAAATCGCTTGGCAAGGCGAAATTCCAAGCCAAGGATGATGAAACGGTGTTGGAACCCATGGTGGCGAAGCTGTGCGAGCTGCGCGCCAAGAAAGGCATGACCGAAGAGCAGGCGCGCAAACAGCTGGCCGATGACAGCTATTTCGGCACCATGCTTGTGGTGATGGGCATGGCGGACGGCCTCGTGTCCGGTTCCGTCAACTCCACGGCCAATACCGTGCGTCCGGCCCTGCAGGTCATCAGGACCAAGCCAGGAACATCGTTGGTATCCGGAGCGTTCCTGATGTGTTTTAAGGACCATGTCGCCGTGTTCGCCGACTGTGCCATCAACCTTAACCCCAATGCCGAGCAGCTCGCCGAAATCGCGATCCAATCCGCCGAAACGGCCAAGGCGTTCGGCCTTGAACCGAAGGTGGGTATGTTGTCCTATTCCACGCTGGGCTCCGGAAAAGGACCCGACGTCGACCTCGTCGAGGAAGCCACCACCATCGTCAAAGACAAGGCTCCCGACCTTGCGGTGGTCGGATCGATCCAGTTCGACGCGGCATGGTCTCCGACCGTGGCCGCGACCAAAGCCAAGGGCGATCCGGTGGCGGGCCATGTCAATGTGTTCGTATTCCCGGATCTGTGCGCGGGCAACATCGCATACAAGGCGGTACAGCGTTCCTCGGGAGCGGCCGCCGTTGGACCGGTGCTGCAGGGTCTCAACCGCCCGGTGAACGATCTGAGCCGTGGCGCCACGGTCCAGGACATCATCAACACCATCGCCCTGACCGCCATCGAAGCCCAGTAATCGGGCATTTTGTAGCAAGCAACGAGTAATCTAAGGTTTTGGAAAGTCGCGTAAGCGGCACATCGATTAACACATGGAGGATGCCCACAATGGCGAAAACCGTCCTTGTCATCAATTCCGGTTCCAGCTCTATCAAGTATCAGCTGGTTGATCTTGAAACCGGCGAAGGTATCGCTTCCGGTCTGGTCGAGAAGATCGGCGAGCCGGTTGACGGTCATTACAAGCACGAGTACAACGGCGAGAAGCATGAGCTCGAAGAGCCGATTCACGACCATGAGCAGGGTCTGAAGCGCGTGCTCGGCTTCTTCGACGAGTTCGGCCCGAAGCTCGCCGACGCAGGCATCGTGGCCGTCGGCCATCGCGTGGTGCAGGGTGGTTCCATCTTCCCGAAGCCGGCTCTGGTCAACGACAAGACCATCGGCCAGGTCAAGGACCTCGCCGTGCTCGCCCCGCTGCACAACGGTCCGGAGGCCAAGGGCGCTGAGGTCATGCGCTCCCTGCTGCCGGATGTTCCGCAGATCTTCGTGTTCGATTCCTCCTTCTTCTTCCAGCTGCCGAAGGCTTCCAGTACCTACGCGCTGAACAAGGAAGTCGCCCAGCAGTACCACATCCGCCGTTACGGCGCCCATGGCACCTCCCACGAGTTCATCTCCTCCGTCGTGCCGTCCGTCATCGGCAAGCCGGCCGAAGGCCTCAAGCAGATCGTGCTGCACATCGGCAACGGTGCTTCCGCCTCCGCCGAAATCTCCGGCAAGCCGGTTGAGACCTCCATGGGTCTGACCCCGCTGGAAGGCCTCGTGATGGGTGGCCGTACCGGCGACATCGATCCGGCCGTCGTCTTCCACCTGATTCGCAACGCCCACATGAGCGTGGACGAACTGGACACCCTGTTCAACAAGCGTTCCGGCATGATGGGTCTGACCGGCTTCGGCGACCTGCGTGAAGTGCATCGTCTGGTCGAAGAGGGCAACGAGGACGCCAAGCTGGCTCTCGACATCTACGTGCACCGCATCGTCGGCTACATCGGCAACTACACCGCTCAGATGGGTGGCGTCGACGTGATCACCTTCACCGCAGGCGTTGGCGAGAACGATGACGTCGTGCGCAAGATGGTCTGCGACAAGCTCGCTCCGTTCGGCGTCAAGCTGGATGAGAAGAAGAACGCGACCCGTTCCAAGGAACCGCGCATCATCTCCACCCCGGATTCCGCAGTCACCATCTGCGTCATCCCGACCAACGAGGAGCTGGCCATCGCCCGCAAGTCCGCCGCCATCGCAGAAGAAGGCAAGGACTCCTACGGCAACGTCTTCTCCAAGTGAGTGACGTGTCACGTTTCGGCTGGTAGAGGAACGTGACGGCAAACGGTATGAATCTGCGCCGCCGTGCCTGATAATCGATATCATCGGTCAATCAGGCACGGCGGCGCAGTGCGTTGGCCCCCCCTTCCGCGATTCGCAAGGGATTGCTTGGTAGTACGATACGACAGGTTGCACTGTACCGTGCAATGATGTAAGAGAGAACGGTTGGTTATTCGTGGCTGCTAAACGACGTTTCGTCGGTTTGGACGGGCTTAAAGGCATAGCCCTTATTGCGATTGTGCTGTATCACTGCGATGAGCTTTCGCTTCAAGGCGGGTTTTTCGGTGTGGATGTGTTCTTCACCATCTCCGGTTTCCTGATTTTCTCATCGCTGCTCAATCGTATCGATTCAGGTAAAGGCTTGGAACTGGGGGAGTACTTCCTCAAACGGTTCCGCCGGATTTATCCCGCGCTGTTTGCTCTTATCCCGATTTCGGTGACGTTGGCATGGCTGGTGAACCGCGACATGCTTGTCGGCATCCGGAACCAGATCATGACCGTGCTTCTGGGATGCTACAACTGGTATGCCATCAGCAGCGGAGCCAGCTATTTCTCCCAGATGAACCCTGACATATTCCGTCACCTATGGTTCATGTCGTTGCTCATGCAGTTTTATCTGATCGCTCCATTCGTGGTTTTGCTGCTGCGAAAAATCATCATCAGATGGGCTCCGGTATGCATACTGACAGCCCTTGCCGGAGCAAGCGCGGTATCCATGGGACTGCTATACCACTCTGGCGCTGACCCCACACGTGTGTATTTCGGCACCGACACGCACGCCATGGGCCTATGGCTCGGTGCCGCGCTGGCTTGGATACTGCCGATTCTCAGACATGAGCATGGGCGAGCCAATGAATCGCGGATAATGGAACGATTCCATAAGATATGGATTCAATTCGGCCCGATAGTTGCCTTTGGCTCATTGCTGGCATTGCTGTGGATGATGCGGCATATCACTCAAGGCCCAGCGGCGTTCCATGGCGGTATCTTCGTCGCCTCCGTGCTTGCTGTGGTGCTGATCGCAGGAACCATACCATTCGGATCCTGGATGCAGGATCTGCTTGTGTTCAAGCCGCTTGCCGCTTTGGGCCATTATTCGTATGGCATTTATCTGTGGCATTGGCCATTATGGCTGCTGCTGAGATCCCTGTTGCCCCAGTGGGGCGCATGGCAGGCCGACAGGCTGCTGTCCTTCACCTTCATCCTCACCGTGCTGTTCGCGTTCGCATCTTGGCGACTGTTCGAGAAGCCAGTCGCTCGTGCGGGATTCATCGCGTTGATTCGTCCGATCAGTGGAGACGAAGCCGAGCATTGCGGCCGTCTGATATCCACGGTCGTGGTGCTGGCATGCTCATGGAGCTTCTGCGGATACGCTGTGGCGACGGCACCGGAACAAACCAGTGTGGCGCAATCCTTGGGTATCAGCTCCAGGCTGTTGCAGCAACGCAATCATGCCGCTTTGGAACGACGCAGAACACCGATGCCAAGGAAGCCACGACATAAGATGCCGGATGGTTCGCAAATGGCCGCCATCGGAGATTCGGTGATGCTGGCGTCCAGCAAAGGATTGCAGGATACGTTCCCCAACATCATTGTGGATGCCGAAGTCTCACGGTCGATGGCGAAGGGACAGGGTCTTATCGATCAATTGAAAGCGCAAGGAAATCTGCGCCCCTGGGTCTTGGTGGGACTTGCCACCAACTCCGTGGTGACCAATGATCAGCTTGACGATCTGCTGAATGATGTCGGCCCCGATCATGTGCTGGTGCTCATTAACGCGCACGCTCCCGTTTCATGGGTTCCCGGCACCAATGCCGTGTTGAAGCAATTCGCCGCGGCGCATTCCAACAACGTCGTACTGGTCGATTGGGACGGGACCATTTCCCAGCATGCTGACGAACTTGCCGGAGATGGCATCCATCCGGGAATGTCCAATACGATCTACGCGCAGGCGGTCAAGGATTCAATCGCCGCTTGGATCAAGCAAGGGCACTGATTGATGCGTTGACGACTTCCATACGAGGTCCGCCACATGCCGTCGCATATGAATGATCCCCATTCCGTGGAAATCGGAATGGGGATCATTCATATGCGGACGATGCCGATATTAGGGAAATCAGGCCTCCTGATGCTGAGGAGCGGACAGGAAGTGCTCCTCGCTAGGCAGAACGGCGTTGAGAATCACAGCCACCACGAACGACACCGCGATGCAGTTGGAAGCGAAGATGGACTGGAACAGCGCCGGGAAGTTGGCGAAAATGTCGCCGACCTGGGTGAAACCGATGCCAATGGTCAGGCTCAACGCGGCGATGGTGATGTTGCGCTGCGTGTAACCGGCCTCGGAAATCATCTGGAATCCGGACAGGATGATATTGCCGAACATCATGATGGTGCAGCCGCCAAGCACAGCCTGCGGCAGGGAGTTGAAGACCTCTGCAACGGCCGGAACGAAGCTGGCGAGCACCAAAATCAGACCGCCGGAAAGAATCACCTTGCGGTTGACCACCTTGGTCATCGCCACCAGACCGATGTTCTGCGCGAACGAAGTCAATGGCAGGCAGCCGAACAAACCGGACACGGAGGAGATCAAACCGTCGCCGGCAATAGCTCCGGCGGTTTCCTTGTCGGTGGGTTGACGGTCGAGACCGACCTTGGTAAGCGCCGCTGTGTCGCCCAACACCTCAACCGAGGAAACGACATACAGCAGAGCGAAGGAGATAATCGCGCCCGGATCAAACTCAAGCTTGAACGGCATGAAATGCGGCACCGACACGACCTGCAGATTGGCGAAACCGGAGAAATCGACCTTTCCCATGAAAATCGCGACCACATAGCCCACGACAAGGCCGAACAGCACGGAAAGCTGCTTGGCGGTGCCCTTCATGAGCAGCTGGAACGCAAGGCAAGCCACCAGCGAAATCAGGCCAAGCGTCAGATTCTGCCAGCTGCCGAAATCCTTCGCGCCGGAACCGCCGCCGAAGCTCGTGGCGCCGACGGACAGGAGCGAAAAACCAATCGAGGTGACGACAATCGCGGAAACGATCGGCGGGACGAAACGACGCCAATACTTGGCCGTCAAACCAAGCACGACCTCCAACAGGCCGCCAAGCACCACGGCGCCGGCGACTGCGCCATAACCCTGATGCTGCGCGATCGACATGGCGGCCGCGACGTAGGTGAAGGAAATGCCGGTGACCATCGGCAGACGGGAACCAATCAGCCACACACCGTACAGCTGCAGGCAGGTGCCGAGACCTGCGACCAGCAGGCCGGCCTGAATGATGGCGGCGGACTGCGCGGCATCCATCTTGGCGGCCGTGGCCACCAGGAAGATAGGCGCGAGATTCGCCACGAACATGGCCATGACGTGCTGCAGGCCGAACGGAATGCCCTTCCAGAACGACACCGGTGCGTCAAGACTGCTCAATGCCTCAAAAGACACGCCTTTTTTAGTGTCTTTTGCCTTCGTCTTTTTTTCGGTTTTCTCTGTGTTCTTCTCTTCGCTCAACTGTTACATCCTCTCTTATAATCGTTTGAGCGTACTGAAAAAATCAGGAGCGGAATTCGATGGTGCCGTTTTCCGGATCCATCGATTCGACGATTGCCAGGGAATCGACGTCGTACCCTTCCTTACGCAGCTGGTCGCCACCGCCTTGGAAGCCCTTTTCCACTGCGATGCCGATGCCTTCCACAGTGGCTCCGGCCTCATGGCACAGCTCGATCAGGCCTTTTAACGCCTTGCCGTTGGCAAGGAAATCGTCGATCAGCAGCACGTGGTCGCCTTCATTGAGATAGCGCTTGGACACGATGACAGGGAACTCCTTCTGCTTGGTGAAGGAATATACGGTGGTCGTGTACTGGTCGCCGTCAAGATTGATGGACTGCGCCTTCTTGGCGAACACCACCGGGACATTGCCGAAATGACGGGCCACGACACAGGCGATGCCAATGCCGGAAGCCTCAATGGTCAGAATCTTATCGATGGTCTTGCCCTTGAAATGCTCGGCCCAGGCGGCGCCCATATGGTCGAACAGCTCGACATCGCACTGATGGTTGAGGAACGCGTCCACTTTCAGCACATTGCCGGGTTTGACGGTACCCTGCTGCACAATGCGCTCTTCAAGCTCCTTCATGAAACCCCTTAATCTTGTCGGCCGCGAAAGCGGCATCAGATGATGGCATACGGCGAGCCGTATATAGGAGTTCAGCATACGCGCTCCAATTGACCGTGCGAGTCGGACCCCTGACCTGCTCATGTGATAAACATGAATGCTGCGAACAAATGTTTGAATATGAGCGTGCGCGAAGAAAAGAGGAATCGGTGGAACAGAGCATGGGACCTGTGATGTGCGATCCGCGGAGCCTGATAGAGGGACTCAACCCCCAACAGGAAGAAGCGGTGAAATACTACGGCCAGGCATTGCTCATCGGCGCCGGCGCAGGCTCAGGCAAGACCCGTGTGCTGACACGTCGCATCGCATGGCTGCTGGCGCATGGCTTCTGGGCAAGCAGCATCCTCGCCATCACCTTCACCAACAAGGCGGCCGCGGAAATGCGTGAACGTCTCGTGACTTTGGTCGGGCCGGAAGCCGAACATATGTGGATCTCCACCTTCCACTCCGCCTGCGTACGCATCCTACGCCGCGACGGCAAGGAAATCGGCCTTAAATCGGGCTTCTCGATTTACGACACCGCGGACAGCGAGCGACTGGTCAAACTGATCGCAGCCGACCTGAACATCGATACGAAGCGGTATACGCCACGCATGCTGCTGGACAAGATATCCGACTGCAAGAACGCGTTGGTTTCCTGGAAAGACCAGCTGAAAAAAGCGAACTGCGATTACACCCCGGGACAGCGTGGATACCAGGTGAGCGCCGGCGACGTCGACGAACTGGTCGCCGTCGTCTACGCCGAATACCAGCATCGTCTGGCGCTCGCCAACGCAGTCGACTTCGACGATTTGATCATGCGCACCGTGGAATTGCTCCAAACCTGCCCGCAGGTGAGCGAATACTATCGGCACAGGTTCCGTTACATCTTCGTGGACGAGTATCAAGACACCAACCATGCCCAATATGTGCTCGTACGTGAATTGTCCGGCATCGATTCGGACGAACAGCCCGACCCGCAGGCGAGGGGAGCGGGCCGTGTGGGACCGAGCTGGATTACCGTGGTGGGTGATTCCGACCAATCCATCTACGCGTTCCGAGGTGCGGACATCCGTAACATCCAAGACTTCGAACAGGATTTCCCGAACGCCAAAACCATCATGCTCGAACAGAACTACCGTTCGACGCAGACCATCCTCGACGCGGCGAACGCGGTGATCGCGAAAAACGAAAACCGCAAGCCGAAGAAACTGTGGACGGCGCTTGGTCAAGGCGACAAAATCGTCGGCTATGCCGCTGACAACGCACAGCAGGAAGCCGGATGGATAGCGAACGAAATCGCACGAATCCACACCGAGGAAGACGTCGCTTACCGTGACATCGCCATCATGTACCGAGCCAACGCGCAGTCACGTTCGCTGGAAGAGGCCATGATCAACGCCAATCTGCCGTATCAGCTGGTCGGCGGTACCAAATTCTATGAACGTAGGGAAGTCAAGGACGCCATCGCGTATTTGCAGGCCATCGTGAATCCCGCGGATAATGTGAACGTGCGGCGTATCCTCAATGTGCCTAAACGAGGACTCGGCGCACGCGCGGAGGGATTGGTGGCCGGCTACGCGGACGCGCATGGCCTCACGTTCTTCGAATCCATTGAACATATGGACCAGATTGAAGGCATGACAGGCCGTACCACCAAACCGTTGGGCGCATTCCGTGATCTGATGCACGAGCTGGCCGATTTCGCCAAGGAACATGATTCGAAACCATCCGAAGTGGTGGCCGAAGTACTGGACAAAAGCGGTCTTCTGGAGGAATTGCAACGTTCCGAGGATCCGCAGGATGCTTCGCGTGTGGACAATCTTTCCCAGTTGCAGTCCGTGGCCGCCGAATTCGAACAGAACACGCCGGATGCCACGTTGGCCGGTTTCCTGGAGACCACGGCATTGGTCGCCGACTCGGATCAGTTGCCGGGAGAGGGCGAGGATTCCGGCAAGGTCACGATGATGACCTTGCATACGGCCAAAGGTTTGGAATATCCGTATGTGTTTCTTACGGGTATGGAACAGGGCACGTTCCCGCACCAGCGTGCCATGGAGGACACCAGCGAGCTGTCCGAGGAGCGTCGTCTGGCATACGTGGGCATCACCCGTGCGAAGCGTCGGCTGTATGTGACCCGTGCGGCGGTGCGTGCCCAATGGGGGCAGGCCAATGACATGATGCCCAGCCAGTTCCTGGATGAGATTCCGGATGAACTCATCGATTGGAAACGTCGTGAGGCCGGTGTGGAGCGCATGCGCGCCAGCTGGGGAGATGACGACGAGTTCGGCGGGTGGGACGATGATGACGATTTCGGATCCACTTCCTTCGGCGGATCGATGTACGGATCGTCGACATACGGTTCCTCATCGTATGGTTCTGGTTCTCGCGGATCGCATCCCACTTATGGGTCGTCTCATGGATCGCACAGCTCGTATGGTTCCGGACGGTCCTCCTACGGCTCGGGAAGCCGCCGTTTCTCTGGCGGATCGCACTCTGGCTCGTCCTCATACGGTTCGTATGGCTCATCCCGGTCGTCATACGGCTCCGGCAAGCCCTCCGGCAAATCCGGTAAGGTCACCACGCGCCGCGCCAAGCCAAAGGATCTGACGAAATCGGCTCCGGCAAGTTCGTTGGACGGCAACAACGGATTGAGCATTTCGGATTTCCAGATAGGCGACAGAATCACCCATGACCATTACGGTTTGGGAAAGGTCATCGAAACGCAGGACAAGGGCGCGAATTCGGTGATCACCGTCGATTTCGGCACGGATGGCGTCAAACGATTGCTGCTTCGTGTGGCGCCTATTGAAAAGCTCTGACGTCTTTTTCCAATAGGCGCCCCTCGTGGCGGCGCCGTTGTGGGCTCATAACACGGATTGAGTGAAAAAACAAGTCTTTTCTTTCGGAGCATTTGTTGCGATAATCGGCGATGTTTGCTTTTCGAGAGGAAGAACCATGCCAAGAAAACTGTTCGCCGCGATATCGCAGATTGTTCTGGGCGCGCTGATCGCCATCGCCCCACAGGCCTTCACGCATGTGTGTGCCGTCAAAGACATGCCCATGGCATGCCACTACACCGCTCGGGTCGCTCTGGGACTGGGCGTCGTCATCGCATTGCTGGCAATAATCGGATTTTTCGCGTCAAGCCGGGTCAGGGCCGGATTGGATATCGCCAATGCCGTGCTGGGCGTGCTTGTCGTTCTGGTGCCGACCATGCTGGTAGGCGTATGCAGAGGCTCCATGATGCATTGCCATATGGTGACGATGCCGACGCTTATCGTATTGGGCGTGCTGCTGGCGGTGCTCGCAGCAGTCGCCGCATATCTCGATCTCAAGCCGGCAAAGCGTGGCTGACGTGCCGCATATCACCCTTGCGAAACTACCGCTGGCCAATCTGCGTCGCAAACCATTCCGCACTTCGGCGCTTGTCATTGTGGTCGTCATGCTCACTGTGGCGTTCTATGGAGGCGCGCTGCTTTCCATGAACCTGAACAACGGGTTGAACAGCATGCGGGAACGTATGGGCGCCGATCTGATGGTCACGCCGCAGAACACGAAAAACCAGGCTGAGGCGTTGCTCACGGGAAACTCTTCGAGCACGTTCTACTTCACCAATGACATTGGAGGCCAAATCGCCAAAGCGGACGGTGTGGGAGAAAGCACGGTGCAGACGTACATCTCCTCGCTTGCGGCAGCCTGCTGCGACGAAAAGGTGCAGATCATCGGCTTCAACCCCGACACCGACTTCGTCATCACTCCTTGGGTGGCTTCGCAATTCGACGGCACACTCCGTCGCGGCCAAATCATAGCAGGCGCCAGCATCAACGTGTCGGACAACAATACGGTCAAACTGTACGGTCATGAATTCCCCGTGGCCGCGCAACTGGCCGATACCGGAACGTCACTGGACAATTCCGTATTCGTGAACCTGGACACGGTGCCGGATGTCGTTTCCTATTCCGCGCAGGTCGGACATGCCGCGATTCCTGAAGAATACGCCGGCAAAGCGGTGTCCGCCGTGCTCGTCAAAGTCAAGGACGGATATTCCGCACAACAGGTCGCCTCGAATATCGCAAAAGCCACGGGGATCGAAAGTTTGGGATATGTGTATCCGGGCGGTATCACGGCTACGACGAAAACGAATCTCAAGGTGATCATCCGCTATGTGGCGGTGTTCATCACGGTGTTCTGGACTATGGGATTGGTCGTGATGTTGGCGGTGTTTTCGTCGGCTATGAACGAACGCAAGCGTGAATTCGCCGCGTACCGTATTCTCGGCGCCGATCGTGCGACCCTGGTGGGCATTATCGTCAAGGAATCGGCGACCATCGGAGCTATTGGAGGTGTGATCGGTGTGACCTGTACCTCGTTGGTCGTGTTTCCGTTCAGTGGTCTGATCGCTAAGGAACTTCAATTGCCGTATCTGCAGATTGGCGTCGGTAAAGTGGCGGTACTGATAGTCGTCGCTCTCCTGTTCGCCGTGCTTACGGGCCTGGTCGCATCCCTCGCCACAGCGGTGCGTCTTTCCGCCCCACAGGCATACCTGACGCTGAGGGAGGGGGAGTGATGCCGGAACAGCCCATATTGGAGGTTCGTGGCCTTACCCGTGAATTCGTACGCCGAGGCAAACCTTTCCCCGCGGTGGATGATGTGAATCTCACGCTCGATCCAGGCGAATTCATGGCGATCGTCGGCCGATCCGGAAACGGCAAAAGCACTTTGCTCAATCTCGTCACGGGATTGCTGAAACCTACATCCGGTTCGATTCTGCTGGCCGGTAACGAGGTGACCACGTTAAACGACAAACAGATGTCGATTTTGCGCAACCGCACCATCGGCTTCGTCACGCAGATCCAGACACTATTGCCGAACCTCACCGCAATCGACAATGTGGTCCTTCCCGCAGTGCTGCATCGCAACCCGTCTCGGTATGAAACCGAAATCGATGAACGGACGAATGACGCACAATCACAGGAACAGACGGCGTCTTCCGTCGTGGTCGATGGCCTTCCCGACGTCATCCAACCAGCTTCGACGCAGACGGCTTCTTCATCTCAGCCCGACCATTTGACGCAACGCGCGCAACATCTGTTGGATCAACTGCTTGTAGGCGAGCTTGCGACATGCTATCCGAAGGAGCTCTCTGGTGGCGAGATGCGCCGCGTCTCCATCGCCCGAGCGTTGATGAACAAGCCGAAACTGCTGATCGCCGATGAACCGACAGGAGATCTGGATGCCGAAAGCACCGCAATCGTCATGCGGCTGCTGCGGCAAGTAGCGGATGACGGTACCTCGGTACTTATGGTTACCCATGATCCGGACGCGCTTGCTTATGTGGACCATACCTATCGTATGGATAGGGGAGTGCTTACTCGGGCCTGACGTTTTTAAGACATGCCGATGTAGGTGAATCGGAGCATCTCGTCCGTCCCCCATGTGTATGATTAGCGATTGGTGTGCGCCCGGAAGGACGTATGCCGTCTGGAGTCTTAGCCCATCAGTGGGTCGGCGGCCATCCGTGGTGTTCTGCATTGCGGGTCAAGCCGTTCGCGCATTGCGCGAAGAAGCACTGGAGAGGCTGGCTCAGCGTATGCCGGACTTCGGCATACGTTCCGTTCAGACAACGACAGAACAAACAAAGGATTAAACCAATGACGAACGTTCAGCGTTCCCGCCGTCAGGTGCGTCTTTCCCGCGCCCTCGGCATCGCTCTGACCCCTAAGGCTCAGCGCATCTTCGAAAAGCGTCCGTATGCTCCTGGCGAGCACGGCCGCACCCGTCGCCGCACTGAATCCGATTACGCAGTGCGTCTGCGCGAGAAGCAGCGTCTTCGCGCCCAGTACGGCATCTCCGAGAAGCAGCTCCGCGCCGCTTACGAGAAGGGCACCCACACCGCCGGCCAGACCGGCAACGCCATGCTGACCGATCTTGAGACCCGTCTCGACGCTCTGGTCCTGCGTGCAGGCTTCGCCCGCACCACCGCCCAGGCTCGCCAGTTCGTGGTCCATCGCCACATCCTCGTCGATGGCAACATCGTCGATCGTCCGTCCTACCGCGTCAAGCCGGGCCAGACCATCCAGGTCAAGGCCAAGAGCCAGACCATGGTTCCGTTCCAGGCCGCTGCCGAAGGTGTGCACCGCGATGTGCTGCCGGCGGTTCCGGGCTACCTGGACGTCAACCTGCCTTCCCTGAAGGCCACCCTGACCCGCAAGCCTGAAGCCGAGGAGATCCCGGTGCAGGTCAACATCCAGTACGTGGTCGAATTCTACGCCCGCTGATCTGGATCACCATACTGTAAGAACATACAGTTTAAGGACATACAGCGAAAGCCTCGCAGCCGTTACGGTTGCGAGGCTTCTCGTTTTTTTATGGCGTTTCCGGCGGCATGTCGTTTGGCTGATTCCACAGGTACCATGGAAACCATGTTGCTTCATCTTCATCTGGTCCGTCACGGACAGACGTTCTTCAACCGATATAACAGACTCCAGGGATGGTCGAATTCCCCGTTAACCGATGCGGGACTTGCCGATGCGGACAAGGCCGCCGCCAAACTCCGGGACATTGAGTTCGCCGCGGCATACTGCTCCGACACCACACGCGCCCAGGTGACGGCACAACGGATCCTCGATGCGAACGAAGCCGCAGGACACGTTCGTCCGTCACTGGTCAGCGACATGCATTTCCGTGAGCAGTTCTACGGTTATTTCGAGGGACAGGACATGTCCGTCGCATGGACCGCTGCCGGTGGTCCCCATGGTGCGAAGAACTACAACGACATCGTCCGCAAATACGGGCTTGCCGCCACCCGCGACTTTCTCAAAGAAGCCGATCCGTTCCATGACGCCGAATCCGATAACGAGTATTGGCATCGTGTGGAGGACGGCTTCGCTTTGATTGCGGACAACCCTCGGCTTAAGGACGGCGACCACGTGCTGCAGATCTCCCACGGCAATACATTGTTGAGCCTTATGCACCGATTCGCCCCGGAAGGATACGATTTGAGCGAACGTCCGGCCAACGGTTCGGTGACCTGCCTTGATTTTGACACGAACGAACCCATGGACCGCGCGGTGAGTGTGGTCTCGTACAACCAGTGAACGTATTTGCCACAGTCGTGGCTTTTTACTAGTCTTATGCGGGTATTGTGTTCGCGGGCAACCGTGGAGCTGAAAAGAGGTACAAGATGGGTGTTGGAGAGATCGCCGGTCTGATTGCGGCAATTGCATTCGCGGTGCTTGCCGGTTTCATGATCTACCCGCTGATCCGTCTCGGCAAATTGTTCGACCAGATCGCGCAGACCGTCAAAGACACCGGAGACCATGCGATTCCGGCGCTTGACGAGGGCGTGACCACGGTGCAGCAGGTGAACAAGTCCCTGGAGGATGTCAACAAGATCTCCGCCGCGGCGTCCACCACGGCCAATAATGTCGGCGCGCTGACTGATCTATATGGATCGTTCTTGGGCAAGCCCGTCATCAAGGTTGCGTCCGCCACCTATGCGTTGAAGTCCACTGTGCAGTCTTTCTTGGCTAAGAGAGACGTCAATCACGCGGCAGGCAATAAGGGGGAGTGATGTTCAAGCGTCTTTTCTGGGTCTCCATCGGCGTGGGCATCGGTGTCGTCGCTGTCACAAAAGCGCAGGCATACGTTAAAGCCAACACACCGGACACCGCCCGCCAATTCCTGCTTGGTCCCGACCAGGACCATGTGACCATGCGCACGCTTGAAGGTCTGGTCAATGAGTTCAATGCCACGCGTCGAGCCCGCGAGGCTGAACTTAACAGCAAATATGCGGCGCGGAACGAGTAGTCGTTTTCCGCCCGACAGATACGCTCAAGCAACCAATCACACGTTTGGAAGGCATCAGGCCTCCAACAACAAAGGAGCTCAAATCCACATGCGCACTTCTGAAATCGCGAAGCGCTTTCTTGACTATTTCGAACAGCACGATCATCTTGTCGTTCCTTCGGCATCGTTGATTTCTCCGAACCCGACCACTCTGTTCACCATCGCTGGCATGGTTCCGTTCATCCCGTACCTCATGGGTGAGCAGACCCCGCCGAAGCACCGCATGGCTTCCAACCAGAAGTGCGTGCGTACTCTGGACATCGACGAGGTCGGCAAGACCACCCGTCACGGCACGTTCTTCCAGATGCTTGGCAACTTCTCCTTCGGTGATTACTTCAAGGAGGAGGCCATCCACTATGCGTATGAGCTGCTGACCACTCCGCAGGATAAGGGCGGCTACGGCTTCGATCCGGAGAAACTGTGGATGACCACTTTCACCGACGACGAGGAAGCCCGCTCGATGTGGAAGAACGAAGGCGTCGATCCTGAACATATCCAGATCATGGGTATGGAAGATAACTTCTGGACCACCGGTGGCCCTGGCCCTGGCGGTCCGTGCTCCGAAATCTATGTAGACCGTGGTCCAAAGTACGGTGTCGAAGGCGGCCCGATCGCCGACGAGAACCGTTACATTGAGATTTGGGATCTCGTGTTCGAAAACTACGAGGTCGACAACGTCAAGTCCAAGACCGACCTGCATATCGTCGGCGAGCTTGAGAACAAGAACATCGATACCGGCGCCGGTCTGGAACGTCTCGCCTATCTGATGCAGGGCAAGCAGAACATCTATGAGACCGACGAGGTCTTCCCGGTCATCGAAGCCGCGCAGAAGCTTTCCGGCCGCACCTACGGCGATGACGAGGCTATGGACGTGCGTTTCCGTATCGTGGCCGACCACGTGCGTTCCGCGCTGATGATCATGTCCGACGGCGTCCGTCCGTCCAACAACGGCCGTGGCTATGTGCTGCGCCGCCTGCTGCGTCGAACCGTCAAGGCCATGCGCGAGCTCGGCGTGACAGAGCCGGTCATGCCGACTTTGCTGCCGACCTCCAAGGCCGCGATGGAACCGAGCTATCCGGAGCTTAACGACACCTTCCACGACGTGTCCGAAGCCGCCTACGGTGAGGAGGACGCGTTCCGCCGCACGCTCGAATCCGGCACCGAGATCTTCGACATGGCCGTGACGAAGGCCAAGCAGGGCGGCTCGGATCTCGTGTCCGGCGAGGATGCCTTCAAGCTGCATGACACTTACGGCTTCCCGATTGAAATCACGCTCGAAATGGCCGCCGACCAGGGCGTGAAGGTGGATGAAGCCAAGTTCCGCGAGCTGATGGCCGAACAGAAGAGCCGTGCCCGTGCGGACGCGCTGAAGAAGCGCCACAACGTGGATTTGTCCGTCTATGACGACTTCAAGAAGACCCTGCTCCAGCCAATCGACTTCCTTGGCTACACCGACATGTCCGCACGTGCCAAGGTTCTGGGCATCATGCAGGAGGGCAAGGGTTCCGTTCCCGCCGTCACCGGCCCGGCCAACATCGAGGTCATCCTCGACCGCACGCCGTTCTACGCGCAGGCCGGCGGCCAGCTCGCCGATCAGGGCGAGATTCTGTCCGACGATGGCGCGGTGCTTGAGGTCGACGACGTGCAGAAGCCGATCAAGGACCTTATCGTCCACCAGTGCCGTCTGACCGAAGGCACGCTGGTTGTGGGCGCCGAAGTCAACGCGAACATCGATCTCGAGCGCCGTGGAGCCATTGCACGTTCCCACACCGCCACCCACATGGTGCACAAGGCGCTGCGTGAGGAACTTGGTCCGCAGGCCACCCAGCGTGGCTCCGAAGACGCTCCGAACCGTCTGCGCTTCGATTTCCAATGGTCCAGCGCCCCCAGCAAGGACGCCATGAACGCCGTCGAAGCCCGCGTCAACGAGAAGCTTCGTGAGAACCTTGCCGTCACCACTCAGGAAATGAAGTTCGATGACGCCATCGCTCTTGGCGCCATGCATCTGTTCGGCGAGAAGTACGGCGACATCGTGCGCGTGGTGTCCATCGGCGAGGACGGCTGGAGCCGCGAGCTCTGCGGTGGCACCCATATCGACCACGTCGGCAAGATCGGCGCCATCAACATCATGTCTGAGGCGTCTATCGGTTCCGGCGTGCGCCGCGTGGACGCGGTCGTCGGCCAGGGCGCGTATGAGTTCAACGCCCGCGAGCACGCGCTGGTTTCCCAGCTTTCCGACATGGTCAACGCCCGTCCCGACGAACTCGCCGAGCGTGTGAACATGCTGCTTGCCAAGCTCAAGGAATCCGACCGTCGTCTTGCCGCAATGTACGAGTCCCAGCTTGCGGCCTCTGTGCCGACGCTGGTGGCTGAGGCCAAAGCTTCCTCGGCTCCGGTCAAGGTCGCCAAGAAGAACGTTGGACATTTCGGCTCCTTCGACGCGCTGCGCAAGACCGTGCTCGACGTGCGCGGCCAGCTCGGCGAAGATGCTCCGGTCGTGGTGGCTCTTGCCGGCATGAACGAGGACGGCAAGCCCATGGTCGCCGTGGCAACCAACGAAGCGGCACGCAAGCAAGGCATCAAGGCTGGTGATCTGGTCCGTGGCGCTTCCAAGGTTCTTGGCGGTGGTGGCGGCGGCAAGCCGGACTTCGCACAGGGTGGCGGCGCGGACGCCACCAAGATCGACGAGGCACTTGAGGCATTGGCCGGCCAGGCTCTGAAGGGCTGATTCTCCAAGCATGGTTTGGCTTGGTATCGATCTGGGTGATGCTCGGGTCGGACTTGCGTTGTCCGATCCTGAGCTCACCCTCGCACATCCCATAGGCAATATTCAAGTGTATGGGGATTCTTTCCGCGCGTTGGATGAGGTCATCGACGTCATTGGGGACGAGTCGGTGGACCATGTGGTGATTGGCCTGCCGTTGCTGCTGAACGGCGAAGAGGGGAAAAGCGCCAAAAAAGCGAGACGCTGGTCCGTCAATCTTGAAAAACGACTGCATGCGGCCGTGGAGGATGAATCATATTCGGTGACGCGGGTTCCCACCATTGAATTGGTGGATGAGCGTTTGACGACAGTGACCGCACATCATCAGTTGTTCGATGCGCGCATCGGCGGACGCAAGCACCGTCCGATGGTCGACCAGCAATCTGCGGTGGTGATTTTGCAGACGGCGCTCGACCGAAGCAGAGAGTAAGGGGAGAGAGACCTTTGACCGATAATCTGAACGATTTTTTCTCCGATAACGCGCAGTGGGTCGATGATACGTCAGCGGGCTCGTCATTCGATGCCGCGTTGCCGCCGCAACCGCCGAAATCGCGACGCGACATGCGTAAACGACGTGAGCAACAACGTCGTCGTCGCTATGTCACAATCATCGCGGCTGCCGTCGTTGTCATTCTTGTCGTCGTCGGCGGCTTTTTCGGCGTGCGCATGGTTAAACATCTCAGGCAGATGAACGCCAACGGCTCGCAAATCCAGATTGAGGATTACACCGGTTCGGGAGACAAAGACACGACGTTCACCGTGGAAACCGGACAAGGCGCAGCCGAAATCGCACGAAATCTGGTCAAGGCGGACATCGTCAAATCCGAATCGGCGTTCACCTCCGCAGTCGCGGCCGCCGGCGCGACGCTTTACCCGGGTTCGTACGCGTTGAAGACGCATATGAAAGCGGCCGATGTCGTCAAGATCCTGTCCGACCAAAGCAAGGCCGGCGGTTTCGCCGAAGTCAAGGCCGGCGAACGGGTGTCCGATGTCATCGCCAACGCGGCCAAGATGTCAGGCAAGGACGTGTCCGAATTCCAAGCGGTCATCGACGGTGGCGGCGCGGGCATTCTGCCAGATGAAGCGGGTGGCAAATTCGAAGGATGGCTTGAGCCCGGATCCTACAGCGTCCAGGACAAGTCCGCCAAGGACATCCTCAAGGAAATGGTCACGGCACGCGTCAACAAACTGGACACATTGGGCGTGCCAGATGGAAGCGAACGCGAACGTATCATGAACATCGCGTCCATCGCCGAATCCGAGGCATGCAATCCTGACGATTACGGTAAGGTGGCGAGGGTCATCCTGAACAGAATCGACCAGGACATGCCGTTGGGCATGGACAGCACCGTTGCCTACGGGTTCAACACCACAGGCAGCAAGCTGACAGACGAGCAGCTTGAGGATGGAAGCAACCCGTACAACACTCGCGTGAACAAAGGACTTCCTCCGACGCCGATCAGCAATCCCGGCGATTCCGCTATCCAAGCCGCGATGAATCCTCCGGAAGGCAAATGGCTGTACTTCGTCACCACCAACCTCAAGACCGGCGAGACGAAGTTCGTGGAAACCGAAGACGAATTCTGGAAGATTCGCGACGAATACAAAAGCAACAACGCGAATGCCAACTGACGGTATCACGCATTAACACAACGCGTGCATCGCGATGCTTATCGCCCCGGCCACGACAATGGTCGGGGCGAACGGCGTCTTACCGGCGAATCGCGTATGCTTCTGCGGGTCGAACCGTGTCCAAATCGCAAGCCACAGCAGCCCCAGCACACTAATCGCAAACCACCAGAACACCACTGGAAACAGGCCGAACATGCCTACGGCCAAGCCGATAAGCAACGTCGTGGTGACGTCGCCGAATCCCAAAGCCCCTGGCTTGATGAGCGCAAGCGCACATTGCAGCACGGCGGATAACGCGGCGAACAACAGAGCCTGCAATGCCAGAAACAGTGAATTAACGGACAACGCATACGCGATGTCCACAATGACCTGCGCCAAACACCCTACGGCGATCCACATGCGTGGAATGCGTCGTGCCCGGATATCCTCAACGCTGACGGCCATTCCACAGAGCAGACTCGGCAGGCAAATCATGTACCACATACCGTTAAGATAGTCCACGAATCGTATTTGGCAGAAAAGGAGTGTTGGCATGTTGCGCTGGCAGACAGCAGGTGAATCGCACGGCGAAGCGCTTGTCGCCATGATCGAGGGGCTGCCTGCGGGCATCCACGTCACTACTGAGGATATCGTCGGCGCATTGGCACGCCGACGTCTCGGATATGGCCGTGGTGCGCGCATGAAATTCGAACAGGACAAGGTCCGCATGCTCACCGGTGTGCGTTTCGGCGAGACCATCGGCTCTCCCGTCGCCATCGAGATCGCCAATACCGAATGGCCGAAATGGACCGAGGTGATGAGCGCCGATCCGCTTGACCATGACATTCCGCGCGAAGGCCGCAACGCGCCGCTATCCCGTCCCCGTCCGGGGCATGCCGATCTGACTGGCATGCGCAAGTACGGTTTCGACGACGCCCGTCCAGTGCTGGAACGTTCCAGCGCACGTGAGACCGCGTCGCGTGTGGCCTTAGGTGAGGTCGCCAAGCAGTTCCTTGAGCAGACGTTGGGCATACGTACCGTCTCCCATGTGCTGTCAATCGGTGGTGCTGGCATCACCGACCCGCAGAATGCGGTGCTGCCGAAGCCTGAGGACCTCGAAGCATTGGACGCTTCGCCGGTGCGCACATTGGATAAGACGGCCGAACAGCAGATGATCGCACGCATCGACGAGGCCAAGGAGAACGCCGATACCTTAGGCGGCGTGATCGAGGTCGTGGTATACGGTGTTCCGGCTGGAATCGGCACGTACGTTGAATCGGACCGCAGGCTGGACGCGGCATTGGCCAGTGCCGTCATGGGCGTCCAGGCCATCAAGGGCGTGGAGATCGGGGACGGTTTCCTTGAGGCGATGCGTCCCGGCTCCCAGGCGCACGACGAAATGGTGGTTGGCGACGATGGCCGCATCACACGTCTGAGCAATCGTGCGGGCGGAATCGAAGGCGGCATGTCCAACGGCCAGCCGATTGTGGTGCGTGCCGCGATGAAGCCGATTCCATCCATTCCAAAGGCGCTTCGCACCGTCGACGTCACCACCGGCGAGGCGGCCCAGGCCATCAACCAGCGTTCCGACAACACCGCCGTTCCCGCGGCGGCCGTCGTGGCCGAGGCGATGGTGCGCCTCACCATCGCGCAATACGTGCTGGAGAAGTTCGGCGGCGACAGCGTGGCCGAAACCAAGCGCAACGCCGAATCCTATGTGGCGTCCTGGCCGGAGCACATGAGGTGACCGATTCGATGGCTGGAATGCGTAGACCCGTCGCCGTCATCATCGGCATGATGGGCGCGGGCAAGACCCGCGTCGGCAAGGAAGCGGCGCAGATGATGCAACTGCCGTTCGCCGACGCCGACAACGAGATCGAACATGATGCGGGAATGAAGATTCCCGAATATTTCGAAAGGTACGGCGAACCGGAGTTCCGTAAGCTGGAAAGCGACGTTGTGCTTGACATGCTGGAGGATTTCGACGGCATCTTCTCCTTGGGCGGGGGCGCTCCAATGACCCCGTCCATCCAGCAGGGGCTTGCCGAATACATCGCCGACGGCGGCAAGGTCGTGTATCTGATGGCCGATCCGAAGGAAGCCATGGAACGCGCCAACCGCGGCGGCGGCCGTCCGATGCTCAACGGCGACGCCAACGAGCGTTGGAAGAAGTTGTACAAGGAACGCGACCCGGTGTTCAGACGCGTGGCCAATGTGCAGGTGCGCACCCACGGACAAACCCCGCAAGTGGCCGCGAGAAAGCTGATGGAAATGATCGATCAACGTATCGTCCACGTCACCGGATCCACCATCGAACCATACGATGTGTGCATAGGCGAAGGTGTGATGAGCCAGCTTGCGCAGGTGTTGGGAGACAAGCCCGCCAAAGTGGCATTGATTCACACCCAGCCGGTGCAACGGCATTCCGACCGCGCGCGCACGCTGTTGCGCCAGTCCGGTTATGACGTGCACGACATCGTCATTCCCGATGCTGAAGCCGGCAAGACCATCGAAGTGGCCAACGGCATCTGGCAGCGTCTGGGGGAGGAAGGCTTCACCCGTTCTGATGCGATTGTCGGTCTCGGCGGTGGCGCAGCCACCGATCTGGCCGGTTTCGTGGCCGCCACATGGATGCGTGGCATCCGCTACGTCAACTGCCCGACCTCGCTGCTGGCCATGGTCGACGCCTCCACCGGCGGCAAAACCGGCATCAACACTCCACAAGGCAAGAACCTCGTCGGCTCGTTCTATACGCCGGACGGCGTGCTCGCCGACATGGGAGCACTCGCCTCGTTGCCGAACGACATCTTCATCGAAGGTCTGGGCGAAGTGGCGAAATCCGGTTTCATCATGGATCCGGAGATTCTGCGCATGCTTGAAGACCATGCCGACGAGCTGCGCTCGTTCGACGGTTCGACGTTCCTTGACTCCGATCTGAAGGATGTGGTCGCCGAACTCATCGAACGTACCGTGACGGTGAAGGCGTACCATGTGTCCGCCGACCTCAAAGAAGCCGGATTGCGTGAATTCCTCAACTACGGACATACGCTTGGCCATGCCATCGAAAAACTCGAACACTTCCGCTGGAGGCACGGCAACGCCGTCGCCGTTGGTTGCGTCTATGCGGCCGAACTGTCCCATCTGCTCGGCTACATCGACCAGGATCTGGTCGACTACCATCGTTCGCTGCTCGGCTCGCTCGGCCTGCCGACATCATGGAACAATGGCAGCTGGGATGATGTGCTGGCGCTCATGCACCGAGACAAGAAGGCCCGCGGCAACAAACTGCGTTTCGTCATACTCGGCTCGCTCGGCCATCCCATCCACCTCGAGGATCCGCCGGCGGACGCCGTCGAGGAGGCGTTCCGACGCATCCAGCGGTAGGACGCAATCGCAAGAACGAACACAAAAGGAAGCAATATGACCAAAGTAGTGGTTGTCAACGGACCGAACCTCGGCCGTCTCGGAGTACGCCAGCCTGACGTATACGGCAAGCAGGATCTTGAGACCCTGCGCAAACTGTGCACCGAATGGGGTCATGAACTGGGGCTTGACGTGGAAGTGCGTCAAAGCGACGACGAGGCCGAGATGATTCATTGGATGCATCAGGCCGCGGACGAAAAAACGCCGATCGTCATGAACCCTGCCGCCTTCACCCATTATTCCTATGGACTCGCCGACGCGGCGTATATGGTCATCGATGAAGGTCTGCCGCTTATGGAGGTGCATATCTCCAACCCGTCCGCACGCGACGAGTTCCGCAAGCGTTCCGTGATCTCTCCGGTGGCCACCGGCACCATCACCGGCATGGGATTCTATGGCTACAAGCTGGCAATCGAAGCGGTTGCGCACTTGTTGGAAGAACGCTGACATCGACATTCCGTCATGGATTCAGCCGGATGCCTGTCTTTAAGGCATCCGGCTTTTTCGTGCCAATGAGGACGACGCATATCCCGGTCTCCCCGGATTGGTATACAGTGATATTGCAAACGTATGCAAACCGGGAGCATGGCGAAGTGACGAAGAGGTCGATGACTATGGGCGCAATCGCAAGAAGAATCACACGTGTCATTACGGCGGTCGTATGCGTCGCGGTATCGGTCGGTGTCTCAGTCGCCACGCTTCACGTGCCGACACGTGAAGGCGGCGGGGAACGTTTCAATCCCGCGCGATACCGCAGCGACGTGATCGTGACCATGTTCCAAGCCAATTGGAAATCCGTCGCCCGCGAATGCGGCGAAGTGCTGGGACCCGAAGGCGTCGGCTACGTACAGGTCTCGCCGCCGCAGGAAAGCATCCAAGGCACGCAGTGGTGGACGAGCTATCAGCCGGTAAGCTACAAACTTGACTCCAAAGAAGGCACCGAAGCTGAATTTAAGAACATGGTCCGGCAATGCAAGGCCGCGGGCGTCGGCGTGATCGCGGATACGGTCATCAACCACACCACCGGCGTCGACAAAACACAAGGGACCGGCACCGCCGGAAGCCCCTACGACAATAAAGGCGATTTCCCTGAAGCCGGATACACGCCATCGGACTTCCATGCCCCCTGTTCTATCTGGACGTACCGCGACGCCGAAAGCGTGTGGAACTGCCAGGTATCGGGTTTGCAGGACCTTGATACATCAAGCCCGCACGTGCGCGACGTGCTGTCTGACTATTTTGTGAAGCTTCTCGACTACGGCGTCGCCGGATTCCGCGTGGATGCCGTCAAACACATGCCTCCGGAAGACGTACTGGCCATCAAGAAACTCGTTGCGAAGAAATCCGGACGTTCCATGAACGACATCTGGTGGACGCAGGAAGTGATTGGCGACAATGCGGAAGCCGCCGAAATCCAACCGAGGAACTATCTCAAAACCGGCCAGGTGAACGAATTCCAGTACGCATATCGGCTTAAGTCCCTGTTCTCCAACTCGCTGGCAGGCGGAAGCCTGTCGATCAAAGACATTCCGCAGAACATCACCGACAGTGGCAAGGCCAGCGTATTCGTGACGAATTGGGATACCGAACGCAACAACATGACGCTCACCTACAAGGACGGCGACGCCTACCAGCTAGCGAACGCGTTCATGCTGGCCTACCCGTATGGCACCCCCAACGTGTTCTCCGGATACGAATTCCATGACACCGACTCGGGAGCTCCAGGCGCCACTGCAACCAGCGTGCCCGATATTGACTGCTCCAAAGACTCCGGCTGGAGCTGCACCGAACGCTGGCCTGACGTGCACGGTATGGTCGGCTGGCATAATGTCGCAGGCGACGCGCCGCTCTCCGATTGGCAGGATGACGGCGACAACATGATCGCCTTCGGTCGAGGGGGACGTGCCTTCATCGCCATCAACAATTCCGTGCGTACACGTACTGTGACGTACCACACGGCTTTGCCGGCAGGGGAGTATTGCGATGTCTACGCTTCCGCCGACTGTTCCGGCAGCGTGCATGTGCGTTTCGACGGGGATGCCACACTGACGGTTCCTGCCGGTAGTGCAGTGGCCTTCCATATCGCCGCGACACCGTATACCGTGAGACAATGATTGCAATCGTTTGCTGTTTTTTGCAGCTATTTCTGAATGTTTTCTGCTTGACTTGCAGAAAAAAATTTTGATTGCAGCAACAGGTTGCACTTCGGCATATATGAAGTGCATGTGCAGCAGAGGGTCACGCTGTTTCATTGCCACGCGCAGCCATTGGCATACAGTTAACTCTGATTCAGAGTGTAAACGTATGCATATTCATCGTCGAGTGGATTCTGAATCATCCGCGTGGATGCGGATGTCCATGGCGCATACGTTGCCGGTTGCGGAGCCTGCCATGGGCGCTTGAACCGGCCTCACAGATGAGAACGGAGAACAATGGTCGTTCAGACGAACCGGCCGTTTGGCCGTGTGGTGGCAATAGGAGCCACCGCAGCCATGGCGTGCGCCTCGCTGGTCGCGGCGCCGATTATGGCCCAAGCGCAATCCAACGCGCAGGTCAGCGCCAAAAAGGATGTGCAGGTCATCGCGTTCCAACAGACATGGAACACGATCGCCAAGGAATGCGCCGAAACAGATGGTCCCGAAGGCGTGGGCTACGTCGAAGTATCGCCGCCGCAGGAATCCATCCAAGGCACCCAATGGTGGACGAGCTACCAGCCGGTGAGCTACAAGCTTGACTCCAAACTCGGCACCGAAGCGGAATTCGCAAACATGATCAAGCAGTGCAGCGCCGCCGGCGTTAACGTCATCGCCGATGTGGTTCTGAACCAAACCACCGGATCCGATGTGGCCAAAGGCGAACAGGCCGGCGTTGCTGGAAGCAAATACAACGGTTCCACCGGCGACTACCCGGGATTCGCCACCAAGCAGTATCCGGACGGCATCACCGCAGCAGACTTCCACAGCTGCGACAAGAACATCTCCAACTACACCAATCAGCAGGAAGTGCAGGAATGCCGCCTGAGCTCCATGTGGGACTTCAACTCCGAAAACGAGAAGGTGCAGGACATCCAGTCCGACTATCTCGTCAAGCTGTGGAATCTTGGCGTACGTGGCTTCCGTATGGACGCCGTCAAGCACATCCACACGGACAGCATGAAGGCCATCAAGGAGAAGTTCGCCAAGAAGATTGACCAGAACGCCAATGACATCTACTGGATTCAGGAGGTCATCGGCAATTCCTCCGAAGCCGCAGGTATCCAGCCGGGCAACTATGTGCAGAACGGCACCGTGACCGAGTTTGGCTTCAAGTCTGAAATGAACCAATACTTCAAGGACAAGGTCGCCAAGCTCAAAGGACTGAACGAAAGACTGAGCAAGGATCTGGCCTCCAAGGACGCCAACGTGTTCGTCACCAACTGGGACACCGCCCGCAACCAGGGCGCGCTCACCTACAAGGACGGTACGAAATATCAGCTGGCCAACGCGTTTATGCTCGCCTACGATTACGGCACGCCGCGACTGCTCTCCGACTACAAGTGGGATGACGGCCACAATGATGACGGTGCGCCTGGCGCCACCGTGGCTTCCGTGCCGGACGTGGATATGAACAAGGAATGCTCCACGAACAACTCCGCATGGAACTGCGAGCAGCGTTGGACCTCCACCCGCGGCATGATCGCCTTCCATAATTACGTAGGTGACGCCGAAGTGACCGATTGGCAGGATGACGGCGGCGACAACATCGCCTTCTCCCGCGACGACCGTGGTTTCATCGCCATCAACAACGGCAAGAAAGAGAAGGACGTCACCTATACGACGTCCCTCGCCGACGGCGAATACTGCGACGTGTATGCCACAATGGACTGCTCCAAGACGGTGACCGTCAAGGGCGGCAAGGTCGAGACGAAGGTTCCGGCACGTTCCGCGATCGCGCTGTATGCAGGTGCCACCAAGGCCTCGCATCCCGCCGCCTCCACTGCGACCGATCCGTCCGATCCGGACGTAAGCAAAATCGACGACGAGGTGACGGCCACCGACAAGACCATCACCATCTATTACAAGCCCGCGGATTCCACATGGAAAACCCCGAAGGTGCACTATGGTCTTGGCGACGACTGGAACCAGCCAGAAGCCGACATGACGCTCGATGAGCAGGGCTATTACCGTGCCACCATCGATACGAAGGGCAAGAAGATCGACTTCGTGTTCCATGACGCCGACACGGATCAGTGGGAGAACCCGGACGGTGGAGGCAACTACCATGCCAACGCCGGTATCATCCAGGTCGGTGTGGCCGGCCAGGAGCTGTCCATCGGCAATCCCGAGTCCGTCGGGCAGAAGACCCGTCTCGTAGTGCACTACAAGCCCGCAAAGGCTGATGACCAGCGAGGCGTATACGTGTGGGGCACCTCCACTGACGGAACCGATATCACGGCCACGAACCATCCGTTCACCGGAACCGATTGCTGGGGCAAGGTGGCGACGCTCGACTTCGATGGCGAATTCACCGATTTCGGCTTCATCATCACCACCGAGGACTGGAACAAGTACGGTGGTGACCGTAAGGCCACGGTCAATAAGACCGGCACCGCAGAAGTGTGGATCGACGGCACCAAGAACGAGGGCAAGGGCGAATCCACCACAGTGGAAACCCTCGACTCCGCTCCCGCCGACTACAATTGCAAGGCCGATACCGTGAACGTCACCGTGCATTACTACCGCGATGACGGCCTCTACTACAATGCCAAGGACACCAAGGTGACCGTGCCGCAGTGGGATATCTGGACCTGGTCGAGCAATTGGAACGGCGGCAACGCCACCTTCGATTCCCATGACGATTGGGGCGAGGTCGCGAAGTATTCCGTGCCGAATTACACCTATAGCAACGCGGATGGCAATTCCGACATCGGCATGCTGCGCAGGTACGGTTCTGACGCATGGGCTTCCAAAGACCCGGATGACGCCAACCATATGATCCCGTCCGACGCGCTCGTATTCGACGCAGACGGCAACGCTTCCGCCGAAGTGTGGCTGGTCGGCGGCGATCCCACGGTGTATTCCTCCCGTCCGTCTCTGAAGATCGCACTTAAGTCCGCTGAGATCTCCGATTTCAAGGAACTGACCGCGCGTCTGTCGAAGAAGCCGGCCGATGGCGCCATCACGAAGGCCATGGTGGCCGTCAAGGACGCCGATGGCAACAAGGTCGATGTTGAGGACGTCACCGTCAATAAGAGCACGGTGAAGATCAAGACCGCCAAGAAGCTCGCCGTCACCGGCAAGTACACCATTGAGATCGAGGGCATGGGCTCTCAGACGGCCATCGCCGGCGCTCTGGTGCGTACCGACGCCTTCGACAAGGCATACGCCTATGATGGCGACGATTTGGGCGCTACCTTCAAGGAGGCTCGGACCGGTTTCAAGGTGTGGGCTCCGACCGCCACCAAGGTAGAGCTCGTCATCTACAAGTCCACCGATCCGAACGCCGAAGTCGACAAGACCATCGATATGACCGGCGAAGACAAGGGCGTGTGGAGCGCCACGGTGAAGAAGCTCGCTTCCGGCACCGCATACTCCTACAAGCTCACTTTCGCCGATGGCACGGTCAACACCTCCTCCGATCCGTACGCCACCGCCGCGGTCGCCAATGGCGAGCGTTCCGTGGTGCTGTCCAAGGAGGATATGGGATCCGCCGGCAAGCGCATGCCGGCCTTCGGCAAGACCACTGACGCCACCATCGCGGAAATGAACATTCGCGACTTCTCCATCAACCCGAATTCCGGCATTTCCGCAGACAAGCAGGGCAAGTACCTGGGTGTCGTGGAATCCGGCACGAAGACGAAGGAAGGCGCCACCTCCGGCCTTGACTACCTGAAGCAGCTGGGCATCAGCCATGTGCAGATCATGCCGATGTACGATTATGGTTTCGTCGATGAGACCGGCGACCTGAGCTACAACGCGAATGGCGCGCAGAACTGGGGCTACGATCCGGAGAACTACAACGTGCCGGAAGGCTCGTATTCCTCCAATCCGTCCAACCCGAGCTCCCGTGTCGCCGAAATGAAGCAGATGGTCAAGGAACTGCATAAGAACGACATCCGCGTCATCATGGATGTGGTGTACAACCATGTCTACAATGCGGCGAACCACTCGTTCAACAAGACGGTTCCGGGTTACTACTTCCGCTATGACGCCAACGGTTCGCTGGTCAACAACTCCGGCTGCGGCAACGATACGGCCTCCGAACGTAAGATGATGCGCAAATACATCGTCGATTCGGTGACCTATTGGGCGAAGAACTACAACGTGGATGGCTTCCGATTCGACCTTATGGGCCTGATCGACACCGAAACCATGAAGGAAGTCCGCGCCGCGCTCGACAAGATCGATCCGTCCATCATCATCCTCGGCGAAGGCTGGGATATGAACACCACGATGGACAAGAGCAAGATGACCATCCAGCCGAACGCCTACCAGGTCGCATCGGACGGCAAGAACAACGGCATTGCCTTCTTCAACGATTCCATCCGTGATGGTCTGAAGGGCTCCGTGTTCGACAGCGTCGACACTGGCTTCGTGTCCGGCAAGGCCGGTCAGGAGAAGCTCATCGCGCACAATGCGTTGGGCTGCCAGTATGACGCCGAAGCGGAAACGACCTGCTGGAACGGCAATGCGCAGGATCATTACGCGGATGCCGGCCAGGTGGTCAACTACGCCGAAATCCACGACAACCTGACCCTGTACGACAAGCTCAAGGCATCCGTTCCGACGGATGACGAGGCCACCACCGTGGCCCGCGCCAAGCTCGCCGATTCCGTGGTCTACCTGTCCGAAGGCATTCCGGCCACCCAGCTCGGCCAGGAGTTCCTGCGCACCAAGGGCGGCAACGGCAACAGCTACAACGCAGGTGACGCGGCGAACGCCATCGACTGGAACCGCGCCGCGCAATACGCCGATTCCGTCGACTACGTCAAGGGTCTGATCAAGCTGCGTAAGCAGATCAAGGCGCTGCGCCTGACCAACTACGACGACATCAACGACAGTGTGACGATGCTCAAGTCCGATGAAGGCGTCGTAGCCTATCAGGCAAAGGATTCCAGCGGCACCTACATGGTGATCTTCAACGCCAACAACGAGCCCGCCGCCGTTGAAGGCATAGGCGCCGGCAAGTACAACGTGCTCGCCGGCGACGGCACCGTGTACGACGAGAACGCCAAGGATGCCTTCGTCCGCAAGGGCTCCACGTACACTGCAGGCGCGCTGTCCGCCACCGTGCTCAAGGTCGCCTCTGCCGACGATGTCGTTCCCGTTATCAACGGAATGACCGAATCGACGACCATCACCGTGGGATCCAAGTTCGATTCGATGGCCGGCGTCACTGCCGATGACTCCATTGATGGTGATCTGACCGACGGCATCAAGGTCGAAGGCACTGTGGACGCCGGCAAGGTGGGCGACTACAAGCTGGTCTATTCCGTGAGCAATTCCCGCGGCAAGACCACAACGTTTACCCGAACGGTCCATGTCCAGAAGAAGGTTGTCGTCCCTACGGCCGAGGCGAATGCAGCCAGCGGTAAAAAGAACGAGAACGCATCACGGGCGCAGAGTCCGGCAACCGGCTCCAACGTCATGGGCCTCGCCCTGGCGATCGCGGCGCTCGTCATCGCAGCGGGCGCGCTGATCGTCTCCCACAGGAAGGAGGTCAGCAACCGATAAGACCATAATCGTCTGACTGCATCTCCTATTCCTGGAAGATGGGGCCGCGCATGAAGCGCGGCCCCATCTTTTCATATAGTCCGAAACACGCCACGTCTCACACCGCTGATAAACTGAAGTTCCATGGTTAGAAGACAACATGGCAATTCTCAAGAGCACGTCACCAAGCATATTTTCGTTACCGGCGGCGTAGTCTCCTCCCTTGGCAAAGGCCTGACCGCCTCCTCCCTTGGCCGCCTGCTCCGTAGCCGCGGTATCAAGGTTTTGCAGCAGAAGCTCGATCCGTACATCAACGTGGATCCGGGCACGATGAATCCTTTCCAGCACGGTGAGGTCTATGTCACCGAAGATGGCGCGGAAACCGATCTCGACATCGGCCACTACGAGCGTTTCCTCGACGTGTACCTGAGCCAGAAGGCCAACGTCACCACCGGCCAGATCTATCAGGAGGTGCTGCGCAAGGAACGCGCCGGCGAATACCTCGGCCAGTGCGTGCAGGTCATCCCTCACATCACCAACGAAATCAAGTCCCGTATGCGCGCGCAGGCGTCCGATGACGTCGACGTGATCATCACCGAAATCGGCGGCACCGTCGGCGACATTGAATCCCAGCCGTTCCTGGAGGCCGCTCGTGAAGTACGCCGAGACCTGGGCGCCGAAAACTGCATGTTCGTGCACGTCTCCCTGGTGCCGTACATCGCCGCCGCGCATGAGCTCAAGACCAAGCCGACCCAGCATTCCGTCATGATGCTGCGCCAGCTCGGCATCTCCCCGGACGCGCTCGTGCTGCGTTCCGACCGGCCGCTCAACCAGTCCATCAAGGACAAGATCTCCCTGATGTGCGACGTGGACTCCGAAGGCGTCGTCAACTGCGTGGACGCTCCGAGCATCTACGACGTGCCGAAGACCCTGTTCGACGAAGGCCTCGATGCCTACGTGGTGCGTGAACTCGGCCTGCCGTTCCATGACGTCGACTGGGACGAGTGGGAGGACCTGCTCGAACGCGTGCACCATCCGAAGCACGAGGTCAACGTGGCCATCGTCGGCAAGTACATTGACCTGCCGGACGCCTACCTGTCCGTCACCGAGGCCATCAAGGCCGGCGGCTTCGCCAACTGGGCCAAGGTCAACGTCAAGTGGGTGGCCGCCGACAAGTGCGCCACCGAAGAAGGCGCCGCGGCGGCCCTCGACCAGGTCGACGGCATCGTGATTCCGGGCGGCTTCGGCATCCGTGGCATCGACGGCAAGATCGGCGCCCTGCGTTACGCCCGCGAGCACAAGCTGCCGGCCCTCGGCCTGTGCCTCGGTCTGCAGTCCATGGTCATCGAATACGCACGCGATGTCCTCGGCATCACCGACGCGAACTCCTCCGAATTCGATCCGGATTGCGCCAACCCGGTCATCGCCACCATGGAAGAGCAGAAGGACATCGTCGCCGGCAAGGGCGACATGGGTCACACCATGCGTCTGGGCTCCTACCCGGCGGAACTGGAGGAAGGCTCCATTGTCGCCGAACTGTACGGCACCACGCATGTCACCGAACGCCACCGCCACCGTTACGAGGTGAACGTGGCATACAAGGATCGTCTGCGCGAAGGCGGTCTGGTCATCTCCGGCCAGAGCCCTGACGGCGAACTCACCGAATTCGTCGAACTGCCGCGCGAGGTGCATCCGTTCTACGTGGCCACCCAGGCCCATCCGGAATTCAAGTCCCGTCCGACCAAGCCGCATCCGCTGTTCGCGGGTCTGGTCAAGGCCGCTCTGGACCACCAGCAGGCGCGCTGAGACGATTTGAGCGCATAAGCTCGATTCATCGCAAAGCGGAAGACCGAATCTGCATGGTCTTCCGCTTTTTTGTAAGGCAAATCACGGGCGAATACTGTCGAATTTCGAATAAGGTCTAGTGTTTCGCTGTGTGTTCTGTTAGGTTGTCATAGGTATCAATGAGTGAATGGAGGCAGCGTACGGTGGCAGAGAACCAAGCGTCCAACGCCGCGGCCGACGTGGAGATGAGCCAGTATGTGGCTGATCGCACGCGCGTGAACGAAGACAAGATCAAGCAGGATGACGAGATCATCGAGCAATTCGGTGACTACAACTACGGTTGGCACGATACGGACTTCGCCGGCGAGGCGGCGAAGAAAGGCATCGACGAGAACGTCGTGCGTGCCATCTCCGCCGACAAACACGAGCCGGAATGGATGCTGGAAAAGCGATTGGAAGGGTATCGCGATTTCATCAACCGTCCAATGCCGCAGTGGGGCGTCGATTTGAAGGACTTCGACGCCGACGATTTCAAGTACTACGTCAAGCCGATCGACAAGCAGGCCACCACTTGGGAGGAACTGCCCGACGAAATCCGCTCCACGTACGACAAGCTCGGCATTCCGGAAGCGGAGAAAAGCAGACTCGTCTCCGGCGTCGCCGCGCAGTACGAGTCCGAGGTCATCTACAATTCAATCCAGAAGGATCTCGAAGAGCAGGGCGTCATCTTCGTCGACACCGACACCGCCGTGCAAAAGTACCCGGAACTCGTCAAGAAGTATTTCGGCAAATGCATTCCGAGCAACGACAACAAATTCTCGGCATTGAACACCGCCGCATGGTCGGGCGGCTCGTTCGTATACGTGCCGAAGGGCGTGCACGTGGACATCCCGCTGCAGGCATACTTCCGCATCAACACGCCGAACATGGGACAGTTCGAACGCACGCTGATCATCGCTGATGAAGGCTCCTACGTGCATTACGTGGAAGGCTGCACCGCGCCGATCTACTCCACCGACTCGCTGCATTCCGGCGTGGTGGAGATCTTCGTCGAGCCGCACGCCCGTGTGCGTTACACCACCGTGCAGAACTGGTCGAACAACGTGTACAACCTGGTGACGCAGCGCGCCTACGTGCGTGAGGGCGGCACCATGGAATGGGTGGACGGCAACATCGGCTCGAAAGCCACCATGAAGTATCCGGCATGCATCCTCGCCGAGCCGTATGCGAAGGCCAGCACCATGTCGTTGGGCTTCGCCGGTAAGGGACAGTACCAGGACACGGGCGCGAAGATGATTCACCTCGCCCCGCATACCAGCTCCACCATCGTGGCGAAGTCGATTTCCCGTGGCGGCGGACGTTCCGCATACCGTGGCCTCGTCAAAATCGTCAAGGGCGCGGAAGGGTCCTCCAATTCGACGGTCTGCGACGCTTTGCTCGTCGACGAATTCAGCCGTTCCGACACGTACCCGCATGTGGATGTGCGTGAGGACAACGTCTCCATGGCGCATGAGGCCACCGTTTCCAAGGTCTCCGAAGACCAGCTGTTCTATCTGATGAGCCGCGGCCTGTCCGAAGACGAGGCCATGGGCATGATCGTGCGCGGCTTCGTCGAACCGATCAGTCGCGAGCTGCCGATGGAATACGCGCTCGAATTGAACCGTTTGGTGGAATTGCAGATGGAAGGATCGGTGGGCTGATCACCATGGCACAAACTCAGGAAATCAACATCCCCGTCGCGGATCCGTCCGATCCGTACGCGAATCCGGCGGCCATGCCGTCATCCGCGGACCGCGCTCCACGCTCATTCGACATCGAAGCGTTCGCCAAGCCGGACCGCAAACAGGAGGACTGGCGCTACACGCCGATAGAGCGCATCGAGGAGTTCTTCGATGTGTTCGAACCATCCAATGAAACGCAGGTCACCGTTTCCATGATCGACGGGTCGCCGCTTGCCGAAGGCGTCACGTATGCCGAAGGCACGGTGGGGGACACCGGCACAGGCATCGTCTCCAAGCCGAACGACCGCGTGTCCGCAGTCGAATGGAATTCCGGCAAACGCGCTGGAATACTGACCATCGACGGTGAGATCGACCAGCCGGTGCTCGTCAAAATGCATGGCACCGGCAAGGACCTCGACGCGTTCCACCTGTCGATCATCGCAGCCGACCGCGCCCATGCCGACGTGGTCGTCGAACATGACGGCGACGCACGTCTCGCCGAAGGCGTGGAAATCACCACAGGCAAGGACTCCCACATTTCCACCACCTTCATCCAGGAATGGAACAAGGACTCCAAACACGTCGGCAACCAGCGCATCCACGTGGGCGAGGAGGCGTCCCTGCGCCATTCCGTGGTCACCCTCGGTGGTGATGTCGTGCGCATTCGCATGGACCAGGACTTCGGCGGCGAGCAGGGCGACCTCAACATGCTCGGCATCTACTTCGTGGACCCGGACGAGCATATCGAACACCGCACGATGGTGGTGCACAACCATCCCGAATGCAAGAGCCGCGTGGTCTACAAGGGTGCGCTCGACGGCAAGGGCGCGCACTCCACATGGGTCGGCAACGCGCTGATCGAGCCTACCGCGCCAGGCACCGACTCCTACGAGCTCAACCGCAATCTGGTGCTCACCCCAGGTGCCATCGCCGATTCCGAGCCGAATCTGGAAATCGAAAACGGCAACATCATCGGTGCCGGCCACGCCTCATCCGTCGGACGATTCGACGACGAAGAGCTGTTCTACCTCGAATCGCGCGGCATCTCGGAAAACGAGGCCCGCAAGCTCGTGGTGCGTGGCTTCTTCGGCGAGCTCGTCGAGGAAATCGGCATTCCGGCGATTTCCGAGCATCTTATGAACGTCATCGACAAGCGCCTGGCCCGCGGCGAAAGCGACGCGATCGCACAGGTATTGGAAGAGAAATAATCGTCAGGAGAAACCATGTCAACCCTTGAAATCAAAGATCTGTACGCGCACGTCGAAACCAAGGACGGCATCAAGCCGATCCTCAAAGGCGTGAACCTGACCGTCAACTCCGGTGAAACCCATGCCATCATGGGCCCCAACGGTTCCGGCAAATCCACCCTGGCATACACGCTGGCCGGCCACCCGAAGTACATCGTCGACTCCGGCCAGGTGCTGCTCGACGGCGAGGACATCCTCAAGATGACCCCGGACGAGCGAGCCAAGGCGGGCATCTTCCTGGCCATGCAGTACCCGGTCGAAGTGCCGGGCGTGTCCATGACCAACTTCCTGCGCACCGCCAAAACCGAAGTGGACGGCAAGGCGCCGGCCATCCGTACGTGGACGAAGGAACTGTCCGAAGCCATGAAGCGGCTCAAGATGGACCCGAAGTTCGCCACCCGTTCCGTGAACGAAGGCTTCTCCGGCGGTGAGAAGAAGCGCGCGGAAGTGCTGCAGCTCGAACTGCTCAAGCCGAAGTTCGCCATCCTCGACGAAACCGACTCCGGCCTCGACGTCGACGCGCTGCGCATCGTTTCCGAAGGTGTGAACCGTGCCAAGGAAGCCAACCAGTTCGGTATCCTCATGGTCACCCACTACACCCGCATCCTGCGTTACATCAAGCCGGACATCGTGCACGTGTTCGCCGACGGCCACTTCATCAAGACCGGCGGTCCGGAACTCGCCGACGAGCTTGAGGAGACCGGCTACGACGCATACCTGCCGGAAGGCTCCGATTCGGAAAGCGCATTGGCATGACCGATTTCGCAGCGATCCGCAGCCAATTTCCGATTCTCGACCAGGAAATCCACGGCCATCCGCTGGTATACCTCGATTCCGCCGCGACATCGCAGAAGCCGCAGTGCGTGATCGACGCGGAATCGGACTTCTACCGCACCATCAACGCCGGAGTGCACCGAGGCGCGCATGAGCTTGCCGCGCGTAGCACCATGGCGTTCGAGGATGCGCGCGCCAAAGTGGCCAAGCTGGTTGGCGCCGATTCGGCGGAAGGCGAAGAGGAGATCGTCGTCACCGCCGGCGCCACCGCAGGACTGAACCTGTTGGCCACCGCATTCGGCAACGCGTCGCTTGGACGCGGGGGAGAGGCCGCCAAGCGTTTCGCGTTGAAACCGGGCGATGAGATCGTCGTCACCAAGGCGGAACACCATTCCGTGCTGCTGCCGTTCCAGGAACTTGCGCTGCGCACCGGCGCCACGCTCAAATGGTTCGACTTGGACGAGGAAGGCCGTGTGCGTTCCGACACCGCGAACGAAGTAATCACCGACCGCACGAAGATCGTTGCCGTCACGCATGTGGGCAATACCACAGGAGCGATTACCGACATCGCGCCGATTATCCGCCGCGCCCACGAGGTGGGTGCCGTGTTCGTGCTCGACGCATGCCAGTCCGTGCCGCACCTCAAAGTGGATTTCCACGCTTTGGACGTCGACTTCGCCGCATGGAGCGCCCACAAAATGTATGGCCCGACCGGCGTCGGATTCCTCTATGGCAAGCGTGAAATGCTTGAGGCATTGCCTCCGGCCAATTTCGGCGGATCCATGGTGGAGCTTGCCTGGATGGACCAGGAAGCCCAGTACATGGAGCCTCCCGCACGATTCGAAGCGGGCACGCAGCCGGTGGCACAGGTCGTCGCCGCCGGTGTCGCCGCCGAATGGCTGATGAACATCGGCATGGAAAACCTCGAGGCGCACGAACGCACCATCACCGACGAACTGCTCAAAATGGGCGATATCGACGGCATCCGAATCCTCGGACCCCGCTCCAACAAGGAGCGCATCGGTACCGTCGCGTTCGAAGTCGAAGGCGTGCACCCGCACGACGTCGGCCAGTTCATCGACGCGCAGGGCATCGCCATCCGCGTCGGACACCACTGCGCGCAGCCGGTGCACCGCCACTTCGGCGTGTATGCCTCCAACCGCGCGTCCAGCGGCATCTACAATTCGGTCGAAGACGCGCAGGCCCTCATCGAGGCGCTCGGCAAAGTTCGTCCGTTCTTTGGAGTTGAGTAACGAAATATGAGTGATTTTGAGATGTCCGGAAGCGACCTTGAGCAGATGTACCAGGAAGTCATCCTCGAAGCCGCGAAGAACCCGCACGGCAAGGAGCATTTCGCACCTGACCTTGCTTCGGAAAACGCCTCGCATGCCGCCGAAACCACGGTGCAGACCAGCCACGAATACTGCACGCCGGGAGAATCGCACCAATTCAACCCGACCTGTGGTGACGAGGCCACCATCCATGCCGAAGTCTCCGATGCCGAGCCATACACCATCGAACGGCTCGTATGGGATGGCCACGGATGCTCCATCTCCCAAGCCAGCCTGTCCGTCATGGTCGATCTCGTCGAAGGCAAAACCGTGGACGAGGCCATGAAACTCGCCGAAACCTTCCATAAGCTTATGGAGTCACGCGGCAAAGGACTGAATGACGAACAGGTCGAGGAATCCTTGGAGGACGGCATCGTCTTCCAAGGGGTCTCCCAGTATCCGATGCGCATCAAATGCGCGCTGCTCGGCTGGGAGGGCATGAAGGACGCCGTGGCCAAGGCTCTGGCCGCGAAAGCCTGAGCCTTCAACTCGGCGTTTGGAAAAACACTAGTGACAAACCCCAAGCGACGCGCTATTCTTGCTCAACAGATACAAGCAACGTCCATCAACAGTTTGGAGAGACAATGAGCGACACCCTGGTACCCGAACCGCAGGCGTCGATCTTCGATTCCGTGACCAAGGCCTTGGGCAACGATGAGGACGCGGCCCGTCGCGTCATGCTCAATCCGAACCTGGCCAAAGGGTTCAAGGACGGCAAACCGGTGAACAAGGAATCCAAAAAAGACGGGCAGGACACTTGCGGCTGCGGCAATCATGCCGACGCGTGCGGATGCTCCCAACCGCAGGATGACGACATTCCGCTGAAAGCCGTCGACGATATCGGACGTGCCACGGCAGCTGACGTGAAAGAAGCCCTGCACCAGGTCATCGACCCGGAACTCGGCATCGACGTCATCGACCTTGGTCTGGTTTACGGCATCGAAATCGACGAACTGGGCCGAGCCATCATCACGATGACGCTCACCACGCCGGCCTGCCCGCTGACCGACCTGATCGAAGACGAATGCGCCAGCACCCTCGCCGGTCTCGTCGAAGAATTCCGCATCGACTGGACCTGGCAACCTCGTTGGACGATGGACAAGATCACGCCGGAAGGCCGTGACCAGCTCGCCGCGCTCGGCTTCAATTTCGACAATCTGCCGAAATACTGACGTTTGCTGCGGTTGCCGTGCAGTGAACCGCAGCCGCCAAACGTAAGAAAAACGGAACAACATACGAAAGGCGCGCCTCCCGAACGGGGAAGCGCGCCTTTCGTATTACGACGTATGTCAGTCGTCGACCACGGTACCCTTCGGCACCACGGTGATGCCTTCCGGCGTGACGGTGAAGCCACGCGCCAAATCATGCTCGGTATCGATGCCAACGGTCGAATTCTCCGTCAACACGACGTTCTTGTCGAGAATCGCCTTGTAGACCCGCGCGCGACGGTTGACGACCACACCGTCGAACAGAATCGAATCGACGACCTGAGACCACGAATGGATGCGCACGTTCGGCGACAGGACGGAATGGTGCACCTCGCCGCCGGAAACGATGACGCCGGGGGAGACGATCGAATCGGTGGCATGGCCCAGGCGGTCGCGGCCGGCATGCACGAACTTCGCCGGCGGCAGGTTGCCGGACAGCGTGTAGATAGGCCATTCGGTGTTGTACAGGTTGAACTCCGGCACATAGGAGATCAGATCCATATGCGCATCGTAGAACTGCTTCAGCGTGCCCACGTCACGCCAGTAGGCGTGGTCGGTTGGTGTGGCTCCCGGAATCTCGTTGGAATTGAAATCGTAGACGCCGGCCTCGTTGCGTGCCGCGAAATACGGCGCGATGTCGCCGCCCATATCATGCTTCGTATCCTCGGCCTTCTCATCCAACGAAAGCGCCGCGAACAAGGCATCGGTGTTGGCCACATAGTTGCCCATGGAGGCCAGGATGGAATTCGGGTCGTCCGGCAGTCCCGTGGTGGTCTGCGGCTTCTCCTGGAAGCTCTTGATCATATTCGGATGATCGGGATTGACCTCGATCACACCGAACTGGTTGGACTGGCTGATGGGCTGACGGATGCCGGCAACGGTGAATTCCGCGCCGGATTCGATGTGCTGCTGCACCATCTGCTGGAAATCCATGCGATAGACATGGTCGGCGCCGACAATCACCACGATGTCGGGCTGCACGTCCTCAATGATGTTGATGGTCTGGTAGATGGCGTCGGCCGAGCCGAGATACCAATGCTTGCCGAGACGCTGCTGCGCCGGCACAGGGGAGACGTAGTTGCCCAACAGCGGCGAGAAACGCCATACAGTGGAGATATGGCGGTCAAGCGAATGGGACTTGTACTGGGTAAGCACGACCGTCTGCATGTAGCCGGAATTCACCAGATTGCTCAGCGGAAAATCAATCAGACGGAACACGCCGCCGAATGGGACGGCAGGCTTGGCCCTGTCCCTGGTCAATGGCATCAGACGGGTGCCCTCACCGCCTGCCAGCACGATGGAAAGAATCTTTGGGTTCTTCGCCATGGGAACTCCTCTCTGAGAGCGTCTTGCGACACCGTACGCACGGTCGGTCCGCTTCATCACGAAACCGCTTACGCACACTATGATTGCATAAATTCAGCAAATCGCAAGGAGTTTGCAGCGCGAGTCTTGAAAATTTCCAGTTCGTTTCAGCAACGTTTCACCATGCGTTCATGCGCGTCTCACGCATGATGGTCCACTCGACGCGTCGCATAGAAGGCGACCGCGCTTGATGCGGCGACATTGAGACTGTCCACGCCGTGGCTCATGGGAATCTTCACCGTAAGGTCGGCGCGGGAGATGGTGTGGTGCGACAGTCCATCTCCTTCGGTACCGAAAATCAACGCGAGCTTGTCAATATGGTCGCTTTCAGTCTCGGCGTTGTTGAGACGGCGGACCAATTCGGCCAAAGAAATGGAATCATCCTCAAGCGCCATCGCTACGGTGGTGAACGCCAGATCATGCAGTTCCCGCATGCCGGTGAACGGCCAATAATGCTTGTCGTCCCCTCCGATGCGCGTCCACGGCACTTGGAACACCGTGCCCATGGACACGCGTGCCGCGCGCCGGTACAACGGGTCGCCACAGGACGGAGTGACGAGCACCGCATCCACGTCGAGCGCCGCAGCCGAACGCATGAGAGCGCCCACATTCGTGTGGTCGACGATATTCTCCATGACCGCGACCCGGCGAGCGCCACGGCAGACCTCTTCGACGCTGGGCAGGGACCAGCGTTTCATCGCGGCAAGGGCTCCGCGATGCAGCCGGTAGCCGGTTAGACGTTTGAGCTGCTCAGGCGAAGCGACATACACGGGAATGCCATCGCCCCAACGTTTCTCGATGACATCGAACATGCCGCTCATGCCGTCGATCCACGACTCCTCGACCAGCAGGGAAATCGGCTCGCGTCCAGCGGCCAGGGCACGGTCTATCACTTTGGGCGATTCGGCGATGAACAATCCCTTGCTGGGCTCCAGCCTGTTGCGCAGCTGGATTTCCGTGAGATTCACATAAGCCGCCACACGCTCGTCGTCGATGGAGTCAAGATGAATGAACCGCATTGCCCGTATTCCGCCAATCTTTCGTCAGATACAAGAAAACCCCTTGTCTCCAAGGGGTTTATTCCGGTGTCCGGAGCGGGACTTGAACCCGCACGCCTGTATAAAATAGGCACTAGCACCTCAAGCTAGCGCGTCTACCATTCCGCCACCCGGACAGGTGCGTTGCTCAGCGGCAACGAATGAAAACTATAGCAGTTGAAATCCATGATGCAAATCCCGGCGTGTCGCGATAGGTCCGATATGGGTTATGTGGGGTTCCTGATAGGCTCGGAAGCTATGACTGATGCCCTTTTTCTGCTTGATACGGACCATGACGACGTACCGGTGAACAGCGACGAGCTCAACGCCGGATGGAGGCTGACGCTTCCCTCATCCGTACGCAGGCACGCCATCCAGGCCATGCGATTGAAGGACGGCGACGAACTGCAGCTTTCCGACGGCAGGGGATTGCGCATCCACGCCGTACTGCGCGACGCGCAGCAGGGAATCGCGGAAGTGCTGCGATTCGGCAAGGAGCCGCAGCCGGTCACCAGGCTCGCGCTGGTGCAGGCTCTCGCCAAAACCGGCCATGACGAGCAGGCGATCGATATGGCCACGCAGATCGGCGTCGATCAGGTGATTCCCTGGCAGGCCGACCGTTCCATCGCCAAATGGAAGGCAGGACGTACTGACAAAAAGTGGAGGCAGGTGCTGGAATCCGCCACCGAACAGTCGCGCAGATCGTGGACGCCCCAGCTGGACGATTGCGTGACCAGCAAGCAGGTGGTCGCCATCTGCAAGCGCGCATGCGTGCATGGCGACATGGTGATCGTGCTGCATCAAGATGCCACGAAGACCTGGGAACAACTGGAAACCGGTATCGCCAAACTGTCCGATACGTGTCTGAAGGACGGACGTCCGCGCACCATATATGTGCTCGTCGGTCCGGAAGGCGGCATCAGCGACGCCGAAGTCGAGGCGTTCACGAAAGCCGGCGCCGAAGTGTGCGTGCTGGGAAGCAACATCCTACGTGCGTCCACCGCCGGTCCGGTCGCGCTGTCATTGCTCGCGCGAGCATTGGGACGTTTCGTCTGATCCCGGCTCCATTGCGTGAAATTGCCGGAATCGCCCCGTTTCCTGCTGGTGTAGCATGGTAGCGAAGGTTTTTCCAATACCGATAAGGAGCGTTATGAGCGACAAGGATTGCCTGTTCTGCAAGATCATCGCAGGTGAGATTCCCAGCGAGAAGGTGTACGAGGACGATGCCACCTACGCCTTCAAGGACATCAATCCGAAAGCCAAGGTGCACGTACTGATCGTGCCGCGCAAGCACTACGCGAACGTCGCCGAACTCGCCAAAGAGGATCCGGCACAGCTCGCCCACATGGCCGAAGTGGCGCAGAAAATCGCCGACCAGGAGTTCCACGGCGCCTTCCGTCTGATCTTCAACACCGGAATCGACGCCGGACAGACCGTGTTCCACGTGCACGCCCACGTGCTTACCGGCGAAAAGCTCGACGAATAGTCCACATACCGCCAATACCGACATCGGAAGAGGTTCTGTGCCCACCACTACACGCACCATCGCGATACCCCAACAGCTTGATCCGGTGACCGTGCTCGGCCCTGTGGACGAGGTGCTTCGGGAAGTCGAACGTGCGTTCCCCGATCTGACCATCATCGTACGGGGCAACCGCATCGCCATCATGTCGCATTCCAGCAAATCCGAATCCCAAGCCGCCCAAGCCGAACAGGTGGTTGCCGATATCATCCAAGCCGCCTATACCGCGCCGATGGACGCCGATACCGTCCGTCGCATGCTCGACCAGAACGTGCTTAAAAATCCGGTCCGCGCCACACATCCCGGCCACGGCCGCGTGGTGGAGGAATTGCGCATGGCCGGCAGGCAACAGTCGCACGCGTTCCATCGTGAGGAAACCGCAGACAGGCGGCGTCCTCACGTGCCGGGCGTCATCACCTTCGCGCTCGGCAAACCGGTCCGTGCCAAAACCGCCGGACAGATAGCCTACGTCAACGCCATCGAATCGCACACCATCACCTTCGCCATCGGACCGGCAGGCACCGGCAAAACCTATCTTGCCGTAGCCAAAGCGGTACGTGCTTTCCAAGACAGGCAGGTCCGGCGCATCATACTGACCCGTCCCGCCGTCGAAGCAGGGGAGAACCTCGGCTTCCTGCCGGGCACGCTCAACGAAAAGGTCGACCCGTACCTGCGACCGCTGTACGACGCGCTGTCCGACATGCTCGGAGCGGACCAGCTCAAGCGATACATGGACGACGGCACCATCGAAGTGGCGCCGCTCGCCTACATGCGCGGCCGCACGCTCAACGACGCGTTCGTGATCCTCGACGAGGCCCAGAACACCACCGAACAGCAGATGAAGATGTTCCTGACCCGACTGGGATTCAACACCAAAATGGTCATCAACGGCGACGTGACCCAAGTGGATCTGACCGTGCCGAAATCAGGTCTGGCCACCATCGAACGCATCCTCGACGGCATCGACGACATCGCCTTCGCCCACCTGAAGCCCGAAGACGTGGTCCGCCACGCGCTCGTGGGCAAAATCGTCGCCGCCTACGACAGGCACACGGCCATAGCGGGAGACCACAGCAGAAGCGCGCGTGCCGCATCATCGCAACCATTCGACGACAAGAACAAGGAAAACGCATAAATGAGCGTTGAAGTGACGAACGAAACCGCCTGGCAGATCGACGGCAAAATCTTTTCCGACCTCGGCGTATGGGTCATGAGCCAGATGAGGGTCAGCACACAATCCGACCTGACCATCATGTTCGTGGACCCGGATCCCATCGCCCAACTGCACATGCGTTGGATGAACCTCGAAGGCCCCACCGACGTCATGAGCTTCCCAATGGACGAACTGCGCCCCGGAGACGGCGGAACCGAAATGGAAGGCGTGCTGGGCGACATCGTGCTATGCCCGTGGGTGGCCGCCCAGCAGGCGCTCGCGGCCGGCCACAGCACCATGGAGGAAATGATGCTGCTGACCATCCACGGCATCCTCCACCTGCTCGGATACGACCATGTCACACCCGAACAGGAACGGCAGATGTTCGGCTTGCAACGCCAGCTGCTATTGACGTTCTTCGCGCTTCGACAGGGAGCCGGCGCGCGGGCGACGCTTCCCGCCGGCACGCCGGATGCGCTCGCCGAATGGGACCGCGAACACGGGGCCGGCGGCAAAACGGCCAAATGACGGCATGATGCATCATCCGACGGTTTCGAAAGTGGGGGTTGACGAACCATGGAAACAACGACTATCACGATGATTGCGATTCTCGTCGTCATCGCATTGCTGCTGGTCTGGCTGTCGCTGTCGATGGCCGCGACGGAAGGCGCGGTGGGACGTGTCACGAGGGCAAGTCTGAACAACCTCATTCTTGAGATTCAGACGGATACGGAGGCATCGCAATTCATACGCGACAAGAAGATCAAACGCATCCACAAGGTGCAGCGGCTGATCGCCGACCGCTACGCGACCGCCGGTTCATGCGCGTTCTTCCGCATCACCTGCAATGTGCTTGACGGTGTGTTGGTCGCCGCGATCGCGTCGTTGTGCGATGCGCCGTTATGGGCGGGGCTGCTTGTCGGCTTCGTGTTCGCGCTGGTGGTCGCGGTGATTTCGCTGCTGGTCCGTCCACGTAGCGCGGGCGCCTCCAAACCGGTCGATCTGATGCTGAAGCATGCCGATGCGGCGTCGGTCGCGGTGGCTTTGACGCCGTTCGCTAAAATCGGCGGACAGAAGGATGCGAAACGTCATTCGAATGATCTGTCGGACGATGAGGAGCTTGAAAAAATCCAACTCGAACAAGGGCGCGCCACCATAGATCGTCTGGTCGAGGCGAATGATTTCGACCCTGAGGTTTCCGAAATGCTGCGCAACGTATTGACGTTGTCCGAAACGTTGACGCGTGAGATCATGGTGCCGCGCACTGATATGATTTGCATCGAACGCGGGGAGACGCTGGAGAACATGCTGAAATTGTGCTCCCGTTCCGGATTCTCCCGTATACCGGTCATCGGCGATGATGTGGATGATCTGGTCGGCGTGGCATACCTGAAGGATGCCGTGCGCGCCACGGCGTTCAATCCCGCGGCGATATCCCGCGATGTCGAATCCATCGTCCGTGACCCGATGCTGGTGCCCGAATCCAAGCCGGTCGACGACCTGTTCCACCAGATGCAGCGCACCCGCCAGCATGTGGCCATCGTCGTGGATGAATACGGCGGCATCGCCGGCCTGGTCACCATCGAAGACACCATCGAACAGATTGTCGGCGAACTGGAGGACGAGCACGACCGTACCCAGCATGCCGATCCGGAACAAATCGGCGAGAACAAATGGAGCATGCCGGCACGCACGCCCATCGCCGACTTGGAGGAGATCTTCGAAATCGACATCGACGAGGACGACGTCGACACGGTATACGGTCTGCTCACCAAGCTGCTTGGCCGCGTGCCGATCGTCGGTTCGACGGCCGTCACCAGGGGCCTGCGCCTGACCGCGGTCGACTCCGCGGGACGCCGCAAGAAAGTGTCCACCATCGTGGTGGAACCGGCCCACGTCGAGGGCGTGGACGAAACTGAACAACACGAAGACCATACGAACGGTGCCGAAGAGGCATCCCATGACGACAAGGATTCCAAGGACAAGCATGACTGACGCAGATGTGACCGAACCGGCTTCCCAGCATTCCGACGCCGAAGCCCCCGTTCCATATCGTTCCGGCTTCGTCGCGGTGGTCGGACGTCCGAACGTCGGCAAATCGACGCTGATCAACGCGCTTATCGGCACGCAGATCGCCATCGCCTCATCCCGTCCGGAGACTACACGTAAGGCCATCCGCGGCATTCTGACCACAGACAACGCGCAGATCGTGCTGGTCGATACCCCCGGTATCCACCGTCCGCGTACGCTGCTCGGACAGCGGCTGAACGATGTCGTCGACGAATCGCTATCCGATGTCGACGCGATCGCCTTCCTGCTGCCCGCCGACCAGGAAATCGGCCCCGGCGACAAACGCATTCTGAGCAGGCTGCGTTCTGATTTCGCCGTCAAACGCGACGACGGCACATTCAAATGGAAGGTGCCGCTGATCGCCATCGTCACCAAAATCGACGAATTGGACCGAAGCGCTTTGATCGACAAGCTCATCGAAATCAACGAGTTTGCCGACTTCACCGACATTGTGCCGGTGAGCGCCCTCGAGCACGACAATCTCGCCGAAGTACGCAACGTGCTGGTGGAGAACATGCCCGAAGGACCGCAGATGTATCCGGCCGAGCAAATCACCGAAGAACGTCCGGAAGACACCATCGCCGAACTGATTCGAGGCGCGTTCCTGGAGGAATTGGATGACGAGCTGCCGCATTCGCTCGCCGTGGTGGTGGATTCCATCGAATATCCGGAAGACAACGACAGCGGCGAATCCTACGCGGGCAAGGCGCAGGTGATTGTGTCGATCTACGTGGAACGTGATTCGCAGAAGCCGATCATCATCGGACATAACGCGGAGCATCTGGTACGCGTCAAGAAGAAGCTGCGCACCGCGGTCAACCGCATCGTCGGGCAGAAGGCCAAGCTCGACCTGCATGTCAAGGTGGCCAAGGGATGGCAGTCGGATCCTAAGCAGCTTGAGAAGCTGGGCTTCTAAGCCGCTTAGGATCCGCTTCGCGGCGAAGCCGCTCACTTCGCCTACGGTCAGCCCACTGGGCTGCCCGTTTGACGGCTCAGCCAAGCAGCTTGAGAAGCTGGGCTTCTGATTTTTTCCGGGTGGGAACAATAAAGCCTGCCGCTGTTTATGCGGCAGGCTTTCTTATGCTCTAGGCTTGTTGGTGCTGGATGGTCACTTCTTCTTGGTGTACATTTGCGTGTTCAGTAGGGTGGCGTAACGCTTGATCACCTTCGGACGGATGACCTTCATGGAAGCGGTCATCAAACCGTTCTCCTGTGTGAACTCCTCCGGCAGGATGATGAACTTACGCACGGATTCGGCACGGGACACGCCCTCATTGGCCTGATCGACCCACTTTTGCACTTCGGCGCGGACGGCCGCGTTGCTGGAGGCCTCCTCCATCGACATATCTCGGTTGAGACCCTTGCTTTCCAGCCATGGACGCAACGCTTCCTCGTCAAGCGTGATCAGCGCGGAGATGAACGGACGCTTGTCGCCAAGCACCAACGCCTGAGAGACGAATTCGCAACGCTTGATGACATCCTCGATCGGGCCAGGGGAGACGTTCTTGCCGCCGGCGGTGATGATGAGATCCTTCTTGCGTCCGATGATGTACAGGAAGCCATCGTCGTCAATGCGGCCCAAGTCGCCGGTCTTGTACCAGCCATCCTCGGTAAAGGAATCCTCGGTGGCCTCGCCGTTCTTATGGTACTTCGGGAACACCGAAGCGCCCTTGACCTGAATCTCCCCATCCTCGGCGATACGCAGCTCGAAACCAGGGAACGCGATGCCGACGGAACCCTGATGATACGGCACGCCAAGCACGTTGAACGCGCACGGCGCGGTGGTTTCGGTCAATCCGTAGCCTTCGTAGACCGGCACGCCGGCACCACGGAAGAACGCCAACAATTCCGGATCAAGCGGCGCACCGCCCGCGACGATCCACTTGGCGCGTCCGCCGAGCACCTCACGCAGCGAGGCATAGACCACCGGATCGAACGCCGCGCGGCGTGCCTTGGTAAGCGTTCTGGCCTTCCCCTTGGTGCTGACTTCCTTCATATAATTCTGCGCGGCGACCACGGCTGCGGCGAACGCGACGCCCTTGGCGCCATGACCGGCCTTCTGGGAAGCAGCGTTGTACACCTTCTCCAGCACACGCGGAACAACGATCATGATGGTCGGCTTGGCTACCTGCAAATCGGCGGTCAGCGTCTTGATGCCCTGTGCGATATAAATATGCAGATTGCTTGCCACGCCGATGTAGTTGATGGCACGGGCGAAGGAATGCGCCTGAGGCAGGAACAGCAGGACGGTGTTCTTCTTGTCATGCAGCAGTTCCGGCATATAATCGGGCAGATTGAACGCGGTGGCGCAATAATGCTCATGCGTCATCTCCACGCCCTTCGGCGCGGCGGTCGAACCGGACGTGTACACAATGGAGCACAGATCGGTCTTCTGCACGGAATCGATTCGCGCATCGAGCGCCTCATCGCTCACACCGGAGCCATACGCCTTGATCTCGTCAAGACCACCGGTCTCGAAGCAGACGATGTGCTCCAAAGTCGGGCATTCGGTTTCGGCCCCGTCCGCCTTCGCCTTCATATCAGTGGTTTCCACGACCAGCAGACGCGCATCGGAATTGTTGACGATATTGCGGATCTGCTCGGCGGAATCGGTATCGTAAATCGTGGCGAGCACGCCGCCGCAGGCCATGACGGCCGCGTCGAACACATCCCAATCGTAGGAGGTGCGGCACATGAAAGCCACGCCATCGCCCTTCTTCAAACCATAATGCAGCAAGCCCTTCGCGACGGCGCGGATGTCGGCGAGCGTCTCATTTGCGGTCTTGGTGTGCCAATCGCCATCTTGCTTGAACGTGTACAATGGTTCGTCGCCCATACGAGCGGCGCGGTCGGCGTAGATATCGTAGATGGAGGTGCCTTCGTCTAGCGGCGGATTGCCCTCTGTCTTCGTGGTCAACAGTCCGGTTTCGGGGTCAAGGAACGTGGTGGACGGGTATCCCGGTCCCCATTCAGCGGTGTGCGGCAGCTCGATATGGCCATCGGGGGAGAGGATGCTGTTCGGGTCGTTGTAATCCGGTGTATTGCCGGAATCGTCGCTGACCGGGTGCACGAAATCGTTGCCCAGGCGCAACGCCTTCCTTGCGAGATTAGTGGCCTGCTTGTTCAACGAGGTGATGATGGACACGTGACTCTCCTACGTATATAAACGGTATCTAAAGAAGGAATGATAGCCCGTCGCGCGCGACACGTCACCTTACGGTAGCGTAAGGTGACAGGCCATCAGGGAAACGGGCGGCGCATGCCGGATACAGCCCGTGATTCGAAAGATGAACGATTGCGGCCGCGATGTTGCCGTGTACGTTACACTTGGGCGCTGTATCTGTTCATTAGATTTCTTTAACGAGGAAGAAAGGGCACCTATGGCTGAAAAAGCTGAAGCCACCGTGGTCTTCGGAGTTCTCAACGAGACTTCCGAACACGAGTCCCGTGTTGCTCTGACACCGGATATCGTAACGAGGTTGCGTAAATCAGGTGTTACATGTCTGATTGAGTCCGGTGCGGGCGTCGCATCGCACTACGTTGATGAAGATTATACGAAGGCGGGCGCGCAGGTCGTCTCCGCCGACGATGTGATCGCACGCGCCGACGCGCTGGGTTTTGTGGATCGTCCAAGCAATGAGCTGCTCGCCCGCGTCAAGCAGGGCACATGGATCATTGGCATGTTGGGATCGTTCACCGATGCCGATTACGTCGCCGCGATCGAGAAGACCGGTCTGGTCGGCGTCGCCATGGAAAAGCTGCCGCGTCAGCTGAGCTCCGCGCAGTCCATGGACGAAATGACGTCGCAGAACTCCGTGATGGGCTACAAGGCCGCCATCGTGGCAGCCAACGCGTACGGTTCCTTCCTGCCGATGATGACCACCGCCGCTGGCACCATCCGCCCGGCAAAGGTGCTCATCCTAGGCGCTGGCATCGCCGGCCTGCAGGCCATCGGCACCGCCAAGCGTCTCGGCGCCGTCGTCACCGCGTACGACGTGCGTCCGGCATCCAAGGGCGAAGTCGAATCCTTGGGCGCCAAGTTCCTCGACCTTGGTCTTGACTTCTCCAAGGGCCAGGGCGAAGGCGGCTACGCACGCGCGCTGAGCGCCGAAGAGCAGGCCCAGCAGCAGGCCGCGGTCGATCAGAAGGCCGCCGGCTTCGACATCGTCATCACCACCGCCAAAGTGCCGGGACGCAAGCCTCCGGTCCTTCTGACCAAGGCCGGTGTGGCCGGTCTGCACCGTGGCGCCGTCATCGTCGATTGCGCGGCAAGCGAACTCGGCGGCAACGTCGAAGGCTCCTCCGTCGGCACCCAGGTCACCGACAACGGCGTGACCATCATCGGCGCCCCGTATCTGGCCAGCGGCGTGTCCACCACCGCATCCAACCTGCTGAGCCGCAACGTGGCCGACGTGCTGGCGCATTTCGTGCGTGACGGCAAGCTCGCCATCGACCTGAACGAAGAGCTCGACAACGCCATGGTCGTGGCCGGCCGCGGCGAGGAAGCCAAGAAGGAAGAGGAGTAAAGCAATGGATATCGTCGTTGCGATCACACTGTTCGTCCTCGCGCTGCTCATCGGCGTCGAGGTCATCGGCAAGGTGCCCGCCACCCTGCACACCCCGCTGATGTCGGGCGCCAACTCCATCCACGGCATCGTCATCGCGGGCGTCGTCATCGTCGCCGCGCACGCCACCAGTCCGCTCGCCTGGGTGTTCATCTTCCTGGCCGCCGTGCTGGGCACGATGAACGTCGTCGGCGGCTACGTCGTCACCGACCGCATGCTGGAGATGTTCAAGTCCGACAAGGGCAAGAAGAAGGAAGAGGAGGCCAAGTAAATGGGTACCCTGGCCGAAATGCTGAGCACGCCGCTCGGCGTCATCGAATGGTTCGTCTATCTGCTGGCCGCAGTGATGTTCGTCATCGGCCTGCACCTGATGAACTCCCCGAAGACCGCCCGCAAGGGCAACATGGTCTCCGCCATCGGCATGGTGTTCGCCGTGGCCATGGCCTTCATCGTGCTGTTCGCAGGTGAGGCCTCCAACGGTTTCAAGCATGGCGTCGCAGTCATCGTGCTGATCGTCGGCATCGTCATCGGCGCCGTGGCGGGCGTGGTCTCCGCCAAGAAGGTCAAGATGACCGACATGCCGCAGCTGGTCTCCGTGTTCAACACCGTGGGCGGTGGCGCCGCCGCGCTCGTGGCATTGAACGACATCCTGACCTCCGCCGAAACCCCATCCATCGTGGTGCTCATCACCGCGGGTCTGGGCATCATGATCGGCTCCGTCACCTTCTCCGGCTCGCTGATCGCAGCCGGCAAGCTGCAGGGCATCAAGTGGGTCAAGAAGCTGAGCCTGCCGGGCAAGGGCTTCTGGAACATCCTGTTCGTCGTGCTCACCATCGTGTCCTTCGTGATGTTGTGCGTGCAGCCGAACCAGCGTCTGCTCTGGTCGATCCTGACCACCGTGTTCGCCCTGTGCTACGGCCTCGTGTTCGTCATCCCGATCGGCGGCGCTGATATGCCGGTCGTCATCTCCGTGTTGAACGCCTGCACCGGCACCGCAGTGGCCATGTCCGGTCTGGCCATCAACAACATCGCCCTGATCGTGGCCGGCGCGCTCGTCGGTGCGGCGGGCGTGACCCTGTCCATCGCCATGTCCAAGGCTATGAACCGTCCGCTGCTGTCCGTCTTGGCTGGTGGCTTCGGCGGCTCCAATTCTGCGGCGGGCGCCGGAGAGGGGCCGGAGGGCACCATGAAGGAAACCTCCGCCGACGATCTGGCCGTCCAGCTCGTCTACGCAGAGAAGGTCATCTTCGTGCCGGGCTTCGGTCTGGCCCAGGCCCAGGCCCAGCGTGAGCTCGCTGACCTTGGCACCCTGCTCAAGGACCATGGTGTCGAAGTCTCCTACGCCATCCATCCGGTGGCAGGCCGTATGCCTGGCCATATGAACGTGCTACTCGCCGAGGCCAACGTCCCGTATGAGGAGCTCGTCGACCTGGATGACATCAATCCGCAGTTCCCGCAGGCCAACGTGGCTCTGGTGGTCGGCGCCAACGACGTGACCAATCCGGCCGCCCGCAAGCCGGGCACCCCGGTTTCCGGCATGCCGATTCTCGACGTCGACAAGGCGCAGAACGTGGTGGTCATGAAGCGTGGCCGTGGCACCGGTTATGCCGGCATCCAGAACGAGCTGTACTTCGAAGACAACACGCAGATGCTGTTTGGTGACGCCAAGGCGAGTCTGCAGGCCGTCATCGCAGCGGTCAAGGAACTCATCAACTGACGGACCGGCTCGTCGCCTACGCGAAGATCAGGCCCTTCCTCTTTTTGGAGGAAGGGCCTTTTGTTATTGCGCAAGTTGTCCACAGACAGGTATGGGGGTGTGGATAGGTGGAAATTGTCCACTTATTCACTTTTTTCAAAGGATTGTGACGGAGAGGTGGACGGATATGCGACAGTAGGTGCATCTCTACGACGAAGGAGTTGCATATGACAGTTGCCGTGGCCACGCCATTCAATATGGACGAACAGGCTTTCCTGCAAACGATGGATCGGCTGATCGAGCGCTTCGACCGGTACAGCTCGGGGCGTTGTTTCGCGGACCTTGATCGGATACGTCTCGAACACGATATGGAAGGTCCGCTTTCCCTGTTCGATGACGTGGTGCACGAGCTTGCGGATGACTTGTTCGGCGGCACGTCATGGCCGGTGAACCTCGACATGGATATGATCATATTGGATCGGTTCCAAATAGGCTATGATGCCGAATTCCTGACCGGATGCCGCAATGTGGTTCGTAAATACGGCATGAGCGCATGGCTGTATGAAATGATTAATGATGCTTCCGTCGCGGTGGCGACGCATCGGCCGAGCAACAGGATGCCGTTCCAGCTTGGTCTGTTCGATACACGTGAGGTGTTCCGAAGGAAAAAGACCAAGGGGAAGAAGAGCGGAGGCGGAAGGAGGAAACGGCTCGAATGCATGATGGAATACCTGCGACAGACCTACCGTCTGGCCGCATACACTCTGTTGCGATGGGGAGGGGGCGAGCCTAGGGCCGCTGATGCGGCGCTGATGGTTCTCGCTTATGGGGGATTGGGTATGTGTATGCTCCGCGATGATCCGAAAGTGGTCGAATTGGGATGTGATCCCGATTTCCGATACAGGCATGTATGCGCCCAGTTGCAGGATATGCGGATCAAGGCGGATCTGGAATATGCCTGTTCTGTGGATCTGAGCGTCACCAGCTCATTGGAATATCCGGCTTGCCTCGATGCCAGATATCTGTATGACGCCGAACACATTGTGGAGGCATATCGGAATCTGTGGGATGAGAACACTAAGCCCGTCGCCCAACTACTGGCCGAGATCGAGGACAATGGCGTATATGAAGTGGAGGATATATGGAAAGACCCGCTCTATCTGCATGACCTTGCCATCTCCCTTATGGGGCCGTCGGCTTCGGGTCTTCTCCAGGAAGGCTTCAGACTGCGTGATCGAACCATGTTCGAGAATGGTGTCAAAGAACTTGACAGCCAGGCACGCAATGTGAGGAAGGCTGGTCTGCTGCTTACCCTTGCCGGATATATCTTTTTCGCCGAACCGGAGGATCGCATGGATGCGATGCTCGCTTCGCACAAGGATCGCAAACGCATGTTGGACAACTATGAAAAGCTTGGCGAAATGGCCGCGACCATCGCCTTGTACCGTCTTCCTCGGGATCGCGAATCGCTTCGGGCAGTGCGGGCCCTGCTCATGCATGAGACGGGCGTGTACGCGGACAAGATGGGAGAGCTCATGGGTCTCGCCGACGAGCCGGACGGGGAAGACGAAGCCACCGCTCCGGTCATGGGGTGAAAGACGGTTTTCCGCATATTGGACATGACAATGCTTTGGGATTGACTCTACAACCATTGTAAGGTTTAGCCTTCCTGCTGGAAGACATAGGCCGAAACGGGAGGATAAGAGACAACCCATGGGAAAGAACCTGACAACGGGAAGTGTGTTCAGAACGATCGTCACCTTCGCGTTGCCGTATCTGCTGTCGTATTTCCTGCAGACGCTGTACGGCATGGCCGATCTGTTCATCGCCGGACAGTTCATCGGCATCGACGGCATCACCGCGGTGGCGAACGGCAGCCAGGTGCTGTACATGCTCACCGTGGTCATCGTGGGTCTTGCCATGGGCGCGACCGTCACCATCGGCCGTGCGGTCGGCGCGAACAGGCTCGACCGTGCGGCCAAGGCCATCGGCAACGTCATCACGCTGTTCGCAGGAATCGCGTTGGCGCTGACGGTCGTTCTGCTGTTGAACGTGCACAACATCATCTCGCTGATCGGCGTGCCAGTCGAAGCCGTCGAGGGAACCGCGCAGTATCTGACCATCTGCTATATCGGCATCCCGTTCATCGTCGCGTACAACATTATCAGCTCGGTGTTCCGTGGGATGGGCGATTCGAAAAGCCCCATGTATTTCATTGCGGTTGCATGCTTCTGCAACATCGTGTTCGACTACCTGTTTATGGGCTGGCTGCGTCTTGGTCCCTCGGGCGCGGCATTGGGCACCACACTGGCGCAGGCCATCAGTGTGACCGTGACATTGGTGGCGATTCGCCGCCGGCGTACGGGCATCAGACTGAAGTTCGGCGATCTTCGCCCCGATAGGGCCATGCTCCGCGGCATTCTCGGCATCGGAGTGCCGACGGCGGTTCAGGACGGCTGCATCCAGATCGCCTTCATCATCATCACGGTCATCGCCAACTACCGTGGCCTGAACGATGCGGCAGCTGTCGGCGTCGTCGAAAAGGTGATCAGCGCGTTGTTCCTGGTACCGTCGTCCATGCTGGCCACGGTATCCGCCGTCTCGGCGCAGAACATCGGTGCCGGCAGGATGGAGCGAGCGACGAAGACACTGCGATACGCCACCGCGATCACCGTCGTCTACGGCATCGTCATATCGATTGTGGTGGAACTGACGGCGGGCTCCATCGTCGGCCTGTTCACCACCGATGCGACGGTAATCCTGCTGGGAACACAGTACATCCGCAGCTACATCGTCGACAGCATCTTCGCGGGCATCCACTTCTGCTTCAGCGGCTTCTTCGCCGCATGCGGGCGCTCCTATATCGGATTCATCCACAATATCGTGGCCATCACCCTGGTCCGTGTGCCCGGGGCGTATCTGGCATCCAAGCTGTTCCCGAACACCTTGTTCCCCATGGGCGTCGCCGCGCCCGCCGGATCGCTGCTTTCCGTGCTGATCTGTCTTGGCTTCTACGCGTGGCTCAAGCGTCACGGCGTAATTTCGGAGAAGGCGCGTGCATGACGGCGAGTGAGCGAAGTGGAGGGCGCGACGCTTTGCCGGGTGACGGCAGACTGTTCCGTATAGGCAAGGTTGCAGATATGTTCAATGTGTCGCTGGGCACGCTTCGGCATTATGAGCGTTGCGGCTTGCTGGAACCCGAATATATCGACCCGTGCACCGGGTACCGGTATTACGGTGCCAAGCAGTTCGAGGTGCTGAACACCATCCGGTACCTGCGTGTGCTGGATATGCCGTTGACGCAGATAGCCGAGTTCCTGCACAATCGCGACGTGCATGTCATCGAGGACAAGCTTGTTGCACAGAAAGCCCTGATCGAGCGCAAACAGCATGAGCTGGAAATGGTCCAGCGGAAGATCGACCATCGCTTGGAGCGGCTGCGGGACGCTGAGCAGTCCGAATTCGACGTGATACGTGTTGTGCGGCAACCCGCCTGCAGGATCGTCTGGATCAGGGATTCACCGAAGGTCGACTCGTATCTCGGCCTGGAATATTCGATCCGCAAGCTGGAGCAGCATCAGAAGGATTCGCTGGTCTTCCTCGGCAAGGTCGGCGTCGGCATTGACAAGGAATCGTTGGAACAGGGCGGATATGCCGATTACGGGTTGGTGTTCCTATTGCTTGACGACGAGGACGAATATGAGGGCGACACCGTGGCATTGCCGGAGACCGATTGCGTGCGCATCCGGTTCCGGGGGAGTCATGGCGATGCCCCCGACCGGTATCGCGAGCTGATATGGTACACCGCAGAGCAGGGTCTCGACATCACCGGGTTCTCACGTGAGATCGCGTTGATCGATGAAGGGTTGACATCGGATCCCGCCCAGTTCGTGACCGAGATCTGCATCCCGGTGCGCTAGCCACTTTCCGGCGACGTGTGGCGCTACTTGGCTTTCTCCTTCAGGGTCGGCGCAAGGGTGCCGGCCAGCGCGCGCTCGCCCGGCCTGGCCAATGGGCCGACCAGTTCATGCGCCGTGTACGGCTCCTCAAGATAGGCGATGTCGGATTCGCTGAGTTTTACTCCAAGTGCTTCGATGACATCATCCACGCGCTCCGTCTTCGAGCAGCCGACGATCGGTGCCGTGACGTCCTTGGCCCAATGCCAGGCGAGGGCGATCCGCGCCATCGGCACGCCGAGCCGTTCCGCGAGCCCGTGCACGCGTTCGATGATCGGCATATCCTGCGCACGTGCCTGATCGTACTTGTTGCGCATGGTGCCGTCGGTGGTGCCGCGTTTGGAATCGGAATCCCAGGACGGATGGGTCAGATGGCCGGACGCCATGGGGAGTATGGGGTGAGCGCCATGTTGTACTGACGGCTGTTCGGTGGCGTCGGCATCGATGGTCCACTGATGGAATTACGGGGAGGTCTTGCCGAAACTCATACCGCCAAGGCAGACCTTGGAAACTTGGATGCCGGACCATCCCAGTGGGGCGTAGCTCATGTCAGTCATACTGAAGCTCTTCTGCCGTTGATGTTCGGAAGGTCAGCATATCCCGTTTCGATTGGCAGAACCAATACCTCGCATGAATGGTTTGATATGCAATCGACGCATGGAACGATATACCATACTCACATTGGACATTCTTTTTCGCCGGGCGTTGAATAGGGAACGGTACAGAGCATAAATGAAAGGACGGGTCGACAATGGAAAATCCGAGCGCATTCCCGATGGGAGAACCGAACGACGGCTTCGCGCAGTACTTCGTGGGACAGAGCTACCTTGCTCCGGTGCTCGAGACTCCGCAGATTGCCATCCATAACGTGACCTTCGAGCCGGGTTGCCGCAACAACTGGCACATCCATCACAACGCGGCGCAGGTACTCATCGCGGTCGGCGGTCGCGGCTACTACCAGATCGAGGGACAGGAGCCAAAGGAGCTCAAGGCCGGGCAGGCCGTCTGCATCCCCGCGGATACGAAGCACTGGCATGGCGCCGCCCCCGGCGAATCATGCTCGCATCTAGCCTTCATGGTCCCTGCGGGCGATCCGGCATCCATGAGCAACGAATGGCTCGAGCCGGTGGATGCCGAAGCCTACGGCAAACTTGCCTGAGGTCTGTTGTTCTTATATGGAGGGCCATCCTGCAAAAGTGGGATGGCCCTTTTTGTTGTTCAGGGCGATAACGGTTTGAAGCCTTGCGGCGAGTGGCGTCATGCGAGGAAATCCGCAAGCAGATTGTACAAGTAGCTTGTGTAATTGCTATGGTGGCCAGCTGGAGGCAATCGAAATGGATACGAAAGACGAATATTCGACATCGGATGTCGCCATGGAATTGGCGATTGCGGTCAGCAGGCTGCAAGCTCGGATGAAGCATGAGGCCGGCATCGCGGAACGGGGCATCACCGCTTCGCAGCTTGCCATGTTGAAGCGGCTGGATACCGAGGGAGAACTGTCGGTATCGACTTTGGCCGCGTACGAACACGTATCGCAACAGGCCATCACCCAGCGTCTTGAACTACTGAGGTCCACAGGGTATGTCACACAGCATGCCGATTCGAAAGATCGTCGTCGTCGACTGGTCGGCTTGACCGATGAAGGACATGCGTTCCTCGCCCACGTAACCGCTAGCCAAACAACTTGGCTGGCGCATGCCATCGAATATGCATTGGATGACGGCGAGCGTGGGGACCTCGCCGCTGCGACCACATTGATCGAACGCATCGCCGCCACGGAATCGCTGCCGACGGGAGGCGACACGCGATGAAGACGGCTGATAAGACAAGAGAAACTCCCGCGTTTCCCAAGACCTTCATCATGGCGATGATATTTGGGGTCGGTCTCAACCCTGTCAACAGCACGCTTATCTCGACGGCGCTCGCACCGATTTCACATGATTTGCGGATTGATGCCGGAAGGGCGACCCTGCTGATATCTGCGCTGTACCTGACATGTGCCATCGCGCAGCCGACGGCGGGCAAGCTTTCTGAGATCATTGGTCCTCGCTCGGTGTTCATGGCCGGTGCGGCATTGGTCATGATTGGAGGACTACTGGGTGGTTTCGCCCCGAATCTCGGCGTGCTGCTGACGTCGCGTGTGCTTATTGGTGCGGGCACATCCTGTGGCTATCCTGCTGCCATGCTGCTGGTTCGCAGACGGGCTGATCGCATGGGATTGGCGGAACCGCCTTCGTTGGTCCTTTCCATTCTCGCTATGGTGGGACTGGTGCTCATCGCTGTCGGTCCACCGTTGGGCGGCCTGTTGGTCACCTTTTTGGGATGGCGCTCCACCTTCTTCGTCAACGTGTTGGTCGGCATCATCACGATTGTGCTGGGATTGGCAAGCATCGAGCCCGATGCGAAGCATGAACATCGCATGACCGTATCCTTCTTCATCGCGCATCTCGATGTCATGGGTCTGTTGCTATTCTCCATCACAATCAGCGCGCTGCTGATTGTTCTTATGAGTTTGCCTACTTTCGACAAGGTGTCCGGTTGCGTCACTGTCATCGCTTTGTTGGCTTTTGTCGCGTGGGAGTTGCATGCGGCAACGCCTTTCGTCGATGTGCGTTCACTCGCGGCGGATAGTGCGATGACGTTGAATTTTCTGCGTGCGATGCTCACCATGCTTGGCGCTTATGTGGTCATGTACGCCTTGCCCCAGTGGTTGGAGGATGCCTGCCATATGAACGCCGGTGTTTCCGGCATGTTCATCATTCCGATGGGGGTGGTGGCGACAGTGGCCTCGTTATCCATCGCGAAGAAGCCGATAGTGCGCCTGCCGTTGATGGTGTGCTGTTCGGCGATGGTGGCGGTGGGCATGTTGTTGGCTTGCACGTCATCCGCTGGCATGGTCGTATTGCCGTTGACCGCCTCCGCTGTCGCGGGACTGGTGTTGGGACTCAGCATGTCGACCAGTCAGACCGTGCTATATCGCCGAGCGGCATCCGAGCATATTGGCACGTCGTCTGGTCTGCTGCGCACGTCCATCTATATCGGGTCTATCGGTGCGTCCTCATTGAGTGGCGTGTTCTTCGGTGAGACGGTCACTGATGGAGGGCTCCACGGCATTGGCATCACAGTTGCGGTTTTGGGGGTCGCCGCGCTATTGGCGACGGTTATGGATCGTACGTTGCGGTAGTCCGGGGAAGTTGTCCGCATCGTGAATGATGGTACGGACGGCCTCGCGTGCCGGATATACTGGACTGCGGTGATGGGACTCGCCTGAAGCCGTTACAGGCTTCGAACCGCAAACCCGCTGATGGTTCCTACGACATAGGGTGTGCTGTACCTTATGGCTTTCAGCGGTTGTGGCATCGCCATTCTTCCATGTCTGTCATATTGGTTCGGCACCTCGCTGGAAAGAAGATACATGGCACGACAACATATCATTCGAGTCGATCTCATATGCGTGGTGTTCCTTGGGGGATGCATCGGAACCGCATTACGCTACGCTTGTTCGGTCATTCCCGACTGCGGCGCATTCCATATCGGCACATTCGCGGCGAATATGGCCGCCTGCTTCGTATACGCGGCGCTTTCGGCATGGCTGGGAGGAACCCGCAGAACCGTGGGACGCGCGAAGGAATATGTGAACCGTGGATGTGGCATGGGCATGTGTGGAGGATTGTCCACCATGTCCACTCTCGCCCTCGAGGAATTCACTATGCTGCATGACGGCAAAGCCATGGATTGTGCGGCGTATTGTTGCATGACCTTCATCGTGGGCTGTCTGCTGGCATACGTTGGCGCGCATGTCGGGCTGCGGTTTGCCGGTACTGAGCATAACGATGGTGATCGCCATGCCATGGGCAAGGAGGCGGACTGATGAATAATGCGGTCATCGCCGTATCGGTGTGCCTGTGTGGTGGTCTCGGCGCCGCCGCAAGGTATGTTTGTGATTCCGTTATCAAAGCTTCTTGGCATAAGGCATTTCCTTTGTCGACCTTTGTGATCAACAGTATTGCCGGATTCCTGGCAGGCGTGATTGCAGGTCTGTACTCACGCCGGTTTCTGTCGGATCCCGCGCATGTGATGTTGGCGACCGGCTTCCTTGGTGGATTCTCCACATTCTCCACCATGATGAACGAATCCGTGACGTTGTTGCGCGGTGGGCGGATCACCGTGTTCGTGGGATATGTGCTGACGTCGGTGGTGGTTCCTGTGATGGCCGCGGCATTGGGATATTGCCTTGTCGTCTGAGACTGGAGCGAGGACGTTGACTCGGGGCGTCGTTTCATTGTCTCTGGGTATGGATGGTTTATGGATTACCGCGACGCGGATTGGATAGTTTTCCATGAAAACGAGGAAAAACTATTGTCTTTTCCGTGTTTCCTCGATACATTGGTGGCTGGCCGCCCATGACAATCGAAAGGACTGACCATGACGCAGCAGGGCATGTCGACCAAGTCGAGGCATCTGACCATTCCCGATCTCATCACGATAGGTGTGTTCACTGCCTTGTATTTCGTGCTGGTCGCCGTGGCCACGCTGTTCAGTTCCGTGGCTTTGATGGGATTCGGCATGATTCTTCTGCCTGCGGTCGCCGCATTGATCTGTGGTTGCGTATATATGCTCCTGGTTGCCAAGGTCGGAAAATTCGGCGCGATTAGCGTGATGGGCATCGTCGTCGGATTGTTCTTGTTCGTATCCGGACATTTCATCCTTTCCCTTGCTGCGAGCATCGTGTTTCCGGTCATCGCTGATGCCATCGCTCGCGCCGGGGACTATCGGAGCAAGACAGGTATCCTGGCGAGTTATGTCGTGTTCTGCTATGGGCTGACCGGTCCGATTCTGCCGTTGTGGTTCATGAAGGATGCCTATGTGGCCAGTCTGCAGGCCCGTGGCAAGGACTCGTCCTATATCGATGGTGTGTTCGCACATGTCAATACCGGCACGTTTTTCATTGCCATGATAGCGGTACTGGTATGTGCGTTGCTCGGAGGCTGGTTTGGGCAGCGTATGCTGAAGAAGCATTTTGCGAAGACCGGCATCATCTGATGGCCCTGGACCCAAGAACCAAACTGTACCTAGTGGCATTGGCCAACCTGTTGCTGTTCTTCCATGTCGACGTGGTTGTGGAGTCGCTTACAGTATTGCTGCTTCTTCTGCCACTGCTCGGCGCGGGACGATGGGCGGCTGCGGTACGCTTCGGTTGCATCTATGTATTGCTACTAGTGGGGACTTGGGCATCGACGCTTGACGATGGCGGCAGCTGGTTGCATATGCTTGGTTTGCTTTGTGTCGGCATCCGGATGATGATGCCTTGTCTGATTGCCGGCATATACGCATTCACCACGACTACGGCCAGTCAATTCGTGTGTGCCCTGCGGCGCATGCGCATTCCGGAGACGATTGTGATTCCATGTGTGGTGTGCATCCGGTTCTTCCCGACAATCCATGACGATTACCATCAGATTCGTGACGCGATGGCATTACGTGGCATCGCCCAGGGGACATTCGCCCTGCTCCGTCATCCGGCTCAGTCTTTGGAATACATCCTGATGCCGTTGTTGATGAACGCTACGGGGGTCGCCCAGGATTTGTCCGTAGCCGCACTGACCAAAGGAATCGGCATTCGCGGGCCTCATACATGTCATACCGAAATCCGCATGCATGGCATTGATTGGGCATGGATGGTCATCTGCACGGTTCCTCTGGCATTGGGCATTGGAGGAGCATGGTGAGTATCGGAAGTGATATCAATCGGATAGTCGCATGGACGCAACGGTGCTCATTCGCATATCATGCTGATGAAGCTGCTGAGGTCGATGCGCTGAATGACATCAGCTGTGCCATACCGCAAGGCGAGATTGCCATCTTATGTGGACAAAGCGGCTGTGGCAAAACCACGTACACACGTTTGCTCAATGGTCTGATACCTGGTTTCTATTCCGGCGATTTGCAGGGCATCCATATGACGTGCGGAATCCGCGCCGGATTGGCTCCTGTGGAAAGCTATGTGGGACAGGTGGGCAGCGTATTCCAGAATCCGAAGACGCAGTATTTCAATGCTGATTCCACCGATGAGCTGGCATTCCCCTGCGAGAATACGGGCATGTCTCCCGCGCGGATTCGGCAACGCGTGCATGATGTCGCGGAGCAGTTTCACATCAGGCATCTATTAGGTCGTAGGATCATGACGCTTTCAGGTGGCCAGAAGCAACAGCTTGCTGTCGCGGCATCGACCATGCTGGCTCCTGGACTCATCGTTATGGATGAGCCGACAAGTAATTTAGATATGGTGGCGATTCGCAGGCTGCATGACATGGTCTCCCGATTGAGAGCTGATGGAATGACCATCGTCATTGCCGAACACCGTCTTGCATGGTGCGCGGATTTAGCGGACCGTTTCATAGTGTTCGATCACGGTACGATTCTCGGTGAATATGAGGCGTCCGATTTTCTGGCGATGTCCGAACAGCGCGTCGCGGCATTAGGATTGCGCGCCCTCGATGACAGACCATACAGGCTTGCCGTGCATCGTAAACTCCAACATGGAGGCATTGCGCCCGACGAGGACAAGCGACAGGTCGTCATTGGTGTGCGCGGCCTGAGTGTAGGCCATACAAAGCGGGGACTTCTAGGCCGCAAGACACCCGTATTCGCACGTGATATTCCCGATTTCGACATTCACGAGGGTGAGATTCTTGGCCTTATGGGGTCGAACGGGGTTGGCAAAAGCACTTTGGCACGTACGCTATGCGGTCTTGCCGCTCCGTTGAACGGCATGGTGCTATTGAATGGGACGAAAGCGAGCCGCGGCGCTTTGACTCGTGCCGGATTTCTCGTCATGCAGGACGTCAATTACCAGCTCTTCTCCGATAGTGTTCGGGAAGAGGCATTACTGGGACTTGATGGGATGGATGACGCTGTGCGTGACCGATGCGATGCTGTGCTACGAGACCTCGACCTATTGGATTCCGTGCAGCGCCACCCGATGAGTTTATCCGGCGGTCAAAAGCAGAGGCTGGCTATAGCCTGCGCTTTGATGAGCGATAAGCGATTCATTGTTTTGGACGAACCGACCAGCGGACTGGACCGGTTGCATATGACCCAAGTCGGCGGACTTCTGCGAAAGCTCGCGGACCGTGGCAAAGCGGTGTTGGTCGTAACACATGATTATGAGCTTGCAGCGCTATGGTGCGACCGCATCATAGCGCTGGAAGACGAACTGCATAACGAACAGGGAGAAGAAGAGGATCGTCTGGCATGGACTTCAATGTGAACGATTGGCTGGGAGACTGGATTAGCTTCGAACATTTGATCAACAATCATGACCCGAACCTTGACCGGGCTTGGAAGGATTCGACGAAAGCCATGCGATCCAAGCCGCTGTTCGCGATCATGATGCTCGGCGATGCGCGACGCTTCTGGGCAAAAGCCTGCAAAACCTCGGGCAAGGAGTGGCGATTCCGCATTGGTGGATGGCATATCGAGCAGCCGTCCGCAGTTGGCGACGATGATGCTGTCGCAGGCTTTAACCTGACTTGGCTGGACGAAAAACGCACCCCCATCACAACACATGAATATCGGCTCGATCATGTGCACGACAAGGGGCTGGAAGGCAAACCCTGCTATGTGTTCCACGCTAGTGATGCCGGTGCCTCCGATCCCTTCGCCGTACTCATCGCGATGGAGCCCATGCCTGAACGCTCCGTGCTCAGACACGGGGGACTGCTCAGTCATCTGCATTTTCAATATGCCTCTGATGAAGGCGAACTCATCAAAGGTACTGGCAAACAAGCCACGCTCCGCCATCGCATGTGGTATCCCACCATGTGCGCCGCTGAAGGGACGTTACTTGATCAATGCAACATCGTACGTGCGCTGCATCATCTTCAAGCATGGCGGGAACTGCCTGTCCCATCATCAGACTGACTGCAGATGCCCGAAGATGGGACAATATCAGCATTGCGACGATTGTAGGTATCGTCCAGTGACGCTTTCCGGACATGCGGCGATCCGAGAAGGCGCTCCCTCGCATACTACGCGTCCGCCTGCTTCACCGCCGCCCGGTCCCATATCCACCACATAGTCCGCATTGGCAATCACGTCCAAATCATGTTCGATGACGACCACCGTCGCGCCATTCGCTACAAGTTCATCAAACACGTGCAGCAGCACGCGAACATCAAGCGGATGCAAGCCGATTGTCGGCTCATCGAACACGAATACCGCATCATGCTGTTTCCGCCCCATCTCGCTGGCCAATTTCAAACGCTGGGCCTCACCGCCCGACAGCGCGGGAGTTGGCTCGCCCAACGCAAGATAGCCCAAACCCAATTCATGCAACGTGGCAAGCTTCGTTTGGATCGGTTTGACATCTCGTAAGACAGGCATGGCATCGTCGACGGTCATTGTCATTAACTGCGGCATCGAATACGCCACTCCGTCGGTGCAGGGGAGCTTCAGCTCGGCGATTGCATCGGAATACCGCGAGCCATGGCATGCCGGGCATTCGATATCGACGTCAGGCAGGAACTGCACGTCGAGCGAAATCGATCCCGTGCCGTCGCACGTCGCGCAACGCAGCTTGCCAGTGTTATAGGAGAATGCCCCCGCTTTCAGACCGATGGTCCGCGCAGCATCTGTTTTTGCGAACGCGCGTCGAAGATCGTCATGGACGCCGCAATATGTAGCGACGGTGGAACGTATGTTCGCGCCGATAGGCGTGGCATCGATAAGATGCGCCTTGGACACACCGTCCGCCTCGAGGAGCCGCACCTGCGTCGGCTGCGGCGACCTGTCGATCCGCGACTGCAAAGCGGGCATCAACATCTCCAGTACCATCGTCGTCTTGCCGGAACCGGATACCCCTGTTACGGCGGTCAGCCGTCCACGGGGAATATCTACCGATAACGGGCCGACGGTATGCAGACGGTCGGTTTCCATATGAATTCGTCCTGCGGAGAAGATTTCATGGGCGTCAATGTTGTCACGCACACGGTCATGAACGTTGCCACCCTGGGCAAGGAACGGCGCGATGCGCGATTCGCGGGTATCAATCACCTGCGGCACCGTTCCCTGCGCAATCACCTGACCGCCCTTTGCGCCGGCACCTGGCCCCATCTCGATGAGATAATCGGTTTCGGCCAGCACCCGAGTGTCATGATCGACCACTACCACGGAATTGCCATCAGCCACCAGGTCACGCATGACACCGAGCAGTCCGTCGACATTCGCGGGATGCAACCCAATCGACGGCTCATCCAGCACATATAACACGCCTGTGGTGCGATTGCGCACGGCGCGGGCAAGCTGCACGCGTTGGCGCTCGCCGGTGGACAGCGTGGCTCCGGCGCGGTCCAAGGACAGATACCCGAGACCGAGTTCCAATAAACGCCGTGACGTATTGAGGAACGATTCACAGATGGCGCTCGCCATGGTGCGCATATGTGGTTCCAGCGATTCCGGCACGGACCCTACCCAGGAAACGAGTGCGTCCAGAGACATCGCGGTTGCCTGAGCCAGATTGATGTCTCTGATACGTGGCTGGCGGGCGCGTTCGGAAAGTCTGGTCCCTCCGCAATCGCTGCAGGGACGCTCTTTGAGGAACCTCGCAACACGTTTAAGCCCTTTTTCGTCCTTGGCTTTGGTGAGGGCGTTCTCCACGGTGTATACGGCGTTGTAGTACGTGAAGTCGAGTTCGGCGAAATCGTCGCCTTTTTTCGGCTTGTATAGGATGTGCTTCTTGATGGCTGGGCCGGCGAACACGATATCTCGTTCTTGTTCGGTGAGTTGGTTGAACGGTACGTTGGTACGTACTCCCATGGCCCCGCATACTTGCTTCATCAAATCCCACATCAACGATCCCCACGGCAGCACGGCTCCCTCGTCAATGCTTTTCGACTCATCCGGTACCAAGGCGGAACGGTCGACTTCCCTCATGATTCCGGTGCCTGAGCATGTCGGACACGCGCCCGCGGCGTTGAATGCGAGATCCTCCGCTGATGGCGGATGCATGAGTCCGCCGCAGAACGTGCAATGCATCGGAAGCTCGGCGGCAACGTTCATCGTGGGTTGGTTGCGTGCTCCGCAGTGTTCGCACACGTGCGATCCGATCCGGGAGAACAGGAGGCGCAGACTGTTGAGCAGTTCGCTCATTGTGCCGAACGTGGAACGGACTCCAGGCACTGATGGACGCTGATGCAGTGCCAATGCCGCCGGAATATGACGCACCTCGTCGACGGTTGCGCGGCTTGCCTGGGTCATACGTCTTCTTGTATAGGTCGATAGCGCTTCCAGATAGCGTCGTGATCCCTCCGCGTACAGCACGCCAAGCGCGAGGGAGCTTTTTCCTGAGCCTGAGATTCCGGCTATGCCGACCATGCTGTTGAGCGGGATGTCGATGTCGACATCTTTCAGATTATGTACGTGGGCTCCGCGCACTTCGATACATGAGGGGAGTGGCCGAGACACTTGTGTTTCGTATGCAAAGACAGAAGGAGACGGTTCCATACCGGCAATTCTACGCTTGCCATATGGTTATCACATATACGGATGAAAAGAAATTCACCAAGGAACAGACCCAGCGACTGTTTCTTTCAGTCGGCTGGGTGTCCGGTCAATATCCTGAACGGTTGCATAAGGCGTTGATGGGGTCATCCACCGTATTCAGCGCATGGGATGGCGAACGTCTGGTGGGTCTGGTGCGAGTGCTTGATGACACGGAGATGGTGGCATACATGCACTATGTGCTGGTCGATCCTGAATACCAAGGGCGCGGCATTGCCGGACATCTTGTCGGCATGGTCAAGCAGCGGTACCACGATTACCTGTATATCGAGGTTATGCCTGAGGAAAGCAAGAATGCCACGTTCTATGAGAAGCATGGATTCCATATTATGGAGGATGGCGTCGCCATGCAGATATGCAATCCGGGAGAACGGCACTGACGGAACGGGCATCGGGCATGTCTTGAGAACTTCGGGCGGTGAGGGGCGCCATCTTTCGCCGGAGGCGTTTCCATTACCGCTTATATTTTTTGGGGTTCGGCTGTCAGATCTTGAATGAACGGCGGATGAATCCGTATACGGTGTCCCAGTAGCGTTTCGGATCCACGGCGGAGCTTTCCATATGATCGGCGTCCGGAACCAGCAGACGTTCGCGGTCGATGCTGGAGCAGGCGTTGTAGTTCATGTCGAGGAAACGTGGGCTGACCATGCGGTCCTTTCCTCCATGGATGAACAGCATCGGAATGACCGTATGCCGCAATGACGGTATGCAGGACGCTTCGGTGAAATCATAGCCGGCACGGCGCTTGCAGATCAGACCCGCCGCGTCCACACATGCCGAGGCGAGAAGCTTTGGCATGTGGAACATGCCTCGCGCGCTGTCTATGAATTCCATGCGGGCGGAAGTGTATCCGCTTTCGGCGATTGCCGCGATGACATTGCGTGGCAGTTCCGGCGTGCCGGTCGTCATCATCACCGTCGTGGCTCCCATGGATCCTCCGAATAGGAGAATGCGTGCTTGATCGTCGCTATCCACAATCAGCCGTATCCAATCAAGCAGATCATTGCGCTCCAACCATCCCATGCCTACATATCGTCCTTCGCTCAGATCCTGGGCCCGTTGGGATGGTGTGAGGACGGTGAAGCCCATGCGGGCATAGCGGTGTGCCCATTTGGCTTGTTCTTCAGGGGCTCCGGTATAGCCATGCACGCAGATGGCATATATATGCGGCGTCGGGTCGATGCAATCCGGATCGAAGAGCCAGCCATGCAGCTTAAGCCCATCGCGGCTGGTGATGGATACCGGCTGTTTCGTTTCGGAAAACCATTGCCCGGCCTCTTTGGCCTCGCCTTGGTTCATCTTTCCCTCGCGATCCGGAGCGATCAGCGCCTGATGGAAAATGGAATGCTTCCACTGCGTGTCGATGGCAAAGCGGAACAGCATATGTGCTGACGCCGCGAGCAATCCCGTCGCTGCGACGGTCGTGACGCCAGTCGCGAGCTGAATGTTGCGGATGAGCGCGGAATGGTCATGCGTCGTTGCCATTTTCTGATTCCTTACCACTGGTTGGTGCTTGTCTGACTACGATTGTACGTGGGTTTGCGCATAGTCCGCGTTTTATGCACCTTGCTCCTCTGATTGCAGGGAAATGTCAGCGCACCATGTATACTAGATAACTGTTGTCTTGGCGAGGGAGGTTCCGCCTCCGTTATCGACTTGGCGTATGATATGAAACTCCTTGGGTTTTTTATGCGGCTCGTCGGTGCGCCGAAACATAAGAACGATGTATCAAGGAGATATTGATTATGGCTACCACCATCACTCTTGAAGGTGCTGCTCGTACCGAGTTCGGCAAGGGCGCTGCCCGCCGCATGCGCGTCGCGAACCTCATCCCGGCCACCGTTTACGCCGGCGGCGAGGATCCGACCTTCGTGCAGCTGCCGATGAAGGAGACCACTCTGGCTCTGCGTCACACCAACGCCCTGTTCACCATCAAGTATGGTGACGAGACTAAGATGGCCGTTGTCAAGGACGTCCAGCGCAACCCGGTGAAGCGCATCGTCGAGCATGTCGATTTCTACGAGGTCAAGGCCGGCGAGAAGATCGACGTCGAGGTGCCGGTGTTCGTTGAGGGTACTCCGAAGGGCGCTGCCGTCGCGTTCGTCGACATCCAGGAGCTCAAGGTTCGCGCCGATGTGGCCAACCTGCCGGAGAAGATCGTGGTCAACGTTGATGGCCTGACCGATGGTTCCAAGGTGTTCGCCAAGGACGTTGTGCTGCCGGAAGGCGTCGTACTCGATGTCGAGGATCCGGAAGAATCCGTCGTCACCGTCGAGGTGCCGGAAGATGCCGCACCGGTTGAGGCCGCTCCGGCTGCTGACGCCGCTGCCGCTCCGGCTGCTGACGCTGAGTGAGATCGTTGCTCAAGCTGATTTGATTCCGATATGCCTGCCATATCGGTAGTACAAGGTCCCTGTGTGTGAAAACACGTGGGGACCTTTGCGTTTCCTTATGTTTCTTGCTATCTCATATCGCGAACGCCGGTTATCGAAAGCGTTTATGGTGTGAGAAAGTACATACCAGAACCCGGCGCCACAAGCGCCGGAGACCAATAACCGCTGGCCGCCTTTGGGTGGCTGATGCAACTAGAAGAAGTAAAGAATGACTGAACAGAATCATCACGATCCGGCGGAGCTTGACAAGCTCGCTGAGAAGTTCACCGTGCTCCCGAACGACAATCCGGCATCCGACGCCAAGCGCGCCGAACTCATCGACAAGCCGGCCTTCGGTCAGGTCTTCTCCGACAATATGGCCCACATGACCTGGACCAAGGGTGAAGGCTGGTCCGACCGTCGCATCGAGCCGTACGCGCCGCTGAAGATGGATCCGGGCGCATCTGTTCTGCATTACGCCCAGGAATGCTTCGAAGGTCTGAAGGCCTACCGTCACGCCGACGGCTCCACCTGGCTGTTCCGCCCGGACGCGAACGCCGAGCGTTTCCAGAACTCCGCCAAGCGCCTGTACCTGCCGGAACTGCCGATCGACGACTTCATCGGCTCTGTCGCGGCACTGGTCAAGCGTGATGTGAACTGGGTTCCGTCCCGTCGCGAATACACGCTGTACATGCGTCCGTTCATGTTCGCTTCCGAGCCGTTCCTTGGTGTGCGCGCTCCGCAGGAAGTGGATTATTGCGTGATCGCCTCCCCGTCCGGCCCGTACTTCCCGGGCGGCGTGAAGCCGGTCAGCATCTGGGTCGAGGACAAGTGGTTCCGCACCGGCCCTGGCGGCACTGGCTTCGCCAAGTGCGGCGGCAACTACGCAGCCTCTCTGCTCGGTGAATACACCGGCATCGACCATGGCTGCCAGCAGGTGTGCTTCGTCGACGCCGCCACCAAGACCTACCTGGAGGAGCTTGGCGGCATGAACATGATGGTCGTGCACAAGGACGGCCACGTGGAAACCCCGTCCCTGACCGGCAACATCCTGCCGGGCGTGACCCGCCGCTCCCTGATCCAGCTCATCCAGGACAACGGCCACGATGTGGTCGAGACCATGATCGCCCTGGATCAGCTGCTTGAGGACATCAAGTCCGGCGAAGTCACCGAGGTGTTCGCCTGCGGTACCGCCGCCATCATCACCCCGATCGGTCGCTTCAAGTCCGAGAAGTTCGATGTGACCGTCGCCGACGGCGGTTCCGGCGAGTTCACCCTCGCACTGCGCAACCAGCTGCTCGGCATCCAGCTTGGCGAGATCGAAGACCCACACAACTGGATGTGGAAGGTCTGCTGATTTTCCCGTTAGCGATTATTAGCTGACATATAGCTGTAATGGCCGCCGGAGGGTGGCGCGTGCTTCAGGCCAAGTTCACATGGTCTGACAATGTACGTGCCGCCCTCCGGCTCTTTTATTGCAGCTCTTGCCCCATATTGTGCTATTTTTAACAGCTGGTTGGAAAAGAAATATGTGAGGGAAGGGGAGTGGCCATGGAAGTGGCGCTGGAAAGCAACGGCTTCTTCATAGGTATCGAATATCTGGCGACCTTCTGCTGCGGCATGGTCGGCGGGCTCGCCGCCGTACGCAAAGGCTATGATATTTTTGCGATTCTTGTCACCACATGGCTCACCGCATTGGGTGGCGGCATCATTCGTGATGTGCTGCTCGGAGCGCTTCCTCCCGCAGGCGTCTCCGACAAAGGGCTGGTGATCACCGCACTGCTCGCAGCTGTGGCCGTAGCCATCATTTATCCCGAAGTCGACAAGCTCAAATGGTCCATGCTGTCATTGGACGCGCTGGCATTGGGCCTTTACGCCGTCAACGGCACATCCAAAGCCATGATGTACCACATGTCCGGCACCACGGCAGTGTTCCTGGGCATGTTCACGGCACTTGGCGGCGGACTCATCCGTGACATGCTCATCAACGAGGTGCCCATGGTGATCCGCGACAAGCATTGGTACGCGGTGCCTTCAGCCGTTGGATGCGTATTGACGGTACTCGTATGTAAAGGAGTGAACGAGGGAATCGTCAGTTTTCCCGCCGAAGTCGTGCTTGATGTGCTGATTGTGGTGCTGGTGGTGGCCATGCGGCTTATCTCCGTGTTTTTCGACATTCAATTGCCGGGGGCTTTGGCCAGGCATAACACCTACCTGCCGAGCGAAGCCAAATATCTCAAACGTCCGGTCATCCATCCCGATCGGAATGATGACGATATCAAGCGTAAGTGAGCATTTTCAACAGAGCACGAAATGTAAAAAAGAAGCCCCGCAGGTTTTCCTGCGGGGCTTCTTACAAGCTGTGAGTTACGAAAACTCAGAGAGCGTTGATGGCCACAGCGAGACCGGACTTGCGGTTGGCAGCCTGGTTCTTGTGGATCACGCCAGCGCCGGCGGCCTTGTCGAGCTTCTGGGCTGCGACCTTGTAGGCGGCTTCGGCGGCGGCCTTATCGCCAGCGGCGATGGCTTCGCGGGTGGCGCGAACGGCAGTCTTCAGGCTGGACTTCACGGCCACGTTACGCTTGTGCGCCTTCTCGTTGGTGAGAACGCGCTTCTTCTGCGACTTGATGTTTGCCACTATTTCTCCAAACGACGTTTGCTATAAGGACATACAAACGATGATGATAACATGGCACGCGGATAAATCGCCAATGCGTATAAGAGTGTCGCGGAAGGACATGCCGACACTACCAGTTAGAATCGTTTGCGTCGAATATTTCCAGAGGAGGATGGCGTGGGGCAGCAGCATAATCAGCCCGGGTACACCAATCAGTCGTTGATCCGCAACTTTTGCATCATCGCGCATATCGATCACGGCAAATCAACGGTGGCGGACCGTATTCTGCAGTTGAGTGGCATCGTGCCGGAGCGCGAGATGCGCGATCGCTTCCTCGACCGCATGGATATCGAGCAGGAACGCGGCATCACCATCAAATCGCAGGCCGTGCGCGTGCCGTGGACGGTTGACGGCACCGAATACACACTCGGCATGATTGATACCCCCGGCCATGTGGACTTCACATACGAGGTGTCCCGAGCGTTGGCCGCATGCGAGGGTGCGGTGCTGCTTGTCGACGCCACGCAGGGCATTGAAGCGCAGACGCTGTCCAACCTGTATATGGCCATCGACCATGATCTGGCCATCATCCCCGTGCTCAACAAAATCGACCTGCCCAGCGCCGAACCCGACAAGCATGCCGAGGAAATCGCCGGCCTGATTGGTTGTGACCCGTCCGACGTGTTGCGCGTCTCCGGCAAAACCGGAGAAGGCGTCGCCGAACTGCTCGACCGTATCGTCGCCGAAGTGCCCGCGCCGACGGGCAATCCGGACGCGCCTGCCCGCGCGCTCATTTTCGACTCCGTATACGACTCCTATCGTGGCATCGTCACTTACATTCGTATGGTCGACGGTGAACTGAAATCGCGCGAGAAGCTGCACATGATGGGTATCGGCATGACGCATGACCCCATCGAAATCGGCGTGATCAGCCCCGACATGATGCCCACCAAGGCGCTTGGCGCAGGAGAGGTCGGCTATGTGATCACCGGAGCGAAGGACGTCAGCCAGTCCAAGGTGGGCGACACCATCACCTCCGCCATAAATCCGGCTACCGAGCCGCTCGAAGGCTACCGTGATCCGCAACCAATGGTCTACGCCGGCCTGTTCCCAATCGACAACGCGCAATATCCGGAACTGCGCGAGGCGCTTGACAAGCTCAAGCTCAACGACGCGGCCCTCATCTACGAACCGGAAACCTCCGTGGCGTTGGGTTTCGGCTTCCGTTGCGGCTTCCTGGGCTTGCTGCACATGGAGATCGTCACCGAACGTTTGAGCCGCGAATTCGACCTTGACCTGATCTCCACCGCGCCGAACGTGCCGTACGAGGTCACCGCGGAAGACAATTCCGTGCATCGCGTCACCAATCCGAGCGAATTCCCCGAAGGCAAGATCAAGAAGATCGTCGAACCGATGGTTGCCGCCGACATCATCACGCCGAAGGATTTCATCGGTGCGGTGATGGACCTGTGCCAAGACCACCGTGGCCAGATGGGCACCATGGAATACATTTCCGCCGACCGTGTGGAAATGCATTACCGTATTCCACTCGCCGAAATCGTCTTCGACTTCTTCGACCAACTGAAGAGCCGTACCAAGGGGTATGCGTCGCTCGACTACCACGAGGATGGCGAACAGTCCGCCGATCTGGTGAAGGTCGACATCCTTATTCAAGGCGAGAAAGTCGATGCGTTCAGCGCCATCGTGCACCGTGACAAGGCGTACAGCTATGGCGTGATGATGACCAAGAAGCTGCGTGAGCTCATTCCGCGTCAGCAGTTCGAGATTCCCATCCAGGCTGCCATCGGTTCTCGAATCATCGCACGCGAAACCATCCGCGCCCTGCGCAAGGACGTGCTCGCCAAGTGTTACGGCGGCGACATCTCCCGTAAGCGTAAGCTGCTCGAAAAGCAGAAGGCCGGCAAGAAGCGTATGAAGATGCTCGGCCATGTGGAAGTGCCGCAGGAGGCGTTCATCGCAGCCCTGTCCACCGGCGAAGCGGGCAACGACCGCGACACCAAGGACAAGATTCGCGCCGCGCAGAAGTCCGAAGGCTGAGCCTTTCGTGACGTTCGAAATCTACATTCATGTTCCGTTTTGCTTACGTCGCTGCGGCTATTGCGACTTCAACACTTACACGGCCGTGGACATGGGCGCGGGCGCGTCACGCGGCAACTACGCGAACATGGTTATCCGCGAAATGGCGATTGTCCGCGATTGGCAGACAACGCACGGTATCAACGAGCCGAAGGTGGCAACCGTCTTCTTCGGCGGCGGTACGCCGACCACACTCAAGGCAAGCGATTTGGTCGCCATGCTGGATGCGGTACGCGCCACATGGGGCATCGCCGATGACGCGGAAATCACCACCGAAGCGAATCCCGACACGGTGAATGCCGACTATGTGAAAGAACTCGCAGACGGCGGTTTCAATCGTATTTCCTTCGGCATGCAATCCGCGGTACCGCATGTGCTTGCAACGCTCGACCGTACGCATACGCCGGAAAACGTCGCTGCCGGAATCGCAGCGGCCAATGCAGCAGGCATGCGTTCCAGCGTCGATCTGATCTACGGCGCGCCGGGGGAGAGCCTTGACGATTGGCGCACATCCGTCCGCACCGCCATCGATTTGGGCGTCAACCATATTTCCGCATATGCGCTCACCATCGCGCCGAATACGAAAATGGGACGACGGATCGCGGCGGGCACGTTGTCGAGACCGGACGATGACGACGAAGCGAACAAATACGAAATCGCCGACACGATGTTCACCGAAGCCGGCCTCGAATGGTATGAGATTAGCAATTGGGCTCGTCCTGGATACGAGTCGCAACACAACCTTGGCTATTGGAGGAACGTCGATTGGGCCGGTCTCGGTCCCGGTGCGCATTCGCATTATGGCGATTGCGAAGACGGCAAAGGATTGCGCTCCTGGGATATCGCGCATCCGCGATTGTGGGGCACCGCCATCAATGAGGGCAATGTGCCATGGGCCGGCAGTGAACGCATCACTGCCGACGAGGACATCGAAGAGACCATCATGTTGGGCCTGCGCATTCGTGAAGGACTCGACACCAGACAATTCAGCCACTTGATTCCTGAGCAAAAATGGATTGAGCTTGAGCACGACGGGCTGATCACAATGCTTGATGGCCGCGCCATACCCACTTTGCGAGGCCGACTGCTCAACGACACCATCATCACGGAGCTGTTGGAAACACTGGACTGACCGGGTTAATGAGCATAAGTGAAGTGCGTGCGCATGAGCATGACATGCGAAGTATGCGTTCATGGGCTAAATCCTCTGCGAGGCATTGACAAAAATAGCCATTCGTTATATGGACACGTGCAACGTTGCCGACATAATGGCGCGGTATTCTAAACCACGCATTAAAGAACCGCAAGACTTTTCTTGCCCAAAAACATTGAAGGTGGTTTCGGTGACTTTCCACGCCCCGTTAGATCTGACGATCCATGATTCCCAAGGTATGTACGATCCTGGAGCCGAGCATGACGCTTGCGGCGTGGGTATGGTCACCACCCTCAACAAGCGTCCGGAACGCAAGATCGTCGATGACGCCATCGAGGTGCTGGTCAATCTGAACCATCGTGGTGCCGTGGGCGCCGAGGAGAACACGGGCGACGGCGCAGGCATTCTCATGAGTATGCCTGACGAATTCATGCGTGCCACCGCCGGTGTGGAGCTTCCTGAAGAAGGCCATTACGCCGCGGGCATCGCCTTCTTGGATCGCGACATCGCCACTTCCGGCCAGCAGGAGCAGGCCATTTCCAAGATCGTGCGCGAAGAGGGCCTCGAAGTGCTCGCATGGCGCGTCGTACCCACCAATCCGGACGGACTCGGCCTGCAGGCGTTGGCCAGCATGCCGGCGTTCAAGACGCTGGTCGTGGCCGATCCGGAAGGCGAACTCGGTGGCATCGAGCTCGATCGCAAGACCTTCCGCATCCGCAAGCGTGTGGAACATGAGGTGGGCATCTACTTCGCGTCCCTGTCCGCACGCACCATCACCTACAAGGGCATGCTCACCACCATGCAGCTCAAGCCCTTCTTCCTGGACCTGTCCGACGAGCGCATGAAGGCGAAAATCGCCATCGTGCATTCCCGCTTCTCCACCAACACGTTCCCAAGCTGGCCGCTGGCACAGCCGTTCCGCCAGCTGGCGCACAACGGCGAGATCAACACCATCCAAGGCAACCGCAACTGGCTGTCCGCACGTGAAGGCCGACTGAGTTCCGAACTGCTCGGTGAATTCAAGCCGCTGCTGCCGATCGCCACCTCCGGCTATTCCGATTCCGGCACTTTCGACGAATGCCTCGAACTGCTGCACCTCGCCGGCCGTTCCATGCCGCACGCCATCTCCATGATGCTGCCGCCGGCATGGGAGAACAACGACCAGCTCGATCCGGACGTCAAGGCTTTCTACGAATACAACAACACGCTGATCGAACCATGGGATGGCCCGGCGCACATCATCTTCACCGACGGCACCCAGGTCGGCGCACTGCTCGACCGCAACGGCTTCCGCCCGGGACGTTGGCAGGTCACCGATGACGGCTACGTCGTGCTCGCGTCCGAAACCGGTGTGCTGCCGGAAGTCGCCGAGGAGCATATCGTCACCAAGGGCCGTCTGGAACCGGGCAAGATGTTCCTCGTCGACACCGACGAGGGTCGCATCATCCCCGACGAGGAAATCAAGAAGACTCTTGCCAGCCAGCACCCCTACCGCAAGTGGGTGGAAGGCAACTCCGTGGAATTGAGTCAGCTGCCCAAGCGCGAGCACGTCAACCACTCCGGTCAGTCCGTGCAGCGTCGTCAGCGCGCCTTCGGCTACACCGAGGAAGATCTGAAGCTGCTGCTCGCCCCAATGGCCAACACCGGCAAGGAGCCGCTCGGCTCCATGGGCAACGATACGCCGCTCGCCGCGCTGTCCAAGCACAGCCGCATGCTGTTCGATTACTTCACCCAGAAGTTCGCGCAAGTCACCAACCCGCCGCTCGACTGGGAACGTGAGAAGATCGTGACCAGCCTCGAATCCGCCATCGGTCCCGAGCCGAACCTGCTGGCCGATTCCGAACTGCACGCCAAGAAGATCCTCATCCCGCTGCCGGTGCTCAACTCCGACGAGATGGCACAGCTCAAGCGCCTCGACCGCGCCAAGATTCTCGGTGGCTATTACAAGCCGTTCATCGTCAAGGGCCTTTACCAGGTGGCCGGCGGCGGACGGGCACTGAAGGACCGTCTTGACGAGATCTTCCAGGAGATCGACGAGGCGATTGAGAACGGTGCCAACTTCCTGGTGCTGTCCGACCGCGATTCCAACTATGCGTGGGGTCCGATTCCATCGTTGCTGCTCACTTCCGCAGTGCAGCACCATCTGCTGCGCCGCCACACGCGTACGCAGATCTCCATGGTGGTCGAAGCCGGCGATGTGCGCGAAATCCACCATGTGGCACTGCTGATCGCCTATGGCGCTGCCGCGGTGAACCCGTATCTGGCATTCGAATCCGTCGAAGACCTCTCCCGCAAGGGCTACCTCAAGGTCGACGCGGAAACCGCCGTGAAGAACCTGACCCGCGCGCTGTCCACCGGCGTGCTCAAGATCATGGCCAAGATGGGCGTTTCCACCATCATGAGCTACCGTGGCGCGCAGCTGTTCGAAGCGGTCGGCCTCAACAAGGACGTCATCGACGAGTACTTCACCGGCACCACGTCCCGCGTGGGCGGCGTCGGCCTCGACGAGCTCGCCGAGGAAGTCGCCAGCCGCCATCGCGTGGCGTATCCGACCCAATGGACCGCCCGCCCGCACCGCAACCTGCGTACCGGCGGCGACTACAAGTGGCGTCGTACCGGCGAGGACCATCTGAACGATCCGGAAGCCATCTTCCTGCTGCAGCAGTCCACCCAGCGCGGCGACTACAACCTGTTCAAGAAGTACTCGAACCACATCAACGACACCTCCAACCGTCTGATGACGCTGCGTGGCCTGATGAAGTTCAAGTCCACTCGCAAGCCGATCGACATTTCCGAAGTCGAGCCGGCCAGCGAAATCGTCAAGCGTTTCTCCACCGGCGCCATGAGCTACGGCTCCATCTCCCAGGAGGCGCATGAGACGCTCGCCATTGCCATGAACACGATTGGCGCACGCTCCAACTCCGGTGAAGGCGGCGAATCCGAGGATCGTATCAACGATCCGCTGCGCTACAGCAAGATCAAGCAGATTGCTTCGGCCCGCTTCGGTGTGACCAGCGACTATCTGGTGCATGCCACCGACCTGCAGATCAAGCTCGCCCAGGGCGCGAAGCCTGGCGAAGGTGGCCACCTGCCGGGAGCCAAGGTTCCGCCGTGGATCGCCAAGGTACGTCACGCCACCCCGGGCGTGGAGCTCATCTCCCCACCGCCGCACCACGACATCTACTCCATCGAGGATCTGAAGCAGCTGATCAACGATGCGAAGATGGCCAATCCGAAGGCCCGCATCCACGTCAAGCTCGTCTCCGAATTCGGCGTCGGCACCATCGCTGCCGGCGTGGCCAAGTGCCATGCCGATGTGGTGCTGATTTCCGGCTATGACGGTGGCACCGGCGCGGCTCCGCTCAACGCCATCAAGCATGCCGGCACCCCGTGGGAGATCGGCCTGTCCGAAACCCAGCAAACGCTGGTTCTGAACGGCCTGCGTTCCCGCATCACCGTGCAGTGCGACGGCGAGCTCAAGACCGGTCGCGACGTGGTGATCGCCGCGCTGCTTGGCGCCGAGGAATTCGGCTTCGCCACCGCCGCGCTGATCGTCGAAGGCTGCGTCATGATGCGCGCCTGCCAGAAGAACACCTGCCCGCAGGGCATCGCCACCCAGGATCCGGAGCTCCGAGCACGCTTCAAGGGCAAGCCGGAACATGTCGTCAACTTCTTCATGTTCATCGCCGAGGAAGTCCGCGAACTGCTCGCGCAGCTCGGCTTCCGCACGCTGGAAGAGGCCGTCGGCCATGTCGAATGCCTCGACCAGGACGAAGCCATCAAGCGTTGGAAGTCCGACGGCATCGACCTGAGCAACGTGCTCATGCAGCCGGGTCCGGTTCCGGGAACCATCCTGCACAAGACGATTGATCAGAACCATGAGCTCGACAAGGCGCTCGACAACAAGCTCATCGAGCTTGCCCAGCCAGCCCTTGACAAGAAGGAGCCCGTGCGTATCGAAATGCCGATCCGCAACGTGTACCGTACGCTCGGCACCATGCTCGGCTATGAGATCACCAAGCGTTACGGCGAGGAAGGTCTGCCGGACGACACCATCGACATGACGTTCCATGGTGCCGGCGGCCAGTCCATCGGCGCGTTCATTCCGCGTGGCGAAACCATCCGCGTCTACGGCGAAGTCAACGACTACGCGGGCAAGGGCCTGTCCGGCGGCCGCATGGTGGTCCGTCCAGAGGACGGCATCACCTTCGATCCGCACGAGAACGTGATCGCAGGCAATGTCACCGGCTTCGGCGCGACTTCCGGCCAAATGTTCGTGGCCGGCCGCGTAGGCGAACGTTTCGCCGTACGTAACGGCGGCGCCACCTTCGTGGTGGAAGGCGTGGGCGACCACGGCTGCGAATACATGACCGGCGGTACGGTCGTGATTCTCGGCTCCACCGGCCGTAACCTCGGCGCGGGCTTCTCCGGCGGCAACGTGTACGTGCTCGACCTCGACATGAAGCAGGTCAACCCGGCGGCCGCCACCAACGGCGCGCTGCTGTTCGAGCCGCTTGACACCGATGCCGACAAGCTGGTGCACGGTCTCGTCAAGCAGCATGCCGAAGAGACCGGCTCCGCCTTCGCGAAGGCCCTGCTTGACGACTGGGAAAACAGCGCCAAGCGATTCACCCACATCGTTCCGAAGCACTTCCTCGCCATGCAGAAGGCGATGAAGGAAGCCGAGGAGAAGAACATCGATTTCAATACGCCCGGCGTCTGGGAACAGGTGTACGAGCAGGTTATGGAAGGAGCGCGCTGACATGGGAGATCCTCGTGGATTCCTGAAGGTCCGTACCCGTCGCGAACTGGCCGAACGCCCCGTTGAAGAGCGAATCAAGGACTGGTTCGACGTTCACACCGAATCCGGCCTGCAGTCCTGGACCACCGAGCAGGCGGCCCGCTGCATGGATTGCGGCACTCCGTTCTGCATGAGCGGATGCCCGCTCGGCAACATCATTCCGGAGTTCAACGATCTGGTCCGTCAGGAGAAGTGGGAGGACGCGTACAACCGTCTGTCCGAAACCAACAACTTCCCCGAAGTGACCGGTCGCATCTGCCCGGCATTGTGCGAAGCCGCCTGCGTGCTTGGCATCCATCAGCCGGCCACGATGATTCAGAACGACGAACGCACCATCATCGATCGGGCATGGAGCCTTGACTACGTCAAGCCTCTGCCGCCGCAGCGTCTGACCGACCAGACCGTTGCCGTGGTCGGTTCCGGCCCATCCGGTCTCGCCTGCGCCCAGCAGCTCACCCGTGCCGGCCACACCGTGGTCGTATACGAGCGTGATGACGCCATCGGTGGTCTGATGCGTTACGGCATTCCGAACTTCAAACTCGACAAGCGCCTCATCGACCGCCGAGTCGAGCAGATGGAAGCCGAAGGCACCGTGTTCCGTACCGGCGTGGAAATCGGCAAGGACATCTCCTGGGATGACCTGCGTTCCCGCTACGACGCAGTGGTGGTTGCCATCGGCTCCACCGTGCCGCGTGACATGAAGATTCCAGGCCGTGATCTCAAGGGTATCCATTTCGCCATGGAGTTCCTGCCGGACGCCACACGTCGCGTGTACGGTGTCAAGCCGGTCAACGACATCACCGCCGAAGGCAAGCATGTGGTGATCATCGGCGGCGGCGACACCGGTTCCGACTGCCTCGGCACGTCCCTGCGCCAAGGCGCTAAGGACGTCACCGTGCTGCAGATCATGCCGCAGGAACCGAAGGAGCGTCCGGCCAACCAGCCATGGCCGACCTTCGCCCGCCTGTACAAGGAAACCTCCTCCATGGAGGAAGGTTTCGAAACGCAGCGCGCCGAATACGTGTACAACACCGACTCGGTCAACTTCGAGGGCTCCGATGAGGACAAGGCCAAGGTGAAGGTGGAGAACTCTACCGCCACCGAAGGCTTCGTCGCCGACGAGAACGGACATGTCACCGGTCTGAAGGTCGTCAACGTCGCTCCAGGAGAGAACGGGCCGTTCACCCGCCAGCCAGGCACCGAACGAGTGATTCCCGCCGATCTGGTGCTCATCTCCGTGGGCTTCCTGCACCCTGACACCACCACGTTGGTGGATCAGCTGCCGGTCGACCTTGACGGTCGAGGCAATGTGGCGCGTAACGACAAGTTCGCCACCTCCCAGGACGGCGTCTTCGCCTGCGGTGACGCCGGACGTGGCCAGAGCCTCGTCGTGTGGGCCATCTCCGAAGGTCGCTCCTGCGCTGCCGCGGTCGACGAGTACCTTACCGGCTCCACCGAACTGCCGGCACCGATCGTCGCTTCCAAGCGTCCGATGATGCTGCCGCGATAGACAACACTGTTGTAAGGGTATGAACGAGGTAGCCCGGTTCGCGAATAGTGAGCCGGGCTACCTGTTTTTCACCCGAAATGCGGTAAAGTAATCCCAGCACCATGCAACAAAGGAGTGACTAATGCCAAATCGCGCAGAACGACGTGCCCAGGCCAAGCGCAATCGCAGGGGAGTGCCACAGCAATACGACCAAACCCAAGGCCGCGCACGTTCCGGCATGTTGGACGAGTATCAGCTGCAGGAAAAGTCACGTCGTCTGCAGGACGGCACCGATGGGCCATGGAAGCCGAGTGCCAGTACGATCACGGAAACGGAAAACGTGCTGAACACCAATCCTGATTACAAGAATCCGAAGATGTTCAAGGCACCCCATTCCGTCCGCCAATGGTTCCGTGTGGCCAGCTGGGTGCTGATTGCGCTGTCGGCCATCGCCTTCCTCGTGGTCATGTGGCTGCCGTCGCATCCGATGTGGCTCATCTCCACAGTCGCCATCGTCTTCGCAGTCGGTGTGCTGAGCCTGTTCTTCACGGCCGGCAACCCGAAGCACAATCCGAATCTCGACCAAAACGGAACAGCCGTCTGATCACAAAAACGATGGAAAGCGGTGAGACAACCAGAAGCATTTGTCTCACCGCTTTTTCTATCGGATTTTAGGTATGCGCTACTTGACTTCGACTAACCGTAAAGGGTATGCGAGAATGCTGTTTCATCGTTTTTCAGAAAAAGAATGGAACTTTCTGAAAAACGATGAAAACAATGAGTGTTTTTCGTGTCTGATGTTTTACAGTAGAACAGGAAACGCTGGAAGACTCGAGGAGGAGATTACAGACATGAAGGTTGACATTCTATCGCGTGAATACCCGCCCAAGGTGTATGGCGGCGCGGGGGTGCATGCCGAAGAGCTTTCCAAGGTGCTGGCGGAACGTGTCGATGTGACGGTCCGCGCATTCGACGGGCCGCGCACGGCCACCGACATTCCCGCGATTCCCGGAACCGACCCGAAAGGGTCGCTCACGGTCGTCGGCTACGACGTGCCGAAGGAGCTTGAGGATGCGAACGGTGCGCTGAAGACGTTTGGTGTCGATTTGCAAATCGCCAACGACGTTGATGCCGACATCATCCATGCGCATACATGGTATGCATGTCTTGCCGGCTATCTTGCCAAAATGCTGCATGACACCCCATTGGTCATCACCGCGCACTCGCTTGAACCGTTCCGTCCATGGAAACGTGAACAGTTGGGCGGCGGCTACAATCTGAGCTCTTGGGCTGAGAAAGACGCCTACGAGCATGCCGACCGCGTGATCGCCGTATCCGCGGGCATGCGTGAGGATATCCTCACCGCCTATCCGAACCTTGACCCGGACAAGGTGGTCGTAGTGCACAACGGCATCACCATGAGCCAGTTTGAAACCCCGGCGGATGACGATCCGGGCTGGAAGGTCTTCGAACGTTACAACATCGACCGCAGCAAACCGACCTTGCTGTTCGTCGGACGCATCACCCGTCAAAAGGGTCTGCCGTACCTGCTTCAGGCACTGCACTTCGTGGACCCGAACATCCAGGTCGTTCTGTGCGCCGGCGCTCCCGACACGCCGGAAATCATGGAAGAGGTCAAAACCGCCTTCGCCAAGCTCGACGAGGAACGCGGCAACATCATCTGGATCGAGGAGATGCTGCCGAAGCCGGAGCTCAACGCACTCGAACATGGCTGCGACGCATTCATCTGCCCATCCATCTACGAGCCGCTCGGCATCGTGAATCTGGAAGCCATGGCATGCGGTCTGCCGGTGGTCGCCTCTGCGACCGGTGGCATTCCGGAAGTCGTCGTCGACGGCGAGACCGGATATCTGGTGCCGGTCGACCAACTGCATGACGGCACTGGCACCCCAACCAACCCTGACAAATTCGTGCACGATATGGCCGACGCCATCAACCGCATCATGGCTGACCCTGAAAAGGCGAAGCGGATGGGACAGGCCGGTTACGAGCGCGCCCGCGACCACTTCAGCTGGGAGTCCATCGCAGACAAGACCGTCAAAGTCTACGAGGACGTGCTTGCCGAACGGAAGTAGAACCGAACCTGTCTGATCGCGGATAACCGATCCGGCTGATCGACAGCCAGAATAATCCTGAAATGCCTCCTGCCGACACACTATGCTGGCAGGAGGCATCATCGTATCCAAGTGGTTTGTGAAAATGGAGGATACCATGAACGAACAGAACATTGCGTTGAAACTGGACGATGTGGAATTCCGTCGCCGCAGGCGCGTAATTCTCACCAAAGTCAATCTGGAAGTCAAAAAAGGCGAGAAATGGGTGCTGTTCGGTCCCAACGGCATCGGCAAATCCACGTTGGTGCAGATGATGAGCACCCGTGGATTCCCATCCGAAGGCACAGTCGACATTCTGGGAAACCGTCTGGGCAAAGTGAACGTGTTCTCCTACCGCAACCGCATCGGTTTGAGCTCGGCCGAACTCGGACGCGCGTTCCCACCGCAGGAAGATCCTCTTGACGCCATCGTGACGGCTCTGACCGCAACCACCGGCCGTTGGCGCGACACCTATACTGACGAGGATTACGCCAAAGCCCGCTCATTGATGCGTGAATTCGGCATCGAATACTTGGAAGGCAAGATGATGTTCAAGCTTTCCGAAGGCGAACGCACTCGCGTGCTTATCTGCCGTGCGTTGATGGCGGATCCCGATTTGCTGATTCTTGACGAGCCGACCACGGGTCTTGATTTGGGTGGGCGTGAGATTGCTTTGCGTGCGTTGAGTCGTGTTGGTGCGGAGCAGTCTGACCGCGCCGTGATTCTGGTGACGCACCGTCTTGAGGAGATTCCGCAGGGCTTCGACCATGTGGCGATCATGGGACGTATCACCGGCAACGAGGCGGACGCGTATGCCGATAACGTCGCCGGCAATGATCCGGCGCCGGGCACTATCGTATATACGGGTGATTTGGAGCATGGTTTTACTTCTGAACGGTTGAGCCAGGTGTTTGGATTGGATTTGAAGGTCACGCATGCGAATGGTCGTTGGAACGCGTACGCGGTGTGATGTTGACGTCGCCGTCACATTGCCGTCGCTTCGTGCCGTCTGCCAGTATGACGGCGGATACGGTAGCATAGGTTCGTTGCTGTCTGTGGAATGCGGTCTGCAATCGTAAGCCATAGTCGTGAAATCGCATACTGAACGAACGTACGAAGGAGCGTAAACCATGCGTCGAGGGCCGCTTGCCGCCGGTGAAAAAGTGCAGTTCACGGACCGCAGGTCGAATAAAATCACCGATCAGCTGGTGCCGGGTGGTGTGACGCAGACCTCGCATGGCATCATCCTGCATGATGATGTGATTGGCCAGACGGAAGGATCCGTTGTCGTGACGGTGAGTGCGAAACGTGAGGCTCAGGTCAACCAGACGCATCCGGAACGCGACGCGAACAAGCCGTGGAAGGGGACGCGTGCCATCGGTGGTTGGGAGTTCGCCGTCATGCGTCCGCGTTTGGCTGACTATGTGCTGTCCATGCCGCGTGGCGCGCAGATCATGTATCCGAAGGACATCGCGCAGGTCATTCAGCTCGGTGATATTCGTTCCGGTATGAACGTGCTGGAATCCGGAGCCGGTTCGGGCGCGATGAGCATCAATCTGCTGGATGCCGTGGGGGAGGGCGGAAGCCTCACCACCATCGAGATGCGTTCGGAATTCGCGCGCGTCGCCGAAGCCAACGCGACGGTTTACTTTGGCAAACGTCCCGCATGGTGGGATTTGAGGACCGGCGATTTCGATTCGGTCGCGGCTGGTTTGCCGGAACACTCCTTCGACCGCATCATGCTTGACATGCTTGACCCGTGGAACCGTCTCGAACAGGCGTATCGCGTGATCGCGCCTGGCGGCGTGCTCGTCGCGTACGTCACCACCACCACGCAGTTGAGCCGTCTTGCCGAAGCGTTGCGCGAGGTCGGCTGCTGGACCGAGCCGGACATTCAGGAGACTTTGGAACGTAATTGGAAGGCGCAAGGACTGGCCATCCGTCCCGATCACCAGATGATTGGACACACCGGTTTCCTCATGGTTTCTCGCGCGATGGCTCCGGGCTTCCAGGCGTTGCGTAAACACGACCGTGCCACGAAGGACACGACGACCGACATCGATTCGTTGACGCCCGAGGAGCGTGCCGAACAGCTTGAGGATCTGGAATTGCGTGACATTTCCGATCGCAAGCTGCGCAAGGTGCTGCGTGACCTCGACGCGCAGGTCGAAGCCATAAAGGAGTAGATTTAGAGCGTTTCATGCCATGTCCCAGCGGAAAATCTGAGACAATGGACATTAGACATTTGAAATGCGGCGCTGGAACCGGATCGGAGCGTGCGATTATGGGAACGAGCCTGAAGAAGGTCGCTAAAAAGGCCAAGGAATACAAGTATGTGCTGCTGGCGATGCGCCACGCCAAAACCGAGCCGTTCGGCGGCAACGGCAGCGACGTGGGACGTGAGCTCACCGACAAAGGACGTAAGCAGGCCAAAGCCGTGGCCAAAGGATTGGCGGCGTTCAAAATGGTGCCCACTCGCATCGCATGCTCCAGCGCCACCCGCGCCCGTCAGACCTGCGATCGCATGCTCAAGGTGTTCGGCGACGATCCGAAAGTCGACTACCGGCAAAGCCTGTACGAAGGCGGCGTGCAATCCGTGTTCGACGAGCTCGCGCAAACCAAGGAAAAGCATCGCACGCTGCTCGTGCTTGGCCACGAACCGACCATTTCGATCGCCTGCCAATGGCTGGCCAGCACCGAATCCGATCCGACGTTGCTTGACCTGCTGAATCTCGGCATGTCCCCGGCCTCGATCGCCGTATTCGGCTCGAACGAGCCATTCAACCAGTGGCAGCTGCACAGCGGCGAACTCATCGCGCTGCTTACCGCCAAAGACTTCGAGTAGGGCTTGTGTGTTCCGGGCTGATTCGGAACGATGAGCATTCCGCAGAGTGCTGTGATTTGACTTCAAGCGGCTTCAAGGTTGTATGGTGCTTTCTGAACCGATGTTCAGAATGATGGATAGGAGAGCCCATATGAACAATCCCAGTGCGTTCCCTCTTGGGGAACCAAATGACGGTTTCGCCCAGTATTTCGATGGACAGAGCTGGCTTGCGCCGGTACTTGACGCGCCTGAAGTGTCAATCCACAATGTGACGTTCGAACCTGGATGCCGGAACCACTGGCATATCCACCATCACGCGGCCCAGATTCTCATTGCGGTTGGAGGGCGTGGCTACTACCAGCTTGAGGGCGAAGAGCCGAAGGAGCTTGAACCGGGACAGGCCGTCCGTATTCCGCCGGACGTTAAGCATTGGCACGGTGCCGCCCCTCACGAAGCTTTCAGCCATTTGGCGTTCATGATTGCGGATGGCACGGGCGACGTGACGAATGAATGGCTGGAACCCGTAGACCCCGACGCATACGAGACATTGCGTTAAATCCGCTTGCCGGGCTGTTCTGCATTATTGATCCATAAACATAAATGTGTGAATATAGACGGCATACGGACTGCGTTATAAGGACAGTTAATATGTGCCACCACACGGCGGTGTGGCGTCGAATCGTTGGAATACCGCGGAAACGTAGACGGCTGTAAGGCTCGTATGGTGCCGTGCGCGCGTGACGCTGATACGAGTTTTCCAGCCGAAAACGTCGTTTTACGCCCACTTAGAGTGTGATTTAGAGTGGACTCCCGAACGCGTGGAGGACAGTCATGGCAGGCAAAACGAAGAGCAGAAGGACCGGAGGCTCAGGAAGCGTATTCCAGGACTCCAAAGGCAGATGGCATTTCCGCAAGGACATGGGAACCGACCCCGCGACCGGACGCCGCCGTCCACCGATCGAAGCCACCGGCATGGTGAAAAGCGAGGCGCGCTCCCGCTTCCAAGCGAAGGTCGCCGAATGGGAGCGTGACGGACGTCTGCCCACCAAGGACGGTCCGAAGACCGCGGACTACTTCGAACGGTGGATGGAACAGCACCGGACGGGAGTCAACCCCACCACATGGCGCAACGAATCCAGCTGGATGCGCACCATGAACGCGATCATCGGGGACATCCGCCTCAACCGGCTCACCGCCGACGACATCAACGGCATGTGCAGGCGACTGCGCCGCACACGCAAAGGCAAGACAGTCAACACCTACCTCGCGGTCCTCGGAGCCATGCTCAACACTGCGAAACGCGACGGACTCATCACCGACAATCCGATGGAGAACGTCAGACGAGTGCCGGAGGACCGGTACGAACGTGTCATCCTCGACGACGCGGACCCGGCAAGAGTGATCGAGGCGGCGCTCGCCGAACCAGACACGACGGTGGCCGTGTTCGACAGTCCGGACGAGCGCGAGAAATGGGCCCTCATGTTCGAACTCGCCTTCACCACGGGCATGCGGCCGGGGGAGCGGTATGGCCTGATGCCCTACCAGCTGGAACTGCACCATGGAATCCCCGTCATCAACGTGTGCCAGCAGGCCAAGCCGATACCATCCGGCGCCACGATCCCGGACTGGATGGACGCCGAACATCTGGATGGAGTGATCTGGCTGACCAAACCGAAGACCGCCAAAGGCGTGCGGACGGTTCCCATTCCACAGGGGCTTTGGGACCGGCTCTGGGCGCATATCGCCAAGTGGGGCGTGCCATCCCATGGACTGGTGTTCACCAATCTTTACGGTCGTCCCATCAGACGGGACAATGAGGAGAAACGTTGGCGCCGCGCGCTCGAGACGGCGGGACTGCCGTACGTCGACATCTACAGCGCTCGCCATTGGCTCGCCACGGAGCTCGCGGCAGCGGGGGCTGGCGAGGAGGAGCGTACCGCCATCATGGGTCATACCGACATCCATACCACCAGCGTGTACACGCATTGGAGGGAACGACTGCTCGCCGAGACGCTCGAAGAGGCCGTTCCAGACCTCCGCGGCGGCCAGTGACGGCCTATGACGGCTTATTCGCAACACGAAAGAGTATTGACACGCCCCGCGCTCGCCGCCATGCTTGTGCTGAAACAATACGTGCCAACCGAAGTGCTGATCACATGGCTGTCATCGACGATCGTGGAAATCATCGGCATACTCTGGGTCATCGCACGCAGCCTCTTTCCTTTCCACGACAGACATCGCGACGCAAAAGGTGAAAAACACAGATCATAGACACCTCGGATAAAACCAAGACCCCGGCGCTCGCGGTATGCGGGCAGCCGGGGTCATTTTCGTTGTTAGTTTGATGATGCCGTGAATTCTGGTTTTTTGAACCGCGGTTCACGGAATCCGTATTGACGGCCTTCTTCTTGGAGTCCGTCAGCCCAGAGGTCTAGGTATCGGAATGGCACGCCTAATTTATTGGATACAGCGAAACTATCGATTCGTGATTCCGTTGGGGATACGACTGTTCCGTAGGCCTGTCCTATCATTTGTTTGAATAACAGTGGCGATTCGACGCTGACGGCTACTGGCTCGTGTTTTTTCCAACCTCGCATGCTTATCTGGACTTGCAGTGATTTGGCTCGTTTGGGTTCGATGAGGTTCAGGGACGAGACCCGCATGACCAGTGCGGATATGGATATTCCCCATCCGGCCTTTGCGTCCACGAACGTGCTGATGCTGTCGTTCTTGGCGAAGATTGCTCTTGCATCGTCTTCCGGCATCAGGAACGCTCCGGCGAATTGGTGGGCTTCGCTTTCCATCTGCTGCCGTGTGAGATGGATCCTGTATTTATGCAGAATCATGTGGCCTAATTCGTGCACTTTGGTGAAGCGGAGCCGGTCCCCGGTGTTGTTGCGTCCGAGATACCCGATCACAGGCACTGGCGTATCCAAGGTCGGGTTCGACACTCCCTCGCTCGTTGTTTTGTATTCCGATTCCTCACCGGAACTGTGCATGGGCATCACCGCAATGCCGACGCGTTCCAATGCTCTCGTCACGTTACGGACCGGGCCCGTATCGGTAAGATTGAGATAACGTCTCGTTTCCTGCGCGATATGGTTTATTTTTTCCATGGAAAGCGGGGTTCCGTCTCTGGGGGCTATATCATCAATCCACTGCAGATGCGATTTCATCCGAAGACGCTCCGCTATGCGGCGCACCGTGCCCGCCATGATCTCATATTCGGCGGAGACTGCGTTGATTTCACGGACGAGGGTTTTTGAAGATCTACGATAGGTCAGTTCCGTCGGTGGGGTAGGTGTGTCATCCATGGAGAAGAACGACAGCGGATAGTCCACGCACGTGGCGATTTTTTCGGCATCCTCCTTGGTGAACGGGACGATTCGATTTTGGATTTTGCTGATTTTTGCTGTCGATATTCCCGTTCCCTCTGTCAGTTCGGCTTGTGTCTTTTTTTCCAACCTGCGCATGAGGACAATCCGATCTGGATTGTATTCAACCATGGTTGGTTCCTTTCGTTTTATTTGGGTGGACCGTTTCCTTCTTGTCAGCCCTTGTTCTCTGCTTCGGTCTTCTTTTCCGAGTGCTTGGTTTCCTCGTCGATCAGGTTGGGGATGAGCATCTCGTTCTCCGGAGCGGCCTCGTACCGTATCTTAGATTGGTCCTCACGATTTCCTAGGAGTGGAATGTCGAGACACGATTTGAGTTTCTTGGCGTCGATGATCTTATGCAGAGTGATGATTGCATGACCATCCACGATGATCCATGCAGCAACCAGATTGACATTTGAGAGGTCAGGGACTAATTCGCCGTCCGGAGAGATGTTCTCCGGGATCAATTCCGCCGGTAGGCATTTGTGCTGGTTGTATCTTGCCCATGCCGCGACCGTGTTCGCAGGTTTGGGAACGCCTCCGGTGCGGCTGTCGATTGGATGTATTTCCATTCGCATTCGCGTGACCTCGTCTCGCAGATGCGTGTAGTTCGGGTCCACGACCTTCCAGGTGTTGTTCTCTTGTTCGAGATTCCATCGGTTGCGGGTCCGCATGTTCACATTTTCGGCCCGCTTGAGCCGGTATTGCCCTTGCGAGAAAAACTGGGTTTTCTCCATGGTGAGAACATCGGCATAGGACTCTTCCAGAATCCGGATCAGGGGAGTCAGCTCCATCACTCGGTCCTTGATGATGTCTTTCTCGTCCTTGCCATTCAGATATGAGTATTTTTCCAAGTCGAATCCTTCCGCCGAAAAAACGTCAAATATAATCGCTGTGGAAAATTATACACCCATTTTATAACTACGGTGTTCGATCAAAGCGAGGGCGGTCTTCGCGCCGGATGCTATGGAACCTAAGAAACCTCTGATGCTCGCTGTATGCGGGTGGCCGGGGCTTGGATTATCGGGTTGCGGTTTGGCTTATTCGAGCGATGTCGTCCCGTCCGTTGGGCATTTGGCTACATCGTTGCCGTCGATGCTGAGCGTCATCTGCCAATCCATGGACGTTCCACGCATCGCCGTATCCGGAACGGACGTCGAGAAGACCGACCTGTCGTCCGAGTTGCTCCAACCCGGGTAGTTCAGGTTCTTACTTGTCTGCATATTGAAAACGCTTCTGTTGGTCTCCCCGGACGACACGTAGTCGGATAGCTGCACCATCCAAGAGTCGCCGTTCTCGTTGGTGAGCATAAGATCATACGAGTAGAATTCATTCGGCCTGATCTGGTCATTGCCTGGTATCTCCACGCCGAGATATCCGGCGCTCGTATCGAGCTTCACACTCGGCAACCGCGGGTCGCTGCCCTCGCAGGAACCGGACAGCCCATTCGCGAGCGGGGAACCATCATCACTGTCAGTGGTGGAATCCTGCGAGTCGGTTTGACTGTCGGCGCTCGCCGGCTGGCTGGATGTGGTTTGGCTGCCACATCCTCCGGCCAGTGCGATTGGGAACATGATGGCGAGCATTGCGGCGATCACCTTTTGTGTGGTTTTCATTTGTTGTCTCTCTTTCTCTGATGGCGTTATAAAAACGCACCCAACCACAAATCGTGGATGGGTGCGTTTTCTGCGTCTAGTAAGTTGTCACTGCTTGTCGTAGACGCTGCAGTACACGTTGGCGTTGTCGCCGGTCGCTTCCTGATGCGAGACCTGCTTGCCGTCCACGGTGATAGTGCAGGTCACCTTCGTGTCGGCTGGCGTCTCGTTGTCGATATCGAATGACGGGTAGGCGCTGATGGTCCAGTCCTTCTGGGCGTCATCGCCGGTGATGGTTTTTTCCCATTGGCCGGAGACGGTTTCGTTGCTGCTGCCGCCGCCCTTGCCGTAGGTCACTTCTGCGTTGCCGTTGCTGATGGTCACCTGCAGCTTCAGTTCCTTGGCGCCTTCGTTGACGATGCCCTTGTCGTAATTGTCGGAATCGTGCTGGATCTGCTTGCTTGTCTCATCCATGCTCTTGCTCACGCTGTCCACGGCGGCACCGTATACGGATTGCGTGTAGAGGACCACTCCGCCGCTGATGAGGGAGATGATGACTGCCGCGATGACTAGTCCGCGGCCCTTTTTCTTTCCGTTCTTCCTGGTGGCGTACAGCGCGAAGCAGCCGAAGATGATGCCGGCAATGGCGAAGGCGAACGCCACATTGTTGACGATCGGGATCCACGAGAGCACGAGTGCGATGACGCCGAGCACGAATGCGGTGATGCCGAGCGCGCTCATATGCTTCTCCTCGGCCGGCTGCCGGTAGGGCTGCTGCATCATCGGCTGCTGCGGCGCCGGCTGCTGCGGCTGCTGGAAATGCGGCTGTTGCGCGAATGGCGGTTGTTGCGCCGGCTGCTGTTGTGGAACCGGTTGCGGCTGGAACTGCTGTGGATTCGGATTGTTGTTGGTCATTGGATTCTCTTTTCTTCTCTAGCGACCATGCCGTCACTCCATCGTACCCCCATGAACAATCGCTTGGTGGTATTCACTGCATGCACACGCCGGAATCGTAGAGCAGTTGCCGATAATCTGACAGTACTTGGATGGTGACACCTAATTCCACTGCCATCATCCACGTGTTGCCCTCGTACACCGTCTCGGCCATTCCATAGTCCACGGGACTGATCAATGTCAGCGCGGTCTCCCTGCAGCAACGGCGCTCGCACTTCAATCCATACTGCGTGCCGCATCCCGAATCGTGGTGTTTCGCGTGGATGAGCTCATGGCAGAGGGTGCAGCGGCGCTGGAATCCGGCCAGTCGGTCGTCGAGGATGACGAGGCGGAGTGGATCGTAGTAGATTCCGCACCTGTCTCCGGCCAGCCGACGTTCCTCCACGCGAACGCCCAATGTTTCCGCCCAGGATGTCAGGATGCTGTCATTCACCTGTTTCGGCATCCTCGTCTCTGAAGCCGGTTCCCTCGATGCGCTTCTCGTCGCGCTTCGCCCTGCGCTCGACCTTCTTGATGTCCTCCATAGCCGGGAGGTCTTCCGGTGCGATGCCACGGCTGAACAGGCTTTTTCGCACGGCTTTGTTGTTGTCCACATGCTCTTGGGCGATTGCCGGTGTCCCGTGCAGGTCACGTTCCTGGATTCCGTAGTTCGTCATCTGTGTGGCGAGCTGCTTCGCAGTCACGGCGATCGGATGGAGCACATCGGCCAGCGGACGGCTCTTCGGCACGTCAAGTTTGAATTTCATTTCCGTCGTGCTCATGCCGAACAGCGCCTGATCGCCACGCGAACGGATTATGCCGAAGTCCTTTTCTCCGACCCCGCGCTTGTATGCGAGCGAACTGAGCTGTTTCTCCTCGGCGGTCAACGCGTGTCTTCCCGCGATGCGCAGGATCTCGCCCATGCGTTGCTCCAGAAGCTCCGCGGTGCGCGTCTGTACGGCGAAATAGCTTTGCAGCAGCGCGACCTCTTCCTTGCGAGGATCACCGTTCTGGGCCACCAGATAGCAGGCGTAACGGGTCAGCTTCACATCATCGATGGAGCGGATGGCTCCGCTGCCGAGCTCGACGTCCCGTTTGGTGTCGCGAAAATGCGCTTCGACCGGTTGTCCGGCGTTCTGACATGCCGATCGTGCGCGCTGGATTACTTTTGTGAAGTTCTCCCATTTCGTATAGCCCATATATTTCATCAGTTCTCTGGCGTGCCAGAATTCCACGCCATTCTCGTCCTTATTGAGGAGCGTGTCTAAGGACGCGGCGTATCGGGCAATGGTTTCCTTGTCCATGTTCATCCTTTCCCGACCATTTTCCTGACGTCGGCAAAATGGTCTATTGCTAATGTTTCCAACGGTTTTGAACTATTCGGTTTCCTGATGGCTCAAACTTGTGCATGACATGTACAGGTTCAATCCCTTGGTGTCTCCGCCTCAAGCATCTTGTTCGGATCGTCATTGGCGGCAGTGACGTAATCCTCCGGATGCGCGGCGATACGATCCACCAGGTCATCGGTGATCCGGGACTCGCGCTCGCGGGCCTCGTAGGCGCGGGCGGCCTCGATGATTTCGCCGTGGCTCTGTCCGGTGTTTTTCATGGCTTCTTCCAAGCATGCTGATGCTCGTTGATGAAACAGCATGCATAGCGTGACAAATTCTTGAAGCGACGGAGAGCCCATTCGTTCGTGGAAAAGATCATCAAGCCTCGAACGGCTGATGCCCGTCTCTTTTTCCATGGTTCGAAGTGACATGTGGCGTGGATCTTCGTCACGAAGTTCTCTGATGATTTGCATGGAAGCGCGATCCATTTCCGTCCATGCTCTTGGTGTCTTTGCCATAACTACATGCTATTTGTCCTCATTTGGCGACACGCCGTAAACTTCAGCTTGACAAGTGACCTCAAATGAGGACAATAACAGATATGACCTCATTTAAAGACAGAAAACCGGTGGACATAGCCACGAGCGCAGCAGATGAGCTTCGCAGACTCGCTCGTTATGCGGATCGCTCACAGGAGCAACTTGCATCTGAGATGGGTATCAGCAGACAGGCGATGAACACAAAGCTCAACGGTGGTCCTCTCGACCTAACCGAGTTCGTTGCAATCGCGCTGAGCTTGGGGAGAAATCCAAGCGGAGTCCTTCAGAAGGCTGAGCAATCGGCGCTCGCCAAATCATGAATCGAAAGGAGAATCCGAAATGAGCATCAATATTCCGGCCGAGACACCGGATGAATCCACGAACCCGATTTCCGTTGAGGAGTTCGAACGCCTGCACCCGGCGATGCTGGGCGCGATAAGGAAAGCCGTCCGCGAGGAACCAGCTCGAACGGTTATCGGAACAGTGGGCGACGACAGGAGGAGTCACCTGTCCAACCTTGACCTGCGAGGCATCGGCATCGAGGTCAGACGGCAGTTGTCGGCCCGCGACATGACGACCGAAGTCATGGGCTCGATTCTCGAGCACATCAATCAGGCCGCGGACCGACTAAGCACGGAGATACAGGAACTCCGTTCAGAACTTATCCGAGAGCACGTCGAGACAGTAGGCGGCGGATGCCATGGAAGCATCCATCGAATCGAATCCCTTGGCGAGGAGGGAAAGACCTTGGCACAGGGCTCTCATCCTCTCGTCGGGATCGGACGTTTCGGCGGCCTTCCCGAACACGGCGCTCGCCTTCGCGAAATCGGATCCATTGCTCATATTCTCACCTCCCTTCTTTGCGTGGGTCTGCTCATTCTCCCACTCGGCAGGAAGGGCCTCAAATGAGAGCGTCTCGAAAAGGCAAAAGGCGCTCGCCAAAGCATGAATCGAAAGGAGAGTTCAATGAATAACGAAATACAGCCCTTCGAATTCGAAGGCAACAAAGTCAGAGCGCTCGCCGATGGGGACGAGGTGGTGTTCGTCGCATCCGACATCGCCAAGATTCTCGGATACCGCGACGCGGCGAACCTCGCTCGCAATCTCGATGATGACGAGAGGGGTATACACGAAGTGAGTACCCCCAGTGGAACGCAGAATATGACGGTTCTCACCGAGTCGGGCCTTTACCGCGCAATCCTCAACCGTGAAATCGCCTACGTGAAAGAACCGGAAGCGCAGGCGTTCGTGAAGCGGTTCCAGCGTTGGGTGACTCACGAGGTGCTGCCGCAGATTCGCAGGACCGGCGGATACATCCCCACCACAGACGCGGATGATGACATGACCATCCTCGCGAAGGCCGTGATGATCGGCCAGCGCACCATGGAGGAGCAGAAGCAGAGGATCGCCGCGCAGCAGTCGCGTATCGACGAGCTTCAGCCGAAGGCGTCCGCGTGGGACAACTTCGTGGACATTCCGGACGCGCTTTCCGTGCGTGATTCCGCGAAGCTGCTCAGCAATCTCGGTAGGCCGGTCGGGCAGACGGAACTGTTCGAATGGCTTGACCGGCATGACTGGATCTTCCGTGAGAACAAGCATTGGTCCGCACGTCAGAGCCGTATCAACGCCGGGCATCTGATGATGGTTCCGTCGAAGTCTCATGGGACGCATAAGGACGGGACTTCGTTCGCGTTCCCGCCGACGGTGAAGGTCGCTAGGAAGGGCCTTGCCCTGATCGCCCGACGGTTCGGTGAGGAGACGCTCCAGCTCGAGTATCCGAAGGCGGGTGCGTGATGGGAATTCAAGCAGATGAGCTCAAGGATGCGAGCCGTATCCCGTTGAAGGACAGGCTCGCATGGACTCTTCCGCAGGCGGCGAGCCTGTACGGGATCGACTACGACGGCCTGCGTCAAGCCGTCAATCAGGGCGACATCGACACGTTCCGCCCGCCGAGCAAACGAGGAACGCCTTCCCGCCGTCACATCAGACGCGAGGAGATGGACCGGTACGTCAAATCATTGGAGGAATGACATGAAAACGCTGCTGACGCCACCCGCGCCGCCGAAGGCGAGCATCGTCATGTTCGGCATGAGCGGATACGCGGTTCGCATCAGTCCGAAAGGCGGGGTCCAACTCGTGGAACTCCTGCCCGACGGCGCCTGCACGCTCGCATCCATCACCGCGGGCGAGCTTGAGACATTCGACTACCAACTCCACAACGAAACGGGAGGCACCAGATGACCGACAACGATTTCCGTATCGAGGACCGGAAGGAACGCGAGGCGAAACGGCCTAACTATCCGCTGCGCAGGGTCAAGTTCCTGCTCGCGGTCATCGGCCTCGTCGCCAGCGTGACGCTCATGCTCACCTGGCATGGCGGGAGCCTTGCGGGCGCGCTTGTGGTCGAGGGCGTGTATCTCGCCACCGCGTTGTGGCTGGTGGTGCGGTTCGCGCCCAGGGACGGCGGGGACGACTGACATGGTGTTCGCCGGCGTACAAGGACGCGGGATGGCGCGGAACCGGGGTGCGTGTCCTTTCATCTCACATTGCATTTTCACGCATACACTCTCGCATTCCCCGACCGTCGTCCGTTCCGCTGGGGGTTCGAATCCTCCCGCCGGCGCTTGGCCGGACCGTCAACGCCGCCCGCATCCCCGCTTCGTTCAGCTTTCTTGGTGGTGTGGGAACGATGGGCGCGATTATTTGCTGTCATGGCGCCCAGCGGTCCGGCTCATATCAATCAATCTCATATCAATCAAGGTCAAGGGAGGAACCGATGAAGGAGATTCTGCCGCATTGGCATTTCAGTCCGAACGCTCCGGTCAAGGACGTCGGCATGGAGGGGATGACGCGTGGCGACAGGGCGGTGGCGGAGGCGTGCCGTCGGGCGATGGAGACCGAGGTGTGGAAGGAGCTGGTGATCCTCGAATCGTTGGGCGTGCGTTTCAACGGACTGGTGGGCCGGTTCGTGTCCGAGGTGGCGTCTCCGGTGTTGGAGGTGATGCCTGGTGACAGTTTCCATCAGGGAGCGGCCGCGCAGTTGACGCACATGGTGAAGACCAGGGATGGTGGCGAGACCATCCGCATCATCAAGACTCTCGCCGTGAAAGGTAGGTTCTAATGGCTGGTGAGACGATTATCGCGGTGGTGGGCAATCTGACCGCGGATCCGGAGATTCGTACCACTGGTAGCGGCGCAGCCGTTGCCAGCTTCACGATTGCCTCAACCCCGCGCACCTGGAACCGTAACACGAACCAGTTCGAAGACGGTCAGGCTTTGTTCATGCGCTGCTCCGCGTGGCGCGACATGGCCGAACATTGCGCGCAAAGCCTGGCAAAGGGCATGCGTGTGATCGCCCAGGGCAGGCTGACGCAGCATTCATGGGAGGACGAGCAGCATCAGCGCCGAACTTCCATGGAATTGCAGGTGGACGAGATCGGGCCGAGCTTGCGCTATGCGACCGCGCAGGTGGCCAAGGCGCAGCGTGGCACGGCTGGAGCGTATGGCAATCCGTCCTCCGCTCCGGCGGGCTATACGGGCGGGGCCACCGCTGCCGGCACCTCGCTTCCGCCGTCCGACCCGTGGGGTCAGCCACAGGACAAATCGGCATCGTTCGGTGATTTCGGCAAGCCGGAATCCGAACCGGATTTCTAAGGACGAATCATGAGTATCACCATAGAGAATCTGCAAGTGGACGACCTGCATGCCAACCCGCATAATCCACGCAAGCAGGTCGGCGACGTGGAAGAACTGGCGTCGAGCATCCGAAGCCAGGGCATCAAACAGCCTTTGCTGGTCACGCCGACCGGCGAGACGGACATCGGCGGACACAAACAGTACCGTGTCGTGATCGGCCACCGCAGGCTCGCCGCGGCCAGACAGGCGGGACTCTCGACCGTGCCCGCGATCGTCGAGGAGATGGACGCGCGCCGCGAACGCGAGATCATGCTCGTGGAGAACACGCAACGCTCCGACCTGACTCCCGTGGAGGAGGCCGACGGCTACCAAGGGCTTCTCGACCTGGGCGTGCGGGTCAAGGAGATGGCCGAGAAGACGGGACGCAGCGACCGGTTCGTCCGCAGACGGTTGAAGATAGCCAGAATCCCGCAGGAGACGCGCGACATGTCCGCCGATTTCAGCCAACTGACGCTCGACCAGTTGGACAAGCTCGCCGAATTCGAATCCGACCCCGACATGCAACGCGAGCTCGCACGGTCCACCGACTTCGAATGGACGTACCAAAGGCTCGTCAGCGAACGCGACAAGACGAAATGGTGCGGTGAGGCCGACAAGGCGCTCGCCAAGGCCGGTGTCAGGGTCGAATCCTTCCCCGACGGGAAGAACTATTGGACGTTCGAACCGCGCGGCTACAGGCGGCATAACATCATTTCCTCCACTCGGGATCCGTTCTGGAAGCAGTTCACGGGCGAGGATGGGTGGCCGGAATTCTGCGTCTTCAAGAACCACGGCGACTACTGCCTGTACGAGCCGATTCCACTCGACCAGCTCGAATGGGCCGAGAGCGCGAAAGCCGAACGCCAGGCCATCATGGCACGGGGGAAGGAACTCGACCGCAAGGCCAGGGACTTCGAGGCGATTGCGAGGGACACGCGTTTCGCATGGCTGAAAACCAACCTCCACACGCTCACCCGCGAACAGACAGTGGCGGGAATCTGCGAACTCGCGCTCGCTGAGACGGTCGGCTGGCATTCGATGTTCGTGGGCCAGCGCCTCCATGGCGAGGGTGTCGTGGAGGCGCTCATCGGTTTTGGATGGAATCTGCCGATCACTGAGCATGACGGCGACCACTGGTCGTTGGAATGCAAGGAGAACCTCGACCAGATCCGCATGGTGTTGAGGGACAGGCCGCTGCGGATCCTCGACGTGCTGGCCGCACGCCAGGAGGACAACGCCGATTGGCGTGCGTGGCGCACCATGCGCGGCGTTGATGAGATGTGCGTCTGGTACGGCGCATTGGAACACCTCGGATACCAGCCTAGTGCGGAGGAGCGCGAGGCACTCAAGGGCGCGATGGTCGAAAAGGAGCAGGAATCATGAGTATGAAGGCATTGGAGTGGGCCATGTACGACGTGCCCGCCGAAATGGTCAAAGGAGCTTTGTTGCGCATCCTGCTCCTGCTTGCCGACCATGCTGACACGCAGGGCAGGGGAGCTTTCCCGAGCCAGAAGCGCATCGTGGCACTGACCGGATACAGCCGGCGCACCATCCAGAACGGCCTGCACGATCTGGAGAAGGCCGGACTGATTCGAAGGGGAGACCAGCGGATCACCGAGCACCTCGGCAAATACCGTCCGATCGTCTGGGACCTCGCGATGAAGGATTTTAGAGGCGCAAAAACTACGCCCCTGAAACAACCGCCGCAAGAGGCGCAGACCACTGCGCCCCTAAACAAGTTGGAGGGGCGCAATCAGGGGCGCAAAAAAACGTCGCTAGGGGCGCAATCAGGGGCGCAACATGACTGCGCACAGAACCTATATAAGGAAGAACCGTATATAGAACCTAGAGAGAGTAACGCGCGCGCGAGAAAACAAATCCCAATACCAGCCGACTGGAAACCCACCGAAGAACACCAGGCGCTCGCCGACAGGCTCGGCATCGACTGCGACATCGAGGCCGACAAATTCCGCGACAGGGCCCTCGACTCGGGAGCCCGCTCGGCCGACTGGAACGCGAAATACCGCAACTGGCTCGTCAAAGGCAAGGAACGCGGATTCGCCACGCCAAAGGATTCCAACGCTCGCCGACGGTATACGTGGGCCAGCGAAGAGGTCAAACGCGTACTCGGCCCGATAGCCTGCGAAGGCACGGACACGTCCATGGAGCTCGCATGCAAGGTCGCCGACCTGCTCAACCAGGGCGTGGACCCGGACATGCTGCGCCGTCAGCTCGCGAACGTGCCCGGCGACGTATTAGCCGAACAACTGTTCGAACAGGAGGCGGCGGCATGAACACCATGACCATCGCACACATGGCCGGCATCCTCACCTCGGCCATCCAAGCCGCCGACCGATTGGAACTCGACGCGCTCAAAGGCCCAGCGCTCGCCGATATGGACCTTGACCGCATCCGCGATATCAAACGCGACTGCTCGACCTGCATCAGCCTGCTCGAACAAATCGGAAGGGAGCGACGATGAGCGACCGGCAATTCCAGGAATCGAAACACGTCGCGCTCGCACGTCAGGGCTGGCATTGCATGCGTTGCGGACGCAACCTGCACGACCCGACCGTCTGGCCGGGCAGGAGCGGCCACCACAGGCAGTTGCGCCGTCGAGCCAACCAGGCCATGCGCGACCTGCCGTGCAACATCGTCGAACTGTGCGGTTCCGGCACGACCGGCTGCCATGGTTGGACGCACGCGCATCCGGCCGAGGCGGAACGGTTCGGCTACATCATCCCGAGCTGGCGTGATCCACTCAACGCGCCGATACGCGACTGGAACGGCGACTGGTGGTGGCTGCTGGATGACGGCACGGCGCAACGGCTCACGCAAATCGAAATCATCGAATGGCAAAGCAATTGGAAGGAAGAATCATGAGGAAACAGGACAAAGACCGGAATGGGAAGCCGGAGGCGCTGCTCTGGCTCGACTTCGAAACGACCGGCACGGACAGGGATAACAGTCTGCCGTTGGAGGTCGGCATGGAATGCACCGACGTGCTGGGCGAACATTCGTATGGATCTCTGCACCGCATCATCAGACCGGACTATCTCGACCTGTTGGACATGGGCCCGGTCGCGTTCTCGATGCACACGGACAATGGATTGCTGTTCGAACTGTTGAACGGTTCAGCCGGGAACGACTGCGTGGAAGCGGTCGCGAACGCCGTGGAGGAGTATCTCGAATCCCTGTCGCAACGCTTCACGCTGGTTCCGGCCGGAACGAACGTGGACTTCGACATCGACTTCCTGAAACGTCTCGACCTTGCCCCGGACAGGTGGCTGTCCTACCGCAAGTTCGACCTGACCACGCTCAGCCGGTATTTGAGGTTCATCGACTGTCCCGAGGATCCGTACAAGGGACATCGTGGCACGCACAGGGTGCGCGACTGCATCCGACGCGACATCAACGACTACATCCGATACCGCACACTCCTGAAAAAGACATGGTGACAACAAGGAAGGAAACACTCGAAATGAGAAAACGCAAACCACTCGCGCTCGCCGGCATCGGCCTGACCGCCATCATCATGTTCCTGCTCACGCCGGTATTCCTCCTCGCGCTCGCGGGATGCGGGAGCGCGTCGGAGCCTTCCACGACCGCGCATGCGGTCAGGTCCATCGACTGGCGGTGCTCCGACATGTACGACGACTTCAGCGAATGCGTCGTCACCCTGACCGACACGAGGCAAGTGGACTGCATCGTCTACTCGACGTACGGCAAGCAGGCCGGCCTGTCCTGCGACTGGGACCATGTGAGCGGCGCGGACAAGGAGCCGGCAAGATGAGCTACAACGTCGTCACCACGGAAGGCATCAGAACGTTCGAGAACATCGACGATGCTGGCGACTACGCGCAGGCCATGTCCCTGAGAACTGGCGAACCGGCCAAGGTGTTCCATGCCGAGACCGGACTCGTCGCATTCACCGTCCGCCCAACCACGAAGGACACGAAATGAGAATCAATTTCAACAGTAAGGATGGCGTTTTCGCCATCAAAGCCGAAAACGAAGAGGAAAAAGCCCAGCTCAAAACGTCGGCGGCCGCCATCTGCAATCTCATCATCGATTTTTTCGACGCCGATATTAACGAGGCGAAGGTGGAGAGGGAATGAAACGCATCACACTCAAGGACACAAAATGAGCAATCGAAGTTATTTGGTGCCAAGGCCGCCAGCGTTCGACCATGAGCATCCCAGACCGAAGGAGGAAGGCGAGGTGCTGTACTGCGGAAATTGCCAAAAATGGTACGTATCATGGTTTCCCCTCACCGAAGTCAAAACCATATGGGGCCGCCGCCCCGAATGGTGGATACGCATCTTCCACCGCAAACCATACGAGACGATCATCCAGCAAATACGAAGGGAAACGAAATGAAAGTGAAGAAAACCCTCATGGACATGATCATCAAATGGCATCAGGCCGGATACAGCCTCGATGAGATCGCACCACTGGTTCCTCAAGTCCCCAAAGAGGAAATCAAAGCGATCATCCAACAACACCACGAATAACAAAGAACCCGACCTTCCGGCCGGGCTCTGGCATTACCACAAACCAGACTACACCCGCCGGAGGGAATCGAACAAATGAACGAAAAAAACAACGAATCCCAACCAACACCAAACCAGACACAACCAGCACAAACCAACCAACACAAGCCAGCGCTCGCCGGCATGTGCCAAGTGTGCGGCGGGGAATGCAATCTGCGCAACACGATGTGCGACAAGTGCGAGGCCGGCATGAGGGGATGGCTCCGCGACTATCCGTCATGGATTCATGCCCTGCGTGAGTTCCTAGACAGCACCGCACATTACGGTGGCCATCAGCCCGGCCGTACCAATTTGGCTTCGGCTCCGACGCCGGTCAGGTTGTCTGTGATTGACCATCTGCAGGAGATCGATGATCTGGCTGTCGCTCTTTGGCGGCGGTTGTATGCTCCGCCGGCCATGCCATGGGCCGATAGCAGGATTCATCCGTCCGTGTTGAAATGCCTGAGTATCTGCGCGGATTGCAATCGTCTTTCACGATTGCCGGACATTGGTCTGATTTGGCATGACTGGGAGCGGTTGGCGCGCAAGACGCTGGGCATCATCGACGTGCCGCCATCCAAGCATGGTATCGGCAGGTGCCTGAATCCTCTGTGCGGCGTGGAGCTGAGTGCGGAGGTCGGCGCGGTAAGTGTTGACTGTCCGGTGTGCGGCAACACTCATCGCGTGGTCGACGTGCGATTGGGGTTCCTGCGGGAGTGCATCGAATCGGGCAGGGCGTTCACGGCGGGGGAGTGTGCGGAACTGCTGCGCGAATGCGGATTCCAGTGCAACGCGAACACGATTCGCTCATGGCGCAAGCGCGGCAGGCTCCAACCGGTTGGTGAAAACGTGAAGGGGCAGCCGTTGTACAGGCTTTCCGACGTGCATGGACAGGTCATGCGACGCGACTCGATTTGACAAAATCGAAAGTGCAACGCAGAATTGTCAGTGGGTTAGAGGGTTCAAACCGAGGTGACTTGGTTTGAACCCTTTTCATATCCTCCAATGGATTCTCCTAACTCCTTGGATTGCAGTCCCGTCCTGTCCGAACGGCATATCGGACACGCTCCGCCCACTCCCGTCAGAGTGGGCATACCTCAATGTGGCAGGCAAGCCAATCCCGTGCTTCCGTGATGCGGTGATGCTCAAATCCGCCTGTCCATGCCTTCGTAGGAATCAGTGGTAGATCGTACCGGCCGCGAGTCTTTATTGGATTCTCTTTCTTGTGGCCGCGTGTGGACGCGGGTTCGACTCCCGCCGGAGGCACTCGGTCGTCCCATGTCATCATGTTTTCGATTGGCGTTGAATCCGCTGGCGTGGGACGGTCCTAGACTTGCTGACATGCCAATCGAAAAAGAAACACGCGAACAACATCAGAAACGTCGCAACGACGAATCCGCGAAGGCAATGGAATGGCTTGCGTCGCATTGGACTCAACCGCGGAATTGTCCGATTTGTGGCGGCCTGCAGTGGGGGGTGGGGCAAGCCCTGGAACTCAGGGAATTCAATTCAGGAGATATTGTGATTGGCGGAGATTCGCAGGTCACGCCCATCACCGCTGTCGTATGTCAGACGTGTGGATACACCTTTTTCATGAACGCGATAATCTCTGGTGCCGTTCCTTCGGAGCCGAATCATACGGAGCAGGGGAAGGGCAAATCGTGAATTCGAACCTTCAAGGGCTTCAAGGGCTATCTCAACAGAAAGCGGCATTTTCGACGAGCGTTAAGATGCCAAAGGAGGAGGCGATACCGGTGCGCACGACCGACCTCAAGCATCTGAAAAGGGATATCAGACGAATTCCGGATGGCAATGGTAAATTAGACAACGCTTTTTGGTGCGCAATCGGTATCGGAATCCCGATGATAATCCAATTCGTGGTGGACTCTAGTTCTTCCGGAGGTCACGGCAACTGGTTGATTTTGGCTATCGGCGTGGTGTCATGCATATTGGCTGGCATGTTTAAGATATTTGGTAAAGGTGAGAAAGAAGAACGCGAACAATATATCGATGGCATCATCGAGAACATTGATGATTTCTCCGTCGGCGTGAGATGAAGTTGAATCTCTCCGGAGTCGCCCATGAAAAGGAATGGCCCGGAATCACTTCCGGACCATTTGTTTATTTGTCGTTTTGCTTGCGTGGCCTGCCTCCTCCGACGCCTCGGCCGGGACGTTGCGCGTTCCACCGGTCGATGGTTTCGGGGAGCCAGCCGCGTGTGCGGCCGATGCGCACGTCCGGCTCCGGCAGGTCGTAGACTGCTGCGTTCGCGACGCCGAGTCTTTCGGCGACCTGTTTGACGCCGAGGTATTCAGTCGTCATCGCCGTCCCGTCTGTCCATGATGAGCGTGGCGATGCACCAGATGCCCGCCGCGAGTCCGAACAATCCGGCTTGCCATGGTTTTCCCGCGAAGCCGAGCATGGCCGACAGCAGGCCGCATGTGATGCCGCAGACGGCGAATATGGTGCTTGTTTTCATGATGGCCATGAAATAGGATGGAACCGGGGTTCCGGGCACTAGGTCTGCTCGGAACCCTTTCGTCATCTCTTATGGCGTGGTCTGCGCCGTATCGAGATGATGAGCGCCGCCAGCGCGATGATGTTGCTCGCCACCGAGCTGATGGCGGTCACGATATCCGTCCATTTCATGCTCACCTCCTTTCCTGTTGACATAAACTATTGTATCAAAAATACATAAGTTATGCAAGCGAGATAGATATTACACGCCGAAAGGAGCAGAAATGAAAGAAGCCCTCGAAGAGATCGCACATCAGCTCACTCGCATCGCCGACCAAGGAGAACAGGCGGGCATGCAAATCAGTAGGGGGGACGCCTTGGAAGCGTGGGGCCTGCGGATCTACGAGGACGACTTCCTCGGCGCCTTGACCCGACTTGGAATCGAAGTCACCGACTGATCCGAATCGACAGACGAATGACAACACACAAGCTAAACGTTCGCAGACAAAACGGAACGCGACGGAATCAGCTCGTCGCCAGACATAAAGCAGCGGTCAAAAGCGGAAGGACATGTGGAATCTGCGGAAAGCCAATCGACCTGCGACTCAAATATCCAGATCCTTGGAGCTTTGTCGTGGATGAGATCATCCCGATCGCAAGAGGTGGAAATCCATATTCCTGGACAAACACCGAACCGACACATCGGTGGTGCAACACCGTCAAAGGCACGCACGCGCTAGAGTGGGCGCAACGCGAAGTGCGACGACTCATGGCTGGTCAGCAGGGGCAGCAATCAAAACCGCCCACCGGCGTGCCATTTCGGAAAATCGACATCTAGGGGCGGTATCCCCTCCCGGTCGAGAAAACACGTCCCCCGCCGCATAGGGCCGATATCTCCCCGGAAGCTTAAAACGTGACGGTTTGTAAAACGTGACGGGAGGTGAAGCGTCGTGAAATGCCTTATTTGCGGAAAGGAATTCAGGCCGTCAGGGCGCGGGAAACCGGCTAAATACTGTTCTGGCGCATGCCGGGCGAAAGCGTACCGGGCAAGGAAGAACGATGGCGAGTCCTTGCCGAAACCAGCAAAACCAAGAACAAAACGAAAGGCAAAGACGTCAGCGACTGCGGAACGGGAACATCCGGCAGACATCGACCGTCACAGTTTCGAACGCATGATGGATGGATCCCATGAGGACACACTTCGTGAAATCGTCGGCAGGCTGCGCGAAGCGCTTCATGATTCATCGACTCCGGCCAGCGCGCTGCCGGCGATCAGCAGCAAGCTCGCCGAATTCGACGAACGGATGCGTATGGCCGAGGAATCCGGCAGCCTGTTCGACGTGAACGACGACGTGACGGAGGTGGCGGAGGATGTCGGAGCGTCGATTGTCTGAAATCGCCCAGCGGCTCGTGCAGCCGGAAGACGTCACGTCAAGCGACTTCAAACTTATCAACGGTGCGGCGGTTAAGGCCGGGATTCATTACGACCTCTGGCAGAAAGGTTTTCTCTACCTTCTGTTCGCAAAACGCTCCGACGGCAAGTACGCATGCGGATCCGGAGGAGCGGTCCTGTCCAGCTGCAGACAGATCGGCAAGACGTTCACCGTCGGAACCGCGATATTCATCCTGTGCGCCGGACGCGCCGGAACACTGGTCATCTGGACCGCGCACCACACGCGCACCTCCGACGAGACGTTCGCCGACATGTGCGACCTGACCCGCAATCCGAAGCTTTCCAAATACGTGCAGTCCGTGCGCCGCGCGAACGGACAGCAGGAGATCCGTTTCACCAATGGAAGCCGCATCATGTTCGGCGCTCGAGAGAACGGTTTCGGCCGTGGCCTGCATTCGGCGGACATCGAAGTGTTCGACGAGGCTCAGATACTCACCATCAAGGCGTTGGACAACCTGATTCCAATCGTGAACACAAGTCCGAATCCGTTGATCGTGTTCATGGGCAACCCGCCGAAGCCGGGAGACCAGTGCGAGGCGTTCGAGGAGAAACGTTCGACCGCGTTGTCCGGCAAGTCGGACGACATGCTCTACGTGGAGCTCGGGGCAGACCGCGACTGCGACCTGGACGACCGGACCGCGTGGGCGAAAGCGAATCCGTCATATCCAAAACGCACCAGCGAGGAAGCAATCCTGCGCATGCGCAACCTCCTCGCAGAAGACTCGTTCCGACGTGAAGCGCTCGGCATCTGGGACGAACAGACAGCCACCGAGGTCATTGGTGAGGATGCATGGCACGCTACCGAGGTGGCCAACCCACAAACGGATGGCCTGCTCTCGTTCGGCGTGGACATGCCGCCGGACAGGAGTGCATTGGCCATCGGACTCGCGTTCAAGCACGACGATGGCACTGCATTCATCTCCCTACAGGAATACCGTTCCACTCGAACCGACGGAGTCCAATGGGCCGTCGACTGGCTGGCGGAACGCTGGCACAAGACCGCGGCCGTAGTCATCGACGCGCAATCGCCGGCCATGAGCATCGTGCCCGACCTGCAGAAACGGCATGTGCGTGTGACAGTCACCGACACACGCCAATTAGGACAGGCCACAGGCCGCGTGCTCGACATGATTCGAGACAAGTCCCTCACCCATCTGAGTGATAAGGACCAGCCACAGCTGGCTGCCGCCGTGAAGGGCGTCACATTGCGCGACATCGGCTCCAACGGAGCGGTCGCATGGAACAAGAAAGGCTCCGACGTGGAAATAAGTCCACTGCAGGCCACGACTCTGGCATTGCACGGGGCATTCACCGCGAAACGCAAGCCAGGCAGGAAACAACGATTAAGGAGGCTCGCATGACATCGCTGCTCGCTCCGGTCACCGATTTCAGCGACCTCGGCATCATCTTCAATCCACCGACCGATATCAAAGGGCTTGACCCGGCGTTGCACGACACTTTATCGAATCTCGTCACCGTGTGGAACCGCAAGCGCGCGCGCAATTCACTGCGCTCCCGGTATGCGGATGGAAAACATCGGCTCCGCGACATCGGCTTCTCCATCCCCCCGAGCATGCGGAATCTCGAGGAGGTGGTCGGCTGGCCAGCGAAAGCAGTCAACGCACACGCCGAGCGCTGCATGTTCGATGGCTTTGTCAGTCCGAACAGCAGCGACGATTCCTTCGACCTGAATCCAATTCTCTCCGCTAACCGCTGGGACATCGAGCTGCCGATGGCGATCAGCAGCAGCATGATCCACTCATGCGTATTCATGGCCGTGTCGGAGGGCGACGAGTCGGCTGGGGAACCGCCTGTGCTCACCATTCCGCACAGCGCGCAATGGTCGAGCGCCCTGTGGAATTTCCGTACTCGCAGTCTCAAGGCGGCGCTCACCATCGATGACATCGACGATTACGCGCGTCCTACGCGATTCCGCCTATGGACGCCTTTCCAAGTCATCACCTGCCAGCTTGGGCGTGAATGGTACGTGGACGATGTGTGGACGCATGGTCTTGGCCGTGTGCCTGTGGAGGTGCTGTCTTATAGGCCGACCATCGACAGGCCCTTCGGCCGGTCGATCATCAACCGCGCCGTCATGAGCATCACCGACGACGCGGTGCGCACCGTCCTGCGCAGCGAGGTCAGCGCCGAATTCTACTCGGCACCGCAATGGCTCCTACTCGGCGCCGACCCCGATTCATTCAAGGACGATGATGGCAATCCGATACCCGTCTGGGAATTCGTCATCGGACGATTGAACATGATCGGTAAGGACGAGGATGGCGACGTGCCGAAACTCGAGCAGATCACACAGCAGTCCGTGCAGCCGCACATCGACCAGATGCGCGAGCTCGCCTGCAGATTCGCCGGGGAGACGAACGTGCCGGTCAGCTCGCTCGGCATCATCCAGGACAATCCATCGAGCGCAGAGGCGATGCACGCTGCGGAGAAGGATCTGGTCATCGACTGCTCGGCAGCGAACCGCGTGTATGGTGCTTCGCTTCGTCGCATCGCGCAGGACATCATCATGCTTCGCGACCATACGACCGAAGTGACCGACGAGATGGCAGGCATCACCGCACGATGGCGCAATCCGTCGCTGCCGAGCGTCATCGACGCCGGAGACGCGATGGTCAAACTCGTGGGGGCCTTCCCTTGGCTTGCCGACACGACCGTCGCATTGGAGGAAGTCGGCTTCACTGACGAGCAAATCACCAGACTCCTATCGGAAAAGCGCCGAGCCGAAGCGAAAAGCGCATTGAACGCGCTCGCCGGGATGAACGGAGGCGGGAATGACAAACCGGACTCCGAGCCGCAAGGAAATCAATCTTCTGACCAAATCGCAGAAGACGGCGGTGAGCCTCGCACAACGGGAGATGGGCCAAGCGTGGCAACAGCTGCAGGGAATGGAACCGGCACAGCAGCGTGACATGCTGCTGGAACTCGTTCCCGCCATCATTGACAAATATGGGAGCATCAGTTCGACCGCAGCAGCCGACTGGTACAAGCAAATGCGGTCGAAATGGTTCGACGACAAATACGAGCCGATACTCGCCGACCCTATACATGACGATTTGACCGACATGATTCGGGCGAAGGCAAGCATGCTGTTCAAAGGCAACGAGCGATATGATCCGAACGCCTATCTCTCGTACCTGAATCGGCTTATCGCGGTCGGAGTGCGTAACGGCGGTCGCAGTACCGTCAGGTCGGCAGCCAAGCTTGACAAGTATGGGCCCCGGTTCGCACGCGTTCCTTCCGGACTTCATACCTGCGCGTTCTGTGCCATGCTCGCCGGACGCGGCTTCGTCTATGCAAGCGCCGAAAAGGCCGGAGGCTTGTTCAACAAGTACCATGCGGCATGCGACTGCGAGATTGTCCCATCATGGGATGAAAAACCGCGTGTGGAGGGCTATCGTCCCGACGAATTGTACGACGACTATCTCAAAGCGAGGGATGAGGCCGGAAGCGATTCGGTGGACGATATCCTTCGCGCGATGCGACAGCATAAGGGTAAATACGCGGATGGAATCCGTCCGGGAACCGCCATCCCTGATGGTTGGAAGCAGCATCATGCGCAGAACGAGGAACGACTGCTTTCAATGCGAGGACTCGCTGGCGTCACCGATCGCGAATGGTACATGCGTCAGGAAAAGGTTGGAGTTCCGCACTCCACCGATACGTTGTATCCGCAGGAAATCGTGTTCCTTGAACGATTCCAGAATCTTGGGAACCATGTCGAATGGATACCAAGAGACATAGAAAAAAGGACGGCGACAAATGATTTCCGTTGGATCGAAACAAACGAGCTTTGCGAATTGAAGTCCTTGGCAAAAGCTGATTTTGGCAAGATCGCCGATCGTATCACCAAAGCCGTTCGAAGCGCTAAAGAGAATCACGATGTCGTCAAGGACTGTTTCGTGATAGATCTTGGCCAATCGAAACGTAAAGACAAGCTTGTTCACCAGTTAGAGAAGTACAACGATCGTGAGTGGAAAATCCGCAGACTTTTCATTCTCGACGGTGAAGGTTTATTGGAAATCAAATTGAAATGAAACAACCGGGAGCACGCCTCCGCTCATTGCGTTTTATTTCAACGCCGCAGAGGACCCCCGGTCTTCATATATTTTAGCACATTCTTGGCAGGTTGGCCCAGTGGCGACGGCAGTGGCCTGTAAATCCACGACATTGAAACAACGCGGGTTCGAGTCCCGCACCTGCCACTATCCCATTTTTTGGGCGGTCACTGGCTCCGTCATGCCTGGTCAAAGGCCACGATGGCCTCAAACATTCGGAATCATCATCAAGGAGCGTTTCATCATGCCGAAATCCCTCATCATGCGTCTTCGTCACATCATGATGGTCGCGCCACCGGCCGAACCCGGCGGTGACGGACAGCAGCAGGGTGCCGAGCCGCCGGTAGGAGAGAAGACCTTCTCCCAGAGCGATGTCAACCGCATCGTCGAGGACCGTCTCCGCCGCGAACAGGCAAAGTACGCGGATTACGACGATCTGAAGGTCAAGGCCGCGAAATTCGACGAGCAGGAAGAAGCGAGCAGAAGCGAGCTGCAGAAGGCCACCGAAGCCAACCGGAAGCTCGAATCCCAGCTCGCCGAACAGAAGCACGCCGGACTCGTCGCCAACGCCTGCCTCAAGCACGGTATCCCCGCCGAATACGCCGACCTCGTGACTGGCGACGACGAGGAAAGCATCGACAAGACCGCCGAAAAGGTAGCCAAGCTCGTCGGCACGCAGGGACAGCCGCCAGCATCAGGTAGGGTCAGGCATCCGCTCGACGGTGAAGGAAACCAGCCGGGCGGACAGGGAAGCATGAGCATCAGGGAGCAGATCGCAGCCGCCGAGAAGAGGGGCGACTATCAGACCTCCATGACGCTCAAAAGCATCATGCTCGGCACGAAACGCCAGTAACCACCAATCCGGAAGGAAGACATCATGCCTGGAATCACAGGACAGGGCAATACCTACAATATGCCAAATTACGTCGGCGAGCTTTTCGCCGCAAGCCGCGAGGACACCCCGCTGCTCTCCGCCATCGGCGGGCTCACCGGCGGCATCTCCACCACGTCCACGCTCTTCGAATGGCAGGGATACGATCTGCGCGACCCCGATGCCAACCGTCAGCGTCTCGAGGGCGCCGACGCGCCGAAGGGCGAGGAGCGCACCCGCTTCCACGCAAACAACGTGGTCGAGATCCACCAGGAGGCCGTCGAGGTCTCCTACACTCGTCAGGGCGCGACCGGCCAGCGCAACACAGACAACATGCCTGTCGTGCAGGTCGGAGGCACCGCAATCCCAGCCGACGAGCTGAGCTGGCAGATCCAGCAGCAGCTCAAACAGATCGCGCGAGACGTGGAGGCATCCTTCATCTCCGGCCATTTCAACAATCCGACCGACAATCAGAGCGCGCGCAGCACCCGCGGCCTCCTCGAGGCCATCACCACCAATGTGATGAGCACCGAGCACACCGCCGCACAGCTGACCACGGACGATGTGCTCGACCTCGCGCAGATGGCGTGGGATAACGGCGGCATCCGCGAATCGGAGACTCGTACCATCGTGGTCAACTCCACGCTCAAGCGCGCGCTGACCCGCTGCTTCGTGACCGACGCGAAGTATCAGGAGCAGACTCGCAACGTTGGCGGTGTGAACCTGCAGACCATCGAGACCGACTTCGGCCTGTTCAACATCATGCTCGATCCGTACATGCCGAAGGACCAATTGCTCGTCCTGTCTCTGGAACAGCTCGCTCCGCGTTTCCTCGAAATCCCCGGCAAGGGTCATTTCTTTGCCGAGCCGCTCGCCAAGACCGGTGCAAGCGACAAGGTGCAGCTTTACGGCGAGATCGGCTTGCAGTACGGCGACCAGAAGGCGCACGCGCTCCTGACTGTCGCCGGCGGATCGGCGTCCAACACTGTGAAGGTCGCAGGCGTGAACCTCGACAAGAAAACCATGGGTGTCAAGGCCAAAGGGACCAACACCGTGAAAGCCACCGTCGTGCCGGATGGCGCATCCAACAAGGATGTCACGTGGAGCGTGGATCCGTCCGACAACTCCATCGCCACCGTCAAGGCTGATGCCGATAAGAGCGTTGGAGTCGTGACCGGCGTGAAGGCTGGCACCGCCACCGTCACCGCAACCACTTCCGACGGCTCCAAGAAGGCGTCCGTCAAGGTCACCGTGACCGACTGAGAGGCCCGATGATGGCCGACACAGATGATTTCGCGAGTGTCGACGATCTTGAAGCCTCATGGCATGCGCTCACGGACGAGGAGAAGACGCGCGCGAAGAAACTCATCGCGTATGCGTCCGACCTGATCCGCTCCTATCGCAGATGGGACAAGGTCAGCAGCCTCACCCGTGAGCGCATCTGCTGCGCTGCCGTTAGGCGCGCCATGGAAGCCGATTCCAATGGCGCTCCCTCCGGCGCTAGCAGCATGAGCGAGACCGCCGGACCATTCCAAGCCACCTACAGCTTCCAGAACCCAACCGGCGACCTTCGACTGTGGCCGAGCGAGGAGAAGGAACTTGGCGGAAGGCGACGCCTCCTCGCCGGGGCCCTCGACATGAGCACCGGAAAGGTGGTGGCACCATGATCCACGGCGAAACCGTCAAGGTGCTCCATCCAAGCATCGCCGGCATGGACGCCTACAACACTCCGATCCGCAAATGGACCGAGGAATCGGTGGACAACGTGCTGGTTGGCACACCGACAGCCGACGATGTCGCCACAAGCGTCAATCCGGAAGGATTGCTTGTTTCCATGTCGCTCTACTTCCCGCGTTCATATCAAGGAACGCTCCGGGATTGCAAGGTGGTCATCCGTGGAATCGAATATCGAGTGATTGGCGATCCGGTCGCGCTCAACGGCGGATTGACGCCAACTTCCTGGAACATGCAGGTCAACGTCTGCCGCGATGACGGGAGGTGACCATGAAGGGATTCAAAGTCGACAAGGAATGGATTGAACGCAATGTCCTGTCCAACCAAACAGTCCAATCCGCTTTGAACGCGAAGGCCAGACGCATCGCACCGATCGTGAAGCGCATTGCCCTCAAGGAAGGCGACCGGCATTACGCGGAAAGTGTGCGTGTCGTGCAGGGACGACGTCCTGGAACGAAATCGCCGACGCATCTGCGCAGACCATATGCCCGAGTCATCATCGGCGACGAGCATGCGGACGCCAAGGAATACGGCGACGGACGGATCTATCCGAAGAAGGGATACCTTCGCCGCGCCATAGCCGAGGCGGGTGGCTGATTATGGCGATTCCGCTTCGCGGCTCATGGCCGCAACCGATGCCGATCATCATCCAATGGCTACAAGACAAGGTGGGGATTAAGGCTTCGGCGGAAGTGCCGGAGAATCTGCGTGCGAACCTTCCGGCCGTCATCGTCTCTCCGGCGCCGGGCGGCACGACCGCCGATGGATTCACGCGCGGCAGAGCCGTCGACATCGACATCTTCGCCGCCGATTGGACTTCCATGGACGCGACCATAAGCAAGGTCGAAACCGCTCTCTCTCAGCTGCAGGGAGATGGAAACCGATATGGCTACGTCGACTCCTCAACGCTCACCTCATTCTCCGAAGTGAGCCATTCAATGCCTGACGTGCGCCGCTGCACGGCGACGATCACGCTCAACACCAGACCACAATGATTTTCAATTAAGGAGGAAATGATGGCTGCCATCACCGATGTGCCCAGCATTCTCAATGACAATAACGGAAACGTGCGAAAGTGGGGCACTCAGCTGCTCGCTATCGCCGACTATTCGACCGCGATGCCGGATTCTTTCTTCGACACCGCAACCAACAAACCGAATCAGCTGCCCGAGGGCTTCAAAGTGATGGGCTACATCAGCACCGATGGTGCGAAGATGAGTCGCGGCATCGAGTCCGCAGACACCAGTGCGGTGCAGGACTTGGAGCCGGTGCGCTCCGACATCACCAGCCGTACCCGCACCATGCAGCTCACCTTCCTGGAAATGAACGCATGGGTCAAGGCCTTGGCCCATGGCCTGCCCGTCTCCCAGTGGCCGGCAAACAAGGATGAGGGCTTCGAATTCACCGATGAAAAGACCACGGAATTCCCGTACTATCGTCTGATCTGGATCGGTCAGGATGGCGTGGGTGACGCGGCACATTACCGCATCGAGGCCGGGTATCGCGTCAAGGTCACCAATCAGGGCGACAACACCAAGAACCGCTCCGACGCCGAGGGTGAGGACCAGACTTTCACCTTCTTCCAGGATCCGAAGACCGGCAAGGTGTTCTACGAGGGTGAGAAGATCGCCAAGGCCGGTGCCGCGCATCAGGCTGATGTCTCCCAGTCGCAGCCGGTGTCCGATCAGGCAGCGTCCTCCGAGTCACAGCCGGTCGCCGACTGACATTGATTCTTCCCGCATCGGGCTTTTGATTCCTTTCACCGGTGCGGGATTTTCCCTTCTTCTCTCGCCGAAAGGAACACTGATTTTTTTGAAAGGATTGAACAATGACCGACAACAAGAAGCGTAAGGTCCGCAGCCTCAAGGCAGTGAAGGCGAAGTATCTTGAATCCCACCCGAAGATTCGGGAGTGGATCGAGTTCACCATCGACGATGAGCCGGATGCGAAGAAATTCCGGATCCATTCGCCGCTTTTCCAGACGAACGAGGAGAAGAAGGCCTTCGCGAAGGCGCAGGAGTCCGACGACCAGTTCGACTTGGCGAAAGCGCTGCTCGGCGCCCAGTGGGATGATTTCATCGAGGCCGGCGGACAGATCAGTCTGCTTTTCCTCCTGCTCGACGACGCGGCCGATGAAGTGCATGAGACGGACAGTGAGGGAAACCCTACAACGCTTTAGAGCTCCTTGATGGTGATGGTCACGCGGAGGAATTGGAGTCCGCGTTATGCGCGGTCTACGCGCCGCGTGACCCAATCAAAGAGTTCTGGCAGCGCAAGATCAGTCTTCGCGCACTGCATGCGCTGATAATCCACATGCCGCCGGACAACGTCTTCTTTCGTGCTTTGGCTGGTGATGGCTGGAGTGAGTCGGAATGGCTGTTGCACGATTTGGGCGACATGCTCCGTGACATCCAGCTAACCATCACCCAGTGCGCTCCATTTGTGGAGCATCCCCTTGAAGAGGATGACATCAGGCCTCGCACCAAGCCTCCGGCTGTCGTGGTGGCTGAGTCCAAACGCGAACAGTCGTCTGTCGATAGCAAGGCCTTACACGCGCAGGAGCGGAGCGAGCTCATGACGCTTGTCACGGGCGATCAATCGAAAAACTGAACAGTGAGGTGGTCTCATGGCCGGCACAGCCGCATGGATCGATGTGCTCCCGAATCTGAGCGCTTTCGGCACGAAGCTCAACAGCGGTGTGACGGTCGCGGCCACCTCCGCAGGACGGAATGCCGGCAAGAAATTCTCCGACGCCATGAATCAGGCCGCTGGCCGTGACGTGCTGTCAGAGCAGGTCAAGAGCCTGCAGCAGGCTGAGAAGAAGGCCGCGCAGGCGGTCAGCCAGTGCACGTCGCAGATCGCAAAAGCGCGCGACGAGCAGAAAAGCGCCGACCTGCGCGTACAGGCCGCCGAAGTCAAACTGCAGGAAACCATCGTCAAAAGTGGCCAATCCTCCTCACAGGCCATCAACGCCCAGGCGCGACTCAACGACGCAAGGAGCAAGGCGAGGCAGAAGACCGAAGCCGTCACATCGGCTGAGGAACAACTCAAAGCCGCCAGCAAAGGTCTGAAGGAGACTCAGACGCAGCTCCACGACGCTCAGACGAATCTGAACGCGAGCACTTCCAAGCAGTCGGGATTTTTCGCGTCCGCCGCGGCATCGGCGCGCAATGCCATCAATTCCTTCCGTAGCATGCAATCAAGCGTCACTACCACTGCCACAAGGGGCGTCGGAGATTCCGAACGCTTCTTCACAGCGTGGGGAGCCGCGAAGTTCGGAGCTATCAGCGGGTTCGCGCAGTCGGCATTCAGCAAAGTCTCAAACATCATCACCAGCAACGTGGAAGGCGCCATCAAACGCGCCGACACGATGAACAACTTCCCCAAAGTCATGAAGAATTTGGGGTACGACTCGAATGACGCTGCCGCAGCCATCAAACGCATCAGCGCCAGCATTGATGGCCTGCCGACCACCACATCGAGCATGATCGGCATGGTCCAGCAGCTTGCTCCGTTGACCAAGAATCTGGACGAGGCCACCAGCATCGCATTGGCGTTCAACAATGCCGTCCTGGCCGGCGGCAAAGACACAGTGCTGCAGGCCAACGCCATCGAACAGTACAACCAGATGTTGAGCGCGAACAAGGTCGATGCCGCCGCATGGCGAAGTGTCGTCAATGCAATGCCTGGCCAGATGAACCAATTGGCCAAGAGCATCCTTGGCGCAAACGCGAAGCAGAACGACCTGTATGAGGCGATGAAGGGTGGCAAGGTCACCTTCGAGGACTTCAATAAGGCGCTCGTCAAGCTCAACAAGGACGGTTACGGGCAGTACGCCAGCTTCGCGACGCAGGCAAAAGACGCCACACAGGGCATCGGCACCGCTATGGAGAACGCGAAGAACCGCGTCCAGAAGGCCATCGAGAAGATTATCGAGGCGTTCGGTGTCGACCGCATCAGCGGCGTCATTAACAGCTTTACGGCGAAATTCGGAGATGTCGGCTCGGCTGTGGCCAAGGCGGTCTCCGGATCATTGGAATTCGTCGAGACCGGCAAAGTCAACGAAAAATTGGCTGAATCTTTCCACATCGACAAGAAGTCGTATGCGGGCATCGAAGACGCTTACCAGCGGATTCGGTGGGGGTATAAAGGTCTCACCGATTTCATCAAGACCGGCGAATTCTCATACGAGTTCAACCGTGCCTTCGAGCACGCAGACCGCCAGACACTCATCGACTTCAAAGACAGCCTCCTCGGCATCCGCGACTCCGCCAGCGAGGTGCTGAAGAACCTTCCTGGATTGGGTGAATTCTTCAATACCCCGAAGGATGGCGACAAGTCGAACTTGAACAAGGCCTTGAAAGCCGCCAACGTGGCGCTTAAAGGTCTGAAGCCGCTGCTCGACCTGCTCGCATCAATTGAGAAGGCGTGGAACGGTCTGTCCGCTGAACAGCAGGGCACCATCTTCGACACGGCCATCTACCTGTGGCTCGGCAGCAAAGGCTTCAAAATCCTGAAGAACATCTTCGGTGTCGCCAAGGATATCGGCAAGGGATTCGGCATCGCCGGCAAGGGCATCAAGACCGCTGGCAACGCGCTGAAATCGTTCGGCAAGTTCCTCGGTGGGTTGAAGGCTCCGAAATGGCTGTCCAGCTTGTTCTCGAAGGCTCCGAAGGTCGCTGGATTGGACAAGGTGCCTGCTTTCGCCAAGCGCACCGGCGGCACTCTTGGTGGCGTCGCGGCTGGAGCGGCTGCCTACGGTGCCGCCACGAAGAATCTGACCGGTGGTCTGCCGAAATGGGTTTGGAAAGGCCTGCAGGGTGTCCAAGGCAAGGACACATCCGACAAAGCCTACAAGGCGTACCAGAAATGGTATGCGGAAAACAATTCGGTCACGCACCCCGGAAAATTCGCCGAATGGATGAAAGGAAAACTGGCCGGAGCGAAGGAACAGGCATTCGCCGGCAACACCGGTTCGGCCCAGGCCACAATGAGCTCCGGTCAACGCGATGCCGGAGTCAAGGCTTGGAACGGCATCAAAGGCGCGTTCTCCGAGGCAGGGCAGGCGCAGGCCGACAATACGGCAGCGCAGGTCAAAGCCCAGCAGGACACTCTTGCCGGCATCAAGAAGGCATGGGGCGACGCCGGCGATTGGATCAACACCAATTGGTGCGACTTGATGGTCAAGATCCAGTCGAAGTTCGACGGCGCGGCCCAGTGGGTCGAGGACCGTTGGGACGGCGTCAAGGACTGGTTTGGAGGAACCGGCCAGAAGATAGGCGACTTCTTCTCCGGAATTCCATCAACGGTCGGAGGCTGGTTCGACCAGGCAGGCCAATGGGTGCAGTCCAAATGGCAGGCGGTCGTTGACTGGTTGGGATTGACTCCGACCACGATAATCGACTTCTTCTCCGGAATCCCCGACGCGATTAGCGGTTTCTTCGGTTCCGCTGGCGATTGGATTCAGCAGAAATGGCAGGCGCTGGTCGACTGGCTGGGACTCACCCCGACATCGATAATCGATTTCTTCATCGGAATCCCCGACATGTTCGCCGGCATATTCCAGTCGGCGAAGGACCGTATCACCGGCATCTTCGGAAGCGTCGGCGCATGGTTCGACAACAACGTCAAATCTCCGATATCCAATGCCGTCAACGCCATCGGCCAGACGTTCCAGTCCACCAAGGATTGGATCAAGGAAAGCTGGGACAAGGTCAAGGATGCGGCCAAGAGCCCGGTGAAATTCATCGTCGATACCGTGTACACGCACGGTATCAAGAAGGTTTGGGACAGCGTCGCCGGCGCGGTCGGCTTGAAGCTCTCCCTCCCGACGGTGAAATTCGCGAATGGCGGCACCGTCGGCGGCATCAATCCCGGATACAATCCGGGTGTCGATTCGATTCCGGCGATGACTTCGCCGGGCGAGGCGTGGATGGTGCCGGAATGGACCAAGGCGGTAGGCGCGGAGAACGTCTACCGCTGGAACGCTTTGGCTCGCCACCATGGTGTTCAGGCCGTCCGCGATGACATGGGTCTTGATGGCGTCCAACGCTTCGCCAAAGGTGGCATTGCCTCCAAGATTGGCAAGGCTGCCGGCAAGGCGGTGTCCGGAGCGAAGAAATTCATCGAGGATTTGTCCAAGACCGCTCAGGCCTTTGTGAAGAATCCTGTGGATTGGGTCACGTCGAAGATTCTCACGCCTGTGAAATCGCAGGTGGCGGGAATCAGCGGCGGCCAGTTCGGCCAGATGGTCGGCAGACTGCCGGTGAGTGCCGCTACGGCTCTTGTCGACAAGGTCAAGTCGATGGCGTCCGACCTGGCATCCAAGTGGACCAGTAAATCCGAGGCGGGCCAATATCATGGTTCGGTCGGTGGCGGTGTGGAACGCTGGCGCAGCCTCGTACTGCAGGTGCTCAAGGAATTGGGCCAGCCAGCAAGCTGGGCCGACACCGTGCTACGCCGAATGAATCAGGAGTCCGGCGGCAACCCGAACGCCATCAACAACTGGGATTCCAACGCCAAGGCCGGTCACCCGTCGCAGGGCCTGATGCAGACCATTCCTGGCACATTCAATGCCTATGCGGGGCCGTATCGCTCGCGTGGCATCACCGACCCGCTCGCCAACATCTATGCCGGCTGCAATTACGCGATCCATCGGTATGGGTCGTTGGCCGGAATGAATCGTGCGGGCGGTTACGCGCTCGGCGGCATCGTCGGCGACGATAGGCCGACCCTGTACGATCGCGGCGGCATCCTGCCACCCGGACGGCACCTCGTGGCCAACGAGACCAAGCAGCCCGAACTCGTGTTGACGCGAGAGCAGATCGTCAGGATCTTCGGCGCTGACGTCAAAGATAAGGGCGATCGGACCGTGAACCTCAACGTCAACATCCCCGAACGCTCGGATCCATGGGCTGATGCGAGCATCCTCGTGCGCACCGCGCGACACCAATTGCGATAAAAGGAGGCCGATGTGGCTTATTTTGCGGAATTGTCGGCCTCCGGCTTGGAGCCAGTGCGCTTCGAGGGCTCGGGCGACCTTGACTGCCTGTGCATCGCGAAAGGCGGCATCGAGGGCTGGTGGTCGACTCCCGCCGCGAAAGTCAATGTGACGGCGCGAGGGCAGGGCGACGGTGGACATGATGTGAACGAGGATGACATCTCCTACGCCAGCCGCACCGTCACCCTGCATTGGAATGCCAACGCCTCCAGTCGTGACGCGCTGCTCGCTTTGACGGACAGTGTGCGCAGGCTCGTGCATCGTCAGGTCACGATGCGCGTGGTCGACGGTAATGAGGATACCTACTGCAGTGGCGGATATATGGTGCTTACCCAGCAGCCTGACTATCGGTCCGGCAGCATCGCCGATTCGACCATCACAATCGTTTTCGAGCGGCCCGAGCGATTGTCATCGCAGCCGCAGAAGGTGCAAATCTGGCCGCAGGCCGACAGTGGTCTCGGAGGACTGCGCTACGGTGGCAAGGCCACAGGCCTGCAGTATCCCTTGCAGTACGGCGTCGAGGTTTCGGATTCTCGGAACGCATGCGTGCTGCACAATGACGGGACCAGTCGCGCCTATCCGATCTTTCAGGCGACCGGGCCTTTCCCGGATGGAGTGGCCGTCGCCTTCCAGGATGGTTCGAGTCTCTCGTATTCACAACCCGTGGGCGTGACGCCGCTCATCCTCGACTCGCGCTCCCATTCGGCGACCATCGGAGGCGTGGACGTGTCGAGGGGATTGATCGCCCGCGGCTTCCCGGTCATCGAGCCGGGCGGTTCGCTTGGCGTGACGCTCCAGTCCTCGGGCTCTGGATGGGTGACGTGCGTCACGCATGACGCCTACATGTGACGACCGATAAACGTTTCAGCTAATGGAGGTACAACACTTATGGCTACCGCTTTGGGGGTCCAGCCGGACGCTTCCGGCAACGGCGTCACGCCGCTCACGCACCGCAAGATCATCGACGCGCTGTGGGCGTCGACCGGCATCGTCACCGGACTGGACGTGACCGGACGCAACGACCTGAAATACGACGTGGCGGCCGGCGTGGCAATCTGCTCACGCGGCGACGCGGACGGCAAGACCGAAGCGTATTGGCCCGGCGGCCAGACCACGGCAGTCGCGGCCGGCGATTCCACATGGCCGCGCATCGACCGCGTGTGGATCAAGGCTCACGACATGGCGCAGGGTGATTCGGACAATCAGGTGGTTGTCGGCGTCACCCAGGGCACGCCGGCCGCGAATCCAGCGGCCCCGGCGACTCCGGACGGATGCACGCGCGTCATCGACATGCTTCTTCCCGCCGGAGCGTCGAGCACCGCGAAGGCCACGAAACCGCATTCCGCGGACTACGCCTACCCGTATGGGATGAGCGCGGGCGTGCTCGCCTCGCAGAACGTCAACCAGCAGTACACGATCCCCGAAAACAGGCAGTGGGTCAAACGATGCAGCGTCAGCCTGCGCCTGACCACCGACCGCACCGTCAAGGTGGCATGGAAGGCGCGCGCCTCCTGCGGCACGGACAATTCGCTCATGGGCTCCTATTTCGTGCAGTTGCGTGCGGACGGACAGGTGCTCAACAGCGGCGCGAACGAGGCGAGCTCGTGGATCAAGGGCGCCTTCGACGAGATCGGCGTGTGGCGTTTCGCGGAATCCAAGGGCGTCGACTACGACACCATCCTCAACAAGGGCGAACACACCGTCGAGGCGTGGGTGTGCGGCAACCCGGCCGCGAACACGGCACCGGTCACCCTGTACGGCATCCAGCAATTGACCGTCACCGACATGGGGATGTTCCGCTGATGTCGTGGCGCGCGTATCTTTTCGACACCGTCAGCGGCCAGATCGCGCAACAGATCGACCTGCCGGCCTTCACCTGGTCGATGACCGTCGCTGACTGCGCCCTGTCCACCACCAAAAGCAAGGACGTCGGAGAGGACGAGATCGGCGGGCTCGACCTGCCATGGACGGCCATCCCCGGCAACACGCCGGAGGAGAAGGCACGCGCCATCCAACCGTACCGGCGCGGCATCGTCCTGTGCTGGAAGACCACGATGGACGAGCCGGACTCGCTTGGACGGCCGATCGTGGCCGGTATCATCGGCGTGAGGTCCAGCAAGCGCGGCAGCGTGTCCATCCCCGTCATGGGATTGAAAAGCTTCCTCAACGATCGTGTGCTCGCCACCGAGGGACGCTTCGGCGCGGACGAGGGACACACCAGCCGAGGCGGCCTCGCATTGGACGGACTGTCGTGGAGAGCCATCGCCTGCGAGATCGTCCGTCGATGCACCGAGCTCAAGCCGGGAGGCGCATTGCCCATCACTCTCCCATACCTCGGCGAGAAGGGCACCCACCACCTGCCTGTCGAGAACGCGACCACCTCCTCGACATCGACGGGGGAGAAGAAGACCACGAGGCAGAGTCTGCCCGACGGGTCAATCGAGACCACTGTCGACGGCGACACCACCACGGTGACGGAAAAACACGTCAAATCGCAGACCAGGCAGGTCACCGAGACCAAGCCCTACACTGCGCACACGAAGACCGGCACGGTCACACGGACACACACCACGACCCGCACCATCACGATGCGCAGGGAGACCACCGTGAAGAAGACCGTCACCGTCAGAAAGGCGGACTGCACGCGCGTGAGCGTCACCACGACCACCACGGTGGACACCTTCGACGATTCCGGCGCGAAGACCGGCACGACCACCGGCACGGACGGTCCGCACGTGACCGAGGAACCATCCTCGACACCGGTCACATGGAAGGATTTCGACGTGGCGAACCACAAGTGTGGTGACCTGCTCGACAGGATCGCCAACACCGACGGCGGACCGGACATCCAATTCCGTCCACGCCTCATCGACTCCACACACCTCGACTTCCAGCTCCTCGCCGGCTCCGACGCCGACCAGCATCTCCTGCAATCCACTCGCCTCGGCCTGTGGACCGGACGGTACGGCGGCACACTGCATGACCCACAGGTAGACAGGGACGGAGCCATACAACGCGTGTACATGACCGGCAGCGGACAGGACGAGGCCACATTGTGCGCGCTGGCCGAGGACCTGTCGCAGACCGAAACGTCCGATCCACTGCCATTGCGGGAGACAGTCCAATCCGAGACCGACTGCACGTCGTGGGAACTGCTCAAGGCCGACGCCGATGCGGTTCTCGTGGCCAACGGCCGGCCGCTCGCGCAATGGTCCGGAAACATCGACGCCAACGACGTAGACGCCTCCGGAATGCCGTTGCACCCGCTCGGCAGCATTTGGCCGGGCGAGACCCTCGACGTCGCCATCGACGGATTCCCGGATTGGCCCGACGGCACCTATCGGATGAGGCTTATGCAGATGAGCGGCGACCATACGAGCCTCGTCAAACTCAAATTCGACCCAGTGGCCGACCCACTCGGCTGATGGAAAGGAGACCAAGAATGGTCAGGCATTCCGAATTGCTTCCGGATGAGCGCATCCTCCCGCTCTCATTGGCGGTGAAGGCCATGATCGGCGTCGAGAGTCTGCGTACTCGGCCTTCCGGAATGGTGTCTTTTGATAACGCGGACGGTACGAAGACCATTATTGGAGGATCCGGCACCGACCAGATAGCCACAAACGCAGGCGATACGCAGGCACCGTCACGTCCGACCGGACTGAGCGCGACCAGCACCATGCAGGTCGCCCTCGTCCATTGGGACGGCACGCTCGAGTATGGCATGGTCGATGACTTCGACCATATCGAGATCTTCGCCCAGCCGGACGGCGGAGATGTGCTGGACATCGGATGCATGCGCACGGCGGGAGAGCTCGCTACCGGCCGTCTGCCGGTCGGTAGCGTCGTGGAACTGTGGGCCGTCGCGGCTGACAACTCGCACGACCTGCAGGGAAATCCCTCTCCGAACATGTCGGATGAGTCCGACCATCTGGTCGTCACAATCGACGAGCCGGTCGACCAGAATCAAATCAGAGAAACCGCGGAAAAGTTGCAGAAGGCCGCCGATGATGCCGCCGCGAAGGCGGATGATGCTATCAGGCAGGGCGAGCAGATCCGGCAGGATGCGCAGGCGGGTATCGATGACGCGCGCAAACAGGCGCAGGCGGCTGGCGATAAGGCCGACAAGGTGCGCTCCGACCTTCAGGCAGAGGTGGACGCGAACAAGCAGGCCACGGATGCGGCCATCGCCAAGGTTGACGCGAAGGCTGACAAAGCGCAGAATGACCTTGAATCGCAGACGACGGCGCTCAAATCCAGTATCGCCGCCGTGGATGCAAAAGCGGATCAGGTCAAGGCCGCCGGTGGCAAACTGTCGCAGAAGGTGGATGCTGACAAGGCCGCCTTGGACAAGAGCATCGCCAGTGTGGATGCGAAGGCTCAGGCCGCGAGTGACAAGGGCGACCAGCTGGCCGGGCAGATTAGTGACGTGTCCACGACCGTCAACGGGCACACGACGAAGCTGGGCGAATTGTCCACGCGTATCGAGGGTGTCGCTTCGGATGGCCAGACCACGGTCAAGAGCCTGACCTCTTTGCAGCAGACCGTGACCGGCCTCAGCTCAACGGTATCGCAGAACACGAAGACCGCTTCGGATGCCATGAGCAAGGTGTCGCAGGTGGAGCAGACCGCCAACGGCATCAGCGCGAACCTGAGCAAGAATTACACCACCACCGCCGATGCCGATGAAAAGTATGCTGCGAAGACGGAGCTTAAGGCCGCCGCCGACGGCTTGCAGGTGAATATCACGAGGTCGCAGCAGACCGCCGATGGTGCCGTGACTGCGGCTTCCAAGGCGCAGGCCACGGCGGACGGTTTCGGCGCGACCCTGTCCAAGGACTACCAGACCACTGCCGCGAGCGACGAGAAGTATTCGACGAAGGCGGATTTGAAGGCCACGAGTGATTCCATATCCTCGTCACTGTCATCGGTCAAACAGACGGCGGATGGCGCCGTGACCGCCGCGTCGAAGGCTCAGCAGACCGCGGATGCCGTGACTCTGAATCTGTCCAAGAACTACCAGACGAAGGCTCAGAACGATGCGGTGTATGCGACGAAGACGAGCCTGAAGGTCACTTCGGACTCTCTAAGCGCCAGTATTTCGTCTACTGCGAAGACCGCACAGAGTGCCGTCGATAAGGCGACGAATCTCGAAGCGAATCTCAACGGGTTAAAGGCGACTGTCAGCCAGACGTATACCACTAAGACGGATTTCAACTCGTTGCAGATCGGCGGGACGAACCTCTGCCCGAAATCAAACCCATACAACATCAGCCTGTCCAATGCGAGCAAGGATTCGTCCGGCGTGATAACCGGCACGGTTCCGACCAACGCGAACGCCACGTGGGGCGCGAGTGTCACTCCGGGATACGCCACCCTTCTGAAGACACCGTATGGCCGCCAGTGTGTCATCTCGTTCGACGTGTGGAGCGAAATCGCCGCCACGGTCGTCGTAGACATAAACAACATGCCGGAATCCGTAGCCGCGTGGAACGGCAACGACAACGATGGCTGGCGAGGAGGGGTGCAACCTACTACTACTACTACCACCACCACTAATGGCGCCGTCGCCTGCTCCATCCCTGCGAAACAGTGGACACGACTGTGGATAACCTACAGCAACACCAGTCCGAAGAACACCGGCAAGGTCGATATCTTCGACCAGTCTCACATCGGACTGCGACCGGCATCCGCCGCGTATCAGGTCAAGTTCAAGGATTTCAAGTTCGAGATTGGCTCCCGGCCGACCGAATACAGTCCTTGCCCGTCCGACCTCCAGTCGGCCGGAGACTATTCCACCAAGTCGGAATTGACGCAGACCGCCGATGCTATCAAGGCGCAGGTGGCCGAGGTGTCGAAGACCGCGTCCGGCGCGATGAGCAAGGCGACCACGGTGGAACAGACCGCCAACGGCCTGTCCACCAGGATTACGGAGCAGGCGAAAACGCTTGACGCGACCGTTAAGACCGCGAACGAGGCCAAATCGACGGCCGACTCCAACAAGACCACCATCAGTCAGACCTCGAACCTCGTCAACGCGGCGCTTGCAGGTGACAACCTCATCACCGATGGCGGTTTCGAATCCACCGCATGGTGGATGGGCCTCAAGGCCCCATTCCGGCTTTCGAACGGGTCGTTCTACCACGGCGCGCATGTCCTGGTCTGCGAGGCGGCCACCGGAGACAACCGATGCCCGTTGACCCATGCGAAAGGCATGGCTGGGACAGCCACCGCGATAACGGTCACCAAGGGACGCACGTATCGCCTGTCGGGCTACTGCGTCTGGTACGGGTCGGTCCCGTCGAACGTCAATCCGGGCGGTGACAAACTCAGATTGGCAAAACCAGACGGAACATACATCGCCGAGGCTCAATGCGGCAAATCCACGTCATGGTCGGAAACGCATGTCGATTGGACATGCCCGCCGGATGGGTCGATCACTTCGGTCCGGATCGAAGTCATGCACCAGGCCAATGGCACCATCCTGTGGGATGATGTCTCGTTCCGGGATATCACCGAGGCCGCGGCCACCAGCACGCGTGTGGCATCTGTCGAGCAGAATCTCAACGGGTTCAAAACCTCGGTGGCGGACACGTACCAGCCGAAATCCGGCATGGGCGGCTATGCGACGCAGTCGCAGCTGACGCAGACCGCGAATCAGATTCGCGGCGAAGTGAGTGAGAAATACCAGTCCAAGGACGGTATGGGCTCTTACGCCACGAATTCCGCCTTGACGCAGAAGGCGAATGAGATCACAGGCAAGGTGCAGGAGGTCGCCAAGACCACCCAAGGCAACACGACCACCATCAGCCAGGTCAGCCAGAAGGCCGACAAGATCAACACGACCCTGTCGCAGAAGATCGACGGCAAGGCCGACGTGAGCCGCGTCAGCTCATTGGAACAGAATCTCAGCGGTTTCAAGACCACTGTGGCGCAGTCGTATCAGCCGAAAGGTGATTATCCGACCCGCTCCGACATGCAATCCACCATCAGCCAGACCGCATCCTCGATCAAAAGCGAAGTCGCGAACACATACACCACGCAGACCGCGACCGAGGCGTTGAGGAAGAGCGCGACTCGCACGTTCACGCTTACCGGCGCGAAGGGCAAGGCGAAATGGGTGAAACTCGGCTATCTCACCAGCAACGGAGACAGTTCGAGCATCCTCCTGCACGTGTACTCCGGCAACGGCTTCAACGGTCAAGCCAGTCAGAATGCGGAGTTCGAGATCTTCGTCAAGGACGGCTCGCAGCAGTCACCGTCCGCTGCGGGCGCTTTCGGCGTGTCCGTGAGCCGCATCCGCGACGCCGACGATGTGAAGGTCAAGGTGATGGCGTTCGGATCCACCACGTGCGACATCTGGGCGTACCTGCCATGGGCGTATTGGAATGGTCATTACACGTTGCAGGGCGACTACAAGTCGTGGCAGGATGGGCCGAATTGCGGTGGCACGAGGATACAGGACGCGGAGCCCACGTCGGGCACCGCGCAGAACCTCGACTACGACACGCTCAGCACAAGGTCGTATGTCGACCAGACGGCCAAGAGCGTGGCCTTGGGTGTGGTGCAATCCTACAAAGGCAGTGACGGGTCCGGTCTCGCCACGAAGTCGGATATCACGGTCGCGAAGGACAGCATCACCAGCAGCGTATCCAGCACGTATGCCACCAAGACTGGTGTCACGCAGGAAATCTCGTCGAAAATCACCCAGAACAACAACAGTCTGGATGTGAAGTTTTCCACGAAGACGGAGACGAAGAACGCTCAGGACACGGCCAACACGGCCAACTCCCACGCTTCTGACGCGCAGTCGCGCATCGGCAGTCTTGAGGATTGCATCAACATGACATCGCAAGGTGTGCGCGTCGGTAAACGGGTGAACGGCAAATGGTCCGGATGGAGCGCGCTTGTCAACACGGAAGGCAGCTACGACATCTTCGATGCCGCCGGTGCCAAGCAGGCGACCTTCTCGTCCGGACGACTCGATCTTGGCAGGTCCAGCCACAACACGAACGGCATATACGTTCCGGGCGGCGGCAATTGGACGAGCGGATGGCTGTGCATCGACGACTATCTGGTCGACTGCGACCATACGCGGCACATTTACGCTTGCGCGCGCGGCGGGCTGTTGTGCTTCAAAGGCCGCGTGGCTTTGACCAATCCGAACGGCAGCGGCGACCAGCGCGTCATCGCCGGCGACAAATGGTATCAGGCCATGCAAGGCAAATACAGCGTCTACCCGTATTTGGACGTGGATGATGACGAGAGGGATTGGCCTGTGGCCTTCAAACGCTCGGACAACAACCTCCTCGCAGTCGGCACATTGTTCATCCCACGCACCACCCGCGATATCTGGTGGTACGACCCCACCCGCGGAAAACACACCATGTGGATCGATCTCAACAATCTGCAGATCCCGATGGGCAACAACGTCATCGGATGATCCACGATTAAAAGGAAGGAGGATGCGATGGCATCCGAAAACGAAAACACGACGACCGTAACGACGGAGGATGGAATCCTCGACCTGCGTCCACCGAAGGGCAGTCTTGTAAGGCAATTGCTCAGGCTTGGTTTGACCTTCGATCACAAGGATGCGTCAGGTGAGACGTGGTGCGATTACACGCGTGGGCTGAGCGCGACGTTCGCCGATCGTCAAGCCACGGACGTGACCTTGGCTGATATGGACACGAGGGACGAGACCACGATCACGGCCAGTCAGCTCGCCACCGTCACGGAGATCAAGACATGGCGCAGTGATGGAGCCGGGGACTGATGCCACCCATCGACCTCTTTTCCAGCTCGGAGTTTTGGACGGCGGTGATAGTCGCCCTAGTCGGCGGCGGGGGAGTCGGAGCGATCATCGGCGCCATCTCCAGCCGTCGCAAGGACACGGCGCAGATCGCGGCCCAGGCATGCGATATTCTGACCGATTCGGTCATCAAGCCATTGCGTGAGCAGGTGGAATCGCAGGAGGAGCAGATAAAGCACCTCGAGGAGCAGCAGCGGAAGTATTTCACGCTCACGGCCTACACCCGCGACCTTTTCCATTGGCTAGGTTTGTTCTGCGAGATCATCGAGCCGGATTTCCTCAAGCGTCATCCGAAGCCGCGCCTGCCTGACGAACTCCGCGCCGACGTGGCACCCGAAACATTGGAGGACTGATGGGTTATCTCGCAATCGGCATCTACGCCGCCCTCTGCGTCGTCCTCCTGGTGTTCAACCACGGGGCGCACAAGGACTGACATTTTCAACATGAGGCCATCTCTTCGGAGGTGGCCTTCCTTATTAAGGAGGCAAATATGGCGGAACACGCCAATGGAAACACCACCACCAATCTGCCGGGATTGACCGGAGAGCGCGTCAAGGCCGGAGTGACCATCGTGGTCACCCTCTACGCCTTGATTAACGCCGGCCTGAATCTGGCCGGCTACAATACCCTGCCCTTTACCAATGAGCAGGTGTCCGCGACTGTCTTCAGTGTCGTGGGCGTCATCGGCACGATCTACGGCTGGTGGAAAAACCAGAACATCACCCGCGCCAGTCTTGCGGGCCAGCAGCTTGTGGACGCATTAAAGAAGGCGGGCGTGGTCAATGGCATCAGCGCGGCGAAGAGCGCGGCCTTGAGCGCCGCTTCCGCCGTAGCCAAGACCACGCCGAAGACCGAACGCTCCGAGACCGACGATACTTCGGAGGACTGATGACCGGGGCAAGCTTCGCGCAATGGAGGGGCTCTCCCAACCACTACGACGGCCGGCTGGGCTTGAGCGTCAACCACATCACACTGCATATCATGGTCGGCCGACTGTCCGGCACCGACTTGTGCTTCCAGCGATCCAGCTTCCAGGCCGCCAGCCATTACGGAGTCGGCGGCACCGGTGCCGTCTACCAGTGGGTCGACGAGGTGAACGGTTCGTGGGCCGACGCCAACTGGCGCTCGGACTGCTCCGGCATCACCATCGAGCATGAGGGCGGCATGGCCGGAGTGCCGGTCACGGACGCGGAGGTCGAGGCATCCGCGAGACTATGCGCCGACATCGCGCGGCGGTACGGGTGGGGCGTGCTGTGGCACGACAACAGCGGCAACCGCTGTGGGAACATCGTCCTGCACCGCGAGGTGCCGGGCACCGACCACTTCGGATGCCCCGACAGGTGCGTCAACGCCTTGCCGGTGGACCGGATAATCAACAGGGCAAACCAAATACTGATGGGAGTAGACATGGCATTGACCAACGACGACATCAACAAGATCGCTAAAGCGGTCACCGATTCAGTGTGGCAGTACAAGAATCCACGCATCAACGGCAACCGAGACGCGTATAACCTGCTCACCAACCTGCCGCACGACGTGATGGCGTATAAAAATTCGCAGGTTGTGGATCGTGACGTTTTCGGACTCATCACCGACCTGACCGGTCAGGTCGCCGACCTGACCGATATGGTCAAGACCCTGGCCGAATCCAAGGGCGCCGACCCCGACTAGATCGCCGCCGTGGAAAGCGCGGTGAAGGCCAAGCTCGACAAGCTCAAGATCACCATCACCGACGGCCAGTGACCGCATGATCAGGCGTGGCTTACACTCCGCTGCGCCGAAACCAGAGTTAAGCGTTGCTAACATGACCGTCTGCAACGCTTAAAACACACATCGCCCCTCTCCCGGCTACGGCTGGGGGAGGGGCATTTTTCTGTTTCCTGGGTGTATCATACAGGGGAAACGTAAAATTAGAGTCTATTCTGAGTGACACTCTGCACAAAAAGGCAGTCTGGAGAACGGCTTGGGACATCGGTCGTTATAAGGACAGTTTATAACGACACTCAAATTTTCTTGATGTCTTATAGCTGGCGGTTTTGTGATAGCTTGAGCGGGTTGCATTGTTCATATCAGATGGAGGATTCATGTCCGCTCTTACTTCCGTCTCCGGTTTCCCGCGCATCGGCCAGAACCGTGAGCTGAAGAAAATCATCGAAGCGTATTGGAAGGGCAACACCACCCTCGACGAGGTGCGTGCCACAGCCAAGGAACTGCGCGCCAAGCATTGGAAGCTGCAGCAGGCCGCCGGCATCGACCTGATTCCGAGCAACGACTTCAGCTATTACGACCAGATGCTCGACACTGCCATCCTGCTCAACGTCATTCCGCAGCGCTACCAGCGTCTCGCCTTCGAGAACCCGGAAGAGACCCTCTTCGCAATGGGCCGCGGCTATCAGGGCGAGAAGGGCGACGTGACCGCCCTGCCGATGAAGAAGTGGTTCACCACCAACTACCACTACCTCGTGCCGGAAATCGACTCCGCCACCGACATCAAGCTCAACAGCACCAAGCCGTTCGACGAATTCAACGAGGCGAAGGCGCTCGGCATCGCCACCAAGCCGGTGCTCATCGGCCCGTACACCTTCCTCAAGCTCGCCCGCAATCCGCAGGCCGAGGAGCTCGACTACGACAAGGGCCTCGTCAACGCGGTCGCCGCGGTGTACGCCGAAGTCGTCGCCAAGTTCGCCGAACTGGGCGCGCAGTGGATCCAGATCGACGAACCGTACCTCGTGCTCGACAAGGAGCCGGGCGACGTCGAACTGTTCAAGAGCCTGTACGCCAAGATCCTGCCCGCCCGCGAAGGCAAGGTCAAGGTGCTGCTCAACACCTACTTCGGACACATCGCCGACGTGTACGAAACCGTCAACCTGCTCGGCTTCGACGGCATCGGCCTGGACCTGAACGAAGGCAAGGACGAAAACCTCGCCGCCGTCGAAAAGTACGGCGTGGCAGAAAACACCACCATCTTCGCCGGCGTGATCAACGGCCGCAACATCTGGCGCAACAACTACGCCGTGAGCCTCGGCCTGGTCGACGCGCTGAAGCAGGTCACCGCCAACGTGGCCGTCTCCACCGCCAGCTCCCTGCTGCACGTGCCGTTCAGCACCGAAGGCGAGGACGGTCTCGCCGACGACGTGCGCAAGCACTTCGCCTTCGCCGTCCAGAAGCTCGACGAACTGCACGAAGTCGCCGTGCTCGCCGACGCTTCCGACGACGAGAAGAAGGCATCCGCCGAACTCGCAGCCAACCAGGCGCTGTTCGACGGCACCCGCGTCGCCGCCGATCCTGCGGTCGCCAAGCGAATCGCAAGCCTTACCGACGCCGACTTCGTACGTCAGCCGGCACGCGCCGAACGCCAGAAGGAGCAGCATGAGGCGCTGAACCTGCCGCTGCTGCCCACCACCACCATCGGCTCCTTCCCGCAAACCAAGGAAGTGCGCGCCGAACGCGCCAAGCTGCGCAAGGGCGAGATCACCAAGGCCGAATACGACGAATTCATGAAGAACCAGATTGACGCCTGCATCAAGCATCAGGAGGAAATCGGCCTCGACGTGCTCGTCCACGGCGAATTCGAACGCAACGACATGGTCGAATACTTCGGCCAGAACCTCAACGGCTTCCTGTTCACCAAGAACGCGTGGGTGCAGTCCTACGGCACACGTTGCGTCAAGCCTCCGATCGTGTGGGGCGACGTATCCCGCGCCAACCCGATCACCGTGGAATGGAGCGCCTACGCGCAGTCCCGCACCGATCATGTGATGAAGGGCATGCTCACCGGTCCGGTCACCATCCTCAATTGGTCCTGGCCGCGCGAGGACATCACCCACGAGCAGCAGACCCAGCAGCTCGCGCTCGCCATCCGCGACGAAGTGCTCGATTTGGAGAAGGCCGGCATCAAGGTCATCCAGATCGACGAGGCCGCACTGCGCGAGAAGCTGCCGCTGAGGAAGACCGACTGGCACAAGAAGTACCTCGACTGGGCCATTCCGGCGTTCCGTCTGGTGCATTCCGCCGTCAAGCCGACCACGCAGATCCACACGCACATGTGCTATTCGGAGTTCAACGACATCATCAAGGACATCGACGCGATGGACGCCGACGTGATCTCCTTCGAAGCCTCCCGTGGCGACCTTGTGGTGCTCGACGCCATCCACGACGCCAACTTCGAAACCGAAGCCGGCCCGGGCGTGTACGACATCCACTCTCCGCGCATTCCGTCCGAACAGGAGATCGAGGACCGCATCTACGAGATCCTGAAGAAGATGGACGTCGAAAAGGTGTGGATCAACCCGGACTGCGGCCTGAAGACCCGTGGCAACGCCGAAACCTGGCCGAGCCTGGAGAACCTCGTCGCAGCGGCCAAGGCCGTGCGCGCCAAACTCGCCAAGTAAGGCCGGCATAGGCATAAACAGGCAAGATTTCCAAGGAATCACATGCATTCGCCAATCTTCTCGCTGGAGGTGTTCCCTCCCAAGCGTACCAGCCCTGTAGGTACCATCTACGATACGTTGGATGGCCTGCAGGGGCTGGACCCCGACTTCATCTCCGTCACCTACGGCACCGGCAAATCGTCCGACCGCACGTTGACCGCACGCATCGCGCATACGGTGAACGAATACGGCATTCCGGCCGTGGCGCACCTGACCGCGCAATACCTTGACAAAGACGACGTGGATGAGGCGCTCGACCTGTTCGACCAGGCCAAAGTCTCCGGCGTGCTCGCTTTGCGAGGCGACCGTGTGGAAGGAGCCGAACCGGCGGGAGTGTTCGACCATGCGAGCGATCTGGCGGCCTACATCCGCGAGAAGCGTCCGGATCTCAAGATCTACGGCGCCTGCTATCCGGAAAAGCACCCGCAGGCGGCCACGCTTGAGGAGGATATCGACAATCTCAAGAAGAAGGTCGACGCGGGCGTAAGCCACCTCATCTCCCAGCTGTTCTACGACAACGAGGATTTCCTTCGATTCGTGGACAAGGCTCGTGCCGCCGGCATCGACGTTCCGATCGAAGCCGGCATCATGCCGGTGATGAACGCGAAGTCGGTGCTGCGCATGTCGAAGATGTGCGAATCGCGTGTTCCTGAAAAACTTGCCGTCCTGCTTGACAAGTGGGGGAGTGACACCGCGCTGCTTAAAGAGGCGGGTATCGCCTACGCGTCCGAACAGATCTGCGACTTGGCGGCACGTGGCGTCGACGGCGTACACCTGTACACGATGAACCATCCATGCGTCAGCCGGCGTATCTGGTCCAACGTCAAACCATTCTTCGTCTGATTCAGACGATGCAACAAACACGAAAGGGATGATTTCCGGCAACTGTCGGAAACCGTCCCTTTCGCCATACTTACGGATATGAACGATTACTATGGGAACCATGGCTTCTTCTACGCATCAGTTTGAGGTGCTCGATCTGATTCGGGCGGGATTGCAGGATCTGGGCGCGGCACGCACGCTGCTTGACGAGTTGCGCGCCGACGGCATCGACGACGACCGGCTATGCCTGCTGATGAAAACATTGGAACAGACCTGCGAGCCCGACATCGCGCTACGCAACCTCGTCGACATCATCAAAGCGTTGCAAAGCCAAGGCCGCGACTTCCACCAGGTCATCACCGACGACGCCGGACTCGTACGACTCGTCACCGTGCTCGGCGTGTCCGATGGAATGGGCAAGCTCATGCGCTTCCGCCCCGAACTCGTCATGGCCGCAGCCAGCGACTCATGCGAAAGCCATCTGTACAACCACGCGCAACGCCGCGCGCATGTCTTCGAAGCGGTCGGTGCCGACCCGGCCGACAATCGCATGCCAAAAGCCACGAAACCACTCGCCGAAGCGGCGACCGCGCTACGGCAGACCTACAGAAAACAGCTCGCCGCCATCATGGCGCAGGACGCCACCGCGGACGACCCAATCGAAATACAACCGAGAATCAGCCAGGAACTGTCCGATCTTGCCGACGCGGCCCTGGAAGGCGCGCTCGCCATCGCCCGCAACGAAGTGGACGGCAGCGCACACGTGCGCTTCGCCATCATCGGCATGGGCAAGCTCGGCGCACGCGAACTCAACTACGTATCCGACGTGGACCTCATCTACGTGGTGGAACCGGCGGACGCGGACACCAACGGCATGACCCTCAACCGTGTCGGCACCAAAATGGCCACCACCCTGCAGCGCGTATGCCAATCCGTCATCATGGGCGTCGCCGAACCTACATTGTGGCAGATCGATGGCGGACTGCGCCCCGAAGGCAAGGACGGCCCGCTCGTACGCAAACTCGAATCGCACGAAGCCTACTACGAACAGTGGGCGGAAAACTGGGAATTCCAAGCCCTGCTCAAGGCCCGCCCCGTGGCCGGTGACCCCGACCTCGGCCAAGCGTACATGGACATGACCCGACCGTTCGTATGGACCGCCTCCAAACGCGACAACTTCGTCTACGACTGCCAGCAGATGCGCAAACGAGTCGAAGACCTCATCCCCGCGCCCCTGAAGGACCGTGAAATCAAACTCGGCCGCGGAGGCCTACGAGACGTGGAATTCACCGTGCAGATGCTCCAACTCGTCCACGGCCGCGCCGACGAGACCCTGCGCACCAGCTCCACCCTCGAATCGCTGCAACGCCTCGCCGAAGGCGGGTACGTCTCACGCAGACAAGCCAAGAAGCTCTCCTGGGACTACCGCTTCGAACGCGTCATGGAACACCGCCAGCAAATGTGGGCGCTCAAACGCACCCACCTGTTCCCGGACCTCGGCAAAGCCAGTCTCGGCGGCATCGAACGCAAACGCGACACCAACGACGACGAACTCAACCACAACCTCGAGCTGCGCAGACTCGCCCGGGCCTTCCACATGCACCCCGAGGAACTCGTCGACAAATACGACGAAACCCGACGTGAAGTGCGCCACCTGCACATGGACATCTACTACCGGCCCATGCTGCCCATCAACGCCGGCCTCGACGACGAACAAGTGGAACTGTCCGCCAACGCCATGCAGGAACGCTTCGCCTCCATCGGATTCGCCGACCCCGACGCCGCCATGCGCCACGTCACCGCACTGACCGCCGGCATCTCCCGTGCCGCGAAAATCAACCGCATCCTCCTGCCCGCCGCCCTCCAATGGCTCGGCGAAGGGCAGAACCCCGACATGGGACTGCTCAACTGGCGCAAACTCGAAGAACACTTTGGCACGGACAGCGAATACCTCGGCTTCCTGCGCGACTCGCCGTCCGCCGCGCAACGCCTGTGCCACGTCCTGTCCAATTCACGGTTCCTGGGCGACGCGCTCAACAAATCCGTCGAATCCGTCACCTGGCTCGGCAGCGACAACGACCTGCAGCCACGTTCGCGCGAAAGCCTCGACGTGCAGACACACGCCTCCCTCGAACGCAACGTAGGCAGCATCAACGACTTCGCCAACTCCATCCGCGCCATGCGACGCCACGAAATCGAACGCATCGGACTAGGGTGGATGAGCGGCGTCATCGACGACAAGGCGTCGCTCGCAGGTATGACCGACGTATACGACACGGCCATCGACGCATCGCTCACCTGGGCCATCCGCCACCAAACGCAGGAAATGGGACTCGACGAAGCGCCGGCGGCAATCGCCGTCATCGGCATGGGACGCTACGGCGGCAGGGAAGTGAACTTCAGCTCCGACGCCGACGTCATCATCATCTACCGGCCGTCCGATAACGCCGACGACAACCAAGCCAACCTCTTCGCACGCAAAGTGCAGGAAGACCTCCGCGCCATCCTGCAAGGACCGACCACGCTCGAACCCAAAATCGAACTCGACATGGACCTGCGGCCCGAAGGCAAAAACGGACCCCTCGTGCGCTCCTACGCGTCCTGCGAGGAATACTACCGTTCCTGGGCGAGCACATGGGAGCACCAGGCGCTCCTGCGTGCGCGTTACGCGGCAGGCGACGCGGCGCTCGCCGAGGATTTCCTGATGAACGTCGCCGACCCGCTGCGCTATCCGAAGATCGATTTGACGGAGGCGCAGGTCGCCGAAATACGCAAGCTCAAGGCGCGTATGGAAGCCGAGCGATTGCCGCGCGGCGTGCGTAGGGACCGTCACCTGAAGCTGGGCAAAGGTGGTCTGTCCGACGTGGAATGGACGATTCAGCTGCTGCAGTTGCAGCATGCCGGCGACAACGCGAACCTGCGAGTCAACGGCACGATGCAGGCGTTGGACGAGTTGGAGCGGCGCAAGCTGGTTTCCGCCGGCGACGCCGTCGTATTGCGACGCGCATGGTGGATGTGCACGGCCGCGCGCAACGGCAGCTACCTGTGGAGCGGGCGCGTCAACCAGGCGGATATCCTGCCGGATGACACGTATTCGCTGGGAGGACTCGCCGTCTATCTCGGATACGACGCGAATCGCGGACAGCATTTCGAAAACGATCTGCTTGCCGTAATGCGCAAGGCGCGCGACGTGACGGAACGTCTGTTCTACGGCCTTTCATGAAACGATTCGAGCGGGCGCTCGGTGAACACGCGGTGAACGCTCCGGGTCAGTGTTTCGGGCTATAGTTGGCTAGGTCACTTTCAGTGGCCACCTTCAACCACAAGTTGCATGAAAGGTGAGCCGTTGTCCTCAGTACTCGAACCGGCGGTCGAAACGCCGATGGTCGGAAAAAGCGTCATCACTCTCGATGATCTTTCCATTCGTCAGATTCAGGAAATGCTGCACAAAGCGCAGTACATCGATTCCCATCGTAAAGAAGTGGCACACACCTGCGAAGGCAGGGTGCTTGCCACTTTGTTTTATGAGCCGAGCACGCGCACGCGTCTGAGTTTCGAAACCGCCATGCTGCGCCTCGGCGGCAAGGTGATCGGTTTCGCCGGCGCCCAGCTCGCCTCCGTCACCAAGGGCGAGACGATCGCCGACACGTTGAAGACGGTGTCCAACTACGTCGACGTGGTGGCCATCCGCCATCCGAAGGAAGGCGCCGCGCTGGTCGCATCCCGCGCCGCCTCCGTGCCGGTCATCAACGCGGGCGACGGCGGACACATGCATCCGACGCAGACGCTCGCCGACCTGGCCACGCTTCAATCGCGCTTCGGCCGTGTCACCAACCTGACCGTCGGCCTGTGCGGCGATCTGACCTTCGGCCGCACCGTGCACTCCCTGATCGAAACACTGTGCCGCTTCGGCAACGTCAACTTCGTGCTCATCAGCCCCGACGAGCTCAAGACCCCGCAGTACGTGCTTGACCGCATCAACGCCACCGAATCCTGCTCCTACACCGAAGTCAAGGATCTGGTCTCCGTCATCGGCGATCTTGACGTGCTGTACATGACCCGCGTGCAGAAAGAACGTTTCTTCAACGAGGACGATTATCTGCGTCTGCGCGACACCTACATCCTCGACGAAGCCAAGATGGCGTACGCCAAGAAGGACATGGCCGTGCTGCACCCGCTGCCGCGCGTCAACGAAATCGCCGTGGAAGTTGACGACGATCCGCGTGCAGCCTACTTCGAACAGGTCAAGAACGGTATGCTCATGCGCATGGCATTGGAAAGCTCGGTGGTCGGTGACGAACTGCCGGGATACGAACCGCTCGCAGCCAAGGAGGTTGAAGCCTGATGGAAGTCACCAGCATTCAGAACGGCATCATCATCGATCACGTGCCCGCCGGAACCGCGCTCAAGGTACTTGAGTATCTGAAGATCGACCCGTCCAAAACCAAACTCGCGTTGATCATGAACGCCGACAGCCACATGTACGGCACGAAGGACATCATCAAAATCGAGGATGAGACCGAATCCATCGACCTCGACGTGCTCGGCCTCGTGGCGCGCACCGCGACCGTCGGCATCGTCCGCGGCGGCAAAATCGTCGAAAAGAAGAAGCCGACCCTGCCGGAACATGTCGTCAACATCATCAAATGCGTGAACCCGCGCTGCGTCACCACCACCGAGCCTGCGGTGCAGATGTTCCATCTGGTGCATTCCGACCGTCAGGAATACCGTTGCGACTACTGCGACGAGGAAGCGAAGTTCTGAAATCATGACCCTCACCCTTCACGACATCAAGGTCTGGAACACCGGCGAAGTCATTGACCTCGTCGTCCCCTCCGACACGGACGCGTCCGTGGACGCCTCGGCGATGACCATCGCCCCCGGATTCGAAGACCCGCACGTGCATTTCCGCGATCCCGGACAGACCTACAAGGAGTCCATGATCTCCGGCTGCGCGGCGGCGGCATCCGGCGGATACACGAACGTGCTCATCATGCCAAACACCGTGCCGGCCATGGATGGCGTGAAGGTGGAGGCCGGCCAGCCGGGCGCCTCCGAAGTGCTCGACGCCGAATACGACACGGTCATTGATTACCTGCAGCATTACGAGGCCGCTCATGGCGTGAAACTGCCGGTGCGCTACGACCTATGCGTATGCGCCTCAAAGGGGCGTGCCGGCCATGAGGCCACCGAAGTGGCCGACTGGATCGGCTACCTGCCCGAACATGGCGACGAGCATAAGGACGCCTACCAGCTGGCGCATCCGGTGACCGCCATCAGCGATGACGGTTCCGCGGTGACCCCCAGCATTCTCGAACAGGTGTTCGAAAACGTCAAGGAGTCGGGACTGTACCTCATCGAGCATTGCGAACACCACGACACCGGCGCGGTCAATGACGGTCCGGTGTCCCGCAAGCTTGGCGTTCCAGGCATTCCGGAGGACACGGAACTCAAAATCGTCGAACGCGACATTGACATGTCCCGCAAAACCGGCGTGCACGTGCACTTCCAGCACGTCAGCACCGCGATCTCCTTCGACGCCATCCGCAAAGCCAAGGCCGAAGGACTTCCGATCACCTGCGAGACCGCGCCGCATTACATCGCATTGAACGACGAGGCGCTGCTTAAGTACGGCACTTTGGCCAAAATGAACCCGCCGCTGCGCTCCGAAGCGGACCGCCAGGCCACCATCGCAGCCGTCGCCGACGGCACGGTCGATTTGTTGGCCACCGACCATGCGCCCCACACCATGGAAGAGAAGGAACTCGGCTTCCTCGACGCGCCCAACGGCATCATCGGGCTGGAATGCGCATACGGCATCTGCCACAAGGTACTTGTCGACGGCGGATTCATTTCCGACGAACGTCTCATCGAACTCATGTCCACCGGTCCGGCCGAACTCATGGGCCACGACAAAACGGACATCACGGCGGTACTCGACGACTACGCCGACGCCGTGCCGGGAGACGACGACACCAAGCGCGTGCTTGATCTGGGCCGCGTGCCCGAAAGCGACCAGGTGGATCTCGTGGTGCTGAACACCGGAGAGGAATGGACCGTCGACCCGGAGAAGTTCCACTCCTCGGCACGTAACACCCCATTCGGCGGATGGCAGGTCACCGGCCGGCCGCTCGCCACCATCATCGGCTCGAAGCTGGCCTTCAGCCGCATCGACAAGGAGGACTGATGGACCGTCTGATCGAAGCCATCGAAGACAAGCAGAATCCAAGCGTCGTGGGACTCGACCCCACCGAAGCGCTGGTGCCGAAGCAGGTCGTGGCCAGCTTCGCCGAGGAAATCGCCGAACAGGTGGAGGATCCGACGGAAGCGCCGGCAGCCCAACTGTCCGTCGCCTTCTTCGAATTCAACCGCGCCATCATCGACGCAGTAGCCGACATCGTCCCGGCCGTCAAACCGCAGATCGCCATGTATGAGGCGCTCGGACCAGCCGGCATCGACGCCTACAGCATGACCTGCGAATACGCCAAACAGCAGGGACTGTACGTCCTCGGCGACGTCAAGCGCGGCGACATCGGCTCCACCGCAGCCGCCTACGCCCACCATCTGAGCGGTGTGAACGCGGGGGAGCACGCTTTCGACCCGTGGCATGAGGACGCGGTCACCGTGAACCCCTACCTCGGCACCGACGGCATCACCCCGTTCGTCGAAGCCGCCACTGGTGCCGACAAGGACATCTTCATACTGGTACGCACCTCCAATCCATCCAGCAGCGAACTGCAGGAACTCGAACTCGCCTCAGGCGAGCGCGTGTACGAGCATGTCGCCGACCTCGTGGAAGGCTGGGGAGCCGAAACCATCGGCGCGAACGGGTATTCCCATGTCGGCGCGGTGGTCGGAGCCACCCATCCCGAGGAAGGCAAGGCGTTGCGGGCGCGCATGCCGCACACGTTCTTCCTGGTCCCCGGTTACGGCGCGCAGGGCGGTACCGCCCAAGGCGTGGCCGGCATGTTCGACAAAGACGGCATGGGCGCGCTCGTCAATTCGTCGCGTGGCATCATCGGAGCCTGGAAGAAGTCCGGCAAATACAGCGAATCCATGAGCGCAGACGATGCGCTTGACTTGGTCGCCGAATCGGCGCGCGAGGCCGCGAAGGACATGCGCGACAATCTGCGCGCGGTACTGCCGTAAGCTACCAGAACAATCGAACGAAACACAGGAAAGGGAGTCATGACCGCCGCAGCAACGTTCATGCCGACCGTCGGCCAGGCGAGGGAAGCGGGATTCTTCCCCAGCAGGCACACGGTCGAAATCGTCGACAACCGCATGCTGGCCGATGGCGTGTACCGATTGACATTCCGCGACGAATTCATCGCGGGACATGCCAAGCCGGCGCAGTTCGTCGACGTGTATTCCAACAATCCGAGCAGACTGATGCCCCGCCCGTTCGGCGTGGCAGAAGTGGATGGCGATGAGGTGAGCCTTATCTTCGCCGTCGTCGGCAAAGGCACCGCCGAATTCTCCGAATTGCGTGCGGGCGACACCATTCGGGTGATGGGTCCTCTCGGCAACTCCTTCAACACCAAGGAGAACGCGAACTACGTGCTGGTGGCCGGCGGTCTCGGCGTGCCGCCGCTGGTGCGCGCCGCGCAGGCCATCGCCGAATCGGAGGGGTCGACGAGCACCGCGGTGTTCGGATACCGCAACGTGCGTTTCGGAGACGGATACGTCGGCCGGTACGCAGACAAGACATACAGCATCGACGAATCCGAAGGCAATGTCGTAACGCTCCTTGACCGTATTGAAAATGAACTGGTGAACGGCGAGCTGAAGCCGGTCATCCTCTCATGCGGGCCGTTGCCGATGATGAAGGCCGTCGCCGCATGGGCGGCGAAACGCGGCATCGAGGCACAGCTGAGCTTGGAACAGCGCATGGGCTGCGGATACGGCACATGCGTGCTGTGCACCGTCGACACCGCCGAAGGACGATTGAAGGTCTGCTCGGACGGACCTGTGTTCACCCGCGAACAATTGGGATGGGGGGAGTGAGCATGATCGCAGAACAACATGCGAACCTGTACGAACAGCACGAATGGAAGCATCCCACCCAGGTGGCTGGTATCCCGTGGAAGAATCCGGTGGCGACCGCTTCCGGCACGTTCCAATATGCTGCCGTGCGCTGGTTCTATGACGTGAGCCAGCTGGGCGCCGTCACCACCAAAGGCGTGTCTCCGGTGCCATGGGAAGGCAATCCTGGCATCCGTACTGCGGAAGGCCCCTCCAGCAACATCAACGCCGTCGGCCTGCAGAATCCCGGCGTGGACCATTACCTTGAGGACGATCTGCCGAAACTCAAGGCCATCAACGCCACCGTCATCGCCAACGTCGCCGGACACTGCGACGACGACTACGCGGAAGTCGTGTCCAAGCTCGACGATTCCCCGGCCGACATGCTGGAAATCAACGTGAGCTGTCCGAACGTGTCCGCAGGCGGCATGAGCGTCGGCACCGACCCGGTGGCTTTGAGCCGCCTCATCACCAGACTGCGCAAGCTCACCGACAAGAAGATGATCGTCAAACTCACCCCGAACGTCACCGACATCACCGTGCCGGCACGAGCCGCGGTGGAAAGCGGAGCCGACGCATTGAGCCTGATCAACACGCTGCTCGGCATGCGCATCAACATCCGCACCGGCGAGCCGGTCATCACGCACATCACCGGCGGCGTGTCCGGCCCGGCCGTCCTGCCGGTCGGACTGGCCGCGGTATGGCGCGTGCGCGCCGCATTGCCAGAAATACCGATCATCGGCATCGGAGGCATCGACTCCGGCGAGACCGCGCTCGAATACCTGTATGCCGGCGCCAACGCCGTCGAAGTCGGCGCGGCCGCATTGTTCGAGCCGACCGCGCCGCTGCGCGTGGCCCGCGAACTCGACGATCTGCTCGACGAACGTCCCGAACTCGCCGACAAGCTCGCCAAAGGCGAGACCTGGCGCTGAAATTTCGTAATCGATCAATGTAAGGAGAACAAGCAAATGACCGCATCGCTCGACCATCGTTTCACCGAGTTCCTGCTGGAATCGCAGGCGTTGAAATTCGGCGAGTTCACATTGAAGTCCGGCCGCAAGTCGCCGTACTTCATCAACGCCGGCGCATTCAACGACGGACGCAAGATCGCCCGTCTCGGCGCGTTCTACGCCGAGAAGATTGTCGAGGAGATCGAGGCGGGCAACCTGCCCAAGGACGTCGACACCGTGTTCGGCCCTGCCTACAAGGGCATCCCGCTGGGCGTGTCCACCGCCATCGCGCTGACGTCCGCCCATGGCATGGAGGTCGGCTACACCTTCGACCGCAAGGAGAAGAAGGACCATGGCGACGGCGGCATGATGGTCGGCACGCAGCTTGCGGACGGCATGAAGGTCCTGCTCGTCGACGACGTGATGACCGCCGGCACCGCTGTGCGCGAGGTCATCCCGAAGCTCAAGGCCGAGGCGAACGTCGAGGTCATCGGCCTGGTACTGAGCGTGGACCGCATGGAGAAGACCAAGGATTCCGACACATCCGCGGTGAAGGCCGTTGAAGCCGAATTCGGCTTCCCGGTGTTCGCCATCGCCAACGTGAAGGAGATCTTCGAAGCCGGCCAGCACATCCAGAACGCCGACGGCACCCCGTACGTCACACCGGAGATCAAGGCCGCCGCCGACGCGTACCTGGAACAGTACGGCGCCTGACTGCGGCGTTCGCGCTGAACCGCGCTCATCGGCTGTTATAATCTCGGATATGACAGAAAGGCACTGTGCTGCTTTCGGGCAGTACAGTGCCTTTTCGTTGTGGTTCCTCTGTTCCGGGGTCAGTCGATGAGCGTGTAGCCGTGGCTGGCGACCACCGACTTGAGCTTCTCCAAGTACGTTTCGGCGGCCTTGGACAGCTTCGCGCGCTCATTGGTGATCCATCCGACAAGCATCGTCTCATCGGTGTCGAGCGGCACGGTGACGATCTTCTCGTTGTTGAGATCGCCGTTGTCGATGCCGGTGCACACCGTGTAGCCGTTCAGGCCGATGATGAAGTTCAGAATCGTGGCGCGGTCGGTCACGTTGATCTGCTTGGGGGAGTACTCCGGCCAGACGGCCTCCTCCGCGAAGAAGAAGCTGCCTTCCTCGCCCTGCTCGTATTGGATGAACGGGAACGGCTTCAGATCGTCCATGGTGACCTTCTTCTTGCCGGCCAGCGGATTGTCGCGCGAGATGAACACGTGCAACGGCGCGCGGAACAGCGGATGGAACTCGAGATGCTTCTCGCGCAGCAGCTTGCCGATCACGTCCTTGTTGAAGTCGGACAGGTAGATGATGCCGATCTCCGAAAGCATGTTCGCCACCTGGTTGATGATGTCCTTCGTGCGGGTCTCGCGGATGGTGAACTCGTATTCGTCGGACTTGGTGGACTCGATCATCTCCACGAACGCCTCCACGGCGAACATGTAATGCTGCGTGGACACGGAGCACAGCTGTTTGCGGGGTTTCGCGTTCTTGTACCGTTCCTCCAGCAGCGACGCCTGATCGAGGACCTGACGCGCGTAGGTGAGGAATTCCGCGCCGTCCACGGTCAACGCGATGCCTTGGGAGGAACGGGTGAAGATCTCGATGCCGAGCTCGTTCTCAAGCTCCTTCACCGAGGAGCTCAACGCGGGCTGGGATACGTACAGCTCGTGCGAGGCCTCGTTCATGGAGCCGCATTCCACTATTTTGACGATGTATTTCAGCTGAAGGAGGGTCATAACGCCCATTTATACCAGCGTCGCTTTACGAAACGACGATTTATAGCGCTTCGTTTTGCATAGTGGACACGCGGTCGGTGGATGTGCGGCCTACAGCGGACGATGATATGGGCGCATGGCCGAGGCCCGTTCCGCGGGACGCAGGCGCACGTCCGCCGCGCTCACACGCGCACGCCCAAGGATTCCAGGTCCCTGCGCGCCTGGTCGGCGTCGACGAAACGGAAGGCGTGCATGCCGGCCGACCGCGCCCCGGCGACGTTCTTCGCGGTGTCGTCGAGGAACACGCTGCTCTCGGGGCTTAGGCCGAAACGGCTCATCGCCAGTTCGTAGATGTCGGCGTTCGGCTTGTGCATCTTCTCCACGCCGGAGACGACGGTGCCCTGCAGCAGTTCGGCAAGCTGCGGGAACTTCTCGAATGCGAAATGGAACGTCTCATGGGACCAATTCGTCAATCCCCACACGCCATAGCCGGCCGCCTTCAGATCGCGCAGCAGCCGCTCCATGCCGGGCAGCATGCGTGGCAGCGCGTCGTCGTAATGCGCGATGTAATAACGGAAGATCCCGGCGACGCGTTCTCCCTGCTCGGCCACCACATCGGGCCATATCGAATCGAAGTCCTCCCCGGCGTCCATACGGTCCTCGTATCCGAAGAAGCCGCAGGGGTCGTCGTCGGCGCAGATGCGGTCGACGGTCGCGTCGTCGAATCTGCCTTCAAGGCATGCCCGTGTCCGCCAATCCAGCAACACTCCGCAGAAATCGAAAACGACGTCGGTGATGGTCGGAACTGCAACGGTCATCGGGAAACCCTTCTTGTAGCGTGCGTCTGTCTTCCGCCAGTGTACCGTACCCATGTTCGTGAAGGACGTTTTCGTCTTCGCGTGCGGCGTTTCCTGAAAGTCATTGGGACGGAAAGGCTCGCTTGGGTTTTGAAAAAGGCTAATCTAGACGTTTTCGGCGATTGTGATGATTGTCATGCCGACCATTTCGAACATACAATCAATCCGAAATTAAATCAACATGTTGTCTGAATAGACGGGTGTCCTAGTGGAAAGCATTAGGAAGGGGCCGACGATGGCATATATCGAAATGGTGCACAGCTTCAAGCGCTACCATATGGGCGACATCACAATCACCGCCAACAACGATGTGAGTTTCGGCATCGAACGCGGCGAGCTTGCGATCATTCTGGGATCATCCGGAGCCGGCAAATCGACGGTGCTCAACATCCTGGGCGGCATGGACACGAATTCCGAAGGCAAGGTCATCATCGACGGCGTCGACATCTCGGACTTCAACGCGAAGCAACTGACCGATTACCGGCGCAACAACATCGGATTCGTATTCCAGTTCTACAATCTGGTGGCCAACCTCACCGCCAAGGAGAACGTGGAACTCGCCTCCGAACTCGTCAAGAACGCGGCCGATCCAGTGCAGACGCTGGTCGATGTGGGACTTGGCGACCGCATCGACAATTTCCCCGCGCAGCTTTCCGGCGGCGAGCAGCAGCGCGTGGCCATCGCGAGAGCCGTGGCGAAGAACCCGAAGATCCTGCTATGCGACGAACCGACCGGCGCGCTCGACTACCATACCGGCAAGCAGGTGCTCCGCATCCTGCAGGACATGAGCCGCAAACGCGGGGCGACGGTGGTGATCGTGACGCACAATTCCGCGATCGCCCCCATCGCGGACAGGGTGATCCGCATGCACGACGCCCGCGTCAAATCAATCGAAACCAACGAGCATCCGATGGACATCGAGGAGCTGGAATGGTGAAACGCATGCTGTGGAAGGACATCCGGCAAACACTGTCCAAGTCGAAAGGCCGGGTCGTGTCCATCGTATGCCTCATGGCGCTTGGCTCATTCGCGCTGGTGGGACTGAAGGTCACCGGGCCGGACATGCAGGCGACCGCCGCCGACTTCTACGGGCGTAACAACCTCGCCGACATCACCGTGGTCTCCAACTACGGCATCTCCAAAGACGACGAGAGGATCATCGGCAAGGCCGACGGCATCAAGGAAGTCGAATACGGGTACTTCAAGGACGTGGTCATCTCCGGCACCGACAGGAGCATGCGCATCTATTCCAAACCCGATGCCGTCTCCACCTATGACGTGACGGAAGGACGACTGCCGAAGCGGACCGGCGAAATCGCGTTGGACATGAAAGAACGCGACAGATTCGCCGTCGGCAGCACCTTGAACGTCACCGAGAAAACGGACATCGCAGGCGGCACCGTGCTACGCCACCACAAATTCACCGTCGTCGGTTTCGTCCGGGCCAGCGAGACTCTGTCCTGCCTCAACATGGGACAATCCACGGCCGGCGGCGGCGAGCTCAAAGGCTATGCCGTGGCCGTTCCGGGAGAGTTCGATTCCGACGTGAAGATGATCGCCCGGGCGACCTACGAAGACACCGAGGGATTGGACTACTGGAGCGCCGAATACCGCGATGCCGTGCAGAAGCATAAGGATCAGCTCGTGACGTTGCTCGCGAACCAGCCAAAAGCCCGCGAAGCGACGATACGCAGCCAACAGCGCAAGAAAATCGACGAGGCTAAGGACAAAGTCAAAACATCCAAACAGCAGCTTGCCGACGCACAACAGCAGCTGGACGATGCCAAACAGCAGATCGACAACGCCAAGGACCAGTTGAGCGAAGGCAGCGCCGAGGCAGTGGAGGAAGGGTCGGCGGCCGCGGCCCAGCTGGCCACGGCGCAAGCGCAACTGGCCTCGGCCAACGCGTCGGTCGCCTCCGGACAGACGCAACTGCAGGCGGCACAGACGCAACTGGCTCAAGGACAGAACCAGCTCTCCGATTCATGGAACCAGCTGGCGAACGGCAAAACGCAGCTGGACGCGGCGCGAGAACAACTCGAAACAAGCAAAACCGTGCTCGACAAAGTCGGCGCGACGCTCGGCAAATGGGAACAGACCGGCATCACCGGCAAACTCTACGAACAAATACGCGGCAAATACGACATGGCGATCAACCAGTACAACGAAGCCTGCGCCGAATACAACAGACAGCTGAACGCCTACAATGCGGGACTGCAACAATACCAGAACGCCGTAGCGCGGCTCGACCAAGGCTCGCAGGCGTATCGGAGCAATGCGGACAATCTCGCACAGGCATCCAAACAGATAGCCGAAAAACAAAACGAGCTCGGCAAAGCGGTGTCGCAGGCCGGCAAGCAAGTCGCAGACGGCGTCACGCAGCTTATCCAAGGCCAGAGGGACATCGACAAGGCCGAAACGGAATACCAGAGCAAACTCGCCGAATTCAACGCGCAGAAGCCCGAAGCCGAACGCAAGATATCCGAAGCCGAACGGCAGATAACCCTCGCCGAGGAGAAGATCGACAATCTCACCGTCCCGGCCTATTCCGTCAGCGGCCGCCGCGAAGGCCTGACCTCGCAAGGCTACCGCGTGTACATGGTCATCGAAGGCATCGTGGCGAAACTGGCGGACATCTTCCCGATCTTCCTCTACTTCGTCGCGGCGCTCGTCACCTTCAGCACCATGGGACGCATGGTGGACGAGGAACGCACCAATTCCGGAACGTTGAAGGCGCTCGGCTACGGCAACGCGGATGTGATGCTCAAATTCACCGTATACGGATTCGCCGCATCCACCCTGGGCACATGCATCGGCGTGCTCGCCGGCCACACGCTGCTGCCGCTTATCGTCGCCCACGCATACAGCGCGGGATTCACCATGCCGGACATCATGCTCAAATTCCACCCCTGGATCACCATGGCCGCATTCGCACTTGCATGGATAAGCGCCGTCGTGCCGGCATGGCTGGCCGCGTCCAAGGAACTGCGCGAAAAACCGGCGAGCCTACTGCTGCCCAAGCCGCCGGCCAAAGGCTCGAAAATTCTTTTGGAACATTTCCCACCACTATGGAACCGTCTGAATTTCACACACAAAGTGACCGCCCGTAACATCTTCCGATACAAAACACGCATGTTCATGACGATCTTCGGCGTATGCGGAGCGGTATCCCTGCTGACGGCCGGCCTCGCCGTCCAATCCTCGATCGGACAGATAGGAAACCGACAGTTCGAGGAACTCATCCACTACGACCTGATCGTCGCCGAGGAATCCGACACCAACAGCGCGCAACGCGAGGAAATCGCCACGACGCTGAAGGGCAAAACCGTCCAATCCTCGACAGCGGTGCGCTACGAGGAACTGTCGAAAACCGCAGGCAAGGAGAACGATAAGCAGTCGATCACCCTGCTGGCCACCGACGACGCATACAACTTCAACGAATACCTGACATTACGCGACCGCAAAACACACCAACCACAGATACTGGTCAACAATGGCGCGGTAATCTCCGAACGGCTCGCCGAAATGCTCAACGTCTCGGTCGGCGACACCTTCACGGTAAACGACGAAAACGGCGCGCAACGCACCATCAAAGTCGCCGGCATCAGCGAAATGTACATCGGCCATTTCATATTCATGAACGCGCAATGCTACGAACACGTGTTCGGCGACCAGTACAGCACAAACGCATACATGGTCAGACTGAAAGACCACAGCAACGCCAACACGGAACGCCAAGGCGCCAAATTCATGAAACTGGCCGCCGTGCGCGGCGTCGTGCAGAACACGACGCAGAAGAACATGGTGTCCACAATCGTGGGATCGCTCAACCAGATCATGGAAGTGCTGATTCTCGTGGCCGTGCTGCTGGCCGTGGTGATCCTCTACAACCTGACCAACCTCAACGTGTCGGAACGCATACGCGAGCTATCCACGATCAAAGTGCTCGGCTTCCACACCAGCGAGACCACGATGTACATCTACCGCGAAACGATCCTGCTGTCACTGCTGGGCATACTCGCCGGATACGGCTTCGGAGAATGGCTGCACCGATACATCATCACCGAAGTGCCACCCGACGAAGTCATGTTCGACCCCGCCATCAGCTGGATCGCATTGGCGGCCCCGGCCATCGTCGTGGCCGTGGTACTAGCCGTGCTCGGCTGGATCGTATACCGCCAGCTCGAAACGGTGGACATGCTCGAAGCATTGAAATCAGCGGAATGACCCTCCACGAAACGGTCAGCGGAGCAGCTCGCCAAAAGCCCGGGGAACAGCCGCGACGACATCACCGGCAACAATCGGATGCCCGATCGCGCTCGCCGGAGTCTTGCCCGCATGCCCATACAGATGCGGACGATGCCATCCGCGCTGCTCCGACCCGCTGGCCATCGCGCCGGCAAGCCCATGCATATACGCGGCGGCCGCGGCGACATCCGGAACCAAAGCCGGATCGTCGGACAGCATGTCGTCCTGCTGCGCCAGCAACGCGCCCAACACGCCGGCCAACACGTCGCCCGAACCGGCGGTGGCCATCCAGGCAGGCGCGCGCCCGGACAGGATGATCCGCGTGTTCCCATCTCCATCAGCTCCAACCACAATGGTGACCGCGCCCTTAAGCAGCACCGTGGCCCCCGTAAGCTCATGCGCGCGCAACGCCGCCCGCAATGGCCGGGCCTCCACCCACTGCCTGGAAACAACATCAGCCATATCGGCATCCAACCGATTCAGCAATGCGGCCAATTCGCCGGCATGCGGAGTGATAACGACCTGCGGCACAACATGGCACGGCAGCAAATCCAACGCGCCGGCATCAACCACAATGGGAGGCATGCCCTCCGCCCGCTCGTTCCGCGAGCCATCGCCATCCTCCAACGCGTAATGATCCAGCAGCGCGGCAATGGTCGCACGCTGCATGTCATCACCGGAAGCAACGTCACCCTCGGCGGGCACACCGGATCCAACCACCCACGACTGCACCCGGCCCTTGCCCAACACAGCCTCCGGCAACACGGCCAATATCATATCCTGCGCACGCTGTGGCCCCAGATAACGCACCATGCCCACATTCGCGCACGCCGCGGCCCTCGCCGACAACACGGCAGCACCCGGATACCGCGCCGAACCAGTCACCAAACCAACCACTCCACGCGAATACTTGCCATCCGCAAGAGACGGAAGACGAACCGAATCCGCCACAAAATCGACATCCGTCATCTCGGCAAACGGAACAGCATCATCGACATCGAAACCGAAATCGACCAACGTGATCCGTCCGCAAGCATACGAAGCCGGCGGCACCATCGCACACGGCTTCATCGCACCGAACGTCACCGTCACATCCGCAGGAATATACGGCCCCGGCAACGAACCATCATCAACACCCACACCCGACGGCGCATCGACGGCCACCACCAACGGCAAATCAGCGGAAGGGTCATTGTTCGGCAACGCAGGCTTGTCCGGCAACACGCCATCCATACCCAAAGACGAAGCCAACGTGCCAGCGACACCACGCAACGCGCCGGCCACGCCAATCCCCGTCATAGCATCAAGCACCACATGCGCACCCCGCGCACACTCGACCGCAGCCTGCAGCCGCTCACCAGCCTCACCCGCGGAAAAACCAGACGTGCACCCAGGAATATCAGCCGCCGGATCCAACACCAACACACGCCCACCCGCACGAACAAACGCCCTAAACGCATCCTCATGCAACGAACGGCCAACAGCAACCGCGGTAACCTGCGCACCCTCACGCGCCAACTCAGCCCCCGCATACAAGCCATCGCCACCATTGTCCCCAGCGCCAGCCAACACCGTGACCCGCGCATCCTCAACATCCAAATCCTCATCATCAAGCAACGACAACGTCACACGAGCCACCGCAGAAGCAGCCATACGCATCAACGGCACACCATCATCCAACAAAGGACGCTCCAACTGCCGGACAACATCGGCGGAATAGGAACTATACAACAACGTCTGCAAACGGTCGGCATCATCAGAGACATCCATGGAAAATCCTTCCCCTCGGCATGGAACCACAAACACCACTTTAGTCGTATATTAAAAACAACAAACAAAAACGGCATGGACGCCAAACAAGAAAACGGAGCGGAACATGGCATACATCGAAATGAAAAACAGCACCAAGCTCTACCACATGGGATCCACCACCATCACCGCCAACGACAACGTCTCCTTCACCATCGAACAAGGCGAACTCGCCATCATCCTCGGCGCATCCGGCGCAGGCAAATCAACAGTGCTCAACATCCTAGGAGGCATGGACACCAACACCTCAGGACAAGTAATCATCGACGGCAAAGACATCTCCAACTACACACCCAAACAACTCACCGCATACCGCCGCACCGACATCGGCTTCGTATTCCAGTTCTACAACCTCGTCGCCAACCTCACCGCACGCGAAAACGTGGAACTCGCCTCACAAATCGTTCCCGACGCACAAGACGCCCGACAGGCGCTCGCCGACGTAGGGCTTGCGGACCGCGTCGACAATTTTCCCGCGCAGTTGTCGGGCGGCGAGCAGCAGCGTGTGGCGATCGCTCGAGCGGTGGCGAAGAATCCGAAGATTCTGCTGTGTGACGAACCGACCGGCGCGCTTGACTACAACACCGGCAAGCAAGTGCTCCGCATTCTGCAGGACATGAGCCGCAAGAAGGGCGCGACAGTGGTGATCGTGACGCATAATTCTGCGATTGCGCCGATTGCGGACCGTGTAATTCGCATGCATGATGGACGTGTGTCATCGATTGAGGTCAACGAGCATCCGATGGATATCGAAGAGCTTGAATGGTGACGTTGCGACACGCTGTGATACGTATGATTTGCGTAAATGGCTGATTCGTGTAATATATGTGACTTGTGCACGGAAGCCAAGTCTTCCGGTGGGAACATTCCTGCGTAGCTCAGTTGGCAGAGCATCCGACTGTTAATCGGACGGTCACTGGTTCAAGCCCAGTCGCAGGAGCGCAGTTTCGGGTACACCGGAACATATTCCTGCGTAGCTCAGTTGGCAGAGCATTCGACTGTTAATCGAACGGTCACTGGTTCAAGCCCAGTCGCAGGAGCTTCTTAGCCCTTGGTTTTCCAAGGGCTTTTTTGTTTCCGTAAGAACTTTTCGCTGCTATTCCAACGAATCGAGCACGTCGTCAATGAGTGTGCGGTCGTGTGCCGCATCAGCCTTGAGTCGAGGGAAGCGACGTATGACGTTGTCGGGACTTGCGTTGGCCGCACGTGCCACATTCGATTTTGACTCGCCATGCGCCACGGCGATTTCCGCGAGCCGATCCACTAGCGAATCCGAAACCTGCCGTATTTGCTCGCCAACCCATAACTGGGACAATTCGGGTGAAAGCGTGTAATCGTCCTGCAGCTCGCTTGAAGCCTCCTGAATGGCGGCCCATAGCACCATGAATGGCTTGCGGTAGTAGGCGATGCGTTCCTCGGACGGCTCGCTCTCCAACTGCTGCAATGCCTTGCGTTGCGTAGTGTTGTCACTCATGCGTCCCATCGTATGCCACGTTCGGTGGCGTTTTGGCATGTCATGGCGCGACACGCCCGGCATCTGTGGATAAGTGTTGTTCTCCGACCACAAGGTCGTTCCAAGTCGACGGGCGGTCTTCGAACGTGCCATGATATCGATTCCCCGATAGAGACGCGGACCACAGGAGGCCTCATGAACAAATGGGAATACCGTCGTCGTGTTCGACACAATAAGATGTCCGATGACATTGACAAGCGCAACCGGCGCCGGTGCGCCGCGGCGATGGCCGTATGCGTATTGGCGAATATCGCGTTCACGATATGCTGCGCGCAACCTACGGCGTCGGCATACGCGCAATCGGCTGATGACGTGGCGCATGAAGTCGCACAAGCGGCATGCCGCACATCAATGCAGTGGCCTTTGGAGCACGCGCAAGTAATCGGCGAATATGATGCGCCGGCTAAACAATGGTTGCCTGGGCATCGCGGTTTGGATTTGCGTGCGCGGCCGCAAGACGCCATCATCGCGCCCGCGGATGGTGTGGTCGCCTTCAGTGGCAAAGTGGCGGGCAAATCCGTGGTAACGCTTCGCCACGGTGCGGAAACGGGAAGCCTGACGTCGACGTTTGAACCCGCGGTCACTACGCGACCGGTCGGGGCCGTCATCGCCAAGGGGGAGCGTTTCGCTCGTGTTGAAGGTGGCTCGGAACATTGCGCCGATGAATGCCTGCATTGGGGCCTCAAGAGCGGAGGACGTGATTATGCGGATCCGTCGGGCAGAGTGAGGTCGATGCGGGTTGAACTGAAACCGTTGTAACGGCCATATCCACGGGTGTTGTCGTTGTCCTGGGGTCGTGGCCTTAAAGAAAAAGTGCGGTATTCCGGCTATGATGCTGTCTGTACATTAGATTTCGAGGAGCGAGAAGCTTATGATCAAGGAATACACGCGCCCTTTGGAACAGGGAATTGACTCGGACAAAAACATCTTCTCAGTACTTGAGGAGCGTGTGGAACGCACTCCTGACGACAATCTTGTCGAATACAAGAACGCTCAGGGCGAATGGGTGGCGTTCACCGCTGCGGAGTTCAAAAACAAGGTCGTCGCCCTCGCCAAAGGACTTATCGCTCGTGGCGTAATGCCTGGAGATTCGGTATCCATTATCGCGCATACCTGCTGGCAGTGGACCGCGCTTGATGTGGCCATCATGTCCATCGGCGCCCTTACCGTTCCGGTCTATGAAACGAATTCGCCGGCGCAGGTGAAGATGATTTTCAATGATGCCAATGTCAAGATGGCGTTCGCTGAGGATGATTTCCAGCGCGACAAAATCGAATCCGTCCGTGATCAGTGCCCGGATCTTGGCGACGTGTACGTCATCGGACTTGGTGCAATTGACACGATCATCGAATACGGCCGCGCGGTCTCCGACGCCGAATTCCTTGAACGTGAACAAGCGGTCAAAGGCTCCGATTTAGCCACCATCGTATATACGTCGGGATCCACTGGCACCCCGAAGGGCGTTGAACTGACGCATGCCAATTTCGTGTTCATCACCTATTCCGGCGTCAACTCCATGCCGGGCATCGCCATGAAACCGAATCGTCGACTGCTGCTGTTCTTGCCGCTCGCCCATGTATTCGCCCGATACATGCAGTTCTTCTGCTTTGCCGGAAACGTTTCACTCGGTCTGTCCAGCAATCTGAAGACCATTCTCGCCGATTTCAAGGCGTTCAAACCGACGTTCATCCTCGCCGTGCCGCGGATTTTCGAAAAGATCTACAATGCGGCCTCGCAGAAGGCCGGAGCCGGTTTCAAGGGACGTGTTTTCGCTGACGCCACCCAGACGGCATACGATTGGTCGCATGCTCAGCAGTCCGGTGGGAGCATTCCACTCGCGCTGAACGCAAAACATGCCCTGTACAACAAGCTGTTGTATTCGTCAATCATGGAAGTGTTCGGCGGCCACGTCGAGTATGCGGTCTCCGGCGGAGCGCCGCTTGATTCCTCTATCGCGCATTTCTTCAACGGTGTCGGTCTGCCGCTATTGGAAGGCTACGGCATGACCGAAACGTGCGCCCCCTCGAGCGTCAATCCGACCGAAGGCTACAAGATCGGCACCATCGGCTTGCCTCTGCAAGGCGTGACCATGGGGGTCGACGAAGAAGGGGAGCTGTGCATAAAGAGCCCTGCCGTATGCGCCGGATACCACAACAATCCTGACGTTACCAAGCAGCAAATTGTCGATGGATGGCTGCATACCGGTGATCTCGGCTCCATTGATGATGACGGCTTCGTTTCCATCGTCGGGCGTAAGAAGGATCTCATCATCACCGCAGGCGGCAAGAACGTCTCCCCATGCGAGATGGAAGCATCCATCATGACTTCGCCGGTGGTGAGCCAATGCGTCATGATCGGCGATCGCAAGCCATTCATCGCCGCAATCATCTCCCTTGATTTGGCGGAGACGAACCTATGGCTGGAATCCAAGGGAGCGGAACAGGCCGCTGATTTGGATGAAGCCTCGAAGAACCCCATTGTGCGTGCGGAAGTGGAGCGTGCCGTCAACAAAGCCAATGAGCTCGCCTCACGTGCCGAATCAATCCGCAAGTTCGAAATCGTTCCCGACGAGTTCACTGAGGAGAACGGTTTGGTCACGCCGAGCATGAAGGCCCGCAGGCAGGCAGTGGTTGAACATTACCGGACGTTGATCGACAAGGTCATCTACGTGCCGAGGAAGCCGGCGGCTCACGCCGAATGATGTTCGAAATATGGTGGGGGCCGGTGACATCCGAGTGATGCCATCGGCCCCCACCATATCCGGAAGAATCCCGGAAGAATCATAGGCCCGCATCCGCCAGCGAAATGTAGCCGGGTTCAATCAGCGTTTTCTTGAGATTGTCGGCGCTGATCGCCAATGTCTCCTCATGGATGGTCGTAATTTTCTTCCCCTCGACCGTTGCGGAACGGATGAAACCGAGTTTGGAAAGTTTGCCCGAAGTGTTCAGTCGCACGCATGTCTGCGCGATGTCATCGGCCAACGCCTTGCGGTTCTCCATGGCGGTCATCCATTGCTTGCCGTTGACGATGTTCGGCATGGAACTGATATAGGCCCCATAGCCGGTGATGATCGGCCATTTTGCGTTTTCCTTGTTATCGGAATCGCTGTCGTCATCCGATGACGACGTCTTCGCAGGGTCAGGCACTGCCTGCCGTTTCAGGTCTTTTTTGCCCGTGATGCTGTCCACGATGCCGGAGATTGAGATGGAAGGGTTGATATCGGCTGAGGAACCTGTGTAGCCGAGTTTGTCCAACTCGTCGGCGATGTTCTTCGCCACATAGTCGTTGCAGGAGATGACGCCATCAAGGTGGACAGGGTGCGAATCGTCCTTGTCCGCGTCGAGACGTTCGGCAAGCACCGATTTGATTTGTTCGGCTTTTGACGAATCGAATGCCACGGACCGCCAGTCATTCTTGGTGGTCGAAGCGGTGAGCGTCTCGGAAGGAGATGCCGCTTTGCCGTCCTTGAAATACGGTTCGAGCACTTTCCAGATGCCTTTGAACATGTTCTGGGCGAAGGACGTGTCCGTTTTGGCATCATGTCCGTCGGCCGCGTCGTAGGGGAGTAGTACCTCGATTTGCTTGGGGGCATCGGACGATGCCTTGTCGAGCTCGAGCTTGTTGACGAGCTCTTTGGCTTGCAGTTCTCCAATCTGCTCGGCCGTGGTCATCGGCACGTACACGTCCGGCGCATACCCTTGAAGCGTATTGGAGATCAGAACGACCTTCATTCCTTCATTCTGCGCAAGCTGCAACGCCGAAACCAGCCGTTGCGCTGATTGCGCATAATCCTGTTCGTCCTCATCCGACGCGTCGGAGTTCCACGTGATATCATGCCGTGCATAGTCGCCGTATTGCCTGTCGGATTCCGGCATCTCGGCGACAGGCGCCACCACCAAGGTGGTTTTGGCTTTCGTGGACGAATGCTCGGTTCCGTTGATGTGATTCACCACATAGTCTTGGACGCTTTGACTTTGTTTGTCGAGGTTCGAAGCGGTTTTCACGGTGATGTCGCCGCTTTTGACACCGGTCCGTTTCAACGAGGACACGATTTCGGGAACGAGTTTTTCCCATTTGCTCAATGGCGTCTGTTGAGAGATGGTGATGCTGTCTGTCGGAGCGAAAATCGCCACATTGCCGGCATCGGCTGTTGCGCTGGATTGTGATGACGGCTGTTGCTGCGATTGCGAATCACCGTTGGGCGAGCAGGCCCCCATGGCTGTTGCCATGCAGACCGATGCCAGCAGAGCGAGCAGACGTTTCGCCGGGATTGTGCGATGCAGAATCATGCCATGTCCTTTGCGGAAGAATAGACGTTCCTTATACTGACCATCGATTGTAATATCCGGACGTCAAAAAGCCCGTACGCGTGTGTGATTGCGCATACGGGCTTTCGACAGCTCAGATAGATTACTCTGCCAGAGCCTTTGCCAGATTCTCGTCGAGGGCGTTCATGAAACCCTCGGTATCGAGCCAAGGCTGGTCCGGTCCGATGAGCATGGCCAGATCCTTGGTCATCTGTCCGCCTTCGACGGTGGAGATGATGACTTTCTCCAAAGTTTCGGCGAAATGCTTGACTTCCGGAGTGTTGTCAAGGTCGGCGCGATGCTTCAGACCGCCGGTCCATGCGAAGATGGAGGCGATCGGATTGGTCGAGGTCTTTTCACCCTTCTGCCAACGGCGATAATGGCGGGTCACGGTGCCGTGCGCGGCTTCGGCTTCGACGGTCTGCCCGTCGGGAGTCATCAGCACGGAGGTCATTAGGCCAAGGGAGCCGAATCCCTGTGCGACGGAATCCGACTGCACGTCGCCATCGTAGTTCTTGCAAGCCCAGATATAGCCGCCATGCCACTTGAGGGAGCTTGCCACCATGTCATCAATGAGTCGGTGCTCGTAGGTCAGGCCAGCCGCCTCGTACTTGTCCTTGTATTCGTTTTCGAACACCTCGGCGAACGTATCCTTGAACTGGCCGTCGTACGCCTTGAGAATTGTGTTCTTGGTGGACAGGTACACCGGATAGCCGCGCATCAGACCATAGTTGAAGCAGGCGCGTGCGAAACCTCGGATGGAATCGTTCACGTTGTATTGCACCTGGGCAACTCCGCCGTCAGGGCCATAATTGTAAACGACGTGCTCAATCGGCTCGGAGCCGTCTTCCGGAGTGAAGGTTACGGTGAGGGTGCCGGCTCCCGGAACCTTGAAATCAGTGGCTTTGTACTGGTCTCCGAAGGCGTGACGTGCCACGACGATCGGCTTGGTCCATCCCGGGACCAGGCGAGGCACATTGCTCATGACGATCGGCTCGCGGAAGATGGTGCCGCCGAGAATGTTGCGGATGGTACCATTGGGGGATTTCCACATCTTCTTGAGGCCGAACTCCTTGACGCGCGCCTCGTCCGGGGTGATGGTGGCGCATTTGACGCCGACATGTTCGCGCTGGATGGCCTTCGCCGCGTCGACGGTCACCTGATCGTCGGTGGCGTCGCGGTTTTCGATGCCCAGATCGTAATAATCCAAATCCACGTCGAGGTACGGCAGGATCAGACGGTTCTTGATGTCTTTCCAGATGACACGGGTCATCTCGTCGCCGTCGAGTTCGACGACTTTGCCTTCGACCTTGATTTTGGCCATGGTTTGTCCTCCCTGTCGGAATTGAAGGTGATGGGTTCCGTCTTATTACATGTGTGTTAATTCCGTATGGAAATGTCCAAAACCGTGGGGACACGCGCGAAGGCACTGTCATAGCTGAGCATTAGCCTTGAAACCATGTCTCAGGAAATTGAAATCGGTTTGGGCAAGAAGGGCCGTCTGGCCTATTCGCTGGACGATGTCTCCATCGTTCCCTCCCGTCGTACCCGTGATCCTCAGGATGTGTCCACCTCTTGGCAGGTCGACGCCTATGAATTCGATGTGCCGGTCATCGGCGCCCCGATGGATTCCGTGACCAGCCCGGCCACGGCCATCGTCATGGGCAAGATGGGCGCGCTTGGCGTGCTTGACCTAGAAGGATTGTGGACCCGCTATGACGATCCCCAGCCGCTGCTGGACGAAATCGCGCAGCTGCCTGCGGACAAGGCCACCGAACGCATCCAGCAGATTTACGCTGAGCCGATCAAGCCGGAACTCATCGTCGAACGTCTGCATGAGATTCGTGATGCCGGCGTCACCGTAGCCGGCGCGCTGTCTCCGCAGCGTACGCAGGATTATTATTCCACCGTGCTTGAGGCCGGTGTCGATCTGTTTGTCATTCGTGGCACCGTGGTGTCGGCGGAGCATGTCTCCAAGGACCATGAGCCCCTGAACCTTAAGAAATTCATCTATGACCTGGATGTCCCCGTCATTGTTGGCGGCGCGGCCAACTACACGGCTGCGTTGCATTTGATGCGCACGGGAGCCGCTGGCGTGCTTGTCGGCTTCGGTGGCGGTGCGGTATCCGCCAACCGCAACACGATTGGAGTGCACGCGCCGATGGCCACAGCCATCGCCGATGTCGCCGAGGCCCGCCGCGATTACATGGACGAATCGGGCGGACGCTATGTGCAGGTGATTGCCGACGGCGGTATGGGTGATTCCGGCAGCTTCGTCAAGGCATTCGCGCTGGGCGCCGATGCGGTGATGCTGGGCTCGCCTCTGGCACGCGCCTCCGAGGCTCCTGGCAAAGGCATGCATTGGGGCGCCGAGGCCCGCCACCAGACGTTGCCGCGCGGATTCCGCACTAACGTGGGCACCGTAGGTTCCTTGCAGGAGGTCATGTTCGGCCCGAGCCATAACGCCGACGGAACCACCAATTTTGTTGGGGCGCTTCGCAGAGCCATGGCCACGACCGGTTATGTCGATTTGAAGAGCTTCCAACGTTGTCCGGTTACGGTCGCTTCGAGCCACTGATCAGATAGCTTCGTCCTGTGGATAAAAAAAGTTATCCACAATCCCTCCGTCGACTTGACGGGGGGATTGTCTTTATGTATTAATGTTTTTGGTCCTTCTCAGTGAAGAGAGTTGGATGACATTAAATAGGTAAAGAAATGAGGGATCCATGGCAATGGACGACTTATCTGACGATGGCGTTTCACCTCCGGAATGGCAGTCCGGCTCTGAGCGGGAGCCGGAAGACGACAAGGAGATAGAAGGCAATGAGCCTGACGAAATCCCACCGTCAGACCCTGATTCGTATGTCGGTCTTAAAGAAGCGGAAAACAATGGCCAATGGCTGCAGTGCATAGGAAAATCCGTCGAGAAGCTTCCTTCATATGATGGGTTTTTGGAAACACAATTATCCGGCATGCGGGTGCCCTTCCATGTTATCCGGTCCGATTCCACACCGTGGGACGCGAAGCAAGCCTATTCCTTGGCGTTATTGGGCGCGCGCATGTCGTGCGATGCCATCGACATCTTCCGTGGTCGGCAAAAGCCGGCGCATGTAGAGCGTATTCTAACGGAGGACTGTATGCGTAGGCTTAAAATCGCAGCTTCCATAATAGGCCATTATATGAAGGAAGACGCAAATCTATATGCCAAGATTGGTCTGCTTCCCATCAACGTGTCCGCCATTAACGGCTGGTTGACTTCGACCACGAAATTCGAATGTGCGGCTTTGCTCAACATCGGCGAAACGCGGTTGAGATGCAACACCGCATTCAGGCTCAAAGGCTCCACGTGGAAGTGCGTCTTGGCTGATTTCGGGTGATCGCATTGATGCGATGATACGGTAGGAATCTGCAAAAAGCCCTTGGCGTCGATGTTCGCAGTCGATGCCAAGGGCTTTCAGCGTGCCTTAAGCATACGGGAACTACTATAGAGAACCATGTTGAGAGAATTTGTACCAGAGCCGGCCTACAGCACCACGGATGATGACACGGTATATGCGTTGCTGTCGCGTCGTGCGCAGAAGAATCCGGATGATCTTATCGCACAATGGCAGGATGATGAGACTCGGCAATGGCATGATGTGACGGCAGGCCAGATGCTCGCTCGTGTGCGCGCCGTGGCGAAGGGCCTTATCGGTCTTGGAGTCAAAGCCGGAAGCATGGTGGTCATTTACTCTCCCACCTGTTACGAGTGGGGTGTGGTCGATTTCGCATGCGCGGCCATCGGCGCGGTAAGCGTTCCGATTTATGAAACCGATTCGGCCAAGCAGGCCGCTTCCATCGTGGAAGAGGTGGAGCCGGTTATTGCCTTCGCTGGAGATTCCGTCCACACGCAGACGCTCGAACAGATTCGTGACATGCATGAAGGGCTGCGTTACGTGTTCAATTTCAAAGCGGACGGTCTTGACGCGGTCGCCGATTTCGGAGAGGGCGTCGATGACGATACCCTTGATCAGGTCATTGCCCGGATCAAGGCGGACGACATGCTCACCATCGTTTACACATCGGGCTCCACGGGACGTCCGAAGGGTGCGATGCTGTCCCATCGCAACTTCACGCATATCGTGCTCAATGGCTACATCATTCTTGACGAGATGCTGTACCAGCCCAACAGGTTGATGCTGTTCCTGCCGTTGGCGCACTGCTTCGCCCGCTATATCCAATACGTGGCGATTGGCGGACAAGGCGTGGTCGGCTATCTGCCTGGAGCCAAGCATCTGCTCGCCGATCTGCGCAGTTTCAAACCGACGTATTTGCTTGGCGTGCCACGTGTGTTCGAAAAAGTGTACAACGCTGCCTCGCAGAAGGCCGGTGCGGGTATTCGCGGCAGGGTCTTCGCCAAGGCGTTCGATCATTTCGTGCAATGGTCCAAGGACGAGCAGGACGAGGGACACCATTCGATGGTGGCCCGAGCCGAGCATTCCTTCTTCATGTCCGTCATCGGCAAGTCCATTCGTTCCGCGCTTGGTCCGAACCTGAAATATCTGGCATGCGGCGGCGCCCCGCTGAACGTCGACCTTGCCCACTTCTTCAATGGCATGGATGGCATCACGTTCATTCAGGGGTACGGTATGACGGAAACCGCGGCTCCGATGATCGTCAACTGGCAAAATGCGAATCGCGTCGGTTCCGTTGGTAAGCCCGGGCCGGGTATGGGTGTGCGCACCGATGATGATGGCGAGCTGCAGGTCATGGGCCCCAATGTTTTTCTTGGCTACTACAAGAATCCTGAGAAGACCGCTGAAGTCAAAATGCCTGATGGTTGGCTGAGGACCGGCGATCTGGGGGCCATCGACGATGATGGATTCGTGTATATCACCGGCCGCAAGAAGGACATCATCATCACAGCCGGAGGCAAGAACGTCAGCCCCGCCCCGATGGAGGACATCATCGACACCTGTCCTATCGTGTCCCATGCTGTGGTCATTGGCGATGGCAAGCCGTTCATCAGCGCTTTGATTGAACTGGATCCTGATATGACTCGTTCTTGGCTTTCCCAGCAGGGTCTTGATGCCGATATGTCCATGAAGCAGGTAGCGGAAAACGATGCCGTGCGCGCTTTCGTGCAGCAGTATGTCGAAAAGGCCAACGCGAACGTTTCCCGTGCGGAATCCGTACGAAAATTCGAGATTCTCGATGAGGAATTCAACCAACAGGACGGCACCTTGACGGCAAGCCTGAAAGTTGTTCGTCCCAAGGTGCTGCAGCGCTACGCAGACGTCATCGAAAACGTGATTTACGCGCCAAAACCCTCCAACAGGCCGTTGCCGAAGACCGTCCAGATTCTCGACCGCACCACCGAAACCGTCAAGCAGGCGTCGGAAAGCATGCGGCAGGCTTCTGAATCCGTCAGCCCGAAGGTTCGGCAGGCATTTGATACCATGCAGGAGAGAATCAAGAAGCAGTCCGATGAACCGGATGACGAGACGGCACCGTCCGTCGAGCCTTCCGCAACCAAGAACAACGAGGAGCGTTAATTTTGGCAATCCGTGAGATTCGAGTCGTACCTGATCCAGTGCTGCGCACCCCATGCGATCCCATCAAGGAGATCACGCCCGCGGTGCGCCATCTGGTGCAGGATTTGTTGGATACCGTTGATGACCCGGGACGCGCCGGGTTGTCCGCCAACCAAATCGGTGTGAGTCTGCGTGCGTTTTCCTACAATATCGACGGCAAAATCGGCTATGTGCTTAACCCGGTGTTGGAGGAGACCAGCGGAGAGCAATATGGCGATGAAGGCTGCCTTTCCGTTCCAGGATTGTGGTACAAGACTCGTCGCGCCGATTATGCTCGCGTGCGGGGCATTGATCTGGACGGCAAGCCGGTAGTGTTGGAAGGCCATGGCATCATGGGCCGCATGCTGCAGCACGAGACTGATCATTTGGACGGTCACGTCTATCTTGATCGTCTGGAAAAGGAAGAACGCCGCGAGGCGATGCGTTACATGCGCACCCATCGCAAGTGATCGAAACAGCGAACGACGATTCAACCATGGGGCCACGTCAGAAAGACGTGGCCCCATGGTATTTTTAGTATTTGTGCGCCAATTTGGTGAGAAGCGCTGCCGCGAGTGCTTCAAACCGCCCAATTATTGTCAACCGGTGCGCAACCAATTCGCGTCATGCTCGCGACGACCTGTGTCGGTCGGCTGATGCCTGCAAGGCATTGGCTGCACGCAGGAACGCATGACCAGGCAAGAACCGACAAAGAAAGAGGTAGCAATACCATGGCTCAGATCACTATGAGCGACATGCTGAAGGCAGGCCTGCACTTCGGCCACCAGACCCGTCGTTGGAACCCGAAGATGAAGCAGTTCATCCTCACCCAGCGCAACGGCATCCACATCATCAACCTGTTCAAGTCGCTCGACATGATCGACAAGGCCTACGACTTCATCAAGGCCACTGTTGCCCACAACGGCACCGTGCTGTTCGTCGGCACCAAGAAGCAGGCTCAGGAAGCTGTTTCCGCTCAGGCCACCCGCGTGAACATGCCGTATGTCTCCGAGCGTTGGCTCGGCGGCATGCTGACCAACTTCCAGACCGTGTCCAAGCGCGTCTCCCGCCTCAAGGAACTTGAGGAAATGGACTTCACCGACGTGCACGGCTCCGGTCTGACCAAGAAGGAGCTGCTGCTCCTCGAGCGTGAGAAGGACAAGCTGGCTAAGCAGCTGGGCGGTATCCGCAACATGAACCGCACCCCGTCCGCCATGTTCGTGGTCGATGTGAACAAGGAAGCTCTGGCCGTCGAGGAAGCCCACAAGCTGGGCATTCCGGTTGTCGCCATCGTCGACACCAACGCCGATCCGGAATCCGTTGAGTATCCGATCGCCGCCAACGATGACGCCATCCGCGGCATCGAACTGCTGACCAGCCTCATGGCTGACGCAGTGGCCGAAGGTCTGCTGGAGCGTTCCGGCAAGGCCGCCAAGGCCGAAGGCGAAGCCGAGCAGCCGATGGCTGCTTGGGAAAAGGAGCTCCTCACCGAGGGCGCTCCGGCAGCTGAAGCCCCGGCTGAGGCTGAAGGCGAAACCAAGGCCGAGTGAGACCATGCTCTATGATGGGAGGTGCTATGCCTCCCATCATCGGGGCATCACCAAATTTTCAGAGGAGACAAATCAATGGCAGCAATCACTGCAGCTCTGATCAAGCAGGTGCGCGAGGAAACCGGCGCCGGCATGATGGACGTCAAGAAGGCCCTGACCGAAGCCGAAGGCGATGTGGCTCGCGCCAAGGAAATCATCCGCGCCAAGGGCATCCAGGCCGCTGGCAAGCGTGAAGGCCGCAAGGCTCAGGAAGGCACCATCGCCTCCACCGTTGTCGAATCCGCCAACGGCCAGACCGGCTATGCGGTCGAGCTGAACTCCGAGACCGACTTCGTGGCCAAGACCCCGAAGTTCGTGGAATTCGCCGGCAGCGTGCTCGATGACGCCGTCAAGGCCGAAGCATCCTCCGTGGATGAGGTTCTGGCAGCAGCCTCCGGTGACACCACCGTGAAGGAAGCCGTCGAGGAAGCCGCTGCTCTGTTCGGTGAGCACGTCAAGGTAGGCCAGTTCGCCAAGGTCGAGGGCCCGCATGTCGAGGTCTACGCCCACAAGAAGTCCGCTGAGATGCCGCCGAGCATCGTGGCCATGATTGCCACCGATGAAGCCGGCGCTGCTGTGGCTCATGAGGCCGCTCTGCAGATTTCCGCGATGGGCGCCCAGTGGCTGACCCGCGAGGATGTTCCGGCTGATGTGCTGGAATCCGAGCGTCGCGTGGCCACCGAGAAGACCACGGAGGAGCTCAAGAGCAAGGGCAAGCCGGAGGCCGTGATCGAGAAGATCGCTCCGAAGATCGTGGAAGGCCGTCTCGGCGCATTCTACAAGGAGACCGTGCTGCTTGAGCAGGCGTACGTCAAGGATCCGTCCAAGACCGTCGGCGACCTGTTCAAGGAAGTCGGGGGAACCGCGCTTTCCTTCGCTCGTGTGGAGGTCGGCAAGGGCGACGCCGAGTGAATCTGATGTGAATTGAGCTCACGCTTTCGAACGTGGGCTTGGCATATCTCCAATGTCCGCAATCCAACAGGATTGCGGACATTTTTTTGCACTAAACCCCATCGTGTTTTGGTGTCTGTGTTTGCCGATAGTCTTGAAAACGGTAAATTTCATGGGTTTTCGGGTAAGAAAGGCATTTCATGACTGGCGAAAACACTGGCGACAATCCCCGCAGGGTACTGCTCAAGCTGTCCGGAGAGGCATTCGGCGGAGGCAAAGTCGGCATCGACACCACCGTCGTTCGTCGTATTGCGGAGGAAATCGTTCCCGCGGTCAGGCAAGGTGTGCAGGTCGCCATCGTTGTTGGTGGCGGCAACTTCTTCCGTGGCGCCGAACTGCAGCAGGCCGGCATCGATCGTTCCCGCGGCGACTATATGGGCATGCTGGGAACGGTGATGAACTGCCTCGCTCTGCAGGATTTCCTCGAGCAGGAGGGACAGGCCACGCGCGTGCAAACCGCCATCACCATGGGACAGGTCGCCGAGCCGTACATTCCGCTTAAGGCCATTCGTCATCTGGAAAAGGGACGCGTGGTGATTTTCGGCGCCGGAGCAGGCATGCCGTATTTCTCCACTGACACCGTGTCCATCCAGCGTTCTCTGGAAATCCACTGCGATGAGGTGCTGATGGGCAAGAACGGCGTGGACGGCGTATACACTGCCGATCCGCGCAAAGACGAGAACGCCAAGCGCTTCGCCACGCTGAGCTATAACCGTGCATTGGTCGACAATCTTGCGGTCATGGATGCTGCGGCGCTTTCCATGGCGCGGGACAACAAGCAGCGCATCCGCGTCTTCGGACTCGAGGGCGCCGGCAATGTGACCCAGGCTTTGCTGGGCGAGGAGATCGGCACCATGGTTTCCACCGCGGAATCCACCCTCGCCGAGTGACGACATTCAAAGCCGAATATCGATTAAACCAACAATATTAAAGGAGCAAACAATGGCAACTATCGTCGATCAGGCCAAGGCGCAGATGGCCAAGTCCGTGGAATCCACCAAGGAGAACTTCTCCGGTATTCGCACCGGTCGTGCGAATCCGGCGCTGCTTAACGGCATCACCGTTGACTATTACGGCGCACCGACCCCGCTGAAGGCCGTTGCCACCATCGGTGTTCCGGAGCCGCGCACCTTGGCGGTCACTCCTTTCGATGCGTCCCAGGCCAACGCCGTGGAGAAGGCGCTTCGTGATTCCGATCTCGGAGCCAGCCCCCGTCGCGACGGCAACGTCATTCGCCTGACCATGCCGGAGCTGACCGAAGAGCGTCGCAAGGAATACGTCAAGATTGCCAAGGGCAAGGCTGAAGACGGCAAGGTCGCGGTGCGCAACATTCGTCGCAAGGCCAAGGAATCCCTTGACAAGGCCATCAAAGACGGCGACATGGGCGAGGACGAAGGCGATCGTCTGCTCAAGGAACTCGACAAGGTCACCAAGCAGACCACCGACGAGCTTGACGCTCTGCTGGAAACCAAGCAGAAGGAGATCATGGAGGTCTGATTCCTTCGAATCTCCATAATCATCAATCGACGCACGGTACCACAGGAGAGACCACGATGGAAAAACAGGAGCAACGCGAAAAAGAAGCCGAAGAGGCCATTAACGCCATCAACAAGAAAACCGGACGCAACATGCCGCAGGCCATCGCCACGGCGGTCGTCCTGATCGCCATCATCTTGGCATGCCTGTTGATCAGCGTTGATTTGTTCGTCTATCTTGTCGTGCTGTTCATGGTGCTCGCATTGTGGGAGCTGCGCGTCGATTTCGCCACCGCGGGATTGCATATTCCCGTGGTGGCGCTGTGGGCATGTTCCGCGGTGACTTTGCTGGCCACCTACTACAGCAAGCATCATATTGTGGCTATGACGGTCTGTGTACTGGCCTCCTTGCTGCTTGTAGCGATCGCCGCAAGTGCCAAGGTGACGTTCGGCAGTCGGCTTTCCCTGGCCGTGGCGGACAAACTGTCGCACACCGATGCAGGTGCTCGTCTCGAATCGTCGTTCAATCATGAACAGGGTGAAGTGCGCCACAGCCGACTGAGCCATGTGGCAGTCTCCATGTTCACCGTTCTGTACATTCCGCTGCTTGCCTCCTGCCTGATCATGCCGTTGACGTTCAACGGTCATCCGGTGGCACATGCCATCATGCTTGTCTTCATGCCCGCGCTGAGTGACACCGGTGGTCTGTTTGCAGGTGCATGGCTTGGCAAACATAAACTCAGTCCCCGTATCTCACCGAAGAAATCATGGGAGGGCCTGGCAGGATCCATCTTGTTCGCCATGGCCGGTTCTTTTGTGGTGATGTTTTGCACTTACGAGCCATCCGTTTGGACGGTTCGATGGTGGGTGCCTATTGTCGCTGGTTTCATGATCGGTATAGCCGGAACCTTCGGCGACCTATGCGCTTCCATGCTGAAGCGTGACATTGGTATTAAGGATATGGGCCATCTGCTTAAAGGTCATGGCGGAGTGATGGATCGTGTCGACTCCATCCTCCTGTGCGCTCCTTTCGTGTGCGTGCTCCTGTGGGCCACCGGAATGTGAGAAAGGGCCAATAACCGTGAATTCCATGAATGATCAGCCGGAAACAGGCATCACTCCTGGAGGCACTTCGGGCGCCTTCCGGGATGTGCTGTCGAAAGACCATGCCCGCCGTGGCAAGCCGCCACTGCATTTCGCCGATATGTCCGAAGAGGAACGTATCGGTAAGGCCAAGGAACTTGGATTGCCGAAATTCAGGGTCAAACAGCTGGCGAATCATTACTATGGCCATTTCGATGTCAATGCGGAAGAATTTTCCGATTTTCCGGCGGCAAGACGCTCCGACGCGGCTGAAGCTTTCTTCCCGGAACTCATCCATGAGGTGACACGCCAAGTCGCCGATGGAGGCACCACCATCAAAACGTTGTGGCGCCTGTTTGATGGGTCGCTGATCGAATCCGTATTGATGCGTTATCCCACCAGAACCACGCTTTGCATTTCCAGCCAGGTCGGCTGCGGCATGGGTTGCCCATTCTGCGCCACTGGACAACTGGGACTGACCAGGAACATGTCCGCAGGCGAAATCGTTGAGCAGGTTCGTGTGGCCGCGAAGGCCATGCGTGACGGTGAAGTGGCCGGAGGCTCCGGACGACTGAGCAACATCGTGTTCATGGGCATGGGCGAACCAATGGGCAACTATAAATCCGTCTTGAGCGCAGTCCGCCAAATTAGTTCCATGCCTCCCGAAGGCTTCGGCATCTCCGCACGTAACATCACGGTTTCCACCGTTGGCGTGGTGCCTGGCATCAGGAAACTGGCCGAAGAAGGCATCCCAGTACGTCTCGCAGTATCCCTGCACGCGCCGAGCGATGAATTGCGCGATGAACTTGTGCCCATGAACAAGCGTTTCAACACCAAACAGGTGCTCGACGCTGCGCATGATTATTATCTGGCTTCCAAACGGCGAGTCAGCATCGAATACGCCTTGATGCGCGGCATCAACGACCAGGCGGAACATGCCAAATTGCTGGCGAAGCGTCTGAACCACTATGGAGATGATTGGGCGCATGTCAATCCGATTCCGCTCAATCCGATCGAGGGATCGAAGTGGACCGCGTCCAAACCAGAAGACGAGCGTAGATTCCTTGAGATTCTCCATAACGCTGGCATCACAGCCACGCTGCGTGATACCAGAGGACAGGACATTGATGGCGCATGCGGACAGCTTGCAGCCAAAGAACGTGACTGATTCCTCCGAAAGGCCCGGTTCTGTCCGCTACTCGGAATCCGCATGAACCGACGTAACGTATTGCGGTTACTCTTGCAATCATTGCAACCGTTATGCGTGAAGGAGTAGAGCAGCATGTCACTGGCGGTCCGAGTCATTCCATGTCTTGATGTCGATGCGGGACGAGTGGTCAAAGGCGTGCATTTCGAGAATCTTCGCGATGCAGGAGACCCGGTCGAACTCGCCGCGGAATACTACCGCCAGGGCGCGGACGAACTGACGTTCCTTGATGTGACGGCGTCAAGCTCCCATAGGCAGACCATGGTCGATGTGGTGAGCCGCACCGCCGAACAGATTTTTATTCCACTGACTGTCGGCGGCGGCGTACGTACCCCTGAAGACGTCGATTCCCTGCTTCGTTGCGGTGCGGATAAGGTCGGCGTCAACACCGCGGCCATCAATGACCCTACCCTCATCAGTCGTGTCGCCGAACGATTCGGCAATCAGGTGCTTGTGCTGTCCGTCGATGCACGTCGCGAACAGGGAGAACGACATACGCAGTCAGGTTTCGAAGTCACCACCATGGGCGGGCGCAAATCCACTGGCATTGACGCCATTTGGTGGGTCAAGCGCGCCCAAGAACTTGGTGCGGGGGAGATTCTCCTTAATTCAATGGATGCCGATGGCACCCAACAAGGCTTCGATCTGGAGATGATCAAAGCTGTCCGCAAGGAAGTCAAAATCCCGATTATCGCTTCTGGCGGCGCCGGCAAAGCCTCGGATTTTCCGCCGGCAATCGAGGCGGGCGCCGATGCCGTGCTCGCTGCCTCGATTTTCCATTACGGCAAAGTCACCATCGGTGAAGTCAAAGACGCCATCAAGGCAGCCGGATACACCGTACGCTGAATAGAACCACGGAAACTACGCAAACCAACCCTGTAGTACTGAACAACGAATCGCAATACCATCATGACCAACGAAGCATACGACAACACCACCACTCTCGACCCGCGCATCGCACAGCGTCTCAAGCACGATGACAAAGGCTTGGTCGCGGCCGTCATCCAGCAGTTCGATACCAAAGAGGTACTGATGGTCGGCTATATGAACGACGAAGCCATCAGACGTACCCTCACCACCGGACGCGTCACATTCTGGTCGAGGTCCAGGCAGGAGTATTGGCGTAAGGGCGATACGTCGGGACATGCCCAGTATGTGAAGTCCTTCGCGCTGGATTGCGATGGAGATGCCATTCTGGTAGAAGTTGACCAAGTGGGAGCGGCTTGCCATACCGGCAAACGTTCCTGCTTTGAAGAAGGCGGACAGCTGCCTGTGGTCGTGGGCCATCGAACCAAAGAACAGGAGGGTCAGCGGTGAGCGAATGCAGCGTACAGACCCTCAAGTGGGGTGCTACATGGCCAAGCCGTGAGCAGTTCCATGAATTGGCCGACCAAGGCTACCGTGTCATCCCCATCGTACGTCGTTTGCTGGCTGATTCATTGACCCCAGTCGGCTTCTACGAGCGTCTCGCAGGAGGCCGTTCCGGTACGTTCATCCTCGAATCGGCTGAATTTGGCGGAGCGTGGAGTCGATACAGCTTCATCGGCGTGAATTCCATGGCGCAGCTGCGTTCGAACAACGGCAAAGCCGATTGGCTGGGACAGGTGCCTGTCGGAGTGCCCACCGACGGTGATGTTGTCGAAGTGGCACATGCCGCGCTGAAGACATTGAAGGCTCCGCACGTCGAGGGATTGCCGAATCTGACCAGTGGCCTCGTTGGTACTGTCGGATGGGATTCCATCCGACATTGGGAACCGACGCTCCGTGCCGAAGCCCCGAATGAGACCGGACAGCCGGAAACCGTTCTGGCTCTCGCCACGGACATCGCAGTAGTCGACCACGTGTCTGGCTCGGTATGGCTGATTGCCAATGCCGTGAATGTCGATGACCGTCCGACTCGTGCCGATGCCGCCTACGATGAAGCGCTGGCACGTCTGGATGATATGCAGCGCAAGGCTGCCGCACCCGTCGAAAACGAAGCCCGGGTCAATGTGCTCGACGAGTCGGTCGGCCAGCCCCAACTGCGATTCCGCACGGAGAAAAGCGATTACGAACGTTCCGTTGAAGAGGCCAAACGCCATATCATCGATGGCGATGTGTTCCAAGTGGTCATTTCGCAGCGACTGGATATTGATTCTCCCGCCGATCCGTTTGATGTGTATCGTGTGCTGCGTACCCTCAATCCGAGCCCGTACATGTATTTCATGGCACTCACCGATGCTCAAGGACGTGATTTCAACGTCATCGGTTCCAGCCCGGAAACACTGATCAAGGTGGACAACGGCCATGCCATGTCTTTCCCAATCGCCGGTTCCAGACCACGAGGCGCCACTCCTGAGGAAGATGAACGTCTCGCCAAGGAACTATTGGCAGACCCGAAGGAACGCAGCGAGCATATCATGCTGGTCGATCTGGCCCGCAACGATCTGAGCCGCGTGTGCCGTCCGGAAAGCGTCGAAGTCGTTTCCTTGATGGACATCAAACGGTTCAGCCATATCATGCACATCTGCTCAACCGTTACCGGGCAGGTCGATCCGCATATGACGGCGTTCGACGTGTTCACTTCCGCCTTCCCCGCGGGGACGCTGTCCGGAGCGCCGAAGCCGCGCGCCATCGAGATTATCGATGAACTTGAGCCGGCCGACCGTGGTATTTACGGCGGCACCGTCGGTTATTTTGATTTTTCAGGCAACCTCGATATGGCCATCGCCATTCGAACTGCATTCATTCGCGACCATGAAGCGAGCGTGCAGGCCGGAGCTGGGATCGTCCTCGATTCCGTGCCGGCCAGTGAGTGGCAGGAGACTCGCAACAAGGCCGAAGCCAGCGTTGAAGCGGTACAGATCGCCGCGCAGCTTCGCCAGTTGTGAGTCACATTCTGACCGTTCAATTGTGTTGTGAAAGGAAGCAGTAATGTCTGTGCTCGATGAATTGGTGGCGGGAGCCGTCGAGGATCAGCGATCAAGAGAAAACAACGTGCCGCTCGCTGAGGTCAAGCGGATGGCGTTCGAGGCTTCAGCGCCAATCGATGCGCGCCAGTGGCTGAAAAAGGCGGATGGCATTCCGGTCATCGCCGAGATCAAGCGTGCCTCCCCATCCAAAGGCCATTTGAGCGATATTCCGGATCCGGCCGCTTTGGCCCGCGAATACGAGCAGGGAGGTGCAAGCGCGATTTCCGTGCTGACTGAAGGCCGTCGGTTCCTTGGCTCTCTTGAAGATTTCGACAAGGTGCGCGCCGCAGTGAGGATTCCCGTGCTGCGCAAGGATTTCATCGTTACCGAATATCAGATTTGGGAAGCACGTGCGCATGGTGCCGATCTGGTGCTGCTCATCGTCGCCGCATTGGACGACGTCAAGCTCAAGTCGCTGCTCGATCTCGCGCATAGCCTCAATATGACGGTGCTGGTGGAAACACACACCCGTGAGGAGATTCAACGGGCCATCAATGCCGGGGCCAAGGTCATTGGCATCAACGCCCGCAATCTTAAAGACCTCAAGGTGGATGTGAACAAGTACAACGAACTGGCCGCGGATTTGCCGGACGATGTGATTCGCGTGGCGGAATCCGGTGTGTTCGGTTCGGTTGAGCTTGAGGATTACGCCCGTGCCGGCGCGGATGCGGTGCTGGTGGGAGAAGGCGTGGCCACCGCGGCCAACCATGAGCAGGCAGTGGAACGATTAGTAAAGGCAGGAGCAAGAGTGAAGGCATCCGAACAGACCCCGTTGGCAAGCCATGAAGGACCATATTTCGGACAGTTTGGCGGACGCTATGTTCCGGAAGCGCTGATCACGGCGCTCGACGAGCTTGAACGCGTGTATACGGAAGCCAAGGCCGATCCGGAATTCCATAAGGAATTGGCGCGGTTGAACCAGCAGTATGTTGGACGTCCGTCCCCATTGACTGAAGCGCCTCGTTTCGCGCAGAGGCTCAAGGAGAAAACCGGTCTTGATGCCCGTGTGTTCCTCAAGCGTGAAGACCTGAACCACACCGGCGCCCACAAGATCAACAACGCGCTTGGACAGGCCCTACTGGTCAAGCGCATGGGCAAAAACCGTGTGATCGCCGAAACCGGTGCAGGCCAGCATGGTGTGGCCACTGCCACGGTCTGTGCCATGCTGGGACTCAAGTGCCGCATCTACATGGGACAGATCGATGCCCGCCGTCAGGCGCTGAACGTTGCCCGCATGCGCATGCTTGGCGCGGAGGTCGTCGAAGTCACCTTGGGTGATCGCATCCTCAAGGACGCCATCAACGAGGCGCTGCGCGACTGGGTCACCAACGTCAAAGACACCCATTATCTGCTCGGCACGGTCGCAGGACCTCATCCGTTCCCATCCATGGTGCGCGACTTCCAAAAGATCATCGGAGAGGAAGCGAAACAGCAGCTGCAGGATTGGTATGGCATCGACCATCCCGATGCTATCTGCGCATGCGTCGGCGGCGGCTCCAACGCCATCGGCATCATGAACGCCTTCCTCGATGACGAACGAGTGAACCTGTACGGTTACGAGGCCGGCGGTAACGGGCCCGAATCCGGTCGCCATGCCATTCGATTCGCGCCAGGTACCGGTGAACTGGGCATGTTCCAAGGAGCCAAGAGCTATCTGTTGGAAAACCCCGAAGGCCAGACCCTTGACACGTACTCCATCTCCGCAGGCTTGGATTACGCCTCCGTCGGCCCCGAACATGCATGGCTCAAGGATATCGGCCGCGTCAACTATTCCTGGGCCACTGATCAGGAAGCCATGAGCGCGTTCAAGGATCTGTGCGAAACCGAAGGCATCATCCCTGCCATCGAAAGCTCCCACGCAGTGGCCGGCGCGTACAAGGCAGCTGCAGACCTCAAGGCCAAAGGGTATGAGCATCCGGTCATGATCATCAACATCTCTGGCCGTGGAGACAAGGACATGAACACCGCCGGCAAATGGTTCGGATACCTGACCGACGAGCAGGCCAAAGCCTTGGAATCCAACGGCGCGCAAGGCAACAACGCGGACGGCGAGTGAGAAAAGGAGCAACCATCATGACGAACGCAACATCATCCACGCCGTCCGGCCAGCCACTCGGCATCAGCCACAAGCCAAGCCCGACGGAAACCATGTTCGATGAATTCAAAGCCGCCGACAAGCCGGCATTCATCGGATATCTGCCATACGGATTCCCTGATCCGGATTATTCGCTCAAAGCTTTCCGCACCATGGTCGAACACGGCGTGAACGCGGTCGAAATCGGGCTGCCGTATTCCGACCCCGTCATGGACGGTCCCGTCATCCAGGCGGCATCGCAAATCGCCATCGACAATGGTGAAAAAATCGCCAACGTATTCAAAGCGGTGGAAACAGTGGCGAACGCCGGGGGAGTGCCATTGGTCATGAGCTATTGGAACCTCATCTTCCATTACGGCGTCGAACGATTCGCACGTGATTTCGAAAACGCCGGTGGAGCCGGTCTCATCACCCCGGATCTCATTCCGGACGAGGCCGGCGAGTGGATCGAAGCCTCCGACCGTCACGGACTCGACCGCATCTTCCTGGTATCTCCGGATTCCACCGAAGACCGTCTGAAAGTCGTTGCGGACAATGCGCGGGGTTTCGTCTATGCTGCCGCCCGCATGGGCGTCACCGGAGAACGCTCCACCATCGATGCGTCCCCGAAGGAACTGGTCGCCCGTACCCGCAAGGCCGGTGCGAAAAACGTGTGCGTAGGCATCGGCGTGTCCACCGCGGAACAGGGGGCTCGTGTCGGATCGTATGCGGACGGTGTCATCGTAGGCTCGGCTCTGGTGCATACCATGCTTGACGAATCCGGCAAGCATGCAGTCGACGAAGCCACCGGTCTCAAGGCCTTGGCGGCGAAGACTGAGGAGCTTGCCGAAGGCATCCACAACGCCCGCAACTGAACCAGTCCAAAGACAACATACTGGTAGTCCACGTACCATATCGTATACGTGGACTACCATCAGGAAACCATGACACTTGCTTACATTCCGTCACCCACCATTTCGCAGTTTTCCATCGGGCCGGTGACCATCCATTTCTACGCGCTGTGCATTCTGCTCGGCATCGTGCTGGCGGTATGGATGACAACCGTTCATTGGAAACGATATGGCGGTAATTTCGATCAGATTCTCGACATCACGCTTGTCGCGGTGCCGAGCGGCATCATCGGTGCGCGTATATACCACATCATCACCACTCCGGAACGTTTCTTCGGACCGACCGGCGATTGGGTGGAGATGTTCCGCATCTGGAATGGCGGACTGGGCATCTGGGGCGGCGTCCTGCTTGGAGCGCTTGCCGCTTGGGCATGGTGTCGTCACAAGCATTATCCAATGGCTCTGCTCGGTGACGCCGTCGCGCCAGGATTGCTCGTGGCGCAGGCCGTGGGACGTCTGGGCAACTGGTTCAACCAAGAGCTCTACGGCGCGCCGACGACCTTGCCTTGGGGTTTGAAGTTGAATATGGAGGGAAGCACCATCGGTCACAGCGAACAATGCTATGACGGAGCGACCTGCCCGACAGGCACGCTGTTCCACCCCACCTTCCTGTATGAGATGATTTGGAATCTCATCGGTGCTGCGCTCATCGTTTTCCTTGGTTCCAAAATCATGAAAAAACTCAAGGCCGGGTCCTTGTTCGCCATATACATCATGTGGTACACGGCGGGACGCACTTGGATCGAGGCTCTGCGCATTGATTTCGCGCACGAGTTCCTTGGCGTGCGCATCAACGTATGGGTGTCCATGGCGGTGTTCGTGCTTGGCGTGGTGGCTTTCATCGTTATTCAGCAGATGGGAAAGTCCACCGAGCTGCTTGCCGAGAAGTTGCGCACCGTCACCGAGATTGAGCTAAGCCTCGTCGAGGATGGAGAAACCGGTCTCCCGACCGCGAAGGCCAACCTTACGAAAACCAAGGATGAAATCACGGCAAACGATGGCTCATCCGTCTCATATGCCGATGACCAGTCCGACAACAAGTAACATCAAGTCGATTACCTTCCATAGAATGAGAACCATGACTATTCAAATCGCACCTAGCATCCTGTCCGCTGACTTCTGCAATCTGGAACGTGACCTTAAGGCCATTTCCAACGCCGATCTCGTTCACGTGGACGTGATGGACCATCATTTCGTTCCGAATCTGACGTTGGGTGAGCCGATTGTGGCTCGCATCTGCCAAGTCACTGACCTTCCGGTCGACGTGCATCTGATGATCGAGGATCCGGACCGTTGGGCTCCGGAATACGCCAAGCTTGGTGCGGCTTCCGTCAGCTTCCATATGGGAGCGACGCATGCTCCGGTTCGTCTTGCGCGTCAGCTGCGCGACATGGGCTGCAAGGCTTGCTTCGCGGTCCGTCCGGCCGAACCGGTCGAGCCGATCTTCGACATCCTTGACGAATTCGACATGGTGCTTATCATGACGGTCGAACCGGGCTTCGGCGGTCAGAAGTTCCTTGACAACCAGATGGCCAAGGTTCGTCGTCTGCGTGACGAAATCACCCGCCGTGGCCTGAAGACGAAGATCCAGGTCGATGGTGGCGTGAGCCCCAAGACCGCCCATATCGTTGCCGAAGCCGGTGCCGATGTGCTGGTCGCCGGTTCCGCCGTGTACGGTGCCGAGAATCCGGCCGAGGCTATCGACTCCATCCGCGAGAAGGCCGAAGCAGCCTTCAAGGCGTGAACGCCCACCATACAAGGAAGCATACGAATATGAAGACTTTTGAATCGCTGTTCGCGGAATTGAGCGAGAAAGCCGCCACCAAGCAGGCCGGTTCCCTGACCGTCGACGAGCTTGCCAAAGGCACGCACTTCATCGGCAAGAAGATCGTCGAAGAGGCTGGAGAGACCTGGATCGCCGCCGAATATGAGGGTGCTGATCGCACGGCCGAAGAAATGAGCCAGCTCATCTACCATCTGCAGGTCATGATGATCGATCGTGGCATCACACTCGAGGACATCTACAAGAACCTGTGAGAAACCCGGGGCCATGCCAGTTGAAGGTGTGGCCTTTTTTAGAGGAGAAACATGCTAAGAATCGCTGTGCCTAATAAGGGCATGCTGTCCGAACCCGCCTGGAACATGCTGGCGGAAGCCGGCTACCGTTTGAGGAGCAACCCTCGCCAGTTGGTCGTGGAGGATCCCGACAATGATGTTGAGTTGTTCTACCTGCGTCCCCTCGACATTGCGGTCTATGTCGGTCGCGGCACCATCGACGTTGGAATCACCGGGCATGATTTGCTCGTGAACTCCGGCACCGATGCGGAGGAGCATATGCAGCTTGGCTTCGGAGCCTCCACGTTCCGTTTCGCAGCCCCGAACGATTCGCCGATTACCAAGCTTGAGGATATTGAAGGCAAGCGAGTCGCCACCACATTCGACAAGCTCGTACACGACTATCTGGTCGAGCATGGCATCAACGCGGAAACCGTGCACCTTGACGGCGCCGTCGAATCGTCCGTCCAGCTTGGCGTCGCCGATCTGATCGCCGATGTGGTTTCCACAGGGACCACTCTGCGCAATGCGGGACTGCGCATTTTCGCTGAACCGCTGATGCACTCTGAAGCCGTATTGATTCGTTCCCCTCGTCTTGAGGCGGATGACGAGCGTCTGACGATTCTGAGCAGGCGTCTGCAAGGCGTGCTCACTGCCCAGCGTAATGTGCTTATGGACTACGACATTCCGGTCGAGAAGGTGTCCGCCGCAGTGGATATCACTCCGGGTTTCGAAAGCCCGACGATTTCGCCTCTGCATGATAAGCAGTGGGCGGCCGTGCGTGTGGTGGTTCCGAAGGCGAAGGTGAACCAGCTTATGGACCAGTTGTATGAAGTTGGTGCCCGTGGCATAATAGTCACCGCGTTGCAGGCTTCAAGAATGTAGTGTTACTCGTAATATGAGCAAACTGATTATTAAGAAGCAATACAGTCCGGAACCGCGAGACATCTATTTCACGGTTCCGAACTTCATCAGCCTGCTGAGAATCATTTCGATTCCTTTTATCGCGATGCTGGTCTCTCATCACAGGATGGTGACCGCCTTGGTCGTGCTTGCGCTATCGGCGATATCCGATGGTTTGGACGGAATGATCGCCAGATCATTCAATCAGGTGAGCAAAATCGGGCAAATTCTCGATCCGATTGCCGATCGTCTGCTGATCTTCTGCAGCATTCTTGCTTTGGGTGTGGCGAACATCATTCCATGGTGGATGCTGATCGTCGTCGGCCTGCGAGATTTGATCATGGCTGTTCTGATACTGGTTTTGGCGCAGCACGATTATGGCCCATTGCCTGTTCATTTCGTAGGCAAGGCCGGTACCGCGATGCTGCTTATCGCCATCGTCGCGTTGATCTTCGCCGACATCTGGTCCAACTCCGCTGCGGATACACTGCATCTATGCGGTCTTGCCACCGGAATCTGGGGCGTTGGACTGTATTGGCTTGCAGGGTACATCTACATGCGCCAAGGCATCCAACTGTTGAAGAACGATACAAACAGCAAGGATTGACGCATATATGAAGTCCGATGCTCCACGTTTCGCGTCGTTCCCCGTTTCCCCGGAGAACGTACCCACAAAGCATCGTGCCATTTTTTCGTCATCCTTCGCCGGCCTGTCATCCCATCATGTGCAACCGGCCTCCATGCCCGCCATGCCGCAACGCCATAGACATGTCGATGACGATTCGCTTCGGCTTATTGACGATTTGACCAATCGTCCGATGGACGTCCTGTATTCGGACTCCCGCCTGGCCACTAAAAAACGTTCGGCGGTTTCGATTTGGGCCACCAGGATTCTGGTGTTCCTCATCTGCATCGCTGTGGGTGCCGCGGGAAGCGTTTTCGTGCGCCAGCTGAGCACTGACCCACGCAAAGAAGTACGCAAGCAGTTGGCAAGCCAGCTGACCGAACAAACGAAGCGGGTCGGCGACCTCACCAAGGGCGTCAACGACTTGCGGTCGCAAATCGAATCTGAATCGGAATCCTTGGCAAGCTGGTCCCTAAACCAGACGATGCAGGATGATGAAATGGTCAATGGAACGCTTCCGGTGCAAGGGGAAGGCATTGTCCTGACCGTAGCCAACCCGCTTTCCGTCAGCGGCGACAATGCCGACTCCTCACTGCCAAGAGAAAATGGCAGCCAGGTTCGAGTCGTCACCGATTCCGATTTGCAGCTGCTTGTCTCCTTGCTATGGCAATCCGGAGCGGAGGCGATCGCGATCAACGGCAACCGCCTTGGCGTGCAAACCTCGATTCGAACCGCCGGATCGACGATTCTCATCGGAGTCAATTCGGTGCAAAGCCCATATCGAATCGAGGCGATAGGCAATCAGGCGACCTTGGCGAAATCGGTAAGCAAGACAACGCAGAAACAACTGTATGACGATTTCAAAAAGGCCGGCATCTATCCGCAGATAAGCAAAAGCAAATCGATTACACTTGATGCTGCAGTGGCTGGCGACACGACGCATGTGAGGAAGGACAAGTAATGGCAGCTGTCTTGGGACTTATCATCGGCGTGGTAATCGGTGTATTCGTTCGTCCGGACATCCCCATCGAGCTCCAACCGTATCTGCCGATTATGGTATTGGCCGCGTTGGATGCGTTGCTAGGCGCCGCACGCGCGTATTTCCAACGCAGCTTTTCCGATAAAGTGTTCGTGATCTCCTTCTTCTCGAATGTCATCACCGCGACGCTGCTGGTGTTCCTCGGCAACCAGTTGGGAGTCGGCTCCCAGCTGCAGACCGCAGTGATCGTAGTGCTCGGCATACGAATCTTTACCAATGTGTCCTCCATCCGACGCTTCATCTTTAAAGGTTGATGCGGTATGAGCGGACAAGACGCGAACAGCAAGGACATGCTGTCCAGAATCCATGAGCAGAGGGTCAAGGACCAGAACAATGACAGCACCCAAACCGGTGCGTTCCCCATGGTCAAGGCCAAGAAGCGAATCTCACTTGATGCGAAGGTCACACGAACCCGACTGTATTCCAGCATTCTGGTCACGATACTGTGCGCCTTGCTTGGCTTCGGCTATGTGATCCAGATAAACAACACGACATCCACCTATGAGACGATGAGCGAAGATGAATTAACCAAGCTCATCAGCGAGACCAATGCTCAGGTCCAAAAGCTCGAACAGCGTAAGAACGAACTCTCCAGCCAGCTGAACGCTTTGAAAGACACCGCGGACAAAAATGAGAAAGCCGCGGAAATCGCCAAGCAGAACGCGCAGACCAACGGCATCCTATCCGGCCGTCTCGCGGCTACGGGAGAAGGCGTGGTCATCCGCATATCGCAGGGTTCCAAACAGAAGATTGACTCCGCGATATTGTTCACGTTGCTTGAGGAATTGCGCAACAGTGGTGCCGAGGTCATTGAGATCAACAATGTCCGCGTGGTAACCAGCACTTACATCAGTGGCACGGCCGGCAGTCTCGTCTGCGACGGCACCAAACTGAAATCCCCATTCACCATTCGCGCGATCGGCGACAGCGACAATCTGCAGAACGCGGTCAATCTGGCCGGTGGCGTCGGGTCGCGGCTCAAAGTGAAGTATGGCGCTACGGTATCGGTCAGCCCCTCTGACAAAGTGATGATCAAGTCCACACGTCAGGCTCCGCAGTATACATATGCGCACGTCATCGGACAGTAAACAGTAAAGGACCTTTCCTTTCGCGACATTCAATCAGCGTTGTTCTTCCGTTCACCGAAATGGCGTGCCGTTGTCTGCGCTTGACCCTATCTTGTTCATCGTTGATATATAGTCCAGGCCTGCACATTGGTAACGCGGACCCCGATAGCAAAGGACAACTCATGGCTGAACAGACCATCTCCATCACACTCAACGGCGAAAAGAAGGAGGTGGCGGCAGACCAGACCGGCGTCCAGCTCTTCTCCGACGACAAGAACATCATCGCGGTGCGTTTGAACGGCGAACCCCGCGATCTCTATACCGAGCTGCACGACGGCGACGTTGTGGAACCCATCGCGCTCGATAGCGAGGACGGTGTGGCCATCATGCGCCATTCCGCAACCCATGTCATGGCCCAGGCCGTGCAGGAGATTCGCCCTGACGCCAAGCTTGGTGTTGGACCGGTCATCAAAGACGGCTTCTACTACGATTTCGATGTCGAGACCCCTTTCACTCCGGAGGACCTCAAGGAAATCGAAAAGCGCATGCAGCGCATTATCAAGTCCTCCCAGTCCTTCCGCCGCCGCGTGGTGACCGAGGAAGAGGCTCTTGCCGAGGAAGCCGACCAGCCCTACAAGCTTGAACTTATCAAGGATAAGGAAGCGCATCTTGACCCGGAAGCCGCCACCGAAATCAGCGGCAAGGAACTGAGCTTCTACGATAACGTCGACCGTGAAGGCAATGTGGTTTGGAAGGACCTGTGCCGTGGTCCGCACCTGCCGAACACCCGTTACATCAAGGCGTTCAAGATCGAGCGTTCCGCCGCCGCATACTGGCGCGGCAGCGAGGCCAATCCGATGCTGCAGCGCATTTACGGCGCCGCCTTCGCCACCAAGGAGGACCTGAAGGCATACCAGACCCGTCTGGAGGAGGCCGCCAAGCGCGACCACCGCAAGCTCGGCGCGGAAATGGACCTGTTCTCCTTCCCGGATGAGATCGGTCCGGGCCTTGCCGTCTTCCATCCGAAGGGCGCGGCCGTCATCAACGCCATGGAGGACTACTCCCGTGAGATGCACCGCAAGCACCACTACAGCTTCGTGCAGACCCCGCACATCACCAAGGGCGGCCTGTATGAGACCTCCGGCCACCTGCAGTGGTACAAGGACAGCATGTATCCGCCGATGCGTCTGGACGAGGAGAAGGACGAGAACGGCAACGTCATCAAGCAAGGCTTCGATTACTACCTGAAGCCGATGAACTGCCCGATGCACAACCTGATCTTCAAGTCCCGCCAGCGTTCCTACCGTGAGCTGCCGCTGCGCCTGTTCGAATTCGGCACCGTGTACCGTTATGAGAAGTCCGGTGAAGTGCATGGCCTGACCCGCGTGCGCGGCTTGACTCAGGATGATTCCCACATCTACTGCACCCGCGAGCAGATGAAGGACGAGCTTAAGAGCCTGCTTACCTTCGTGCTCGGCCTGTTGAAGGACTTCGGTCTGGATGACTTCTATCTGGAGCTGTCCACCAAGGATCCGCACAAGTACGTCGGTTCCGACGAGATTTGGGAGGAAGCCACCAACACGCTGGCCGAGGTCGCCAAGGAATCCGGTTTGGACTTGGTCGACGATCCGTGCGGCGCAGCCTTCTACGGTCCGAAGATCTCCGTGCAGGCCCGTGACGCCATCGGACGTACCTGGCAGGTGTCCACCATCCAGCTCGACTTCAACCTTCCGGAACGTTTCAAGCTCGAATACATCGCCGCCGATGGCACGCACCAGCGTCCGGTGATGATCCACCGCGCGCTGTTCGGCTCCATCGAACGCTTCTTCGCGGTGCTGCTTGAGCATTACGCGGGCGCCTTCCCGGCGTGGCTCGCCCCGGTCCAGGTGCTTGGCGTGCCGGTCGCGGACGAGTTCGCCCCGCACCTGCAGAAGTTCATCGCCAGCTTGGAAGAGGAGACCGTCCGTTGCGAGATCGACCTGTCCGACGATCGCTTCGGCAAGAAGATCCGCAACGCATCCAAGTCCAAGGCGCCGTTCATCCTCATCGTCGGCGAAGAGGATATGAACAACAACGCGGTCAGCTTCCGCTTCCGCGACGGCAGCCAGTTGAACGGCGTGCCGGTCGATGAGGCGAAGGCGAACATTCTGACCGTAATCAAGAAGCGCGTCCAGGTCAACACCGCAGACGACTTCAAGGCCGCCCTCGCCGACTGAGCGAGACCGGTGGCAACAAGTCGCACGCGACCATGAACCGTGAAACGGCGCACGAATCTCGACAAGAGGTTTGTGCGCCGTTTCTCATTTTCTCATCGAGAAGGAAGTAACACATGCTTGAGCATCTTCGTGCGCCGTTCAAAAAACTCATCGAGCCAATAGCCAAAGCGTTGATCGCCATAGGACTGACCGCCAATGCGGTGACGGTGATTGGTGCTGTCGGCACCATCGTCGTGGCCATCGCCACCGGTGTGACCGGATGGCTATTTGGGGGAGCGGTTGTTCTGACTCTGCTTGTGCTTGCCGATTCGTTGGATGGCTCGATCGCCGCGCTTACCACGGGTGGGACCGAATTCGGGGCTTTTCTCGACTCCACGCTCGATCGCATCGCTGATTGGGCGATGCTCGTAGGCGTGATCATCTTCTTTCTTATGCATCGTGACTGGTGGCATACGGCCATCGACAACACGCCTGACTATACGAGCATGATCGGTATCGCCGCCGCCGCGGTGGCCGTGATGACATCGTTCGTCACTTCATATGCCCGTGCTCGTGCCGAATCAGTCGGCTATGAGGTGAAAAACGGCATCGCCACTCGTGCCGATCGCTTGACCATCATTCTGGTGGGCATGGCCATCACCGGATTGACGCGTCAGGGATTGTGGCTCGCCATCGCCATGATACTGTTGGCCGGATTGGGATTAGTCACCGTATTCCAACGCATCTTCGAAGCCAAGCGCCAAATGGTCATAGGGGAGAAAACATATCGGCGGTAGTCACAGCCGGGGGCAGACCCCATCCAAAAGTTCGAAAAGCGAAATGCCACAGGTTCGTATTCGGCATTTTGTCGGCGAACCGCTTTAGAATCATTTCGTTTGAAACATCCGCAACCTGCCTAGGAGCATTATGTCAGGTCATTCCAAGTGGGCGACCACCAAGCACAAGAAGGCCGCCATCGACGCGAAGCGCGGCAAGCTGTTCGCCAAGCTGATCAAGAACATCGAGATCGCAGCACGTATGGGTGGCGGCGATCCCGACGGCAACCCGTCCCTGTATGACGCCATCTACAAGGCCAAGAAGGCCTCCATGCCGGCCGACAACATCAAGCGCGCCGTCAAGCGTGGTTCCGGTGAGGAAGCCGGCGGCGCCAACTATGAAGACATCGTGTACGAGGGTTACGCCCCGGCAGGTGTTGGCCTGATCATCGAATGCCTCACCGACAACCGCAACCGTGCGGCCGCCGACGTGCGTTCCACCCTGACCAAGGGCAATGGCTCCCTGGCCACCACTGGTTCCGTGAGCTTCAACTTCGAACGCAAGGGACAGATCGTTGTTCCGGCCGAAGGCGTTGACTTCGACAACCTGTTCGAGAAGGCCGCCGAAGCCGGTGCCGAAGACGTGACCGACGATGGTGAGGTATTCACCGTCATCACCGATCCGTCCGACATGATCGACGTGCGCAAGGCTCTCCAGGACGCCGGTTTCGATTACGATTCCGCTGATTTGGTCATGATGCCGAAGAACGAGGTCGAGCTGAGCCTTGAGGATGCCCAGAAGGTCTCCAAGCTCATCGACAACCTCGATGATCTGGACGATGTCCAGAACATCTACTCCAACTGGACCGCCTCCGACGAGGTCATGGCCCAGCTTGACGAGGAGTAATCCAGCGTGATTATTCTTGGCGTCGACCCCGGGCTGACTCGCTGCGGGGTCGGCGTGATTGAAGCCGGCGCATACCGCCGGCTTTCTTTTATCCACGTGGATGTGGTGCGTTCCGATCCAAAAACCTCCCAGGATCTGCGTCTGCTGGCCATCTACAACGGCTTGGTGGAAAAAATCGAACGATTTGCTCCCGATGCGGTGTCCATCGAACGAGTGTTCGCGCAAGAAAACCGTAACACGGTGCTGGGAACCGCACAGGCGGCAGGGTTGGCGATGCTCGCTGCGGCGCAACGCGGCATTCCTGTAGCGTTGCATACGCCGACGGAATCAAAGCTTGCAATCACCGGCAACGGCAAAGCAGAGAAAATCCAGATGGAACGTATGGTGGCGCGGATATTGGGATTGAACACGCTGCCAAAGCCGGCTGATGCGGCTGACGCGCTGGCTATTGCGATCTGTCACGCGTTGCGTCCGGCTGGTGCGCTGCAAGGCGGCGAACGCGAACAGCATCTCACGGCGGCGCAACGACAGTGGGCGCAGGCTTCGCAAAAAGCAGCGCGCAGACAAGGCGTCCGCAGAGGCATGTAAGCTGTATCGAACAGATGTTCTAGACCTGTGCGAAGGAGACGTCCATAATGATTGGCATGCTACGTGGCCATGTGGAGTCGGTAGACGCCGTATCGGCCATTATCGAGGTCGGGGGAGTCGGCTACGAGGTCAGGATGCCATCCGCCGACTTGGCTTCCATGCACGCCGGCCAGGAAATCAAGGTCTACACTTCGTTGAATGTGTCCCAGGACGCCATCACTTTATTCGGCTTCGGCACGCTGGCCTCGAAACGCATGTTCCTGCAATTGCAGAAGGTCAGTGGCATCGGACCGAAAGTCGCGCTATCGTTGCTGTCCACTTTGCCTCCCGATCGACTTGCGAGGGCTGTGGCGGATGGTGATGCCACTGCGTTGGCCAAGGCTCCGGGATTAGGCAAGAAAGGCGCGCAGAAAATCATCCTCGAACTGAAAGGTTCCATTGATCTGAGCCAGATCGAGGGTTCTTCCGCAACCGCTTCGACTCCTGAAGACACTGGGGCCGAACAGGTCGTCGAAGGTCTGATGTCTTTGGGATGGCACCAGCAGGACGCTGTCCATGCGGTGCAGACGGTCTGCGCCGATAATCAAATCGAGACGCCGTTGAACGCCGAGGATGTTCCACGCGTGTTGAAGCTCGCGCTGACATCGTTGGATAGAGGTAGATGAAACGGACCATTATGACGAACACTGATACATTCGAACAGCCGAACACCGGGGCGAACGAGGAATCCCTCCGTATGGTTTCCGCCGCACCCGTCGGCAACGAACCGGTCAGCGACGAGGAGCTTCGTCCTCATATCCTCGAGGGATTCATCGGACAGCCAAGGCTCAAAGCGCAGTTGCAGCTTTTCCTCGATGCTGCTCGAAAACGTGACGTTCCTCCGGACCATATCCTGCTTGCGGGGCCTCCGGGACTTGGCAAAACCACTTTGGCCATGATTGTGGCCAATGAATTGGAAGTTCCAATCCGCGTCACTTCCGGTCCCGCCATCCAACATGCTGGTGATTTGGCTTCGATTCTGAGTTCGCTGGACGCCGGCGAGGTGCTCTTTATCGATGAGATCCACCGTCTGCCCCGTGCCGCCGAGGAACTGCTGTACATCGCCATGGAGGATTTCCGTGTTGATGTGATGGTCGGCAAAGGCCCTGGAGCTTCATCCATTCCGCTGACATTGCCTCGGTTTACGGTTATCGGTGCCACCACGCGAGAGGGCATGCTTCCCTCGCCGCTGCGTGCGCGGTTCGGTTTCACGGCGCATCTGGATTTCTACCCGCATGAGGAGCTTGAAAAGCTGATTGAGCGTTCCTCCGCAGTGTTGGGAATCCAGTTGGAGGACGGGGCCGCTCGCCAACTGGCCATGCGTTCCCGCGGCACGCCGAGAATTGCCAACCGCCTGCTTCGTCGTGTTAGGGATTGGGCCATCGTGCACGATCTCGAATCGGTGCGTCCCGATGATGTCAAGGAGGCGTTGGCGCTTTATCAGATCGATACCGAAGGTCTTGACCGTCTGGATATAGCAGTGCTTAAGGCCATCGTCACCAATTTCAACGGAGGCCCTGTCGGCTTGAACAATCTGGCGGCCATGGTGGGCGAGGAGTCGGAAACGGTGGAAACGGTATGCGAACCGTATCTGGTACGTGAGGGCTTCCTCATCCGCACGCCGAAAGGCCGCGTGTCCACGCGCAAGGCATGGGAGCATCTTGGTATCACTCCCGACGAATCCGCATATGATGTCAATAAGATGTCATAGACTTCACATCTTGAGTAATGTGTTCCGGTTGAGACCCTGACTCCGAGGAGTTTATTTTGGATATCCTTTTTCTCGTTGTTCTTATCGTTGTAATGTTCGGCATGATGTTCTGGCAGTCCAAGAAAGCCAAGCAGCAGCAAGCTGAACGTCAGAATTTCCGTTCTAGTCTGCAGCCCGGCACTGAAGTGATCACCATCGGTGGCATCATCGGCAAGGTCGTTTCCGTCGATACGGAATACGAGGAGATTGTCGTTGATTCCGAAGGATCGCAACTGCGTTTCGGCTTCAACGCCATCAGCCGTGAATATGTCCGTCCGGCATACGTGCATGATGATGAGGTCGATGAGAACGGCAATCCGCTATCCAAGGAAGACGAGCCCGACCAGAAGCCTGTCGTCGACGCGACTGAAGAGCCCGCACAGGATGCCGATGTTATTCAGCAGCCCATTGACGAGCAGAAGAACGATTGATTTCTTTGATTTTTAGACGGCGAAAATCTCATTTTTGAGGTTTTCGCCGTTCTTTTTCGCACGGGAAACCTATAATTCAAAGTGCCGTAAACCAAGGTAGAAGGAAACCACTGTCATGGCAGCATCGGATATCACCGTTTCGGGCTTGAACAAAGTTGGAGCCGAAGACGCAGCATATCTTGTATCGAAAATACGTACTATTCCGGGCTTTCCGAAGGAGGGCATCCTATTCCGCGATTTCATGCCGGTGTTGGCTGATGCGCGCGCGTTCGGTATTTTGATGGGGGCCCTTGAAGCGGCATTGCCAGTAGACGTCGATGATTTCGACATGGTCGCCGGCCTTGAAGCCCGTGGATTCCTGTTCGGTCCAGCGTTGGCCGCCCGTCTCGGAAAGGGGTTTATCGCGGTCCGTAAAGCCGGCAAATTGCCTCCAGAAACCATGTCGCAAAGCTATGACCTCGAATATGGTCAGGCGTCAATGGAAATCGAAACCAACGTTGTCCATGAGGGAGTGCGCGTATTGATCGTCGACGATCTGATCGCCACCGGTGGAACCGCCAATGCGGCGCGTAGCCTCATCGAGAAGTGCGGAGGCGTCGTTGCTGGATTCAGCTTCGTCATGGAACTTACCGGTATTGACGGCATGAAATCGCTAGGCGATTATCCGACAAGCTCGCTGGTGTGCATGCCTGCCTGATAACTCCGTTTTCGTCAACCATTCAGAACAAACAACCAAAGGGAATGATCCATGGATCTCTATGAGTATCAAGCCAGGGAATTGCTCGAAGAACAGGGTATCCCGACTCCTAAGGCAATATTCGCCCAGAACTCCCATGAAGTCGCCGAAGCGGCCGACCAGATTGGATATCCCAATGTGATTAAGGCGCAGGTGAAGATTGGACACCGTGGCCAGGCCGGCGGAGTCAAGCTCGCCAAGACCCGTGACGAGTCCATTCTCGCGTCGGAAGACATTCTGCCGATGACCATTCACAAGCACAAGGTCAGCGGCGTGCTGGTGGCCGAGGCGAAGAACATCCTTCACGAGTATTACGTCTCCATCTCAGTGGACCGATCCTCTCGTGATTTCGACGTGCTCGCCACTGCGAATGGCGGTACTGAGGTTGAGGAAATCGCCAAAGAGCATCCGGAATCCGTGAAGCGTCTGCATATCGATGCTCTTGACGATTTCGATTTGGAAGCGGCCACCAAGATGGCTGAAAGCATCGGCTTCTATCATGCCGATGTTGATCAGGCCGCGCAGATTCTGCTGAAAATGTGGCGTTGCTTCAAGGAGAACGACGCCACGCTTGTGGAAATCAACCCGCTTGCAAAAATCGGCGATCCGGATGACGAATCTTCCAAGTCGTTGTGCGCGCTGGACGCCAAGATCTCCCTTGATGACAATGCATCGTTCCGCCATGATGGTTGGAAACGTTTCACCGATCCGATTCATGTCGATCCATATGAGCAAAAAGCCCGCGAACATGGACTGCATTATGTGCATCTCAAGGGTTCCGTCGGTGTGATCGGCAATGGTGCGGGACTCGTCATGAGCTCTCTTGACGCGGTGTCAGGCGCAGGCGAGGATCAGGGCACGAATGTCAAGCCCGCAAACTTCCTCGACATCGGCGGAGGCGCTTCCGCCGAAGTGATGTCGAATAGTCTTGAAATCGTGCTGTCCGACCCGCAGGTCGAATCCGTGCTCATCAATGTGTACGGTGGCATCACCTCGTGTGAACAGGTCGCGAAGGGCATTCTCGAGGCGCTTGACGAACTTGGCAGCAGCAAGCCTATCGTCGTGCGATTCGATGGCAATGCGGCGGCGGAAGGTCTGAACATTTTGGCCCAAGCCGGCCGCGCCAACCTGCACGTCGCTCAGACCATGGAGGAAGCCGCACAGCAGGCCGCACGTTTCGCGGCCAAGGAGGTTCGCTGAAATGACGCTTTTCATTGAAGATGGCGCTCCGGTCATCGTCCAGGGCATGACCGGGCATCAGGGCATGACCCACACGGCCCGCATGCTCAAGGCCGGCACCAACATCGTCGGTGGCGTGAACGCCCGCAAGGCTGGGCTGGACGTCACCTTCCCTGAAGCCAAAAATGGCGAGGACGCCACCATTCACGTGTTCGCCAACTGCTCTGAAGCCATCGAAGCCACTGGAGCCAAAGCAAGCGTCGTGTTCGTGCCGCCGCGCTTCGCCAAGGACGCCGTCGTTGAGGCCATTGAAGCCGGCATCGAACTGATTGTCGTCATCACCGAAGGCATTCCGGTGGCGGACAGCGCGTATTTCGTCGAGTTGGCCTTGCGTAAGGGCGTGCGCATCGTTGGGCCGAATTGTCCTGGTCTGTTGACGCTGCCATCTTCTAAGGACGCCAAGGGCTGCAACCTCGGCATTATTCCAGATGGCATCGTGTCCCGCGGCCCGTTGGGTTTGGTGTCCAAGTCCGGAACGTTGACCTATCAGCTGATGGGGGAGCTGTCTGACATCGGTTTCACCGCATGCCTTGGCGCGGGCGGCGATCCGATCGTCGGCACGACCTTGCAGGAGGCTTTGGAAGCCTTTGAGAACGATGAAGCCACCAAAGCCGTTGTCATGATCGGCGAAATCGGTGGCAGCGCCGAACAGGACGCTGCCAAGTGGGCTTCCGAACATATGACCAAGCCCGTCGTGGCCTACATCGCGGGATTCACCGCGCCGGAAGGCAAGCAGATGGGCCATGCCGGCGCCATCGTTTCCGGCGGCAAGGGCACCGCGCAGGATAAGAAAGAAGCCCTTGAGGCCGTTGGCATCCGTGTCGGTCGTACTCCCGGACAGACCGCTGAAATCATGCGAGAGGTGCTCGCTTCCCAATCGCTATGATGACGAACCTGAAGTATTGGCTGAAAGGGCTTGCCGTCGCGGCAGTGTCCATGATTATTTACGCCGTTGCCTTGGGCTGCTATATGGCCCTAATGCTTCTGGTCATATCCATGGAAGAAGGCGGGGACAATCTCTCCGCCTTCTCGGTGCCTCTTACCGAGGCGTTGGTGCTGCTCAGCCAAGGTATCGGGTTCAAGACTGATGCCATCACGTTGACGATTGTGCCGTTGCTCTTGACGGTACTGCTTATCGCCCTTATCGCGCAGCTCGCCAGAAGATTCGGCACGAGTCTGCGTGGATTCGCGGCCGGTCTGGTCTTTTGGGAAGCCGTAAACATCTTCTTCGCCAGAAGCATAAATATCGAAATCGTTGATTCGATGACGATGATCGCCATCAAAACGGCGCTTGTTTTCATCCTCGGATATGCGGTCGCGGCGATTCCGAATGCGTCATGGACCCAAGCCTGTACCGAATGGATTCGATCTCATGTGTCATCGCCGGTGCGAAAGACCATGGTCATCGGTTCCGTCCTAGGGATGCTGCTGGAGGCGGCGTATCTGCTGGTCGGTCTGATCGTCGTTGTTTTTTGGGCAATAAGCAATCAATCATCGATAGCGAAGCTATATGAACTTTCGGGCATGCAGAACGGGTCTCGTATTCTTACCACGATCAGTATGCTCGCATGGCTTCCGAATCTGATGATTTGGGCTGTCTCATGGACTTTCGGCGCCGGCTTCTCAATCGGCGATTTAGCCGAATTCACATTATGGACCGGGCAGGGCGACGGGCTCCCCGCCTTGCCGCTTTTCGGTATGATGCCACAGGCGGTTGAGACGGATTGGGTGAGAATCGCGCTGATGTGCATACCATTGGCATCCGCTTTTGCTACCGGCATGGTCGTCATGTTGTTTAATAAGGGATTCCATATCAGAGTAGGTGAATCAGGACGGAACATCGACGTCAAACGCGTTGTGCTGAGTTTTGCCTATCCGATTGCTGCTTTTTCGATTACCAGCGCCGTCGTGTCCGTGGCTTCCAGCTTGCTGTTCGCCTTGGGAAACGGAGGCTTGGGATCGAAACATCTTGCGCACGTCGGCGTAGACGTGATCGCGTCAACCCGTAAGGTGGGACAACCCACCGCCATGGGTTTGTTCTCCGCATGGCTGCTGACTTTGGTGGCCGTGAGCATATTTTTCGCCATACGCTGGATGATGAAGCGTATACGCGAACGTGGAAAGAGGGAGACCGCTCCCGAATCCACGGAAAACAGCCGTGAGGAAACACGTGCGCTTCGCACGGTCGCCTCGAACAACAATAACAAGGAGGATCAGGGTGACAACAACGAATCGACCGATACGACGGGCTCTGGTATCAGTCTTCCATAAGGAAGGCATCGAGGTGCTTGCCGAAGCGTTCATCAAGGCGGGCACCGAGGTGGTTTCCACCGGTTCCACCGCGAAGCGTCTGGCTGAGCTGGGTGTCAAAGTGACCGAGGTCTCCGAAGTCACTGGTTTCCCGGAATGCCTTGATGGCCGCGTCAAGACCCTTGACCCGCATATCCATGCCGGTATCCTCGCCGACATGACCAACCCCGACCATGCCTCCCAGCTCGAGAAGTTTGGCATCAAGCCGTTCGATCTGGTGGTCGTCAATCTGTATCCGTTCGCCGACACGGTCCGCTCCGGAGCTGACGAAGCCGCCACCATCGAAAAGATCGATATCGGCGGTCCGTCCATGGTGCGTGGCGCAGCCAAGAACAGCGCCACCGTCGCCATCATCACCGATCCGAACGATTATGCACTCGTCGCCTCCCGCATCGAGAACGGCGAGGGCTTCTCCCTTGATGAGCGTCGCTGGCTCGCAGGAAAGGCGTTCGCCCATACGGCCGCCTACGACGCCACCATCAACGAGTGGACCGCGAAGCATTGGCCGAAGCCGGCGTCCATCGAACAGCCGGTTTCCGAAGGCGAGACCGAAGTGAATGAGGCCAAGTTCCCAGCCACGTTCACCCGTACGTGGGACCGCGCGCACGTGCTGCGTTACGGCGAGAACCCTCACCAGCAGGCTTCGCTGTATCTGGATCCGCTCAACCAGAACGGCTTCGCACACGCCGAACAGCTTGGCGGTAAGCCGATGAGCTACAACAATTACGTCGATGCCGACGCCGCATGGCGTGCCGTGTGGGATTTCGCGCCTCAGATCGCCGTCGCAGTGGTCAAGCACAACAATCCATGCGGTCTGGCCATTGGCGCTACCGTGGCAGAGGCGCACAAGAAGGCGCACGCATGCGATCCGATGAGCGCCTATGGCGGTGTGATTGCTGCGAACAGCAAGGTCACCATGGAAATGGCCGAAAGTGTTCGTCCAATCTTCACCGAAGTCATCGTCGCGCCCGATTACGACGCCGATGCGCTTGAATTGCTCCAGACCAAGAAGAAGAACCTGCGTATCCTGAAGGTGTCTGAGCCTCCGAAGAACAAGACCCAGTTCCGTCAGATTGACGGCGGTCTGCTCGTGCAGTCCACCGATCTGATTGACGCTCCAGGCGACGATCCGAACGCGTGGAAGCTGGTTTCCGGCGAGCCGGCCGACGCTGAAACCGTCAGGGATCTGGTGTTCGCATGGCGTGCCATCCGTTGCGTCAAATCCAACGCCATACTTATCGCTCACGATCAGGCAACCGTAGGCATCGGCATGGGCCAGGTCAATCGTGTGGATTCCGCCAATCTGTCCGTCGAGCGTGCCAACACGCTGGCTGACGGAGCCAACCGCACCAAGGGAGCGGTGGCCGCGTCCGACGCGTTCTTCCCGTTCGCCGACGGTGCCGAGATTCTGATCAACGCCGGTGTCAAGGCCATCGTCCAGCCTGGTGGGTCCATTCGTGATGAGGAAGTGTTCGAGGCGGCCCGCAAGGCCGGCGTCACCATGTATGTGACCGGTACCCGACACTTCTTCCACTGAGTTCAGTGGAAGCGTCGACCGGCAAGCTGGGAGCGTTGCGGCGCGATAAATGACGTGGCGTCCGAAACCATTCGCTGGTTTCGGACGCCACGTTTTATTATTATGATTGCGTTCCGTGCGCGGACGCGCGTTGACATATAGCGAAAGGCCTGCGATATGAGTCATCCCTACGTTTCCGAAGACCATGAAGGCAAGCCGTGGTTTGAATGGATCGTTGCGGCAATGGTGGTTATAGCCACAGTGCTTGCGGTCTTAGGCCATGTAAAAGCCGCCACCACGGTAATCGCGGTGACGGCCATCATAACAGGACTAATCAGACTCGTAATGCGCGAGCGTAGTCCTTGGAAAGTCCGTTCAGTTGGCTTCGACGCTTTCATCGGCATCGGTCTGGGCGTCGGACTGTTCATCCTGCTCGCCCTCGTGCCCGTCGGCATCGTCTGACGCGTCGTCGGCTATGGTTTCCAGCGTTTCGGAATCCTGCTCGGCTTCCGAAACGTTTTTCTTGGTGCCGATCATGGACGCGACTATGGCCACAAGCGAGACGATGGCGGCTGCGAGAATCGGGCAGATCCAGAACACCCACAGCTGCTGCAGAGGCTCTTGGGAAAGGCCCTGATTCTGGGCGAAGATGGCGATGCCAGTGGCACGAGCCGGATTCAGAGCTGCGCCTGTTACCGGATAGGAGATTGCGGCGCCGACACCGTAGGCGAGACCCATGGCGATGGCATGGCTGGTATTGGTCTTTCCGGATTCACTGGTGGTGTTGAGCGCGGTGGCGACGATGATGATGCCCGCGACGAGTTCAACGGCGATGGCCAGAGTGATGCTGAAGGACACGCCATAGTTGCCGAGCGTGGCATAGGAGACGGAATTCTTGTCAAAACCGTTAATGACCGGCGTCAGCCAGATTTTCAGCGTTACCTGCTCGGATGTCGGCAGCAGGAAGCGGATGGCGGCGCCTGCGCCGATACCACCCAGCACCTGAGCGATAATATAGAGCACTCCGTCAAGCACATGGGTTTTGCCGGACAGCATCGCCGCAACGGAGACCGCCGGATTGAACTGGGCGCCGGAAATCGTGCCGAATATCAGGGTGGCGGCGGCGTACACCAAACCTGTCAGCAAGGCGATGAACGCCATATTCACGCCGTAGATCGCGGAACCAAGCGTGCAAATCGAGTAGATGGCGAAGCAGATGATGAAGCTTCCCACCAGCTCCGCGCCTACGCGAAGGGCCAGTGGCTTGCTCTGTTCTTCCTCTGTTACGGACGTTGCTTCAACAGCAGTCATAGTCTTTCCTCTGTCATATAGTGGACAAGTTGCGGTTTTTATGAAAGCCGCCAAACGACTGCCATACTACCAGCAGTCCCTGTAAGTATTATCCGGCCACGTTGGGAGAACGATGCCAAACGCATATTCTCGCGCCGCCAAGGCGCACAATCATGACAATGAAGGCATTCGCCTGCAGAAACTTCTCGCTCAGGCGGGCTTCGGCTCGCGCCGTAAATGCGAGGAAATCATCACCGATGGTCGCGTTGAGATCGATGGCGAGCTGATTACCGAACTTGGCACCCGAGTCGATCCGAAACGTCAGGAGGTCCGTGTCGACGGTTCTCGCGTGCGCGTGAACCCGAACCATGTCACGCTTGCGTTGAACAAGCCAAAACGCGTGCTGAGCGCCATGGAGGATCCCAAGGGACGCTACACTTTGCGCGACATCGTCGGAGACAAGTACGAGCGTATTTTCCACATGGGCCGTCTGGATTATGATTCGGAAGGCCTAATCCTCATGACGAACGACGGCGAACTGAGCCAGCACGTCATGCACCCCAAATATGAGGTCGAAAAGACCTACATCGCCACGCTGGAAGGACGCATCAGCGGTCAGGTGTGCCGCAGGCTCGTCACCACGGGCGTGAAGCTCGACGATGGGTGGATCAAACTCGACCGCTGCGCTATTCTCGACTCCAGCCGCGAAAGCACGTTGGTCAAGGTCGTGCTGCATTCGGGCAAGAACCGCATCGTGCGCCGTATTTTCGGCTCGATCGGTTTTCCCGTCAAGCGTCTGGTACGCACGCAGATCGGTCCGATCAAACTCGGCGACCTGAAAAGCGGCACGTATCGCGTGTTGTCGCAGGCTGAGGTCCGTTCTCTATCCAAGGCGGTGGGACTGTGATCCGTGTAGCTATTGATGGGCCTGCGGGCGTCGGCAAATCATCCACGTCCAAGGCACTGGCCAAATATTATGGTTTCGCATACCTCGACACAGGCGCGATGTACCGTGCCTGCGCCTGGTGGTGCATGCACAAAGGCATCGATTTGGATGCCGAAACCATCGATGAGCAGCTCGTCACCGAAACCGTCGGCGAATTCTTCACCGACGGCCATTTCGACATCAGCGTCGATCCGGACGATCCGAAGGTGTACGCCGATGACGAGGACATCAGCGAGGCCATCCGTTCTTCCGAGGTCTCTTCGCACGTGTCCAAGGTGTCCAACATCATCCCCGTGCGTCACGTGTTGATCGCCGCGCAACGTGCCTACATCGCACGAGAGGCTTCGGCCGATTCCTTCTCCGAAGGCGCCGGTATTGTTGCTGAGGGCCGTGATATCACCACCGTCGTCGCTCCCGACGCCGAAGTGCGCATCCTGCTTACCGCGCGTGAAGAGGTCCGTCAGGCCCGACGTAGCGGACAGGCCGCCTCGGGTGTGGGTGCGGAAAATGTCGCGGCACGCGACAAGGCCGATTCGAAAGTCACCAACTTCACATCCGCCGCGGAAGGCGTGTTGACCGTCGACAACTCCGATCTCAACTTCGGCGAGACCCTTGACGTGCTCGTCCGTATCGTTGACGACGCCATCGAGGAACAGGAATACCGCCAGTACGTTTCCAACCTCGAAGGCTATGAGCTGGATGAAGGCGATGAGGAGCTGATCGATGGAACGGCGTTCTCTGGTGGCGAAAGCAAGAATGGTCCGAAACCGGTCGGCGTACTTGCCGTGGTCGGACGTCCGAACGTCGGCAAATCCACTCTGGTGAACCGTATTCTCGGCCGTCGCGCAGCCGTGGTGGAGGACACCCCCGGCGTGACTCGCGACCGTGTGAGCTACGACGCCGAATGGTGCGGCACCGATTTCAAACTGGTCGACACGGGCGGCTGGGAAGCCGACGTGGAAGGCATCGAATCCGCCATCGCATCCCAAGCGCAAATCGCCGTGCAGCTTGCCGATGCCGTGATTCTCGTGGTGGACGGTCTGGTTGGCCTCACCGACACGGACGAACGCATCGTCAAAATGCTCCGTGCCGCCGGCAAGCCGGTGACGCTTGCGGTGAACAAGGTCGATGATCGCGAAAGCGAATACCTGACCGCCGAATTCTGGAAGATGGGTCTGGGGGAGCCGTATGGCATTTCCGCCATGCACGGTCGTGGCATCGGCGAACTGCTTGACGCCGCACTCGACTCGTTGAAGAAAGCGGAAAGGACATCCGGCTTCCTTACGCCGTCGCATCTGCGCCGCGTGGCTCTGGTCGGACGTCCGAACGTCGGCAAATCCTCCCTGCTCAATCAGCTGGCCCACGAGGAACGCACCGTCGTCAACGATCTTGCGGGCACCACGCGAGATCCGGTCGATGAGGTCGTCACCGTCGATGGCGAGGATTGGCTGTTCATCGATACCGCAGGTATCAAACGTCGTCTGCACAAGCTGTCCGGCGCGGAATACTTCTCCTCGTTGCGTACGCAGGCCGCGATCGAACGTTCCGAGCTTGCCTTGGTGCTGTTCGATGCCTCCCAGCCGATTTCCGACCAAGACCTGAAGGTCATGAGCCAGGCCGTGGATGCGGGCCGTTGCATCGTGCTTGTGTTCAACAAGTGGGACCTGATGGACGAGTTCGACCGTCAGCGTATGGAACGCCTGTGGAAGACCGAGTTCAATCGCGTCACTTGGGCTCAGCGCGTCAATCTGTCGGCAAAGACCGGATGGCACACCAATCGTTTGGCCAATGCCATGCGTGGCGCCTTGGCATCATGGGACAAGCGCATCCCCACCGGCAAACTCAACGCGTTCCTTGGCAAGATCCAAGCTGCCCACCCGCATCCGCTGCGTGGCGGCAAGCAGCCGCGAATCCTGTTCGCGACGCAGGCGTCCACCAGACCGCCGCGCTTCGTGATCTTCGCCACCGGCTTCTTGGAGCATGGCTATCGCCGCTACATCGAACGGTGTCTGCGCGAGGAATTCGGCTTCGAAGGATCGCCGATTCAGATTTCGGTGAATGTCCGTGAGAAGAAGAAACGCAAGTAACCACCGGAACTGTTAGAAGATGGGCGTGCGCCTGGTTCAGACCATGGCGCACGCCCATCTGCCTTATTGAATCTGGGTCGTTGCCGGCTTTTGTTTTCCTTTACGCACAGCTTAGGCCGACAGCGTCAGAACAGAGGATGTTCATCCTGGTTGCGTGTTCTGAGATACCCCGTTATGGCTCTGCGCGCGAGCGAGCTTAATGAAATGCCGTCCTGCCTGGCTTTGGCCCGCGCCTTATGGCCTACGGCGTAGGGGAGTTTGATCTTCCATTCGTCGCCAAGCTGTTTGCGCCCGTCGCTGTTCTTTGGCATGCGCCCGATGCCGACCGCGTCTGAACAGCCATCGGAATCGTCGGACAAGAGTGCCCTGCGGGTCAATTCGGTAAGCGTGATGCCATCATGCCGAGCGCGTTCGCGGGCTTCCAAGCCAAGCTCGCGGGGCAATCGAATCTTCCATTCATCTTCGGGAAGCGTTGAATCGAACACATGGGCGAATTCGTCGACGTCGTCGAACTGTGGCTGCGTGTCGTTCTGCTGCAAACCGAATCACCTCTCTGAACCCATGCGTTAATCGCATTAAACGGCAAGAAACATGAAAAATATCGCAGGCTACATATTTGCATGCGCTCAAGACCGTCCTGACGTCCGGCTTCCGGCTCCGATAGATGCCATTCTGAGGGGCTGTATGCCGCAGTTCACTGCCCAAACCTGCCCAAACATAACGAAAAACCCGCCGTTTCGATGCCGTGGAAAACGGCGGAACGACGGGCTTTCTTGGTCGGACCAGCGGGATTTGAACCCGCGACCCCTTGACCCCCAGTCAAGTGCGCTACCAAACTGCGCTATGGTCCGAACGGTGCGAAAAGCACCGAATATGAAGCATAGCATAATCTCTACGGTTTTTCAAACACATCGTGTCGGAAAGCGAGTCGCATCCATTCCGGAGAGTTTGGCTTCGGATATTTGAGGGTTTTCCGGCAATTGCTCCACCGGAAGTTCATGTTGGTTCTGTGTCTAAATGCCCCCGATTTTGGCGGAATGTCGTATTATGGCATAAGCGCATCGAATAACAACGCCCGTTCGAAAGGGAGAGACATTGACTGAGGACGTATTCGAATACTCTGCCGCGAAGATGCGGAAGCACGGAATGACCGACATGGCCATCGCCCAGTTCCGTCGTCTGTACGAGGTCTGGCGCAATGAGGAGGCCAGCAGTTGGATTCGTGAGGACGAGGTCGAACCGCTCGTCAGCGTTCCCAGCTTCCATGACGTGTATGAGACCATCAATCACGACAAGGCCGTTGACGCGTTCGCCAAAACGGCGTTCCTGAAGCTTAACGGCGGTCTTGGCACTTCGATGGGACTCGATTGCGCCAAGTCGCTGCTGCCGGTACGTCGCCACAAGGCACGGCAGATGCGTTTCATCGACATCATCATCGGACAGGTGTTGACCGCGCGGACCAGACTTGGCGTCGATCTGCCATTGACTCTGATGAACTCCTTCCGTACCTCCAAAGACACCATGAAGGTGCTGCAGACTAATAAGAAATTCCATCAGGAAGACATCCCGATGGAAATCATCCAGCATCAGGAGCCGAAGATCAGCGCGGAAACGGGAATGCCCGTCAGCTTCCCGGCCAATCCGGAACTCGAATGGTGCCCGCCGGGCCACGGCGACCTGTTCTCCACCATTTGGGAATCCGGTCTGCTTGACGCGCTTGAGGCGCAGGGGTTCAAATACCTTTTCATCTCCAATTCCGACAACCTGGGCGCGCGTCCCTCCCGTACGCTTGCGCAGCATTTCGAGAATACGGGCGCACCGTTCATGATCGAGGTCGCCAAACGCACCCCAGCCGATCGTAAGGGCGGCCACATCGTGCGAGACAAGGCCACGGGCCGTCTGATGCTGCGTGAGATGAGCCAGGTCCATCCAGACGACAAGGACGACGCGCAGAACATCGACAAGCATCCGTACTTCAACACGAACAGCATTTGGGTGCGTATCGATGCGCTGAAAGCGAAACTCGCATCCTATGACGGCGTGCTTCCCCTTCCGGTAATCCGCAATAAGAAGACGGTCGACCCGACCGATCCGACCAGCGAGCCGGTCATTCAGCTGGAGACCGCCATGGGAGCCGCGGTGTCGCTTTTCGATGGCGCGACCTGCGTATGCGTCGACCGTATGCGTTTCCTGCCGGTGAAGACCACTGACGATTTGTTCATCATGCGGTCCGACCGATTCCATCTGACGGACCAGTACGAGATGGAAGACGGCAACTACATCTTCCCCGACGTCCATTTGGACGCGCGCTATTACAAGAACATCCACGATTTCGATGCCCGTTTCCCATACGGTGTGCCTTCGCTCGCCGCGGCGAAATCCGTTGATATCGATGGCGATTGGACCTTCGGCAGGGATGTGATGCTGTTTAGCGACGCGCGACTGGAGGATCAAGGCGAACCAAGCTATGTGCCGAATGGCGAATATGTCGGCCCGCAGGGCGTGGAACCGGACGATTGGGTCTGATTTTGGACGGCCATGCAACACGAAAACGATGTTTTTTCGTGAAATAGGCACAAATCGCTTAAAAAACCTCTATCATAGAATGTTGTGTGCGGCTTACGAGGCCAAGCACTTAAAAAGAAACGTTAACGAGACGTGAGGACTAATGGCTGAGGGAAGTAACGGTAGGCGACGTTTTTCCGACAAATGGGGCAAGCATGAGCTTGATGTGTTGGCTGTGCTCTCCTCAGCCTTTCCGCAATGGCTTACCTCACGTCAGATCGCGCAACGTGTGAAGGCGTATGCCGATTCGTACGGAGAGCTCGCCGATCAAGCGGCGAAGGCCGCCTTCGCCAAGCAATTCCAGCGTGACCGCGCCAAGCTCGCCGCCATGGGCATCGCCATCGAATCAAGGCAGCCGGAATATTCCTCCAAGTCAGAAGGGCAGGATTTCGCTTCCTACCGTCTGCAGCTTGGCGATGAGCCGCGCGTGCGTCTGCTGTTCGGCGACGAGGATCTGCCGATTCTTGCCGCTGCGAATTACCTTGCGCGCTCCATGTCGATTTCCTCGGCTCCTGCGCACGAACCCCAGCACGCTTCCCGTACCGCGCCGCGCGTGCCGCAGACGCCGATTCCAGGACTTGGCTTGGATTCCATCGCGCCGGGTCTTGGCACGCAATCCATTCCCGACGAGCTGGTCAAAGTGGTCGATCAGCGACGTTTCGCCGCCACTGTGGATGTTGATGGCGAGCATCTCAATGTCGCCTACGCCGACTCCGATGATCTGGCCATGTTCGTGCTGTCTCATCCGGGTGCGTCCATAGTGAGCCCTCAGGAGGCTGTCGACGCGTTCAACCGCCGGCTGCATGCGGCCACGCAGTTCGTGCCGGCCGATGAATCCACCGGCACCGACAGCTCCACCGTGGTGTCTCCGGAAATCAACCGCAACAGCACTGATGAGGATGATACCGAGGAAGGCAAGGGCCGTCCGAAGAAGAACTCCGCGTTCCAGACCGGTAGTGAGGTCGATCGGCGTCTTCGCCTGATGCTGTTCCTGTCCGCCCACATGGGTGAGGAATACTCTCTTGAAGAACTTGCGGAACGATTCATCGGCAGGCCGAAGTCCGATGACGAATTGAAGAAGTTCGTCAACATCATTCATAAGGACATCAACACGTTGACCACGGTGTCCGATGATGGCGAGATGGCCGGAAGCCAGTTCTTCGATATCGATTGGTCCTTGCTTGACGCGGAAGGCATCGTCTCCGCCACGAATTCGCTGGGGCTTGAACGCCTTGCCGGCATTTCCCAGCAGTACCTGAGCATGCTGACAGCATCGGTGAGCTATCTCGCCCACTCCTCTTTGCTTCCGGACAAGCTGCGTGAGCAGGCGGAATCGCTGTACAGCCGACTGCGCCAGCACGTCAAACCTGGCGACATGCCGTGGCTGAGCCTGACCGGATACGAGATGGAACCAAGGAACTTCTCCATCGTCAAGAGCGCCATCTCCAAAGGCATGCTGCTCGACATGGAATATACGGACGGTGCGGGCCGTATACAGCGCAAGCTAGTGGCGCCAGACAAGATTTTTGTCGACGAAGGCGTTTACTACGTGGCGGTATGGACCGACGTGTCCAACGCGGCGCCCGCGGACAAGATGAAGTTCGTCAAGACGGATACGACCATCAACAAGGCTACTGGCAAGCCTCGTATCTGGCAGGTGCTTCGCATCTCCCGCATCGAGCATGCGGAGCTGGTCGAACCCACTGAAAAAGTGGACCTTCCGGACGTGCCCGCATCCGAACTGCGCAAGTGGAGTTTCGACAATGGCACACCTGCCGTGTTCATAACCAATCAGGACGACCTGTCGTTCATCGACAGCCTGTCGGGAGCCACCGTCGAGAAATGCGGCGAAGGCGAGAAGGTGCATCTGATTGTGTCTTCCGATTCCTGGTATGTCGCGTTCTGCATCGCGCACGCCCGTCATATTACTGCCGTCGCGCCGGAGACGTTGCGTACGATGATCATCGCCCGAGCACAGCATGAGCTGAGCGTCGGCGACCGAGAGAACGAAGACTGACGGGGGAGGCGCTATGCCTTGGTGGATTTGGCTGGTACTCGTCCTGTTCATGCTGACGATGCTGGTCGGCGGCGGCGCATACGCATGCATCCGCGGATATCATGCGTTCAAAGATGCCATCAAAGTAGGCGGATGCATGTCCAAACGTTTCGAGGCCATGTCCGAGCCGTTGCCGCAACCAAAGGAGAACACGTCCCCGTTCTTCACACGTCCACTTGAGGACGCGGCCAATCGTTATATCGACGCTCATGCCGAAGTCATCAGCCGCCGTGAGGAAAAGCGCGTCCGTCATGCCCGGCAGTGGGCGCAGTGGAAACATTCCAACGACTGATTCGAAAAGGAACCATGACTCATCATCGTCGACATGGCAATAACGACACCGGCACATACGATGCCGAGATGACCACAGCCCTATCTCCCGCGCAACGCTATGCGGCGTTCAAACAGACGCAGGCCAAACGCCAATCGGTCTCGTCTCGTTTCGCACGGTCCATGCCATTCGAATTGGACGATTTCCAAGTCAAAGCCAATGATGCGTTGGAAGCCGGCGACAATGTGCTCGTCGCCGCGCCCACCGGAGCCGGCAAGACGGTCGTGGCTGATTTCGCGATCTATCTGGCCCAAGAGCGTAACGTCAAAGCGTTCTACACCACGCCAATCAAAGCGTTGAGCAATCAGAAATACCATGATCTGGTCGAAACGTACGGGCCGGACAGAGTCGGCCTGCTTACCGGCGACACGTCCATCAACTCCGAAGCCGACATCGTGGTCATGACCACCGAGGTCCTGCGCAACATGCTCTACGAGCATTCCATGACGCTTGACGCCTTGCGTTACGTGATTCTTGACGAGGTGCACTATCTCGCCGACCGTTTCCGCGGGCCGGTGTGGGAGGAAGTGATCATCCACCTGCCCCAAAGCGTGAGAATCATCGGCCTGTCCGCAACCGTGTCGAATGTCGAGGACTTCTCCAAATGGATTGAATCGGTCCGTGGCGACACCACGCTGGTGGTGTCCGAAAAACGGCCCGTGCCGTTGGAACAGCATGTGCTTGTTCAGGCGGACGACCACACCGAACCGGAACTCATCGACCTGTATCGACGTGATAAAGACGGCAATCAGACAGACAAGCTCAACGCCCAGCTGGTGAGCAGGCTCGATCAGCTCGACCGCAAGGCCGCGAAACGTAGGGGAGAGCAGCGCCCCGACAGACGAAAGGGCGGCAAGGGCGGCAAATGGAACGACCATTCCCGCAGACCCGAACGCCATACGCCACGTCGTTGGGCCGTGATTGATGAATTGAATTTCCTCGGCATCCTGCCGGGCATCTATTTCATCTTCTCCCGCAACGGATGCGATCAGGCCGTCGAACAATGCATCAACGCCGGACTCGAACTCACCACCGATGACGAGGTGCGTCGCATCCGCCGTATCGTCGATGAGATGGTCGAAGGCCAACTCAGTCAAGAGGATTTGAAGGCTTTGCATTTCTCGCAGTTCCGCTTCGCCTTGGAGGAAGGATTCGCGCCGCATCATGCTGGCATGGTGGCGCTCTTCCGCCAAATTGTCGAACGACTGTTCGAAGAGGGGCTGGTGAAGGTCGTCTTCGCCACGGAAACACTTGCCTTGGGCATCAACATGCCGGCACGGTGCGTGGTGGTGGAAAAACTTGAGAAATTCGATGGGACCGGGCATGTCGGATTGACGCCAGGGGAGTTCACCCAGCTTACCGGACGCGCTGGCCGACGTGGCATCGACACCATCGGCCATGCGGTGGTTGTGGACCATCATGGCTTCATTCCCGCCACTGCCGCCGCGCTGTCCAGCAAGCGCGTGTACCCGCTGCACTCCAGTTTCAAACCGACGTTCAACATGGCCGTCAACCTGCTTAATTCCAGCGATTACGAGACCGCTCGCATCACGCTTGACCATTCCTTCGCGCAATGGGAGGCCAACGAATCCGCCTGGCAGCTTGAAGCGCAGATGGATACGTTGCGCAAAGCGTTGGACGGATACGAACGGGCGTTCGATTGTGAGTTCGGCGACTTCAAGGAGTTCATGCGGCTGCGCACGCGCTTGAGCGACTTGGAAAAGAACGAACGACGCAAACTCAAGCACGAGGTGTTCCGCACGCAGAAGGCGCGAAGCGAAGCGTTCAAAGACCTTGACAGGCGTATCGCGGAGCTTCGCGAAAAAGACAGGGACCATCCCTGCCGCAAATGCCCCGATATTCAGAAGCATCTCAAATGGGGGCATCGGTGGGCGCGTGAAATGCGTGAATTGGAACGTGTGCAGCACCGCTACGATTCACGCACCGGCTCCGTGGCACGTCAATTCGACCGCATCTGCAATGTGCTGAACGAGCTCGGATACCTCGATCGGCTTGATGAAGGCGCAAAAGAACATATCGATTACCGGCTTACCGAACGTGGACAGCTGTTGCGGCACTTGTACAGCGAGCTTGATTTGGTGCTTGCCCAGGCGATCGATGATGGCGCGTTCGACGGACTCGATGCGACGGAGCTGGCCAGCGCCGTCATGTCGTTGATTTACGAGCCACGCAGAGGCAGCGGGGGAGAGCCGCGCCATTATCCCGGAGGAATGCAGGGGAACGTCGCCGTCTGTGCGGCGCAGCTCAAAGGCGTGCACGCGTCGATTGCCATGCTGTGTGAGGACTATGCCCTCGACGAGCCGCGCCAACTTGATTTCGGCATCACCGATGTCGTCTACGAATGGGCTCAGGGCGAAAGCCTGTCGCGTGTGCTGTACGGCACCGATTTGACCGGCGGCGATTTCGTACGCGGATGCAAACGTCTCGCCGACGTGTTGCAGCAGATCGCCGTGGCCGGACCATACCTGGGTAAACGCGCCGAAACGCTCGCTCCGATCGCGAAACAGGCGTACGAGAACGTCAACCGTGGCATCGTCGCCTATTCAGGTGTCGACTGAGCATGTGCGCAATCGGGAGATCGGTTTTCGCGGACGCCGGGAATAAGTGACACGTCCGAAGTGTTTTGTAGCTTAGAGTAAGCAGATAATCAAGGAGGCAAAAGCAATATGGCGGAACGTAGCCTGCGAGGCATGAGCATCGGTGCGAAGTCGCTTGAATCCGATGACAATGTGGATTTTGCGGCGCGAACCGACGTCGCATACGTGTGTCCGAAAGGCCATCGTACGATTCTGCCGTTCGCTGAGGGCGCAGAATTCCCAGATGAGTGGGAGTGCCGCTGCGGCGCCGTCGCGCACCGTGAAGGAGACAATGACGACGAGGCTGATGAAATCGCCAAGCCGACACGCACGCACTGGGACATGCTCATGGAACGTCGTACCGAAGACGAACTGAAGGCTTTGCTGGAGAAGCGTCTGCAAATGCATCGTGACGGATGGTTCCCGGACTACGAGTGACCTGCAGTTGAACGACACTTGAACGAATGCCCGGTCATTGAGACCGGGCATAATTGTTTCTGTCATCAATTCTTATAGCACACAACCAAGGGGAGAATCAGATCCATGTCCGAACATCCGAAGAAAGTCGTTCTGCTTGACCTCGATGGCACACTGACGAAATCCGATCCAGGAATCATTGGCTGCGTTGTCAAGGCGTTCGAAGAGATGGGATATCCGGTGCCGGACGATGCCGAATTGCATCGTTTCATTGGACCGGCCATCAGCGAATCGATGCAACGCAACGGCATTCCGGATGACAAGCTTGACGAAGGCGTGAGGATTTACCGCAAGTATTACGCCGACGAGGCCGTGTTCGACGACCCGAACAATCCCGGACAGAAAGTCCCCGGCCGTCTGAACAACACGATTTACCAAGGTATTCCGGAGCAGCTCGCCAAACTGCGTGCCGACGGATACTATCTGGCGATTGCCAGCTGCAAGCCGCAATACCAATGCATTCCGATTTGCGAGCATTTCCACTTGGACACCATGGTCGACGGCATCTACGGTGCCAGCGAGGACAATTCCCGTCTTGACAAGGACCAAGTGATCCGTTGGGCTTTCCAGCACATCGATTTCGACGAGAACGCAGGAGACAAGGCACTGATGGTCGGTGACCGTTGGACCGATGCCGACGGCGCCAAGGCGTGCGGTTTGGACTGCCTCGGCTGTGGCTGGGGCTATGCGGAGCCCGGAGAGCTCAAAGCCCATGGCGCATACCGTATTCTGGATTCGGTAGATGAACTCGCGCAGGCCGTCGAGGAGTATTTCGCCTGAGTCCGTAAACGGAAACGCTGTAGGCCAGTTACGTGGTTGCTGTCGCAATATCGTGGCAGCAACCACGTTTTTATTTATTGAGTGACGGAGGCCGTTATGTCAGAACCGCGTGTTTGACGCTTCCTCAAGCCTGGAAAAACGCCATTCCTGAAAAGCCGATAATGTACGTTATGTCAGATTTCTATTTGACGGCCTGATTGAGCTTCCGCTCCATCTCGCTGTGCATGCCGTTTCGGGCCTGAAGATACATGAAAACAAGTTCCGCTGCGATCAGCATGACCATCACCGCAGCCGACGGCCATCCGACATGTTCGTAGAAACGCCGGAACTTCGCCGAGAAATCCGACCTGAACATCGCATATACCGGATATGGCAACGCGCCAATGACCAATGAGGTGAAATGCAGCGCGATGATCGACCAACGCACCGGATGCACATCGCGGTGTTTTTTGGAAAACAGATTGCCTCGAATCGCAGTAATCGAACAAATGTTCACTGCGATGACGGCGGCTATGATCCACAACAGTGCCGGCAGAATATCAAGCATGCGCTACTCCCCTGCGGGTTATATCGTTCGAATGTTCCGGGCTGAATCGTACCAATTGTATGCGATCAGGCTGCCGCGCGGGATTTGCGCCGCGATTCCAGCTTCTTTCTCATACGTATCGCGGCAATGTCGTCGATTGGCCTATTGGTGTCTGTCGATGCCGGCGTCTTCGTCAAATCGACATATTCCTCATGTTCTAGAGCCTCTTTGATCTGATGCCATAGCGATCCGACGGACACCCCGAACACAGCTCTGCCGCTTTGTAGCAGAGCCACCATCTGTTCGCTGTCCGTGCACTCATGCACATTCTGCCCATCGCACATGATGGTGATGCCGGCCAACTGTTCGGGCGTGCGCTGCGCGAGGAAGCCGATGGCGGTGGTCACGTTCTGCAGATTGATTCCGGCATCCAGCAATCTTTTGGAAACGGCAAGAATCACCACATCTTTGAACGAATACAATCTGCGTGAGCCGGATCCGTGCGACGGGGTGATGGATGGTTCCACTATCTGTTTACGCGCCCAATAGTCAAGCTGGCGGTACGTGATACCCGCCACTTTTGACGCGACCGTACCACGATAGCCCCGTGTGACGGGCTGCGCGTCCGCGGAGGGGAACAACTCCCCCTGCACCGCGTGCGACACGTGCAGATGCAACCGCATTGTTGGTTCTGCCTCGCCGTCCATTGTCTTCTCCTACACGCCATAAAACAATCGCCTATGAGCTTCCATTCGGAGCCCATAGGCGATTGAAGGAAAACCGTTACTCACAGTTTATCCCGCATCGGGCGTTTCATTAGGCAATGACGGCCTTGTTGGTGAAATATACGAGTCGGAACTTGCCCAGAATGATTTCGTCGCCGTTCTTCAGTTCCTGGCTATCCACTCGTTGACGGTTCACGTATGTGCCGTTCAGGCTGCCGGCGTCAATCACCGAATAATTTCCGTTAATCCTGCGGAACACCGCGTGCGTGCGGGAGACGGTGGAATCGTCCAGCAGGATGTCGGAACTCGGGTCGCGTCCCACGGTGATCTCGTCCTCGTCGAGGAGATAACGCGAGCCGGACACCGCTCCCCTGGTGGAAATCAGGAGCGCCGTGCCGTCGGCCAGACGCATGATCGTATTGAGGTCCTCCTTCGTCAGAGGACGGTCTCCGGTGGAAGTAACCGGTACAGTGATAGCAGGAAGACCAATGATGGTCGTTTCGCCTGCGCTTGGAATCGGATCAGTCATAGCTGTCATTCTACCCTCTCCCCTTGCAATTGGCCGGTATTGTGGCCGGCATGGTCACGAATCATACACTGTGAACGGTATTTACCGTTCGTTCTTGTCGATGATGGATACGAATTCGTCCTTCGGCAGCATGTCATCGTAGCTGCGCCAGCGTCGTTCCAGTTCGCGGTTCGCCTCATCGTGTTGTTTCTGCCCCAGCTCGGCGTACGCTTTCAATTCGTTGGGGCCCATATCCTTAACCGGTTGGTTGAGGTTCAATTGTCTCTCGTTCACAATAGGCAATTGTAGCCGCTTGCCGGGGAACAAAAAGCCTGGAACGCTTTTAATCGCGTTCCAGGCTTTTTCAAGAAGGATTCAGTGTGTGGTGTCCAAATCAGCGGCGGGTGTCGATGATCTCCTGCAGAGCGCCGTTGACGGAAGAGGAGCCGGCAGCCGAAGACAGAGCGTTGATGCCGCTGACTTCGAAGCCACGCATGATTGCGGAGAAGATCTTGTTCTTGTTCATGATGTTTCCTTTTCTTGCTGGCGTGCTGTGACGCACCTTGCGTCTTGTTTGTTTTCTTTTTTGTTTACGATACTCATTTTAGAAATGCGTTTGGCAAAAGTCATGCTTCTCTCGTTTGATTCTTTGTATTTTCATCGGCAATTCTTGTGTAATGTGGTGAATCGTTTTTCGTCGATCGCTGTTTTTGCCGGCGCGTCGATGCTTGCATTCTTATCTGACGAAGTAGCGTGAAAAAGAATGGAAACAAAAAACCCGGCAAAACCGAGCTGTGATAACGGTGGGTGATATAGGAATCGAACCTATGACCCCTTCCGTGTGAAGGAAGTGCGCTAGCCGCTGCGCCAATCACCCAGTCTTAATTTGTACGGAGCAATGCTCCAGTGGGCGATACAAGATTCGAACTTGTGACCCCTTCCGTGTCAGGGAAGTGCGCTACCTCTGCGCCAACCGCCCGGGTCATGCCAACATGCGAAAACTAATCTCACATGATGCGAGGTGGGTACGAGAGTCGAACTCGTCTATACGGCTTTGCAGGCCGCTGCCTAACCGCTTGGCTAACCCACCATAAAGGTCGATAATCAATCGGAACCTTAGAGCGGACAACGGGACTCGAACCCGCGGTCTCAACCTTGGCAAGGTTGCGCTTTACCAACTAAGCTATGTCCGCATGTCTCCAGCAGATTCACTGCGTGAGCACGAGTATCTACTATAACCACATTCGTGTAATTTGCAAGTCAGCGTGTCGCGGTTTGGTTTATTCGTATTCACCGATGGCTGAAGCGCGTGTCACACCACCCGTTTTCGGTATACATTAAAAGCATGTGTGAGGAGAGCGCAATGCCCAAGACGATACTTATCGCCGCATTCGAAGGATGGAACGATGCAAGCCAAGCGGCCACGAACGTCGTCCGTCATTTGGTGTCCCGGTATGAGTCGCAGGAAGTGCGCCATATTGACAACGAAGGTTTCTACGACTATCAGGTGGCCCGGCCCATGATCTGCTCCGTGCAGGGGCGTAAGCGCATCATCTGGCCGCAAACGACTTTCTATGACATTGCCGTCTCCCCCATGCTGCACCTGCTTGCGCAGATCGCACCCGAACCCAATTACCGGTGGGAGGAATACTGCAGGCAGACGCTACGTGTCGCAGAAGACTATGACGTAAGTGATGTCATCACGCTTGGCTCCATGTTCGATGAATGCCCGCACACACGGCCATTGCCGCTTGACATCTCCAAAAGCGGTTGCGAATGCGAATCCGACAGGGAATACAACGGTCCGGTGGGCATCCCCAACATCCTTGACGCCTTCGCCGCCGAAGCGGGCTTTCCGACAACATCCATATGGGTATCCGTACCGCATTACTGTGCCAATACCGAATGCATGCAAGGCACTTTGGAGCTGCTGCGCGCCTTGTCTTTAATAATCGAGTATCCGCTTATTGAAGGAGATTTGACCAGAAAGGCCATGCAATGGCGTTCCGACGCCGATGGATTGGTGTCAGACATGCATGCCGGCGACTATTTGGCTCGTCTGGAACATGATTACGATTTGGACGCGAGAGCGAAGCGAATCGCCTCGAACGGCATGCCTGCCTGCGAGGAACTGCTTCGTGAGGCCGAATCACTTCTACGCAACGGCGTCTGAGTCGTTCCCCCTCCAGGAGGAGGTCTCAGACGAAAAAAATCCCGGCCACCTTACGGATGGCCGGGATTCGCTTTATTTACGCCGAATCACGCTTACGCGGCGGCAACAACTTCCGTCGGGTGCAGCACGCCGCAGATCAGCAGCAGAGCCACGACAACGGCCAGCGCGATGCGGTAGATGGCGAACGCCTTGTACGAGAAGGTGGACACGAACTTCAGGAAGCCGATGATCACCACATAGCCGACCACGAACGCCACGATGGTGGCCGCGATGGTCGCACCCCAGCCCGGGAACATTCCCGCATTGCCTGCGGCCACATCCTTGACCGCGGAAACGGCTTCGAGGATGCCCGCGCCGAACACGGCCGGAATGGCCATCAGGAAGCTCACGCGCACTGCAGCCTCACGGGTATAACCCATCGCACGGCCGAAGGTGATGGTGCCGCCGGAACGGGAAACGCCAGGAATCAGCGCCAGCATCTGACCGATGCCGAAGATCAGCGCATCCTTCCAGGTCATCTCATCCATGGTCTTGACCTGCTTGGCGCGGGCGTCGACCACCCACAGCAGAATACCGAAGATAATCAGCACGGTAACGGTGATCCACAGATTACGCAGCGTGCTTTCGATGGCGTCCTTGAACAACAGACCGGCAATCAGAATCGGCAGCGTGCCGATGATGATGAACCAACCCATCTGCGTGTCGCGGTTATGCGCGCCCATACGGCTCTTGAAGTCCTTGCCCTCCTTGCCGAACAAGGAGCCGAACCACGCGCCGAGAATGCGGATGATGTCATGACGGAAATACAGGATCACGGCAAGCTCGGTGCCGATCTGGATGATGGCGGTGAACGCGGCACCCGGATCGGAGCCCAGCATCAAATCGCCGATGATACGGATATGGGCGCTGGAAGAGACCGGCAAGTATTCGGTCAACGCCTGCACCAGGCCAAGGAAAATCGCTTGGAAAAAATTCATGAACCCTCTTTATGTTCGTAGAAATATGGTTTCGTCTGCTTTTCCGTGACCAAGAGTAGCGAGAGGGGTCTAGTTTTCAAGGCATCCCGGCATAGTTGTCTCAAACCATGCACACAATGGAGCCAAAAGTACGCCGGCATGTCCGGCATGGGAGAAAGGCTCATCGGCATGGGCAAATACCGCAAAAGCAGGGCATTCAGCCCCGAAGGTTTCTTTGAATGCGAGGGACGCGGCCTCAAATGGCTCGGCGAGGCGCAATCGCAGGGCGGCCCACGCGTGGTCGACGTATACGACTGGGGCAAGGATTATCTCGACATTGAACGCGTGAACGCCTGCGGTCCGACCATCCAAGCCGCGCGCGATTTCGGTGTTGCGCTAGCTCATATGCATGATGCCGGTGCCGAACATTTTGGCTCCGCTCCAACTGGATACGACGGCACCTGCTATTTCGGGCCGTTGCAGGATCCCGTCCCGATGGATACCGGTGCCTGGGATAATGTGGCCACCTATCTGGCGGACGGCAGATTGCGTCCGATGGTACGACTCGGCATGAAACGTCGCGAACTGACCGACTATGACATGGAACTGACTGAAGCCGTTATCGACGCCTTGCCCGACATCCTAGGCAAGGCCGCCAACGACAAGCCCGCACGCGTGCATGGCGACCTGTGGAGCGGCAACGTCATGTGGACTGCTGATTCCGGTGACGTCGAAGCCGTGCTTATCGATCCTGCGGCTCACGGTGGGCACCGTGAGGAAGACCTTGCCATGCTCGACCTGTTCGGCATGTCATATCTTACGGACATCCTCGAAGGCTATCAGTCGGCGCATCCGCTTAAGGCCGGATGGCAGGACCGCATCACATTGTGGCAGCTCTACCCCATTGCAGGACATTGCGTGTTCTTCGGTGGAGGATATGTGAGCCGGTATCGCGCCATGTGCAGGTCGCTGCTCAAATAGGCGGGAATCACCCGCCACGCCAGATGTGAAAGAAGTCCGTATCCCAAGGTTATGAGTTGGGATACGGACTTCTTTTCATATGTCCCGTATTCGATTGGATTGCGAAAACTAGCGCAGCGCGTCCTTCAGCTTGGAGAAGAACCCCTTCTTCGCGCCGGACGACGGACGGGACTTCACGGCAACATGCTGGGCGTCCGTGTCGTGCATCTCGCCGAACCGCTCAATCAGCTCCCGCTCGTCATCGGACAGCTTCTTAGGAATCTCCACCACTACGTGCGCCACCAAATCGCCGCGCTCGTTCTTGTCGTCGAGATGCGTGACGCCGAGGTTCTTCAACGTCACGGTATCGTCCGGCTGGCTGCCGGCTGGGATATCCAGCGTCTGCCTGCCGTCGAAGGTGTCGATTTCGACTTCGTGCCCCAATACGGCCCAACTCATCGGCACCTTGATCCAACAATGCAAATCGTCGTCATCACGAGTGAACATGTCATCCGGCTTGATGCGGATATCCACATACAAATCGCCCGCGACGCCGCCATTTTCGCCGACCTCACCCTGATTGGCGAGACGCAGACGGGTGTTGTTCGCCACGCCGGCCGGCACCGCGACGCCGACATTGCGGGTGACGCGCACGCGGCCATGGCCGAGGCAGGACGGGCACGGCTTCCCGATGACCGTTCCATGGCCTTCGCAGCGTTCGCATGGCGCGGTGGTCATCATCTGGCCGAGCATGGTGCGTACCACGCGCTGCGCATATCCCTGACCGTGGCAGTCGGGACATTGTGTGGGCTGTGTGCCGTTCTGGCAGCCGGTGCCGCCGCATTCCTGGCACAGGCCGAACGTGTTGACCTTGACGTGCGTGGTGTCGCCGAACACCGCCGTCTTCAAATCGATGGTCGCGGAAACAAGCGCGTCACGCCCCGGCTGGGTGCGCGGAGTCGGTCCACCACCGGTGCCACCGAATCCGCCACCGGTGAACATGCTGAAGATGTCCCCCATATCGCCGAATCCGCCACCGTGCATGCCGCCCGCATTCGGATCGTTCGGATCGACGCCGGCATCGTACATCTGCCGTTTCTTAGGATCCGACAGCACATCGTACGCGTTGTTGACTTCCTTGAACTTGTCTTCGAATTCCGGACCTGCGATGTCGGGATGGTATTTGCGGCTCATCTTTCGATACGCCTTTTTGATCTCGTCGTCGCTTGCCGAACGGTCGACGCCCAGCACTTCGTAATAGTCCGTCACGATTATTCTTTCTCCCTGTTGGTTCTGCGTGTCATTGTGCCATAAGGCGGGGTCAGTCGGCCGGCTGACCTTCATCGTGGGCGAGGAACGCCGTCAGATATCTGGCGACCGCCCTCACGGCGGCCATGGTCGCCGCGTAGTCCATATGCGTCGGCCCGATCGATCCGACGAATGCGACCGGTTCGCCCGCCTGCTGCGTATCATCACCGCTTTGATTTTCCGTCTGTGATGATGCGGCCGCATGCGTCGCGCCGTCCGTGGCGGCCGCGGAGGTACGCCCGTAGCCACTGGTTACCACTGAGGCGTGCAGCAAACCGGGCGTGTGCGTTTCGGAACCGATCGCCACTCCGACGCCGTCGGATTGCGTGGTTTCGCTCAGCGAGCTCATCAACTTCATGAGCACCACCTGCTCCTCCAACGCGTCGAACAGCGGGGCCAGGTCGGCCACCGTGCGTTGATGCGCAAGCCGTGAAGTGCCCGCCATGTACAATTCGCTCGCGCGTTCGTCATCCGCCATGCCATCAAAGGCCTGCGCAAGCGTTTCCGCAAGCGTGCTGATCGCATGGTATTCCTTGCGCGCTCCCATCTGTCGTACGCAATCGGCCGTGCAGGTCAGCGAAACGCCGGAGCATTGCGTGTTGATCTCGTTGGTCAGATGAGTGAGCGTCGTCACGTCCGGCAATTTCGTGACGTTGAGGATATGCTGCGCGACACGGCCGGTATCGGTGATCACTACGGCAAGCAGCGTATTAATGGACACTGGCACGATTTCGATATGCCGCAATGTCGACTTCGACAGTGACGGCGCGGCCACGACGGCGACCTGTCCGGTGATCTGCGCCAGCAGCCGGGCGGCCCGCTGCAGCGTGTCCTGCAGATTGACCGATCCGGACAGAAAGCTGTTGATGCCGCGGCGCTGGGCCTCCGATAGCGGAACGACCGTCGCCAAACGGTCGACGAAGTAACGGTACCCTTTTTCGGTCGGCACCCTGCCGGCCGAAGTGTGCGGCTGAATAAGATAGCCTTCATCTTCCAAGGCCGCCATGTCGTTGCGCACGGTGGCGGAGCTGACGCCGAGGTCATGATCCCGGGTCAGTGTGGTGGAACCCACCGGTTCCTGAGAACGGATGTAATCCTCGACCACGGCACGCAACACCAGCATGCGTCTTGATTGCGCCATGCGCGCCTCCTTATGCATAGGTGTGTGCCGGTACGCCTTATGTTTGACGGCGCTGATGAGACGTACCCGGAAAACTTCTTTTAATGTTTTAGCACTCCGGCGCCCGGAGTGCTAATTCGTTCGCTTCCAGAGTAGTTTCCTTCATGCGGCAAAGCCTTGCGGCGACTGGCATTGGGAGATATATCGACAAACGAACATCTGAAGTTCACGCGAATGTTAATTGTGAGCGCTAACAGCACACAAACTACCAAAACACGCCAAAATTTCACCACAACGTCACCTCACATCGCTACTATGGGAAACGCAATGTGAGGGCGTCGAGCGCTCGGCACAAGCCGGATACGCGGCCCGACCAATTGGAAGGAAAGTAATCCATGACCGAATTCAAGGAGACCGAGCTGGACGAACGCGCCATCAAGATGGCCAAGGTCCTGTCGGCCGACGCGGTTGAGCGTGCGGGACACGGCCACCCGGGTTCCCCCGTCTCCCTGGCGCCTATCGCCTACACCCTGTACCAGCACTTCATCAAGCATGATCCGAACGACCCCAACTGGGAAGGCCGCGATCGCTTCATTCTTTCCGGTGGCCACGCCTCCCTCACCCAGTACGTCCAGCTGTACTTCTCCGGCTACGGCCTGACTCTGGACGATCTGAAGAACTTCCGTGGCGGCGCTGACACCCGTACCCCGGGTCATCCGGAATACGGCCTGACCCCGGGCATCGAAATGACCACCGGTCCGCTGGGCCAGGGCTTCGCCTCCGCCATCGGCTTCGCCTATGGCCAGCGTTTCCAGCGTGGCCTGCTCGATCCGGAAGCTCCGGAAGGCGAGTCCCCGTTCGACCACAACATCTGGGTCATCTGCGGTGAAGGCGATATCGAAGAGGGCATCTCCGGCGAAGCCGCCTCCCTCGCCGCCAACCAGCAGCTCGGCAACCTGACCGTGATCTTCGATGCCAACCGCATCCAGATCGAAGGCGACACCAACCTGGTGCTGGCCGAGGACGTGCTCAAGCGCTTCCAGGCATACGGCTGGTACACCGACGAGTTCAGCTTCATCCAGCCTGACGGCTCCTACAAGGAGGACGTCGAAGGCCTGGCCGACACCATCGCCAAGGCCCGCGCCGCCGCCCCGAACCAGCCGAAGCTCATCAAGGTCGACACCCTGATCGCATGGCCGACCCCGGGCAAGACCAACGACCCGTCCTCCCACGGCTCCAAGCTGGGCGCCGAGGCCGTCGCCGGCCTCAAGAAGCTCCTCGGCTACGACCCGGAGGAGTCCTTCCACGTTGACGAAGAGGCCCTCGCCCACGCCCGCAAGGTCGCCGAGCGCGGTCTCGAAGCCCACAAGGAATGGGACGAGAAGTACAACGCATGGCGCAAGGCCAACCCGGACAAGGCTGCCCTGTACGACCGCATCAAGGCCGGCGAGCTTCCGGAAGGCTTCGACAAGGCCATCGACGACCTCGAGGCCACCTTCGAAGTCGGCAAGAACGTCGCCACCCGTGGCGCTTCCGGCTCCACTCTGAACGCCATCGCAGCCGTCATGCCGGAACTCTGGGGCGGCTCCGCCGACCTCGGCGGCTCCAACAAGACCGACCTTAAGGGCGCTGAGACCTTCGCCCCGGCTGAGTGCGCCACCAAGCAGTGGCCGAACTGCAACAAGTACGGCCGTCAGCTCCACTTCGGCGTGCGCGAGTTCACCATGGGCACCATCACCAACGGCATCCTGCTGGGCTCCCACACCCGTCCGTACGGCGGCACCTTCTTCATGTTCTCCGATTACGAGCGTTCCGCTGTGCGTCTGGCCGCTCTCATGCAGATTCCGAACCTGTACGTGTGGTCCCACGACTCCGTCGCAGTCGGAGAAGATGGCCCGACCCACCAGCCGGTGGAGCATCTGGCTTCCTTCCGCGCCATCCCGCAGCTCGAGGTCGCTCGTCCGGCCGACGCTTACGAGACCGCTGAAGCCTACCGTTACTTCTTCGAGAAGAAGAACACCCTGCCGACCGCTATGGTTCTGACCCGTCAGGGCGTCCCGGTTCTCGCCGAGACCGCTGAGAAGGCCAAGGACGGCGTGAAGAAGGGCGCTTACGTGCTCGTCGACACCGAGGGCACCCCGGACGTCATCATCATGGCCACCGGTTCCGAGGTCCAGTGGGCTGTGTCCGCTGCCAAGACCCTGGCCGGCGAGGGCATCAAGGCCCGCGTCGTATCCGTGCCGTGCGTGGAATGGTTCGAGGAGCAGGACGCCGAATACAAGGAGGCCGTGCTTCCGGCCGCCGTCAAGGCCCGCGTCTCCGTCGAGGCCGGCGTTGCCATGCCGTGGTACAAGTACCTCGGCTCCTACGGCAAGCCGGTGTCCATCGAGCAGTTCGGCCTGCAGGGTGATGGCGCTCAGAACATGATCGATCTGGGCATCACCGCCGAGCACGTTGTGGAAGCCGCCAAGGCCTCCATCGCGGAAGTCGAAGCCGCCAAGTGATGATACGGGGAGGGACACGACAGCATGTGCCCCTCCCCTTTCACCGATAAACAAGATTTGATCCAAAAAGGTATCAAGGAGAAAAAACAATGACTGAAGCAACTCAGCGCACCTCTGACTCCGGTGTCTCGATCTGGCTGGACGACCTGTCCCGCTCCCGCATCGAGTCCGGCTCTCTGCAGGATCTCATCGCCAACAAGAACGTTGTCGGCGTGACCACCAACCCGTCCATCTTCCAGAAGGCTCTGCACGAGGTCGGCCCGTACGATCCGCAGCTGAAGGAACTGGGCAAGGTCGACGTTGAGACCGCCGTGCGCGAGCTCACCACCACCGACGTGCGCAACGCCACCGACATCTTCCGTGAGGTTGCCGAGAAGTCCGATTTCGTTGACGGCCGCGTCTCCATCGAAGTGGATCCGCGTCTGGCTCACGAGACCGAGGCCACCGAGAAGCAGGCCGAGGAACTCTGGGCCAAGGTGAACCGTCCGAACGCCATGATCAAGATTCCGGCCACCCTCGAAGGCCTGCCGGCAATCACCGCCACCCTGGCCAAGGGCATCTCCGTGAACGTCACCCTGATCTTCTCCCTGGAGCGTTACGAGCAGGTCATCGACGCCTACATCGAGGGCATCGCCCAGGCTGACGCCAACGGCCACGACCTGAAGCACATCGGCTCCGTCGCTTCCTTCTTCGTCTCCCGCGTGGACACCGCTGTGGACAAGCTGCTGGAAGCCAACGGCTCCGACGAAGCCAAGGCTCTCGAGGGCAAGGCCGCTGTGGCCAACGCTCGTCTGGCTTACGAGCTGTTCGAGAACAAGTTCGCCAACGATCCGCGTTGGGCTGCTCTTGAAGCCAAGGGCGCCAAGAAGCAGCGTCCGCTGTGGGCCTCCACCGGCACCAAGAACGCCGCCTACTCCGACTGCAAGTACGTCGACGAGCTCGTTGCTCCGTTCGTCGTCAACACCATGCCGGAGAAGACCCTGAACGCTCTCGCCGATCACGGCAATGGCGCTCCGTCCATCAAGGGCACCTACGAAGAGTCCCACGCCATCATGAACAAGCTTGCCGATCTGGGCATCAACATCAAGGATGTCACCGACAAGCTGGAAGCTGACGGCGTCGCAGCCTTCATCAAGTCCTGGGACACCGTCCTCGCCGACGTCCAGGCTGGCATCGACCGCGTCAACGGCTGAATCATTCGCTGATACAGCACCGTTAAACGGATAAAAGCCGAGAGGTCTCCATCTTTTGATGGAGACCTCTTTTTCGTATGCCGAAATAATACGCGCAGAAGACATACGGAAAGACAAAAAGGCCGCGATATCAAATCGCGGCCATAATCGAAAGAAAAGCGAACCGGAAATCAAGCCTGCCAATACGTGCTGAAGAAGTCGCCGATTTCGCCGATGGTCTCCTTCAACATGCTGATGCGAGGCAGATAGACCACACGGAAGTGGTCCGGCTCCTGCCAGTTGAACGCACCGCCGTGGCTGATGAGGATATGCTTGTCATGCAGCAGGTCAAGCGCGAACTGCTCATCGGAATGGATGTTGAACTTCTTCACATCGATCTTCGGGAAGATGTAGAACGCCGCTTTCGGTTTGACCGCGGTGATGCCTGGAATATCGTTGAGCATGTTGTACACCAACTCGCGCTGATCGTAGATGCGGCCGCCGGGCACCAGATAATCCTTGACGCTTTGATGGCCGCCCAATGCGGTCTGCACCACCGACTGCGCAGGCACGTTCGAGCACATACGCATGTTGGCCAGCATGTTCAGACCCTCGATGTAATCCTTGGCGAGACGCTTGTTGCCGCTCAGCACCATCCAGCCGACACGCCAGCCGGCGATCATATGGGACTTCGACAATCCGGAGAACGTCACGCAGAACAGGTCCGGCGCAAGGGACGCGATGGAGATGTGCTCCAACCCATCCATGACCAGACGGTCGTAGATCTCATCCGAGAAGATCATGAGCTGGTGCTCTCGCGCAAGATCGACAATCTGCTGAAGCACTTCCTTCGGATACAGCGCGCCGGTCGGATTGTTCGGATTGATGATGACGATCGCCTTGGTCTTGTCGGTAATCTTGGAACGCATGTCGTCGATGTCCGGATACCATTCGGAATCCTCATCGCAGACGTAATGCACCGCGGTTCCGCCGGCCAGATTCACGCAGGCTGTCCACAGCGGATAATCCGGCGACGGCACGAGTACCTCGTCGCCGTTGTCCAGCAACGCGGATAAGGACAGGTTGATAAGTTCGCTGACGCCGTTGCCGGTGTAGATGTCGTCGATGGACACGTTGGGGATGTTCTTCAGCTGCGCATACTGCATGATGGCTTTGCGCGCGGAGAACAGGCCCTTCGACGGCGAATAGCCTTCCGTGTCGGGCAGCTGCTGCGACATGTCGTAGACCACTTCATCCGGCGTGCGGAAGCCGAACGGTGCCGGATTGCCGATATTGAGTTTCAGGATGTGCGTGCCGGCGGCCTCCATGCGCGCGGCCTCGTCGGCGACCGGTCCACGGACGTCGTACAGCACATTGTCGAGCTTGTGGGATTTCGTAAAAGTGCGCATGGTTCTTCCTTCTGTCGGTTGCTCGGATGCATCATCAACATGGTCGGGCTGTTCACCGGCAAAATCCGGCAAAATCGCGGCATGCTCTTCCATGGGAACATCCTTGCCCATCAGCCAATCCTCGTTGACCCGCAGATACGCGGCAAGGAAATGCGCGATATCGGCACGGGGAACGGTTTTGCCACTGACGTATTGGCTCATATGGCTTTTGCCGAGCTTGATATTGAACTTTTCCGCCGCATGAACGAAATCAATCTGTTTAAGCTCGCGCAATGCCATGGCATCATTCAATCTGGTCGAGAATGATTCCGTCATGCCTATCCTTCCAGTTCAATTTAAACAAAAGCTAGTTCAAAGAATAGCACGACAGGACACCAAGAAAGACAAAGAGTTCAATTTTGGTGGATGTGTTTCATGCCGCCGCATGAATGAGTTCAATTCTGTGAAAAGACTCCATGTGGGGGTCGGTCAAAGCAGATTGTTCTCAACCCATTGGGCCACGCCGTCATCATTGTTCGAAGGGCAGATCTCATCGGCGATTTTCAACACGTCGGGGTTCGCGTTGGCCACGGCCACTCCCCTGCCGGATTCACGAAGCATGGCGATGTCCACCAAATCGTCGCCGAATGAGACGGTCCGTGACAACGGCGTCGCCATGCGGTCGGCGAGGATGCTCAATGCATGCTCCTTATTGGCCTGTGGATTCATCAGCATCCACAGCGAGCCTTCGGAGATATGCACGTCGAAATCGTCGGGGATGAGCCGTCCCACACGCTGCCACTGCTCCTCGTTCGGGAACAGGATCAGCTTGTCCGCGGTGCCGTCCGGAACGTCATCGAAATCCGTGTATCGCCAGGTCTGCGTCTTCCAGTATTTCGTGACGTCGAAATTCGTGTACCTGACATCATCCATGACGATGCCCACTTCCATGCCAGGCAGTTCCTCCAGCAGGTACTTGCAGACCTCGCAGGCTCTTTTCGAAGAGAATCCGATCTTCTGCAGATGTCCGTCCTTCGGCAGCGTCGGTGAGGTGAGCATATCGTAATCGGACGAGACGGGGTTGAAATCCAACAGCGCCCCGTTGAGATAGGCGACGGCGTCAACCGGAAGCTTCTGCACGAACGAGTAGCCGGTGCTGACCGGTCGCGCGGTCTCCACCACGAATTTGATGCCGGCGTCGTGCATGCGGTTGATGCTGTCAATGGATCGTTGCGTCAGGAAACGGTCCTCGAAAGTCTTTCCGTCGTGCAGCAGTGTGCCGTCCAGATCGGCGACGACCATGGTCACGTCATCATATGTGTTGTTTGTCGAAGTCATTTGAATCCTTTGCGGGAGCAATCTAGCCGGAGACAAGTTTGGCCCATGACCGTGAAGCCGGTCATGGGCCAAACCAAATTACGTCAATCAGATGAGGTTGAATTTCGTCATCAGACCGAGGGCGATGATGATGGCCACCCACAGCAGGGCGATGATGACGGTCCAACGGTTCAGGTTCTTTTCCGCGACACCGGAGGAACCCGCGTTCTGGGTGAGTCCGCCGCCGAACATGTCGGACAAGCCGCCGCCTTTACCCTTGTGCATAAGGATAAGCAAGGTGAGCAAGAGGCTGAGGATGACAAGAAGAATCTGCAGCACAAGCTTGACAGTAGCCATAGCGGACACGGGTGAACCTCCAGTTCGTAAACACTGTTTCTGATAATAGCGCATGGTGTTGAAAAAATCGAGCGTCCAACCATGCTTTTTAAAAGTTTTCAGGCGGTTGTTTCCAATGTCAGCTTGCAGATGCGTGTGAGTTCATCGACCTTCAACGCGGAGCCGCCGATCAGGAAGCCGTCCACATCCGGCTCGTTGATCAGTTCCACCGCGTTTTTCGAGGACACCGAACCGCCGTACAGGATTCGCACCGTTTCGCCGACCCGTGTTCCGAACGTATCGGACAGGTCGTTTCGGATCGCCCTGGCCGCGTCCTGTGCCGACTGAGGCGTAGCCACCATGCCGGTGCCGATTGCCCATACCGGCTCGTACGCCACAATCAGCTTCGCGGCCTCCTCATCGGACAGGTCCCGCGTCACGTCGTGCACCTGGCCGACCGCGAAATCGAGCTCTATGCCTTTGCGCCGTTCCTCGTAACTTTCTCCGACGCAAAGTATCGGCTGCATGCCGGCAGCAAGCACGGCCCTCACCTGGTCGACGATGTTCGCGTCGTCTTCGGGATGGTATTTGCGTCGTTCCGAATGGCCGACGATCACGTACGAGCAGCCGAGATGGGCGATCATATCGGCGGAGACGTCGCCGGTGAACGCTCCCTGCGAGGTGACTGAGACGGCTTGGGCCCCGTAGCGGATTTTCAGATTGTCCGATTCGACGGCGACCTGCACGCTGCGGAGTGAGGTGAATGACGGCATCAATGCGATTTCGCAACGTTTGTAGTCGAAATGGATGGCCCGAAGATTCCATGCAAGCTGCTGTACGAAATACGTCGCTTCAAGATGATCGAAATTCATCTTCCAGTTTCCGGCCACCAAAGGAATCCGTTTCGGCCCCATAATATTCGTCGTCTCCCGTCCGTGCTCGTCAAAGCGAAAGGTCGTTCTTGTGACATTGTATGCGAAATACGCAAAAGGTGCTCCCCCACCCACTGATGAGGAAGCACCCCTTCATGATTCTGAGATCAGTCGAGCACCTTCAGGCCCGGCAGTTCCTTGCCCTCGAGGAACTCGAGGGAGGCGCCGCCACCGGTGGAGATGTGCGAGAAGCCATCCTCCGGGAAGCCGAGGTTGCGCACTGCGGAAGCGGAATCGCCACCACCGACGATGGTGAATGCGCCGGCAGCAGTGGCATCGACGAGAGCCTGGGCCACGGCCTTAGTGCCTTCAGCGAAGGTCGGGACCTCGAACACGCCCATCGGGCCGTTCCACACGACGGTCTTGGAATCGACGATCTTGTCGTGGAAGAGCTTCTGGGATTCCGGACCGATGTCCAGACCCATCTTGTCGGCCGGAATAGCGTCGGCGGCCACGACTTCCGGAGCGATGTCCTCATCGGATTTCGGGAAGACCGGGTTGATGACGACATCGGTCGGCAGCACGAGTTCGACGCCGTTCTTCTCGGCGCGCTCCATGTAGCCCTTGACGGTTTCGATCTGGTCCTCTTCCAGCAGGGAGGTGCCGACCTCGTAGCTCTTGGCCTTGAGGAAGGTGTACGCCATGCCACCGCCGATGACCAGACGGTTGGCCTTGTCCAGCAGGTTGTCGATCACGCCGAGCTTGTCGGAGACCTTGGAGCCGCCGAGCACGACGGTCAGCGGACGCTCCGGGTTCACGGTGGCGCGGGACAGTGCCTTGACTTCCTTCTCGACCAGCAGGCCAGCGGCGGCCGGCAGATCGGCGGCGACGTCGTAGTTGGAGCCCTGGGCGCGGTGCACGACGCCGAAGCCGTCGGAGACGAAGACCTCACCGAGAGCGGCGATCTTCTTGGCGTATGTGGCGCGCTCTTCCGGATCCTTGCTGGTTTCCTCCGGGTTGAAACGCACGTTCTGCAGCAGCACGACGTCGCCATCGTTCATAGCGGCGACCTTGGCCTGGGCGTCCTCACCATAGGTGTCGGCAGCCAGCGGAACGGTGATGCCGAGCAGCTCGCCGAGACGGGCGGCGACCGGAGCTAGGGACAGTTCCGGAACGACCTTGCCCTTCGGACGGCCGAGGTGGGCCATCAGAATGACCTTAGCGCCCTGCTCGCGCAGAGCCTTGATGGTAGGCAGGGCGGCCTTGATGCGACCATCATCGGTGATCGTGGTGCCGTCCAGCGGAACGTTGAAATCGGCGCGAACCAGAACGCGCTTGCCCTTGAGATCTCCAAGATCCTTGAGTGTCTTCATGTATATCCTTTCCTAGCCGCTTGTAAGCGTGGAATGGCCATATTGCCACTTACGCATAATACAAGCCCAAACGAACAAAAAACACCATACGACGGAAAAGTCGCATGGTGTTTTGTTTCCGGAAACGAAAATCAGGCCGCTTGACGGCGTGCCTTCTCCGTTTTCTCAGCCAATTGCAGCAGTCGACGGATACGTCCGGCTATCGCGTCCTTGGTGATTGGCGGGTCGGCGAGACGGCCCAGCTGCTCAAGGGACGCGTCGGCATGGTCGAGTCGGAGCTGGCCGGCGGATTTAAGATTGTCCGGAACGTCGTCGCCGAGGATTTCAAAGGCCTGGCGGACCTTATCGCAGGCTTCCGCGGCGGCCTTGGCGCTACGGCGCATGTTGGCGTCATCGAAGTTCGCCAGACGGTTCGCCTTGCCTCGGGCCTCTCCGTCGGAACGCTTTCCGGTCCATTCGCGGGCGGAATGAGGGGCGCCCATGAGGATGAGCATGCGTTCGATGGCATCGGGGTCGCGCAACGTCACACGTTCGGAGCTGCGCAGCTTACGCGGCTTGGCGGTGATGCCGAGACGACGCGCGGTGGAGACCAGCGCCAGCGCGGCCTCATGATTCGGACATACGATTTCGAGATAGCTGGCCTTGCCCGGGTCGGACAGGTGTCCGCCTGCGAGGAACGCGCCACGCCAGGCGGCCTTGATCTGGGCGATCTTGCCGTTGATGATGTCGCCCGGCAGACCCAGCACCATGTTTTTGGTGTAACGGCTGTACAGGCCGGTCTGCAGCACCAGAGCCGCGCTGCCCTTGGGGACGCGGACTATGAAGCGCTGCACCACGCCGGTCGGCGTCTGCCTGGAAACGGGGGTAAGCGTGGCTTCGTGGCCGTACAGATTTCTGATGGTGTCCTGCAGCCATATGGCCGCGTCTTGGGAATCAAGCTGCGCCTGCACGAGAATGTGGTGATCCACCGAGTGCAAACCATTGCCGAATCGAATCATCGCAGTCGCCTGTGCCTTTTTGGCGATGGGCAACTCGTTGTCGATTGCGGCCAGCTCGCTTTTGACGTCATCCAGAAGAGCCAAGAGCCAACCTCCTACTTTCCTGTTCTTCCCTATAATTTCAGGCGAGTCGCGGACTCGACCCGCACTGCTACCGGCTTACTGTGATACCGAATAACTTGGACAAAGCCGGCAGCTTTTCTTTGCATTTGGATACTGTCTTCTCACAATGCGGTCATCAATCGGCCGAACGCTTGTCCAGCTCGCGGGCCGATACGGAGACCGTGAGACCACGCGCACGCAGGCGCTTGGCCAAGGCCTCGCTCATGGCCACGGAACGGTGCTGGCCGCCGGTGCATCCGAACGCGATGGTCACATAGTGCTTGTCTTCCTGCGCATAACCTTCGATGGCGATGGCGATGGCTTTCTCGTAGGCGTCAAGGAACTCCTCCGCGCCCTCGCTGGAGAGCACGTAGTCGCTGACCGGTTTGTCCTTGCCCGTCAGCGAACGAAGCTCCGGCACCCAGAACGGGTTGGGAAGGAACCGGACGTCCGCCACGAAATCGGCGTCTATCGGAATGCCGTATTTGAATCCGAAACTGAAGATATGCACGGAAACCGTGGTCGGTCCGGAACCAAGCAGACCCTCGTACAGTTTCGTGGACAGCTGATGGATGCTCAATGCCGAGGTGTCGATGACGATGTCGGCGTGCTCTTTGAGGTTCTTCAGCAGGTCGCGTTCCTCAAGGATGCCGTCGATCAGACGATTGCCCTGCTGCAGCGGATGGGGCCTGCGCACGGATTCGTAGCGCTTGATGAGCACCTCGTTGCTGGCGTCGAGGAACAGGATGCGGGTCTTCACCCCAAGATCGTCCAGATGGCTCAGCACGGCGGACAGGTCGTCGAAATAGTCACGTGACCTCACGTCGATGACCGCGGCGAGTTTGTGGATGTTCGAACCGGAGCTGGTCATCATGTCCACCAGCGGGACAAGCAGTTTCGGCGGCATGTTGTCGACCACATACCAGCCCATGTCCTCGATGCTGTTGGCCGCGTGGGACCGGCCCGCGCCGCTCATGCCGGTGATGAGCAGCACTTCGAAGCCTGCGGCCGGAGAAGGCGCGCTCGTATGCCTGCCTGCCTGGTTGACGGCGTTGTTCTTTTCGTTCATCACAGGGCCTCCTTAAGCGCGGAGCGCATGGCATGCTCCAATGCTTCGACTTTCTGATGGCTGGTGGGCTCGGTCGGCGGATCGTTGTCCCATATGCCGGTCATCAGCCAGACTTGAATCATGGCTTGGTACAGCAGCATCTCCTCGCCGCCGATGGCGGTGCCGCCGCATGACCTCCAGGCCTGCATGAGCTTGGTCGGGCGGGGATCATAGACCACGTCGAGTAGCGTGCCGTTCGTGATTATGCCGGCTGAGGCAAACGCCTCGGCGATCGGATCGGCGGCAAGGCCGGGGATGGTGTTGATGACGACGTCCGCATGGGACAGCAGATTCGCCGCATGGTCCATGGCGACGATGCTTATGGAGCCGACGCCCATATGGCTTTCCGCCAATGGTTCAAGCGCCTCGTTCTTATCGGGATGGCGTGCCACGACGGTGACATGTCCAATGTGGGGCATCTCGGTGCAGGCCGCCAAAGCCGAGGTGGCGGTGTTGCCATTGCCGATGATCACCGCCTCGCCGTCTTGTCCAGAATCCATCCGCATGCCACGTGCCCGATACGAGTGCTCGAAGGCGAGCTCAATTCCCTTCACATCCGTGTTGTAGAGCCTGATTGCAGGGATGGCGGCGTTCTTATCGTTCGCGCCAGACCAGTCGAAGACGGCGGTGTTGGCCACCTTCAGCTCTTTCGCCCACGCGTTGCATGGCACGCCATATGGCTGGATGGTCTTCTTCAACGGCATGGTCAGGCTCAGTCCCGCCCAGCTGGAATCAAGCGACTCCAAAAAATCCTCAAGCTCCGTCTCGCCGACCTCGTGCCTGCCATACGACCAGCTGTCAAGTCCTAGAGCTCGATAGGCCGCATTATGCAATACAGGGGAAAGCGAATGCGCGATGGGTTTGCCAAGGACCGCGCACCGATGGTCCACCTCGGTCATGTTCCCTCCCTTACTCTCACCATTCATCATGCTAGCAACGCAGAAGCGATTGCTCGTTACAGATTCTATTTCTTTTCATCTTTCGGACTGTTTCCATCCGATTTCACTGTTCGGAGGACATCCTCCGCCTTCGAAGCAATGTCAACGGACGAATGCAATGCCTGGTAAATGTTCTCGGCCTTGGCATGGCCGATGCCTTTGACCTGTTCGAAATCCTCCACGCTCGCCTCACGCATGGCGCGTACGGAGCCGAAATGGTTGAGAAGCCGTTTCTGATAGGCTTCGCCGATGCCGGGAATGTCGTCCAAAGCGGAACGCAAAGCTCCTTTGCGTCTGGTCTGACGATGGTAGGTGATGGCGAAACGATGCGATTCGTCACGCACCCGCTGCAGCAGATACATGCCTTCGGACTGACGTTTGAGGATGATCGGATAGTCGTCATCCGGCACCCAAACCTCCTCAAGACGCTTCGCCAATCCGCAGACGGCCACATCGTCCACGCCGCAGTCGGCAAGCGCCTTGGCCGCCGCCATCACCTGCGGTTTGCCGCCATCGACCACGACCAGATTCGGCTTATAGGCGAAATGGCGACGGTTGGTGTTCTGCTGCACGGCATCCGTTTCAGGACCATTCGTGCCATCCGACCTATCATTTTGCGTGGCCATCCGACGCTCGTTGTCCATGCTTTCCCCGGAATCGCCGGCGATGTTGCCATGGCGGAAACGACGGGTCAACGTCTCATACAATGCGCTCAAATCATCCAACGCGCCCTGCCCGTCCGCACCTCGGATGGCGAAACGGCGGTACTCCGACTTTTTCGCGATCGCGTCTTCGAACACCACCATGGACGCTACCTGGAATGCGCCGCCGACTGTGTTGGAAATGTCGTAGCATTCAATGCGCAACGGCGCCTGTTCAAGCCCAAGAGCCTTCGTCACATCGTTCATCGCATCGGAACGTGCGCCCATATCGCTGATACGGCTCATCTTGCTGCGTGCCAACGCCTGCTTGGCATTGTCGTTGGCACGGTCCATAAGCTGTTTCTTGTCGCCTCTGCTGGCTACACGGATGGTGACGGCCGCTCCACGCAATCCGCTTAGCCATTGCTCAAGCCCTGCGCTGCGCGACGGTTCGATTGGAACGATCACCTCACGGGGAACAGGCGCGATTGGAGCCAGCAGGTCGGCACGTCCCGTCTGCTCCTGACGTTCGTTGCGTTCCTTCGTGGCCTGCGCACGGGCGATAGCATCCGTTGCGGTCACGGTCTGTGTCGAACCGATCGCATTGCGCTGCTCGGTCACGACGGTCGAATCGGAGACGGCCGCGCTCTCCCCCGTGGTTTCCGAATATACCTGAGTGATCAGATCGGCGATCAACTCCGCGTCGCTCACATCTTCGACTCGCTCCACACTCCAGTTACGTTCGCCGCGAATTGATCCGGACCGCACGAAGAACGCGTGCACGCTGGCTTCAAGCTCGTCGGACGCGATGCCGAACACGTCGGCGTCGACATCCGAATCGAACACGACGGCGTTCTGCTGGACCACGGTCCCGAGCATTTGGATCTGATCGCGCAGCCGGGCCGCCTTCTCGAATTCCAGTTCGGCGCTCGCCTGCTTCATGTCGCGGGTCAGTTGGGCGATATACGATTTGCCGATTCGGCCGGTCATCACGCCGACAAGCTGCTCGCACATCCTGCGATGCTCGTCAGCGCCGATACGGTTCACGCATGGAGCGGAGCATTTGCCGATCGATGCCAACAGGCATGGACGGCCCGTCAACTGCGCCTTGTGGAACACGTTCTTCGAGCATGTGCGCACGGGAAACGTCTTCAGCAACGCGTCGAGGCTGTGCCGAAGATCCCATACCTTGGCGTACGGGCCGAAATATCTGGTATCGCGACGTTTGCGGCTGCGAGTCACCCATACGCGTGGGATGCGTTCGCCTGATGAGATGGCCAGATACGGGTAGGTCTTGTCATCGCGGAACACCACGTTGAATCGTGGGTCGAACTCCTTGATCCACGTGTATTCGAGTGTGAGCGACTCCAGTTCCGTACCCACTACCGTCCATTCGAGGCTGCGAGCCGTCAACACCATGGTCTGGGTGCGTGGATGCAGCTGGTAGAGCGGCTGGAAGTAGTTCGTCAGCCGGTTGCGCAGGTTCTTGGCCTTGCCAACGTAGATGACGCGCCCCTCGCCGTCACGCCACTTGTATACGCCCGGCTGCGCGGGAATGTCGGAGGTTTTCGGACGGAACAGGTCGCGAGTATCCCCCAACAGGGGCGCGCCGTTCTTGTTCACTCCCCTGCCGTCGGATTGGGTGCCGGCGTCCGATACTGCGGTTTCCCGTAACGCATCCGCCGTTTTGCGCCACACGTCCGGACTGTGTCGTTCGAAATCAGTCACAGCATATCCCTAAGGAACTTGCCCGTCCACGACTGTTCGCATTGCGCGACCTGCTCCGGCGTGCCTTCGGTGACGATGGTGCCGCCGCCGTCACCGCCTTCCGGCCCCAGATCGATGATCCAATCCGCGGATTTGACCACGTCGAGATTGTGCTCGATGACGATGACGGTGTTGCCCTTGTCCACCAATCCCTGCAATACGAGCAGCAGTTTGCGTACGTCCTCGAAATGCAGGCCGGTGGTCGGCTCGTCGAGGATGTACACGGTTTTGCCGGTGGAACGCCGTTGGAGTTCCGTCGCGAGTTTCACGCGCTGCGATTCGCCGCCGGACAGCGTCGGCGCCGGCTGGCCGAGCCGGATATAGCCGAGACCGACCTGCACCAGGGTGTCCAGGTAACGCGAGATGGACGGGTACGCCTTGAAGAACTGCGCGGCCTCCTCGATGGGCATGTTCAGCACGTCGGCGACCGATTTGCCGTTGTACTTCACTTCGAGAGTCTCGCGGTTGTAGCGCTGGCCGTGGCATTCCTCGCAGTCCACGTACACGTCCGGCAGGAAGTTCATTTCGATTTTCAACGTGCCGTCGCCGTGGCATGCCTCGCAGCGGCCTCCCTTGACGTTGAACGAGAACCGTCCGGGACCATAGCCGCGCACCTGCGCTTCGGGCGTCTTGGCGAACAGCGTGCGGATTTTGTCCCATACTCCCGTATAGGTGGCGGGATTGGAACGCGGAGTGCGGCCGATCGGATTCTGGTCGACGTGGATCACCTTGTCGCACTGGTCCACGCCTTCCACGCGCGTGTGCTTGCCGGGCACGATGCGCGCGCCGTTCAGCTTGTCCGCAAGCACCGGATAAAGGATCTGGTTGACCAGCGTGGATTTGCCGGAACCGGACACGCCCGTCACGCAGGTGAACACGCCCAGCGGGAAATTGACGTTCAGGTTCTTGAGGTTGTTCTCGCGGGCTCCGACCACGCGCAGCTGCTTGGTCTTATGCGTCTTGCGGCGTGCGGCGGGCACTTCGATCTTCCGTCGGCCGGCGATGTAGTCGCCGGTGATGGAGCGTGGCGCTTCGGTGATTTTTCTGGCGGGGCCGGAATACACGACCTCGCCGCCATGTTCGCCGGCGCCCGGACCGATGTCGATGACCCAGTCCGCGTTTCTGATGGTGTCCTCGTCATGTTCGACGACGATCAGCGTGTTGCCGAGGTCGCGCAAATGATGCAATGTACCGATCAGCCGTTCGTTGTCACGCTGATGCAGGCCGATGGATGGTTCGTCCAGCACATACATGACGCCCACCAGGCCGGAGCCGATCTGGGTGGCCAGTCGGATGCGCTGCGCCTCGCCGCCCGACAGGGTCTTCGCCGCACGCGACAACGTCAGATAGTTCAGGCCGACATCGTTGAGGAAGCCGAGGCGTGCGCGGATCTCCTTGACGACTTCGCCGGCTATCTGCGCGGCCGAGCCTTCGAGTTCTAGGCCGTTGATCCATGCGAGGCTCCGTTCGGCGGACATGTCGCACACGTCCGCGATGGACTCGTCGTCCACGGTGACGGCAAGCACTTCCGGACGCAGACGCCGCCCATGGCACGCCTGGCATGGCACCTCGCGCATGTACGACTCGTAATACTGCTTCATCTGGTCGGAATCGGTTTCGTCATGCCGGCGCATCAACGTGCGCACCACGCCTTCGAAACCGGTGGAATACTCGCGCATGCGACCCCAACGGTTGCGGTACGAGACCTGCACCTTGAAATCGCGGCCATACATGATGGCGTCGCGCGCGTCCTTGGGCAGATCCTTCCAAGGCGTGTCCAGGTCGAAGCCCATCTCATCGCCGAGTCCCTCAAGCACATGGCGGTAGTATTCGCCGGTGCCTTTGGTCATGCCCCACGGTTCGATGGCGTTCTCGTTCAGCGTCTTGTCCGGATCGGGAATGACCAGTTCGGGGTCGATTTCCAGCTTGTATCCGATACCCGTGCATTCAGGGCAGGCGCCATACGGCGCGTTGAAGGAGAAGGTGCGCGGTTCGATCTCGTCGAGTTCCAGCTGATGGCCGTTCGGGCAGGCGCGTTTCTCGGAGAACGGCTTGCGACGGTCCGGATCCTTCTCGTCCAAATCGACGAAATCGGCGACGACCACGCCTTTGGAAAGCTTCAACGCCGTTTCGATGGAATCGGTCAGACGCTGGCGGATACCGTCCTTGACCACCAGACGATCCACCACCACTTCGATGGTGTGCTTCTTCTGCTTGGCGAGCTTGATGTCATCGGACAATTGCCGCATCTCACCGTCGATCAGCGCACGCGCGTAACCATCGCCACGCAGCAGTTCGAGCAGATCCTCGAATTCGCCCTTGCGGCCGCGCACGACCGGCGCGAGAATCTGGAAACGCGTGCGTTCCGGATACTTCAGCAACGTGTCCACCATCTGCTGCGGTGTTTGCGCGCTTACCAGGGCGCCGCATTCCGGACAATGCGGAATGCCGGTGCGGGCGAACAGCAGTCGCAGATAATCATAGATCTCGGTGATTGTGCCGACCGTCGAACGCGGATTGCGGTTCGTGGTCTTCTGGTCGATCGAAACCGCGGGGCTCAGCCCCTCGATGAAGTCGACGTCCGGCTTGTCCATCTGCCCCAGAAACTGGCGCGCGTACGCCGACAGCGATTCGACATACCTGCGCTGGCCCTCGGCGAACAGCGTATCGAACGCCAACGAGGATTTGCCCGAACCCGACAGGCCGGTGAACACCACCATGCGGTTGCGAGGAAACTCCAAGTCCACGTTCTTGAGATTGTGCTCGCGAGCGCCTTGGATGGTGATTTTGAGGTCGTTGGGTAGGTGTGTGAGGTCTGCTATGAGTGAGTCGCCTGTTGTTTTCATGGGGGCTTTTTTGATTTCGCGTGTGAGGAATGCGTCGCTGGTGAGTACGTGTTCGACCACGACTTCGTTGTGTGTCGTGTTGTTGCGTTTGGTTGTCATGGTGTTCTTCCGCTTGGTGTTGCCTGTTCTGTTGTATAGGATAGCGTATTTTTGTTGTGGTTTCGAACAGGTGTTCTATTTGGTGTTGTTGTTTGGTATGTCGTTGCCGGGTATGTCGATTGGCCAGTGGTGTTGGTCGTGCAGGATGGTTGTGGCGTCGCGTATGGGGATGCGTTCCTGTTCGATGCGTAGGTATTGGATGTCTGTTCCTGTGCAGAGTGTTTCGTAGAGTTTGCGTTCTTCGGTGGTGAGTCCGGGTGTGGGTTGTGGGGTTTGTGTGGTGAGGGGTTTGTTTTTGGCGTCGAGTTGGGTGCCGTATTGTTCGTATGTCCGGTATGCGGTGGTGTCCATCAGTATGGATGTGCATGGGATGCCGGTGGCGCGTAGTTTGGAGAGGATGTCGAGTCCGTTGGCGTCCATGTCGCCCCAGTAGATGATGTTGGGGATGGTGGTGAGCCATGGCAGGAGTGTTGTGATGTGTGATGTTGCGGCGTATCCGTTGCCGAGGATGCAGATGGCGTGTTCGACGGTGGGCATGGCCTGGTAGGTGTCTTTGTTTTCGATGATGATGGCGTGTTCGATGTCGGTTGGCTGGCTGCGGACCCATGGTTGGGTGACGATGAGGTCGGGTTGGTCGTGGTGTTCGGCGTCCATGAGGCGTAGTCGGAGTTCGTTCGGGCGTTCCTGGAAGGTGAGGTTGTCTTGTCCGGTGAGCTGGCATATCGCTTTGCGGCGTTGGGAGTTGGGTGTGCCGAGCCATTTGGCGCTGAATCCTGGGATGGGCGCCATGCGTGGGGTCATGGTGTGGCAGTCGTGGTTTGCGAAGTAGTGGGCGGCTTGGATGACGAGGTGGAAGTCGGTGTCGTCGTGGTCTTTGAGGGTTTTGGCGACGTTCATGGCGTTCTCCGGTTCGAGGCCGAATTCTTTGGCGAGCGCGCTCATGCGGTCGTGTTCGCGTAGGTAGCGTTCGCGGGTTTGTTTGGTGGCGATGCGGAGGGCGGTGTCGAGGTCGGGTATGGTCACGGAGTCGATGAGCGGGCTTTTTTGTTGGATGAGTCCGCTGGAGACGATTTTGGTTTTTTCGCTGGTTTCGCAGTGGTGTTGCCGCGCCCAGTCGCGGATGGTTTCGTTTTGGGCGCGGATTTGGTTGTAGTGCTGCTCTAGTTCGGCTTGTTTGGGCAGTCGGATGGTTTTGCGCAGCGGCCAAGATTCGTCGGTGTCGTACATGTGCCTGGTGAGGTGGGCGTCGACGTATTCGTCGAGTTTCCGGCGGATGTCCGTTTCGCTTGTGGTGTTTCTGGCCGCTGCCATATTATGCCTCCGTCGCGGGTTGCGTCTGCTCGACGGTGGCGTCTTGTGTTTCGGCTTGCGTTGCCGGCTCGCGGTCGAGCTCCTGCAGGTACGAGTTGCCGGTTGCGGGATCCTTGTATGCCACGTACGCCTTGTCTGCGATGCTGAGGATTTCGGCGGTTTTGCTTTCCGGCGCGGATACGATGATCTGGAAGCCGAGGCGCGGCAGCACGGTCAGCGCGCGTTTCGTGTAGCGTCCGTCGGCTTTGATGAGGGCTTCGTCCAGGAACAGTGTGGTGTAGGTGGGCTTGCCGGTCAGGTCGCCGCCGAGCAGGTAGATCAGGGCTGCGCCGTAGACGAACGAGGTGAGTTCCTGCAACGCGCCGCCGGACTTGCCGCCGGTGGAGCTGATGCGCTCGTCGGGCAGATCGTTATGGTGCACGATCGCGTAGAACGAGCTGCGCACGCGTGGATCGAGGTTGCGCGCACCGTATTCCTTGATGCCGTTCGTGTCGCGGATCTGGCCGAGTTCCGCCTGGAGCCTGCCGATGAACGTTTCGCAGCCTGCGAACGCCTTGCGCGTCTCCATGGGATTGCTGCGCGCGTTGCGTGTCCAATCGTCGAGCTTCGACATGATGCGGCCCAACGAGGATTTGAACTGCCGGTCGATCGGGTGGAAGTCCACGTGGAGCGAGAGCCTGCCGCCGCGGGGGCCGAACTGTTGGCCTTTGAGCATGCCGTTGATGCGGTCGAGCTGCTCCCTGACGTTCTCCTCGTCGGTGTTGAACGCGCGGTTGAGCTGTTGGAAGCTCATATACAGCTTTTCGACGCTGTTCGCATACTCCTCGTCGGTCGCGGCGCGGGTGACAAGCATGTTGAGGTTCTTGAGCTCGTCAAGGAAATACGGATAGTCCTCCACGCTCGCCATGACGGTGTCGCCCTCCGTGGAATGGTGCTTCAGATAGTCGCCCATGGCGCGTTCCGTGTCGGCGCGCAATTGGACGGCACGCTCGTCGATCTGCTGGAGTCTCGCACGCACGGTGTTGCCGATTCTGCGCAGCACGCGCACGTCGAACGGCGCCGTCCCCTCACGGTCGAAACCGCCGGCGATGCGCTGCGGCCGTTCCTGCGGACGCGACGTGTCGAAACAGGTCTCATACGTGTCGGCCAGCAGATTCGACACCATGTCGGACAATGCGGCATCGTCGAAATCGGAGTCGCCATGCATGTCGAGCCATGCCTGTTCGGCCTGGACGGCATGCTGCGCGTTTTCCAATTCCGCTTCGGCACGGTACCTGGTCTTGCCCTCGTCGTCCTTCTGCCGTAGCAGCTGTTTCAACTCGTCCTGCAATTGCGCCAGTTCCGGATCGCTTTCGATCCGTTCGATCTGCAGACGGATCCGTTCCGCCTTCGTCTCGAGCCCGTCCACGTCGATCTTGCCCCATGGCAGATCCGCGACGGTCAATGCGAGCTCATGCTCGTCCTGCAGCAGAGTCATGGCGTTGGCCATCTGCCTGCCGCGGCGGTCGGCGTCCTCCAACGCCCGTTCCGCCCCGTCAAGCTGGCGTTCCAATTCGGCCAGATACCGTTCGTTCACGAAGCCGATGACCTGACGCAGGCCTTTGACGCCATGGAATCCACGGTCGCCGGATTTGATCTGCCCGTCGACCTGCACCTGCCGTTCGGCCCGGTCCATGTCGTCGATCGCCTCCACGCAACGCGCGTCGAACCGTTGCGACGCGGTCTGCTCCTTCAACCATCCGACGAACGGCGAATCCTCCTTGTACCGCAGCTTCGACGACATCCACCCCTCGTTGCAGGCCGAATCGTATTGCGCGTCGGTATCGACGAAACGCCAGGCACGCCGCGTCATACGCGTCGGATCGATCGCGCTGACCTTCGCGGCGAACCCCTGCTCATGCCGCTTGTCCACGAGAATGGTCTGCGCGATGGGCGCGTACGTGACGTCCATCGCCAGACGCCATTGCTCGTCCCCCTCGTCCACGTCCATCAGTTCGGCCACGTACGGCAGTTCCGTCTCGTCCAAGCCAGTCGCCCGTGCGATGAGCGTGCGCGCATGGTCCATGTCGTCGCTGATGCGCGTCCTGTGTTCGATCTTGCGCCGGTAATCCTGCCTCAACAGGTCGCGTTCGCCCTGCCGGGCGTGACGTTCCACCACCATCCGCTGGTATTCGGATCGCGCGTCTTCCAAACGCTTGTCGTACGTATCGAGCGACAAGGCGAGCGCGGCGCATTTGGCGTTCCATGTCTGCTCGTCGGCGGGGAGTCTGCCTTCGACGCGTTCGAACCGTTCGGCGATGGCGTGCCGTTGTCTGCGCGCCTCGTCGGCGTCCTGGCGTGCGCGTTCGAAGTCCTTGCCGAGTTGCTGCAGGCTGCCGCCGTCGATGCCGTTCATGCGTTCTTTGACGGCTTCGATTTGCGTGTCGAGTTCGTCGATGCGCTGCTGAGACCGGTCGATGGCGTCCTGGGATTCCTTGGCTTTGCGTTGCGCCGATGGCAGTCCGGCGCGTACTTCGCTGGCCATGCGCGACCATGTCCATGCGGCGAGCGTCGTCTCGCCTTGCTCGCGGTCGGGGTCGATGGGCGTGTATTCGCGGCGTTCGCTGGCTTGTTTGGCGTATTCGCCGTAGCGGGCTTGTATGTCCTGCAGGATGGCGACGCGTTCTATTTTGTCTTCCATGCTGTGGAAGTTCTCGCTGAACCGGTTGTAGTCGTCGACGGTTTCGCGGGCGAGCCGGATGGATTCGGGCACGTCGAGCACGCCCTGTTTGAAGATGTCGTCGAGTTTGGAGGGCGCGTCGGCGGATTGGATCTTGTGCAGGAGCCTGCATGCTTCGGCGCTTAGGCCCATGTCCTGCCAGATGGAGGCGTGGAACGCCTGCGCGTTGACGTGCGTCGTGCATCCTGGGTAGGTCTGTTCCATCAGTCCTCGCGTGAATGACGTGTCGCGGTGCCGGTCCATGAGGCGCGGGTCGATGGTCTGGTTCCAGGTGACGTATTGGCGGCGCAGTCCGTCCGGCCCGTCGCCTGCGGTCAGGTAGAGGAATTTTGCGCAGGACAACAGTCCGCCGTCGCTGCGGTTCGCGTATGTGTCGACGATCGCGCCCCAGATGTTCTGCGGGGTGCCGTCCGCGTCCCTGCCGCGCAGGAAGATCGGGGTCTCACCGTTTTCGCCGTCGCTGATGCCGATCATGCCGCGCAGGTACGTGTAGTCGTTGCGTTCCGAACGTCCCGAATTCGACGCCTTATTGTAGGGGGTGCCGGATGGGTAGAGCAGCGAGATCTGCGCGTCGACGAGCGTGGATTTGCCCGATTCGCTCGCGCCGGCGAGCAGGGTCACCGGCATCGCATCGTCCATGGACGGGCGGAACGCGTGGTAGCCGCCGTAGGAGCCCCAGTTGACGATCTGCCGGCTTTGCAGCATCCAACGGTCGGAAACGATTTTCATGCCGTCTTCCATCAGTGTTCCCCTCCATCAAAAGCGTCATCGGCCGAATCGAAATCGAACGCGTCCTGCTCGACGCCGGACGAAACCGTCCCGGTCGAATCGGAAGTATCGCCACCATCCGCGCCGATGGACGAATCGTCATAACCATCGCCATCCGCGTCTTTCATACCATCGCCGTCCGTATCATCGGAGCCGAGCCACCGGTCGGCGAGCTTCTGGTCGAGCACCATCGGCACCAATGGCGTGAGCACGTACATGTTCTCGTCCCCCGTTTCCGCGAGATACCCGTAGGTGCGCATGCGCGAGATGACGGACGTGATCTTCTTCGCCGTGCCCTCCTCGTCGTTGCTGGCCGTGAGGAAGCCCGCTCCCGTGGCGAGCAGCGCGCGGATGTCGTCGAAGCTGATGAGCCAGTCGCCCGGCTTCGTCTTCTGGTTCTCGTACTCCAGCACCTTGATGCGCAGGGCCGCGAGCGTGGCGGCCTCCTCGCGGGTGAGGCTCACACGCGTCTTCAGCGCGCGGATGTTCGTCTCCGCGTCCGTGACCGGCGACGCGTACATGATCCGGTATTTCGTGTTGTCGACCAGTCTGAGCATGTCGTTGTTCAACGACCGTTCCACGGCCTCACGGTACTGGCACGCCCTGTCGTACAGGCTGCCGTCGATGTAGCGTTCGCGTTTCAGCGCGATCGCGGCCATACGCGCCTCAAGAGGCATGTCTCCCGTATCCCCGTCGAACAATGCCGGCCTGTCCCTCGTCATATCCGGCCCTTCGGACGGCATGCCGGATTCCGGGCCTGTCTCCTCTTCGATGCCGATGCCAGTGTCGAATCCGTCGGTGTTGTCCGTCATGCTCATCCCTCCTCGATGATCTCGTCAAGCGCCGCCTCGGTGGTGAGGATCGGCCTGGTGCGCCACACGCGCTCGCCTCCGTCGATGGATACGCAATGCCATGCCACGGTTGCCGGTCCGTCCTGCGTGCGTAGGGCGCTTAGGAAGCCGATCAGCTCGCTTTCGCGCCGTTCCTCCCGGGGCAGCCGGTTGAAGCTCGCCGCGAAATCCACGAACCTGCCGTCCGCCGTTTTGACCGGATCGCGCCTGATGAGTCCGATCATGTGCGTCAGCCGCGGACCGCACATCTCGACCATGGCCTTCAGGTCCGGCGCGTCGACGTTCGTCGAAGGCGCGTCGTCCAATCCGGCCGTGGCCGCGCGCGCCATCGATTTCGCGGGCCTGGACGGCAATGCCTGGAATTGCGCCGTGCCGGTGTCCGTACGGTATGGGCGTTCGTCCGAGCCGGGGTGCGTCTTCGCGTCGTCGCTGGCCCGCACGAACAGTCTGTGGAGCTTGTCGAGCATGGTGCGGTAATGCGTGTCGGTCTGCTGGCGCACCAGACGGCTCACCGCCTCGTCGGATATGCGGATCTGCCGGCGCACGTCCTCGATGCCCTCGTAGATGCGTTTGAGTTCGGCGCGTACCTGGGCGAGCAGGATGCCGGGCTCGCCCTCGAGATACGGGTTCTGGGCGATGTCTCGCACCGCCTCGTCGATTTCGCGGCGTCCCTCGTCAGTGACGATCACCTGGAACGCGTCCTCGAAACGCCGGCCGCTGTCGGATTCGTGGAACGACCTGTGGTATTCGTCATGGTAAGTGCCGAGCGCCTGCTCCACGCTGATGGAGCCCGACTGCATGCTTCGGCGCAGATTGTCGCCGTTGTCGCGTTCCTCGAGCGCCAGTTCGCGCAGGTCGATCGGCACGCCGCGCAGCGTGTTGTGGATGACGCCGATGATGTCGCCGACCTGCTGCGAGGTGAGCTTGTCCAACGTGTCGCTGTGCTTCAATTCGTCGATCTGCTTTTGCCGCTCCTCGATGTCGCGTTCGAGCAGGCGGATGCGTTCGCGGGGGTCGGCGGCCAGCTGCATGCGCGCATGCTCGATCTCCATGATGATGCTGTTGGCCTGCGCGCCGGACAGCGCTTTCGTGGTGTCCTCGAGCCGGTCGAGCGCCTCGATCGCACGGTGGGCGCGCGCCGTGAGACGGTACAGGTAGCGGTGCGATGCGACGTCGAGCGAATTGGCGAGCCAAGCGTAGTCGCCCTCGCCTTCCTTCGTCAGCTGCTGCAGGATCGTGTGCGCGGCTTCCGCGGACGTCTGCCCTTCCTTGGGCGTGTAATCGCCCGTTTCCGCAAGTCGGGTCAGACTGCGGGAGAACCGTTCCTCGACGATCTCGCGTGGCAGCTCGCCGGTGAGCGGGTCGAACGTGGAGCGCAGCAGCGCGACGTACAGCATGGAATTGCCGCGCAGCAGCAATCGCAGCACCCCGGTCTCATACACGGGCCGGAGCCGTTCCATTTCCCGTCTTACATCCGCCAACGGCGTCCCGTCCTTCCCTTAGCCACAAGTTTCCCGATGCGCATCCATTGTAAGATAGCATGTCCGTTTTCCCGTGATCGCGGCGGGAAAACCGTCCGGCGCGAACGTCATTTGAAGATGACGTAGCGGCACAGCAGGAAGCCCCAGACCGCCTGCATGCCCATGGTGACGATCTTGACCGCCATGGTGGGCCAGCCGAGCAGTCCGGGGATCCAGGCCATCATCAGGTTGGAGAACAGCAGGTTCCAGCAGTACATGGCCACGAACATGGCTATCGAACGCGCGTAGTTCGACGAGGATTTGAATGTGACGTTGCGGTTCATGACGTAGTTGAATGAGCCGGAGCAGAAGACGGCCACGGCATTCGCCAGACGGAACGGCAGGCCGGCCAGCTGAAGCACGGCGAACACGCCGAATTCCACGAAGGTCTGCATGGCCGAAACGCCGCCATAGCTGAACAATTGTCTGACGATGCCGTTTTTCGGTTTTCCGTCCGTCGGCATGCGGTCTCCTCCCGGTCGTCTCAAACGCTACGGCTGGAAAGCATAGTCACACATGTGGCTACGGACGCGCCGGAGGCGTTTCGGCCCGGCGGAATGAAAAAACGGAAGGACGCCCCTTCCGGAGTTTCCGGAAGAGGCGTCCCCCACGTTTTCGGATCGTGTCCGCTCAGATGCTCATCGCCATGAGCTGGGCCGCATACTCCTCCACAAGCTCGCTGTCGCGCTCCGTCCAGGAATGGCTGGCGGAATCGTCCGGCACGAAAGTGGTGTCGATGTCGATGTTCTCGTTCATTTCCTTAATACCTCCGTTCGTCCCACTTGCCCCCGGCGACATTGCCGACTTTCATGGAACAGGCAAAAGTCTGGACCATAAACGCGTTCGATGCAAGAGCGTGTTCACATCGTGGTCAAACGTTTTTCCTCCACGCGTACATGCCGTGTCTCCGGCGTGAAGACGATACGATGGGGGTATCCCTGCCACCAACCAAAGGAGGACGATGATGAGCGACGAACGCGATGAGGCCGAACCGATCGAACTGGGATACATCGAGGACCTCGGGGACATGATTTCCGTTCAGGAGGGGGCCACCGTGTCCCGCACCGTCATGCAGAAGGCCGGAGGCAACGTGGTGCTGTTCTCCTTCGACACGGGCGAGGAGCTCGGCGAGCATACGGCCGCGATGCCGGTGTTCGTGCAGACGCTGAAGGGACGGCTTAAGGTGACGGGCAACGGCAGGACCGTGGAGCTTGTTCCAGGAGGCCTGGCCTACTTTCCCACCCGCATCCCGCACGCGATATACGCCGAGGAGCCGTCCGTCATGATGCTGACGATGGTCACGCCGGCACGCGACAACATCGGCGACTGAAAAAACAAGACCGCCGGCATCGGATTCCATTGGATTCGCCGGTGCCGGCGACTGCCGGAAATACAAGAAAAGCTCCCTCCCGGGAGCTTTCGTTTTGTGGAGCGGACAACGGGACTCGGACCCGCGGTCTCAACCTTGGCAAGGTTGCGCTTTACCAACTAAGCTATGTCCGCATGTTTTCCACCTTGGTGGGCAACGAGTTGAAAATATACAGGAGCGTCCGCCATTGCGCAAGCCCGGCGTGTCGCGTTTTTGCGGCGCCGGACTCGCGGCAGCTCCGCACGACGGTCAGACATAGTCGTACGGCATGCGCTTTTTAACGCGCCAGAACACGATAAGCGCGATGTCGAAGAGCAGCGCGTAGAAGCCACGGTCCGTCCACAATCCGTAGACCGCGCAATACAACACCAACGCGCGTAACGTATAGAACACGATCCTGCGCATGCCGGAACGCTCCCTGGTCTCCACCGTCATGCGCGTGAAACCGCCGCCCAACGTGCGGCCGGCGCGCCTCCACGGAATGATCCCTTCGAACAGGACGAACATGACGATGGTGGCCACGGCGGAGACGGCCGCATTGACGTTGTTCGCGCGGTTCACATCGAACAGCACGCCAACCAGATAGATAAGCGCCGTGACGGACAGCGACGCCGTTTCGACAAGGAACAGGTCGATCGCGAGCGCCACGCAGCGGCGCACGAAGCCTGGCTCGGTGGTGATGGCGTCTTCGTCGATGCGCTGTTGGGGTAGGAAGTGGGTGACAATGCTTCCCATGGCGTAGCCGAGTATGCCGCCGAGGGTGTTGGTGATGAGGTCGTCGACGTCGAATAGGCGGTAGGCGCATGGATAGATGCCCCAGATGCCGGTCAGCTGGGTGGTTTCGATGAGCAGCGAGGTGAGGAACATGGCCGGCAACGCCGTGGCGAATTTCCAGCGGAAGACGCGTTTCATGAAGTAGCCGAGCGGTAGGAAGAACACGACGTTCATGGCCAGTTGCATGACGCCTGTGATGCCGTCGGTTCGGATGTCGTGGATGAATTCGAATGGGTTGAGTTGTGGCCTGAGATGGTGGGCGGCGCAGTAGGTGGCCGGGTTTTCTGGCATTGGGTACATGGTGAAGCATGCGAGCGCGATGAGGTAGAGCACCACGAGATATGCGGTCAGTGCGGAGGTGAAGCGTAGCCGGTTGTCGCGGTGGTAGAGCAGTGCGAGCACGGGCAGGGTGAGTAGGAGTGAGAGGAATGGCCAGATTGCGATGGCGAGCGCGAATGGCTTGCTGAAGTAGAGGACGTATGACATGGCCGGTTTCCTTTGCTGGGCATGTGGGATGCGCGTGGTGTGTGCGTGGGTTTCGTTTCCGTTGTTGGTTCAACGGTAGTACGGCTGGTCGTGTCCGTGGCATCGTCCGTCGTATTCATTCCTTGGCGTAAATGTTGGGGTGACTCATCCTCTGGTATGAGATGGCCCGGCGTGTTTCTTCGTGTCTTTTTCCTCTTGCTTTTTCCGTTGGATTGCTTGGCGTCTGATCCGCGCGGAACCGATTTCGGACATCGTCTTCGCCGTCACCGCGGGAATCCTGTTCATGGCGTTCACGCCGAAACTGCTCAGCGAATAACGGAAGCTCCCGCCTTCCACGCGGAAGGCGTGAAAGGCGGGAGCTCTTATGGGAAGACTAAGGCGGATTTTAAATCCGAGGAATAGTCACCTTTTTGGCACCGGTCATGTAATGCCAGAGATCTTCCGTCCCCGGAATAAGGTCATGCAGAACGCCTGATGTTTTTTCGACCGCTACGCTCGGTGTGCCCGGCACCGGATGGTCATCTGTTGAAGACGCGAAATCGAGTCCGATGATCCACGCATCGGCACTCTCCGCGGCACCAATCGCCTTCATTCCAGGATATTCGGCGAGAACGAGATTGATGGCATCGGCCAATATCATCTGACCCTCCTTGCAGCATTCCAGTACTGATTCGTCGGATTCGGCTTTATACGCTTTATACGCGTCAAAACGTCACCGTCCATATTCAAATACCATGAGTCGTTTGCCGATCTCGTTTGCGGAGCGGGGGAATCATTCCCCTGTTTGACGCGTTCCATCGTAGTATCCGTTGAAGGGCGTTCTTGTTGGTCTTGGTATCCATTCCTCTTATCACGTTTCCGCTGTATGCTTTAGGGAAAGCTGTTATATGGGAGGATCATGCGGACCACGAAAAGCAAGAAACCCATCACCGTCGCATCGGTATGCGTCGCCGCCGTGGCATGCGCTGTCGGCGCGTACCGGTTCGTCTACCTGCCACTCCGGCCTGCCGATGTCAGTCATGCTCGGATCAGCATCAACGCGACGGGCAAGTTCGACAAGTCCCAGATCGACGGCGCGGTGAAGGCGGACCTTGCCAGGCTGAAATCCTGGAACGGCTGCCGCGTGGATGCCGTCCGATATGACGCAAAGCGTTCAGCCACGCTGCTTGCAGCCGAACACGACGTCACGGCTTCCGGTGGCAGTTCTTCGATTTCCACGGCCATTGACGAATACGGGATGGACAATGTGATTTACCTCTCCAATGACATCTCCTGCCATGCCGGCTCGCAGAACTCGTCCCAAGATGGCTGGGGAAGCTGGTACGCGTGGAATCCCGGTTCCGCGCGGGCGGAACACGGATGGATCTTCATCGACGAGGGATATTAAAAAGTTCAACGGAATACCGTGCACCATGCCATGATGTCGAAACCATACGATGACGATTGGCTTTAGTACAGCATTGATAAAAAGCGGGCCTACGCGTCCTGATCACGCGGAACGCAAACCAGCTTTCGATGGCATAGGCATCGCTTGGCTTATCTGACTACTTGGTCGAGGAACCACTCGTCATGGCTGGCCGATTTTCCATCCGTTGCGTTCGCGAGCGTATGTGCTTTGCACGGATTGATGCCGCTATACCCGTGCGGACCTGCAGTCGTGCGACTCCGGCCAATCAGTCAAGGATGATGCCGGCTTCACTCATCTGCCGACGGGCTGCGATACCGAGTTCCTCACTGACCGGTTCGGTCAGGTTTTCGATGACATGCACTTCGAAACCCAGCTTCTTCGCGTCGAGAGCGGTCTCCTTGACGCAATGCGATTCGGCCAGTCCGACCACATCGACCCGTGTGATGCCCGCGGTCTTCAACCCGTTGGCGAGTGTCCTGCCCGCGGCCATGGCGGTGGAGACTTCCTCACGGGTGGGAATGCGGTCGGTGTTGTCCTCAAAGCCTTCGAAGCCGGAATATGAGGGGGAATACTGGCCCTTCTTGAAATGATGTTCGATGTTCAATGCGGCGATGGCGGGATGCAGTTCGGCATTGGCGGTTCCGGCCTTGCCGTGCACCGGCCAGGTATCCACGAAATCAGGATGTTCGGACCAGTGGGTTCCCGGCTCGATATGCCAGTCCTGCGTGGTCGCGATATATGCGTATTCGCTCCGACGCGCGTTCACATAATCCGCAATACGTTCGGCGACCGCATTGCCTCCCTGCACGCCCAGTTCGCCTCCTTCGCAGAATGTTGGCTGCACATCCACCACAATCAAAGCCTTTGCCATGCTTCTTCCCTCCTGAAAGGTTCCGAAACCACTGTAGCGAATCGATCACGCGATTGGATAATTCGTTTCATCCACAACGTCGTCGTGATATATGCGCCTTTCCCCACGGCCCATCCTATAATCTGAAGAGACGATGGCACGTAGGAAAATATGAGACCGGTGGAGCCGTTGCGCGTATCGAGCTATGCCACCGGTCCGTAAGTCGGTTCTGCCGGATATGGAAGTGTGGTTTTGTTAAAAAGCATGGATGATCTGATTGTGTCGGGGCTGCGCATCGATTGGAATATGCTGACTGATTCATACGTCAGTCGAATTCCCTCATTGCGTTCGATTGACGAACTTGAATTCCACAAGAATGTCACCTTTCTGGTAGGCGAGAACGGTAGCGGCAAATCAACCTTGCTGGAAGGCATCGCCGTCGCCTGCGGCTTCAACGCGGAAGGCGGCACGCGCAACTACCGTTTCAGCACATACGATGACACGTCGGATCTCGCCAAGGCGATGACGATATACCGGCAGTATGCGATCGGCCCATCAAGCTTCTTCCTGCGTGCGGAAAGTTTTTTCACGCTGGCGACACAGGCTCGTGAATACAGTCGCGGATATGGCGACATGTCCCGTTTGCACGAGATGTCGCATGGCGAAGGATTCCTGGAGATACTCCTGTCCCACACGGGAAAGGGTCTCTATCTTATGGACGAACCCGAATCCGCGCTCTCGACACAGCGGCAATTGACTCTGCTGGAGCACATGTACCGAATGGCAAACGACGGATCGCAATTCATCATCGCAACCCATTCGCCGATTCTGCTCGGTCTGCCGGATGCGGAAATCCTGTCATTCGACGAAAACGGCGTCCATCCCTGCGATTATGAGGATACGGACAGCTATCAAATCACCAGGGTCTTCATCAACCACCGCGAATCACTGCTCCGGCATCTGCTTGGAAATGAAACGTGAGATGAGTTGAAACGGTTGCGGGTGTTCGCTATGATGTTCGATTGGCGTTTGAAGGAACACGAAAGACTAGAGGTATCACGGCATGGCGATTGAGGCGCAGGGACTTGAGATTCAGATCGGTGCGCGCACGTTGCTGCATCCCACCAACTTCCACGTTGCCAAGGGGGACAAGATCGGTCTGGTCGGACGCAATGGAGCAGGCAAGACCACGCTGACCCGTGTGATCACCGGCGATATGCTGCCGACCGCCGGCAAGGTACGTGTCTCCGGCAAACTCGGCTATCTGCCACAGGACACGCATGCCGCCGACCCGGAGCAGACCGCACTGGACCGCATGATGAGCGCGCGAGACATCGCCAGCATCATCAAACGCATACGCAAGGCCGAAAAGGACATGACCGATCCGGATCCGGATGTCATGACCAAGGCGATGAACCGATACGACAAGGCCATGCAGGATTTCGAAAAGGCCGGAGGCTATGCCGCACAGTCCGAAGCGACCGCGATGGCGGCCAGTCTCGGCCTGCCGCAGGACGTGATGGGCCAGCAGTTGGGTACGCTTTCCGGCGGTCAACGCCGCCGTATCGAACTGGCGCGCATCCTGTTCTCCGATGCGGATACGCTGATCCTTGACGAGCCGACCAACCATTTGGACGCGGATTCCATCGAATGGCTGCGCGGCTATCTGAAAAAATACGAGGGCGGTTTCCTGGTCATCTCCCACTCCACCGAACTGCTTGACGAAGTGGTGAACAAGGTGTGGCATCTGGACGCACAGCTCGGCCAGATCGACATGTACTCGCTCGGCTGGAAGGCCTACCTGCACCAACGCGTGGTCGACGAGGAACGTCGCCGCCGCGAACGTGAAGTCGCAGAGAAGAAGGCCGAACGTCTGATGCAGCAGGGCATCCGCCTGCACGCGAAAGCCACCAAGGCCGTGGCCGCGCAGAACATGATGCGCCGCGCGGAGAAACTGCTGGAGAACACGTCCGAAGCACAGAAGAAGGAGAAGGTGGCGGACATCCGCTTCCCCGAGCCGGCACCTTGCGGACGTACGCCGATCATGGCGAAGGACATCTCCAAAGCGTATGGTTCGAACATCGTGTTCGCAGGCGTGAATCTGGCGATCGACAAAGGTTCACGTGTGGTGATTCTGGGCTATAACGGCGCGGGCAAGACCACCACGCTGCGTCTGCTCGCCCATCTGGAGGATCCCGACACCGGATCCGTGGAATATGGACATGGCTGCAAAATCGGCTATTTCGCACAGGAACACGACACATTGGACCTTGACGCCACCGTGTTGCAGAATCTGATTCACGTGGCACCGGAACTTGACGACACACAGGCACGTTCCATCCTTGGGTCGTTCCTGTTCTCCGGCGATGACGCGCTGAAACCGGCACGAGTGCTTTCCGGCGGCGAGAAGACCCGTCTGGCGTTGGCCACGCTGGTGACGAGCCGCGCGAACGTGCTACTGCTTGATGAACCGACCAACAATCTGGATCCGGCGTCCCGCGACGAGATTCTGAAGGCCATCGCCAAATACGAGGGCGCGATTGTGCTGGTCACCCACGACGAGGGCGCGGTCGAGGCGTTGAATCCGGAACGCGTGCTGCTCATGCCCGACGGCGACGAGGACCTGTGGAACGACTCCTACCTGGATCTGGTGGCCGAGGAATAATCCCACTTCCACCATTTCCGACACGCATATGGGAAAGCCCGGACGAATCAGATCGTCCGGGCTTTCCCATATTGAACGGTTCCTGTTACGCGGGAACCGGTTACGCGTGCACGTGTTTGGCGCTGTAGATGTCCGGCTCGACGTAGATCTCGAAACTGTACCAGGGCAACGCGGTGCGCACGGCCTTCTCGATCTTGTCGACGGTTTCCACGTCATAGTCGCGGTCGAGCTTGCTGGTCTGCACTTTGACGCACAGGAGGATGTCGTCCTCCGACATGTGCACGGTCTGCATGTTCAGCAATCGTTCGACGCCCGGCGTGGTGGTAACCGCCTCGACGATCTTCCCGCGCGTATCGGAATCCACGGCCTCGCCGATCAGCAGCGAACCGGACTTGAACGCCAGTAGAAGCGAGCCGACGATCAGGACCAGGCCGACCATAAGACCGCCCAACGCGTCGAACACCTCGTCGTCGAGCGCGATAGCAAGACCGATGCCGAGGCCTGCGAACGCCAGGCCGATCAGGGCGAGCGTATCCTCCATGATCACCGAAGCCAGTTCGGCGGACTTGGTGCGTCTCCAGAAACGGAACACGCCCATACGCGGCGTGTTCGTGCGTTCCATACGCTCGTTGGCCTCCTTGATGCTCTGGTGCAGGCCGAATCCTTCCAGGCATGCGCTGATGACGACCACGATGAACGCGACAAGCAGTTCCATCCTGTTCACGTCACACAATGCCGGATCGGCGCTGATCGCGACAAGCTTCTTCACGGCCTCGGACGTCGAGAAGAATCCACCGACAAAGAACAGCAGCGTGGCCACGACGAACGAAGCAAGATATTTGGCGCGATACAGGCCGAACGGATGGTCGCCGTCCGTCTTGCGCTTGGAGAAACGTCCACCCACCATCAATACGATTTCGTTGGAGCAATCCGCGATGGAATGCACCGACTCGGAAAGCATGGCGGACGATCCGGTGAAGAACGCCGCGAGCAGCTTCGCGATGGCGACACCAATGTTCGCACCCAACGCCGCCTTGACGGCCGCGCCCTGATGTTCGGCTTCCCGCACCTCCCCCATGTTGTTCGTGGTCGTACTGTCGCCTGCGGGATCGCGTGATTCGCTCATTGCCTTCCATTCTCGAATGTGTAACGGATAACATCATCCATTCAAGCACGAATACTGGCCGAGAAGCCGTGTGCGCCCGTGTTTCGGGACGTGCGTGTAACCTTCACTAGGTATTTGTCGCTTTCCCAAAAAAAGGGGTATTCAATGGTATACTCGCATAACGCGCCGTTCCGCGCCGACGTGGTCGGCTCCTATCTTCGCCCGGCCGAGCTCAAGGCCGCGCGTGAGGATTTCGCCGCCGGCAAAATCGATGCCGCAGCGCTCAAGGCGGTCGAGGACAAGGCCATCACCGAACTCGTCGCCAAGCAGAAGGCCGCCGGCCTGCATGTGATCACCGACGGCGAATTCCGCCGCGGCTGGTGGCATTTCGACTTCATGTGGGGCTTCAACGGCGTGGACCATGCCGCCGCAGCCCACCGCGTCGCCTTCCACGACGAGGTGACCCCGGCCGACACCGCCACCGTGACCGGAAGAATCTCCGGCGAGAACCATCCGTTCGTCGAACATTTCAAGTTCGTCAAGCAGTTCGAGGACGAGAACACCGTGGCCCGCCAGACCATGCCCTCCCCCGCGCAGACCCGCTTCGTGCTCACCGGCAACGCGGCCGCCTACCCGTATGACGAGTTCTACAAGAACGATGACGAGCTGACCGCCGACATCGTCGCCGCCTACCGCCAGGTCATCGCCGACCTGTATGCCGCCGGCTGCCGCAACGTGCAGTTCGACGACTGCACCTGGACCCGCCTGTGCGATGCGAGCGTACGCGAACGTCTCGGCTGGAGCGACGAGGACGCGCTACGCCTGCAGCAGGAGAACCTCGACGTCATCAACGCCGTGATCGCCGACCAGCCGGACGACCTGGTCATCAACACCCACGTGTGCCGCGGCAACTTCCACTCCACCTGGCTTTCCTCCGGAGGCTACGCGCCGGTCGCGGCCAAACTGTTCGGCGAGGAGAACGTGGACGCCTACTACCTCGAGTTCGACGACGACCGTTCCGGCGATTTCGCGCCGCTCGCCGAAGTCTCCGGCGACAAGAAGGTCGTGCTCGGCCTGATCACCTCCAAGAAGCCCGACCTTGAGGATCCGGACACCATCAAGGCCCGCATCCAGGAAGCCACCCAGTACATTCCGCTCGACCGCCTGTGCCTGTCCACCCAGTGCGGCTTCGCCTCCACCCAGGAAGGCAACAAGCTCACCGAAGACCAGCAGTGGGCCAAGATCGCACTCGTCCAATCCATCGCCAAGGACGTGTGGGGCAAGTAAACACAGCACGCCATCCACAATCAGCTATAAGGAAGGGCTATCCGTCTTGTTCGGCGGATAGCCCTTTGTTTGTTTGCCGGCGTTTTTAACGGGCAGGTCAGCCCTTCACAGCCTCATCGATGCAACGAATCGCGTTCAACGTACGCGGATAGCCGATATACGGCATGCACTGCGAGACCACCGCGATTAGAAACGCCTTCTCATTGCCAACGACCATATTCGCCTTGGCATGCGCCGTAAGCTGCGGTTCGCAACCACCCTGCGCGGCCAGGAAACACAACGTGACCATTTCGCGCTCGCGGGTGTCGAGTCCGCCGCGAGTGTAGTAGTCGCCGAAGCAGTTGTCGGCCAGCCACTTGTTGATGTGCCGGGTCTCCTCCGGTCCGGATTGCGCGAATCCACGCATGTTCTCGCCGAAGATCTCGACCTGCTTGTCCTCTCCGGCCTGCGCGCGGGTCTCCGACGTGGTCGTGCCCTGCGGCTCCAGCGGCAGATGCACGTTCGCGGCTCCAAGGAAAACGTTGAACTTCTTCAGGAACGGCAGGGTTCTCCCGAATCCGCAGTATGCGGTGGCTTGGTAGATCATCTCCTTGATGGCCACGGACGTCAGTCCTGTCTCGTAGGCGACCGGCAGCATCATTTCGAACGCGTCGAGACCCTGGCAGCCGACCAGAGCCGCGAGGATCGCCAGGGAGCGGGTCTGGTCGTCCAGATCGGGATGGTTCGCGCCCGGCTCGTTCACCACTTCCCCGTAAGCGAAGTCGGAAAACAGCTTGACATATTCCGGATCGGTCTGCGACAGCGTCCTGTCGTTGTTCCAGAACGCGTTCATCTTCCTATGCAGTTCCTCGAACATGGCTTCCTTTCCATTCGATGTCTTCGCGCCGCATGCCGCGTTCATTCTATCGTCGGAAATGTTGCGTGCGGATAGCGGCCATCGTCGTCTGAATGTTCAGCGTGCGATCGCGCCCTTGCCGGGCTGTTTCTTGACGTTTTCGATGACGTCTTTGTTTTCCTCGAGAATTCGGTTGGCCTCATCCTCGTGTCCTTCGGCGATGGCGCGCCAATAGAGCGATTTGAGCGACACGTACGCCTGCTGGATGCGCAGGGCCTCGGCTTTCGCGGCCAGACGCAGCGATTGCGCGTCGAGCAGTTCAATCTGCCGTCGGGCACCTTCCGGACCGTCGAAACGGTTCTTCAGGTATTCGCGCATCGATTCAAGCGGCATGCCCGTCGCCGCCAGGCATGCGATGGTGGTCAGCGATTCGATGTCCTTGTCCGAATAGACTCGGTGGCCTGAACTCGGATCGCGGGCGATCGGATCGATGATGCCGATCTGCTCGTAATAACGCAACGTCGATTCGGGCAGTCCGGAAATCATGGACGCCTCACGGATCGAATGCCAGGTGGTCGTCGTATTGCTCATACCCCGCACTCTAAAAACTTAAAGTGCTCGAAGTCCATATTCCGGCGTGTCGTATTGGTCCGACGTCAAACGGCATTGAGCGGGCAATGGAAGAGCCGGTATCCGAAAAGTGGATCTGTCGCACGACTCCATTTTCATGTCCTTTTCGGCAATCGTGCGGCTTTTTCGTCCGTCTGTATGGGAACCGACGGACGAAAAAGCCCACGCATGCTCAGGCGGCGGTGATCAGCTCCGAGGAATCCATGTCGAAATCGGCCATCGCGTAGGAGCGGATGGCGGGATCATCATACGTGTTCATGTAGTACGTGTTGGTCTTGGACGAATATCCGCTGGTGAACAGCGTGCGTTCGAACTGGCCGTTGCCCATCTTCGCCATGCCGTCAACCATCTGCACGGAACCAAGGGTGTGGAACAGGCGAGACACGTTGGCCGCCTCGCCTTCCTGCTGCGGATAATGCGTGTTGGCATAAGCCACACGCACGAAACGCGACGGGGAGCTCACATCGCCCGGAATGCCATGCATGCTCACACCCGCGCCCCAAGCGGACAGAGACGCCTTGCCCCACGTGGCCGGCTCGGCCATCTCGTTGCCGACGCACATGTAGTTGCGCAGATTCTCCATATGGAAGCCAAACGTCGGCTGGTTGGTCAGCACGTCTACGTCGTCATGGTGCACATGCATGCCGTCCGCCATCTGTTCGACGACGATGCTGCGCTCGCTGTCGCCGATGATCCAATGCAGCAGCGACTCCTGCTGGCCGGGCACGATCTGGGAGACGAGGGTCACGTTCTTCAACGCCTCCTCGACTTCGTCGACGGAATCGAAATTGCGTGCCACCCACAGCGGGAATTCGAAGGTCGCGACGTTGTCGGTGCCTTCGACCGGCTCATGCACGAACTCCGCGTAGCCGGGGAAATTCAATCCCGCGATGGCCAGACCATGCTCGTTGGCGCAGTCGAAATACATCGGACGGTCGGCCATGACCACGCCCACGCCGATCACCGCGTTCGGCGTGGCTTTGCCGCTCGCGCCGAACACGTTGTCGTAGTGGTAGCCGCGTGGAGTGGCCAGGATGCTTTCGCCGTATGAGAAGCTCCAGTCGAGGTTGCGGCCGAAATACATGTTTCCCTCTTCGTCGGAGAAACGAACGCCAGTGCACATGATGGACTTCCTTCCTTTGTTTGATTGACCCGATGCGTTCATCATACGCATGGACGGCTGGACGAACCACGGCTTCCGCCGACGGATAAACATGAAGGGTGGCCAAAAATGCCAAGAGTCGTTGAAAATGAAAAAATCCCCTTGTTTCCAAGGGGATTTTTCGAATGGCTCCTGCGACTGGGCTTGAACCAATGACCATCCGGTCAAGCCGTCTGCCGCCACCTGGATTCCCATCATCTGTCATTTCGTTGCGTATCAATCTTCCAGGGATGAATCGCACAAGACGCCAACTTCATTGTTTACAGACTGTGTTCGCCATGCATCTTTCGCGATGGTAGAACGTCCGTCCCGTCTATTGCTGAATATTGCCCGATGCTGATGCATATCGATATCTTGAGCAGACAGGAGAGCCGATGCCTTGTGAAACCGAAACACTAATCCCCACCCCTAGCACCGCGCCAACCAACACCATGCAACCAGTCACAATCGATGACGCAACCCCGTGCGTAGACGCGCAGATTGAGCCAGGTGCCGGTGACTGGATTGGATATCAAGTGACCGGCCTTACCCGAACCGATGCCATCATCATGGGGCTACTGGTTCTTTGTGTTCTCACGAGTTTCGCCGGCTGTGTGATGCTTGCCATCCGTTCCGACACCACGTCAGGCAAACACTGCCGTTGACCCCACAAACGCTGCCATGCATTGTGCAGCAGAATCTTTGTCTCCGGCATCGGCGCGCAATCGTGGAACCCTATCCCATTAACCTTCTCGCACCACGACTGTCCGGGTTCGATCCCTGGCGGAGGCACCAAGCAATATTCCGTCAATATTCCAAGAAAAGGAGCCATGATGACGCACTCCGACACCATGTGGGACTTGTTCGAGCGGATGCGCACAGGACAGGTGCGCACCAAAGAAAACCAGCTGTTGGATGACCGGCTGAGATTGGCGGCCATTACGCTGAACTCGGACTGGGGGCTGTTCGACGCGACAGTCATGAAAGCGACCGTCCCAAACCTCAGCAGAGAAGAATTCGAGGTGATAGCACGTGCGACCGGTCATGGGCCTGACCGGGTGTTCGCACACCTGTCACGCGTGTTCGACGACCCATCGCATGACGTGTATCACCAAATGGCCACGGCCTGGCATCAGTCCGTTCCCCACCTGTTCGAGGACATCGCCGATCTTGTGCGACCGATGTCCAAGTCGTACGGCGCGTTGCGTGTGGCCGCGGCAATCAGTTACTTGGAAGGCGACCCGCCCGCCTTGGTGAAGCATTTCATGGATGGTTTGTTCCATGTGGCGCCCACGGATCCGCTGCGCATGAACCTGTCAATCGCGCTGATTGACGGAATCTGCCCTGCGAACGTGCGGCAGGAACACACCGATTCACTCACCCGTGAGAACGAAGATGCCATGTCCTTGGGGATGCCTCCTATGAGCGGAAGGTTGCCACGATGAACGCGGATTCCGTCTACGGACACGCGGAGCAAGGAGTCACGGTCACTCCAAGTCAGTTGTCCCGTCTACTGTGCAACCCGACTGTGCCGACTTGCCCGCCTCCCCTGCCGGCATCACCGGTGCCGCCTGTACCGTCATCACCGCCACCGCTGCCACGAGTGCCGCTGCCATCTTCCACGGGTCCAGTCAGACATGAGGCACCTTCCAACATGGGCGGCACCACGATACCATCGATACCCATGCCAGCGGCTGCAGCCCGGTTGCTCAAGCCGTCCGGGCAAGTGGACGGTCTGGCGGAATCACCGCTCCCGATTTTCAAAGCACCGGCCACGAATCGCGTGTGGCTTGTCGCCGCACATGGCGGCGCTGGATGCACAACCATTTTACGCAGCAGTCCGGCATCGTATGCGAATGCCGGTCGAACGCTGCCCGTCAGCCGTGACCCCGCACAACCCAGCCGTATCGTGCTGTGCGCGATGTGCACGGGGCGCGGGCTCGAAGCGGCCCGCGCACTGTTGGACGCGTGGAGGCGCGGATTGTTCGGGCAGACCCAGCTTCTTGGGCTTGCGGTGACAATGCCTGCACGACGCACACCGCGTGAATTGCGCCGCGCCTACCTGCTGGTGGGTTCTGCGGCGCCTGCCTTGTGGCGTCTGCCGTGGATTGGCGGACTCGACCTGGATGGTTTCCCGGACTGTTACCTGAGCGCCTACCACAGGATGCTCAAGGACTTGACAGGCGGAAGCGTAGAACCAGCGTCCCCTGAGCCCCCAACCGGACAGGCAGGATAAGAACAGGCTCAGCACACTTAACCAGAAGGAGAAAACCATGATGATCCACACGCTCACCGCTCTCGCCGTCGCCGGACGGAGGGCAGTCACCGTCGTGACAGCACGTCTCGCCCAACCGGAGAATCCGAACGCCTGCCTGCCGCCGGGCTTCTCGTCGCCTGTCTCCACGGCGCTCGGCTGGGTGAAGGCGCTCGGCCTGGTTGTCGCGATTGTCGCGCTGATTCGTATCGGCGTGCATGTCCTGCGCCAGCAGGGTGACGGGGTTCCCGACCGTGATGACACGTTCGACAAGCTCATCAACTGGGTGGTCGGCATCTTCGTTGTCTCCGGGGCATTGAGTTTCATGGGCGCGCTCGGCCTGTCGATTTCGGAGAGCTGCTGATGCGCGGCCGCCGTACACGTGCCGGGGCGTTGGCGCTGCTGCTCGCGCTGGCCGCGCTACCGCTGCTCGCCGGGTGCGGTGGATCGGATTTCAGTGATTTCACCGGCGATTTGAAGTTCGGTGACGAACAAGTTGCGGACACGCAGGTAACCGACGTGATGCAAGTGCCCAACGGCGGGCTCGGCAAGCTCATCGGCGACGCCCAGATCGAGTGGGTGCGTTGCGGTCAGGGGCGCGGATGCTCCGGCACGAAGGACACGTCACGCGAACTGATGAAACGCCAGCCGTCCTACCAGTGCATGGCGTTGTCGAACACCAGCCAGGCGGAAAGCCCCACACAAGGCACATGGAACTGGGACGGTGGCCGGCATGCCTGTGTGAAGACCAGAAAGCTCAGCTGGCTGGAACGCACCCTGTGGGGCATGTACCGCAAGCAATCGCAAGGCACCATCGAATGGCCGACAACCAGCCGCAACACGCTGAAAGCGGACAGCCAAGGCGTGGCGACACTGCGCGCGAACGCCTCCCCCAACTACTCGTCGTGGGATACGAACGTGAACCGGTATCTCAAGGTCGCGCAAGGCATTCTTGTCGTCGCCGCCGCAATCAGCCTCATGGTGGTGGGCGCGCGGCTCGTGTGGTCGATCGGCGGCGGGGCATCAGGCGGGGACGGGCAACTGCTCGGCAAGATCGGATGGATCTTCCTCGGCGTGTTCCTCGGTTCTTCATGCGCGTCCATCGCACTGACGTTCTTCGCCCAAGCGAGCAACAGCGATACCGGGCGGACACCCGGCATGCAGTCATGGTCGCCGGGTTCAGGCACGGAATTCTTCCTGTCGGATTGGGTGCGACTTCAGGTCGATCCGTTCCTGCTGATCGCCGCGGTCGCGGGTGTCCTTGCCGCAGGCTTCCGTCTGGTGACCATGCAGGAGGGGCGGGGGCTTGTCCCGTTAGGTAAGGCGTTCGTCACGGCGATGTTGACCAGCGTGTGTCTTGCCGGGGCCGTCGACCTGTTCCAAGGCACAGTGGACGAATGGACTGCCGGCGTACTCAGGGATGCGTCCTCGATGATGAACGACGCGTGGCAGCATAACATGCTTGCCGCGAGCCAGTTCTTCGCGTTGGACGGTCCGCTCGCCCTGCTGCTGACGATTGTCGTGTGGGTTTGTTCGATGGTCAGCAAGATCTTCTGCTATCTGCGTGCCGGCATGCTGCCGATCTTGGTGGGCGTGGCGCCGGTATGGGCGGCGATGAGTTGGACGGAGTCGGGCCGTCAGGCGTTCTCCCGGATTATGGGCTGGCTGGTCGCGTTCCTCTTGTACAAGCCGGTCGCCGCGTTGGTCATGGCAACCGGATGCGCGATCATGAGCACCGCCGGTGCGAGCGACGACAGCGAGGCCATCACGCTGATGCTGACGATCAGCACAATCGTCCTGTTGCCGGCGATGGTCAAGCTCGTAGCCCCGGCGGTCGCTTCAAGCGTCGCCGGCGGCGGGCAGGGGCTCATGGGCGGTGTCTTGGGCGGTATCGCCGGTGCCAGCGTGACACTTGCCGGCAAGGCGATGATGGGCGGAGGGAAAGCGGCGGCCGGAAGCTTGCGCAGCGCGTTCAGATCCGGCGGCACGCCACAGGGGGCGAAGCCAGCGGCGGCCACGACCGGCGCGACGGCAGCCGCCCGTATGTCCGGGTCCGGTGGCGGAGAAGATGTCTCGCCCCCGTCTGGTGGTGTCAGGTCGGGGGCTTCGATGGAATCCCAGCCACCGCAAGGTGCATCCGGCTCCCCTGCCACTACCGGCGGCGCTCAGACATCATCGGCATATCAGCCTGAATCGCCTGCACCGTCAGCCGCATCACCGGTACAGGCGGTGCCTGAAGGTGCCGCGTCCGCCGCATCCTCAGCACCGCCTATGCCATCGACTGCCGCACCACGGCATGCAGCGTCGAATCCGCCCCTGCCATCCGGCGCCCGCGCCACGGGCGTGCCGGGTGCAAGTGCCGAGCCGCAGGGCGCGAGGAACGGCAAAGCCAAGCAGGAGCACGGTAAGGAGTTCTGATGGCATCGAATACCACATATGGCGACTGGATGCGGCCGATCCGCGGCGGTATCCGCAGCATCAGCAGGCCGTTGACGATGATCGGGTTCGGCGTGCTGGCCGTCACGCTCATGCTGTCCATGGCGAATGTCGTGGCGGCGCTCGTGTTCGGTGTCGTGGGTCTGGGTATCGTCATGGTGTTGGCGGTCCGTGACCGTCAGCATAGGAATGTTCTGGACCGTACCGTTGAGCGGCGTGCTCATTGGCTTCCGTGCGTTCCGGTCGTGCCTTGTATCGTTCCGGCCTGCTGTCATTCGAAGAGCATGGTTCCTGTCTGTTGCCGGGGATCCTGCACAAGGTCTCGCTTGTGGAGGCGAGTGACGGGTTCGGCCGCAGGCTTACGCTCGTCCATCACGCGCATACCGGCGAATACAGCCTGATCATGGCTTGCCAGCCGCAGGGCGCGGGCTTGGCGGACGATGATGTCGAGGATGCTTGGGTCGCCGGCTGGGCGGGACTCATGGAGGCGTTGGGTTCCGAGCTAGGGGTCACGCAGATGGCCGTCACCGTGGATACAAGTCCGGATTCAGGGATACGGTTCCGCCGGCAGCTGTCACGCAGAATCGTGGATGACGCCCCCGATCTGGCGGCCCGTGCGATGGCACAGGTCATGGATTTGTATGCGACGGGCGGCGCGCGAAGCGACGTGCTGCTCACGCTCACATTCCGGTACCGGAATGCGCGTGACGGCAAGTATCTGCAAGCGGAGGAGGCGGCACGCCGTATCGGGCAGCTTATCCCCGATATCCAGGCAAGGATCGGTGCCGCCGGCGGTGGTTCCCCCCGCTGTCTTGATGCGCAGGAGACTGCAAGGCTTATCCGGCTCGCCTATGATCCCGCGGCTTCCGACGCGTTCGACAGTCAGGACGGGTATCCGCATGTCGCGTGGCGCGATGCCGGCCCTGTGGCATGCGAGGCGCATTGGGACTGGTACCGTCATGATTCCGCCGTGTCCCGGACGTGGCAGATGTGTGATCCGCCTGCAAGCAATGTGACCGCCGATACGCTGGCACGCTTGTTAGGGCCGCTCGATGACTGCGACAGGAAGCGTGTCACCGTGCTGTTCCATATCTTGCCGCCTGACCGGACCGCGTTCCTTGCGGAACAGAACCGTCAGCGTGCGGCGAACCAGGTCAGTCAGGAAAAGCGTGCGAGTGTCAGCGCCATGAGCCAGATTGGCAAGGCGAACCGTCAGGCCGTGAAGACGAACCAGGGTGCGGCGATTGTGTTCTTCGGGATGCTGGTCACCGTCAGTGTCACCGCCGGTGAGGATGAGGCGCTGCGCTTGGCGGCCGCCTCGCATGTGGTCGAAGGCGCCGCAGGGGCCGCGAAAATCGATTTGCGGCCGTGCTATGGCGCACAGGACACGGGTTTCGCTGCATGTCTGCCGCTGGGCGTGAACCTGCGTAACTACGCGCCGCCGAGCATGATGGAGGCACTGGCATGAGTCCAGCACGGAAGAACACGGACGATAGAACAGGCATGGATCCGGATATGCCGCTGCTGCGTGCCGACTTGTCACGGCCGGCGGTCCGCCGTACATGGCGAGGTCTTGCGGTACGCGGCGGCGGGCAAGGCGGAAGACTGCCTTCGGTCGATGAGTTCTTCGGCACGAGTACGCAGGTGTGCGGCGGGTTCTGGCCGTTCGCTGTGGACATGGCGTTGCCGGTCGAAGGGTGTACCGGTCGGCCGGTCGCTCATGACCGGAGCCGCGGTGTGTTGCGATCCGATCAGCTGGTTCCGTGCAGGCATCATCGAACAGCCCAGCATGTTCGTGATGGGACTGCCGGCCATCGGCAAATCAACGTTCGTCCGCCGACAGGTGTGGGACATGGCCGCTCTTGGCGCGCATGCGATTATCCCCGGCGATCTGAAGCCCGATTACGCGGACTTGACCCGGCTGCTTGGCGGGCAGGTCATCCGTCTAGGTTCCGGGATCGGTTCGATCAACCCGCTCGACCCGGGCGGCATCCACACGGTGCTTCGACAGCTGTCCGGACAGGCACAGGCCGACTTGACCGCGGACTGGCATGAACGCCGGTCGGCGTTGATGGAGGTGCTGCTGACCATCAGCCGCACCGGCCGCGAGGAAGGGCGCCGCACCTTGTCCGACGTGGAATCCAATGTCCTATCCACGGCACTGCGCATCCTGCATGAGCGTACGCGCGATCAGGCTCTGCCACCCGTCATCGCCGATTTACGCGACTTGATCCGTCAGGGCCCTGCTGAAGTGCGCGCGGCGGCCGTATTCGACGCCCCGGAGGACGATGCCGCCTATCAGCATGCTGTGCGCGACCTGCTTGCCAGCCTGCACGGGCTCGCCAATCCGATGGGACGGTTCGGCCGACTGTTCAGCGAGCAGACCACGGAGCATATCGACCTGTCGCGTCCAGTTGATTTCGATATCAGCGCCCTCGCGCAGGCTGGCGATGATGTGGTCGCCGCGGTACTCGCCGCCACATGGAGCACCGCATTCGCCGCCAAGAACGCCGCGGACATGCTCGCCGACGCGGGTCTGTCGCCTCGACGCAACCATGTCATCGTACTCGATGAGATGCACCGGGCGCTCAGGGCAAGCCCGCTCATGGTTGACCGGCTCGATTTGCTCACCCGTCTCAACCGGCAGTGGGGCGTCGGTCAGATCATGATCACCCACACCTTCGCCGACCTCATGTGTCTGGACACGACCGGCGCGAACCAGAAAGCGCGCGGCTTCGTGGAACGTTCAAAAATCAAGGTGCTCGGCGCCCTGACCCGCACCGAGGTACAACGCTATCTGCGGGGCGAGTCCGGTCTGCCGGTCAGCAGGCGGGAGGAAGATCTGCTCGCCGACTGGTCCACACCCACGAACTTCGCGGCGGGCGCGAGCCTGAAAGGCGTCGGCAAGTTCCTCGTCAAACTAGTGGGAGGTAGCTGATGTCTTCCCGTCGTCAGCTACCGACTCTTGCTTCTTATCAGGCACGAACTCCATGATGTCTCCGACATCACAGTTCAAGGCGTTGCATATGCGAAGCAGAACGCCCGTGTTCACATTTCCGCCTTTGCCCAGTTTCGCTATCGAGGTGGCGCTGACGTCGCTCATCTCGCTCAGCTCTTTTTTCTTGATGTTGCGGTCGATCATAAGTTTGAACAGCTTGTTGTAACTGAAGTGCATTTGCAGGCCTCCGTGCCTTTATTCGTATGTGTTTTTTATTTCACACCGTTCAGGAATCCGTATCGTTTGCCTGGTTCGTTTGTTTTTTCAAACGTGGTGACCGTCGCATCACTGGCCTCATAGTCGAGGTGAGGGATGTGGTCTAGGTTCTCGATGATTATGAGTTGCCCCTCGTCTTGATGAGCCATGAAATACCGATAGAGTCCGGCGCGCATGCTGTCCGGAATGTCTTCGTCCAAGCCGTCATCAAAGCCGTGAAGAGGGGTGTCGATTATGAATGACCTTGGATTGAACTTCGCGTGATTCGCCAGGTACTTCCTTAGCATCAGAATCATAACGGTATTCAGATACGACCGATAGCCCTTGCCATGGCTTGTTCCCTTGTCTTCACCGTTGACCACGATATCGAATTTTGTAAGATCGAAGTTCGCCTTGAGCAACCCTGAGTAATGGCACTCCTCGAGAATCTCCTGAGCGTATCCGGACATTGCTGGGACGAAGTCATCCGGAAAGTACTCTTTCGGATGGTACTCAGCGGGCTTGTCGTTCTTTTGCTCGTTCTCAATATCATCGAGATCCCGGCCGAAGTCGGCGGAATACGACTCGATGACGCCAATCTCCGCCGTGACTTGCAGATAAGCTTTGTAGGAGCGCACGATGTCCAGCTGCTTCGATTCCTGTGGCCTTAACTCCATCTTGATTTTGGCTTCCAGAGAATCACGTTCGGATTTCAGTTTCTCCAGGTTGCTTTCCGATTCCTTCTTTTGCTCTTTCACATCCTTTTCAGTATCGACGAGTCCGTTGAGCTGATCCATTGTCCTTTCCATGGTGATGCGAGCGGACTCCATGTATGTCTGTCTCTTGCGAGGAGTGATCGGATTATCACAGTATGGGCAGAGCAGGGGCGGATTTATGCCTTCGTATGATTCCTCGCCCTCCGCTATGAGCGATAGCCTCTGGATATCTGCCTTGTATTGATCGGATAGCCGGTTGTACCTGTTCAGCAGCACATTGCATTCGGCGATCCGCTGCTCTTCGGATGATATGGACGAGAGTATCCGTTGGCTCCCTTCCAGCGCCCGGTCGATTTTCCGTCGTATCTCGTCAAGCGCGTTTGTCGCTTCTTCGATCTGGGCGTCTATGTCGATCCCGTCGAAAAGATGCAGCTTCTCTTCTAGCTCCGCCTTCCTAGCTGCGGCGTCCTGTATCTTCCTGTTCACGTAATCCTTTACAGCCTTGCGACGGGCATTTTTGATTTCACTCTTTTCCTGAGCGTCAGTTTCCGTGAACGTTCGTCCTGTAAACAAATAAAGAAGCGCAGAAAGGAAGAGGGTGTTCTCCATGTAGCGATGGCTCGGCTCGACTATGGATTCCGCGTCATCCACGCGCCCTTCGTCAAGGTAAAAGACCCTCAGAAGATTCTTCCATGTGAGCCTTTTGGTTTCGAATCTGGAGTTCGCCACGATCCTTACATCAGGGTCGGTACCTATAAGCCTGAGCCATACTTCATTCAACGGCGGGTTTTTGGCGTTCTTCCTCGGCGAGACATCATAGATACCGCTTTCAATCCCAGCGACCGTGCTGTCAACCTCCACCTGGTTCTTGCCAACGGTGCGTCGCAGCGTGACATCTCCCGGCTCATCATTTGCCGCCACGATCATGGTGACACCGTCGTACTGCGCGGAGTCCTTGAACGGCCTACTGGTCTGGCCGCCGTAAATAAAATCTATGCAGTTCGCCACGCAGGTCTTTCCGCTGTCAGATCGCCCTTGGATGATGTTCAGACCTTTTCCAAAGGTGACGCTGGCGTCGCCTTTTTCCGCACTTTTCGCAGTGACCTTCTTTATATAGAATCCAGGCATAACGCTACCTCTTTGAAATCTTCGTGGACTGCCGATTTATTATCCCGGCCAATTCGACATCGGATTTGTTCCTGTATCTTCTGTTCACCTTTTTCATCACCGTCCGATATCGGCTCGCATATTCAGACACGAGTCCTTCGTCCAATCCGCGCCCTGAATCGGTCAGGGAATAGGTGATTCCCTCATTGCCGTCAGTGACATCTACCACGCCATCCACAACAAGGCCCTTCAGGGCTTCTCTCACCAGTTCCCGCTTTGCGGCGAGCTCACCAAACGCGAAAATGCTGTCACCGTTCAGGGATCCGTCATCAAGTCCGAATTCCCCGGCGCGCACGGTGATGAAAACGTATTCCGCGATCCTGTCAAGGGTCGCTCTTTCATGAATGACCCCCAGGAGCAGTACGACGTGCAGCGACATCTCAAACGGAGTGTTGAAAATCCTGTCAGTCATTGACATGCACCCACGATTCGATTGTCCCGTCATTCACCAGGATGTGGCAGATGCCTTTCTTTTCAAGATTCCCGATCAGGTTGCGCATCTGGCTGAGGATGGAGCGGTCAAGCGATGTGCTCGTCACCTTTTCCAGCACAGCATTCAGACGGGCGTAGCCATCCGGGTAGTCCTTCCAGTATGTAGTGTCGATACCGCGCCATGCGTCGTCCTTCAGTATTTGGAATTCGTCCTCCCCGTCGGTGAACATGTCCCGTACGGAGCGTTCGACGCTCACGGCACTGTAATACGCTTCCCGTTGTTCACGGAAGTTTTCGCGCATGCCCCTGTTCAACAACGGCATGTCATCCTTGGTGAAATTCTCCCGATTGAGTTTCTCGGCGAAGACCTCATACAGGGCGTGTATGTATTCAAGTTCCTGTTCCGCGATGCTGTCCGGCACTAGAGCCTGGTTGATGGTGATGGTCTCTCCTGCGATTTCCAGCTTGTCGCCTCTGCGTTCAATCGACGCGGAGGCGATGTTTTTTAATCTCTGTCCCTTTTCCAGTCGCTTGTAGTCAAGCTTGGTCACATCATCCGATAGTCCTTCGGACCGGCGTTTGATGATCTGAGCAAGGATGTTCGCGCATGCCTTGCCGACTTCATACGGTTCGACGTCGAACCCGTACTCACCCAGTTTGTCACGCATGTGATCGAGGGCATCCATTGAATAGTCGCTCACAAAGTTGTCGAAAGATTGCTCGGACAGATTTGGAACAATCTGCGCGGCTTTCCTTTGTGAAATCTGGCGCTTGCCGCTGTAATAAGCGAGTCTCGTATTCGCGCTGAGCTCATAAATCGGATTCGGGTTTCCTCCCTTCTCCAATGCGGATTCATCGAGGATGGCATCAATCAATATGGATACGAATTTACTGTCATTCGCATTCGCCTCGTAATTCTCATGCATGAATTTGGCGAATTCACAAAATCTCAAGGCGCTTCCACCTCCCTCCTGAGTGGACAAATTATGTCCTCAAATGTCCGCGCATGTATCTGTTGCAAAAGGTCCGATTTCTTACACTCACCTTAGTGATTGAAAGGCAAGCGGCCGCGGCCTTCCTCTCATGAATGGGAACACAAGGATATTTTATCACGTGCCCACGCAAACGTCTATTTATTTTTGCGAACGCGAAATATCTTTCGACTTCCCGACCAATCACACGTCACTCGTGCACTGGCCGATCACCAGTGGCCCACACGATGGCGTGCATGTGCAAACCATACACAAGGCGTGCCTATGGGCTGGAACGCCGCATCAAGACTGGAGGTCAACAGTGACAACAGATGACAAAGAGATGTGGCGGATCAACATCGAGAACGATACGGACATGGTGTGCTCCATGTATGGGAGCGAGACAGCCGAGTCCGTCTTCCGCCGCCATGGCGCTACGTGCTTCGACGATCTCAGCCCTGCATGTTACGAGGAGGTTTTCGGCGACCTCGAGCTGATGATCAACGACGACTGATTCACTGCGACCCGGGCATGTCAATAAACCGCCCGCCGTCATGGCCGTTCACCCCGGTGCACAGAGGTGGCTCGAACCGCCCTGGCGGCGATAACTGAACATTCAGCCGAGAGTGTGAATCTCAGCGTCCTGCTTTTCTTGCTGTTCATTATTGTCCTTTTGATCGTTGGCGTGTGTGGTGTGGTTAGGCGGTTTGTTTGATTTGGGCGATTTCTCCGGGTTGGAAGCCGAATGCTTTGTAGAGTCCTATGAGCATGAGTGGTGTGCATTCGTTGGTTTTTTGGCTCTGGCTAGGACGCTTTCGCTGACTCCTATTGCTCCGGCGAAGGCTTCGTCCGTTTTGAGGCCGCTCATTTGTTTGGTTCGGTCTAGGAAGCCGTCTCGGAACTGCATTTTGTATTCAGCCATCAGCACTGTTCCTTTCATTGTGAAGCATTTTGTTTTTCAACCTGAAAAGTAATATACCACAGTGAAAAGAGATTTTTCAAGTCGAAACACCTTTTCGGCGTGTTGACATGAAAGACTTTTTATTTCATAATGAAATACATGGATAAGAAAACATATTTCGCACAGCTAACGCATGATGCGGCGATCAATGAAATCAGCAACAAGACCGGACTCAGCGTCTCAACCCTCTGGCGTCAATACAACAAAGGATGCGAGTTCAGCGCCGAGTCGGTAATCATCATCGCTAGAGCATATGGCGAAAATCCCGTAGAGGCTCTGGTTGAGTTCGGATATATAAGGGCCGACGAGATGGCTAACGGAAAGACCGTCGCAAGGCTGCATGACGCTTCGAATGACGAGCTGCTCCAGGAACTCGCACGACGTCTCAAGGAGAACGCTGACGCCGACTGGGTGAACAGTCCGATCATCTACCGTGAAGAATTCGACATGGCCGCGAACGACGATCCGAACGCGAGACTCGAAGCCGAAACACCTGAAGACTGACGACAGCAACGAATATGGCGGCGGTATCCGCTCAGGATGCCGCCGCCTAATAATACGAAGGGAACAATGTCTCGAATCACCATCGACGTTTTGGAACGTCAGGCCGAAGCCATGGGGTTGAAGGTTTTGGAATCCGATATTCCAGGCACTACCTGCGGCCTGTACTGCGACCGGTTGAACACGATATGGCTTGCCGACTGGTTGAACGACCGGCAGAGGCTCTGCACCCTATGCCACGAGCTTGTGCATGCGAAGTATCGTGATCTTGGCTGCGGCACGCGGTTCGGCGCGAAGTGCGAGCGTAGGGCGCGGCGCGAGACGGCGTTGACGTTGATAAGCCCGGCCGAGTTCGCCATGGCCGAACGGACGTGGGACGGCGACACCTGGCATATGGCGGCGGAGCTGGACGTGACCATGCAGGTTCTTACGGATTACAGGCAGATTCTCAAGGACGGCCTGTTCGAGAAACGCCCATGATTCATCAGCCATCAATTGGGGGGGATAATCCCTGTTGAGACATTTGACTTCCTCCCCTGCCTGAAGGTGGGGGATTCCTACACCGGTCGGCTTAATGAAGCCTTGCGGTTCGGCGGGTTCCCGCTTCATGGGCGTCTGCGTTGCGACCGGCTTGCGCCAGTCTCCGTCTTACGTCGCCTCCACGGGCGTTTAATGACTCCGCGAGTCCCGCGGCGTCGAGGATGTTCAATGCGGCGTTCCAATCACGATCGAGCCGTATGCCGCAGTTCGGGCATTCCCATTCACGCACGTCCAACGGTTTCCTGCCATCCCTGTGTCCGCAGTGGGAGCAGATTTGGCTGCTGGGATACCAGCGGTCGATGCGTTTGACGGTTCTGCCGTATTGGACGCCCAATTGTTGAATGCGGTCGATGATTCGCGTCCAGTTCGCGTCCAACAGGCTTTTCGCCATGCGGGTGCGCGCCAGCCCCTTGACGTTCAGGGTTTCCAAGGCGACGGCTTGGTTCTCGCCCGCTACCTTGGATGCCAGCTTGTACGCCATGTCCTTGCGTTGGTTCCGTATCCGACCGTAGGTCTTGGCTTTCAGGAGTCGTGTCTTCGCATGATTGGCTGAGCCTTTCTTTTCCCTTGCCAGTTGTTTGTCGAGTTTGCGCAGTCGGCGCGTCTTGCGTTTCAGAGTGTGTGGGTGGGGTATCTTCTCGCGCGTACCGTCCGTATAGACGATGCTCATGAGTGAGTCAAGCCCCATATCGATGCCGCACGCCTCATGCAGCGGCTTTAGGGCGTCGGTCTTGTCCTCCACCTGCACGGTGAAGCTCGCTTCATAGGAGCCGTCCGCATGGAGCATGATGGTGACGGTGTTCGGCGTGGACGGCAGTTCGCGCGTCCAACGGAGTTTGACCCGCCCTATTTTCGGGAGCGTGAGGAACGCCCACTTGCATCCGTCCGCATGCTCGACCTTGAATCGCGCGGACTTGGTGAACTCGGCCGACTGTTCGCCGTCCCTGCGGCTCTTGTACCGGGGCAGTCCCGTGCGATGCTTCTTCCCGGTACGGCGGTTGGTCACAATATGAGTCCTGCCAGCCTTGTAGAGGCGGAGGAAGTTCCGGTAGGCCATGTCCGCGTGGCGTATCGACTGCTGCAACGGCGTGGATGATACGGCCAGAAGCCATTCCATGCCGGGGTCGCGTTTCCATTGGGTGAACATGTTGCTCAACTGCGAGTACGACTGCATTCGCCCATGTCGGCGACGCATAAGCTCCCGCTGGTCGAGCGTCCAATTGTACGCGTACCGGCATGCGCCGTACAGGCATGACAATGCCTCGCGCTGCCCTTGCGTGGGGTAGGCGCGGTAGTTGTATCGCCTGTAGGAACTCATGTTTGGTATTATACTTGGTCTTCATGGATAAGACAAACGATATTCGTAAGGGACGGCACTGCGTCTACGATTTGCACGCGCACTTGGTCTTCATTACCAAATACCGGCACGACGTGTTCACCGACGAGCATCTGACGGCATTGGAACGCATATTCTCCGACGTGTGCGCCTCGTTCGACTGCCGGTTGGAGGAGTTCAACGGCGAAACGAATTACGTGCACCTGCTCGTGTCGTTTCCCCCGACCGTGGAACTCAGCCGACTCGTCAACAGCCTCAAGGGAGTGTCCAGCCGATACATGCGCCGTGACTACCCCGAACTCGCGCAACACTATTGGAGGGCGCAACGCCTCTGGTCGCCCAGCTACTACGCGGGCACGGCGGGAGGCGCACCGTTGGACACGTTGAAACGATATATAGAGAGCCAGAACAGACCGGCGTGATTCCCCACCGCCCTGAAGGACGTTGTACCCTCACGCAAAACGATGGCCGTGAGGAACGGCATCCGCATGTCCGGCGTGATCGACTGGAAGACGCAGTACGAGTTGGAGCGCATGGAGGATGCGGGCGGCAAGCAGAAGCAGTTGGCTGAATTGTATGAGAGCGTGGCTGAATCCGAGGATGACGCGGACGAGGTGGAGCGCAAGGTGCGGGAGCGGGCGTTGAAGTACATCAACTCGCGTAATTCGACTCATGTGATGAACGCTTGGATTTTCCTTGGCATCGGCATCGTCCTGTGTGTGGTGGTCGTGTTCATCGTGGCGTCGTCGGACAGCATGATGTGACCGCATACGAAAAAACGGGGACATCCTCATAGAAAGGATGTCCCCGTTTTTTTATGTATCAGACGGCCACCGGTGCCTTGATCGCGGGCCATGGGTCATAGCCGGTCAGGTGGAAGTCGTCATACGTGTACGCGTCGATGCCAGACGCCTTGTCGATGCTCATATGCGGATACGGGCGCGGCTCGCGTTCAAGCTGCCTCACGACCTGTTCCAGGTGGTTCCTGTAGATGTGGGTGTCTCCGCCCACCCAGATGAACCGTCCTGGCCTGTAGCCGGTCTGCTGGGCGACCATCATGGTCAGGAGCGCGTATTCCGCGATGTTGAACGGCACGCCGAGGAACATGTCGCAGGAACGCTGGTACAGCTGGCAGTCGAGCCTGTCGCCGCGCACATGGAACTGGAACAGGCAGTGGCATGGCGGCAATGCCATCCGGCTTAGGGATTCGACGTTCCAGCTGTTGACGATGATGCGGCGGGAGTGCGGGTCTTCGCGGATGGTCTCGACGGCGTTGGTGATCTGGTCGATGCCGCCCAGGTCGGTCGGCCAACCGCGCCACTGGCATCCGTAGACGGGTCCGAGATCGCCGTTGGCGTCCGCCCATTCATCCCAGATGTGCACTCCGTGCTCCTGTAGCCAACGCACGTTGGTGTCGCCTTTGAGGAACCATAGAAGCTCGTAGATGACGCCTTTGAGGAAGACCTTCTTGCTGGTGATGAGGGGGAAGGCTTTGGATAGGTCGAACTCCATGCGCGTGCCGAACAGGCTGATGGTGCCGACGCCGGTGCGGTCGTTGGACGGGACGCCGTTTTGGAGCACGTCGAGGAGAAGGTTTTCGTATTGGTATTCGCCGCTCCACTTGTGGAGGTGGTCGGCTTCGGAGAGGAACGCTTCTTGTTCTTCGGCGGATTCGAATTGCATTGGGGGCGGATTGTCCTTCGTGGTTGCGTTTGGGGAGATGGGCGGCGGGGAGATGCCGACCGGTCGCGGAGTGCCTGCTGGCGGTTTGTCAAGCCGTTTGGCTGGCTTCTGACGTGATTTTAGCACGCGGACTTTCTTTTTGATGTGTTAATTACGAGCGAAGCGAGTAATTAAAACATTTTTTCTTTCTCGCAGGTTAAGTAAACTCTTGGGTTAATTCAAGTTCTTATAGGTTTACTTAATTCTAATATCATAAGAGTAGGTTTACTTACTAATATTACCGTGTTTTTGCCGTTTTTTGGCCTGTTTTATGTGCTGAAAACGGCGTCGTTCCAACGTTTTCTCGACCTTACGGGGGTTGCGGTCATTTGCGGTCACGCTGCGGTCACGTGTGACCGCAACACGCAAATTTGAAATCGTTGGAAAATGGCGGTTTTTATGTTACGAACATGTAACGAGAGTGTTAATTCGTGTAAAGGGGGTGTATTTTGCGTGTTTTCGGCACTGTTCCAACGGTATTTATGTAGACTTTGTGAAGTCTCACATAGTGAGACAACTATACCCCCTTACTGGGTTTTGTATAGCACGAATCATGAGGGTGTTCCCACGGTCGGGTTCCTGGTCGAACGTCCATGATCTACGTCCGCTGCGGTCTTTCCTGTCCGCGCCTGCCTTTCCGTTCTCTCCCACACTTCCGGGAGAGAATCGGCCTGCCCTGATGGTCGCGGGCGCGTCCATGCGTGCGGCACGGTCGGCATCGAACGGTCGGAGGACGGTACGCTTCTGACACGCGTGAAACGCCGGTGCGCGGTCCGCGTTCTCTCCTGTTCCCTCCGCGTTCTCCCCCGCCCATGCGATATGCCAGCGGCCTTACGGTGAACGCCGCCGACCATCCCACAGGGCGTCCACTGGACGCTTCGTCGGCGTGTCGCAGCCCTTTTCTTGGTTTTTTTGTGATGACACGGCGAGTTTGTCTGAGAATTGGAGAGAATAACCGCCCTCAGCTCCCTTGGCGACTCTCCCCGTTTCCGCTGGAAACCCTACTCCCATAAGGGTTTCCGCCTTGGCTCCTGCGACTGGGCTTGAACCAGTGACCGTCCGATTAACAGTCGGATGCTCTGCCAACTGAGCTACGCAGGAATGCGCTGTGCACAAGACATGAATCATACGCGGTAAAACGCAAAATGCAAATCCCGCGCGTGTCTCCCCTGCTGCGGCGGGACTACCGTCACATGCTGATCTTCGTCAACGGCATGGCGGAATCGATTGCGAAATCCGGTTCGGACGGTTTCACGCCGCTCTCCACCAGATTCACGCCCAGCATGGCCACCATAGCGCCATTATCGGTGCACAGTTTGATTTGCGGGATACGCACTTCGACGCCATGCTTGGCTCCGACCTCCAACAGTTTGGCGCGCAGTTGGGAGTTCGCGGAGAAGCCGCCGCCAACGATCAGGGTCTTCGAACCGTACTGCTCGCAACCGCGCATCGCCTTCTTGGCGAGCACCGTCGCGACGGAATCGGCCAGCGACGCGCACACGTCGTCGATGGGAATCTCATTGCCTTCCGCCTGCTGCTGTTCGATCCAACGCGCCACGGCCGTCTTCACGCCGGAGAAACTGAAATCGTACGGATGCTGCTGCCCCGCCTTGCCTTGTGTAAGGCCCTGAGGCACTTTGATGGCATGTGGGTTGCCCAGCTGCGCGTGACGGTCGATGTGCGGGCCGCCCGGGTATGGGAAGCCAAGCAGACGCGCCACCTTGTCGAAGCATTCGCCGGCAGCGTCGTCGAGCGTGGTGCCGACCACGTCGATGTGCCGCGCCACGTCCTCCACATGCAGCAGCGAGGTGTGCCCGCCCGACACAATCAACGCAAGCGTGTCCTTGGGGAACGGTCCGAACTGCAGCTGCGTCACCGCGATATGTCCGATGACGTGGTTGATGCCGTAGATCGGCTTGTTCGCGGCCCATGCCAACGATTTCGCGCCGGACACGCCGACCGCGAGACAGCCGGCGAGGCCGGGTCCCGCGGATACGGCGATCGCGTCGACGTCGGACAGCGTCATGTTCGCGTCGGCCAGAGCTTTGGAGACGCATGGCACGAACGCTTCGGCGTGCGCGCGAGAGGCGATTTCGGGAATCACGCCGCCGTAGCGGGCGTGCTCGTCCATGGAGGACGCGACCACGTTGGAAATGAGGGTGCGTCCCTGCACCACGGCCGCCGCCGTTTCGTCACAGGTCGATTCGATGCCGAGTACGATTGGTTCGCTCATTGCTGCTCCGTTGTGTGTGTTGCTGAAGTGTGCTCTGTATCCGCTGTTGCGCTGAAGCCGACGACGCGCGGCTCCAAGTCGAGGCTCATGGTGTACGCGTCGATGCCTTCTGGCTGGTAGTAGCGTTTGCGCAATCCCATCCGCGTGAAGCCGAACCTTTCGTACAACGCCAATGCCGGCACGTTGTCGACGCGGACTTCCAGAAGCATGCGTTTGGCGCCCTGCCGACGCGCCGAGACGATCAGTGTTTCGAGAAGCGCCGCCGCTATCCCCTGCCGTTGGTATGGTCTGCCGACGCCGATCGTCATGATCTCCGCGTCGTCGCCGTCGTACCAGTAGTCTGCGTAGCCTCGGACGACGGGATCCGCTGTCTGTACGGCATCGCCTTCAATGTCGAGCAGATACGTGCGTGCCGGAGCGTGGAATTCCTGCCGTACGGACTGTTCGCTCCACGCGCCGCGGCCGAACAGGTCCTTTTCCAATGCGGCGATCTGTCCGACGGCGGTGTCTTCCGGAATCTGGGAATGGTCGACAATCATGGGCGTGCCGTCACTCCGTTCGTTCGGCGCCGGCATGGTTGAGCACATGCTTGAGCGGGTTGGGCACTGACACGTCCGGACGACGCAGATATAACGGTTCGACGGGGGTCGGTTCTGCCAACGCCTGTTCGCTGGTGGTGAAGGCCGCGAATCGCGCCAATCCTTCCGCGCCTTCGTCGAGCAGAGCATGGTCGTCGACTTCGCCGAGGGAGGCAATTGCATTCCACGACTGCGCGTATTTGACCGCACCATGGCCGATGACGTCGACGACGTACGGCTTGCCCGTGTCGGCGAGCTTCGTAAGAACGTCATTGACGCGCATCGTGATGGAATCCGGATAGTCGATGTCCATGTCGATCAACGTTATGGGCGATTGTCCGACGCCGTCCGCAACGGTGCCGCCGTCATACAGCGCGAAATACAGTTGCCGGCGACGCGCGTCGTTGACGGCAAGCGTCAGATGGCGGCGATCGTCCGTAGCTTGAGTATGTGCCAGGCATTGCGGCGCGAGCACGTCCTGTCCGACCAGTTGCGCGCCTGTGGCGAAGGCCAATGCCTTGGCCGCGACGATGCCGGCGCGCAGGCCGGTGAATGGCGCCGGTCCGACGCCGACGACGATGCGGGTGATGTCCGACGCCTGCAGTCCGGCCTGTTCGACGGCTTGCGCGATGTTCACCTGCAGTTTCTCGACATGGGTGCGCGAATCCGTTTCGACGATGGGTTCATGTCCGACCACGCCTACGGTCGAACCATATGAGGTGTCAATCACCAGTGTCTGCATATGCTTGAAAACTCCTTGTGCCAAACTGCCAACCACTGTACAACCGGCGCTGGAAGCCACGGCATGCGGTGCGGTCGGCCACGTCGGATGCGTCTTAGACAGGGTCAGCGTTTTCCCGCGGTGAAATCGAACGAATCCCAGGCAGCGCCCACCGGCACCAACGTCACCGTGCGTGCGCCCGCGCTGGTCAGCTCGCCGTCCGCGGTCACGGCGGGCGCGTCAAGCGGACGGTCGATGTGGATTTCAAGCCGTTCCGGAGCCAATGCGGCGGCCATCTGCTCGCCCCATTCCATCAGGATGACGGTATGCTCGCCCGGATCCTCCAATTCCTCGTCCAAGCCGAGCGATTCCAATTCGTCCAATAGCCGTCCGACCGTGTCCTGTCCGGGCGCGTAGGAGTTGCCGCCGAGCCTGTAGGCGTCGACGTGCACCAGATGCGCCGGCGAACCGTCCGCGAACCGTCCCTCAAGCTCGCGTGCGATGGTGAAGGTCGGCGAGACGATGGGCTCTCCGATGCCAAGTCCCGCGCCGAACCCTTGCGCGAACGTGGTCTTGCCGGCGCCAAGCGGACCGGACAGCAACAGCACATCGCCTCCACGGGCAAGCTTCGCCAAACGCTCCCCCAACGCCTGCATGTCCTCGCCGGTGGCGGCTGTGATGGTAATGGTGTTGCTCATGCGGCACGTCCTTTGCGGCTGATCAGTTCGATGGACCGTTCCAAAGCATAGACCGGGTCCGAGCCATTAGTTTTGCTTTGCTCGTCGGCCCATGCGAGCATCTGGATGCATGCGCTCATGCCGCTTGACGTCCATCCGGATAGTTGCCGGGTCGCGTTCTTCAACACCCAGGGGTTCGTTTTCGCCTCGGCCGTGGAAATGGTGCCCGCACGCACCGCCGACGCCTTCGCCATCGTCCGCAGCTTCATGGCCAGCGCGCCGATAAGCGCGATCGGAGCGGTGCCCTGTTCCACGGACGATCGCATGGCGATGATCGCGTCCGCCGTACGTCCCGACAACGCGAGGTCGGCGACACGGAAGCCATCCACCTGCGGATTGGAGGTGAGATATTGGTTGACGCGGTCGAGCGTCATGGGATTGTCGTCGAAATCGAAGCATAACTGGCCGACCATGGCCGCAAGCTCGCCGGTCCTATCCCCCAACACGGCCACGAGTTGCTGCGCAGCCATCGGCTCGACGCGGCGTTTGCGCCGTTCGAAGCATTGCATGACGAAGTTGAGTTTGGCCTCGGGCTTCTTCAGGTCGGCGACAGCGTCCTTGTACGCTCCGGCCTTGGTGAGCTGCTCCACCAGACGTTTGCCCTTCACACCGCCCTCATGCTGGCAGATGACGATGCACGCGTCCGCCGGCTCCTTGCACGCCTGCCTGCAGTAAGAGACCATGGCGTCGCCCAGTTTTTCGTCCGCGTTCTGCAGGTTGGTGACGATGACGATGGCGCGATCCGCAAGCAATGATGGGCTTACCGCCTCGTCGAAGGCGTAATGGTCGGCGTTTGCCGCGTCGAGTTCGATGGTTTCCGCGTCGGGATACCGGCGTTGCGCCTCGTGTTTGAGGTCGCGCACCGTCTGGTCGTTCAGGTACGAGTCGCCTCCGTACACAAGGTGGAAGGGCGTGGTGGCTGCGGATGGTTTCGGCATACCATTCAATCTCGCCGTATCGGTGGACAAAACCGGCATGGCCTATTCCTCCCATTGCAGTTCGCGCAATGCCTTCCGAGTACGTTCCATCCACATGCGCAGCCGTTCCACAGGGTTGGCTATCAGACGTTTTCCGGGCAGATCGGGTTCCTGGACCATCATTTGTCCAAACAGCCGGTGCGTCATGATCGCGGCGGCCGCGCAGGCGGCTTCCACCACGCAGACGAGGACCGCTCCCCCGACGCCTCCGGCCCACGGTATCGTGGCCTGGCTGCCGGAACCCAGTTCAAGGGCGGTCAGTTCCATGACCGCGGTGCCCCAGGAGGCCGCACGGGCCAGTTGCAGGCCGAGCCACGGAATCAGCCATGAGACGGCAAGACTGGCCAGACCGGCCAATGTGGCGAAACCCACGAACGGCGCCACCATCAGATTCGCCGGTATGGAGAACACCGGCAGTTCCGGTTCGATGAGCACCTGGATCGGCAGGGTGAACACTTGCGCCGCTATGGTCATGGACAGAGCCTCGGCCACGAACCGTGGCAGGACCGGTTCCATCCATGCGTTGAGGGTGTCGGCGAACAGCACGATGCCGAGCACCGCGGCGCAGGACAGGGCGAATCCGAAGCTTTGCGACATGTGCGGGCATGCCATCAGCATAGCCAATGTGGTCCAGCTCAACGACGCCATCGCCTGGCCTCGTCTGCCGATGAACAGGCATGCCGCGCCGGACAATCCCATCAAAAGCGCGCGGGATACCGAATCCGACGGAAACACGCATGCCGACAGCATGATGTACGACATGGCGACCAGCAGTGCGGTGAATCGTCGCGGCAGAAGGAAGAACGAGCAGACGGAACGCACCAATGCGGCGGTCACGGCCAGATGGCCGCCGCTGACCGCCATGAGATGCACGATTCCGGACCTTTGGAACGCGTCCTCCACCTGTGCGGCGTATGTGGAATCGATGTCGGTGCCATCGCCTTCGGCCGGCACGTAGTCCTGTCCGAGAACACCCAATGTCAGTCCGGGGACGAGCACTTTCCCTTGGTCGGAAAGACGTGCGGTTTGGACGAAGAACGCCTCCTGCATCATGCCGATGGCACGCATCGGCAGGTTTGGCGGCCTGACGTGTTCGACTGTCGTGACGTCGGTCAGCCACAACGGCATGGCACCGTATCGCGCTTCGGAGATGCGACCCACGATCTTGTAGGTGCCGTCCTGTTTGAGTTTGCCGCATTCAGGCCGGTCCGCGTATATACGCGCTCGTGCCGAACTGGTTTGCCGTACGCCGTCGATGGTGACCGATGTGATGCGCGCGTCGGCACGGCAGTCGTTCGACCGTCTGTCGGAGATGACGGTCGGCGAGGTGGCGCGCGCTGTGACGACGACGGAAGCGTCGCCTTCCGCGGCCGCCCGAGAAGCCGGGTCGCGCCATTGCAGCAAATCATAGGTCAACGCGCTTGCCGCGCAAACCATCGCAGCGATCGCGCAGACCGTGACGCTCGCATGCCAGAGCGTTATCCGTCGTCGAACGGACGCCGGCAATCGTGGGAAGGGCAGTCCCGCCAGGACCGCCAGCGGTATCATGCAGGTGAGAACGGCCGGCAAAGCGCCGAGCATGCCGTCATGCGACATGCAATATGCGAAGCCGGCGTGCGCGGCCAGACTGGCCGCCCAACCGCATATTGCGGCCGGCAGCAGTCTCCAGTCTCGGCTCCCGCGCTCCCTGGTCAGCCAATCGCGTGTGCCCGTCATCTCACGCACACTTGGTCACGGAACTTCGCCAGAGTCTTCGAACCGATGCCCTTGACTTCCAGAAGCTGGTCGACGTTGTCGAACCGTCCTATCTGTGTTCGATAGTCGAGGATGCGCTGCGCGGTGACCGGTCCGACGCCTTTGAGGGTCTGCAATTCGCCTAGGTCTGCGGTGTTGAGGTCAAGCTGGTTCGATTGCTGCGCTCCGTCTTGCCCGTCATGGCTGTCCGGTGTGGACGCGTCCTGCGTCGGCCCGTTTTCTTGCGGTGCCGGCGTTTGTTCCGTTTGCGGGGCCTGTTGCGGCTGCTGTTGGGCCTGTGAGCGTATCTGCGACCGCGAATGCTGCAGTTCGCTGTAGTGGATCGTCTGTTGGACGAGCATGGTCAGGCTCGCGCACAGCGCGCACGACAAAGTGAGGATCGCCATGAGCGCGTGGAACGGGCGGAACGCCAATCGTGGCCTGTCGCGTTTCGGCCGCTCCCCCTCGTCGGGTTTGTCCGTCGGCCGGACGCCGGCGAGCTCCGCCAATGTCGGTTTCGCGTCATGCGTCTTCCGCTGCGGCATCGGTCGTGCGGGTTCGTGTGATGCGGACGGTTCGTCCGATTGCGCCTCCATGGCCGTAAGGCTGTTGGGTCGGGACGGTTTTTCGGGCATGCCCAATCCCCGCAGCCGCTTCGTGGCGGCCGGCATGCCAGTGCCGCCGTCCGCCGTGTGGATGGCACGGATGGGGTGAGTGCCGCGAAATGCAAATATGCCCATGCATCCAACATTGGAGGATGCATGGGCATACTGTCCAGCCGAAACGGCTCCTGTGGTCGGAGAACGCGGGTTATCCACATTCCTGGCGTGTCGCCATGGTGCGGAAGAACCCGCGTCCTCTTATGCGGGCCGTCTCGTCAGAAGATCATTCCGCGGGAACGATGGAGACGATCTTCGGAGCCTTGACGATGACCTTGCGTGGCTCCTTGCCGCCCAGTCGGTCGGCGACGGCTTCGAGCGCCATCTTCTCCAGCTCCTTCGGATCGATGTCCGGGGAGACCTCGAGCTTGGCGCGCACCTTGCCCTTGATCTGCACGACCGCGGTGACGGAATCCTGTCCGACGTAACGTTCGTCGGCCTTCGGCCAGTCGGCGTGCGCCAGGGATTCGGTGTGGCCGAGCTTGCTCCACAGTTCCTCGCAGATGTGCGGGGCGATCGGAGAGAGCATCAGGATCAGCGGTTCGACGGCGGCGCGCGGCACGGCGTCGAGGCTGGTCAGATGGTTGTTGAGCACGATGAGCTTGGCGATGGCCGTGTTCGGACGCATGGCCTCCATCTCGACGGTCACGTCGGCGATCGTGTTGTTAAGCAGCTTCAGCGTCTTCGTGTCAAGCTCGCCGTCGGTGACGCGCACCTCGCCGGTGGTCTCGTCGATGACGTTACGCCACAGGCGCTGCAGGAAACGCATGGAGCCGACCACGTTGCGGGTGTTCCATGGACGGGATTCGGCCAGCGGGCCCATGCCCATCTCGTACAGGCGGAAGGTGTCCGCGCCGTAGTTCTCATACATGTCGTCAGGCGTGATGATGTTCTTCAGGCTCTTGCCCATCTTGCCGAACTCGCGGTTGGCATGCTGGCCGTTCCATGTGAACGTCGGCTCGCCGTTGGCGTCGGCGGGACCTTCCACCACTTCGGCGGCCGGCACGTACTGGCCGCGGTCGTCGGTGTAGGCGTATGCCTGGATCATGCCCTGGTTGAACAGCTTGTGGAACGGTTCCATGGAGTCGACGTAGCCGAGGTCGAACAGCACCTTGTGCCAGAAGCGGGAGTACAGCAGGTGCAGCACGGCGTGTTCGACGCCGCCGATGTACAGGTCCACGCCGCCGGACTTGCCGGCGGTCTTGTTGTGGTCCGGACCCATCCAGTAGTCGAACTCGTCCTTCTCCACCATGTGCTTGGTGTCGGTCGGGTCGAGGTAACGCATGTAGTACCAGCAGGAGCCGGCCCAGTTCGGCATGGTGTTGGTGTCGCGGTAGTAGGTCTTCTTGCCGTCGCCCAGGTCGAGCTCGACCTTGACCCAGTCCTCGTTGCGGCTCAGCGGAGCCTCCGGGTTGGATTCGGCGTCCTCCGGGTCGAAGGTCTTCGGACTGTAGTCCGGCACGTCCGGCAGGTTGATCGGCAGCTGCTCGTCGGGAAGCAGGTGCGGGGTGCCGTCCTCGCCGTAGACGATCGGGAACGGCTCGCCCCAGTAGCGCTGGCGGCTGAACAGCCAGTCGCGCAGACGGTAGCTGACGGTGCCCTTGCCGACGCCGGCGGATTCGAGCCAGGCGTTGACCTTGTCGATGGCCTCGTCCACGCGCAGGCCGTCGAGGCTCAGGGAATCGCCCTTGGCCTTGGTCGCGTCGATGGAGGAGTTGATGACGATGCCGTCATGGGAGACGAACGGCGCCTTGCCCTCATAGTTGGCGAGGTCGTCGCCGGATTCCGGCAGCGGCTTGACGGTGTAGATGACCGGCAGGCCGAACTTGACGGCGAAATCGTAATCGCGCTGATCGCCGCCCGGCACTGCCATGATCGCGCCGGTGCCGTAGTCCATGAGCACGTAGTCGGCGGTGAACAGCGGCAGCTTAGCGCCGGTGATCGGGTTGATGGCGTACAGGCCGGTGAACAGGCCGGTCTTCTCGCCCGCCTCGTCCACGCGGTCCTTGGCGGTCTTGGCTTCGGCGGCCAGACGGTACGCCTTCACGGCCTCGACCGGGGTGGCGTAGCCGCCCTTCCAATCCTCGGGGGTTTCCGCCGGCCATTCTTCCGGAACGTTCTCAAGCAGGTGGTGTTCCGGGGAGACGACTGCGAAGGTGGTGCCGAAGAGGGTGTCGGGACGGGTGGTGTAGATCTCCATGTCCTTGACGCCGTTCGGGGTCTCGACGTCGAAATGCACGGAAGCGCCGTGGGATTCGCCGATCCAGTTGCGCTGCATGAGCTTGACCTTCTCAGGCCAGTCGATGGTGTCGAGGTCTTCGATCAGACGGTGGCCGTATGCGGTGATGCGCATGGACCACTGGCGCAGTTCGCGCTGGAACACCGGGAAGTTGCCGCGTTCGGACTTGCCTTCGGCGGTGACCTCCTCGTTGGCGAGCACGGTACCCAGGCCCGGGCACCAGTTGACCGGGGACTTGGAGATGTAGGCCAGACGAAAGTCGTTGAGCACGTCGGCCTGCTCGGCTTCGCTCAGGTCGGCCCAGGCCTTGCCTTCGAAGCCCGGGATGGCGCGCTTGCCGGATTCGAACTGTTCGACGAGCGTGCTGATCGGGCGGGCGCAGCCCTTGGAGCCGGACGGGTTGGTGGCGTCCTCGTCGTACCAGGCGTCGTAGATGCGGGAGAAGATCCACTGGGTCCAACGCACGTAGCCGGGGTCGATGGTGGCGAAGGAACGACGGTTGTCGAAGCTCAGGCCCATGCGGTGCAGCTGGCGGCGCATGTTGGCGATGTTTTGTTCGGTGGTGATGCGCGGATGCTGGCCGGTCTGCACGGCGTACTGCTCGGCCGGCAGGCCGAAGGCGTCGTAGCCCATGGCGTGCAGCACGTTCTCGCCCTTCATGCGGTGGTAGCGGCTGACCACGTCGGTGGCGAGGTAGCCCAGCGGGTGGCCGACGTGCAGGCCCTTGCCGGACGGGTACGGGAACATGTCCATCGCGAAGTAGGACGGGCGGCCTTCGGCGTTATGGCCCTTGCCGTCCTTCAGGTCGCCGTTGACGTTGGCAGCCCAGAAGGTGCCTTCGTCATCCCAGATCTTCTGCCATTTCTCTTCGATGCCCTGCGCCAGCTTCGCGTTGTAGCGGAACGACGGTTCGGCGGATTCGTTCGGTTGCGCCTGCGCGCTTTTCTCAGTGTCACTCATAATGCATGAAATTAGCCGCGCAACTGGACACTTCGCAAGGAATCAACCACTATTCAGGCACGTGCGCCGCCGTTATTTTTCCGATGCCGCGGACGCGCCGGAGGACGGGGCCTTGGCCGTTGCCTTCGGCGGATTCATGGACGCGTCGGGCGTGTATCCGATCGACTTGCCCATGTCGGCCGCGGCCTTCTGCCACGAGCCGTCCTTGACCATGGCGCGCAATGCGGCGTCGATTTGCCCGACCAGCTCGTCCTGTCCTGATTTGACGGCGATGCCGTAGGACCAGGTGGTGTCGGGAACGTCGACGATCTTCAGATGGTCGCCTGTGTTGTTCGACGCCAGTCCGGCCGAGATCGCGTCGTCGGCGGCGACGGCGTCGGCCTCGCCGATCATCAGCGCCGTCATGCATTGCGGATACGTGTCGCGTTCCGCCACCGTCGTGCGGGTGTTTTTCGTGCGGCTGCGGATGTTGTCGTACGCCGCGCTTCCAGCGACCGCGCATACGGTTTTATCGGACAGGCTGTCGGTCCCGGTGATTTCGGATGCGCTGTCGGAGCGGATGAGCAGCGCCTCCCGGACCGTCAGATATGGTCCGGCGACGTCGGCCTCACCATCGTGGGTCGCGTCCATGGAGAAGGAATCCACGACCATGTCCACCGTGCCGTCGGTGAGCGCGGAGGCTCGCATGGCCGGGGACAGCTGTTTGAACACGATCTGCTTTTCCGCGTATCCGAGGGTTTTCGCCACGTATTTGGCCACGTCGATGTCGAAACCGGAGTATTCGCCTCCATGCAGGTATCCAAGCCCCGGCTGGTCGGCGGCCACTCCTATCGCGATCGTCGGCCCCTGCGCCGCGCCTTCGGTCACCACGGAAACCGATGTGCCGCACGCGCCGGCGCCGGCCGCAAGTAATGCCGCGCATGCCGCCGCGGCCACGTATCGCGCTTTTCCCATCATGGACGTCACTTGAACATGCGCGACCGGGTGAGGAACCAGGTGACGATCGCCGAAAGGACCAGTGAGATGCCGATGATCACCGCGAAGCCCCATGGCTTGTCCGTGAGGGGCATGCCGAGCATGCCTTCCTGGAAGTTCATGCCGTACATGGAGAAGATCAGGGTCGGAATCGACAGGGTGATGGAGATGATGGTGAAGATGCGCATCACGTTGTTCAGGTTGTTCGACACGATCGATGCGAACGCGTCGGTCATGTTGGCGAGAACGCCGCTGTAGATGTTGGCCATCTCGATTGCCTGCTTGTTTTCCGTGATGACGTCGTCGAGCAGGTCCTCGTCCTCCGGATACTGCTTGAGCCGCGGCAGCGTGGTCAGCTTCTCCATGACGATTTCGTTCGATTTGAGAGATGTGGTGAAGTAGACCAATGTCTTGCTCAGTTCCAGCAGCATAAGGATCTCTCGGTTTTGCATGGAGTGGCGCAGCTTCAGTTCGAGCTTGTCGCTTTCGCGGTCGATGATGCGCAGGTAACGCAGGTACATGGTGGCGTTGCGGTACAGGATCTGCAGGATGAACCGGGTCTTCATGTATGTGTTGAAGCCGCGGATGGTGCCTTCCATGAACGGGTGCAGCACGGGCGTGTCCTGCATGCAGACGGTGATGATGGCGGACTGGGTGATGATGATCGACAACGGGATGGTCTCGTACCAGTCGCGGCCGCCGCGTTCCTCCACGGTAGGAATGTCCACGATGATCATCGTGTAGTCGTCCTCGACGTCGACGCGCGAGCGTTCCTCGTCATCCAGAGGGGCGCGCAGGTCGGCCAGGTCGATGCCGGTTTCCATGGACACGTTGGCGAGCTCCACGTCGGTGGGCGCCGAGAGACATAACCAGGAGCCGTTCTCCGGTTTTTGGATTTGCTCCACCTGGCCGTTAATCGTTCTGAACATTCTCAACATGTCTCTCACCCGCCTTTCGCGCTTTCCAACGTTCTATCGCTGTACGGAAGCCCGATCCGCATGCGGAACGATCGCCGGATTCCCGGCTCGCCGCATGGTCGGGCAAACAACCTCATTAAGGATAGTCCCACCGTGAGAATTTGCCGTACGGACGGCGGTGATTTCATCAAGAGTTCACTTTGGATGATGTTTTCGGCGCCGTGTATTGGATGCTTATTGGATGATCGGCTTCCACAGCGGCATGCCGGGCGCGCGCAACGATTCGGGACCGTTCTCCCAGTCGGCGAATGATGCGATGGCGGGGCCTTGGTTGAATTCCTCAAGCTTCCAAGTGGGACGGTCCGCGTTCCTGGGGTCGGTGTGCGGGGTCATGCGCGTCCAGAAGGCGTTGCGCATCGCGCCGACGTTGTTGAGATCGTCGGGGTCCATGTCGAGCAGCACCGCCACGGTGGCCACGATCCATGAGCCGTGGCCGACGAGAAGCAATGTGGTAGGCATTGTCTCGTCATGGTGTTTGGCGACGATGTCGCGCACGGCTTCCGCGCCGCGTCGGCCCGTATGGATGCGGCTTTCCACGCCATGCTTGGTTTCGCCTCCCGTGTGGGCGCGCCAGGAATGGTAGTCGTCGGCGTAATGCTCGCAGATCTCCTCGCGGGTCATGCCCTCCCATTCGCCGAAGCTGCGTTCGCGCAGACGCGGGTCGAGTTCCACGTCCAGCCCCATGAGGTCGGCGAAGGCGTGCGCGGTCTGCTGCGCGCGGAACAGATCCGACGAGACGACGAGCATGCGGCGGGCCGCGGCGGGCGCGTTGTTGATTTCGTCGACGTCGGCCAGATGGGCGTTGCCGTATGCGGGTTGCGCGAGCTGGTCGTTATGTTCGGCGAGATGCGCGACTTTCGCCCAATAGTAGGTTTTGGCGAGTTCGTACGCGCTTTGGTCCGCCTGCCACCGTCCGACGATGTCGAGGGGAATGTCGATTTGTCCTTGCAGCCGTCTGGCGAGATTGTATGCGGTGCGTCCGTGGCGCAGGAACAGTACTTCGTCGATCATGGTTCTCGCTTTCTTGGTTTTCGCATCCGATCCGCGGATTGCCCGGAAGCCGACGGGAAACGGTAAAGAAAAAGGCTCCCGAATCTCTCCGGAAGCCTTCCAATCGTGGAGCTAAGGGGATTCGAACCCCTGACCCTCTCCATGCCATGGAGATGCGCTACCAGCTGCGCCATAGCCCCAATGTCTGCTCTGCAAACCTTGTATAAGATACAACACAGAGCAGAATCATGCAATTCGCGGCGTGTCGGGCACGTGGTCGAGGAAAGCCCCGGCCGCATGCCTCATAGGCTATTTCGAAGTGTCCGTCCCATTGCCTGACGTGCCGGATGACGTGCCATTGGAATTCGAACCGTTCGGCGTCGGATTCTGGTTCGTGGATGCCGAACCATTCGGCGTGGTGGTCGTCCCCGTACCCGACTGTCCCGAATTGTTGGTGCCTGACGTCGATCCGTCGGATGGCGTAGTGGAGTCCGTGGACGAATCCGTCTTGTTCGAATCGTCTCCGGTGTTGGTGGACGAGTCCGAGCCGTCGGTGGACGTTCCGGTGCCGCCGGTTGTGGAATCCGTCTTCTTCCCGGTGTCCTTGCCGTTGTTCCTGTCGGAGTTCGTGGTGGAATCCTTATCGGTGTCCGTCGTGCCGGACTGGTTCTGCATATTGTCCTGCGTGCCGTTGTTTCCGCTGCCGTAGGTGGAATCGCCGGCATTGTCATCCGACGGCGTCTGCTTGCTGTTGACCATGTCACGCACCACGGTATCGGTTCCATGTCCGCCCGTGAACGCGAGGATCAGTCCGGCGCTCACGGCCACGCCGATAAGCGCGCTGACGATCGCGATGACGATCGGCGCACGCTTGCCATGCAGCCAAGCGTCAAACGACGCCCGGCGTCCAGCATGCTGGATACTTCCGCCGCCATTGTCCGGAAGCATGTTCGATTCGCGTCCTCCGGCCTGCGCGGAGGAGATGACACGGCCTGACGTTGCGGGCATCGCCGCGGTCGTATCCCCGTCCACGGACGTCATGACCGTGGTCTCATCGGATTCCTCCGCGGACAGCGTCTTGGTCTGCTCGCCCTCGGATTCGGCGGGAGCGATCACCGTGGTGGCGTCATCGCCGCTCTTGCCGGCACCGTCCGTACCGTCCTTGTCGTTGGTCACGAACGGTACGGCGTTTTGCAGCTTCTCCCCCGACGCCTTGAGCACGTTCTTGTACACCTGCGTCGCAACGGCCGAGACGATGGAACCGGCGGCGACGCCAATCACCGATCCCGCGATGCCGATTTTTGCAGACAGCAGGAACGAGGTCACCGCGGCAAGCGCGCCCGCGAAAATCGATGAAAACGATATGCCCTTGAAAAAATTCTTCACAGAGCATGACGGTAGCCGATTACGCTTTGAAAAAACTTGCGATTCTGTGAAAAGCTTGGAAAAAACTTGGGAACGGGACGCGCGTCATCCCCCGTTTTCGTCGGCGGCTATAGCTGCGGATGCTCCCACTGCTCGGTGTCGGCGATCGCCGGACCATGGTTGTAGTCGACCAGACGCCACCGCAGCGCGCCCTGTAGTTCCAACGGCGCCAGCCGCACCCAATGCGCGTTGCGCATCGACAGAATGTCGGCGAAATCGCCATGCACTTCGCTCAATCCCAGCAGCGTCTGCAACGTCTGCGAGATCCAGGCGCCATGCGAGAACACGTACAGGTCGGTATCGGAGCCGGCCTTCGACGCCCAATCGTTCAACGCCTCGACGCCACGCCTGCCGACGTTCTGCTTCGGTTCTGCGCCATACTTGAGCTCGCCGCCGCGGAACTGGGCCCATGACAGATAATCCTCGGGGAACCGTTTGGCGAGCTCTTCGACGGCGATGCCTTCCCAATCGCCGAAGCTGCGTTCGCGCACACGGACGTCGGGATACACGTCGAGTCCGAGCGGGTCGGCGAACGCGTGGGCGGTGGCGGCCGCGCGTTTGAGATCGGAGCAGACGACCAGCTGGCATGCCGCTTCGGGATGACGGTCCACGTACAGTTCACGCAATGCGGACGCGGTCTGGCGAACCTGCCACATACCCACTTCGTCGAGCGGAATGTCGATCTGTCCCTGCAGCCTGTGCTGCGCGTTGTATGCGGTGCGTCCGTGGCGCACCAGTGTGATGGAACGCACGTGTGGCGTCATGGTCTCATCATGGTCGAGTTCGACGTTTCTGGGCATGCCTCTCCCCTATCTGCCGGTTGTCTTTCCGATTTATTGCCTGTCTGCCATCGTATTCGGATTGCTGGGACGGCGCATACCAAAACGTGCCTTCCGCAGGATTTTCGGGAAGGCACGTTTCGATGATGGATGAAAAATCACGCTTCGCTGGAAGCCGTCGGCTCCTGCTCGCCCTCGGCGTGTTCGAGCTGCAGGTCGATGCTCGGGCAGTCCTTCCACAACCGTTCGAGACGGTAGTATTCGCGGGATTCCTGGTGCATGACGTGGATGACGAAATCACCGTAGTCGAGCAGCACCCACTGGCCTTCGGTCAGGCCTTCGCGGGAGCGTGGCTGGCGTTTGCCGGTCTTGAGGTACAGGTCCTTCTCGATTTCCTCGGCGACGGCGAGCACCTGGCGTTCGTTCGAGGCGCTGGCGATGAGCATCGCGTCGGTGATGGCCAATGGTTCGGTAACGTCGAACGCCACGATGTCGGTGGCCTTCATGCGGTCGGCCGCGGCTGCGGCGATGCGGATGGCGTCGATGGAATCTTGCAATGCAGGCATGTTCAGCGCTCCCATTCGGGCTTCCAGCCCTCTACTACGTGTTGCGTGTTTTCGGAATAGACCATGGAGTCGGACGGGACGTCGTGGCGGACCACGGAGCCGGCTCCGGTGGTGACGCCGTCGCCGACGGTGACGGGGGCGACGAACAGGTTGCCCGCGCCGACATGCACGTTCGATCCGATGGTGGTGTGGTGCTTGTGCACGCCGTCATAGTTGGCGGTGATGGTGCCGCCGCCGATGTTGGTGTGCTCGCCCAGGTCGGCGTCGCCGACATAGCTCAGGTGCGGCACCTTCGTGCCGTTGCCGATGTGCGCCTTCTTCATTTCCACGAACGCGCCGGCCTTGCTTCCCTCGCCGAGCTCGTTGCCCGGACGCAGATACGTCCACGGGCCGATGTTGGCGGCGCGGCCGATGTGCGTCTCCTGCACGCGGGAGCGTTCCACATGCGCTTCGGCGTCGATGGTGGCGCCGATCAGCGTGGTGTACGGGCCGACTTCGGCGGCTTCGCCGATCACCGTATGGCCTTGGAGGAAGCAGCCGGGCAGGATCACCGCGTCGCGTGCGATCTGCACGTCGTCCTCGATCCACGTGGTGTCCGGGTCGAGGATGGTGACGCCTTCGCGCATCCAATGCTCGCACACGCGCTTGTTGTGCGCCTTGGCGAGCGCGGCGAGCTGCACGCGGTCGTTGACGCCTTCCACGCTTAGCGGGTCGGGGGCGGCGAAAGCGCCGACGGCTCCGTTGGCTTTGGCGGCTTCGAGCGCGTCGGTCAGGTAGAATTCGCCCTGCGCGTTGTTGGATTTGAGGTTGGCGATGGCTTCGGCGAGCAGTTTGGCGTCGAACACGTATACGGAGGTGTTCACTTCGCGTACGGCGAGTTCGCTGCTGTTGGCGTCCTTTTGTTCGACGATGCGCAGCACGTTGCCTTCGCTGTCGCGGATGATGCGGCCGTAGCCGGTCGGATCGTCGAGGATGGTGGTGAGCACGGTCGCGCCGTTGCCGCTTTTCTCGTGGAAGGCGAGCAGCTGGTCGAGCGTGTCGGTGTCGAGCAGCGGCATGTCGGATGCGGAGATCAGCACGGCGCCGTCCAGATCGTCCTTCTGCGTGAGCTGCGCCATCGCGCATTGCACGGCGCGGCCGGTTCCGGGGATGTCGTCCTGGTCGACGATGGTGACGTGCTCGTTGTAGGAGCGTGCGGCTTCGGCGACGCGTTCGGCCTGGTAGTGGACCACCACGGCGAGCGTATCGGGGTCAAGGGCCGCCACGGAGTCCATGACACGGTTCAGGAACGTTTTGCCGGCCAAGGTGTGCAGCACCTTCGGTTTGTTGGAACGCATGCGGGTGCCTTCGCCCGCGGCAAGGATGATTGCGGCGCTCAGTGCCATCTTTCGCCTTCCGTTTTGCTGGTTTTCGCGGGAAACGTCCATTCCAGACGGATTAGTGGAGGACGCTTCGGATTTCAACGCAACCGCGATTGTATAAATAGGGTTCGGACAATGCCGCAGCCGTCGGAAACGCCTTACGACGCCTGCGAAACGGAGCGTGCGACGCATCCGTACGCTCCGACGAGTCCGGGCAGGTCGGCTTTGGCGTTCGCCGGACTGGTGGATGGCAGCTGCGTCATCGGCATGCCGTCCAATCCATGCGCCCGAAGCAGCGGAACGCAGAGCTTACGGTACAGTTGCGCGGCTTTCGCGCCAGTGGTGAAGACATGGGCGATTTTCGATCGCATGATTATCGGGGAAAGATCATTGGGCACCGCATTACGGATACTGGCATCGCTCGCTCCATCGATGTCGCACGACTCAATCACATCCCATAACGCCATATGGTGACGCAAAGCGAAATCCCTACGCAACCCCACAATCTGGTCCGGGTCCCGGCACTCGCGCAGACAACCGTCATCATGGAAAACAGCCGCCATGACCGGCCAGAAACGATTGCGCGGATGACCATAATAAAACCGCATCTCACGCGACTTCGGACTTGGCACGGAACCCAACACCAACACGCGCGATCCGGCATCCCAAACCGGACCGAATCCATGTTCCACACGCATGGGCCACTCTCCTACCACCGCATCGAATACCGCGATGCGCCTTATTGTATTGCGCAATGTTGCGGCACGACAAACGGACGTGTATGTTGATTGCGGATACGACATGAGCAGCATATTCAAAGGAGAAAACATGCTCGAACCGACCACCGTCTATACGCCATCGCCAAACCGATACGACAGCATGACCTACAACCATGCCGGCGAAAGCGGCCTCAAACTGCCGGCCATATCCCTCGGCTTCTGGCACAACTTCGGCGACACCACCCCATACGACACCATGCGCCGCATCGTGTTCACCGCATTCGACAACGGCATCACCCACTTCGACCTGGCCAACAACTACGGCCCCGAACCCGGATCGGCCGAAAAAAACTGCGGACGACTCCTGCACGAATACTTCCACCACCACCGCGACGAACTCATCATCAGCACCAAAGCCGGCTACGAAATGTGGACCGGCCCCTACGGCGACCTCGGCAGCCGCAAATACCTGCTCGCCTCACTCGACCAAAGCCTCAAACGCCTCAACCTCGACTACGTGGACATCTTCTACCACCACCACATGGACCCATCCACACCACTCGAAGAGACCATGGGCGCGCTCGCCACGGCCGTGAGCAGCGGCAAGGCGCTGTATGTGGGCCTGTCCAATTATGATGGCCCCACACTCGAGAAGGCCACCGCCATTTTGGATGAGATGCATGTGCCGTTCATCATCAACCAGAACCGTTACAACATCTTCGACCGCACCGTGGAACGCAATGGGCTCAAGGAGACCGCGCACCGTCTTGGCAAGGGACTCATCACTTTCTCCCCGCTCGCCCAGGGACTGTTGACCAACCGGTATCTGAACGGCGTTCCGGCGGACAGCAGAATCGCGCATGACGGACGATTCCTGCAGCAGAGCGCGTTGACGCCGGAAAGGCTTCAGCAGATTCGCGACCTGAACGATCTGGCCGCCGAGCGTGGACAGACGCTCGCCGAAATGTCGCTGGCTTGGCTGCTGCACGACGGCATGGTGGCTTCGGTGCTGGTCGGAGCGTCCCGCCCACAGCAGCTGATCGACAACATCGGTGCGCTTAGGAACACTTCGTTCAGCGACGATGAGCTCCGGCGTATCGACAAGATTTCACTGTAGCCGGGCCGCCCCCGCGCGGCAGTCGCGCACGAGGAAGCCGGGCTCCGGACGGAACCGCAACAAATGAGCCGGGCGCGTACGACATCGATCGTACGCGCCCGGCTCATGGCTTATGCGGTCGTGGATCGCAGGCTCACTCCTGCGGGTAGGAGTCGTCGAAGAAGCGGCGCTCCAGATGCACGATGGTGCGGAACACTTCGGCTTCCGGACCATCGATGGAGCAGTATTCGTTGACCAGGGAGATGAGGTCGCCGACCCACTTGCGGAAGTGCGCGCCTTCATGCAGGTCGACCCAGCCCTTGTGCGCCGGCACCTGCTGGATGACGTCGGCGTCGACGGTGCGCTTGGCCCATGCGAGGTACAGCCATTCCATGCAGCAGATCGCGGTGATCAGTTCCGGCCAGCTCTTGTCGGACAGGCTGTCGAGGTATGCGCCGTACTCCTTGTTGGCCGGGGTCGGTTCGGTCGCGTCGTATTCCTCCTGGCTGACGTGATAGGCCTCGAGGAAGTGCTCGAAGTAGGTGGCCTCGTTGTCGGCGAACCACTGCGATTGCGCCGCGAGCATGTCCTTGGTCTCCTGACGTGGGGCGAGTTTGATGAGACGCGCCATCATGCCGTTGTTATAGAACTTGAAGTCCTGGATCAGGTACGCCTTGAGGATGGATTCCGGCAAGGTGTCGTCAAGCAGCTCGCTGACGAAACGCGAGTTGATGGCGTCGTACCAGTCCTCGGTGTTGAGCATGTACATGAGGTCGGCGACGGAGCCGGCTTCCGCGCCCAGCCAGGCGTAGTCTCCGCTGGCGGGTTTCGTTGCTTCTGGAACGTGGTTGGTCATGATTTTCTCTTTTCTTGGATATGCCGGCGGACGGCCGGCATGTTTTCTGTGTTTGTTGTTGGATTGTGAGTTGCGTGGTTCAGGCCACGACGTCGGCCTTGCCTGATTCGAAGCGGTCGAGCACACCGGTTTTGGCGAGCGCCTTCTGTACGAACCACATGAGCGCTCCGCCGAATACGGCACCGGAGATGACGCAGCAGACGGTGAACACGACGCCTTGCAGTGTCGACCAGCCGGCGGTGACGACCCACTCGTACAGGCCATTGGATAGGCCGGTCAACGCGCCGGCCAGGGTCACGGTGAGCAGGTTCCACTTGCGGTATGCGAAGACCGCGAAGCCGATTTCGGCGCCGAGTCCTTGGGCCATGCCGATCAGCAGTGCGTGCGCCACGCCGAATGGATTGCCCAGCAGCGTTTCGATGACCGCGGCGATGGTTTCGCCGAAGAAGGCCGCGCCGGGCTTGCGGATGATGATGGCCACGAGCGGGCCGGCGAACAGCCACATGAAATGGAAGAGTCCGCCCAGTCCCGGGGTGAGGCTGTCGAACAGGGCGGTCGGGACGGCGTAGATGAAGTCCCAGGCCCAGAAGATCACGCCGGATGCGACGGCAACGATCGCGGCCACGACGATGTCGACCACACGCCATTTGACGTTGGGTTTGCGAACTGCGGAAGACTGGTTTTCTTCAGTCATAAAGGTATGTGCCTTTCTCTTATGCAAAGGCACGGGAAGTAGAGAGACGTCCGTGCGCCGGCATTATCCGGTATACGTTCATACGGTTGAAGCGGTCGCTTCCTCTCAGCCATAATGGCCCCCGTGTCCGCAAGCGATATTACATGGTTCGGCGCGTTTCCAGGCTGGTATTCCACATGTCGGCCAAAAGTCTCGTGAAATGGAAAAATGGGTTCCGTGTTTTTCCGAAAGTCCTGAGCCTTCGGAAAAACACGGAACCCATCGATATGCGGGAAAGCCGCTGTCGGGATTGTATTTGTCCACTGTTGCTTTGATGTGGACGTTCTGTCCTTCGCGCACGAAGGCGGGAATGCCGACCGAACCGTCGTGGAAATCGCTCCAGACGATTCCTTCGAATCTGAAACTAAGGGAATCATAATTCAATTGACATGCCACGAATACCGTCTGCGTCGGATCAGAGTCCATGCCTGTTGCGGCGTCCATCGTTCTCGGCTATGCGGGCGTCGGCGAGGCAAGCATCGAACTTATCCTCAAGACGGTCGAAGAGATTCTGATAGCTGTTGATACTCATAAACATGTAGGATGTCCTGTTCCGTTTGATGATGACGGGCGCACGGTCGCTTTGGGCAGCACCGCGGCGGTGCGTCCGTTGCTGAGCTCGCTGAGTGAACTACGTACCAACTCCATCTCCCTGATGGTATTTGACGGGCCACGACAGGACACCGGGCAGGTACGCGCTTCCGTGGATGCCATGTTCCAAAGTGATGGCGACTGACTTGCCGTGGCCGGACATGTTTCCGCGGATCAGTTTCCGAATGCACGCCTTGCCGCGGAACATGCCGAACATGTCCTCGCAGGAAGCGTATACCGGTCGCTCAATCGCCATTCATGCAAACCGGCGATTCCGCCTAAAGCACCATGCGCAAGCGGAATACATCAGGCTTCCCTTTTCGCCTTTCCCAGCCTCCTTGACAGTCTGGTAGCAGGCCGTTCCACGGCAAGATAGAACGCCTCCGCCACCAGAAGGCACAATGCAAACAAAACCACCGGGCGCAATAGACCCTGCACGGGAATGTACGGCACAATCCAGTCGCGGACGGGAAGATGGGTCAGATACAGGCTGAATGAAATGCGCCCCAGCCAACGGACAGGTGGCGTGGAAAGCAGGTCGGATACCACGTTGCAGGTAAGTGCGACCACCACCAATATCAGGCATCCGCACACGGCCAAAGGTTGGGCGACAATACCAGGCAGCAAACCGAAACCGCTTTGGCAAACCAAGACGATGCCACACAGGGCGAGCGGTACGGCAACGACGTCGCGCATCGTCTCGCGCCCGTTGTCCGTAAGCCGTTTCGCCAACGCGACGCCAAGCGCGAACATGGCCATGTGACGCAACGGCGGCCACTGCGTCCACTCCGACAACAGCACGCATGCGAGCGCAATGGGTGCCACGAATCGCATGTCGGTGGCGATGATGACGTATACGGGCAGGGCGAGGCTGAAAAGCAATTCCCAGCACATGCTCCATGATGGCAGGTCGACCATTGCCAATGTGGAACCGTCCACTCTGGTGCCGGCGGTGGTCATTGAAAGCATGTCGAGTTGGGTGAGCAGATTGTGGAGCCAGACTGATGGCGAGGATGTGCTGAACGCGTTTGCGTATTCTTCCGCTTTCCACCCCATATGCATGGCGATTGTGGAAACGATGCAGCAGATTCCGATCGCCGTGCAGGTGGGGATGGCGAGTCTGGCGATGCGACGCAGCTGGTAGCGAGACCAGTTGTATGTGTCGATTCCGACGCGTAGCGGAACGATGGAAAGTACAAGTCCACTGAGAATGAAGAATAGGGTGACGAATTGGGCGCCTGGCAATAGTTGGCGGAGGGTGCCTCCCGTGTAATGGTATGCGACCACTGCCAGGGCCGCGAGTCCTCTGAGCCCGTCCAAAGCGTATATGCGTGTGTCGGAGTCCTTCTCTTTTTCGTTCACGGGTGTACCCTATCACGTGCGCTGGCTGTCATACATCCGCCTATGTGCGTTTGGCGTGCGTTGTTCGGCGTGTGTTCGACAACAGTGCCATCGTCGAACACGACGCCACATAACTTCCATTCGTCTCTCTTCCCCGCCCGACTGTAGTGTCGGATCATATGGAGATCCGCGAATACGACATGATGACGGACGAGGCGCACGGCATCCGCACGGCGGTGTTCGTCGTGGAGAAGGATTATCGTCCGGAATTCGACGAATGGGATGAGCCGGGCCGAGCCACGCATCTGCTGGCTTTTGGAAACGGCCGCGTCGTGGCGACATGCCGTCTCTACCCTGATCTCGACCATGCCGATCAACCCGGACGTTGGGTGATTGGTCGTTTGGCCGTGGTCGCCGACGAACGTGGCCATGGTATCGGCAAGACGGTGCTGGCCGAGGCGGAACGTCTCATCCGGAAGGCCGGTGGACATGTTGCCGCCGTACACTCCGAAGATAAGAATTTCGCGATGTATGAACATCTTGGCTACCGCATCACCAGCGAGCTTTTCGACAACGGTACGCATGGTTGGCTGGTCAAGGCATTGAACTGAATCCGGAGGAAGCGGCCATCACCTGCGAAAGCGTCCGACACGCGGTATCAGGTGATGGCCGCATATGGCATAATAGACACTTGGCGGAAAACCTCGGGTTTTATCGCCGTTCCCCCATGGTGTAATGGCAGCACACGGGTCTTTGGAACCCTTTGTCTTGGTTCGAGTCCAGGTGGGGGAGCTTGAAATGGGTCCTCGCGGAGAAGCGGGGACCCAAATTCATTTGATCCACATCCATCAACGGCATGACGAACGCGCGCGGTCCGATTGCGCCATGTGACCTTCCCTCATTCTCGTCCGGCTTACGCAGGTAACGCACGCCGGCCGACGCGGCAAGCTCGCGGCGGGGAATATCAGTTGCGGAATTATTCCGCAACTGATATTCCGAGCTGGGTTCTATGAAGTTATTTGTCACCAGATAAGAGACTGGAACTTCGAAAAACACCGCGGCTTTTGCCAAATCGTTGATGGTCCACGCAATGGCCCTACTGTATTTCTGGCTAAGCGTAGGTTGGCTTATGCCAAGTCCTTTGGCCAAATCTGATTGCCTGACTTTTGAACGTCTTTTTAACCAGAACATGTTATCGGTGATGATCTGTTGCAACTCGTCCGAAAAGTTCATATCTGCGTTATTGCCGGCGCCTTGATTGATGTTTGTTTTCTCGTCCATGTTTTAAATTTTGCCATATTTTTATTGCTTTGTCCAATACTGTGCTATAGTATTGGTATGCATAATAAAACATCAGCAAAACCAAACAATGATGTTATGAGGCATCGCATCGACGAACTAAGAAAGGAGGCTGGAATGACTCAAGACACTTATGGCCGTGAAATTTTGCATTGCAGCCAGGGAACAGCCTCTCAAAAATTGTCTGGGCAACTAGCCCTGAGCGCCTTAGATATTTTCCGTTCTGCAACTGCATTCAATGTTTCTACGGATTATCTGTATGGCCTCACTGACACACGTACTCGAAAGGATGCAGAAAAAAGAGAAACCGCTATGGCACCTGCATAGGTCATCTGAAATTGAGTCCGTGGACGAATTGCAGTTCGCATCCGGGCGGTGGATGAAACCCATCCAGCATTTCCCAAAACCTAAAACAGAAGAGAGACAGAAAAGCCGGCAAACACCGTCAACCGCGGTGATTCCTACGGTAGCCATTCACCGCGGCAACCACGGAACGTATGAACCGGCAAGAACCACCATCGAACAAAACAGTCGGCAACAAACGACCAAGCAGGTCGTCGTCCGCAAGCTCCGCATCCGACAGACCGAATCCGCGGAAACGATGGCCAGGATGAAGCGATTCCAACGCTTCAAGCCAGCAATCGTACGCCACGGAGGCCCGATCCAATGGAACGGCGTCATCAAGACTGCAATCTTCGAAGGACACAGCCGCAAGAGCAATCTCCAACATGGAGACGTCATGCTCCAACATGAATCTGTAGTCCGACGTGATGGAATCCAATGCAAGGGAGTCATCTCCTGTCATAGCCATTCCAATCTTTTCGTCGGGTTCCTATACCAACCACTTGGCGATGGGCCAATATCGCTCAAATAGTAATGCCCGCACATGAGTTGCAGCTCACATACGGGCGGCGAGTCAATCCCATCCAGCATTTCCCAATTAACCAAGGTTCCACGGTCACCAGCCAAGGAACCAATCGCAGAAAGAAGAGATCACAATGAGCGATTTCAACGAAACCTACGCAGATGCAATCAATTCCAACTCTGAGGAAAGGACCAGCTCAATGTCTGATTATTCCACATCCACCACACCGAATGAAACCCGATATCAGGAAAACACGCCGACCGTCACCCCCGAAATCGTGGATGCCGGCACCGACGTGGACCTGGTCGAGACCAACCCGGTTGCCGCTCTCGCCGGAAACTTCCAAGATGATGAGCTGACAGCGCATCCTCTTGCTCCGGGTGAGACCAATTACACCGAACAGGAGGCTCTTCAGACCACCGAAGATCTCAAGGTCAAGCTCCTGCACGCTCTCGAAGCCCAGTACGATTTCACGCATGCCGCGGAAAGGGCCTTCGATGGCCATATCTGGGTCGCTCTCGGCTATCCCGAGGGCATGAAGGGCTGGGTCGCATACTGCGCCGACAACTTCGCCGCGGAGAAGATCCGCGCGACCGGCCAGCAGCGCACCGACCTGATCACTGGGTTCACTCCGGGCAAGATCAGCAACCGTGGCATCGCCGCTCTTCTTGGCGTCGATGAAAAAACTGTTCGTAATGCTAAAGCGAAAGCAGGTATTGCTCCCGCAGAAGGCAAGGTCCGTGACGCGGCAGGCAAACTCCGTCACGTAGACGCGGGCAGCATGTCCAGTGAGGAGCGCCGCAAGAAGATTGTGGAACTCTCCGATGCCGGCAACAAGCAGACCGACATCGCCGAAATCCTTGACGTGAGCCAGTCCACCGTGTCCGACACGCTCCGCAAGGACAGGATGCGTCGCATGAGCGAAGGACTCGAACCCGCCAAGATCGACAACACCGATTTCGACAACGCCGACGACGACCAGCCGTTGGACCTCGACATGGGCAACCGCGAGACCGACATCCGCTCCTACATCGACTCGTTCGTCAGCCAGTCGTCGGACGCCCGCGGCGCCATCAACGAGATGGTGCATCTGCTGGAATCCGACAAGTGGCAGCCGGGAGGCTCCACGGTGAGCGAGATCGTCTCCCGTGGCGGCGCGAACATCTTCGGCATCATCAGCGACATGTGTAAGATGCTGCGCCTGCTGAACATCGACGTCGACAACGTCTTCGACGGGGCGGACGCGGAACTTGATGACACCGACAACGACTGGTCGCGTTTCATCGACGGATGCACCGAACTCGCCATCGTCTGCCAGGAAATCACCGCCTGACATGCGACCGGGATCGGACGGGCGGATCCCAAGGGGTATGGGTCCGCTCCCCCGCCACTGAACCAACCATCATCGCCGGTCGTGGACCGGCAGAGAGAAAAGACTGAATCATGAAATACACCAAAGACGAGGAAGCGCGGGCCGAAAGGTCAAGCGTCAAAATGTGGCCCGGCATCACGGCCGGCATCATCATCGGCCTGATCGCGTTCGTGTTGAGCTTCGACGCCCTGCGTCTCGTGTTCGTGGCATGCGGCATCAATCCGTACCTGAGCTGGGGTGGCCCGGTGTGCGTGGACGGCACGATCCTCCTGTGCACCTGGGCCACGTGGGGATTCAAGAAGGGCCACATCCGAGGCAGCGCCTATCCGTGGGTCGGTCTTGTCCTGTTCAGCAGCTTCTCCATCGCCGGCAACGCCCTGCATGCGATGCTCAACACCGGATTCCACCTGCCGGCATGGGTGCCGCCGGTCATCATGAGCATTCCCCCGGTCGCACTCCTGTACGCGACCCATTTGATCGTCATCATCGCGGGAGACCGTCTCGACAAGATCAACACCGTCCTTCCCGTCGGCTTGACCGTCATGGAAGACACTGACGTTCCGGCTCCCGTTCCCGCACCATCCGCCATGCCGGCCCCGGCCATCCCGTCCGAACCGCCGGCATCGGCTCCCGAACCGGCTGAACCGGCGAAGCCGGAGATTCCGGACCTGTTCGACTTCCAGACCATCGTTCCCGCCATGGAGGACGATGCGGCCCCAAAAGCCGATGAGGCCGAAGCGCCAGCCGCCGACGCCTCCACCCCGACCGTCGAACAGCACGCCATCCCGCAGCCGGTGATGCGTGAACCAGTCATCATCCCGACCCTCACCATCCAACCCGACGAGCGGGATGCCCCGACCGTGGACGGCCAGGACGAGCCGGCTCCCGAACCCGTGGGACCGGACGTGACGGCCGTGGAACCGGCCGACGTGCCGGAAGAGAAGACCGACGACGCCCAGGCGGAGGAAAAGCCGAAGCCAGGGAAAACCAGCCGACGCGGCAAGGCCGGAGCCGATGACGAGGCGTGGCTCGCATGGATCGACGAGCTTACGGCTAAAGGCGAGAATCCGACCGCGTCGAAGGCAGTGGACGCGGGACTGGCCGCGAGCGGCAGCACCGCGAAAAGGTATCTCGCCCGCATCAGAAGAGAGCATTCGGAAAGGTTCTAAGCCATGGAACACCACAGCATGAGCGACAAGGACTTCCACGCGCGGTACGGCGTGACCCCGCGGGAAGTGGAGGACGCGTTGGACGAGAACCGCCGTCGTGTCGCCCGCAGACTCTCCGAATGGGGATACGCGTGGGCCGTTGACGAGATTATGTGCGACGTGGCCGTGGAACTGCTCAAGGGAGGCCTGCGCAGGTGGGCCTCCTATGAGGAACGCAAACCATTGGGCGCGTTCGTGAACACGCTGATCGGCAACCGGTTGGGCGAGTGGATGCGTACTGAGCGGCCCAAATACCGTAGCGGCATGACCCACGCGCCGCTACGCCGCAGGAAGCGGAAGGACACGACGCCGCAACGCGAGGCTTTGGACGCCACCGAAGCGAGAAGAAGGATCCGCAACGAGAACAACGCGGCCCTTGCCGACCGACTCTGCGAGGAAGCCGACGTGTTCGGCGATCCCGATTCGACCGTCATGTCCGCGCCGGCGGGAGACAAGTCCAGTTATCAGGAATGGTTGACCGGCGGCACCCAGCCGTTGGAACTGGAAAGCGACAAGTACGCGGCCGACATGGAGGGCCTGCGCCAGGACGTGACGACTCGATGCAAGCGCATGGCTTGGGAGATGCTGATCCGTCAATGCCTTACCGCGACGCGTGGCTCCGACGCTCTCCGCAACGACATCCGTCGTTTCCTGGAGAACCATCATCATGGCCTCGGTCCGAGCATCGACGACTACCCGTACATTCTCGCGGTCATCGATAAGTACAGGAAATGATCGTCCATCGGCCGTTACCGGACCCCGGTGACGTGGAGATGGATGCCGGCATGGTCTTTTCTTCTTTCTCCGCCATGCCGGCGACATGCCGGCCATGCGCGCCGAACGGCAACGGCGCCGCCGACGCGTGTCCGGCACCCCCTCGACAGACTTTCAAAACCGAGCGAACACCACAACCGACAAAGGAGCAGACAATGATCAGCGTCATCAAATGGGCATGGCAGGCCAAGCCGGACACTCCGGCCGAGAAGCTTGTTCTCGTCAGTCTTGCCAACAGCACGTTCCAGACGCCTCGGGAGGACATCGCCGTCGTGGGCGTGCGCGCGTTGAGAGGGACCGCGTGCGACATGACGCCGGCGGAACTCGACGCGATCCTGGAACGTTTGGAAAAGCAGGGTTTCATCACGCCGCTCGCGGCCGACAGCGAACCGGTCAAATGGCATATAGGCGCGTTGGAGCGTGAACGCGGCGAGGAAGGCCCTTGGAAGGCATGGCGTCTCAACGCCAAGACGGAGGAAAAGGAGACGGTGAGATGAGCGTCAGAGCTGTCTCATGGGCGTATGGCCTGAACCTCGGTTCCATGACGCAGAAGGCGGTACTGCTCTACCTCGCATACCGGGCCCGTGAAGAGGATAACTGCGCGTGGCCTTCTGTGAACCTCATTCAAGTGGAGACCGAATTGAGCGAACGTGCCGTGCGCAAGGCGTTGAGGGAACTGCGGGACAAGGGACTGATCGCATTGGGAGATCAGGAACTCGCGGCGGTCGACTTTCATGGAGACGTCGTTCCCGTGAACCGTCGTCCCAAGGTCTGGACCCTGCGGTTGGACGCTTCCACCGAATCGTTTAACGGCGTCGAACGTGCCGGGGACGTTCAAACGGCATACACGGGAAGGAGCGTCCGATCATGACTGTGGTGACCATGGTATGGGTCCAGGAACACGTGCACGAGGTACGCAACGCGACCAAAGCCGTGCTCTCGTATCTCGCTTTCAAAGCTCACTACGATGACGGGACGGCCGCATGGCCCGCGATAGGAACCATCGCGGGAGCATGCGGACTGAGTGAGAAGACCGTGCAGCGTAGCATCGACCAGCTTCTCGATCTTGGCCTGCTTGAACCCGGACAACAGACCTTCAGCGCCATCAATCCGAAAACGGGCAAGCCGGTCAGACGGAACTATCAGACCGTCGTGTGGAACGTGATCTGCAAGGAATCGAACCTGCCGACCGAACCGTTCGAGGACCGGAACGCGTCCAAGGTCCGTGCCGCGATGAAGCGCGCGGACAAGGCGAAAGCCAAAATGCCTTCCCCGGAACCGGAGGGCGGGGAAGACGACGGACGCGAGGACAAAATGTCTGGCTTTTCGGATGGGAGCCAGCCGGAAGAGACGAAAGCCAAAATGTCGCCTCTGGAAAACGTTGAAAACAAGCCGGTTTCCTCCAATCTTCCCAAAATGTCGCCCCTGGAGCGGCAAGGTGGAGAAGGCGATGGAAGCGAGGACAAAATGTCCAAAAATCTGGACAAAATGTCGCCCAATAATACATTGAAATACAATTACCCCTCTCTCCCTACGGGGGCGCTCCCCGCAAGCGGGAAGCGCCCCGGCATGGAGGACGGAAACAACACGACGACGGGAGGGGATTCCGACGCGGCGACCGTGATGGACCATCTCGCTTCCGTCCGTTCGAAGCTGTCGTTGACCACCACGGAACCGACCAAACGTGATTTGTCCAAGATCGGAAACCTCGTCAGCCGGGTCGTCAAAGCCCATGACGGCGACCGTGCGGCCTCGTTGGCGCTTATCCTCGCGGTCATCGACTGGCTGCCCGCGAACACGTTCTGGCTTCGCCGTGTCGATTCCGCGCGCCGTCTCGCCGACAACTGGGACCAGATCGCCAACGACTGGACCGTCGCCCAGATCGAACGCCAACGCGAACGGGACGCCGAAGCCCATGAGCGTGACCGTAGGTCCGTGGCCCAGCCGACCCCGGTGCCGGAACGTCATTCGGAACGTCACGTGCATTCGCTTGTCTGCGAGCATGTCCTGAACGACATGCGGCCACACGAGGACGAATACGACCACGAGGGAAGCCTGCGCTACGGCAAGCCATCCGAATGGCAGATGGCGTGCATGCGGCACGCCGACGAGCTCAACCGGCGCGACGGCATCAGCACCGCCGCATGATCCGAAAGAAGGGATACGAAATGAAAGACTATGCCGCATGGCTCAAGGCCTGGGAAACCTACAACCTGCACTTCTACTCCGTACCGGCCTGGCTCATTCTCGCCCTGGTGTTCAGCCTGATAGCAGGCATCGCGTTCGCGGTCGCCCGCGGCTTGGCAAAAAAAGAGCAGCCCGACAGGCCCGGCCTGCTTGTCAACGCCATGCTGGTCGTCTCGCTGGCGTTCGGCATGGTGGGCGGTCTTGCCTTCCTGCAGTCCATCCGCATCACCGCCGAGATGTTCAAGGAACCTTTCACGGCCGTGTCGGAACCTTTGAAATTCGGCTCCCGATTGGAGAAGGACACCGGAGTGAACGGGCTGTCCTGCGGCACGAGCCTTGACCTCACGGTCATGCCCGCCGACGGGACCTATGACTGCCGTTATCTCGACGGGCACGGCACGCTGCATCGCGACGCGACGCTTGTCGTGGATGGCACCAAAGCCGGCCTGTACAACGGGCAAGGCAAAACGATGTCCGCTGACTGAACCTCCCGCCGGGAAAGACAACCATAACCAGCCAAGCGAAAGGAAAACACGATGAACGGTTCCGGACAGCGGACCATCCCGAACGTAGTGTTTCCCTTCCGGTCGATGATTTCGAAAAGCTTTTCAGTTGCCGACAATGGTTCGGAATATCAGGTGCGAGGAAACCTCGCACCTGATATTCTCCATTGCGGGTTCGCCGCCTGAGTCCCCATCCGCCAATCCTCCAGGCGCCGGGACGATTGGTTTTGAAACAGAATATCAGGTGGGACATTATGTCCCACCTGATATTTTTATTGGAGTGCCGGCTTCTCTTTTACTTCGGGCATGTTATCCACGGCCATGCCTCGTCCTGTCGGATATTTCCCGTCGTGAACCGTTGGAAACGGCGGCGTCATTGTACACTGTAGCCATCGGACACAAGGAGGCTGATGCATGTCGAACACGGGATTCAAGGTTCGTTTCGATGAGAACGGCGACATCGTGGATATTCTTGGGAGGGGGGGGGTGTCTTAAAAGCACTCCCGAGGAAAAAGTCAGGCAGCGTTTCATCGAGACCCTGATCAACGAGTACCATTATCCGGCGAACACCATCCGGAGGGAGGTGCCGATCCAACATGGGTCGAAGGAGCTCCGGGACAAGGACGGGAACCCGGTGCGCGCGGACATCGTCGTCTACGCGTCCAAGGCCGCCTGCCTGAACCGTGACCAGGGCAAGATCAACTTCGTGGTCGAATGCAAACGGAACAAGGTGGAGGACGGATACGCCCAGCTGGTCTCGTACATCTTCAACACCAGCGCCAATGGTGGCGTCTGGACGAATGGTGACGGCACGGTCTTCTACCGGAGAGAGAACAAGGACGGCATTCAAGTCCTCGAGGAGACCCCCGGTCTGCCGAGGTGCGGTCAAGGATGGGAGGATGGGAGGACTCCGCGCATAGGAGAGTTGGAACGACCCCGTAATGTGCGCAGACTGTTGGCGATGTGCCATAACCGTCTTTACGGCAGGGGCATGGAGAACGCGGATTCCGACCTTACCATGGACATGGTGCGTATCCTTCTCGCCAAGATCTATGACGAGACGGTGACTTCCGACACCGCCTACCCCCATTTCTGGATCACTCCGGAACAGTACAAGTCCGAAGACGGGCGGGCCGCCGTGGCGAAAACCATCCGTAGCCTGTTCCATGAGTACGCGGAACAGTATCCCACGGTCTTCGACAAGGACGAGGACATCGCCGTCGGCGACTCCACCCTCGTCGAAGCGGCTTCCGTGCTCCAGGACTATTCGTTCGTCAGCAGGGAGGACGATGCGGACGACTGGGATCTGATGGGCGCGGCATACGAGCAGTTCACCCATGTCACACTCAAACGCCAGCAGGGACAGTTCTTCACGAACCGGCTCGTGGTCAAAGCGATGGTCGATATGCTCGACCCCGACATAGCCGACAAAGTGCTGGACCCCGCCGGCGGCAGCGGCGGTTTCGCCACCGCCGCGTTCAGATACAAGCGGCGCAAAGCCATCGACGGCACCAAACCGGGCAGCCCACAACGGGAAAGACGGCTCGGCTTATGCAAGAATTCGGTGTTCCTGGTCGAGATCTCGAAAAGACTCGTGAAGATCGCCAAAACGGCGATGCTTCTGACCGGGGACGGCAACACCGGCATGACCCAGGGAAACTCACTCGACAAGTATTCCAATCTGGACGGGTGGATAACCAGCCACTGTCCAAAAGGCACGCCGGACATCATCATCACCAATCCTCCGTTCTCCGGGCAAAAAACCGAATCCATGATGATGGATCCGGACATCCTCAAATTATTCGGTTTCGGACACAGACCCGATCCGGAAGGCACGTTCCCCACGATCACGGACGATGATGATCGGGATGCCGGCCACGGCACCCTATTGATCCGTCAGGCGCCGGAGCTCCTGTTCCTCGAACGCTGCATCGATTGGCTCAAGCCGGGCGGCCGCATCGGCATCGTCCTTCCGAAAGGAATCCTGGACAACCGCACCTACATCAACTACCGCAGGTGGATGCTGTCGCGATGCAAGGTGGATGCGGTGGTCACGCTGCACAAGAACACTTTCGAACCCGACACAGGCGTTCGAACATGCGTCCTTTTCCTCTCCAAACCTTTGGAAGACGATCCGGTACCCGGCGACTACACCATCTTCATGGCCCAATCCAGAAGGGTCGGCAAGGATTCGAAGGGCGAACCAGTGTTCGCACTTGACGAAAAAGGCTCCGCCACCAGCGAGCTGGATGAGGACCTGACCCAGATCGCGGAAGCATACAAGACATTCAGAGACATCGGAACGTTCACCGAATCCGAAACCTGTTTCACCGCGGAACGCGGCGAATTGGACGACAATCTCAACCTCAACCCGCAGCATTATTCACCCGAATTGAACGCGACGTTGGAAAAAGTCAGCAAATTCGACGACAAACCCGATTGGTCGGTCACCACCATCGGCCAACTCGACAAGAACATCCGCATCTACATGGGGCCACGATGGAGCTCACGAAGCCTCGTCGTCGAAGACCCAAGCGACACGACGAATCTGACACCGTATCTCACCGCCAACGGAGCGTTGGAGCAGCGACGAATGACCGTCAAATGGTTTGACATGTCGCGCGCCACCGACAAACAGAAGGAATGCGTCAGAATGCTGCGCGTGCAGAAGGGGGACATCCTCATTTCCCGTTCCGGCACGATCGGCAAAGTCACCTACGCCACGCGGATACTCGCGGACAAGTACGTCATCAGCGACGACCTGGTACGCGTCCGCGTTCCCGACGAGAATATGAGGGCGTATCTCCTGGCGTTCCTGATGTCGTCCACGGCGATGAATCTCATGAAACTCGACGAGTTCGGCTCGGTGCAGCAGCATCTCCAACCAAGGCACATCTGGGGTCTGCCCGTGCCCGTACCGGATTCATGGGAACAGGTCTCTCCTATCATCGATGCCGGGAAGGGAATGATCTCCGCAATGGAGCAAACATCATTGGCCGATGAGTCCCTGCGGACGAACGGCTTCGATTCCCTGATCGAATAAGCGAGGCACCATTTCCTGGCACGGAGGCAGAATATCAGTTGCGGAATTATTCCGCAACTGATATTCCCCGCCGCGAGCTTGCCGCGTCGGCCGTCATAGTCTTGCGTGGTCTCATTCGCTCCATGGCCAGGCGTTGCCCCATATCGCGACCGGTTTGCCGAACCTGATCCTCCATGGTTCCAGATCGAGGCTGAACGAGTCGAACGCCCAATGGAATCTTTGCGGCCAATCATCGGTGAACACCGGCAAGGGCAGTACCTCTAGCGGGGACTTGTCTTCAGGATCGCTGAACACGCCTCCCCGGCCCTGATAGTTGTCGTAGACGAAATTGTCTCCTTGGAGACTGCCGCATTTCGGGCAGGTTATGCCCAGATATGCGTACCCCGCCGACTTGGAATACGTCGGGCGTACACGCCAGCAGTCGGAAAGCGTGCGCAGGAATGGTTGCGAGAGTATACCGGCGTTGTGGGCGTCGCTCCAGGATACGACGCGGCAATGGTATCCGTCCCGTCCCTCGAGTTCCAGGAACAGTCCGCTTTGGATGACCAAGTATCCGCACTTCCAGCAGGGCACGCTGCGCAGGCCTTGGACCAATCCCACTTTGTGGAGTCTCCAGAGTTCCAGCTTGTAGAGGTCCGGGTCGTCTCCCGCCGGCCAGAACGGTTCCGGCTCGTCCACGTACAACGGGCGTGTTCCAGATAACGGGCGCATCTCGATGCTCATAGTTCACTCACCTTTCCGTCTGGCCTGTAATGGACGATACTATCTTCTTGACCGGTCCTCGTCGAGTCGGTTTTGCTTCTCCATGGCTCCCGTCCACTCCCCCTCGCTGATTATCGGCGTCGTTCTCCCCCGCATCCGCGTGGAATGGATTGCAATAAGCGTGCCGATGATGGGAGGAGCCTATGGCGGAGAGGACCGGGAACGGCGGGCATGGTCTGGTGAAAGGCGCCACCGTGTTCGGTCTGGCCGTGCCGATGATCGTCATCGTGCCGCTCGTCATGCTCATGAGCCTCAGCACCATCCTCGTCGCCATGGTCCAATCGCAGTACGGCACGAACTGTGGATTGTCCAACGCGGCCGGAACAACGACCTCATGGGTCGAATGGGCCAAGAACATCGCCGCGGACGATTCCCACGGCTACAGTCAGCCGCGTCGTACCGGCAACCCGGACTACGATTGCTCCAGCCTGGTCTACTACGCGTTGAAACAGGCCGGCCTGGACGTGGGCTCGTACCCCTTCTCCACCTACGGTGAGGACGCGGCCCTGAAGCACGCGGGATTCGAACGACACGACTGGTCACGCGTGTCCGACCTGCAGACCGGCGACATCGTATGGAGTTCCAGCCACACGGAGATCTACATCGGCGACGGCAGGTTCGTGGGCGCGCACCACGACGAGAACAATGGTATTGAAGGTCCCAAGCCCGGAGACCAGACCGGCGACGAGATCAGCATCGACTCGTACGCGGCCGGCTACGCGGCCTACTACCGGTACAAGGGCTCCATGAACGTGAACGATCCCCATGGCGGCCAATCATCCGCGCAGGCCGTGTCCGGCAGCACCGGTTCCACGAACGTGGTCGGCATGAGCGAGAAGGACGCCGAGGCTTGGTTCAACGGGCAGCAGGGGCCGAACAACCTCTGCGTCGCGTACGCGTACGGCCAATGCACGTGGTGGACGTGCATGCGGGCGAAGAAACTCGGCTGGAAGAACATAGGCCAATATTGGGGCAACGGGCAGGATTGGGCCAGGTCCGCCACAGCGGCCGGCTACAAGACCACGACGGACGCGCCGGTCGCGGGTTCGATCATCAGCTGGCCCGCCGGCGTGCAGGATTCGGATCCCACGTACGGCCATGTCGGCATCGTCGAAAGCGTGGACACCGCGAAGGGCACCATCACCACCAGTGAGAAGGGCGCCGGCTACAAAGTGTATTCACGGACCATGCCGATCAGGAATGGTGGCACGTACGTGCTGCCGAACGACAAGCTCACGGGCATGGGCGCGTCCGGCTCGTCCGGTACGGAACAGTGCGTGACGGGCGACGACTCCACATCCGACGTGTCCGGGGACAAGGCATCGGCCGCGGACGCGAAGAAGATAGCCCGACGCAAACTCAAGGACTTCGGTTGGGATGATAGCCAATTCGACTGTCTGGACAAGCTCTGGACACGCGAATCCGGTTGGCAGTGGAACGCGACGAATCCGTCCTCCGGCGCGTACGGCATCCCCCAATCACTGCCCGGCAGCAAGATGGCGTCCGCGGGACAGGATTGGAAGACGAACGCGGCCACGCAGGTCAAATGGGGATTGGGTTACATCCAACAACGCTACCAGTCGCCTTGCGGCGCTTGGGCCCATTCCGAAGCGACCGGCTGGTACTGATGGACCTCGAATGGAAGGAAACGGAAATGGAAGCATTGAACCTCGCGGACAACGCGTTGAAGGGTTTGAAACCCGACCCGGCCTGGGATGTGTCCGGCGTCCGAGACATGGCCGGCGGCGTGATCGCCGTCGCGCTCGTATTGTGCGTGGGCGTGATCATCATCGGCTGCGTCAGCCTCATCCCGGGACTGGTGTCCAACAACCAGATGGAACGCGCGTTCAGTTGGAAACGCCTGCTCGCCGCCATGCTCGTCCCGTTCGTGATCGGAGCCGCCGTGAGCGGATGGGGTTGGAGCTGCAACGTGTTCGGCTCCAACGGGTTGGGCGTGAACCGTTCCTACACGCAGGCGTCCGGCAGTGGGAAAACCAACCTGAAGGACGGTCGAGGCAAGGGCGACGACAGTCTGACCGGACTGGTCAAACAGTTGGGCGACGACATCGTGTCCGGTATCTCCGACACGGTCAAGACCACCGTGAAAGGCGCCGTCGACGACGCTTTGAAGGGTTGGAACTGGGTTTCCGGCGGTGACGGCAAGGGCAACATATTCCAGAAGGCCGGCCAGGGCATCAAGGACGGCGCGACCGGCCTATGGAAATGGTTGACCGGAAGCAAATAATCCCCCTGCCGATTATCGGCGTGGCCGGGCCGTCCGGCCGCGTGGAATCTTCTGAAAGGAGTGTGCATCATGTTACACAATCTCGCGGCGCCCGCCGCGGCAACAATCGTGTCCGTCGCCACCGGCCTGAACAACGGTGACATCTCGAACCTGAAGGTGAGTCCGAACTTCACGTTCTTCCCGTTCATGCAGTTGGTGTCCGACATGGTCGGCGGCCTGTGGGCGTTGAGCCTGTACATCGCCGTCGGAGCGTGGATCTGCGCGGCGATCGCCTGGATCGGCGGCCGTGTGATCCATTCCGGTCCGATGCAGCAGTATTCCGGCACGGTGTTCATCTGGTGTGCCCTGGCGACGATGATCCTGGGCAGCGCCATGGCGATCGTGAAGTTCTTCGCGACGCAGGCGCTGTTCTGACGGCTCCCGCCTGACACACCCCTATTCACGCCGTGGCCGGGCCAGTCCCGTCCACGGCATTTCCTTTTTTGAAGGAGGCCGGATGTCACTCATCATCCAGACCGTCTTCGCGAACCTTATCGACTGGCTGTTCAAACCGTTGGACAACCTGTGTTCCCAACTGTTGACGGGCGCCTTCAGCGGCCTGGTGGGCAGCATGTCCAACGACGAATGGAACGTCGCCATCACCGCGGCGAACCGTATCGGCTGGATCATGGGATTCGTGAACATGGCGTTATGCGTCATCGGCGCCTTGCAGGCCGCGGCCAAAGGCAGCGTCGCCGACGTGATCAAAAGCTTCGCGATGGCCGTGCTCGCATGGCCGTTGACCGCGGTGTGCATCAGCGTGATGATCACCATGGACGGCATCGTCGGACAGATCACGCACAAGATCCTCACCGTCCCGTTGAACGGTGTCGGCACATCCGACCCGTTCGGCGACAGCATCGTGTCGAACCTCATCGGCACGATCGTCAAGACCACCGGCGGATACGATCTGATCATCCGCTGCGTCGTGGACTTCGTGCTTTTCCTCGCGGTCCTCGCCCTGGCGGGCATGCTCGCCGCACGCGACATCAGCCTGATCCTGCTGGCCTGCGTGGCGCCGCTGCCGGTCATGATGACCGGTTGGAAGGTCACGCGTCCCGCCGCGGCGAAATGGGCGCAGGCCGTGGTCGGCGTGCTCCTGTCCGCACCGTTGAGCGCCCTGGTCATCATGGTGGGTTCCGGCATCTGCTTCGTGTCGAAGAACAATCCGAACTACGCGGAATCGTTCTTCCCCGCGTTGATGGGCATCGCCACGATCATCCTGGCGTGCTTCAGTCCGAAGCTCATCATGTCTGCCGTGAGCTTCATCGGCGAGAACGTTACCGCCGACATGCAGGAGCGTGGCGGCAAGATCGGTCCAAGCGCCATCAAGGCCGCGGCCCAGGTCACGGCCGGTGTCGTGCAGGCCGCGACCACGGGCAACACGAGCGGTCTCGGCAAGGCGTTGAACTCGGGAGCCGCGTCCGTGCTTTCCGCATCCCAAGGCAATCCGGGCGAATTGGGCCGTTCCCTTCCGGGCCTCGTCTCCGGCATCAAGGACCTGCTGCCCAAGGACGGGCAGGCCGGCGGCGCGGACGGCGACTACACGTCGAACGGCGGTGTTGGCGATGACGCGCGGAAAACCCAGTCCACGCCGGACGTCCAGCCGGACGGCGCGGACCATTCCGGTTCGAGCCAGGTCATGGACGCCGCTTCCCGTCCAAACGACGCGCCTCCGCTTCCACCATCGGCGACGGATGGAATGGACCGTTCCGGTTCGAGCCAGGTCATGGACGCCGCGGCGAAAACGGATGGGAACGAGACCGGTTCCGGCCTATCCTCCGTCCCTCCCGCACCGCAACCCACGCCGGACGTTTCCGTTCCCAACACGCCAAGCGCGCCGGGAGCACCCGGCGTTCCAGGCGCTCCTGGACCGGCCGGTGGCCAGGGCGGTAGCGCGTACGCCGAAGGAGGCCAGGGCGGCCAGGGCTCGGACGGCGGACAAGGAGGCCAAGGCGGTACCGGTGGCACCGGTGGCCAGGGAGGCTCCGGTGGCCGTGGCGGAAACGGCGGCATGGGCGGCTCGTCCGGCGGTTCGAACCCGTACCAGGGCGTCAACGGCTCCCCGTCCGGCCCGACCGTCGGCTGACGCCATCCGTTATCGACACGCGGCCGTGTGGCCGTAATACCGGAGGGAACCCGCCATCCTGGGCCCGACCCCAGGCGGGTTCCCTCCATTGTTTTTCCGACAACCGATAATCCGATGGAGGTTTCCATGTCCGATAACGAATCCAATACCGGCCGGAGCAGGGTCCCCGCCGCGTCGTTCAGCCGACTGTCCGCCACACGCGTGGTCCTCGGCCTCGACAAGGCCCAGCTGATCGTCTGCGTCATCGGCCTCGCCATCCTCGTGGCCGGAGCGGCCATGGGCCTGAACGTGCCGATCATGATATTGGGCGCGCTCGTCCTCGCCTACGGCATCCCACGAATCCAGGGATTGAGCCTCGTGTCATGGACATGGATCTGGACGCATTGGCGTGGCCGGCTGAAGGACGGCACGAACCGTTGGGCGTACTCGCCGCTCGCGTCCGGCCGCCCGTTGGGCGTACTGGGATTGTACGGGCACGTCGAGGACCGTGCCCAGACCATCGAAGGCGACGGCGTGGAGGTCGTGGGCACCCCGTTCCAGGGAGCCTGCTACCTGTGGGATCCGGACAAACGGCAGGCCACTGCCGTATTGACCGCGAACGTGGAGGAATGGGTTCTTTCCTCCGACCGGCAGAAGGCCGGCCGTGCGATGGCGTTGAACACGATGCTCAAGGAACTGTCCGAAACGGACGGTTTCGTCGAATTGAAGGAGACAAGCTTCGTGCTTCCCGGCCACACTCCCCCGGAACCCGAATACCTGAAATCGGACAAGACCCCGCAGTGGGCGCGCGAGGATCTGGCGAACCTGTGGCATCTTCCGGACATCCTCACCCCATTGCAGAACTCGAACTACGTGAGCGTGAGCGTGAACGCGGACCGTCTGCCGCACGTCGTGAGGAAGGACCGGACGGAACGGGCCGCGGTCGGCATCGCCATGGGCGACCTGATCCGCATGACCGTCGCCCCGTCCCTGCTGGACTGCGGCGCCCGCCGGAACACCATCCACTGGTGTTCAGTGGACGACCTGCGGTATCTGATCCGCACCATCGCGGACCCGGAACATGCGAACGACCGTCCACCGGTCAACAGGGACGATCCGACCGTGACCTGGTGCGAGGAAGCCAAGGAACACGACTACATCACGTTGGACTCGTGCGTGGCGCGCACCTACTGGATCTACCAGTGGCCCGACTTCGACGTGCAGGCCGGATGGATACGCGACCTGGTCACCGACCGGCGCATGATGGCGTTCTGCCATATCTGGCGTCCATTGACGATGGAACAGTCCGAAGCGGAACTGCGCAACCGCAAGAGCAGTATGCGCCAACGCGCCAAACTCCAGGACCAGAGGGAGAAAAGCCGTGACGAACGCCGTGAGGAGAAGGAGCAGCGGCTGCGTGAACTGGAACAGGAGGCCAACTGGCCGGACACCGACCACCAGGGATACGTCACCCTGTTCGCGTCCAGTCTGCCGGAACTCGACGTGTTCGACCGTGACATGCAGAACAAGGCCAAGAACTGGCATATGAAACTGAATCCGATGAAGGGCCAGCAGCGTGCCGCGTTGACGACCATCCTGCCCCTCGGCATCTGATCGGGACGGTCGACATGGACGATCGATGGATGCGGGCGCTTCTGCGTCCGCTAGACCTGCTGGCCTTCCTGTCCATGACGCCCGTCCCGTCGGATGCGCGCACCCCGCATCCAGGGCGCGTCCCGCCGGCGCGGCGTCCCATTCCCGGAAGGGCGCCGGACGGGGACTGGACCGTCCGCTGGCCGCGTCCGCCGCCGGCCCGCGCCCGGCGATAACGGCCCGCCGGCACGTGAACTAGCTGAAGGACCGCGGCCGGGGGCTGCGGGGAACGGAGAAAAGAAAAATGAACACATCGGTGAATGAGCTGCTGTCGAATCCGGCATTCCGGCCGCTGGTACTACTGGATGTGCTTGCGGTGTTCTTGATGATCATATGTCTGGTCTTCCGACGCATGAGGAAGGGCTATTACGTCGAGCAGGCGAATGACGCCCGCAAGGCGACGATGCTGAACATTGCAGTCCGCAACGTCACCGGAATGGGGGTTTATTCGGCACCCGGCTATTGGGACAACGGGGATCTGAACCTATGCAGGTTCGAGCGCGCCAACGGCGACATCGTTCCCGGCGCGGTGGAGGCCGACGGGGAGGGCGGGCTGCGCGTCTATGAGATAACAGGCGGCTCACACCGGTCCGACTTCAGCTACCGGCTCCTGGGCGAGGCGGAATACAAGGAGATCTGGAAGAAGCCGATCAGGAGGAGGTTCTGACATGGGAAGGCAGAGGGAACTGCTGAGGCTCTCGATCCTGCTGATGGGACGGATATGTGCGGAGGACGAATGAAATGAAGGATATGACCGTGGAGACGTTGAACTTCATCATTCTCTGCATGGGACTGCTGTTCGTGATGGCGGGAATCTTCCTGATCGTGGGAAAGCTGGCCGGGAAACGTCTGGCGTCCATTGCGGTCGGTGTGCTCATGATCGCATGGGGGCTTCTCTGCGGCATCCCCGAATTACGGTCGTGGATGCTCGCACGCGCCACCGACCTGGAACACACACTGGAGGCCATGTGGGCGGGGCTCGATGGCGACGGCCGGATGCTTGTCTACATCTTCGCACTGTGGCTCATGGGCGCAATCGTCATAATGGTGGGAGGCCGTCGATGACATCGATCGACGGATTGTTCGCAATATTGGAGGACCGGGGCCTGATGCCCGCGGTCGCATTGTTCTCGCTCTCGGCCGTTCTCGGGCTTCTCTACCTGAGCTCTGGGAACCTCAAGGCGCCGAACCCCCACCTCCGACAGGACGTGGATGCCAGGCATTCCATGCGCAGTGACATGGCCCGTCTTCCGATTCGAGGAATGACCTTGAATCGGGCTTGGACGGCTTATCTACCACGCTTCCCCGTCACCCGCGTTCCGCGATAACGGATGCCAGTCATGTGGATTCGTCGAAAAAGGACACAGTCGGGAAGGAAAGTAAAAAACATGAATCTTGAGGATTCGATCGTATCAACCATTTCGGATGCCAAACCCATGATGATCCTGGCGCTTTGCACTATTGTGCTTTTCGTCATTGTGGCGAGCCTCATAGAGGCATGGCTAGCCAAAGCGCGGAAAGCGAAGTCCGAGGTCGATACCCTGCCTTCCGGTCCAGAGGCATCCCAGCGGTCAGTAGAGAAGAGCGAGGCTGTGGAACAGGCCGTCGACAATGCAGGCGGATTCGACCTCGACGAAAGAAGGAAGGCCCGCGCGCCGAAATCGATCCCGGACCGGCGCCCATGGTTCTTCAAAACCGTGATGGGGCGCGGGCTTGTATGCCTGCTGACGAAGGTCATCCCGATCCTTCTCCCCGTCGTATGGTTCTCGCTGGTCGTCATGGGCATGCTGCCGAACCCGCTGGCGCTATTCGACTTCTCCACGGACCCGCAGCCGTCGTTATTGAATCCAGCCAATGGATGCTTCTGGCTGCTTCTGGTCATGTTCATCGTCGTCGTCCTGCACGATTCACTGCCCGCCCTGCTGCGAAGGCTCGGTTGGATGATGGATGAGCCCAAGACCGCGTCGGCCTCGTTGACGTCCATGGTGGAGAGCCATTACGGCGTATCGAATCTGGAGGTCGACTGGTTCGGCGCCGCGGCCGGAGGGGTCCCGCCGTTCGACGGACTGTACTCCTGCCGCTACGACACCGGACGGCGTAGGAACAACGGCGTACTCCGCGTGCGGAATCATCGTGTCTGGCTGTATGGGCCGGACGGATGCGAGGAGGAACGCCATGGACACTGAGCATTCCTATTACGCCCGCGTTCTGGATGAGGTCGAGCGTCTGCAGCCGGTCGGGGCTGGTGGCGGGATACTGGTATTGAATCTCATGTATCCCTGTTTCGAGCCTGGGGCGCGGGTCGGTATGGATCTGTCGGTGCGTTCCGGCGAAGACGCGTTTCCCGTGGGGACGTGGAAGGTCGGTCGACCGTACACGAACCGGTATATCCACTGTCCGGTGCGCACGGCCGGCCGCAAGGTCTCCCGTTGCGGTCTTCCTTTGGTGGCCCCTCTCGACCGGCTCAATGGAATCACTGGATTGACATGGACCGTGACGGTGGACCTCCCATATGCTGATGATCCGATCCGGATCATCCACAGGAGTCTCATATTCGACACGCAACTTAAAGTCATGCTCACACCGGAACGGCCTCACGGCAGTCTGATGGCGGAATGGCCGGCCATGGGACAACCGGACCTCACATTGAAAGTGAACGGAATCAAACGGGCCTTGTCTCCGCTGGTCGAGATTGATGGATGCGCGGGAATGCCAGGCGTGTTCATCTGATGACCTGAAAAGTGAAACGGGAATGGAAAGTGAACGGTTCCGTCACATGGCTTGTAGACGGTGTTCTTCGTGGTGCGCGTGGGCGGCCTGAATGGGTCCAGCCAGGGCGGCGAGGATCGTGGTGGCGTCGGAGTCCTCGACCGTGAGCGAGGCCATCAGATTGGAGGCCTGATCGCCCGTGAGCTGCGCGGCCGGAGCTGTCGCGGGAGCGGGCTCGTTCTCGTCCGCCAGTCGTTCATAGATATCGGTCATTTCCGTTGTCTCCATTTCATCCAGCAGGTATGTCGGCCAGATGCTCGATGTGGAACACGAGCATGTCACGTCCCTGCGGCCGGGCGAGCACTTCTATCAGCTTGTCGTTCCATGCGCCGGCATGGCATTAATCATTGCAGGTCCTAATGGATGGGCTTGTTTCGGGACCCGTATCCTTATCGCGGCGGCTCTTCAGTGACGCATGTGAGAAAGCATAGTGAATGATAGTAAGGAGCTGAAGCGTGGCGGAGGATATCGACAAGGTGGAGCGTGCGCGTCTGGCGCGCAAGGCGATCATCGACCATATGGATTGCGACGACTGCACGGAGGATTACGTGTTCCTTCTGCGGCAGGGTGGCCGTGAGTTCGGCATGGGACTGACCACGGTGCTTTCCATGCTCGCGTTCGCCGAACATGAGGGCGCGGTGCCACCCCTCTCGACGGAATGGTGGATAAAAGTCAGCAGGAGGTACCAGTGAGTTTGGTCCTGACCGATGATAGGCGAATCGTCCTACGATTGGAACCGATATCGGTTCCGGTTAGTGGAGGTTCGCCATGGATGTTTTCAGAACAGGTCGAAGAGGACGCGTTGTGCCGTTGACGGAAGAAAATTATCGGCGGGAAACGAACCGGAAAGCACCGTTCGTGCAGATGCGGGGCGGACATCCCTCGTATTTCGCGGTATGTCCGGCGTGCGGCAATCCGATCCTGATCTGCAACCTGTTCAAAAGGACTGACGGAAGCCGGTCGGCCAATCCGTACGGCCGGCATTACTCGGCGTCGGTTCCTGGAGTCGCGGACTATGACGAGACCGCGTACATGTTCTGTCCGCTGTCCAGGAACCATTCGGATCCCGGTAACACGCGCCGGACTCCGACGGATAAGGCCGGACGGGAACTGTACGCTCTGATGCGCGACCAATTCGACCGGTATGTTTACATCTGGGAGAAGACCACGGGCCTGCATGTGGGACGTGGATACGCTCGGGAACTGCTGTCCATGTGGCGTGCCGATGAGGGATGGCGGTATTATCGCGCCTCCTATTTCAACCAGTCGTTCATGCTTTTCTACGCCGCGCCCGCCCAGAACCTGGTGGGACGGTACTTGCTGGTAGATGGCCCATTGCACTGTTATCTGAAAAAGCTACAGATCAAAAGCATTCGTTTCACTCCGACCAGGATGGATGGTTATGTCCGTGTCGATAGAGCGGAGGGCCATGGTTTCGTCGATTTGTCTTTCCTTATCCACGATCAGAGTCCTGTCATGCGCGGCGAGCATTGCGTGGAAACCTATCGGCTGTCCGTATGCTTGGGTGACGTCCGGTTCGAACCTGATCTGAAACTGGTCTTGGATACCGGTTTCCTGGACAGTCTCATGGCGAAGGATGATTCACATAGGAACCGAACGTTGTTGGACATGGCCGCCGACGTGTTGGATTAGAAACCCGTATCGGCTGTTATCGGTCGGCCGTCATGTGGGATGGTTGACGGAAACGTCCGGGCTTCTCCCTCCTCCCCTTGAGGGAGCGTCCGGCGTTCCCGTCCGGCCTACGCTTCAAGGCTGGTGAGCGATCCCGTCCGGATGGGTTCTACCCCTTCCCATCCGACATTCGACGGGAGCCGTCCGCCGGACCGTTTTCTGTCCCGTTTCTTTTTGTCTATCTTCTCGACGGGAGGTCCGGCGGGCGGCCTTCTCATTTTTCTTCAGGAGGTTTCCCATGATTGACGACGACGGTTACGACGGCATACGGTCGCATGGCGTGGACCCGGATTGGAATCCGTTCTCCACGCCACGCGACGACGACCCGGACGATATCGGCTGGGATGACGGCAGTGAGACGCCTCACGCCAACCCGTCGCGCATGTCAAGGAAGGGCGTGGCCGTCCTCACCGCATGCACGCTCGTCATCGCGGTCGCGGGCATCGGCATGGTCATCACGGAATCACGGTTGAGCGTGCGCCACGACCAGCTCGTCTCGGAATGTTCGGACGCGGTGGCGTCCATGAACCGGAATCGTGAACGGTTGGAAGGACTCGTGGCCGTGGACCTCAACATCGACGGGTCCGTTCTGGACGGGAAAAGGGCCGGACGATACGAATCGTTACGGACCATACGACGCGCGCCATCCATCCAATGCGACGCGACTCTGAGGAACAGGCAACTCGAATCGAACACGGCGAAGGCGAGGAAACAGGCGTCCGCATACGTGGAACAGTCCAAACGGGTGGCCGCGTTCCGGAAGGAGTACGACAAGACCCGATCCGAGAAGTCACGGCGTGACGACATGACGCGACTATCCAGCGACCTGCGTGCCGCGAGGGACCTGCTCGACCGGACGGCCGGCATGGAACTGTCCGTCCCGTACCTGCGGTCCAGGCTCGCGGACACGGTCGAACAGGCGGAACCGTTCGACGGGGCCGACGATGCGGACCATCGACGCGTGTCGGCCTTGGCGGACACGTTGGAGGACCTGATGAATCAGGTACGAGAAAACGCCGGACTATGAGACAAGGGACGTGGCTGGCCAATGCGGGCGGATATGCCGGTCATGGGGCGGCTCCATTAGAATGGGCATCATGATCGACATCCAAGATTTTGAATCATGCGAGACTTCCGGACAGTTCTACGGCGGGAACGCCGGACGGAAGATCGGACTCGTCTGGAGGGCCGGCGACTGGTTGGTGAAATTCCCCGGAACGACCAGGAACCTTCAGGGCAACGTTCCTTCGTATACGACCGCGCCGGTGTCCGAATGGCTGGGATCCCACGTGTATGCCGCTCTTGGCATACCGGTTCATGAAACGGTGCTGGGAATCCGTGATGGGCGTATCGTCTGCGCCTGCAGGGACTTCACCTTCCCGGATTCCAGACTTGTCAATTTCCATGATCTGAAGAACTCGCTTTCCGATGACGAGCCAGGATTCACTGAGGACGCGTCCACCGGTTCCGGAGTGGTGCTCGCCGACGTACGGTCGGCGATTCACCGCATCCCGGTTCTTCGCTCGATCGATGGAGTGTCCGACCGGTTCTGGGACATGTTCGTGGTGGACGCGTTCATCCGCAACATAGACCGGAACAACACGAATTGGGGCGTGCTCAGGAATCCACGCGGGGAGTTCTCCCTCGCGCCGGTCTACGACAATGGCAACTCGTTCAACAACAAAAGAACCGACTCGGGAATCGAACGCCGTCTCGCCAACCCGGATCTCATTCGCCAAGACGCGTTGGACGTCCGCTCCTGCTACGTGACGGATAGGGGAAAACCCATCGCCCCATTGAAATACCTCGCATCAGGACAGGACGAGGAATGCACCAAGGCGTTGGATCGCTTCATGGAAAGATACGATCCACGTTCCTTCCATGATCTGCTTGGCTCCATACCGTCCATGTCGCATGGTCTCACCGTCGTGCCTGATGGTTTCCACGAATACCATCGCAGGGTCTGCGACTATCGGTACGAGCACGCGTTCATGGAGGCATGGCGCGACCTGCATCCAACTGTGGGTGTCCCGTCCAGTCCGGAAGCATCCGTCCCCGAGCCTCTTCCTGATCCCGATCCCTCCGTCTTACCCTCATCTTCTGTTCCGACGTGTTTCGACGGTCCGGGAATGTGACGCGTCCGTCTCGATATCAATGGTCAAGGAACGTGGAACGGACAACCGGACCATCGAAAGCGTATCCTGAAAAGTCGCCTGAAGGTTCCGGACTGGGAGAGGATGACGGGCAATGAGCTGGGCGACCTGTTGAAAAGCATCGTATGCGTTCTGAACCTCATCGCATGCGTGCGGTTGACCGGACCATATCTGATTCCGAAACGGTCCGACCGTGAATGGTCGGAAGCGCGACGTCGTACCGACCTGTACTGTCGTCTGGCCGGCTGGATAGGCGTGTTCGCCTACTCGTACGGACTGGGTCACGGGCTCATGCATGCACGGGACGGATGGACCGGCATGGCATCCGGCGTGGAAGTGATCCTCCTGCTGGTCCAAATCCTGAATCTCGCCATCTGGACGTATCTGCTCGTTCGCTCGCATGGCAGGAGCCTGTAGCCTCTTCCCTGTGCGATATCAACAAGGGGTTATGTGGGTAATATGAATCACATACGTAGTCGAGAAGGAGTCGTCATGGACGAGAAAGACAGCATGACGCCGGACACCATCCCGCAGTCCACGCCCGTGGACGGGACCGTTTCGGCCGGAAGGAAGAACCGCAGGCCGGTCGTCATCGGCGTGGCCGCCGTCGCGGCCGTCGCGCTGGTCGCGGGTGGCGTGTGCGGATACAGGGCGTACGAGAACCATCGGGTGTCGGTGGCGCGCCAGGCGTGCCAGTCGGCCGTCACGGACCTGGGTAAGACGGTGAAGTCGTATAAGGCGCTGCTCGGCGCGGATGCTACGACGGCCGCGTTGAAGACGGATGCGACAGGCGTGAAGGACGTGAAGACCCTTGACGCGCTCAAACGGGCCGTTGGGGCGGAGACTCCCGCCATGGTCAAGTGCGACGCGTCCGACAAGACCGGTCTGGACGAGGCCACCGCCAAGGCGGACAAGACGGCCAAGGGCGTGAAGGCGGCTGCGAAGGCGTTGGAGTCGGCCGTGAAGGCGGTCGAGTCGTCGAAGCTGGACAAGACGGTGGCCGACGCGGACGGGCTGTACAGGGCGACGGAAGGCAAGGTCCAGGACGATAAGACCCGTGACGCGTTGAAGCAGGCCATCGCCAAGCGCGACGCCGACGCCATCGCCAAGGCCGTCAGGGCCGTGAACGATTCGAAGACGGCGAAGGACCAGGCCGACGCCGAGGCCACCGCGAAGGCGCAGGCCGAACAGGAGGCCGCAGCCCAGGCGGCCGCCGCACAGCAGGCCCAACAGCAGGCGCAGGCGCAACGCTCGTACTCGTACGGTTCGTATTCGTCCGGCGGCTGGTCCGGTTCCGCCGGTGGACAGTCCTATTCCGGCGGATCGTATTCAGGCGGATCGCAAGGCCAGGGTGGCGGCTCCCCGAGCGGGAACTCCCCCGCGCCAAGCATCCACTACGACTGGGAAGACAAAGTGACCATCAATCCGAATTGCGATGGACAGCATTTCTGCCCTTTGGGCTGATTCGCCTCATCCAGCCTTCCAAAGGCCCCGCCCTGTTGGGCGGGGCCTTTCCCTTTCCCGTACCTCCCATGCCGCGTAACCCCCCGAACCCATATCGAGCCCCATCGGCGCCCGTACGCGTGGAACCGGTTGGATGGGCCGGTCCCCGTGAGGGGAACCGCGCAGGGAACGTGCGTTCCCGCCGTCCCGTCCCGCCCGCACGGCGGGACGTTCTGCAAGCAGAATCTCTGAAAGGAGACGGAACATTGGGTTCCAACAAGAACAAGAAATGGGGCAAGGCCACGATAGCCGGCCTGGTCGCCGCGGCCACGCTGGCGTCCCCGGTCGTCGGCGCGTTCGCCGCCGACGGTGGCGGCGGCTCCGGTGACGGCACGGGCACGGGCGACGGCTCCGCCGGCGGCACCGGCAAGATCACATGGGTGTACAAGGACTCCTTCGGCTCCCCGACCCGCGAGAATGTGAAATCCGCCATGGGATCCGTCGGCGTGAAGTCGATGGACGGCAGCGAGTCCAACAGCGCCATCGACGAGGCCGTGAACGGCGCGAACGCCGAATGCGTGGCCCGTTCGAAGGCTTCGGGCAACCAGAATCCGACCTGCCGCCTCGTGTCCGTGGGCTTCGTGCACACGCCCGGCGCGAACGGCGACTGGTACACGGGCGCCAACGGCTCCTTCAGCGCGGACCAGTGGAAGGCGGCCTACAACGCCTCCGGCATCCCGAACGGCACCTATTCGTATCAGGGAGCCAATTACAAGACTTCCGATGCTTTCAGCGATGGAGCCACAACCATTAACAGTCTCGCGGCCCGTGAGATGAGCAAAGCCCCACGCGCGGTCGTCGCCATCGTCCTCGACCAGGACGAGCCGCCGGTCGACTACGATCTGACCGTCAGCACGCAGGCGGGTGGCCTGTTCACCCAGGCCGGTTCGACCGATGACGTTTCCGACGCGATCACCACCAACCGTGGCGGCAGCACGATCTCCGAGGACGTGACGGGCACCGTCACGCTGCATTGGACCGGTCTGGACGGCACGACCCGTACCGCGTCCAAGCAGTTCACCCAGAACAACAACACGACCAAAAGCGTCTCGTTCGGCTATAGGGACGTGGACAAGTCTTGGAAGGTCTGGCCGGCCGGCTCCTACTACTATGATGTGACCGTCGGCAAGCAGGGCCATATGAAGGCCGCGGCCAGCCATATGGGCGCTCAGGACGCGAAGGAATCCTGGAAGCCGGTCTCGCCGCCGCCGTCGAAGAAGCTCACCAACATGGCGGGCCAGCAGGTCACCGCCGAGGCCCAGCAGATCGCTTCCGGCAGCCTGTATACGGCGCATATCACCGCCCAGTCGAACGCGTCCGAGCATTTCTGGCTGTACGACACGATCGACGTGACCGGCCAGAAGGTCCTGATCGGCGGCGCCGACAAGGACGACTATTCGAAGATCACCGTGACCGACCAGGACGGCAACACCGTCAAGGCCGACATCACGGTGGACGATTCCCATGCGGGCAAACGTGTCGTCAAGGCGCACGTGCTGAACCCGGTCTCCGGACAATACACGTTGAACGTGCCCCAGTCCGCGACCCCGACCGGCACGGACTACACCATTCCGGACGACAGCCAGGCCTGCTGGACCGGCGACGAGTACGGCAATGCGGATAAGAGCCACTGCCAGACCGGTAACAGCGAACAGGTCGGCAAGGTCACTCCGAAGCCCGACAAGGTGTGGGTGTTGGATTCCAACGGCGCCCTGACGGCCGAGGATCCGCAGCATACGAACGACAAGGGCAGCGACAACCGCACGTTCGTGACCGGCGACGCGATCGGCGCCGTGGTCAACGGCCGTATCCCCGCGCACCTGCTCAACCCGTTCACCTCCTACGCGATCACCGATGATTGGACCGCTTCGGCCCAGTGGATCGACTGGAACCACAAGGACCAGGTCAAGGTGTATGTGGATGGTGCGGACGTGACCGACCAGTTCGACATCACGGTCGACACCGCGAAGCACACGACCACCGCGACCGCGAAGCAGTCGTTCCTCACGAAGACCGCGTTCGGCATCAAGGACCGCAAGGTCAAACTGTACATCGGCGGATACGTGAAGCAGACGCCGAACGCGCAGGCCGCGGCCGACCAGAGGAAGCTGACCAACAAGGCCTCCGAGAAGTGGAACAACGAATCCCAGCCGACCAACGAGCCGCCGGTCTACGTGCGCAACCCGAAGCCCGACAAGGTGTGGAGCGCCGACCAGGGCCAGGCCGCCACGGCCGAGGACACGGCGTGGAGCAACAAGGTCAACGCGGACACGCACACGTTCGTCCAGCAGGACGATTTCGGCGTGACCGTCAACGGCCTGCTGCCGAAGAACCTCGCCAGGAAGATGAGCTCCTACGAATTGGGCGATGATTTCTCCAAGAGCGCGAGGAACATCGACCTGGACTCCGCGTCGGTGACCGTCACCATCGACGGCAAGGACGCGAACAGCCTGTTCGACGTGCACAAGCAGGATGGCAGGGTGTGGATCACCGCGAAACAGCCGCTGCTCGACACGACCTACAACCAGGCGGCGGACCGCAAGGTGCGCATGACCATCAAGGGCGCGTTCACCAAGGGCGTGCTCAAGGCCGGCCAGAAGGTCCAGCTCACCAACGGCGATTGGGAGAAATGGAACCAGCAGACCGTGCCCGGCAACGAGCCGCCCGTCAGGGAGTGGAGCCCGAACCCGGACAAGAGCTGGATCAAGCTCGGCGATGACGGCACCTGGCAGGCCGTGGTCGATCCGGACGAGACGAACAAGACCGGAGCGGACACCCAGAAGTTCCTCGACGGCGACCAGGTCGCGTCCGTGGTCAACGGCGTCATCGCGTCCGATCTCGTCAAGGTCACCGACATCAAGCTGACCGACGATTACGCCAAGGCCGACTACATCTGGGATCTCACGTCCGACAAGTCGAAGATCCGCGTGTACGAGGCCGACGCCACGACCGACGCGGCATCCTCCGTCGCGGACATCGCGAACAAGGGCCGTGACGTGACCGACCAGTTCGACATCACCGTCCAGGGCACCAAGGTCACCGCGACCGCGAAGCCGGAGTACCGTGCCGCGCAGGCCGGATTGAAGAATCCGAAGCAGATCAGCCTGCTCCTGCCGGGCGTCGTGAACTTCGCCAACGGCAAGGGCGCGGCCCAGGTCCGCAAGGACTTCAGGAAGGCCGCGGGCGACGAGCTCACGTTCTGCGAGAACCCCGACGGCTCCAAGCTGACCAACTCGGGTTCCGAGAAGGTCAACAACGAGTCCCAGCCGACCAACGAACCGCACATCTGCGGCTATGTCCCACCGGTCAAGAAGAAGGTCATCGCCGAAGGCAGCCAGGGCGGCGCGAACAACGACGCCGACGACAAGGTCGTGTATCCGGGCCAGAAGGTCGAATACCGTCTCACCACGCAGCCGAAACTGCCCGCCGACCTCGGATACCGGATCGTGTCCATCCAGGACACCGACGTGTACGACCAGTACCTCGAACCCGACCCGCAGACCCTTGAGATCACCGACCTCGCCACCGGCGGACAGCTGACCACCAGCGACCCGCAGATGGGCGTCGAAGGCGACTACACGGTCGCATGGGACACCGCGGCGCACAAGTTCACCATCACGTACTCGAACAAGTACGTGGCCGAACATTGGAAGGCCGGCACGAACCCGCAGGTGCAGGTCCGTTTCGAAGGCACCGTCGCGAAGAACGCTCCCGTCGACCGCAAAGTGGCCAACCAGTGGGCGCTCACGCTGAACAACATGATCACCCCGTCGAACATCGTCGACAACCTGCCGCCGGTCCACAACCCCTCCAAGAAGGACAACCAGTCCAAGGAGCAGGGCGATCCGACCGTCAGCATCGACGGCAAAACCATGCTGCTGGGCGATACCGGCAACTATCTGGTCACCCTCGACCTGAAGCAGACCAACAACGCGTACCGCGTGTGGAAGGCCGGCATCACCGACGATTTCGATGACGAGTACGTCGCCATCGACGAATCCAAGATCGAGGTGCTCGACCAGTCCGGCAAGGACGTGACCGGAAAGTTCAACATCCAGATCAAGGACGGCGTCGCATACGTGTACGCGAAGACCGTGGACACGTGGATCCCGAAGAAGGGCGTCACCGTCAAGGGCGACCCCCAGCCGAAGGACCTCGCCAAGTATTCGACCAACGGCAAGCATGATCCGCTCAACGATCCGGCCATCGACCAGAACCTCCTCGGCCAGACCTACCAGGTCGTCATGCCGTACAAGGTCGTCAAGGTCAAGGATGGGTACACGGTCAGGAACAAGGCCATCCAGGTCACCAACGACACGACCGTGGAGACCAACGAGGTGTCCAACCCGCTCAAGCCCGTCAACCCGGCCAAGGACGTGACCGTCAAGGTCGGCGGCGAAAGCATCGACGGCAGAAGCGTGTACAAGGACCGCACCTTCCTCTACCAGCTCGACAGCTCCGTCATCCCGGCCGACCGCGCCTACCCGCAGGTCGACCAGTGGAAGATCGTGGATCCGCTGAACACCGAGTTCGACCAGTACACGGGCCAGTGGGCCGTGTACGCGACCCGCGACCTGTACAGGGACGGCAAGGTGCTCGCCGCCAAGGGCGACAAGCTCGCCGGCAACGGCTTCGACAGCTCGAAGCTCGGCGGTGAACTGTTCACCGCCACGGCCGACGCCAACGGCCAGGTCACCGTCGAGGCGACCGAAGCGTACCGTGCCCTCGTGTCCGCGGACAACGCGCATGAGAACGGCTGGCGCGCGTACATCCAGTGCAAGCGCCTGAAGGTGTCCGAACGCGTCGAGAACCAGTTCACCGAACAGTTCAACGACAAGGAGTTCCAGTCCAACATCGTGTGGACCCGCACCCCGGACATGACCCCGTCGATCCACATCGAGAAGTACGACGTGGCCTCCGGCGAACAGGCCGGCGACCGCGACGACGTGAAGGACGCGTTGAAGATGGCCGGAGACGGCCAGCAGATCGCGTTCAAGATCACCAACACGTCCAAGACGGACTCCTCGACCGGTGAGGGCGCCTGGTATCTCGCCAAGGACCTGAAGATGGTCGACAGGACCATCGCCGGCGAAGGCGAGGTTGTGGACCTGAAGTATCCGGACGATTGGGACACCCTCGTGCTCAAGCCCGGCGAGTCCACCATCATCACCGGCACGTTGAAGGGCGTCGGGCAGGGCGGCAAGCACACCGACCGTGTGAAGGTCACCGGCACGCCGCTCGTCGAATGCCCCGTCACCGACCAGTTCGGAGACCAGCAGAAGGACGGCGACCAGACCGGCGACGGCAAGACCGACGCCGATGCGAAGGTCGACGGCGACGCGTCCGACACGACAGGCCTCAAGCAGGTCAAGGTCGGCGACAGGACCCTGTGCGAGGACACCACCGTGGACTCGAACACCGACGACTGGAGCGGCTACCGCGAGGATCTCGCCAAGACCGGCATGGCCATCGGCGGCGTCCTGCTGTCCCTCATCGCCTTCGGCGGTGTCGGCGTGACCCTCTTGGGCGCACGTCGCAGGACCTCGACCGTCAAGCACGGCGTGCATGCCGCCAAATGATCCGATGACCGTTCGGATCCGCCATACGGCATGAGTGACGCCACGGGCGGGATGTTGGAGGATTCTCCAACATCCCGCCCTTTTCCTTTCCCGGACCGTGGATGCCGTACAAGGCCGGCGTGGCTCGTCCGAAAGAACGTCCCACGCCCCCATCCATCTTATTGGGGTGCCACCCGTTCGAATATCTGCGCTCATACGGCCATGTGCACGTGGGAATGGTTGAGAGATCCGGCAACCGGCCGGCGATCCGAAAGCGGACGCCGACGATATCGGACTTCCACGGCAGCGTGAGCCGTCCGTGCAGAAAACAGAAGAATCCCTATCAAAGGAGACATCCAGTATGGATATGAAGAAGATCTCAGCCGCGTGCGCGACCGCCGCCGCGTTGGCCGCGTTGTGCGTCCCGGGCTCGGCGTTCGCGGCCGACGGCACGCTCACCCTGAACGCGGGCGACGGCAGCACCCTCGCCGGACACAGCTTCACCGTGTACAAGGTCGCTGGATACAACGACGTCGTCAAGGACGGCGCGAACGTGAAGAGCGTGAGCGCCTCATCCCCGGACGCCACGACCGACGCGTGGGTCAAGGCCGCGTTGAACAAGAACGGCGTGACCTACAACACGTCCGAAGGCCGTAACGCCGCCGAACAGCTCCTGCGGTTGAAGACCGATTCGGGCACGCTGCGCAAGGTCGCCGGCACCCTGCAGTCCACCGCCGCGTCCAGCAAGGTGGCGGCCGTGAAGACCAACCAGACCTCCGTCACGGGCAGTCTGAACCTGACCCTGCCGGAGGGCTATTATCTCGTCGTCGACGCCCAGGGAATCCCAATCCTCGTGTCCACCACGATCGGCGGCAGCGTCAGGATGAGCAACGGCCAGACCCTCGGTTCCACCCAGATCAAGACCAACGTCACCAAGATCGACAAGAAGATCAAGAGCGTGGACGGCACGTGGAAGGATTCCGCGGCCGCGACCAACGGCGAGACCCGTGACTTCAAGGCCACGTTCACCGTGCCGAACAAGCTGGCCGTGGACACCATCACCCTCGAGGACCACATGACCGGCATCGTCTACGTGGACGGCTCCTTCCACGCGACCACGTCGTCCGGCACGGACGTGACCAACCAGTTCGGCACCATCGGCAAGGACAAGGTCGGCAATTCCGACGGCACCGGCTTCAAGGTCACCAGCCTGCAGAGCCTCGTGGACACCTACCAGGGCAAGCAGGTGACCGTGACCTACCAGGGCAAGGTCGTCAACGCGTCCAAGGCCAACCAGGGCCTCAACCAGATCCTGATCACCTCGAACTGGCTGCCCAACGTGGTCCCGCCGGACGTGCCGACCCCGGGGCCGGGCACCGATGAGACCCCGGTCCCGACCTACGACGTGAATCTGAAGAAGATCAGCGCGGCCGACGGCAACAAGGTCATCCAGGGAGCCAAGTTCAAGCTCCACAACGACAGCCTGAACCAGTGGTATGTGTGGAACACGAGCTCGAACCAGTGGACGTTCACCACGGATGAGTCCAAAGCCACCGAATTCTCCACGAACGCGTCCGGCGTGATCAACTTCACCCGTCTGGGCGCCGGCACGTACACCGTGAAGGAGACCCAGGTGCCGACCGGCTACTTCAGCTTCGTCAAGCCGAGTTTCGGCATCCACATCACCGATGACGGGCACGTGACCATCACCGGCAAGAACCAGCCGGGACTGACCGGCACGGTCAACAACGCGGACGGCAAGACCACCACCCCGACCGCCGTGGTGAAGAACATCGACAACATCACCCAGCTGCCGCAGACCGGTGCGACCACCATGGCCGTCATGCTGGTCGGCGCGTTCGCGATCATCCTCGTGGCCACCGCGTCCGGCTTCGCCGCCTACCGAGTCCGCCACGAGAACCTGGGCGACGGTCCGGCCATCGCCTGATTTTTCCGAATCGTCCCCGGCCTCGAAAGCGAAGGTCCGGGGATCCAGGAGCCGGGATCGTGCGGCCTTTTCTCCTGTCAGCCGCACGATCCCGGCCCTCTTCCAAAAAATACGGAACTCACATATGAATCACAAAGGATGAGGGAAATGGGATTCCTTACAAGACTTCTCGCCGGTCTCACGGCGGCCGCGGCGTTGGGAGCCGGCCTGGCCGGCACCGCCAACGCGGTCGACGTGACCGGCGCGGCCGGGACCACGAAAAGCGTCGTGAAGCTCACGGCCGATGACACGAACAACCTGCCGGACCATATCGTCAACGGCAGCTTCGACTATCCATCCGTACCGTCATGGACGGGACTGGCGGGGTCGAGTTCGAACAAAAACAACAAGGGCAAGCGGTTCGCCACCATCAATCCCGGTACCGGCAAATACGGTTCGGGATGCGCCATGTCCACCACAGGCAGGGCCATTCCCAATTGGAACAGATCGAATTTCGCATGGAATTCCACCCAGGGAGACGCGCATTATCCCGGCATGAGCTGCGAGGCCGGCAATGTGGAACTCAATTACGATTCCGTCCACCACAACCAGTTCGCCGAACTGACCGCCGACCAGCAGGGCACCGCGATCTACCAGGACGTGAAGGTCACGCCGGGCACCATGATGACATGGAGCCTGAAGCATTCCAGCGCGACCAGCGCCTACGTGGACAAGATGCAGGTCATGATCGGCGAACCATACAAGGAGACCGCGCAGGAGGCCACCCGTATCGCGTCTGAGAACGGCAACAAGGTCGGCGAGAAGATGACCACCATCTCAACCCCGACCACGTCCGACCGCGCGGACAACAAGAAGTGGGATACGTACTCCGGCACGTATCTCGTGCCCGACGGGGTCACCACGGTACGTTTCACCTTCAAATCCGTCGCGTCCGCGGAATGGTATTCCGGCAATGATCTGGACGACATCGAATACCAGCGTGGCAAGGAGAACACCACCCAGCCCGCCAAATCCAAGACCAACGGAACCGTCAAGACCGTCGCGGATACCAACGCCAGCCTGCCGGACCATCTGGTCAACGGCGACTTCAGCGTGAACTACCACGACCAGTGGAAGGACAGCTTCGGCGGCTGGACCAGCATCGACCCGAACGCGGGCAAGACCCTGCACGCCACCAGCCTTCCCAATGGCTCCAGCTGGAAGTGGACCGCCATCAACGGGTGGGACAAGTCCAAGTTCGGCTGGACCAGCACCCAGAAGGCCGGAAGCAACGTCCAGCAGAAGGCCAACGCGGTCGAACTCCAGTACGACGACTCCACCGCCGACAACGTGTACGCGGAGCTCTGCGCCTACGAGGCCGGCACCGCCATCTACCAGGACATCAGGACCGTGCCCGGCACCCTGTACAAGGTGAGACTGCGGCACGCCAGCCTGAACCAGAACTACCTCGACAAGATGCAGGTCATGATCGGCACGCCCGGCCACGAGCAGCCTGTCGAGATGACCCGCACCAGCGTCAACGGGCACGGCGATAAACTCAACGAGAAGTCCACGACCATCGCCACCAAGGTCACGAACGGCAACAACCGCCACCACGCCGACCAGTGGGAGACCTACGAGGGCACCTACCTGATCCCCGACGGGCAGACCACGACCCGCTTCACGTTCAAGAGCATCGACGCCAAGCAGCTCGACTACGGCAACGTGCTCGACGACATCGTGTTCGACAAGGCGTACAGGCTCTCTTACGACAAGAACGCATCCGACGCGACCGGCAAGGTCCCGTCAAATCAGCGTGGCAAGGAGAACACTGTCGAGCCCGCCAAAGCCAAGACCACCGGAACCGTGAAGACCGTCGCGGACGAGAACGTCCGGTACGGTTCCCTCGCTAATGGCGATTTCTCCTACCCCTCGTTCTCCGACATTCAGAAGAACGAGCAGGAAACCCCTGCCGATCTGCGCACGTTCCTCAAATCGGATGACGGCACGCTTTGGTACAACATGTCCGCCACTGATTTTTCCAAGTACGGAAAGATCGGGCAGATCCCCGGTTTCGACTCTTCCAGGTTCGCATGGTCCAGTACCGAGAACGGTTCAAGGGTCGAATTGCAGCAGGACCGCAACATCAAGAACACGTATGCGGAGATCGTCGCCCAACAGGACAACACCAGCATCTACCAGAGCGTGTCCACCGGCAACGGCGGTGTGCTGTACAAGATCCGGCTCAAGCACGCCAGCCGCCAATCCTCCCATGTCGACAGGATGCAGGTCCTCGTGGGATCCGACACGAACCACGCGACGCCTGTGGAGATGACCCGCGTCACCTCTAACGGCCATGGCGACAAGGTGGGCGGGAAGTCCACGACCATCACCACAAAGGTATCCAACACCGATCCCCGCGATCATGGCGCACAATGGGAGACGTACGAAGGCTATTACCAGGTGCCCGAAGGACAGAAGAACACGGTATTCATGTTCAAGAGCCTCGAAGGGTTCAAAGAGGTTGAGACCCTGCCCGGCAACAACGTCGGCAATCTCGTGGACGACATCGAGTTCTCCCGCTCTTACAAGTTGACCTATGACGCGAACTCTTCGGACGCTTCAGGCCAGGTTCCGTCGGATACGGCCGCGAACACCACCCAGCCCGCCAAGGACAAGACCTCCGGCACTGTGAGACTCGCGTCTGACGACGATGTGGTGGAATACGCCGCCAACGGCCTGCCGAAGCAGCTCGTCAACAGCGACTTCGACCATGATTGGCGGAACATCGTCGGCCAGTCCAAGATGAGCGAGAAGTACAACTTCGCCAACATCGACCCCGCGCACGGCGACGTGGAGATCAGCGGCGGCCTCAACAGCAAGGGCGAGGCGTCCAAGCACTGGGTCCACCTCAACGGGTTCGATGCGGCCAAGTTCGGCTGGAAGTCCAACCAGACCGACACCAGGGTCGACGGGCGCGGCGGCATCGTCGAGATCCAACGCTCCAAGGCGAACGACAACATGTACGCGGAGATCACCGCCTCGCAGGCCAACACGTACCTGTACCAGGACATCGACACCGCGCACAGCACGCCCACCGTGTACACCGTGAAGCTCCGGTACGCGCACCGGAACGGCACCATCAACTCCAATGAGAAGATCCAGATCCTCGTCGGAGCGCCCGGCCACGAGCAGCCGGTGGAGATGACCCGCATCGCATCCGACCGGGGCAACAGGCTGGGTGAGAAGTCCACCACGGTGAACGCTCCGAACACGGATGGCTGGCTCGGCTCGTGGGACACGTTCCAGGGTTCGGTCGTGGTTCCCGCCGGTCAGAACGTCAGCAGGTTCACGTTCAAGTCGTTGGGATCCATCGACGGCATCTCCGGCAATCTGATCGACGACGTGCAGTTCAAGCTCGCCTACAAGCTCTCCTATGACAAGAACGCGAACGATGCGAGCGGTTCCGTCCCTTCCGGCGAGACCGCGAACACCGTCAAGCAGGCCAAGGCCAGGACGACCGGCACTGTGAGGGCCGTGGCGGACAGGACCGCTTCCGGTCTGACGGTGCATGACTTGAAGAACGGTGAAATCGCCCCTGTGCAGTATGGCGATTTCAAGTTCTCCACAACCGATGGTGTCACCGCGGACCAGATCACCGACGTGAACGGCTTCACCGTCAAAACGAACTGGAATCCCACGGTGGAGAACCAAGCATACGCCGGCAGGAGTCTGGACACCATGTACCAGCCGAACAAGAATGGCGCGAACCTGATCCTGCACCATGTGGGACAGTGGCGCGACTCCTCCGGCACGCAACGGTGGCTCAATGCCAAGATCACCGTGAACGGCCAGAACCTCGGCTCTCTGGTGTACTACGAATCGCAGCACAAGTTCTTGGCGTCGTATGGCAAGTGGGACAGGCATACCTCGTCTCGTCCGTACATGGATGTGACCGTCGATTTCCTGCTGGATGACGGTTCCACGCCGCAGGGACTGCGTGGTGTGACCGGTTTCACCGACCTTGACGGCGGCACCAGCGGATACAACGAGGGCGTCGAACTCGTCAGCGGCTTCGATGGCGCGTACGTGCGCTCCGACGCACATCTCGCCCGGTTCGGCACGAACGGCTGGGCTGGCGCCACGGATGAGAACGAGAACAATGCCGACGCGCATGGAATGAAGCATTACGTCGGCGCCACATTCACCGGCTCGTCCTTCCGCGTCCGCTGGTCGGTCGCCTCGGGACAGGCCCGCGGGTCCGGCTTCCAACCGGTCGATTCGACCATCGCCTACCGTCTCACCTACGACAAGAACGCGCAGGATGCCACCGGTTCCATCCCGTCCGACACGGCCGCTAACACCACTCGGCCCGCGAAATCGGAGACCGACGGCAAGGTGTCGGACCTCGTGCAGCGGACCACCACCCACGAGGACGGCAGCGTGACCGTCAAGACCATCGACACGAGCACGGACGTGGTGTCCGGCTGCCAGGTCTACTATCCGGCCGGCCAGCGCATCACCCTGGCGACCATGGCGAAGGACGACGACTGCTGGGATTCCAGCATGCTGTCGCGTCCGGGCCACACCCAACTGGGTTGGAACCAGGACCGGAACGCGACCCAGGCGCAGGCCCAGGTCACGATGGTCGAGGGCGGCATGACCGTGTACGCGGTGTGGGTCGGCAACCCGGTCCTCACCTACGACACGAACAAGCCATCCACCTGGTCGGGCCAGATGCCGTCCACCCCGGCGTCCGTATCCGTGGCTTACAACACGGCCGCGGCGGACGGGTCCGGCTGGCGGGCGGGCGACACGACGAAGATCCGCGGCTACAGGTTCCTCGGCTGGTACACGGGACCGCAGGACAATGCGGGCCTGTACGACTGGACCAGGCCGTTGACGGGCAGCGTGACCGTGTACGCGCACTGGCAGCGGTTGCAGGCCAACGTGATCTACAACGCGAACGGCGGCACCGGTTCGCATGCGAACACGACCGGCTGGCAGTATTCGGATGTGACCATTCCCGGTGACACGTCCAAGTCGTTCAAACGCGACAAGTACGTGTTCAAGGGTTGGGGCACTAAACCCGGTAAGGCGGACGTCGTCTATAAGGACGGCAGCAAGGTCGCATTGCAGGACAAGGACATCACCCTGTACGCGCAATGGCAGGAGGTTCACGAGAACTTCGTCGAAACGGGCGGTATCGGCCTGCCGATCGCCATCGCGGGCGGCGTCCTGCTGCTCATGTTCGGCATCGGCTCGACCGTCATGCTCACCAGACGCATGAACGGCCACGGCATGCCGGACGACGAGTGACCGGAACCCGGTGACGGAAGGGCCGGCGGACGGCCATCCACCAACTCCATTCGGACGTGGGTGGAATGGTCCGGACGCCGGCCCTTCCCGTTGCCCATCCCCGTCGATATTCGTGGAACGGATCGTGGCAAAGGTATGGACGTTATGGATTGGGATTGGATCATCGAGGGCGAACGTGCTTCGGAGGGACGTCGCATGCGGCGCCTGCGCCGCATGCGCGCACGGCATTCGAGACGCGTGTTCCGCGCGCTCATCGCCGTCACGGTCGTGTTCTGTCTGTCGGGCGTGGGCACGTTCGCTTGGCTTGGCGTGGAACAGGCCGGAGCGGCCCGCAGGGCGGCCGAATCGTCCGCCCTGGCCGCGAAGGACGACCATTCGGCCGAACATTACGCGCGCATGGTCGCCGCGGCCCGCGCGTACAACCGGAGGCTCGCCGCCACGCCGCATGTCATCGGAGAGACGTCCAGCAAGGACGGGACCATCGATGGTGATTTCGGTTTCAAATCGGACACGGAATACCAGAACCTGTTGGATTTCGGCGACGGGATCATGGCGACCATCGAGATCCCGTCCATCGGCGTGGACCTGCCCGTCCGCCACGGGGCCGACGCGTACGCGTTGGAGAACGGTGCGGGACACCTTCACGGCACCAGCCTGCCCGTCGGCGGGCAAAGCACCCACAGTGTGATCACCGGACATACGGGAGTGGCCGACAAGGCCCTGTTCACCCGGCTCACCGAATTGAGGAAGGGTGACGTGTTCTACGTGAGGGTCGCGGCCCAGACCCTCGCCTACAAGGTCGAACGCATCCGCAAGGTCGATCCGGACGATCTGCGCGACGTGCGCATCCAGCCGGGACGCGACCTGGTGACGCTGGTCACCTGCACTCCGATCTTCCTGAACACGTATCGGCTGCTCGTCACGGGCGAACGCGTGAGCATGCCGGACGACGCGCCCTATCCCGAGGACGCGCCCAGGACCACCGGCCGTGACGCGCGCCCGCTGCTCGTGTCCGGTGTGGCATTGCTCGCGGGCATGCCCGTGGCGATGGTCGAGTCCAGGCCACGCGTCCGTCCGTACGGACGTCACGGCATGAAACGGTAGACGCCCACACGCCGGCACCGCCTCATGCGGGGGTAGACTGGTGGGTGTGCGCGCCATATGCCTCCGAGACCGCGACACGCCGATGGCGCCGATATCGGATTGGGGGCACGTGGAATGGTTGTCGGAAACGTCGCAGGGATGTTTCCATTGGAGCCACGACCCCGATACGGGGCATGGCATTGGAGGGAGAATTATGAACAAGAAGGCTTTCGCAACGGCCGTCGCATCCGTGGCCGTCGCGGGCACCATCGCCGCGCCGGCAATGGCCGACGAGACCGCGACCACCCCGGTCGAACAGGCCCAGCAGGCCGTCGAGCAGGCCCAGCAGGCCGTCGACCAGGCCGCGGCCCAGCCGACCACGCAGCCCCAGCAGGACCAGGTCGCCGCGGCCCAGCAGGCCGTCACGGACGCGAAGACCAGCCTCGACCAGGCCGCGGCCGGCACCCAGCAGGCCCAGCAGCAGGTCCAGCAGGCCCAGACCGGCGTGCAGCAGGCCCAGCAGAACGTGCAGCAGGCGCAACAGCAGGTCGAGACCACCATCAACAACGATCCGAACGTGGCCGCCGCCCAGACGGGCGTCAACCAGGCCCAGACCAACCTCGACAAGGCCCACGACAGCCTCGCCGCCGCGAAGGACAAGGCCGACCAGAGCGCGAAGAACGCCGAGACCATCAAGAAGGCCATGAACGACAGCCAGTCCATCCGTGACGACGCCGCCAAGGCCAAGGAACAGGCCGAACAGGCCGTGAAGGACGCGCAGCGGAAGGTCGACTCGACCGACAAGACCAAGCTCGACCAGACCACCGCCGCGAAGCAGGACGCGCTCGGCAAAGCCCAGACGAAGGCCGACCAGGCATCCGCCGCCGCGCAGCAGGCCCAGCAGAAGGCCGACCAGGCGAAGAGCCTGCTCGACGAGGCCACCCGCATCGCGGGCGACGCGAACGATCCCGCCAAGATCCAGGAGGCGCAGGACAAGGCCAAGCAGGCCGACCAGGCCGTGAAGGACGCTAAGACCGCGCAGGCCCAAGCCACCGTCGCCGAAGCCACCGCGAAATCCGAGGCCGACAAGACCCGCACCCAGGCCGACCAGGCGAAGGCCGCGCTCGACAAGGCGAACGACATGAAGGACGCCGCCCAGGAGAAGGCCGACAAGACCTCCGCCGCCCTGGACAAGGCCGCCGACGCGAAGAACACGGACGCGAAGGCCGTGAAGGACGCCCAGGCCGCCAACGACAAGGCGCAGGCCGCGCTCGACAAGGCCGACCAGGCCGTGAAGGACGCGCAGGCGCAGGCCGACAGGACCAAGGACGAGTATGCGGCCGCGAAGGACGCGTACGACAAGGCGCAGGCCGCCGCGGACGCCGCGAAGCAGGCCGCGGACGAGGCCGCGAAGGCGCAGGCCGAGGGCGCGGCCGGATGGTTCAAGACCAACAAGGCCGAACAGGCGTACAAGTATCTGACCGACGACAGCGTGTCCCAGTACCTGGAATACACGCACATCGGCGCGAAGGACGACGCGACCAGCCTCGACAACCTGCTCAAGGCCCTCGACATGATCGACGAATGCAACAAGCTGCGCGCCGACCATGGTCTGGAACCGTTGAAGGTGTCCGAGACCGCGATGGCGATGGCCATGGTCCAGGCCAACTACGCGGCCAACGGCCATTACAACCACAACTACCAGTACGACAACGTCGGCGAAAACCTCGACTGGGGCTTCTCCGACGACGATCCGTACGACGACTGGTACACGGCCGAGAAGGAGACCTACGACGCGGCCGTGAAGTCCGGCGACTATCCGGACCTCGCCAAGCTGTCCCCGTACGACGTTTTCCTGAAGTACCCGGACCTGTACCAGCAGGTCGGCCACTACCTCAACATCGTCGACCCGGAGTACATCGCCACCGGCATGGCCTACAGCGGCTACGGTGAGACCAACTACGATCACGCGTTCACGCAGGAGTACTTCAACGACTGGAACTCCTACAACGCGAACGACACCACGTTCGATGCCAGCGTGTACCGCGCGAAGGTCGAAGCGTACGTCAACCAGATCAAATCCGCGCAATCCACGTACGAGGACGCGTTGAAGCAGGTCGAGGCCGCCAAGACCGCGCTCGACAAGGCCAACACGGCCCACGCGTCCGCCGTCCTCACGCTCGACAAGGCCACCTCCTACCTGCAGGACACGCAAGACGAATCCGCACGCACCACGCAGCTGCTCGCCGACGCGACCCGCAAGGCCGCAGAAACGCAGACCGCGTACGAGCAGGCGAAATCCGCCGACGAGCAGGCGCAGGCCAGCCTCACCACCGCCGAAACCGACCGCCAGACCAAGCAGACCGCGTACGACCAGGCGAAATCCGCCGACGAGCAGGCGCAGACGCGTCTCACCCAAGCCCAGGCCGCGCTCGACAAGGCCAACACGGACGTCAAGCAGGCCGAACAGGACAAGACCGCCGCCGACACGCGTCTCGACGTGCTGACCGACGCGAAGAACGCCCTCGCCAAGGCCCAGACCGCATACGACCAGGCCAAGAGCGAAGCCGACCAGGCCCAGCAGGCCAAGCAGACCGCGCAGGACGAACTCACCCAAGCCCAGACCGCGTACGACCAGGCCAAGAAGGAAAGCGACAAGGCCGCCCAACAGGTCAAGGACCTCGAAAACGCCAAGACGGACCTCGCGGCCAGGACCCAGGCCCTCGCCGCCGCACAGGCCGACCTGGACGCGAAGACCCAGGCATACGACGCCGCCAGGAACGAGGCCGACAAGGCCAAGCAGTCCGAAACGGACGCCGAAACCGCGGTCAGGAACGCGCAGCAGGCGTTGACCGACGCGCAGGCACGCCTCGCCAAGGCCAAGAGCGACGCGAAGGACACGGAAGCCGTCAAGACCGCGCAGGCCAAGGTCAAGGAAGCACAGGACGCGCTCGACCAGGCCAAGACGATCCTCGCCAAGGCGCAGGCCGACCTCAAGCAGGCCCAGACGGTCGAAGCCCAGGCCAAGAGCGACTACGAGACCGCGAAGGCAGCGCTCAAGACGGCCCAGCAGGCCGCCAACCCGAAGCATGACGACAATGCCGGCCAGACCAGTCTGAACGCCGCCCAGCAGGCCACGGTCGAAGCGGCCGCCAAGGCCGACAAGGTCATGGCATCCACCGGCGCGGACACGAACGGCATCATCCTCGCCGTCGTCGCGTTCGCCGGCATGGGCGCCGCCACGCTCGACCTGAAACGCCGCCGCATGGACGTGACCGCACGCCACGGCATGCGCTGACCCAATTCCCCCTCCAACAAACAGGCGGCCGGAACAGGACGACGGAAAACCACATGACGGTTTCCCGACCCTGTTCCGGCCGTTTCTCTCTCAGGACCCAGATCCACCACGGTTCGGTAAAATAAGCCAAAGAAGGAGAAACCATGCCCAACACGCAACTGCGTCAACATATCGACGACATGCCCGGCATCCTCGCCAAACTTGAACGGATTCCGGAAATCACCACCCGACTGGACCTCATCGACACCCTGCGCGCCCACGCCCTCTCACTGGAACCGTTGGATGGCGTCGAAACCATGGCATTATCCGATTACGACCGCGACTGGCTCGTGAGATACACCTACAATTCAAACGCCATCGAAGGATCGACCCTGACTCTTCAGGACACATCCCTCGTATTGGAAGGCGAATTCGTGCCCTCGGATTCCCCGGCACGTTTCGTGTTCGCGGCGCGCGGCGTCGCCGACGGCATGGCCTACGTCCGCGAATACGCCTCCGAAAGACGTGAACTCGACCCGGAACTGATCCAAAGGATCCACGAGGTGACCGCATTGGACCTGCAGCCGTTCGCACGCGGCACGTTCCGTCCTTACGGATATCTGGCGAGAATCACCGCGACCCGCGTCAAGACCGCCGACCCGTTGGAGATCCATGACGACCTGCAAGCCCTGATCGACGGGCTGAACGGAAGCGACGCGCACCCGTTGCTCAAGGCCGCGGCGTTCCATACGATGTTCGAAAACATCCATCCATTCATGGACGGCAACGGCAGGACCGGCCGGCAACTGCTCAACCTCATGCTGTTGGAGAACGGATACCGTCCCGTGGCGATCAAGCATGACGCCGGACGTGTTTACGCCCGGGGTCTCGAATCCTGGCAGGTCGACGGTGATCCCGAACCGTTCTGCTCCATCCTGTTCGACTGCGTGGAACAGGAGGAACGCACATTCATCGACCTTGTCGAACGGCTCCGTCATGATCCGAAAACCACGGACGGCTCCATCGCCATGGATGCTCCGGGCCAGGATGTCCAACCGCCGGATCCGGCCGATGTTCCGGACGATCCCGGCATCGGCCTGGTCTGACCCTCTTCGCAGGTCTTGACGGCTTCCAGCATGAGCAAGCCAACGAGACCGCATCCCGAACATAACCGAACATCCGATACCATCCTACAGACGGCCGGAACAGGACGACGGAAACCCATACAAGGGTTTCCCGAACCTGTTCCGGCCGTCCGTTTCCCCTGGAACGTCCACATGAACGAAGGACATCCACGTTGCTACCATGGGAAACGGGAAGCAATGAATCCATCCACCATAATCGCGGGGTCCGATGCTATTTGAAATGAACCGTGTCCTAATGTGCCGGAACCATCCGGTACTGGAATTCGCGTACTCATCGAACGCGGGTTTCATCCTCGAAGTGGGTGACGTGTTCGATCCGAGCCGTGTACCGGTCGGCATGTACGTGGATGGACAGCCCCGACCCGACAGTGATTCGGTGACCGCATGGTGGCGGTCCCGGGGAATCCCCGCCACAAGGGACGGCCTGCGCACGCTGCTCATGGCCACGGGCATCCCCTCCGGAAAAGAACTGCTCGACCGTTCCATGGGATTGAGCCTGTCCGACCAGTACTGGGTCCGGCCGGCTGGCATGGACGCGCTACGTTGGGAGGACCTCAACTTCTTCCACAACGATTTCGACGAACGGCTCGGCAAGGCGTTGTTCACCGGCGACTCATCCCGTATCGGCGACGTGAACACGCCGGACGTGACCAGCGCCGGAGACCTGCCCAAACGGTGGATCATCCGTGACGACGGCGTCAGGACCCTCATCAAGGCGGGACGGTCCGGCCAGGAGCCCGACAACGAGCGGATAGCGTGGAAAACGGCCCGCCTGCTTGGCATCGACCATGTCGAATACCGTGTGGGCAGGATCAACGGGGCCAGGGTGTCGGCATGCGACGAAATGCTTTCGGATGCGGAGGAGCTCATTCCCGCCGGACAGATCATGCGGATCTTCCGGAAGGGAGGATACCGGGAACGGCGCGACATCTGGGTGGAGGCCTGCCAACGGCTCGGCGTCGACCGTGACACGATCATGCACGCCACGGATGATTTCCTGTTCCTCGACTTCCTGCTACGCAACACGGACCGGCATTACAACAATTTCGGTCTGATCAGGGACGTGGAATCCTTCGCCATCCGTCCCGCCCCGATCTACGACAGCGGAGCGGGCCTGTGGAACGGCATGGACCCCGACGCCATGGACAACGGGGACTACCGGACGAAACCGTTCTGGACCGACCAATGGGGAGAGGAGGACAACGCGTACTGGCAATTGTCCCTCATCGACGATTGGGACAGGTACGACCTCGGTGTTCTGGACGACGTGCCCGACATCGTCCACGAACAGCTTTCCACCAACCAGCGCCTCTCCCCCATGCTCATCGACCGGATCACGAGCCTGCTGCGTGGCCGGCTCCCGATCATCAGACATCAAAGGGACGTCGCCGCGCCCCACATGATCGGTTTGCATCCCGACCATGGATTGGACGACCCGACCCCAGGACTCCAACCGCCGGACCCGGCCGATATTCCGGACGATACGCGGCCGGACGATCCAGGCATCGGCCTGGTCTGACCCTCTTCGCAGGTCTTGACGGCTTCCAGCATGATCAAGCCAACGAGACCGCATCCCGAACATAACCGAACATCCGATACCATCCTACAGACGGCCGGAACAGGACGACGGAAACCCATACAAGGGTTTCCCGAACCTGTTCCGGCCGTTTTTTCCTCCCTTCGCGCTCCTCATATCCCTGCGGCCCCCATGCCTCCCGTCCAACGACGTTCGGAAACGAAAAAGAAACGTCCCCCACGCACCGCACGCCCTCACAATCACCCCCGTAACGGTATCGGACGAGGTGCATGTGGAAAGAACGGCACAGGGAACGAGAATCCCCGATGCAAGGAGGGAACACGATGGGCGTAATCATCATCATCGCCGTCTTCTGGCTCCTCGGCCTGCTGATGGCATGGAGCATGTGCGTCGTCGCGGCACGCGCCGACCGGCGTATGGAAGAAATCCGCCATACCCACACGGACACGGATATCAGCCGGCCCGCCGACACCGGCCACGTGGACTAGCGGGGACGCCTCCCCGGCCGACAAGGACCGTCGCAAACCCCGCTCCCAAAACCCAAGAAAGGATATCCAATGGAGAACACGAACCTGAAACGTCTCGCCGCGATGTGCGCGGCGGCCGCGAGCCTGTCCGCACTCGGACTGGCCGGCACGGCCATGGCAGTGGAAACACCCACCACCGCCGACACCGCCACCGCATCCATCACATTGAACGCCGCCCAGGGCAACACTTTGGCCGGCCACACGTTCGACTTCTACCGCCTGGGCTCCTACGGCGACATCACCGCGAACGGCGACAAGGACGTGAAGTCCCTGACCGTGAACAAGCTCGACGACGCGTCCGACAAGTGGATCGCCGCCGCCAACACCAAGGCCGGCATCACCGACCTGCAGGGCTTCGACGCGGCCGGCGACCTGGCCCACGTCGGCAAGGACGGCGAGCCGACCGGCACCGTGCAGGGACAGCTGCGCGAGGCCGCCAAACAGCTCGCCGCATCCGCGTCCGCCAGCAAGATCGCGGCCGTGAAGACCGTGCCTGGCACGGGAGACACCATGACCGTGTCCGACCTGCCGAACGGCCTGTACCTGATTGTCGACTCCGACGGCGTGCCCATGATCGTCGGCACTCCGGTCCAGGGCACCAAGACCCTGAACGGCGTGACCCTCGGCACCCTGACCGTGAAGTCCAAGACCACCACGATCGACAAGAAGGTGTCCCGCGACCGTCTGAACAAGGGCTCGTTCATCGACTCGAAGGCGGGCGACACGGAGGATTCCGCCTCGTTCACCGTGGGCGAGACCGTGGACTTCAAGTACGTGTTCACCCTGCCGAACATGCAGGCCGCCACCCAGACCGTCGTCAAGGACACCATGTCCGGCCTGACACTCGCCGGCGACCCCGCGTTCGCCATCGACGGCAAGGCCGTCAGCCCGACCGTCGCCAAGGGCGAGAACGGCGACGGGTTCACCGCCACGTTCGACCAGGCGTTCATCAAGGCCAACAGCGCCAAGCAGGTGACCGTCACCTACAAGGCGGTCGTGGCCAACGCGAAGCGCGCCGCCCAGGCGTCCAACACCGCAGCCATCTCGACCACGTTCTACGACGGCACGGCCGCCTCCAAGACCACCGTCGATTCGAACGACACCGCCACCGTGAGCGCCTACGACGTGAACATCAGGAAGACCAATTTCAAGGGCGACCAGGCGTTGCAGGGCGCCGGCTTCAAGATCCAGAACAAGGACGCCGGCAAGTGGATGAAGCAGGATCCCAAGACCGGCGCCTGGACCTACGTCGACACGCAGGCCGGGGGCTCCCAGTTCACCACCGGCGAGAACGGTCAGCTGAACATCGCGGGCCTCGGCGCGGGCAACTACCACGTCGTCGAGTCCAAGGTCCCGGACAACATGACCAGCCTCGTGACCGTCGCGTTCGACATGACCATCACCGACGGCGGCAAGGTGTCCACCAGCGCCGACACGAACAAGCTCATCTCCGGCCAGCCCACCGGCGACAACAAGTGGACCATCACCGTGAGGAACATCGACGCCCTGACCGAACTGCCGCAGACCGGCGGCCTGCTCGGCAACACCATGATCGGCGTGGTCGTCATCGCCATGGCCGGTGGCGTCGCCTACCTCACCGTCCAGTCCAAGCGCCGCCGCGAGGCCCACACCCTCTGACGGGAAGGCATTGACTCATGACGCGGGAAGACGACTACTGGACCATCGTGTCGGGCGGACGCGCCGAGGCGCGCCGCCGCCGGCTCGAACACCGGGACAGGATCGTCTCCCGCGTCTACACGCTGCTCGCCGTGTTGCTCCTCCTCGGCGGACTCGCCATCATCTGCACTCCCCCATTGAACCAATGGGTGACGGACGGCAGGCTCACGGCCACCGCCCAGGCCGCCCAGGTATCGGCCGCCACGGCCACGGACACGGACACACGGCTCGAAGCCGCCGACGAGTACAACCGCCGGCTCGCCGCCCAACAGGTGCAGATCGGCGAGATCATCCGTGCGGACGGCACACGCGACGCGGACTTCAAGGACGACACGGAATACCAGAGCCTGCTGCGGTTGGACGCCACAGGCACCATGGGCGTGCTGTCCATCCCCGCGATCGGCGTGGAGCTGCCCATCCGGCACGGCACCGGCGCGGACGTCCTGGACGATGGGCTCGGCCACGTGCACGGCACGTCACTGCCCGTGGGCGGGAAAAATACGCGCACCGTGATCAGCGGGCACACGAACATGGAGGGCAGGACCCTGTTCACCCGGCTCGACGAGCTCAGGAAAGGCCAGACGTTCACGATCGGCGTATACGGCCGGGTGCTGCACTACCGCATCACCGGCATCCAGATCACCAGTCCGAAAGACACGGACGCCCTGCGCATCCAACCGGGCAGGGACCTCGCCACACTCGTGACCTGCACGGACACCGGCAACAGCCGCCGACTGCTCGTCACCGGCGAACGATACACGCCAACCCCAAGCGAAACCCGGGAAACGGACTCGAAAACCATACGGGACGGAGCCCTGGCATGCTGCGGCATCACATTCCTGGCCGGTCTGGCCGTGGCGCGACGCGACACGGAACGCCTCTGCCGGCACACCGATGATGTTTTCCGCCCGAAGGAGCATAGGAGCTGAAATGAAACGTCTCATAAGCCTGCTGGCCGTCCTGGCATGTCTGCTGGCCGCGTTCGCCGCGCCGTTCGCGTCGGCGGACGATACGGCGGCCGATGCCGCGCAACTGCCCGACCACATCGTCAACGGGGACTTCGAATACCAGCATGATTGGTTCAGGGAGCATGCCGCATATGGTTGGACGGCGGTGATCCCCTCCACCGGTCTGAATTGGAACGACCGCACGAAGAGCTACCAGCCCGGTCCGGATGATTGGAATGAAGCGAGATTCGGCTGGCATAGCACGCAGGCCGACGGCACGAACGGCGAACCCGGCGAGCAGAGGGTCGGCGCCGTCGAATTGCAGGGACTCACCCGCGGCAACGCCTTGGCCGAGATCGTCGCCGCCCAGCCCGACACGAGCATCTACCAGGACATCCATGTCACCCCCGGCAACACCTACCACTGGAGCCTGAAGCATCAGAGTTCCTTCGCTAACCATGTCGATCGGATGCAGGTGCTCATCGGCGAGCCCGGAAGGGAAACGCCCCAACAGGCGACGCGCACCAAGACGAACGGCGGGGCCGACGGGACCGGCGACGTGGGAACCGACATCGCCACCGCCAACATCACCGACAAGGATTCGCGCAACTGGGAGACCTACGAAGGGAACTGGACCTGCCCCGAGGGCGTGACCGTCGCCCGGTTCACCTTCAAAAGCGTCGATTCGCTCGCCCCGAATCGAGGCAATCTGGTGGACGACATCGGCTTCAGCCAATCCACGACATTGCGCTACGACCCGAACGGCGGAACCGGCATGATGGCGGACCAGACGGTCGGCGTCGGCGTGAACGCCTATACGGCCACGGATGGCTACACGTTCGCGGGTCATGGCCTCGCCTCGTGGAACACGAGGTCCGACGGCACCGGCGACTCCTACAAACCCGGCGACACGATCGCCATCGACAGGCCGACGACTTTGTACGCGCAATGGACCGACATCACGCGGACGGCGATGCCGGAGACGGGAGGAACATTGACCAATCGGAACCTGACGACGATCCTGGGGGGGGCTTGCCTTCTGGCCCTCATACCAATCCTGTCGGCAAGACGGCGCAGGCGCCGGTAGGACAATCCCGGAAGGCGGTGTGACATGCTGAGACGCATCGCCCGCCTTATCACCGGCCTGCTCGCCACCGGCCTTTTGCTGGCATTGGCGCCATCCGCGTCGGCGGCCGCGACGTACGACATCACCCAGGTCGGGGACGCGGACTGGGTCGGCATCACGGATTCGAACGGGAACGACGCGACCAAGACGCCTTTGGCGTCGAATGGCGCGAACGTGAGGGTGACGTTCGACGTCCATATCGAAGACATGTCCAGACTGGCCGAGGGGGACACCATCACCGTGCCCTTCAACACGGCGGACGGAAGCCATTACGGCCCGTGGGGCCTGTTCACCTCATCGAACCTTCCCCGCGTCCTGCGGAACCGGGACGGCGCGGACATGTTCATCCTGACCGCCCCGAACGGCCACACGCTGACGATGACCCGCACGTCCGCCACAGCCGTCGGCTCGTTCGATGGAAGCGTCACCGTCGCCACGCAACTGTGGCAGTGGAATCCATCGGCGACTTCCTCAACGTGGATGGTTGGCAACAGTCATTCGATCACGTTCTCCAACCGGAAAAGCGTCTCGAATCCATGCACGCGGAACAGCGGCACGCCCAACCCGGAAGTATCCAACTCGTTGATCGGCTTGTATCTGTATATGCGGAATTGCCAGACGATGACCACTCTTGCCAAGAACGGAGACACATCCAGCATCGGAACGGATGATCAGATCACATGGTTCCATGTCTCGGCCGAAACGGGCCGGATGGCGGGAAACGATCTTTGGGCAAACGGCTACTGGGTTCAGACCGCGTACGACGAGAACACGCCAGGTGCCACCTATGACACCCGCGACAATGCGAATTATCTTGCCCAAGACACGAATGCGGATGTGTCCACGTTCGCCAAGACAAGGACGGATCTGAAGCCTGGACATTACGCCATCCGGACGCTTTCCGACGGGTCCCTTGCGGTCGCATGCAATTACGGCTCCCGCTTGCCCGGACGGAAGAACAGCCTGCAGGTCCAGAATAAAGGCAATGGCACCACACTGAAACTGCTGGCGAAGACCGGTCATATCTGGCAGAACGCACAGTTCGGAGTGAAGGTCCATTTCGCCGACGAGTCCATCCCGAACCGCGTCAAGGTCGAGATGCAATCCACCGAATCCGCCTACCGGACGACGACCTTGACCACGAAGCCCCTTGACCCCGCCGTCGGCGCTGGCCAGTCCGCCATCCGATACGATCCGAACGGCGGTGACGGCGACGCGTTCAGGAAGGCCGGCGATCCGGGCACGCAGGCCACTACACCGGAGGCGGCGACCTTCCTGCGCAAGGGGTACGCGTTCGCCGGCTGGAACACGAAGGCGGACGGCACGGGCGTGGCCTACCAGGCGGGCGCCGATGTCGCATACCCGGCCGAGGGCGACACCCTGACCCTGTACGCGCGGTGGGAGACGAATTCGTACAAGACGGAGTTCAGGGACTGGCAGGGCCGGACCATCACGTCGGGCACGGCCAGGTACGGGACCACGCCGACCGTGCCCGCGTTGTCCGACACGACGTGGCTGGCCGATCCGGACATGAACTTCGACAACGTGGACGGATGGCGCGACGATTGGTGGCATGGTTCGCCCACATTCACCAAGGACGGCCTGACGGTCAATAGCCGCGACACCAGGGCGAACGGCAAGACCGTCGGTGCGAATGCGGCCATCCATGTCGAGGCGGATGCCGACTATTCGGAGGCGAATGCCACGAATGCCGCCAAGAGCTCGGGAATCGGCTTCAACATCAACAACAGAAACAATTCCTATCAGGGATGGCACGCCTGTCCGAATGGGCGGCAATGCGAAGTGGACGCCGTTCTCACGGCCGGACTCGCCTCTTCCCAGACGATCGAGCCCTGGGTACAGATAGACAATGACCGATTCAACGGCTACGGCACCGCCACCGTCCACCACATGCAATTGACCCAGGTGGACCCGACCACGCACAACGGCATCGCCCGCGACGGCTACGTGTTCACCGGCTGGGACAAGGACCCATCGAAGCCGGTCGAGGGCGACACCGTGTACACGGCCCAATACAGGCCAGCCGTCTACAAAATCCGGTTCGACGCGAACGGCGGCACCGGCGCCATGGCCGAACAAAGCCACACGTACGACCGGAAGCAGGCGTTGACGGCAAATACGTTCGCCCGCGAGGGCTACCGCTTCACCGGCTGGAACACACGCGGGGACGGCAAGGGCAAGGCGTTCACGGACAAACAGACCGTGACGAACCTGCTCACGCACGACGGCGCGACCGGCGTCCTGTACGCGCAATGGGAGCGTCTACCCGAAACCGCCCTGCCTTGGAGTGGAGGAACCATGACCCATAATCTGACAACAATCCTGGGGGGGCTTCTTATCCTCGCCATCCCATTCGTCCTCATGCGCCGGCGCAGGCTGGGCTGAGCCATGCAAGGCGGGTGATGTGACATGCTGAGACACGCCACCCGCCTGCTCCACGGGCTACTCGCCGTCGGCCTCCTATTGGGACTGGCGCCATCCGCACGCGCGGCCGCAACGTACGACGTCACCCAGGTCGGGGACGTCGGATTCTCCCAAGTGTGGAACGCGACGGGGAACAAGGAAGTGAAGTCCGGAGACACGATCGGCTTCAACCCATGGAGCGTGCACATCACGCTGGAAGGGCATATCGATGACATCTCCGCCCTAGCCGCGGGCGACGTCGTGTCCGTTCCCCTGACATCCGACGCGGGCTCCCATTTCTCCATGAACGGCACCGGCTGGGAATGCGCCGATGACGTGGCGACCTCCGACGGGACCGTCGCGTTCAAGGCGAACATGAGGGACGGCCGGGCCGATCTGCGGCTCACCCGCACCGCGGCGCGCCTGTCGGGCCGATTCGACTTCCGCGTCGTCATACGCAACGGCAACCTCTGGTACGCCGACCGGAAATCCACCTCGAGCACCTGGCATGCGGGTTCAGACACGTTCGCCTTCCACAACACGACGAAACCGAACCACCGGTGCGTCAACGACACGACCGGCGTGGGCGTCAACTCCACGAAAAGCGGCGTGGGCGCATCCATGGTCACCTGGAACTGCGCCACCGTCAACAGGATCGCGCGCGGCGGCGCGGAATCCGACACGGCCCCCGATGTGACGTACCACATCCACGTCGCGTCCGCCGACGAAGGCCATCCGGTGACGGTCGCGAGCGGCACCCGTGCGTTCGAGGCCTACCACGCCTACGACGGGACCACGGCGGGCGACGCGTTCACCGGCCCCGGCGGCGGATCGCATGTGGCATACACGCCGAAACGGACGGACGGCACGCCCACGGCCGGCGAATACCGGCTCGTCGCCAATGCGGACGGCTCCTATGATTACGACCTCGACATCGGCCCGCGCGAGGGCGCGAACGCCAACCGGTTCACGAAACCGGCCGTCGATGCGACCACCGCAGAGCTCATGGAAGCGTCCAACATGCTTTTCCAGGTGGACTACGGCGGAATCAGCATCAATTTCGACTCGTCGACGGAGAAACGCTCCGCGGTCGTGACCTGGACCTCCAGCGAACGCGCGGGAGGCTCGTTCCTGGCGTCCAACACCATCACGACGAACACGGGGCGAAGCCGCGCCCTCATCGCCTATGACGGCAACGAGGCCGGAAGCGGAGGCGTCGCCCCCACGGTCGGCGACCCGGGAACCACGGCAAAGGCGGCCGCGAACGGCTTCACCCGTACCGGCCACACGTTCACAGGCTGGAACACACGCAGGGACGGCACGGGCACCGCCTGCCAGGCGAGCGACGACGTCGCATACCCGGCCGAGGGGCGGACTTTGACCCTGTACGCGCAATGGAGGCCGATAACCTACACTATCCGCTTCGGCGGCAACGGGGCCACGTCCGGCATGATGGCCGACCTGACCGTCGCATACGACGGGAAAAAGACCTTGCCCGCCAACCGGTACGCCAGGCCAGGCAAGGCGTTCGCGGGCTGGAACACCAAGGCCGACGGGAGCGGCGCGATGTATAGGAACAAGGCCGAGGTCACGAATCTGGCGTCCAGCCAAGACGACGTCGTCGTCCTGTACGCGCAATGGGAGGACGCCATGACGGCGATGCCGGAGACGGGAGGAACGGTGGGCGACCGCAGATTCGGAAAAACCATCGGGGGGGGGCTTGTCTTCTGGCCCTCATCCCGGCCCTGCTGGCGCGACGGCGCGTGCGCCGAAACCGGTAGCATCAACCGGAAGGGCGGTGTGACATGCTGAAGCGCATCGCCCGCGGGAGCATTCCCGTACTGGCCGCGCTGTTGGGCCTGCTGGCCGCGCTCGTCGCGCCGCCGGCCCACGCGGCGGACATCGGCGTGCATGATCTTGAGACGGCCTCGGTGCCCGCAGGGTACCGTCAGTTCGCCCTGGGCTCCGATGGTCTCGACTTCGACTCGATCGAATGGGACGACGGGGCATGGATGACATACCGTTTCCAAAGCGCCACATACCGGTATCCGGTGAAACCGGATACCGGCCTCACCATCCCCAACGTGGGCAAATGGACGGACGAGGACGGGACCACGCGCCAGATCGACATGCGACTTTCCGTGAAGGAGGGCGACGTCATCGCTTTCCTGCCCCGCAAAGGCCGCCTGTGGTGGCGGACCGTGCATACAGGGAAAGAGACCGGCTCCATCCCGTATCCGGATGAAGTGAGGAGCATCTGGGGGACATTCACGCCCGCCGACGGACGATACGGCGCGACCATGACCGCATCCTTCACCTACCACGACACGGGGGAATCCGTGCCCGACACGTTCAAAGGCGTCGTCGGATTCAACGACCTCGACGGACGCGACGACCAGCCCGACCTGCTGGTGGAGGGCGTCGAACTGCTGTCCGGCTTCGACGGCGCGTACCGTCTGAAGGACGCCGAACTCGCGGAATACGGCACGAACGGCTTCTCCGGCATCAAACGGGACGCGGGCGACGAGTCCAAGATGAACGAAAGCCCCCAGATCCTCCACCGGCTCACCGCCACCTGGAGCGGGAGCTCCTTCGCATTCCACTACAGCGCCATACCGCCGAAGGCGGAACCATATATCGACCCGTGGGGCACCTTCGGCCCGTCGGTCGACGCGGGCGATCTGCGTTGGACGCTCAACGCGAAGGCCGTGGACAAAGAGACCGGGACCGTGCTGAGGACATGGTCCGGGACGGTTCTGCGCATCGGCGACAAGTGGAGCATCCGGCCACCGGAGATCGGAGGATACCGGTACGCGGGGCTTGCGGCAGGCAGCGACGCTCTTTCCGGCACCGAGACCTCGACGGGGTTGAGGAACCGTCTTGTCGTCCTCGAATACGTGTCGAACCCGACCACCATGCCCGACACGGGAGGCCACGCCAGCCACCTGCCATTGGCCATCGGAGGTCTCGCCATGGTAGCGGCGATGGCCTTGTCCGTGCTCGCCCACCGGCGGCGCCATAATCACTTCAATCCCCCTGTCTGATATCGAACGCACGTCATGTGGATTGTGCGGAACCGTACGGTCGCATGGCCGGCCGATTCCGGGACATGTCCTAACTAGGGAGGAATCCATATGGCTGCAACCCTTTGCATCCTGGTCCTGATGGTCGTCGCCGCCTCATGCCTGTATGAGGCGTTCGTGTACATGGCCGTCAAACAGAAAAGCACCTTCGTTGGCCGCAAGACCAAGGAAAAGGTTCTTGCCATGAGCCGTAAGACCCGTCAAGGCAAGGCCGTCCTGTTCATCGTGCTCGCCGTCGTCTGCTTCGTGCTGATGGTCGTGGCGGGCATGCTGATGGCCCATGCCGGATACAACGTGTGACGTCGGACCGGCTCACATCCATGATGGGTGGGATGGTTCCGTATCCACGGGATTCCTCCCGCCCATCTTCCGTCTTTTCAAAAGAGGTGGGAATGTCCGTCGACGATGAAGACGAATACGACGGTTCGGAAGCAGATGGCATGGAACCGGACGGCGATGGGGCCGATCCGTTCGTGCCGATGTTGGAGGACGATGGGCACAGGCTCGGCCGTCCCGCGCGGCGTGGCGTCGGCGTGGTGGGTTTCGTTCCCGCGCCGACCAGACTGTCCATTCCCGAACTCGACTGGCTCATGCGCGTGCGTGACGGCGCCGGCCGGTCGGTGCGTGTGCCGGAACACCGGTATTCGCGTTCCGACCGCGGCGCGGTCGAATCGGCTCGCGGACGCCTGTATTCGATGGTGTCGAAGCAGGTCAGCCAGACGAAGAGCCTGTACAAGGCGCGGCAGCGTGACGAGGAAGGCATGCTCCCGTTGGGTTCCGCGAGCCCGTTGGACATGATCACCCGCGATTTCAACGAACGTCCCCTGATCCCATGGCATCAGACCAGCACGGGACGGGCGGGAGTGCTCACCACTTTCGTGGCCGGTTCCGGCGCGCAGCTGATCCCGGGTCCGCCGATCGGCATCGACGCGCTTTCCCGCGAACTGTTCCAATTCGACTGCTGGGGTACGTACGACGCGCACATGACCACCAGTCCCGACCTGTTCTTCAGCGGCCTGCGCGGCCAGGGCAAAAGCTATTGCGCGAAGACGATCGCCGTGCGCGAGATCGGTTTCGGACGCAACATCATCGTCCAATCCGACCGGCAGGGCGAATGGAAGGCCATTGCGCGGGCCATTCCCGGCGGGCAGGTCGTCTCCCCCGGCAAAGGCAACTATCTGAACCCGTTCGCCATGCCCGACATGTCCCACGTCACGTCGGACGAGGATCGTAGGGCGTTGCGCCAGGAGGTCCTGGCCGGCAGGAAAAGCGCCATGATGGCGTTGGCGGAGGCGGTGAGGGAACCGGACCGTCCGTTCCCGTTGGACAAGGACATGCTGTCCCTGATCGACCAGCTGATAGCCAGTTACGATACGGGGCCGATGACGTTGGAGTCGGCCGTGGCCCGCCTGTCCGACTGGGATTGGGTGGATGGCGTGTACAAGAACATCCACGGTTTCGAACATTACCGCGATCTCGCACGCGAGAAGGCCAGCGAGGCGGCACGCGTGTTCTCCCCCATGGTCGATGACGGCACGATGAGCGGCATGTTCGACAAGGAGTCCACGATCACGTTGGATCCGACCGCGCCGATCATCGTGTTCGACACGTCCGGCCCCGTGTTCCAGGATCCCACGTTGAAACGCGTGTACACCGCGGCGGTCAGCTCGTGGATCGACCGGCTGTTGCAGGCACGCGACGGATTGCGCCGCATCATCGTATGCGAGGAGGCGTGGGATCTGCTGTCGAACCCGCAACTGGTCGACTCGTTGCAGACGCGCCAACGGTCCGCGGGCCATTGGGGTTGCGCGACATGGCTGATCGTGCATGGCGTCGCGGACATGACCCAGGTGTTCACGGCCGGCAGTGGCCTGCGCGGCAAGGTCGAACAGCTGATGAATCTGATGGAGACGAAGATCATCTACCGCCAGGGTGGTGAGAATATCCCCCTGCTGAACCGGCTCATCCCCGATCTGAGCGAGGACGAACTCGAACAGATCCCACGCCTGGCCCAAGGTTATGGCATCTGGCGTATCGGACACGAGCATCCACGCATGATACTGCCCATCGCCGGCCCCATGTGGGCGGACGTGTTCGACACGTCGAGCCTGCGAAAAGCGTCGTGAGACAAGCCCTTCCAGGGAAAAACAATCGCGAAGGAGGAATGGTATGGCCCGATATTGGAATGATGGCTCGTATGACCGTGAGGAACTGAACGCGGACAACCGTCGCAAGGTCATGGGCGTGTGGCGGAAATTCGAATCGTCCAAGACGGGCGAATGGCTCGCCCGCCACACGAACCTGCTGGAACGGTTGAGCGACGAGGAAAGCCATCTCGTGGTCCGTGCCGGCGCGATGGTGTGCGTGTTCGCGCTGATCCTCTCCATGATCATGTTCCTGCTCGTCAAGGGCGGCATGCTCGCGTGGACGCTGTTGACACTGCCCGTGTTCGCGGTCGCGTTCATGCTGGTCATGGTTTTGTGGATCTTCTGGGACGCGTACCGTGATTCCGGCGAAAGGGCCGCGGACTGGCTGTCCACGCGTCCCGGCGTGGCCACGTGGCGTCAGCTCGCCGCCGACTATGGACCACGCGCCGTCAACCGTGACGTGCTCCCCTCCGTCCTGCCGCGCATGCTTGAGGATTTCCGGTATCGTAGGCCGGGCGCCATTCGTCCGCGCCCATGGCATGCGGCATGGTATGTGGGCGATTCGTGGAACATGGAGGTGTGGCTGGGCTCCGAACGGCACATCTACGTGTTGGGTCCTACCCGTTCCGGCAAGACCGTCAGCGTCGTCATCCCCAGCGTGGTCGAGGCTCCCGGTTTCGTGCTCGCGACCTCCACGCGAGGCGACATCATCAAAACGACCCGCTACCTGCGCGAATGTGGTGTGAAGGATCGTAAGAACGGGGCCGAATACGGTGGCCGTGGCGCGGGCACCACGCACATCTTCGACCCGGAAGGCGTCGCGGAGAACGATCCGGACACGCGCCACAACATGAACTGGACGCCGTTGCAGGGTTGCGACGATCCGGCCGTGGCGATGCGCCGCGCGCAGACCATGGTCGCGATCGGCGGCATGGGAAGCGGCTCCAACAACCAGGAGTGGGGCGTGAGCGCCACCATGTATGTGCAGGCCATGCTGTACGCGGCGGCGATCGCGGACCGTACCATCAACGACTGCTACCGTTGGAGCCTGTCGCCGGAGGCCGCGCAGGAGGCTGCCGACCTGATCCGCAAGTACACGCCGGAACGCGAGATGGACCGTTGGGCCGCGACGTTGAACGCCCTGCCCCACGTCGATCCCCGTCAGAAAGGCAGCGAATGGTTCGGCGTGAAGAACGCGTTCAGTATCCTCGCCGACCCGAACGTGCGAGCCCGCATGAACCTGAGTCCCTCCGACCCGCGACTGATCGACCCGAAACGCATGGTGCTGCGCGGCGACACCGTGTACGTGCTGTCCAAGCCACGCCGTGACGGCGGCGTCGCCGGCAACGCGGGCATCTTCGTGAGCCTCCTGCTCGACACGTTCCAGGAGGCATGCCAGGACCTCGCGTTCGACAAGGCGTCCGGCTCGCGCGGCAAGATCGAACCTCCCGCCCGATTCGTGTTGGACGAACTGTCGAACATCGAGAAATGGCCCGGCCTGCGCAACGCCATCACCCAGGGCGGCGGCAACGGCTACCAGCTGATCATCGTGGAACAGTCCCGCCAGCAGATGGCCGACGAGAAGGACGGGTACGGCAAGGCCGTGGAGCAGACCGTGTGGGAGAACTGCCATCGGATCATGCTCAAGGGCGTGTCCGACGACGAGACGTTGAAATGGTGGATCAGCCAGATCGGCACGCACCACCATACCCGCCGCGAATCCTCCTGGAATCCGGGCCAGGGGCCGTTGGGCGGATTGACCACTCGCCACGAACGTGAGGAATCCGTCACCCAGCAGGAACTGAGCCTCCTGCCCGTCGGCTACGCGCTCGTGGAACCATTGGGCCAGGCGCCCGCCCTGGTGCACATGATCATGTTCCACGACCGCGACTGGTGGCGCGAGGGATTGGAGGACCTACGTCCCGCCGCGGGCCAGGCATGGCATGAGACGGAAGGAGCGACCGCATGAGCGACGACGCCGTGGACAAGTTCTTCGACGAGATGGTCTCCCCCGCGTCCACGCCGACGGAATCCACCACGCCGGACGAGGCCGACAAGCCCGGGGAACCGGATGCGATCATGGACGACGCCACGGGACGGGACGAGCCGGAGCATGGACCGTCCACCCCGGGTGGCGTGACGGACGGTTTGGAACGGCCGTCGTTCTGGACCGACGACATGGAACGCGACTTCCAGGAGGAAGTCAGGACCATGTTCGACGACATGGTGAACAGGCAGCGTGGAGAACTGTCCGTCAGGGAGCAATGCGAGCACGCGTACGAACAGTTGACCGCCGCCGTGAACGGCAAATACAAGGAGCTGACCGGCAAGGACCTGCCATCCTCCATGGCGCGCAACCTGGACCAGCTTCTCACGCAGATCACCATGGCCCCGCTCAACGAGCCGGAGCATGGTCCCGGCCTGTGGGCCAAACTCCCGCAGAACTCCCTCGCCACCATGGTAGAGGCCCGCCCGTTGGACCTGACCGGCTCCCCCACGCGCATGGACATCGATCTGATGATGCTGCACACCATCCGCATGGGCCGGTTCCTCACCACGCATTACACGGATTGGGCGCGCACCCTGCCATCCTGTTGGATCCGCCACGACGACGTGGTCCAGGAGGTCTACTCGCTCAAATGCTACATGGACATGATCGTCGCGAGCCCGAACGGCGGCCTGTACGCGCCGACATTGCAATCATTGATCCACTCGTCGTTGGAACGCGTCAAGGGATACCTGTCCTCGGCCGACACGTCCAGCGCGGACCACAAGCACCACCTGTCCACGGCGGACGACCGCAAACGCGAACAGGCGCGATGCGACGAGTACAGGCATTGGTTCGAACGCGACGGCGGTTGGGCCGGAGAGCCCGGCTTCGGACCGTCCTGGCGGTTCACGAACGCGTCCGAGGGATTGGACGCGGTATGCGATCTGATGACACCCACCCGCGTCGATGACGAGGATGATCGGGACGACAAGGCATTGTCCGACCAGGTCGACAAGTGGCGCGCCGGATTGGAAGGCCTGCGCGGCAACTATGCCATGGACCACAAGCCGGAGCATCTGGCCGCCGCGAGGAATGACGAGGAACGGATCCGTCGCGCCCTCCTGGACTACACGACCCGTGAACGGTCGAGCCGTGACCGGCTCGACCGTGCTGTCACGGCCGCCGTCAGACTCACGCGCGACCAGGAACGCTCCATGCTCATGACGGACGAAGACCGCCGCGCCCTCGCCGATCTGATCGGCCAGGGACGGAGCATCCTCCGCGAATACGGAAGCAGCCAGTTCGACGACGCCTACCAGCCATGCTCCATCGACATGCAGGACGATCTGACCGAACGGTTGAACCGGCTTGTGGACGGTGATCCAGCCAACGTGTTCGACCATTGCGACCGTATGCTCGACCAGCTCGACGACGTGTTCGAACGTGGAAAGGACGGACGATGAGCAGCGAACAGCCCAGCCTGTTCGACCAGTTGACGCCGTCGGACTCGCTGCGTGACGACCTCGCATGGATCGACTCCCTGCAGGAAGACACGCAGGAGGACGACAAGCCCGCCAGGCAGGAACGCAAGCCACGCAAACGCCGCGGCCGGAAGAACATTCCAACCGAGCACGAGCCTGAACAGCCCACTCCCCCGCCACCGCCGGCCAAACCCGGACACGAGCCCGAACAGCCCATGCTCATCGTGCCCGACATGACCCAAACGGATGAGCCCATCCCACCGGCCGGATTGGAGGCTCCGACCACCGTGATCGAACCGCCCGACCCGGAAACGCCGGATGAGAGTCCAGCCGAAACCACCGTGATCGGACCGGAACCCAAATCCGAAACGACCATCCTTCCGGAAGAGGCGTTGGAGGACGTGGCCGACCCCGACTCGCCCTCCGGCGACTCGAAGGCCATGACCTGGGTCAAACGCGGTCTGATCATCGCGGGCGCCGCCATCATGCTGCTCATCATCCTCGCCCTGGCGGGCTCCCACTCGACAGCCGTCAAGGAGAAAACCGCCTATGAGCGCGTGCAAGCGTCCATGAGCCAACTGGCCGCATGCAACGGCAAAGCGAAAACCACGGTCGGCAATGCAGACAAGGCCGGCGTGGGCGATAAGGACGTGGACACGCTACGTGACCTCGTCGCATCGAACGGCAAACTCATCCGGTCCAAACGCGCCGGCCTGTCCATCAGCGAGTCCGAACGGCTCTCCACCAAGGCCGACAAGGCCACGAAACGAACCCGCACACTGGCCGGCAAGGTCGACCGGCTCGTCAAAGCCAAGCCGTTGACGGACGCGAGGAGGAAATGCCGGGACGCGTTGGACAAGGCCGTGAAAGCGTCGACGGACGCGAAACCATCGGATGATGCGACCCGCGCCGCGAAGACCACATTGGACAAGCTGATCGGCCAGGCCCGCAAGCTCGACGCGAAAACCACCGTCGACACGTGGAACGACATGGCATCCAAGCTCGACAAGGCGCGCGGGAACCTCTCCCAGGCATTGGACGCGAAAGCCAAAGCCGACGAGGAAGCCAAACGGCAGGCCGAAGCGCAGGCGCAAGCCCAACAGCAAGCCCCGCAACAGCAACAGCAGACGATGCCCGCGCCGACGCCGCAGTACCGCCGCTCTTCCGGCTCAGGCTCCACCAGCGTACCGCAAGGCAACGGCGGAGGAACCACGAACAACAACAATGGCGGAACATCCAACGGCAACTCCGGCGGATGGTACGTGCCACCGGAAACCAACGACAACAGTCTGCCGAGCAACGACTCAAGCCTCTGACAAACGGGAAAGGAGCACAACAATGGGAAAGAACAAACATCGTCAGGCGTCCACGCCCGAATCGAAGAAGCAGGCGGCTATCTGGTGCGCGATCGCCATCATCGCCATCACCGTCATGGTCCTGGCCGCCAACCCATGGAAACAGCAGACGTCCACGACGTCCACGCCGCAATCCAGCCAATCCACGCAGACACGATCCCACAAACAGAACAAGAAAAAGAAGACGACGAAACCGTCCGGCACCCTGCAACAGCAGGCACAATCCATGTTCACCGGCGACGCGGAACAGATCGCCGACGACGTGCGCGACCTGTTGAACGCGCCGGAGAACTCGAACGTCGACACGCTCGGCAACCTGCTGTACCGGCACAACCGTCAGGATCTAGCCGAAGCGACGGACCTGTACGACGCGATCGGCCAGCAGAAGGACATCGACACGATCCGCAGCCTCGCACGCGAATGGTATCCGCAAGCCATGCAGGCCGGCATCGAGGCGAGACGAGACGACCTCTCGTCCGGATTGGACAACACCGCGCGCGAGGTCGCCACCATCGAACGGGACGATCTTTCCGGCACGCAAGGCTGCGGCGATCTCAAAGCCGCGTACGAGACCGCGAAACGACTCGTGGACTCCAAGTCGGATGATTACGACGCTTTGACCAAAGCCCAGCAGAATCTGACCACGGCGATGAGCGGCTGCGCGACCAACCTCGGTCCGACGAACCGGGAGAAAGTGTTCGGCCGACCGCAGGGAACCCTCAAGGAAGATAAGGAGTAGAAGAACATGGCCACCACGAACAACCGCTCTTGGAAAGCGCTACTGCCACGGAACGGCGGCATCGGAGTGTGCCCGCAGATCGGCAGGGTGAAGATCCCGCCCGTCTGCCCACGTTCCACGCTCAACCTCACCGGGGGCAGACGCATCAAAACCGTCCGCGCCTGCTGGTTCGAGGGCGACGAGGCGCGTTTCGTCTCCCTCATGCCGTCGACCGGTCGAATCCGCAAGGAATTGGACTCGTTGAAGGGCGGCGAAACGGTCGAATTCATCGGACGTCCCTGCGAATGGCATGACATGTCTGGACAGAACTACTACATCGTCATCGTCACCGACATAGTTATCCTGCCAAAACGGCAAAACGCTTGAATTTTTCAAATAAATATCAGTATGGCGTGTGCCTGTTGTAAAAATATCGCGGAGCACACGCCATAGCATCACGTATTGCCTGGGATGCGGTCTCCGTATGGTAATAGTCTGATATATCTACTCATATTGTTCTATTCACGGCCAAATGCTTGAAACTTAGTTGATGTGCTGTATAGAATGGCTTGGTTTGAACAAAGGATGACCCGAGATAGCTTCCCCCAAAGACAGAGTCATATCTCCGGTAAGCAATGGCTTCGTTCCGGGAACCTCGTCAATTTTGCCAGCTTATTCCCCTCTAACTTCTTCGCCTTTTTCCATACAACTTCCCGATAAAACAGTTATTCTCAAAAAATCTGAGAGTTATTCCCGAAATTACGCGAAATAGTAACCCCCCTCCCATTATTATTGTTTCTAGCAAAAGTTCAAAAGAAAGGCGATGGGATGGACTCAACGATTGATAACGCTGATGTTAATCGGAATCAAACGTTTTTCTTCAATCTTGGCGCTTGGCCTCGCAGCTACAACAATCCACTCGAAGAAGCAAAGAAGCATCTATTAAAATGCAAATGGAAATTGACCGAGGATAGGAACTCATCATGCTGTTTTGAGAAACAGTCGACGCACCTCTATGTCCATTTCCTTGGATTTGCTGTGGCAACAGGACCAGATGTATCAACGGATGAGGTCATTGCCAATTGCGGTACGAAGTGGCTTGGTAACACTTCTCTTCCTGGAAGAGAGGTCAAGAAACAGAAAATTGATGGAAACAATTGGGAAGAAGAAGTTGCCCAAGCAGCGGCGGTCTTGGCATTAGAGCAGCTAAAAGATTGGGCCACTGCTCCCTCTTTTGAGGGTCAAGTTAATAGCGCGGATCGCTTATTCCTTCAACTCCAAAGAATCCATGAACTTTTTCCTCCGAATGACAAAAAAGTCGAGGAAACATATAAGAACGAGCTTGACGAAGCAGTGGAATTGATGGAGAGAATTCGGCGAAATGCTTCGGTGGAATACCACAGCAGCAGATTTATCCTTGCATTAAAAGTGATTGAACCGGCCGCAATTCCAGCGGGCACTTTCTTTACTGGCTTAGGAGCCAATGATGGGCCACTATGGGCATGGGTGTGCGCAGGTATGGCATTTGGTGCCAAATTGATGATGCATTTGGTTCTAAAAATGTCTCATGTAGATGAGACGCCCATTTTGCAATTGCCTCGCAGAACAGTTGAATCTGACAACTAGTTTTAACTTTTCTGTCATCAATGGTGCCAATTACTCAGTGGGTTGGCTAGTCTTACGGATAACGTCCGAATTCCTGCGCACTTTCGGTTTTGTTCTTCGTTGAGATGTTGAA